>VOFC01000906.1_pt1 | contig 934789 bp, 800 predicted proteins | sample 5384161 | NCBI WGS metagenome assembly VOFC01 (sample SAMN12384722, study PRJNA508395) | human gut metagenome | isolation source: healthy gut B | host: Homo sapiens | reverse complement strand
CGTCGCCTGCTCCATGAAATGTACACTCCTGCGCCTGAAGGAATCATTGGTAATGAAGATTGTGGACAGATGTCCGGTTGGTATATATTATCCAGCTTGGGTATTTATTCTGTTTGTCCAGGAAGCAATGAGTTTGCACTGACTACTCCTCTATTTGAGAAAGCGGTTGTCAACCTGGCAAATAGAAAGACTTTGACCATCCTTGCCAACAATCCGAAGAAGAATGTCTATATCACAAAAGTCGAATTGAACGGACAACCGATAGATGTAAATTTTATTACTTATGCACAGTTGATGGAAGGTGGAGAACTTCGTTTTACTTTGTCCGACAAGCCGAATATGGAGAGAGGTGTTTCCTCTGAAGCATCCCCTTATTCCTATACTAAAGATGAAGTCGTTTCCATTCCCTATGTGGATAAGGATTTGAACTTGTTTATGGATAAGGTAACGGTTGCATTGGCCACAACAACCAAGGATGCCGAAATCAGATATACATTGGATGGCAGCGAGCCCACAGAGCAGTCGGCATTGTACGAGCAGCCTTTTGAACTGGACAAGACCACTTTAATAAAAGCCAAAGGATTCAAGGAAGGTCTCCGCTCAAGCAGAACATTATCCATATCGGCAACGAAAGCTGAATTGAAGGCTGCTCTTTCTGTAAATCCTACTCAGAATGGTACATCTTATAAGTACTTTGAAGGCACTTACCAGAAAGTGGCTGATGTAGAAAAGTCACCGTTGCTGGAGTCTGGTGTCATGCCCGAACCTTCTATTAAGGGTGCTAAGCAGGAGGATCATTTCGGTTATATCTTTTCTGGATTGATAAATGTTCCCGAAGATGGGGTCTATACTTTCCAGACCCGTTCGGACGATGGCAGTGTCTTGTACATTCACGATGAGCAGGTAGTCAATAATGATGCTTCCCATGCTGCAATTCCTGCTACCGGAATGGTCGCGCTGAAGAAAGGTTTTCATCCTTACAAGCTCTATTACTTTGAAGATTATGAAGGTGAGTATTTGAGCTGGGCTTGGAAACTGCCTTCTGCCGAGAAGTTGGCACCCATCCCTGCATCGGCTTTATTTGTGAAATAATAGTTTAATATATATGCTATGAGAAAGTTATTTTTGTTATTTTTACCTTTGTTCGCTGCATCATGCGGACAGGTGAAGCAGCAGGCACCTGCACCAGAGCCCGTTAATGTCATGAGTTTCAATATTCGCTATGACAATCTGGAAGATAGCTTGGACAACTGGCAATACCGTAAAGACCGCGCGGCAAATGCCATCCGTTTTTATGATGTGGATATATTGGGTACGCAAGAAGTACTTCATAATCAGTTGGAAGACCTTAAACAACGATTGCCGGAATACGGAGTCATCGGTGTAGGTCGTGAAGATGGAAAGGAAAAGGGTGAATATAGTGCACTCTGGTATAAGAAAGATCGTTTCAACTTGCTGGATTCTGGCTATTTCTGGTTGAGCGAGACTCCTGAAGTTGCCGGTTCCAAGGGCTGGGATGGAGCTTGTGAGCGTATCGCTTCATGGGCAAAACTGCAAGATAAAGTAAGTGGCAAGGAGTTCTTCGCATTGAATACCCACTTGGATCATGTAGGTGTTGCTGCACGTCGTGAAGGTATAAGCCTTATGCTGGATAAAGTAAATGAGTTGAGTGGTAACTTACCCGTAGTAGTAACGGGCGACTTTAATGCTAGTCCGGAATCGGATGTCATCAAACACGTGACTGACCCTTCCAATCTGGAACACTTGACAGATGCACGCCAGGCATCGGCAATTGTTTATGGTCCGGCATGGAGTTTCCATGATTTCGGAAAGATTCCTTACGATAAACGTCCGCTGATTGATTACGTTTTTGTACGTAATGGACTGAAAGTTTTGAGGTATGGTGTATTGGCTGAAACAGAGAATAATGCTTTCCTCTCCGACCATGCCCCTATTTTAGTAACGGTTGAATAATAAAACAATAATTATGACTAAGATATTAAGAATATGTATCGTTATGCTCTTGGCAGTCTTGCTACTGCCGGTAGAGTTATCGGCACAAAGCCGCCGTGATAAAGAACAGACCTATGTTTTGGACCAACCTTATGAGGTGACAAAGATTACCCCTCCCCAGGGCAAGAAGATAAAGAATGTCATCTTGATGATTGGTGATGGCATGAGTCTTATGCACGTATATTCTGCTTGGACAGCCAATCGAGGCAAGTTGTTTTTGGATAACTGCCAGGTAGTGGGTTTGTCTAAAACCTATTGTGCCAACAAGCTGATTACAGACTCGGGAGCGGGTGGAACAGCCATAGCTACGGGGCAGAAGACAAACTATCATTCTGTGGGTGTAGATACCGAAGGACGTCCTTTGAAATCATTGGTAGACCTGGCTGCTGCTAAAGGTAAATCGACCGGTATAGCGGTGACTTGCCGTCTGTGGGATGCCACTCCTGCTGATTTTTGTTGCCATAACAAGGATAGGGATGCGGAAGCTGAAATCGTAGCAGATTACGTTAATTGCAGTGCCGATTATGTATTCGGTGGAGGTGCCAAGCTTTTCGAAAACCGTGAAGATGGACGTGACTTGTTTAAGGAACTACGCGATAAAGGATTTCAGACTCCTCGCAGTTGGGATGAATTGGCTGGCATAAAGAGTGGTAAGGTATTTGCCGTACCTTATCCCGTCGATACTCCTCTTCCTGCTGAACGTGGCGACCTTTTGGCACGTGCTTCATTGAAAGGTATCGAATTGCTGGACCAAAATAAAAACGGTTTCTTTATGATGATAGAAGGTTCGCAGCTGGATGACTACGGACACTTCAATGACATTGATTTGCTGATGCAGGAAACACATGACTTTGACCGTACTATCGGTGCCATTTATGAATGGGCTGCCAAGGATGGAGAAACATTGGTAGTAGTTACCGCAGACCATGAAACCGGTGGACTTACGCTGGTGGACGGTGACCTGGCAGAAGGCAAAATCGTATGTAAATTTTCAACAGGAGGTCATAGCGGTGTAATGGTGCCGGTATATGCTTTTGGTCCCGGTGCAGAGGAGTTTACAGGGATTTTTGAAAATACTGCTATCTTTGACAAGATAAAAAAACTGCTCAATTTGTAATTTAAAAAATAACTATTTCCTATGTTGAAACACATTTTATTGGTAAGCTTGCTTTCTTTTTCCACTCTCCCTTTGCTGAAAGCTCAGAGCTGTGGCAATGATGAAAAGTATCATTTGCCTTATAAAAATACATATGTAAAGGAACCGCTGGTCACTGAAAATGAGTATCGTGTGGCAAAACCTGAGACGATTGTGCCGAAAAGCTTCGAAGAAGCTCGGCAGATTCTTCCCAATCCCATTTGGGGTGGACATGACAAGGAACTTGAAATGTATTGGAAGGCATGGGAAATAGCTATCGGCAATATTCGTGCTCCTCAAGCAGGCTCGGGTTTTGTCTCAAGCTATTTGGATACAGCTTATAATGGTAATATCTTTATGTGGGATTCCTCTTTCATTCTGATGTTTGCCCGCTATGGTACCCGTTTCTTTCCTTTCCAGAATACGCTGAACAACTTTTACGCCAAGCAGCATCCCGACGGTTTCATTTGCCGTGAAATAAAGGCGGATGGTGCCGATTGCTTTGAACGCTATGATCCGGTGAGTACCGGACCGAATTTGATGCCTTGGTGTGAGATGGTCTATTTCCATCAGTTTGGTGATACGGAACGCCTGCACAAGATATTTCCGGTACTTTGTGCTTATTATAAGTGGTTGAAATTGAACCATACTTGGAGAAATGGAACCTACTGGTCAAGCGGATGGGGGACCGGCATGGATAATATGCCCCGTGTTCCGTCGGAATACAGCCCTATCTACAGTCACGGGCATATGATTTGGTTAGATACAAACCTACAGCAATTATTTACTGCCAATTTACTACTTGAGATGGGCTTTTATCTGGAACGTTGGCAAGAGATAGAAGAGTTTGAAGACGAAGCCAAAATGCTGGGAAAATATATCCATGACAATCTTTGGGATGAAAAGACCGGTTTCCTTTATGACCAGTATGCTGACGGTACGCTCTGTACAACCAAGGGAATAGGTGCCTATTGGGCTCTGTTTACTGATGTATTGGATTCTGTACAGTTGGACCGCATGGTGAAGGAATTGGATAATCCTGCCACATTCAACCGGAAACACCGTATTCCTTCTTTGTCTGCCGATAATCCCAAGTACAAGGAGAATGGCCGTTATTGGCAGGGTGGCGTATGGCCGGGAACTAATTACATGGTGATGCAGGGCCTTGTGCAGAAAGGTTATGGTAAACTGGCACGGGAGATTTGTTTGAATCATTATGCCCAGGTGTTTGAGGTCTATAAGAAGACTGGAACTTTTTGGGAATATTATGCTCCGGAAAGTGCTGAGCCGGGATTTATGGCAAGGGATAATTTTGTGGGTTGGGCAGGACTTCCTCCTATTGCTGAATTGATAGAATTTATTATCGGTATTCGGGGAGATTATGCCAAAAAGCAGATTATCTGGGATATGAATTTGACGGAGATTAACGGCATAGAACGCTATCCTTTTGGTCCCGAAGGGCTTATCTCCTTAAAAGCTGAAGCACGCCGTTCTGCAAGTGATGAACCTCGTATTACAGTAGATTCCAATATCGATTTTGAACTGTGTGTACTCTATGGTGGAAAAGAGAAAAAGATAAATGTGACATCCGGTAAGCATACCTATTAAAGAAGAAATCAATCATGAAAAACAATATGTCAAGACGCCAATTTCTGAAGACTGGCGGGCTTGCCTTGGCTGCAATGACCTTTCAGCCCGCTTCCGTATTATCTTCATCCGGGACTTTCAGCCAGAGATATGTTTCGTTGCGTCCTTCTGCAAGCAAAAGGAACTTCATTTCGAAGGCAGTAGATGCTGCCATTGAAGAAGCAAAGCCTAAAATAAAGGACGAGAAGTTGCGTTGGATGTTCGAGAACTGTTTTCCCAATACGCTTGACACTACTGTCAGATATAGAGTGAAGAATGGCAGACCAGATACTTTCGTCATTACAGGTGATATAGATGCCATGTGGTTGCGCGACTCTTCAGCGCAAGTATGGCCCTATCTGCCGTTGATGAAGAAAGATAAGGACTTGCAGTTGATGGTGGCAGGACTTGTCAACAGACAGACTGAATGTATCTTAATAGACCCGTATGCCAATGCCTTCAACGACGGGCCGTTGGGCAGCTATTGGGAAACCGACCATACACAACATATGGCTAAGGAACTGCATGAACGCAAATGGGAGATAGATTCTTTGTGCTATCCCATTCGTCTGGCTTATCATTATTGGCAATACACGGAAGACACGTCTGTGTTCGATGAAAATTGGCATAAAGCTATGCTGCTGGTGGTCAAGACCTTTAAAGAGCAACAGAGGAAACAAGGCTTAGGACCTTATAGCTTTACGCGCGATTGCGACCGCCCTACAGATTCGCAGATTAACAACGGATGGGGAGCACCGGTAAAGCCGGTCGGCTTAATCGTTTCTTCTTTCCGTCCGTCAGATGATGCTACACAATACGGTTTTCTGATTCCTGCTAATATGTTTGCGGTTGTGTCATTGCGCCAATTGGCTGAGATAGAGGATAAAGTTTATGGAAACAAGGACTTCTCCGGAGAATGTATAACATTGGCAGATGAAGTGGATGCAGCTATCCGTAGGTATGGTACTTTCAATCATCCGGTTTGTGGGCGTATTTATGCTTTTGAGGTCGACGGTTTTGGTAACGCGCTTTGTATGGACGATGCCAATGTACCCAGTTTGCTGGCTGCGCCTTATCTGGGTTATTGTTCTTTTAAAGATGCGATTTATCAGAATACCCGTAAAATGATATGGAGCGGCAATAATCCTTATTTCTTTAAAGGAAAAGCCGGTGAAGGGGTAGGAGGCCCTCATGTGGGATTGAATTATATCTGGCCGATGAGCATCATTATGAAGGCTTTTACAACGGATGATTCCGAAGAAATACGTGCTTGTCTGAAGCAACTTCGTGATACGGATGGAGGGACGGGCTTTATGCATGAGTCTTTCCATTCGGAGGATGCCGCGGACTTTACTCGTTCCTGGTTTGCCTGGACAAATACTTTGTTCGGTGAACTGATACTGAATACAATCAAGGAATATCCCAACTTATTATCCCAAATACTATGAAGATAAGATATTGGTTACTGGCTATGTCATTCATTTTTCTCTCTTGTGGGAGAGTGGCTGATGATGTAGAGGCAAACTATGGTATTATACCCATGCCGAATGAACTTGCTCCAATGCAGGGAGTGTATGTCTTGCAAGGGAAAAAAACAGTGGCTGTCCCTTCCGGGGAAGCCGCGATGAAAGTTTTTCATTATTTGGAGGATGCGTTGAAAAACACTTCTGTAACGCTGAAGGATATTTCGGAAACGGGAAAGGCCGATATTTGCTTATCTATAGATAATTCCTTGCCCAATGAGGCCTATACATTGGAGGTTTCTTCCGATAGGATAAATATATCTTCCAATGAAACTGCCGCCGGATTTTTTTATGGTGTCCAGTCTTTGCTGCAGCTCATGCCGGCAGCCATTTATGATGGTGACCGGAAATACGAAGGAAAGATTAGGATTCCTGCTGTCAGCATTACGGATGCTCCCCGTTTCCCTCATCGTGGGGCTATGATGGATGTAGGGCGTAATTTTCTGCCAAAAGAGGAAGTGCTGAAGTTTCTTGATTTGATGGCATTCTATAAATTGAATAAATTCCATTTTCATCTGACAGATGACCAAGGATGGAGAATAGAAATAAAGAAATACCCGAAACTGACTGAAATAGGTTCTTATCGTAAACAGACTCAGATAGGACACTCTGATTATTATTTTCCACGGCGTTACGATGGAAAAGAAAAGAGAGGCTATTATACGCAGGAAGAAATAAAGGAAATTGTGAAGTATGCATCCGACCGTTTCATTACGGTCATTCCCGAAATTGAAATGCCGGGACATGCATCCGCAGCACTGGCTTCCTATCCGGAACTTTCTTGCGGACTGGGAAAGACTTATGTGGTGCGTGATTATTTTGATGTTTTTGATGAGGTCTATTGTCCCAAAGAGCATACATTTGAATTCTTACAAAATGTGCTGACCGAAGTTATGGAACTCTTCCCCAGCCATTATATCCACATTGGTGGAGATGAGTGTCCCAAGAAAGCATGGAAGAAGTGTGCCCATTGCCAGCATTTGATGAAGTGGGAAGGTCTGCCCAACGAAGAAGCTCTGCAAAGTTGGTTTATCCATCGGATTGAGCAATTTGTGAACAGTAAAGGGCGTGACATCATCGGGTGGGATGAGATTCTGGAAGGAGGGCTTGCCCCTAATGCTACCGTCATGTCATGGCGTGGCGAGAAAGGAGGTATCGAAGCGGCTCGCCAACGGCATAAAGTCATTATGACACCCGGCAAAAAGTGTTATTTGGATTACTACCAGGAAAGTCCGGAATTTGCCCCGTTGGCTATCGGCGGTTTTCTTCCGTTGGATACGGTGTACAATTATAACCCGCTTCCTGCTGAACTGACTCCGGAAGAACAAGCTTATATAATAGGTGTACAAGCCAATATCTGGGGAGAGTACATACAGACTCCCGAATATTTTGAATATATGGCTTTCCCTCGTTTGCTGGCTATGTCAGAGGTGCAATGGACACAGCCGGAACATAAGGACTTCGAGTCGTTTGCCCGTAGGCTGGATAAGGAGTTTGAACGATTGGATTATTGCGGAGTGAATGCTTGCCGCAACTTCTATGAAGTCAATCAGGCTGGTGCGTGGAACAAGTCGCAGCAGACTTATGAGGTGACTTTGAACACCTTCTGTCCGGATGCCGATATTTACTATGCGGTAAATGATTCAACGGTCAACACTTCATCTTCCCTTTATGAGACTCCGATACCGTTGGACGAGGATGCAACTATTTATTCGGCAGTTTACAGAAGCGGTAAGCCGCTAGGGAAAGTGACCCGCAAGAGTTTTGCTGTAAACAAGGCAACCGGATGTGACTATACTTGTAATCCTGAAGCAGGATGGGAACACTTGAATAAAGGCTTCGGGCTGACTGATGGACGACGTGGCTATGCCCGCGACATGCGTCGCTGGATTAGCTTCTACCAGGATACTGTACAGATTGTAGTGGAACTGAAGAAACCTCAAAAAGTCAAGGAAGTGGCCTTTTCTTCTTTATGGCGGCCGGTAAATGAGATATGGCCGGCAAGAGCGATGGGTGTCTCTGTTTCAATGGATGGTCAGACTTTTATTCCGGTGGGCACTAAACGGCTGACTTATGATTTTAGCTTGACGGAAGGCACCCGTTTTCCGGCATCTCTTTCATTTGCCGAAACGGAAGCTACATTTGTCCGCTTGGAATTATTGAGTGGTGGCTTGTGCCCGAAAGGATATTTTCATGAAGGGTTGCAGAGTGAGTTGGCAATAGATGAAATAGAAATATATTAATCTCAAGAAATTATGAAGAAAATAGTTGTTCTTTTAGTTGTACTGTTGGGCTGTATGCCGGTAACGGCTTTTGCGCAGAAGCAATTCTTTTTTAAGGATGGCAGGTTTGTAGTAGCACAGTTTACAGATTTGCACTGGATGCCGGGTTCTGCAAAGTGTGCCGAAACGGCAGCTACTATCCGTGCTGTCCTGGCAGCCGAACATCCGGACATTGCTATACTGAGTGGGGATGTGGTGACCGATGACCCTGCTATGGATGGATGGAAAAGTGTAGTGGATATTTTCAATGAAGCCAAGATGCCTTTTGTGGTGATGATGGGAAACCATGATGCAGAATACTTGACGCGCAATGAAATCTATGATTTCCTCTTGAAGTCTCCCTACTATGTGGGGGCAAAAGGCCCTGAAGATATTATGGGATGTGGTAATTGTGTGATTTCTATTTATAGTCCGGAGAAGAAGGACCAGGTAGAGGCATTGCTCTATTGCATGGATTCCAACGACTATCAGCCTAATAAAATCTATGGTGCTTACGACTGGATTCATTTCGACCAAATAGAATGGTACAGAAAGCAAAGTAAACACTTTGCAGAGAAGAACGGTGGTAATCCCGTTCCTGCTTTGGCCTTTTTCCATATTCCGCTGATTGAATACAACGAAATCAGAGGTGACGGGAAAACTTATGGCAATGACAAAGAAGGTGGAGTTGCCTCTGCTAATATCAATTCCGGTATGTTTGCTTCCTTCCTTGACATGAGGGATGTAATGGGAGTATTTGTAGGACATGACCATGATAACGATTTTATAGGAATAGATAAAGGTATTGCATTGGGATACGGACGGGTGACCGGTGCGGATGCGTATGGAGAGTTGACGAGAGGAGCCCGTATCATTGAACTGTACGAAGACCAATTCAAATTTGACACATGGATTTCCACTCCTTCGGGAAGGGAGGCTGCCTACTATTACCCTTCAGGTCTGAATTCGGATGAGGAGCAGAGTATGGCTTATTTGCCGGCTACGGGAACTTCTCCCAAGAAGCAGGGCGTGGCATATACCTATTATGAAGGCAAATGTAAACGTGTTGCCGATATTGCCGCCTGCAATAAAGTGAAGGAAGGCGTGATGAAGAACTTCTCGATTGAAGAAGTAGCCGTCCCTGATCATTTTGCTTATGATTTCCGTACGTTGGTGAAAATTCCAGAAAGGGGAGTATACCGTTTCTATACTTTTTCCGATGATGGTTCTAAACTATACATAGACGGTAAATTGATTGTTGATAACGACGGTGGACACAGCGGACGCCGTGCCGAAGGGAAAGTCGCTCTCGAAGCAGGGTACCACGAGTTGCATCTGCTGTATTTCGAAGATTACATGGGCCAGGAATTGGAAGTCGGGTATTCGGGACGGAATGTTCTGGAAACCGTGTTACCTGATACCATGTTGTTTGTACCGGATTAAATCAGCGCTGGTAACTCTTTGTCTGGTACTCTTTCCGATATTCATTGGGAGAGACTTTCTTCAAAGCTTTGAATTGGCGGGACAAGTTCTTCAGATTGTTTATTCCGACTTGTTCCGCCACATCTGCAATCGGAGCATCACTGGCCAACAGCAATTGGGCAAAGCGTTCCATCCTAAGGTTGAAGATGTATTTGTGGATGGATTGCTGGGTGACTTGCTTGAAGCGAATCTCCAATAAACGGCGTGATAATGGTACTTGTTTCACTATATCCGATACAGTGATATCAGCTGCTATATTCTGATGGATATATTTCAGAGCGGTTTGGATATGGGCATCGGTGGTAGAATAGAAGTCGGTCGAAAGCCGGTTGATTATATTAACTGGTTGGAGCACTACGTCCTGATAAGTGGCCTCCTCATCATTCAATAGATGTTCTATGAGGGCAGCTGCCTCAAATCCGCCTCTTACAATGTTTTGGCTGATACTGGATAGGGGAGGGTCTGAAAGATTGCATATAATCTCATCATTGTCGACTCCTAATATTGCTATCTTGTCGGGCACTCTGATGTTGTTGACTTTACAGATTTCCGTAATGCGGTTACCTTGATTGTCATCGCAAGCCATGAGTGCCGTAGGTTGTGGCAATGACTTTAACCAGTTGAGCAGGGGCGGTGCTTCATAAAACCATAAGTCATCAAGGGATTGGTCCTGATAAGAATAGAAATTGTTTCCAAACCCTTGGGCTGCTATACATTCATAGAAACCCTCGCAACGTTCTTGTGACCATACCGTATCGCGATAACCATAGAATGCGAAGTTCTGAAAGCCTTTACTCAGAAAAAACTCTGCTGCCATTCTGCCGGTCTTGCGGTAATCGCCGGTGATGTTTGGAATATTGCTGAACCTTGATTTATAATCCTGGGCCAATGCGATAATTCCGTTTTCACGGAATAGCTCCACATTGTCATCATTGTCAAATCTGCCGATGATTGCATCTGCCTGCCATGTCTTTGCCCATTTCAAGACTCCTTCTATACCATGACTGTTTTTGTAGGAGGGTGGCATACGGCATACTACCCATGGCTCATGGCTTTTGGAATAGGCCAATACCCCCTTTAGCAGATTGTACGAAAAGGACTCTGTAAAATCGGTCAATAATATCAATCGAATCATAGCAGTTGACTAAATGTAACTGATTGTTACTTATACAAATGTTAGCTTAATTGACAAATATAGGATTTTATTTCTTTTTCTTCAAATCTTTTCCCTCATATTTGCAGATTGCTTCAATCCATTTTTCTTCCAGTGGCTTGGACTCGTGTTTGGCGAGGTCGAAGGCTACCATGACGGAGGTACATACGCATTTTACTTCTTGGGTTTCCGTATCAATGACCCGTTGGGCGAGGTGGAAGCTTTTGGTTCCTATCTCAGTGACGGCAGTTTGCACAGCGATATGGTCCGAACCATAAATCTGTGCGAGGAAGTTTGCTTCAATATGGACGACAACGATACCATCCTTTTCCCAATCTACATCCGGGCATACGGAAGCGAAATATTCCGTTTTTCCTAAATCATAAAAAGAGAAGTAAACAGTGTTGTTTACATGGCCGAATTTGTCGACGTCATTGAAGCGTAGTTGTATGGGCAGGGTGTGGTTAAATTGAATTTCTTCCATTGTTTTCTCTTAAACTTTGTTTATAATCGCTGCAAAAATACTATTTTTGCGTGTTAATCCGTGAACTTATATATCAAGAAATGATAGAAGACATTAAAAAAGCCTGCCAGATAATGAGGGAAGGCGGGGTAATTCTGTATCCCACCGATACCATTTGGGGTATTGGTTGTGACGCTACCAACGAAGATGCGGTGCGCCGTGTATATGAAATAAAGCAACGCTCTGACAGTAAGGCGATGCTGGTATTGGTAGATTCTCCGGTAAAGGTGGATTTCTATGTGCAGGATGTTCCGGAGGTTGCCTGGGATTTGATAGAACTGGCTGACAAGCCCCTTACCATAATTTATTCCGGAGCGCGTAATCTGGCTCCTAACTTGCTTGCCGAAGATGGTAGTGTAGGTATCCGTGTCACCAGTGAGGCATTTTCAAAACGGCTTTGTCAGCAGTTCCGCAAGGCGATAGTCTCTACTTCTGCCAATGTCAGCGGGCAACCGTCTCCCGGTAACTTCAGTGAAATAAGTGAAGACATCAAGTCTGCGGTGGATTATATAGTAGGATACCGCCAGGAGGAAACGGGACGCCCGAAACCGTCCAGTATCATCAAGTTGGGCAAGGGCGGAGTCATTAAGATTATTCGCGAATAAAAGGAAAAATGGCAGAGGACAAGAGGGGTTTGTTGCAGCGCTTCATCATATGGCGCGAAAAGAATATCAAGGAAAAGCAGTTCATACTGATTCTCAGTTTTCTTGTAGGTATCTTTACGGCATTCGCCGCACTGATACTGAAAGTCATCATACACTGGATACAGAACTTCCTGACGGATAATTTCAATGCGACGGAAGCCAACTACCTTTATCTGGTCTATCCGGTAGTGGGTATCTTCCTGACCGGATTGTTTGTCCGCTACGTGGTGAAGGACGACATCAGTCATGGTGTTACCAAAATCCTATACGCCATCTCGCGGCGGCAGGGACGCATCAAACGGCATAACACTTGGTCGTCCATCATAGCCAGTTCCATTACCATCGGTTTCGGTGGTTCGGTCGGGGCAGAGGCGCCTATTGTGCTTACCGGTTCGGCCATCGGCTCCAATCTGGGAACCATCTTCAAGATGGAGCATCGTACGCTGATGCTGTTGGTGGGATGTGGTGCTGCTGGTGCGGTTGCAGGCATTTTCAAGGCACCGATTGCCGGTCTGGTATTTACGCTGGAGGTACTGATGATAGATTTGACAATGTCTTCCTTGTTGCCGTTGCTGATATCTGCGGTGACGGCTGCAACTGTTTCCTATATCGTGACGGGTACGGACGCCATGTTCAAATTCCATCTGGACCAAGCTTTCGAATTGGAGCGTATTCCGTATGTCATTATGTTGGGCATCTTCTGCGGATTGGTTTCCCTTTATTTCACCCGGGCCATGAACTCTGTGGAAGGCGTGTTCGGAAGGTTGAGAACTCCCTATAAGAAACTGATAATGGGCGGTGCCATGCTGAGTATCCTGATATTCCTTTTCCCACCGTTGTATGGCGAAGGTTACGATACGATAGAATTGTTGCTGAATGGGATGAGCAATGCCGAATGGGACACGGTGATGAATAATTCCTTCTTCTACGGGCACGGCAATCTGTTGCTGATATACCTCATACTGATTATTCTGTTCAAGGTCTTTGCCTCGAGTGCCACGAATGGCGGGGGCGGTTGCGGCGGTATCTTCGCACCTTCGTTGTATCTGGGTTGTATTGCCGGTTTTGTCTTTTCACATTTCAGCAATGAAATAGAGATGACGGCTTATCTGCCCGAGAAGAACTTTGCCTTGATGGGAATGGCGGGGGTCATGAGTGGGGTCATGCACGCTCCGCTGACCGGCGTGTTCCTCATAGCCGAGCTTACGGGAGGATACGACCTGTTTCTGCCACTGATGATTGTTTCTGTCAGTTCCTATCTTACCATCATCATGTTCGAGCCTCATAGTATCTATTCCATGCGTTTGGCCAAGAAAGGAGAACTGTTGACGCACCATAAGGACAAGGCCATCCTTACCCTGATGAAGATGGAGAATGTGGTGGAAAAGGATTTTGTGACCGTGCATCCCGAAATGGATTTGGGCGAACTGGTAAAGGCCATTTCTGCCTCGCATCGCAATGTCTTTCCCGTGACGGATAAGGAAGGGGTGCTGATTGGCATTGTCTTGTTGGACGATATCCGGAACATTATGTTCCGCCAGGAGTTATATCATCGCTTCACGGTGGGAAAACTGATGACTTCGGCTCCGGCACGTCTGTATGATACGGACAGTATGGAGCGGGTGATGCGCACCTTTGATGATACGAAGGCGTGGAATCTGCCGGTGGTGGATGCGGAAAACAAATACTTGGGCTTCGTGTCCAAGTCGAAGATATTCAACTCGTACCGTGAAGTATTGGTACATTTCTCGGAAGACTGAGGACTTTTTGGTATTTACTATTTTACTATTTGCAAGTTACTATTTACCGTTCGGGGTGATGGGGCATTGTAAATCGCAAAGAAGATGCTTCGTACATTGTAAATGGTAAATTGTAAATGGGCAAATGAGTTGCCTCGCAAATGGTACATTGTAAATGGTAAATTGTAAATGAAATGGTGGAAAAGAAGAATTTGAGGATTGTATATATGGGTACTCCCGACTTTGCGGTGGAGGCTCTTCGTTGTCTGGTAGAAGGAGGTTACAATGTGGTGGGTGTCATTACGATGCCCGACAAGCCTGCCGGACGGGGACATAAGCTCCAATTCTCTCCGGTGAAACAGTATGCACTGGAACATAATCTTCCGCTTCTTCAGCCGGAGAAGCTGAAGGATGAGGCTTTTGTGGAGGCGTTGCGTGCATGGAAGGCCGATTTGCAGATAGTCGTTGCCTTCCGCATGTTGCCGGAGGTGGTATGGAACATGCCGCGATTGGGCACCTTCAACCTGCATGCTTCCCTGCTTCCGCAGTATCGCGGCGCAGCCCCCATCAACTGGGCGGTGATTAATGGTGATACGGAAACGGGCATCACCACTTTCTTCCTGAAACATGAGATTGACACCGGTGAGGTTATCCAGCAGGTACGGGTACCCATTGCCGATACGGACAACGTGGGTATCGTCCACGACAAACTGATGCTGTTGGGCGGTCGCCTGGTGGTAGAAACCGTAGATGCCATTCTTGCCGGTACAGTGAAAAGTATTCCTCAAGAAGAAATGGCCGTCGTGGGTGAACTGCGTCCGGCACCGAAAATCTTCAAAGATACTTGTCGTATTGACTGGAACCGCCCGGTGAAGCGTATTTACGATTTTGTACGCGGCCTTTCTCCCTATCCTGCCGCTTGGACGGAGCTGGTCCAACCCGGTGGAGAATCTGTTGTGGTAAAAATCTTCGAGACGGAGAAAATAGGGGAATCCCATCAACTGGTTCCCGGAACCTTGCAGACAGACGGGAAGACCTATATCCGCGTTGCTGCCGAAGATGGCTTTGTCGGCATCTGCTCCCTCCAGCTTCCGGGCAAGAAGAAACTGAAAACGGATGAACTGTTGCGCGGCTTCCGGTTGACGGAAGGATACGTGATGAAATAACTGATTGTCATTCAGTGACTTCCTACTGCAAACTTACTGCATACCTTTTGCAGCGTCACTGCAAACCGCTTTGCAGTGTTGCTGCAACTAATATGCAGTGTGACTGCAACTGCTTTGCAGTGCTACTGCAACACGTTTGCAGTGACGCTGCAAAAGGTATGCAGTAAGTTTGCAGTGAGAGTTTTGATTTCCAATGTTAGGCTGAATTAAATCTTTTCTCTATATTTGTACATAACAAAGTTCGTAAACTTTAGAACATAACATTATGAAACCAATCATATCCCCTTCTATTCTCTCTGCCGATTTTGGTTATCTGGCACGAGACATTGAAATGATTAACGAAAGTGAGGCTGAGTGGGTACATATCGACATCATGGACGGTGTGTTTGTCCCCAATATTTCTTTCGGATTCCCGGTACTGAAGTATGTGGCAAAACTGTCGCAGAAACCTTTGGATGTGCATCTGATGATTGTACAGCCGGAGAAGTTTATTCCGGAGGTGAAGGCTCTGGGGGCACATGTCATGAATGTGCATTACGAGGCTTGTCCGCATCTGCACCGCGTGGTGCAGCAAATCCGCGAAGCAGGGATGCAGCCGGCGGTAACAATTAATCCGGCAACTCCCGTATCCTTGTTGAAGGATATTATTAATGATGTATACATGGTGCTGATAATGAGCGTAAATCCTGGCTTCGGCGGACAAAAGTTCATAGAGCATTCTCTTGATAAAGTGCGCGAGTTGCGTGAATTGATTACGGTTACCGGTTCGCAGGCCTTGATAGAAGTGGACGGTGGCGTAAACTTGGAAACCGGTTCGCGTCTGGTAGAAGCTGGAGCAGATGTACTGGTGGCAGGCAATGCCGTTTTCTCGGCTCCCGATCCGAAGGAGGCCATCCGTGCATTAAGGAATCTGTAATCCGTCTTCTGGATTGATAATCGACAGCTGGCAACGGCATCCTTTCCTTCGACTGTTGATGCCGTTGGTAGTTGGTATTTTGTGTGGAGATGCGTTTCCACACGTGCTTTCTGCATGGGAGTATGTGGCAGGTTTTCTGCTTTTTCTTTTTATTATAGGTAGATACAAGCATACCGGATGGGTGTATGGAGCGGCGGTATACCTTTTCTTGGGTGGTACGGGGGGCTGCTTGATGAGTTGGCAGCAGGGAAAGACGGTATTTCCCTTTTCGGGCAAACCTGCTGTTTATAGGGTTTGTATCCGTGAGCATCCAGAAGAGAGGGAGCGCAGCATATTGTGCAGGGTTGCCCTGCTGGGAGAGGTAGAGAAGGATACAGTTACGGGTTGCCCCCGGAATCATCTTTTTCTGGCTTATTTTCCGAAAGATTCTGCTACGGCCACTTTGCGCCGTGGTGATGAGTTGCTGGTATCTACCCGGCTTGTTCCTCCGGCAAACAATGGTAATCTCGACGAGTTTGACTATGCCCGCTACCTGAGGCGGAAAGGCTATAGCGGCACGGCTTACGTGGCTGACGGACATTGGCGGAAGACGGGGCATGATGCCTCTCGCACTGTCAGCCAGGTGGCACTGGATTATAGGGCGAAAGTGGTTGGCTTATACCGGAGTTTGGGCTTTGAAGCTGATGAATTGGCCGTGCTTTCTGCGTTGACGGTGGGGGATAAAGAGGAACTGAGCGATGATATTGTGGAGACCTATTCCGTTTCGGGAGCCAGCCATGTACTGGCACTTTCGGGGTTGCACATAGGTTTTCTGTATGCTTTGCTCTTGTTTGTGCTTCGTCCTTTGTGGAGGCGATGGCGGCGGTTAAAACCTTTGTTGCTTTTGCTTCTGGTCCTTTTCTTGGTGAGTTTTGCTTTTTTCACGGGATTGTCTTCCTCGGTGGTGCGGTCGGTCGTCATGTTCTCTTTGTTGGCGTTTGCCGGTTTGCAGCCGGAAAAGCCGCTGACTCTGAATACGCTGGCGGCAACTGCTTTCCTGATGCTGCTGTGCAAGCCGGTCTGGTTGTTTGATGTCGGTTTTCAGTTGTCATTCTCGGCGGTTACAGCTATTGTACTTGTACAGCCTAAGTTATATGCCCTTTGGAAGGTTGACAATCGTTTCCTGCGATATTTGTGGGGACTTATGACAGTGTCTGTGGCGGCTCAGCTGGGTACGGCCCCTTTGGTCATTTTCTATTTCTCCCGTTTTTCCACTCATTTTCTGTTGACTAATCTTTGGGTAATTCCCATGGTGTCACTCGTTCTGTATTCGGCGGTCTTTCTATTGATGCTTACGCCGCTGCCTTTTGTACAACATCTGTTTGCAAGGGTAGTAGAGGCATTGGTACATGTCCAGAATGAAGTGCTTCGCTGGATAGAGCATCTTCCCGGCGCTGCTGTCGATAATATTTGGTTGGATATATGGGGCGTTCTGCTCGTCTATCTGTTCTTGGGGATGGCATATTATGGCTTTCTACGCCTTACGGTACGTAGAGTCTGCTTTGCGTTGCTGGCATTGTTGGCAGTGGTTTCCTGGCATTCCCTTTCCATCATGTCCAATGCTCCCCGGCAGGGGATTGCTTTTTATAGCGTGAGAGGTTGTCCCGTTGTCCATTGTATGGCAGACAACCGTCATTCTTGGTTGGCATGTGCCGATAGCTTGCCGGATATGCCGCGTTTGTGCCGTGCCCTTTCTCCGCATTGGAACCGCCTGCGTCTGGAGACTCCCCGATTGGTTGCCGGAGATTATACCACTTCCGGCTTATCCATGCGTAACCAGATTGTCTCTTACGCCGGTAAGCGCATCTGTCTTCTTTCCGACAACCGTTGGAGAAACAAGAACTCTTCCCATCCCCTTTCAGTTGATTATCTGTATGTCTCCAAGGGGTATCAAGGTGGGATAGAGGAACTTACTTCACTCTTTTCCATGGGCATGGTGGTGCTTGACGCTTCTCTTTCAGACTATTATCAGAATAAGATTGCCAATGATTGCGTTTGCTTAGGTATTCCCTATCTTCTTCTTTCTCAAAAAGGTTCTTACCGCATATTGTTATAAATCACAAACTTTTCGTACTTTTGCCCCTTCAATTTGTTATAAACGCCAAATAGTAAATAGTCAATCGTCAAATAGTAAATAAAAATATGTTGACCAAAGTAATAGAACAATCCAAGATAGACCATTTCACCAAATGGTTTGACCGTGCAGACAAGATAGTAATCGTTTCGCATGTGGGTCCCGACGGGGACGCCATCGGCTCTTCTCTGGGCTTGTGGCACTTCTTCAGCTCACAGGGAAAGACGGCGAATGTTATTGTGCCGAACGCCTTTCCCGACTTCTTGAAATGGATGCCCGGGAGCAAGGACGTCCTTCTGTACGACCGCTACAAGGAGTTCGCTGACAAGCTGATTGCCGAGGCGGATGTCATTTGTTGTCTGGACTTTAATGCTATCCATCGTATAGATGCCATGGGTGACGCTGTTCTTGCATCCCCGGCAAGAAAAATACTGATAGACCATCATCTCCATCCGGAGGATTTCTGCAAGATTATCATTTCCCATCCGGAGATATCTTCCACTTCGGAACTGGTTTTCCGCCTGATTTGCCGTATGGGCTATTTCAGTGACATTTCAAGGGAAGGAGCGGAGTGCATCTATACGGGTATGATGACGGATACCGGCGGGTTCACCTATAATTCCAATAACCGGGAAATCTATTTCATCATCAGCGAACTGTTGTCGAAAGGTATTGACAAGGACGAGATTTACCGCAAGGTGTTCAATACTTATTCAGAAAGCCGTTTGCGCCTAATGGGATATGTCTTGTCACAAATGAAGGTCTATCCGGACTATCATGCAGCCTTAATTTCTCTGACTAAAGCCGAACAAAGCCAGTTCGACTATGTGCGTGGAGATAGTGAGGGGTTTGTGAACATTCCTTTAAGCATCAAAGGGGTGATTTTCTCTTGCTTCCTGCGTGAAGATACGGAGAAGCCGATGATAAAGATTTCTTTACGTTCGGTCGGTACATTCCCCTGCAATCAGCTGGCTGCCGAGTTCTTTGGCGGCGGCGGTCATTTGAATGCTTCCGGCGGTGAATTTTATGGAACGATGGATGAGGCCCGCAAGGTCTTTGAGCAGGCTTTGGAGAAATACAAACCGCTGCTGAATGCCAAAGGATAAAAAAAAGTTCAGTTGTAAAGGTTAAAAGTTACGAACTTTCTATCTGCAGCTTTCAACTTTCAAGGAAATCAGATATTTTTGTACGAAATTACTAAATAACAGAAATGAAGAAACTTACTTTATTCTTTTTGCCTTACTTGCAGTTTGTTTAGCCTTCCAGGCATGCGATAATTCTAAAACTTATGCCGAAATGCTTGAGGAAGAAAAAGATGCCATCAAAGCGTTTATCAAAGACAGTAGTATTGTCGTTATTTCTCAAAGTGAATTCTATGCGCAAGATTCGACAACGGATGTAAGCAGGAATGAGTATGTGCAGCTGGCAAGCGGGGTGTATATGCAGATTGTGGATAAAGGTTCGACGAATCCTGCGGATACAATAAAACCGAATGATTTGGTTTTGGTGCGTTATGAAGAGCTGAACTTGCAGTCTGGATATTTAATGTCTAATCTGGATATACCGATACCAGATTATTTGGATGAATTCAAATATACAGTTACCTCGTCATCTATTGCCGGAATTTTCATAAAGGGTTCTATGCGTCTTGCCTATGGTACGTCTGTGCCTGCTGGCTGGCTGGTGGCTTTGAAGTACGTTCGTGATAGGGCGCATGTGAAATTAATCGTTCCTTCTAAAATGGGGCAACAACAAGCTATGGAGAGGGTTTATCCTTGTTACTATGATATTCATAAATTCCAAATTTGGAACTAACCTATAAATTTTAAATCATTAACCTATGACTCTAATCAAATCTATTTCTGGAATCCGCGGAACTATTGGCGGTGGTGCTGGCGAGGGATTGAATCCGCTCGACATTGTGAAGTTCACTTCAGCTTATGCTACCCTGATTCGTAAGACGTGTACTGTAAAAAGTAACAAAATCGTGGTAGGGCGTGATGCCCGCATCTCTGGCGAGATGGTCAAGAACGTAGTAGTCGGTACCTTGATGGGTATGGGCTGGGATGTAGTGGACATTGATTTGGCTTCTACTCCGACTACCGAGCTGGCTGTAACCATGGAAGGTGCCAGCGGAGGTATTATCCTGACTGCCTCACACAATCCCAAGCAGTGGAATGCGTTGAAACTGTTGAATGAAAAGGGCGAATTTCTGAACGCTGCCGAAGGTCAGGAAGTACTCCGCATTGCAGCTGCCGAAGAATTCGATTATGCCGAAGTGGACCAACTTGGCTCGTACCGTCAGGATTTAAGCTACAACCAGAAACATATCGACAGCGTATTGGCGCTTGACCTTGTAGATGTGGAAGCTATCCGAAAGGCAAACTTCCGTGTAGCCATCGATTGTGTAAACTCCGTAGGCGGCATCATTCTGCCGCAACTACTTGAACAACTTGGTGTTCAGCACGTAGAGAAGCTCTATTGCGAACCGACCGGTAACTTCCAGCATAATCCCGAGCCTTTGGAAAAGAATCTGGGTGACATCATGAACCTTATGAAAGGCGGTAAGGCAGACGTTGCTTTTGTGGTAGACCCGGATGTAGACCGTTTGGCCATGATTTGTGAGGACGGTAAGATGTACGGTGAAGAATATACACTGGTTACTGTTGCCGACTACGTATTGAAACATACTCCGGGCAATACGGTATCCAATTTGAGTTCTACCCGTGCGTTGCGTGACGTAACACGTAAGTACGGTCAGGAATATTCCGCTTCTGCTGTAGGCGAAGTGAATGTAACTACCAAGATGAAAGAGGTAGGTGCTGTTATCGGTGGCGAAGGCAATGGTGGAGTTATTTATCCTGCCAGTCACTACGGACGCGATGCCTTGGTAGGTATTGCCTTGTTCTTGAGCCATCTGGCACACGAAGGTAAGAAGGTGAGCGAACTCCGTGCATCCTATCCTGCATACTTCATGGCAAAGAATCGTGTAGACTTGACTCCTGAAACAGATGTAGATGCTATTCTTGCCAAGGTGAAGGAGCTGTATAAGAATGAAGAAATCAATGATATAGACGGTGTGAAGATTGACTTCCCCGACAAATGGGTTCATCTGCGTAAGAGCAATACGGAACCGATTATCCGTGTCTATAGTGAGGCTGCCACACCGGAGGCTGCCGAGGAAATCGGCCAGCAGATTATGAAGGTGATTGAAGACCTGGCTAAATAAGGCCGAACGAAATGTTATAATGAATGTCCCACTTTCCCGTGAAAGAGAAGTGGGACTTTTTTTAAACCTTCCCATGAACTCCTCCATCAAACTACTACTATGAATGGCATTTTAGATTCTATAGGCTCAGCAATAACCACTGTCAGTGACTTTGTCTGCGGGTATCCCTTATTTATCCTTCTGATAGGGGGAGGACTTTTCTTGTTCTTTTATTCCGGAGCTGTGTCCCTCTGCCGCATCGGATATTCGATAAAGGCCTTGCGCTATAAATCGGAAGTGGCGGGCGAAGGACAAATTAGTTCTTTCCAGGCCTTGATGAGCGCCATAGCGTCAACAGTGGGTATGGGGAATATTGCGGGGGTGGCTATCGCTATTACAGTAGGAGGGCCCGGAGCCATTTTCTGGATGTGGGTAAGTGCCGTTGTGGGTATGTCCACCAAATTCTTTGAAGGGGCTCTTGCCATTATGTACAAAGGACACGATTCTGCCGGAGAACCGCAAGGGGGGACGATGTATATCATTCTTCATGGGTTGGGCGAACGCTGGAAACCGTTTGCTTATTTCTTTGCGGTGGTGGGGTTGATAGGTACGTTGTGTGTAATGCAAGCCAATCAGTTGGTCGAGTCTGTCACTACGGTATTTACTACTCCGGCAGGAATAGAGAATACACTCGGTCTGCGTTTTGTGATGGGTATTGTCATTAGCCTGGTGGTAGGGGCAGTCATTATCGGTGGCATCCGGCGCATTTCGGTTATCTCGGCTAAAATAGTGCCGGTGATGGTTACTTGCTATATGCTGCTTGTCTTCGTTATTCTTTGTTTGAATTTTGATAAGTTGCCGGGAGTGTTGGCTTCCATTTTCCAGTCTGCCTTCAGCCTGGAAGCCGGTATCGGTGGAATTTTGGGAACTGCACTGACTGGTGCCCGCCGTGCTGCCTACGTCAATGAAGCAGGCGTAGGTACGGCCTCTATGATGCATGGCGCCTCCCGTAATGACAATCCCATTCGTGAGGGGCTGGTAGCCATGATTGGACCGGCCATCGACTCGGGGCTTGTTTGTACATTGACGGCCTTCCCTATTCTTATAGCTGGAAACTATGCGTCGGAAGGAGGCATAAAAGGCCTTTATATTGCTTTGAATTCTTTTGAGCAGCTCCTTCCCGGCTATGGGCATTATCTGTTGATGGTGATGGTCTTTTTCTTTGCCTTTTCTACCATGTTCTCTTATTCGTATTATGGACTGAAGTGCACCAACTTCTTGTTTGGTGCGGAGAATGCCAAGTATTATAACTACTTCTATTTGGTGATGATTGTTGTGGCTGCCATGATTCCGTTGGGAGCAGTGGTTGCCATCATGGATTTGGCTTTTGCCTTGATGGCATTGCCTACGATGACGTCACTGCTGTTACTTGCTCCACGGGTCAGGAGAAAGATGAAGGAATATTTTGCGAACTGATAGAAAGCAGCTTCCACTACAAGTTGATGACCTTTCCTATCTCTCCTTCAAAATTCGGGGTGAATACACCTTTGCCGATATTTGCCTTGATTTCATCGGGGCTCCAAAAACGTCCTCCGTCCAGCTCGTCACTGGGATGTATTTCACCGTCGTAGACAGTTTTGTGTACGAAGACCAGTTCCTTTTCGCGGGCAGACTCGAAGACATAATGCAAGACGGTTTCGGGAACAAAGTCGGTAATGCCGAGTTCTTCGCGTACCTCGCGTTTCAGCGCCATCTCTACACTTTCACCTAAATCGACGTGTCCGCCTACGGAGGTGTCCCACTTCCCCGGTTGTATGTCTTTCCATTCGGGACGTTTCTGTAGATACAACTCACCTTTGGAATTGAATACATGAAGATGGATTACCGGATGAAGCAGTTTGCTACCGTTATGGCATTCGCCACGGGTGGCGGCACCTGTGATGTTGCCTTGTTCGTCGACAAGGGGGAACATCTCTTGATTGTTATCGTGGTTCATTGTGCTTAGGGTATTAATAATGATGAATCTCCATAGCTCAGGAAGCGGAAATCATGTGCCAGTGCATAGTTGTAAATCTTCGGCCAATCACCGTGTACGAAAGCTGATACGAGCAGCAGCAAGGTACTTTGCGGTTGGTGGAAATTAGTCACCATAGCCTTCACGATTTTGTATTCATATCCCGGAGCGATAATGATTTGAGTGCTGGTATGCAGAGCCTCCATGCTATGTCTGTCCAGATAGGCAACAATGGCTTGCAGGGCTTCTACTGCAGAGGTGGCGGTGGCCTTGGCAGACATTTCATAAGGTTGCCATTGGTGGACGTGCAAGTCTTCCTCTGTGGCTTCTGGATTATTCAGTAAAGTGACTCCGATGTGATAAAGGCTTTCCAATGTGCGCACTGAAGTTGTTCCTACGGCCACTGCCTTGCCGCCGTGTACTATGAGTTTTTCCAATGTGTTGCGCGAGACAGAGATGTATTCCGTATGCATTTCGTGCCCTTCTATTTCTTCACTTTTCACCGGTTTGAAGGTTCCGGCTCCCACATGGAGTGTCAGCTCTTCCAATTCTACTCCTTTATTGCGCAATGCGTCCAATACGCGTGGGGTGAAATGCAGTCCCGCTGTAGGGGCAGCCACCGAACCTTTGATTTTGGAGTAGACAGTCTGGTAAGTCTCCTTGTCACTTTCCTGGGTCTCCCGGTTCAAGTAGGGGGGGATGGGCAATTCACCGAAGACCTCGAGAATGTCGGCAAAAGTCACTTCCGGATTATTCCAGCGGAAGTTTATCCAATGGCTGGTTCCGTGGCATTCACCCCGTTCGGCGGTCAGGGTGAGTGACTTGCCTTTCACGGTCATCTCACGTCTCAGCATGCCTTCCTTCCATTTTTTCAGGTTGCCGACCATGCAGAGCCAGGCGGCATGCTCGGTTTGCTGGAAGTTGAGGGCGTAGTCGTTCGGCTGTATGGGTTCCAGGCAGAATACTTCAATCAGTGCTCCCGTTTCTTTCCGGAAATGCAGGCGTGCTTGGATGACTTTGGTATTGTTGAATATCATCAGGCTTCCCGATGGCAGATACTCCGGCAGTGAAGTGAATCTGTCTTCTGAAACTTCTCCGTGGCGATACAATAACAGTTTGGACTGGTCACGTACGGACAATGGGAACTTTGCAATGCGTTCGTCCGGCAACGGGTAGTTGAATTCGCTGATTCTGATATGTCTGGGGTCTTCTTTCATGATGGCTTTCTCTTTATTATATCGGCTGCAAAGGTACGGATATTTGGGAAGATTTGAAGAATAAGGGAAATAATTCCTAACTTTGCAGGAAGAAAGTAGGAAAAGACAAACTAAAAGATAAGTTACTATGAAGATAGGAGATAAAGTTCGTTTCCTCAGCGAAGTTGGGGGCGGTGTTGTGACAGGATTTCAAGGGAAAAACATCGTGTTGGTGGAAGATGCCGACGGTTTTGACATACCGATGCCCATAAACGAATGTGTGGTGATAGAGACCGATGATTATAATATCCCCACTCCGGCAGCCAAAGCGGCTGCCAAGAAGAAGCGGGAAGAAGAGCAACAATTGCGCACGGCCGCTACTGCGGCAAGGCCGTCTGCTATGGAGTCTCAGGTTTCAGAGTCTCAATCGGTCCGTTTGGAGAAACCGCAGATATCTGTTTATCGTCAGCCCGAGATGAAAGGTGGAGATATCCTGAATGTTTTTCTGGCTTTTGTTCCGGAGGATATCAAGGCTGTCAGCACTACACCTTTCGAGGCATATTTGGTGAACGACAGTAATTATTATATGTATTACACCTATTCGAGTGCCGAAGGAAAGTCCTGGACAGCCCGTTCGCATGGTTTGATAGAGCCGAATACGAAACTTCTGCTGGAGGAGTTCGAAAAGTCCGAGTTGAACGACCGTGAACGTGTGATGGTACAGCTGGTGGCATTCAAAGATAACCGTGCGTTCACAATGAAACCGGCTGTCAGTGTGGAAGTCCGCATAGATATGGTAAAGTTCTATAAACTGCATACATTCCAGCAGACGGTTTTCTTTGAAACACCGGCCTTGGTGTATGATATTGTCCGGAATGACCAGCCTGCCAAGCAGGTGTATGTTTCGGCAGAGGAACTGAAGGAGGCTTTGATACAGAAAAAAACGGCAGATACTCCGTCCAAACCGCAGACGGTCATCAAGCGTGGTGGCAAGAATGGGATTGTCGAAATTGACCTGCATATTGGCGAGTTGCTGGATGACACCTGCGGCATGAGCAACAGCGAAATATTGAATTACCAGCTGGATAAGTTTCGTGAAGTGATGGAACAATACAAGAAAAAGCGCGAACAACGCATCGTCTTTATTCACGGCAAGGGAGATGGAGTGCTGCGTAAAGCCTTGCTGGACGAGCTGAAACGTAAATATCCTGACTGCCGCCATCAGGATGCTTCGTTCCAGGAGTACGGATTTGGGGCGACGATGGTGACGATTAAATAAAATCAAGTATTTGAATAGTGAATAGGGCAGTTCAAACATTGGAATGCCCTATTCATTATTTATAGTCTGACATTGACTCTTGTATTTTTCCTTATGTGTATTTCTTGAGTGGAAGGATTGGACTGCATCATTTCTGATTCTATTTGCTGGATTGCTCTTTTGGCTTTGTGTACAAACCTGCCTTTGGGATATTTTCGCAAATATTCTTCGTAATCTGCTACCGACTGGCAACTATAGAAGAGGCGTTCTTCATTTTCTCTTCTGACTTCTCTTATATCAGTAATGGGAAGAACTGGCTGTGAAGAAGGTTGTGGATGTGGGTGGACAATCTGTTTTTTAGGTTCCTCTTGGAACTGTTCAAGTTTTGCAGTATCCGTTTTTACCGAGTCCATAACGATGTTTTCTTCTCTATTTATTGGGGAGATTGGATTTACCTTGTTTCCCAAAAATTGTTTTATAAAGTTTGCATGAGATGAGGAGGGGTATTCTTTTAGAAAATCTCTGTAGTCTTCTTCTGTACGGCATGCAGCGTACTTGCGCTCTTCTTCAAGGTGTCTAAAGTATATGGAACCTCCTTTGACAAGCAATAGAATCAATACTATACCAAGGCCGGTCCATCCTGCTATGCGTTTATGCATGTTCGAAGGACAGAACTTTTCTTTAAGGCGTGGTGATGTTGTTTTAGGAAAAAGTGGAGCAATAGGCTTCAGCTGTACTGAAGGAGAGTCTGTCTTTGTTTGTTTTAGTATGGAGCAAGCAAACTCATAGGCTTGTTGGGCTGTGGGGCGGTCCCAAGTGTTGAGGGCAAGGCATGCGTGAACAAACTGGGACAATTGGGAAGAATATTTCTCATCTAATGCTGGAATATGTGCACCATTCAGTTGGACACAACCTCCCATACCTTCCCATAATACAAGACCAGTGGATAATTCATAAACACTCATCCCTAAAGACCATATATCGCTGGTAGCCACAATCAGTGGTTTCTCTGCAAAACGTTCTGGTCCCATATAGGCAAGTGTTCCGGAACTTTCTACTTTGTTGATACTTTTACGAAAAGTATGCTCCAGTTTACGGCTGATGCCAAAATCTGAGATGATGAATTTGTCATCATCCCCTATCAAAATATTATCGGGTTTTATATCTTGATGAATGATAGGAGGATTCTGATTATGAAGAAACATCAATCCGCATGATACATCGCGTATGAAGCGCCAGATTTGCTTTTCAGACATTTTGCCTTTCAAGCTCGCTGAGGACCCTTTGGGACAGTAAGGCATTACCAAAAAAGGGCACTGTCCAAAAACATCAAAATGATTAAGGTGCAGTAGATTGGGATGGTGTAATTTGTAGGCAAGTTTGAATTCTTCCCGGAAATCTTTTATGCCGTTGTCATCCAACAGTCCGTACAACTTTATGGCAACGTCTACATCTGCCAATATATTTCGGGCAAGCCAGACTTCACCAAAGCTTCCGACTCCTAATAGTTTCTTCAGCTGATAGTGTTCAGCAAATATATCACCATTTTTCAGTTGCATAGTTTCACAATAGTAATCAATCTGTTAGGGTAGTGTTAGTAGTGTCTGTCTCTGTAACTAGAACCGTATCTGCCTGATATAGTATCGTTTTCCATTTTGCATATTGCTGTGGATTTCTATATAAATAGAAGCCTGCCGCTAAAGCCAGTACCAGGAGTAACAGAAGAATTTTCCGGATTTTGTGGTGGTTGGGTTTGCTGAACACTGTATTGTTCAACTTTGCTTTGGGCTCGGTATCCTGTAGCATGATGTGGCATAGCACAATCGTAATATTGTCATATCCACCTGCTTCAAGAGCAGCTTCTATCAACCTATCCTTGCATGTCATTAAATCATCCTGGTTCTCTTCTATAATTTGCATTATCTCTTCGTCGTGGCATAAACCACATAACCCATCACTACATAGTAGGAGAGTATCGCCATCCTTTAAATTATAGGAACGGAAATCGGGATTGGAACGATTGGTCGGGTCTCCCAAACAGCGGGTAATGATATTACTGTAAGGATGGTCAAACGCATTTTCAGGATCTAGTTTTCCCTGATCTACTAAATCTTGTACATAGGAATGGTCTTTAGATAAACGGCAAAAACCTGAATTGCCATTGAATACATAACAACGACTGTCGCCACACCAACAGATATAGGCTTTATCGTTCAATATCCAAGCAATGACAATAGTAGTACCCATTCCCTGGGTACTACTATCTTCTTTACTTGCATTGACAATATTTAAATCAGCGGTTTTGACAGTTCTACCCAGAAATTCTTCAACGGCTTCTTCTGAGGTAACAATGCCTTCCTGCGTAATAATATCTCCTAAATTCTCGGGGGTGAATGCATTTTGCACCGTCTCAATGGCTATGGCAGAAGCAACTTCTCCGGCATTGGTGCCGCCCATTCCGTCGGCCACTACCAATATGCTGCCATACCGTCCTAAAGAAATGGGTTCTATCGATTGGGGGATAATCCACTCTGATTGGCATAAATCACGATTGACAACAAAATTGTCTTCGTTGTTTTTCCTGACTAAACCAACATTGGTACCTGCCGCTAATTTAATGCTTATCTCGGACATGTTTAATTTTAATGTATTAAATTTCTGATTGGTACTAAACGATCCTTACCCTCTATGCTTCCTACCATGAAACCCACTACTTTGTAAGAACCATTTTCTAGAAGGAATGCTGGAGAACCATAATAACCGGGCTCTGCCACACGATTCTGTAATATGGTAGTCTCGTATTTTGTATCGGCTATATTGGTATGGTCATTGAAATGAGCCGGAGTAAGATTATGAATATCAGCATAACCTGCATAGCCCACCATTTGAACTTCTGTACCTCCACTCATGTTGTCTGCGGCGGTAATGTCGTAAGGCAATCCCTCACCATAAACGCCTTTTCCTCTAATGTATGCCCAACTGTTGGCAGCAGGGGTAACAATGCTGACACTGATATATTTCCTACGTGTATAGGTCAATTTTATCCCATGTTCCCTTAGTTGTACCCTGATGGATTTATCTACTTCTATTTCGGTCACTTGTACATCATTTCGTCCGTCTTTGGCAAAATCGCTACTGGTAAATGTCAGAGGCTTTCCAGTTCCTTTGGTACTGTATGCACGGTAATGGATAATGATATTACATCCTGCTCCTTTGTATACAGCCAATAGTTTACGCCATGGGTCTTTCCACTCTGTGTTGGAGTATATCCATGGCTCGACATTCTGCCTGTCTGTTACAAACATTCCGTTTGATAGCATGAAGCCAGTTCCGCAGATTATATCTGAAACTTGTATGCCCGGATCAAACTTTGTTCCATTATATTCGATTTCAATACGGTCGACTTTAATTGTATAGATATAATCATAATAATCTTTCAAATCTCCTGAAGCATTACTGTCTTGTTCATCTGCTATATCAGGGTCTTCATAATATTGGTCTTTGGAGAGTCTGGTGCCTTCTTGTATATTTGCGTTAATGGCATTGCTTGAATTCTCAATGCTTTTAGTGCTTATGCTGTTTGAGAGATTGTCCAAGTCTGATTTGACCTTATAGAAACTTGCATTGACATTCTTTAATTGACTATTAACGTTGTCCAACTGTGTTTTTAAGGCCTCTGCATTACCGTCACTGTTTCGTAATTTGGTCTCTAACTCCCGTTGCTGTGCTTCTAGAGATGCTCTTTCGGTCCCCAGTGAATCCAATTGGTTTTGGTATCCTTTCAGTTGAAGTTCTTGTTCTTCTGTCTTCTGTGCCAACAAATCATTTTTTACACCTAAACTGTAGTTCCAGGCAGCCAATCCTGCCACCGCCAGTACGAAAACAATTCCCATGATTGTTAATGCGGTCTTGTAGGGGCGTAAGGCTTGTTTGCGGAAAAGGCTCATTCTCTCAGTCAATCCAATGCTGGAAGTTAATGCTTGGCGACCTTGTGGAACAATGAATCCCAAGCGTGGTCCGCCAACGGATAATTGTATTTCATCTCCTGTTTGTAAATAGTAGGACCCATTTATAGGATGTCCGTTGACCAATGTCGGATTGGAGTGTGAAAGGTGGATAAGTTTCCAGTTTTCACCGTCGCGTACAATTGCAGCATGTTTGCGGCTAACTGTTTCGAAACTTTCATCAAAGCGTACTTGGCAGGAAGCGTCTCTACCTAATTCTACTTGGTCGACAATGATTTTTTGGGATTCTCCCGCTTGATGATACTTTGAAGAGGTCTTGTGCTCCAAAATAAAGTAAGTTCTACCGGAAGCACCCATTAATGCCCCCATACCAGCCCCTACTGAGCCGGCTAAGGTACGTTTGTAATTTTGTGTATCCATACTACTTGATATATAATTAATAGTTTTCAAATCTCATTTTTACATCCCCAATGGAGATGATATCTCCAATTTTCAGTATATGCCCTTGTTTGGTGACTTGGGTGGAATTGACATAAGTCCCATTACTGGACTCCTGCCACAACTTTAACTCCTTCTGCCATTGCCCGTCCCGAATAATCCATTTATCAGTGGCGGGATTTGTTTCTATTGTGCAATGATGGCGTGATATATAGGCACTTTGCTGTTCTGTTATATGTAGCAGATTGTCGCGTTCTCTCCCGATAGTAAGGATTCTATTGCCATATTTTATAAGTTCACTTAATTGATATATTTTTCCGTACTCTTCACCTTGCATAATACGTATACAGAAACCATTGACTGTTTGTGGTGGACAATATCCTCTTTCCATAGGGACTTGGCTTATTGCTGGCAGGTGTTCCAATACCTCTTGCACAGACTGGAAACGTTTTTTGAAATCTGGATTAAGACATCCTGCAAAGAGTTGCTGCCACTGCTCTCTATGTTTCAACTGTGTCAATTTCTGCTGGTTCCAATCTCCATTTTTCCCACGTTTCTGGTATAGTGCCAATTCATTATGACTGCTCAATTCGCCAAAGGGCAAACTGCCAGTTAATAATTGAAAGGCTAATACTCCAAAAGAAAAAATGTCCGTAGTGGGTAGGACAGTGGCCTCACCTCGCATGCGGTTCACTTGTTCTGGCGGCATATATGCATAAGTCCCGAAGATTTGGTTGGGTTTACCAAAAATATTGCGTTCAGTCATACGTTTGTTTCTATCCCCTGCTATACCGAAATCTGTCAACGCAGCAATTCCGTTACTCTTGAAAAGGACATTCTCCGGCTTTAGGTCACGGTGAACCTTGCCTCTGGTATGCAAAGCATGTAAACCTATTAGAATTTGTTGGCAAATTAGAGGAATCTTACTGCTTCCAGAACCTAAATAAGGTGTTAAATCTCCTCCGGAACAGTATTCCATTACAATATAAGGGTTGCCTCCAACTGTACCGTAGTCCAATGAACGCACTAAATAGTCACAATCAATTTGCCCAGTTTTGAATTCCATCTCGAAACGTTCCATTAATGGTTTACGTATTTCAGGAGGAACTTCCCATAATCTCAGTAGTTTAAGCGCATAATCTTTGCTTGCGCTGTCCGTAACCCGATATACTTTACCGAATGAACCTTCGCCTAATGTTTGGGAAACCCTATAACGGTTATTGATATATTCCCCTACATTATAATCACATCTGTCGACAGTCCGGTTATTCACAAGAGTTATATTTAGTCACATTCAAACTTGAATCTTCGGTCGCCTAGTACAATGATATCATCCGGTATGATTTCTATTTTTCTGTTTACCTGGATATAGGTCGTTTGGAGCATACTTCGGTCAAGCAGATACCAATGACCATCATCGAAAACTATTTCAGCTTGTTCCTTTGAGGTGATTGTACGATTAGACATTTCTGTATTTTCCCGGTTCAAGATGATGGAGTTCCCTTCATATTCAAATCTTTTCGGAAGAATGTTCTCTTCTTCTTCCGGTATAATTGTTAATGAACAGTGAGGTTTGGTTTCCGGTTCTGTCTCTGTGATGTTCTTTATTTGTCGGCGTATGGTTGGCCGATGTACGCGGACACCGCAGTTCGGGCAAAAAGAGCAGGTTATTGCTATCTTACTTCCACATTCATGACAGAGCATTTTCTCTTCAGAAACGGAAGATGCTTCCTCTTCTACTCTTATTGTTTTGTATTCATTGTTTGTTGATATGTTTGCCTTTTTTAATGGAGTTCCGCAGCAAGGGCAACTTGTGAAATCTCCTACTACCGGGTAATTGCAATTGGGACATTCTATAATTGGCTGTACAACAGTAGAATGATTCTCTTCTTCATTTGTTGTGGAAAACACTACAGTTTTTCTGCATTTTTCTTCATTAGAGCTGACATTCAATACTGTTGGTTTGGGTATAGCTTCTCCATGACCTTCTTTTGAAATAAAAATGTCCTGACTGTTGGCATAATTCTCCGGCATTCGCAAAGGTTGCCCGCATTTCAGGCATACTGTTGTGTTGGAATGGTTGTCCCAACCGCAATTCATACATCTCATAAGATTTTACTTTAATAATGGAATTACTTTGTATAAATCAGAGTTTCTCACCATTGTCGGTTTACCATGAATTTAGAATAGACCTCCCTTTTTCTGGGAAAGAATAATTGAAGATATTTTTCCTCCTTTGCTTTTAACTATGAGAGTTCCTTCTCTGGCCTTCTTGGTTTTTCCCACTTTTAGAATGAGTTTGCCACGGTCTTTTGCTATAGCTTCACACCATTCAGGAATATCTGCAACTTCCCATTCGGCATTGGAGTCTACTTGCAGTTCTTTAATTTCTCCTTTGGAGCCGAATTCCAATTTATCTAATGCGATATTAATGAATTCTTCTTGGCCACCTTGGGTAACACTGACCGTAGCTTTCATCTTTTCATTACTGATTGTAATGGTGGCTTTACGTTCGATAGTCAGCCAATTGGTCTGGCAGCTTATGGAGAGTTTCTTCTCACCGGGAGTCACTTGACACCAGTCTGCATCTGATATTGCAGTCCATTGTTCTGGAAGACTTTCTATTTTTATACTTTCTGCAGTCTTTGTCTCACACCCAAATTCCAGGCTTTTTCTGTCTATGGTAAGTCTGGTGATTTCGGCAGGAGGCGCTGGCTTGGGAGCGGGATTTATTTTTTCCTCACACTCTTTGATTTTATTTTTGCATGCTTGCTCCAGATTGCTGTCGCATTTCATGGCTGCTTTAAAACTTTTAATAGCGTCTCTGTATCTTCCTCTTTTCATGTATGTCTCTCCCTTTTGATAGATGGAGGCGCATTGCCCCCATATACTTATTGGCATAGAGAGAGCGAACGCTAAAACAATCAGTCTGATAAGTTTATTCATTTTCATTGTTGTCTATGTTTATATATGGTTCTATTTTTTTTGCACGGTCTTCAAAAGCCTGGGCTGCTACGGCTTGGTCAAGGTCTTTCATGATATTTGCCTTTTCTTTAAAAACATGATAGGCAGAATCCAGTATGGCCTCTACTTGCTGTTTCAGTTCTGTTGCATTTAAGTATATTTTCGCGGAGATGGAATCTTTGTAGTAATTTATTTGGCGGTATTTGCCAATGGCATTTATGTAAAAATCCTCAAATACGGAATCATTGTTTTGCTTTAAAGTGTCAATGTCAAATCGGAAAACATCTCCTTGTATTTTAGAGTTTTCGCCTTCTTGAATGATTGACAGACACATTTTGTCGTAATCAATCGTTGGAGTCGGTTCCGGTATGGATTCCACTACTGGTTCTTTGCCGCTTATTAGCGAAAAGATGATGACAATTGTTGCGAATATAGCTGTGATTGCTGCTACGACTATAACTTTTTTGCGTTTCCCTTTGTCTTGATAGGGTGACATCTTATTTATGTCAGAAGAGTGTGCGCTAATGGAATCCTCATGGGTTTTGTCCTCTTCCTCTTGCAAAGTATCATGGCTGTTGTTTGACAGACTAAAGGGGACGGGACTTCCATTGATATGTTGGGAAGTGTAGTCTGCAATTTGTCTGGCTGTGGGTCTGTCCCATGGATTTAAGGCAAGGCACTTGTAAATGATATCCTTTAATTCTTGAGAAAAGTCTTCGTTGATAAGTGGAATGTCTGCACCGTTTTTTTGCAATACGCCTCCATGATCGCCATAGGGCGGCATACCGGTTAGAAGCTCATACATTGTTGCTCCCAATGACCAAATGTCACTAGCCATAATAGGGGCGGGAGATGGACCAAAACGTTCTGGTCCCATATAGGCCAAAGTTCCTCCACTGGATTCTTGGCCTTGGTTCCTGCGTAATGTACTTCTAATCCGTGCGCTGATTCCGAAATCCGTAATCATATACTTATTCTCATCATTAATCAGAATATTATCGGGTTTTATATCCTGATGGATAACCGGGGGAGTTTTTGCATGAAGATAAGCCAGTCCCTCTGCAACATCATGGAGCAAATGCCAGCTTTCCGTTTCTGTTATCCGGTTGTTGTCAGTAAGGTATTGGAAGGCCGAACCGTTTTTGCAAAAAGGCAAAATCAGGTATGGCATCCGTTCCCAGCAGTCATAATAAGTAGGATGCAGTAAATTGGTATGATTCATATCAAATACGAGGGAGAACTCTTGTGTGAAAAGGGATATCCCCGCATCGTCAAGCCCCATCCCTGGAGCATATATTTTTATGGCGACCTTAACATCCGTAAGTTTGTCTTGTGCCAGCCAAACTTCAGAAAATCCTCCTCTTCCTAGTTGTTTGAGTAGCTCGTATCTATCTGCTATGATTTGTCCACTGTCTAACATAGAACTTATAAATTATGTAAAAGAACTGTTTTCTTTTGGAAACAGCCTTTCTTTGTGTGATTGTATTATTTTGTTTGATTGAGTATATTCGCAATTCTTTATCCACAAAGTAATTAATAAAAATGTAAATAAGAAAATGAGAAAAAGTTTGAAATGTACTAAAATGTTGTTTTAATGGCTTATGTAGCTAAATATTGTACTATGAGGTGATTTTTTGTTTCGTTTTAATAAAGCGGTAGCGTATGCTCTTTTGTGGTTGAGAAATACGCCTTATGCTTGACGGTATTTCGCAAAAATATTTTAAGTTTGTAGATGTATTGAATAAATAATCTAATTACGAGAAACATGGGAGAGAGGATGGATAAGCGAATTCGATTTTATATTTATTGGATATTAGGGTTTGTGCTTCTAGGAGCTTGTGCGCCCGGAGATAAAGAGGACGTATACACAGAAATGAGAGCTTTTGAGGATTTTTCCCATATAAATGGAGATTCTGTGGCCATTGTGCCCCGAAAGGTAAGGTTGAAGGCTTTTCAAAAGATGGAAGAGGCAAAGGATAGCTTGGTCAAGTATAATTATCTGGCAATGACACTGAAAACATATTTGATTACTTCACAGCTTGATTCGGCACAAATCGTAATCCAGCAGATACATGACTTTATAGAAAGGCAGCATAGTTCTTCTCAAATGGCAGATTTGGAGTCTGAATGTTTCAATATGAAGGGAAATATCTTTGCACGTGTTGGGAATATGGATTCTGCTGAAATTTGTTTCCGGAAGGCTTATGAATTACGGATGAGAGGGACTAGGATTGAAGTGGTGCCGGATATTTTGATGAATCTTGCAGATGCGAATAACCGTTTAGGAAAATTGGATATAGGGGCAGCTTGGTATAGGAGAGCTTTGTTGATGTGCGACTCTTTGCATATAGCTTCTACCAAGAAACCTCCCATTTATTATGGTTTGGCACAAGTATATGTTACCATGCGTGATTTTGAACAGTGTGATTACTATTATAATCTAGCAGGAGAAAGCTATGACAGTATGCTACCTTATGAAAAATATATTTATTTGAATAATAGAGGGACTTCTTACTATTATAGGGAGGATTACCAGACAGCGATAAAATATTTCCAAAAGGTTATTGATTTAGTCGAAGGATATGCTGATATGAGTTTTGAACTTAATCTGGGGAGGTTGAATTTAGGAGACTGTTATCTTCAACTGAATAAGGTTGATTTGGCTGTTAAATATATAAATGAATGCCAACTTTTTTTTGAGGGAATGGGGGTGAGTACTGCACTATATTATATCGATACGCAGAAAATAGAATTGGCTCTGCTTCAGAAAGACTTTCAAGAGGCACGTCGTTTATTGTCCGAGAGTGTAGTCCCTCCGGGCATCGACCCTGATATGGTACATATCCGTAATAAATACCTTCAGCAGTTTTACGAGGAAACCGGCAACTACAAGAGGGCTTATCACTATCTGCAGAGGAACAACCAGCTTGATGATTCTATCAGGAATGAGCGTGTCCGGATGCGTACGGCAGACTTGACTTTGCGTTATCAGCAGGATTCTACCTTGATAGCACATCGGGTTTTGCTTCAGGAGCAGAAAAACAAGGTGCTGGTGCTGAGGCAGACACAGTTTGTCGTGTTTGCTGTAGCTGTTGTATCTATATTGACGGCGGTTTTCCTTTATCTGTACAGCAAAAAGAAACGTGCTTTGTTGCTTGCACGGAATCATCGCACAGTCTCTACACTTCGTCTGGAGAATATCCGTAACCGCTTGTCCCCTCATTTTATCTTCAATGTGCTGAACCGGGAGATGGTGGAGCGGAATGTGGAAGAAAAGCAAGAGCTTTCGTCGCTGGTAAAACTGATGCGTCGCAATCTGGAATTGGTGGAACAACTGTGTGTAACCTTGGCAGAGGAGCTGGATTTTGTGAAAACATATATTAATCTGGAACGCCGTTCTTTAGGTCCGGATTTTCATTCGGAACTGAAGATAGAAAAGGATGTGCAGCCGGAGCAAATAAGGATTCTGTCTATGATGATTCAAATTCCGGTTGAAAATGCAGTGAAGCATGCGTTGCGCGAGAAGGAAGGTGAACGTAATCTTTGGGTTTCGGTCTGCCGCCGGGGAAATGGTATCTGTATAAAGATAACGGATAATGGTGGCGGTTATCGTCCGGACAGTCGGAACCGGGGCACGGGGACGGGAATGAAAGTCATTATGCAGACCATTCGGATTCTCAACAATAAGAACAAGGAGGCCATTGATGTTTTGGTGCACAATGTCTCTCTACAGAGTGGTGAGATGGGCTGTGAGGTGACTTTCTGGCTGCCTGACAACTACGATTACAGAATTTAAAAGAACCGTTTAATCTTATTTTTTGCAAGGATAGGCATATTTACAGACAAATAGTCCGTAAATGACCTTCTATTGCTTTGTATGGGAGTAGGATTATGTATATATTCGCGAGAAGAAAAACATAAAAGGAACATGGATAAATATAAGGTTGCAATAGTTGACGACGATGAGGTGGCTCTTGAGAATCTGAGTTTTGAATTGGGAAAGGATGCACGCTTCTTTTTGAAAGGAACTGCCCGTAATGGTAAACAAGGGAAAAAACTCATTGCCAAGGTACAGCCGGATTTGTTGTTCTTGGATGTGGAACTGCCGGACATGACTGGAATGGAATTACTGCAGGAAATACGTGACAGTGTTTCGTGGAATATGCGGATTGTTTTCTATACGGCTTATGATAAGTACATGATTCAGGCTATCCGGGAGGCTGCGTTCGACTATCTGCTGAAACCTTTTGAAGAGCAGGAGTTGCGGGATATTCTTGCGCGTTTTGTAGAGCAGGCAGAGGCTGGGCAGAGAATGTCATATCCCATTGGTGCACCGTTGCATACCGGACAGACATTTATCGTATTTACGCCAACTAATGATATGCGTGCGTTGCGTCCGGCTGAAATCGGCTTTTTTCGCTATTGTTCCGAGCGTAAACAATGGGAGGTGATACTAAACAACCAGCCGCCGTTGGTGTTGCGTCGCGGAATGACTGCTGAGCAGATTACTCAATATTCATCCAGTTTCGTGCAGATACATCAATCGTATATTATCAATATTGATTATCTGATGATTATAAAGGATAGCAAATGCATGCTTTATCCACCATTTGACAAAGTGACGGAACTGCTGGTTTCCAGAAAGTATAAGAAAGAGCTGCAAGACAGATTCTGCTTGTAAAGTGATAAGAATTATTTGGTTAGGGAGTTGACGCCGCAGGTTTTGGTGGCGTTGACGTAAAGAAAAGGCATTGAACCTCTAAAGTCCAATGCCTTTTTATTTATCAAATACTATTTTCGTATTTATCAGAAGCGAAGTTTATTTCACTTCGATACCTTTGTTCTGCAGTGTGACGTTCAATACTCTGGCATAATCAGCATACTGCTTTTCATTCAGAGTCTTTTTCATCAACTTCAGATTACCATAAACTGCATTACGGAGTAACTTCTCCTGATTCTTCTTGGAATTTGTAGCGCGTTCCATCTGTTCTGTAAAATATTCGCAGATGTTTGCCACTTCTTCATGCTGGTTGGAATCCAGATTCAAATACTTGCTCAACTTTGTTATGTTGATGTTACCTTCCCATTTTGCAGTTGTAGGTTGGTTTCCTGCTGCAAATGTTGTAGCAGTCAGGCAGACTGCTGCCACTAATGTTAATCCTAAACGTTTCATAATACCTACTTTTTAATTGTTATTCCTAAAAACTAATCTCAATCTAATACCTATTGAAAACTCTCTAAGCGCTTAGCTTTTTCTTTTACCTATGCAAATGTAGGTATATGTTTTATAACACAAAAATGAATACGTAAAAAAGTGTAGTTTATACCTTCATTTCTTGACTTAAATCAATTTTGTAGTGTGAAAATGCTTTATTTGGATGCTTTTTGTAATACGAATGTAATGTAGGTTAAATGAAATTCAGTTTATTGTAATGGATAAAAGGATTTTTATTAGTCAAAATGTTATTGCCAAACAGTTTCGGGCAATTCTATGATTACTCTGCTTTCAGAGCAGACTCCCACAAAGCCTAATCCACCTATGACGTTGCAAGGCAGACTGATAGGTTCCATTAAAGTATTGTCGTAATCCCCATCATCCAGGCAGTTTAAGGCTTTCAGGTAGCGGTATTCGGCTTCAGTGATACTAAGCAGCCGTACGGTGATGGTTTGTTTGCGGGATATATGGTCGTAGTAGTGTCCCTCTACCGGATAATATTCTTGGTAGAGAGGGGTATATACTTTTAATGTGGCATACGAATCACGGAAAGTGTTATCATTGAATATGTTGTATTTGTTATTTATGGTGGGAAACAATTCATTTTCTTCATCATCATAGTTGCCAGGGTGGCCGTCAGTCAGTATAACATCTTCCCGGTTGATGATTTCGTTCTGTCGGGGAGCAAGGATGGTAGTGTCTCTGGGTATGGAGGCCCAATGCCAAGAGCCGTCCTCGTCTTCCACTTTGATGAGGCTGCCGTTTTCATCTTCCAGGTATTCTTTCCATTTGCAATAGTAACTACGGTCATTCCAAATGTCCAGCCGGTAGTAGTTCTTCTCGTTGGGGCGGTCTTGCAATGTAATTTTGTATTGGCGGTAAAGGGTTTGTCCGCTGTACTCGCGCAGGTAGGCCAAGCAAGTGTCCACGTGCAGGCTCTCTATCGGTTGCGGCACGGTGACTTCGGCACTGGCATGGTATTTTCCGTTTTCGGCAGTGGCTTCTAGGCGTATGTTGTCGCCGGGATGCAAAGGGGTGTTGAGGCGAAACAGCTTATACAAGATAGCATCGTATACAAAGATGGCGTCTTCCGGATAATTTTCCGGTGGACCGAAGATTTCCTCCGGTGTCAGTGCTTGAGGAGTTTCAGCAATGCGGTTATTGATAAACAAGGTCAGTGTAGCTTCGTTCAAACGTACTATGCTGCTGCCCTTGCTCAAGTGCAGAAAGACTTCATTAACGTCTTTTCCTGCATCCAGTTGGGCATTCATGATGAGTAGCGGTTGTTGGTTGTCTGGATTGTAAGGAATTTCATTTTCACATGATGCCAACAAGACAATAGCTACTATATATAATAGGTGTAATTTCATTTGGATCTTCATATGCTGATGTGTTTAAAATCTGTAAGTATAGGTAACTGAAGGGATGCAGGGCAGGATGGTCAGTTTTTTGATACTGATTTTCCCTTCCTCTTTATGTTCTATGAATCCTCCATTACCATCCGGTTGGTATAGATAACTGCTTTTCTTGTATTTGCTGTAAACGATGTTCGGATTCATGGCATTGTATGCATTGTAGATACTGATATTCCAGGTGCGTATGCCATGTTTGGTTTTTTTGTTGAAGTTAACACCTAGGTTCAAACGATGGCTGGCAGGCAGGCGATAGTTGTTGCGTCTGGAGATGTAGCCGGTCTCTTCGATGACTCCATCGGGGCTGACGATAATAGTAGCCTTTTCGGGGATAGTGATACATCCACCGGTATTGAATATCCAGGAAGCTCCTGCATCAATGCGGTCACTGAACTTATGGCTGAGATTGAGGCTGATGCTGTGGCGGCGGTCATATTTGTAGGGGAACCATCGGCCTTGGTTGATGGTACCGTTCTTAAAACGGTGATCGGTCTTGGATAGGGTATATGCCAGCCAGCCGGTAGTCTTGCCCAATGTTTTCTGTACCATCAGTTCCAGACCGAAGGAGCGGCCTTCGCCCATTTCCACTTTTTCTTCCCAGTTGGTAGAGGTGCCGAAGAAGGATACACCGTCTTGATATTCAAGTATGTGTTTCATCTGTTTATAATATCCCTCGACGGAGAACTCCCAACCCGGCAGTCCGGAATAGTAGCCTCCTATGGAGAACTGGTTGGCATACATCGGACTGATGTCTTTGGTAATGGGTACCCAGAGGTCGGTAGGCATAGACAGCGGAGTAGAGGACAGCAGATGCACATACTGTGCCATGCACGTATAGGATGCTTTGGCAGAATATCCTTGTCCGAGGTCATAGCGGGCGGAAAGGCGGGGCTGCAGCGAATAGTAGCTTTTCCCTTGTGTGTGGAACAGCGATGTGCGTACACCTGCATTCAGACTGAACCTGGCGTTTACATTGAAATTGTCTTCGGCGTAAAGGGAGATTTCTTGTCCGCGCATGGCATGGCTGTTGCTGGTATTGTAAACCGTATCTTCCTGGAGGGCGCCATTATCTATATCTTGTATTTTCGAGGTAGCTATTCCCGGACGGAACGTATGGTGGATGTACTCTGCACCGAACTTGATGTGGTGCTGCGGCATGGGGGTGTAGTCAAAGTCCATACGCGCACTCCAGTCACGGATACCGGAGTTGAACTTGGAGGAGTAATAGTATCTGTCTTGTACTTTATTGGCGACAGTATAGGTATCTTCCATGTTTCCGTCCAGCCCCATCTCATATTTGTTGTATGAGACGGTGGTGTTGCAAAACAGCTTGCTGTTGAATACATAGTTCCAGCGGCCGTAGGCGATGGTGTTTCCCCAATTCAGATGGCTGTTGTCCTTGGAATAATTCTTAATGCTGTTGTCGTAATTGTCACCGTGGTAGTAACTGTCATAATGATAGTGGTCTTTCCCCTTGTAGAAACTGAGGAAGATGCGGCTACGGTCGCTGAACTTATGGTTGACCTTTGCATTGACGTCGTAAAAATAGTAGTTGTATTTGTCGGAATAGGTGTCGTCTTTGTCTACAATGAGATTTTTGAAGAATAGGGTGGGGATGGCTCGTGCGCTGAAACTGAAGGAGGTCCGTTCTTTCCAGATAGGGCCTTCGATATGCAGTTTGTCCGTCAGCAGGCCTATGCTGAATGCGCCGTGGTATTTATGCATGTCCCCGTCGTTGGTCCGTACATCTACTATAGACGAAAGACGCCCGCCGTAGCGGGCAGGAAAAGAACTTTTGAAGAGTGTGGTGTTCTTTACCGCTTCGGGCGTAAAGATGGAGAATACTCCCAGCAGGTGGTCTGCGTTGTAAACTGGAATTCCGTCCAGCATAACCAGGTTTTGGTCGGGACCTCCCCCTCGCACATACATGCCTGCAAAACCTTCCATACCGGCTTGCACACCCGGCATCAGCTGAATGGTCTTCAGCAGGTCGGCTTCTCCCAATATGGACGGGGTATGCCTGATTTGTGTCATCGGTATCTCATGCGCTCCCATGGCTGTGCTTTCTATGCCGGCCTCCCGCTTGTCCGAGAGCACCACGACCTCTGCCAGCTGGTTATTGCTGTCCAGCCTGACGTTGAGTAAGGTGTCTTTCGTCAGTTCGAACCGGCTATGCCGGCTTTCGTAGCCCAGGTAGGAGAAAACCAGTTCCGTTTCCCCTTCCGGCAGGGTGAGGGAATAGAAACCGAAAGGATTGGTGGCAGTACCTGTGGAACGACGACTCTCAAGGATATTGGCACCAATCAGCGTCTCGGAAGACGCTCCGTCGGTCACGTATCCGCTGATGGTGAACTTACGGCTAACGGGTTTCTGCGGCACGGGCCGCTTATGGAGTAGAATGTGCTTTCCGGATATTTCGAACGTGATGGGTTCGTTTTCAAAGGCACGTTGCAATATCTCACTGATGTTCTTTTGTTTCATCTCCAGTGTGATGCGGTGCGTGAGCTTTACTTCTTCCCCATAGATGAAGGAGAATCCGGTTGCATTTTCCAGTTGCTTCACGAAACTCTCTAAAGTTGCGTTACGGATATTCAGGTTTATACGTGTTTCCTTGTTTTGTGCCTGTGCATGGAGTGAGGCGCTTAAAAGAACCACACACATCAGAAGTACGGTTCTGATGCGGTGGTGCGAACAGATAGTAGAGCTGGTCATTGTCAGTTAAGTTTAGTAGTAAGGATAATAGTGTTGTTTTCTTTTTTATAGGTAAAGTTGCCGGCGTCCTTCAGTAGGTCGAGGATTTCTGTAAGACTCTCCCCTTCGCGGAAGGTAGCTGTCATATGATAGTTCTTCAGGCTGTCTCCTTCGATACGTATATCGGTACGGAACGTTTCGGAAAGTTGACGGACGATTTCCTGCAAGGGTTGCTGATCGAATGTCAGTACGCTATGAATTACTTGGTTTCCTCGGTAGTATGTATGGCTTCTGTGGGAATGGCTTCCCGTGGTGGTGCTACGTATAAGAACTGATAGGCTGCCCAGCTCGTTACACAGAGCAGGACTACGGCTGCGGCACTGGCTGTACGCATCTAGAACCGCTTCATGCTGCGGCGCTTTAGCAAACGGCTTTCCAGCAGCCTCCAGCTGTTCTCTGCCGTAAAGCGTCCTCGTGGGGAACGGGTAGAAGCAACCAGTTTGTTCAGTACCTTGTCGAAATTCTCGTTATTCACTTTCATTTTTGGCAATTTATTAAGAGCCTATGACTCCTTTTCTGCATGTAAAGACAGCTCCTTTTCAGGAATTCCCTATGCCTATATCCTGAAATAATGTTAATCTAAAGCTCTTTGTCCGTGAAAGTCCGTCCTGCCTACGTATGACTTCCTTGTTTCTCTGTTTCAATCAATAGGGAAGGTGTGCTCGAGATGTGCATCTCATGTTGTGCGAGATGTGTATCTCATGCAGCTCGAGATGTACATCTCATACATGCATACGCGGCTTCTTGCAAGGAAGATGAAGCAGAGTTCACTCCGTCAGCAATGCTTCCTTGAGTCTTGTGAGTGCTTTTTGCAGTTGCGCGTCTACTGTCTTTGTGCTGATGTTCAGCTCCTCCGCCACTTGTGCATAGCTTTGTTTCTCTTCGCGCAGGCGGATGAATACTTCACGACAACGCTCCGGCAGGCGGTCGAGCGCCTTGACATATCGGGCAAACAGTTCTTCGCTGATAAGAGTGTCTTCGGGGGGAATCGGCCTGGCCGGAAACTTCGGGAAGCTGTTCGGACGAGAGTGTAGGGTGCCGGTTCTCTTTTTCCAGGTAATTGAGGGAGGCATTTTTGGTAAGGATAAAGCAGTAATCCTCTATGTTGTTCACTTCCGGCAACAGGGCGCGTTGTTCCCAAAGCTTCATGAAGACGTCGAGCACAATTTCTTGCGCCCATTCTTCGTGCTTCACGAAATAGCAGGCAATACGGAACAAGCGGTCGTAGCACAGATTGTAGAAACTGTGAAAAGCCCGTTCCGAGTCTTCTTCCTTCATTTGGCGCAAGTAGCGTCTGACTTCTTGTTCGGTCATGCAGTCTCCCGGTTTTGCTGTTAATCAATGAACATCAGGTCGCTTATTATGCCGTCCGAAACAAAGATACCTTCCCGGGTCAGGCGCAGGCGGTCTGCCTGCATCTCCAGTTTGTGGCTTTGGAGGTAGGGGGCTGCCATTTTCGTGCAATATTGGCACAACTCTGTGCCGAAGGCTTCTTCCGTATATGTCAGGGAGATTCCCCACATGGTACGCAGGGAAGTCATAATGTATTCATTGTAACGGGTCACTTTATCCAGAATTTCTGTTTCGGAGGAACGGTGTCCCTCTTCAATGGACTTTATGTATCCTTCCAGAGAAGCTGTGTTCCATTCCCTTGTCTCCGCATTGAAGGAGTGGGCTGAAGGGCCGCAGCCCAAATACGGAATGCCTTTCCAGTAAGCAGTGTTGTGGCGTGAGTACATGCCGGGCTTGCAGAAGTTGGATATTTCGTAATGCTCATACCCCGCGGCTCCCAGGGTGTCCATGAGCGCCGAGAAGAAGCGCACGCTACTCTCTTCATCCACTTCGCTGATACGATGGCTCTGCAGCATTTCGTAGATGCGGGTGCCTTTTTCGTAAGTCAGATGATAAGCGGAGATATGCTCCACATCAAGGCCGACGGCTTGTTGCAGGTCGCGTTCCCACCGTTGGTCTGTTTCATCCGGTAGTCCATAGATGAGGTCGATGCTGATATTCCGGAAGCCGGCTTGGCGGAGGCAGTGTATGGCTGCGATGGCTTGCGCGGCATTGTGCCGGCGGTTCAACAGTTTCAGGGTGGGGGCGTCGAATGTCTGTATCCCCATGCTTATGCGGTTGAAGGGGAGGGTGCGCAGCATGGACACATATTCTTCCGTCAGGTCGTCGGGATTGGCCTCGAGGGTAATTTCTTCGGCATGTTCTGTTCCATACACCTCTTTGATAGTCCGGAATATCTGTTCGAAATCTTCGTGAGCGAGCTGTGAGGGAGTTCCTCCGCCAAAGTAGATGGTCTCTATCGGTTCTTCCTTCAGATAACCCTTGCGGGTTTTCAGTTCAGTGCACAAGGCACGGATGTACTGCTGCTTCAATTCGCTGCGAGTGGTGGAATAGAAATCGCAATAGATACAGCGTGTCTTGCAAAAAGGTATATGAATATAGATGCCTGCCATGGTATGCTTATGGATATTTGTTGCAAAAATAGTCTTTTGGCAGGAGAATATATCGGTTTTCGGGACATTTAATGTAATATGGAAGTAGTCAGTGTCTTGGTGGATATTCTCAGTTTTGTCTGTAATCCGGAAAAATAGAACATTTTTTGAGTCGTATGGAAATTCATTATTCCGAATAAACTCCTTTCCTTTGTTATCAGAAAAAGGAATGGGTGTCTATTAAAATAATGAGTAATATGTTTGAAGGACTTGACTTTTGGTTTGAACAGATTATAGCTTATTGCATTGCCCTCGTACTGGTGCAGTTCATGAAGAAACAAATATAGCGGCAAATACTTTATTCACTTCCGTCGTAGCACGGTTTAATCTTAGGCTTTTTCTTGTGATTTCTGAGCTTTTGGGGTACTAATGACCGATATTTACCCCTTTTTGAAACAATAGTGCCCCCGAAATTACCGGGAATGGGGTAATTTTGCAGTATTGAAAAACAAACTTAAATAATATCATGAGAAAAAGTAACTACTTATGGCTGCTGCTGGTGGCAGTTTTATTGCTGCCCGCTCAGGAAATGGCTGCCAAGAAGAAAAAAGAGAAGGAAGTGACAGACCGCGAACTTTGGGCCGGGGTGTTGTATCAAATGGCTGCTCCGGTACTGAGCAATATGAGTGAAGGGAAGCTCCAGAAAAATATGCAGGTGGAGCTTAGTCCCACTTGGGATGGACGCGACAAACGGGTGACCTATATGGAATGTTTCGGCCGTCTGATGGCGGGGTTGGCGCCCTGGCTCTCTTTGCCGGACGATGACACTGCCGAAGGCAAGCAGCGCAGGCAGCTCCGCGAATGGGCATTGAAAAGTTATGCGCAGGCGGTAGACCCTAAAAGTCAGGATTACCTACTTTGGCGGAAAGAGGGGCAGCCGCTGGTCGATGCCGCTTATGTTGCTGAAAGCTTCCTGCGAGGATACGATGCTTTGTGGGTGCCTCTGGATAGTTTGACTAAACGGCGTTACATTGAAGAGTTTACCCAGTTGCGCCGTGTGGACCCTCCTTATACCAACTGGCTGCTGTTCTCGTCTACGGTAGAATGCTTTCTGCGCAAGGCAGGTGCCAAGAGTGATGCTTACCGTATTGTCTCCGCTCTGCGCAAGGTGGAAGAGTGGTATGTAGGCGACGGCTTTTATAGTGACGGACCGGGATTTGCCTTTGACTATTACAACAGCTTCGTACTCCATCCCATGTATGTGGAGTGTCTGGAAGTCTTTACGAACAGTGGAAAAAATAAGATATGGAATGCGCCGGATTGCAATTTCCAGCGTGCCCAGAAGCGCATGCAGCGTTTCGGCATGATTCTGGAACGTTTCATCTCTCCCGAGGGGGCCTTCCCCGTATTCGGGCGTTCCATTACCTACCGCACCGGTACCCTCCAACCATTGGCTTTGTTGGCATGGCGTGGATGGTTGCCCAAGGAATTGTCGAACGGACAGGTACGTGCTGCCATGACAGCTGTCATCAACCGTATGTTCGGTGACAACCGGAACTTCAACGAGAAAGGTTTTCTGACATTGGGATTCAATGGTTCCCAGCCTCATATCTCCGACTGGTATACTAACAACGGCAGCCTTTACATGGCTTCCCTGGCATTCTTGCCCCTGGGCTTGCCCGCCGACCATCCGTTCTGGACAGATGCTCCGCAGGCATGGACCTCGAAAAAGGCGTGGGGTGGTGAAGAATTCCCCAAAGACCATGCCTATTATGAGTAAGACTGATTCATTTTTTATAGTATTTATATTAATTGTTTGGGGGATTGGTGGATTTCCGGTGGCACTCTGTGCACAGGGTGCTGCCGGTGTCCTTCCCGAAACGCATCTGGTGGAAGTGGGGAAAGGATACAGCCAGACTTCCGTCAACACTGCCGTATTCCGTAATAATTCGCTGGTGACGCAAGGTGACGAGCAATACATCAGTTACTATGATGCGGAAGGGTTTCTGACTCTTGGAAAACGGAACCTCCATGCCGGACAGTGGACACTGCACCGCACACAGTATAAAGGGAATGTGAAGGATGCCCATAACGTCATCAGCATGATGCTGGACGGTGACGGGTATATTCATGTAGCCTTCGACCATCACGGACAGCCCTTGAACTACTGTCGCAGCATTGCACCCCATTCGCTGGAATTGGGTGAGAAGGAGCCCATGACGGGCGTGGATGAAGGCAATGTAACCTATCCGGAGTTTTATCTGCTGTCCGGAGGCGACCTGCTGTTTGCATACCGTTCCGGTTCTTCCGGCCGGGGCAACCTGGTGATGAACCGCTATTCCTTGAAGGAGAAGAAATGGAGCCGTGTGCAGGATGTACTGATTGATGGCGAGAACAAGCGCAATGCTTACTGGCAGCTATATGTAGATGAGCTTGGAACCATCCATCTGTCGTGGGTCTGGCGCGAGACTTGGCATGTGGAAACCAACCATGACCTATGCTACGCCCGTTCCTTTGACAATGGCGTAACATGGTATAAGGCAAATGGCAAGAAATATGATTTGCCCATCCGTCTGGGTAATGCAGAGTATGCCTGCCGCATTCCTCAGAATTCGGAACTGATAAACCAGACCAGCATGAGTGCCGATGCAGGCGGCAATCCGTACATTGCTTCCTATTGGCGCGACCCGGACAGCGACGTCCCGCAATACCGGATTGTCTGGCATGACGGGCAGATGTGGCACAGCCGCCAGGTATCCGGGCGTACCACTCCGTTTTCCTTGAAAGGCGGAGGCACGAAGATGATTCCGATGGCCCGTCCGCGCATCGTAGTAGATGGTGGGGAGATATTTTATGTATTCAGGGATGAAGAACGGGGGAGCAAAGTCTCCTTGGCGCACGCTACGGATGTGGCAAACAGTAAGTGGAGCATCAGCGATTTGACCGACTTCACTGTCGGTGCCTGGGAACCGTCTCATGACACGGAATTGTGGAAGAGCAGGAAGCGGCTGCATCTGTTTGTGCAGCATGCCAAGCAAGGAGACGGAGAGCGGGTTGTGGAGTTTGCACCGCAACCGGTATATGTATTGGAAGTGATAAGATAAAAGAACAGTATTAGTATATGAAAACGACATGCTTATTTTTATTGGGTTTGGCTTTTTGCTGGGGACTGTCCTCATGCACCGCTCAGCAGCCGAAACCGGAAGAAGTGATTGAGATTATCAATCGGGTGAACAACTATTGGCAGGAGACCCATCCGCAACATGGGCGCTCTTTCTGGGACAATGCCGCCTATCATACGGGAAACATGGAGGTGTTCTTCCTGACCGGTAATCCGGAATGCTATGCCTATTCCGAGGCGTGGGCAGAACATAATGAATGGAAAGGCGCGAAGAGTGACAACAAGGAAGAGTGGAAGTACAGCTATGGGGAGAGTGATGATTATGTGCTTTTCGGTGATTATCAGATTTGTTTCCAGACTTATGCGGATTTGTATACCGTGAAGCCGGATTCCGGGAAGATAGCCCGTGCGCGCGAAGTGATGGAATACCAGATGAGTACGGACAAGAACGATTATTGGTGGTGGGCGGACGGACTTTACATGGTAATGCCCGTTATGACAAAGATGTACAAGCTGACCGGCAATCCGTTATATCTGGAGAAACTGCATGAATACTGGACCTATGCCAACAGTATCATGTACGATTCGGAGGAAGGCCTATACTATCGCGACGGCAAATATATTTATCCAAAACACAAAAGTGTGAATGGTAAGAAAGACTTCTGGGCACGTGGCGACGGTTGGGTGCTGGCTGCTTTGGCAAAGGTACTGAAAGACCTGCCCGAAACAGACCAATACCGCCAGGAGTACATAGACCGCTTCCAGACGATGGCCAAATCCGTGGCTGCCTGCCAGCAGCCGGAAGGCTACTGGACACGCAGTATGCTCGACCCTGAGCATGCTCCCGGTCCTGAAACCAGCGGTACGGCTTTCTTTACCTATGGTCTGTTATGGGGGATGAACAACGGCTTGCTGGACAAGGCTGCTTATCAACCCGTAGTGATGAAGGCGTGGAATTATCTGACTACTGTAGCCTTGCAGCCCGATGGCCGCATAGGGTATGTACAGCCGATTGGCGAGAAAGCCATTCCCGGACAGGTGGTTGATGCCAACTCTACTGCTAACTTTGGGGTAGGGGCATTTCTGCTGGCAGCTTGTGAGATGGTGCGTTTTTTGAATGCCGACTGATTGGAGAGATTAAATAAGTGTATATGTTACACAACATATACACTTTCTTTGTATTATAATGTATATAGTGTTAATTTTACACCCGTTAAAAGGTTTAATATAAAAAGATTATGATTGTACGGATGAAAAACACTTTCCGGATGCTTTTGGCGGCAATGTTATTGTCGTTGTTTGCACTTCCGGGATATTCCTGGCAAAAATCCTTTCCCGAAAAAGATTATGTAGCTTATTTGTTCACTTATTTCACTGGGAATAGTGGCGATGAAGAGGCTGTGCGCTATGCTGTAAGCATGGACGGTTATACCTACTGGGCATTGAATGATAATGAACCGGTAATCGACTCGAAAGTCATCAGCTCCACCGGGGGAGTCCGCGACCCGCATATCCTTCGTTGTGAGGATGGCAAGACTTTCTATATGGTAGTGACAGATATGGTTTCAGCCAATGGATGGAGTTCCAACCGTGCCATGGTTTTGCTGAAATCTACCGACTTGGTCAACTGGTCCCACTCCGTTATCAATATACAGAAACGTTATTCAGGTCAGGAGGATTTGAAGCGTGTATGGGCTCCGCAGACTATCTACGACCCAGAGGCGGGAAAGTACATGGTGTATTGGTCCATGCTGCATGGTGATGGAGCCGATGTCATATATTATGCTTATGCCAATGCGGAGTTTACGGATTTGGAGGGAGAGCCCAAGCCATTGTTTCTGCCGGAGAACGGGAAATCGTGCATCGATGGAGACATTGTCTATAAGGATGGTGTTTTCCACCTTTTCTATAAGACGGAAGGGCATGGAAACGGCATAAAGGTAGCCACCACCCGTTCCTTGACCTCCGGGGCATGGACGGAAGAGCCCGATTACAAGCAACAGACTAAGGAAGCCGTAGAGGGTGCGGGCATTTTCAAACTGATAGGGCAGGATAAGTATATCCTGATGTACGACGTCTATATGAAAGGAAGCTATCAGTTTACGGAAACCACTGACTTGAAGAATTTTAAGGTGATAGACAGCGAGGTGAAGATGAACTTCCATCCCCGTCATGGGACCATTATCCCCATTACCCGCCATGAGCTGTTGCGCATTACCGATGAATGGGGCAAGCCGACAGAACTGGGCGCATTGCCCAACAATCCCGTATTGCCGGGTTTCCATGCCGACCCGGAAATCCTTTATTCCCATCAGACCCAAAAGTATTACATCTATTCTACTACGGACGGACAGCCGGGTTGGGGAGGCTGGTATTTCACCGTATTCTCCTCCACGGATTTGAAGACCTGGCAGGATGAAGGCGTCATGCTGGACTTGAAGTCGGAGCAAGTGCCCTGGGCAGATGGCAATGCTTGGGCGCCTTGCATTGAAGAGAAAAAAGTGGACGGTAAGTATAAATACTTCTTCTATTACAGTGGAAACCCCAAGAATGGCGGCGGCAAGCAGATTGGAGTGGCTACGAGCGATTCTCCGGCCGGCCCTTTCACCGATTTGGGACGCCCTGTCGTTACTGCTTCACCCGTCGGTGGCGGGCAACAGATTGATGTGGATGTGTTTACAGACCCTGTTTCGGGCAAATCCTATCTTTACTGGGGCAACGGCTACATGGCAGGTGCCGAGCTGAACGACGATATGGTGTCCATCAAGGAAAATACCGTTACGGTGATGACACCGGCGGGAGGCACCTTGCAGGACTATGCTTTCCGCGAAGCAGCCTATGTCTTTTATCGCAACGGGCTCTACTATTTCATGTGGTCGGTAGACGATACCGGTTCGCCCAATTACCATGTGGCATACGGTACATCCAAGTCGCCGCTCGGTCCTATCGAAGTTGCCAAGCAACCCGTTGTGCTGATTCAGAATCCGGAAAAGGAAATTTACGGTCCGGCACACAACGCTGTATTGCAGATTCCCGGTACAGATGAGTGGAGAATCGTTTACCACCGTATTAATAAATGGTACTTGAAAGATGGCCCCGGCGTTCATCGTGAAGTCTGCATAGACCGGATGGAGTTCAATGAAAACGGAACCATCAGGCCGGTGGTGCCTACCTTTTGATTTAATGATATAACATAATAATTTAATACCATGAAGAATAGATTGAAATTATTGGTTTGGTTGTTTGCCCTCTCAGGTCCGCTGGCAGCACAGAGTGTATCTGTCAATGGTCCGGATGGAAAATTGCAGCTTACGGTATCCTGCCCGTCAGCCAACGGCGAAGTGTCTTACGCCGTCACCTACAATGGAAAGCAAATGCTGGAATCTTCTCCCTTGGGGATGGAGACAAATGTGGGTGATTTCTATAGAGGATTGCAGTTGAAGGAACATAAAGTCACAGCTCTTGATACGGTTTATGAACAATCCCGAATCAAAGCTTCGCACATCCATTACCGGGCAAACGAATTGCTTTGTTCATTCGTCAACGGTGAGGGGAAGAATGTGCAGATAACTTTCCGCGTCAGCAACAATGACGTGGCTTTCCGTTATACCCTGCCGAGGGAGCAGGGAAAAGGAAGCGTCACGGTGAACAGCGAACGGACCGGCTTCCGCTTCCCGTCGCAGACCACCACTTTCCTTTGTCCGCAGAGCGACGCCATGATAGGGTGGAAGCGTACCAAACCCAGTTACGAAGAAGAATATAAGGCAGATGCCCCGATGAACGAACGTTCGGGTTATGGACATGGATATACATTTCCCTGCTTGTTCAAGGTGGGGGATGACGGCTGGGTACTGCTCAGTGAAACCGGAGTGGACAGCCGTTATTGTGGCTCGCGTTTGAGTGATTGGGATAACGGCGTGTATCGCATTGCTTTCCCCATGCCGGAAGAGAACAACGGCAACGGAACGGTGTCACCTGCCTTTTCCCTGCCGGGCTCCACGCCGTGGCGTACTGTGACGGTGGGGGAAACCTTGAAGCCGATTGTGGAAACCACCGTCCCCTGGGATGTAGTGGAACCACGCTATACCACCACCCATGATTACAAGCCGGGCCGTGGCACATGGAGCTGGATTCTCTGGCAGGACGGCAGCATCAACTACGACGATCAGGTGCGCTATATCGACATGGCTTCCGCCATGGGTTACGAATACACCTTGATAGACAACTGGTGGGACAACAATATCGGTCGCGACCGCATGGAACAGTTTATCAAGTATGCCCGTAGCAAGGGTGTGGAGGTATTCTTGTGGTATAGCTCCAGTGGTTACTGGAACGATATAGAGCAGAGTCCCGTCAACCGGATGGATAACTCCATTGCCCGCAAGCAAGAGATGCGCTGGTTGCAAAGTCTGGGTGTGAAGGGTATCAAAGTAGACTTCTTCGGTGGTGACAAGCAGGAGACCCTGCGTTTGTACGAGGAGATTCTGAGCGATGCCGACGACCACGGTCTGATGGTTATCTTCCACGGCTGTACCTTGCCTCGCGGCTGGGAACGGATGTATCCCAATTACGTAGGCAGCGAGGCGGTGCTGGCTTCCGAGAATCTGGTATTTAGCCAGCATTTCTGTGATAACGAGGCCTTCAATGCCACGCTGCACCCTTTCATCCGCAATGCTGTGGGATGCATGGAGTTTGGCGGTGTGTTCCTGAACAAGCGTTTGAACCGCAGCAACGATGGCGGAACTATTCGCCGCACCACGGACATCTTTCAGCTGGCAACGGCAGTGCTGTTCCAAAATCCTATCCAGAACTTCGCCTTGGCACCTAATAACTTGACGGATGCTCCGCAAATCTGCCTCGACTTTATGAAACAAGTGCCCACTACTTGGGACGAGACCCGTTTCATTGACGGCTATCCGGGGAGATATATTGTTCTTGCCCGTCGTCATGGCAACACGTGGTACATAGCCGCTGTCAATGCAACGGCGGAACCATTGAAACTGAAGCTTGACCTTCCTGTGCTGGCAGGACAAGAGGTGTCTCTGTATAGTGATGACAAGAAGATGCAGCCTCAATTAAAGCTGCAGAGGATAAAGGCTGACGGCTCTCTGCAACTCACGGTTCAGCCGCAGGGAGGGGCGGTAATCGTGGAATAAAGAAGGTATGGAGCAATCTTTGTTTTGTAATGATATATCATAACGGATTACTCCTTTTGCAAATCTTTGATTATCAGAGGTCTATAATTGTCCTGATTCAGTCGTATACTGAATGGCATTCACTATACGACTGAACCCTATTCACTATACGACTGAATGGCATTCAGAATACGGCTGATTGTGACTATCGAACTAAATGTAAATGATTAATACCGACTTAATACCATGAATGGATTCTTGAAATTATTGTCCTTGTGTCTGTTCTTGACACTGACCGTTCCTTTGCAGGCTATAACGAATGGAGTGGCGAATGAACCCGATTCAGTCTATCTCTTTTCCTACTCCCATGCCGACGGCAGTGGCGGTCTGAAACTAGCCTGGAGTCCCAATGGCAACCGATGGTTCAGCGTGGCAGAGGGCAGCTCCTTTGTCAACTCGGACTTCGGCCCCTGGGGGCAAATGAAGCGGATGCTGAAACCGCACTTGATGCAGACCCGTGCCGACGACCGTTGGCACTGTATCTGGGAACTGACGGAAAGCGGAAACTCCCTTGCATACGTCGAGTCTCCCGACTTGCTGCAATGGAAAGCGCAGAAATACTTTGACCGTTCTCGCCTTGCCGAATACCGGCCGGCGGAGGTCTATCCTAACGTGCGGAAGGAGGTTCTGCTGAACGGTACCGTACAGCAGGGTTGGATGCAGCGTGTACCGTATGCCACGGTGCAGCGTGTCATCTCCTTTGCAGAGCATAAGAAGTACCGCCAGGCACTCCATGCCGAACGTACCGAGCAAGACCCCGTACGTTTTGCCGGACTGAAACCGGTGGAGGCGACTATCGAAGTGGAGACGGAATGTGCAAAACCCATCAGCAAGCATCTGATAGGTATTTTCTTCGAAGACATCAACTATGCTGCGGATGGAGGACTGTATGCCGAGCTGGTACAGAACCGCGACTTCGAGTATTCGTCTAAGGACGGTTCACACCAAGGTTGGGACGGCACATATGCCTGGGCGGTGAAAGAGGGGAATACTTCGGCTGCCGTTACCATTGCCGCTGCCGACCCCATTCATCCCAATAACCCTCATTATGCCGTATTGGAGGCGCGTCCCGGAGTGACATTGCAGAACGACGGTTTCGACGGCATCAGCTTGAAGAAAGGGGAGAAGTACGATTTCTCTCTCTTCGCCCGCGTGGCACCGGGCAGCAAGGGAGGTAAGGTGGTTGTTTGCCTGCTCGACCAGACGGGCCGTGAGATTGCCCGCTCTTCCGTCAATGTGTCCTCCAAAGAGTGGAAGAAACAGCAGACGGTGCTGACGGCGAATGCCGACGTGCGTGCCGCCGTCCTCTCGCTCCAGCCGCAGACGGTGGGGACACTGCATCTCGATATGATTTCCCTTTTTCCGCAAAATACATTCAAGGGCCATAAGAACGGCTTGCGTGCCGACCTGGCGCAGACGCTTGCCGACCTGCATCCACGCTTCGTCCGCTTCCCCGGCGGCTGCGTGGCTCATGGCGACGGCATTGATAATATCTATGACTGGAAAGGCTCTATCGGACCGCTCGAAGCGCGTAAGCCGTTGCGCAATCTGTGGGGGTATCATCAGACACGCGGACTGGGCTACTTCGAGTACTTCCGCTTCTGCGAAGATATAGGTGCCGAACCTCTGCCGGTATTGGCAGCGGGCGTGCCGTGCCAGAATTCGGGCACACACTCGCACTATGCCGACAACTGTCCGCAGGGGGCCAACAAGGAACTGATGCGCTACGGCCAGCAGGGTGGCATCCCGATGGAAGAGATGCCTGCCTATATCCAGGATGTGCTCGACCTGATAGAGTATGCCAACGGCGATGCACGCCGCACCGTGTGGGGCAGGAAGCGTGCTGAGGCAGGCCATCCCAAGCCTTTCAATCTGAAGTATATCGGCATCGGCAACGAGGATATGATTACCGAAGTGTTTGAGGAGCGCTTTGCCATGATATACAAGGCTGTCAGGGAGAAGCATCCCGAAATTACGGTTGTCGGCACTGTAGGTCCCTTCTACGAAGGCACGGACTATGCGGAGGGCTGGCGCCTTGCCACGGAACTGGGCGTGCCCATGGTGGACGAACACTATTACGTGGATCCGGGCTGGATGATTCACAACCAGGACTACTACGACCGTTATGACCGTACCAAGTCCAAGGTCTATCTGGGCGAATATGCCGCCCACCTGCCCGGACGTCCCAACAACATAGAGACAGCGTTGGCAGAAGCTCTCTATCTGACTTCTGTGGAACGTAATGCCGATGTGGTGGAAATGACCTCATACGCTCCGTTGCTGGCAAAGGAAGGGCATACGCAGTGGAATCCCGACTTGATTTATTTCAATAACACGGAGGTGAAGCCTACCGTGGGCTACTATACACAGCAGATGTACGGACAGAATGCGGGTACGCAGTACATCACCTCGCACGTCACACTGAGTAATGGGCAAGAGGCTGTCCGCAAGCGCGTCGGCATTTCGGTGGTAAAGGATGAGGCCACGGGTGACCATATCGTAAAGCTGGTGAACCTGCTTCCGGTAGAGGTTTCCTCTACAGTGAAGCTGAAGGGCATCGACTTGCAGAATCCCTCGGCAGTGAAGACGCTCCTGACGGGTGACCCGAAAGACAAGCAGGCACGTTCCGTGACTTCCACCTTCGACATCGGCGGTACGGAGTTTCCTTATACCTTGCCTGCCTATTCGTTTACGGTGATACGTATCCATGAGAATAAGGGGAAATAAGGATAAATCCGTGTAATTCCGTGCGTGGGAACTTAAAAACTTAAAAGATATGAAACTATTATTGACTTTGGCACTTGTTGCAGCCATGACCGGCAGTGTGTCGGCACAAAAGCAACAGACTTTGCATTCCGGTTATCCCATCGACCCGGTTCCTTTCACTTCAGTGAAGGTGACGGACAGTTTCTGGGGACAACGCTTGAAGGCAAGCCGCGAGGTAACCATCCCGTTGGCTTTCAGTAAGTGTGAGGAAACGGGACGTTATGAAAACTTTGTGAAAGCTACTCATCCCAGTGATGAGTATAAGGTGGGAGGCTTCTCCTTTGACGATACGGATGTCTATAAGACGATTGAAGGTGCAAGTTACTCCTTGCAGACTTACCCGGACAAGAAACTGGAAGAATATATCGACAGCGTATTGGTCATAGTGGCCGCCGCCCAAGAACCGGACGGGTATCTTTACACCGCACGTACCATGAACCCCAAGCATCCGCACGATTGGGCGGGGCCGGAACGCTGGTCGGAGGTGGAGAATTTGAGCCACGAGTTCTATAATCTGGGTCACATGGTGGAAGGGGCTGTGGCTTATTATCAAGCTACAGGCAAGCGGAACTTCCTGGATATAGCTATCCGTTATGCCGACTGCGTATGCAAGAATATCGGTGAAGGCCCCGGACAGAAGCGTGTGATTCCCGGACATCAGATTGCCGAAATGGCATTGGTACGCCTCTATACCGTGACAGGAGATAAGAAATATCTCGACCAGGCCAAGTTCTTCCTCGACGCGCGCGGCACTACGGCACGCAAGGACATCTATTTGCAGTCGCACAAGCCTGTACTGGAGCAGGAAGAGGCAGTGGGACATGCCGTACGTGCTGGTTACATGTATTCCGGTATGGCTGATGTGGCTGCCATTACGGGTGACAGCTCCTACATCAAGGCTATCGACAAGATATGGGAGAATATCGTCGGCAAGAAGATATATATTACCGGCGGTATCGGTGCGCGTCATGCGGGCGAAGCTTTCGGTGATAACTATGAATTGCCGAATCTGACTGCCTACAATGAGACCTGTGCCGCCATCGGCAATGTTTACATGAATTACCGCCTCTTTCTGCTGCATGGCGATTCCAAGTATTTCGACGTGCTGGAACGTACGCTTTACAACGGATTAATCTCCGGCGTTTCATTGGACGGAGGTAAGTTCTTCTATCCCAATCCGTTGTCTTGCGATGGTAAGTATCACTTTAATGCCGACCATACGATTACACGTCAGCCGTGGTTTGGTTGTGCCTGCTGTCCCAGCAACATCAGCCGGTTCATTCCTTCTTTGCCGGGATATGTGTATGCCGTGAAAGACAATCAGGTGTACGTCAACCTTTTCTTGTCCAACCGTGCCGAGCTGAAGTTGAATGAAAAGAAAGTGGTGCTGGAGCAGGAAACCGGATACCCCTGGAACGGAGATATTCGTGTGAAGGTGGCTCAGGGCAACCTGCCGTTTACGATGAATATCCGTATTCCGGGTTGGGTGCGCGGCAGTGTACTTCCGAGTGACCTTTATTCGTATGCCGACGACCTGAAGTTGGGCTATCGTGTATTGGTGAATGGCGAGGAGGTGACCGGTGAACTTCGTAAAGGCTATCTCCGGATAGACCGGAAGTGGAAGAAAGGGGATGTGGTAGAGGTGCATTTCGACATGCAACCCCGTGTGGTGAAAGCCAATGAAAAAGTGGTTGCCGACCGTGGACGGGTGGCCGTTGAGCGTGGTCCTATCGTTTATTGTGCCGAGTGGGCCGATAATGATTTTAATATACAGAATATCATCCTGAACCGTCATCCGAAATTCCAGGTGACGGAGAAGCCCGAACTGCTGTATGGCATCAACGAAATTACCACAGAAGTGCAGGCTCTTGGTTTTGATGCTGCCGGAAAGTTGGCAACCAGAGATGTGACGCTGACCCTGATACCTTATTATGCATGGGCACACCGGGGTGAGGGCAAGATGGATGTATGGTTGCCGGTAAATAGGATTGATGTAGAATAGGTAAGTATGTCGTCATAATTTAGCTTATGCTATCGTTATAAACAGATTAAAACCATGAAAAGACTTTTATTTCTATTGACATTGTTCGTTGTTCTTGGCATGCAGGCGCAACAGCATGTGATGACTGTTGATGTATCAAAACCGACGGCTCGGATAAATCCTGCCATGTATGGAATCTTCTTCGAAGACATTAATTTCGGTGCGGACGGTGGTTTGTATGCCGAACTGGTAAAGAACCGCTCTTTTGAGTTCCCGCAGCCGCTGGTGGGGTGGATACCTTTTGGCGAGGTGACGGTACAGGACGAGCGGCCCTGCTTCGACCGCAATCCGCATTATGTGCGCATTACCAATGACGGCTGTCTTTTGCGTGCCGGACTGGATAATGAAGGTTATCGTGGCATCGGCCTGAAAAAAGGAGAAGATTACCGTTTCTCCGCCTATGTCCGTACGCCGGATACCAAACCAATGAAGCTTTCCGTCGAACTGGTGAATTCCAACGGAGAGAATCTCCTGAAGAAGGAACTGGAAGTGAAAGGCAGTGAATGGCAGAAGCTGACGGCTGTGCTGAAAGCTCCTTTTACCGATGTTCGCTCGCGTCTGCGTGTTGTGTTGCAGACGGAGGGTACGGTAGATATGGACCACATCTCTCTCTTCCCGGTGAACACTTGGAAGAAGCGTGAGAATGGATTGCGTGCCGACTTGGTACAAGCCCTCTATGACCTCAATCCCGGAGTATTCCGTTTTCCCGGCGGTTGTATCATCGAAGGCAACAGCCTTGCCACCCGTTATCAATGGAAGAATTCCGTGGGTCCGGTAGAGAACCGTCCTTTGAACGAAAATCGCTGGAACTATACATTCAAGCATAAAGCTTTCCCGGATTATTTCCAGAGTTACGGACTTGGCTTTTACGAATATTTCCTGCTGAGTGAAGACCTCGGTGCAGAGCCTCTGCCGGTACTGAGCTGCGGGCTGTCCTGCCAATACGAAAGCAACGAAGTGGTTCCCCTTGGAGAACTCGGCCCGTACGTGCAGGATGCCCTCGACCTCATCGAGTTTGCCAACGGTGCTGCAACCTCCAAGTGGGGAAAGGTGCGTGCCGATATGGGACATCCCGAACCGTTCGGTCTGAAAATGATTGCCATCGGCAATGAACAGTGGGGGGAAGTCTATCCCGAGCGTCTGGAAGTGTTCACGAAAGCCATCCGTGCGGAATATCCCGATATGCAGATTGTAGGTTCTTCCGGTCCGAGTGCAGATGGGGACAAGTTCGATTACCTCTGGCCCGAAATGAAACGCATCGGGGTGGATTTGGTGGACGAGCATTATTATATGGCTCCCGACTGGTTCTTTGCCAATGCTGCCCGCTATGATGACTATGACCGTAAAGGACCGAAAGTCTTTGCCGGTGAATATGCATCGCATGACCACCCCACCGGGAAAGCCAATAATTTCTTGGCGGCACTGTCCGAAGCAGCTTTTATGACGGGACTGGAACGTAATGCCGATGTGGTGCGCCTGGCTACCTATGCTCCGTTGTTTGCCCATGTGGATGCCTGGCAGTGGAATCCCGATTTGATTTGGTTCGACAATCTCCGTATGATGCGGACTCCCAACTATTACGTACAGCAGATGTACGGTATGAATGCCGGAACAGATGTGCTGAACCTGCAAATGGACGGAAAACCCGTGACGGGGCGGGACAGCCTTTATGCATCGGCAGTGCTGGATGCTCCTACGGGAGAAGTAATTCTGAAGCTTGTCAATGCGGGCAGCAGATCGGAGAAGGTACAGATAGAGTTCAGCGGATTGAAGAAGCGGCAGCTTGTCTCGGGTTCCTGCACCTATTTGCAAAGTGATGACTGGAAAGCCAAGAATACACTGGAGCAGGAGGCTATTGTTCCACGTATTCGTCCGGTGGAGGTGGCTTCCCGTTCTCTGAGCCTGGAGCTTCAGCCTCGTTCGTTCGGAGTCTATCGTTTGCGGATAAGTACTCAATCAAAATAAATTCCCATTTAGTCACCTATTTAATTATGTGAACTAGTTATGAACACTTATTTAAAGAATTAAATTCAGCCTTTTTTGAACGATTATTCTTCCTTTTAATTATAGGATAGGCGTATCTTTGTGACGGCATACCGGTTCTGCTTGTATGCCGTTGCTAATTTTTATAAACTATTTACCATGAAGAAACATTTCATTACCGGACTGCTTGCGACTTTTGCCATTGCCGCAAGCGCACAGTCCTTCACTGAATGGCAAAACCCTGAAGTGAATGCCGTGAACCGTGCTCCGATGCACACCAACTATTTTGCCTATGAGTCGGCAGATGCTGCGGCTCGTGGAGCAAAAGAACATTCTTCCAATTACATGACTCTGAACGGTATCTGGAAATTCTTCTGGGTGAAGAATGCCGATGCCCGTCCCACGGATTTCTGGAAAGTGGGGTTCAACGACAAGGGATGGAGCGATATGGCCGTTCCCGGTATGTGGGAACTGAACGGTTTCGGCGCCCCTATCTACGTGAATACCGGATATGCCTGGCGCAATCAGTTCAAGAACAATCCACCGCAGGTGCCAACGGAGAATAACAATGTAGGTTCCTACCGTCGTGAGATTGTAATACCTGCCGACTGGAAGAGTAAGGACATCATTGCTCATTTCGGTTCCGTGACTTCCAATATGTATTTGTGGGTAAACGGCAAGTACGTAGGTTATAGTGAGGACAGCAAACTGGAGGCTGAATTCAACCTGACACCCTACTTGAAGCCGGGACAAAAGAATCTGATAGCCTTTCAGGTATTCCGCTGGTGTGACGGGACGTATCTGGAAGACCAGGACTTCTTCCGTTATAGCGGTGTAGGGCGCGATTGCTACTTGTATGCCCGTGACAAGAAGCGCATTCAGGACATCCGTGTCACTCCCGATTTGGATACTGCTTATAAGAACGGTTCCCTGAAAGTACAGCTTGATGTGAAGGGTGGCGGCAATATCAGTCTTGAACTGCTGGACGCTGCCGGAAAACAGGTGGCTACAGCTGTCGCCAAAGGTAACGCTACTGCCTTGATAAATGTGGAGAATCCTCATAAGTGGACGGCAGAAACGCCCTACTTGTATACCCTGCGTGCCACTTTGCAAGGCAGCAGTGAAGTGATTCCCGTAAAGGTGGGCTTCCGAAAGATAGAGCTGAAAGGAAGTCAGATACTTGTCAACGGCCAGCCCGTTCTCTTCAAGGGAGCCAACCGCCACGAGATGGATCCGGACGGTGGTTACGTCATTTCTCGCGAACGCATGATTCAGGATATTCAGGTGATGAAGCAGTTCAACCTGAATGCCGTGCGCACCTGCCACTATCCCGACAATAATCTCTGGTACGACCTCTGCGACCAATATGGTATTTACGTAGTGGCCGAAGCCAATATCGAATCCCACGGAATGGGTTATGGGGAAGAGACACTTGCCAAACGTGAGGACTATAGGAAAGCACATATGGAGCGTAACCAGCGCAATGTGCAGCGTAGCTTCAATCATCCCAGCATCATTTTCTGGTCTTTGGGCAACGAAGCCGGCTATGGCGCTAATTTCGAAGCTGCCTACGATTGGATAAAGGCTGAAGACCCGAGCCGTGCCGTACAATATGAACAAGCCGGTAAAACAGGCAAGACAGACATCTATTGCCCGATGTATTATGGCTATGACGGATGTAAGAAATACAGTGAGGATGATTCTATGACAAAGCCCCTGATTCAGTGCGAATATGCTCATGCGATGGGAAACTCGCAAGGAGGTTTTAAAGAATATTGGGATTTGGTGCGTAAATATTCCAAATTCCAAGGTGGCTTTATTTGGGATTTTGTTGATCAGTCTGTACGTTGGACAGGAAAAAACGGTAAGATGATTTATGCCTACGGCGGTGACTTTAACCGTTTTGATGCCAGCGACGGTAACTTCTGCGATAACGGTCTTATCAGCCCCGACCGTGTGCCCAATCCCCACATGTATGAGGTAGGCCGTATCTATCAGGACATCTGGACTACTCCGGCCGACTTGAAGAACGGCGAAATCAATGTGTTCAATGAATACTTCTTCCGTGATCTTTCTGCCTATTATATGGAGTGGGAGGTACTGAAAGGCGGTAAGGTGATACGGACCGGTCGTGTGGATAATCTGAATGTAGCTCCCCAACAGACAGCCAAAATCAAGTTGGACTTGGGCAAGACTTGCCAATGCACCGAGTGGTTGCTGAATGTTTCCTATAAGCTGAAGAACCGTGAAGGATTGCTTTCCGCCGGACATGTAGTGGCAAAAGACCAGTTGACGCTCAATCCTTACCAAGCTCCTTCCATGGAATTGAAGAACTGCGAACAGAGCAATATCGAGATGACGGCTCCCCAAGTACAGGATAACGATTGGAACTACCTCATCGTCTCCGGTGATGCTTTCCGTGTAGAAATCAACAAGCACAACGGTTATCTGACTAAGTACGAAGTGAATGGCCGGGATATGATTAAAGACGGCGAGGCTTTAAAACCAAACTTCTGGCGTGCGCCTGTTGACAACGACTACGGTGCCAATCTGCAACGCAAATATATCGCTTGGAAGAATCCGGAAATCAAACTGACCTCTTTCAAACAGCGCACGGAGAACAATCAGGTGATTGTAGAATCTGCTTACGACATGCCGGGTGTTTCAGCTAAGCTGAACCTTGTTTATGTCATCAACAATGCCGGTGCCGTCAAGGTGACCCAGAAGCTGACTGCCGACAAGAATGCCAAAGTATCGAACATGTTCCGTTTCGGTCTGCAGATGCCTATGCCGCGCAGCTTTGAAACCGTTGAATACTATGGACGCGGTCCGGTTGAAAACTATATTGACCGTAATCATTGCGCCGACTTAGGCATTTATCGCCAAAGTGTGGCTGAGCAGTTCTATCCCTACATCCGTCCGCAGGAAAATGGAACAAAGACCGATATTCGTTGGTGGAAGATGTTGGATCAGTCTGGTAATGGCATCAAGATTGTGGCGGCCGCTCCCTTCTCCGCATCTGCCTTGCACTATACCATCGAGTCTTTAGATGAAGGCTGGAGCAAAGAGCAAGGACACTCGCAAGAGGTGGATGAAGCTGATTTGACTAATCTCTGTATCGACAAGGTGCAAGCTGGTCTGGGTTGCGAAGACAGTTGGGGACGTATAGCCCGTCCGGAATACCTGGTGCCATACGCTGATTATGAGTTTACGTTCATCCTTTTTCCCGTATGCCATAGTATCGGAATAGAATAACATTTCTTCTCAGTGTATTACATACTGAGAAACAGATTTTATAACACTGAAGCGGTCGCCTTTCCGATGGGGGAGGGTGACCGCTTTGTGTTGATGTTTTGCTTGCTTCTGTATATTTCTTTGTTTTATTGTTTCTGATTTCGGCAAATGCAATCCGTCAGATGGTCGTTGATAAACCCCGAAGCTTGCAGATGGGCATAGCAAATGGTAGAGCCGAAGAACTTGAATCCCCGTTTTTTCATGTCTTTGCTCATGGCATCTGATTCGGGAGATGATACCGGAATCTCACTCAATGACTGAAAATGATTGATAATGGGGTTCCGGTCGGGGAAGAAGGATAGCGTATAGTTGTAAAAGCTGCCGAATTCTTTCTGTATGACAAGAAACTGCTTTGCATTGGTGATGGTCGACTTGATTTTCAGACGGTTTTTCACGATGCCGTCAAAGTGCATCAGCCGTTCCACGTCTTCGTCGGTCATTTGCGCCACTTGCGCGGTATCGAAATTGCAAAAGGCTTTGCGGTAGCCTTCCCGCTTTTTGAGGATGGTTATCCAGCTCAGTCCCGCCTGGGCACTTTCCAATACAAGAAACTCGAATAGTGTCTTGTCGTCTGTTACCGTTTTTCCCCACTCTTCATCGTGGTATTTCACATACAGCTCGTCGGTTCCGCACCAGCCGCAACGTCCGTTTATAATGTCTTGCATAAGCGTTATTTTTGTAATGAGGTGCTAAGGTAGTGCTTTCATTCCGAATAAACAAATCTATCTATTCTAAATGGATAGATTTGTTTATTCAGAATGGAATGTTTATATTTGTATCTGAATATAAATGACATAGCCCTATGATAAGCAAATCGGATATAGTAGAAGCCATACGTGTGCAACGTGAACGGTTGAGGAAATTTCAAAGTTTCCGACGTGACCTATTGTTGTCTTTACCTCCCTTGGTAGCAGACTATGCACTGATTATATCTGGTATTCGCCGTTGTGGTAAGAGTACATTGCTGGCACAATTATCGGTGGATAGATACAAGCCGGAAGAGGTGCTCTCCTTGAATTTTGATACCCCTTTACTGTATGGATTTGAATTCAGTGATTTCCGTATAGTGGATGAAGTTATTAAGGAACATGAAGGGTGTATCGCTCTTCTTTTTGACGAAATACAGATTGTTGATGGTTGGGAGGTGTATATTCGGGGCAAGTTGGATGAAGGGTTTTATGTGGGAATCACCGGCTCCAATGCTTCGATGTTGAGTCGTGAATTGGGCACGAAGTTGACAGGAAGACATATTACGAAAGAACTGTTCCCTTTTTCGTATGCTGAATATTGCGGTTTTACGGGTAAGACTATCGGTGACAGTTCCTTGTACGACTATCTGCATCAGGGTGGCTTCCCTCAATACTTGCAACTGGATGATCAGGATGTTCTGACGGATTTAGTCAATGATATAGTATATCGTGATATTGCCGTGAGATATAATATACGTGATGACCACTCTTTGAAAAGTCTCTTGGCCTATTTGATGGGGAATGTGGGCAATCTGGTGTCTGCTACAAAACTGAAACAGATACTGGGAATGAAAAGTACTTCTACTGTGTCTGATTATTTCTCTTATTTCGAACAGACTTACTTGATAAACTTTGTTCCGAAATTTTCATATTCATATAAAGCGCAACTGTTGAACCCGAAGAAAGTGTATTGTGTGGACAATGGTGTTGTATTTGTCACCTTTCCATCTTTCACCCGTGATGAGGGTCGGAGGCTGGAGAACATGGTTTTTGCGGAATTGCGTCGCCGTTATTCTGAGATATTCTATTATAATGAGAACCGGAAGGAATGCGACTTTATAGTTGTACGCAATTCTGTGCCCCAGCTTGCCATCCAGGTATGCTATGCCTTGACCGCAGAAAACCGGAAAAGGGAAGTAGATGGCTTACTGGATGCCTTGTCTTTCTTCAAGATGGGGCATGGACTGATACTCACTTATAACCAACATGACAAATTTTCCGTAGGAGATAAAACGATAGAAGCATTGCCGGTGTCTGAATATTTTAAAGACTAATCTTCTTGTCTCTTGCACTCCACCACATGATACAGCGTGCCGAACCGTGTTCTGCGGGACGGCACTTCATGTTTCTGCAGTATCCTTCCGAATACATTCACTCTCTTGGTGGACAGCGGGATGGCGCTGTACCGGCGCAGGCGGTTCAGTATTTCGGCAGACGACAGCCATTCTCCCTCCTCGTCATTTCCGGCAACGCGGAAATAGTGGTAGAACAGTTGCTCTTCGGGCGGTATCTGTTCGAAATCGTGGTTGTTTTCCGTCATAATCCGTTCGTCCGACTGGTCGAACCAATAGCGTTCGCCGTGGTCCAGTTCGTGCATGGCCTGGGCATAAAGCTGGTTGTAGTCTATCGGGCGGTTGGTGTCTATTGCTTCCGTCACTTCTATGCAGATGAACCGGCGACTGCCGCTGGGGTCGGTCAGCAAGTCCTTCTGGTTGCTGGTGGCGATGAACGAGGCATATCGGCGCATCTCGAGCACGGCATTGGCGTATGGCTTGCGCACGTTGACCACCGGCTTCTGGAGGATATGTTTCAGGAATCCTTGCTGGGTGCTGCTTATCTGGTCGAATTCATCGATGTTGATGAGCGCAAAACGGTTGAGGTAAAGTTCGGCGTCGCGCTTGCGCGAGAAGTCGATGCTGTCCGTATAATAGGCACGCAGCTCGGGCGGGACGATGCTTCGGCAAAAGGTGCTTTTGCGGGTGCCTTGTGCACCTACCAATAAGGGGGAGACGCTGTTGGCATATTTCTTGTCGGTATTGCCGCGCCAGTGTGCCACCATGTTGAGAAACCAGCGGTGGAACAGTTCGGCCCAGTACGGGTTGTTGCAGGGTACTGTCCGGGCGAGTGCCAGGATACGGTCTTTCCCGTCCCAGTGCGGAAGGTCGTACAGATAATCTTCCAGCGGATTGAATACCGGGATGCGGTTGGAGTAGATGTACCGGCTGATGTCTCTGTCCCACAAGGGAATGCCTTCCGACTGTGCATCCAGTGCAATGCTGTTCAGCGTGCGCTTGTCGATGGGGGAGAAGCGGAAACGGAACGAGTGGCGTTCACGGTATTCCACTTCGCCCACCTGGGTATTGTAGCGGAAGTCGTAGCGGCGTTTCATGAACTCGTCCGTCTGTATGGCAAGTCTTTGCTCTTTGCTGAGGCTGCTTTGGGTATTGAAGCCTTTGTTCTCTTGGTAAACGCTTCTTACAATCTGCCGGATGACAGTCTCTTTTTGGCGCAGATAATAATGGAAATAGGTACGCTTCACGGTCTCTTCTTCGGGGATGCCCGAACGGAAACAGTTCTCGGCAAGGCGTACGGTCAGGGAGTGCAGGCTGTTGTCGGCACCGGCACCCGTCGCTTCGGCGAAAGTCTTCTGCAAGGCGGCTTCAAACAGCATGATGATGGCTTCTTCGGCTTCATATCCCGGCACGGCGCGCGTCAGGGGTGACTTCTCGTCTTGCAGGGCTTCCCGATAGGTGGTTTCGTCGGGCATGGAGACGGGCTGTGCAAGATAGAACTGTATGGAGTCCGGGCGGTACATGGCTTCGGGGTCGAAGGAGAGGCGGGAGTACTGTTCCAGCTTGGGCTCTTTCAGCAGAATGTCGAAAGGCAGTTGGGGCTGGTAGCATTTCACGGCAAGGCGGTAGGCATGGGCGTGGAATACTTCGGCTTCTTCCCGTTTGCCCGGCAGCGAATTGTTCGGACGGGTGAAGGTAGTCCAAATCTTTACAGTCCGTCCGCTGGAACCGGTGAATACGAGCCGCGTCTGGGGCTGTTCCCAGGCAAGACGTTTCACAAGGGCTATTTCGGACTTGCCGGAAAGCGGGCCTACGGTCAGTTCCACGATGCCGTTGTAGGTTTTCATCTGGCAGACACCGTTCGTCTTGCGGAATTCGGCTGCCGGGAGTACTTTGGGCAGTCGGTCTGCCTCGTTGCAGCGCTTGCCGGGCAAGCAGTATCGCAGTTGCTGGCGGAAAGTGGATACGGGCTGGGTTTTGGTCTCCGTTTTGATTTTCTGTAGGAAGGTGTCCAAGTCTGTCGTGCTCAGTGTCAGATTCCCGTCTTTTTCTCTCAGTTGGGTGATTTTCATTTCTATTTTTTGTTTTGTCACATGCAGGCAAAATGGTTTGCTTACAGTGTACTAAGGTACGACAATTAGGCTCTTTTTGCAAGTGATTCCATGCTTTTTTAGGTCGATTCCAGCGTTTTTCTGTGGAAAATCTGATGTTTTGAGTCGAAAAAGCTGGTGATTTGGGATGCTTTGTGCAGACTTCCACGCTGGTTTTGCTTGTCGGAACAATAGTTTCCGGCTATTGAAACAAAAGGTTTTACTTGTTGAAACCAATGGTTTTCCTAAGGGAAACTCTCAGTTTCTCTTGTTGAAACTTTTGTTTTAGAAGGTTAAAACCAATAGTATTTGCTTAAGAAACTAAAAGTTTCATACTGAGAACTAGGCATATAGCACTATTCTGTGGTGAATGAAGTAAGTATCGGATACTGCTTTTGTTATGGCGTGATGGATGGTTGTGAAGATTTTTATCTATCACGGGTATCTTTCACGCTTTAATCGGTTTATAATCAAAAGGATATCCCCCTCTGCGTGATAGCATGACAGATGTTTTTCAAAAATAAACTTTGTAAGAGCTGAGCTGTCCGGATGCTTCAATCGTTGTAGCTGTATTCTTCGCTGTATCTCTCGAATTTCGGTTCTTCGGCAATTCCGTATTGTTTGAAAACCTGACGGATATATGCTTGTGCCTTTGGAAACAAGCCTTGTTCCTGGCGGTAAAAGCGATAATAGGTGGTCTTGCCAAAGTGTCCTACAAGCTGGTTCCTCATCGGGGCTGCACATTTGTGGGGTACATTGTCCAGCAGATGCCGGATGCCCCATGCTACTCGGTACTTTTGGGCTTTCCGAAAATAAGGGCAGTCGGTGGTATCGGCAGGGATACGGTTCGGGTTGATGATACTTAAGGTGGGATATTGCGAGGTACAATTGATAGCGGCCAGATGGTGCAGGCATTCTTCCTTATGGATGCACTGGCTGTGGAAGCAATGCGCAAAGCCATAAGGCACAGACTGGTAGTCGAATTTATTTTTCATATGTTGTTTGCTTGTCTACGGTTAGGGTGTAGAACACGGCTGTAAAGGTAAGGAATAAAGTTGTTATAACAAGGCTTTTCTTGAAGGAGTTAGAGGGGGAGCACGGCTCTTTCATTTAAGGGAGTTATCAGGGGAGTTAGAAGGAGTTATCGCCCTCTAACTCCTTCAAGAAAAGCCTCGTTTGAAGTATTTGCAGACAAAAAAAGAGTATAATTCTTCTTTAAAGTGAGCTGAACTTGCTATATTTGTCATAATTCCTAATATCTGGTATATGAAAAATAGAGTAAGTTTTTTTTGTCTGCATACGTGTCTTCTCCTGTTCAGCTGTTGGACAATGTATCCTGCCTTGGGGCATGCGGCTGATGGGGATGTTATTTCCCGTTTGAAGTTCAAGCAGATTTCTACATTAGACGGATTACCGACGGATGAGGTCCAGAAAATATATCAGGATAAGGAAGGGTTTTTGTGGTTTGCCACCCGGTATGGTTTCTGTAAATACGACGGTTACCAGATTACTGTCTATAAATCGAGCTTGAATACTCCCGGTTTGTTGACCAGTAACAACATTTATTGTTTTGCCGATGACAATGACGGCTTCTTGTGGATTGGTACACAAGAGGGGTTGAACACACTCAATAAGAAAACCGGAGAAATCCGTCAATATACTGCGCCTGCCATTCCAAACAATGCGGTCTCATGCCTGTTGGTCACCCGGGAAAATGAGGTATGGATTGGTACGGATTCCGGCTTATGCCGGTATGTGGCAGAGAAGGACTCCTTCGTGATGTATGACGGCAAGTCCACCGATGGTATATTTCCCGCAGCTTCCATTAAATCGTTGTTCGAGGACTCGGATGGGGATTTGTGGGTCGGTACCTGGTCCAGTGGTCTTTTTCGTTATTCCCGGAAGGAGGATAAATTCTATGCATATCCCAAAATCAATGAACGGAACTCGGCACATGTTATCTATCAGGATTCAAACCGGAAAATGTGGGTCGGTGGCTGGGATTGCGGATTATTTCTCTTGAATCACCCAAAGGATATGGCAAACGTGTCTTATACGCATTATTCGCATAGGATAGGGGATGATGCCAGCTTGTCGGACAATATTGTTTATGATATTGTGGAGGATGTACACACCCATACCTTGTGGATAGGGACCCGGGTGGGGCTGAGCATTATGAAGCAGGAGAATCCCGGTACATTCATTAATTACAAGTCGTTGCATTCGGCATATCATATACCTTGTGATGAAATAAATTCACTGTTGCGCGACCGCTTCAATAATATCTGGCTGGGTTCCATTGGCGGCGGTGTCCTGATGATAGACACGAAACAATCTCCGTTTGCTTTCTATTCTTTGAATCTGGCAGAGGATGACGTGCCTACTACTGCCGTCCGCGCTTTGTTTGCCGATGCAGATAAAGACCTTTGGCTGGGTACCGGAAGTTATGGGCTGGCACGCAAGGATTATGAAACCGGTGTGTTGTCGTTCTTTTCCCATATCCCGGAATTCTCGGATATTCCCAGTGTACCCACGGTCAATTACATTATTCAGCGTAAGAATGGAGAAGTATGGTTCGCTACCTATGACGGTGGTATCTTGATTTATGAGAAAGGAGAGAAAGTGAAGGTGCTGACTGAATCCGACACGCCTTATCTCTATTCGGATTGCGTTTCGGCCTTGTGTGAGGACAGTAAGGGGAATTGTTGGGTAGGCTGTCGCGGCGGTATGGGAATCAGTTTGGCCGATGGAGGGCATTATAGGTTCGGAACACTTTCTTTTGCCGGAGGCGGGTTGGCGGATTGGTATCATGTGAAGGACATTGTGGAGGATGCGGATGGCAGCTTCTGGATTGCGACAGCCAACTATGGAATTATACATATTATGGGGGATGTGCAGCATCCCGAAACGCTGAAATATAGTAACTATAGTTATAACAACGGCCAGCTGGCAACGAACTCGGTGTTGTGTTTGCATGTGGATAAATCGGGAAGGCTATGGGCCGGAACTGAGGGAGGAGGGTTGTATCTATATGATTATAAGGAAAATGTATTTACGGAAAAGAATCAGGAATATCAGCTGTCTGCCGACATGATAGGGTCTATAGAGGAAGACAGGCAAGGGTGTCTATGGATGGGGACTAATATGGGGCTGGTACAGCTTTTTGTACCGATGGACGAGAATTTGGCTACGGTCCGTGTCTATACGACAGCAGACGGTCTGCAGGATAACTTTTTCATATCACAGTCTTCTTGCAGTAGGGAGGGCGAGTTATTCTTTGGAGGAAATAAGGGTTATAACAGTTTCCTTCCTGCATCTCTGGAGAAAGACAATGAAGCCGTGCCTTATCTGATTACGGATATAAAAATCTTCAACCGTTCTTTTGCGGTATTGGAACCGGAGGTCAGAGAACGGATTTCTTCTGTCATGCCTTCGTTTACGCGGAAGTTAGATCTGCCTTACGGATATAATAATTTCAGTATTGAATTCGCATCCCTTACTTATAAGAATCCCGGTTTAAATCGGTATGCTTATCAGCTTGTAGGTTTTGACAAGGATTGGCAATATACGGATGCCAACCGCCGTTTTGCCTATTATAATAATTTGAAGAGCGGTACTTATCGGTTCCGTCTGAAAGCCACCAATGAAAATGGCATTTGGAGTCAGGAAATCCGTGAACTTGAGGTGGTGGTATTACCACCGTTCTGGGCTACATGGTGGGCTTATATCATTTATGCACTGATAGGGGCAGCTATTGTCTGCTTCATTCTCCGGACAGCAAAGAACAGGATGCAGCTGCGTAATGAGCTGCATCTTCGGGAGATGGAGAAGTCCAAACTGGAAGAACTGAATCATGCCAAATTGCAGTTCTTTACAAATATCACGCATGAACTGCTGACTCCGCTGACCATTATCTCGGCTACCGTCGATGAGTTGAAGATGCGGTTTCCCGGGCATGACGACCTTTATACGGTAATGGGTAGCAATATCAGCAGGCTCATCCGTCTGTTGCAGCAGATTCTTGAATTTCGTAAAGCAGAAACCGGCAATCTGAAGTTGCGTGTCTCTCCAGGAGATGTGGCGGCGTTTGTGAAAAATGAAGCCGAATCTTTCCTGCCGCTTGTCAAAAAGCGCAAGATACATTTCTCCGTACTCTGTAATCCGGAGTCGATTATCGGTTATTTTGATACGGACAAGCTGGACAAGATTCTCTACAACCTGCTTTCCAATGCCGCCAAATATAATAAGGAGGGTGGCTATATACAAGTCACGCTGATGTATGCCGAAGACAGGGACTTCGTCCGGTTGCATGTAAAGGATAATGGCAGTGGCATTTCAAAGGACAAGCAGAAGAGCCTCTTCAAGCGGTTCTACGAGGGGGATTACCGGAAGTTCAACACCATTGGTACGGGCATCGGCCTTTCTTTGGTAAAGGACTTGGTGGAGCTGCATGGAGGAAGCATTGAAGTGGAGAGCGAGGAAGGCCGGGGAACGGAATTCATCGTGACCTTGCCCGTAGACCGCTCTTACTTTAAGGAAGAACAGATTGATGAGGAAGCTGTACTTCCGGTACAGAAAACCGTTACCTATCTTGAAGAGGAGAATGCGGAGAATGTGGTTGCTGAAAAGCCCAAAGCGCATACCATACTGGTGGTGGAGGACAATGAGGAGCTTTTGCAGTTAATGGTCCGGCTGCTGAAACGTGAATACAATGTCCATACGGCCGAAAACGGTCAGGAGGCTGTGACTGTGCTTGACAATGAGGATATTGACCTGATTGTTTCGGACGTGATGATGCCCGTAATGGACGGCATCGAGTTTTGCAGGTATGTGAAGAACAAGTTGGAACTCAGTCATATTCCCGTGATTCTTCTGACAGCCAAGAACAAGGAGGAAGACCGTGCCGAAGCTTATGAAGTGGGGGCGGATGCCTTTATCAGTAAACCGTTCAACCTGGCCGTGCTGCATGCACGCATCCGCAATCTGCTGAAATACAAAGAACGCAAGGCGCATGACTTTAAGAACCAACTGGTGTTCGAAATCAAGGAACTGGACTATACCAGCATTGATGAGGACTTCATGCAGCGTGCCATTGACTGCGTAAACCGCCATCTGGAAGATTCAGACTTCGACCAGCCCCAGTTTGTGGAGGAGATGGGCACCAGCAAGTCCACCCTTTACAAGAAACTGAAATCCCTGACGGGACTGAATACTTCTGCCTTTATCCGTAACATCCGTCTGAAAGCGGCCTGCCGCATTATGGAGGAGAAGGGGAGTTCTGTGCGTGTTTCCGATCTGGCGTATGCCGTCGGTTTTAATGACCCGAAATATTTCAGTTCTTGTTTCAAAAAGGAATTCGGCATGTTGCCGACGGAATATCAGGAACGCTTCATACAGTCATAGATCAAGTCAAATTATGCTTCAATTAGGTCGAATAACTAAAATTCTACCTCGTAGAAGCATTATTGGAGGTCTTCCTATCAGCATTCGCCTACATTTGCCATTGTTTTCACGGTTAAAATGAAGAGTGAAAGTGAAACAATTAATGTTTAATCTTAAAGTTTATACAATGAAAAGACAGAGATTCTTTGAAGGACTCGGGCTGAAAGTGTATGTCACTTTGGCCATTTGTATGGCCCTTCTGTTGAATGTTCAGTTCTTGAACGCACAGAGTTCGACAATCAATGTAAAAGGTGTGGTTAATGATGCGATGGGACCGGTGATTGGCGCCAGTGTAGTGGAGAAAGGGAATGCGACGAATGGAACAATTACCGACATTGACGGTAATTTCTCTTTGAAAGTCCCTTCGGATGCCACTTTGACAATCAGCTTTATCGGTTATAAGACGGTAGAGCTGCCGGTGGCTGGAAAAACATCCTTTACTGTGACTCTGAAAGAAGACAGCGAAATGCTGGACGAGGTGGTAGTGGTAGGTTTCGGCACGCAGAAGAAGGTGAACCTGACAGGTTCTGTGGGGCTGGCTACGGCGAAGGAAATTGAAGCACGTCCGGTAGCGAATGCCACGCAGGCATTGCAGGGCTTGGTACCGGGCTTGCAGATTACGACCAATACCGGTGAACTGGACAAGAATATGTCCATCAATATCCGTGGCAACGGTACCATCGGTGACGGCTCAAGCGGAAGTCCGCTGATTTTGATTGACGGTATGGAAGGTGACATCAATACGGTGAATCCGCAGGACATCGAGAATATTTCTGTATTGAAGGATGCTGCCGCTTCCTCTATTTATGGGTCGCGTGCACCGTTCGGTGTTATCTTGGTGACTACCAAGAAAGGCAAATCGGGCAAGCCGACTATCAACTACAACAACAGCTTCCGCTTCAACAGTCCGGTGAATCTGCCGGAGATGATGGACTCCTATACCTTTGCCAACTACTTCAATGAGGCTGCACGCAACGGTCAGGACAATGCCCAGTTCTCTGATACAGTGATGCAGCAGATGCTTGACTTCCAGGCTGCGGGAGGTACTAATCGTGGCGGTTTGCCTACTGATGGCAATGTATGGGGTAAACCGGCAGGCGACCCGTTTACTACGGCGTATGCCAATACTGACTGGTTTTCCGAAATCTACAAGGGCTCTTCCTTCTCGCAAGAACATAATTTCAGTGTAAGCGGTGGTGGTGACAAGTTCAATTATTATGCTTCATTGGGCTATCTGGATCAGAATGGTTTGCTCCGTCATGGTTCCGATGACTTGAAGCGCTATAATGCTACTGCCAAATTTGGTGCCGAGCTGACCAAATGGTTGAAGTTCAATTACAGCTTGCGTTATGTCCGTCAAGACCTTGGCCGTCCTACCAATTTTGGTGGCGGTTTGTATGAGAGAATCGGCCGTCAGACTTGGCCTAATCTTCCGGTTTATGATGAAAACGGCTATTATTTTAATGGTAATGCCGATACGCCGGCGATGTCACTTGCATTGGGTGGTGAGCGCGATGTGCAGACAGATAAGGTTTATCATCAAGCAAGCTTGGTATTCGAACCCGTGAAGAATTGGATTACCAATGTTGAGTTCAACTATAGTACCAATTCTATAGATACACGTGAAACCGGACTTCCTTACTATAACCACGATGTGAGTGGAAATATTGTGGATACGCAAGGAACCTCAAGTCTCTATCAAGACTACAAGAAAGAGAGCTACATGAACTGGAATATTTACTCCACTTATTCTCTTGCTATCAATGATGATCATAATTTTAAGGTAATGGGTGGTTTTCAGTCCGAAGAAATGCGCCAGAAGTTTTTTAGTGCCAAAGGATATGGTTTGCAGGTGGAAGACCTTCCGGAACTGGACTTGATTTCGAATATTGACGGCGCCGGTAAGGATAAGGTGCCCGAGGTGGGTGGCTATCGTAATGAGTGGGCCACAGCGGGTTTCTTTGGCCGCTTGAACTATGATTATAAAGGTCGTTATCTGGCAGAGGCCAATTTGCGCTATGATGGTACCTCCCGCTTCCGCCGTGGCAATCGTTGGCAGTTGTCTCCCTCCTTCTCTTTGGGTTGGAACATTGCCCAGGAAAACTTCTGGGAAGATTTTGCGGATGTTTGCAATCAGTTGAAGTTCCGTTTCTCTTATGGTGAACTGGGGAATATGAATACAAACGGCTGGTATCCTACTTATCGTGCCATGACATTGAAGCAGGCAAACGGAAGCTGGCTGCAGAATGGACTGAAACCAAACACTGCTTATGTAGGCGACCTTATCAGTACAGCCTTGACTTGGGAGAAAGTGCGTACCTGGAATATCGGTCTTGACTGGGGGCTGTTCAACAACCGTCTGACCGGGTCATTCGATGCTTATATCCGTTATACGGACAATATGGTAGGTCCGTCTGTAGAGTTGCCCGCTACATTGGGTATTGCGACTCCCAAGACCAATAACTGTGACTTGAAGACGAAGGGTTGGGAACTTACCATCGGATGGCAGGACCGCACCAACTTCGGTATGGGCTATGGCATTAAGTTCAATGTTTCTGATGCACGTACTTATATAGACAGATACCCGGGTAACCCGACAAACTCAATCAATACTTATATCGCAGGCCGCGAGATTGGTGAAATCTGGGGCTTTGAAACCGTGGGAATTGCCAAGACAGATGATGAGATGCAGGCGCATCTGAATAAAGTGGGCGGACAAAGTGCCATCGGTTCCGGCGTTTGGACTGCCGGTGACATCATGTATGCCGACCAGGATGGAAAACCGGGCATCACCAAAGGTGCACAGACTTTGGAGGACCACGGTGATTTGAAGGTGATAGGCAACAATACTCCCCGTTATCATTTCGGTCTTGACTTGAATGCCAATTACAAGGGATTTGATGTTCGCCTCTTCTTCCAGGGAGTGATGAAGCGTGACTACTGGCAGGGTTCCAATATCTTCTGGGGCGTTGGCCAATGGGGTATGTGGTGGTCAACCGGTTTGAAGGAACACGAAGATTACTTCCGTGATGAACCCGTCGGGCTGGCCGGTCATGAGATTGCCGCCAATGTCAATTCATACTATGCGCGTCCGAGATTTGACAGTACCCAGAACCAGGAAACCCAAACCCGCTATCTGCAGGATGCGTCTTATATCCGTTTGAAGAACTTCCAGCTTGGCTACACATTGCCTGCTTCCATGATTCGCAAAATCGGTATCACCAACTGCCGCATCTTCGTATCGGGCGAGAATCTGTGGACGGGAACCAAACTGAGCAAGTTGTTCGATCCCGAAACCATCAGCGGTGGTAACACGGACAGCAATGCTTCTGCACCTATCAAGAGTGCCGGTAATGCATACCCGCTTTCAAGAACTTGGTCTTTTGGACTTAGCGTATCACTTTAATCCCATAAATAATGAAGAATATTATGAAATCGAATTATAGATATATTGTAAAAGCGTTCATGGCAATGGCAGTGATTGCCGGAACGACTTCCTGCGATGATTTTCTGGACAGAGAGCCGATGTCAAGCATTTCTCCCGAAACCTATTACTCCACTGCGGCCCAGTTGGAAGCCAATCTGAATGATGAATATCCCAATGTCCTTCCGTCATTCGGCCAGTGGACTTATGGCATCTTCGGTGAAGACAAAGGAACCGATAACCAGATAGAGGTGAATGCCAATGACCGCTATACCCAGGATCGCTGGAAAGTACCTCATAGCGAAAGTGACAATTGGAAGTTCGAACGCATCTATCGTATTAATTTCTTTTTGTCTGAAGCACTTCCCAAATTCGGTGAGGACATGAGCGGTTCACAAAATACAATTTCCGGGAGTGTAGCCACCATCAAGCACTATATCGGAGAAATGTACTTCCTGCGTGCTTACGAGTACTTTAAGAAGCTCCAGTTGTTCGGCGACTTCCCGATTATCAACCAACCGCTTGCCGATGAGATGGAAGCTCTCCGTGAAGCCAGCAAACGTTTTCCGCGTAATGAAGTGGCACGTTTCATCATTTCCGATCTTGACAAGGCTTATGCCTATATGAGTGATGTCGATATGGCGACAACCCGTATCAATAAGGATGTTGCGATGCTGGTTAAGTCACGTGTGGCACTGTTCGAGGCTACTTGGTTGCAGAATTTCAAGGGTACGGCATTCGTACCTGGTGGAGAAGGCTGGCCGGGGGCATCTCTTCACAACAATTATCAGTATCCGAGCGGAAACATTGATAATGAAGTGAAGTACTTCTTGGAACAGGCCGTAGAGGCTTCCAAACTTGTAGCAGATAAATACAAAGGGAGTTTGACGGAGAATACCGGTGTGTTGCAACAATCAGCTGATGACCCGTCAAATCCTTACTTTGATATGTTTGCACAAGAAGACCTTTCGGATGTGAAGGAAGTACTGTTGTGGCGCCAGTATGCCCGCGGACTCTCTACTCATAACATCAATGCCGCTGCCGGACGTGGTAATTACCGTATCGGTCTGACCCGTGGATTCGTACAGAATTTCCTGATGAAGGATGGTACTCCGGTTTATGCTCACGGTTCTTATGCGGATGGTGACGGCTATTATATGGGCGACAAGACGGTTGCTGATGTACGTGTAAACCGTGACCCGCGTCTCAGTATCTTCCTGAAAGAACCGGGACAGAAGAACATCCTTTTTGAAGTTGATAATAATGAAGGTACGGAAGTTGTGATGGAAGAGCCCTATCCGGCCATTACGAGTGGTGACGGTGAGCGTGGCTATGCTACCGGCTATGCATTGCGCAAGGGTGGTTCATTCAACCGTAAGTATTATGCCAATGGCGGTGGTTATACGGCAGCTGTATGTTTCCGTGCGGCTGAGGCTCTGCTGAATTATATGGAAGCAAGTTATCTGCTCAATGGAACGCTGGATGCTACGGCTCGTGAATATTGGACTGTACTTCGTCAACGTGCCGGCATCAGTACTGATTTTGACAAGACTATCGCTGCAACGGACATGAGCAAGGAGGCTGAAAATGATTGGGGAGCCTATACGGGTGGAAGTGTCATCTCTGACAAGACTCTGTATAATATCCGTCGTGAACGTCGTTGCGAGTTCCTGGCTGAAGGTCTTCGCTACATGGACTTGTGCCGTTGGCGTTCTATGGACCAACTGATGACTGCTCCCAGCCATCTGGAAGGTATGCATTTGTGGAATACTCCGATGGAGGACTGGTATCTGGATGATAATGGAAAATCCATTTTGGTTGCTGACGGGACAGACAAGGCTAATGTCTCATCGAAAGACAAGAGTGAGTATCTCCGTCCGTTCGAGAGAAGCAGCAACCAGTCTGCCTATAACGGCTGTACTTGGAAGATGGCACACTATTTGAATCCTATCATGATCAAGCAATTCCAGTTGACAGCCACTTCGGGAGCGGATGTATCGACTTCCATTCTTTACCAGAATCCTTATTGGCCGGTGGTAGCTGACCAGCCGGCTGAGAAATAAAGGCATTTTTCAATAGGTATTTGATTTAGGGGGTAGGATACACTTTCCGGTGAGAAGGCGTCCTGCTCCCTTCTTTATAAATAGAAACAAGACAGAGTATGACTAATTTTAATTTCAAGTTTTTAGGGGCATGGTTGGTTATCGTAGCGTCAATCACCGGCCTACAGGCACAAAATGATTTCACCTTAAAGGGAAAGGACGAAATGGTTCCGGCCGGAGTGTGGAACGATGTAAACGGGGAGTATATTAATGCACACGGTGGTGGTATACTGTTATTTGACAGTAAATATTATTGGTTCGGTGAACACCGTCCGGCAAAGGGATTCTCTACGGAAGTGGGAGTAACTTGCTACTCTTCTACCGATTTATGTAACTGGAGATACGAGGGGGTGGCCTTGTCTGTATCGGAAGAAGCGGGCAATGAAATAGAGAAAGGCTGTATTATGGAACGTCCCAAGGTGATTTACAACAAAAGGACGAAGAAATTTGTCATGTGGTTTCATTTGGAGCTGAAGGGTAAAGGCTATGAGGCTGCCCGTGCGGGAGTGGCTGTCAGTGATTCTCCGACGGGACCTTATCGTTTTGTTTCTTCGAGTCGTGTCTGCCCTGGAATATTTCCGCTGAATATGACGGAGGAAGAACGGGACATGCAGTGGAATATGGAACAGTTTGAAGAATGGTGGACACCCGAGTGGAGAGAGGCTGTAAATAAGGGGTTGTTCGTGAAGCGTGACTTGGAGGGCGGACAGATGTCCCGTGACATGACATTGTATGTTGACGATGATGGGATAGCTTATCATATCTACTCTTCGGAAGAGAATCTGACCTTGCAAATAGCCGAACTGACAGATGACTATCAAGGACATTCCGGAAAATATGTCCGTCTCTTTCCGGGGGGACACAATGAGGCACCGGCTATCTTCAAGAAAGACGGCACTTACTGGATGATAACTTCCGGTTGTACCGGCTGGGCGCCCAATGCGGCGCGTCTGTTCTCGGCTCCTTCCATCTGGGGACCGTGGAAACAGCATCCCAATCCCTGCCAGGGCGAGGGAAGTGAGCGGACTTTCGGCGGTCAAAGCACTTACATTTTGCAGCTTCCCGGCAACCGCTACCTTTTCATGGCCGATATTTGGCGGCCCAAGAGCCTAATGTATTCGGGATATCTCTGGATTCCGGTCCGGTTTGATGAAGAGGGGATGCCTTATCTTACCCTTTCCGGCAAATGCAATCCGTCAGATGGTCGTTGATAAACCCCGAAGCTTGCAGATGGGCATAGCAGATAGTAGAGCCGAAGAACTTGAATCCCCGTTTTTTCATGTCTTTGCTCATGGCATCTGATTCGGGAGATGATACCGGAATCTCACTCAATGACTGAAAATGATTGATAATGGGGTTCCGGTTGGGGAAGAAGGATAGCGTATAGTTGTAAAAGCTGCCGAATTCTTTCTGTATGGCAAGAAACAGCTTTGCATTGGTGATGGTCGACTTGATTTTCAGACGGTTTTTCACGATGCCGTCAAAGTGCATCAGCCGTTCCACGTCTTCGTCGGTCATTTGCGCCACTTGCGTGGCATCGAAATTGCAAAAGGCTTTGCGGTAGCCTTCCCGCTTTTTGAGGATGGTTATCCAGCTCAGTCCCGCCTGGGCACTTTCCAATACAAGAAACTCGAATAGTGTCTTGTCGTCTGTTACCGTTTTTCCCCACTCTTCATCGTGGTATTTCATATACAGCTCGTCGGTTCCGCACCAGCCGCAACGTCCGTTTGTTATGTCTTGCATAAGCGTAATTAATATATGTAATGAAGTGCTAAGATATTGTTTTCATTGCGAACAAACAAATCTATCCATTCAGAATGGACAGTTCTCATATTCTTTCTTACTTTTGCAAAAAGGTAACGGGTCGTTTGAACGCCTGAAAAACAAGAAAATTAATAATAAAGAATGGAAAAGACTTGGAGATGGTTTGGCAAGAAAGACAAGATAACCCTTGCCATGTTGCAACAGATAGGAGTGGAAGGCGTTGTCACTGCCTTGCATGAAGTTCCCAACGGTGAAATATGGACGTTGGAAGCCATTGAAGATTTGAGGGATTATATTGAATCCTTCGGATTGCGCTGGTCTGTAGTAGAAAGTCTGCCGGTGTGCGAGGCTGTCAAATATGCGGGGAGTGAGCGTGACCGATTGATAGAGAACTATAAGATAAGCCTTGCCAATCTCGGCAAGGCAGGCATCCGGACGGTATGCTACAACTTCATGCCGGTGATTGACTGGATTCGCACGGACTTGCAACATCCCTGGGAAGACGGGACATCTTCTCTTTATTTCGACAGAATCCGTTTTGCCTACTTCGACCTGATGATATTGGAACGGGAGAATGCGGAAGCCGATTATTCTCCGGAAGAGCTGGACAAGGTGGCAGAACTGGATAAGGTGATTACGGAGTTTGAAAAGGCAGAGCTGGTAGATACGATTATCGTAAAGACACAAGGATTCGTAAATGGCAACATCAAGGAAGGTGACAAGGAGCCGGTAACCCTGTTCAAGCGTTTGCTGGCGCTATACAAAGGGATAGACCGGGAGGCTCTGCGCGAGAATATGCGTTATTTCTTGTCTGCCATCATGCCGGTATGCGAGGAATATGGGGTGAATATGTGTGTACACCCCGATGACCCTCCTTTTCAGGTATTGGGGTTGCCGCGCATTGTGACAGACGAGGCAGATATTGCCTGGATACTGAGTGCAGTGGACAATCCCCATAATGGCCTGACTTTTTGCGCCGGTTCATTGAGTGCGGGTGAACAGAATGATACCCGTGAACTGGCAAGGAAGTTTGCCAGGCGTACCCACTTTGTGCATTTGCGCAGTACGAAGGCAATACCGGGTGGAAACTTTATCGAAAGTTCCCATCTGGAGGGAAGGGGACACCTCATTGATTTGATTCGTATCTTTGAGAAAGAAAATCCGGGATTGCCGATGCGTGTGGACCACGGTCGCATGATGTTGGGCGACGAGGATAAAGGGTACAATACAGGTTATTCTTTTCATGGCCGTATGCTGGCATTGGCTCAAGTGGAGGGAATGCTGGCTGTGGTAGACGATGAATTGTACGGAAAATCTGTTTGATTGATTTTAAGTTAGGCACGGATTACGCGAAAAATCATGGATATTCTTCATTTATTATCCATGATTTTTCATGTAATCCGTGTCTAAAGAATCTATTAGTGTTGTAAATCCGGCTTAATAGTTGAAAGCCCTGGATTTTACGTAAACCTTGAAGTCTTTGATTCCACCCGGTACCTCGCTTTCCATTCTGGGTAGATATTGTATGCCGGTCAGGGTGCGGGTACTACCCAAGTCAATCACGACAGAATGCGGGTATGGAGTGTCTTTTGTTGTGCTCCAATAGGTTGATTCCTGGAGGTCGAAGATTTTGTCCGCAGAACAGTTGACGTGGGATACGTCTTCGCTGTCGGCATAATTGACAATCCAGGGTTCGCGTGACAGACGTTCCCCATTCTCATCCAGCAGATACATTTCGGCAATGCAAGCCAGGTCTTTTCCATCTTGTGCACTCAAGGCTTCCAGGCAGACATAACGTCCGGTGACGGGTTGGTCGAATTTGCGTTCCTGCCAACCGTTGCCGGGATTGAAGCTGCCGGAGAGGACGGGCTGCTCACCGGACAAGTCGAGATTTTCACCCTCATTGCGGTGCGTCAGCGGTTTGGTGACGAGCAACTGGTCCAGTAATGGCTCGCTCAGTCCTTCGGACTTAACTTCTTTGGGACCGATGATGTCGAAGACAATCACTTCATTCTCACCTTTCTTCAACCAGCATCCCGGGATGTAGAGGGTCTGTTGCGGGCCGATTTCCCAAATGCGTCCCATGGCGTGCCCGTTGACGTAGACAAGTCCCTTGCCCCAAGTCTCGAAGTTTAGGAATGTGTCGCTGGGCTTGTTCACCTTAAAGGTGGCACGGTAGCAACCCGGAATGCGTTGTCCTAACTCATCTTTCAGTGAGCCGATGGGCTGGAACTTCATGTTCTTATAGAAATCGTATGTATCTTCGAGATTATAGACTTCCCAATCCTTCAGGTTGCAGGTGAAAGGACGGCCGTCGATGTCTACGGTAAGTTCTACGCTTTGGGTGATACCCTTGAAGTCCTTGATGGCACGTCCAAAGTTGATGCGGCCCATGGCTTCTACCAGAATGTCGAGGCGTGCACCTTTGGGGCAGGCGGGGAATTCCAGTTGCTTTTCACCGTTGCGGCGGTCCAGTTTGCCGATGTATTTGCCATCCAGGAAAACTTGGGCATAATCGTGCGCATCGTTCACAGTGAGCAGGGACGGGGTTTTCATCTCGGGCAGTGTGGTGCGGTAGAGAATACTTCCGAATCCCTGGTTATATTCCTCCATGGTACGGATATTGCGGTCTTTCTTGGCAGCAGGAAGATTGTCGAACAAAGGAGCCATCTCTGTAAATTGGAAAGACGGAATACGGATGGGCTTGATTAAAGCGGGAACTTTAGCCTGCTTCTCGCCGTTCATGTATTTGGACAATGCTTTTCGCAATTCCCAGTATTTGGGAGTGGTCTGTCCCGATTCGCTGATGGGGGCGTCGTAGTCGTAAGAGGTTACGTCAGGGGCGAATCCGGGTGAGTTGGCTCCTGCCCAGTGTCCCCAGTTGGTCCCTCCGTGGGTCATGTAGAGGCTGAAGGAGATGCCTTTGGACAACATCTCGTCAATGCCGGCAATCATGTCGGCAGCCGGACGGGTTTCGTGGCGGGCTCCCCACTTGTCGAACCAGCCGCTCCAGAATTCGGAGCACATCAGCGGGCTATCAGGACGGAGTTTCTTCAGCGGTGCAAATTGTTGGTCGATGTTGGCACCCGTACCGAAGTTCATGGTCCATACCAGGTCGTGGAGTCCGTTCTTGGTGAAGTTGGACGCCCAGTCGCATTGGAACAGTGCTACGCCGGGGTAGTTGGCGCGTACGATGTCGCGGATTTGCGATACGTAGCCTTTGTCTTCCCCGTAGGAGCCGTATTCGTTCTCTACTTGTACCATGATGATGGGACCTCCGTTCTGTATGGTCATACCAGCTACCTGCTCGGCAACGGCTTTTTCGAAGATACCTACACGCTCCATAAAGTAGGGGTCGGATTCGCGCAGGCGGATATCTTTTTTCTTGAGTAACCACCAGGGCAGTCCGCCCATTTCCCATTCGGCACAGACATACGGTCCCGGGCGCAGGATGACATACATGTCATTCTGCTGGCATAGGCGGCAGAATTCCGCCAGGTCATTCTGTCCGGTGAAGTCGAACACTCCCGGCTGAGACTCGTGGGAGTTCCAGAATACATAAAGGCAGATGGTGTTCATGCCCAGTGCCTTGCATAGCTTGATGCGTTGGTCCCAATAGGCTTTGGGGATACGTGGATAGTGCAGCTCTGCGGCTTTGATGACAAACGGCTTGCCATTCAATAGGAATGTTCCTTTGCCGGCAGAGAAGTCGCCTTGTCCTTCCCATTGGGTACGCGGGTCCCAGCTGTCGCGCCAGGGTATCGTGATTGTGCCGTCCTTGCCGAATTCAAGCGGGAGCCATACGTAGCGTGAGTCCTCAAGGTTTTTCTTTTTCCAGCGGTCGAACATGGCAATGTAGGCATTTCCTTTTCCGTATACTTGCTGCACGTAAGTGCTTTGTGCATAGAAGGTCTTATCTGCATCAGGACCGGTACACGGATTGCCGATGGTAGTCCATTGCCCCATGATGGAGTCGGCCACAGCCAGTTCGGCAACATTGGGATCCCAGCCGGTACAACCGGAAGAGAGCATATAGTACTTGCCGTTATACTTGAATACGGCGGGTGCTTCGCGGCTTTGCTTCACGAAATTGCGTGTATAGCGACCAGTGGGCTTCAGGTAGTCATCCGTTAGTTCGCTTATATATAAGGTAGCGTTGTTTTCCGACGAGTAGAACTGATATGCCTTGCCGTTATCATCAACGAACACTGTTTGGTCGCGGCTCATCGCACCGTTGGGACGGAAGCTGCCTACATAGGTGAATGTCCCGGTAGGAGAATCGCTGACCGCTACGCCGGCACATGCCTTACTGTAGTCGGCGCTTTCCACATGCGCCCACATGACGAATTTCTTTGTCTTTTCGTTGTAAATCACTTTGGGACGTTCCAACACCTTGCTGGGGTGCAGGTCGTGTTTCTCGTCATCTTTCACGGCAGGAAGTACAATACCCTCGAACTTCCAGTTCAGCAGGTCTTTTGAAGAGTAGCAGCTGACACCGGTTACGTCGGTGCGGTAGCATTCCCACGTAGCCCATTCGGGCAGGATGGTTCCCCCTTTTTTGTATTCGCCATACCAATAGTAGGTCCCTTCGTGGTAAAGAAGGCCGCCGCCATGGGCGTTGATGGGATTGCCGTCGGTGTCTTTCCATACTTCCCCGGGTATGATTGCGGCATTTTTCGTTTGTGCTTTTGTTTTTGCAGATGGCAGGCAGCAAAGGCAGGCCAGCAATGCAAAACTCCAAATAATTTTCCTTTTCATTTAAGAATTCGGTATTAGATAATTAATAAATCGTTTATGTTTTGGGCAAAGATATGCGAAAGTTGAGAAATGGAGGGTATGTAAATGTGTCAAAAAGGAGAGATTATAGCTCTAATCTCTCCTTTTTGTGATGTTTTTCGGTCTTTTCTATTTGGTTTGTACTTGTTTCATCACCCGGAGGAAATTTCCACCCCATATCTTGGCGATGTCTGTTTCTGTAAATCCATGTTCCAGCAGACGGACGGTGATATTGATGAAATCATTGTCCCCATTGCATCCTTTGACCCCGCCTCCACCGTCGAAGTCCGAGCCAATGCCCACGTGGTCTATGCCTGCCACTTCAACCATGTGCAGCAGGTGTTTCATGAAGTCCGTAAGGTTGGTTTTCTTGGCATCCGGGTTCAGGAACTCGTCTACCAGGCAGGCTTGAGCCACACCGCCATGTGCGGCAAGGGCGCGTAGCTGTTCGTCGGTCAGATTGCGGTCGTGTCTGTAGATGGCGCTTGCAGAGGAGTGGGAGACTATGACCGGTGCTTTTGAATATTTCAGTACATCCCAGAAGGTGCTTTCGGCTGCATGGGAAAGGTCTATCATTATTCCCAGCCGGTTCATTTCTTTCACCACTTTTCTACCGTAAGGACTTAAGCCGTTCCAACGGGCAGTCGTGTCCGAAGAACTGTCGCAGATGTCATTGTTGCGGGTGTGGCAAAGGGTGATGTAGGTAACGCCTGCATCATGGAAACGGGTGATATTCTTCAAATCCTTGCCGATGCCGTATCCGTTTTCGATGCCAATATAAAAAGCTTTCTTTCCTTCGGTCTTGAGCCTGGACAAATCATCGGGCGTGCGGGCTATGGCACATTGCTCCCCGTTCATCTCCACTTGTCGGTAGATGTGGCGTATCAACTCATCCACTCGGTCAATGGCTTTCAGACTGTTCTCTTCATCGCACGGGCCTTGGCGCACCCAGCATGCCAGGTATTGTCCATCCAATTTTCCTTCTCGCATCTTGGGCAGGCAAACCTGCGTTTTTTCGCGCGTACCTATATTATAGGAAACGTCAAAATCAAGTGGGGTGTCTGTATGCGTGTCGAGGGAGAGGATGCGGCGGTGAATCTCTTTGGCATGCCGGTAGGTAGCTGCCTTTTGAACCAGAAAATAGAAGAATCTGGCAGAGATGCTGTCGCCTGCCGTAGCCAGAGCTTCGGGATGGAATTGCACACCCCATATCGGATATTCGTGGGAAGACTCTATAGCTTCGGGAATACTGTCTGACGACCAACCCGTTACGCTGAATCCCGGGGCAACTTGCTTGACCGCCTGGTGATGGTGAGTATTGGTGAAAAGTTGTGTCTGTCCGGTTATGGATGCCATGGCAGAACCGGGAGTGAGGTGGACGGTATGAGTTGGTATACTGCTCGGTTCCTGCTGCTGGTGGCAGACAGTGGTGTCGGGATGCTGGGTAGGGATATCCTGATAAAGGGTTCCACCGAAAGCTACATTGATTAACTGTTCTCCCCGGCAGATGCCAAACATCGGAATGTTACGCCGGGTAGCCAGGCGGATGAGTGCCATGTCGTATACATCACGCAGGGAGTCCACCTCTCCCAGCTGTTCGATGGGCGATTCATTGAAATAGGAAGGGTGGATGTCTCCTCCTCCTATCAGAATGATACCGTCCAGCTGGTTGGCAATGTCTGTCAAGACAAGGCTATCGGTAGTGATGGAAATCAGTATAGGTGTTCCACCTGCCTGGATTACAGACTCGGTATACGTCATCTGTGTAGATGAGCTTCGGCCCGGATGTGAGCAGGAAATGCCGATGAGAGGGGCTTTCCTGGTTGTTTTTTGGTTGGACTGTCCCATTGCCCAATATGGACATAGAACGAGCAGTGCTGTTAACAGTAGTTTGTTCATGGTTTTCGGGGGGGATTCTTTTTCCTGCAAAGTTATAAGAAATATTTAAGCCGTCCAAGAAGTTGGATGACTTGTGAATTCGGGCAGTTTATTGGCAGAAGAACATTATATTCTTTGTTGGTGGAGGAAGTGTGTTATATAACATGCTTCCCGATGTTGCTTTTCTTTGAATTAATGCCTAATTTGCGCCTCACAAAAAGTTAACGGCATCATCGTATGTCAGGTTATTCACTTAAAATCTTAATATATCATGAAAGTATATCAGACGAATGAAATTAAGAACATTGCCCTCCTTGGCAATGACGGCTCGGGTAAAACCACTCTCACGGAAGCGCTGCTCTTTGAGAGTGGTATTATAAAACGTCGCGGCAGGATTACTGCCAAGAATACAGTCAGCGATTACTTCCCGGTGGAGCAGGAATACGGCTATTCTGTGTTTTCCACCGTTTTCCATGTGGAGTGGAACGGTAAGAAACTGAATATCATAGACTGTCCGGGCAGTGACGACTTTGTGGGAGCGGCCATGACGGCACTCAATGTTACCGATACGGCTATTCTGCTGCTGAACGGGCAATACGGTCCCGAGGTAGGTACTCAAAATCATTTCCGCTATACGGAGAAACTGGGCAAACCGGTTATTTTCCTGGTAAACCAGCTCGATAATGAAAAGTGCGATTATGATATGGTGCTTGAGCAGTTGCAAACCATATACGGTCCGAAGGTGGTGCCCGTGCAATATCCGCTGGCTACCGGACCGAACTTCAATTCGTTGATCGATGTACTTTTGATGAAAAAATATTCGTGGGGACCCGAAGGTGGCGCTCCCATTATTGAAGAAATTCCGGCCGAAGAAATGGAAAAGGCTACAGAACTGCACAAGGCTTTGGTAGAAGCTGCAGCCGAACATGACGAAGGCCTGATGGAAAAATTCTTTGAGCAGGACTCTTTGACAGAAGACGAAATGCGCGAAGGTATCCGCAAGGGATTGGCTTCACGAGGTATGTTCCCCGTATTCTGCGTATGTGCGGGCAAGGATATGGGTGTGCGCCGTTTGATGGAGTTCCTGGGTAATGTCGTTCCGTTTGTAGACGAAATGCCTCCGGTGCACAATACACGCGGTGAGGTGGTGAAGCCGGATTCTAACGGACCGACTTCCTTGTATTTCTTCAAGACTGCCGTTGAACCGCATATCGGTGATGTTCAATACTTCAAGGTTATGAGTGGTAAGGTGCACGAAGGTGATGATTTTACCAATGCCGACCGCGGTTCTAAGGAGCGTATTGCGCAGATTTACGCTTGTGCCGGTGCCAACCGTATCAAGGTGGAGGAAATGGTAGCCGGTGATATCGGTTGCACGGTGAAACTGAAGGATGTACATACCGGCAATACATTGAACGGTAAGGGCTCTGAAAACCGTTTCAACTTCATTAAATATCCGAACTCCAAATACTCACGTGCTATCAAGCCGTTGAACGAGTCGGATACAGAAAAGATGATGGTTGCTTTGAACCGTATGCGAGAGGAAGACCCGACGTGGGTGATAGACCAGTCTAAAGAATTGCGTCAGACTATTGTACACGGACAAGGTGAATTCCATTTGCGTACCTTGAAGTGGCGTCTGGAAAACAATGAAAAACTGCAAATCAAGTTTGAAGAACCGAGAATACCGTATCGCGAAACGATTACCAAAGCTGCCCGTGCGGATTATCGCCATAAGAAGCAGTCGGGTGGTGCAGGCCAGTTCGGTGAAGTTCATCTGATTGTTGAGCCTTACTACGAAGGCATGCCGTTGCCCGAAACCTATAAATTCAATGGTCAGGAGTTCAAGATGAACGTCAAGGGTACCGAAGAAGTTCCATTGGAATGGGGTGGCAAGCTGGTATTCGTCAATAGTATTGTGGGTGGTTCCATTGATGCACGTTTCATGCCGGCCATCTTGAAGGGTATCATGTCACGTATGGAGCAGGGACCGTTGACTGGTTCGTATGCTCGCGATGTACGTGTCATCGTATATGACGGAAAAATGCATCCGGTTGACTCCAATGAAATTTCCTTTATGCTGGCGGGACGCAATGCGTTCAGCGAAGCGTTCAAGAATGCCGGTCCGAAGATTCTGGAACCGATATATGATGTGGAAGTGTTTGTTCCTTCCGACAAGATGGGTGATGTGATGGGGGACTTGCAGGGACGCCGTGCCATGATTATGGGTATGAGCAGCGAGGCCGGTTACGAAAAACTGAGTGCTAAGGTGCCTTTGAAGGAAATGTCATCCTACTCTACGGCACTTAGCTCACTGACCGGTGGACGTGCTTCGTTCATCATGAAGTTTGCCAGCTATGAACTCGTTCCGAGTGATGTACAGGATAAACTGATTAAGGAATTTGAGGCAAAGCAAGCTGAAGAATGATTTTCAGGGGTTGGTAGTTTGGCTGTTGTAACTACCGGTTGCTAATATAACAATTGTTAAAGCCGTTGTTACTTCATGGCAAGTAATAACGGCTTTTTTCATTAACGTAGATTAAGAACATGCAGAATTGTGAATTGAATGATTAATTTTTTATTAAATTTGCAAACCAAAGGCTTGTGTTTTTGTTATAATGCTCATAATACAACCTAAAAAATGGTCTTCGGTTAATTTACGAGAACGTCCGGTTAAATCAGGTTAATTTGTTAGGAGTGTTAATTAGGGAGTGTTAATTTTGTGACTATGAAAAAGTCGACAATATGGATATTAGGTGTTGTTATGGGCCTTTCCTTCCTTAGTTTGCTGTATCTGCAGATAAGCTATATTGAGGAAATGGTGAAGATGCGTAACGGACAATTTGATGAATCGGTGAAGCGTGCGTTGATGGCTGCTTCGAAAGAGGCAGAGTCCGCAGAGGTTGTGCGTTGGCTGAATGAGGATATCTCCGAGGCAGAAAAGAAGGCGTGGGAACAATCGCAGAGCAGTAGCGGAGTGATGCGTACCCAGCGGTTTGTGATGACAGCTCCGGATGGCAGTGTCCGTTCTTCGGTGGAATTGAAAACTTTCAGTAACGAGCCTTCTGAATTGCCAAGAGCAATGATTTCACGCAAACATGGAGCAAAAACCATTCCTCAGACTTCACGCTCGCAGATAGAGATGCTTAAAAACCGCTATCTTTACCAGCGTGCATTGGTAGACGAGGTGGTGTTGCAGATGGTATACAATGCCAGCGACAAGCCGATTGAGGAGCGTGTTAATTTCAAAAGTCTGGACCAGTATCTAAAAGCAGGTCTGATAGAGAATGGTCTCGGTGATATGGATTATCACTTCAAGGTGATAGACCGGGAAGGTCGGGAGGTATACCGTTGTGCGGATTATAGCGATGCAGGGAGTGAAAGCTCTTATTCGCAGCCATTGTTTTTGAATGACCCACCAGCCCGTATGAGTATCGTCAAGATACATTTTCCGGGAAAGAAGGATTATATCTTCGATTCGGTCAGGTTTATGATACCGTCGATGATATTTACTTTTGTACTGCTGGTGACGTTCATCTTTACGATTTACATCGTATTCCGCCAGAAGAAGCTGACGGAGATGAAGAATGATTTCATCAACAATATGACGCACGAGTTCAAGACGCCGATATCGACGATTTCTCTGGCGGCACAGATGTTGAAAGACCCGGCTGTGGGCAAGTCTCCGACTATGTTCCAGCATATATCGGGTGTCATCAACGATGAAACGAAGCGCTTGAGGTTCCAGGTAGAAAAAGTGCTTCAGATGTCGATGTTTGACCGTCAGAAGGCTACTTTGAAGAATAAGGAACTGGATGCCAACGAGCTGATAGCGGGTGTTATCAACACGTTTACACTGAAAGTGGAGCGTTATAATGGAAAGATTGAATCGGAGCTTAAAGCTACCAACTCTGCCATTTTTGCCGATGAGATGCATATCACCAATGTGATTTTCAATCTCATGGATAATGCAGTGAAGTATAAACGTCCGGATGCGGATCTGCAACTGACGGTGAAGACTTGGAATGAGCCTGGCAAACTGATGATTTCCATCCAAGATAACGGCATCGGCATCAAGAAGGAGAATTTGAAAAAGATATTCGAGAAGTTCTATCGCGTGCATACAGGTAATCTGCACGATGTGAAAGGCTTCGGCTTGGGACTGGCTTATGTGAAGAAGATTATCATGGATCATAAGGGAACTATCCGGGCAGAAAGTGAACTGAACGTAGGAACTAAATTTATTATTGCATTACCTTTATTAAAAAATTGATTGATATGGACGAGAAACTGCGTATTTTATTGTGCGAAGATGATGAAAATCTTGGCATGCTTTTAAGAGAATATTTACAGGCAAAAGGTTACGCTGCCGAGTTATATCCCGATGGAGAAGCAGGATACAAGGCTTTCCTGAAGAATAAATATGACTTGTGTGTGTTTGATGTGATGATGCCGAAGAAAGACGGATTCACACTGGCACAAGAAGTGCGTGCGGCCAATGCCGAAATACCTATTATCTTCTTGACGGCAAAAACATTGAAGGAAGATATTCTGGAAGGTTTCAAGATTGGTGCCGATGACTACATCACCAAGCCCTTCAGTATGGAAGAGCTGACTTTCAGAATTGAAGCTATCCTGAGACGTGTTCGCGGAAAGAAGAACAAGGAGAGCAACATCTATAAGATTGGTAAGTTTACATTCGACACGCAGAAACAGATTCTGGCGACTGCCGAGAAGCAGACTAAACTGACCACCAAAGAATCCGAACTGCTGGGCTTGCTTTGTGCACATGCCAACGAAATTCTGCAGCGTGACTTTGCGTTGAAGACTATTTGGATTGATGACAACTATTTCAATGCACGTAGTATGGATGTATATATCACAAAACTGCGTAAGCACCTGAAAGAAGATGATTCGATTGAAATCATCAACATTCACGGAAAAGGATATAAACTGATTACTCCGGAAGCTGAGTCTTGATGAGACTCGGCTCCTCTGGGGGAGAGAAAATAAAAAAGGCGGTTTGCATGTATATGCTAACCGCCTTCTTTATTTCTTTTCTTTTGATATTAGTCGACAATTCTCTTGTTGATGACAATGTAGGAAATCAATCCCACTACAACCAAAACGGCAGAACTGCCCAAGATGGCATTGTTGTTAACATTGCCGGTAAAAGAACATGCAACCAGGATTACAGCTCCTATTACGACTAATATCAATCCCAGATTTTTTAATAAGCCTTTCATGTGTGTGTATTTTAATTAGATTATTATATTCTTTCGTATTCTTGTCACAAAGAAAAGCATAATTCTTTAACAAGCGAAATTATTTTTGCAAAAAATCCATATTTTAATAAAGAATGGAAGATGAGGAATGAAAAATGACGCTTCATCCCCTTGTTTTCTCCTCCCTTAATCTCTAATCCTTAACCCCTAATCCCTATATCTTAGTCCTTCGTATTGGAGAAAATCTTCCTCAGCACCTCCTGGCTCACACTGAGCTCTTCGATGGTGATGCCTTTCAAGGCTTCTTTGAGGGTCTGGTTGGCAATGACGCGCGCGCGTTCTTCCAGCTCCTTGCCGTCCTTGGTCAGATGTATCAGATTGGTTCGGCGGTCTTTCTTGTCCGATATGCGCACGACGAGATGCTGACGCTCCATATTGTCTATCAAGCGCGTCATGCTGGGCTTGTCTTTGAAAGTTGCATTACACAACTCTTGTTGCGTCACCCCGTCCTTTTCCCATAAGAAGATGAGGACGGTCCACTGTTCCGGAGTAATCTCCAAACCGTTCTGGCGGAAGTTGCGGGACAGCTTTCGGTTAATGGCAGCCGACACTTTACCGTTCAGTATGGCAAAGATAAGGCGGATATCAAAGTTGAATTGCTCTATCATGAAATTATTGTTTAAACAACTTTGCAAAGATAGTGCAAGCCGAAGACAATTCCTATATCCCTACACAAAAAAACATTAAATGTTTGTAGTTCAAAATAAAATGTCTACCTTTGCACCGCATTTTTAAAACGAATAATTTATTTATTTAATTAAACGAGTATGAATCAATACGAAACCGTTTTCATTTTGACTCCCGTTTTGTCTGATGTTCAGATGAAGGAAGCGGTAGAAAAATTCAAAGGCATCCTTACTGCTGAAGGTGCTGAGATTGTAAATGAAGAAAACTGGGGACTGAAGAAGCTGGCATATCCTATCCAGAAGAAGTCAACCGGTTTCTATCAGCTGATTGAGTTCAATGCAGAACCTACTGTCATTGAGAAATTGGAAATAAACTTCCGTCGTGATGAGCGCGTTATCCGTTTCTTGACTTTCAAGCAAGACAAGTACGCTGCTGAATATGCTGCGAAGAGAAGAAGTGTTAAATCAACTAAAAAGGAGGATTAATCATGGCACAACAAGTTCAATCAGAAATCAGATATTTAACTCCGCCCTCAGTAGACGTTAAGAAGAAAAAATACTGCCGTTTCAAAAAGAGCGGTATTAAGTACATCGACTACAAAGATCCCGAATTCTTGAAGAAATTCTTGAATGAGCAAGGTAAAATCCTTCCGCGTCGTATTACAGGTACTTCTTTGAAGTTCCAACGTCGTGTAGCTCAAGCTGTGAAGAGAGCACGTCACTTGGCGTTGCTGCCCTATGTAACTGACATGATGAAATAATAGGAGGAGGAAAGTATGGAAATTATATTGAAAGAAGACATTGTAAACTTGGGTTATAAGAACGACATCGTAACAGTAAAGTCTGGTTACGGTCGTAACTACCTCATCCCGACTGGTAAAGCTGTCATCGCTTCACCGGCTGCAAAGAAAATGTTGGCTGAAGAGCTGAAACAACGTGCTCACAAGCTGGAGAAAATCAAAAAGGATGCTGAAGAACTGGCTGCTAAGCTGGAAGGCGTATCATTGAAGATTGCTACTAAGGTTAGCTCTACTGGTACTATCTTCGGTTCTGTTGGTAACATCCAGATTGCTGAAGAGTTGGCTAAATTGGGTCACAACATCGATCGTAAGATTATCGTTGTTAAGGACGCAGTGAAAGAAGTTGGTAACTACAAGGCTATCGTTAAGCTGCACAAGGAAGTTTCTGTAGAAATTCCTTTCGAAGTAGTTGCTGAAGAAGCATAAGAAAAGACTTAATAATGATAAGGAAGCCCGGTTCTGATAAAGGACCGGGCTTTTCTATGTTCGGAGCGTATGTGTGTGAGCTTATTGAGGGATACGTAAAGCTGCGGTTATAGAGGTTTACGAATCTGAAGTAGAGGTTTACGCGCGCGGTATAGAGGTTTGGCAAGAATACTCTTGTGTCTCTTTACGAGATTACTAATGCAAAAAAAAGAGCATATCCACTCAGGGGTATGCTCTTTGCCTTATTGTCAGCCAATAATTCTTTTAGTTTCTTGGCAATGCTTCTTTCACTACCATTTGGCGGCCTACATATTCTGCTCCATTCAGTTTGTTGATTGCTTGTTGGGCTTCAGCAGCTTCGGGCATCTCTACGAAGGCAAAACCTTTTGATCTGTTTGTATTACGGTCCATAATCAGTTTTACTGATTCTACTGTTCCATACTCTTCCATTACTTGTCTCAAATCTGATTCCCTAACGTTGTAGCTAAGGTTTCCAATGTACATATTCATAAAATACAAAAATAAAAAATTAATAATTCAATAAAGGAGTCTTAGGAAGTTGTAGTCAGAAATGAAAATTCTCAATGTGGCTAATCGAGGAGAAACATAGTGAAACGTAGATCGTAATAAACCTCTTATTGTTTTGTTGATGCAAAGTAACGGCTTTTATTTGGTATATGCACTATACTTTATCATTTATCTGCCATATAATACCCTTTTTTGTGAAATAAGACCAAGACTTAACAATTGGAAGGGAACAGAAGGAGAGGATAAGACATAAAAAAGTCTGGTGTGCTTGTATGCACGTCAGACTTTCAATTCTCTCGAGTGTTGTACTGAAATTATTCAGCTACAACAGCTGCGCTATCTACTGCTACAGTGTCAGCTGCTGCGGCTGCTGCTGCGGCTTCAGCTGCTGCTGCTTCTACAGCTGCGATTGAGTCAGCGATACGGATAGAATCTGCAGTTGCTTGTTCAGCGTTAGCTGCTTTGTTACCACAAGATGCGAAAGATACTGCTACGATAGCTACGGCCATCAAAACTAATTTTTTCATTTTCTTTACTTTTAAAACGTAATACAATCAATTGCTTTATTAAAACGTTGCAAAGGTATGTACTTTTTGAATATGTTGTTCTCGAAACCCCAACTTTTTTTATATTTTTTTTGGAGCTTCGGCTGTTTTTATCCCTATCTATATGTTTTACAACATATTAATCTTCGGCAATGCTGTTGTATAAGTATCTCTTGATACTCCTTTTGGGCGTTTTCTCAAATTCTGTCGGATAAAGTTGGATTTGGCTTACTTTTTCGTAGGCTGCCACGCTGTTATTCAGATTTTTGAGATTCTCATCCATAATGGTTTTGAGGTTGTCCGGCTGGTTCAACCCTAAAGAATCCAAGGCTTCATAGTCGGCATAAACCAGTGCCACCAGTCTTTTATTCCGTTCGATGACAAGACTTTCCAGGACGAAAGGCATGTTGTTGAGCCGTGCTTCTATCTCTTCGGGGAAGATATTCTGTCCACTGGAACTGAGAATCATGGTCTTGCTGCGTCCGCGTATGTATAGGTTGTTGTCGTCGTCCAGTGTACCCAAGTCGCCGGTGCGAAGCCATCCGTCTTCGGTGAAGACTTCTTTGGTGGCTTCGGGGTTTTTGTAATAACCCGTCATCACGTTCTCACCACGTACTTGTATTTCGCCGAGTTTGTCGTCCGGGTTTTCCTTGTAGATACGGGCTTCCATGATGTCGAGTACCCGTCCGGAGGAAGTCGGGACGAATTCATTCCAGGGAGCATAGCTGATGAGAGGGGCACATTCCGTCATGCCGTAGCCGATGGTGAAAGGGAACTTGATGCGATGGAAGAATTCTTCCACTTCCGGGTTCATGGCAGCGCCTCCTATGATGACTTCCTTGAAACGTCCCCCCAGTGCGTCAATCAGTTTCTTGCGGATTTGCCCGTATATCTGTCCGTCGAGCAAGGGAATGCTGAGCGCCCATTTCATGGTCTTTTTGTTGATGATGGGCTGTATGACATTCTTGTATATCTTTTCAATGACAAGGGGGACGGTGATAATCAGGTTGGGTTTCACTTCCTCGAAAGCTTTCATCAGAATCTTTGGGGAAGGCACTTTTCCCAACAGTGTGACGTGTGTGCCGACGGCCGTGGCGGTAAGGAAATCGAATGCGCAGCCGTATGCATGTGCCAAAGGCAGGAAAGAGAGCACTTTGTCCCCTTTCTTCAGCAGCTCGGTACGTATGCCGAAGGTGACGTTGCCGGCCAGGTTGTTTCCCGTCAGCATGACGCCCTTACTGAATCCGGTGGTGCCCGAGGTATAATTCAGCAGCATGACCTTGTCGTTGGAAAGGTCCGTGTAAACGATGTCTTCCTTGCGGAACCCGTTCGGGTAGGTCGCTTCCATTTCATCGCCCAGATGCTTGAGGAAACGCTGGATGGTTTCGCCGTCCCGCTGATACAGACAGCGGAAGTCGCTCAGCGAGAACACACCGCGAATTCCGGTAAGCCGTTCTTCTTCCAGATGTTCCCAAATGGCATCGCTGGTGAAGAGGAACGTCGATTCGGAGTGGTTTACGATATGATGGACATCATTGGGGTTGAAGTCTTGCAGAATGGGGACTACGATACCGCCGTAGGTGATGGTGGCCATATAGGCGATGCACCAGCGGGCATTGTTCTTGCCGATGACGGCTATCTTGTCGCCGCGGCGCAGTTGGCAGTACTTGAAAATAAGGTGCAGTCTGGCTATTTCTTGTGCCACTTCGCCATAAGTATAGCTCTCGTTTTCTCCATAGTTGGTATAGCAGGGGAGGTCCCAATTCTCGCGGAAACTATGCTCGTATAGTTTGATAAAGTTCTCTTGTATCATTGCACAAATTTTAGTTGAGTGTGCAAAAGTAGGAAAAATAGATTAATAATGTATATATTTGCAGCATAAATGTGTTTATAAGCTCATGATAGATACCAATATATTTCAAGATAAGACGGCGGTTTACTATACGTTGGGGTGCAAACTGAACTTCTCGGAGACCTCTACTATCGGTAAAATTTTGCGGGAAGCGGGCGTACGTACGGCGCGCAAGGGTGAGAAAGCGGATATTTGTGTAGTGAATACCTGCTCGGTGACGGAAGTGGCAGACAAGAAGTGCCGCCAGGCCATCCACAAACTGGTGAAGCAACATCCGGGTGCATTTGTCGTGGTGACCGGTTGCTATGCCCAGCTGAAACCGGAGACGGTGGCAAAGATAGAAGGTGTGGACGTCGTGCTGGGAGCCGAGCAGAAGAAGGACCTGCTCCACTACCTGGGCAATCTGCAGAAGCACGAGACCGGCGAGGCCTACACTTCCGCTTTGAAGGATATACGTTCGTTTGCCCCGTCTTGTTCGCGTGGCGACCGGACACGCTTCTTCCTGAAAGTGCAGGACGGCTGCGATTATTATTGTTCCTATTGCACCATTCCCTTTGCCCGCGGACGTAGCCGTAACGGCAGCATTGCTTCTATGGTGGAGCAGGCCAGCCAGGCGGCTGCCGAAGGTGGAAAGGAAATTGTATTGACCGGCGTCAATATCGGAGACTTCGGCAAGTCTACCGGTGAGACTTTCTTCGACTTGGTGAAGGCGCTGGACGAGGTGGAAGGCATTGAGCGTTACCGCATATCCTCCATCGAGCCGAATCTGCTGACAGATGAAATCATAGAATACGTGTCCCGTTCCCGGCGTTTCATGCCTCATTTCCATATACCGCTGCAGTCGGGCAGTGACGAGGTGCTGAAGCTGATGCGACGCCGTTACGATACCGCCTTGTTTGCCTCGAAGATAAAGAAGATAAAGGAAGTGATGCCCGATTCCTTTATAGGGGTAGACGTGATTGTGGGTACCCGTGGAGAGACGGAGGAGTATTTCGGGCAGGCTTATGAGTTTATCAAGAGCCTGGACGTGACGCAGCTCCATGTCTTCAGCTATTCGGAGCGTCCCGGCACGCAGGCCTTGAAGATAGACCACGTGGTGGCACCCGAAGAAAAGCACCGCAGGAGCCAGCAATTGCTGGAGCTTTCGGACGAAAAGACCCGTGCTTTTTATGCGCGCCATATCGGGCAGACGATGCCGGTGTTGCTGGAACGTCCCAAACCCGGACTGCCGATGCACGGCTTCACTCCCAATTATATCCGTGTGGAAGTCCCTCATGATGCTGCCTTGGACAACCAGCTCGTGTCTGTGCGCCTGGGCGATTTCAATGCCGACGGCACCGCACTCTTGGGAGTAATGGAATGAGGAATGCCGCCTTTGCAACAAATAACTCATAACTTATAACTCATAACTGACGAAGTGAAATCAAAAATTGTCTATTGGTTGACTTATGCGGGCATGTGGCTTGTGGCACTTCTGCCTTTCCGGGCGCTTTATGCATTGTCTGACGGGCTGTACTTCCTGATGCGCCACGTCGTGCATTATCGGAAGAAAGTCGTTCGCCGCAACCTTCGCAATTCCTTTCCGGAGAAGTCGGAAACCGAATTGATGGAGATAGAGCGCAAGTTCTACCATTATATCTGCGACTATATGCTGGAAGAGGTGAAGATGCTGCGCATGTCTTTCGAGGAGCTCTGCCGCCGGATGAAGTATGATAATAAGGAAGAATACCTTGCCATGATAGAGAAGCATGGAGGCATTGTACTGTTGATTCCCCATTATGCCAATTTTGAGTGGATTATAGGCATGGGGGCCATCATGCATCCGGGCGACATCCCGGTGCAGGTGTACAAACCGCTAAGCAATAAGTATCTGGACGAGATGTTTAAGCATATCCGCGCCCGGTTCGGAGGATACAATGTGGCGAAACATTCCACGGCACGCGAAGTGATAAAGCTTCGCCGTGAAGGCAGGCGGATAGCCATCGGCCTGATTACAGACCAGTCGCCCAACCGCAGCGAGGCCCATTATTGGACCACTTTCTTGAATCAGGACACCGTGTTCATGGATGGCGCCGAGCGCATTGCCAAGCTGATGGACTTCCCCGTCTTTTATTGTGAATTGGAACGGACATCCAGGGGATATTGCAAAGTGCTCTTCGATTTGGTTACCGAAACTCCCAAGCAGACGGCGGATGGCGAGATAACCGAGTGCTTCGCCCGTCGTCTGGAGCAGACCATCCGGCGCGAACCGGCTTATTGGTTCTGGTCTCATAAACGCTGGAAAAATAAACGAAAAGAATCTGTGCAACATGGATAAGATTGCTGTTGTCATATTGAATTGGAACGGATGTGATATGCTCCGTTCCTTCCTTCCCTCTGTTGTGCGTTTTTCGGAGGTGGATGGTGCTGTGGTGTATGTGGCGGACAATGGCTCTACGGATGCTTCCGTGGCAATGCTCCGTCGCGAGTTTCCTTCTGTGCACTTGATTCTGCTGGAAGAGAACCACGGTTTTGCCGACGGATACAATCTGGCATTGAAGCAGGTGGAGGCAGAATATGTAGTGCTGCTCAACTCCGATGTAGAGGTCACCGAGCACTGGCTTGTCCCGTTGGCAGAGTATATGGATGCCTATCCGGAGACGGCCGCTTGCCAGCCGAAGATACGCAGTTGGCGTAACAAGGGGCAGTTTGAATATGCCGGAGCTGCGGGAGGTTTCATCGACCGCTATGGCTATCCCTTCTGCCGCGGCCGTATTATGGGCGTGGTAGAAGAGGACAAGGGGCAATACGACACGGTGATACCCATTTTCTGGGCTACGGGGGCGGCTCTGTTCATCCGTCTGGCAGACTACCGGGAAGCGGGTGGGCTGGACGGACGTTTTTTTGCCCACATGGAGGAGATAGATTTATGTTGGCGGCTTCGTGCCCGTGGCAGACAGTTGGCATGTATACCGCAGAGTGTGGTATTTCATGTGGGAGGGGCCACTTTGAAGAAGGAGAATCCGCGCAAGACCTTCCTCAATTTTCGTAATAACCTTGTCATGCTTTATAAGAATCTGCCGCAGGAGGACTTGGCGTCCGTGATGCGTGTACGTGCGGTGCTCGATTATGTGGCTGCGTTCAGTTTCATGCTGAAAGGCCAGTTACCCAATGCTTTGGCCGTATTCCGTGCGCGCCGTGCCTACCACTCCCTCCGCACTTCATTAGCAGCGTCCCGCAAAGAGAATCTGAAAAAAACTACGCTTGCCGTAATACCGGAACGGACAAAAAACAGTATATTGGCGCAGTTTTATCTGCATGGAAAGAAATTCTTTTCCCAATTGTAGGAACTGTTGCCTTTTATAATTGTTCAATCTATTAAAGGTTTTGAATTATGGAAAAACTAGTTAGAAAAATCGGATTAGTGGCACACGACGCCATGAAGAAAGACCTCATCGAGTGGGTACTGTGGAACTCGGAATTGCTGATGGGGCATAAATTCTATTGTACGGGCACCACGGGTACCCTTATCCTCGAAGCCCTCCGGGAGAAACATCCTGATGTGGAGTGGGATTTCACTATCCTTAAATCCGGTCCTTTGGGCGGTGACCAGCAGATGGGCTCGCGCATTGTGGACGGAGAGATTGACTATCTTTTCTTTTTCACCGACCCGATGACCCTTCAGCCGCACGATACGGATGTGAAGGCGTTGACCCGCCTTGCCGGTGTGGAGAACATCGTGTTCTGCTGCAACCGCAGTACGGCAGACCATATCATTTCCAGCCCGTTGTTTGTCGACCCGACGTATGAACGCACTGTTCCCGATTACAGCAACTACACCAAGCGGTTTGCAAATAAGCCGGTGGTGGCCGAAGCGGTGGAATCGGCAAAGAAGCGGAAACGGAAGAAATAAGGATGAAACTCGGCTCTACTGGGCATTCTTAATCTATCGCTACCTTTCGTTCATGGACAGCCCACACTGGTGCGATAGCCCACCCTTGCCGTTTGAAGTCATAGAGTTGCACAATAATGGTGTTGGTGAATCTGCCCATTCTATGTCGTTGAGGTATTGGTAGGGGAAGCGGAACTCTGTGAAGTTTATTTTCAATAGTTCATTCCTTTTGAAGTCTGCATAGTTGTATGGGTTTGTAAAGTCGTAAGGGGTGGGCAGGTAGAGGGCATTTCTCCAATGAAACTCGGAGCTGTATTTGATAGCAAGCGGCCGGTAGCAGGAAGAAAGTGACGATGGGGAGTAATGCCAGTCGTTGTATAGCGTTTCTCATTGACTTTTTGTTGATGATGGGGCAAAGGTACGGAATATTGGTATCAATGGTCGTATTCTACGGCAGAAAAGTTGCTGCATGCTCACTGCAGAACTTCTGTATACATTTTGCAGTGCTACTGCATATCTGTTGCAGCGTCACTGCAAAGCTATTGCAGTACTACTGCAAATATATGTGCAGTGTTACTGCAAACCGTTTGCAGCGCCACTGCAAAAAGCATGCAGTGTCTTTGCAGTGGGAAGTGTCTGTGTATCAATAGTGAATGGGGTGATTCGGCAATCTGTCATTCTCCGCGGCGTTGGCATATTTCCACTCCTGCAGCCTCTATATCCGCGCCCATCGGTGGATTGCGCTTTGCCAGCTTGAGGGTTATTTCCTCTATCTGTGGGAAGTCGCGGAACAATCGGTTTATAATTCGCCCGCATACATGTTCCAATAGTTTGGAAGGAATGTCCATCTCTGCCTTCACAGCTGTATGTACATCGGCATAGCTCACGGTGTCGGCTACGTCGTCCGTTTCTGCCGCACGCCGGATATCAACTTGCAGGCGCAGGCTGACGGTAAACTCATTGCCTACCACGGTTTCTTGTTCACCCACGCCGTGATGGGCGAAGAAGCGAAGCGTGTCAAGGAAAATATAACTGGTCATTACTTGTAGATTGTTTTCTGCAAACTTACTGATATTTTGTGGTACGGGCAAATCAGTATCCGGTTATTACGATTCAGGCTGTGGATTGTATTCTGTAAAATATAAAAATAGCGCGAAATTGTTTTTTATAGAATACAATTATGTGAGGGTCGGAATAAACTTATCGAACTATTTTAGGCACGGAATTATACGGGTTATCACGGTTGCTTTCAATATTATCCGTGATTGTCCATGTAATCCGTGCCTAAAATAACACTTTGCTAAGAATCCTTTCTTATCTTCCGGTGCTTTCTATCATGCTCCTTATTTTCTCGTTCAGGCTTTCTGCCTTCATCAGTTGTTCCAGTGTCAGGTGCATGCGCCAGCGCCAGTAGTGCCGCGGGTTGGCAGGAATATTGATGCGTTCTTCCTGCACGTTCGGGTTGCGCCATTTGCCGTCCATGGACATCCAGTCTTGCAGGGAGAGGATGCAGAGGATGGAGTTGCTATGGAGGTGATTGCGAACCACTTCTTCGCAGAGCTCCGGCGTGGCCGTTGCCGGTGCGGCACCGTAGTGCCCGAGCATGGTGTTGTAGTAACGCTGCGTCTGTTGGAAGTCTTCTTCCCACCAGCCGCGCAGGGTGGACATATCGTGTGTGGATATGGTGCAGACCGAACGGTACGGATACCAGTCCGTGTGGCCGAATTCTTGTTTCGGGTCTTTGGGCATACGTTGTATCTCCAGGGAAAGGATGCGCAGGTCGTTCATCACCCATGCCACGCAACCGGGAATCATGCCCAAGTCCTCACCGCATACCAGCATCCGGGTGGATTGCGTCAGTTGCGGCAGTTTGTTCATGGCTTGCTGTCCCCAGAATTCGTTGTGGCGGTGGTAGTAGTACTGGTCGTACAGACGGTTGAAGGCAGCCTTTTCCCAATCGTTCAGGGCACGGTAGATGTAGTCGTGCTGCACGCCGATGCGCGGATGGTATTCGTGCGGATTGTTGCGGTCGGGCACGAACAGCACATCGCTGATAAGGGCGTAAAGCCCGTCACGAATCCAGATGCTGTCATCGTCCGTCTTTCCGGCAAAGTAGGCTTCCACCTTGCGCTGGGTGTCGAACTCGGGACGCATGCGGTAAACCTCCCACGTATCTGTCGGCTCTATGAAGGTCTGCTTCACATAGTCTGTATGCGGGCCGAAGATTTGTCCGAGGAAGTACTCATGGATATAGGGCTTCAGGAAGAAGTCTTCGCGGAATGCCAGCCCGTAGCTTTCTATCTCCTCGCGCGTCATGGGCAGGGCGGGAACGAACTGTCCCAACAGTCCGTGTACGGCGTGCATCGGGATTTCCCAGATTCGGAAGAAACCCAGGATGTGGTCAATACGGTAGGCATCGAAGTATTCCGCCATTTTGCGGAAACGCTTCATCCACCAGGCATAGCCGTCTTTTTCCATGACATCCCAGTTGTAGGTGGGAAAGCCCCAGTTCTGTCCGTTCACGGAGAAATCATCGGGCGGTGCGCCGGCTTGTCCGTTCAGGTTGAAGTAGTGGGGTTCTGTCCAGGCTTCCACACTGTTGCGGCTGATGCCGATGGGGATGTCGCCTTTCAGCACTACGCCGTTGGCGCGCGCATGCTCCGTGGCGGCAAGCAGTTGCCGGTGCAGGTTGAACTGGATGTAATAATAGATGGCTATGTGCGGATAGTCGGCGGAGTCCGGCCGGCACAATGTCTCTATCTCTTTGGCATCGTAGGTGGCATACTTGGGCCACTCGTGGAAATTCGGGGTCTTGTAGGCATCACGCAGGTAGCTGAAGACGGCATATGGCTGCAACCATTCCTTGTTGGCTTCGTAGAAATTACGGAAAGCATCCGATGCCAGCACCTTTTCCCCTTCCTGCTTGAAGATGAGGTGGAAGTATTCCCACTTTGTCTTGTTCACAGCTTCGTAGTCCACGGCGGGCAGGGCATTCAGTTCTTTCTGGCGTTTGTTGAATTCGGCCATCACCTTCTTGTCCTTCAAGCTGCCCAACTGCTTCAGGTCGGCGTACATGGGATGGAAGGCATAGATGGAGATGCTACTGTAAGGGTAGGAGTCTGTCCAGGTATGCGTCATGGTAGTGTCGTTGATGGGCAGAATCTGCACCGCCTTCTGATTGGTGGCAACTGCCCAGTCAATCATGCGCTTCAAGTCGCCGAAATCGCCTACACCGAAGCTTTTCTCGGAGCGTAGGGAGAATACGGGTACGGCTACTCCGGAACCTTTCCATGCAGGAAGATTGAAGTATACATAACGGTCGCCGACAGCCAGCGTTTCGTTGGCGGCTATCTGCGGGTCGGCCATATAACGGTTGGGATTGTTCTCCCAGGCCACGGCACGGCGCTCTTTCTTGTTGTAAAGGACGAATTTATATTCCAGCGGGAAGCTGATTTTACCGGCATCCACTTCTACCTGCCATTCGGGGAAGTCGATGTCGCTCATAAGGGCAGCTTTGTCCGGGTTCCAGTCACCCAGCGCCTTCTGGTTTCCGCAGAGTGCCAGGCAATGGTCGCTGTCTATGCAGGGGGCGTACGCCTTTATCAGCAACCCCTTTTTGTAGCTTTTCGGGGCGGCACTGCGTTCGCGATGCGCCAGCAGGGATTCTGTGAAAGCGGATGTATAAAAATACTGCTGCTCGGGCAGATTCTTCCAACAATCTTCTATGCGGTAAACTTTCTTCGGATTGTCTGCAACGTGCAGGATGCGTGGCAGGCTGTTCCACTCTGTCCGTATGGTTCTGCCATCTCGATAGATGTGGTAACTGTATTCGACGCTTCCATTACCGGGAATCTGGATATCCACTTCCGCGGTCCAGTGAATGCCGTCTACAGTGTGCAGGGGGGTGGCTTTGTCGGGCTGGTTGTTGCCAAGTTCCGGGATGGAACCCAGGACTCTGACTTCTTCACCCCAGCTGGTACGATACTCGATATTGAATATTAGTGTCATATTATATTAGATTTAGAAGTAGCAATAGCTGCAATGATTATGCAAGTATAGAAATTATTCCTCATAATCATGCAGCTACCGTTATCTAAGTCATTTAAATTCCTATGCAAACGTTTGTGCTTGCCGTGGGATTATCCACAGCGAGAAGCTCCGCACGTCTTGCAGATGAGGCAACCTTCTTGGTAAACCAGTGTTTCGTTACCGCAGTTGGGGCATTTCTTGCCTTTGGCTTCCGTGCCGTCCTTGATGTATTTCTTCAGGGCGCGTTCCACACCGTTCTTCCAGGTGTTGATGTTCTCGCTGTCCAGTTGCAGTGAGCTTACCAGCTTGATTACCTGCTCGATAGGCATGCGGTAGCGCAATACACCGGAGATCAGTTTGGCATAGTTCCAGTACTCTTTGTTGAACTTCTCGGACAGTCCCTCGATGGTGACTTTGTATCCGCGCTTGTTCTCGAACTGGAAGTCGTAACGCTTGTTTCCGTGCTCATCCACATTCTTGATGATGTGGCCCGACACCACATTCTTCGGCAGGATGATGCCTTCATCATCATCCAGCACACCGGTGAATATTTCGTAGGGATGATTGTCCAGCAAGCCGACGAATGCCACCCATTTCTCCTTGTTGTTCTGGAAGCGGACAACGTCTGCATCCAATATTCTGGGACGTGTTTCAACGACTGTAGGCGGTTTGCACGGGGGAAGCTCGGACTTCTTGTCGCTCTTGGTAGAGATGAGCACGCCGGAACGCGAACCGTCGCGGTATACCGTACAGCCTTGCAACCGGATTTCCATGCTTCTACATACAGGCGGTTCACCAGTTCTTCGTCTACATCGTTCGGCAGGTTGATGGTAACGCTGATAGAGTGGTCTACCCATTTCTGGATACGTCCCTGCATCTTGACTTTCATCAGCCAGTCCACGTCGTTGGAGGTTGCTTTATAATAAGGTGATTTCTCTACCAGGGCATCCACTTCTTCCTGCGTGTAGCGTTTGGCGGGGTTGTATCCTTGTGCTTCCATCCAAGTCACGAACTTGGGGTGGAACACGATATATTCTTCAAAGGCATCTCCGGTTTCGTCGATGAAGTCCACATGGACGTTCGTATCGTTGGGATTCACTTTGCGGCGGCGCTTGTACACGGGCAGGAATACCGGTTCGATGCCGGATGTGGTTTGCGTCATGAGGCTGGTCGTCCCCGTCGGGGCGATGGTGAGACAGGCGATGTTGCGGCGTCCGTACTTCTTCATCTCCTCGTACATTTCCGGGTCAGCTTCACGCAGGCGGTTGATGAACGGGTTGTTCTTTTCGCGTTCTGTATCGTATACCTCGAATGCGCCGCGTTCTTTGGCCATTTCTATGGAGGAGCGATAGGCGTTGAGTGCCACCGTCTTGTGTACTTGCTCCGAGAATTCGGTTGCCTCTTCAGTGCCATAACGCAATCCCAGGGCGGCAAGCATGTCGCCTTCTGCCGTGATACCTACACCGGTACGGCGGCCTTGGGCGCTTTTCTTGTAAATCTTCTGCCACAAAACGCGTTCTGTATGTTTCACGTCTTCACTTTCGGGGTCGGCATCTATCTTGCTCATGATGCGCTCTATCTTCTCCAGTTCAAGGTCGATGATATCGTCCATGATGCGTTGGGCCAAAGCTACATGCTTCTTGAATAGCTCAAAGTCAAAGTAGGCGTCCGGCTTGAACGGATTGACCACGTATGAGTAAAGGTTGATGGCGAGCAGACGGCAGGAGTCGTACGGGCACAGTGGAATTTCGCCGCATGGATTGGTGGATACGGTACGGTAGCCCAGGTCTGCATAGCAGTCGGGCACGGATTCCTTTAATATGGTATCCCAGAACAATACACCGGGTTCTGCCGATTTCCATGCATTGTGCACAATCTTTTTCCATAATGCGGATGCGTCAATGTCTTTTTGAAATGCCGGCTCTGTGGCGTCAATCGGATATTGCTGTGTATATGGTTTGCCTTCGATGGCGGCCTGCATGAAGTCGTCGGTCAGTTTTACGGAAACGTTGGCTCCGGTCACTTTGCCCTCAGTCATCTTGGCATCGATGAAGGCTTCCGAGTCGGGGTGTTTGATGGATACGCTGAGCATCAGTGCGCCGCGGCGTCCATCTTGAGCTACTTCGCGTGTAGAGTTTGAATAGCGTTCCATGAAGGGAACCAAGCCGGTGGAGGTCAGTGCCGAGTTCTTTACCGGTGAACCTTTCGGACGGATATGGGATAAGTCGTGTCCCACGCCGCCACGGCGTTTCATCAGCTGTACTTGTTCTTCGTCTATCTTGAAGATGGCACCATAAGAATCCGCTTCGCCGTCCACACCGATAACAAAGCAGTTGGACAGAGAGGCTACCTGATAGTTGTTTCCGATTCCGGTCATCGGGCTTCCTTGCGGAACAATGTACTTGAAGTGGTCGAGTAAGCCGAAAAGTTCCTCTGAACTTAATGGATTGGGGTACTTGGCCTCAATGCGGGCTACTTCATTGGCTATTCTCCAATGCATGTCTTCCGGAGATTTTTCGTAAATATTTCCGAAAGAATCTTTGACTGCATATTTGTTTACCCAAACTCTGGCAGCCAACTCGTCGCCTTGGAAGTATTTTAAAGATTCTCCGTAGGCTTCGTCATAAGAATAATTTTTCTTTTCCACAATGTTGTATCTCTTAGGATTAGTTACAAATAAGTAAAGTTGTAGAAGTTGTACTTATCGTTAACAAATGCATTTGCAAAGCTATGAATGTTTTTCAACTTGGCAAAATTAAAATGAATGTTTTTATCAACCGATGTATAGTTTTCTATTGATTGCTATTAATTTATTGGTTTATAATGTTTTAATGATTTGAGTAAACGAATAAGTTTTCCAAAATGGAATTTATTAACAACTTGTTGGGCTGAAAGGTTCTCGGTTTAGTCGAACATAAGGTTACTTTTATCTGCTCGTAGAGATAATAATTGTTCATTTCTTGTTGAAAAGATGTATTTTATTCCGGATATATGATGATAAAAAAAGTGTGAACTCTTGAATGAATTGTTCGTGGATTACATTATCTTTGCAAAAAAAGAAAGAATGGAAAGCTTGAAACAAAGGAGAACAATCCGAAAATACCAGCAGAAGGATATTTCTGCTGATTTGTTAAATGATTTGCTTGAAACCTCTTTCCGGGCTTCTACAGTCGGGAACATGCAGGTTTATAGTGTGATTGTGACGCGTGATGCAGAGCGTAAAGCCAAACTGGCGCCTGCACATTTCAATCAGCCGATGGTTCGGACGGCGCCGGTAGTGCTTACTTTCTGCATAGATTTGCGCCGCTTCAGCAAGTGGTGTGAGCAACGTAAGGCTGAGCCGGGATACAACAACTTTGAGTGGTTTGTGACGGGGGCTGTCGATACCTTGCTGGTGGCACAGACTTTTTGTGTGGCTGCCGAGGAGAAGGGGTTGGGCATTTGCTATCTGGGAACTACCACTTACAACCCTCAGATGATTGTCGAAGCGTTGGAGTTGCCGGAATTGGTGTTTCCCATCACGACAGTCACAGTGGGATGGCCTGCCGAACAGCCGGAACAAGTGGACCGTTTGCCGCTGGAGGCCATTGTACACGAAGAGGTTTATCATGATTATACTCCTCAGGACATTGACCGGTTGTATGCCTATAAAGAATCGCTTCTTGAGAACAAGCAGTTCATCTTGGAGAACAATAAGGAAACGCTGGCGCAGGTCTTTACAGATGTGCGTTATACGAAGAAAGACAGTGAGGCAATGTCGGAGAATCTTTGGAAGATAATGAAAAAGCAGGGATTTTGAAAATTAAGGATAAGGGATAAGGGGTTAAGCTAATGCATACTTAGCTGCATTTAATCCCTTATCCTTTATTCTTATCCTTTTTTCAGTGCGGCTTGAATCTCGTCGATTTCCGCACGGAATGATTTGTCCACCTCTTTCAGTTCTTTGATGGTTTTACATGCATGCAATACGGTGGCATGGTCTTTATGTCCAATTAGCGCACCGATTTTTGCAGTAGAGAAGTCTGTATGGTTTTTGGCTAAATACATGGCTATTTGTCGTGCTTGCACCACTTCCCGCTTTCTGGATTTTGTGTGGATGGTGGCAGTTTCCAATCCGAAGTGCTTGCATACGGTGTTGATGATTTCATCGACAGTCACTGCCTTGCTTTCGCTGTTCACTACCTTGCGGACGATACGTTGCGTCAGTTCCAGGTCTATTTCTTTATTGTATATGGTGGAATGCGCCATAATGGAAATGACGATGCCCTCCAGGTCACGTACACTGTCGCCCACGTTCTCTGCAATATAGTCAATCACTTCCTGGGGGAACTGCAGGCCGTCACGGTGTATCTTGTTGCGCAGAATGTTCTTGCGGAGTTCTACGGTAGGTTTCTCCAGCTCAGCCACCATTCCCCATTTAAAACGTGTAATCAGACGCTCTTCCATGCCCTGCAGCAATACCGGTGCACGGTCGGAAGTGAGGATGAGCTGCTTGCCGTTCTGATGCAGATGGTTGAAGATATGGAAGAATGTATTCTGCGTTTTGGTCACGCCGGCAAATTCCTGAATATCATCAATGATTAAAATATCAATGGTCTGGTAGAAGTTGATGAAGTCGTTAGTCGTATTGTTACGTACGGAATCGGTGTATTGCACTTGGAATAGGTGTGCAGATACATACAATACCCTTTTCTCCGGGTATAGTTCCTTGATTTTGGTTCCGATAGCATTGGCAAGATGGGTTTTGCCTACACCTGATGCTCCGTATAGGAACAGCGGATTGAAGATTGTTTTAGCCGGATTGAGAGCGACAGCTTCTGCAACGCTGCGCGACAGCTTGTTGCTGTAACCTTCGATGAAGGTTTCAAAGTTGTATTCTGGATTAAGGTGCGGGTCAAGTTCGGGGACGGGAATCTGCGGAATCCTTTTGTCCATCACTTGTTTTTGCGGTATGATGGTACGCTGTGTAGACTCCAGGTCGACGGTTTTCCGCGAGCTCTTGTCCACCATTACGTTATACATCAATTTAGTTCCCTCACCAATGACCTTATAGAGAGTCTTGCGCAACAAATCAACAAATTTGTCCTCCAAAAACTCATAGAAGAACTGGCTGGGCACTTGTACGACCAGCGTTTTGTCTTCATATTTTAAAGGTATGATGGGAAGAAACCATGTTTTGTATGTCTGCTCCGGAACATTGTCTCTGATGATTTCAAGACAGCGGTTCCACAGCCCGACATGATCTATTTCACTCATAACGGCTATAAATACATTTATTAATTAAGCATAACTTCTACGATTGCAAAATTGGCAATCTTATTCGAGAAAAACAAATCCTTTTTTTCTTGCGTTTTTAGGGAAAGTAATAAGCTCTTTACTTTCAGCTACTTATCGGTTACTATGAGTATACTCCTTATATAAGGTGTGTTGCATTTATCTAATACTTTGTCATATAGTGGTTTATGTAGCTTTGCGTCTCTTGTTTTCTTTCTGTGCCCAGAGCAGGAAAAAGCCCTTTTTCGCTCCTTGTATAGAGCAAATGAGGGCTTTCCTTTTAATTCCTTTATAGACTTGTTATTTAGACAAAATCTATATAACGTCCATCTTTTACTTATCTTTCTTGCCGAATAGGGAGAAATGGACGTATCGTTTCGGATGCGATTTCAAGTCTTCCAATAAACTTGCTGCGTTGGCAGTGGTGGCGTTCAGATTATTATATAGAGAAGGGTCGTTTAGCAAAAGTCCGACGGTATTGTCTTTCTGGTTCAATTTGTCTGTAATCATTTTTACATTGTTCAAAGTTGCGTCTACCTTTTGCATGGCGGCAGCATAATCTATCTCCTTTAAGTTGTTGGAAATGAGTGCAAAGTTGTCTCCAATGGTATTGAGCTTGCCGGTCAGTTGTGGAATATCATCCTTCATTAGAGTTTGCAACTGGCGGCTTGTGACGGCCATACTTGCTGTTAAATCTTGTACGTTATGCAAGGTTGCAGGGATGGCGGGGTCGGCTAGTATGACATTTAAGGATGCGAGGATGGAATCCAGCTTGGGCAGCATCTTCTCTACTTGCGGCATCATGGTGGCAACTTTTTCCATCATTCCGTTGTTCAGCACGCCGGGGATTGTGTCTCCAATCTGGTATTTCTCCCGTGGGTTATTGGCAAGCAGCAGGTTCATCTTTACGCCGCCAAGCATTTCGGCTGCCAGTTCTGCCGTACTTCCTTTGGGAATGCGCAGCTCTGGGTCAACATCTATTTCGGCAACGACTTTGCCCGGTTGGGTATAGTCGTAGTACAAGTCGCGGACAATACCCACGCGGAAGCCGTCGGCAAAGACCGGGCTGGATTTTGTCAGCCCATTGACATTCTGGAATTTCACGTAGAAATAGCTGGAGGGCTTGAACATATTTATCCCTTTCAGGTAGTTGATGCCGTATACCAATATGCAAAGTGCAGCTATGCCTGCTATTCCTATTCTAACTTCTTTTGTAATATACTTCATGATGTATCTTTTGTTATTTATTTCTGTTCTTTTTAAATTCGCTGATGGCTGTGTTGACGTTTATCTTTTCTCCATTCTTGAACGCAATGATGAATGCGTCCTTGAATTTGTCCGTAATGCTACGTTTGCTGCGCAGCACCTTGTTGTAATCGGGTGATGCGCCGTACGTATATTTGTAGATTCCGCCTTCTTTATAATAATCCACGTCTTTCAGTCCTTTCAGTCTTTTGTCATTCTTGGCCAGAGGACGTGAAGAAGTGAGTATCTGTATCTTAAACACGATGCCGCTCTGTTCTGTTTGGGAAACGGCTGCATTTTCTGACCTTTGCGGGCGTTGGGCAGCTTGGTTACTCTCCGCTTGAGGTGCATTTTTCTTTTCCGGTGTCGCTGTAGCTGCGTTGCCTTCTTCTTGAACGGGCTCGGGTACATCCTCCGGAAGAATGGTATTGCTGCTTCCGTTCAACCGGATTTCCTGCTCGCGCTTATAGGTGAGGAAAGCGCGGAAGATACCGTTGGCAAGTGAGGTGGTTCCTGCTTCAGTGTTCAGGTACCGTTCCTCTTCCGGTGTGGAGATGAATCCGAGTTCCACCAGTATGCTTGGCATGGCACTGGCCTTCAATACCAGAAAACCTGCCTGGTGCACGCCCCGATCTGTACGTTTGCAGGTTTGGCGGAAATGCTTTTGTACGAGGGAGGCGAGGTGCACACTCTGTGACATGTATTTGTCTTGCATGAATTCGAAGATGATGTAGGACTCTGCCGAGTTGGGATTGAAGCCGGCATACCGCGTCTTGTAGTCGCTTTCGTAGAGGATAACGGCATTTTCGCGCTTGGCTACTTCCAGATTGGCATCCGATTTTGCCAGACCCAGTGTCCAGGTGGAGGCTCCTTTGGCCGTCCGGTTTTTGGCCAGGGCATTGGTATGTATGGAGATGAACAAATCAGCTTTGGCGTTATTGGCAATTTCAGCGCGCCGGTCCAGGGGGATGAATATGTCCCGGTCCCGCGTATAGATAACTTTTACATCAGGGCAGTTCTTCTTGATTTGTTTGCCAAGTTTGAGTGCTACATTCAGGTTGATATTCTTCTCTTTGGAAATTTTTCCCACTGCACCCGGGTCGTGTCCACCGTGTCCGGGGTCTATAACGACAACAAAGTCTTTCGCTTCAGCGCTGCCACTGCAAAAGGGGGAGATAAGCAGCCCTAAGCATATACTTATATATAATATGTATCGTCTGTATAGTTTCATATAATTGTAGCAAAGACAATGCTTCCTTTTCGCTTGGCAAATGTAGTGGAAATTTATAGAAAACTAATGGATTATGTTCAGTTTTATTGTTCTTCTTCTCATTTTTAGTGTAATTAATGTCTGTGTTTGAGTAATTAGTGGCTCAATGTATTGATAATATGCGTAACTTTGCGGCAGATAATTAAAATAGCAAATCAAGTATGCTGGTTCGTTTTATAAAGAACTGGACGTTGCCTTTGGCAATGCTTGCCGGTACTTTGGGATATTTCTTTTTTGCAGACATTCCTTTTGTGGAGCCTGCCAAACCTTATGTGAATGGGTTAGTGGCTTTCCTGACTCCGCTTTTGATTTTTTCCCAACTTCTGCTCACTTTCTGCAAGGTGGAGGTGCATGAACTGAAACCCAAATCGTGGCATGGATGGTTACTGCTGTTCCAGACGGTTTCTTGCTTGATTGTTGCGGTATTGTTGGTGTGTTGCCCTATGGAGGAGGTCTACCGGGAAGTGTTTGAAGGTGCAATGGTCTGCCTCATTTGTCCCACTGCAACCGCTGCGGCTGTCATTACCGGTAAACTGGGTGGAAGCGCATCCAGCCTGACGACCTATACGTTGTTGTCCAATCTTCTGGCAGCTGTGGCTGTTCCTTTGGTTTTCCCGTTGGTGGAGCCTCATGCTGACATTACTTTTTTTGTTGCATTCCTGAAAATTCTGAGTAAAGTCTTTCCATTGCTGCTTTGTCCTTTCTTGCTGGCATGGTTTCTGCGTGCGTTTGTGCCGAAGGTGCATCATTTTCTGTTGGGTTTCCATGATGCAGCCTTCTATTTGTGGGCGGTAGCTCTTGCCATTGTCTCAGGGCAGACGGTACGTTCATTGGTCAATAGTGATGCACCGGTATTTGTTGAACTGCTGATAGCCCTGGCGGGACTGATAACCTGCTGTATACAATTCTATTTGGGAAAGAGAATCGGCGGTCATTATGGTGAGCGCATCAGTGGAGGGCAGGCGCTGGGGCAAAAGAATACGGTGCTTGCCATCTGGATGGCATATACTTATCTTAATCCGTTATCTTCCGTCGGTCCGGGATCGTATGTGCTGTGGCAGAATATTATTAATAGCTGGCAGTTGTGGAAAAAGAGAAAGAATGAGATAAAATAATGAATATAATCTATTGATATTTAGGTGTTTGCTATTTGTACCCAACTTTTCCTTTGTTTTTCCTATTTTCCTGCTTATTCCAATAAATGCGTTTATTTTGTTACCAGTTTGTTACTTGAATAGCATTGAGTAACAAAAAAAATATCTATATTTGCCATCGGTAACAAAATAAAAACATAAGTATGGCGAAGAAGAAACAAGAGGCTAAATTGAAGGAGCCTGTAAGAATCCGGTTTAAGCAACTTGCCAATGGTAACCAGTCTATATATTTGGACTATTACACAGGTGATGTTATTCGGAAAGAAAACTATGTTGGCGGTAAGCGTCAGTATGAGTTTTTGAAACTCTATCTTATTCCTGAAAAGACAAGGGAAGATAAGGCAAAGAATGAAACTACGCTGGCTCTTGCCAAAGCGATTCAAAGCAAGCGGATAGTAGAGCTACAGAATGATGCGCATGGATTTCAGAACACTAATAAGTCAAAAGCGAATGTAATTGACTATTTGGTGAACATGAGAAACCAATCTAAAGAGCGTGGTAGCTTGAATTATGAAAAGACTATTGGTAACACTATCCGTGAATTGAAACTATTCAGAGGGGACTATATCGCTTTCCGTGATATAGACAAAGATTTCCTTAGTAACTTTGTGGATTTCTTAAAACAAGCCAAGAAAGCAAGCAAATACGGATTGGCAAAAGCAGGAGGAGTGTTAAGTAATAATTCGGTAGTCGCTTATTACGGAGTATTGTGCACCGCTCTGAATAAAGCATTTAAAGAAGGATTTATAACCATTAATCCTACTAAGGAATTTAACTTTGCCGATAAGGTAAAAGCGGAAGCGAGCCGTAGGGAGTATCTGACGATAGAAGAACTGAAACTGCTTATAGCTACTGAATGTAAGTATGAGATAATGAAGCAAGCCTTTCTTTTCAGTTGTTTGTGTGGATTACGGGTAAGCGACATAAGAAAGTTGAAATGGAGTGATTTACAGAAAAGCGGTGAAAGGATTAGAATTGAAATAAAGATGCAGAAAACCAAAGAGCCGCTTTACTTGCCTATATCTGATGAAGCCTTAAAGTGGCTGCCACAGCGGGGGGAAGCGAAAGATGATGATTTTATTTTCCCTTTGACACATGAGGGTACTATAAATAATATACTTCAAAAATGGGCGAAAGCAGCAGGAGTAACTAAGCATATCTCATTTCATGTTGCAAGACATACCCACGCTACCATGATGTTAACATTAGGTGCAGATTTATACACAGTTAGCAAGTTATTGGGGCATAAGAACATTGCTACAACTCAAATTTATGCCAAGATTGTAGATAAAAAGAAAGAAGAAGCGATAAGTTTGATACCAAACTTAACGGATTAATTTAAAAAAAGAAAGAAAGTACGGAACGCTGATAGCCGCACTTTCTTTCTTTTTTTGCCTATGTTTTACTGGAAAAATATATCTTTGCCGCTACTAACTGAAACAGAGCATATTATGACAGAAGAAGAACTGAAAGTAAAATTCGATTATATACAAGGCATATTCAACCGTTGCATAAACTATGCCTGCCAAATTTTGATAGACAGTATCATCGTCAAGGTTCGATACTTGAATGGAGAACAGGCTGATGAACTGGAACGTCAGGAATATATACATGCTGTTAATGAATTAGCGCAACTATATATCCGTTATTCAGCACTGAATGACATCCAAAATTTCTACTCTGTACCCGATTTCTTTTGGGAAAGCGGTTTTTATGAAGCCTTGAAGCCTGATGAAAAAAGAAAATATCTTTCATTCTCTCCTCTTTCGTTCAATTATTCCCAATATGCGCAGGATAATACAGTTTACGATGAAGAACTACCTTATTTCTCCATGACAGTAAAAGCTGTTGTGTTGGAAAGATATTCGGCATACTTGCGAAAAAAGAAAGAGGATAGAGCGCAGGTAGAAACACAGCCGCAACAGGAACAGGTAGAACTGAATCCGGAGCCAACTATCGTTTCTCCAGTAATAGCCGTACCTCCCGTCGCTGAAACGGAAAATCAGTTTGAATCAATTCTTAATGACGGTCAGATAGAATTGATTGCGGAATGTATGAATGAGGTTAAGATGTTCAATGCCCCCGTAACTTCTGACGACCTGAAAGCGATACTCTCTTGCAAGCCCAAAGTCATATTCAGGTCTAATAATAACAGGTATCTCGCTTTTCTTTTTTCAGAGTTGAGCTATCGCAACCTGATTACCCCCAATTGGCAATCGGTTATTGCCAACCATAAACTCTTTCTTTCCAAAGACAAAAGTAGGGATAAATACCTCAATCAAGGTGATTTAGCCACAGCTACGAATTATGTGAAAGACATAGACCATGTGAAAGGATATGCAATCATAGACAAGTATATCAAACAACTGAAAAAACTTTAAGAACAGGTTAAGACCTCAAACATAACTTAATCCGCTATCAAGCTATTACTCAATACTTTTGCCCCCGTAATCGATTACAAGTAAACGGAGGGCATGCACTCCATATTGTTTCACGCAAATACTTATATAGTATGAGTAAGAGTATTGAGATGCGAGTTGAAGAACTCGAAAATTTAGTGTTCCTTTCAAAAAACGTGCTTAGTTTCGAGGAAGCAAGCAAGTTTTTAAACCTTTCCAAAAGTTACCTGTATAAACTGACTTCGGGTAACCTGATACCGCACTACAAACCGCAGGGCAAGATGCTTTATTTTGAGAAAGCAGAGTTGGAAGCGTGGCTACGCCAAAATCCTGTAAAGACACAAGCGCAGATAGAACAGGAAGCGCAGAAGTATGTTCTTAACCGTCCCTTAAAAAAGTAAGTCTATGGAAAACAAGAAAGGAACGGAAACGCAAAAGATGACGAGGGAAGATTTTGCTGTCCTTTGGAAAACCATTCATCTAAAGATAATCGACACTTACGATGTACCGCCCGAAATACTTTGGGTAAATGGCTCTACTATCGGCACATTGGGAAATTTCAGTGCATCTACAGGTAAGGCAAAGAGTAAAAAGACATTCAACGTTTCCGCCATTGTGGCGGCAGCGTTGAAGAATGACGAAGTTCTGCAATATTCGGCTTTCCTACCGGAAAATAAACGTAAAATTCTTTATGTAGATACCGAACAGAGTAAATACCACTGTCACAAGGTAATGGAACGTATTATGTGTTTGGCAGGTCTTCCCACCGATAAAGACAGGGATGATTTTATTTTTGTCGTCTTGCGGGAATGTACACCGGATAAGCGTAAGCAGATAATCGACTATATGCTTGCCAATATGGAAGATATAGGACTTGTTATCATAGATGGCATACGTGACTTGATGTATGACATCAATAGTCCGAGCGAATCATCCGAACTGATAAATCTCTTGATGAAGTGGTCGAGTGAATACAATCTACATATTCACACTGTCTTGCATCTGAACAAAGGGGATGACAATACGCGAGGGCATATTGGTACGGAGCTTAACAATAAGGCTGAAACGGTCTTGCAGGTTACTAAAAGCACTCAAGACGTAAATATCAGTGAAGTAAAAGCGATGCATATCCGTGATAAAGATTTCGAGCCGTTTGCATTTCGTATTAATGATAGTGCGCTTCCTGAAATAGCGGAAGATTACATTTTTGAACAGCCCAAGCAAGACCGTAGTTTTCCGCTTACAGAGTTGACCGAGCTACAACACCGTGAAGCATTGACTAACGGCTTTGGTAAACAAGTGATACAAGGTTATCCTAAAGTGATAGCTGCCTTAAAGGAGGGTTACGCAAGTATCGGTTTTGAACGTGGGCGCAATGTGCTTGTGAAGCTGAATAAGTTTCTTGTAAACAAGCGAATGCTTGTAAAAGAGGGTAAAGGTTATAAGTATAACCCTGATTTCCACTACTAACAATAGGTTTGGTTTAGTCCGTGTGTATATATAAGAGGAATGAACTTCTTTTGATACTGTAAGTACAAAGTAAGTTTAGTACAGTTCAGGCGTATATATGACTAAACGGAATTTGTTTCAATTATTCAATCATCAATACATTTAGATTATGACAATCGAAGAATCCAAAAATATAAAGTTGGCAGACTATTTGCACAGTTTGGGATATAATCCCGTGAAACAACAAGGCAGCAGTCTTTGGTATAAATCACCATTCAGGGAAGAGAAAGAACCCTCTTTCAAAGTGAATCCTGACCGCAATTTGTGGTATGATTTCGGATTAGGCAAAGGTGGCAACATCATTGCATTGGCGCAAGAACTCTACGCATCCGACAGTGTGCCGTACCTTTTAGATAAGATTGCGCAGCAGGCATTACACGTCCGTCCTGTTTCTTTCTCTTTTCGGCAGCAATCTTCTACACAGCCGAGTTTTCAGCAGTTGGAAGTTGTGCCGCTTTCTTCTCCTGCCTTGTATTCTTACTTGCAGGAGAGGGGGATAAATACGGAACTGGCAAAAAGAGAATGTAAGGAAGTCCGTTTTGTGAATAATGGCAAACAGTTCTTTGCTGTTGGTTTTCCGAATGCTTCGGGTGGGTACGAGGTACGCAACAAGTATTTTAAAGGTTGTATCGCACCCAAAGACATCACTTATATACGACAGAAGGGAGAGCCGAGAGAAACCTGCTACATGTTCGAGGGATTTATGGATTATCTTTCTTTTCTGACCCTACGGCAGAAATCCTGTCTTACCTATCCCGACCTTGACAAGCAAGACTACATCATTTTGAACTCCGTTTCCAATCTCTCTAAAGCGTTGTACCCGTTAGGGAATTATGAACATATACATTGCTTTTTCGATAACGATGCGGCAGGAATGAAAGCCGTGCAGGAATTGCATCGGGAATACGGCTGGCGTGTCCGAGATTCTTCTCGTATCTACAGTAACTATAAAGATTTGAACGACTATCTTACGGGTAAGAAATTGTCGCAGTCGTTAGAGTTCCCACAACCGACAAAACAGACCGAAAGGCAGGTGCAGCAACCAACCAAGAAGAAAGGCAAAGGTTTTAGGATGTAACCGCCGCACGCACCCACAGGCTTTTAAGTAAAGAAAAGCCATAGCTCAATAGGGCGTTTTCTTAACGCAGTGCAAGCACCGCTAAAAACACCCTATCGAGCAAAGGGGCGATGCCCCTTTTGAAACCCCGTGAGCCATGCGGCACGTATGCAAGGCAAGCGGAATTGTCTAACGAAAAAATGTAATTCAATATGGGATATTTTACCCTTGATTTCAAGAAAGCAAAAGGCGCATCCGATGCCCGGATGTCCGACCACATTGAACGCCGGGTGATAGCGTCTAACGTTGACCCCACACGAACGCATCTCAATCGGGAACTTGTACAACTTCCCAAAGGAGTAACGGAACGTGACGAAGCGATAGCCCACCGCATCAAGTCGGCAGGCATCAAGCGCAAAATTACGCCTGACCAAGTAAGGGCTATTCGTGTTATGCTGTCGGGAACGCACGAGGACATGATGAAGATACAACAGGACGGACGTATAGATGAATGGTGTGACGATAGTATGCAATGGTTGCACAAGACTTTCGGAAAGGAGAACACCGTTTCCGCAGTTCTTCACATGGACGAAACCACACCGCACATACATGCTACCATTGTGCCGATAGTAATGGGTGAGCGCAGAAAGGCGAAGCAGAAAAAGCAAACGGAGGGAAAACGTACCTATCGCAAGAAAACCGATGCAGCCCGATTGTGTGCAGATGATGTGTTGAACCGTGATAGGTTGGTAGCCTATCATGATGATTACGCTAAAGTTATGGAGAGATACGGTTTGCAGCGTGGTGTACGTGGATCGGAAGCCAGACATACCACTACAGCCCAATATTACCGCGATTTGAAACGACAGACGGGTGAACTCGAAACAGACGTGCAGCAACTCCAATCCGAAAAGAAAGCAGCGGAGAAACGACTACTACAAATCAAAAGAGAAATCGGCACAGAACGGCTGGAAGTGGTTAAGACAGAAGCTAAAACCGCCATTATCGCAAAGGTAGGTTCTCTTTTGGGCAGTGGAGAAATCAAAGAACTGAAACAGGAGAACCAGCAGCTTCGTGATGAAGTTGTTGCTCGTGACGAGAGCATCGAAAGACTGCAAATTATGATGCAGAAGCAACGGGAACAGTACAGCAGGGAATTGGTAAAAGTGCAGGGTAAGCACATCAAGGAACTGGATGAAACCCGAAAGGAGATATCACGGCTGTCACAGATGATTAAAAAGGCTTGTGCATGGCTACCACTACTAAAAGAACTTTTCCGAATGGAAAGGCTATGTCGTGTTGTCGGTTTCTCAACTGAACAAACAGCAAAACTGATGTTAGGGGAAAAGATAGAACATAATGGCACACTCTATTCCGAAGAGTATAAACGGAATTTCGTAACGGATAAGGTGACTGCACAAATAGTAACAGCTTCAACTGTTGGAAAGAACAAATTGGTGCTAATCATCAATCGAAAAAATGTTTCCGATTGGTTCAGGGAGCAGTTTAGCAAACTCTATCAAAGGATACAACCGAAAGAGGAGCAGAAAAGGAGCAAAGGTTTTAGCCTGTAAAGAGAGGTATTTGGCTGAAATACAGTAAAAAGTACAATTCACAATGAATGATACTGTACCTTTTTGCTATATTTGCATATAATCAATTTAATATTAAAAGAATGAATGAAGATTTTGATTATTTAGAAATAAACCGGAAGTCTTGGAACAACAGGGTAGATGTGCATTTGAAATCTGACTTTTACGATGTCGAAGGCTTTTTGAAAGGTGAGTCGTCTCTCAATGATATAGAACTTGGTTTACTTGGAGATATAAAAGGGAAATCTATTCTGCATTTACAATGCCATTTCGGACAAGATACTATTTCGTTGGGTAGACTTGGCGCAAATGTTACAGGTGTTGATTTATCCGATAAAGCGATTGACCATGCAAAGATATTAGCCGGGAAAGCAAATGTTAATGCAACTTTTATCTGCTGTGATATTTATGATTTGCCTGCTCATTTGAATGAACAATTCGACATCATATTTACAAGCTATGGAGTGATTGGCTGGTTGCCGGATATGAATAAGTGGGCTCAGATTATTTCAAATTATCTAAAACCAAATGGGAAGTTTGTATTTGTGGAGTTTCATCCGATTGTGTGGATGTTTGATGATGACTTTAAAAGGATTGAATATAACTACTTCAATTCCGGTGCAATCAGAGAAACACAAGAGGGAACCTATACGGACGGGGAAAATGATTTGTTGCAAGAATGTGTAACGTGGAATCATAGTTTGAGGGAGGTTATAAATAGCCTTATACAAAGTGGGCTTACCATATCTTCTTTTGATGAATTTGATTATTCACCCTATAATTGTTTTTCCCAAACAGTTGAATGTGAACCTAACAAATATAGGATAAAACATTTGAGTAATCATATTCCGATGGTCTATTCTATAATAGCTACAAAATAAGAAAGGCTGGAAAGAATTTAATATAATAGATATGAAAACGGATTTTACAATCAGGCAAGCTCAACAGTCGGATGCGGTTGAACTAAAAGAGTTATTTCAAAATACAGTTATCGTGATAAATAGACGCGATTACTCGCAGGTAGAAGTTGAGGATTGGGCATCCTGCGGAGATGACCTTTCTAACATTGAAGAGATGATAAAGACCCACTATTTTATTGTAGCTGTTAATCAACAGTCACAAATCGTTGGTTTTTCATCTATTACGCCTCATGGCTATTTACATTCTATGTTTGTTCACAAGGATTTTCAGGGTAAAGGTATTGCTACGATGCTTTTGGAAGAAATAGAACGGTATGCAATTACAACCGGGATTATGCGGATTACATCCGAAGTGAGTTTGACTGCTCGCCCTTTCTTTGAAAAAAAAGGTTATGTAGTAGAGGAAGAGCAAAAGCGCAAGGCGAATCAGCTTTCTCTTACTAATTTTTGGATGGCAAGGGAAGTAACTAAAATCCAACGTTATGAGGGACGTATTCCTGCCTGCGGTGTGTTCTGCGGGGGATGTCCTACGTATACAAGAGAGAAAAATCCCTGTAAAGGAGCCGAACTGAATAGTTCTCGCTGTGAAAAATGCAAAACATTTCATTTATGTTGTTTGGAGAAAGAGATAACACATTGTTTCCAATGCAGCAGCTTCCCATGTGCCAGATTTAAAGGCTTTACTAAGCGTTGGTTGAAGTATGGACAGAATTTTATTGAAAATCAGAAACTGTTAAGTGAGATAGGCGAAGTGGCGTTTTTGGAGTATTATAATAAAAAGGTTACAGATTAAGTTTAGTACGTTCCTTTGTCTATATATCCAAAACGGACTAAACTTATTTGTACTGACAGCACTATTTTTGTACTTTTGTCGCATATAATAAATCGCAAATGGATATAAATCAGAATTATAGAGAAGCAGTAAAGACCATAAAAGAAGCTATCCTACGCAGCCAGTACCGTGCAGCCGCATCGGTGAATAAGGAACAGTTATCTCTTTATTACGGCATCGGACGTTACGTGTCGGAAAATTCCCGTACAGGCTTTTGGGGGAAAGGTGCCATTGAACAAATATCTTCTCTGTTGCAAAAAGAATTGCCGGGGCTGAGGGGATTTTCAGCAACAAGCATAAGAAATATGCGTATTTTTTATGAAGAGTGGGATAAAGTTTTAAATCATCCGCCATTGGCTGATGATTTGGTGTTGAATGAAAAATTGCTTCTTGTAGAAATTCATCAGCCACTGGCTGATGAATTTAACTGGTCTGATTTCCTTTCAATCGGCTTTAGTCATCATACCGAAATAATATCCAAAGCTAAGACTTTGGAAGCAAGGCTGTTTTATATACATGAGTGCGCCATTCACTATTGGAGTAAATACACTTTAAGGGATTACTTAAAAGCAGACCTATACAGCCATCGGGGAACTTTACCTAACAATTTCGCACAAACATTGCCTGATACTAAGCAAGCTCTAAAAGCTGTTTGTTCATTCAAAGATGAATACTTGCTTGATTTCATCAATGTGGAGGAACTGAATGCAGGAAGAGGATTTAGACGAAAAGATAGTAGAAAAGGCGATTGTTGCCAATGTGAAGAAGTTTATTATGACCTTTGGACAAGATTTCAGTTTTATAGGCAATCAATATCGTATGGAGGTTGCAGGAGAAGAAATGTTTATTGATTTGCTCTTTTTCAATCGGGAGCTTAATTCCTTAGTCGCAGTCGAACTGAAATCCGGGAAATTCCGTACATCTTATTTGGGGCAGTTGAATACTTATCTATCCGCTTTAGATACATATATCAGAAAGCCGCACGAGAATCCCTCTATCGGAATAATTCTTTGCAGGGAAATGAATCAAACCTTTGTAGAGTTTGCCGTTCGTGATTATAACAAGCCGATGGGAGTTGCTACTTATCGTGCATCTAAAGATATGCCGGAACGACTTCGTAACGCTTTGCCGGACATTGAGGACTTGAAAAAGCTATTGTAAGGCAAAAGCCTTATTTCTTTTTTGGCAGGTAATTGCCTTTTGTTACCTTTGCATAAGAAGCCCACCACAAAGCGAATTTCTTCGTTTTTTTTGTTACTATTTTGTTACCCACTGTTAGTAATAGGTGGGCTTCTTTTCTGATAATCAATTATATATGCTAATCAATATATAATATGTGGCAGAATATAATCAATAGTTATCAGCTGTGGAAGAAAAGGAAAAATGAGACGGAATAACTGCTGAGTATTTTACATCTTATTTGCTTTATGGACATAGAGGGCGGTTGCAACAATTATCAGTACAAATGCCATAATGAGGAATATTATCCGGATAAGGCGATGTTTTGAAAATAGGTTGGCCATGCAGGCAGAAGCCACACTGAAACGGGCTATTATAGAATCAATTGTGGCGTTTTCGAAAAAGACTGATGCAATACTCCATAGTGCAATAATGGTTAATATAGCATTGGCTGATAAACAAAGAATTTTATCAAGTGGCATTCTAAATACTTTTCTTGTTCTCATATATAGGACTCTATGTTTAACTCCTTTCATTCCTGCCTTTCGCTGAATCAGCCAAAGGATAGGGCAAAAATAAAAGAGAACTTCCTGACAGAATCAATATTGTCTTGGAATATTGTTAAATGATTGAATTTCTAAACCTATGTTTATTCTTTGCTGTCAAAACTCTGTTTGTGTCTGATGCGGCTCATGTGAATAGAGGTTATTTTCAAGTAAGACGCAATTTCTTTTAGGGGTACCATTTGTAGGATTTCTGGACATTTTTTAAGAAGTTGGAGATAGCGTTCTTCCGATGTAAATCTGAACAAATCCAAGTAACGTGAATACGACTGAAAAAATAATTGTTCGGCTGCAATGCGGGCTATTCGTTGATTTTCTTTGTTCTCTTCAAATTCTTGTAGAAGTAATTCGGAAGAACAGATGTAGATTCTACATGGGGTTATTGCTTGTATATTCAATTCAGATTTTATGTCGTATAAACAATTGGGATAATCAGAGATAAATTCATTGGCAAAAGAAAAACCTACATTATATGTTTTGTTTTCAGTTTGGTTGATGCAGGTATATTTGATTACACCGGATACAATAAATCCGAAGAAAGAACGGACTTCTCCCTCTCGGAGGATAAATTCATTTCTTTTATAATACCGTAGTTCTCCGTTTCTTAAACACAGTTCCCTAAAAAAGTCAGTGTCTATATTGCCCATGTATGAATTAAAATCTGTCATTTACAACACATGTTTTTCGAAAGGTACAAAATTATTATTTTATTCCTGATTTTTTGTCATTGTTGGTAAGTTGGTTGTGGATTCTCTTATTATAATACTTTAAAAATTTAACTTCACCTACGTTTTTTAAAAGCTTTTGGTTTTCAATGAAGTTTTGTCCGTATTTTAGCCAACGTTTGGTAAATCTTTTGAATTTAGTACATGGGAAATCAGAACACTGGAAACAATGTGTTATTCTTTTTTCCAAGCAACATAAATGGAATGTTTTACATTTTTCACAGCGAGAACCATTCTGTTCTGCTCCTTTGCAGGGACTTTTTTCTCTTGTGTATATGGGACAACCACCACAAAAGACACCACAAGCAGGAATACGTCCGTTATACGATTTCATTCAGCCAGCCTTTTCGCCATCCAAAAATTGGTGAGATAAAGTTGGTTGGCTTTGCGTTTCTGTTCCACTTCTACTATATAGCCTCTTTTCTCAAAGAATGGACGGGCTGTCAGGCTTACTTCTGATGTAATTCGCATGATTCCTCTTGCGGTTGCATACCGTTCTATCTCATTTAGAAGTATGGTAGCAATGCCTTTACCTTGAAAATCTTTATGAATAAACATAGAATGCAAATATCCTTGGTGGGTAATGGATGAAAAGCCGACAATCTGTGACTGTTGATTGGTTGCCACAATAAAATAATGTGTCTTAATCATGTCTTTTATGTGGGAGAGGTCGTTTCCGCACGATGCCCAATCTGCCACTTCTGCTTCTGAATAGTCACGTTTGTTTATATGGAGGACTGTCTCTTGAAACAAACTCATAAGTTCAAGGGCATCAGACTGTTGGGCAATTCTAATTGTAAAATCTGTATTCATGTTTTTAAGTGCTAAAATGTATGCTTTTAGATGTTCCATGTTCTAACAGAAAGTCTTTCAATGTATTTATTGTGTTTGCAAAGATAATCTTTTCATTTCTAATTTATTGGTTTTGGAAACCAAGTTGTTGATTCTCTGCTTCGAATATAAAAAGTATGCGAATTTTTTATGAAGCATGGGAATCTGCTTTCAATCGCCAGCCAATGGCTGATGAATTTAACCGGGTAGATTTCTTGTCAATCGGTTTCAGACCTGCTTATAAGAACAATTTATAACAAAGTACTCCCAATAAAAGCAAGACTAAAGCATATGCTGCAAGAATCGTCTTTGCCCTGAATAGATGTTCTTTATCTGATAATTCCTTTTCAGTAGTATTTCTTCGGATTTCTTCTATTTTCTCAATGGTTACATCGGCTCTCTCAGGACCTTTCCTTTCTACAAGGTATTTGTAGTGCTCCCGCATCCGTCCTCTGCTCAACTTGCGGAGAGCACGGTTCTCTTTATCCCTTTGTAGCATGTCATTTATGCAGCCTAATGTTCCCATAAGCAGATTTTTATCATGTGTAAGCAAAATGGTTTGCTTGCACGTGTACTAAGATACGGCATTTATGTCGCTTTCGCAAGCGATTTTGTGTTTTTTGATATAAACTGATGTGACGATACGATTTTGGTAGTTATGTTAACTCGTTGTTTGCCAGAGAGTCATTTTGCCAACCCATTGCCATGCTTTTGGCAAACTTTTGCCATGCCTATGGCAAAGTCTTGCCAATAGGGTGGCAAAATCTTGCCAACTTGTCGGCAAGAAAGACACACACTGTTCCCTATACCTTTATTATAGTGTGATAGCGTGACAAGTGTTTTTCCTTTTTAAAACTTTTGTGTAGAATGATGATGGGCTTCTTTTATTCTGTTTTGCCGGACGGCATCAGCAGTTCTTCTTCATTGTAGCGCGGTCGGTCCTTCACCTCAATGTATATTTTGCCGATGTATTCGCCTACAATCCCCAGCGACACAAGTATCACACCTCCTACCAGCCAGACGGAAATCATCAGTGATGACCATCCGGGGACGGCGTTATGCTGTGTGTAAGAGTGAAGTGTCCATCCGGTGACACACAGTGCCACAAGAATAAAGATGCAGCCTATCCAAAAAATCATACGGACCGGTTTGACGGAAAAGGAAGTGATACCGTCGATGGCAAAATTAAGCATCTTCCGGAAAGGATACTTTGATTCTCCGGCAAAACGCTTGTCACGATTGTAGTACACGCTGTCCGTCTGGTAGCCGATGAGGGGAACCAGCCCTCGAAGAAAAAGGTTGCGCTCGCGGAAGCGGCATAGGTGTTGTATAGCCCGCTGGCTCATCAGGCGGAAGTCGGCATGGTTGTAGACGGATTTTACCCCCATTGCCTTCATCAGCCGATAAAAGACCAAAGCGGTGTTGCGTTTGAAGAAAGTGTCGGTCTTCCGTTCTTTACGTACGCCATAAACGATGTCATTGCCCGCTTTATAGCTGTTTATCATGTCCGGAATCACCTGGATGTCATCTTGCAAGTCTGCATCAATGGAGATGGCTATCTCGCAACGCTCTTTTACTGCATTGAGTCCTGCTAGCAGGGCATTCTGGTGTCCTACGTTTCCTGCCAGGTTCAGTCCGCAGGCATAGGCCGTATTTTGGTGCAGTTCTTTGATGATAGCCCATGTCTGGTCGGTGCTTCCGTCGTTTACATATAATATATAGCTTTCCGGGGAAATTTGCCGGGCTTGTATCAGCCGGTCGAATAATTGGCTCAATCGTTTATGGGTTTCATGCAGCACTGCCTCTTCTTTGTAGCAAGGTACGACAACGGCGAGTATGGGAGAGTTTTCCATCATAGAACAAATCTTTTTGCAATATTCGTAAGAAATCGGGAGAAAAACAAATTATCACTCTTTTCTTTTGAAAACGAAACGTACGAGTAAGAAGTTGACCGGAATGGCGATGGCGAAAACCGGAATGGGGGCCAGAGGTTTGGGGATGCCCATCCAGAGAGAGAGGTTCAGCAACCCCATGTGTAGCAGATAGCTGCATAAGTGTGCCCCTCCAAATCCGAAGGCTTTTCTCCATGAGGGCTTCCGGCCGAAGGTAAAGTAAGCAGTCAGATAGAAATTGGCGATGAAGCTGAGAGCATATCCCAGTGTATAGGCTATGTTTACATTGATAACCCGTTGTAATACAAAATACAATCCGTAGTGCAGAGCTGTCGCAAAGATGCCCACCATTACGAAGCGTACAAATTCCGGTAGTTGTTTCAGCCGCTTCATCTTAACATTAAATATCTACTCTCTGTTGCCATTATCATTGGGGCGGCAAAGTTAGGCATTGTTTCAGAATTATTTGTAATTTTGCTTTGCGAAATTAAGCTGCATCTCAGCAAATTGCAAATAAATTTGCATCTGCTTTCGGTTTGCGCTATCTTTGCGTCCAGAAAACATAAAAAACAAATAAGGTATGTCGGACAGAAAGAAGGCGTTCTGGTTTATTGCGCTGCTGAGTGTGCTTGTGGTTGTTCCCTTTCTGGGAGAAACCATTTTTTATTCCAAGGGGGAACCGCGGGAGGCGATTGTTGCCCTTTCTATGCTGGAAAGTGGAAACTGGATACTTCCGGTGAACTATGGTACTGATATTGCTTATAAACCCCCTTTCTTCTACTGGTCAATAGCCGCCGTCTCTTCCCTTTTTGGAGAGGTGACGGAGTTTTCCGCCCGTTTCCCGTCTGCATTGGCTTTTTTAGCCATGCAGTTGATGTTCTTTGCCTTTGTGGCAAAACGTAAAAACGTTCAAACGGCGTTTCTGGCCTCTATTCTTCTTTTGTCTTCTTTCGAGGTGCATCGGGCGGCTGTCGCTTGTCGGGTCGATATGGTTCAGGTTGCCTTTATCGTTATTTCCCTTTGTCTGCTGTTCCGCTGGGATGAGAAGGGATGCCGCGGAGTGCCCTGGCTTGCGGTGTTGCTGATGGGATGTGCCACGTTGACCAAAGGGCCGGTAGGCTCCATATTCCCTTGCGCGTGTATCGGTGTGTATCAGTTGTTGCGCGGACGTTCTTTCTGGAAAGCGTTTTTCTCGTTGGTAGGTATCGGCTTGCTTTCTTTTGTTCCTTATTTAGCTTGGGTATACGTAGCTTACAGACAAGGTGGACAACCGTTCCTCGATTTGGTTCTGGAGGAGAATACCGGGCGGTTTATGGGCAAAATGTCCTACGAGTCCCATGAAAATCCTATATGGTATAATTTCCTGACTTTGATTTGGGGATGGATTCCCTGGACGTTGGTTCTGGTAGTTTCCTTGTTTGGCTTGAAGTGGAAAAACATGCGTTGTCTGCCGGAAGGGGAGACCCTGCTGTTGCGGTTGAAGAAGGGCTGGACTGCTTTCCGCAACCAGTCTCCGGTACAATTGTTCACGTGGCTGGTCATTCTGATAATCTTTGTCTTCTACTGCATCCCCAAGAGTAAGCGGAGCGTTTATCTGCTTCCCATCTATCCGTTTATGGCAGTGCTGATAGCTGAGTATCTGTTGGCTTTGGTACAAAAGGGGGCACGAGTTTTCAGGATTTGTGCAATCATCTTTGCTTCTTTGGGCTTGTTGCTTACGCTTGTTTTTGTCGTAGTTCGTCTCGGCCTGGTTCCCGACAGCGTTTTTGGAAGTGGACGCCATGCCGCTGAGAATGTAGCCTTTATGCATGCGTTGGAGGATGTGGCTTTGTCTGTTCCCAAGTGGCTCCTGGTAGCGCTTCCCGTAGTAGCCGCTATCTGCACATTACGCATGGTGATAAAGCGTGCGGATAGCCGGTCATTATTATATGGCATAGCAGGATGTATGCTCTGCCTTTTCGTATCATTGGATTCGGTTTATCAGCCCACGGTGCTGGCTGTGAAATCAGATAAACATTTGGCTGAAAGGGTCAATACGTATGTTCCGGAAGGTGTGGTCTATTCTTACTCGAAAATGAGTTTCTATGGTGTTAACTTCTATCTGAAAGACCGCATGCGGCACATTGAAAAGGAACGTCCGTCCAGCGGGGAGGGCTATTTGTTGGTTCCCGTAAAGGAGGAGGAGAATATGTTGGGAGAGCTGGAACAGACGTATCATCTGGAAAAGATATTCCGTACAGACAGACGCAGTTGTGATATGCGTAATGAAATCTGCATGTATAAATTTAGGGCGATTGACATTCATAACCCATAATTTATAACTCATAACTTAAAATGAATCCGATAGATATCATTAACAAATATTATCCGGAAGAGAATGAGTTGCGGCATATACTGTTGACGCACAGCCGTTCCGTAGCCGACAAGTCGTTATGGATTGCCGACCGCCATCCGGAACTTTCATTGGATAAGGATTTTCTGTACGAGGCTGCCATGCTGCACGATATAGGCATTTTTCTTACAGATGCGGCAGGTATCCATTGTTTTGGCGACAAGCCTTATATCTGTCACGGTTATTTGGGAGCCGACCTGATACGCGGCGAAGGCTATCCCCGCCATGCTTTGGTTTGTGAACGCCATACGGGTGCCGGACTTTCATTGGAGGGAATCATTGCGCAGGATTTGCCCGTACCGCATCGTGAAATGGTTCCGGTCAGCTTGGAAGAACAAGCTATCTGTTTTGCCGATAAGTTTTATTCAAAAACTCATTTGGAAAAGGAGAAAAGTGTAGAAAAAGCCCGAAAAAGTTTGGAACGTTATGGTGAAGAAGGGGTACGGCGCTTTGATAATTGGTGCGAACAGTTCTTGTAGCAATCTAAATTTCTTTAAAAAGGGAGATTATCCGTATAAATTATGTACTTTTGCCCCTCCAAGCGTAAACTATTAGTTAATGACGCCATTGAAAGCAAATACATTCATATCATTCATACTACTATTCGTCTTGCTTCTTCTCTCCGGTGGGGCTGCTTCTCAGCGCCGTAGAGCGAAGGTCGCGCCTCCGAATATTCAGCGGACAGACACGTTGCAGGTAGGGGATAGTTTGCAGATGGGAGACTCCCTGCAAGGGGGAAAGGGGCTTCCTGCCGATTCGTTGCAACAAGATACGGTAGCGGCTGCGCCTCCCAAGAAGGATGCATTGGATGCTCCCGTAGCCTACGAAGCCAATGACTCCATTGTATTTACGCAGAGTGGCTTTGCCCATCTTTACGGCCAGGGAAAGGTGAGTTATCCGGGTGCTGACCTGGAGGCTGATGTCATCTCTATGGATATGGACAACAGTACGGTTTTTGCCCGTGGCGTGGTCGATTCTGTAGGAACAGCCAAGGGAAGACCGGTCTTCAAAGACGGGGACACCTCCTACGAAACCGATACTATCCGTTATAACTTCAAGAGTAAAAGAGGTCTTATCAGCAATGTTGTCAGCCAGCAGGGCGAGGGATACGTGACCGGTAATAATGCCAAGAAAGGGAATAATGATGAACTCTATATGAGGAGCGGTCGTTACACGACTTGTGACCATCATGACCACCCCCATTTTTATATGCAGATGACTTATGCCAAGGTACGTCCGAAAAAGAACGTGGTGACGGGACCTGCCTATCTGGTAGTAGAGGATGTGCCGCTTCCGCTTGCCGTTCCATTTTTCTTTTTCCCGTTTTCTAGCAGTTACCAGTCCGGTTTTCTGATGCCTACCTATATGGATGACTCCAATCGTGGCTTCGGTCTGACGGACGGTGGATATTACTTCGCCATCAGTGACCAAATGGACTTGAAGCTGCGGGCGGATATCTTCACGAAAGGTTCTTGGGCGCTGAATATGGAGTCGAACTATGTGAAGCGTTACAAATATTCCGGTTTGCTGCAGGCAAGCTATCAGGTGACCAAGACCGGTGACAAAGGCTTGCCCGACTACTCGGTTGCCAAAGACTTCAAGGTGGTGTGGTCTCACCGGCAGGACCCGAAAGCGAGTCCGAATTCTACCTTTTCTGCCAGTGTGAACTTTGCTACCAGTAGTTATGAGCGTACCAATATCGGCAATATGTACAACTCCCAGGCAATGTCGCAGAATACCAAGACTTCCAGTGTCAGCTATTCGCGTAACTTTCCCGACCAGCATCTGAGCATCTCCGCTTCAGGTAATATTGCCCAGACCATGCGCGACTCCTCTATCGCGGTGACTTTACCGGACATGACCATTTCCTTGAGTACCATTTTCCCTTTCAAGCGCAAACATGCAGTGGGAGATGAAAAGTGGTATGAGAAGATTTCCGTTCGCTATACTGGCCGTGTGAAGAACAGCATCAAGACGAAGGACAATCTGTTGTTCAAGAAGAACCTGATACGCGATTGGGAGAACGGTATGCAGCATGAGATTCCGGTAAGTGCCACGTTTACTTTGTTCAAGTACTTCAATGTGACGCCTACCGTAAACTATACGGAGCGTTGGTACACCCGCAAGGTGAAGAAGGACTGGGACGATGAGCAAGGCAAGGAGGTGAATGATACGACCTACGGCTTTCACCGTGTATACGACTACAGTGCCAGTCTGGGTATCAATACCAAAGTTTATGGTATGTACAAGCCATTGTTCATGAAGAAGAAGGAGATACAGATACGTCACGTCATCACTCCCTCCATCAGTTTCAGCGCTGCGCCCGATTTCACTTCGTCCCGTTTTGGCTATTATGACTCTTATATAAAAGACCAGAACGGCATTCGCGATACCGTGCAGTATTCCTATTATGCCGGTCAGGTGTTCAGTCCGCCAAGTGGAGGAAAGCAGGGGCTTATCAGTTTCAATATCTCCAATAACCTTGAAATGAAGTTCAAGGATAAGAATGACTCTATCCGCAAGGTGAGCCTGATTGACGATTTGAGTATGGGTATCAGTTACAACACGGCTGCCCAGGTGCGTCCTTGGAGTGACTTGAGCTTTAATCTCCGTCTGAAGTTGAGCAAGAGTTATACGTTGAGTATGAGCTCTACCTTTGCCACTTATGCTTACGAGTTTGATGAGAACGGAAGGGTGGTGCCCGGTAACCGTACGGAATGGTCGTATGGCCGTTTCGGTCGTTGGTCGGGATATGGTACGTCGTTCAGTTGGACCGTGAACAATGATTCGTGGAAGAAAATAAGGAACTTCTTCACCGGTCAGAAGGATGACGAGGAGCAGGGCCAAGACCAGAATGCCTCGACGGAGGAAGACGGTGACATGGAGGGGGAAACTACCGAGGACGGCACTCCGAAGAAGAAGAAGGAAAAGGCTGCTGCCGATGCTGACGGCTATCAGGTATTCAAGATGCCTTGGTCTATCAACTTCAGTACCGGTTTCAATATTACGGAAGACACCAGTAAGCCCATTAATCGTAAGAACATGCGCTATCCGTACAAATTCAGCCTGAATTCCCTTAATATAAACGGTAACGTCAAGCTTACCAATAAATGGGCTGTCAGCTTCAATTCCGGTTATGACTTCAATGCGAAGGAGATAACGCAGACCGCTTTCAACATCACACGTGACCTGCACTGTTTCAGCATGACGGCTGCCATATCACCTTTCGGACGCTGGAAATACTATAACTTTACCATCCGTGCCAATGCAAGTATCCTGCAAGACTTGAAATGGGAACAGAGAAGCCAGACTCAGAGTAATATTCAGTGGTATTGATGTTTACCAAATTATTTCCGTCTCTCCATGTTCCCGCAAATACTCGTTTGTTTTGCTGAAATGCTTGTTCCCGAAGAAGCCGTTATAAGCGGATAGGGGAGATGGATGTGCCGAGGTAAGTACCAGATGTCGGCTACGGTCGATGAATGCCCCTTTACGTTGGGCGTAGGCTCCCCAAAGAATAAATACAAGATGCTCTTTTTCTTCGGCGAGAATGCGGATAGCCGCATCTGTAAATGTTTCCCAACCTCGGTTTTGGTGAGAACCGGCTTGGTGTGCACGTACGGTGAGGGTAGCATTGAGCAGCAATATGCCTTGCTCTGCCCAGCGTGTCAGATTGCCGGTAGTGGGGGCATCAGTGCCAATGTCATTTTTTATTTCCTTGAAAATATTAAGTAAGGAAGGAGGGAAAGGAACACCGTCATTTACGGAGAAACAAAGTCCGTGTGCTTGTCCGGGACCATGATAGGGGTCTTGACCGATTATCACGACTTTTACTTTGTCAAAAGGGCATAGGTTGAATGCATTGAATATCAGCTTTCCCGGAGGATATATTGCATATTTCCCATATTCGTCCCGTACAAAATCAGTCAATGTACGGAAATAATCTTTCTCAAATTCAGGTTGCAGATGTGCTTTCCAGCTTTCTTCTATTTGAACATTCATAATTGGATCTGTTAGTAGTTTCGGATGCTAAAGTACAAAATAAAAAATAAAGTCCAACCTTTTGAGGGGGTGAACTTTATATTATATGACGGGATAAATGTATATCAAATCAGGTGTATATTGTGTTCCTTGCACTCTTTGCGCATATCTTCCGGCCAGATACTGGCTTGTATCTCACCGATATGCGCCTTGCGCAGATAGAACATACAGAGGCGGGACTGCCCTATACCGCCACCGATGGAAAGCGGCAGTGTATCATTCATCAAGCGTTTGTGGAAGTAAAGTTCCAGGCGTTCCTCTTCGCCTTCCTCTTTGAGCTGGCGAAGCAGGGCTTCCTTGTCTACGCGGATACCCATGGAGGAAAGTTCGATGCTGCGTTGCAGGATGTGGTCCCATAGCAGGAGGTCACCGTTCAGTCCGGGGAGGTCGTTCAGCCCTTTGCTGGTATAGTCGTCGTAGTCCGGGGCGCGTCCGTCGTGCTTCTTGCCGTCGCTCAGCTTGCATCCGATACCGATGATGAACACTGCACCGTATTTCTTGCAAATGGCATGTTCGCGGCATTTGGGTTCCAAGTCCGGATACAGTTGGCGCAATTCTTCGGCATGGATAAAGTGAAGTTTCTGGGGCAGGCAAGGCTTGATTTGCGGATACATCTCATATACCATATATTCTGTGCGCACCATAGCTGCATAGATACGGGTTACTATCTCCTTGAGGAATTCCACATTGCGGTCTTCGGCAGTAATGACGCGTTCCCAGTCCCACTGGTCTACATAAAGGGAATGCAGATTGCCCAGTTCTTCATCGGCACGGATGGCATTCATGTCTGTGTAGATGCCATATCCCGGTTCGATATGGTATTCGGCAAGCGTGAGGCGTTTCCATTTGGCGAGGGAGTGCACCACTTCAGCTTTGGCGTCGCCCAAATCTTTGATAGGGAAAGTTACGGCACGTTCCACTCCATTGAGGTCGTCATTGATACCCATTCCTTTCAATACGAACAGTGGAGCTGTCACACGTCGCAGGCGCAGTTCGGAAGAGAGGTTCAATTGGAAGAACTCTTTAATTTGTTTAATCCCTAATTCAGTCTGTTTTAGGTCCAATAAAGGTTTGTAACCTTCAGGTGTTATCAGGTAGCTCATAAATTTATTCAGTATAACTTCTGTTAAATTGCTCGGCAAAGATAGGAATAATATTGATACTTGCTTCTGTTTTGTGGGAAAAAAGAACAAAATGTTTGTGTAATTGCGGTTAGTCTTCTCAAAGTAATAATAAAAATATTCCTCGGTTTGATATAAAAAGCGTTTGAATGTTAGGAATCTGCTAATTTTTTTATACTTTTGCATCCACATTTGGCTCCGTAGCTTAGCTGAATAGAGCGTCAGATTCCGGTTCTGAAGGTCGTGCGTTTGAATCGCACCGGGGTCACAAAGAAAGGAACTCCCTTTGCATGAATACTTTGCAAAGGGAGTTTCTTTTTATACAATACATCCAGAAAAGTCAACCATACGGTTCTCTTTCTTGTTATAATTTCCATAGAGTTAGAGGTATGAAACAAATAATATTTATTTTTGCAATGTTAATGACTTGTCTGTCCTATGCCGGTAAGCCGGAAGGACGGTCAGAAAGGAGAACAGACATGAAACCAATGAAAGAGATTTATCTGGCAGGAGGATGTTTTTGGGGTACCGAACATTTCCTGAAACAAATAGAAGGTGTGGAGGCTACCCAGGTGGGATATGCCAATGGAAATATAGCCAATCCTACCTATCAGCAGGTATGTACCGGTACCACGGACTTTGCCGAAACCGTAAAAGTACAGTATGATCCCGATGAGGTGGACTTGCCTTTCCTTATCGACCTTTATTTCAAAACGATTGACCCTACCAGCCTCAATAAGCAAGGGGGGGATAGAGGTACACAGTATCGCACGGGTATCTATTATACGGATACCGCCGACCTGCCCGTTATTCGTGAAACCGTTGACCGGCTGGCTGCCAACTACTCCCGTCCGTTGGTTGTAGAGATAGAGCCTTTGAAGAACTTCTATCTCGCCGAAGATTATCATCAAGACTATCTGGACAAAAATCCTGGTGGATATTGCCACATTAACCCCACCTTGTTCGACCTGGCACGTAAAGCGAAGATGAAGAAAGAAGGAGATGGCGAGTATTTAAACCTGGAAAAGTAACGGACAATGGATATACTGTTAATAAGTAATGAAGATACGTGCCGCAGCCGTATCGCGCAGGAACTCCTGCATGCATTTGGCAGGGGAATGAATATCTCTACGGCAGGAATTATGGAGGGGAACTGCGTTCCCGATGCCGTGTGCAATGTGATGGAACAGAATGGTTTCAGCGTGTCTCGCAAGAAACCGTCTGGTGTCGGGACCTATACGCACCGGTCGTGGGACTACGTGATTACCCTATGTAAAGAAGCCGGAGAAGAACTGAAATTTATCACTCTGGATGCCAAGCAGCAGGTGCATTTTAATTTTGAAGACCCCTTTAAAAATCGTTTTCAAAATGAAAGTGAGCAGGAGCAACAAATTGCCGCACTCTATGAAACCATGTACCGGCGGCTGTATGAATTTTACCGCGATGAACTGAGTGGGCAGTTGTTACCCCATTGTACGTGCGGTGCAAACACCTATTGCCGTTGTGAATAGTGAAATATGTGTTTTTTTTGAAGCAATCTCTTGACTCGTCCCTAAGGGCAGGACCTATCTTTGCATCATAAACAAAATGTGCATGAGTTTATGAAGAATAAAATGAAGTTTAAAATCGGAGAGTTTTCCAAACTTTGCCAAGTGACCGTTAAGACGCTTCGTCATTATGAAGAGATAGGATTGATGATACCCGTTGAAGTGGATGAGTGGACGGGGTATCGCTATTACGACATCAGCCAGCTCCGGTGTATGAGCCGTATTGTTTACCTCAAGCAATTAGGGTTCAGCCTCGAAGAGATATCCGAGTTGTTTGCCGATGGCAAGGAATTTCCGGATGCTGAATTGTTGAAGGTTAAAATAGAACGTTGCAAAAACGAGATTGAACACTTGATATGGCGGCAGACCGAACTTGCCAAATTGGAAAATTTACTCCATAAACAAGAGAATGTTATGGAAAAAGTGTTTAAGAAATCCCTCCCTTCAAGAATTTTTGCTACCCATCGCCGTAAAATAGACTCTTATCAGGAGCTGTTCAATCTTTGTCCGAATATTATCGGGCCTGAAATGTACCGTTTGGGTTGTGAATGTCCTGCCCCGGAATATTGTTTCACGGTGGAATATGATGAGGAATATGGGGTTGATATTGATATCGAGTTTTTTGAAGCGGTGGCTGAACGCAAGGAAGATTCGGAACTGATTAAATTCAAGGAACTTCCGGAAGTGCCGGTTGCGCTCTGTGTCAACCATTACGGTGCTTATGAGCATATGCCCGAAACTTTCGCCGAGCTTTTTGCGTATGCCGAGACAAATGGATACGAGGTCATTGACCGTGCCCGGTTTTGCCATATTGACGGCATTTGGAACAAAGAAACGGTGGATGAATGGATGACGGAAATTCAGTTGCCCATCAAACTTTCTTAATCAGCCTTTGATTTCTGCGGAAAGCTTTCAACCGTGAGAATACCTAAAAATAGGGATAGGTAGTCAACTTATTTTCTGCGAACTTTGCAGACTGAAAAAAGAATTGAAATGAGAAGCCTGCATATTCTGTTCATATTGGTAGTTGTCACTTGGCTCGGTTTTCCGCTGAGAGCGCAAGAAGCTATTTCTATCGGGACTCGCCACACTTTGTTTTCGCATGTCTTGAATGAGGCTAGAGAATATTGGGTGTATGTACCTGCAACCCGCCCGGGTGAAAAAGAGGAAAGTTATCCGGTTCTTTATTTGCTGGACGGTGATTCTTTTTTTCATTCGGTGGTAGGTTTTACTCGCTTGTTTTCCACCTCCAAAGTTTCTTCCTTACCGCCCTGTATCGTTGTGGCTGTCCTGAATACAAACAGAACCAGAGACTTTACGCCAACCTGTTCCGCTGCCCGGCGTGACGGAACTGTCCGTCCGGGCGATAAACCGGAAGGGGGTGGGGCAGGACAATTTTGCCGTTTTCTGACGGAGGAGCTACGCCTCGCAGTGGAACAAGACTTGCCGGTGAATGGACAACACTTGTTGGCTGGACATTCTTATGCCGGGTTGTTCACGCTGCATGTTTTGCTGAATTATCCCAGTGCATTTGATACATACATCGCCATAGACCCCAGTTTATGGTGGGATAAAGGATATTTTCAGAAACAGGTAGAACGGCAGGTAGATAAGGTTAACTTTTCAGGAAAGCAACTGTATGTTGCGTTTGCCACTCAGCCGCGTCTTGATAGGAAGCTGATCCACTTTCCCCTGACAGATGATTTTATAGGGAGTGCAGTTCCTCGTATGGAGAAGCGGCATTTGCGGGTGGTATCAAAAAAGTTCCCGGAAGAGACGCATGGAACGGTTGCTCTTCCGGGATTTTATGACGGACTGAAAACGTTGTTCTTCCGTTCTGCGGTTGGAATTTCTCTGCCGAACGAACCTCTCTGAAAAAAAATCTATTTTTCAGTAAGCTGAATGATATGCGCCATTGTACTAAGGGGACTACCTATACCATGGTGAGGTCTGCCAAAATCCTAAAAGCGTCATAGCCTGAGTCGCCTTCCGGCAGGAAGCGCCGAGAAGCGCCGTTTCCTTATAAATCAGTATTTTCAGCTCCGGAGAAGGTTGAGTGTCCTTCTCCGGACACACTGATTAAAAAACTGCAAAAGTGCAGCCGGGGCTTCGTTGACTCCGGGCAATTGGAATAGTAGTACAACTACTGTTGTACAATGAGCGCAGCACCATATGCCCTGCTACCGTACGGAAGTGCATAAAAAAACAGTTGCCTGGAGAAACCCTCTCCAAGCAACTGTTTTCAGCTTCTTGATACTTAACTTTATAATCTACATATTCTAAATCTTTCTTGTCATCAATCGTCAATGTCAATCACCCTCATTTTAGAGTCAAATGTAATTTCCCAACGATTAGACAACTTTATCTCATACTCATTGTCATCGTACTCAATCTGAAGAATTCTTGCATCCGGATAATTGGTCTTTACATAGTTACGTATCGCTTCCGGTACAATCTGTGCAGGAACTTCACTTTGTCTGCATCGTACCTCCTTCCATTCTCCCGATTTATCAAATTCTACCTTCTCCCCATTCGTGAACACCACATCATAGCTTTTATAAAACATTCCCGACTCCAATTTAGCCATTGCCACCTTATGGTCTTTAAAATAAGTCTTGATAAATGTCTGCGCCTTCGCCGGCAACTGGCTCACCTCTATCGGCTTATCATTATCTGCCATTACCATTGTGTGCACTGCAAACATACAAACCAACATCATAACTAACTTTTTCATACTTTTCTATTTTTAATAATTAATACTTTATTTGTTTTCTGTATTGCAAAGATGGGAAGGAAATCTGGAAAGAATTGGGAAAAAAACTCTATTTTTGGAAATGAAAAAAAATCTATTTTTGAAAATGGGTGTTGCGGCTCTTCACCTATGAATTTTTGTTTGCAATGAATATTATTTAAAGACACAATAGACTATTATGGCTATGAAAATATTAAATCAGTTTATCGATGATTTTGTAGGTGTTTTCCAATATCGGTTTATGGATACCTTTCAATATTTTAAAGAAAGGAAGAAAAGTAAATATTTGGGAGATAGATTTGAGGAATGGGTTGTGAAGAACTCTAATATTAGTAAAGAGGGTTATCCGGATCTATGTGATAAGAAAATATTTTGGCGGCTTTTAGATTGGAGAGGTGATAAATACATTGAGGGTTATAGGCCTCTGTCTTCATCATCTCCGGATTTGTTGATGGAGTGTGTTACCACTACGAGTACCATTCATGAAGTTGGAGATATTATAGCTGTAGAATGTAAATGGCGAAGTAAGATAGGTTTTTATCTCGATATAAAAGACATTGAAAAGTACGAGGGGTATATGAATTCCAATCTGTTGAACCGTCCGATAAAAAACTTGTTTTATGTTTTTGGCTTTGGATGGTGTGGTGACAGTCCGGAATCTGTTTATGTAGTTCCTGCCAGAGAATTGTATGATTATGATAAAGATACCTGTAGAATAACGTTCCCTATTAAAGAAACCGAGAAGGAGAAAATGGATAGATTGGAGCGCTTTAAGAAGAAAGACAATAGATGCCTTCTGTACATAAAGTGATGATATTTAGAGCGATACGGCAGCATGCTAGATATTGATTAAACTATAAAAATCAGTAAAGTACTACTGTATACCGATAAAGTATGCAGTAGTACTTTGTTATATAAACTCGAATCAACTGTTATTGTTTGGGTCGCCGTCAATCTTTGTGGCGAAGGCTATTACTGGCATCTAATGCGGTTTGCAACCTTTCCCAGTCGTCACAAAGCGCCTGCATGGACGGAAACAATAAATCTGCTCCGGCATCCAGTAATACCTGCCTGTCCAGCGGACCGGTATTGACTGCCACAGTGAATATGCCGGCTGCTGTTCCGGCTTGTACTCCGATAGGTGCATTTTCTACAACTATAGCTTCGTTGGCTTGTACTCCGGCTTTTTCCAGTCCCATTAGATAAGGCTCAGGATGAGGCTTTCCGTATTTCACATCAAAGGCGGTCACCATGTGGTCGCGCTGAAACATACCAGGGAAGTTGTGGGCAAGGCGGTTCAGCAGGGAGTGTTGGCCCGAACCGGTGACAAGTACCGGAATAAGTCCTGCCGCTTTTACCTTTTGCAGCACTTCCCAAGCACCCGGCATACGTTCCGGTTCCGGGTGGGTACTGAATTCGGCGCTTTTCTCTGCATAGATGCTTTCTATCATCTCGGGAGTGGCATCCTTGCCATACTGGCGTTGATAAACGATGTTGATGGTGGAGGCTCCGGTACGTCCCTCGTGCATGTATGCCTCTTCACGGCTCAAGTGCAGGCCATGACGTTCCATTACTTTATGCCAGGCATCGGCATGGTAGGGCATGGAGTTGAATAACACACCGTCCATGTCAAAAAGAACGGCTTTCAGTTGGATGTAGGGGTGCCCGTGCTTTTCCAGATAACGGGCGATAGAGTTTTCGAACACTTGGTAGATTGGGGATTGAGAATTTAAAAATGCGGGGTAGATAAATAGAGAGTTGAGAATCGGGGAACGGTTCTCTTCGCACTTGTTGTGCAGCCATTTCTCAATTCTCAACTCTCGATTTTAATTTATCACAGTCTTGCCTGGATGGCTTTGGATTCTTCTTCGTAGCCCGGCTTGTTCAGCAAGGCGAACATATTCTTCTTGTATGCTTCCACACCCGGTTGGTTGAACGGATTGACTCCCAAAATATAACCGCTGATACCGCAAGCTATTTCGAAGAAGTAGAGCAGACCTCCGATGCTTTCTTCATTCAGTGCAGGGATAACGATGCGCATGTTGGGTACGCCGCCGTCAACGTGGGCAAGCTGTGTGCCCAATTCAGCCATCTTGTTCACTTCGTCCACGTGCTTTCCGGCGAGGAAGTTCAGACCGTCGAGGTTGGCTTCGTCCGAAGGACTTGCAGCGAATACTGAGTCTTTTCTACTGAAATGACAGTTTCATAAATGGTACGTTCACCTTCCTGAATCCATTGTCCCATGGAGTGCAGGTCGGTAGAGAAATCTACGGATGCAGGGAAGATACCCTTGTTTTCCTTACCTTCGGATTCACCATAAAGCTGCTTCCACCATTCGCTTACGTAGTGCAGTTTGGGATTGTAGTTTACGAGGATTTCAATTTTCTTACCGTTCTTGTAGAGCTCGTTACGCGTAGCTGCATAGATGGCAGCAGGATTTTCTGCAAACGGAACATCTTTTCCACAAGCCTTTTCCATGGCAACTGCACCTGCAACCAGTTTCTCAATGTCGAAACCTGCTATTGCGATGGGCAGCAAGCCTACCGGAGTCAGTACGGAGAAACGTCCGCCCACGTTATCGGGGATGATGAAGGATTTGTAGCCTTCGTTGTCGGCCGTTACGCGGGCAGCGCCCTTTTTGGCATCGGTGATGGCAACGATAACCTTCTTTGCCATATCCTTGCCGCGTTGGTCTTCGCATTGCTTTTTCAACAGACGGAACGCCAAGGCCGTTTCAGTGGTAGTACCGGATTTGGAGATGTTGATAACACCGAATTTCTTGTCTTTCAAGTATTCGGTGAGTTCATATAGATAATCTTCACCGATGTTGTGTCCTGCATACAGAATGACCGGAGCGGTTTTCTTGTCTTGCAACCAAGTGAAGCTGTTTGACAAAGCCTCGATCACCGCACGTGCACCGAGGTAACTTCCGCCAATACCGGCAACTACTACTACCTCGCAGTTGTCACGCAACGTCTGTGCGGTAGCCTTTAGGTCGGCCAGGTGCTCTTTAGTGATGGAAGAAGGAAGGTGTAGCCAGCCTAAGAAAGTCGTTGCCTTTACCGGTTCCGTTTTCCAATGCTTCCTGTGCAGCCTTGACTTGGGCTTCGTAGGCGAAAACATTTTCTTTGGAAATGAATCCAAGAGTCTTTTCAATGTTCAAACTAATCATAATATTCTAGGTTTTAAATTCAGTATTTCGTTTTATCTTTTTTCGCGCTTACCGGAATGAATCGGTAAGCAGCTTGATTTCAATCGTCGGCGAGATACGCTCATACAGAATGTTGTATACTGCATCTACAATAGGCATGTTGACATGATAATGCTTGTTGATTTCCTTGATACATTTTGTACCGTAATATCCTTCAGCAATCATTTCCATCTCAATCTGCGCGCTTTTCACGGAGTATCCCTTGCCAATCATCGTACCGAATGTGCGGTTGCGGCTGAAATTGGAATATCCCGTCACCAGCAGGTCACCTAAATAAACGGAATCACTTACGTTTCTGTTCAGCGGATGTACCGTTTGCAGGAATCTGTTCATTTCCTGTATGGCATTGGACATGAGCACAGCCTGAAAGTTGTCGCCATATTTCAGACCGCTGCAGATACCGGCTGCAATGGCATATACATTCTTCAGCACCGAACTGTATTCAATGCCGGCAACGTCATTACTGACAGAGGTCTTGATGAATGAACTGGCCAGTTTGCGGGCAATGGTGCAAGCCTTGTCGGTGTCGGGACAAGCAATGGTCAAATAAGAAAGGCGTTCCAGAGCCACTTCTTCCGCATGGCAGGGACCTGCCAATACAGCAATATTCTCAGCCGGGACGCCATATTCCTTAGTGAAATATTCCGAGACAATCAAGTTGTCATCGGGCACAATACCTTTAATGGCAGTGATGATGAATTTATCCTTAATCTTAGTCTTCAGTTTCTTCAAGTGAACCTTCAGATAAGGGGAAGGTGTAACGAAGATGAGCGTATCAGATTCTTTCACGACATCATTGATGTTGGAGTTGAAGTTGATACGCTTGGTATCAAACTTGACGCCCGTCAAGTAGGCAGGGTTATGACCAAGCCGTTTGAAGTCGGCAATACGGTCATCGCGTCGCATGTACCAATTTATAGACTCCGCTTGGGCCAGAACCATTTTTGCAATGGCAGTTGCCCAACTTCCTCCGCCCATGATGGCTATCTTACCGGGTAGTTTCATATCGAAATTAATAATTAAAAATTAAAAATTAAAAGAGGGGAAAGGAGTACCTTCCTCCTCCTCTTATCTTTAATCTTGCCTATTTAATTCTTTAATTTTTAATTCTTAATTCTTCCGACCCAGTCAGCAACTTCGTTTACGGTCGGGTTTGCCAGTTCCAATTTATATTTCTTGTTGATACCGCAGATGTCCATGTGGAGTTTTTGCGGATTCACATCTTTCATGTCACTCACCAGGTTGTAGCCGGCTTTCTGGATTACAGCCACCCAGTCTTCGGGGATGCCCAGCTCTGTGTATCGTGCAGGAGCATCTTTGGGGATAACCTTTTCCGGACGCATCTGCGGGAAGAAAAGCACTTCTTGGATAAAGGATTCGCCCGTCATTAACATGGTCAGACGGTCGATGCCGATACCGATGCCCGATGTGGGAGGCATACCGTATTGCAGTGCTTTCAGGAAGTCCTGGTCGATGAACATCGCTTCGTCGTCTCCCTTTTCGCTCAAGCGGAGTTGGTCTTTGAAGCGTTCTTCCTGGTCTATCGGGTCGTTCAGCTCGCTGTAAGCGTTGGCAAGTTCCTTGCCGTTCACCATCAGCTCGAAGCGTTCGGTCAGTCCGGGCTTGCTGCGGTGCATCTTGGTCAGCGGGCTCATTTCTACCGGATAATCGGTGATGAAAGTGGGCTGTATGAAAGTACCTTCGCAGAATTCTCCGAAGATTTCATCAATCAGCTTGCCCTTGCCCATGGTGTCGTCAATTTCCATATTCAGTTCCTTGCACACCTGGCGGATTTCGTCCTCGCTCTTGCCTTCGAGGTCGTATCCGGTCTTTTCCTTGATGGCTTCCAGGATGGGCAGACGGCGGTAGGGAGCTTTGAAGCTAATGGTCTTGCCGTCTATCTCGGTTTCTGTGCAGCCGTTTACGGCGATACAGATGCGTTCCAGCAATTTCTCCGTAAAGCTCATCATCCAGTTGTAGTCCTTGTACTGCACGTACAGCTCCATACAAGTGAATTCCGGGTTATGGTTCTTGTCCATACCCTCGTTACGGAAGTTCTTGCCGATTTCATATACACCCTCAAATCCGCCTACGATCAGTCGCTTCAGATAGAGCTCGGTGGCGATACGCAGGTAGAGGTCCATATCCAGTGAGTTATGGTGGGTGATGAACGGACGGGCGCTTGCACCGCCGGGGATGGATTGCAGAATCGGTGTTTCCACTTCCGTATAGCCGGCTTCGTCCAGTACAGCACGCATGGTCTTGATGATTGTGGCGCGCTTCAGGAATTTTTCTTTCACGCCGTCGTTCACGATGAGGTCTACATAACGTTGGCGGTAGCGGAGTTCGGGGTCTTCGAAAGAGTCGTAAGCCACGCCGTCCTTATATTTTACGATAGGAAGCGGCTTGATGCTCTTTGCAAGTACGGTCAGCTTCTTGGCATGGATACTGATTTCGCCCATTTGGGTACGGAATACAAAGCCTTCGATACCGATGAAGTCGCCTAAATCGAGCAAACGTTTGAACACGGTGTTGTACATCTCCTTGTCCTCGTCCGGACAGATGTCATCGCGGGTGATATATACCTGGATACGTCCTTTGGAGTCCTGTAATTCGATGAAAGATGCTTTACCCATGACGCGGCGGCTCATGATACGTCCGGCTACGGATACGTGGCGCGGTTCGGCGTCGTCTTTGAATTCAGCTTTAATATCGGTAGAGAAAGCATTGGTTACATACTCTGCTGCAGGGTAGGGTTCGATACCCATCGCGCGAAGTTCATTCATGCTGTTGCGTCGAATGATTTCTTGTTCACTTAGTTCTAATACGTTCATTTCGCTATAATTCACTCAATTTGGGGACAAAAATACGAAACATTTTTCAGATAGCGAACCTTTTTCCTTGAAATATAAGGAACGGGGAGTGACATTAATCCTCTCCTTCGGTATCTACCCATTCGATATGCGGGGAGAGGAGGGTGCGTTCCGTCACTTGTCCGCATTGCCCGCGGTAGTATTCGGGGATGAGGCGTATCTGCACCGCAGTGATTTGCGTCGGACTCACTTCTTCTGGGGTGTCTACCCCGGTGCCTTCCGAACGGCAGGTGTAGTAGAACGTCCCGATGCCCTTTAGCTTTACGGAGTGTCCCGAGCTCATCAGCTTGCCCAGCACTTCACCAAGGTTCATTAATACTGCATAAGTATCTCCCGGGGTTACCGTAGACATTTCCGACAATAATCGGGCTATTTCATCCGTTGTATAGGGATGTCCTTTGGTGACGGCTCTTGGGTGCCATTTGTCGTCGCCTTTCTGTTTTACTTTCTTATAGAATGCCATGGGGGCTTGTTGTTATTATGTGTCCGGCTCAACCGGTAGGTCAGGCATGGTTCATACGGTATGAATGTGCCAATCATACGGTATGATTATATCAATCATACGGTATGATTATGGTAATCATATCTTATGATTTATCATTGAATCGCAAAGATAGCATAAATCATCCGCATAGTGTGCAGGTTTAAGGTGTTTTTTCTGCTGTTCTGTTTTAAAAAAAGAGTACCTTTGCACCCGCTAAAAAGAAATAGATATATAATATGGCAGGACAAAAGACTCTCCCTCGGCGTTGGGGACGGAAAGTATAGGTAAACTCTTGATGCAATATGCCGTTCCGGCAATCATCGCAATGACGGCATCCTCTTTATATAATATGGTAGACAGTATCTTCATCGGTCACGGCGTTGGGACGATGGCTATTTCGGGATTGGCGTTGACTTTCCCGTTGATGAATCTGGCTGCGGCGTTCGGCTCGCTGGTGGGTGTGGGAGCCTCTACACTGATTTCCGTCAAGCTGGGGCAGAGGGACTATGACACGGCACAGCGTGTGCTGGGCAATGTCTTTGTGCTGAACATGGTGCTGGGAGTGGCCTTTACCATCATTGTCATGCTCTTTCTCGACCCGATTCTCTATTTCTTCGGAGGCAGTGACCAGACGGTGGGCTACGCCAGGGATTATATGCAGATTATCCTTTTGGGAAATGCCGTTACGCACCTCTATCTGGGGCTGAATGCAGTGCTACGCTCTTCAGGGCATCCGCAGAAGGCGATGTATGCCACCATAGCCACGGTGGTTATCAATACCATACTCGACCCGGTGTTTATCTATGGTTTCGGCTGGGGCATACGTGGCGCTGCCGTCGCTACCATTGTGGCGCAAGTCATCTCTTTGACGTGGCAGTTCAAGCTTTTCAGCAATAAGGACGAGCTGTTGCATTTCCACCGGGGGATATTCCGTCTGAAACGTAAGATTGTATTCGATTCGCTTGCTATCGGCATGTCTCCTTTCCTGATGAACCTGGCAGCCTGCTTCATCGTTATCATTATCAATCAGGGGTTGAAGAAGTATGGCGGCGACTTGGCTATCGGGGCTTTCGGCATCGTGAACCGTCTGGTTTTCATTGTAGTGATGATTGTGATGGGGCTGAATCAGGGAATGCAGCCTATTGCCGGATATAACTTTGGGGCGAAGCTGTACGGACGGGTGAACAAGGTGCTGAGACTGACGATAATCTATGCCACGGCAGTGACCACTTTCGGCTTTCTGGTCGGTATGCTGGTGCCGGACCTGGTGGTGGGCATCTTTACATCGGATGCGGAACTGACAGAGCTTTCGGTCACGGGACTGCGTATTACGGTAATGTTCTTCCCGATTATTGGTTTCCAGATGGTGACTTCCAACTTTTTCCAGAGCATAGGCATGGCAGGCAAAGCGATATTCCTTTCCCTCACCCGGCAGATGCTGATCCTGCTTCCTTGCCTGCTTGTCCTGCCGCAGTTTTTCGGAGTGGCAGGAGTGTGGTACAGCATGCCGGTATCCGATTTGCTTGCAAGTTTGATAGCATTGGTGATGTTGGTTTGTCAATTCCGCAAATTCAGAACCTCTCCCTTGTAGGGATGGGTCGGGGGAGAGGCTTTGAATTTTTCTTCCTACTTTCTGCAGATATTCCGTAAGAATATTTATATTTGCTATCTGCAAACCAATAGATGAACAAGCGTATGGGCAATAATTTTATAATCAATATAGGCCGTCAACTGGGCAGTGGCGGACGGGAGATAGGCGAGAAACTGGCTGCCCGTCTGGGTATTGACTTTTATGATAAGGAACTGATTAGGTTGGCTTCTGAAGAGAGTGGACTGTGTTGTGAGTTTTTTGAGAAAGCTGATGAGAAAGCTTCACAAGGTATTATTGGAGGGCTCTTCGGCATGCGTTTCCCTTTTGTCAGTGACGGGGCTATCCCAGCCACGAATTGCTTGAGTAATGATGCTCTGTTCAAAGTGCAGAGTGACGTGATACGCAGATTGGCAGAGGAGAAGTCCTGCTTGTTTGTGGGGCGTTGTGCCGATTACATCCTGCGAGAACATCCACGCTGTGTCAATGTCTTCATTTCCTGCTCCAATGAGGAGCGCATCAAGCGTATTTGCCGAATGTATTCCATTTCTGAGCGTGAAGCGGAGGAGATGATGAACAAAGCGGACAAGAAGCGTGCCGAATACTATAACTACTACAGCTACAAAAAATGGGGAGCTGCCGAAACATACCACTTGTGTATCGATTCTTCCGTATTGGGTATTGAAGCTACGGTGGACTTTATAGAAGAGTTCGTCAAGAAGAAGCTGAAACTTTAAGGAATTAAAATTAAAGGCTGCGCAATGTTGGTTTAACCCAACTATGCAGCCTTTAATTTTAATTCCTTAATTCCTCCTACATCATTGTCAGCAATATCATCTGTCCCGCCAGAATACGCAGGAACATTGTCAATGGATATACCGTGGAGTAACCTACTGCCGGAGCATCATTGCCTGATGTCTGATTGGCGTATGCCAATGCGGGAGGGTCTGTGTTGCTACCTGCTATCAAACCCATCAGGGTGAAGTAGTTCACTTTGCAGTAGAAACGGGCTATCATACCGATTATCAACAAGGGGATAACAGTTATCAGGAATCCATAGCCTACATACAGTAATCCGCTACCTTCTACTACTGTTTGTACAAAATGCTCACCAGCTTCTATACCGACACTGGCAAGGAAGAGCACGATACCGATTTCACGCAACATCAAGTTGGCACTCATGGTGGTGTACGTCACAAGATGCATTTTGTGACCGAAACGTCCGATGAGGATGGCAACTACCAGCGGACCACCAGCAAGACCTAACTTAACCGGTGTCGGCATACCCGGGAATGCAATAGGGAGGCTTCCCAGCAGGATTCCCAAAAAGATTCCCACAAAAATAGTTACGATATTCGGAGTGTCCAAACGTTTCAACTGATTACCCAATACGCCGGCTACACGTTCTACGGCATCCTGCTGGCCTACCACCATTACACGGTCACCTACCTGAAGTACCAGATTGGGATCGGCAAACAAGTCCATACCCGAACGGTTGATACGGGTTACATTTACACCGTACATGCTGCGGAAGTGGAGGCTTCCCAGCTTCTTGCCATTGATTTCAGATTTAGTGACGAGGATACGGCGGGAAACCATCGGAGTGTCCTGTTTTTCCCAGTCTACGTGTATTTCTTTTCCGATAAAGGCGGTTACCGCTTCGGCATCTTCTTCGGAACATACGATGAAGAGCTGGTCTCCTACGTGGAATATTGTTTCATGATTGGGGATACTGACGTGCCCCTCGTGGCGTATGCGCGAACATACAAACGGGCGTCCCAGAAAATCCTTTATCTGGAGCAGGGTCTTTCCGGAAATTGATTCATTGCGTACCTCGAGGTGAAGCATGTGCGGCTGATGCTTTACATCTGCTTCCTGCGTATTGAGTTCCTGTTCCTCTTTCTTGAGGTTCACCCGGCAGATATAACGGATGGCTATGATGGAACCTATGATACCTACCACACCAAGCGGATAGGCGCAGGCATATCCCAATGCGATGGGGTCTCCCGTATAGTTTATCTGGTTCAGGGCTTCTTGTGCGGCACCCAGACCCGGAGTGTTGGTTACGGCACCATAGAGAATACCTACTATCATTGGCAAGTCTATCCCTCCGTCAATGAAGTAGATGCTCAATGCTACTGCGATATTCAGCAACACGATACCGACAGCAAGCATGTTCAGCCGCATTCCCCCTTTCTTAAAGGAAGAGAAGAAGGAGGGCCCGACTTGCAGACCGATACAGAATACAAATAAAATCAAACCGAATTCGCGGATGAAATGCAAAATGTGTGTTTCGCCCGTGAAGCCAAAATGCCCCATCAGGATACCCGCAAAGAGGACGAATGTGACCCCCAACGATACCCCGAAAATCTTAATCTTACCCAGCAATACGCCCACAGATATTACGAATGCATACAAACAAACGATGTGAGCGACAGATGAAGGGTCCCATAACAAGCTTTCTAACCAATTCATAGTACCTATTAATATGTCGTTTTTTAAAATTTCGCGCAAAATTACTTAATAAAAAGGAGGTGGCAAAGGCTTTGTGGTACTTTTTGCTATATCAACTTTGCAAAAGTAGAGTATGCTTCCGGTGAATACACTGAATCCGTATGGATGCGGAGTCATCTGTAAGTGCAATTTTCTCTAAAAAAAGATTTTGTTCTAAGTATTTCCTTATATTTGCAAGTCTCTTGATGACAAAATGAATAGTATTCATCTATTTTAATTTTAAATAAACTATGGCAGACAGTAAAGAAAAACTCTTCTCGGACTTTTCTCCCGTTTCCACTGAGCAGTGGATGGAGAAAGTTACCGCAGACTTGAAAGGGGCGGATTTCGAGAAGAAGCTCGTTTGGAAGACAAACGAAGGATTTAAAGTGAAACCTTTCTACCGTATGGAGGACCTGGAAGGTTTGAAGACGACAGATGCTCTTCCCGGCGAGTTCCCTTATCTCAGAGGTACCAAGAAAGATAACAATGAATGGCTTGTGCGTCAGGAAATCAAAGTGGAATGCCCCAAAGAGGCCAATGCCAAGGCGTTGGACATCTTGAATAAAGGTGTAGATTCACTCTCTTTCCATGTAAAGGCCAAGGAGTTGAACGCAGAGTATATTGAAACTTTGTTGAAAGATATCTGCGCAGAATGTGTTGAGTTGAATTTCTCTACCTGCCAAGGGCATGTGGTGGAACTTGCAGAACTTCTTGTCGCTTATTTCCAGAAAAAGGATTATGACTTGACGAAGTTGCAAGGCTCCATCAACTATGACTACTTCAACAAGATGCTGGCCAAAGGTAAAGAAAAAGGTGATATGGTGGCAACAGCCAAGGCGCTGCTCGAGGCTACCGCTTCCCTTCCGAAATACCGTGTGTTGAATGTGAATGCGTTGACATTAAATAATGCAGGTTCTTATATTTTCCAGGAGTTGGGTTACGCTTTGGCTTGGGGTAATGAATACATGAACCAGCTGACCGATGCCGGTCTGCCGGCTGCAATGGTAGCCAAGAAGATTAAGTTTAATTTCGGTATCAGTTCCAACTACTTCCTTGAAATAGCAAAATTCCGCGCTGCCCGTATGTTGTGGGCCAATATTGTGGCTTCTTACAGTCCTGAGTGTCTGCGCGACTGCGAAAACAAGGGTAAGGATAACGAGTGTCGCTGTGCAGCCAAGATGAAGATTCATGCGGAAACTTCTTCATTCAACCTGACTTTGTTTGATGCACACGTAAACTTGTTGCGTACGCAGACTGAGGCGATGAGTGCCGCCCTTGCCGGTGTTGACTCAATGACGGTTACTCCGTTCGACAAGACTTATGATGCTCCTAACGAATTCTCTGAGCGTATGGCGCGTAACCAACAATTGCTGTTGAAAGAAGAATCGCACTTCGATAAGGTTATAGACCCGGCTGCAGGTTCTTACTATATCGAGAACTTGACCGTCTCTATTGCCAAACAGGCTTGGGACCTCTTCCTCGCTGTAGAAGAAGACGGTGGTTTCTATGCTTCCGTGAAAGCCGGAAAAGTGCAGGCTGCCGTAAACGAGAGTAACAAGGCACGTCATGCTGCAGTCGCCAAGCGTAAGGAAGTGTTGCTGGGTACTAACCAGTTCCCCAACTTCAATGAAAAGGCCGGGGATAAGAAACCGGTTGAGGCTACTTGCTGTTGCGGCGGCGGACATACGTGCGAAAAAGATGTTCCGACACTGAACTTTGACCGTGCTGCCAGTGAATTTGAAGCGTTGCGTCTCGAAACAGAGGCTTCCGGCAAACGTCCGAAAGCGTTTATGCTGACTATCGGTAATTTGGCTATGCGTCAAGCACGTGCCCAATACTCTTGCAACTTCCTGGCCTGTGCCGGATATGAAGTTGTTGACAACCTCGGTTTCCCGACCGTAGAGGAAGGGGTAGAAGCTGCAATGGCTGCCAAGGCAGACATTGTGGTATTGTGCTCCAGTGATGATGAATATGCAGAATATGCTGTTCCTGCTTTCAAGGCTCTGAATGGCCGTGCCATGTTTATCGTAGCCGGTGCTCCTGCTTGCATGGACGACCTGAAAGCTGCCGGTATCGAGAACTTTATCCATGTTCGTGTCAACGTATTAGAGACATTAAAAGAATTCAACGCCAAACTTTTGAAGTAAGCAACTTCAATCGTAAATCGTAAATCGTCAAATCGTAAATAACATGATGCGAAAAGATTTTAAAAACTTAGATATATATGCCGCTTTTCAGCCCGCCAACGGTGCTGAGTGGCAAAAGGCTAACGGCATCCATGCTGACTGGAAAACACCGGAACACATTGAAGTGAAGCCTGTTTATACAAAAGAAGACCTCGAAGGAATGGAACACCTTGGCTATGCTGCCGGACTTCCTCCTTATCTGCGCGGTCCGTATTCAGTAATGTACACTCTTCGTCCCTGGACCATCCGCCAGTATGCAGGCTTTTCCACAGCGGAAGAATCAAATGCCTTTTACCGTCGTAATTTGGCTTCCGGACAGAAAGGTTTGTCCGTAGCTTTCGACTTGGCCACTCACCGCGGCTACGACCCCGACCACGAACGTGTAGTGGGTGACGTAGGTAAGGCAGGTGTGTCTATCTGTTCCTTGGAGAACATGAAGGTGCTGTTCGATGGAATTCCTTTGAACAAGATGTCCGTCTCCATGACCATGAACGGTGCCGTACTTCCTGTTATGGCATTCTACATCAACGCAGGTCTGGAGCAGGGTGCCAAGTTGGAAGAAATGGCCGGTACTATTCAGAACGATATCTTGAAGGAATTCATGGTGCGTAATACCTATATCTACCCGCCTGCATTCTCTATGAAGATTATCTCTGACATCTTTGAATATACTTCCCAGAAAATGCCTAAGTTTAACTCTATCTCCATCTCCGGCTACCATATGCAGGAAGCGGGTGCTACGGCAGACATTGAGTTGGCTTACACCCTGGCAGACGGTTTGGAATATCTGCGTGCCGGAACGGCTGCGGGTATTGACATCGATGCTTTCGCACCGCGTCTCTCTTTCTTCTGGGCCATCGGAACGAACCACTTTATGGAAATTGCCAAAATGCGTGCCGCACGTATGTTGTGGGCTAAGATTGTGAAGCAGTTCAACCCGAAGAATCCGAAATCACTGGCATTGCGTACGCACTCCCAGACTTCCGGCTGGTCGCTGACCGAGCAGGACCCGTTCAACAATGTGGGCCGCACTTGTATCGAGGCGATGGCTGCTGCATTGGGACATACCCAGTCACTGCATACCAATGCTCTTGACGAGGCTATTGCCTTGCCGACGGATTTCTCTGCACGTATTGCACGTAATACGCAGATTTATATTCAGGAAGAAACTTACATCTGCAAGAATGTCGACCCATGGGGTGGCTCTTATTATGTGGAAAGTTTGACTAATGAGTTGGCTCACAAGGCTTGGGAATTGATTCAGGAAGTAGAGAAGCTGGGCGGTATGGCAAAAGCCATCGAAACCGGTATCCCCAAGATGCGTATCGAAGAGGCTGCTGCGCGTACACAAGCCCGTATCGATAGCGGTTCGCAGACCATTGTCGGTGTGAACAAGTATCGTCTGGAGAAAGAAGCTCCGATTGATATTCTTGAAATTGACAATACTGCAGTCCGTCTGGAACAGATCGAGAACCTGAAGCGTTTGAAAGAAGGACGTAACCAGGCGGAAGTGGACAAGGCATTGGAGGCTATTACTGAATGTGTAAAGACCGGTAAGGGAAACTTGCTGGAACTGGCAGTGGAAGCTGCACGTGTTCGTGCTACATTGGGCGGAGATCTCGTATGCTTGCGAAAAAGTTGTAGGACGTTATAAAGCAGTAATTAGAACTATATCAGGCGTGTATTCATCAGAAAGTAAGAACGACAGCGACTTCAAGCGTGCTTGTGAACTGGCTGAGAAGTTTGCGAAGAAAGAGGGACGTCAACCTCGTATCATGGTTGCAAAGATGGGACAGGACGGTCACGACCGTGGTGCTAAGGTGGTAGCAACGGGTTATGCCGACTGCGGTTTCGATGTGGATATGGGACCGTTGTTCCAGACTCCGGCCGAAGCTGCCCGCGAGGCTGTTGAAAACGACGTTCATGTAGTAGGTGTTTCTTCATTGGCTGCCGGACACAAGACATTGGTTCCGCAGATTATTGAAGAACTCAAGAAGTTGGGCCGTGAGGATATTGTAGTGATTGCAGGCGGTGTGATTCCCGCACAGGACTATGATTTCCTTTATAAGGCCGGCGTAGCTGCCATCTTTGGTCCGGGTACTCCGGTGGCAAAGGCTGCTTGCCAGATTCTGGAAATCCTGTTGGATGAGGAATAATCCGACACGTTAAATGTTAAAAAAAGGACGGTATGCGTTTACATATCCGTCCTTTTTTCTTAATCTGTGTTATAAAACATACTTTTTTATTGGATAATTTGCAGATTTATCAGAAGTCCGTATCTTTGCAATGTGTTTTTCATAGTATTAGATTTAAGGTTAACAAAGGTTGGAGTACAGCGGTACTCCTTTTTTTATGCCCGTACGTCAGCTTTGGGGGAGAAAAATCACCTGGTCTATGTTATCGTTTCTTGCTTATAGTTTCGTTCTTGCCCCCTTTTTATTACCTTTGTCCCGCTAAAAGAATAACGAATGATAGTTTGTATTGCCGAAAAGCCCTCTGTGGCGCGTGACATAGCTGATGTATTGGGAGCGAAAGAAAAGAAGGACGGATACATCGAAGGAAACGGATACCAGGTGACCTGGACATTCGGGCATCTTTGTACGCTGAAGGAGCCGCATGAATATACCCCTAACTGGAAGTCATGGAGTTTGGGAAGCCTCCCCATGATACCTCCCCGTTTCGGCATTAAGCTGATTAGCAATCCCACATACGAGCGCCAGTTCCATACGATAGAGAACCTCATGCAGCATGCCGACATGATTATAAACTGCGGTGATGCCGGGCAGGAGGGAGAATTGATTCAGCGTTGGGTGATGCAGAAAGCCGGTGCACGCTGCCCGGTGAAACGTCTTTGGATTTCTTCATTGACAGAGGAAGCCATCCGTGAGGGCTTTGCCAAGCTGCGCGATGCGTCGGATTTCCAGCCTTTGTACGAAGCAGGCTTGTCGCGTGCCATTGGCGACTGGCTGCTCGGGATGAATGCCACCCGCCTGTACACCATGAAGTACGGGCAGAACCGGCAGGTACTTTCTATCGGCCGTGTGCAAACGCCGACACTGGCGCTGATTGTAAACCGTCAGTTGGAAATACAGAATTTTGTTCCCAAGCAATACTGGGAACTGAAGACCGTCTATCGAGATACCACTTTCTCCACCATCCTCCGGAAAAGTGAGGAGGAACTGGTATTGGAAGCCGAGAAGCAGAAAGAGGCTATAGCTGCCGGGAAGAAACCTAAAAAAGAAGAAGAGAATCGGGGTATCGACCCCATTACCGACCGCGAACGTGGGCTTGTTTTATTGGACCAGATTAAGAATTCTCTTTTTACCGTGACGGATGTCACCAAGAAAGAGGGGAGGGAGGCGCCACTCCGCTTGTTTGACTTGACTTCTTTGCAAGTGGAATGTAACAAGAAGTTTGCCTATTCCGCTGATGAGACGCTGAAAATCATCCAGTCTTTGTATGAGAAGAAAGTGGCTACCTATCCACGTGTAGACACTACCTATTTGAGTGATGACATCTATCCCAAATGCCCCGGCATCTTGAAAGGTCTGCGTGATTACGAGACATTTACAGCCCCTTTGACAGGAACTGCATTGTTGAAGTCCAAAAAGGTTTTCGATAACTCGAAGGTAACAGACCACCACGCCATTATTCCTACCGGTCAGCATCCGCAGAATCTGACGGATATGGAGCGTCGCGTATTCGATTTGATAGCACGCCGTTTCATTGCTGTATTCTATCCCGATTGTAAGTTTGCCACTACCACCGTATTGGGCGAGGTAGAGAGCATAGAGTTCAAGGCTACCGGCAAGCAGATTCTGGAACCGGGTTGGCGTATTATCTTCGGCATCCCCTCGGCACAATCGCAGGAGGAGAAAGAGGAGAAGGGAGAAGAGGAGAATGTGCTTCCGGCTTTTGTGAAAGGAGAAAGCGGACCGCACGTCCCCGATTTGTATGAGAAGTGGACGCAGCCGCCCCGGCCTTATACGGAAGCCACCCTGCTGCGTGCTATGGAAACGGCGGGCAAGCTGGTGGATAACGACGAACTGCGTGATGCGCTGAAGGAAAACGGTATCGGTCGTCCATCTACCCGTGCAGCCATCATCGAGACGCTGTTCAAGCGAAACTATATCCGCAAGGAAAAGAAGAACCTGATAGCCACCCCTACCGGTGTGGAGCTGATACAGATTATCCATGAGGAGCTGTTGAAGTCGGCGGAACTGACCGGTATCTGGGAGAAAAAGCTACGTGAGATAGAAAGGCGGACATATAATGCCGGACAATTCTTGGAAGAATTGAAGCAGATGGTATCGGAAGTCGTGATGAGTGTACTTTCTGATAACAGCAACCGCCACATCACCATCCAAGCGCCTGCTCCCGAAAAGGGCAGTAAGGTTTCTGCCAAGACAGAGGCTGCCGATAAGCCGAAAAAGGAGCCGAAGAAAAGAACACCGAGAAAGTCTGCCGCCGCAGGTAAAAAGACGGAGCAGGCTTCGGGCGCTGTGGCAGCTTCAAGTACGGAGGCTTCCGTACAAGCTGATGACTTCGTCGGCCAGCCTTGTCCGCTTTGCGGAAAAGGTACCGTTATCAAGGGGAAAACGGCTTACGGTTGTTCCGAATGGAAATCCGGATGTACATTCCGCAAGCCGTTTGAATAAGGGTAATCACATTAAATAATTCTCTCCGCCATGTATTTCCAGAGGGGAGCAGCCATCAGCGCCTGGCGGATGCTTCCTTGTTGCAGCAAGTCCTTGACCTCCTGCAAGGAAAGCAGGTGTACGGTCAGGTTCTCCGTATCTTCCAAGTGTTGCTCGGAGATTTTCTCCACGTCCGTAGCCAGGAAACAGTAGGTAATGTTGGTGTGGGTACTTGGATTGGGAGAGATTTGCATGAACTCTTTCCATACTCCGTTTCCATAGCCGGTTTCTTCCAAAAGTTCCCGTTGTGCGGAAACCATCGGAGAGCCGTCCTCTTCTTCGCATACCCCTGCACAGAGCTCATAGGACGTTTCTTGTATGCCATGCCGGTATTGGCGGATAAAGACAAATTGTCCATTACGGGTGATGGCGATGGTATTCACCCAGTTTGGATATTCCAATATATAATAGGAGGGGATGTGGTTGCCGTTGGGCAGCACTACATGGTCCTTACGCACAGTGAGCCACGGAGCCCGATGAAGGTATTCGCTGGATAAGACGGTCCAGGTGTCTTTTGATTTTTCCATAATGGTAAAATTGACTATATTTTAAACAGCATCCCTCCGATATTATCTGTCGTGGCTCCCGTCACCGAGGCGAGGCATCCGGGTGTGTCCGCCATATAGAGGGCACCCAGGAAAGCAAAGATTAGGGCTTCCTTGTATTCTATGATTTGCCGGCTGGGAATCACGATTTCACACGGACACAAGGCGTCGATACGTTCTATGAGGAACTTGTTGAATGCACCTCCGCCGGTAATCAGCAGTTTTCCGTTACCATCGGGCAAGGGGCGGGCGGTGATGATGCGTGATATTTGCCAGGCGGCATGCTCGTAAAAGGTACGTAGCATATTCTCCATACTCAAGCCATAACGCTCGAGCATGGGATATACCAGCGTTTCCACCCACTCCCGTCCCAATGACTTCGGTCCGGACTGATGGTAGAAATCCATTCCGTTCAGTTCGTCCAGCAGTTCTTGGCAGATGTTGCCTTGCCGTGCTATCTCGCCGTCACGGTCAAATTCCAATCCTATTTGCCGGCAGTAATGGTTGATGACGTAATTCACCGGACTGATGTCAAAAGCGATGCGCCGCCCGTCCTGCTCGAATGAGATGTTGGAGAAACCGCCGATATTCAAACAGAAGTCGTAGTCGGCAAAAAGCAACCGGTCGCCAATAGGTACGAGTGGAGCGCCCTGCCCACCCAGCATGATGTCCAGCCGCCGGAAATCCGAAACGGTAGGTATACGGGTTTCAGCGGCAATGGCGGCTCCGTCACCTATTTGGTACATGATTCTCTTTTGAGGCTCATGGAAGATGGTATGCCCGTGGGAGGCGATAATATCGGGGTGGACTCCAAATTCTTGCATGAACTCGTTGACACGTTCACCGAGAAACTTTCCATAGGAGCTGTGGAAAGTGATGAACTCCAAAGCACTCATTGTCTGTGCACCGGTACCCAATATCTGCTTCATGGCGTCGGGGTAGCTATAGCCTTTTGCACAGTCTATGTGGAAAGACCATTTTCCGGCTTGCTGCCGGAAAGTGCAACAACATACGTCCAGCCCGTCAAGGGAAGTGCCGGACATCAGGCCGATGGCTTGAATTTGGAAGTCTTTCATCCTGATTTTCTTGTTTTATTTATAATTGAGGTAGAATTCGACAACAGCTTCTATTCCTTTACGGAAGATGTCCAATGGTATATTCTCATTAGGTGAGTGGATGGCGTTGGATTCGAGCCCGAAGCCCATCAGAACGGTTTTGATGCCCAGTACTTGCTCGAAAGTGGAGATGATGGGGATACTTCCACCCCGACGCACTGCCAGCGGTTTCTTTCCAAAAGCTTTTTCAAAACCTTTTTCGGCGGCTTGGTAGGCGGGTAGGGTGATGGGACATACATATCCTTGGCCTCCATGCATCGGAGTGACTTTTACCTGTACTGAATCCGGCGCTATGTCCAGAATGTAGTCGGCAAAGAGCCGGGATATCTTGTGGTGGTCCTGGTGGGGAACCAACCGGCAGGATACCTTGGCGTATGCCTTGGATGGGAGCACGGTTTTGGAACCTTCGCCCGTATAGCCGCCCCAGATGCCGCATACGTCGAAAGACGGACGGCAACTGTTACGTTCCAGCGTACTGTAACCTTTCTCTCCGAAAAGTGCTTTTACATGGATAGCCTTTTTGTATTTCTCTTCGTCGAAAGGAATGCGGGCTATCATGTCGCGCTCGGTTTGGGGAACTTCTTCCACATCGTCATAGAAGCCCGGTACGGTGATACGTCCCTCTGCGTCCGTCACTTGGCTGATTATCTGGCAAAGTACATTGATGGGGTTGGCAACAGCACCGCCGAAGTGACCGCTGTGTAGGTCGCGGTTGGGGCCGGTCACTTCTATTTCCCAATAGGCCAGTCCGCGCAGTCCGGTGGTCAGTGAAGGCAGGTCTGCACCAAGCATGCTGGTGTCCGAAACCAGAATGACGTCTGCTTTCAGCAACTCTTTGTGCTCCTGGCAGAAGCTTTCCAGGCTGGGCGAGCCGATTTCTTCTTCTCCTTCGAAGATGAATTTTACGTTGGTTTGCAGCAGTCCGTTTCTGACGAGGTATTCAAACGCTTTCACTTGTATGAAAGATTGCCCTTTGTCATCATCAGCACCACGTGCCCAGATATGTCCGTCGCGTATTTCCGGCTCAAAGGGTTCGCTTTTCCAAAGTTCGAGAGGTTCGGCCGGCATCACGTCGTAGTGGGCATATACCAATACGGTCTTGGCGTCCGGGTCTACGATTTTCTGTCCAAAAACAATCGGGTTGCCTTTGGAGGGCATTACGAGGGCTTCATCCGCTCCGGCTTCGAGCAGCAACTGTGCCCAGCGTTCGGCGCAGGCAAGCATATCGTCGTGATGCTCGGGTTTGGCACTGATGCTGGGGATACGGATAAGACTGAACAGGTCTTCCAGCATTTTAGACTCGTTCTCTGTGATATATTTCTTTATTTCCATAGGTGAATATTATAGTTGAGTTGTTCTGTCAATCAGGTAATAATCCAGCAATGTCATTGCTGCCATTGCTTCCACGATGGGTACTGCGCGTGGCAATACGCACGGGTCATGGCGTCCTCGGGCTTTCAGGGTGGTGTCTACACCGTCAATGTTCACGGTGTGTTGTTCCATCAGTACGGTTGCCACGGGTTTGAAGGCTACACGGAAATAGATGTCTTGCCCGTTGCTGATTCCACCTTGTATGCCGCCCGAATGGTTGGTGCGGGTTTCGATACGTCCGTTGTTATTGTAGAACACATCATTCTGTTCCGAGCCTTTCTGCTTTAATCCCTTGAAGCCGTCTCCATACTCGAATGCTTTTGCTGCATTGATGCTGAGCATGGCGGCTCCGAGTGCTGCATGGAGTTTGCCGAATACGGGTTGTCCCAGTCCGATGGGGCATCCTTTGACGACACAGGTCACCACTCCTCCGATCGTATCTCCTTCTCCCTTTATCTTGAAGATGAGTTCTTCCATTTCTTTTGCCTTCGCCGGGTCGGGGCAGCGGACCGGATTGGTCTCTATCAGGTCGAGGTCGTATGCGGTATAGTTTTCTTCAAGGCGGATAGGACCTACTTGTGAAGTGTACGCCGTGATGTGTATACCCAGCTGCTTCAGCGCCAATTTGGCCAGGGCACCCGCTACTACACGCGAGATTGTTTCACGGGCTGATGAACGTCCGCCTCCGCGGTGGTCGCGGATGCCATATTTTACTTTATAAGTATAGTCGGCGTGTGACGGGCGGTAGACTTCTTTCAGATTATTGTAATCGTCAGAATGCTGGTTTTGGTTCCATACAATGAATCCTATGGGGCAGCCCGTGGATTTTCCTTCGAAGATGCCGGAGAGGAACTCCACTTTATCACCTTCTTTCCGGGCGGTAGTGATACGTGACTGTCCGGGGCGGCGTCGGTCGAGTTCTGCCTGGACGAAATCCATATCAATGACTATTCCTGCAGGGAATCCGTCTATAACTCCTCCCACACCCTTACCGTGCGATTCCCCAAAACTGGTAAGACGGAGAATATTTCCAAATGAGTTGAACATATCAAATGCTTTAAAGGTTTATATATGAGGTTAATGTGCCAATACGCTTTATAAGAAATGCTTTTGACTTTATAAAGATAACAACTTTTTTTCATAAAACGTTTAAGGAAATAAGATAAAAAGTCTTTTCCGCATAAAGTTGCCTGCCTTTGCCAGAGTTTGGCCAATGGCTTGTTCTTTATAAAAATGGCTTGTTCTTTATAAAAATGGCTTACTCTTTATGAAATCTGCATCCGAATTTCACTCGTAATGATGAAAAAAGGAACATTTATTTTTTAGAAAAGACCTTGTACTGTAACCTTAAAAAGTGTTACTTTGCACCTTTGATTTAAAATGGGAAATTAATAGCTCCCTTGGGAAGCTTTTTATTAACTAAACAAGTACTCAAGAAAGTATGAAAAAGAATTTATTTTATTTATTTGCATTGATCTGTTCAATGAGTTTATTCACGGCTTGTAGTGATGATGACGATGACAAGGTAGTATGTCCTGTGCCGCAAACAGAGTTTACAGTTGCAACAGGTTTGAACTTGACTTATAACGGTGGAACAATGTTGGGAAAGAAAGTAACTTTTACTCCGGATGCTTCTGATGCAACCAAGGCTACTTTGGTATTGGCTGGCAATTTGGATCTTTCCGGTATTCTTACACGTGAAGCGGCTTCCGGTTCTTTTGGCGCAGGCGTATTCCCGGGTTCTCCGGTTGTAACCCTTCCGGTTACTTTGAATATACAAGGTGACGAATGTTCGTTTTCCGGCACAAGTGAGACCGATTATTGTACTTTTGACTATGCAGGAAAGGTTACTGCTTCTTCCTTGAAATTGGATTTAACTAATGTCGCATTGAAAAATTCCGCTTTATCCGGAACAACTTGGGTTCCTACACCCCTTAATTCTGATTATACGGAAGAACCGATTCATTTGATTTGGGAATCCAATAAGAATGTAGAGGTAATGCCTGGCTGGGGGCTACCGATTCAAACAATTTTGACGTTAGCTCTTCGTATGCCTTTAATTGACGCAGGTGGTGATGATAAAGTGAATGTAGAAGATATGTTGTGTAGTGTGTTGCATGATATTACTTTGGGTGCTGACGGTAATATTTCTGCTTCTTATGTTGATGCCGCTCAGGGAGGTACCTCTGTTGTTAAGACTCCTGCGAATGTTGCACAATATGTGGTTCTCAGTGATACCCAAATGAAGGTATATTTGAATCTGGATGCTATCATCGCCAATGTAAAACGTCTGGGCAGTTCTACCAAGGCTATCGATATGAGTGAAATCTTGTCTCAGGCTGTTACGTCTTTGCTTCCTTTGGTAACTGACGGTGTGCCTTTGACTTACGAAAAGAACGAAGGTAAATTAAAGGCTTATTTGAATACGGATTTGTTATTGCCTTTGATGAAAAATATAGTTGCTCCTTTATTCTCGGATGAGGAGTTTGTGAATATGCTTATCGAAGCAATGAAAGCTGATCCTGATTTTGGAAGTATGGCCGGTATGGCAGAAGGTATGTTGAAGGGTTTACCTGAAATAATTAATGAAACAACTCGTTTGGAAGTTGGTTTGAACTTGACTGCCGCTAAATAACTTTTTTTTCGATATGGAATTTTCCCTCCTTTGTCTCCTGATTTTCAGGTTATAGAGGAGGGATTTTTGTTTGTTTTTTCCTACATTTGCATGATAAATAATCAAATTGTAGAAATGATATGACAGAAACGGAAAGACGACAGATTATTGCTTTGGTTAAATCTGAAGTAATTCCTGCCATTGGTTGTACAGAACCTATAGCTGTGGCATTGTGTGTAGCAAAGGCTGCGGAAGTGCTGAATAAGCGTCCCGAAAAGATAACTGTATTGCTGAGTGCCAATATTCTGAAAAATGCAATGGGAGTGGGTATTCCAGGTACGGGGATGATTGGATTACCGATTGCTGTGGCGCTTGGCGCCTTAATAGGTAAGTCGGCATATCAATTGGAGGTTTTGAAAGAAAGTACTCCTGATGCAGTGGAGGCAGGAAAGCGTTTCATAGAAGAAAAGCGCATTCATATATCTTTAAAAAACGATATGGAAGAGAAGCTTTATATAGAAGTATGTTGTGAAGCTGATACGGACAAGGCAACAGCTATTATTGCCGGTGGGCATACTTGCTTTACTTATATAACGCGCAACGGTGACATCTTATTGGACAAACAAATTGCCTCTTGTATCGAAGAGGAGGATGTATTGGACTTGACTTTACGCAAAGTGTATGACTTCGCCATGACAACCCCATTAGACGACATCCGTTTTATCCTTGAAACGGCCCGTCTGAATAAGGCGGCTGCAGAACGTTCTTTTGAGGGTGATTACGGACATGGTCTGGGAAAAATCCTTCGCGGTACTTATGAGCACAAGGTTATGGGGGATAGTGTTTTTTCCCATATTCTTTCTTATACTTCCGGTGCCTGCGATGCCCGTATGGCAGGAGCTATGATTCCGGTCATGAGTAATTCAGGAAGCGGTAATCAAGGTATATCCGCTACGTTGCCGGTTTTGATTTATGCCGAAGAAAACGGAAAATCGGAAGAAGAATTGATTCGTGCCTTGATGTTGAGCCATTTAACAGTAATCTATATCAAGCAGAGTTTGGGACGCTTATCTGCCTTATGCGGTTGTGTGGTTGCTGCTACGGGTTCCAGTTGCGGTATAACTTGGCTAATGGGAGGAACTTATGAACAGGTGGCATATGCTGTACAGAACATGATTGCCAATCTTACCGGAATGATTTGTGATGGTGCCAAGCCCAGTTGTGCATTGAAAGTAACCACCGGAGTTTCAACCGCAGTGCTTTCAGCCATCATGGCCATGGAAAACCGTTGTGTGACTTCCGTAGAAGGTATTATTGATGAGGATGTGGATCAAAGTATCCGTAATCTGACAAAAATCGGTTCTAAAGGAATGAATGAAACGGATAAATTGGTATTGGAGATAATGACAAGTAAATAATATAGAATTTGAAAATTAAAGAATTAAAAATTAAAGAATTACCATGCGGCATGCTTAATACTGTGTAGTCTGATTCTTTAATTTTTAATTCTTTAATTTTTAATTCTTTAGTGGCAGCATCCGCCTCCACATTCATGGTCGCCGCATCCGTCGCCACAGTCACCACAACCGCAGCTACCACAACCGCCACCCATCATACGGGCAACTTCAGCAAGCTCTTCGTTCGTGGCCGGGCGGCTTTCCACCACTTCTCCGGTAAAGTTCAAATCACAACCTGCGAGTGGATGATTCATGTCCATTACAACTACGTCTTCCTTTACTTCTACTACACTTCCATTGATGCGTTGACCTTCAGAAGTCATCAAGGGGATGACAGCGCCTTCCACTACACGGTCGCTGTCGAATTCTCCTTCTATCATGAAGATTTCTTTGGGGAGGTCAATGACATGGTCGTCGTCATATTCACCATAAGCTTCTGATGCCGGAATGGTAAAGTCGAATTTATCGCCTATCTGCAAGTCTTTTATCTGGGCTTCAAAGGGTTCGAGTGTCATTCCCAGACCTGAGATAAACTGAAAAGGATGCTCTACGGGTGCTTCTTCTTCGAAATCTTTTTCTCCGTTTTCGATTGAGTACAGCTTATATGCTACGGTGATGTACTTGTTTTCTACTGTTTCCATTAATTTTCTATCTTTATTTAATTAGTAAATACTGTTTTTTTGAGTATTTGAAGAGACAAAGATACGAATTATTTGTTTCGGGATGTAGAGAGCCTTTGGTAATTTTCAGATTATTAAATGGTTTCAATGATTGGCAATACATTTACATTGGCTGTCTGAATGGTTCTATTTAGAACTGTTAAGTGATAAAATAGGATTTTAGGGCGATTTTTTCTTACGATTATTCATATTTATCTTATTTTTTTCTTCAATTTGTTTGGAGATTATAAAAAAGCCCTTACCTTTGCAGCACGAACAAAAAAGAAGAATTAAGTTATGAATTTACATACATCTATTAACCTGGCAGTCCTGCATATTATTCGCGTCGTGGTGGTGGCATCAAGAGCGTGAGAAAGGTTATGTATGTATTCGTACGTTAGAAGATAATTTATTAAGCCTTTCTCACTATAGTGGGAGAGGCTTTTTCATTAAAAGGAGATTTGAAAATGAAGCATCAGTTACGCAGCTCGTTCAGCACACAAGGTCGCCGCATGGCGGGAGCCCGTGCATTGTGGACGGCGAATGGTATGAAGAAGGAACAGATGGGTAAGCCCATTATCGCTATAGTCAATTCATTTACACAATTCGTCCCCGGACATGTACACCTGCACGAAATAGGCCAGTTTGTAAAGGAAGAGATTGAAAAGCTGGGGTGTTTTGCTGCGGAGTTCAATACGATTGCCATTGACGACGGTATCGCTATGGGACACGACGGTATGCTTTATTCACTGCCTTCAAGTGATATCATTGCCGACAGCGTGGAATATATGGTGAATGCTCATAAGGCGGATGCTATGGTTTGCATCAGTAACTGTGACAAGATTACTCCGGGGATGCTGATGGCGGCTATGAGGCTGAATATACCGACTGTGTTTGTTTCAGGCGGTCCGATGGAAGCCGGGGAATGGAACGGACAACATTTGGATTTGATTGATGCTATGATTAAATCTGCTGATGAAAGTGTGGGCGATAAAGAGGTGGCACAGATTGAGCAACATGCCTGCCCCACTTGCGGATGCTGCTCAGGCATGTTTACCGCTAATTCCATGAATTGCCTGAATGAAGCGATTGGATTGGCACTGCCCGGTAACGGCACGATTGTAGCCACTCACGAAAATCGCAAGAGACTGTTTGAGGATGCAGCTAAGTTGATTGTAGCGAATGCCTTTAGATATTATGAAGAAGGGGATGAGAGTGTACTCCCGCGCAGTATTGCTACTCGCGAGGCATTTTTGAATGCCATGACGCTGGATATTGCGATGGGCGGTTCCACTAATACAGTACTTCATTTGTTGGCTGTGGCTCACGAAGCCGGAGCGGATTTTAAGATGGACGACATTGACATGCTCTCTCGCAAGACCCCCTGCTTATGCAAGGTAGCTCCCAATACCCAAAAGTATCATGTACAAGACGTTAACCGTGCCGGTGGCATCATTGCCATCATGGATGAGCTTGCCAAGGGCGGATTGGTCGATACGAATGTCCGCCGTGTGGATGGAATGACGTTGGCAGAGGCAATCGACCGGTATAGTATTACCAGCTCTAATGTATGTAAAGAGGCAATCAAGAAATACTCCAGTGCGGCAGCCGGAAAGTTCAATCTGGTACTCGGCTCACAAAATGCGTCTTATAAGGAACTCGATACGGACCGTGCGACTGGTTGTATCCGTGATTTGGAACATGCATACAGCAAGGATGGCGGTCTGGCGGTTTTGAAGGGAAATATAGCTCAGGACGGTTGCGTTGTCAAGACTGCCGGTGTAGACGAGAGTATCTGGAAATTTACGGGGCCAGCGAAAGTCTTCGACTCACAAGATGCGGCTTGTGACGGTATTCTGGGTGGAAAGGTGGTCAGTGGAGACGTCGTCGTCATCACTCACGAAGGGCCGAAAGGTGGACCGGGTATGCAAGAGATGCTTTATCCTACTTCTTATATCAAATCCCGCCATCTGGGTAAGGAGTGTGCATTGATTACCGACGGGCGTTTCAGTGGCGGTACTTCCGGACTAAGTATCGGACATGTTTCTCCCGAAGCGGCTGCCGGTGGTAATATCGGCAAGATTAAGGATGGGGACATTATCGAAATTGATATACCGAACCGTTCTATCAATGTGAAGTTGACGGATGAAGAGCTTGCAGCACGCCCTATGACTCCGGTAACCCGCAACCGTGAAGTCTCCAAAGCATTGAAAGCATATGCCAGTATGGTGAGTTCCGCTGACAAAGGGGCTGTGAGGCTGATTGATTAAAAGCCCCCCTTTCCGAAAGCGAGGGGGAGGAGAGAATGAAACAAATTTTTCAAGCTACTATTGAGCTTTTAAATATAATGAATAGATAAAGTATGGCTGATAATAATAAAAAGAGTAACTTTTCCTCCCTCTCCCAAGGAGAGGGTCGGGGTGAGGCTCTAATAACAGGCGCAGAAGCATTGATGCGCTCTCTGGAGCATCAGGGAGTAAAGACCATTTTCGGTTATCCGGGTGGCAGCATCATGCCGGTATTCGATGCCTTATACGACCACCGGAAGGAATTGAACCACATCTTGGTTCGCCATGAACAAGGAGCAACCCATGCGGCACAAGGCTTTGCACGTGTATCAGGCGAGGTTGGCGTTTGTCTGGTTACCAGTGGACCGGGTGCTACCAATACTATCACGGGCATTGCAGATGCCATGATTGACAGTACGCCTATCGTTGTCATTGCCGGCCAGGTAGGGACGAACTTCTTGGGTACGGATGCATTTCAGGAAGTGGACTTGGTAGGCATTACTCAGCCTATCACGAAATGGAGTTACCAGATTCGTCGTGCAGAAGATGTGGCCTGGGCAGTGGCACGTGCTTTCTATGTGGCAAAGAGCGGACGTCCGGGACCGGTCGTGCTGGATTTTGCTAAAAACGCCCAAGTGGAGAAAACAGAATATGCGCCTACTAAGGTGGACTATGTCCGTAGCTATCTTCCCGTTCCCGAAATGGAGCCGGAGGCCATACGGAAGGCTGCTGAATTAATAAATGGTGCGAAACGGCCTTTGGTGCTGGTTGGACAAGGCGTGGAGCTGGGAGAAGCCCAGCAAGAGCTTCGTGCTTTCATTGAGAAAGCCGGAATGCCTGCCGGATGCACTTTATTGGGACTTTCCGCATTACCTACGAACCATCCGTTGAACAAAGGAATGCTTGGTATGCACGGTAACCTGGGGCCCAATATCAATACCAATAAATGTGATGTCCTTATCGCCGTAGGCATGCGCTTTGATGACCGTGTGACGGGTAAATTGGAAACATATGCCAAGCAGGCGAAGATTATCCACTTTGATATTGACCCTGCCGAAATAGATAAGAATGTAAAGACTGATGTTGCTGTCCTGGGAGATTGCAAAGAGACACTGGCTGCCGTTACCCAATTGCTGGAACCCGCCAACCATCAGGAATGGATTGACAGTTTCCGGCAATACGAGGAAGTGGAAGAGGAAAAGGTAATCCGTCCGGAATTACATCCGGCAGGAAAAGCGCTAAGCATGGGTGAGGTGGTGCGTGCTGTGAGTGAGGCTACCCATAACGAGGCGATATTGGTGACTGATGTCGGCCAGAATCAGATGATGTCCGCCCGTTACTTTAAATATAGCAAGGAACGCAGCATTGTTACTTCCGGTGGCCTGGGTACTATGGGCTTCGGCCTTCCGGCAGCTATCGGTGCCACTTTTGGACGTCCGGACCGCACGGTATGCGTATTCATGGGAGACGGCGGCTTGCAGATGAACCTGCAGGAACTGGGTACCATCATGGAGCAGAAAGCACCGGTAAAGATGATTTTGCTGAACAATAACTTCCTCGGTAATGTTCGTCAATGGCAGGCGATGTTCTTCAATCGTCGTTATTCGTTTACTCCGATGATGAATCCGGATTATATGAAGATTGCTTCGGCATATGATATTCCTGCACGCAGGGTAATGACCCGCGAGGAGCTGGCAAAAGCGATTGACGAGATGATAGCGACTGACGGTCCGTTCCTGCTCGAAGCTTGCGTGGAGGAAGAAGGAAATGTGATGCCGATGACACCTCCGGGCGGTTCGGTCAATCAGATGTTGTTGGAATGCTGAAGTCATGCGAAATTAAAGAATTTACTCTATCTATGGATAAAAAACTATATACAATCATTGTTCATTCGGAAAACTTTGCCGGTTTGCTGAATCAGGTGACGGCTGTGTTTACCCGCCGGCAGATAAATATCGAGAGTTTGAATGTTTCGGCATCCTCCATCAAGGGGGTACATAAATATACCATTACCGCCTGGACGGATAAGGATACCATTGAGAAGGTGACGAAGCAAATCACCAAGAAGATAGATGTGCTGCAAGCCCACTATTTCACGGACGATGAAATCTATCAGCACGAGATTGCCCTTTATAAAATAACGACCCCTACGCTGGAAGAAAAACCGGAGGTGTCCAAAGTAATCCGTAAGTACAATGCCCGTATTGTGGAGGTGAATGCTGTATTTGCCATTGTTGAGAAGAATGGCATGAGTGAGGAAATAACCAATCTTTATGAGGAGTTGCGCCAGTTGGATTGCGTACTTCAGTTCGTCCGTTCGGGTCGCGTAGCCATTACGACCAGCTGCTTTGAGCGTGTCAATGAATATCTGGCGGACCGTGAAGCAAAATATCGTCAAAGTAAACACCAGGAATCATGATGAGCGAGAACAATAAAATAGGTACCTACAAGTTTGTTGCCGAACCGTTTCATGTCGACTTTACCGGACGGCTGACAATGGGAGTATTGGGCAACCATTTGTTGAATTGTGCGGGTTTCCATGCCAGCGACCGCGGTTTTGGCATCGCGACTCTAAACGAGGACAATTATACTTGGGTATTGTCCCGTCTGGCTGTCGAACTGGATGAAATGCCTTATCAGTACGAAGATTTCTCCATTCAGACTTGGGTGGAGAATGTCTATCGCCTTTTTACAGACCGTAATTTCGCTATCATCGATAAGGAGGGCAAGAAGATTGGGTATGCACGTTCCGTTTGGGCGATGATTAGCATGAATACCCGTAAGCCGGCAGATTTGCTGGCTCTTCATAGTGGCAGCATTGTAGATTATGTTTGCGATGAGCCTTGCCCGATAGAAAAACCTTCGCGGATAAAGGTGGCCTCAAAGGAACCGGTTGCTGCTTTGGTAGCCAAATACAGTGATATTGACATTAACGGGCATGTGAACAGCATCCGTTACATCGAGCATATCCTTGATTTGTTCCCGATAGAGATGTATAAGGAGAAGCGCATCCGTCGTTTTGAAATGGCATATGTAGCCGAAAGCTATTATGGGGATGAGTTGACTTTGTTCATGGATGATGCCGGTGAGGGCGTTTACGATGTGGAGGTGAAAAAGAATGGCAGCGAAGTGGTCTGTCGCTCTAAAGTGATATTTACAGAGAAATAAATAAATTTATCAACGTTGGCGTAAGCCACAAATAAAAATTAAAACAAAAAATGGCACAATTGAATTTTGGCGGTGTTATTGAGAATGTAATGACCCGCGAAGAATTTCCTTTGGAAAAAGCACGTGAGATTTTGAAAGATGAAACAATTGCAGTAATCGGTTATGGCGTACAAGGCCCGGGCCAGGCTTGCAACCTGCGTGATAACGGTTTCAATGTGATTGTAGGACAACGTCCGGGTAAGACATACGAAAAGGCTGTGGCTGACGGATGGGTACCGGGTGAGACTTTGTTCGGCATCGAAGAGGCTTGTCAGAAAGGTACTATCGTCATGTGTCTGTTGTCTGACGCAGCTGTAATGTCCGTATGGCCTACTATCAAGCCGTTCTTGACTCCCGGAAAGGCTCTTTACTTCTCTCACGGTTTCGCTATTACCTGGAGCGACCGTACGGGCGTGGTTCCTCCTAAAGATATTGATGTTATTATGGTTGCTCCCAAAGGTTCCGGTACTTCACTTCGTACCATGTTCCTCGAAGGGCGTGGCTTGAACTCATCATATGCCGTCTATCAAGATGCTACGGGTAAGGCTTTTGACAAGACGATTGCACTGGGTATCGGTATCGGTTCGGGATATTTGTTCGAGACAACTTTCATCCGCGAAGCAACTTCCGACTTGACCGGTGAACGCGGTTCTTTGATGGGTGCTATCCAGGGCTTGCTGTTGGCTCAGTACGAAGTGTTGCGCGAGAACGGACATACTCCTTCCGAGGCTTTCAATGAAACGGTGGAAGAATTGACTCAATCCTTGATGCCGTTGTTTGCCAAGAACGGTATGGACTGGATGTATGCCAACTGTTCTACGACGGCGCAGCGTGGTGCGCTGGATTGGATGACCCCGTTCCATGATGCCATCAAGCCGGTTGTACAGAAATTGTATGCAAGTGTGAAGTCGGGCAACGAAGCTCAGATTTCTATCGACAGTAACTCCAAACCCGATTATCGTGAGAAGCTGAATGCAGAATTGAAAGCCTTGCGTGAAAGCGAAATGTGGCAGACTGCTGTTACAGTTCGTAAACTTCGTCCGGAAAACAATTAATCAGCTTTATATAAATAGGTGAAATACCCTCTTCGGTGTTACCGGAGGGGGTATTTCTTTATTATTGATTCCCTATATTTTGAATAAACTCCAATAGCTTCCGGTAAAAACCGTGATGTTTCAGCGTCTCTGCCTCTCCCAATATCACCAGCTTCATACGTGCCCGGGTGATGGCTACATTCATTCTCCTTAAATCATTCAGGAATCCTATCTGTCCTTCTTCGTTGGCACGGACAAGGCTGATGAAGATAACATCGCGCTCTTGCCCTTGGAAGCCATCCACCGTATTTACAGTGAACAAGCTGCGATAAGGCTTGAGTGAAGCGTCTGCCTTTATCTTGCTGCGGAGATATTGCACTTGTGCCTTGTAAGGGGAGATGATGCCGATGTCTATTTTTTCTTCCAGAATGCGGTTGCCACCGATACGGTTGATGTAGATTTTCAGTTCTGATAGGAGCAGGTCCGCTTCCGCCTTATTAATGCGTCCGAAAGTCTCTCCCACAAATTCTTCTTTGAAATCCATTTCGGAGGTGTCAATCCAGTGGATGGGGGTATCCCAGTCCAGGATGCCCCGGTAACGCACTTCGGGAGCGGCTTCCAACTCGCCATTATAAAACCATTGGGAAGGAAATTTCATGATTTCCTCGTGCATGCGGTATTGTACTTTCAGCAAAGAGACAACGGCAGGTTTGTTGGACACCACTTTCTCCATCAATGTTCGTTCCAGACCTCCACGGGCAGCTTCGTAGCATTTTATAGTGGGCGGAAGTTGGCAGTGGTCACCCGCCAACACCACGCGGTCTGCTTTTCGGATAGCTATCCAGCAGGCAGCTTCTAAGGCCTGGGCTGCTTCATCAATGAAAAGGGTGCCGAAACGGCGTCCGTTCAGCAGCCGGTGATTGCTGCTTACTAGCGTGGAGGCTATGACATGTGCCCCATCAAAAAGCTCTGCATTGATTTGTATTTCCAATGCGGTGGCGCGGTCGCGCAGGCGGCTCATACGGCTGCGTACTCCTTCGCGTTCGTCATAGCTGCCACGGCGGGCACGGCTGCCCAGTTCACGGAGATTTTTCCGGATGCTCCACAGCTCCGGATAAAGCGGATGGTTCTCGAAACGACGCTCGTAGGTAAAGGAAAGCATCTTGTCGTTGACACGGGTCGGATTGCCGATACGCAGGACATTGACGCCACGGTCTACCAGTTTTTCCGAAATCCAGTCGACGGCAGTATTGCTTTGGGCACATACCAGTACCTGCGGTTCCCGATGCAGGGTTTCGTAGATGGCTTCCACTAAGGTGGTCGTTTTTCCGGTTCCTGGAGGACCATGTACAATGGCCACGTCGCGAGCACACAGCACTTTGTTTACAGCTGTTTCCTGCGTGGAGTTCAGCCAGGGAAACCGTACGGGATAGAGCTCTCGGAAACCGGCTTTCGAGGTTCCCAGCAATATGTCCCGCAATTCGGCCAGGCGGTTGCCTTTGGAGCGTAACGTATCTTCCAAGGCTTCGAACATGGTCCGATAGGATGTTTCGTCGAAATAAAGTTGCACGCCGAGGTTGTCCGTTTCCTGCACTTCCATCACGGCACCGGCTCCGGGCATTATCGCTACCATCCGTGTCTCGTCGGCATAGCTTACGGTAGCGGTGAAGTTCATATAGGTTATTTTTCCATCGGCAGACTGGCGGAAAAAACATACGGGACGGCCGAACTCAAAATTATGTTCTATATCGGTATTTTCTGTGTGTGTAATTTCTATTACTAATTGATTCAACGAGTTATAGTAACTTCGTCCCGGAGTGGCAGGATACCAGCAAAGTCCCCGTTTCACTTTCCGGGCAACCCCCATGTTTTCGGTTTGGCGTTTGAATTCCTCTTTTTCGTATTCGTATTCCATGCGCAGCAAAAGTTGTTGCTGCTGGAGGTGAATAATAGGACTATTTGAATCTTGTTCCTTCATGGTTGCAAAGGTAATCATTCTTCGCTTCCGACGGAAAAAATGCTTTATTTTGTTAAACTATTCAGCCTTTTTATTTGTTTATGATATTAATTTGTAATATTTACAATATTGAATTTTTTAAAAAGAGTGGTTATGGTATATGATTTAGCAATGCTCAAAGCGTTTTATGCCGCTTATTCGGAGAAGATAGAACGTGTACGGAACGTACTACAGCGTCCGATGACTTTAGCGGAGAAAATTTTGTATGCTCATTTGTATGATGGGGATAAAGTGAAGAACTACAGACGGGGAGAAGACTATGTGAATTTCCGTCCCGACCGTGTGGCCATGCAGGATGCAACGGCTCAAATGGCCTTATTGCAATTTATGAATGCAGGCCGTGAGCAGGTTGCCGTGCCTTCCACTGTGCACTGTGACCATTTGATTCAAGCATATAAAGGTGCAAAAGAAGATATCGCGACTGCTACGAAGACCAACGAGGAGGTCTATAATTTTCTCCGTGATGTTTCTTCCCGCTATGGCATAGGTTTTTGGCAGCCGGGAGCAGGCATTATTCACCAGGTGGTATTGGAGAACTACGCATTTCCGGGTGGAATGATGGTAGGCACGGACTCTCATACGCCCAATGCCGGAGGTTTGGGCATGGTGGCCATTGGTGTGGGTGGTGCCGATGCGGTGGATGTGATGACTGGCATGGAATGGGAATTGAAAATGCCGCGTCTGATAGGCGTACACTTGAAGGGTAAATTGAGTGGCTGGGTAGCTCCCAAAGACGTTATTCTGAAGTTGGCGGGTATTCTTACTGTAAAAGGGGGAACCAATGCCATCATTGAATATTTTGGACCGGGAACCGCTTCATTGTCTGCCACTGGAAAGGCTACCATCTGCAATATGGGGGCAGAGGTGGGGGCGACTACCTCCCTTTTCCCTTACGATGAGCGCATGGGTACTTATTTGAAGGCTACCGGACGTGAAGAAGTGGCAAAAATGGCTGCTTCCGTAGCTGCCGACCTTCGCGCCGACGACGAAGTGCTGGCAAATCCGGAAAAATATTACGACCGCATCATTGAAATAGACCTCTCGCTGTTGGAACCGTATATCAACGGGCCCTTTACGCCGGATGCAGCAACACCGATATCGAAATTTGCCGAGGTAGTGATAACCAATAACTATCCCCGCCGGATGGAAGTCGGCCTGATAGGGTCGTGCACCAATTCGTCCTATCAGGATTTGAGCCGCGCAGCCTCCCTTGCCCGGCAGGTAAAGGAAAAGAATTTGAAGGTTGCTTCCCCGCTGATTGTCAACCCCGGCTCGGAGCAGATACGTGCTACTGCTGAACGCGACGGCATGATTGCCGCTTTCGAAGATATTGGCGCAACGATAATGGCGAATGCCTGCGGACCTTGTATTGGCCAGTGGAAGCGCCATACTGATGACCCCGAACGCAAAAATTCCATCGTCACCTCTTTTAACCGTAATTTTGCCAAACGTGCCGATGGAAATCCCAACACTTTTGCTTACGTCGCTTCCCCGGAGATAACGATGGCACTGACCATTGCAGGCGACCTCTGTTTCGACCCCTTGCGGGATACGCTGGTCAATGCCAAAGGAGAGGTTGTGAAACTGTCCGAACCGGTCGGTGAGGAATTGCCGGCACACGGATTCATCGGAGGACAAAAAGGATATATTGCTCCAAACAAGGGACAGACGGAAATTACGGTCAATCCTCATTCACAGCGCTTGCAACTGCTGACTCCCTTCCCTGCCTGGGATGGCATGGATTTGCTGGACATGCCTTTATTGATTAAAGTACAGGGGAAATGTACCACCGACCACATTTCCATGGCAGGGCCATGGCTACGTTTCCGGGGACATTTGGAGAATATTTCGGACAATATGCTGATGGGGGCTGTCAATGCTTTCAATGGAGAGACGAACAAGGTTTGGAACCGCTCCACCAATACCTATGGAACAGTGTCAGGCACTGCGAAGCTGTATAAGTCCGAAGGTATCCCTTCCATGGTCGTTGCCGAAGAGAATTATGGTGAAGGTTCCAGCCGTGAGCATGCTGCCATGGAACCGCGCTTCCTGAATGTACGCGTCATTTTGGCGAAGAGTTTTGCCCGTATCCATGAGACGAACTTAAAGAAACAAGGCATGTTGGCGCTGACCTTTACGGATAAGGCCGATTATGACAAGATTCGGGAACGCGACCTGATTTCTGTCATGGGGCTGAAAGATTTTGCTCCGGGACGCACGTTGAAGGTGGTTCTTCATCACGAGGATGGGAGTAAAGAAAGTTTTGAAGTACAACATACGTATAATGAACAGCAGATAGCTTGGTTCCGGGCCGGTTCTGCACTAAATGCACGATAGAATATGGAAAAAATTACTGTACCTTTTATTACCGGCGATGGAGTGGGAGCAGAAGTGACCCCATCCATGCAGGCTGTCGTGAATGCCGCTGTCAAGAAATCCTATGGTGACCGGCGTGGCATTGAATGGAAAGAAGTGCTGGCAGGAGAACGTGCTTTCCACGAAACCGGCTCCTGGTTGCCGGACGAAACCATGGAAGCCTTCCGCACCTATAAGGTGGGCATCAAAGGTCCTTTGACAACTCCCGTCGGTGGAGGTATCCGTTCCTTGAACGTAGCCTTGCGTCAGACGCTCGATTTGTATGTCTGCCAACGTCCGGTACGTTGGTATAAGGGCATTGTTTCTCCACTCAAAGAGCCACAGAAGGTGGATATGTGCGTATTCCGTGAGAATACCGAGGATATTTATGCAGGCATCGAATGGGAAGCCGGAACTCCGGAGGCTGAAAAGTTCTATCGTTTTCTCCGTGATGACATGGGGGTGACAAAAGTCCGTTTTCCCGAAACCTCCTCGTTTGGCGTGAAGCCCGTTTCGAGAGAAGGAACAGAGCGCTTGGTGCGTGCCGCCTGCCAATACGCCCTTGAGCATCATCTGCCTTCCGTGACCTTGGTACACAAAGGAAACATCATGAAATTTACGGAAGGCGGCTTCAAGAAGTGGGGGTACGAACTGGCAGAACGTGAGTTTGGTAAAGAACTGGCAGAAGGGCGTCTGGTCATCAAGGACTGCATTGCCGATGCATTCTTGCAGAACACGTTGCTTATCCCCGAAGAATATTCCGTGATTGCCACGTTGAATCTGAACGGCGATTATGTGTCCGACCAACTGGCTGCCATGGTAGGCGGCATCGGCATTGCACCGGGTGCGAATATCAACTATAAAACGGGGCATGCCATCTTTGAGGCTACTCACGGGACGGCTCCGAACATTGCCGGGAAAGACATTGTGAATCCTTGTTCCATCATCCTTTCCGCTGTGATGATGCTTGAATATCTGGGTTGGAAGGAAGCTGCCTCTCTTATAGAGAAAGCTTTGGAGCAGAGTTTCACCGAAGCCCGTGCTACTGCCGACTTGGCACGTTTTATGCCGGGTGGCGTCTCGCTGTCCACTTCGGCTTTCACCCGGGAGATTGTAGGAAGAATAGAAAATGGGAATAACGAATAAAACGAAACGATTATGAAGAAGGAGTACCTGATTTACAAGCTTTCCGAAGATTTGAAGGAAGCTACCCGGATTGAGAATGAACTGTTCAGGAAGTTTGATGTGAAGCGCGGTTTGCGTAATGAGGACGGCACGGGAGTCTTGGTGGGGTTGACCAAAATAGGCAATGTGGTCGGCTATGAACGCATCCCCGGTGGAGGGCTGAAGCCTATTCCCGGCAAATTGTTCTACCGCGGTTATGATGTGGATGACTTGGCACACGCCATCATCAAAGAGAAGCGTTTCGGTTTTGAGGAAATTGCCTACTTGTTGCTTTCCGGTCGCCTGCCCGACAAGGAAGAACTCTCTTCTTTCCGTGAACTCATCAACGACAACATGCCGCTGGAGCAGAAGACCAAGATGAATATCATTGAACTCGAAGGAAACAACATTATGAACATCCTGGCGCGCAGCGTACTCGAGATGTATCGTTTTGACCCTGATGCAGATGACACTTCCCGCGATAATCTGATGCGGCAGAGCATTGAGCTTATTTCGAAATTCCCGACCATCATTGCGTATGCCTATAACATGCTTCGCCATGCCACCCATGGCCGTTCACTGCATATCCGCCATCCGCAGGAAAACCTTTCCATTGCCGAGAATTTCCTCTATATGCTGAAGAAGGACTACACGGAGCTGGATGCCCGCACGCTCGACCTGCTGCTGGTTCTTCAGGCCGAGCACGGTGGTGGTAACAACTCCACTTTTACCGTACGTGTCACTTCTTCTACCGGGACGGATACTTACTCTTCGATAGCGGCAGGTATCGGTTCCTTGAAAGGGCCGCTTCATGGAGGTGCCAATATCCAGGTTGCCGATATGTTCCACCATCTGCAGGAAAACATTCAGGACTGGACGAATGTGGATGAGATTGATACTTACTTCACCCGCATGCTCAACAAGGAAGCCTATAACAAGACCGGCTTGATATATGGTATCGGACATGCCGTCTATACCATTTCAGACCCGCGCGCCATACTGCTGAAAGAACTTGCCCGCGACCTTGCCCGCGAAAAAGGGAAAGAACGCGAGTTCGCTTTCCTTGAACTGCTCGAGGAGCGCGCCATTGATGTGTTTGGCCGTGTGAAGAATAATGGCAAGACGGTTTCGAGTAATGTGGATTTCTATTCGGGCTTTGTCTACGAGATGATTGGACTGCCGCAGGAAATCTTCACGCCTTTGTTTGCTATGGCACGTATTGTCGGTTGGTGTGCACATCGCAATGAAGAATTGAACTTTGAAGGTAAGCGTATTATCCGTCCTGCCTATAAGAATGTTTTGGATGAGGTGACTTATGTGCCCATTAAGAAACGGTAAGGATTAGACTTGTATCTTTTAAATCGTTCCATCACGGGGAAAAAATCGTTCCACCATGGTGGAACGATTTTTTCTCCATGGTGGAATGAAATTTACTCCATGATGGAACGATTAGATTTTCGTATCTCTACTGCTTAATCTTCTCAGTAAAAAACACTGGTTTTTGTATGAAAAAACAATTATCCGGGGAAAACGATTTGTTTGTTGTGAGTTTTCTTTATCTTTGCTTCGCATAAATAAAGAACTATGAATCAGGAAACTTTTCAGATATTTCTGTGGGTAATGAGTGCTGTGGCATTGGCTGTCTTTATTGCACTCTATTTTGTCAAGGCAGGCTATGGCATGTTCCGTACTGCTTCGTGGGGAATTTCCATCAATAATAAACTGGCGTGGGTGCTTATGGAAGCGCCGGTATTCATCGTCATGTTTGGGTTGTGGGGGAAGAGTGGAGCGGGATTTGCCGTGCCGGTATATTTCTTCTTCCTGCTGTTTCAGTTGCACTATCTTCAGCGGGCCTTTATTTTTCCGTTCCTGCTGAAAGGTAAAAGCCGGATGCCGGTAGCTATTATGGCGATGGGTATCGTCTTCAACCTTTTGAACGGGATGATGCAGGCGGGCGGTTTGTTCTATTTCGCTCCCGAAGGCTTGTATGCCGATGGCTGGGCCTATTTGCTGAAACCTCATGCCTTGTTGGGAATCATTCTGTTTTTTGCAGGTATGTTCGTCAATTTGCATTCCGACTATGTGATACGTCATTTGCGTAAGCCGGGTGATACGAAGCATTATCTTCCCGGAAAAGGGCTTTACCGATATGTCACTTCTGCCAATTACTTCGGTGAACTGGTGGAATGGACGGGGTTTGCCATACTCACAGCTTCTCCCGCCGCCTGGGTGTTCGTCTGGTGGACGTTTGCCAACCTTGTTCCCCGTGCCGATGCCATTCACCGCCGTTATCGGGAGGAGTTTGGTGATGAGGCGGTAGGAAAGCGCAAACGCATCATTCCATTTCTTTATTAATGGAAAATGGAGAGTTGAAAATGGAAAATGAATAATTCATAACTTATAACTCATAACTCATAACGATGGAATCCAAGTTATTCACCCCTGTCACTTTCGGACCGTTGACCTTGCGTAACCGTACCATTCGTTCGGCTGCTTTCGAGAGCATGTGTCCCGGAAACGCTCCGTCGGACATGTTGCTCGACTATCATCGGTCGGTAGCGGCGGGAGGCATCGGTATGACTACTGTGGCTTATGCGGCCGTTACTCAGAGCGGGCTTTCTTTTGACCGCCAGTTGTGGATGCGTCCCGAGATTATCCCCGGACTCCGTAGGCTGACTGATGCCATACATGCGGAAGGGGCTGCGGCAGGCATCCAGTTGGGACACTGTGGCAACATGTCCCATAAAAGTATTTGCGGTTGTATGCCCGTCGGCGCATCTTCCGGTTTCAATCTTTACTCTCCTACCTTTGTGCGCGGACTGCGTGCCGATGAGCTGCCGGAGATGGCGCGTGCTTATGGGCGTTCGGTGAATCTGGCACGGGAGGCCGGATTTGATTCTGTAGAGATTCATGCAGGGCATGGCTATCTCATCAGCCAGTTCTTGTCCCCGTCCACCAACCATCGGAAAGACGAGTTCGGAGGCTCGTTGCAGAACCGTATGCGTTTTATGGATATGGTGATGGAAGAAGTGATGAAGGCTGCCGGCAGCGATATGGCAGTGCTTGTGAAGATGAACATGCGTGACGGTTTCCGTGGAGGGATGGAGCTGGACGAGACGATGCAGGTGGCGCGCAGGCTGGAGCAGTCGGGAGCACATGCGCTGGTCTTGAGCGGTGGGTTCGTCAGTAAGGCGCCGATGTATGTCATGCGGGGCGAAATGCCTATCCGCAGCATGACGCATTACATGACCTGCTGGTGGTTGAAATACGGTGTACGTATGGTAGGCAAATGGATGATACCGAGCGTACCGTTTAAGGAAGCCTATTTCCTGGAAGATGCCTTGAAATTCCGTGCCGCCTTGAAGATACCGTTGGTTTATGTGGGTGGCCTGGTTTCCAGGGACAAGATAGATGAGGTGCTGGATGACGGTTTCGAGGCTGTGCAAATGGCACGTGCTCTGCTCAATGAGCCGGGGTTCGCCAACCGCATGCGTGCCGAAGAGAATGCACGTTGCAACTGCCGGCATAGTAATTATTGCATTGCCCGGATGTATTCCATCGAGATGGCATGCCATCAGCATTTGAAGGAGGAACTTCCACCTTGTCTGAAAAAGGAGATAGAGAAAATCGAAGCGAAAGGCTGATTTTTAGTTTTTAATTTTCAATTTTTAATTATTAAAGTGAATTTAGCTGTTATAACTGGGGCAGACGGTGGCATGGGCATGGAAATTACCCGCGCAGTGGCAACTGCCGGCTATCAGGTCATCATGGCATGCCGTGACCCCCAAGCTGCCGAACCCAAGCGGCAACTGCTGATGCGTGAAACCGGTAATCCGCGTATTGAGACTGCTCCCATTGATTTGGCATCTCTGGCTTCAGTGGCCGCATTTGCAGAGCATCTGTTGAAGCGGGGAGAGCCGTTGGCGTTGCTGATGAACAATGCCGGAACCATGGAAACGGAACGCCGCATTACCGAAGACGGACTGGAACGGACGGTGAGTGTCAATTATGTAGGGCCTTACCTGCTGACCCGCAAGCTGCTGCCATTGATGGGAGAGGGGAGCCGTATTGTGAATATGGTATCTTGTACGTATGCCATCGGTCATCTTGACTTTCCGGATTTTTTCCTCCGGGGAAGAAGGGGGGACTTTTGGCGCATTCCTATATATAGCAACACGAAGCTGGCATTGACTCTGTTCACCATCGACTTGGCCAGTCGCGTCAAACACAAAGGTATTGTTGTGAATGCGGCCGACCCGGGGATTGTGTCTACCAATATCATCACCATGCATATGTGGTTTGACCCGCTGACAGATATACTTTTCAGGCCTTTTATCCGTACTCCCCGTAAGGGAGCTGCAACGGCTGTCGGCTTATTGCTGGATGAGGATGCCGGTAAACGTACGGGGACATTGAATGCCAGTTGCCGTCCCAAGTCTCTTTCGGAGAAGTACACCCGGCATGTACAGATGGAAGAACTGTGGGAGAGGACGGAAAGTATAGTGAAAAAATGGTTGTAAAAAACAGAGAAGGCGCATATGTCGCCTTCTCTGTTTATGGGGTATCTGAACTGTCTGTCATTAGATAGACAGTTCTCTCAATACATTTACAAGGTCTTTCTTGATGGGTTTGTCATTCTTGATGGCCTTCGTGAAGGGAACGTATACCACTTCATCGTGGTCTATGCCTATCATCACATTACGTTGTCCTTCCATGATGGCGTCGATGGCGGCAGCGCCCAATCGGCTGGCAAGGATACGGTCGTGTGCCGTAGGGCTGCCACCGCGCTGCAAGTGACCGAGGATGGTTACGCGTACGTCATATTGGGGGTATTCGTTCTTTACACGCTCTGCATAGTGCATTGCACCGCCGGTCAGTTCACTCTCGGCTACCAGTACGATACTGCTGTTCTTGGATTTCCGGAAACCGTTCTTGATGAATTCTTCCAGTTGGTCCACTTCCGTACTGAATTCCGGGATAATGGCTGCTTCTGCTCCGGAGGCGATGGCGCCGTTCAGAGCGAGGAAACCGGCATCGCGTCCCATGACTTCTACGAAAAACAAGCGCTCATGGGAAGTGGCTGTATCACGGATTTTGTCCACAGCATCCAGGATCGTGTTCAGCGCGGTGTCGTAGCCGATAGTGGTATCTGTTCCATAAAGGTCATTGTCGATAGTTCCCGGCAGTCCGATACAAGGCACGTCAAACTCTTGTGCAAAGATACGAGCACCGGTCAGCGAACCGTCGCCTCCGATAATCACTAAGGCGTCAATGCCTTCTTTCTTCATGTTGTCGTAAGCAATCTGGCGGCCCTCGGGAGTCGTGAACTCTTTGCAGCGGGCTGTCTTCAGGATTGTACCACCCAGCTGGATGATGTTGCTGACATTTTGGCTTTTGAATTCTTTGATTTCGCCGGTTACCAGACCTTTGTAACCTCTATATATACCTTTAACTGAAAGTCCGTTGTAAATAGCCGAACGTGTCACGGCACGTATGGCTGCGTTCATTCCCGGAGCATCACCTCCTGATGTCAAGATACCAATGCACTTAACTGTTCCCATAACAATCTTTTTGTTTAGTATTAATAATCATGATGAAAAATAGATTGGAACTATTTTTTCATGCCGCAAAGATAAAAAAAAGCTGAGGCCGTGACTAATAAATTACGTTAATTTGCTGTTCCAAAAGGATGACAAACTGTTATTTAAGTTTTGACTTTATGGCTTCTGAAATTTCTTCCATCAGCCATTTGGGGGTGGAAGTGGCTCCGCAGACACCGATGGAATTGGCACCGGCTAACAGAGAACTATCTATTTCTTCGGCACTGTCTATCAAATGTGAGTTGGCATTGACTTTTTTACACTCACTGAACAGCATCTTGCCGTTAGAGCTTTTTTTGCCGCTGACAAAGAATATTAAATCATGGGAAGCTGCAAATTTCCGGATATTAGGTATCCGGTTTGCTACTTGTCGGCAGATAGTGTCATAGGACTCGAAAGTGACTTTCGGTGAGATATGTCCCTCTATGTATTTCACAATGTTTTGAAATCCGTCCAGAGACTTTGTGGTCTGGGAGTAGAGACGGATGTCTTTGCTGAAATCCAGTTTCCTTGCCTCTTCCTGCTTTTCGATGACGATGGCCTTTCCGGTGGTTTGTCCTACCAGACCCAGTACTTCGGCGTGTCCATTTTTGCCATAGATGACAATTTGCTTGTCGCGGTTGTCTTCCTGGACGTACTCTTGCTTAATCTTCTTTTGCAGGCGGAGTACGACCGGGCAGGTTGCGTCAATGATTTCTATATTGTTGCGGCGGGCAATGTCATAAGTTTCAGGGGGCTCTCCATGAGCACGCAGCAGCACTTTGGCGTTGTGGAGGTGGTCGAATTCCTCATGGTTGATGGTAATCAGCCCCATTGCCTTCAGGCGTTCCACTTCACGGCTGTTGTGCACGATGTCTCCCAGACAATAGAGGGTTCCTCCTTTCGCCAGTTCCTCTTCTGCCTTGTTTATTGCGGTGACAACTCCGAAACAGAAGCCGGAGCCTTCGTCTATTTCTACTTTGCCATATCCGGTTCAGTTCTTCTCCTTTATAACCCGTTCGAATTGTTCCGCCAGCCATTCCTTTTGTTGGGAAATGCTCAGGTGGCTGTTGTCCAACAATAAAGCGTCAGAAGCTTTGCGCAGCGGACTTACATCCCGGTTTTGGTCAATATAGTCCCGTTGTTTCACATTTTCCAGAATTTCGTCAAAGCTGGCTTCTTCCCCTTTGGCCTTTAGTTCGTCATAGCGGCGTTGTGCCCGTATCTCGGGGGTGGCGATTACAAAAATTTTCAGCTCGGCATCCGGAAAAACGGTAGTGCCGATGTCGCGCCCATCCATAACGATACCCTTGGCCTTGCCCATCTCTTGTTGCTGTGCCACCATAGCTTCGCGTACGAAATCCAATGTTGCAATGGGGCTGACACGTGAAGATACTTCCATGGTACGGATTTTGTTTTCTACATTTACTCCGTTCAGGTAGGTATCCGGGCGTCCGGTTTCGGGGTTCAGGCGGAAAGAAATATGTATATCCTTTATTAGACTTTTCAGTTTTTCGGCATCTATGCGGTCACCCTGGAAAATACCATTCTCTATACTATATAATGTTACTGCCCGATACATGGCACCACTATCTATATATATGTAACCGATTTCGCGGGCGAGGTCTTTGGCCATAGTGCTTTTCCCGCAAGAGGAAAAACCGTCGATTGCTATTGTTATCTTTTTCATGACTTTTATGCTATAGTTATATAGGTATAACACCTGCAAAACAGAAAATTTCAATATTTCATTTAAAATTCTTGCCAAAGATACGGTATTTTTAAAATATCTCGTTACATTTGTGGCACAAAAGCATATGAAGGTTTTTGAAGGATTAAAAAAATGAAAATGGAGCGCCTATTGTGTAAAAAAAAACAGCAGAGCGTGAACATTCTTGGGAAAAGTGCTATATTTGCCCAAAATGAGAAACACTAATAATTATATTATAAATTATGGAAATTAAGAAATCACCTAAGGCAGACCTGGAGAGTAAGAAGTCGACTTGGCTGCTTGTCGGTTATGTAATCGTGCTCGCTTTCATGTTTGTTGCGTTCGAGTGGACAAAGCGTGACATCAAGATTGATACGAGCCAGGCTATTACCGACCTAGTATTTGAAGAGGAAATCATCCCTATTACAGAACAGCCGGAGCAGGTTACTCCTCCGCCCCCCGAAGCTCCTTCGATTGCAGAAACGCTGACTATCGTTGAGGACGATGCCGACGTGGAAGAAACTGCCATCGTATCTTCTGAGGAATTGAATCAGGCTGTGGAAATCAAATATGTTCCCGTAGCAGTGGAAGAGGAAGAACCGGAAGAACAGACTATTTTTGAGGTGGTAGAACAGATGCCTGAATTCCCGAACGGTGGTATGGCTGGTTTGATGCAGTATTTGAGCAAGAACATTAAATATCCTACTATTGCACAGGAAAACGGAACTCAAGGCCGTGTAACTGTACAGTTTGTGGTCAATAAGGACGGTAGTATCGTAGATGCTAAAGTGCTGAGAGGTGTTGACCCGTATTTGGACAAAGAAGCTGTCCGCGTGATTATGGGCATGCCGAAGTGGAAACCCGGTATGCAGCGTGGTAAACCCGTTCGCGTTAAGTATACCGTGCCTGTAATGTTTAGATTGCAGTAATAAAATATCTATAAGTGGGAGAGGCTGCCGGAATGCAGCCTCTTTTCATTATCCGCTATTTCCTAAATTCTGAAAATGCCATGTTTACAGCCTCCGAGCTTTTAGAAAGAATAAATTCTCATATTGCAGAATTGCAGTTTGTCCGTACTCCTCAAGGTTTATATGCTCCCGTTACCTATGTGTTGTCCATGGGCGGAAAAAGAATCCGTCCGGTATTGATGTTGATGGCCTACAATCTGTATCGGGAGGATATTACCCGTATTTTTAACCCTGCAACGGGGATTGAAGTGTATCATAATTATACTCTTTTGCACGACGACTTGATGGACCATGCAGACCGTCGCCGTGGCAAGGAGACAGTACATAAAGTCTGGGATGACAATGCCGCCATTCTTTCGGGGGATGCAATGCTTGTATTGGCTTATCAGTTTATGGCTCAATGTCCGGTTGAATGCCTGAAAGAGGTAATGGATATATTTAGTCTGACTGCACTGGAAATCTGTGAAGGACAGCAGCTGGATATGGAGTTTGAACATCGGAAGGATGTGAAGGCAGAGGAGTATCTGGAAATGATTCGTCTGAAAACTTCGGTATTGTTGGCTGCAAGCTTGAAGATTGGCGCTCTTTTGGGAGGGGCTTCTTCTGAAGATGCGGAGCAGTTGTATGATTTTGGCATGAACTTGGGTGTCGCTTTTCAGTTGAAAGATGATTTCCTGGATGTTTATGGCGATGCTGCCGTCTTTGGAAAGAATATTGGAGGTGATATTCTGTGCAATAAAAAGACCTACATGCTGATAAAGGCTTTTGAACATGCGGATGAGGAGCAGTTGACCCGCTTGAATGCTTGGGTGGATGCTGTTGCATTCAACCCGGAGGAGAAAGTTGCTGCGGTGACGGAACTGTATAACCGGATTGGCGTCAAGGAACTGTGTGAGAAAAAGATGGAAGAGTATTGTGAACGCGCAATGGAAAGTCTGTTGGCGGTGAAGGTGGCAGATGAAAAGAAAGAGGAATTGAAGAACCTGATGGCTAACCTGATGCATCGGGAAGTATAACTTTAAATCCGGGAGAAAATGCCTTATAGAAGATTGCCTAATACAGATCAAGCGAGAATACGGGCGCTGAAAGCAGTGGTCGTCAAGGGTGATATATGTAATGTGTATGATTTGGCCGTATCTTTGAAGGCGTTGACTGATGCGCGGAATTTTCTTACAAAGTTTGAAGCTGCGCAAGCTTATTATGCCGACTGTTTTGAGCGGCAGGCTCGGGCGGGACGTAAGCATCAGGCTAATGTAAAGACTGCCCGTCTGTATATTTCTCATTTTATCCAGGTGTTGAATTTAGCTGTCATCCGTTCTGAAGTGCGTATTGCTCATAAGGAATATTACGGTTTGGACACAAGCAACAATAATGTGCCTGATTTATCGACAGAGCCTGCCTTGGCAGAGTGGGGGCGTAAAATCGTGGATGGGGAAAACAAACGTATATCCCAGGGAGGAATTCCCATTTATAACCCTACGATTGCAAAAGTGAGGGTGCATTATGATATTTTCATGGATAGTTATGAGAAGCAAAAGAATCTTCAATCTTTGACAGCCCGCAGTTTGGACACCTTGGCTTCGATGCGTGCAGAGGCGGATGGTTTGATTTTGGATATATGGAACCAGGTTGAAAAGAAATTCGAGGAGGTCACTCCCAATGAGAAACGTTTGGATTTATGCCGTGATTATGGAATAATCTATTATTACCGTACCGGTGAGAAACGCAAAGAGTAAGTTGAAGAATGAGATTGATTGATTCACATTCCCATCTTTTTTTAGAAGAGTTTGCAGAGGATTTGCCTCAAGTGATGGCTCGTGCCCGTGAGGCAGGAGTCACGCATATTTTTATGCCCAATATCGATAGTACCACCATAGGACCTATGCTTCGGGTGTGCCGTGAATATAAAGGGTATTGCTATCCGATGATTGGATTGCACCCTACCTCTGTGGGTGCGGATTATGAAAAGGAGTTGGAAATAGTGGCCCGGGAGCTGGCTTCACCGAATGAATTTGTTGCGGTTGGTGAGATTGGTATGGACTTGTATTGGGATAAAACTTTTCTCAGAGAACAGCAAAGGGGGTTGGACAGGCAGATTGAGTGGGCTTTGGAATACGGTTTGCCGGTAGTGCTACATTGTAGGGAAGCGTTCGACCATATATATAATGTGTTGAAACCCTATCAGCAGACTCCTTTGAAAGGAATTTTCCATAGTTTTACGGGGACCTCGGAAGAGGCCTGCAGGATTATGGAATTTGCGGATTTCATGATAGGAATAAATGGTGTGGTGACTTTCAAAAAATCAACTTTGCCGGAAGTCTTGAAGAATATTCCTTTGGAACGCATCGTGCTGGAAACCGATTCCCCTTATCTGACTCCGGTTCCCAATCGAGGCAAGAGGAACGAAAGCGCATATGTTAAGGATACTTTGGTAAAGGTGGCCGGAATTTATGGGAACTCTCCTGAAAAGGTGGCCCAGGTTACTTCTGATAACACTTTAAAAGTGTTCGGAATGCTCAAATAACTTTGCGAAGATTTTAAAGTTTATTAATTTTGAGATTTTATTTAATATAAAACGGGTCGAATGAAGCAGAACAACAAAAAAAAGAATACATTTGTAGCTGAAAACGCTTGTGGTTCGCATTTTTTTTGTAATTTGCACCCGATTTCAGAATAGGCGTCTATTGGAGAGATGCTCGAGTGGTTGAAGAGGCACGCCTGGAAAGCGTGTATACCCCTAAAGGGTATCCGGGGTTCGAATCCCCGTCTCTCCGCAGTTTTATGAAATGAAGATAAAACAACAAATTATAATAAGTAAATTAATTAATTAATCTTAAAAATTAGACACACAATGAAAAAGTTATTTGCAATTGTTGCTGTGATGGGAGTCTTAACATTTGGCTCAACTCAACTTGCTCAGGCTCAAGATGCTCCTGCAGCTGAACAAACTGAACAAGCAGCTGTAGCACCTGCTGCTGATGCTGCTGCCCCTGCTGCTATGGAAGCTGCCGAGGGTGGTATCCACAAAGAGCTTAAGACTAAGTTTATTGAAGGTACTGCATCTTTCATGAGTTTGGTAGCTATCGCATTGGTTATCGGTCTTGCATTCTGTATTGAGCGTATCATTTATCTGAGCTTGGCTGAAATCAATACAAAGAAGTTCTTGGCTGCTATTGAAGCTGCTTTGGAAAAAGGCGACGTAGAAGCTGCTAAAGACATCGCACGTAACACAAGAGGTCCTATCGCTTCTATCTACTATCAAGGTCTGATGAGAATCGATCAAGGTATCGACGTAGTAGAAAAGTCTGTAGTATCTTACGGTGGTGTACAAGCCGGTTACCTGGAAAAAGGTTGCTCTTGGATTACATTGTTCATCGCAATGGCTCCGTCTTTAGGATTCTTGGGTACTGTAATCGGTATGGTTCAGGCTTTTGATAAAATCCAGCAGGTAGGTGATATCTCTCCGACGGTTGTAGCAGGTGGTATGAAGGTTGCCTTGATTACTACTATCTTCGGTTTGATTGTTGCTTTGATTCTGCAGGTATTCTACAACTATATCCTGTCTAAGATCGAAGCTTTGACCAGCGAAATGGAAGATTCTTCTATCTCACTGTTGGATATGGTTATCAAATATAACTTGAAATACAAAAAATAATTAAGATGGCTAAGTTATCATATAAAGTATCATACTACGTACTGTACGTAATGTTCGCTGCCATTTTGGTAGTGTTGGGCTTGTTCTACTTCGGTGGAGATGCTCAGGGCGATGCAGTACTTATGAGCGTTGACTCAGAAATGTGGCAACCGGCTCAGACAGATGCATTGATTTACTTGACGTATGCTCTGTTGGCTGTAGCTGTAATTGCTACGTTGGTTGGTGTATTGTTCCAATTCGGATCTGCCTTGAAGGATAATCCGGGGGCAGCCTTGAAATCTTTAATCGGCTTGATTGTATTGATTGTTGTAGTGGTTATAGCTTGGACTATGGGTAGCGATGAGCCGCTTACTATTCCGGGATATAGCGGTACTGACAATGTTCCTTTCTGGTTGAAGATTACCGATATGTTCCTCTATTCTATTTATATTTTGTTTGCCGGTACAGTGTTGGCAATCATTTTTAGTAGTATTAAGAAGAAATTATCATAATCAATTGAGGTAACTCAATTTAAAGAGTAATTACAATGGCAAAAGGAAAAAGAAAAGTTCCTGATATTAACTCAAGTTCTACGGCGGATATCGCTTTCTTGTTGCTGATTTTCTTCTTGATTACAACATCTATGGATACTGACCGTGGTTTGGCAAGACGTTTGCCGCCTCCACCCGAAAAAGACCAGAAGATTGAGGACCAGAAGAAGAAAGAACGTAACGTTTTGCAAGTCTTCTTGAATATGAATGACCAGTTAATGTGCGGTAACGATTATATTAACGTAGAACAATTGCGTGCAAAGGCAAAGGAATTCATTGCCAATCCGTATAATGATGAAACGAAGCCAGAAAAGATTTCTAAGAATGTTCCTTTCTTTGGTACGGTTCAAGTAACGGAAAATCATGTGGTTTCTTTGCGTTGTGACCGTAGTTCTTCCTATAAGGCATATATGGCTGTACAGAATGAGTTGGTAGCGGCTTACAATGAGTTACGCGATGAACTGGCTCAGGAGAAGTGGCAGAAGAATTATGTCGAGTTGGATCAAGAACAACAAGATGCAATTCGTGATATTTATCCTCAGAAGATTTCTGAGGCAGAACCTAAAAAGTACGGAGAAAAGAAGTAATGGGAAAATTTAATAAGACTGGTAAACGTGAAATGCCGGCGTTGAACACTTCTTCTCTGCCTGACCTTATCTTCACCCTGTTGTTCTTCTTCATGATTGTAACAACTATGCGTGAGGTAACATTAAAGGTTGAGTTTAAGGTTCCGCAAGCTACAGAGTTGGAAAAACTTGAAAAGAAGTCTTTGGTTACGTTTATCTATGTAGGAAAACCTACTGCCGAATTTCGTAAGAAGTTAGGTAATGAGAGCCGTATCCAGTTGAACGACAGCTATGCTGAAGTTGCTGAAATTCAAGATTATATTATTGGTGAACGTGCCAGTATGAAAGAAGAAGATCAGCCGCAGATGACAGTGTCTTTGAAAGTTGACCAAGATACGAAAATGGGTATCGTAACAGATATCAAGGAAGCTCTTCGTCAAGCTTATGCTTTGAAGATTAACTATTCTGCGCAACCGCGTCAGTAAGAGTTGATTTAATGATATAATAAAGGTCGTTTCATTTGTTGAAACGACCTTTATTGTTTTAAGTATATTGGATTTTTAAGATTTCACATTATATACTTCGCAGTAGATGTGTTCCTTTACAAGGTCAAAATCCTTTCCACATTCTATATCTCCATAGGCCATGATGAGCATAGGCAGGTAGTTGTCTCCTGCTTTATAGGGAGGCTGTTGGTAGGGCTTTTCCCATAAGGAGAATCCTTGCCGTTGATAGAAGTTAATGCGGCGTTTAGCCATTTCTTCTTCGGGTATTTCCACTTCCAAGACAATGGGATGTTTTAAGAGTTGGCACAAATGGTTCAGTACGCTCTTTCCATATCCGCCGTTACGCTGTGCGGGGTCAATGGCAAAATGCTCTATATAGTAAAAATGTCCGAAATCCCAGTAAGTGATGAGACCTACCGGGGTGTTGTTATGGAAGATGATATTGTTATAGAAGTGCGTTTTGGTATCTGTATACTTGCGCAATTCCTCCAGTTCCCGGTACTCCTCTGAAGGGAACGATTGAGTCATTAATTTCTCCATGTAGCTGTACAAGTCTGTGTCAGCTGTTGTAATACGTTGAAGTCTGATCATAAGTTCTTTTAGTTTAGTTTGTTTTTATTCAGTATAAAATTCAATGACGCGGCAGATGGCCCGTTGGCAGACCGGGCAGAAAGTAGGGTATTCATTGGTGCGCATGCGGCAATTGTCTGCCGGACGGTAGATGCCTTTGGCAGAATAGCCAGCTCCTTCATATACGCCTACGGGATATGTTCCACTTTCAGAAGAGGGAGTAGGAACGGGAGTTCCTTGAGCAAGCATATCTTTCCATTTGGAAGTGAAATCGATTCTTGTGCTGATGTTCTGTTCCCAGGGTTCCACATCTAGTGGATAGGTATCTGTCATCACGTCATTGTCGTAGAAGTATTCATCGGCCAGTCCGCCAAAGCTATGCCCGAACTCATGTACCACAACGGGGCGGAACATGGGATGGTGGGCGGTAGTAAGGGTATAGGAATTATAGATTCCACCGCCTCCGTATTCTTCCGTATTGGCAAGGATGATGATGTGTTCATACGGTATTCCCGCCAGCGCATCGTGTATGGATTTGACACGGGAGGTTGTCAGATACCGGTCTGAATAGAATGTGCTGAAATGAGAGCTGAATGCTGTCCGTTTCCATTCTCCGAGGCGTGGTACGCTTACTCCGCTGTCTTCGGAGGGGCTGGCCACTGCTACAATGTTGAAGTGCTTTTTCATGGACCGGAAGGGTTCGTGGGCAAACAGACTTTCGCAGGCAATGGCTGCGTCTTCGTAGAATACCGGCATCTCTTCGGGAGTATATCCTTCTGCAAGGATGGCTACGTCGATGCATTTGGCCGTATTGCCGCTTTGCAGCAGATATTTATGTGGTGTGATGTGGGCAGTACCTTTCTGATGTATCAGGATGTCGTCGGGACTGACCGTATGTTTCATGCTTGCCCGTACATTTCTACGCGGGTCGAGAAGTGTTATTTCTATTTCTGCAGGACGGAGGGGATAGGGAAGGAGAAAGGTGTTTTCGAATCCTTTGGTCACCGCTTTGGCTTCATCCGTTTCCAGCCACTCCTGGAAGAGCGAAGAAAAGGATGTTTTGTAGATTACGCTGCCATTGGCTGCATCTCGCATAATGATTTGTCCGTTTCCTTGCAGGGGCAACTCAGATAAATGATGCTTCCTTCCTGCCCAAGAGGGGAGACAAGACAATCCGTCCAGGCATATCTCTTGTTTGGCTGCATTTCCGGTAAAGATATAGTCGACACGCAGGGTTTTATCTGCAAAATAATCTGCAAAACTTTGGGCATGCAAGGATATTGCTGCCATCAGGCATAATAGGAATAAGGAATACTTTTTCATAACGGTTCATTATTATTGCTACTACAAAGATAATATCTTTAAAGCTCATCTGCAATTTTCCGGTCGTGCGAGATGGAATTTTGCATATGCACTTTGAAATGCCTGATATGCGGTATTATTCTTTTTTTTGTAAGAAAAGTTATAAACCGTATTTTTATTGGCGAAAAAATAGCTAACTTTGCATGTTGCCGTATAGATATGCGGGGAGATATAGTAATTTATTAATCATTAGAATTTGAAATGGGACATCATCAGTTGGATACTTTAGACGAACAGATTTTAAAACTTATAGCCGATAATGCACGCATTCCTTTCCTTGAAGTGGCCAGAGCTTGTAATGTATCGGGAGCAGCCATTCATCAGCGCATTCAAAAGCTGACAAACTTAGGTATATTGAAAGGTTCTGAATATGTGATTGATCCGGAGAAGATAGGATATGAAACATGCGCCTATATCGGTATCTATCTAAAGGATCCTGCTTCTTTTGATGCTGTAACGAGAGCATTGGAAGCTATTCCCGAGATTGTGGAATGCCATTTTACAACGGGCAAGTATGATATGTTCATAAAGCTTTATGCCCGCAACAACCATCATTTGCTGAGCATCATACATGATAAGTTGCAGCCGCTGGGACTGGCGCGTACGGAAACCTTGATTTCTTTCCACGAAGCCATCAAGCGGCAGATGCCTATAACGGTAGAAGAAGAGGAAGATTAATTCTACCGGCGGATATAATCGACGAATGCATAAGGGCAGGGATGCTTCTCATCTGCGGGATGGGACTCCCTGCTTTTTTCTTGCCATACAGTCGGAGCGACTTCGGGAAAGTAGGCATCCACCTGAGGGGCTTCTGCATCCACCTCGGTCAGGCAGAGGGCACCTGCAAAGGGGAGTGCCTGGCGATAAACGCTTGCACCGCCGATGATGTAGACGTGTTCGTCGGGCTGGCAACTGTTCAGTGCTTCTTCCAGTGAGGAAAAAACTTCTGCATCGGGACAAATCAAATCTTTTTGAGTGGACAGAACAACGTTGCGGCGGTTGGGAAGCGCGCCTTTGGGGAGAGATTCAAAGGTCTTTCGGCCCATGATGATGGTATTTCCCGTGGTGAGGGCTTTGAAACGCTTCAAATCATTGGGAAGCCAGAATAACAACCGGTTCTGATAACCGATACCTCTTTTTCTATCTACTGCGGCGATAATACTAATCATATGTGTGTAAAATTCTTTTCTCTTTCTATCTTTTTATTGTAGGATTTATACTGACACTTTCCCTGCAATATGCGGATGCGGGTTATAGTTGACCAACTCAAAATCCTCGAACTTGAAATCGAAGATGTTTTTCACATCCGGATTGATTCTCATCTGCGGCAAATCCCGCGGTTCACGAGATAGTTGGAGCTTTACCTGCTCCAGATGGTTCAGATAGATGTGGGCGTCTCCTAAGGTATGGATGAAATCTCCGGCTTTCAGTCCGGTGACTTGCGCCATCATCTGCAGGAGCAGGGCATAGGAAGCAATGTTGAAGGGCACTCCTAAAAAAATGTCCGCACTACGCTGGTACAGTTGCAGGCTCAGCCGTCCGTTGGCGACATAGAACTGGAAGAAAGCGTGGCAGGGAGGGAGGTTCATGTTGTCCAAATCGCCTACATTCCATGCGCTGACTATAATCCGGCGTGAGTCGGGATTGTGCTTGATGGTTTCTACAGCTTCGCTGATTTGGTCGATGAATCCACCTTTATAGTTCGGCCAGGAGCGCCATTGATACCCGTAGATATGTCCCAGGTCACCGTTTTCGTCCGCCCATTCGTTCCAGATGCGTACACCGTTGTCCTGAAGATATTTCACATTGGTGTCTCCTTGGAGGAACCATAGCAGTTCGTATATGATTGATTTCAGATGCAGCTTCTTGGTAGTAAGGCAGGGGAAGCCTTCATCCATGTTGAAACGCATCTGGTGGCCGAATACGCTGATGGTGCCGGTACCCGTACGGTCGCTTTTCTCTACGCCTTCGGTCAGTACGCGGTTCAGCAGGTCTAAATATTGTTTCATGATGTAGCTCTGTTTTTATCCGAACGCAAAGGTAGGGGAATTAATTAATAATTAATAATTAATAATTAAAAATTAGAGGAAGGGGGTCATCAAGTTCCCCACCCAGCCTACGAATTTCTTCCATCCGGAACGCTTTTTCCAGACTTCGGGAGTGAGCAGTGTACTGTTTTGCACGTCCCGTTCGAACATGGCATTCAGCTCATTGGTGATCTTGGGGTCGAAGATGAAAGCGTTTGTCTCGTAGTCATAGCGCAGGCTGCGGCTGTTGAGATTGGCAGTACCCACCGTGCAGAAAGTGCTGTCTACCATCATTATCTTGGAATGGTGGAAGCCGCCGTTGAAGAGATATATCTTGGCTCCTTTCTTCATCAGCTTGTGTGCTATGTAGAATGAGGCATCCGGAGTAAAGGCTATGTCCGACACGGCAGGTATCATGATTTCCACTTCAGTACCTTTTTTCAGTGCGTTCTTGATTGCCTTGCGGATTGATTTGGTCGGAACGAAATAAGGATTCACGATTCGGATGCTCTTCTGTGCGGCTTGTATGGAAGCTGCATAGGCATGGCTGATGGAGCGTGGTGTTTCGCGTGGCGTGCGGTCCACGATGGCTATTTCTTCGGCAATACTGTCGGGCAGTTGCTGAGTATCCGGGAAGTAGGCAGGTCCACCTACGTGTTGTCCCGTTTCCCGGTTCCACATGGTCAGGAAGATGCCCTGCAGATAGCGCACGGCATCTCCTTCAAGATGTATGTGCATATCGTGCCATTTACCGATTTTAGGCAATCCGTTGATGTAGTAGTCGGCAATGTTCATGCCGCCGGTATAACCTATCTTTCCGTCAATCACTACTATTTTCCGATGGTCGCGGTGTATGGCATGATTCACCCAGGGAAAAGTGATAGGATCGAACTTAACGATTTCGATGCCTTGGGCGCGGATGGATTTCAGATGGCGTTCTTTCAATGGTTGGTTGTTGGACCAGTTGCCGAAGGCATCGAACATGGCGCGGACTTCAACTCCCTCCTTGACTTTCTCTGCCAGAAGGCTGAACAAGGCATTGGCTATGGAGTCGTTGCGGAAGTTGAAGTATTCCAAATGGATATGATGCCGGGCATGGCGGATATTCTCGAAGAGATCGACGAACTTGTCATGGCCGGTCATCAGCAATTTCACTTCATTGTTATAAGTGACGGGGGCGCCCATTTCCTTCAAGTAATTCATGACAATGGAATCGCTTGTTGCTTGCGCCCCGGCATTCCCAATAGAAAAAACGAATAATATGATGAATAGAATCTTTCTCAAAACTTTCTCCTCTTAGTTAGTTTTATGAGGGGACAAAGATACGATTTATCATTGAAAAACAACTATGCCATAGATGAAATCTTGCGGTAACCGAAATAGAGCAATACCACTCCGGCAATGATTAACGACTTGGGGTCAAGCTCCGAAGCTCCGCTCCGGATGGCAGTATCGAAGGTTTCGCGCAAGGTGTCCAGTATCAGCTGCACTCCGTCGAGGGAGACGAACAGTACGAGGGCCAGAGTAAAGCAGAATGCTGTCCATATCTGCGCCAAGTGGCGGCTACGGTCGGGCAGATGTCGCAGTACGCGGCGGCTGAACCCGTTATCGGCTATTTCCTGCCGGTGTTCGGCAAAGAATGAAGTCAGGAGTTTATCATCATTTTCCATCATAACCATTTTGTTTTAAGTAGGAAGCCATTTTGTCTTTCGCCCGCGAGAGGTGGCTTTTTACCGTTCCCGCCGGACATCCGGTGATACCTGCAATCTTTTCGATGCTTTGGTCTTCCATGTAGAAGAGCGTGATGCAGGTGCGTTCCATTTCCTTCAGTGTGGCCAGGGCACGGTAAATGTCCATGTGCTGTCCCACGTCCTGCTGCAGTGTGCTGCATTGAGCGTCCACTCGGTACGTATCCAAATCGTCCGTTTCTTTCCGGCTGCGAATATAATCATAAAAAACGTTATAGGCAATACGGTAGAGCCAGGTTGAGAAGCTGGACAGATTCTTGAACGAAGCGATGTTTGTATAGGCCTTGATAAACGTATCTTGTGCCAGGTCGTCACTCAACTCGCTGTCGCCGCAGGTCTGGTGCAGGAAGAACCGCCGCACGGGCGACTGGTACTTCTTTACCAACTGGTCGAAGGCCCTGGTGTTGTGAAACACCACGACCTGTGCGACTAACGATATGTCACCCATCTGACTCATTTTTCTTCGTTCTTCTTCTGTTGGCTGTAGAAAATCACCAATTGTCCGAAGCCGGTGAACATGACGAGTAAGCCGATACATCCGAGACCGAATTCTCCGGTAATGGCCCAAAGGAAGATGAACAGGCCGATGCCGACGAATATGTTGTTGATGCCTTTGCTGCGGATATCCGTTGCTGCGGCTTCTTTGAAGAAGTTTTCAGGCAGTTGCTGTCCGCTGGCCAGGGCCTGTTCCGCCAGGCGGTACTTGGCTTTCCGGTTTTTATAGCGGAAGAAGAATACTACGAATATGATGAGTAGCGGCAGTCCGAATACAAAGACGATGGCTGTTACGGCAATCACGGTCTCCGAGGTCTTGCTCCCGAGGTCGAACCCGTTCCAGTCCATACTGCTGTGGTGGGTTCTCCATTTTTCCGGAGCATCGCTACTGCCGGTACCGTTTTCATAAGTCATGATGCTGAGTGTGTCTGTTACGGTTTCTCCATTGATGACAGTGTCTCTCAATTCGATGACTCTTTTCTTGTTCCCCTGACCGTCGTTCTCTGTTACGGTTCTGTTTGCGCCTTGCACCAGTGTGCAGAACATCATGGCGAGCATTAATCCAAAAATGATACGTTTCATAATCTATGGTCTTTTAATTTGTTTCTTTGTTGGTTAGACGTGTCGTCACCTTTATAAAGTTGCAAAGAGAAGATATTTTTTTTAGAAAACCGGAAATAAGGCGATATTTTTCCGTGAAAATGTCTTATTGTCTTTTTTCCGGAATAACAAGAAGTAGGTATTTGCGACTGTAAATAGAGGTAAATATACAAACCGGGTTGTTTCTTATTGTAAATACTGTTATCTTTGCGCATCTGTTTTTATTGGGAAGTCTTGATGAAGTTGAGGAATATAATGAAGTGTTTCCTCCCTCTGCTGTTCATTGCCTATCTGGGAGGAATTACGCTGTTTACCCACTCGCATGTGGTGAATGGTGTTATCATTGTGCATTCCCATCCATTCAAGGGCCAGCATGAGCATACAGAGGTGCAGTTGGAAACCATTTTCTATCTAGCCTCTTTCGTCTCTTCTTCCCTTCCGTTGCTTCCGGTTGCCGCGACGGTTTTCCTTGTTTTGTTGTGTGTACTGAGCATTCTTACCACGGAATGCATCAAGTGTGTAAAGCTTCGTGGCGGTATTTGCCTGCGTGCTCCCCCTTCTTTTTTTCAAATCCGATAGATTAAGGCAATTCCGTTGTGGGATTGCGTCAACCTCATTGATTAACATATTATTTTAGAAGTACATGAAAAAATATATATTTTTTGTGGTGGGAGCAGTATGTCTGTTACTCTCATCAACCGTTTATGCCGAAGATTTGAAGAGTACCGATGCCAATATTGTCGGTCATGTAATAGAAAAAAGTACAAGGGAACATTTGCCTTATATGACAGTTTCGCTGAAAGGCACCACCATCGGGACCATGACCGATGCCACCGGTCACTATTTCCTAAAGAATCTGCCTGAAGGTGAGTTCACGTTGTCCGTCAGTGCCGTAGGTTATAAGTCGCAGGAGCGCAAAGTCGTTCTGAAACGTGGTAAGACCTTGGAAGAGAACTTTGAGTTGGAAGAAGACATGGTGGCACTGGACGGGGTGGTAGTCACAGCCAACCGCAATGAGACTGCCCGGCGCTTGGCACCCACTTTGGTCAAAGTGGTCACTCCTAAACTGTTTGAGCAGACAAACTCGCATACTTTGTCGCAAGGACTGGCCTTTCAGCCAGGTGTGCGGGTGGAGACCGATTGCCAGAATTGCGGTTATTCACAAGTGCGCATCAACGGGCTGGATGGGAAATATACCCAAATATTGATAGACTCACGTCCCATCTTTTCCTCTCTGGCCGGTGTGTATGGGTTGGAACAGATTCCCGCCAACATGATAGAGCGTGTGGAAGTGGTGCGTGGAGGTGGTTCAGCCTTGTTCGGTTCTTCGGCCATTGCCGGGACGGTGAATATCATTACGAAGGAACCGATTCGCAATTCCGGTTCTTTCTCGCATACCATTTCCAATTTCGACGGTTCCGGCTCGTTCGACAACAACACGACCCTGAATCTTTCCTTGGTTTCTTCGGACAGTAAGATGGGGGCTTATGTGTACGGCCAGAGCAGGCATCGTTCGGCATGGGACTCCAACGGAGACGGTTTTTCCGAATTACCGAAGCTGAAGAACCAGACTGTCGGTCTGAATGCTTACTACCGGACAAGTGCCTATTCCAAGCTGAGCCTTGAATACCATCATATGGAGGAATTCCGCCGTGGTGGAAGTGGCTTCAGCCTTCCCCCTCATATAGCCGAGGATGCCGGATTGAACGGTACCGGGGCGCCCGGACTGGTGGAACAGCTGAAACATTCCATCAACACGGGTGGGCTCAAGTTCACGGCTTTCTCCAAAAACCAGAAACATACGTTCAGTACCTATGCTTCGGCTCAGCACATCGTGCGCAATAGTTATTACAGCGCTTATGGAATGACTACGGACTTTACCGGTGTGCTGGGTGCCCAGTATATTTATCATTTTGACAAGTGTCTGTTTATGCCTGCCGATTTGACCGGAGGCATTGAGTTCAATCACGACAATCTGCATGACAAGGCAACGGACGTACAGAAGTATCGTGATGCTGCTTTGGCCGAAGATCCTACGGCAACGGGTGACCGCTTGCAACAACTGATTGAGAAATATACCCCCGCCCCGTTGAACCAAGTGGTGAATATAGCAAGCGTCTATGCCCAGAATGAGTGGAAGAACGAACAGTGGAGTTTCCTGATTGGCGGGCGCGTAGATAAAAACAGCATCATGGACAAGGCTGTTTTCAGTCCCCGTGCCAATATCCGTTACAATCCTACTCAGGATGTGAATATCCGTTTCAGTTATGCTGAGGGATTCCGTGCTCCACAAGCGTTTGATGAAGATCTGCATATCAGTAATGTGGGTGGAGAGTTGGTTTCCATTGTCCGCGCCAAAGGATTGAAGGAAGAGCGTTCGCGCAGCTTCAATGCTTCGGTAGATTGGTACCACTATTTCGGAGATTTCCAGGCAAACCTACTGGTGGAAGGCTTCTACACGAAACTTTCCGACCCGTTTGTCCTGACGCCTCCGGTGAAAGACCCGGATGGTAGCGCTTATCTGATACAGACCCGTATCAATGGTTCGGGAGCTAAAGTGTATGGCGGCACATTGGAAGGAAAGGTTGCCTATAAGGATAAGGTTCAGTTGCAGGCAGGGCTGACGCTTCAACGAAGTATCTATGACTCTCCCGAAGAATGGAGTGCGGATGAGGAGCACTTGTCGGAGAAAGAACGTTACAGCGACAAGATACTGCGTACTCCCGACGTCTACGGCTACTTTACAGCTACCTATATGCCGGTTAAAGCCTTCTCAATAGCTTTGAACGGCAATTATACCGGGCGGATGTACGTTCCCCATTTGCTTTCGGAGGTGAACGGTGAGGCGGATGTATTGGTAAAGAGTCCGGACTTCTTTGAGCTTGGAACAAAGATAGCTTACGACTTTGATTTTCAAGGGTTCTGTTTGCAGCTCAATGCCGGTGTACAGAATATATTCAATTCTTATCAGAAAGATTTTGATAAAGGAGCGAGCCGCGATTCCGGTTATATCTACGGACCGGGTGCACCGCGTTCCTATTTTGCAGGGGTGAAACTCAGTTTTTAAAAAGAGTATTGAACCGTGCTTTTTGTTTAGCCCCGTAGATTGGTGAAACGTATTTTGCACTATCTTTGCTGCCATAAAACAGTTCAAAGCATGAAGCTACCCTCATCTTTCACCGATTATACACGCGCCCTCTTGGGTGTGGAAGAATATGAAAAGCTGGCTGCCGCCCTGGAAGGGGAGCAGCCGGTCAGTATCCGACTGAATGAAGATAAATTACCGGAATCTTCATTCAGTCTTTTTCGTTCCTCTTTTAGGCATGTCCCTTGGTCTACTGCCGGATACTATCTGGACAAGCGGCTGACATTCACTTTTGACCCGCTGTTTCATGCAGGCTGCTACTATGTGCAGGAGGCTTCGTCTATGTTTGTGGAGCAGGCTTTGAGGCGGTATGTGGGCGAAGGACCGGTGGTGATGCTTGACCTCTGTGCGGCTCCCGGCGGGAAATCCACGCATGCCCGTAGCGTGTTGCCCGCAGGCAGTCTGCTGGTGGCCAATGAGGTAATCCGCAACCGCTCGCAGGTATTGGCGGAGAATCTTACGAAGTGGGGGCATTCCGGTGTGGTGGTCACTAATAATGACCCGGCAGATTTTTCTTCCTTGACGGACTTCTTCGACGTCATATTGACGGATGTCCCCTGCTCTGGCGAGGGGATGTTCCGTAAAGACCCCGTTGCGGTAAGTGAGTGGAGTGGGGAGAATGTGGAAATCTGCTGGCAGCGCCAGCGTCGCATCGTTACGGATATCTGGCCTTGCTTGAAGTCCGGAGGCATTCTCATCTACAGTACTTGTACCTATAATACAAAGGAAAACGAAGAGAACATCCGTTGGATACGGGATGAATTCGGGGCGGAGGTATTGCCGTTGGAAATTTCTACTGACTGGAATATTACGGGTAATCTATTGTCGGGAGAGGACTTTCCCGCCTATCGTTTCCTGCCCCATCGGACGAAGGGGGAAGGATTCTTTTTGGCAGTTCTCCGCAAACCGGGCGTGAGCGATGGGAATACCTGGGCCGGGCAGGTGAAATCCTGGGAAAAAGGAAGAAAACCTCAAGGAAAAGGAGCGAAAACTCCGGGTGTTTCCAAAGAACAGCTTTCGGCACTGCATGAGTGGTTTGCGGTTCCGGATAATTACGAATTTATCGTCAATGGCAACAACGTCAGCGCTTTCCCTAAAGCGTATCTCTCCGAACTGTCGGCTTTGCGTTCGTCACTCCGTATCGTGCAGGCTGGGGTAGATGTTGCCGAGTTGAAAGGAAAAGACTGGATGCCTGCTCATGGGCTCGCCATGAGTATAGCACTGAATCCGGATGCCTTTGCCCATGAAGAGATGGGCCGCGAGCAGGCCATCAGCTATCTGCGCAAGGAGGCTGTTGTCCTTTCGGAGACTGCTCCGCGCGGCATTGTCTTGCTCACCTACAAACAGATACCTCTAGGATTTGTCAAGAATATAGGTAACCGTGCCAATAATCTTTATCCCCAGGAATGGCGCATACGCAGCGGATATTTGCCGGAAGGGGTGCTGGAATTGGCAACAATAACCGGGTGAAATCAATCACGTTACTGCAAAGCTGCTGTATATATTTTGCAGTAGCACTGCAGAGCTGTTGCAGTGACACTGCAAATATATATGCAGCGCGACTGCAACACATATGCAGTGGTGCTGCAACACATATGCAGTGCGACTGCAAAAAATATGCAGAACTTTGCAGTATGATAATAGAGTAGGAATGTACTATTTTTTATTGTTTCTTCAATGCAGTATTTTGTTTGTTCAAGCATTTTCTATATATAGATAACTGTTTTAAAACTAATACTATTTGCTTATGCTTAAAAAAACGATTACTGCCTTAAGCCTACTTTGTATCCTTGCAGCCTGCCAGAGTGACGACAACTCTTCACCACAACCCAAGCCTCGCAAAGACATTGCCTTGACCCGTGCCGAGCAGGAGATGATGGATTTAGGAACGGATTTCGCTTTCCGTTTCTTTAATCAGGTTTGTAAAACTGAGGTGGAAAAGCCCAATCTGTTCATCTCTCCTTTGAGCGCTTCGCTCTGTCTGTCTATGATTGCCAATGGAGCGTTGGGAAACACACTATCTGAGATGACAGATGTCCTGGGCTTTTCGGGCTATTCGTTGGAAGAAATGAACAACTATAATAAGAAGCTGGTGGAGGCGTTGCTCGATTTGGACAATACCACACAGTTGGGAATTGCCAATTCCATCTGGATAAAGAAAGGGTTCGGTGTTCATGACGACTTTGTAAGCGTAAACAAAAAGATGTATGACGCGCAAGTGCAGGAGCTGGATTTTGCCTCTCCCAAGGCTCCGGACATTATAAACGGCTGGTGTGCCGGGAAAACGAATAATTGCATCCCCAAAGTCTTGAATGAGATTCCGGAGACGGCGCGTCTTTATCTGTTGAATGCGCTTTATTTCAAGGGGATTTGGAAGAATCAATTCAAAAAATCGGATACGGCAGAAGAGGCTTTTACGAATGCTGACGGAAGCAAATCGACTGTACACATGATGAATCTTCGTGACGAGAGATTCAACTATGCCGAGAATGAGTATTTCTCAATGGCAGAGTTGCCTTACGGCAATGAGGCTTTCAGTATGGTGGTGCTCTTGCCGGCAGAGGGAAAATCGTTGGATGAGTGCCTGCCGCAGCTGAATGACGAGCGCTGGGGGGAATGGAACAGTAGTTTATCAAGCTCTGCCTTGAACCTTAAGTTACCCCGGTTTGAAATGGAATATGATAAAGAACTCATTGACGATATGATGGCAATGGGAATGCAGGAGGCTTTTACTCCATCGGCCGATTTTTCCGGAATGGCGGATGAGGATTTGTTTATCAGTTTGCTGCAACAGTTCACTTATGTGAAAGTGAATGAAGAGGGGACGGAAGCTGCGGCTGTAACTGTCGGAGGAATGGACGTGGCCGCTCCCGGACCAAGTACGGTAATTCCGTTCTATGTGGACCGTCCTTTCATCTTTCTGATAAAGGAGAAGAGTACGGGAGTTATTCTGTTTATGGGTAAAGTCACAAAACTATAACTACAATATATTGAAATAGAAAGAGCTGTCTGTCAACCGCAGACAGCTCTTTCTATTTATAACCGGCTCTTGTATATCTGTGCCATTGCCTTCTGATACTGGTTTTCCAGTTGCAGGAGGTTTGTCTTGCTTTGATAGACAACCGATATTTCAACGAAGTATTCAATTATACTGATTTGTCCTCCCATAAGTGCTTGTTTCAGTAAAGAAAGGTCTTGCTGTTGATGGAAGGTGCGCTCGTATTCCTCCATGGAAGCGTGCAGGTTCTTGGCCTCTTCATAGAGTTGCCACAAGGCAGAGCTGGCTTGCAGTGCGGCGTTCTCCTTTTGGTAGTCAATGTTGAGCGCTTGTGTCTTGGCTATCTTGACCTTATTGCGGTTTTCGAAAAGCGGGAAAGAGAAGCCTACTACTACACCGTTTAGCGGATGCCCCGATTCGGTATTTCTACGGTAACCCAGTTCCAGTTTGGGCAGCCAGCCTTGCTTGCTTGCCGAAATCTGTTTCCGGGCGGCAGAACTTTCACCCTGCAAGGATTGCAGGGTGGGGTCTGAAGCCAGCAGTTCGTCGGCCAGCGGGTGGAAGTCGGCCGGCAACGGCACTGCCGGGTATTCTGTCAATCCGAGTGTTTGGGCGTCGGGTGTGGTATCGGGTCTGGGACGTCCCGGTGTGAGCGGCTGGTTTCCGTTGAGGACAAGCAGCTCTTTCAGTTTATTGTTAAGTGCCGTCTGGTTCATGCGGGCTTCCGTGCGTACATTCAGCAACTCCAGATTAATCTTGTTGGTTTCCAGTGCATTGGCATCTCCCGTTTCCAAACGCCGGGTGTACATGGCCGACAGTTCCTCCGCATTCTTCAACCGTTCGTCGAGCAGGGCTTGCTGGCGTTGCAGCATGATGATGTCCAAGCATACTTCCTTCGCTTGCAACAATATCTGCTGGCGGAAGGCGGTGGCTTGTGCATCCAGTGCATTTGTCTTGAGTCGGTTCATCTTCCCTCGGGTGGCGTAAAGCGTGGGGAAGTCGAAGCTTTGCGAGATGACCATTTCGCCGACTGTCTCGTCACTGTTCTTGGAGTCCCAAAGGTGGGCGTATGACAGTGTAGGGTCGGGGAGGTTGTTGTTTGTCTTGTTCTCCAGTTTTTGTGAGGAAATGAGGTGGGAGTTAGCCTGCAATTCCTTGTTGTTGGCCTCTATCTGCTGGAGCACGGCATCAATGCCGGACGTTTGTGCGCTCATCCCCGCAAAAGCGAGGATGGCGGCGCTGAATATGAAAAATCTTTTATTCATTGTCTGACGTTTTAGGTTGTTGGTTATGGTGCATCATCAGGTAAACAATCGGAATGATGAAACCGTTCAGGAACGTGGATGTTAAAAGGCCGCCCAAGATAACCTTTGCCATCGGGCTTTGTATCTCGTTGCCCGGCAGGTCGCCACTGAGAGCCAGCGGGATAAGTGCCAGTGCACTGGATAGGGCGGTCATCAGGATTGGATTCAGACGGTCGAGCGAACCGCGGATAACGCTGTCGTAGACGCCATAGCCTTCTTCCTGCTGCAAGTGGTTGTAATGGCTGATGAGCAGCATACCGTTTCGGGTGGCGATACCGAACAGTGAGATAAAACCGATGATGGCGGGGATACTCACTTCTCCCGTTGTGATGAGCAGGGCGAATACACCGCCTATCAATGCCAGCGGCAGATTGATAAGGATGATGGCACTCTCCTTCACACTGCGGAATTCATGGTAGAGGAGCAGGAATATCACCACGATGGACATGAACGAAGTAAGTGCCAGCGTGCGGCTTGCTGCCTGCTCGCTTTCGAATTGTCCGCCGTATTCGATGTGGTATCCTTCCGGCAGTTTGATTTGTGCGTCTACCTGGGCTTGTATATCATTGACTACACTTCGCAGGTCGCGGTCGGCCACGTTGGCGGAGATGACGATTTTACGCTTTACATTCTCGCGGCTGATGGTGTTCGGACCCATGGCCGAGCGGATTTCCGCTACATAGTTCAGTGGAATTTTCTGTCCGTCGCCCGTATCAATCATCAAGTTGCGTATTTTTTCCATTTCGTCGCGTAGGTTGTCTTTCACGCGTACGGTCAGGTCGAAGCTCTTTCCCTTTTCGTAAACTTGGGAAACGGCTTCACCGGCCAGGCAGACATTGACAAACTCCGAAAATTCGGGCAGTGAAATGCCGTATTTGGCAAGCATTTCCCGTTTGGGTGAAATGACAAGTTGCGGACGCTCAATCTGCTGTTCCACGTTCAGGTCGGCAATACCGGGAATCCCCTGGATGGCACTCTTGATTTCATTGCCCAGAGTGAACATGCGGTTCAGGTCGTCGCCGAACAGTTTGATGGCGATGTTCGCCTTTGTACCGGATAGCATGGCGTCTATACGGTGGCTGATAGGCTGGCCTATTTCCACGTTTGCCCCTACAATGGTACCCAGTTTTTCGCGGACTTCTGCCACGAGCTCGCTGCGCGAGCGGTCTTTCAACTCAAACGGTGCCTCGATCTCAGAGACGTTTACTCCCAGAGCGTGTTCGTCCAGCTCTGCACGTCCCGTTTTACGGGCTACGGTCTGTATTTCGGGGATGGAAAGCAGCAGCTCCTCGGCACGGTGCCCCATCTTGTCGCTTTCTTCCAGGGAAATGCCTGGAAGCGAGGAGATATTGATGGTGAACGAACCTTCATTGAAAGGCGGCAGGAACGAGCGGCCCAGGGTGAAGAAACAGCCGAGCGCTACTACAAATAGTCCGATAGTACCTCCCAGTACCCCTTTCTTATGCCCCAATACGAAAGTCAGTGCAGAACCATACCATTGCTTCATCTTGCGTGCTACGGCAGAATCGCTGTTTTCGTTGTTTTGTTTTTTCGTTTTCTCTTTTCCCAATAGATAGGAGCAAAGTACCGGCGTTACGGTCAGTGCCACAACAGTTGAAGCCGCCAATGCCACAATGAACGCAATACCCAGTGGTACCAACATCCTACCTTCCATACCACTAAGGAAGAGTGGTACGAAGCTGACAATGATAATCAGCGTTGAATTGAGGATAGGCATACGCACTTCTTTCGAAGCATTGAACACCACTTCCAGAATAGGAAGTTGCTCGCCGGCAGGTTTCAGTCGGTTTTCGTGCAAACGCTTGTAGACATTCTCCACGTCCACGATGGCATCATCCACCAGCGAACCGATGGCGATAGCCATACCTCCCAGGCTCATGGTATTTATCGTAAAGCCCATATAGTGCAGGGCAAAGATGGAGGCAATCAGTGACAACGGCAGTGTCACCAGCGAGATGACTGTGGTACGTATGTTGGCAAGGAACAGGAAAAGCACGATGACAACGAAAATACCTCCCTCCAACAACGACTTCTGAACGTTTCCGATGGAACTTTCGATGAAACGGCTTTGACGGAAGATGTCTGTGGAAACCTTTACGTCCGCCGGTAGATTCTTCTGCAGGTCTTGCAGGGAAGCTTCCAGTTTGTCTGTAAGCTCCAGCGTGCTTGTGGCGGGTTGCTTGGTGACTGTCAGCAGTACGGCATGCTTACCGCGTTCCGAGGCGGTACCCAGTTTAGGAAGTTTGGCTCCGACTTGAACGTCGGCAATATCTTCCAGCAGGATAGGGGCGCCGGAGACTCCGTTGCTCCGCACCACGGCCTTGGCTATCTGGTCTACCTTGTCGGTAGAAAGTACGCCGCGTACGATATATTCATTGCCATATTCATAGAGCACTCCACCATTGGCATTCAGGTTCATTTCGCGGGTGATGTTCATCACTTCGCTCAATGTTACGCCGTAATGGCGCATCCGTTCCGGGTCCAGCTGCACTTGATATTCCTTGATGTCGCCACCCAGTACGGCAACTTGTGCCACACCGCCCGTAGAGAGCAGGCGGGGACGTATGGTCCAGTCGGCAATGGTACGCAAATCCAGCATAGAGGTCGAATCTGCTGTCAGACCTACAATCAACATCTCGCCCAAAATGGACGATTGTGGGCCTAGTGTCGGCTTGCCTACGTTGGCCGGTAAGGATTCGCTGACGACTGCCAGCTTCTCACTGACAATCTGCCGGGCAAGATAGATATCTGTATCCCAGTCGAATTCTACCCAGACTACAGAAAAACCGTTCGTTGAGGAAGAGCGTACACGGCGCACACCCGTTGCACCGTTTACAGCCGTTTCTACGGGAAAAGTGACCAGCTGTTCCACTTCCTCTGCTGCCATACCATTTGCTTCGGTCATGATGACCACGGTCGGCGCATTGAGGTCAGGGAACACATCCACTTCCGTATGCATTGCGGTATACGTACCGCCAATCAGCAACAGCACCGATGCCACCAGCACCAGGATGCGGTTCTGAAGAGAAAAACCAATTATTTTGTTTAACATCTTTTTATTTACTATTTACAATGTACAATTGGGCTGCGCAATGTCAGCCGCACTTGCTGTTTTATCTAATATTTCTTGTTTATCTGACTTTACACTCCCCATTCGTCACGTAACCCTTATACTGCATAGCGAAATGGTACTTTGTAAATTGTCAAATTGTACATGAGATTAGTGTTCATGGCTATGTGCCGGAATAGCATTCGTTGCCGATGCCAGCTTCACTTGATAGGCTCCTTGGGTTACGACGCGATCGCCTGCTTTTATGCCGGAAAGGATTTGTACACTTTCGCCATTGTCGGCACCCAGGGTGACAAGCTGTTTTTTGTAGCCCTCTTCATCCAGTTGCAGGTAGACAAAGAAGCTGCCTTGTTCCTCGGTCAGCGCACTGTGAGGAAGAGACAACACGTTCTCCATTGGTGAGGATAATAGGAATACTTCTACAAACGAGCCGGGAATAACGTCTCCCTTATTGTCGAATTCAAAAGTTACGGGTACATAATATCCGTTCTCACCCGAAGCCTTTCCATAAGAAAGCATGCGCCCGCCCAGTTCTTTCAATGTATATACCTTATTATTATAAGGAGTACAGAAGTTGGCAGAACCGATGCTGTTTAGGTAAGGATAGTACTTTTCGGATACATCCGCACGCAGGAAAAGCTTGCGGTTCTGGGTGACGCTTACCAACGGCTGGCCGACGCTGACGTAGTCCCCTTCTTTCACCAACAGATTCTTCACATAACCGCTGATGGGAGAAACAACAGCCTGGCCGCTTGCCGAATGGTTCTTTGCGACTGCCTCGTAACTGATACGGGCATTTTCGTAAATCTGTTCAGCTTGCGCGAATTCCTTTTCAGATACGATTTTGTTGCCTACAAGCGCTTTCATACGCTCGTATTCTTTTTTGGAAACCTCGTAGGCTATCCGGGCTTTCTGCACCGGGTCTCCGTCGGCCATGTTTTTGGATGACAATACCACCAAAGGAGTACCTTTGCTGACACTCATTCCTTCGATAACTTTTCCCTTGAAGGAAACCACGCCTGCTACTGTAGCTACGGCTACGCTCTCGTCTCCCTGGGCTGCCATCACCTGGCCGCTGGTCTTGATGACTTGATGGAAACTACCCGGTTCAACAGTGCTGACTGCTACGCCGGCAGCTTGCGCCTTTGCTGGTGGCAGGATGATTTCATCGCTTCCTCCGGCATGGTTTTCCTGCTCTTCGTGCTCATGGTTGTGTCCCTCATGTTCGTGGTCATGTCCCTCGTGGTCATGTCCGTCATGATTGTGCTCTTCTGTTTCGTGATTATGTCCTTCGTGGCTGTCTCCGGACTTACTGTTACAGGAGCCTAAAAGGAATAATCCCAAGACTCCCATGAAAATAACTTTTTTCATGATGATATTTGTTCTTACTTTTTGATTTTGAATACAAAGTTAGGGCATAGGGCGTGCAACCAAATTGCATTGTTCCTTATGCCGGATAGAAATCTGTCCCGGTGATGTTCCGGTAACAGTTAAGCAAGAAGAGACGGAGGGGCACGAAGTCCCGTAGCACATATGATAAATGTGCTATGAAGAGATTCCAGATAGATACACTCCTGCCTGCTTATGTCAAACTCGGGTAGGATGAGTAACTTGGAAAAAGGTTCAATGAGTAGGGTAACTGCCCACAAGGCATCCGGATGTGAACACACATCATTGGAAGAGCTGGGCGTCTGTTGTACAAAGTGGGTTGTCATGCATCCCGTGTCGCAACAGCAGTGCTCGTTGCCCGGGCTATGACGGTGTCCGCAGCAATCGGCGGTGATATCATTCTTCATGCATATCATTCCGTCGGCATGATGATGGTGGGGAATGACGGGTATCACCAGCATTATCAAGCTGATGAAAAAAAGAATATAGGTTATGTACTGTTTCTTTTCATTCCTCTATCTTTGGACGGATGCAAAGATAGAGGTTAAGGACTTAATTACCAAATAGAAAATGCTAAAAAGGTTTGAATAACATATTCAATCCCTCATTCATGCTGGGGTGGGTGAAAATGAAGTCCCGCAGGAAATGGTAACGCTGTCCCGTTTTCATGATTGATGCTACGGTATTGATTACTTCTGGTGCATCGGCACAAAGTAGGGTACAACCCAGAATCCGTCCGGTATGGATGTCTACAATAGCTTTGAGCATACCGTCTATGCTGTGTAGCGTACGGGCACGTGGAATCATGGCAGCAGGGATACGTGCCACATGTATGGAATAACCGTTCTTCATCGCTTCCTCTTCCGTCAGTCCTATATGTGCCAGCGGTGGGTCGGTGAAAATGGCAAAGGGGATTGGATACCGGTCTTTTGTACTCCTTTTTTTGTTTTCAAAGAGTTGATTACGGATGATACGGAAATCATCGATGGACAAGTAGTCGAACTGTTCGTCTCCTTTTACGTCCCCCAGGGCCCATACGTGTGGGGCTGTAGTCCGTAATTGGTTGTCGACAACGATGGCTCCCCGCTTGTCTGTTTGTATACCCGCTTTTTCCAGATTCAGCTCTGCAGTCATAGGCTTGCGACCGATGGCTACCAGCAAGGCATCTCCTTTCAGGTAGTAGGGAGTGCCGTTTGCACTGTCCGTATAGGTCAGAGTTATTCCTTCGGCTGTGTCGTACACGGATTGGACACGGGCGTTCAACCGGACATTGATACGTTTTCGGTTCAATGCTTCCAGCATGGAGGCGGCAATGTCGCGGTCCACTTTAGGCAGAAAGCGGTTTCCCGCTTCCAGCAGTGTGACATGGCTTCCAAAGCCTGCATACATAGTGGCAAACTCCAATCCGACAGCACCGCCGCCGATGACGAGCAGGTGTGCGGGCAGTTTGTTCGATTGCAGCAAGGTCTCACTGGTATATACGTACTTGCTCTCCTTGAGTCCGTCGATGGCAGGCAGGATAGGGGTGGACCCGGTGTTGATGAATATCTCTTTTCCCTCAAGAATCGTTTCGTCCTTGCCGGAGACTATACGGATTGTATTTTCGGACAAGAAAGAAGCAGTTCCGTCATAGAGGGTTATATTAGGCTTGTTTTTTACATTTTCATAATTTTTCTCACGCAGGAAGGATACAAGCTTGTCTTTCCGCGCCACGGCAAGTGCATACAGTTTGGACTGGTTCTTATAATCGTCATAGTATCTTTTTTCCGCATATTCCGATTCGTGAATCAGAGCTTTGGTAGGGATACATCCTACGTTTACACATGTTCCTCCGTACATCTGAGGGGAACGTTCCACGATGGCTACTTTCCAATTCCGTTCGGCCAGTTCGGCGGCCAATAACTTGCCGCCCTTGCCGAATCCTATTATGATGGCATCATATTGTTTCATTTTAATATCTCTTAGTTAAGTGTTTAGTAAAATGAAAACAATATGTATCGGCCATTTGTTCGGACGCCGGGTTTAGCAGATGCTTATCGTTCCAGTTCGCGGAGGGAGTCCATTTTCTTCTTTTCAAGGAATTCGTAGATGCCGCTCAAGTGCTCTTTCACTTGTTTGTTGCCGAATTCATATACCTTGCTTACCAGTCCGTCCAGGAAGTCACGGTCGTGGCTGACGAGGATAAGGGTACCGTCAAAATCCAGTAACGCTTGCTTCAGGATATCTTTGGTTTTCATGTCCAGATGGTTGGTCGGTTCGTCCAGTATCAGCAGATTCACCGGTTCGAGCAAAAGCTTTATCATGGCGAGGCGCATGCGCTCTCCACCGGAAAGCACCTTGACCTTCTTCATGGACTCTTCGGGGCCACCGAACATGAAGGCACCCAGCAGGTCGCGTATCTTGTTGCGGATTTCCCCTTTTGCCACATCGTCGATGGTCTGGAATACGGTCAGGTTCTCATCCAACAATGAGGCCTGGTTTTGTGCGAAATATCCAATCTGCACGTTGTGTCCTATCGTGAGGGTGCCTTCATGTTCTATTTCCTTCATGATGCACTTCACTAACGTTGACTTTCCTTCACCGTTCTTACCAACGAAAGCAACCTTGTCTCCCCGTTCTATGGTGAGGTTGGCATTCTTGAAGACCACATGGTCACCGTAACTTTTCCCTACTCCCTCCATGATGACGGGATAATTGCCTGAGCGGGGAGAAGGAGGGAATTTGAGGCGTAATGCCGAAGTATCTTCTTCGTCCACTTCCAGAAGCTCCAGCTTTTCCAGCATCTTGACGCGGCTCTGCACTTGCAGGGTTTTGGAATAGGTTCCCTTGAAGCGCTCGATGAATTCTTTGGTTTCGGCAATGAACTTCTGTTGGTCGTCGTATGCCTTTTGTTGTTGTTCGCGCCGTTCTTTGCGGAGTTCCAGGTATTTGGAGTAGTTTACTTTGTAATCGTAGATCCGTCCCATGGTCACTTCAATGGTACGGGTGGTGATGTTGTCTACGAATTTACGGTCGTGGCTGATGACGATGACGGCTTTCCCGTTGTTGATAAGAAACTCTTCCAGCCATTGGATGGATTCGATGTCGAGGTGGTTGGTAGGCTCGTCCAGCAGCAGTACGTCAGGCTTTTGCAGCAACAGTTTGGCAAGCTCGATGCGCATGCGCCATCCGCCGCTGAAGTCACTGGTCTGGCGGTTGAAGTCTTCGCGTACAAAGCCCAGTCCGAGCAGTGCTTTTTCCACATCCTCCTCGTAATTGGTGGAGTCGATGGCATAGAACTTTTCGCTTAAGGCGGAGACATTCTCGATAAGTTCCATGTAGCTGTCGCTTTCGTAGTCGGTACGCGTTTCCAGTTCCTTGTTGAGGCGCTCTATTTCAGCTTCCATTTCATGCAGGTGGGCAAAGGCTTGCGCCGCTTCCTGGAATACGGTACGTCCGTCTTCCGTCATAAGGTGCTGTGGAAGGTAAGCTATGACACTGTCCTTGGGGGCTGAGATTTTTCCACGGGTAGGTTGTCTTACACCTGCCAGGATTTTCAACAATGTACTTTTCCCCGCTCCATTTTTACCCATCAGGGCGATACGGTCTTTTTCGTTGATAACGAAAGATATGTCACTGAATAAAGTAGTTCCGCCGAATTCTACGGCCAGTCCGTCTATAGAAATCATTATATATTTTTTTAATGAGCTGCAAAGATAGTGCAAATCTATTATTTTTTATATCTTTGCCCCTATATAAACAAAACGCATAGGTCATGGAAATAGAAAAAGTGTCAGGAGATTACCGTCCGCTTATTCTGGTTGCGGAAGATGATGATAGTAACTTTAAACTGATAAAGGCTATTATCGGCAAGAAATGCGAGATACTATGGGCAAAGAATGGTGAGGATATTGTAAATTTGTTCGAAGAGAATCGCGACAAGGCGGAAGCTATTCTGATGGATATAAAAATGCCTATTATGAACGGGCTGGATGCTACGGTGATTATTCGCAAGAAGGATAAGGAACTTCCCATCATCATGCAGACCGCTTACGCCTTTACTGCCGACCGCGAAAAAGCCTTGGAGTGCGGAGCCTCGGAAGTGTTGGTAAAACCCATCACTCTGTCTGCTTTGCGTACATGTCTGAGCCGTTATTTACCTAAATTAGTTTGGTAAGGCTTTACTGATAATAAAAAGGGAACCGGATGACTAAGTAATGAATATATCATCCGGTTTCCTTCTTTTTATTCTTGTGCATTGTCTTTTCTCTCTTCCATCTTCTTTTTTACAAATTCGATTTTGAGATTGGCTTCTTCCATATTCTTCTTTATTTTCGTCATGGATGACAGCAGTTGTGCCAGTTCGTAGACGCTGGCAAGGGCCTGGCGGTCGGCGGCAGTCATGGTGATGGAATAGGGACGTTCCCCTTGATAGTTGACTTTGATATTCTTGTCCTTGTTCAGATAAAGGAACCCCATGACGTTTCCGTCTTCTCCCAGTTTGAAGTCTGCCTTTTCAATCTTTTCACCGAGGTCAGTGGTTTCGTAGCTGTCTTTGGCGGCGGGTGTTTCGGCAAAGCTACCATCGGGAGCAGTGACTTTGACGGCCACATGGTGGATATTATGGGCTCCGCAATAAATGGAAGTCATGCTCATGACTCCGTTTTCGTCTACCTGGAAGCGAAGGAAAGAGCGATGCAGATTTTTTTCTATCACTTGGGAAGGATGAAGGTAATTGCCGATATTCTGGTATTCGGCATCTTTTTCAAAGGTGTATTTCCCTTTGATTGCATCGAAATCCTTTTGCTTGGCTTGAAGCATACTGTCCAGATAGACCAGGCTCTTTTCCTGCTCTTTCAGTTCCACTTCCTGCATCAGGCCGATGCCTGCACGGCGAGTTTCAAACGCTTTGGGATAGAGCATCTTGATGCTGTCAATCAGAATCTTCGCTTCATTGTAGTTGCCGAGTTCAAACGCTTCGCGGGCAGCTTGTAGTTTTTCACCGGCCTTCTTCTCCACATCTTCGCAAGAGAAGAGTGTACAGCATAGGCATGCAAGGAGTATTACTTTTTTCATATTTGTTGTTCTTGGAGTTAGAGTCCACAAAAATAGAAATAATATCTTTATCTTTGCAGCATTTTAATGTGCAAATGTGCTAATAGACCATTAACACATTTGCGTATTCATTACATTAGCGCATTATTTATGATAGATTTGACGGCAGAAGAACTGAAGCAATATTTTAGTGATGATATATTCAAGCGGATATCCGAAACGGCTGATGAATTGGGATTGGAATGTTACGTAGTCGGAGGTTATGTACGTGATATTTTCCTGCAACGTCCTTCCAAGGATATTGATGTGGTGGTGGTAGGCAGTGGCATTGCCATGGCCGAGGCGCTGGGTAAGCGTCTGGGGCGTGGGGCGCATGTTTCCGTCTTCAAGAATTTCGGTACGGCACAATTGAAGTACTATGGTACGGAAGTTGAGTTTGTGGGTGCAAGAAAAGAATCGTATACACACGATTCCCGCAAGCCTATTGTAGAGGACGGTACATTGGAGGATGACCAGAACCGCCGTGATTTTACCATCAATGCACTGGCTGTTTGCCTGAACCGGGTGCGTTATGGCGAGTTGGTCGACCCCTTTGGCGGTATTGGAGACTTGAAGGAAAAGACCATCCGGACTCCCCTCGACCCTGATATAACTTTCAGTGATGACCCTTTGCGCATGATGCGCTGTGTCCGTTTTGCCACCCAGCTGGGATTCTATATTGACGATGAGACATTCGATTCTCTGGAGCGTAATCGCGAACGCATCTCCATCATCTCCAAAGAACGCATTGCAGACGAACTGAACAAAATCATCTTGTCACCTATTCCGTCTAAGGGATTCATTGAGCTGGACCGCTGTGGTCTGCTGGAACTGATATTCCCGGAACTTGTTAGGCTGCAAGGCGTGGAGACGCGCAATGGACGCGCCCATAAGGACAATTTCTACCATACGCTCGAAGTACTCGACAACATCAGCAAGAAGACCGATAACCTCTGGCTACGCTGGGCAGCTCTTCTGCATGATATAGCCAAGCCTGCCACCAAGCGTTGGGAACCCCGTGCGGGCTGGACGTTCCATAACCATAATTTCATTGGCGAGAAGATGATACCCGATATTTTCCGCAAGATGAAGCTCCCTATGAATGAGAAGATGAAATACGTGCAGAAAATGGTGAGCCTGCACATGCGTCCCATTGTGATAGCGGATGATGTAGTGACCGACTCGGCAGTGCGTCGTCTCTTGTTTGAGGCAGGTGATGATATAGACGACCTGATGACACTGTGCGAAGCCGACATTACTTCCAAGAATATGGAGCGTAAGAAACGCTTCCTTAATAATTTTCAGTTGGTACGCCAGAAGCTGAAGGATTTGGAGGAACGCGACCGTATCCGTAATTTCCAGCCTCCGGTCAGTGGTGAAGAAATCATGAAGACTTTCGGCCTTTCTCCTTGCCAGCAGGTAGGTGCCTTGAAGAGTGCCATTAAGGATGCCATTTTGGACGGCATCATTCCCAATGAATACGAAGCCGCCCGTGCATTTATGTTGCAACGGGCGGAGAAGATGGGGCTTAAGGAGTTATGAGTTATAAGTTGCATGTTATGTACCATGCGTTATAACTCATAACTTATAACTCTTCTTTTTCTACTTGGAACTTGCGGCTTACTTTCATCAGGTTGATGGTGTAGGTCACTACGTTCTGGGCTTCTTGTATCATAGTCAGGTATACCATGCTGACTTTGATGCTGCCGCTCTGGCTTTGGATGCGTTGCAGCTCTTCGCGTTTCAGATGAGACAACTGTCCGTTGAGGTCGTTGGCTTTGCGAATCTCTGTTTCCAGTTCATCATAATTGTTCGTTTCCAGCTTGTGGCGGCATACTTGTAACAGATAGCAGATGTCTTCGGCTACGTCTGTAAATTCTCCTTTCTGAATGGCATCCAGCGGATTGAAGTTATTGTCTATGTGCTCTAAGCAAGGTTCGCAAAGACGGCCTACGCTGTACACCAGTTCGCTGGCAAAGTCGTTGCCTTGATAGTAATAGAGTCCTTTTTCCAATACGGTATTGTTGTCGAGACGGCACATGGCAAGTGTTCCGGTACGCTTCATCTGCTTGATGAGTTGTTTTTCGAATTTTACTGAGCCCATGGCACGACGCAGTCCGCGTAGATTCTCGTGTAGGAAGGAAGTGACGGTACGTTCAAAATTCTCTTCTGTGAATTCCATAATCTTCACCAGTTCTTCACGGGTATGCTTGCGGAGCAATTCGATGACTTCATTGTTGTCCGTACTCTTCATCAACTGTTTCAGGGTCTCGTTGCCTTTTTCTTTCTCCTTGCGCTTTTTGTACATCACTTGGCTACGAATCAGCATGAAGACTGCCAGACCAATCAGTGCCAGGATGGCAACCGTACCACCGAAATGGATAATCAGTGCTACGAAGAAACAGATGGTGAACGCTGCTCCGGCAGTGATGAACCAACCGCCGATAACGCTGAGCACACCCGTAATGCGGAATACCGCCGAATCACGTCCCCAGGCACGGTCGGCAAGCGATGTACCCATGGCTACCATAAAGGTGACGTAAGTGGTGGAAAGGGGAAGTTTCAAGGAAGTTCCCAAGGCGATGAGCAGACCAGCCAATACGAGATTGACGGAGGCGCGAACCAAGTCAAAAGCGGCGCCGTCGGCTATGATGGCTTCATCCTTCTGGAAGCGTGTGTTCATCCACCGCTTGCTGCTTTCGGGCATCGTTTTGGATATTCCGTTAGCCAGGGTCATGCTGAAGCGTACCAGCGTACGGGCTATCGGGGTACTTCCGAAGTTCTCTTCACCGTCATCCTGGCGGGCAAGGTCCACGGAAGTCTTGATAACGTTGTGGGCTTTCTTGGATGTGCAGAGTGCATAAACCATGATAGCGCCTGCACCGATAAGGAAATACCACGGGGTTTTGGCTGCACCGAGGAGTGAGGACATCAGGAATCCGTCGGGGCCGGCGGCCGTACCATTGGCTGTATAGTCAATAAATGAGGAATATCCTGCGAGGGGGACACCGATAAAGTTCACCAAGTCATTGCCGGCAAAGGCAAGAGCGAGGGCGAAAGTACCCATCAGAACCACTACTTTGAAGACATTTATCTTGCACCAATGCAGTATCTGCATCAGTATGGTGAAGAATACAAAGAAACCGGTTATCAGCAATGCGGTATTGTCGTGTATCCATTGCTTGTTTTCAGGGGTCATGAATGAGCTGTCTTTCAGCCCTTTTATCAGCATGAAGTAGATGATGCTGGTGGCAGCTATACCACCGAATAGCGCGATGCTGTATTTCATGTTCTTCTTGTAGTTGAAGGTGAACACGATACGTGCCAGCCATTGTACCAGCATACCGAAGAAGAAGGCGATGGCTACGGATACGAATATGGCCATGATGACAGAGAGTGCCTTGTCTGTATTGATGAGGTCGCCCAGTCCCAATGTATCGCTGTTATAGACCTTGATGAGCGCCAGTGCGAACGTACCTCCCAACAGTTCGAACACCATGGATACAGTGGTGGAGGTAGGCATTCCCATAGTGTTGAAGACATCTAATAGCACGACGTCTGTCAACATGACGGCAAGCAGAATGCACATGATTTCGGCAAAGTAGAAGTGCTCCGGTTGATAGATGCCGTGTCGTGCAATGTCCATCATGCCATTGCTGAGTGCCGCACCGATGAAGACGCCAATGCCTGCAATGAACAGTATGGTTTTGAAAGATGCTGCCTTTGCTCCGACAGCAGATTGTAGAAAGTTAACCGCATCATTACTGACACCCACCACGAGGTCGAAAATCGCGAGTACGAACAGAAAGATGACGATACCCAGATAAATTGTTTCCATAACATGTATTTTATTTCCGGCTGCAAAGGAAAGAGTTTGGTGTTGCAGAGAAATGTCATACATGTTACAGAAATGTTACAAAGCGATTGACGATTGATAATTGACGATTGATAATTATCGTTAATCGCTAATCCTTAATCCCTTGTTTCAAGTATTCGTAAAAGCTATATTGCGACCGTACCTTCTCCTTTTGCGGTCGTGACGACTTCCAGCGGTTTCGCAACCGGTCGTCCACGAAGCAGGCTTTCCGTTTGTCCGACAGTTGTATGGATAGCATATCGATGAGCTCTTGCTTCAAGTCCGGGTCCAGAATGGGGGTGACGGCTTCGATACGGCGGTACAAGTTACGCCGCATCCAGTCCGGCGAGCCGAGGAAGAGCTTGGGTGCGCCGCCGTTGCCGAAGTACCACACACGGGCATGTTCCAGAAAGGTATCCACGATGCGTGTCACGCGGATGTTGTGGCTGTACTCCTGCCCGGGGATGAGGCAGCAGATGCCGCGGACAATGAGGTCTATCTCTACACCGGCTTGCGAGGCTTCGTAGAGGCGGTCTATCATGGCGGGGTCTTGCAGGGCATTCATTTTTAGGATAATCCGTCCTTGCTTGCCTTGCCGGGTCAGTTCTATTTCGTGATTGATGAGGCGGTTCAGTTCAGGAATCAGGTTGAAGCGGGCCACAAGCAGGCGGTGGAACACCGGATTTTCCTTTCCCTGCAGAGTACGGAACAAGTTGTGCAGGTCGTTTACAATCACCGGGTTGCAGGTGAATAGTCCGCTGTCTGCATAGAGGGTGGCGGTCTTTTCGTTGAAGTTGCCGGTGCTGATGTAGGCGTAGCTTGTCAGTTTGCGCCCTTCCTTGTCGCGGCGTAGCACGAGGGCTACTTTGGCATGTACCTTCAGTCCTGGCAGGCTGAACAGGATATTGATACCGGCAGCTTTCATCATCTCGGCGGTGGCAAGGTTGTTCTCCTCGTCGAAGCGGGCTTTCAGTTCCACAAAAACGGTTACTTTCTTACCGTTCTGTGCGGCGGCTATCAGGGTGTTGATGACGGTGGAGTTCTCTGCCACGCGATACTGGGTCACCATGATTTCACGCACGGTGGGTTCGTGGACGGCTTCATATAGGAAATGGATGAAGTGGTCGAAGGAGTGGTAGGGATAATGCAGCAGCAGGTCCTTCTTCTCCACATAGCGGAAGATGGATTCGCGTTCGTCCAGGCAGGTCAGCTTCATGGGCTGGGGTTTCTTGATGGGACGTACGCTTTGGTTGGGATTAGGCAGATGCCGCAAATCCTCCATGTTGAGGTGCTTGTCTCCCGGCACCAGCTCCCGGCGGTCTATGCGGTAGGCATCTACCAGAAAGTCGAGGAAGTCCTGGGGCATGGCGCGGTCGTATACAAAACGGCACACGGCGCCTATCTTGCGTTTCTTTACCTTCTTCTTCACCTGCTCGATGATTTCGGAGGTATTGGCGGCATCGTCTATCAGAATATCCGCATCGCGTGAAATCTTGATGCAATAACTGCTGTCCACTTCATAACCGGGGAAGATGGTATCCAGATTGGCCTTGATGATGTCTTCAATGAACATCAGATAATAGTCTTTCCCCACCTTGGGCAGCTGGATGAAGCGCGGCACTTTGCTGTACGGCAGTTTCATCACGAAATACTGGATGCGGTTTGGAGAACTGGCGGGAGCTCCTTTCAGATGAAGCCGTACGGCTAGATAGAGACGGTTGTCGCGCAGGAATGAAATCACCTTGTCCTTGCTTACGGGCACCGGGGCCAGATAGGGGAATATCTCTTCGCGGAAGAAGCTGCGCACAAAATCGCGGTGAAACGGTTCTACGTTGCGGCTTTGATAGAATATGATGTGATGTTTCCGCAGGGCGGGCAGTATTTTCTGTTCGTAGATGCGGATACGTTCCTCCAGTTGGCGATTGACTTCTTGGTTGATTTCATCTACCAGTTCGGCGGCAGACTGCATAGTCTCTTCATCGCTTTGCGAGGCTCCGGTGGCTATGGCCTTATGGTCGGCTACGCGTATCTTGTAGAATTCTTCCAGATTGGAAGAGTATATAGAAATAAAGTTGATGCGTTCGTATAGCGGCAATGTCTCGTCTTCCGCTTCCAGCAGTACGCGGTAGTTGAAGGAAAGCCAGCTGATGTCACGTTTGAAATATCTGTTGTCCATGGTGTTAAGGTGTTAATGTGGCATATTAGCACATTACCACATTGTATTCTTCCCAAATATAATTACCTTTGTCTTAATAAACAAAGGAAAGATGACAAAAGTTGGTTTATTATCGGATACGCATGGCTACTGGGATGAAAAGTACCTGCAATATTTTGAGGGCTGTGACGAAATATGGCATGCCGGTGACATCGGTTCGCTGGAAGTGGCACAGAAGCTGGCGGCTTTCCGTCCGTTCCGTGCGGTGTACGGCAATATAGACGGGCAGGAGATACGGCAGCTCTATCCGCAGATTCTCCGTTTTACGGTGGACGGGGCCGAGGTGCTGATGAAGCATATCGGCGGTTATCCCGGCAACTACGACCCTTCCATCAAGGGCAGCATTCTGGTGCGTCCCCCAAAGCTGTTCATCAGCGGGCACTCGCATATACTGAAGGTGAAGTATGACAAGACGTTGGATGTACTCCACATCAATCCGGGCGCTGCGGGCATTCAAGGTTTCCATAAGGTGCGTACGATGGTACGCTTTGCGGTTGATGGGGGAACGTTTAAAGATTTGGAGGTGATAGAACTTGCTGACCGATGATGTAGTTTGTTTATTTTCAATGGATTGTATTTACCGATTGCTTGCGCTATAGTGTAAAAGCCGTTACATGCTAATGTAAAGGTTGTTACGCTATTGGGTAAAGGCCGTTACACTATTTGGTAAAGGTCGTTACACGCTGAGGTAAAGACCGTTTCATCAAGGGGTGACGGCCGTTACGCACTGAAGTAAGCAAAACAATGTACCGGAGTAAGCAAAGCAATGAAGTAAAAAGATGAAACCAAGCCTTCACTTAATCGAATTTTTCCATTATCTTTGTACCCGAATAGCAAGTAGAGCCGTGGGGCATCGTCCTCCTTCTTATTTTATTCTCCATTTTGAAGTATCACCGAAAAAGAACTGAAATATGAAAGGAATTATTCTTGCAGGTGGCAGTGCCACTCGTCTCTATCCGTTGTCCAAGGCTATCTCCAAGCAGATAATGCCCGTCTACGACAAGCCGATGATATACTACCCGCTCTCTACACTGATGTTGGCGGGAATTCGCGAAGTGCTTATTATCTCTACTCCACGTGACTTACCCATGTTCCGCGAGCTGCTGGGAACCGGTGAAGAACTCGGTATGTCCTTTTCCTATAAGATACAAGAGAATCCCAACGGACTGGCACAAGCCTTTGTGCTGGGTGCAGAGTTCTTGGACGGCGGACCGGGCTGCCTTATTCTGGGCGACAACATGTTCTACGGTCAAGGCTTCTCCGCCATGCTGAAGCGTGCCGCTTCCATAGACAAGGGTGCCTGCATCTTTGGTTATTACGTCAAGGACCCCCGTGCCTACGGTGTAGTGGAGTTTGATGCCAACGGCAAAGCCGTCTCGCTGGAAGAAAAGCCTGCCAATCCTAAAAGCAACTATGCCGTCCCCGGACTGTACTTCTACGACTCCACCGTGACAGAGAAAGCCGCCTCCTTGAAGCCCTCTGCTCGCGGCGAATACGAAATTACCGACCTCAACCGTCTCTATCTGGACGAGGGCACGCTGAAAGTGGAGCTCTTCGGCCGTGGCTTTGCCTGGCTCGACACCGGCAATTGCGACAGCCTGCTGGAAGCCAGCAATTTTGTCGCCACCATCCAGAACCGTCAAGGCTTCCGCGTGAGCTGTATCGAAGAGATTGCCTGGCGCAAGGGCTGGATAGATGTAGACCAGCTCTATCGCTTGGGTGAACAGCTTGGCAAGACCGAATATGGCAAATACCTGATGGAACTGGCTGAATCGAAGCGATGAACTCTTTGTTCCCCAAAAAGAGAAGGAGAATAGTTCTCCTATAAAGGCCCGCTGACTTTAATTTTTAATTTATAATTTTTAATTCTCATGAAGACTTATCTCGTAACCGGTGCCGCCGGTTTTATCGGCGCCAACTATATTAAATACATCCTGGCAAAACATAATGATATTAAAGTGGTGATACTGGATGCCTTGACCTACGCAGGCAATCTGGGCACCATTGCCAATGACATTGACGATGAACGTTGCTTTTTTGTAAAAGGTGACATCTGCGACCGCGTGCTTGCCGACGAACTGTTTGCCAAGTATAAGTTCGATTACGTAGTGAATTTTGCTGCCGAGAGCCACGTAGACCGTAGCATAGAGAATCCCCAGCTTTTCCTGATGACCAACATCCTGGGTACACAAAACTTGCTCGATGCCGCCCGCCGTGCCTGGGTCACGGGTAAGGACGAGTCCGGTTATCCCACTTGGCGCAAAGGCGTTCGTTACCATCAAGTGTCTACCGACGAAGTTTACGGCTCACTTGGTGCCGAAGGCTACTTCACAGAGCAAACCCCGCTCTGCCCGCACAGCCCTTACAGCGCCAGCAAGACGAGTGCCGATATGGTAGTGATGGCCTATCACGATACCTATAAGATGCCCGTCACTATCACCCGCTGTTCCAACAACTACGGTCCTTATCACTTCCCCGAAAAGCTGATTCCGCTTATCATCAAGAATATTCTCGAAGGCAAGAACCTCCCCGTCTATGGCGACGGCAGTAACGTGCGTGACTGGCTCTACGTGGAAGACCACTGCAAAGCTATCGACCTGGTTGTCCGCGAGGGTGTGGAAGGCGAAGTCTACAACGTAGGCGGTCACAACGAAAAGACCAATCTTGAAATCGTGAAGCTGACTATTGCCACCGTCCGCCGCTTGATGGAGGAAGAACCCCGTTACCGTGCAGTGCTGAAGAAACAAGTAAAAGCCGCCGACGGCACGATTGACATCAGCTGGATAAACGAAGACCTTATCACCTTCGTCAAAGACCGCCTAGGTCACGACCAGCGTTATGCCATCGACCCCACAAAGATTACCAATGCCCTGGGCTGGTATCCGGAGACGAAGTTCGAGGTCGGCATCGTCAAGACCATTGAATGGTACCTGAACAACCAGCCGTGGGTGGAAGAAGTGACCAGCGGTGATTATCAGAAGTATTACGAACAGATGTATGGAGGTAGAGGTTAAGGTTTAGGGATTAGGGTCTAACCGCTAATCCTTAACCTCTAACCTCTCAATTCAGCGCCACCGCTAACAGTAATCCTAAGAACAGCATATTGCGCGACGTCTCGCCCAGTATGCTGTTCAGCTTTTTACCGCTACCTATCTGTATCATTTTGCGCCACGTCAGTGCGTGCATATAGAGATAGACGCAGGGAGCCCAGATAAATTCCAGCGGAGTCAGCTTGCCCGTGTAGACAAACCAGAAGCAGAGCAGCACGGCGGCGATGCCCAGTGCCAGATACATATTCTCACCGAACTTCTTGCCGTAGCGTACCACCAGCGTACACTTGCCGCTCACGGCATCCTGCTCGCGGTCGCGATAGTTGTTCACCATCAGCAAGGTGTCTATGGCGAGGCCACTGACGAGCGACAGCACCACCACATCCATATTCAGCGTATAGGCCTGCACGTAGTAGGTGCCGCATACGGGCACGAAGCCGAAGAACACCAGCACCAGTACGTCGCCCCAGCCCCGATAGGAGAGCAGCGTGGTATAGAGGAAAGCAAACAGTATGCACACCACGCCCAGCACCACCAGTTCCCAGCCTCCGTGGGGCAGCTGCCCCCAGACGGTGAACAGCACTGCCAGCCCTGCCAGGCACGACAGTGTCAGTGCGATGCCGATGCCGGTTTTCATGGCTGCCGGCGTAATCCAACCTTCGGCGCAGGCGCGCTGTGGCCCCAGCCGGTCTTCCCGACGGTCGGTCCCTTTCTGGAAGTCGAAGAGGTCGTTGATAAAGTTGGCGGCAATCTGCATGCCGCAGGCAAAGAGGGCGCACAGCAGGGCGGGTGCGGTCTTGAACTGTCCGTCGCTGAAGGTAAGGGCACTGCCCAGCAATACCGGGATGATGGCTCCCGTCAACGTCTTGGGGCGGGCGGCGAGAAACCATGCGTAGGGTGAATTCTGTTTAATCTCGTTCATCGTAGTTCCAATTTAGTTCGGCATCTGCCAGCAAAAATACTGAAAATCCCTATATTTGTACCCACTTATGATGAAGAAGTTAGTCTACATATCCATTCTTTCTCTGCTGCTCTTGTCTTCCTGCCGTTCCAAGCGGATGATTACCGTGTCGTTGCCGCAGCCAGTCATGCAGGCAGACAGCACGCAGCTTGGCGATACTATCGGGTTGCCTGCCCGCCTTTCGCCGATGTTCACCTTTGACCAGTCTGATTTGCGTAATGTCCGCCGCCAGCCGGCGAAGGGCGAGGTAAAGAAACAGCAGATAAAGAAAACGGCACCGGTACAAAAGGTAATTGTGCAGCGAGGTACAAGAATCACATCGAAAACCACCCACGTAGGCTCGGCCTATAAGGGCGTCAGCCGCATTAAGACGTACGACTTCACGCATCGCGACGTGCCTGCCGCCTTCGAGGGCTTCCGCATCGCCTTTGTCTCCGACCTGCACTACAAAAGCCTGCTGAAGGAGGAGGGATTGAAGGACCTGGTCCGCCTGCTCATAGACCAGAAGGCCGACGTGCTGCTGATTGGCGGTGACTTTCACGAAGGCTGCCAGTACGTGCCGCCCGTCATGGCTGCCCTGGCGCAAGTGAAGACGCCGTTGGGCACCTATGCCGTGCTTGGCAACAATGACTACGAGGCTTGCTATGACGACATCGTGCGCGAAATGAGGCATTATGGCATGCATCTGCTGGAGCATAAGGTGGACACCCTGCGGCGTGGCGGTGAGCGGATTCTTGTGGCGGGCGTGCGCAATCCTTTCGACTTGGGCAAGAACGGCACATCGCCCACACTCGGCCTTTCGCCCGACGATTTCGTAATCCTGCTGACGCATACGCCAGACTATGCCGAGGACGTCCCGGTGACAAACTCCGATCTCATCCTGGCCGGACACACGCATGGCGGGCAGGTGACGCTGTTCGGGCTTTATGCACCGATAGTCCCCTCGCACTACGGGCAGCGGTTCCTCTCCGGGCTGAAGTACAACTCAAAGAACATCCCGATGATTGTCACCAACGGCATCGGCACTTCGCAGAAAGCCATCCGCATGTTTGCTCCCGCAGAGGTGGTGATGATTGTGCTGCACCGGCTGACGGACTGATTTATTCTTCGGGCATCAGCACCACTCCCAGTTTCTTCTTGCCATCCATCTTTACCACCATCGGCTGGTGGAAATGTACATGCCGCAGGTACTTCGTCTCGTGTACGGCAGGCTGTGCATTCAGGAATTCCTGGTTGTATACGCCGTCATTCATAAAGGCGTTGATGGTAAAGTATCCCACTCCAAAGGAGGTCAGGTTCTGGAAGAAGTGGGTTCCCTGGCTGGGGTCTACCCGGTAGTTGGTCAGTCCGGCTTCCACTATCACGCGGGCAGCGCTGATGTGCGGCCACTTCACGGGGATGCCGAGCCAGGTGTCACTGCTACCCCAGCGTCCGGGACCTACAAGGACATAGTTGCGGCCTTCGTCCAGGAACTGCTGGTTCAGCTTCTCTATCTCCCAGGCAATCTCCTGGTTGTGGGAGGCACTATAGTCGTCTGTCTTCACATAGATAATGTCATGTATCTCGTTCATGATGCCATGTCCCAATGAGTTGTTGGAACGGAGCAGTACCTGGTCGTCCGGAATGGCGGTAAGGTCTTCATCCAGCATCTCCTTGGTGTCGACTATCGGGCGGATTTGCAGCAGGTAGAAGGTGCCGGTTTTGTCCTTCTCGCGGCTCATGGTGGCGGCAAACTCTATCTCTACGGGACGGCGCATCTCCTGCTCTCCGTATTTCAAAGCCAGTTGCAGGATGCGTGGCAGGGGGAATACGTCGTGTTGCAGGATGTTGGCAAAGGTGATGACTTTGCGTCCGCCGGGATAAAGCCCGTCGCGGATAATCTGGTCGTAAGGGTCGTAGGTGGAGGCTATGTAGTTCAGTGCTCCGTCCTTTTCCGCTTCTTTGACGTGCAGTTTCAGCAGGTTGAAGCCGTCGTCGATGGAGAAGTCGTGACCGGCATTGCGCAGGTCGAGGGCATAGAAGCGGGTCTGAGTCTCTTTGAGGGCAATCTCCATTTCGCTGGTTTGCAGCACCTGGTTGGGGTGATAGGGCGAGAAGCGGAGCGTCATGCCACCGTCCACGATGTATTTACCTAAACCGAGCGCCAGATTGACGATACCTTCTTCTGCCTTCTCGTCGCCGATGGGGTAGTAGTTGAGCGAACGTGCCACACCGGACATGCTGGGGTAGTAGCGGTCACCATACTGGTTGCCCACTACCTCTTGCAGGATGACAGCCATCTTTTCCTGGTCGATAACGTTGCTCGTTGCCTGCATGTATGCCTTCGAGTCGCGGAAGTAGACCGAAGCATATACTCCCTTGATGGCATCGCTCAGCATGCGCAGCATCTCGTACTTGTCGTCCAGATAGGGAATCATATAGGTGTTGTAGATACCGGCGAAGGGTTGGTAGTGCGAGTCTTCCAACAACGAGGACGAACGGATGGCAAGGGGCGACTTCACCACGTCGAAGAAGGTGAAGAAGTCCTCCACCAGGCGGTCGGGCAGCTTTGCTTTGAGGAAGTAGCGCAGGATGACGTCATCGTCGGCATCGGACAAGGCTATCTGATACAGATTGTTGGTATCCATAAACTCGTCGAACACATCGGTACAGAGCACGATGGTCTTGGGGATGGCGACACGGGCATTCTCAAACTCTTCGAACTCGGGGTGATGCTTCACCAGGTTGTCGATGAAAGCCAGTCCGCGCCCCTTGCCTCCCAGCGAACCGTCGCCAATACGGGCAAAGTTGGAGTATCGGTCAAAGCGGTCGCGCCTGAAGACTGCCACTACTCCCTGGTTTTTCATCTTGCGGTATTTCACGATAGCCTCGAAGATAATTTTACGGTGGGCATCCACGTCTTGCAAGCTATTCCAGGTGATGGGCCGCAGGAACTCTGCCACGGGAAACATGGCACGTGAGTAGAGCCAGCGGCTGACGTGGTTGCGGCTGATGTGGTAAAGGAATGATTCTGCCGGAACAGCAAAAAGAATGTTCTGCAGCTCTTTGAGATTCTTTACGCGGGCAATCTCTTCCAGCGTGTCCGGGTTGCGGAAGATAAAGTCGCCGAAGCCGAAATTGTCTGATACAATACGGCGCAGGTCCACATCCATCTTTTTGGAATTCTTGTCGATGAAGGCGGCATCGTATTTGGCTGCATACGCTGCGTTGTCCGATTCGCTGGACTGTATGATAAGGGGTACAAACGGGTCTTCCTTGCGGATGGCGGCACAGAGCTTGATACCGGCCAGTCCGTCCTTCTCGCCCCGTTCTACGCGGGGGAAGCGTACGTCGGTGATGACACCTAATATATTATTCTTATATTTTTGGTAGATGCCAAAGGCTTCTTCATAGGTACGTGCCAGTACAATTTTGGGACGTCCCCTCATGCGCAGTGTGCGCTGGTGGGCATTCAGTGCTTCGGTAGAGAATTCCTGGCTCTGCTTCAATACGAATTTATACAGATTGGGCAGGATGGAGGAGTAAAAGCGGATGCCGTCTTCCACCAGCAGGATGAGCTGCACACCCACTTCGTTGACGTCGTGCTCCAGGTTCATCTTGTCCTCTATCAGCTTGATGATGGAAACCAGCAAGTCGGTGTTTCCCAGCCAGCAGAACACATACTCAAAGGGACTGAGGTCTTCATTGGCAATACGCTTGGTGATGCCGTGGCTGAAAGGGGTAAGTATCACCATCGGAATCTGTTCATACAGGTTTTTGATGTATCGTGCCACGTCGAAGCTGTCGTTGTCTCCCGTGCCCGGCATGCAGATGATGAGGTCGAAAGAGATGGAGGACAGCTGTGTCAGCGCCTCCTCGCAAGTGGAAACCTGCGTGAAACGGGGAGGGTAGCGCAAGGAGAGCGAAGTGTATTCATTGAATATCTTTTCGTCGATGCGGCCGTCATCTTCCAGCATGAAAGCATCGTAAGGATTGGCTATCAGAAGGACGTTGAAAATGCGCCGTGTCATGAGGTTGGCAAACTGTGTGTCCTTGAAATAGAGCTGGTTTAATTTGAACTTACTGAGCATGGCTTCTCATGATTTGTTGGTTTCGGAAGGCAAAAGTAATAGAAATCGAACCTATTCGGATAGTTTTTCGACCGTTTTTTTTATATTTATGCGTAATATTGCATCCGAAAAACAATATATGACCTATGTCTGCTCCATATCCGTTTCCATATAAATCCGTTGCATGTACATTTCTGCTGTTATGGGTGTTCGTTTTTTTGTCCGCTGACTTGTTTGCTGGTTCATTCCGCACCTTGGGTATCAAGGAGGGATTGGGCAGTCGGCAAGTATTCCAGATAAACAAGGATTCGGCCGGATTTGTCTGGGTGTATACTCATGTCGGGATAGATCGTTATGACGGGAATGAAATCAAGCATTACAAGTTGGACGGAATGGTTGATTCCAGGGACAATATCCAGTCTTCCACTACCATGATGTGTGATAAGGAGGGTATTGTCTGGGTTGCATTGAAGAATGGAAAAATCTATGCATACAACAAACTGACGGACTCTTTCCAATTGCGTGTGGACTTGGCCGATTACCTGCCTTCTCCGGTATTGTATAATATGCTGTTTGATGACGAAAACCGTTTGTGGTTGTGTATGTCGAAGGGGCTTTATTCTTGGGAAGAAAGTGCAGGACTGTCTTTTGCCGGATTGAAGGGGCAATCTGTCCGTTGCATGGTCCAAATGGAAGATGAAGTGTTTTTTGCAGGCACCGACAAGGGTGTCTTCCGGCTGACGAAGGCAGGAGCGGCAGGTTCTTCGTCTTTTGAGACGAGGCCGGTTGACCTGCATACAGAGATGCATGTGGAATCGCTCTATGTCTTCGGAGCGAAGCTGTTCATCGGTACCTTTTCAAACGGCGTATTTGTGCTTGACGGTCCCGAAGGGCAAATACATTCCTTGAATGACCGGATTCCTCATGTGCCTATCCGTTCGTTTGCAAGGACAAAGGATAATTTGCTGCTGGTGGGAGCCGACGGTGCAGGTGTTTTTTGCATGGATGTCGCTACCGGAGAACTTTTGAACCATTATATGAATAACGGGGATGATGACAAAAGCTTGAGTGGTAATACGGTATCCGATATTTGTGTGGATGAATCCGGAGTTGTATGGATTGGCACTTCTACGAATGGCATCAGCTATCTGGATCCGGAGATGCCGGATGTCTATAGAATCAGGCACGAACGCAATAATGATAATTCCCTGAAGTCGGACCATGTAAATGTGATGTTTCAGGACTCGGAGGGAGATTATTGGTATGGTACAAACAACGGCGTCAGCCTCTATCAACCTCGGTCACGCAAATGGACCCACTATCTGGACGGTACGGAATATAGTGGCAAAGTGGTATTGGCACTTGCCGAAGACTCCGGGGGAAACATCTGGGTAGGTGGCTATGGTATCGGTGTCTATTGTATTCATAAACAGACCGGACGGGTACAGAAGAAAGAGAAAAGAAATGCACATCCGGAGAAGGGAATGGCCACCGACTATGTTTATGCCATTTATGCGGAAGGGGATTATGTCTGGTTCGGTGGTATTGAAGGAGAGTTTACCCGTTACGATATACGGACGGATACTTATACATATTACCCGATTGATTGCATAGGTGACATAAAGCCGGGTAAGGGGGGCTCATTACTGATTGCCGGTTGCAGCGGGTTGGCCGTCTTTGATAAGAAGTCGGGAGACACGCAGTGGCATCAGACGTTTGGAGACATCTCTCTGCATTATCCTGTCCGTTGCCTGATGCAGTCCTCATCCGGTGATATTTGGCTGGCGACAGACGGGGAAGGCCTTATACGTGTTGGTCCGGATGGGAAAGAGGCGCATGCCTATACCGTAGATGACAATCTGGTTTCCAATTCCATCAACAGCCTGCTGGAGGATAACGAAGGGCGTATCTGGTTCAGTACGGAGAAGGAATTGTATTGCTTGGACTGCTCCCGGGATATTATCATCAGTGCCAATGATTTTTTGGATGTCAGCTGGGGATATTACAACCCGAATGCTGCCCTTAAGTTGAAGAATGGATGTCTTGCTTTCGGCACCGCAGAAGGGGTTCTTTCCTTTCTCCCGTCTTTGGACTTGGGGACTCATGCACCCGTTGAGCTGATTCTGACAGACTTTAAACTGCTTTATGAATCGGTCAAAGCGGGAATGAAAGGCTCTCTTTTGCAAACGAATATCAATGATACCCGGAAAATAGATTTGAAGTATAATCAAAACTCCTTCTCTATTTCCTTCTCTGCCATCAACTTTGCAGTCCCGCATCGTATCAGGTATGAGTATAGGCTCGAAAATCACAATGAGGAGTGGGAACACTCCAATTCAGTGCGGAACGTGAGCTATATGAATCTCTCGTCCGGTAAGTATGTATTCCGCTTGCGGGCATTTGATAAGTACACCGGGCAGCAGGTGGGAGAAAGAAGTCTGGACATTGTCATTCATAACCCTTACTGGGTTTCGTGGTGGGCGCTGCTCCTCTATTTCATCTTGTTGTTTGTCTTTGTCTGCATGTTTGTGCAGTATAGGAGGCATAAGGTGAACGAGGGGCGTATAAGGGACAAGATACGTTCCTTTATCAGTATAGCCCATGATATCCGTACACCGGTTACTTTAATAAAGGCTCCGCTGAGCGAGCTCGAAGCGCAGGAGGGACTTCCGGAGCAGGGTAAGAAAACCGTTGCGGTGGCAATGAAGAATGTGGAAAAACTGATGGGAATGATTACTCAACTGCTTGAGTTGCAGAAAACGGAACTGCATGCCGAGGAGTGTCTGAAGGTTTCTCCATACGACATTAAGGCTTATCTGGAGGAAAAGATGGCGGAGTTTCATTTAGCCGCCATGCAGAAGAGCGTCGGGATAGAGTTGGAGGTGGAGCCGGATATGCCCAAGGTTTGGATTGACCGGGAGAAGATGGATCATATCATAGACAATCTGCTCTCCAATGCCTTGAAGTATACAGAGAAGGGAGTCATTCACATACTGGTGAAGACTGCAAGAAAGAAGTGGACTATTGAAGTGAAGGATACGGGTATCGGCATTCCGAAAGAGGAGCAGGGCAATATTTTTCACGAATATTATAGAGCCCAGAATGCCATGAACTTTGAGGAAACCGGTTCGGGTATCGGTCTGATGATTACGCGCCGCATTGTGAAACAGCATCACGGCACCATCTCTTTCAGTAGCGTGGAAGGGCAGGGAACTACGTTTACGGTAACTTTCCCGCAGAGGATAAAGGCGAGCGTGGCGGTGGAAGCGAAGGCTGACGGCCGGGAAGAAGCTCAGGCCGCTACCGGGGCTGTGCATGAAGAAACGGAACGTGCCGGGAAGAATGTCCTTCTTCTGGCGGAGGACGATGCGGATATGAGGGAGTATCTGGTGGACAGCTTGTCTTCCGAATATAAGGTAGTTGCCGTGCCCGACGGCGGAAAGGCATTGGAGACGGCAAGGGAAATCAATCCTGATATCATTATCTCGGACATTGTGATGCCGGTACTGGAAGGTGATGAATTGTGCCGGATTCTGAAGTCATCGGTAGATACAAGCCATATACCTATTATATTACTGACCGCACTGAGTGAGAGGGAAAATATCATCTTCGGACTGGAGGCCGGTGCCAATGACTACATCATCAAGCCTTTCGACTTGTCTGTGCTGAAAGTGCGTATCAGGAATATTCTTCAGAATAGGCAGCATTTGCGCGAAACCGTGTTGGCGATGGATGCGCAGCCCGAAGAGACAGACTATACCAGCCAGTTGGACAAGGAGTTCCTGGACAAGGTTATGAAAGTGATTGAGGAGGAGTTGTCCGATTCGGAATTCTCCATCAATGACTTCTGCCGGATGCTGGGCATGAGCCGCACTTCTGTCTACAATAAGATAAAGACGCTGACCGGGCAGGGACCGAATGACTTCATCCGCATTGTCCGTTTGAACAAGGCAAAAGAGCTGCTGGTTTCCCGGAAATATTCGATAGGGGAAGTGGCGAATATGGTCGGATTTTCTGACCCGAAATATTTCAGTACATGCTTCAAAAAGCAGTTTGGTACCAGTCCCAGCAAAATTTAGAGCCATGAAGACTGCTTTTGAACCACCGCTGACAAGTATTAAACCTTTTTTGTCAGAGAATAAACCCTTGTCTCCCTGATAGTGCGTAATATTGTGGACAGTAAACAATATTAAAAAACGCATATAAAAAATGGAAACGTATTTAGGTCTTGATTTAGGAGGCACGAAGTTGCTGATTGGCGAAATGGATAGCCGTGGCAACATTTTGAGGTATAAGAAATATGACTCCGGTTACTTTAATCAGCAGGCTGCGCTGGAAATCATCAAGTCGTCGCTCGATGATTATATCCGTACCGTGGGCTGGTATGACCAGAAACCGGTAGCGATGGGTGTTGGGCTGATAGGGCGTGTAGATCCCAACGAAGGTGTCTGGCTGCAGATTGACCCGAGCAGGACACAGCGGATTGAGTTGGCAAAGGAACTGTCGGATATATATGGCATGCCTTGCCATATAGACAATGATGTGAAGAGCGCTACAAGAGCCGAACGCGTCTGGGGATTCGGACAAATTTCCAAAAACTTTATATACGTAAATGTAGGTACAGGCATTGCCGTGGGTACGGTGATAAATGGGAGACAAATCCGTGGCAGTCATTTCAATGCCGGCGAAGTGGGACACGTGCGTGTAGGTGTGAACATAGGCATTAAATGCGGTTGTGGACGGATGGACTGTGTGGAGGCGATTGCTGCCGGCATAGGTTTTGACAATTGTGCCCGTCTGCTCCGCAACCAGTATGAGACCGGCCTGCATATTCCGGCTGAAAAAGGGGAACGGGTGATTGTGAGTGAGGTGTTTGCACTTAGTCAGAAAGGTGACCCTCTCTGTACGGTGCTGGTGGAGAATGCAGCTGAGGCGCTTGCCAATCTTATCATGAATCTGGTACGTGTGATTGACCCGGACACGGTGGTGTTGGGTGGAGGCATTGTGGCCGACGGATATATGCACGAGAAGATTCTGGAGAAACTTCATCCTACGACCATGCGTTTTGTCAGCAACGGGGTTGTCATTACGAAACTGAATCCCGGATTTATCGGGCTTCTGGGGGCCGGCGCGGTGGCGATGAATATGTGATTAGGAATTAATGATTAAGAATATGAAAATAACAATAACAAAGAATGAAAAGGAGTTTGACTGCACGGCTGCATGGCGCATCATCGGGCAGATGTTGAATGAACCGGAGAGTGTGATAGGACTTTCGACGGGACGTACTACCGGCAATCTTCATCGGTTGGTGGGAGAAATCTATACTAAATATCCGTTTAAGGTGGATACCGTTACTTTCTTCGGATTGGATGAGGTAACGAATGTGCCGCGCGAATATGCCGGAGCATGCTACACGATGCTGAAAACGGAGTTGATGGATACATTGGGCATCAAGGAAGAGAATTTTTTGATGCTGCCTACCATTTCTGGTGATTTTGAACAGTCATGCAGGGATTTCCAGCAAGAAATTGCGAACCGTGGCGGCATTGATTTGCTGATTTTAGGGTTGGGTGAGAACGGACATCTGGGATTCAACCAGCCGGAATCTCCCTTTGGCGGTGAAGCATGGGTGACCCGGATGAATGTGGAACTGGAAGAACGCATCCGTAGAGAAACGGGTACTCCTCCCGATAAAGAGTTGGGAGGGGCTACTTTGGGAATAAAGAACATTATGCAGGCACGCCGGATTGTACTGGTTGCCAAAGGGACTAATAAAGCGGATATTGTCAAGCGGATGCTTGAAGGGCCTGTGACAACAGATGTTCCTGCTTCCATCCTTCAGCTTCATCCCAACTGTGAATTTCTGCTGGATGAGGCGGCGGCAAGCATGCTTAACTGCTAAGTCGCCTTGCAGGCGGCTGATAACTAATTATTTGAATTAATAATCAAAATACTATGACACAACAAGAAAAACAAATAAACTATATGGGGCCATTCATCACGATGGTGTTCTTGTTCTTTATTGTAGGTTTCCTTACGACTGCCAATACTCAGTTTCAGGGTCCTCTGAAAGAAACTTTTCTTTCGGAAGTGGGCGGGTTGAAAAATACTTTTGCTACTTTGATTACTTTCTCCTGGTTCCTTGCTTATCCGGTTTGTGGAGGGGTAGGCTCGTCGTGGATTAGTAAATACGGATATAAAGGAACATTGATGCGTGGATTGCTGGTGATGATTGTGGGACTTGGTTTGTTCTTTGCCTCTTCCTATTTCACAGTACACTTTCCTGAAGCGAATTGGCATGCAGGAAATAATGTTATCCCTGGAGGGTTCTTGATTTTCTTACTGGGTTCTTTCGTGGTAGGGGCTTCGGCTACCATTCTGCAAGTGGTTATAAATCCTTATCTGACGGCTTGCCATGTCAAGGGTACCCAGTCCATTCAGCGTTTGGCTATAGGCGGTTCTGCCAATTCTGTGGGAACTACGCTTGCTCCTTATTTCGTGACTGGTGTCGTGTTTGGCGGTCTGTCTATGGAGGACATTCAGATTGACCAGCTGATGGTTCCGTTCCTGGCATTGATGGCTGTTATTTCTTTGATTGTATTGTTGTTGATGAAATTGTCTTTGCCCGATATCCAAGGAACCAGGGTAGAGAAGGGAGAAAAGCTGGAAAAAAGTGTATGGTCCTTCCGTCATCTGACATTGGGCGTGGTGGCTATCTTCTTTTATGTAGGAGTGGAAGTCTGTATCGGGGCCAATATCAATCTGTACGCCATCGAGATGGATTATGCTTCTCCGGCACTGATGGCTACGCTCTATTGGGGTGGTATGCTTGTGGGCCGCCTGGTGGGGAGCAGCCTGAGCAGGATTTCTCCCCGCGTGCAGTTGACGGTTACTACGGTATCGGCAGGATTACTCGCCCTACTGGCCATTCTTCTGAATAATCCGTGGCTGCTCACGGCAGTAGGTCTGTTCCATTCCATCATGTGGGGAGCTATCTTTACTTTGTCCGTTGCCCATTTGGGAAAATACACTTCGGTGGCTTCGGGTGTGTTCATGATTGGAGTGGTAGGCGGTGCCATATTGCCCTTGTTGCAAGGAGTGCTTGCCGATGTTCTTGGAGGCTGGAGATGGTCATGGTTCATCGTTCTTTTTGGAGAAACGTTTATGCTGTATTATGCATTGATAGGTTCACGGGTCCGTCAGACCTGCGATAATTTGTAATTAAAGATAGTACTTATGAAAAAAATTAAAATGATGATGGCTGCTGCTTTGGGCGTATTGGTTTCATGCGGTAGCGTTAAGTCGGGAGAAGAGGCCATTGCGGCTTCCCGCGAATCAAAGGTTGTGGTTGCTTATGTCACTTCGTGGAGTGAGGTGATGCCCGACCCGCAGTACATGACGCATATCAACTATGCGTTCGGTCATGTAAACGAGAGCTTTAACGGTGTCAAGATTGATAATGAGGAACGTTTGAGACAGATTGTTGATTTGAGGAAACAGAAGCCGGAGCTGAAAGTGCTGCTTTCCATCGGCGGCTGGGGAAGCGGACGTTTCAGTGAGATGGCTGCCAATGATGAATATCGCCGTGCTTTTGCCGCGGACTGTGACCGTGTGGTGAAGGAGTTCGCTTTGGATGGCATTGACATCGATTGGGAATATCCCACCAGCTCTATGGCAAATATATCCTCGTCACCGGACGATACGGAGAATTTTACACTTCTGATGCAGGATATCAGAGCTGCCATCGGCAATGAAAAGGAACTGACACTTGCCACCGTAGCTTCTGCCCGTTACATTGACTTCAAGGCTATCTTGCCTTCCGTCGATTTTGTGAATATCATGGCTTATGACATGGCTTCTGCTCCCAAGCACCATTCGGCGCTTTATCCGTCAGGACATAGCGGTGACATTACTTCGGACGGTGCCGTTACTGCACACTTGAAAGCGGGCGTACCGCCTTCCAAGCTGGTGATGGGTATGCCCTTCTATGGTCGTGGAGGTGACGGTTATCCCAGCTTCCAAGACTATAATAAGGTAGGGAATACGGATACCCAATATACTGAAAAGTGGGATGAGGTGGCTCAAGTGCCTTATCTGGCCGATAAGAATGATACGTTGGTATTTGGTTTTGAGAATCCCCGTTCACTTGCCATCAAGTGTCAGTATATTCTGGATAAAGATTTGCTGGGAGGCATGTATTGGGATTATAGCGGAGACAATGAACAGGGTGATTTGCGCCGTACGGTAGCAGAAAACCTATTGGGCAAGCCGCACAAGGCGAAGGTACTGGTGTTGACGGAACGTGGCGGACAGCACGGAGGATTTACGGATGCCGGTTTGAGGTGGTTGGCGGCCGAAGGTGTAAAGGGGAATTTCAGTATTACCGAGATAAACAATGCCAGGAACATAACGGAGGCTTACTTGTCGCAGTTCAGCCTGGTTATTCAATTGGATTTCCCGCCTTATACTTGGCCGAAGGAAGCGGAAGATGCGTTCGTCAAGTATATAGAAGAAGGCCGTGGCGGCTGGATAGGTTTCCATCATGCTACTTTGCTGGGCGAGTTTGACGGTTATCCCATGTGGCAATGGTTCTCTGATTTCATGGGTGGTGTACGTTTCAAGAACTACATAGCTCCGCTGGCCAACGGTACGCTGATTGTGGAAGATAAACAGCATCCGGTAATGAAAGATGTTCCGGCCTCTTTCGTGGTGCCCGATGACGAGTGGTATACTTATGACAAGAGCCCGCGCCCCAATGTACATGTACTGGCCAATGTAGACGAATCGAGCTACACGCCTGCATCGGACATCAAGATGGGCGATCATCCGGTGGTTTGGGTCAATGAAAGCAAAAAGGCACGCAATGTTTATTTCCAGATAGGGCATAGCAGCAAATTGTACGAAACGGAAGGGTTTACGACCATGTTCAGAAATGCCATTAACTGGACTTTAGAAAGGTAATACTTTTTATAATCAATGGATTTAGAAGAAAACGGGTACGTACAGAAACGTATCCGTTTTTTTATGGGTTTAAACTTTATCACTTTAAGTTTAAAATAAAACGTTTTTTATGGATGTGTTAGTAAATGAACTCCTTATGAGAAATATTCAACTTCCATTTCTTGTTTAGTACGTAATTTCGCTTATCGAAGTATTGGAATTTGTATCAATACAATATGAATAACTTCCTATTTTATAAACTAATACTATTATCATGAAAAGAAAAAGAGTCCTTTTGCTGCTTTGCATTCTCAGTTGCACTTTGCAGCTCTTCGCACAACAAATTAATGTGCAGGGTGTCGTTTATGACCCTTCCGGAGAAACGGTTCCGGGTGCTAATGTCAGTATGAAAAGTAATCCGGCTGTGGGTACTGTGACGGACATTGATGGGAATTTCAGTCTGAAAGCTTCTGTGGGTGATGTGTTGGTCTTCACTTTTATTGGTTATGAGCCTATTGAGTATAAACTGACTGCTGCAGATACAAATCTGAAAGTCCGTTTTACTGATTCTTCTGAGTTGCTGGACGAGGTAGTTGTAGTAGGCTATGGTGTACAAAAGAAGAGTGTACTTTCGTCTGCTGTGAGCCGTGTTACCAGTGAAGAGTTGGATAAAGGTAATCCTACAAATATTCAGAATGCCTTGAAAGGTAAAGTTTCCGGTGTACAGATTATCTCTAATTCAGGTCAGCCCGGTGCGGAATCAAAGATTCGTATTCGGGGTACTGGTACGGTCAACAACTCCGATCCGCTTTATATAGTAGACGGCATGCCGTCTGAAAGTGGTATCAGTCATTTGAATCCTTCTGATATTGAGTCTATTGAAGTGTTGAAAGACGCAGCTTCCGCCGCTATTTACGGAGCCCGTGGTGCTAATGGTGTTGTACTGATTACTACGAAGAAGGGTACTAAAGGAAAGGCTACTTTGAACTATGAATTTACGTATGGTATTCAGAATCCTTCCAAGAAGGTGGATTTGCTGGGTAGTGCGGATTATCAGATGTTGATGAATGAAATGGCTGCCAATGCAGGTAAGGACCCTTATTTCCCGACTGTTTCCAGCGTCAATACCGACTGGCAAAAGGAACTGCAGAACAAGAATGCTCCTATTATGAACCACAAGGTTTCGTTGAGTGGCGGTACGGACAACTCTACCTATTATGCTTCTTTCGGTTATGTAAAGCAAGAAGGTATTTATGCTAAAGGACATGCTGATTATGAACGCTACAATGTACGCTTGAATTACAATAATGTATTACTGGACACGAAATCACGAAATTGGTTGAATAAGATTAGTTTTGGTGCAATTGCAAGCTATTCCAAGTCAATCCAGACTGGTAATACTATTGGCAATAGTGAAGCAGCAGGCTTGATTACTTCCATGAATATGTTGCCTCCTACCGAGCCGGTTTATCAGACCGACCCTGCTATACTGGAGCAATATGCCGTAACTTATCCAAATCATGTCATTGCTCCCAACGGCCTGGCATACAATATCATCGAGATGCGTGAAATAACCAATCCGCTGGCAGCCATGCAGGTCAGTCATAACCAGAGGACTATGCCTCAGAATTTCGGTGCGAACTTTAACCTTGATGTCGACTTGTTGCCAGGCTTGAAGTTCAAGACTACCTATGGTGCGGAATGGGTGTTCAATTCCATTAAGAATGTAACTCCAGTCTACGAGCTGAATGCTACCAGTAAGAATGCCACTTCCAAGGTAGAGGATAAGAAAAGGGAGTCTTCCTATTGGCAGTGGGAAAATGTACTGTCGTATACAAAGTCTTTCGGCCGTCATAATATAGGTGCACTGTTCGGTACAAGTATGTCTTCCTACCATTACTCCAATTTGGAAGCGGAAGATTATAATCTGCTGGTGGTGGATATAGACAAGGGATATATAGACACGGCCACAGCGCCCGAAGAGCAGTCCAAAGTATGGGGTGGGGCAGAAGACCACCGCATTGCATCCGTATTCGGACGTATCAATTATAATTATGATGAAAAGTATTTGTTCGAAGCGGTAGTGAGACGGGACGGTTCGTCAAACTTCAGTCGCGAGCACCAATATGCTACATTCCCTTCGGTTTCTTTGGGTTGGGTGTTGACTCGTGAGAAGTTCATGGAGAACAGACCTTCCTGGTTGGATTTTGCCAAGATACGTCTAAGCTGGGGACAGAATGGTAACGAACGTATTGGCTCCTTTGCCTATACAAGTATGATGAGTCAGGGTAAGAATGCAGTCATAAATGGAAAGGTATATACGGGCATGCTGCCCCGTGGCTATGCCAATGCTGATTTGAAATGGGAGACCTCCGAACAGACCGACTTGGGTATTGACTTGCGTTTCTTCAACAGTGCATTGACATTCTCTGCCGACTATTTCGTGAAGAAGACGAAGGACATGCTGCTTTCCATGCCGATTCCTCTTTATACCAGTTATGGCAGTATGACGGTCAATTCGGGTACAGTGAAGAACGAAGGTATCGAGTTCGAAGCGTCCTATCGCTTTAAGGTGGGTGAAGTGAATCTGGGTATCAATGGAAATGCTTCTTATGTGAAGAATACCGTAACAGACCAGGGCCCCGACCGTGTCGGTCTCAATAATATCGGCGGTGGTATGGGCGGCCAGGTCAGTTGGAGAGAGAACGGGCGTCCGTACGGCTTCTTCTACGGTTACTTGCATGATGGCATTTTCCAGAATCAGCAGGAGATAGACAACTATACCTACGTAGATTCTAACGGAAAGACTCATTTGATACAACCGAATGCCAAGCCCGGAGATATCCGTTTTAAAGATTTGGATGGTAAAAATGGTCTTAATGGCGATGACCGTACTATGATAGGTAAGCCGAATCCCGACTGGACGTATGGATTTACGCTCTCTGCCGATTGGAAGGGGCTGGATTTCAGTGCATTCTTTCAAGGAAGTATCGGAAACGACATTTATAAACTGTACAGACGTTCCAATGTGACTTTTGGTAACTACGACAAATCTTGGCTGAACCGTTGGCATGGTGAAGGCACTTCCAATTGGGTGCCACGTGTGATAGATGGTGACAACAATAACTATCAGGTTTCAAACTTTTTTGTGGAAGATGGTTCGTATATGCGTTTGAAAGTGTTGCAGATTGGCTATAGTCTGCCTGGACAGATGTTGCAGCGTGTCGGCGTCAAGGGGCTGCGTTTCTTTGTGCAGGGCGAAAATCTGTTTACAATTACCAACTACAGCGGTTATGATCCTGAAGTGGGAACACGTGATGGATTTGACGGGGGAACATATCCGCAAGCACGTACTTATACTATCGGTGCGAATATTACATTTTGATTAACCTAAAAATTAGATACAATGAATAAGATATTAAAGGTATTGGCTTTGGGTGCGATGGCTTTGTCGACCACAGCTTGTTCAGATTTTCTGGAAGTGAATCCGAGAACTCAGGTGTCGGAAACCGAATTCTATAAGACGGAAGACGATATGATGAAGGGCTTGTATGCCGTGATGAATGAAATGCAGACCCGTATGCCGGAGGTTTGGTCTTACTCTTCTTTGCTGGGTGATGAGTCCGAAACCGGCGGTGGTATCGGTGAGGGGTCTTACAAGACGAAATGGGATACTTTTACCTATGACGCGACTTCTTGTTTCGGTGCATGGGGATATGGTTCTTGGTGGAATGAGTGGGATTTTGGCTTGTTCAATGGAGTCATTGCTGCCAATCTGTTGATTGACAAATTGGCCGGATGCAACCTCAGTGCAGACTTTGTCAATTCCATTTCTGCCGAAGCGCGCTTTTACCGTGCCATTTTCTATTACCATCTGTTTATGGGGTATGAGCAATTCCCGCTTATCAAACATTATCTGGCAGCCAGTGAAATGTATAGCGTTGCCAAAGGAACCCGTGAAGAAATTTATGAGTTTATGATGGGTGACTTGGATGACGAAGTGACTAAGTATCTGCCCCAGCGCAGTGCTACACAGCAGGGACGCGTTTGCCGGGATGCTGCCAAGCTGCTTCGTGCTAAAATTATTTTGTTCCATCGTGATGAGACTAAATATCAGGTGGCATTGAATGACATGAAAGAAATAATCACCAGTGGAAGATACCAGTTGAACCCTGATTATCAGAACTTATGGGTGAAAGACGGAGAATGGTGTGCGGAATCTATCTTTGAGGTATGTTATGCCGGCAATAACTCCGGCGAAGGGTTTGGGCTTGCACGTTCTTTGGGTGGTCGTAACATTGTTGACCCGAGAAGTGCCGAGCAGGGTGGATTAGGCGAAGGTTATGGGCAGAACACCATGCCGAGTACTGTTTACAACATGTTTAAGGAAGGTGATACGCGCCGTGAGGGAACAGTCATTGTCTATGCGGACGAGGCTAAAAAAGTGGCAGAAATGGTGGCCAAAGGTGAACTACCGGCAGGAAGTGCTTTCCAAGTCAGTGACCAGCAGGAAAATTACGAGGGTCTGGGGCACTATAAGATTCATCCGAGAAAGGAGACGACGTCTACGGTGAATCCTACGGATAACTATTATAACTCTTGGCGTATTTACCGTTATGCCGATGTTTTGCTGCTGGCTGTGGAGCTTGATGTACGTATCAACGGAACTGCCAGTGCTGATGCGCAAGGTTGGTTCGACCAGGTCAGAGACCGCGCTTTCAAAGACAAAGAGCATCGTATCAACTTGGCGGGAAAGAGCAAGCAGGAGTTGTTGGATATTCTTTTTGAAGAGCGTGGGTATGAGTTTATGGATGAAATGCAGCGTTGGTTTGACATTCTGCGTTTCGATAAAGGAACAGAGATTTTAGGTAATAAAGGTTGGACGGAGAAGTTCAGGTACTTCCCGATTGACCAGTCGGAAATGGATAGAGCTAAAGGTGGCTTGACACAGAACCCTGGCTGGTTATAAGTTTTGATTGTTTTTTTCTGAAGAGTCCCCGGTATTTCCTTGTGAATAATACCGGGGATTTTTTGTTCCTTCACAAAGTTTGTTTTGGCAAAACATCTGTCATGCTATCACGCAAATGGGTGTATTGTTTTGATTATAAATCAATTAAAGCGTGATAGATACCCGTGACAGATAAAAAACGTTACAACCATCTATCACGCTTTCCAATCTTTCTAAAAGATGATGCCTCCTATTTATTGGGTGAATCGTAAAAGTGGCTATTGTCTTAGTTCTCAACATGAAACTTTTAGTTTTGAGACTAAATACGAGAAGTTTTGATTGGGAAAATAATTGGTTTCATTAAGGGAAACCTTTAGTTTCCTTTCGTAAAACTAAAAGTTTCAGCAAGTGAAACTTTTGGTTTCAACGATATGAAACTGTCATTCCGGCCCGTTGGGAACCGGCAAGGGTATCTATATAAAACGACCGAAACAGATACTTTTCGAAGGAAAAGTATCTGTTTCGGCATAAAAACGTAGTGTTAACATAGGAAATAGGGGAATTATCCCCTATTTATTCTCTTGATTGCTGTTATGGAAACCGTTTTATTTGAGGAACGGGTTGCCGCTTTTGTCTTTGCTCACTACCCAGCGGAAAGCATTAACCAATAGCAGGTTCTGTGTACCGTCGATAAACTCTTCGTCACCATGCCCCATATTCAGGTAAATCATTCTGTAATTCTTGTTGGACCATACGATGGGGAAGTCGCCAAAATTCACTACATCCTTGATACCCAGTGGATAGTTCTTGGGAGATAGGGACAAGAGTACCTCTACGTCCTTGTTCTGGCGGGGGCTGGGAGTCCATTGGTACCATTCGCTGGCGGGAGCCACGAATGATGCAGGCAGATTCTTGGTAACGGGATGTTCTTCGTTGTCGACTTCGACCAATACCGGCTGGGGAGGCCAGTTGTTGCAATAGAACACCCCACCACCAAGAAACTTAACGAACCAGGGCCAATGCGTGTTTTTGTCGTTGTAGGCTGCTGCGTGGAAACCTACCCAACCGCCTCCGTTTTCCATGTATTGCTCAAAAGCATCGCGTTCGGCCTTGGTGTTGGGGGATGTGTTAAGCATGATAATGACATTGTATTCTTTCAGTTTCTCGTATGGGTATTTTGAAAAATCGGTAGTAATATCCAGAACAAAGCCGTCACCGTAATTGAGCTTCTTGAAGAAAGTGGTTGCTTGTTCTGCAAATTGTACGTGTGCTTCTTCCGCATGTTGCGTGTAATAAATCAAGGCCTTGAAGCGAGGAGCTTTGGCATAGTTTGCCGGATAACCTTCGGGGACTTGTGCGTACGTCAGCAAGGTGCAAGCCGTAAACAATAAAATAAGCAGATGTTTCATAATTTGTAATTTATAAGTTATTAATTCTCCATTATCTAATATTCCGCAGTCAGAGACAGCCATTTGCCTGCCGAGGTAACCCATACCTCTTTATAACAGGCATTGTTGGTTTGCGGCCAATAGGGGACATCGTCGTTACCCAGGGTACGGATACCAACGGGCATCTCTCCTGTCATTTCTCCCGAAGAGAAGGTATTCAGTTGCGGATAGTTGTGTCCTTCTCCATAAATCAAGGATTGTCCGAAAGGATTCTTGCCTACGGTCCAGTACAACTGTTCCAGACCGATGTCGAGCAGTTCCTTGTCCTTCAGGAAGTTTCCGCAGATGGCGGCGGACTTTCCGTTGGAAAGATGGATGGCGGTATTGCCGTTGAAGATATTGAACCACACGGGGAAGCGTTTCATGTAGTGCTCTTTGTCCAGTTGTACTCCTCGTTTAATCTGTTCCGTGTACAGTTCCTTGGCATTGGCAGGTGGAAACAGATGGAGGGCGTAGAAGTTGGTGGTATCCTTATATTCCTCTGCATGGTAAACACCGCTTGGAATCATGCCGTAGGGATGGGTATACTTCATCATTCCTTTCAGATACTCTCCATATAGTTGTATGGAATTCACCCATTTAGGATAATCGGGGTGCTCTTTCTGGGTTTCGCAAAGCATCACCATGGCCTGCATATAGACCTGCTCGCGCGACTGGTGTATGTAATGTACGATGGATTTGCGGGATTTGTCCCGGTAGAAGAATCCGCGTGTCCCGTCTTGGTCTTTCAGCGGTTCCGTACGTTGGCAGTCGAGGGTATAGCGGATGTATTCGGCGGCGATGTCCGCATAAGAAGGCTTTCCGGTCAGCTTGTATAATTGGCTTGCCGACCAGGAGATGGTAGCCATGTACTGGCTTTTCGAAGTATTGTAGCTGTGTTCGTAAGGCTGGACGAACTGGTCGAAACCGTCTTTCTTGAATTTCTCCATGGCGAAAGCGAAATCTTCTTCGGCCACGCGCAGAAGATATTCCTGCTGCATCGGGTCGTTGTCCAGCGTCATGGAGGCATACGCCTCATATCCGGCATAGAGGAAATTGTCGAATGCCATGTTCTGCACGCGTACAGAAGATATGTCGTCCAGTGTGTTGAATACACCATCCTGCCAGATTAGCAATCCCATGCTGCTGGCGCGGTAGCCGTCTCCATAGCGGTTCTTTAGCATAAACTCCACTCCCCATTCCGCTTCTTCGCGCAGGCGGGCGGCGAGGGTGGGGTTGGTGTTTCTTTGTTTATTATAGGCTTCGAGCAGGGCGAAAGCCACATCTCCCGTCTGCAGGGTCTGCTGGGACAAGTCGCCCGCATCGTGCCATCCACCGGAGTAGGAGATACTGCGTCCGTCATGCCGGGACATCAGGTCTGCATGGCAGGAGGCATGCTTGCCGGGAACTGGATGCCCGCAGCGTTGGCAAAAGATGAAATTCAGCACTTTCCATTGTGAATCTTCCCAAAGCCGTTCTCCAATCCGAAAGGTGGGAGTTAGCGATGTTCCGACCTTCAGCTGATACTCTCCGGGATTATTGAAGGAGGTGAAATCAATAAGGCCAAATTCTCCGAGAGTGGTTTTCTCTTTTCGGATGTCTCCTTCGTAAGCTATTTCTCCGGTTGGGGTAAGCAGTTGGAAGCGCTTTCCGGCGTCTATGGTGAGGTTTGTGTTGATGAGGGCGGTTTTGGGGTGGTTGACGGCATAGCCGGTTGTCGAGTAGGAGATTTTTCCATCGGCAGGTATCCATCCGCTGACTTTCTCAGGGGCTTTCACCGTTTGCAGTTGTAGATTGTCTAGGTAGTAGATAGCTGAATCTCCTGTTGTCCGGTCTTTGCCTTTGAGGGCTGTGCTGAAGGTGATGGACATCACCTTGTCGCGCTGATACTCGTCTATTTCGAGGAAGCATTGGTTCCACTCCTTATTAATAAGGTTAATGAGGTGTGAACCCGAAGGCTGATTATATCCTTTCTTGGCAGGAGTATCTGCATTGCGAAACGTGAGGTTCATGTTGACAATACGCGCCCCGTCGCAATCGGGGTAGATGGAGAATACAATACGGTTGTACTTCTCCAGATTGGCGCCGTCCAGATGATAGGTAACACTGCTGTTTCCGTAGGTGGCATAGTCTGGGTCGGAAGGAGAGCCGGTCGCCCTTTTCCCGGTGAATGTGGGGAATTGCAGTTTGATGCTGCCTTTGCCGGAAACGGTCTTTTCCGTACTGAAGGACATGCTTCCTGCACCGGAATGACTCCATCCCTCTGTTCCTGCCGAGCGGGTGAAGGGAGTGCTTTGCAGGACCTCCTTTTTCCAGCCGTTGGCTTCGGAAGAGTTTTCAATATCCAGGGGTAGGGGTTGATGTATCAGTCCGCTTTCGTGGAGCTGCCGTTCCAGTTCGGGGTCTTGGGTCAGGCAGGTTTGCCCGTATGCGGCAATACTGCCGAGAGATAAAAGGTATAAAAATAATAATGTCTTTCTCATGTTGATGTCAACCTTTGGTTTCGGTTGCAATGTTAGCCATTATTAGGCAGAAGGAGGTTTGAAAACTGCCATAAAAGCTTTAAAAGCTATCCGAAGTAGAGGAAATATGAATTTCGGTAGATGTATAATCCCTATGATGTACGACTTATAATGCCAAAGAAAATACTAAAATCGTATTTTCATAACAGAAGAAAATTGTAACTTTGCGAAGTTATGTCACAATGTTAACCTATGATGCGTATCTTGATTTTAATAATAATGCTGTTGCCATGTTCGCTTGGTATGTATGCATCTGCAATAGATAGCCTTTTGTCTGTTCTGGATAAGACTATCGTGATGCGTAGACAATACGAGGAAGAAAAAGAACGGTATATCTCTTTGATAAAGGATGAGTTGAATCAAGGGAAGCTTACTGACATGGAACGTTATCTGATACAAAATCGTCTTTTTGCCGAATATAATTCTTATATCAGTGATTCTGCGTTGCATTATATAAATGAAAATATTCTTATTGCCACACGACTAAATAATAGGCAATGGATAAATAGTTCTATATTAAATAAAGTACATATTCTAAATACTTCGGGCCTTTTTGTTGAAGCAATGGAATTACTGAAATCGCTTCCTCGTAACACGTTGGAGGGTGAAAATATAGTGGACTATTATGTCTGTTTTGAAAACCTATATCTCTATCAGGCAGAGTATGCCACTGATCGGAACTACGTGAACAATTATCTTCGGATAGCAAATTTGTATAGGGATTCTATAATCAGCCTAGTACCGGAAGATACTTATAGATATGTAGTCGTGCATGCACCCCAGCTCATTGACCAGGGAAAAAGTCAGGAGGCTATATGTTTATTGAAGAATTTTTTACCTCGGTTGAAATCCAATACGCGTGAGTATGCAGTAGCTACTTCAATTCTGGCTTTTGCTTATCATGTCGTAGGGAACAAGCAGAAAGAAATGGAAGCACGTATTAGCAGTGCCATTGCTGACATTAGGGCAGTGGTGAAAGAAAATTATTCTTTGTGCGCATTAGCGGAATTACTTTATGGAATGGGCGATTTGGAACGTGCTAATCACTATATCAAGATTAGTATGGAAGATGCTAATTATTATACTACTCGGTTGCGTAGTTCGCAGAATTCCAAGATGCTTCCGCTCATAGATCGTGCTTATCAGCAAGAAAAGGAAATACAGCAACAGCGGCAGAGAATGTTTATTACAGGCATATGTATCCTTTCTGTTTTCCTTCTATTGACAGTACTGTGTGTGCTATGGCAAATGAAAAAATTGTCTTATGCCCGTAAAAAAGTTGTTGCTGCCAATTCCCAATTGAGTATATTGAATAGTGAATTGAAGAAGCTGAACAAGTCTCAACATGAGGCTAATGAACGATTATTGCATACTAATCAGACTCTTACGGAAGCCAATCATATTAAGGAAGAGTATTTGGGACGTTTCCTCAGTTTAAGTTCCTCTTATATAAGTAAGATGGAAGAATATCGCCGCATATTGAACAAGCAGGCTGCTGCCGGTAAACTTGAGGAGTTATATCGTACATTGAAGTCCGACCGTTTCATAAATCAAGAGTTGAAAGAGTTCTATCACAATTTCGATGTATCTTTTCTTAAGATATTCCCTAACTTTGTAGAAGAATTTAATCGTTTGTTGCCAGTTGAAGAACAATTGCATCCTAAAAATGAAGAATTGCTTGTTACCGAACTGCGCATATTTGCACTGATTCGTTTAGGTATTACAGACAGTGCGCGTATTGCAGAATTTTTGCGTTATTCCATAACTACCATCTATACTTATCGTTCCAAGCTAAAAAACAAGTCTCTTTGTAAAGAGGACTTTGAAGAACGAGTGATGAAAATAACTTCTTTTTGATTTTATCCTCCTTTTGAGGCTTTCTTCTGCCTTAAAAAGTCTAGAAATGATTTAGAAATTAGTAGCAATAGCATTTTCGTAATGCGTTGTATTATAGTTGATTGCCTGTTGCAGGACTTTAGATTTTTATCTCAGCCCAAATCGTGCGTTTGTTTTGATAATACATTTGCATCAATCTATTTATTGTTTAACTAATTTCTAATAAGATGAAAAAGAAAAGTCTAAAGAGATGCCTTAAAAAGCGCATGATCCTTTTACTGGGTTTTCTTATGATGACTGGTGTTGCTGTTGCACAACAACTTCAGGTACAAGGAAAGGTGACCGATGCTACGGGTGAAGGTCTTATCGGTGCAAGTGTATTGGTAAAGGGTACAACTTCGGGGGTGATAACTGACATTGACGGTAACTATGTGTTATTGAATGTCAATCCTGATGCAATACTTATTTTTTCTTATGTAGGTTACCAAACGCAGGAACTGAACGTATCCGGTAGAAACAAGATTGATGTTGTCTTGCATGATGACCAGCAGGTGTTGGAAGAAGTTGTAGTAGTGGGTTACGGTTCATTGAGTAAAAAAGAAGTTTCCAGTTCCATTGTACAAGTGGATAAGAAAAATTTTAATTTGGGGGCTATGAATAACCCGATGGAAATGGTATCGGGAAAAGTCGCGGGCTTGAATGTCAATACGCAGGCAGCTGCCAATCCTAACTCCAGTTCTTCATTACAAGTACGTGGTGCAACATCTGTTTCTGCAAGTAATAGTCCTTTGATTGTCATAGATGGTGTGGCAGGTGGCGATATCCGTAACATCGCTGCACAGGATATTGAATCTATTACGGTATTGAAAGATGCGGGTTCAGCTGCTATTTACGGAACGCGAGGTGCTAATGGTGTGATTTTAGTTACAACGAAACGTGGCTCGGGTGAAGCTGGAAAAACGGTAGTCACATATGACAGTTACATCGCTTTTAATGTAGCCAAGCCCTCTCCGGATATTCTGTCGGCTGATGAATTCCGTCGTTCGAGACGAGGTACAGACTATGGAGCCGACACTGACTGGTATGGACTGATTACTCGTGATGTAGCATACGACACAAACCAATATATATCTATTGATGGTAGCACAAAGAATGGTTTCTATGGTGCTTCCTTCAATTACAAAAGTGCCAATGGACTTGACATCGTGAGTGGTCGTGAAGAATTTGGAGGTCGTTTTTCTATGGAACAGCGTGTACTGGAGAATCGCTTACAATTCAACGGTTCGTTGAGTGCACGTCGTGTAAATGAAACCTGGGGAAATGATGGTTTCTTCGATAGGGCACTCACAATGAATCCTACAATGCCGGTATATAATGCAGACGGTTCGTATTATCAGCCTACTTCTCCTACGGGTGCAACCAATCCGGTTGCGGAGCTTGCTTTGAGAGATAACAACGGCCAGCGTATGTATTTGTTGGGTACGGCTGAGGCTAAACTGAATATTTTGCAGACAGAAAAGCATTTGTTGAATACAACATTAAGTTACTCATTGCATTACAATGACATGAAGCAACAATATTATGCTTCGTCTGCCGGTTCGGAGTCCTATTGGAATGGTTATAAAGGACGTGCGGAAATGAAGTATCAGAAATGGTACACCAATCGATTGGAGTGGTTGGGAAATTATGCACTGAACTTGGGCGACCACAATATTAAGGCTGTAGTGGGCTATACTTATGAGAAGTCTATCTGGGAACAGATTGGTGGTAGTAACAACGACTTCTCTTTTGATAATACGAAATATTGGGATTTGGGCAGTGGCTCTTATCTGAAGGATGGTTTGGCAAGTTTATATAGCGGTCGCTCTGAATCGACACTTATTGGCTTCTTTGGTCGGTTGAACTATAATTGGAAGGATATGCTTTTTGCATCGGCTTCGTTGCGCTATGAAGGCTCTTCCAAATTTGGTGCTAACCAAAAGTGGGGGTACTTCCCAGCAGCTTCTTTGGCTTGGGAAATGATGGAGATGGGCTTTATGAAGAATACCCGGAAAGTGTTGACCAGTTTGAAACCACGTGTTTCTTTCGGTATTACCGGTCGTTCGGATTTTGATGCTTATAAATCACTTTCTACTTATAATACCAATGGTAGTTATCTCTTTGACGGGCGTTGGGTAACGGGTTATGCTCCCTCTAGTAATGCTAATCCGGATTTGGCTTGGGAAAAGAGCGTTGCGATTAATCTGGGTGTTGACTTTGTTCTATGGAATCGTTTACGTGGTTCAGTGGAGTATTTTGACCGTAGTTCTAAAGACTTGCTTTATACGTACACGGCACCTCAACCGCCTTTTGTCTATTCCACTATTTTGGTTAACGTTGGAACAACGAAAAATACCGGTATAGAAGTATCTTTGGATGGTGATATCCTTACTAAAACAGCAGTGAAGTGGACGAGCGGAATCAATTATTCTTATGGAAAGACTAAGTTGACCAAACTTTCTAACGATATTTACAAGGCATCTTATCTCGACCTTTACTTAAAACCGGGAACTGGTTCCAGCGAATATTTCTTCCGTGTGCAGGAAGGGGGAGAGATAGGGCAGTTCTACGGTTATGAATATGCAGGTGTTGACGAAAATGGCAATATGCTTATTTTGAATGATAAAGATGAGCAAATACCTATTTCTCAGGCTGATGCCAAGTATAAACGTTATATTGGCAATGGTGCTCCCAAGCACTTCTTGTCTTGGAGTAACAACCTGACTTGGAAAAACTTTGATTTGAGTGTATTCTTCCGCGGTACATTCGGTTTTGATGTATTCAACATGCGTAAATATGGTATGGGGCTTCAGGGATGTGGTACAGATAATGTTCTTCGCTCTGCGTATCTGGAAGATAAGAATATCCGTACCGGTGGTGGAGTAATATCTTCCTATTTCCTGGAGGATGGTAGCTTCATAAAACTGGAAAATGTAACCTTGGGATATAATTTTACTCCTAAGAACCGTAAGTTACTGGATAATATGCGCATATATCTGTCTGCCAAGAATCTGTTTACCTTGACCGGATATTCTGGTAATGACCCTTCAATTATAGACGTGAATGGTATCCAGCCGGGAGTAGATAGTAATAGTGCTTATCCTACAGCAACTCAATTGAGTTTAGGTGTGACTCTTCGCTTTAAATAAATGAGAAACAAATTATTAAAAATATGAAAGATATGAAATATATAAAATGTCGTTGGTTATTGGCGATGATTATGTCATGTTCACTTTTCTCTTGTACTAATTTGGACGAGGAAGTGTTCGATCGTGTGGATGCCGGAATTTATTATCAAGATGAGACGAGTGTTCAGGGGGCAGTGGCAGCCATCTATTCGAAAGCTGCATATAGTTATTTGGAATACTTCTGGTATTTGCAGGAGTTTTCTGCCGACCAGGTGGCATGGCGCAGTTGGAACGGTGGACTTTGGGGATGGGATGAGGCATTGAAGTTTGCTTTGTCTTCACATACCTGGACGTCAGAATCAACCATTATTCGCCAAACTTGGGAGAATGCGTGGACCACTATTGGGCTTTGCAATACGCTTATTACAGATTTGCAGGCAATCAGCCCCGCATCTATACGCATGACTGAGGATGCTTTGAATAGTTATATTGCCGAAGTACGTACCCTGCGTGCTTGGGCATACTACAATATCTTTGAGATTTGGGGTGGAGCACTTCCCTTGAACATTTCTTCGGGTGCGGAAATCCCTGGTTCTGCAGATACTGATTTTGATAAGGGGTGCAAGATTATCTACGATTTTATCAGTCAGGAATTAGATGAGTCAGTTACAGATCTTATGAAAGAAGATGGTTCTGGAAAGACTCGCAACCGCATGAACCAAGCTGCCAATCGTATGATTAAGATGCGCTTGTTGCTGAATTCTGAGGTGTTTATCAAACAAAACAGTTATAATGAGTGTGCCACTCTTTGCCAAAAAATTCTGAATGGCGATTATGGTACTTACAGCATTACCGATGACTATCGCGATATTTATTCGATAAACAATGTAGAATGTCCGGAAGTTGTAATGGCATTGGCGATGGAAGTCGGTCAGGTCAATACCGGTTGGATGCGTAACATGCCTTTCATGCCTTACAATTGTTGGGATTATTTTGGAGGTACATACAGCCAGAGCGGATGGAATTGTGTATGCTTGGCACCTTCATGGGATAATTCTGGAAATGTACAGCCGTATGGTGGTACTGACAATCCTAAGAGCTTCCTTACTGACTACGGTGATAAGTTAGGAGCAGTTTATGAACGTTTCCACGATAAAGATATCCGTAAGCAGAACTATGTGTATAATGAAACAACAGGAAACTATCAAGGCATTTTTTTGAAAGGGGCTATTAAAGCCAACTATGGTAAGGGTGCGGCTTTGAAAGCAGATGCCGACCGTGACGGTCAGGATTTGGTTTATGTGGATCAGGTGGGTACATTCCTTAATTTAGGACGTAATCTGGAGACTGTCATGTCACCTCGCTGGGGTGAAACGAATTCAGGTGTCCGTTTGGTAAGATATCCGGTTTATCCGGAGAGTGCAGGCATTGATTTCCAAAACATCGATGAGGTGGAATTCCGTTTGAGTGAAGTGGTCTATACTCTTGCTGAATGTAAAATGCGTGCAGGTGATACGGAAGGTGCTAAAGAACTGGTATATAGAGTTAAAACACGCTATTTTACAGATAAATCGGCTCTCGAACAGCCCGGTCCTGGTTTTACATCCTTTGATATGGATTGGATGTTGAGTGAATGGGGACTTGAATTCTTGGGAGAGGGGCGTCGTCGTCGTACAGACTTGCGTCGTTTCGATAAGTTTACGCAAGGGCAATGGTGGTTCTTTGGCCGTGCCACGGACGACGGTTTAAGCTATCCGGCTAAACGTGACCGCAAATACGAGTGGTATCCCTTGCCCCAGTCTGCCCTTATGGTAAATCCGGGACTGGTACAGAATCCTAATTATTAATCATCCTATAATAATAGTAACAATGAAAAAATATATATGTAATCCGCTATGGCTTTTGTTGCTTTTTGTAGCTTTCATCAGTAGTTGTGACAAGGAGGAAATTGTGTTTGACCATGAGTTGCCGCAATTTGAACTTCGTAGCGATGCTATCTTGCTGGAGGTGATTATGCCCCAAGGAACTGGTGCCGATGAAATAATTTATATTGCAGGCGATTTCAATGGAGGTCAGGATGCTGCTTCCGGAGACCTTAAGTGGCAGATGGAGAAAGCTGCAAACAATGATGTTAAATGGGGCATATACCTCTATCCGGAAGATTTTGTTAATGGAAAGACACTTGCCGATGGCTTTTATTTCGTTTCTAAGACACAAGGTATAGAGCGTACTTTGCAGAATGGGGATGCTTTACATCAAATTTCGGCTAAGGTAGGTACTCGCACTGATATAACGGTAACCCGCTGGAATGCTTATTTTGAGGAGCCGGAAGACCCAAGTGAAGTGACCCACGACGGTTATGCTGTGTTCGTGATGGACAATACAGGTTGGGATGCACTGACACTTTATGCGTGGGGAAATGATTTGCCGGAACTTTTTGGAGGTTGGCCCGGTATTTCACCTACTGGTAGCGTTGAGATAAAAGGAATTACCTATAAATACTTTGATACAGGTGAAGCAAATAAGGGATTGGTTTACAATTTGATATTTAACGATAATGGAGTAGGTTCACAATTTGATGGACCACAGAACTTTACTCTTGACCGTGACATATATTTGGAAATCACAGAAAGCGGTTGGACGGAAATAGATCCGGATGCAGTGGTCATCCATGATGGTTATACCATTTTTATTGAAGACCAGTCCGGATGGGCAGAAACAACCATATACGCGTGGGGAAATGATATACCGGAACTCTTTGGCAGTTGGCCAGGAATATTACCAACCGGTAGTGTTGAGATAAAAGGTGTCACGTATAATTATTACGATACAGGTGAAGCAAATAAGGGATTGACTTACAATCTGATAATGAATAATAACAATGGAGGCTCACAATTTGACCTCGCAGCTGTGACGCTTGATCGAGATTATTATTTCCGTATTACGGACATAGCTGGTGAGGAGATTGACCCTAACAATCCGGACGGAGACTCTGAACCGGAATCTGAAGCGGCTTTTGTTTCTAATCAGAATAATTTCTTGAAATGAGTTTTGTATAGTAATGAAGATGTTAAATGACCTATTGGTGGAATGAGATTGGGGATAGGATATCTCTTTTCAATCTTGCGGATATATGTCCCAAGGCTTGGTTTTTCTATCCCAAGTCTTGGGATAGAAAAACCAAGCCTTGGGAAGAAGTTATCTCTTAGCTCTTTTGTTTTTTAGTATTGGCTTCCGGGATTTTTAGTATTAAGGCTTAGTATCTTTTCTGCCAATGCCCATTACTGGAGAGTTTGGATGCTCCTTTTGCAGATATCAGTTCCGCCAATGAGTATAAGTATAGATAAAAAGTAGAAATATGAAAAAAGTAATAATTGCGACACTGCTCTTTACGATGCTACATTCTTGTATGGGGTGTAGTGATAGTCAGAGTGACATGGAACCGATTCCCGTCCCACAGGAAGAATACATGGCTTCGGATATGGTGATTTATGAGGCAAATCCCCGCATTTTTGCCGAAGAAAATGCGTTCTCTGCCATCAAAGCAGAGCTTGACCGTATTCAAAGCCTGGGGACTACCGTGCTTTGGCTGATGCCTGTAAATGAGCCGGGAGTACTGAAAAGTGTGAATTCACCTTATTGTATAAAGGATTATAAAAAGCTGAATACACGTTACGGAACAAAAAAAGACTTGAAAGAACTGGTAGATGCTGCCCATGCCAAAGGAATGAAAGTGATTCTTGACTGGGTTGCCAACCATACTTCGTGGGACAATGCTTGGGTGACTGAGCATCCGGATTGGTATACACAGGATGCAAATGGCAATGTGGTACAACCTCAAGAACAGCCTTGGGCGGATGTTGCTGACTTGAATTTTGACAACGAAACCATGCAGCAAGCCATGATTGATGCCATGAAGTATTGGGTAACAGAAATTGGTATTGATGGATACCGTTGTGATTATGCCGAGGGGGTACCAGATGCTTTCTGGAAGAAAGCAATCGCCGAGCTCCGTACACTTGACAATAATTTGCTGATGCTTGCCGAAGGCGGAAAAACGTCTTTAATGAACAATGGTTTCAATCTGCTCTACGGCTGGAACTTCCATAGTAAACTGAAAGACTATTATGCCGGTAAATGCTCACTTACTGACCTTTATGCTATGAATACTTCCGAATTGGAGGGAATGCCGAAGGGTACGTTACGGTTACGCTATTCTACTAATCATGACCAGGCAAGTGAGGCTTCACCGATAGAATGTTATGGCGGTGAGCGTGGTGCCATGTCTGCTTTTGTATTGACGACTATGCTCGAGGGGATACCTCTTATTTATAGTTCGCAGGAAGTAGCCTATCCGCGGTCACTTAACTTTTTCAATTACGGAGTTATAGACTTGAAGTCCAATGAAGTCTTTGCGCAAGAGATGGCAGAAATCATCAGAGCTTATAAAGCTACGAGCAGTGTACGTGGTGGTGAACTGGAAGTTTATACTACCGGAGATGTCGCTTCATTTTATCGGGCAGCAGGCAGTCATGGCATGTTGGTCATGGTGAATACCGCCAATGAGTCTGTACAAGTGAAAGTACCTATGGAGCATGCTGGCAAGACCATGACCGATGTGATTGCCGGTGTGGATGTGAAGTTGCCTACAGTAATGACGATGGAACCTTATCAATATTTTATATATCAACAATAACGGATGTATATGAAACATGTATTATTAACAGTTGTATTTCTGGGAATTGCTTGTGTGGCGATGGCACACGAATTGTTATCTCCCAATGGGAATCTGAAACTCAATGTTGTGCTTGATTCCGAGGGGGGGCCGGTCTATAGCTTATATTACAAAGGAGAGCCGGTTGTAGAACCTTCTGCCTTGGGAATACTTATGGAAGAAGCGGATTTGTCAAATGGCTTCCGGATTCTTGATGCAACAAATTCTACTTTTGATGAAACCTGGATGCCTGTATGGGGAGAGTATGAAAAAGTCCGTAACCATTACAATGAACTTACTGTCACTCTCTCACAACCGGCAAAGTACGACCGTACGATGATTGTACGTTTTCGATTGTTTGACGATGGACTCGGATTCCGTTATGAGTTGCCGGAGCAAAAAAACATGAATTATCTGACGGTAAAAGACGAACTGACGGAATTCAATCTGACCGGTAATCATACACTCTATTGCATTCCCGGTGATTATGATACGAATGAGTTTGCCTATACTACTGCGGCCATTTCCGAAGTGCGCGAAGCTATGGAACGTAATCTACGTAAAAAAGGATATGAAGCTAAAGCGACTTCATTCACAGTACAAACACCCCTTATGATAAAGACTACCGAAGGACTTTATATCAATATTCATGAAGCTGCCTTGGTAGATTATTCTGCCATGTTGCTGAATGTGGATGATAAAGAGTTTAACTTTTCTGCTCATCTTACTCCCGATAAATTAGGAAAGAAAGGATATCTGCAATTACCGTTGCATACCCCGTGGCGTACAATTATGGTTAGTGACGATGCACGTAGCATCCTTGCTTCTCAGTTGATTCTTAATCTGAATGAACCTTGTAAGCTGGAAGATACTTCTTGGATTAAGCCACAGAAATTTATCGGTGTCTGGTGGGAGATGTTTACTGGTGGAGGAGGTACATGGGCATATAGCGACTATTATAAGGCTAAACCCGGCATAACCGACTATTCAAAGTTAACTCCTAATGGACATCATCCGGCCAATACTGAACATGTGAAAGAGTACATAGACTTTGCGGCGGAGAATGGTATTGATGCGGTATTGGTTGAGGGTTGGAATGAAGGTTGGGAAGATTGGGTATCCTATCGTAAGGATCGTCAGTTCCTTTTTGACAAACCTTATCCGGACTTTGATGTTGCGGTACTACATGCCTATGCCAAATCAAAGGGGGTAAAGATTATCATGCATCATGAGACGGCTGCTAATGCTGCCGATTATGAGCGGCAGCTGGATGTAGCCTTTCAATTTATGGTAGATAATGGCTATAATTCTGTAAAGACCGGATATGTGGGTTCAATCATTCCCCGTAGTGAATATCATTCCTCACAATGGATGAACAATCATTATATACATGTGGTGAAGCGTGCTGCTGATTATAAGATTATGGTAGATAGTCACGAGGCTGTTCGTCCCACCGGCTTGTGTCGGACCTGGCCCAACTGGGTAGCGCAAGAATCTGCCCGTGGTGGTGAGTTTGAATCTATGGGGGGCAATGATCCGGATCATACTTGTATCTTGCCGTTTACTCGGTTGAAGGGTGGTCCGATGGATTACACTCCTGGTATTTTCCAGACAAAACTTTCGTATTATAATAGTTCGAAACCTAAAGGTCAGGCGGGTACTACATTGGTAAAACAATTGGCTCTATATGTAACGATGCCCTCTCCGTTACAGATGGCAGCAGACCTGCCGGATAATTATCGCCGTTTTCCCGATGCGTTTCAATTTATTAAGGATGTAGCGGTGGATTGGAGCAATTCTTGGTATCTGGAAGCCGAACCGGGTGATTATATCACAGTGGCTCGTCAAGCCAAAGGAAAACAAGAGTGGTATGTAGGTGCTATTACCGACGAACATCCTCGTACGGCAACTATTCCTTTCTCTTTCTTACCCGAAGGAAGGAAATATATTGTTACCGTTTATGCAGATGGTCGGGATGCAGACTGGAAAGATAATCCGCAGAGCTATGACATCCGTCGTGGCATAGTAACGTCAAAGAGTGTGCTGCGTCAACCTCTGGCAAGTAGTGGAGGGGTGGCTATCAGTGTTCGAGAAGCAACAAAAGAAGAGGTAAAAGGATTGAAGAAATTATGAAGCTTGTCCGTACATAGTAATTATTATGTTGCGGATTTAATACAAGCATTTAAGAATTAAAGTTAGCAATTGGAAAGGCATAGTCCGTGAGGATTGTGTCTTTTTTCGTAAATTATTCGTCATTTCTTATTTGCTTTATTATAATTTTTCTATATTTATGCCGTTATGGCGAATTGTTGACAGAATAGGAAAAGAATAGACCATTTAGGTATGAATAGAGAATGCTGGGGATTTGACATTTTATCATTCTTTAATCAAAATATAACCGTAAAATTTAGCTGTTTTGAAAAGTTTTCTTATATTTGCGGTGTTATTCGTTGACATTTTGTTTGAATAGCGTAAAGTCAACAAGGTAATAACCTTTAAAACGTAATATTATGAATATCGAACGTATCATGACCTCTTTAGAGGCAAAGCACCCCGGCGAGTCTGAGTATCTTCAAGCCGTAAAGGAAGTTCTTCTTTCCATCGAAGATATCTATAACCAACATCCCGAGTTCGAGAAAGCGAAAATTATAGAACGTCTGGTTGAACCTGACCGTATCTTTACTTTCCGCGTAACGTGGGTGGATGATAAAGGTGAAGTTCAGACGAACCTCGGTTATCGTGTGCAGTTCAACAATGCCATTGGCCCGTACAAAGGCGGTATTCGTTTCCATGCTTCCGTAAATCTTTCTATCCTCAAATTCCTGGGATTTGAGCAGACTTTCAAGAATGCCTTGACTACATTGCCTATGGGTGGCGGTAAGGGTGGTTCCGACTTCTCTCCGCGCGGCAAGAGCGATGCTGAGATCATGCGTTTCTGTCAGGCCTTCATGCTGGAGTTGTGGCGTCACCTCGGTCCGGATATGGATGTTCCTGCCGGTGATATCGGTGTAGGCGGTCGCGAAGTGGGCTATATGTTCGGTATGTATAAGAAGTTGACTCGCGAATTTACGGGCACATTTACCGGTAAAGGCTTGGAATTTGGCGGTTCGCTGATTCGTCCTGAAGCAACAGGATTCGGCGGCTTGTACTTCGTGAACCAGATGTTAGAAACTAAAGGTATTGATATCAAGGGCAAGACCGTTGCCATCTCCGGTTTCGGAAATGTGGCTTGGGGTGCTGCTACCAAGGCTACCGAATTGGGTGCCAAGGTTGTTACCATCTCCGGTCCAGACGGTTACATCTACGATCCGAATGGTATCAGTGGCGAAAAGATAGATTATATGCTGGAACTTCGGTCGTCGGGCAACGATATCGTGGCACCGTATGCCGACGAATTCCCCGGCTCTACTTTCGTGGCAGGCAAACGCCCGTGGGAAGTGAAAGTGGACATCGCTCTGCCTTGCGCTACTCAGAACGAGCTGAACGGCGAAGATGCACAACATCTCATTGACAACAAGGTGACATGTGTAGGCGAAATCTCCAATATGGGATGTACGCCCGAAGCTATCGACCTTTTCATTGAAAATAAGATTATGTATGCACCGGGCAAGGCTGTCAATGCAGGTGGTGTGGCTACCAGCGGACTGGAAATGTCGCAGAACGCCATGCACCTCAGCTGGAGTGCAGCCGAAGTGGATGAAAAACTCCACGCCATCATGCACGGAATTCATGCTCAATGCGTAAAATATGGGACAGAACCCGATGGCTACATCAACTACGTGAAGGGAGCGAATATCGCCGGTTTCATGAAGGTGGCTCATGCCATGATGGGTCAGGGAATTATCTAAGAGAGAAACTTTGTTTAGTTGTATTTGTATTTGTGGTTTGTGCTGCCCTACGCCTGTGAAGGTATCGGGCAGTACTTTTTTTATTCTCAATTAAAAAAGTTGTATCTTTGTATCCGAGAAACCATAAATGACAAAGAGATGTTACTACCTGAATTGAAACTGAGACGTGATAAAATACGCTCTCTCATGGCTCAACAAGAGATTGATGCCGCTCTTATCGCTTGCAATGTAAACTTAATCTATACGTACGGACGTGTCGTCAGCGGTTACTTGTATCTGCCGTTGAATGCTCCCGCCCGTTTATTCATCAAACGTCCTAACAATATTGAAGGGGAACATATTCATCCTATCCGTAAACCGGAACAACTGCCTGACTTACTAAAGGAATGTGGTTTGCCCATACCTGCGAGGTTGATGCTGGAGGGGGATGAGTTGTCTTTTACGGAATATAACCGTTTGGCTGCGTGTTTCCCTGAAACGGAGGTGCTTCCTTGTGGTACGGCACTTATCCGGAAGGCCCGAAGTGTCAAGACTGAAATAGAGATTGAGATGTTCCGCCGTTCCGGCATTGCACATGCTAAAGCTTACGAACAAATACCCTCGGTTTATAGACCAGGAATGACAGACCGCCAGTTATCCATCGAAATAGAGCGCCTGATGCGTCTGGAAGGTTGTCTGGGTATTTTTCGTACCTTCGGACAAAGTATGGAGATTTTTATGGGAAGTCTGCTGGCAGGAGATAATGCCACTGCGCCTGCCCCCTATGATTTTGCTCTGGGAGGCGAGGGACTTGACCCGTCACTGCCTATCAGTGTGAACGGCGCACTGTTGCAGCCCGGTCAGAGCTTTATGGTTGATATGGGGGGTAACTTCTATGGCTATATGGGAGACATGAGCCGTGTATTCTCTATCGGAAAGCTGCCGGAAAAGGCATATGTTGCCCATCAAGTTTGCCTGGACATACAAGAGGCTGTTGTAGAAAAAGCGAAACCGGGTGCTGTTTGTGAGGACCTTTACAATCTCGCTATCGATATTGTCACCAAAGCAGGCTTTGCCGACAACTTTATGGGAGCCACTCAAAAGGCCAAGTTTATCGGTCATGGCATCGGTTTGGAAATCAATGAAATGCCGGTATTGGCTCCGCGTATGAAGCAGGAGTTGGAGCCGGGTATGGTCTTTGCATTGGAGCCGAAAATTGTTTTGCCGGGCATTGGTCCCGTTGGTATCGAAAACTCTTGGGTTGTAACAGCGGAAGGAGTGGAGAAACTGACGTTGTGTAAGGAAGAGATTGTGGAACTTTGAAAATTGATAATGGATAATGGAAAATTGCCATGCGGTTTCAATAAATACGCTGCACTGTTTGTTTTTCCATTATCCATTTTCCATTATTTCACCCTTCTGTTAAGCTGATTATTCGCTTTCGAAGGTTTGGATTTACCAATCCGTTTTCCGGTTGGCTTGGCCTTGTTGCTTCGTTTGGGCTTTATGCCGGAATGGTTACTCGCCTTCATAATATTCACATAAGTAGTAGCGGGCTATAAAGTCCCAATATTGATGCAGTGTTTCTTTTCCTTTCAGGAAGGGAAGTTCCACATCGGGTAGAATTCCTTTGGTCATTCCGTATTTCAGCAGGTCGAACGGACACTCTCCGGGTTGGCAGAACATCTTGTAACCCTCTGCAGCAGCGCGTTTGGCATCGTACATCGGGTTATGTTCTTCACAGAAATAGGCGGCCACGTTGTGGGCTACGAGCATACCTTTGGCGTTGGCATAAATCACGAACTCTTTTTGGTATTCCAGGTCGGGCAATAGTGCGGACCGTTTGTTTTCCCATCCCAAGACATCGACAAAGAAAGTGCAAAGCTCCTTGTAATCGGTGAAGTATAGCAGCGGTTTCCCCTGGCTGTATTCCAGACAGCGGGCGGCATCTTTGCTCAGTTTGGTTTCCGGAGTGACTTCCGGCAGCGGAGTAATGGGCATATCCAGTAAATCAAGTCCCATTACCCAAAGGAAGGAAGATTCTCCCTCGCTGATGGGAGCTTCTTCGAAACGTGCATCCATCAGTTCATAGGCGCTTTGGCTTAATGCAAGCAGGTCTTTGTTATAAGGACTGAACAAGGTGTATTCCTTGTCAAAAATACTAAATTGTGATTTCAATGTCCACAGTACGAATGCAATGTCTTCCTGATTTATTTCATCGGGCGTATAATCGTCACCCAGTGGATAGAACGGCAGGTAAGTTCCGTATACTCCTTGAAAGGCTTCGGAGAAAAGTTTCCAGCCTCCGCTTTGGGCAATGGCATCTTGAAAGTACATGCCGAGAGAGATGGCTGCGTCAATTTGGGTACGCAGGTCTTCCTTGTTGAACAAGGGAGAGGTCTTGACGAGGGGCAGGATGCTTGTGGCAAAGTCGAGGTACCATTTGTCCGTTGGCAGTACGTGGGTGCGTTCATTGGCCCCTAACCAATATTGCATGTTGATTGTTGTCATGATTTGTTTGTTTTAGATAAATATTATAGTCTTTTTAATGCCAATTTGATGACTTGTTCCACCGGTGCGCTTGGTTCTTCCTTCAAAATGGCAAGCACTACTTTTTGTGAGGGGGCTTGTGCAAAGCCCAGCATGGTAAGGGCGGCTACGGCTTCTTCTTGTACTTGTGCGTTGGCTGCCGATACCAGTGTACCTATGGTCCCTGCGTTGCCGGCTACAACGCTGCCGGTCTTGATTTTGTCTTTTAAATCCACAATTATCCGTTGGGCTGTTTTCAGCCCGATACCCTTGACTGTTTTCAGTAGAGTGGCGTTTTCCGTGCTGATGACATTTATCAGTTCGGATGGCGAGAGTGCCGAGAGAATCATGCGGGCTGTATTTCCGCCGATGCCTGAAACGGAGATGAGCAGCAGGAATAGTTCGCGTTCCTGCTTGTCGGCGAATCCGTAGAGGACATAGGCGTCTTCACGGATAGCTTCGTATATATATAGTTTGCATTCTTTCTTGCCCTGGATGGCGGCATACGTGTTCAATGAAATATTGACGCCGTATCCCAGTCCGTTGCAGTCTATTATTGCGGTTGCCGGACTTAGTTCGGCAATTCCGCCTCTGATGTATTCTATCATAATTCTTTTACTTGTCGGCCCAAAATGCGCCTTGCGTACATATCATCTGCGAATGTATGAATTATTATTGGACTTTCACTCACTAAAAAAAGAAAAACTGTGTGAAACAGCAGGGAGTTCTGCCGATATAATAAATTAAAATGCTTACTTTTGCGCCGATAAAGTAGAAAATTGATAACTAAATTCGATAAAAAGATGAAAAAAGTAAGAGCAGCCATCGTTGGCTATGGTAATATCGGGCATTATGTGCTCGAAGCCCTGCAAGCAGCTCCCGATTTCGAAATTGCCGGTGTAGTACGCCGTGCCGGAGCTGAAAACTGTCCTGCGGAACTGAGTGCATATCCCGTTGTGAAGAATATCAAGGAACTGAAAGGCGTGGATGTTGCTATCCTTTGTACGCCTACCCGCAAAGTGGAAGAGTATGCAAAGGAGATCCTTGCTTTAGGCATTCATACTGTGGACAGTTTCGATATCCATACGGGTATCACTGCCTTGCGCCGCACACTGGATGCAGAGGCTAAAAAGCATAATACGGTATCCATCATTTCTGCCGGCTGGGACCCGGGTAGTGACTCCATTGTCCGCACCATGCTGGAAGCCATTGCTCCCGAAAGGCATTACCTATACTAATTTTGGTCCGGGCATGAGCATGGGACATACCGTGGCTGTAAAGGCCATCGAAGGTGTGAAGCCGCCCTTTCCATGACTATTCCTACAGGAACCGGCATTCACCGTCGTATGGTGTACATCGAGTTGAAGGATGGCTACGAATTTGACAAGGTGACTGCAGCCATCAAAGCCGACCCGTACTTTGTGAATGACGAAACACATGTAAAATTGGTTCCGAGTGTGGATGCACTGCTCGATATGGGTCATGGGGTAAACCTGACCCGTAAAGGTGTGTCTGGCAAGACGCAGAACCAGCTATTTGAGTTCAACATGCGTATCAACAATCCTGCCCTCACGGCACAAGTGCTGGTATGTGTGGCGCGTGCCGCTATGCGTCAGCAGCCTGGTTGCTATACAATGGTTGAAGTTCCGGTAATAGACCTGCTTCCGGGCGACCGCGAAGAGTGGATCGGCCATTTGGTATAAGACACAAAAAAAACAGATGATGTGTTTGGTTCAAACGCATCGTCTGCTTGCCCCGAATACATCATCTGTTTGATGCAAACGCATCATCCGTTCTACCGCGAATGGATGATGCGTTTTTTTATGTCTTGTTCTTTAAAAGAAATACCTCAGTATATCATTGAAGTTTGCCCAAATCAGCAAACCGAACAAGAGGAACATGCCCACCATCTGCGCACGTTCCATAAACTTGTCGCTGGGCTTGCGGCGTGCAATGATTTCGTAAATGAGGAATAACACGTGTCCGCCGTCCAATGCAGGGATGGGCAGAATATTCATAAAGGCAAGGATGATGGAGAGGAATGCCGTCATGTACCAGAACTGGTGCCAGTCCCACGTGGCGGGGAAAATACTGCCGATGGTTCCGAAACCTCCGAGTTGCTTGGCTCCTTCCTTGGAGAAGAGATATTTCATCTGGCCTACGTAGCCTTTCAGAGTCTTTACCCCCAAAGATACGCCGGCAGGGAAAGAGGAAAGAAAACTGTATTCCTTGCGGACAACGGGCAGCAGTTTGTCGGTTGCCGTACGTGCTGCTACGCCTATTTCATAGTCGGCATTGGTCATCATGCTCAAGGTGTCTGTCACACCGTTACGGACGTATGTCAAGGTTACCTCATGGGATGCATTGGCTTTCTTGCGCTTCAGCATCTCTTCTTTGAAGTCGTAGTAGGCTATTGACTTTCCATCCAAGTGGGTGATGCTGTCACCTACTTGCAGACCGGCGGAAGCGGCAGGGTATCCTACAATCAGGCTGTCGACTACATAAGGGAAACGGAAACTGGCGAAACGCACGCTGTCTGCCAGCAAGCGGTTCATCATGTCTTCGGGGATGTAGACTGAAGCAGCTTCCCCATCACGCAATACGCTTACCTGGCGAGCATCGACAATACTGGTCAGCAGGTCGCCATCATAGCGTTCGAACGGTACCCCGTCGGCAGATATTAGGATATCGCCGTCGCGGAAGCCTATGGCTTTGGCTGTTTCGTTAAAATCCATACCCAATGGGGCTTTTTGTACTGGTATATATTCGTCGCCCCAAGTAAAAAGTATCATGGAATAGATGAACAATGCGAGCAGGAAGTTGAACAATACACCGCCTACCATAATTAGCAGGCGCTGCCATGCCGGCTTGGCACGGAACTCCCATGGCTGCATGGGTTGCTTCATCTGTTCGGTATCCATAGATTCGTCTATCATACCTGCTATTTTTACATAACCACCTAAGGGTAGCCACCCGATACCATATTCCGTGTCACTGTGTTTGGGCTTGAACTTGAATAATGTGAACCAAGGGTCAAAGAATAAGCAGAACTTTTCTACCCGCGTCTTGAACAGACGCGCAAAAAGGAAGTGCCCCCCCTCATGAACAATAACGAGCAACGAGAGGCTCATAATGAGTTGCAGGGCACGAATCAAGAATGTTTCCATCTAATTATTTGCTGTTTTACGATTTTTATAATTTTCGCAAAGGTACGTTTTCTTATTTAACGTATCAAATGAGTAGATGTTTTTTATAATTCTTTTCATTCCGGTGTATCTATCAAATCAGCTCTTCTGCTATCCGTCGGGCTTCGGCATCCGTAGCCACATAGTCTTCATAGGTGGGCTTCTGTAAGTAGGATACGCGCGACATGGTCTTTTCTATTACTTCACTCATGCCAAGGAACGAAATTTTGTCCTGCAGGAAGGCAGCTACCACCACTTCATTGGCGGCATTGACAATGCAAGGCATATTGCCTGCACGATGTAGCGCTTCGTAGGCCAGGGCGAGGTTACGGAAACGGGTGGTGTCCGGTTGCTCGAACGTCAGTTCCGTGCACAGCTTGAAGTCCAGGCGCGGGAAAGAGGCTTTCAACCGGTCGGGATAGGAGAAGGCATATTGGATGGGCAGGCGCATGTCCGGCATTCCCAGTTGTGCTTTCACGGCACCGTCCTCAAACTGTACCATGGAGTGGATGACGGATTGCGGGTGTACCACGACTTCTATCTGGTCGGGACGTACACCGAACAGCCATTTGGCTTCGATTACCTCGAACCCTTTGTTCATCATGGAAGCAGAGTCTATCGTGATTTTGGCGCCCATGTCCCAGTTGGGGTGTTTCAGTGCTTGCGCTTTGGTGACGGTTGTTAGTTGCTCCATAGTGCAGGTGCGGAACGGACCTCCGGAGGCAGTCAGTATCACTTTTTCTATTTGGTTGCCTATCTCACCGGCCAGGCACTGGAAAACGGCGGAGTGCTCGGAGTCGACGGGTAGGATGGGGACACCGCTGAAGCGTGCCAGGTCATTGATGAGCTCTCCCGCCACCACCAGCGTCTCTTTGTTGGCAAGGGCTATCGGCTTACGGGCTCGGATGGCATTCATGGTGGGCTTCAGCCCTGCATATCCCACCATGGCGGTCAATACCATATCAATGGGATTTTCGGTCACAATCTGGCAGAGGGCATCTGCGCCGGCATATACCTTGATAGGTAGGTCGGCAAGCGCTTCTTTCAGTTGCGTGTATTTCGATTCGTTGGCTATTACCACTGCCTCAGGCTTGAATCTGCGTGCCTGGGCTATGAGTTCCTCTACGCGGTTATTGGCGGTCAATACGTATGCTTCGTACTGGTCGGGATGTTCTTCGATGACCTGCAACGCTTGTGTACCGATGGAACCGGTAGAACCGAGTATGGCAATCTGTTTCATTTACTATTATGCTATTTACAATTTACTATTTGGAGACTAAAATACGATGTAAAGCTCGGGATTTACGGCCCTGCCCTTATGCCACAGCTCGAAGTGAAGGTGGGGACCGGTGGACAGCTCGCCGGTGTTTCCTACCAGTGCGATGGCTTCACCCCCTTTCACCGCATCGCCTTCCCGTTTCAGCAGAGAGCCGCAATGCTTGTAGACTGACACGAAGTCCTGGTTGTGCTGTATTTCTATCAGATAACCCGTCTCGGCAGTGTAGGTACTCAGTATGACGGTACCGTCTAAGGTGGCCAATACGCTTTCGCCCGGATTGGCGGCAATGTCCGTGCCGAAGTGTTTTGTTTCGGCATTGAAGGGAGATGAAATCATGCCGCGGGTGGGGCGGTAGAATATCAGTCCGTCTACTTCGGGGCGAGCGGCGATGCTCGTCAGGTTGTACTTTTCTGTCTCCTCGTACTGTTTGCGGAATTCGGCTTCCCGTTGTGTACGTTCCATGAGCGAATCTTCGCGCAGGTGGGTCAACGAGTCGATGGAATGTATGGTATCTGCCTTTATCTTGCCCTGGAAGATGTCCTGGATATTCATGATATAGAGGTTCTGTCTGTTCACCAGTTGCTGGAGGGAATCTACGCGCAAGGCATTCTCCACTACCTGGGCACGGATTTCACTGTTCATATATCCCGGCAGGTAGTTGCGCAGCGGGGTGAAGGCTACGATCAGGGAGGCGATGAGAAACAATACGAACAGCACGGAGAGCAATACGGACAGTCCGTTCAGCTTGGATACGCGCAACGTGATGATATCCTCAAGGGTATTCTCGTTCGTAATCGTCAGTCTGTACTTGAACTTGATGTTACTCCAAAATGCTTTTCTTCGTTTCTTTTTCATACCTCTTCTGTTTTGTCCAAAGCTATCAAACCTTCCGGCAGGTCTACGGTGATGACCTTGTGCTTCTGGTCAATGTCTATGATAAACTCTTCTTGTGCCGGCACCAGCAGTTCTTCTCCCTGATAATCTACCACAAACAGTGTGTTGATGGTCGATGTGTCCACGTCCGTCACTTCTCCCAGCGTGCCGTGATGTACTTCCTCCATACGAAAACCGACGAAGAAGTCCCAACTCAGTTCACCTGGTCCTGCCTCTTCTGCATGCTTTACGGGGAAGTAGACCTCAATATTAGTGAACATGCGGGCGCGTTCTGCCGTGTCCACGCCTTCTAGTTTGACAAGGGCGGTGGTGTCGGAGCGGAAACGGTATTCTTCCAAGAAGAAAGGCACCAGTATACCATCCAGCAGGCAGATTAGGTATTCGGCTTCCACCCGGTCGAAGATGTCATCCGTAAAAGTGAACGATAGTTCTCCGTGAATGCCGTGGGGCTTGTTGAATATACCTATCTTATATACTTCTTCTCTCTTTATCATCTTATTCTATTCTTGTTATTCTTGCTCCGAGCGCATTCAGTCGCCCTTCGATGTTCTGATACCCACGGTCTATCTGCTCTATGTTGTGGATGCGGCTGATGCCGTCCGCACTCATGGCAGCTATCAGCAGGGCGATGCCCGCACGGATATCGGGCGAGGTCATGTTGCCGCCACGTAGTTTAAAGCCGTGGTCGTGACCGATGACAACGGCGCGGTGCGGGTCGCAGAGGATAATTTGCGCTCCCATATCTATCAGCTTGTCCACAAAGAACAAACGGCTTTCGAACATTTTCTGATGAATGAGTACACTACCTTTTGCCTGGGTGGCAACCACCAGCAGCACACTGAGCAAGTCTGGTGTCAGTCCGGGCCAGGGTGCGTCGGCAATGGTCATGATGGAGCCGTCGATAAAGGACTCTATCTGGTACGTCTCTTGTGCGGGCACGTAAATGTCGTCTTCCCACTGCTCCATCTTGATGCCGAGTCGACGGAAACTGTCGGGGATAATTCCCAAGTTCTCGTAGGAGACATTCTTGATGGTCAGTTCGCTACGGGTCATGGCTGCCATGCCAATGAAACTGCCCACTTCAATCATGTCGGGGAGGATGGTATGCTCGGTTCCGTGCAGCTCGTCTACTCCTTCGATAGTCAGGAGGTTGGAGGCGATGCCTTCTATCTTAGCTCCCATCCGGTTCAGCATTCTGCAAAGTTGCTGCACGTAGGGTTCGCAGGCGGCGTTGTAGATGGTGGTCTTGCCTTTGGCAAGGACGGCTGCCATTACGATATTGGCAGTTCCCGTAACAGATGCCTCGTCGAGTAGCATATAACTGCCATGCAGTTGTTTGGCTGAGATTTCGTAGATGCCACGCTCCTCATTATAGACAAAGTCGGCTCCTAAATTCTGGATACCGATAAAGTGTGTATCCAGACGGCGGCGTCCTATCTTGTCTCCGCCCGGCTTGGAAATCATGGCCTTGCCGAAACGTGCCACCATCGGCCCCACCAGCATGACGGAACCGCGCAGGCTGGAACATTTTTTCAGGAACGCGTCACTTTCCAGATAGGCGAAATCAATGTTGGCAGCTTGAAAGCTGTAAGTGTCAATGCCTTTTTTAGATACGCTGACTCCCATATCCCGCATCAATTGGATAAGGTTGTTGACGTCCAGTATGTCCGGTATGTTGTGCACCGTCACCTCTTCGGCAGTGAGCAGGGTGGCGCAGATAATCTGCAGCACCTCGTTTTTTGCTCCTTGAGGATAAATGTCACCGGAAAGTCTGTGTCCTCCTTCTATTACAAATGATGCCATGAAATTAGTGATTAGGGGTTGGTGATTAGTGGTCTGCATGGTGATGCCGCATGGCATTAATCACTAACCACTAATCATTCAATTTTAGTATTTCCGTTTATTGTTCCGGTTGTTGTTCCGGTTATTCTGGTTGTTCACTTTCGGACGGTAGTTCTGGTCAATACGTTCGGCCATGAGACGGACGATACTGTCTGTCATTTGCAGTTTTCCGTCAGAGAGTTCGGTGAGGTCATCTGAAATCTTACGGTCATCGACGGTATCTTTGTTCCATGCCATGTAGTCTTTCTTCATGTGGTTACAAATGAGCGCTATCAAGTTCTGCTTCTCTTCTCCTTCCGGAAATTCGATGGCTTTCTTTATCAGTACTTCCAGTGTACGGCCATAGTGGCGGTAGCGGATTTTGGTACTGGGGTAGGGGATGCTCTCCGGCTTGGTATTCAGATTGTCCTTGCGGATAATTTCGTACGGATAATCTATATCCAATTGGAAGTTGGCCATGATGGCAAGGTGGTCCCATAGCTTATGTTTGAAGTCGGGCACATCGCGCAGATGGGGAAACATGTTTCCCATGATGTTGATGATTGTGTTTGCGCAACGCTGGCGTTCTGCACGGTCTTCGATTGTCAGCGCGTGGTCTACCATATTCTGGATGCTGCGACCATATTCGGGTAGGGGCATCCGTTTTTGTTGAGTGTTATATTGCATCTTTAATTAGTGATTAATGTTCAACGATTAGTGATTAGGGTTTAGCGATTAGTGGTTAGTGATTAATGGGCTACGTAGTGATACCGCATGGTATTCATCCCTAATCCCTAATCGCTAAACCCTAAATAAGTTTCTTTGGCGTGCCGGCTACGAATTCCTTCAAATAGAAGGGTTCGAAATAGGCCACATCCTTGAAATCTTGTTCGGCTATTGCCTTTTCTGCCAACGGGAACATCATGCCGGCAAGCGGGCGGATGCCGTCGATGAAGTGTGCATTGGGATGCGTGATTTTCTCTTTGCATTTGGCTGCACCGTCACCGAAGAAATAGACGGGATGTTGCTCTAAAAATTCCAGGTAGGAGTTTTCGTCCACAATATCGGCTGCAATGTCGCGCACCGATTTCAAGGCACGGTCGTAGATGGCAGCATAGACTTCCATACGGCGGGCGTCAATCATCGGGCAGAGTAATGCGTCGTCGGGTAACTCATCGTGGTAGAGCAATACCGGTACACACTGGACTTTCAGGGTTTCCAGCCCGATAAGTGGCAGGTTACGTCCATAGCAGACACCTTTTGCCATCGACACGCCGATACGCAACCCGGTATACGAACCAGGGCCGCAGCTCACGGCGACTGCATCCAACGGCATGGCATGGCTATCGGCAAAGGATAGCGCCTCGTCCACAAAGATTCCCAATGAAACGGCGTGTGAAGGGCCATTCAGGTCCTCTTTCTTGAAAACGTTCTGTCCATCCTCGCTCACGGCTACGGAGCAGGCAGAAGTGGACGTTTCAATATGCAAGATACATGACATAACTTTTATTCTTGATTTTATTGTGGCAAATTTACGTGATTATTTTCACTAATTAAAATAATCGTGTAATTTTGCGCAAAACTATAACATTATGATACAATCTATGACAGGCTACGGCAAAGCAACCGTCGAACTGCCTGATAAGAAAATCAACGTTGAAATAAAGTCGCTCAATAGTAAGGCAATGGACCTATCTGCCCGCATTGCTCCGCTTTATCGTGAGAAGGAGATGGAAATCCGTAATGAAATATCACGGAAACTGGAGCGCGGAAAGGTGGATTTCAGCCTTTGGATAGAAAAGAAAGAGAGTGCGGAAAGCGCCACTCCCATCAACCAGACATTGGTTGAGGGATATTACAAGCAGATTTGTGCTATATCAGAAAATCTAGGAATACCTGTGCCGGATGCGACGGACTGGTTTGCCACGTTACTCCGTATGCCGGATGTGATGACGAAGAATGATACGCAGGAACTGAGTGAGGAGGAATGGGCTGTGGTCTATTCGGCTGTGGAAAAGGCTGTCGGTGCGCTGGTGGACTTCCGTAAGCAGGAAGGAGCTGCCCTTGAAAAGAAGTTCCGTGAGAAGATCGCCAATATCTCCCATTTGTTGGAGACTATCGCTCCCTACGAGAAAGAGCGTGTGGCCAAAGTGAAGGAGCGTATTACCGATGCACTGGAAAAGACCTTGAGCGTGGATTATGACAAGAACCGTCTGGAGCAGGAACTCATCTACTACATCGAAAAACTGGATGTGAACGAAGAGAAACAGCGTCTTGGCAATCATCTGAAATATTTTATCAATACGCTGGAAACCGGAACCGGACAAGGCAAGAAGTTAGGGTTCATCGCCCAGGAGATGGGACGCGAAATCAATACCTTGGGCAGTAAGTCCAATCATGCGGAGATGCAGAAGATTGTCGTTCAGATGAAAGATGAATTGGAGCAAATCAAGGAACAAGTATTGAACGTCATGTAGTATCAAATAGTAAATCGTCAAATCGTAAATAATTCGATGGCAAAACTTATCATATTTTCAGCCCCTTCGGGCTCTGGCAAGTCAACGATTATCAACTATCTGCTGACTCAAAATCTGAACTTGGCATTTTCCATCTCAGCGACCAGCCGTCCGCCCCGCGGAACGGAGAAAGATGGAGTGGAGTACTTCTTTCTGACTCCTGACGAGTTCCGTCGTCGCATAGCCAATGATGAATTCCTGGAGTATGAAGAGGTATATCAGGACCGTTTTTACGGAACACTGAAAGCACAGGTGGAGAAGCAATTGGCTGCCGGACAGAATGTTGTATTCGATGTAGACGTAGTGGGTGGTTGCAATATCAAGAAGTTCTACGGCGAGCGTGCTTTGTCCGTTTTCATTCAGCCACCTTCAGTGGAGGAATTGCGCAAACGCTTGGTGGGGCGCGGAACAGATGCTCCCGAAGTGATAGAGAGCCGCGTGGCGAAAGCCGAATACGAACTGGGCTTTGCACCGAAGTTCGATACCGTGATTGTGAACGATGACCTGGAGACAGCCAAAGCGGAAGCATTGAAAGTAATCTCTCAATTCTTGAACGAATGAAACAACGTGGAGGAGTGTACAACCAGTTGGCACCGAGGAGGAAGAACAGCCCGAAGCTGAACAAGGCTTTGTTGATTATTAATAGCGTTTTGTTCGTCTGCTCCCTTGTTGTGGGTGTATTGTATATACAGCATGGCGAGCCTCGTTCCAGTATTTCAATGTTTCTTATCTCTGTAGTGACGATTTTCAATGCTTGGGCTGCCTGGCGTGCGTTGCAAAGACGTCCTTTGTAAGGTTGTATATGAATAAGAATAAATGAATATAGGAATCTTCAGCGGCTCGTTCAACCCGATACACATCGGACATTTGGCCCTCGCCAACTATCTTTGCGAATACGGGGACCTGGACGAAGTGTGGTTTATGGTCACCCCCCACAATCCGCTGAAGGAAGAAAACGAACTGATGGATGACAAGTTACGTTTGAAGCTGGTGCAGCTAGCCACTGAGGGTTATCCCAAATTTCGCGCTTCCGATTTTGAATTCCATCTGCCTCGGCCTTCTTATACAGTTCATACGTTGGATGCGCTGAAACGAACTTATCCTCAACACACTTTCCATCTTGTCATTGGTTCGGACAACTGGAGGCTGTTCCACCGTTGGTACAAGTCGGAACGTATTCTTGCCGAAAATCATCTTCTGGTCTATCCTCGCCCCGGCTATCCGGTAGAGGCCGCCTCTTTACCTCAAAATGTGCGGACAGTTTCTTCTCCGATATTTGAAATCAGCTCCACTTTTATCCGTCGGGCCATGGAGGAGGGGAAAGACGTACGCTACTTCCTGCATCCGGCAGTGTGCGATGAACTCAAACGGATGCAGAATGAATCTTTAAACTGAAATAAATGTCTGTATTTGTACGTGTTTTCATATTTATTTCTTATTTTTGAACGTATCAACCTTGAATGCATGGAAGAGTTTTCTTAATACATAGATATTCCTTAATTTAATAATCCGCTTATGAGAAAAGAACTACTGTTACTGGGAGCATTCGGTATGCTGACGACAGCGACGCTTTGTGCGCAAGAGTTTCATTTGCAACCTACTCCCCAAGAATATATTACGCAAAAAGATTCTGTTGATATTCCCCGACAATACCAGATCCTTTCCGGCAATTCCGTGCAGGACGGACCTGCGTTGCCTTTACTCCGTTCATTGATGCCGGAAGAGGTGCTTGGCGCTTCTTTCCGTGTATATATAGGAGTGAAAGGAGATAAGATTATTAAGAAATACCAACATCGGATTCCACGCAAATCCGAAGGTTATTTCCTGAAAATAGAAAAAGACTGCATCGTCATAGCCGGTGCTGACGAACGGGGAGCGTACTATGGTGTACAGACTCTTGCGCAGTTGCTTGCTTTAGACAAGCTGCCTTTGGCTGAAGTGACGGACTATCCCGATGTTCCCTATCGGGGTGTGGTGGAAGGGTTTTACGGTGCTCCTTGGAGTCAGGAGGCGCGTATACGCCAGCTTGATTTTTATGGTCGGAACAAAATGAATGTCTATATCTATGGACCGAAAGACGATCCTTATCACCGGACTCCCAACTGGCGCAAGCCTTATCCTGCTCGAGAAGGAGAAGAGTTGAAAGTATTGGTGAATAGGGCGAAGGAGAACAATGTTATTTTCTATTGGGCCATTCATCCGGGTCAGGATATTCGCTGGAATGAAGAAGACCGCTCGTTATTGTTGCAGAAGTTCGAAAGCATGTACCAGTTGGGTGTGCGTGGTTTTGCCGTTTTCTTTGATGATATTTCGGGTGAAGGGACAAAGGCGGACAAGCAGGCTGAACTGTTGAACTATATTGATGACCATTTTGTAAAAGTCAAGCGGGATGTTGCGCCGTTAATACTGTGTCCCACGGAGTATAACAAGTCATGGACCGATGTAGAAGGAGGCTATCTCACTACGCTTGGTGATAAGTTGAACGAGGGTATCAAGGTGATGTGGACCGGTGATATGGTAGTTGCTACTATAGATAAGTCTACGCTGGACTTCGTCAATCCGCTGCTGAAACGTAAGGCGTACATTTGGTGGAATTTCCCCGTTTCGGATTATGTACAAGACCATTTGCTGCTAGGGCCGGTTTATGGAAACGGGCTTGATATAAAAGATGATATGTCTGCTTTTGTTTCCAATCCGATGGAACATGCCGAGGCTTCCAAAATCTCTCTGTACAGTGTAGCTGATTATACTTGGAATATGGAGAATTATGATAGTGAAACTTCTTGGAAACATGCAGTCAGAGACCTTATGCCACTTCATGCCGAATATTTGGAAATCTTCGCTGCTCATAATTCCGACCCGGGACAGAATGGACATCGTTTCCGCCGTGAAGAGTCCGTTGCCATTCAGCCTGCTCTCTCTGCCTTGTTGAAAGCTTATCAAGAGAAAAACGAGATAGATGAAGATGCCTATCGGCAGGTAGCTGAGGAATGCCGGAAGATAATCGTTGCCGCTGATGGATTGCTTGCATCGGGAAATGAGAATCGTCCGTTGATAACTGAAATAAGGCCTTGGCTCATTCAGTTCAAACAAGTGGGAGAGTATGGTGCGGAGGTGCTGAACATGATACGCCTGCGCCAGCAGAAGGATGCATTTATAGGTAGCTACGAACACGCCCGCGCCCTGCTGGTGCTGATGGGTGAGACGGATGCCCAATATAAAGCGGGCATAAAGAGCGGCAGCCTGCATCTGATGCCTACTTTCAATGCTTTGTTCGAAGCGGCGACAACGGGCTATAATGCAGCGTTCCATGCCGGGCTTGATACAAAGGCTGTTTATTCTCCCTACACGTTGAAGAGCGACGTGAATCAGTTGGCTTCGCTTCCTATTCAGCAGAAGGGAAAGGTGAATACAATTATTCCGTCCAATGAAGTCATCAACTGGCAGGCAGGCGGTGTGCTGACCATTTCGATGGATTATGCCCGCCAGTTGAGTTCGGTGCTTATCGATTTGGGAGATGCGGAGGTTACTGATTCGAAGTTTAAACTGGAAGTAACTTCGGATGGCACAAACTGGCAGGCGGTGGATTTGAAGCCGGGATACAGAACGCAGGTGAAGGCATCTCTCAAGGAGTTGAGTGTTGCGAAGATGAGGTTGGTGAATGTATCCGACACAGAGCAGAAGGTGTATTTCAAAATGTTCCGTTTTACGGAGAATTGATATGGTTCCTGATTCTTAAAATAGAGTTACGCGCGTGGGACGATGCTCCCCGTTGTTCTTAAGATCGGAATGACGGGGAGCACTTTTTTAGGAAGTTATTCAAGGCATTTGTCCAAGTCGCGGATGATTTGCTCTTTATCCATATTTTGTCCGATGAATACTATCTTCAGCATGCGGTCGCCGTATTGTTCGTCCCAGTCTCTTAGCAATCCCGGCTCTTGGCGCATCAGTTCTATCATGTCTTCTTCGGGAGCGGTGGCATACCATTGTCCGGCTTCAGTTATTTTCTTCTGTATACCTGCTTGTTCAAAGAGGAAGGACATGTCGCGGTTGTGGCTGAAGTAGCAGACACCCTTGGCGCGGATAACGCTGCGGGGCCATTTGGTAGCGACATAGTGGTCGAACTTATGAATGTCGAATGCAGGACGGCGGTAGTAGACAAATGTGCCAATACCGTATTCTTCTACTTCACCTCCTTCGTGATGGTGGTGATGACATTTCTCGTGATGATGTTCGCTTTCATGATGATGTTCATCTTCGTGATGGTAATGCGCCTCTTTTTCCTCCTCTTCGCTTACTTGTTGCTCTATGCCACGAATCCATCCGGCGGAAGTTGCGGCACGTTCAAAGTTAAAGAGGTGGGTATGGATAATCTTATCCAGGTCTACATCTGCATAGTTGCACTCTATAATTTGGGCACCGGGTTGCAAGGTGTGGATAATCTGCCTGATACGTTTTAATTCCTCGGGCTGTACTTCTGCTGCTTTGTTCAGCAGGATAATATTGCAGAACTCAATCTGCTGAATGATGAGGTTTTCTATATCTTCCTCATCAATGCCTTTGCGTGTCAAATCATCTCCGCAAGAAAATTCACTTTGCAGACGTAAGGCGTCCACCACGGTGGTAATGCAGTCTAAGCGGCAAATACCGTATTTAGTATACGCTCCTCCCATATGAGGAATGGAGCAGAGTGTTTGGGCAATAGGCTCCGGTTCACAGATGCCACTCGCTTCAATCACGATGTAGTCGAAGCGTTGCATCTTCATGATTTCGAACATCTGCTCTATCAAGTCTGTCTTCAGCGTACAGCAGATACAGCCATTCTGCAGAGCTACCAGGCTGTCGTCTTTCTTTCCCACCACGCCACCTTTCTGTATAAGGTCTGCATCAATGTTCACTTCGCCTATGTCATTGACGATAACGGCAAACTTAATGCCACGTTTATTAGAAAGGATGTGATTTACCAACGTCGTTTTGCCACTACCCAGATAACCGGTCAACAGCAGTACGGGGATTTCTATTGTATTCATAATCGTTTGATTTTATTCAATGATGATGGTCTTCTTTCATTAACTTCTGCAAAAGTATCTGATTTATGTGACAATGGATTGGAAAAGAGACAAATTTTTGTTTCTTCTATATTATCTAAACAGAAAAAAGGTGAAAAGCTTTGAGCTTCTCACCTTTCTTCTGTTATAGTTGTACTATGGCTTTAGTCCTTACACAATTCCTTGTGCCATCATAGCCTTCGCCACCTTCATAAATCCGGCCACATTGGCACCCTTCACGTAATTTACATAGCCGTCGGCTTCTGTACCATATTGCACGCAAGCTGCGTGAATGTTCTTCATGATGCTCTTCAGTTTCTCGTCTACTTCCTCTGCACTCCAGCTCAACTTGATGGCGTTCTGAGTCATTTCGAGACCAGATACTGATACACCGCCAGCATTGGCTGCCTTACCCGGAGCATACAGAATCTTTGCATCCTGAAATACCTTGATGGCTTCCGGTGTAGAGGGCATGTTGGCGCCTTCGGATACTGCCATTACCCCATTAGCTATCAACTGACGGGCATGGTCGCCATTCAATTCATTCTGAGTGGCAGAAGGCAAAGCGATATCAGCCTTTTCGCCCCAAGGCTTGGCTCCTTCCACATATTTCACACCCGGATATTGTTCAGCATATTCGCGGATACGTCCACGATAGAGGTTTTTCAGCTCCATGATGTAATCCAACTTTTCGCGGTCAATGCCGTCCGGATCGTATACATAACCGTCAGAATCAGACATGGTCAATACCTTGCCACCCAATTCCAATACTTTCTCGGCCGTATATTGAGCTACGTTACCGGAACCGGAAATCAGACAAGTTTTGCCTTTCAGGTCAGTACCCTTAGTCTTCAACATTTCCATCAAGAAGTAGATGTTACCGTAGCCGGTAGCTTCCGGACGAATCAGCGAACCGCCGAATTCGCGGCCCTTACCGGTGAAAGTACCCGTAAATTCATGAGCCAGTTTCTTATACATACCGAACATGAAACCTACTTCGCGGCCACCTACACCGATGTCACCGGCAGGAACGTCGGTTTCAGGACCGATGTGACGCCACAGCTCCAGCATGAAAGCCTGAACGAAACGCATAACCTCAGCATTCGACTTGCCGCGCGGAGAGAAGTCCGAACCGCCTTTACCGCCACCCATGGGCAGAGTTGTCAATGAGTTTTTAAATGTCTGCTCGAAAGCAAGGAATTTCAGGATGCTCAGGTTTACAGAAGCGTGGAAACGAACACCGCCTTTATAAGGGCCGATAGCGTTGTTGTGCTGCACACGATAGCCCATGTTGGTTTGTACGTTACCTTTATCGTCTACCCAAGTAACACGGAATTGGTAAACGCGATCGGGGATGCAAAGACGTTCAATCAGATTGGCTTTGTCAAACTCCGGATGTTTGTTGTACTCTTCTTCAATGGTAGAAAGAACTTCTTCTACTGCTTGATGATACTCCGGTTCGTTGGGGAACCGTCTTTTCAGGTCTTCTAATACCTTAGCTGCATTCATAATCTATTTCTTTTATTGGTTGCTACTATATGTTACCTAAAACAATTCGATTTTCGGTTTGTTTCCTTTTCCTCTCATTGCGGTTGCAAAAGTACACATAAAAATGAAACGAGCAAACATTTTATAAATAAAATGCGGTATAAAACAACAATTTTATTGTTTTATACCGCAAAATGGAATAAAAAGATATTATTTATCCTCTTTTTAGAGACTTTATGACGGGAATAAATACTAAAGCCGCCGAAATGGCAAGCGTTAGGATAATTGGACCGTCAATTCGTTCGACAGATATCAAAACAATGTAGCAAAGTGCTGCCCAAAGCAGCACAATGCAAACTATTTGGAATTTTGATAACGGTCGTCTCATTTGGCAGCCTTCTTTTTGTCTACGATAGCATCGATAACTGCTACTGCAGTGATGTTAACGATATCGCGCACGGAGCTCTCAAAATCGGTAAAGTGGATAGGCTTGTTCAATCCCATTTGGATAGGACCAATCAGTTCGGAGTCCGTATCCATCGCCTGCAACAGCTTGTAAGCAGAGTTTGCAGAACTCAAGTTCGGGAAAATCAGTGTGTTTACGTCTTTTCCTTTCAGGCGGGTAAACGGATACTTGGCATCACGCATTTCGCGGTTCATGGCGAAATTCACCTGCATTTCTCCGTCAATGGCAAGGTCAGGATAGTTTTGTTGCATATAATCCACAGCTTCGTGTACACTTACCGGGCTGCCTTCTTTATCCGCACCGAAGTTGGAGTAACTCAACATGGCCATTACCGGTGTATGATTAAAGAAGCGGACGGTATATTCCGACAGCTTGGCAATATCGATTAGCGTTTCGGCATTGGGATGACGGTTAATCAGCGTATCGGCCAGGAAGTACGTGCCTTTCTTTGGAGTTGAGGATGTGCATTGTGCCGAAGTGCTTGAATTCCGGACGGATGCCGATTACTTCTTTGGCCACCTTGATGGTGTTGCTGTACTTGGTGTAAAGGCCTGTGATGAAAGCGTCTGCCTCACCGGTTTCCACCATCATCATACCGAAGTAGTTGCGTTCGAACATTTTGTCGTTGGCTTCTTCGTAAGTGACGCCTTCGCGGGCACGTTTTTCGGATAGAATGCGGGCATAGCGTTCACGGCGCGGCGCTTCATCCGGATGACGCAGATTTACTATCTCAATACCTTCGAGGCTGAGGTCGAGTTCTTTTGCCAGCTTCTCGATAGCTTCGTCATTGCCTAATATGATGGGATGGCAGATACCTTCGGCCTTGGCTTCAACGGCGGCTTTCAGCATATTGGGGTGAATGCCTTCGGCAAATACCACACGTTGCGGGTTGCGGCGGGCGGTGTCGTAGAGTTGGCGGGTCAGTTTGCTTTCGTAACCCATCAGCTCGCGCAGTTGCAGGCGGTAGGCATCCCAGTCTTCGATGTCTTTGCGGGCTACACCGCTTTCCATAGCAGCTTTTGCTACGGCGCAGGAAACTTCGGTGATGAGGCGCGGGTCTACCGGTTTCGGGATGAAGTATTCCGGACCGAAGGTGAAGTTGTTTACATGGTAGGCTTCGTTCACCACATCGGGTACGGGCTGCTTGGCAAGGTTGGCGATGGCGTGTACGGCAGCAATCTTCATCTCTTCGTTGATGGCTTTTGCCTGCGTGTCGAGGGCGCCGCGGAAGATGTAGGGGAAACCGATTACATTATTAATCTGGTTCGGATAGTCGGAACGTCCGGTAGACATCAGTACGTCCGGACGTGCTGCCATGGCGTCTTCGTAAGAGATTTCCGGAGTAGGGTTGGCAAGGGCAAACACGATGGGGTGGTCTGCCATGCTGCGAACCATGTCCTGGGTCAACACATTACCTTTGGACAGTCCGAGGAATACATCGGCGCCTTTGATGGCTTCGGCAAGGGTATGCACGTCGCGGCGGTCGGTTGCAAAGTAACGTTTCTGTTCGGTCAGGTTCTCGCGGTCGCTGGTGATGACGCCTTTGCTGTCCAGCATCAGGATGTTTTCACGGCGTGCGCCGAGCGCTTCATACAGTTTGGTACATGAGGTGGCGGAAGCCCCGGCACCGTTTACGACGATTTTCACTTCCTCTATCTTCTTGCCTGCCACTTCCAGGGCGTTCAGCAATCCTGCGCTGGAGATGATGGCGGTGCCGTGCTGGTCGTCGTGCATCACGGGGATGTCCAATTCCTCTTTCAGGCGGCGTTCTATTTCGAAACATTCGGGTGCTTTGATGTCTTCCAAGTTGATACCTCCGAATGTTGGGGCAATAGCCTTGACAGCTTCGATGAACTTGTCGGGGTCTTTTTCATTTACTTCGATGTCGAATACGTCGATACCGGCATAAATTTTGAACAACAGACCTTTACCTTCCATAACGGGCTTGCCGCTGAGGGCACCGATATCGCCCAGGCCGAGCACGGCGGTTCCGTTGGAGATGACAGCTACCAGATTGCCTTTTGCTGTATATTTATATGCATCTTGCGGGTTTTTCTCAATTTCGAGGCACGGTTCTGCAACGCCCGGAGAGTAGGCGAGAGAAAGATCGGTTTGTGTACTGTAAGGCTTGGTGGGTACTACTTCAATCTTACCCGGTTTGCCTTGCGAATGGTAGAGCAAGGCTGCTTCTTTGGTTATTTTAGCCATGGTAGAATAGTTAAATTGGTTATAATTTGGCTGCAAATGTAGGTATAAAAGTTCTAAATTGTAGCTCGCTGTCAATAAAATCTATTACTTTTATCAGTTAATTAGCTTAAAATGCTTATTTTTGGCATCAGATTTTAGAGATTACCCCCATTTATTAACTTAACACATGAGTTGCATGAGAATTTTGAAACTTCCTCTGGCAGGATTATTATTTTGTGTAATGGCACTATTTGCTGGATGTAAAACGAGTAATGAACCTAAGGCACCGGTTGCTCTGACCTGGGAAATGGGTGCAAGTGACATCGAACCCGGATATTATGAGAATACCTTTATTCTCAAGAATATCTCTCAAAAACCTCTAAAAAAGAACTGGACGATTTACTATTCACAGCTTCCCCGAGGGGTGAAGCAGGAAGGAGCCTCTGAAGTGAAGGTAGAGGTAGTGAACGGTAATTTTTTCAAAATGTATCCGACAGACGAATTTGCTCCGCTGGCTCCCGGTGATTCCATGCGGATCACTTTCCTTTGCACTTACAAGCTGGACCGGAACTCCCATGTACCGGAAGGAATTTATTGGGTGGAGACTGTGGATGGTAAAGAGGGCAGTCCGTTGCCCGTGGCTTTGAAGGCGCTGCCGCTTCCTTCTCCCGAGTCAATGAGCGGCTATCCGGATGCGACTAAGATTTATGAATCCAATCTTCGCTTGGCTGGTGCTCCTGCTTTGGTGCAGTCAGACATTCTTCCGTCTGTAAAGAAAGTGGTAGCCATTGAAGGCGATAATGTCGTATTGGAAGGTAAGGTAGCTTTGGCATTTCCGGAGAACTTTGCCGGTGAAGCCAAGTTGCTGAAAGAGAAACTGACTGGTTTGTATGGTTTGGAAGTTGTCGGAAATGCTTCCGTGAAGATTGTGCTGGAAGAACTGCTTGATAGGAAGGAGGCCGTAAATGATGAATATTATACTATCAATATAGGTGACAACCTGATAAAAATCAGTGCTGCCACTCCTCATGGCATTTTTAATGGTACACAGACACTTTTGTCAATGTTGAAGGGCAAGCAGACACCTTATTTGCTGGAGGCAGTCTCCATTCGGGATTATCCGGACTTGGCATATCGTGGACAAATGATAGATATTGCCCGTAATTTCACCGCTCCGGAGAACTTGAAGAAACTGGTGGATATTTTTGCATCTTATAAATTGAATGTCCTGCATTTCCATTTTTGTGATGATGAAGCCTGGCGTTTGGAGATTCCCGGTTTGGAGGAACTGACTACTGTGGGTAGCCGTCGCGGGCATACCACTGACGAAAGCCAGTGCCTCTACCCATGTTATGACGGTGGCTATGCCCCTGATGCAAAGACTGTAGGCAATGGATATTATAGCCGCGAGGAATTTATTGATTTGCTGAAGTATGCTGCCGAAAGACATGTCCGCATTGTTCCGGAAATAGAATCTCCGGGGCATGCCCGCGCTGCCATTGTCTCCATGAAGGCACGCTATAACAAATATTTTGAAACTGATCCGGGAAAAGCTACAGAATATATGTTGAGTGAACCGGAAGATACTTCACGTTATGTTTCTGTACAATATTATACGGACAATGTGATGAATGTCGCCTTGCCTTCTACCTACCGTTTTATGGAGAAGGTGATTCAGGAACTTAATGCGATGTATCAGGAAGCCGGTCTTTCATTGTCCACAGTGCATTTGGGTGGTGACGAAGTGCCTCGCGGCGTGTGGATGGGCTCTCCGAAATGCCAAGAGCTGATGAAGGAAAAAGGCATGACGAAAGCTCATGATTTGTCGGAGTATTTCATTACGCAAATGGCAGATGTGATGCAGAAGAACGGACTGAAATTCAGTGGTTGGCAGGAAGTTGCTTTGGGGCATACCGAAGAGGCTCATCAACAGTTGAGGGGCCAGGCTGCCGGTGTGTATTGCTGGAATACTGTACCGGGCTCTGATGAAGTGGTTTATCAGACAGCCAATAACGGTTACCCGGTCATCCTTTGCAACGTGGGCAATTTCTATATGGATATGGCTTACAATGGTCATCCGGACGAGCGTGGACTCGATTGGGGAGGTTATGTGGATGAGTCTGTCTCTTTCTCTATGCTTCCTTTCAGCATTTATCGTTCGCTGCGTGTGGATATGGCAGGCAATCCCATTGATTTGAATAATGCGGAAAAGGGGAAGACTGCTTTGACAGAGATAGGCAAGAAACATATTATGGGTGTACAAGGGCAATTGTTTGCCGAAACTATCCGTAGTTTTGATGGCGTGGAATATCTTCTCTTCCCGAAAATCTTAGGGCTGGCAGAACGTGGCTGGAATGCTCATCCGGTATGGGAAAACCTGTCCGGCGTGCGGGAGCAGCAGGCTTTCAATCAGGCTTTGGCACTTTATTATGAGAAAATCAGCAAGAGTGAAATGCCTTATTGGGCAAAGCATGGGATTAACTTCCGCTTGCCTCAGCCGGGATTATTGGTAAAAGATGGAAATCTGTATGCTAATGTGGCCATTGATGGGGCTGAGATACGTTATACGACTGATGGGTCGGAACCTACTGCCCAGTCAACCTTATGGAAAGAACCGGTGAAGTGTGGTTCCCTGGTCGTGAAAGCAAAGACCTTCTACCAAGGCAAGGAAAGTTTGACGATTATATTGAATGTTGAGTAATAGAGAATATTGAAATGAAAAGGGAGTGCATTGTCCGAAAATGCACTCCCTTTTGTTTATTCCTTTAGGCGTTCAGCGCTTGTTCTATATCCGCAATAATATCCTCTGCATTCTCTATACCTACCGAGAAGCGAATCAGGTCGGGGCGTACACCTGCCTCCATCAGTTGCTCGTCTGTCAACTGGCGGTGTGTATGGCTGGCTGGGTGCAGCACGCAAGTACGTGCATCGGCCACATGAGTCACAATGGCCGCCAGTTTCAGTGAATCCATAAACTTGATAGACTCTTCCCGTCCGCCCTTCAAGCCGAAGGTGACAACGCCGCAAGAGCCGTTCGGCATGTACTTCTGTGCCTGCTCGTAGTATTTGTCGCCCGGCAGACCACAATAATTCACCCAAGCCACTTTATCGTTCTGGGCAAGATACTCGGCTACCGCTTGTGCATTCTTGCAATGTTGGGGCATACGCAGGTGCAGTGTTTCCAGACCCAGGTTCAGCAGGAATGCGTTTTGTGGAGACTGGATGCTGCCCAGGTCGCGCATCAGTTGGGCTGTAGCCTTGGTGATGTAAGCCATTTTGCCGAAGGCTTTCGTATAAGTCAGTCCGTGGTAAGACTCGTCCGGGGTGCACAGTCCGGGGAATTTGTCGGCGTGTGCATCCCAATCGAAGTTACCGCTGTCTACAATGGCTCCACCTACGCTGGTGGCATGTCCGTCCATGTATTTGGTGGTAGAGTGTACTACGATGTCGGCACCCCACTCAAACGGGCGGCAGTTGATAGGGGTAGGGAAGGTGTTGTCCACAATCAAGGGCACGCCGTGGCTGTGGGCAATGCGTGCAAACTTCTCTATATCGAGCACTTCGAGCGTAGGGTTGGAGATGGTTTCACCGAATAGGGCCTTGGTATTGGGGCGGAAAGCAGCGGAAATTTCTTTCTCGCTGGCATCTGGGTTGACGAAAGTGACGTCGATGCCCAATTTCTTCAAAGTCACTCCGAAGAGGTTGAATGTTCCGCCATAGATGGTAGAGGAGCAAACAAAATGGTCTCCTGCCTGGCAGATATTGAAAATGGCATAGAAGTTGGCTGCTTGTCCGCTGGATGTCAGCATAGCGGCCACACCACCTTCGAGGGCGGCAATCTTGGCGGCTACTGCATCGTTTGTAGGATTCTGCAGGCGGGTATAGAAATAGCCGCTGTCTTCAAGGTCGAACAAGCGTGCCATCTGTTCGCTGGTATCATATTTGAAAGTTGTACTTTGATAGATGGGGAGTACACGGGGCTCGCCCTTTTTAGGAGTCCATCCGGCTTGTACGCACAGCGTCTCCGGCTTGAATTGCTTTGCCATAATGTTATCTGTTTTAAAAGTTTCTTATCTATTATCGCGTAAGTTGTCGCAAAAGTAGGGAAAAAATTATAATTTTGTGCTTAAGTATGGTAAAATGCTATAAATTAGCGGCTGGAAATTTGTAGCGAACCGAATAAATGATGAATAATTGGAATATGAAACGCATATTTTGTTTACTGACCATCCTCTTTTGTACTTTGTTTGCTTTTAATGCTTCGGCTCAGGAAGAGCGGGATAGTCCGAGACGTGGAGAAGGAATCTCTGTTTTCCTGGAACGTAACAAGCGCCCGGGGAGAGCCTATTATAAGGAGTTTTTGGAGCTGAACAAGAAACTTCTTAAAGGGAAGGAGGAATTGCGGCTGGGAGTGAAGTATGTACTGCCCCCATTATCAAAGCCGGTTGGCAATGGGAAGAAGACAATCAATGAACCTTTGTTCGGGAAAGCGCTTGCCAGTGTAAAAGTGACATCTAACCGTTTGCAGGGCGCTTGTTTTTATGTAGTGAGCGGACATGGAGGCCCCGACCCCGGAGCTATCGGCAGAATCGGCAAAATAGAACTGCATGAAGATGAGTATGCGTATGATGTGGCTTTGCGCCTTGCCCGTAACTTGATGCAAGAGGGGGCGGAAGTCCGTATCATTATCCAGGATGCTAAAGACGGAATCCGTGATGACAAGTACCTTTCCAACAGCAAACGTGAGACGTGCATGGGAGCTCCCATACCCTTGAACCAAGTGGCACGTCTCCGGCAACGTTGCGCCAAAATCAATGAGTTTTACAAGAAGGATCGCAAGAACTATAAATATTGCCGTGCCATTTTCCTTCATGTGGACAGTCGCAGCAAGAGCCATCAGACCGATGTGTTCTTTTACCACTCTAAAAGCAAGCCCGACAGCAAGCGTCTGGCTAAGACCATGAAGAAAACTTTCGAATCGAAATATGACAAGCACCAGCCCAACCGTGGGTTTACCGGAACTGTCAGCGCACGCAATCTTTATGTGTTAGCCAATACTTCTCCCGCTTCCGTATTCGTGGAATTGGGAAATATCCAGAACACTTTTGACCAGCGCCGTTTTGTAATCAGTTCGAACCGCCAGGCCTTGGCCAAGTGGATGATGGAGGGTTTCATCACGGATTATAAAAAGGCGAAATAAGGACAATCAACTCTGGCTCTCCTTTTTCTTTTCGTGTACCACCACGACTGTAACGGCCGTTATTATCAGCGCCATGCCGACGACGCTGGCCGGTGTGAAGCTTTCATTGAATATCAGGCAACCGATAACTACGGCTGTCAGAGGTTCCAAGGCCCCGAAAATGGAAGTCAGTGTAGGCCCTATGTATTTAATGGCTTTTACCAGGGTGATGTTGGATATAGCTGTTGCCAGCAGCGCCAGTCCGAGAATATTCAGCCATGTGTAGGTATCATTGACCAGCCGGATGCCTCCGGTCAGATATCCTCCTATAATAAAGAACAAGGCTCCCAGCCCCATTACGTAGCATGTCAATGCAGTGGAGGGAATCTGCACGGCACGGCTCTTCCTTACTCCTACGATATATCCTCCATAAAAGAATACGGACAGACCGGCAGCAATCAGCCCGATGGTCGTGTTTCCTCCTTCAAAGTCTATTTTGCCGGATGACAAAAGTCCAGCTCCGCTTAGTGACACCAACACGGCAAACAGAATGGCGAATGACCTCTTTTCTCCGAAAAAGCCCATCATGGCCAGTGCCACGGCCAGCGGATACATGAAATGAATGGTGGATGCCACTCCGCTGGATATGTTCTGATAGGCGATGACCAGACTGAAGGAGGTAGCTGCTCGGAGCAGGCTGAGGATGAACACCGTTCCCCAGTCTTTCCTGCTGATGCGGAATGTCTCGCCCAGCATAATGCCGAAAACGACCAAGGTAAGTGAAGCTATTCCCCATCGGTAGGCCAATACTTCGAAAGAGGAGAAGCCCGCAAGGAGTAATGAAATGGTGAAGAAAGGAGCCAGCCCGAAGGTGGCAGAGGAGAGAGCCGTATATATAAACCCTTTTATGGAGACATTTTGCATTTTTTATCTTGATTTTAATGGAGATTTTAAAATTATCTGTTTGCGTCAATTGCTTGATTCGCATTGCGTCGTGCAAAATTAATGAATAAAAACAAGCATACAGACAAGGGAGTGTCCCTTTTTTACAATACAGTATAGATATGGGTATCTAATATAGTATCGACCGGCTTGCCTAATATTTATTCGTTCCATCATGAGGTAAAAATCATTCCACCGCGGAGTAAAAATCGTTCCACCATGGTGGAACGATTTTTACTCCATGGAGGAACGAATACTTGTTCGCTGTCCGGCTCCTAAACTCTTCCGGGGAGAAAGTCTGATAGCTCCGGCAGAACAGTTTGCCTACTCTACCGGAATATAAATCTCTGTCAACAGTTCCTCCGGCGCCGTATCTGCGGGGTTGTTCAGGTAACGTTCCGCACTGGACTCATCCCGTAAGCTACATTCCATTTCGGGGATATACTTCCCGTAGATGGTATCGTATACGGCCTGCAGATGTTCGTATGGACCTTTGTATAGGAATATGGCATAGCGGCCTGCCGCGAGCTGTTTAAATCCTATGTCTCCTTTGGCCGTTGCAAATGAGGGTAGGACCATACATACATCGGTACGCAGCTTTTCAGCGGGTGTCACTTTGGGGTCATCGTGATAGATACAGTAGGGCATCACTTCTCCCATAGGCAGTTTTTCTTCCTGGATGAACTGGCAAAGGCGCATCCATGCGCTGCAATAGTCGTTCAGTTTATAGTCGCCAAAGAGGCGGAGGTAAATTACATTTCGGGCAGGAACTTCTTTGATTTCGTGTTTCAGTTCCAGTTCCGGACGAATAATGGCTGGTTTCATAATTACAAAGTTTTTATTGTTACGATACTCTAATGGTGAAATGCCATAGAACTGCTTGAATACTTTTGACAGTGACGAGGGCGAAGAGTAGCCTATACGGTAGGCTATGTCCGCTATCGGCATGTCCGAGTAACGAAGCAACCGGGCAGCGGCTTCGGTACGCGTCCGGACAATGAACGTACCGACGGGTTCACCCAGAAAAGCTTTCATGATGCGGTGGAAATAGAAGGGAGAGAAATGGGAAATCCTGGCCAAAGATTTCAGGTCAATTTCTTCTCCGAGGTGCAGATTTATATAATCCACTACTGCGTTCACGCACTTTTGGTATTCCTCCTGGGTTGTCTTTTTCTGTTGCATGGTTCTATTGGGCTTTTTCATGTTGCAAAAATAGGAGGAAAAGAAATAGGTTACTTGTCCGATGTTGCTATAAATGCAATATCTTTAAATAAGATAAACTATATCCCGGCACAACTTTTTCGTGCAAGCATGAAAGTTTTGCATTCGATTTGCAATATCTTTGCATTTCAGATGAAAAAACAAATGCTTGCAGATGACCGAGGAGATTAAAAGACAACTTTGGGAGTGGGCGGCGGCCTATCATTGCGCCGGCTTCATTCAGAACGACCCCGTACAGTTTCCACATCGCTATGAACGGAGGCAGGATATTGAAATCAGTGGGCTGCTGACTGCTATCATGAGTTTCGGCAACCGTAAGCAGATATTGAAAAAGGCTGATGAGTTGCATAGGTTGATGGGGGTATCGCCTCATCAATACGTATTATCTTGCCAATGGAAGAAAGACTTCCCTGCTACGGACAGAAGCAGTTTTTACCGAATGCTTTCTTATGCTGACTTTCATTCCTATTTCAGGCGTTTGCATGCTGCCTATTCTGCTTTTGACAGTCTGGAGGATGCCTTATGTACGTATGCCGGTAATCCGATGGAAAGGTTATGTGCGTTTTTGGAAGTCTCGGCAAAGAGTCCCCAAAAGAAACTGAACATGTTTTTGCGCTGGATGATAAGGAAAGGTCCGGAAGTGGATTTTGGTATTTGGGAGAGATTTGATTGCAGGGACCTGATTGTGCCTTTGGACACGCATGTCTGCCGTGTGGCCTATGCTTTGGGACTCACCGAGACAGAAACATTTTCTTTGAAGAATGCCCGCCGGATTACTGAAGCTCTGGCAGAGGCCTTTCCGGACGACCCGTGCCTGGGGGACTTTGCTTTGTTTGGAAGCGGAGTCAGCGGAGTATTGTAGCGTGTTACCAGTCAATTTCTTGTATCCCTCTGCTCCGTAAGAAATCGTTGGCTTTACTGAAGTGCCTGCAACCGAAGAATCCGTATTCGGCAGAACGTGGGGACGGATGGACGGTAGTCAGAATCAAGTGTCTGCTGCTATTGATTAAAGCGGCTTTCTCTTTGGCGTACGCCCCCCAAAGCATGAATACAAGATTCTCCCGTTCATCACTCAGTTTCTTGATAACAGCGTCTGTGAAGGTTTCCCATCCCATGTTCCGGTGCGAGCCGGTTTCGTGGGCACGTACTGTGAGGACGGAATTCATAGGAAACACGCCTTGCGCTACCCAACGGTCCAGATTTCCGGAAGTCGGAATGGGCTTTCCCAAGTCCTGATGTATTTCCTTGAATATGTTTGCCAGAGAACCGGGAATGGCTATTCCTTTCGGTACGGAAAAGCAGACTCCATAATACTGACCGGGATTAGGATAAGGGTCTTGTCCGAGGATGACGACTTTCACTTTCTCGAACGGGCAAGAGTTGAAGACGTGGAAAATTTGATGGCCGGGAGGTAGCACGTTGGCATGTCCATACTCACTTTTTACAAATGCTACCAGCTTCTCAAAATAAGGTTTGTCAAACTCCTCTTGTAGGCGTTTTCTCCAGCTTTCTTCTATTTTTACGTTCATAAGAGTCTTGCAGTTACATATGAATAGGAAACGATGTTGCAAAAATACAAATAATCCGGATGAGGCAGATGCATTTACGAGTATAAAGAATGTTTTAATTATCGTATGAAACGATAGTTATTTTGAGTAAGTTTATTACTTTTGTGGTGCAATGCCGGACACTAAGCATAGAGTCGCCATTGCTGAGGTTGAACTGATTGGTAAAATAAAGGAATGGAAAATTTTCATCGTATGGATGCTTGTCCGGTACGGGATGTACTGAGCAGGTTGGGAGACAAATGGACAATGCTTGTGCTGGTCACACTGAAAGCGAATGGAACGATGCGTTTTTGCGATATACAGAAAACCATAGGGGATATTTCCCAGCGGATGCTGACGGTTACATTGCGCTCATTGGAGACGGACGGGCTGATTGTCAGGAAAGTCTATGCGGAAGTTCCTCCCCGTGTGGAGTATAACCTTACAGAAATCGGATGTAGCCTGATGCCGCATATTGAATCTTTGGTAGGATGGGCATTGGAGCATATGAATGATATTTTGAATCGGCGCAGTCTGCAGAACTGATGGGTCGATATGCAAAGAGGGTGTGTCGAAACTGGTATTCACCACAGATTACACAGATTTGCACAGATAAGCATCTTTGATTATCAGTAGATTAAGCTCATTCTGTGTTAATCCGTGTAATCTGTGGTGAATTTTGACACACCCCTTCAGAAGTTTCCAAGTGCTTGTTTTATTTCTTAGCATCGGCAAAATTGTGAACCTTGTTTTTCAGATTGTCAGCTTTCTCTGCGGCCTCATGGGCCTCATGGGCCATCTTGTCTGCTACTTTGGTGCCAACGTGCAATGCTTCTTCTTCAGCAGTGTTGATGAACTCCTTGGCTTCGCCATTTGCTTTGTGGATGGCACGGCATATGGCATCTTCCAGCTTTTTAGCTTTCTCCGTACGGGAGAAGTGGTAGGCCAATGCACCGGCAACCGAACCTATTCCCAGTCCGATCCAGAAATTAGAATCTTTACATTTCATAATCAAGTCAGTTTTTAATAGTTAAAGTTAGAATCAATTCTGATGAGACAACATACTTGCCAAAGATTGGTTCATCCGGCGGGAAAGGAATTAATAACAATTTACTTTTGTTGGTGGAGATATTTATTCTGCTTAAATTTGCGATGCACTTAAAATTTATACAAGTATGATTAGATTAAATGTTTTTATTCAGGTAAGTGCGGAGAACCGTGCCGCAGTATTGGAATCTGCCAAAGAACTGGTCGCATATTCCTTGAAGGACAATGGATGCATTGCTTATGATGTGTTTGAGAGCGCCACTCGCAGCGATGTTCTTATGATTTGTGAAACATGGAAAGATGCAGAGTCATTGTCTGCCCATGAAAAAGCAGACCATTTTGTGGCCCTGGTGCCCAAAATCCAGGGGCTGGCTGCCATGAAGTTGGAAAAATTCGAGTTCTGAATCAGTAATTTGAGGTAGTAAGGGGTTGTGTGATCATGCGTAAATAAGTATATTTGTGCATTCTTAATATACATATTTATGCTGATTACCCTTATTATCCTTGTTCTCTCCGCTGCCTTTTTTGTAGCAGGCAAAGTCCGTTCGGACATTGTGGCGCTTTGTGCGCTGATTGGTTTATTGATATTTCAGATTCTTACTCCTGAAGAGGCCCTTTCCGGCTTCTCCAACTCGGTGGTGATTATGATGGTGGGCTTGTTCGTTGTGGGCGGCGCCATTTTTCAGACCGGGCTGGCTAAAATGATAAGTTCGCGCATTTTAAAGCTGGCAGGCAAGAGCGAGCTGAAACTCTTCTTGCTGGTGATGCTGGTTACCTCTGCCATTGGTGCTTTTGTGAGCAATACGGGAACGGTGGCTTTGATGCTGCCTATCGTGGTGAGCTTGGCGCTGAGTGCCGGAATGAATCCCAGCCGTCTATTGATGCCTTTGGCTTTTGCCAGCAGTATGGGCGGTATGATGACACTTATCGGTACGCCTCCTAACTTGGTCATTCAGAATACATTGACGGGAGCGGGCTTTGAACCGCTGTCTTTCTTCTCCTTCTTGCCGGTGGGCATTGTGTGCGTGATAGTGGGAACTTTGGTTTTAATGCCTCTGACCAAATGGTTTCTCTCCAAGAAAGGCAAAAAGAATGACGGAACATTGTCGGGTAAATCATTGGACCAACTGGTACAGGAGTACGGACTTTCCAGCAACCTGTTCCGTTTGAGGGCTGTCAATGATTCCCGTCTGATAGGAAAAACCATCATAGACCTGGATGTACGCCGCAAGTATGGTCTGAATATCATTGAAGTACGGCGTGTAGACTCTTCCCAACATAGATTCCTGAAAACCATTACCCAGAAATTGGCATCGCCCGATACGACTATTTGGGTGGGCGACGTGCTTTACATTACGGGAGAGGTGTCGAACGTAAATCGTTTTGCTGAAGACTTTTTAATGGAAATGCTCGACGGGCATACCACTGAAGAAGCCTCCAAAGCCGACAAGTCCCTTGACTTTTATGACATCGGAATTGCCGAAATCGTGTTGATGCCTTCTTCCAATATCGTGAACCGGACGGTGAAGGAAGCGGGGTTCCGTGATAAATTTAATGTAAATGTATTGGGCATCCGTCGTAAGAAGGAATATATATTACGTGAATTGGGACGTGAGCGTATGCATAGTGGCGATGTTTTGCTGGTGCAGGGTGCGTGGCAGGACATCGCACGGATAAGCAGGGAAGATTCCGATTGGGTGGTATTGGGGCAGCCTTTGGCAGAAGCTGCCAAAGTGACGCTGGATTATAAAGCGCCCATAGCTGCCGCTATCATGGTGCTGATGGTTGCCATGATGGTCTTCGACTTTATTCCCGTGGCCCCGGTGACAGCGGTGATGATTGCCGGCTTGCTGATGGTGCTGACGGGATGTTTCAGGAATGTGGAAGCCGCCTATAAAACGATAAACTGGGAAACAATTGTACTCTTTGCAGCCATGCTCCCCATGTCTCTTGCACTCGAAAAAACCGGTGCCTCGGAATATATATCCAACAGTCTTGTAAGTGGATTGGGCAGTTATGGTCCTATTGTGTTGATGGCAGGTATCTATTTCACCACTTCATTGATGACCATGTTCATCAGCAATACGGTGACGGCAGTGCTGATGGCCCCTATTGCTCTTCAAAGTGCGATTCAGATTGGAGTAAGTCCCGTTCCGTTCTTGTTTGCCGTGACGGTTGCGGCAAGCATGTGTTTCGCTTCTCCGTTCTCTACACCGCCCAATGCACTGGTGATGCCGGCAGGACAATATACATTCATGGATTATATAAAAGTGGGGCTCCCGTTGCAGATTATTATGGGAGTGGTGATGGTATTTGTGTTGCCGTTGCTGTTTCCTTTTTAGATATATTCTTATTAATTGGAAAAAACACACTTATTGGTTGAGTGTAAAGAGGAGATTGTACGTATTAAAAGGAAAAAAGATAGATACTATGAAAAAGATTCTTTTATTAATGGCAATTTTCTTTTCTGTATTATTGCAGGCACAGCTCAACACTCTGTCTATGAATCTTCCCCAAGGGCATCCGCGTTATCTGACTGATGCCGGTGGAAAAGAGACTACTTTGAAGTTGATAAGTAATGAACCGTGGGCGGAAGAAGTGTTCGGAAAGCTGAAAAGCAAGACGGATGTTTATGTCCGGTTGACAGAAGCACAGCCGGAATGGTTGCTTTCGCGACTTGCCATGTATTGGGAATCGCATGCCACGGATGTATATGTAAAAGGTGAAACCTTTGATTATGCCGGTGGAGAAAAAGCTCCAGTTCCAACCGTACGCTATACGGGGACACGAGGGACCTTTGCTACACACAGTCGTCCGAAGTTGGAAGATGTCGTTCCTTACGATGACGCCGGTGGCAATGTTACGTTTTGCAACAACTCTTTGCCGGGACGCCCCATGGAAAGTGTGCACCCTTCCAAAACCGGTCGTAACATAGAAAGCCTGAACCGTGAAATTATGGGCATTGCCCGTGATGCAGCTTTCCTTTACTGGCTGACGGATGATGAGAAATATGCAAAATTGGCAGCCGGAGTTTTTGATACCTACATGCAGGGCATCTATTATCGGAATGTCCCCGTTGACCTGAATCATGGGCACCAGCAAACTTTGGTGGGCATGACTTCTTTCGAGGTAATCCACGAAGATATTCTTAAAGATATAGTTCCTCTTTATGATTTTCTTTACGGCTATTTACATAGCAATTATGCCGATAAACTGGAAATCTATGCCGGAGCTTTCAAGAAATGGGCAGACAATATCATAGCAAACGGAGTGCCTCATAACAACTGGAACCTGATGCAGGCGCGTTATGTCATGGACATTGGCATGATTTTGGAAGATAATAGATGTTATGCCGACGGTAAGGGGCGTGAGTACTACATTGATTATGTGCTCAACCGTTCCAGTATCCGTCAATGGAGCCTGAAGAAACTGGCGGATTATGGCTATGACTCAAATACCGGTATTTGGGCGGAGTGTCCCGGTTACAGTGGTGTTGTACTTAATGACTATGCCAACTTCACCAATCTGTTCGACCGTAATTTGGGATATGATTTGACTCTGGATTTGCCGGTTATTCCGAAAGCAGTAGCCGCTACTCCCCAATATCTGTTCCCCAACCGGATGATGTGCGGATTTGGTGATACCCATCCCGGTTATTTGAATACTTCTCCAATAATCCGTATGATAGAGAATGCCCAGGTCAATGGCAAGAAAGAGCAGGAGGATTATTTCACGGCTTTGTTGAAGTGCTTGAAGCCGGATATGGGTGAGGCGAACGGGAAACGGAATGCCCGTGTCTCCATCAATTCTTTTTTTGACGATAAACCATTGGTGCTGAATCCTGATATTAAGGCTGGCAAGATAGAAGATTATGTATCACCGTTGTTCTATGCTCCGAATGTGTCATGGTTGGTGCAGCGCAACGGGATGCATCCACGCCACAGCCTTATGGTATCGCTGAATGGCAGTGAAGGCAATCACATGCACGCCAACGGAATCTCTATGGAGCTTTATGGCAAAGGCTATGTTTTGGGTCCCGATGCCGGTATCGGCTTGTATCTGTATAGCGGATTGGATTACTTGGAATATTATTCCCAGTTTCCCAGTCATAATACGGTTTGTGTAGACGGTATATCGAGCTATCCGGTAATGAAGAGCAACCATGCTTTCCGTGTGAACTCTTGCTTTCCGGCACCGGTATCAAAGAAAGGAGAATTTTATCCGATTACATATAGTGAAGTCTACTTCCGCGAACCGGAGAGTTGTGCCGACCAGACCCGTCTGACGAGCATCGTCACCACGGGACCGGAAACCGGTTACTATGTTGACATATTCCGTAGCCGTAAAGTGCAGGGTGGAGACAAAATGCATGATTATTTTTATCACAATCTTGGGCAGACGCTTTCACTGACCGGTACAGACGGTACCGATTTGGGGTTACAGCCTACCGAAGAACTCTCTTTTGCCGGCGCACATTTGTATGCCTATTCTTATATCTACAACAAGAAAGCAGTGCAGACGGCTAAGGATGTAAAGGCCTCTTTCACTATCGACATGAAAGACGGAGATGATATTTCCATGAACTTGTGGATGAAAGGGGAAAAAGACCGTAAAGTCTTTACCGCTTTGTCTCCCATGACTGAAGGTTATAGCCGTACTCCGGGGATGCCCTATAATATCAAGGAACAGCCTACCCTGACATTTGTTGCCAGACAGTCAGGAGAGGCATGGAGCCGTCCGTTTGTGGCAATCTATGAGCCGTCTTCGGTAAACGAACCGGGACAGATTGAGTCTGTCACTTTTCCGGAGGTGGAATGTAAGGACAAAGGGAGCCATGTCGCAGTTTGCGTTGAACAGAGGAATGGTCGTAAGGATTGTATTTTATCCTCAGACAACGCGTCGCACCTTTGCGGCATGGGGGATATGAAGGCAAAAGCTGTTTATGCTTTATGCGGAAACAAGGCGGGAAAAGAAACTACATTGTTTTTGGGAAACGGTACTTTGCTGCAAACTCCTCGGGTTACTATAAAATCTGAAAAACCTGCAAATGTTTTGTTGGAACATCAACTGGATGGGTGGTATTATGAAGCCTCTGCCGATTGTACGATTACAATAAAGGGACAGACATACAAAGCTAAGGCTACAAAAGGATTGGAATATTTGGGAAGATAGTTATATCATTCCCTCTATTTTTAAGCTTGAGGTAGCTATACAGTTGATGTTTTTCGTTATATTTGCACCATAGAGTAAAGACTACAGTGTAATGAAAAACATAATAAAATACATTTTTCTTTTTCACTTGTTAATGTTCTGTGCATGGGCCTATCCAAGTACATATACCTTGCGTGGCTTGTCGGTATCCGACGGACTGTCTGATTTGCTGGTCAATGCCATTTATAAAGACTCTTTGGGATTTGTCTGGATAGGTACGGGTAATTCTTTGGAGCGTTTTGACGGAAGCCATATCAAACACTATCCGATAACCGGTTCCAATGAGAAATTGAAACGTGTCAATGTTATTGCCGAAATGGAAGATAACCAATTGTGGATGGGGAATGGCATGGGATTGTGGCGTTTGAACAAAGAATTGGATGCTTTGGAACTTATTGTCCCCGATATGATAAATTGTGCAGTCCACTCTTTGCTTCATGATGGAAAAGGGACACTCTATATCGGTAGTGCGAAAGGGCTCTTTTTATACAAGAAAGGAAATTTGGAGCAAATATTACTGGATAAAAATGCCCTTTCTGCTTCGAATGTTGTAACCGGACTTTCATTGGATGAGCAGGGCATGCTATGGATGGCAACCGAGAAGGGACTGTATTCGTTACGATTGTCCGACAGAAAAGTGAAAGCCTATCATAATGTAAAAGACGGCAAGCATGTGTGTGCTTTTAACAATATCACCCGTATCGGTTCTACCATTTATCTGGGTACTATGGACCAAGGGATTATTTCCTTTGACACCCGTTCCGGAGAATTTGAGCATTTTGTGGAGGTGGGGTGCAACATCATCTCTTCCCTTTCCAGCGACGGCAAAAATATGTTGTATGTAGGAACGGATGGCAATGGAGTGCATTTCATAGCCACAGACCGGCGGAAGGTGGTCCGTACCATGCGGCATGAGACGGGTGACAATGAAAGCTTGCGTTCCAATTCCGTTTATTCGCTTTTGGTAGACCGGAACGGAATGATTTGGATAGGGTTCTACCAGTTGGGACTTGATTATACTTTATATCAGAGTGATTTGTTTACTACTTATGCTTTCCCTCCTTATTTCAATTCCAGAGACATGCCTATCCGTGCCCTTGCCATCAATGGGCATGAAAAGCTGGTAGGTTCGCGTGACGGCTTATTCTATATTGATGAGAAAAGGAATCGTTTCAAAAGTTTCCAGTCGCCCGAAATGCGCTCCGGCATGATATTCTGTATTTTATTTTATGAAGGAGAATATTATGTAGGAACTTACGGCGGAGGAATGTACATCTTCAATCCGGAAAGGTTGACCATACGTGACTTTGCACCTGACGGTGAACAGCAACCTTTTGTAAAAGGACATATCTTCTGTATCAAGCAGGATGCGGAAGGAAATTTATGGATAGGAACTTCTCAAGGCGTTTATTGTTATAAAGACGGCAGGCAGGTGGCTCACTATACCAGTTCCAATTCCAGGCTTCCTGAAGGCAATGTCTACGAAATCTATTTTGACTCTACCCGTAAAGGATGGATTTGTACGGAAAATGGCGTATGTATCTGGGACCCTTCTTCTGAAAAGCTTCGTACGGATATATTTCCTGAGGGATTTATCCATAAGGAGAAAATCAGGGTCGTTTATGAGGACTCCGGGCATAATCTTTATTTTTTTCCGGACAAAGGCTCTCTGTTCATATCCGATTTGTCTATGAACAGCTTCCGGCGTTTGCATCCCGGTACTCCTTTGGAGGGGCGAGACGGGATGTTCATTATAGAAGATCGTAAAAAATGGCTGTGGATGGGGACGAGTGACGGCTTATTCCATTATGACAAGAATGACAATTTTATCCCTTATAACTTTGTAGACGGTATTCCGAGTTCCATTTTTACCCTATGCCCGCCGGTTTGTGACGCGGAAGGGAATCTCTGGTTTGGAAATTCTAAAGGATTGGTCTCTTTGGATGTTGCTCACATGAATCAGAAGAAGCATGATTTTTATCCGGTCAAGGTAACTGATGTGCATATCAATGGCAAGCCGTCTACTTATCCGATGGTCACCGTTGGAAGTGGTATTTCGAGAATCGGGTTGGAGCCTTCGGAGAAAAATGTCACTTTCTGTTTTTCCGACTTTTCCTATACTTCTCCTGCTTTTATGTCCTATGAATACCAGTTGGAGGGTAGGGATGACGGTTGGATAGCAATTACAGGGCGTTCGGAAGTGACCTATTATGATTTGCCTTCCGGTTCTTATGTGTTTAAGGTGCGCCGTATGGGGGAACCGGATTCGGAAACTCTGCTGAAGGTGGAAATCGCTTCTGTTTTCAGTGGTTGGCTTGCTTGGGGGATTGTTGTAGCAGTACTGTTGGCCGGTGGAGGCTATTATTTCTTCGGGCGTGGAAAAAGACAAGCCCCTGAGCAGGTACAGGTCGTGAAAGAAGAACAATCTGTTGCGGTGGAGACAAAATCGGTATCCGAAGAAAAGTATAAAAGCGTAAAGGTCAGCTCGGAAGAGTGCAGGCGACTGACGGACAAGCTGGAAAAAATCATGCATAAAGACAAGCTTTATAAGCATTCTGATTTGAAGATAGCCGATTTGGCTGCTGCCATTGATACGTCTGCCCATACACTTTCTTATCTTTTCAATCAATACTTGGAACGCAATTATTATGATTATATCAACGATTACCGCATTGCCGAGTTTAAACGTTTAGTCAATACGGAAGAGTATTCCAAATATACGCTGAGTGCTCTTGCCGAACTTTGTGGCTTCAGTTCCCGCGCTTCTTTCTTCCGTTATTTCAAGAAAGCTACGGGAATTACTCCGAATGAATATATCCGAAGCATAGGAGGGAACAACGAATAGTCTCAAATTATTAATTGATACTGTGAGTCTCATATTCTTAAGTCGCTATATATTAGCGACTTTCTTTGTTTTTAGTCTAACCGTATTAGTTGAGATTTGTATGCCCTTCAGAAGTGTTGTTTTTATTGAAATATAAGTTATTTTTGCATTGTTCAATCGAACGGAAAACATGAATCGTAATCTAATTTATTATGGAAAACTGCATGATGACATCCCCCCAATTGATAGCTGATTCTTATGAGCGTTATCATTTTTCGGTTTACCTGTATATATATAATAAAGTGAATAATAAGGAAGAGGCGGAAGATCTTTCCCAAGATGTATTTGTCCGTCTGATGGACTATAAACGAATGCTCCGTCCCGATACTGTCAAGTTTTTCATTTATACCATTTCGCGTAATTTGGTGAACGACTATTTGCGTCGCTATTATAAGAAACAAGAGATTACCTCTTATATGTATGATAGGGCGGAGGTTAGTCATAATGAGGTGGAGTCTTGTGTGGTAGCCGATGATTTATTGGCTTGCGAGAAGCGCCGGATAGAACTTCTTCCGTCGCAGCGTCGTAAGATTTATGTCATGAACCGTTTTGAAGACAAGTCTGTCACAGATATTTCGGAAGAATTGAATATTTCGCGCCGCACGGTGGAGAACCATCTTTTCATCAGCCGTAAAGAGGTACGCGAATACTTGAAGCAATGTATCTAATTAGGTATTGATAATAATATAGTGTTAATTTTAAATTTATAAATTTATGAAGAATGAATTTCTAAAGTTCTCATCGAGAAGAATTTTATTCTCAGCGGCAATGGTATCAGCTTTGTTGGCGGGGAGTCCGCAGATGGCATTTGCCGAAGCGAACGATGTTCAGGCTGTTATGCAGACGAGTGTAGTTAAAGGTAGGATTCTTGACTCTACTGGTGAACCGATTATTGGTGCAAGTATTATAGAAAAAGGTACTACCAATGGAACAATTACTGATATTGATGGAAACTTTTCATTGAGCGTTTCTTCATCTAAAGCTATTTTAGTTGTTTCTTATTTAGGTTATAAATCTGTGGAATTATCAGCTTCAGATAAAAAATTAAATGAGATAGTGTTGAAAGAAGATACAGAAATGCTTGATGAAGTTGTTGTAGTGGGTTATGGCGCAGTTAAGAAATCTGATTTGACGGGTGCCGTAGCTTCTGTTTCTACAAAAGAATTGACGGCTGCTGGTATCTCCAGTGCAGCTGGTGCTATGCAAGGCGTAGTGCCTGGTGTCAATATTCAACGCTCATCTAATAAGCCTGGTAGTGGGTATAATATCTTGATTCGTGGTTTGAATACAGTTAGTGGTAGTACCAAACCATTGATTGTAATTGATGGTGTTCCTGGTGCTGAATTGGAAAACATCAATCCTGATGACATTGAAAAGATTGATATATTGAAGGATGCCTCTTCTACAGCTATTTATGGTTCCAGAGCTACGAATGGAGTTGTAATCGTGACTACCAAAAGAGGAAAAGCCGGAGCTCCTAAAGTCAGTTATGATGGTTCCGTTGGATTTAAAAATTATATGAATGCTCCCGATATGATGGATGGACAGCAATATGTCCAACTTGCACGGGAATACTCTCGAGCTACTAAAGGTAACGGAGAATATGTTTCGGATGATAAAATATTTTCAGCATCAGAATTGGTTGCTATTGAAAATAATAATTATATGGATTGGTTTGATGCTCTTACTTCTACTGCGTGGATGAACAGTCATACACTTTCAGTTTCTGGAGGAACAGAGAAATCATCCTATGTGGCGTCTGCGGGTTATCATAATGAAGATGGTTGTCTTCAACCTCAGTTTTATAAGCGATATAATCTGCGTGCTGCCGTTGACGTAACGCCTAATGATTACTTTAAGTTCGGGGTAAGCCTTTATGGAACTTTTTCTGACCAAGAAACTGGTAATGAAGATGGTTTGCAGACTATTTATCGTTTACGTCCTACTTATCATCCTACTAATCTTGTGACAGGTGAGCAGGAATTCAAATATGGTAGTGGACAGTTCAATCCTTTTGTAACTCAGAAAAACCAATCATGGAGATATAAGAAATATGATGTTCTGAGTAATTTATTTGTAGAGTTTAATCCTATTAAGAATTTGGCGTTACGCTCTACATTTTCTCCCGATCTTCAATTTATTGACTATGGTATGTATGCAGGTGCTTATACTAAGCGTAATCAAGGTTCACAAGCTACTGCATGGTATGAGAAAACTACCATTTTGAATTGGGTTTGGGATAATATGGTTACTTATAATTTTGATTTGATGAAGGACCATCATTTTGATTTGACAGGTGTTTATTCAATGACCGAATATCAGAATGAATTTATGCGTGGTGACGGTGCCGGTCTTTCTTATAATTCTTTATGGTATGCTTTGCAAAATGGTGCAAAAACGAATAAGACTCAATCTAAGTACACTAAAACATCATTGATGTCGTATTTGGCACGTTTGAACTACAATTATAAAGGCAAGTATTATGTGACTGCAAGTATGCGTTATGACGGTTCTTCCAAATTGGCTGAAGGACATAAATGGGGAGGTTTCTTCGCTGGTGCATTGGCTTGGAGAATCACTGAAGAAGAATTTATGAAAGATATTGATTGGCTGAATAACTTGAAATTGCGTGTAAGTTTCGGTCAGTCTGGTAATGATAATGTAGGTGCTTATCAGACACAAGGTTCTATCAGTGGCGCTCAGTACTATTCTTTTGGAACGAATGATGTAATTGGCTACGTGCCTAACAATTTGCGTAATATGGAATTAGGTTGGGAGAGAACAACAGAATATAATATCGGTGTTGATTTTGGTTTCTTGAACAACCGTATATCAGGTTCTTTTGAGTACTATAACCGTTTGACAGAAGATTTGATTATGAACAAAACTCTTCCCATTACTCTTGGTTATTCTTCAGTAAAGGCTAATGTTGGTTCTGTTCGTAATAAAGGTTTTGAATTTGTATTGAATACGGAAAATATCCGTACAGAAGACTTTTCATGGAGAACTTCATTCAATATAGCTTATAATAATAATAAGATTGAAAAGCTGCAAATATATAGAAGATCTGACTTCAAGAGGTAAGTCATTCGAAGGAATGAAGGGTGATTATAGCAATCTTTGGGTGGTAGGACAACCTATTGACATCAACTATAATTTGATGACTATTGGCGTATGGCAGTTGGACGAAGCAGAAGAGGCTGCTAAATATGGATGTAAACCTGGCCAATATAAAGTACTGGATCTAGATAAAAATGGTAAAATAGATGATGCTGACCGCGTAATTGATGGTAAGCGCACCCCGGATTGGACCGGTGGTATGGTTAATACTTTTAATTATAAGAATTTTGATTTATCGGTAGGTACTTCTTTCCAATTGGGCGGTCGTATGCGTAATCAATTCTATGTGTCTTATGCACTTGAGAACAATAATATGAACTTAAATAATATGGTGAAAGATTATTGGACCCCAGAGAATCCTACTAATGAATCGGCTCAACCCGGTAATATGGGAACTTATCGTAGCAAAGCAGGTTCGTGGGGAAATCAGAAGTCGGACGTTTCACATACAATGTCATCATCAGATTTCTTTAAAATAACTCATGTTAGTTTGGGATATACATTTGATAAGAAATTGATTTCTAAATCATTCTTGACCAATTTGAGATTGTATTGTACGGTTCAAAATCCGATGATTATTTGTGCTGATAATGTTATTGTTCCCGAACAGTTACCTACAAATGTATCTAGCACAGACCTTATGACACGCAATGTGATGTTTGGAGTGAATGTTTCTTTTTAACAAATCGAAATTAAAGAAAGAATAAAATGAAAACTAAGAATATAATTAAAAAGGGCTTATTGCTTATTTCCGTAGCTACTTTCGCAAGTTGTTCGTCTTTTCTTGAAGAAGAAAATTGGACTAGTCAGTCAGCTGAAGACTATTACAAAACAGCCAAAGGTTATGAATCATTAGTTAATGGTGCGTATGCCTCTTTGAAGTCTGTATATAATAATTATAGTTACCATAAACTTACTCAATTGGGTACTGATATTGGCACACAGCCTAACGGTACTGTTACTAGCGACTTGAATCAGTATGTAGTGACTTATGATAAATCAAACGGAACTGTATATGAGCAGTGGTCTAAACTTTATGTAGCATTAAAAGATGTAAATGCTGCTATCGGCCGTGCTACAAATGTGACTCTTAAAACAGAAGACCCTATTGAAGGAATTGATCCGAATCAACGTGACTTGAGGGTGGCAGAAGTCAAATTTCTTCGTGCGCTTTATTTGTTTGAAATTGTGAAGAATTGGGGGCAAGCTCCTTTGGTACTGGAAGAAGCTCAATCAACAGCAACAACTTCTAAACTGAACAGTGGCGCGGAATTTTATACTCAGATTCTGAAAGACTTGCAAGATGTGTTATCTTCTTCATTGCCCGAAAAACAAGGAGCTTCCGATTTTGGACGTGCTTCAAAAGCAGCAGCTCGCCATTTGCGTGCTTTGGTTTATTTGACTCGTGGATATCAGGACTATGCAGATGTGAATGACTTTAAAAATGCATATGATGATGCGATGTATGTAATTGAAAAGACGGGGCATAGTTTACTTGAAGACTATGCTATGGTTCACCGTCAGTCTAATGAGGCTAATGATGAGGTTATTTTTGCTGTAAACTATAACAATAGTACAAATAATAATAATAATCAACAGAGTACTTATTATCTATTCTCTTACCGTGAAGGTTGGGAAGGTTTGGCCAAATCAAATTTCTACGCCAATGACTACGGAGATGTGATGCCCTCAAAGTATCTTTATACCTCTTTCGATTGGAAAAAAGACCGTCGTGCGGAAGTTACTTTTATGAGTCCGCTTAATGGAGATCCTGCTACTTCGGTGGATGGACGTACTTATGGACGTAATGCCTTTATGAATACTACTCAGCTAGGGTCTTCAAGTACAGGTGTTGCCGATACGGTGATTCATTTTCCTGTACCTACAGAAGAAGGCTTTAGAGTGTATTCAAAAGCTGAGCAAGATGCGGCAAATGCTGCTTCTCCGATGAAGTTTATTTATAATTATCCTTCCGGTTCTTACAAAGATTGCTCTGAAGATGATTACTTTATTACCGGTTTGCAAGGCAATAGTTCAACCACTCGTGCTTGGTTGCCGGTATATAAGTTCAAGGATGCAGGTACTCTTTATGGCGAAAGTGGTGGTAGCCAGTATGGAAGTCGTGACATCGTGTTGTTTCGATTGGCTGAAACTTACTTGATTGCAGCCGAAGCAGCTGTAATGAAAAAAGACAATGTGAATGCTTTGCTTTGTATCAATGCGGTTCGTGAGCGTGCAATGCATAATGCGAAGGAACAAGGTTTGGCTAAATATGAAGGTACAGTCACTATTGATGACGTATTGGATGAAAGAGCACTTGAATTATTTGGTGAAGCACCTCGTTGGAATGATTTGACTCGAACTGGTAAGTTGGCCGAAAGAGTTTTAGAGTATAACTGGGACGTAACCCATATTACAGGTGGTTTAATCCAAACTCAATTAAGTGCAGCCACCAATGCCAAATATAGTCTTCGTCCTATTCCGGTGAATTGGCTGAATACCCTATCTAACGGACAAGAATTGGGAAACAACCCTGGATGGGAATAATAGTAAATTGAAACTATAAATTAATAGGGCTTGCCAGTTTGTTATTTGCAATAAATTGTGCAAGCTCTTTGTTCTTTTAATCTTAAAAGAGTATTTGTTATGGATATATATGAAAAACTACTTAAATGTGCAAGCGTTTTAGTGATGCTATGTTCGATATTTTCTGCTGCTGCCCGAAACTTTATTCATCCCGGTTTGCTTCATTCTCAAGACGATTTAAAACGTATTACTCGACTTGTGAAAGAGAATTCCTATCCGGCTATGGGTTCGTATGATTTATTGAGAAAAGTGCCGGGTGCATCCTTTGAGTATGAAATGAAGGGGCCGTTTGAGAATATCAGTCGTGCCGGAAAATATGGATACACCAAAGCTCCTTGTGAAAGCGATTGTAATGCGGCTTATTATAATGCTCTGATGTGGAACATTACCGGTGATGTACGTCATGCCGATAAAGCTATGGAAATTCTTCGAGGATATGCATCCACATTACAGAAAATATATGGACCTGATGATCCTCTTTGTGCAGGTCTTCAGGGATTCATGCTTATAAATGCAGCTGAAATAATGCGTTACACTTATCAAGATAATCAATATGTGAAAGGTTGGAGCGAAGCTGATACAAAGAGTATAGAAGGTATGTTCCGTAATGTATTTCTTCCAGTACTTACCACTTTTGTTCAAGCCAAACCTTATGCAAATGGTAATTGGGGAGGATCGGTTAACAAAATGGTGATGGCAATTGGTATTTTCTGTAATGATGAACCTCTTTACAATCAGGCTGTAGACTTCTTTTATAATAGTCGGGATAATGGAAGTTTGCCTAATTACATTGCAGAAACTGGCCAATTGCAAGAATCGGGACGTGATCAAGCTCACTGTATGCTTGGAGTAGGTGTTTTGGCTGAATTGGCAGAATGCGCTTGGAAACAAGGGGATAATCTTTATGCGGCTTTAGATAATCGTATTATGAAAGGATATGAATATCTTTCTAAAGTTAACTTGGGCTATACGGATGTTCCTTTTGAAGTTTGGAAAGATGCTACAGGTAAATATTGTAACTGGCAAAATATGGGAGAAGCAGAATTGGGCAAATTCAGGGCTGTTTTTGAAATTGCATATAATCATTATGTGGAACGAAGGGGAATTGCAATGCCTTATACGGAAAAGGTGCTAAAGCGTATTCGCCCTGAAGGCATAGGATGGACGTGTGATAATCCGGGTTTTGGAACATTACTCTTTTACTTAGGAAAAAACGAACCGGTTCCTCTTGAAGGGCAAATTTCAGAACAACTTAAATATGGCTGGAAAGGGTGGCAAATTGCAGCACCTGATTTAGAGCCTGTCGGCAATGAATTCTTATTGGTGAACAAAGGTATCTCAATGCAGAAAAACCGGATACACTATAATCCTTCAGAATTCCCTTATATAAAAAGTGACATTCAGCCATAAACCCGAAGAGGTTAAAGATGGATGGCTTCGGTTGAGCTATAGCGTACAGAGTGCTCCTGAATTTTGGACTTTTTATGAGAAGGATGCGGTGAAAGTGGATGGTAATACTTATTGGTTTGCTGTGAAAGACGCACGTTCCAATAATGGAACATTATTTGGTACACGTGACAGGCATATTTCGTTGTTGCTCGATTTTGGAGACATAAAGGCTGTCGGTGTTGAAAGTATCGTTTCCGAGAGTCATTTATAAATGTGTGTGACGGATAGGTGTGGAGCTAAACAAAATAACAATATTGTAATTAGAATTGATATGAAGAAGAGATTAACACTGACGTTTTGGGGTATGTTGGTTGCGTTTTCTGTTATGGCAGAAGCGGTGAAGGTTACATCGCCCGACGGCGAATATGAGTTTACGGTGAGCGATGACGGACAATTGAGCTATTCGCTTTTCTATCAACAGAAAGAGGTGATAGAACCTTCTCGGTTAGGAATCGAATGGAACGAAAATTGGTATGATGGAATCCGAATAGTCACTTCGCGTAACAGCCGGATAGATAAGAATTGGAAACCTGTCTACGGTGAACGTGCCGTTGTGAAGGAATTATATAATGCTTGCGAGATAGAGTTGGCTAAAACTGGTTCGCGGAAGAGAATGGTGCTGGATGTGCGAGCTTATAACGAAGGCGTTGCATTCCGTTATCGTTTTGTAGGAGGTGAATATTTGAAGATTGAAAATGAGTTTACCCAATTTACACTTCCTAAAGGCACTCTTGCTTGGCATACCGAACGGGCACAGACCCCTTATAATCTTTTGCCACTCGAAGGGTGGGAAAATGAGTCGGATCGTCCGTTGATGCTTCAATTGCCAGAAGGCCAATATGCTTGTCTTGCCGAGGCTCAGGTCGTGGATTATGTGCGTACCAAATTTAAACTTTCGGATGAGAAACCTTATACTTTGCTTACTTCAATGTATGGAATAGTGGAGGATATAGCTCCATATCATACGCCTTGGAGAATTGTGATGTGCGCTTCCCGGCCAGGAGATATTCTCGCTAACAATGACTTGTTGCTTAATCTGAATCCTGATTGTAAAATCGCTGATACATCCTGGATTAAACCGGGGAAGGTAATGCGGGAAGTTACACTTACCACTGAAGGTGGTAAGGCTTTAGTGGATTTTGCAGTGAAGCGCCGCTTGCAGTATATTCATTTTGATGCAGGTTGGTATGGTTTTGAATATGACAAGTCTTCTGATGCTACTACCGTAACGCTCGACCCACGGCGCAATGAGCAGATTGATGCGCTTAATCTGCAAGAAGTGATTAGTTATGCCAAGTCGAAAGGAATAGGTGTTATCCTTTATGTAAATCAACGTGCTCTTCAACAACAACTGGACGAGATACTTCCTCTTTACAAATCATGGGGTATAGCGGGTATTAAGTTCGGTTTTGTACAGGTCGGCTCTCAAATATGGACAAGGTGGATGCACGAAGCGGTGAAGAAATGTGCGCAATATGGCCTTATGGTGGACATTCATGATGAATATCGTCCAACGGGTTTTAGTCGTACTTATCCCAATCTGATGACCCAAGAAGGTATTCGAGGAAATGAAGAATTCCCTGATGCGACTCATAATACCATTCTTCCCTTTACGCGTTTTGTTGCAGGTGCCGCAGACTATACTATCTGTTATTATCGTCAGGACTTCGGGCGTTTGCATACGGATAAAGATAGTTATGGGGTACCTCGTTCTCGTACTATTCAAACAACTCCTGCTCATCAGTTGGCTCTTTCTGTAATCTATTACAGCCCTCTTCAGTATATGTATTGGTATGATAAACCCTCTGATTCACAAGATGAACCTGAATTGAAATTCTTTGATGATGTTTATACTACTTGGGATGATACGCAGGTGCTTCAAGGTAAGATAGGCGAATTCGTTACCATAGCTCGCCGCAAAGGTGAAGAGTGGTTTGTTGGTGCCATAACCAATAATGATGCTCGCGAACAGGAGATTAGTCTCGATTTTTTGCCGCAAGGAAAGTCTTATATAGCTGAGATTTATACAGATGGAGATAAATCAGTAAAAACCCGTACTCGTGTGCGATGTCAGCGGTATCTTGTGAATGCCCAGTCGGTGCTTCGTTTCTCTCTTCGTGCTTCCGGTGGTGCCGCTATTCGGTTGGTGCTTGATACAGGTGATAACCGAAATGTTCGCAACTATAGGAAGCAGAAATTATAAAGATTTAATTTTTAAAATCCAGTATGATGAAATGTGATAAGAAGAAGTGTTTATTGGCTTTAGTATTTCTGTCATCATTGTTAATGTCGTTAAAGGTTTATTCTAATGAGCCCGAAACAAATTGGAAGTATGTAGAACTGGTAAATCCATTCGTGGACAGCCATCGTTCTCGTTGGTTCTTTTTTAGTTCTGCTTGTCGCCCATTTGGTATGGTCAGTCTGAGTCCTGATACAGATACGGAACATTCATGGGGATCGGGTTATATGTATGGCTCTAAGTATATACGATGTTTTAGCCATATTCATAATTGGCAGATGTCCGGTGTTGCTGTAATGCCTACGGTTGGTCCATTTAAAGGGCATTTGGGCATGGACTCCTATCAGTCTGAATTTACTCATGAGGGTGAGATTGCCAAACCTGGGTTTCATAAGGTGAAACTTACAAATTATGATGTGACTGCTGAATTAACGTCGACAATACGGGTAGGCTTCCATCGTTATACGTTCCCCCAAAGCGATTCGAGCTATGTCCTTTTTGATACTGGCGCTTTTTTGGCTCACGGTCCTACCGCTTATTCGGAAGTCTGGAAGATTAGTGATACGGAAATAGCTGGTTGGGAAATAATGGAGCGTACAGGGCGTCGTCCTAAGGATACACCTGTCTATTTTTATGCACAGTTGAGCAAGCCGGTGGAGCAGATAGTGACTTGGCGTGAAGGGAAAATAGTGCCTAATACCAAACCTGAGCGAATTTCAGGAAAGAATGTGGGATTGGCTGTGAAGTTTCGTACCAAGGCCAATGAAAAAGTACTACTGAAGGTTGCCATTTCATACGTTAGTGTAGAGCAGGCTCGTAAGAATCTTTATGCGGAACTGGAATCATGGAATTTTGAAGAGGTAAAACATGCTTCGTTTGATGAGTGGAATACTTGGCTTGGTAAGATAGAAGTGGAGGGCGGTAGCCGTGAGCAACAGATAAAGTTCTATACAGATCTTTGGCACGCATTATTGGGACGTAAGGTAGTGAGTGATGTTGATGGGTGTTATCTTGACCAAACGTCCGACTTTCCCCGTATTTGCCGTATTCCTTTGTCTGCAAGTGGTAAACCTCTCTACAATCATCATAATTTTGATGCGTGGTGGGGGAGCCATTGGTCGCTTGATATTCTTTGGTCTATGGCTTATCCGCATCTGATGGATGATTTTTGCAATACAATGTTGGATATGTATCGTAATGGGGGACTTATTCCTCGCGGACCTTCGGGGGGGAATTATACCTATGTAATGATAGGCGATCCTGCTGTGTCTTTCTTTGCAACTGCTTATAACAAAGGTATTCGTAATTATGATGCTGATTTGGCCTATGAAGGGCTACGCAAGAATGCATTTCCTGGAGGTATTCGTGACCATGCCGGTTACGAACATAGTAAGGATGCTCATTCAGGTGGAATGGAATATTATATTAAAATGGGATATGTGCCTGATGGACGTGCGAATGTGGTAGGTATGCATACTACAGGTGCATCTATGACCTTGGAGTACGCATATCAAGACTGGTGTCTTGCCCAAATGGCCAAGGCAATGGGCAAGCAAGCTGATTATGAATTGTTCTTTGAACGCTCAAAAAATTATAAGAACCTTTGGAATAAAGCATCAGGATTCATGCAACCTAAAGGGACGGATGGAGAATGGTTACCTGATTTCGATCCACTTGAGTTGACGGAGAAAGGTGGTTTTTGTGAAAGCAATTCGGCTATATATTCTCATTATGTTCCCCACGATATGCAAGGTTTAATAGCACTTTATGGTGGTCATAAGAAATATGCCGAGCGTTTGAATGAGAACTTTGTCAAGAGTGAGCCTTATGGTTTTTTCCGTTCAAAAGATACCAAATCTGGTAATTGGACTGATTACGGTAACCAACCAGGCACGGGCATGGCTCATCTTTTCAATCATGCTCGGGCACCATGGCTGACACAAAAATGGGTGCGTAAGGTCAAAGCGGCTTATGCTGATGTTACCCCGTATGGTGGGTATCGTGATGATGAAGACCAAGGGCAGATGGGAGCTTTGGGCGTTTTAATGGCGATGGGACTGTTTGAAGTGGACGGAGGCTGCGCTGTAAAGCCTTATTATGAGATAACCTCTCCTATATTTGATAAAGTGACCATACATCTTGACAATAGGTACTATCCGGGAAAAGACTTTCCAAATTGTAACTACGGGCAATTCCGACAAATATGTATATCCAACGGGCTACGTTTGATGGAAAACCCTGGGATAGGTGTTGGTTCTATCATGAAGATTTTGCTAACGGTGGTGTTCTTGAATTGCATTTGGGTGATAAGCCTAATAAGCAATGGGGAATTGGTAAATTGCCGCAGGATGATTAAAATGCGGAGGTTGCGTCAAAACGTTGACACAACCTCCGTATAGCTTTTCTTATTTGAATAGGTCTTTAATTGGGGATATTCCTAAAATAAGGAAATTTAAGGCAACTAATTCATTGCGAGTTGGTTGCCTTTTTGTCTCTTTAAGCATTCCCCCCAAAAAACGGTTTGACGGCCAAAACGGGGGTAATCTAAACTAAAAACACATGGTAAAGATACAAAAAATCTCAGAAATCGAACCTCGTTTGGGTTTTACTGAGTTCGATATGCTAAAAAATATCGTTAAAGTTTTGCAACGAGTGAATTAGGCCGCCTCCATGCTCTGTTTCCTTTCTCGGAATTGGCCCGACAAATGCATTTGAAGTCCTCTGCTTTGGGGTGTAAAAGTTATTTTTCTCCCGAAGGTAAAATAGCCTTGATGGTCTTGAAGTCCTATACCAACTTTTCCCGATGCCACCTGTTATGAAAGCCATCTTGATGTAGGCCGTGCCTACCTTGCTTATAGTAAACTACGTAAACGCAGGAAATCGCAGATTCGTATGATTAAACGCAGGTCACTTACTATCCTCTGATTACCAAAGACGCTTTTCGGTCATACAGACAATCCTTGAGCAAGGGAAGAGTTTATTTGCAGGCAAGAAAGTATCTAACCGTATTGTGAGTATCGACCGGCATCACCTTCGCCCCATCATCAGGGGCAAGGAAACCAAATCCGTTGAATTCGGAGCCAAAGTCAACAATATACAGATAGACGGAATCTCCTTTATAGAACATATCTCCTTTAAGGCTTTTAACGAAGGAGTACGTTTGAAAGACTGTATTCATCTGCAACAACAACTGACCAGGGTTAGGGTCAAGGCGCTTGTGGCAGATTCAATCTATGCCAATAATGCCAACCGGAAATTTTGTACTAAATATCATATAAGTACTTCCTTTAAGCGTAAGGGCAGAGCTGCCAAGGATGAGCCGCTTCGTAAGATTTTACGGTCGGAACTCAGCCGTGAAAGAGCTACCCGCTTGGAAGGAAGTTTTGGAACGCAGAAGCAACATTACTCACTGGCCAGGATAAAAGCCAGAACCAGGAAAACGGAAGTACTTTGGATTTTCTTTGGGATACATACAGCCAATGCGGTATGTATGATAGAAAAAGTAGAGAGGAAAAAAAGGATGGCTGCATAATCAGACTAAAATAAGAAGAAAAGAGGGGAGGTTTTTAACTTCACCTAAAAAAGGCATGTACATAACGCATGGGTGGGAAGAAAAGAATAAGTATATGTAAATAATATTCTATGAAAAAGATAGAAGACCGGGAGAGTTGAACGGAAAAATCAAGAGAAAAGCTCACGTAAAGTAAAACTTTTCTCTTGATTTATTAGAAACGGGAACATTTACTGAATATCCCCAATTTATTCAATGTGTTTGCCTACGAACTGTACGTGTTTCACAAAGTCATTCATTTGTACTTTTTCGCTTAGGGCGTTTATCGGTTCACCGTAATAACTTACATTCTCAAAAGTAACGCCCGATATATTGTATTTGTCATCAATCCCTTGTAACAAAACAGTTCCTCCAGCTTTAGGGCTATTCCTTGTACCGTATGTATATATGTTGCGGAAAGTTACATTGTGTATATATGGACCACTAGATGGAACTACTACGAATTCTCCATATCCACAACTACCTGGACCACGCCGTCCTGGGCCAGTTTTGATATTGTTGGGGCGCGGCTTCTCTATTGGACGAGTACCAACCAACTGAAGGGCAGGAGTCATTTTAATTAAATTATAAGGTTTGTGCCCATTGATTCTGATATTTTCGAAGCAGAGGTTCTCCATACTCATTTCACCTGTGGGGTGTAACCAAAATATTTGTACCCGGTCACGGTCAGGGAAGTGGATGACATCAATATTTCGTGCCGTGAAGTTGCGGAATGCCGGACAACTACTTTCAGTAGCCATACGAAATACATTGGCAAAATCTACCCAAAATACACAATTCTCTACCGTGATATTCTCTACTGACTTAGAATGACTTTCACCTCCTGCACGAGTGATGCCTTTGGGGGAAACGGAATCATCGTCCGTACGAAAGAAGCAGTTGCGTATCGTTACATTGCTGGAATTGCAAGGATCTACCCCGTCATCATTTCCCACTCGCGAACCGGCCAAACGGATATGGTCAATCAATACACGGTCGCAATCTTGCGGAACAATAGTCCAATAATAAGAGCCTTTCAAAATAATATCTTTCATCACCAAGTTATTGCAATGTTTGGCATTAATCATATAATCTGTTGGACCGGCATTGTGTTCCCAATCGGAACCGTCTAAAATGCCACGACCGCAAATCGTAATATTGTCACCAGTTGCTTCTATTCCTGCATTGACTACGGCACCTCCTGCTATATATAGTGTCTGATTGTCGGTAAGTTTTATTAATCCATTTTTCGGATTATGTTCACCCGGACCATAGTAAATTACATTCGGGTCATCTTTGGAGGGAATACTTTTTTCCAATTCATTACTGAAGAGAATCAAAGGGCTGTTACAACCGTCTGGTTCAAAAGAAATGTCACAAGGAGTATCTAGCTTAAAAGTAGCTATGTTTTTATTTACCGATGGACGGATGCCGTATTTGTCAGGCAAAATATTCAGTTTGCTCAGTTGGAAATTACTTTTTACAGTAATCGTTACCGTACCCGAAAAATCGAAGTAAGCAATTGAATATTTCTTGTCGTGGTGTTGTGTACTGGCTGTATATACCGGTATAGTTATGCCGTTGACTTCAACTGTATAATCAGAGGACAGAGGTTCGGTTTGTGGTACCGGATAACTAACTACTTTGGCTCCGATGTTCATGCTTGTAGCAAAGATTAGCACAAAGCTCAAAATCAATTTTTTTAATAATGTTTTCATAATGTATATTTTGTTTATATATGTTTTGTTATAATATATAGAATGGAATTGACTCTTCTTTCTTGTCTATCGCTATTTATCTCAGTCCGGATGTTCCTATTGTGCAATCTCAAATTCTCCTTTCAAGCGGATGTCTTTTGATGAAGAACCAATCATGACTTTGAACATGCCCGGCTCAACGGTGAAATTCATTTGTTTGTCCCATATCCCCAGCTCTTGTGGTGTGAGTTCGAAATGTACGGTATGCGATGCTTCCGGTTTTAGAGTGATGCGCTCGAATCCTCTCAGCACTTGTGTATAGGTGGTTACGCTGCTGACTTCATCGCGCAAGTAAAGCTGTACCACTTCATCTCCTTCGCGCTGACCGATGTTCTTGATGGTGCAACTGATGGAGATGTTGCCTTGTACTCCTTGTTTGGATGGAGATATTACAAGGTCACTATATTGGAAAGTCGTATAGCTTAGTCCATGACCGAAGGGGTAGAGCGCACCATAGACAGAAGTCTCGGAGCTTTCATCAGAACCGGGCTTGAAAGGAAAAGCAAAGGGTATCTGCCCAACGGATTTAGGGAAGGTCACGGCGAGGCGTCCTCCGGGGTTGTAGTCACCAAACAGTGCCTCGGCTATGGCTTGTCCTCCGAATTCACCAGGAAACCAGGCATGGATGATGGCAGGAACATGGGTAGCGGCGAAGTTGATGGATGAGGCGCGTCCGTCAATCATTACCAATACCACTGGTTTGCCTAATTGGCAGATTTTTTTGAGTAATTCTTCCTGTCTGCCGGGCAAGTCCAATGAAGTGCGTGACCTGTCTTCTCTTACGGTAAGTTCGTTTCCTCCTAATACCATTACGGTAACTTCCGCTCCCTTTGCCGCCTCTATGGCTTCTTCCATCATTTGCGCTTCTTGGGCAGCCTTGGGAAATTCAAGGACTTCGCTTTCGGGGAAGTGGGGGTCGATGATGTCGCATCCTTTCTTATAAACAACGTCTGCTTGGGGAAGCATCTTTTTGATACCTTCGTAAATGGTGGTAATGTGTGCGTTGGCTGGGCCATATCGGCAGATTAGCTGTTGTCGCTCGTCGGCATTTGGACCGATGACGGCTACTGAGCGTATCGACTTGGAAAGTGGAAGTGTCTGGTGTTCGTTTTTGAGGAGTACTAACGATTGGCGTGCGGCTTCCAGCGCAAGTTGTTGATGTTCGGGACTGTGTACTATTTGTCCGGCTCTCTTTTCGTCGCCACGATAAGGGTTGTCGAAAAGTCCGAGCCAGAACTTCACGCGTAGAATCTCGGCAACACGTTGGTTGAGTGTTTCTTGGGAGATTTTTCCTTTCTTTACGGCACTGCGCAGCGGAAGGATGAAGTCGGCAGGTGGTGTGAAATGGGTACGGATGTTGAGTCCGGCATTAACGGCTTGCGCTACGGCATCTTCATATCCGTTGGCCACTTGATGTTTGGTGGAGATAAATTCTACGGCTTCACTGTCGGAAACCACATAGCCTTTGAATCCCCATTCTTGTCGAAGAATTTCGGTGAGGAAATGATAACTGCCTGTGATGGGTTCGCCGTCATAGTCGTTGTACGAACTCATTACTCCCAGCGCACCGGCTTCGTGGAAGGCCACTCTAAAAGGATCGAGATAGAGTGTGCGCATTTCTCGGGGAGCTACGTGGGGGTCGGTACGTGTTTTTCCGTCACGTCCACCTACCGGTATGCTATAGACGGCAAAATGTTTTGGGGTAGAGACCAGCTTGTTCTTTTGTAGGCTCAGAATCATTTGCTTTCCCATTTGTCCTGCATGATAGGGATCTTCGCCATAGGTTTCTACGCATCGTCCCCATCGGGGATCTTGTGCGATGTCGAGGATGGGGGAGTATATGTTGGTATATCCCAGTACGGAGGCTTCACGGGCTTCAGCTTCGCCTATTTGGGCTATTAGTTCTTTGTTCCATGTAGCTCCTTGTCCGCATTGGGCAGGAAAGTAGGTCGCCCGGTCATGGCATAGCCCCCGGATGCCTTCGTTGGTGAAATCTACCGGGATTCCCAGCCGTGTATTTTCTACGAACCAGCGTTGAATGGCGTGCTTCGTCTTTACGTGGTGTGCATAGGGGAAAGAGTATGCAGACTTGAAGCTGCCAAGCCCATTGTGCTCTTCATCAATATTCCCGATGCCATCTTTCCATACTTCGTTTTTCCAGTTATCACTTGGAAGGGCGTCATTGAGTACGCGGCCTGAACCATACAGTGTAGCCATCTGGCAACTTTTTTCTTCGAGAGTCATTTGCGAGAGCAGGTTTTGCACCCTTACTTCAAGTGGGGCGCAACTGTCTTCGTAGATGTCCTTCACGCCATTTTTGTTAAAGTCAATCCATCCTTTGTGATAGATGTTTTTGACGGTTGACTTGTCCTTCTCGTAATCGAGTATCGAGTTACTCCACAACTGCTGGCTGCAAATCATGGATACAAGGACGGTTGTTAGGTATCTATTCATACTGATAAAACAATTGGTTGATGTTTTTATAATATACGTATCAAGCAGGACTGTTACCTAAACCGGATAGTTAATTTGTCGGGGCGGTTGAGTATTTCTACTTTTTGGTTCGTAATTTTTTATATGCTTATAAATATATCATTAATAAACTTGTTACTTACTAATTATGCAAAAACATTTTAGATTGAGGAATGCGTTATTTGCAGGATTACTGCTTGCCGCATTTGGGTGTTCTTCCCATACCCATCGTACCACTGATTTTAATGTGGATTCTGCTATTGCTTACTGTAGCCGTCAGGCTATAAAAACTCTTGAAACGCTTTCTGATGTAGATTCGATTCCCAATACGATTGATAAAGGACAGAAAAAATGGCAGTATGCTCATGTAGGTTCTTGGACATGTGGCTTTTGGCCGGGTACATTATGGTATCTTTACGAAGCGACTCAGGATACGGTATGGTTGCATGCAGCTAAAAATGTTACTCGTATTCTGTTGCCGGAAGCTTATCGTAAGGCTCGTTCGCATGATTCGGGATTTATTATGATGCCAAGTGTGGGTAATGCTTATCGTCTTACGGGCGATACTATGTACGCTCAAGCACTTCATCATGCGGCAGATTCGTTGGCCGAACTCTATAATCCCAAAGTGGGTACCATATTATCTTGGCCGGGTATGGTCAAAAAGATGAATTGGCCTCATAACACCATTATTGATAATATGATGAATCTTGAATTGCTTTTTTGGTCGGCTAAGAACGGTGGCAACAAATGGTTGTATGATGTAGCCGTAAAACATGCAGAAACAACTATGAAATATCATTTCCGTGCAGACCATTCGTGCTACCATGTTGCGGTTTACGATACACTGGATGGCCATTTTATTAAAGGTGTCACTCATCAAGGATTGGCTGATAGTACAATGTGGGCTCGTGGTCAGGCCTGGGCCATCTATGGTTATACGATGGTTTACCGTGAAACTCGTGATGTACGTTTTCTTGAAGTAGCTTGCCAATCGGCTGATGCTTATCTTCGTCGTTTGCCTGAAGATATGGTACCATATTGGGATTTTGATGCGCCAATGTCACCATTGCTCCCTCCTAAAGACGCATCTGCTGCTGCTGTTACGGCTTCGGCGTTGATTGAACTTTCGGGCTATGTAAATGATGAGATAAAATCACGCCATTATCTTGATGTAGCTATAGCTATGCTGGAGAATCTCTCCTCATCGGCTTATCAGTCGGGTACGGTTAATACAGCTTTTTTACTTCATTCTGTAGGCCATATGCCTCGCGGGCGTGAGATTGATGCTTCGATTATGTATGCAGATTATTATTATATAGAAGCACTTTTACGGCTTCGTACTGTAAATAAAGGTGGATGACTTGCTACTGCGTCCCCTTCATGTCCCATTGTCAAAGTCAGGAAATATTCTAATGTCGTTTTGATAAATGATGTGTTAATAGGGCAAACATGTGTGGCAGAGCCGTAGAAAGGAGAATTACAATGAGCAAGAAAGATAGAGACATAGCCCTCTTCGTGGCATTCTGCATTGAAGAATACGGAGCGGCTAAAGGAATGATGGACGATCAGGTACTTTTTTAGCAAAGGCTCACTATAGTGAGCCTTTGCTAAATATAAGGAGTGAACAGAAGAAACATATACGGCTCTTTCATTTAAGGGAGTTAAAGGGTGTTAGAAGCCGATAGTATAGCTATACATCAACAGAACTATCGGCTTCTAACTCCTAAGCTTGCAGGGTGATAACTCCTTCTAACTTCCGATAACTCCCTTAAATGAAAAAGCCATGAGAAACATGGGAGATGTTTGTGAATATAATAAGTAAAATTCCTACCTTTGTCTTTATAACCATTGATTTTCTCCATAGCCATGTTAGAAGATTACAGAAGATACCCGATAGGAATACAGAACTTTGAACAGTTGCGCAACAACGACTGTGTGTATGTAGACAAGACGGAACTGGTTTATAGACTGACACATACCGACCGGGTCTATTTCCTCAGCCGTCCCCGCCGTTTCGGCAAGAGCCTCTCGTGTCTACGCTCGAAGCCTACTTCCAAGGAAAGAAAGACCTTTTCGGAGGGTTGGCTATGGAGCGCTGGGAGAAGGATTGGGAAAGCTATCTGGTGTTGCACATCGATTTCAGCCTAACAAAATACATGGAACTGACCGACCTTACGGGGCAGCTTAATCTCTTCCTGCACCGGTGGGAAAAGATTTATGGAAAGGATGAAGCGGAAAAGACCGCTTCCGAGCGTCTGCAAGGCATCATTCTGAGAGCTTCCGAGCAGATCGGCAAGCAGGTTGTCGTGCTGATTGACGAGTACGATGCCCCCTTGTTGGACAGCAATTCCGACACCGCCTTGCAGCAACAGCTCCGCAACGAGATGCGGAAGTTCTTCAGCCCCCCTCAAGAGGTTGGGGCAGTATCTTCGCTTTCTCTTCATCACCGGCATCAGCAAGTTCAGCCAACTGAGCATCTTCAGCGAACTGAATAATCTGAAGAACATCAGCATGCACGATGATTTCAGTGCACTCTGCGGCATCACCGAGCAAGAATTGCTCACAGACTTGAAACCGGACATCGAGCGAATGGCCAAGGCAAACAATGGGACTTATGAGGAAGCTTGCGCTCACTTGAAACGGCAGTACGACGGCTATCATTTCAGTAAGAATTGTGCCGACATCTATAATCCGTTCAGCTTGTTCAACGCTTTCGATGCAAAGGAGTACAAGAACTTCTGGTTCTCTACGGGCACTCCTACCTTTCTGATTGATATATTGCAACGCACGGATTTCGATGTGCAGAGCCTGGACGGACTTACGGCTACCGATGAACAGTTCGATGCGCCTACCGACCACATTGTCGACCCTATTCCGGTACTTTATCAGAGTGGCTACCTGACAATAAAGGGGTATGACCCTGCTTTCCGTCTTTACCGGCTGGCCTATCCCAACGGCGAAGTGCGTTATGGTTTCACGGAGTCCTTGCTTCCTGCACTCAACAAGCACATCATTTGGTAAATGTCACCCCTTCCACATGTTCGCCGATGAAGAAGCGTGCCATGTCTCCCATCTTGTACCATTTCGGTTTGCCCGGCATGTCGTCGTAAATAGCTTCTCCGTTGATTCTGAGATTCTCGAAGCGGATGTTCTTCACTTTCCGTTCTTCGTTGTAGCCGGCAATGATGGACAGTTCGGCGTTCTCTCCGTTGTAGGTGATGTCCTTGAAGAGCACGTTCTCAATCCCTCTGCCCGGAGCCGCACAATATTTCTTGTTAAAGAAGATGCGTAGGTTGACAAGTTGGCCTTGACGGAAATCTTCTATGCGGATATTCTCGAAACGCACGTTGCGGACCAGGTTGTTGTCTCCTACGTTGATGGCCATACAGCCTTGATAGTCTATCTGCTTTTCTTTATGGTCGAGGATGTCGATATTGATATAGTTCAGGTTCTCCATTACTTCTTGACCTTCGGCATCGCCGTGCAGTCCGATGAAGATGGGATGGGCCACGTCCGCCCAGAGGGTGGAATTCTGCATGGTGATGTTCTTGCATCCGCCTTTGAAGCCCATACAGGTGGCATAAACAGTGGTACAGTCGTCCGAGTTTCTGCAAAATACGCCATCGAACAGTACATTGTTGCTGGCAAACACGTTCATCCCGTCGCCCCATCCATAGGAGCTGATGGCCTTTACGTTGCGTATCGTCACGCTGTCTGAGCCACCGGTGGGGCATTGGGTGGTAATCAAGCCTTCTACCCGGATGTTTTTGGAGTTGATGATGCTGACTCCTGCTCCACGTCCTTCGGGATGTACTTCTCCCCGGCCGAAGATAGTTACATTTTCAGCATTCTTTGCTCGTATGCACCCTCTGACGATGGCTCCTCCGGAAATGTATACGGTTTTGCCTGAAGGTACATCCAGCGTGTCGCCCGGTAATTGGTGTATGCCCGGACTGAAATAAATCAAGTTGCGGTTCTTTTTTAATTTCTTCGGGTTCATACCCGGTTTCAGAGGATTGTTCCGGTCTATCGGATTGGCGAAGAGGTGCAGGTTGTGGAAGATGTCGCCGTTCACTTCTATCGACAAGTTGTGGGGAGAGTTCAGCTTGAAAGTAAGCGTGTTGCGGCTGACCTGCGGAGTGATGCCGTAGGAAAGAGGACGTATGCGGGCTGTTTCTATCTCTTCCTTATGGGCGGTGACCGACACTTCCACTTCACCATCGAAGTCGAAATAGCTCATGGAGGCCAGCTTTACATGGTGCCGGGCCTCTTTTACTTCGTCCACTTTGACGGGATAGGTGGCTATCGTTTGCCACTTTCCACCCGGTTGGCGCACCTTGACGGTGAAGTCGTCCTTCAATTCCGCCTCCTGAGGAGCGGGATAGGTGATTAACTGGTTTTGCGCGCCGATAGTCTGAGCGAATCCGAGCAATAAGCCGGAGATAAGGATTAGTTTTCTTAGTTTCATTGGTAATAGCATTATTGTTGTTTTAAGTAGAAATACGTTTTCTACGGGATGTTCACTTAGTAGGGCTAATGAAATTTGTGCAAATTAAGTGCTTTTCGGCTTTCAATCGTATATTTTGTGTAGAAAACGATGGAACTTATGAAACAGATTTGCAAATTAGTAGTGATGTTATTGTTGGCCTTTACCGCAGGAGTACAGGCACAGTTAGTGACATATCCTGAAAGTTTAAATCCGGGCATGCCCCATAATGACGACTACACGGTACGTGTACGCATCCCCGGCGGCGAATGGAAAGACTTGTTTGAATACAACGTACAGGTAGATATGGACAACGTGCAGAATGCTTCCATGGTGCAATTTGATATGGGAAGTGCTGTAGAGGTAATGGTGAAGAAGAACAATGGCAGCGTGCGCGAAGTGACCATACGCCCTTTGAGTAAAGGTATTGAATACAAGCAGATACAAAACGCCATTCTTTTCACTTTGGAAAAGCCACAGTATCTCTCTATTGAATTTGATGGCGACCGGTTGCACAATCTGCATCTCTTTGCCAATCCTTTGGAAACAGAAAAATATGATAAAGAGACAAAAGGCATCATGTACTTCGGTCCGGGAGTCCACCGTCCTAAAGACTTACCTAATAATCAAATCCGTATTCCCGGTAATACCACCGTGTATCTGGCACCGGGAGCGGTAGTCAAAGCGAAACTTCTGGTAGACAAAGCGGAAAATGTCCGGATTATCGGACGAGGCATCTTGGACCATCCGATACGGGGCATTGAAGTGACTGACTCAAAGAATGTGCTGATAGATGGAATTACCGTAGTGAACCCTGATCATTATACCGTATTCGGAGGCGGTTCAACGGGAATCACCATCAAAAACCTGAAATCATTCAGTTGCAAGGGTTGGAGTGACGGCATTGACATGATGTGCTGCCGCAGTGTGATGATTGACAATGTCTTCATGCGCAATTCGGACGACTGCATCGCTCTGTACAATCACCGCTGGAACTGGTGGGGAGGTTCGTCCGACATCACTGTGCAGAACTCCATTCTTTGGGCAGATGTGGCACATCCCATCAATGTAGGCGGCCATGGCGACCCCGATTCACCTACGGGAGAAGTAATAGAAAATTTGACTTTCCGCCACATCGACATTCTGGAACATGACGAGGATGACCCGATTTATCAAGGTTGCATGACAGTGGATTGCGGTGACAAGAACCAGGTCCGTAATGTTCTTTTTGAAGATATCCGGGTAGAGAATATTCAGGAAGGACGGCTTTTCTATGTCAAAGTACGCTTCAACGGGAAATATGATAAACAGCCGGGAAGCGGCATTGACGGCATTACTTTCAGGAACATTACGTACACAGGAGTAGGAGAGAATCCATCGTTGATGCAAGGACTGGACAAAGAACGAACCGTGCAAAACGTGACGTTTGAAAATGTAGTAATCAATGGAGAACGGATGAAGGACCTGAAAGGAGTAGTAACCAATGAGTTTATAAAAGGAATTAAAATAAAGTGAACCATAAGAGCCAGTTTAAATTTTCTTCAAAAAGTATTTCTTCAGCTTCTTCCCAAGCTTCTTTCCGGTCTGTTTTCCTCTTTTTATTCGTCACATAGCCCGCTATGCTCCTCATAAAAACAGAAAAACATCCTCAGAAAGAACTCTCAAAATAATGCTGAATAAAATTTGAACAGGCTCTAAAACCAAAGAACCATGAATAGATATAGACTGCTTTTTTCAATAATCCTCTTGCTTTACTTCTCTCCCTGCCTGCGGGCAGGAGAGTGGCAATGGTCTGTGACTCTTGACGGATTCGTCTCCAACGAAACGAACCGGAATCCTACGGCTTTCTTGTGGATACCCGCCGACTGTATGCAGGTGAAAGCAATTCTTGTAGGACAACACAATATGAGCGAAGAAACTCTTTTTGACAATCCCCTTTTCCGCGAGAAGATGCAGAAGCTGGGAATCGGCTTTGTATGGATAACACCCGGCATCGACCAGCAATGGGATGTATCGAAAGGCACACAACGGATATTCGAGAAAATGATGGCCGACTTGGCAGACGTCAGCGGATATAGCGAACTGAAAAATGTCCCTATCGTGCCCATAGGCCATTCGGCCATGGCTACTTATCCCTGGAACTTTGCCGCATGGAATGCGGAACGTACCTTGGCCGTCATCTCCCTGCACGGCGATGCTCCGCGTACGAACTTGACCGGCTACGGGCGTGAGAATCTGGAATGGGGACGTACCCGTAATATCAACGGGATACCCGGACTGATGATTGAAGGAGAATATGAATGGTGGGAAGCCCGGGTAAATCCGGCACTGGCTTTCCGCATGATGTATCCTGAAAGTTGCATTTCGTTTCTGTGTGATGCAGGACGGGGACATTTTGATGTGGCAGATGAAACAGCCGCATACATCGCTCTGTTTCTGGAAAAGGCTGTCTGCCTGCGACTGACGGATGAAGTGACGAAAGACGGTAAAGTAAAACTGAATCCGATAAACCCGACCAAAGGCTGGCTGGCAGAACGCTGGCATCCCAATCAGAAGAAACGAGCCAAAGCTGCTTTCTACTCACAATATAAAGGCGATGTGCATGACGCCTTCTGGTATTTTGACCGTGAAATGGCAGAAGCGACTGAAGCACGGTATGTGCAAAGTCGCGGTAAGGAAGAACAGTATCTGGGATTTGAACAAAGCGGCAGTCTGCTGGCATACGACAAGAAACAGCATGTACGTGTACAGCCTCGCTTCAATCCGAAAGCCGATGGAATTACTTTCCATCTGAAAGCCGTATGTACGGATTCCCTGAGAACGAAACTGTCTGACGAACACGCAGATGCAACGCCGACAATCAGTCGCATCTGCGGACCGGTAGAAAAGGTAAATGACACGACATTTAAGGTATCTTTCTATCGGATGGGTATGGATAACCCACGCCGCACCGGTGATATATGCCTGCTGGCAAGCCAGACAGGAGACCGGAGGTATAAAAGTGCCGTTCAGGAAGTCAGTATCCGCATCCCCTACCGGAATACGGCAGGAGAAAGGCAGCATATACTGTTTCCGGGACTGCCCGATGTGGAAACAGGAAGCGGGTCTCTATCTTTAAAAGCCACAAGTGATTGCGGACTGCCGGTCTCTTACTACATCAAAGAAGGTCCGGCCGAGATAGAAGGAGACCAAATTGTATTCACTCCTATTCCTCCTCGCAGCAAATTTCCGGTAAAAGTGACGGTAGTTGCCTGGCAATACGGCGTTGCAGGTAAGGTGCAGACGGCCGAGCCGGTGGAACGTAGTTTTTATATAAAGAAAGAATTAATAAAAAGGTTATGAGAAATAAGAGTTTAATCCTAATGACAATTTGTGCGGCTCTATCAACCGGTCTTTCCGCCCAATCCGTTTATCCCGGACAGCATGCCGGAAAAATGAAAAAAGTGACGACCGCACCGATGCAGGTAGAAAGTTTCGACTTAAAGGACGTGCGTTTATTGCCAAGCCGCTTTCGCGACAATATGATGCGTGATTCCGCTTGGATGACTTCCATAGCAACCAATCGTTTGCTGCACGGTTTCCGCAACAATGCCGGAGTATTTGCCGGGCGTGAAGGCGGATATATGACCGTAAAGAAACTGGGTGGTTGGGAATCGCTGGACTGTGAACTGCGCGGACACACAACAGGGCATTTACTATCAGCCTATGCGCTCATGTACGCATCTACCGGAAGTGAAATATTCAAGTTGAAGGGCGACAGCCTTGTTACAGGTCTGGCAGAGGTACAGGCGGCTTTGGGAAACGGATATCTCAGTGCATATCCGGAAGAATTGATTAATCGGAACATACGTGGGACAAGTGTATGGGCACCCTGGTATACACTGCACAAACTCTTCTCCGGATTGATTGACCAATACCTCTATGCAGATAACAAACCGGCATTGGAAGTTGTGACCCGCATGGGCGACTGGGCTTATAATAAACTTAAACCACTGGATGAAGCCACCCGGAAAAGGATGATACGGAATGAGTTCGGCGGTGTGAACGAATCTTTTTTATAATCTTTATGCCATCACCGGCGACGAGCGTTATCAATGGCTTGCCGAATTCTTCTATCACAATGATGTGATAGATCCGCTGAAGAACAACGCGATGATTTAGGTACCAAGCACACGAATACCTTTATTCCAAAAGTTCTTGCCGAAGCACGCAACTACGAGCTGACGCAGGATAACGACAGTCGGAAACTGACAGATTTCTTTTGGCATACCATGATAGACCACCATACCTTTGCACCGGGATGCAGTAGTGATAAAGAGCATTATTTCGATCCACAACAATTATCCAAACATCTGACCGGATATACCGGTGAGACTTGTTGTACGTACAATATGCTGAAACTAAGCCGTCACCTGTTCTGCTGGACGGGAGATGCCAAAGTTGCCGATTACTACGAACGTGCACTCTATAATCATATTCTTGGACAACAAGATCCTGAAACGGGAATGGTATCCTATTTCTTGCCCTTACTCTCCGGCTCTCACAAAGTTTATAGTACCCGGGAGAATTCCTTTTGGTGTTGTGTAGGCAGTGGTTTTGAAAGTCATGCCAAATACGGAGAAGCTATCTATTGTCACAATGAAAAAGGAATTTACGTGAATCTCTTTATTCCGTCAGAAGTAAACTGGAAAGCAAAAGGAATAACTCTGCGTCAGGAAACAGGTTTCCCAGCAGAAGAAAACACTACATTGACCATCCAAACAGACAAACCTGTCACCACTACGATTTATCTGCGCTATCCCTCATGGAGTGAAGGCGTGAAAGTAAACGTCAACGGGAAAAAAGTATCGGTAAAGCAGAAACCGGGATCATACATTGCTGTAACCCGCCAGTGGAAAGACGGTGATCGCATTGAAGCCAATTATCCGATGAGCCTGCAGCTGGAAACCACTTCTGATAATCCTCAAAAGGGAGCTCTGCTATACGGACCGCTGGTATTGGCCGGCGAATTGGGAACAGAAGGTATGCAAACTCCGGCACCATTCTCTGATCCGGCATTATACAATGATTATTATACTTACGATTATCATATCCCGGCAGGATTGAATACGACATTGCAAGTAGACTTAAAACATCCGGAACGCAACCTGCAACGTACAGGTAAAGGACTGGAATTCAAAAATGCGGAAGGTACTATATTGAAACCTCTGTACGATGTGCACCATCAACGTTATGTTATATATTGGGATTTAAAAACAAAGTAGATGAAAAAGAATCTTCTTACAGTTTCTCTTTGGGGAATTTATCTTTTATTCCTGTCATGCCGCCCTGCCAGTAATAGGCAGGCGGTTTATAATTTTGCACCACTCGATTCCATTATTACCGGTTGGATAGACAAAGAGTATTATCCCGGTGCAGCCATTTGCGTAGTTAGAGATGACAGCATTATCTTTTGGAAAAACTATAAAGAATTCACTCCCGATACCAAAGTCTATGTAGCCTCTGCCGGAAAATGGGTGGCAGCTGCAGTCATCGGAGCGGTAGTAGACCGTACCGATTTGGATTGGAATGATAATGTAAAGAAATGGATTCCTGAATTTAAAAACGACGTAAAAGGAATGATTACTTTACGTCAGTTGCTTTCGCACACATCAGGCGTTCGCCCTTACCTGCCGGAACCACGCGTAGACAATTACAATCAGCTGGATTCGGCAGTCATGGAGATTCTTCCACTTGACACGGTTTTCACTCCCGGCACTCGTTTTGAATATGGCGGACTTGCCATGCAGATAGCCGGCCGGATGGCAGAAAAAGCGATGAATAAAGAATTTGAGGAATTATTCCAGAAATTAATTGCCCGACCTTTAGGAATGAAAAGCTCTCACTTCACGCCCGTGAATACGGATGGCGGACACGCTCCCATGCTGGGTGGAGGTCTCTGTACCACTTTGCACGACTACATGCGTTTTCTTGATATGATCTACCACAATGGCGTATTTGAAGAAAAGCAAATACTGAAACCCGAAACCATACATGAAATGCAGGCAGACCAGGTGGGAAATGCGGAAGTTCACCCGGGTGAATACGTAGAACGTGCACTGAAAAAATATCATACCGGTATATACGGTTTGGGAGAATGGCGGGAACTCATTGATGAAGCAACAGGAGAAGCCTATCAGATCAGTTCACCGGGTTGGGCCGGCGCCTATCCATGGATCAATAAACAGGGCCGGGTATATGGATTCTTCATAGCCCATGTACAGGGAAGTTCACAAAAGGAAGATGGTTTCTCGTCATTTTATGGAAGTCCCGTCATTTCACAAACTGTCTCGAACATTATTTCCCTAAAAAGATAGAATACATTGAGTATCCCCATATCTTAAATCGTATTTATATAAAAACAATAAATACGAGGATATGAAGACTATCGGCTCAACAATTATTATGTTAGCTCTCGCTTCTTCCCTTTTTGCGGACAATGGCAAGGAACTGAAGCTGGCATCTCCTGACGGAACACATGAAATAGTATTTTACCAAAAGCAGGTTTCACCTGCGGTAAACGAACTTTGTTATCGGGTAGATTACAAATCACAACCCGTAGTCAATGAGTCGCGTGCCGGGTTGGAACTGGACAACCGGATATGGGAAATGGCTTTGGGAGTTCGAAATCTGAAACAGCCTGCCTGCTGGATGGACAATCTGGAAGTGGACTCCGTGACTTACCAGCCCGAAACAAACCTCACCTGGCAGCCGCTTTACGGTGAGCGTAGCAGTGTACGCGATCATTACCGGGCCGGCACCCTTTGTCTCTCCAAGAAAGACAACTCCGGTTATCGGCTCAACATTGAGGTGCGTGCCTATAATGAAGGAGTGGCTTTCCGCTATTTCTTCCCGGAACATCCGAAGGCTATCTTTCATAAAGTAGTAGGTGATCTCACAGAATACGCCTTACCGGCAGGCACAAAAGCATGGACTGAACAATGGGCACAGGCTTTCTTCGAACGCCTGAATATCGATGATATCAAACATCCGGTGGAACGTGCCCTTACGTTTGAACTCCCGAATGGCAAATGGGCCGCACTGGCAGATGCGGATGTAGACGACTGGTGCCTGACCAAATACCTCGTCTCCACCGATAAGAAGAACACGTTGACTTCTGTAATGTATAGCCCCGTAGATGTGGTGACCTATTATGCCACTCCTTGGAAGATAGTCATGGCAGCCGACAAACCGGGTGAATTGCTGGAACACAATGATATCATCCAGAATCTGAATCCGCCGTGCGAAATTGCCGATGCTGCCGCATGGGTGAAACCGGGCAAGATTATGCGCGAAACGACTATCACCACCGAAGGGGCTATTGCTACCATCGACTTCTGTGCAGCACATCATATTCCGTATATGCTTTTCGACTGGCAATGGTATATGCCCTGTACTTCACATGACGGGGATGCTACAAAAGTGGTTGACAAACTGGATATGCCCCGCGTAGTAGCATACGGTAAGGAGAAAGGAGTTGGCATCTGGGTGTACGTCAACCAGCATGCACTCATGAAACAAATGCTTGAACTCTTCCCATTGCTACGCCAATGGGGAATTGTCGGAGTGAAATCCGGTTTCGTACAATACGCCAGCCATCGCTGGGCTACCTGGTTGCACGACATGGTCCGCTTGGCAGCAGAGAACCATCTGCTGATGAATATCCATGATGAGTATCGCCCTTCAGGCTTCAGTCGTACTTATCCGAATTTATTGACTCAGGAAGGTATTTGCGGAAACGAAGAGTTTCCCGATGCAACTCATAATGTCACGCTTCCCTTCACTCGCATGATAAACGGTGCAGCCGACTATACGATCTGTTATTTCGACAAACGGCTGAAAACGACTCATGCCCACCAACTGGCAGCATCGCTCGTGTTCTACAGTCCGCTGCAAACTATCTTCTGGTATGACAAACCGTCGTTCTATCACGGAGAACCGGAAATGGAATGGTTTGAGAACTTGCAAACTGTATTCGACGATACGAAAGTATTGGATGGCGCTCCCGGCAAAAACATAACGATGGCCCGTCGTAAAGGGCAGGAATGGTTCTTGGGGGCGATGACCAATAATGAAGGTTCCGAAGAAGAAATTCCTTTGGATTTCTTGGATAAGAATAAAGTCTATCTTGCTTCTGTCTATACCGATGGCGGCGAAAAGGTGAAGACACGCACGCAGGTGGAATGCAGTTATTTATTGGTGGATGCTTCCATGACGATGAAGTTTGACCTGAAGCCCAGTGGCGGTGCTGCGGTTCGTTTTGTACCGGTGGAGGCGAAAGAGGCGAAGGGATTTAAAAAATATAAAGGAAAAATATTATAAAGGTTTGGGTGTAATTCTCCCTTTGAACGTATAGATGATAGATTATTCAAAGAAGGTATTGTTATGGTAAAGATGTTTTTTATACTGTTTGGAGTACTTGCATTTTGTCAGGCTGTATGTGGGCAGTCCGTTTCCAAAGTTTGGGTTGCCGACCGGAAGGATGGGACGTATATGAATCCTGTTCTGCATGCCGACTATTCCGATCCGGATGTGTGTGCGGTGGGAGATGATTTTTATATGACCGCTTCCAGCTTTAATTGTACTCCGGGGTTGCCCATTCTCCATTCCAGGGATTTGGTGAATTGGAAACTGATAAACTACGCGTTGAAAGCTATCGAACCGGAAGAATTCTATAACAAGCCTCAGCATGGAAAGGGCGTGTGGGCTCCTTCCATCCGTTACCATAACGGTGAGTTCTATATTTATTGGGGAGACCCGGATTTCGGCATTTTTATGGTGAAGGCCAAAGACCCGCAAGGTGAATGGGATAAACCGGTATTGGTAAAGGCCGGAAAAGGCATGATAGACCCTACGCCTTTGTGGGATGAAGACGGGAAGGTCTATCTGGTTCATGCGTGGGCCGGAAGCCGTGCCGCTTTCAACAGTGTCGTCACGGTATGCGAAATGAATCCGGAAGGAACCAAAGTCATCAGTGAACCGGTGTTGGTATTTGATGGCAATGACGGGGTGAACCATACGGTGGAAGGCCCTAAATTCTACAAACGCAATGGGTATTATTATATATTGGCCCCTGCCGGTGGGGTGGTTACCGGTTGGCAACTGGCACTCCGTTCAAAGAATGTTTATGGCCCTTACGAAGTGAAGAGGGTGATGGCGCAAGGAAGTACGGACATCAACGGCCCGCATCAGGGCGCTTGGGTAGAGACGAATTCCGGTGAATCCTGGTTTGTACATTTTCAGGATAAAGCAATGTATGGGCGGGTCATTCATCTTAATCCGGTGAAGTGGACGGAGGGTTGGCCTGTCATTGGTGAAGATAAGGACGGTGACGGTTGCGGAGAACCGGTAAGACGGTATCGGAAACCGAATGTCGGGAAGACATATCCGGTAGAGACTCCGGCAGAGAGTGATGAGTTCAATTCCCGCCGATTGGGGCTGCAATGGGAATGGCATGCCAATTATCAGGATGCTTTTGGTTTTACTTCCGATTTGGGGTATATGCGTATCTATGGGCATGTGCTGTCCGAGGACTTCGTGAATTTCTGGGAAGTGCCGAATCTGTTGTTGCAAAAGTTTCCGGCAGAAGAGTTTACTGCCACGACCAAGTTGAAGGTGGTGGCTAAAGCTGACGGACAGCAATCCGGATTGATTGTGATGGGATGGGACTATTGTTACATTGGAGTGGAGAAGCAAGGTGACAGATTCATTCTGAAGCAGGTGGTCTGTAAAGATGCCGAGCAACAAAACAAGGAAATTGCTACCCGTTTGATGGAATTGCCGATAAGTCGGAAGCTTGAAGCCGGACTGTTCCCCAATTATGAACGGGACATTTATTTGCGGGTAAAGGTAGGTAAGAATGGTGTCTGCCATTTCCATTATAGTTTGGATGGAAAAAAATATCAACCGGTCGGTGAACCGTTTACTGCACGTCAAGGCAAGTGGATTGGCGCTAAAGTCGGTTTGTTCAGTACGGCTCCGTTCGGTAAAGATAGAGGTTGGGTTGATGCAGACTGGTTTCGCATAGAAAAATAAAAAGATAAGATAAATGAAAACAAAAACACTATTGGCAGGCTTGGGATTATGCTTGCTTGCTGCTTGTTCAACTTCAAAAGAGGAGTTGATTGTTGATAAGGAACTGGATTATTGTAATCGTCAGGTGCATCGTACTTTGGACATCATGCGTGGAAAGGGAGATAAGATTGACTATACGATGATGCCTCGTAATATCTTGGATGGCCAGTACGACTGGAATTATCGCAAGGCTACGAAAGATGAATGGTGCAGCGGCTTCTGGCCGGGCATTTTGTGGTACGACTACGAGTACACCGGTGATGAAAAGATTAAAGAGGAAGCGGAGAAATTCACAGCTTCTCTGAAATTTCTTTCCGAAATCCCGGCTTTCGACCATGATTTGGGCTTTTTGGTCTTTTGCAGTTATGGAAACGGGTACCGGTTGACCCATAATCCCGAATACAAGCAGGTGATTCTGAATACGGCAGATTCATTGGCTACCTTGTTCAGTCCTCGTGTAGGCACTATCCTTTCGTGGCCGCGCAATGTGGAGATGTTCGGTGGGCACAATACGATTATGGATAACCTGATTAATCTGGAGATGTTGTTCTGGGCAGCCAAGAATGGCGGTAATCCATATCTGGCAGATATAGCCGTCTCTCATGCCGATAAGACAATGAAGTACCAGTTCCGTCCGGATTATACTTCCTGTCATGTAGCAGTTTACGATACGCTGACGGGAGATTTTATCCGGGGATGTACCCATCAGGGATATGCGGACAATTCAATGTGGGCCCGTGGGCAGGCTTGGGGAATTTATGGATATACTACTGTCTATCGTGAAACAAAAGATGTCCGTTATCTGGATTTTGTGCAAAAGGTGACGGATGTATATCTCAAGAATTTGCCAGAAGATTATGTGCCGTACTGGGATTTTAATGACCCTGCCATCCCGGATGCTCCACGTGATGCATCGGCTGCCGCAGTAGTAGCTTCCGCATTATTGGAACTTTCTACTTATCTGCCTGGTGAAAAGGGGAGGGAGTACAAGGGTGCTGCCATAAAGATGTTGAAAAGTCTTAGTTCGGATAAATACCAGAGTAGAAAGAGCAAACCTTCTTTCTTGTTGCATTCTACCGGGCACTGGCCTGCCAAGTCGGAGATTGATGCCTCTATCATCTATGCTGATTACTACTATATGGAGGCATTGTTGAGGCTGAAAAAGCTGGATGAAAAGGAAAACGGATAAAGTTTGTTTCGAGTGTTGGGATAGGAGCAATACCCTGATTTTCGGGACTTATCTATCTGTTTTCCGATGAGCCTGGCTTTATCTTCTTAACCTGATGAGGTTACTGACTTTCCGTTGTATTGCCAGTACGTTCAGCAGTGATACTGCCAGAAACAGCAGACCGCCGGTCAATATGCATGGAAGCAGTGAACCGCTCTCCAGTTGCGGGAAGAGGTTTTGGACTACTTCTATATAGTAACTGCGTACCCATGCCACGCAGCCGATGGCGAGGAGCAGTACCAGTACATTCAGCCCTACTGTCAGTATATAATAAGGCGTGGCTACCCGCGTCGGGCTATATCCTATCAGCAGCAGGTTTTCCAGTTTTACCGTATTCTTCTGGAGAAGCAGGAAGATACTCAGCATCAGGATGTAGAATGACAGGATGCTGATGAACAGTCCTACTCCCATGACAATAGCTGTAATGAGGCGCAGGAAATAAGTTGTCTTTCCGGCATCCAGATTGTTGCCTTCGGTTTCGTAATTCTTTTGCTGGAAATAGTCGGTGATGGCTGTGTCGGTAGGATTCTTCACTTCCACAATAAGTCGGGACGGTTCAGCTTCTTTTTCCGGTGCAAAATTCTTGTTGGCCCAGTCCATGAAGGATTGGGGGACGAGAATGGTATTCAGCCGGTTGGAGAATCCTACAATGTTGCCTTTATATTGTTCCACACGTCCGTTGCCCCGCATCATGATATCCATCTGTACCAGACTCATCAAACCTTCGGAGAGTTTCGGCAGATTCCGGCTTTGTGCAAAGCCAAAGTTATAGAGGTTCAGATAATTGCGCGGAACGATGATGGGAATTATCCGGGTATCTTCATCAAAATGCCATTTGTCCAGACTGACATCCACATATTCGTCGGGTACAGACTCGAAAAACATCTCTGTCGACAAGCGGATACCGGCTTCCTGCATACCGAGTCCGGCAGAGACTTTGAACAAGGAAGGAGTGAACGCGCCTACCCCTTTGGTGAAAGGTTGGGCTTTCAGGTCTTTTATCTCATCTTTGGAGAAGGTATTGCTTTTCCCGGCAAAGCTGCCCAAAGTACTGATTTTCTTGGTAGCAATGATATAATCCTTCTTCATGAAACTGTCCCCTTCCGTAAAAACGGGAAGGACATCACGATAGAATTGTACGCTCAGCAATACAATCATCATGCCGAAGAGATTGGCGAGGAAAAAGCCTGCCAACTGTCCGACACTGATGTGCTGGCGGAGAAGTTTCCAAACAAGTCGGTTCATATTAGCCACATTTATAATTGATAAATTTCATCATAATCCAATTCCAGATGTTTGCCGATGGAAGTCACTATGATTCCCGCTCCTTGGCGGCTGGCTTCTTCTGTCAGCAGCCTGCCCATGATTGTTCCGTTCTCGTCATCCAGATGGCTGACGGGTTCGTCCAGGAAGATGAAGTCGAAAGGCTGGCAGAGGCTGCGGATAAAGGCGACTCTTTGTTGCTGGCCGAAAGATAGCTTCCCGGCTTTCTCGTTTACCTTGTCGGCAATGCCGATTGCCTCGAATAGGGTAAGGACTTCTTTCCTTTTTTTGAAGTTGGTAAGCCGGTTCTTCAGTTGTATGTTTTCGATGGCGGTAAGTTCGGGAAAGATACGCAACTCCTGAAAAAGAATGCTGAGGGAGTGTTTGCGTATATCTGTCCAGTCATTGACGGAGAGTGAACGGATATTGCGCTCATCAAAGTTGATGATTCCCTGATAATCGTTGCGGTAGCCGTAAACATAGCTGCAAAGCGATGATTTTCCGGTGCCCGAAGCGGCTTCTATGAGATAACGTTTCCCTTTGTGGAACGTAATGTCCCGATGCCATACGTCTGAGGTAATGGCATCACGGTCGGCAAACACTTGAGGTAGTGTTTGCCGTAGGTGAATCCTATTCATGAGTGGTATTAATCCTTAATCTCTAATCCTTAATCCTTAAATTACATTCCTGCAAACTGCTTGATAAAGTCCACAATCTGTTTCAGTGCATTAACATTCTTGTTCTTCAGCTGCAGGGTGACGGTTGCCTTGTCCTCGTTGCCGACAGCTTCCAGATACGAGATATTGCCGAGCAGCGAGTAATAGGTGCTATACTCTTGTCCGCCAAATCCAGCTAGCATTTTTACAACGGGCAGGTCAAGTACGGCTTCCGCATTGATGACAAAGGCTGTGCGCTTGCCTTTCAGACTGGAAGCGAAGTCCGTCTCTTTGGCAGACGGGTCAGCGGTCTTGCAGGCATTCTTATACAGCAGTTCGTCATTGGTGGCGTACATCTGTTTGTCTCGTATGCCGAAGAATATGTTGATAGCGCGTGATTTATAGACATATTCATTCTCATTCAATTTCACGATGTCTTCGCCGCGTTTCAGTCCCAGTTCGGACTTTTTCTCATAAAGAGCTTTCAAGGGAGCGTCGTTCTTTACGCTGGCATAGGCCAGGAAAGAAGGATTGCTGTTCATGGTTACATTGATAAGGCCTATGGTCAGGTCGTTGTGGAAAGCACTGAACAAGTCTTTTACTTCAGCGGCTTTGGTAATGGAGAAATCGTTGCGGAACTGCTCATTCTCTTGCAGCACATTGTAGAACTCTTCTCCATTGATACCTATGCTGAATAGCGCCAGGGTAGATTTTGGGAAATACTTCAAGAACGTGTTTTCGATGGGACAAGTACTTTTGATTTGCTTTTCGAAAAGTGCTTTCAATTCTGTGTTCTCGGTATAGCTCTCTACTTTCAGTTCTATTTTCCCTTTTTCGAAGGAGAGACTTCCCAGCATCTTCAAGTCTTTCAGGTCGATATTGTGGGATATTCCGTAATTCAGCGGATTGGCGTATGCACTCAGCAGGCTGGAAGGAGAGATGAGCATATTGATGTCTCCATCCTGCTTTTGCATTTTCTTGAAAGCGGTGTTACTGTTGATGCTGTTTTCTCCGGTCTGTTTCAGCAAGGCGGGAATTCCTTCTTTGACTTTTTCCAGTTGCGATGTGCCGGTGTAGTTCACCATCATAAGCGTGGTAGGAGTGAAAGCGAGCAATGCCCGCTTGTTGATTTGTGCAAAACTGTAACCGTCCGCTTCTGCCACATGGCTGATTATCTGTTCTTTCTCCGTAACTTCCAGAAGCTTCAGCAAATCATCCTCACTTTGAACCTTGGCTACCATGGTGGTATAGGGGAACGAGGGAGCGTTGAAGACATAAATCGGCGCATTGACGTCCACTCCCGATTTGGCAGGGTCTTTCAGTACAGCCTCCAATTGTTGGAAAGTAGCTGCATTCATATCGCTTTTCAAGGCATCTGTCAGCTTTTGCAGTGCTTCTTTAGTCTCTTTATCTTTGGTACCGGCCTTGTCTGCCAATGATTTTAAATTGACAGCGATGACTTGCGAGGCATCGGAAGGAATAACGTTGGTGTATTCTGGCTTTTTGGACGAACAAGCGCTTATCAGCACGATGAGCATTGCCAGTACTGAGAAGTGGAAGAATAGGTTCTTTTTCATATAGTTTTTGTTTTAGTGAGTATCATTGATTCTGTAAATTGAGGATGTGGCAGGCAACCAGTGCCGCCGTCTCTGTACGCAACCTTGATTTTCCCAAGCTGATGGGGATAAAATCGTTTTCCGTCGCCTTCCGGACTTCCTCTTCGCTGAAGTCTCCTTCAGGACCGATTAGTACGAGAGCGTCCTCTTCGGGATGTACCATATCCTTCAAAAGCGGTTTTTCGCCTTCATAACAGTGGGCGATGAATTTCTGACCCGGAAAAGGCTGTGTGATGAACTTGTTGAAGTCTGTCATTTCATTCAGTTGGGGCAGGCGTGCCTTGAGCGACTGCTTGATGGCAGAAACCAGAATTTTGGAGATGCGCTCCGTCTTGATGACTTTCCGTTCCGAGAAACGGCAGTTCAGGAATGTCAGTTCATCAAACCCTATTTCCGTCGCTTTCTCGGCAAACCACTCTGTACGGTCCATGTTCTTGGTAGGTGCCATGGCAATGTGCAGATGACCTTTCCACAAGGGGGCTTGCGGAAGGGTTTCCAGAATATTCACCAGGCAGCGTTTGTTGGTAGCCGTACTGATTTCGGCGCGATAGAAGCAGCCCTTTCCGTCTGTCAGCATAACCTCGTCGCCTGCTTGCAGGCGTAAGACCCGTACGGCATGTGCTGCTTCCTCTTCGGGCAGTTCTGCGTGGGTCTGTATGTCGGGAGTATAGAATACGTGCATGTTACAAATTGTTTTTGAGTTGGTTGATTTGGTCTCTTATCTGTGCGGCTCGTTCGTAATCCTCTTCTTCGATTGCTTTCTGCAGGGCTGTTTTCAATATGCCTATTGTGTCTTCCTGCAACAGTTCGTCTTTGTCCGGCTCGCTGCCTCCCATAGGGTCGGTGGTGCTTTCGCCGGTTTTCAGACATTCTGTTTCGAGAATCTCTTCGTAGACAAAGATAGGAGCATTCATGCGCAATGCCAGGGCGACGGCATCGCTGGTACGGGCATCAATCCGGAGAATAGTCTCTTCGGCTTTCATGTAAAGGTAGGAGTAGAATACTCCGTTGTCTACTTTATAGATAAGAATACGCATCAGTTTTACACCCAGCACCTCAAGAACGGAAGCAAATAGGTTATGGGTCAGCGGACGGGGCGGTACAATACCTTTCATCTCGATGACCATAGCTTGTGCTTCGGTGGCACCTATAATAATCGGAAGCTGGCGTTTGCCACCCACTTCACCCAGTACCAGGGCATAGGCACCCGCTTGCGCCTGGCTGTTGGAAATGTTTAGTACTTGTAGTTCTATCTTTTTCTTATTCATACCTATTAAATCAACCTGACTCTCAATCAGTTTTTCTCTATTTTTTCCGGATTATGTTTATAGCGGAACACCATTCCAAATAGCAGACCAATGACTAAAGCATATCCTGCAAAGATAAGCCATACCGGTGTCCAGTCGCGGCTTACCAGTCCTCCGCCTTCGGCATATACCGAGAAGGCATCCACCACGGCTCCGCTGGCATAACCTCCGATGATGGCTCCCACACCGTTCGTCATCATGAAGAACAAGCCTTGTGCGCTGGCACGGATACTGGGATGTGCCTCCATTTCTGTAAACAGCGAGCCCGATACATTGAAAAAGTCAAATGCCATGCCGTAGACAATCATCGAGAGAATGAGCATCCAGAGTCCGCTTCCCGGGTCTCCGAGGGCAAAGAGCCCGAAACGGAATACCCATGCAAACATACTTATTAACATAACACGCTTGATTCCGAAATGTTTCAGGAAGAAGGGGATGGCAAGGATAAACAGCGTCTCACTCATTTGCGAGATGGAGAGCAGGATGACGGAGTGTTTTACACCGAACGAATCTGCATATTCGGGTATGGAAGCAAACGAACCCAGGAAAAGGTCGCCGTATGTGTTTGTTATTTGAAGGGCGGCTCCCAGCAGCATGGAGAACAAGAAGAAGATAGCCATCTTCTTGCGCTTGAACAGCACCAGTGCGTCCAGTCCGAAAGCGGAGAGCATCGTTTTTCCTTCGCTGCGCATGGGGGGGCAGGCTGGCAAAGTGAAAGCATAAAGTCCCAGCATGGCTGCCGATATGGCTGCCACATAGAGCTGTGCCGAACTTGCCTTGAACCCGGTGAGGTCCACAGCCCACATGGCACAGATAAAGCCTACCGTTCCCCATACACGGATGGGGGGGAAGTCTTTCACCAAATCCATTTTATATCTTTCCAGCGCATTGTAGGATACGGTGTTGGCCAGAGATAGTGTAGGCATGTAAACAAGCATGTTGAGCAGCATGGCCCAGTACATGTGGTTGTATGTGGTGGCAGTTGAAGCATAAATCAGAGCACCGGCACCGATGAGGTGGAGTATGCCATAAAGGCGTTCGGCGTTTATCCATTTGTCGGCGATGATACCGGTCAGTCCGGGCATTATCAGTGAGGCTATACCCATGGTTGCAAAGATTGCTCCGATTTGTCCGCCTTCAAAATGTAACGTACCGCCCATGTAACCACCTAATGAAATCAGCCATGCTCCCCAAACGAAGAATTGCAGGAATTGCATGGCAGTGAGTCGGAATTTGATGCTCATAATATTAGCTTTTTATGTTTTGAATTATGTAATAGATGCAAATGTACAATGAGACTAGGAGAAAAACAAGTTCTGTACGGCTTTTTCTTCAACGAAAGAGATTAATGAGGGATGGGTTTTGGGAAGGAATGTATTATAAAAAAAGAAGGGTATCTATCCCAGACACCCAATCTTTATTAACCTTAAATCTAATACCATGAAAAACACAGTGCAAATATACACGGTTTATGTTATATAACATGCTGTTTTGGCGTATTTCTGCTTTTTATTAACTCTATTTAAGAAAAGCAGGCTAACAAAGCCTGCTTTTTCCTTTATTCTACATATAGAACCAGTCCTTTCAGGTATTCCCCTTCCGGATGATAGATGCTGACCGGGTGGTCGGCAGGTTGCGTCAGTTGGTGCAGGATGCGTACGCTGCGGCCGGACATGGCAGCGGCTGTGAACACGGCGGTGCGGAAGTTTTCTTTGCTGACGGCTTGCGAGCACGAGAAAGTGAAAAGAATGCCTCCCGGTTTGATTTTTTCGAAAGCTTTGACATTGAGTTTGCGATAGCCTTGCAGGGCGTTGCGCAGGGCATCGCGGTGCTTGGCAAATGCCGGCGGGTCCAGAATGATAAGGTCGTATTGGTCGCCCATGCGGTCAAGGTATTTAAAGGCATCTTCTGCATAGGCGGCATGGCGGGTGTCACCGGGGAAGTTCAGTTCGATGTTCTTGTTGGTCAAGTCGATGGCTTTGGCGGAGCTGTCCACGGAATGCACCAGTTTGGCGTCTCCACGCATAGCATATACGGAGAAGCCGCCGGTATAGCAGAACATATTCAGTACGCTGCGGCCTTTGGCATAACGTTCCAGTAGCGAACGGTTCTCGCGTTGGTCTACGAAGAAACCGGTTTTTTGGCCTTTCAGCCAGTCGATGTGGAACTTCAGGCCGTACTCCATGGCTACATTGTCCGTGCTGCCGCCTTTCAAGAAACCATTCTCCGGATAGAGGTCGGCCTTGAAGGGAAGGGTCGTCTCCGATTTGTAATAGATATTGTCAATCTGGCTGCCCATCACTTCGGTAAGGGCATCGGCAATGGCCATGCGGTCGAGGTGCATGCCGGCAGAATGTGCCTGCATCACTGCGGTACGGGCATAAATGTCGATAACCAGCCCCGGCAGGTTGTCTCCCTCCCCGTGCACCAGGCGATAGGTGTTGTTTGTCGGGTTTCCGGCTATGCCGATACTGCGGCGCATGTCGTATGCTATGCTGAGTTTGCGTTTCCAGAAGTCCGCATTGATTTCTTCTTCTTGACGGAAGGTCAGTACGCGTACGGCGATACTGCCAATCTGAAAATGCCCTTTGGCTATGAATTCCTTTTTGGACGTGTAGATTTCAACAACTTCCCCTTCTTCGGGCTCTCCGTCGAAATGTGCGATGGCGCCGGAAAACACCCACGGGTGAAAACGCTTTAATGACTCCTCTTTATTGGGTTTAAGGTATACTTTGTACATATATATAATGTGATTAATGTGGTAATGTGATAATGTGCATTACATTACCACATTATTATTGGCTTCTATCTCAAAATCTCCTGTCCGTTTCAGTTCTTGCAGCTTGTTGTAGATGTTGAGGCATGCCCAGGCATCGGTGGCGGCATACAGTTTCTGCGGTTCGGTCAAGGTTTCGGCTTCCCAGTTGGAAAGGCGCTGGCTTTTCGAAATCTTTTCCCCGAAGAGGATGGCGTATATCTTCTGCAGGCTTTTGTCCTGGATGCCGAAAGCGCGGACATATTCCTGCAATTCGATGCAGGCATGCTGTTCGAAGGGCGCGCGTTTGTGCAGCATCATGAAGTCGTCCCGCAAGGAAAGGCCTACTTTCGTTACGCTTGGGTTTTCCAGCAATGTGATAACCGGCAGAGTCAGTCCCGTCAGGTTGAGGCGGAACAGAAAGCAATGTTCCTCTGAGGAAATCTGTAGCAGGGCCACCTTGTGTATCTGTCCTTTTGTGAACGATGGACGGGTTTCGCTGTCTATGCCCAGCAACGGGCAGGACTTCAGATAGGCGACTGCCTTTTCCGCTTCCCATGGTGTCTGTACGACATGTATCTGTCCCGGAAAAGCGGCTTTGGGCAGGTCTTTCAAGATTTCTTTATCTATTGTTCTTTTGATAACCATAATTTAAAATTCAAAGTCAGCGGTTTCTTCCTCTTCATCCTCGCCTTGCGCATACTTCACCTCGTGCAGGGCACGCAGGGTGTTGACAAGCTTCTGTCCCCAATGGAGGCGGAAGTTTTCCTGGCAGATGGCAAGCGAATCGTTCATCGTCTCGTTGAAACCCAGCTGGAATACGAAGATAAAGTCCTTGATGTCCTGGTATATGTCGGTCAAGTCTTCGGAAATGTTCCTGGTGATGGGCTGGTCACTATACTTCATGTCGGATACGAATACGTCCAGGTAGTCGTCTTTCTCGGCCAGGATATTGGCGAGGTTCATGCGGAGTACCTCATAGGTCTCTTCGGTGACGAATGTTTCCGGCGCCTCGTCTCCTATGGTTTCGCACTCGGGCAGCATGGAGGCCTTCAGGTAGAGCAGCGGAAGTATTTTTAAGGAGGTATCGACGAACGCGGAACGTTTCCCCCCTTCCGCTTGTTCCAGAAACTTGCAAAACTCGGCGGCTACGGTCACAAACTCTACGGCATTCCGGTCGAATATCACTTGACTTTCTTTTTTCATATCTTCTTGATTTGAAACGCAAAGATAGCGCAAACCGAAAGTAGAAGCAAATTAATTGGCAGGATTATTCTTTTTTCACTACATGATATTCTGTTCCTCTTGTCTTCCGGCGGCTGCTGATGCCCAGTTTGTGGAGTGCACGTCCGAACAGAGCCACTTTATTGATGGACAGCCGGTCTTTGGTCTTGGTTTGCAAGAAGGAGAGAATCTCCATAGGGGTCATCCAGTCTCCTTCCTCTTCATTTTCGGCGGGATGGAAGTGGCAGAGGAAGAGGAAGAGCTGTTCCAACGGTGTGGGCTGTTCAAACTCCCGGTTGGTCTGTTTCAAGATGGCTTCGTCGGAATCGTCCAGCCAGTAGCGTTCACCTTTGGCTATGGCATCCATGGCTTGTGCGTAGAGTTGCCGGTAGTTGATGGTGACATTGGTATGGATGGGGCCGGTGACTTCGATGCAGATGAAACGGCGGCTGCCGCTGGGGTCTGTCAGCAGGTCTTTCTGGTTGCTGGTGGCTATAAAGGAGGCGTAGCGTCTTATTTCCTGGATGGCGGTGCCGTAAGGCTTGCGCAGGTTTGCCACGGGTTTCTGCAGCAGATGCTTTAGAAAACCTTGCTGATTGACGCTGATTTGGTCGAATTCGTCGATGTTAATCAGAAAAAGCGGCCAAGGCTGCGCTCCGCTTCCTGCTTGCTCTTGAAGTCGATACTGTCGGTGTAGCCGAAACGCAGTTCCGGTGGCAATAGGATACGGCAGAAAGTACTTTTACGATAGCCTTGGGCTCCGACCAGTAGGGGAGACGTGTTGTTTCCATGCTGACGGTCGATGTTTTGCCAGTGCGCCGTCATGCTGAGAAACCAGCGGTAGAAGAGTTCCCGCCAGTACGGATTGTTGCAGGGCACGAGGTCGGCCAATGCGCGGATGCGGTCTTTGCCGTCCCAGCGTCCGGTGTTATAGAGATATTCTTCGATGGGGTTGTACAAGGGAATGGCGTCCGAGTTGAGGTAGCGTGCCACATCTCTGTCCCATACGCTGATTCCTTCTTTCAGGGCATTCTGTCCGATACTGCTTCTTACCCGCTGGTCGGCAGGGCGGAAATGGAAGTGTATGGAGTCCCGTTGGCGGAATTCCAATTCTCCCAGCACGGTGTTCCAGCGGAACTCATAGCGTCTGTTCATGAATTCTTCCAGGCGGAAGGCGGTGATTTGGTCGCGGGTCATGCTGCTGCGGGTGCCGAAGCCTTTGCATTCGCGGTAGAGGTTGTGCAGGGTCATGCGCACCAGTTGTTCATCCGCTTCGCGGTAGTAGTGCATCATGACTTGACGTACTGCCTCTTCTTCGGGAATGCCGGCTTTGTAGCAATGCCCGGCAAGCAGGTAGAGCAGGGGGCGAAGGTCATCGCCCCGTTTCCAGTTTTCCAGCTCTTCGAAGGTACGGTTCAGGGCGGCTTCGAAGAGGATGGAGAAGGTTTGGGAGGCCGGATAGCCGGGGGCAATGCGCATCAGCGGGTTTGCTTCGGTCTGTTTCCGTTGGCCGAAGGTGGGCTCGTCGGGCACGGACAAAGGCTGTTCCAGACAGAAAGGGACGGCAGACGGATTGTAATAGGGACGGTCATCGAGCGTCATGCGGCAGCTTTGCTCCACGGCAGGTTCTTTCAGTGTGATGGGGTAGGGGAGCAGGGGCTGGTAACAGTTTACGGCGAGCCGGTAGGCAGCGGTATGAAACAGCCTGATTTTTTCTTCCTGCCTGGGGCGCGAACCGTCGGGGGTGGCAAACAGTACCCATATTTTTACGCTTCGTCCGCTGCTTCCGCAAAAGGCGGCAAAAGTTTGCGGCAGCAGGGCCGCCTGGCGCTTTACTTGCTCCACTTCCACGGCATTGGCCAGGTGGTTGACTTCAATCTGTACCAGTCCGTTGTAGGTTTTCAGGTATCTTTCCCCCTCTTTGCTGCGGGCATATTCTGCGGCAGGGCAGATGCGTGGCAGTTTGTCTATGCAGGGGTAGTGTCCGTTGCTTCCGGTGATGTGGGGAATGAGGCTGCGCAAGGCGGATATGTGTCCGGCTTTGTTCTCGGTTTTCATCTTCTCCATCAGGGTGCCGCTGGGCCATGTGCTGAATGTCTCTTTGCCGGTTTCACGAGCGGTGCGTATAAGGGTAAGTTTCATGGGGTGCTTGCTGTATTAAAGTCCGCAAAGCTACTGAAAAATGACGGGACAGCCGAGGAAAAGTGGAATTATGATGAAACTTCTCATATTTATTCCGGCTGTACGTCGTAATCCGACTGGTTTTTCACGCCGACAATGTCTTGCTTCCTCACCTCGGTTGTTAATATGTGCTGCAACTGCTGTGAGGTCAGCGTCTCGGTGGGAGAGAACTCAGCCGACTTCATATAGCTTAAAATGGCATTGCGCAGCTGACCTCCTTCCGGAGTGTGGCGAATTGCTTCGAGGTTGCTCATACAAACCAATACCTTACCGTTGTCTACGGCAAATTCGAACAGCAAGCCTAACTTGTGGTTCCGTTCCACATTGTCTACTACTTGGATAAGCGGCTTGTATTCGTGGCGTGTAGCGTTCAGAATAAAGGGGCGGGCATGGCGTACGATGCTCCACCATTGCCAGTTGCTATGGCACTCGGTGGGGAACTGCCGGAACAAGGGATGTTTCTCGTCCATCAGCAAGGAGAGGGTGCCCGGCGAAACTTCGCGGCCGGCGTTTTCCGAAATGCTTTTGAACATGGCATAGTTCCAGTAGTCAGGAGTAAAAAGTCCACCTACACTCTGTTCTTCAATGGCTTTGTGGTCGGGTATAAGCAGTATCTTCCCTCCTTGGCTCAGTCTCTTTCGCGCCTCGTCATCCAAGGACTGACAGATGAAGATGTCCGCTTCGCTTTCCGGTGTCCGGTCGGGGTATACCCATAAGTTATAATAGTTATGATAATTCCCGGTGGTCAGTGTCAGTCGCAATTGGGCAGGCTTGTCTATTTCGGTAAGGGTGCTTTTCAACTCGCCCACCTGCATTACTTTTCCTTGCTCTACATGGGCGGGGACTTTGCCTTCGCGAACAAAAGTTACGCTGTCACTCAGGCTTTCCAGATGCCAGCATAATGCATCAGACCATGGTTGCTCTTCGTAATTTGTCAGGGCGAGTCCTATGTTCAGCTCTTCTTTGTTGCTGTAACAGTAGGTGTCCATAAGCGCCAGCGGTACCACCGGAGCACAAAAGCCGCGGAATGTTTCGGGAGTGACAATGCCTTTGCTGTCCATGAAAGCATCCAGAATGCCTACCAGTGCCGAGCCTTGTCCGGGAAAGTCTTGAAGGTCGAGCATCTGGAATCCGCCTAAACCGGCAGTGCGCAGGCCGTATTCAATATCAGCCTTGTAGCATTCGACGGCAAACCGGCCGGTGGCCTGATGGAATGCGTCAATCTGGTTCTGCAGTCCATTTTCATTGAGCCGGTCACGGAATATCTCCAAGTTATATGGATGCAATACGCCGGTGTATTTCTCCAACTCCTTGTAGTCGGGATAAATTTGGAACTGTCCGGTTTCGTGACTGATGACCGGTCGGGGAGATTTCGCTATGGCAGCAGTATAATCCGCACGGGTATTGGGACGGGTGTTGTTCAAGATACCTCCCTTTTCGGCATCGACAAAGGCAAACGAACTGCGTACGTGCGTTGTATAGCCTTCGCCTCCTCCTACCCGGCAGGTTGTCAGATAATCTTCACCGTCTATGGCACCTCCCCAACCCAGGAAGTTGTTGGAACCGAACGAATAGAGATGGCGGTTGTCATGTTTTCTGAATCCGTCCAGCCAATTGCGCATCAGGTCAACGTCGCCACCCAACTCGTTGCCCAGTCCCAACATGGTGAATGAGGGGTGATTGCCCATGTAGTCGAGGGTCATATAGGCTTCGTTCAGCAAGAAGTCATTCAGGCGATGGTTGTCCGGTGAAATGCTTCCCCATAAAGGCAACTCGGCCTGGAAATAGATACCCTCGATGTCGGCAGCGGCAAAAGCGGCGCGGGGCGGGGTGTAGGAATGGCAACGGTAGTAGTTGATGCCATAACTCTTGGCTGTCTGAAAAACTTTTCGCCAGGACTTTACATCCATCGGTGCATATCCGGTAAGTGGGAATACGCAAGCGTCGTGTTTGCCGCGCAAGAAGGTCTTGAAGCCGTTTATGGTGAACTGAGTACCTTCGGTGGCAAAGTCGCGCATACCGAAATCTGTTATTATATTGTCTTTACCCTCGTTTGTGGCAAGGGTCACGTTCAGTGCATAAAGTGTGGGGTGGAATTCGCTCCATGTCTGCATCCGGTTGCCCATGTCGAGCGTCAGTTCTATCTTATTTTCACCTTTGCTCAAGCCGACTTGTTTTTCCATGTCCGGCAACCGGTGTTCTTGTTGGGTGTTCCACGTCTTGGCAGAAAGGGTCACTACGCCCGATTGCTCCGAATCGCTGTATATGTTTACATGGATGCGGGCCTTTTTCTCCTTTACAGACGGGTAGACTTGTACCTGCTCGAGATAGGTGTGTGGGGTCGCTTCGATGTAGAAATCGCCCAGAATGCCGTTCCAGTTGGTTTGTGTGCCGTCGGTCCAGGCATGCGAGCTTTGGATTTCGGCTGGTACGGAGCTGGGGGAATTGTCAATGCGTATCTTTATATGGTGGCTGCCGGGTGCCAAGGCCGGCAGGCTATAGCAGTGAGGTGCATAGATATGTCCCAACGTGCCGACGCTGTCCCCGTCTATCCAGAGAGTACTGGGCTTTGTACGTTCCATGAAGAGTATCAGGCGTTTCCCTTCCATCTGTACGGGAATTTCAACATCTTTTTCATATTCTACGATGCCGGAGTAGGGATAAGTCCGTGTCAACTGGGAGGTTACATTGGTGGGATGCCTGCCGTCTCCCAACTTGTTTTCATCCGTCGTACCGGGCAATGTGCAGTTCCCTAATGAACTGTTCCAATTTCCTGATAAATCGATTCGTTCTCTTATTGTCTGGAATTCTTTTTTGTCTGTACATGATGCCAGACATGCCAATAAGCATAATACAATGAAATTTCTCATAAACTACCTGTTTTTCATGGCCGGTGATTGATTGACCGGTTGCAAATATAGGGCATTGCTCCCGTCTCTCTGTATACAAAATGTTTCCAATTATGTGACGGGATGTTTTTTATTGCTATCTTCATGCTTGATATTAGTGTTGTTGAGTGTTCGTCATTATAACCAATCTTTTCACCATACGTCGTTACTCTATTGATTTTTCCGTGTGCTGCAACCGGTAAAAGTTTTTCTGTCTTTCAATCTTGTTCTGCAGTTCCTCTTCGGTGGGCATATAAAGCATGCATTTGGATACTGTTACTAAATTGGAAAAACGGCAATTTGTGTAGGCGTAAATCTTGGAAAAGTGGCATAAATCCTTTATATTTGCAATGGAAAAGAGGCATAGTGTGATTATTGCATTTAATAATCGAATAAACAAGAATAGGTTATGATAAAAAGAAAGATAGATGATTACATTCGCAATTACTACGAAACTAACCGTAACGCCCTGCTTATTACCGGAGCACGACAAATAGGTAAGACATATTCCATTCGTCAGTTCGGTAAGACGTTTAAAAGTTTCATTGAAGTCAATTTCGTCGAGATGCCCGAAGCGGTGGATTTGTTCAAGGGAGCAAAGAGCAGCGGTGATATTCTGCTCCGTCTATCGGCAATCACCTCCGTGCCGCTCATCAAGGGTGAAACGCTCGTCTTTTTCGACGAAGTACAGCAATGTCCCGATATTGTTACGGCAATTAAGTTTCTGGTGGATGACGGTTCGTATCGTTACATCTTGAGCGGTTCGTTGCTGGGCGTAGAATTGAAAGACCTGCGCTCGGAACCGGTTGGCTACATGGGTGTAAAGGATATGTTCCCACTCGATTTCGAGGAGTTTATTTCGTGTGTGGGTATAAATGACGCCGTTATCGGGGCATTGCATGAGGCATGGCGGAATCGCACTGCCGTCGATGAGTTTGTCCACGGCAAAATTATGGAGCTGTTCCGGCTCTATCTTGTTGTGGGCGGTATGCCTGCGGTCGTGAGCAAATATCTCGAGAGTAACAACCTGCAAGAGGTGATGACTGTGCAGCAGGATATCATTCGTCTGTACAAACGTGACATCGCCCAGTATGATCCTAATAACAAACTCTACATCGAGGAGATTTTTAATCTTATTCCCCCTGAGCTAAACGCTAAAAACAAACGCTTCATACTGAAACGATTGAATGAGCACGCAAAGTTCGACCGGGTCGAGAACAGTTTTTTATGGCTGACGAACGCGGGCGTGGCGCTACCCGTCTATAATGTGGAGGAGCCGAAAATGCCGCTCCTGCTTGCACGTTCACGCAATCTGTTCAAACTCTTCCAAAGTGATATCGGACTGCTGGCCAGCCAATATGCCGAGGGCATTCAGATGCGGATTATAAAAGGTGATAAGGACATCAATTTCGGTTCAATTTACGAGAATGCCGTAGCGCAGGAGTTGGTGGCTCACGGCATTGTTCCCTACTATTACAACAACAAGAAGCGCGGTGAATTGGATTTTGTTATTGAGCTTGAGGGTAAGGTACTGCCTATTGAGGTAAAATCAGGTAAAGATTACGAGACACACCGCGCTTTGTCCAACATCATGGATTGCGAGGAATACGACTTCTCCGAAGCAGTTGTGTTCAACAACGGTAATCTGCGCGTCGCAGGTAAGATTATCTATGCCCCGATCTATATGGCGATGTTCTTCGAGAAAAGCAATGTTGCTCCGACTTTTTATAAAGTGGATTTATCGGGACTGTAAAGTGTTCTATTCGGAAAATAATGCTTGCTATTGAAAAAGATTAGCATTCCTTTGCCAAGCCCCCTGCTTTTCATTATCTTTGCCTCTGTAGTTTGTAGTTGCGCACAGTCGTGGAATGTCTTTCTCATAGTTGTGAAGAAGGTGTATCACAAATATGAAGAAGGTGAACCACAGCTGTGCGCATCTTTTGTTGATAAGCTTTCAGCAGAAGGAAGAACGCTTCTTTGCGTAAGGAAGACCTATGCTCTGCCTAATAAAAGCCGGTACTTTGCATGAGCGAAACCTGCAGACAGCAACAGAAATGAATCTAAAAATGGAGGAAAGAATATGGCAATTTTATTTGATTGGTACGAAAACCCGAAAACGAAGGATAAACAAGGGGAAGAACTGACCCTGCATCCCCGGATTAAACTGAACGGCTCCACGACGACCGATGAGCTGCGCAGGCATATACAAGAATACTGCTCGCTGACCGAGACGGATGTACTGGCGGTACTCGATGCTTTGTCGCATTTTGTGGGACGCGAGCTGGGGGAGGGCAGGCAGGTACATTTGGACGGCATCGGTTACTTTGTTCCCACGCTGACCTGCACGGAACCGGTGACACTGGAGACAAAGCGGAAAAGTACTAAGGTGAAGTTGAAAAACATCACTTTCAGACCGGACAAGGCGCTGCGCAGTGAGATAGGAGTATTGAAGGTAAAGCCGCTGAAATTGCGGAATCTCACGAAAAAGAGGCTGACGGATGATGAGGTGAAGCAAAAAGTGGTGAACTATCTACGTAAGAATGAGTTCATCACCCGCAGTGTTGTACAGTCGATTTGCGGCATGACCCGCACGACTGCGACGCGGCAGATTCGTCGTCTTTGTGAGGAGAATGTGTTGGTGAACAAAGGGTTGCAGAAACAGCCGATTTATTTTTTGAAGGAAAAAGAGTAGGTTGATGCGTATAGGGCTTGCATGGATTGCGTCATGTAGGCAAAATCTGCCTGCATGCTTGCATGAGGTCTGCTTGCATGGCGCAATCTGTTGTAAATTAGTGCGCTATGTCATTTCATGCAAGCATGTAAGTAAAACATGCGATAAAACTGCAGTTGTAGATTAGGAATACCTATAATCGGCAGACGAGAAATTAAAGAATGAAAACAACGCGGCAGAAGGATAGTTTTTATTATTTTTGCAATCAATTCTCAATAGTTATTTAAAAAATATGGCAAAGAAAAATTCAACAGCTAAAGATACGGAGCTGTCACTCTCGTTTTTTGGGAAAGTGGCAGCGTTATTTAGAAGTGAAACTGTTCATTTCGTTATCGGCTTGGTACTGGTAATCTTTTCGGTTTATTTGTTGCTCGCCTTTTCGTCGTTCTTTTTCACGGGAGCGGCAGACCAGAGCATCATTGACGGAGGCAGTGCGCAGGAGCTGATTTCCACCAATAATGGGGTGAAGAACTACGCCGGTAGCCGCGGTGCGCAGTTGGCCAGCTATCTGATAAATGATTGTTTCGGCGTATCGTCTTTCCTGATTCTCGTGTTCCTGGCTGTGGCGGGATTGAAGCTGATGCGGGTGCGTGTGGTGCGCTTGTGGAAGTGGTTCATCGGCTGTTCGTTGATGCTGGTGTGGTTCTCGGTATTTTTCGGTTTTGTGTTTGTAGACCAGTACAAGGACTCTTTCCTCTATCTGGGCGGTATGCACGGATACAATGTCAGCAACTGGCTTGTGTCTCAAGTCGGTGTGCCGGGAGTATGGCTGCTATTGTTGGTAACTGCCATCTGCTTCCTCATCTATCTGAGTGCACGGACTGTCATCTGGTTGCGCAGATTGTTCAGTCTCAGCTTCTTGAAGCGTAAGGAGAAGGCGGAAAGCGTGCAGGGTGAAACGCCGGAAGAGTTCAAGACCTCTTGGGGTGCAAAGGAAAAGACTACTGCTCCGACACCGGAAGCTGCGGAGCCGGAAAAGGTTCTTGAAAAGGAGGAGGAGGTTGCTACAGAGGAAGAAGAGGACGAACCGCTGAATGAAATCACCCTTGACTTGGGTGGAAGTGATGGAAAGGTAAAGCCAGCCAAGTCTGCAGATGAGGATGTTACCATGACTTTTGAGACTCCTGCACCGGAGCCGGTGCCCCCTTTTCGGGAACAGCCGGTAGAGAAGGAGCCGGCATTCCAGGTTGAGAAGGCCGAAGAGGAGGAGTATGTGGGAACGGAGAAGGAGCCGTACAATCCCCGTCTGGATTTGGAAAACTATCATTACCCCACAATAGACTTGATGAAGCATTACGATGACAATGGTCCGACCATTGACATGGTAGAGCAGAACGCGAACAAGGATAAGATTATCAATACTCTGCGTAGTTTCGGTATAGAAATCAGTACCATTAAGGCGACGGTAGGTCCTACGGTGACGCTGTATGAAATCACTCCCGAGCAGGGCGTCCGCATTTCGAAGATACGTGGTCTGGAAGATGATATTGCCCTCAGCCTTTCGGCGCTCGGCATCCGTATCATCGCTCCCATTCCGGGAAAGGGTACGATTGGTATCGAAGTGCCCAACTCCAATCCGAAGATTGTATCCGGTCAGAGTATTATCGGCAGCAAGAAGTTCCAGGAGTCTACTTACGACTTGCCCATCGCACTGGGTAAGACGATTACGAATGAAGTGTTTATGGTGGATTTGTGCAAGATGCCGCACGTGCTCGTTGCCGGTGCTACCGGTCAGGGTAAGTCCGTGGGGTTGAATGCCATCATCACCTCCTTATTATATAAGAAGCATCCGGCAGAGCTGAAGTTTGTGCTGGTAGACCCCAAAAAAGTAGAATTCAGCATCTACTCCGTAATTGAGCATCACTTCCTCGCGAAATTACCCGACGGGGAAGATGCCATCATTACGGACGTCACGAAGGTGGTGCAGACTTTGAACTCCATCTGTGTGGAGATGGATACTCGCTATGACTTGCTGAAAGCTGCCCATGTGCGCAATATCAAGGAGTATAACGAGAAGTTCATCAACCGTCGTCTGAATCCGGAAAAGGGGCATAAGTTCATGCCTTATATCGTAGTCGTTATCGACGAGTTCGGTGACTTGATTATGACAGCCGGTAAGGATGTGGAACTGCCCATCGCACGTATCGCCCAGTTGGCGCGTGCCGTGGGTATACATATGATTATCGCTACACAGCGACCGACAACAAACATCATTACGGGTACGATTAAGGCCAACTTCCCGGCGCGTATCGCCTTCCGTGTATCGGCAATGGTCGATTCGCGTACCATCCTCGACCGTCCGGGAGCCAACCAGCTGATAGGCCGCGGTGATATGTTATTCCTACAGGGAGCTGACCCGGTGCGTGTGCAGTGTGCCTTTATCGATACGCCCGAAGTGGCGGAGATTACGAAGTTTATCGCCCGCCAGCAGAGTTACCCCACTGCTTTCTATCTGCCCGAATATGTGGATGAAAATGCAGGAGGTGATTTGGGGGATGTGGATATGGGACGTCTCGATCCTTTGTTCGAGGATGCAGCCCGTCTCGTTGTTATTCACCAGCAGGGTTCCACATCGCTCATTCAGCGTAAGTTTGCCATCGGTTATAATCGTGCCGGCCGCATCATGGACCAGTTGGAGAAAGCGGGGATTGTGGGACCGGCGCAAGGTAGTAAGGCGCGTGAGGTGTTCTGTATAGATGAGAGCGACCTGGAAATGCGGTTAAACAATTTGCAATAAGGAATGGTTATTTATAGAATGATGAAATTTGATAAGCTTTTACTTGGTGTGCTATTGCTGTTGTTTGCTGTGCCGATGTCGGCACAACAACCGGATGCCAAGAATATATTGGAGCGTACAGCCGAAGCCTTTCGGAAAGCGGGAGGGGTGAAGCTGGCGTTTACCGTGAACGAACAACAAGGCTCTTATGCGGGAGTTCTCTATCTGGAAGGTGAGAAGTTTGTGGTTGAGACCGAGGGAATGAAGACTTGGTTTGACGGACATACGCAGTGGAGCTATGTGGCTTCGGCAGATGAGGTGAATGTATCGGAACCTACGCAGGAGGAATTGCAGACTCTTAATCCGTATGCTTGGTTGTCCCTCTACAAGCAGGGATACAGATTGAAGTTGAGCAGTGTCGGTGGTAAGCAAGACAAGTCTGTTTATTACATCACCATGACTGCTGCCGACAAGAGAAAAGACCCTGAAAGTGTCTATCTGTTTGTGACAAAGGATACGTATCGTCTGCATCAAGTGGACTTGGCACCACGGGGGAGTAAGTATATGACTACTATCCTTATTGATAGCTACCAGACAGGACAATCCTATCCGGATAGTTTCTTTGTCTTTGACAAAAAAGCCTATCCTACAGCTGAAGTCATCGACATGCGCTAAATAGTAAATTGTAAATAGTCAAATAGTAAATAATATAATGATGGAAACAGAAAAAGTAAAATGTCTGATTATCGGTTCGGGTCCTGCCGGCTATACTGCCGCTATTTATGCAGGCCGTGCCAATCTTTCACCGGTACTTTATGCAGGATTGCAGCCCGGTGGCCAGTTGACAACCACTACTGATGTGGAGAATTTCCCCGGTTATCCCCAAGGTATCGGAGGTCCGGAATTAATGGAAGACCTGCGGAAGCAAGCCGAACGTTTTGGTGCAGATTTGCGTTATGGAGTTGCTACCGCAGCCAATCTTGCTGAAGCACCTTACAAGATTACGATTGATGACGAAAAGATGATTGAGGCTGAAACGCTGATTATTGCTACAGGTGCCGCTGCGAAGTATCTGGGGCTGGAGGATGAAAAGAAATATGCGGGAATGGGTGTCAGCGCTTGTGCCACTTGTGACGGTTTCTTCTACCGCAAGAAAACGGTAGCTGTTGTAGGGGGTGGAGATACTGCCTGCGAGGAAGCTGTTTACCTTGCCGGACTGGCTGCCAAGGTTTATCTGATTGTCCGCAAACCTTATCTTCGCGCTTCCAAGATTATGCAGGAGCGTGTGATGAAGCATGACAAGATTGAAGTACTGTTCGAACATAATGCCGTAGGCTTGTTTGGAGAGAACGGTGTGGAAGGTGTACATTTGGTACAGCGTATGGGTGAACCTGATGAGAAGCGCTATGATGTGGCTATTGACGGTTTCTTCTTGGCTATCGGCCATAAACCCAACTCAGATATTTTCAAACCTTATGTAGATACGGACGAAGTAGGTTATATCGTCACCGAGCCGGGAACACCGCGTACCAAAGTGCCGGGCGTATTCGCCGCCGGAGACGTTGCTGATCCTCACTATCGTCAAGCCATCACCGCTGCCGGAACTGGTTGCCAGGCAGCCATTGAAGCGGAACGGTATCTTTCTGCAAAAGGAGTGATTTAATAAGGGATTAAGGATTAGGGATTAGTTTGTGACAGTATTATACATATAACAAGAGGTATAAGCTCATCCCTAATCCTTAATCCCTTATCCTCATCCTATCTTGCTGATTTTCTTCAGCTTTTCTTCGTCTATGATTTTGATTTTACGTCCGTCGATGGTGATTAACCGTTCTGTGGCAAACTGTGACAACGTACGTATGGCGTTGGAAGTGGTCATGTTTGACAAATTGGCCAGATCTTCACGCGAGAGATAGATACTCAAGGTGGAGCCGTCTTCCTCCAAACCATAACTTTCTTTGAGGAATAGCAGGGATTCTGCGAGTCTTCCGCGGATATGTTTCTGCGTCAGGTTTACAGTGCGTTCATCGGCAATGCCCAAGTCAACGGACAATTGCTTGATGAAGAACATGGCAAGGTCGTTGTTTTGTGTGAGCAGAGTCATCAAGGCAGTCATGGGGATTTGGCAAACAAGAGACGGCTCGAATGCAGATGCTGCCGTGACATAGTCTGTTTTTGCAAAGTAAGGGCGGTAACCGAAATATTCGACAGGTTTAATCATACGGATAATCTGGCTTCTACCACCGACTCCGTCTTTATAGATTTTGACCTTTCCACTCAGCAGACACATCAAATGCGTAGGTGTCTCGCCTTCGCAATGGATGACTTCGTTTTTTTTGTAGTTCTGGAGTGTGAAGTGGTTGGCGAGGAATTCCCGTTGTTCGTCATTCAAGGGAGACCATATATCTGCAATCAACTCCGGAACATTAATATCAGACAAGTTTACTTTTACCATAACTGCTGCAAAACTGTGTTATACAGCACAAATGTAAAAAGAAAAAATTAAATATTGCACAAATATAACAAAAAGATGTCGTAGGGGGGGAGATAAAGGAAAATCTATATATTTACGATTAGACGATTTACGATTGAAGTTTGTATTGTTAAACAACTGCTCATTAGTAGGTGGGTTTATGATTGTATGAGTAACTCCAATCGTAAACCGTCAAATCGTAAATCGTAGTAACTTAATTGTTTATCGTAGTATCTCTATCCCCCTCCCTACGGGGGAGGGGCTAGGGAGAGGCCTACTTTGTAAACAGCAGCTCCCTATATTTCGGAAGCGGCCAGATTTCATCATCAATTTCCATCTCAAGGTGGTCGATGTGGTCACGGATACTTTCCAGATAAGGGCGTACGGTTTCTTCGTAAGCGAAAGCCTTGTCTTTGTAGTTATCCATGTGGTTGGCTACTTTGCGGGCTTCGGTCATTTCGCGTACTTGTACCTTGATGGCTGTTACGCGCTTGGAAATTTCGCGTACAAGCTCTTTCCGGTCGGCACTGAGGACTTCGTATTCTTCGGGAGAGAAGGTCTCGCGCAGGCCACGGAGATTTTCCAGCAGACGGTTCTGGTAGATAACGGCAGTCGGTACGATATGGTTGATGGCAAGATCGCCTAAAACGCGGCTTTCAATCTGTACTTTCATTGTGTACTTCTCCAGTTCCACTTCAAGACGGCAGGCCAGCTCCGTTTCGTTGAAGATGCGTTCGCCGATGAGTACGGAACGGGACTGGTTATCCATGTAGTGCATCAAGGCTTCGGGAACGTGGCAGATGTTGGTCAGCCCACGGCGGGCGGCTTCCTGCTTCCATTGTTCGGAGTAGCCGTCACCCTCAAAGCGGATAGGCTCGGAGGCGATGATGGTCTCTTTCATAATGCGGAAGATGGCTTCATCCTTGCCGACTCCTTCTTCCATCAGTTTGTCGATGGAGACTTTGAATTCGTTCAACTGGTTTGCCATAGCTGCATTGATGGCAATCATGGCGGCGGCACAGTTGGCGGACGAACCTGCGGCACGGAACTCAAAGCGGTTGCCGGTGAAGGCGAATGGGGAAGTACGGTTACGGTCGGTGGTATCCAGTAATATTTCGGGAATACGTCCGATGCCTAATTTCAGTGTTGTCTTTTCTTCCGATGTCATCTTGCTGCTGCTTATCTGGCGGGCTATCTCGTCGAGGATGGAAGACAGCTGTTTGCCCAGGAAGATGGACAGAATGGCGGGAGGCGCTTCATTGGCTCCCAGACGGTGGCTGTTTCCGGCACTCATGATGGAGGCGCGCAGCAAGTTCTGGTTTTTGTATACCATCATCAGTACGTTTACCAGGAAGGTAAGGAACAGCATGTTTCCTTTCGGATTCTTGCCCGGTGCAAACAAATTGATACCCGTATCGGTGCAAAGCGACCAGTTGTTGTGCTTGCCGGAGCCGTTCACGCCGTTGTAGGGTTTTTCGTGAAGCAGTACGGCGAAGTGATGCTTGCGTGCGATGCGTTTCATCAAATCCATAACCAGCTGGTTGTGGTCGTTGGCAAGGTTGGCATTCTCAAAGATAGGCGCCAGCTCAAACTGGTTGGGAGCTACTTCGTTGTGGCGGGTCTTGACCGGGATACCCAGTTTGTGACATTCGATTTCCAGTTCTTTCATAAAAGCTGTGACACGTGGGGGGATGGAGCCGAAATAGTGGTCCTCCAGCTGCTGGTCTTTGGCCGAGGAGTGTCCCATCAGGGTACGTCCGGTCAGACAAAGGTCCGGGCGGGCATTGTACAGTGCCGAGTCGACGAGGAAATATTCTTGTTCCCAGCCTAAATTGGTATAAACGCGTGTGATATTCTTGTCGAACAACTGGCATACGTCTGTCGCTGCTTTGTCTACGGCTGCCAAGGCTTTGAGCAATGGAGTCTTGTAGTCGAGCGCTTCGCCGGTATAAGAGATGAAGATAGTGGGGATGCAAAGTGTGGTATCTACCACAAAGGCAGGTGAGGAAACATCCCAAGCAGTATATCCTCGTGCTTCGAATGTGTTTCTGATACCCCCGTTGGGGAAAGAGGATGCATCCGGTTCCTGCTGGATGAGCAGTTTGCCGGAAAAACGTTCAATCACTTCCGTTCCTTCTCCGAATTCGATGAAGCCGTCATGTTTCTCGGCTGTTCCGTCCGTCAGAGGCTGGAACCAGTGCGTGTAGTGGGTGACGTTGAGGGACTTTGCCCAACTTTTCATGCCGTTGGCAATCAGGTCTGCCATTTCGCGGTTGATGGGAGTGCCTTTTTCAATGGCGTCGGTTACGGCTTTGTAGGCTTCACGGGGCAGGTATTCCTGCATTTTCTTACGGTCGAAGACATGGCTGCCGTAGTAGTCGGACAGTTTGTTTGAAGGGGTGGTCACTTCAAGAGGTTGCCGATTGGCAAGTTCTTGCAAAGCAAAAAATCGCATTTTTGACATATAAGTCTCTCCTTTTATTGGTTGTTGGGCGCAAAAATACATGTTTTTTCTGAACTACCCCCTCTTTTTTAGGGGGTATTCTCGAAAATATTAGTGTTTTTTGAGAATAGACCCCCCTGAAAAAGCCTGCTTGTTATGGAAAAACGACCCAAAGCTTGCGTTTGTTACATGCCATGATTAGTAATCTTTCCGCATCACGATTAGTAATCTTAGTGCGTCGTGATTAGTAATTTTCATGTGTCACAATTACGAATCATTCTGTACATGACACTTGTGGCACCCTTTTTATAACAATTAATATAGGTTCGTATTTATCTCGCACAAACTATGTGTGCTTGTGTATTATTGTCTCGCGCGCGTAACATATATTTTATAATAAAGGGTGTCACAAGTGTCATCCCCACTTCTTTATGGAACATGTTTTTGCATTACACAAATTCTTCCGTATATTTGTCCCGATTCTATAAGGAGAAATTGCGGTTGAAACGTTTGTTGTTTATATGGATTTGGATTTGCTTCTTGTTTTCTTTTGTACAGAAGGCAGGGGCAGAGCGTGTATCTTATCCGGTTGACAAACATGTGAGTTCGGCAGACTCCATCATGGAGAAAGTCATCTTCTTTGCCCCCCTTTATGAACGTATTATTGAAAGTTACAAGGCTGAGCTTTACATAAAGGGCTGGGTGAATATCCGTAAGAAGAATCATATTCTCCGCTACATCCCTTCCATGTTCCGGCCCAAGAAAGGGGTGCGGGAATATATGATGGAAACTTATAGCGATTTGCATTTTACTGCTCCCGACATCTATGACCAGAAGGTAAAGGCAAGTGTCGGTACTGCTTCCGAGTTTTGGGAAATGGACGGACGGCTGCCGGAATATTTTCACATCAACATCTATTCTTCTACCTTATTATATGACAAACTACTCTCTCCTTTAGCACCCAATGCCAAAAAATATTATACCTATCGGATTGATACGGTGATGGGGGAACGGCATGCCCTTCAGTATAAAATCCGTTTTATGCCAAAAAGCAAAAGCTTTCAGCTGGTGGGCGGTTATCTGATTGTGAGTGATAACGTGTGGAGTGTACGCGAGATGCGTTTTTCCGGACGTAATGAGATGGTGCGGTTCAATAATCTGGTGAAGATGGGTAATGTGGGCGATTCGGACGAATTTCTTCCGTTGCAGTATGATGTGGATGCAACGTTTCGTTTTTTGGGAAATGTGGTAGATGGCACTTATGAAGCTGTACTCGATTATAAGAACATCATTCAGAAAACTTCTGGCAGTGATATACGGAGGTCGGTGAAGAAAAGTAAATATGACTTGTCCGATTCATACACGTTGCGTACTGATACGAATGCTTATCTACGTGATACTGCTTACTTTAAAACTTTGCGTCCCATTCCTTTGACTCCGCATGAGGAGACACTGTATCAGGATTTCTTCTTGCGTCGGGATACGCTCGCCCGGAAAAAGAAACCGGTGAATAAGAACTTGGAGTTTTGGGGGCAGATTGGAGATGCATTGATCAGTCGCTATACGGTAGACCTTGATAAATTGGGGAGTGTGCGCTGTTCACCACTAATCAATCCTTTTCTTTTGAGCTATAGCGGCAAGCATGGAATTTCGTATCGGCAGGAGTTCAAGTACAACCGTATTTTTACCGGTGATCGCCTGCTGCGCATCGTTCCCCGGATAGGTTATAATTTTAAGGAAAAAGAGTTTTACTGGAGGGTGAGGTCCGATTTTGATTATTGGCCCCGTAAGCGTGCAGCATTGCATCTGGAGTTTGGTAACGGTAACCGGATTTACAGCAGTGATGTGCTGGACGACCTGAAAGCCATCCCCGACAGTATTTTTGACTTCAACCAGATACACTTGGATTATTTCAAGGATTTGTATCTGAATCTGCGTCATAGCTGGGAAATAGTAAACGGTCTGTCGCTGGAAGTGGGTGTATCCATGCACAGACGTACGGAAGTGAACCGCTCCCGGTTTGAACTGAACTACCCGAGCATGCCGCCTACCAAGTCGGCCACCCGTGCCGGTTCCGGAGGTTCATCCTTCTTTCCGAATTTTGACCCGAATATCCTGAACAAGTTCCGCCATACCTATAATAGTTTTGCTCCCCGCGTCCGCCTCACCTGGACTCCGGGACAATACTATTATATGAATGGCGACCGTAAAGTAAATCTTCATTCCAAGTATCCTTCCATCTCAGTAGATTGGGAGCGGGGACTCAGTGGAGTGTTGCAGAGCAGTGGTTCGTACGAGCGTGTAGAGATTGATTTGCAGCATCAGGTTTCTTTGGGCTTGATGCGTGATATTTATTGGCGTTTTGGTTGGGGAGAGTTTACCAATCAGAAGGAACTGTACTTTGTGGACTTTGCCAATTTGCGGCGTTCCAATCTTCCTATGGGTTGGAGTGATGATATTGGCGGGGTGTTCCAGTTGCTGGACGGCCGCTGGTATAACTCTTCCCGTAAATATATCCGCGGACACCTTACCTATGAAGCGCCTTTCCTCCTGCTCCGCCATCTGATGAAATATACCCAATATGTATTGAATGAACGTCTGTATCTGAATGCATTGGTGGTTCCTCACTTGAAACCTTATCTGGAAGTAGGGTATGGCATTGGTACACATATATTTGACTTTGGCTTGTTTGCCAGCTTTGCAAACTGGAAGTATCAGGAAATAGGTTGCAAATTTACCTTCGAACTGTTTAACAGATAGCAATGTGGTAATGTGATTAATGTGCCAATGTGTCAATGACCAGGACGTGATGGCGTAGCATAAACATAGCGCAGCCAATTAGCCAATTAGCATATTGGCACATTATCACATTAATCAATTGTCAATTATTGATTCTTTTGTAACTTTGCTGCAAATTACTTGGAGCTATGGGTATAGTAATAGGAATAGATGTGGGTGGAAGTACCACGAAAATCGTTGGAATCAATGGAGAACAGATACAGTCTCCAATGTTTATTACGGCTACCGACCCGGTGACTTCCTTATTCGGAGCATTCGGTAAGTATATTTATGACAATGGTATACAGCTGGCCGATGTGGAGCAGGTGATGCTGACGGGAGTGGGAAGCGCATTTGTCAACAGCCCTCTATATGGACTGCCTACTCGCAAAACGGATGAGTTTATTGCCAATGGTTTGGGAGCCAGACATGCAACGGATATAGACCAACTGATTGTAGTCAGCATGGGTACCGGCACTTCTTTTGTGAAAATAGATGGAGACAAGGTGCAGCATATTGGCGGCTTGGGGATTGGTGGAGGTACCTTGCAGGGATTATCGAGGTTGCTGTTGAAAACTCATGATATTCATCAGGTGTCCGAGTTGGCTGAGAAAGGGGATGTAACTCGTGTCAACTTGCAGATAGGTGATATTTGCAACACTGCTTTGCCTGACTTGCCGGTGAGTGCTACCGCCTCTCTTTTCGGAAAAGCGGATAGCAATGCTTCTCAAGAAGATATTGCCTGCGGTATAATTTATACGGTACTTCAAACCATTGGAGGAGCTGCTGTACTGTCAGCTTTGAACAGTCCTATCAAGGATTTCGTTCTGATAGGAAATCTCACCCAACTGCCCCAGTGCCGGGAGGTGTTTTCTAAAATGGAAGCCATCTATCATGTACATTTTCATATACCGCCCTATGCTGAATATAGAACAGCAATAGGAGCGGCATTGGCATATATAAAAGAAAGGCAAGGGTAGTGGTTACTTCTTGCCTGCCTTCTTCATATAGCTGTTTATCAAGGTACATGCGGGAGCGGCCACCGTACCGTGGTCAAATCCCTCCATCTGATAGAGGGTGGTTTTTTGTCCCAATGCTTTGAGGAGGGCATATAAATGGGCGTTTTCCTCATAGCGTGCCAGCATCTCCAACTCTTTGTCGCCAGTGATAAGTATCATGGGTGAAGCGTCTTTTCTTACGTTATTGGAAGGAGCATATTTATCTATAATCGGAGTGTCGGAAGGCAGTCCGCGTTCTTTGCGGATGGTATAATGAGTGGTGGTCTGTCCGCTGATGGGGAAAGCGCCTGCCAGGCTGTTGGCATCAATATTCCACTTTGCCAGGTAACTCTTGTCCAGATTGAGCATCAGACAGAGATAACCACCGGCTGAATGACCGGCTATGTATATTTTGTCTTTATCTCCTCCGAATTCTTCTATATTCTCGAAAGTCCAAGCAACGGCCTCTGCGGCATCTTCCGTGTAGGCAGGATTTTGGGCACGCGGGCTGAGTCGGTAGTTTACGGCTATCACGGCGTAGCCTTGCTCCAGGAACTCCTTCGGAAAATGTTTTTCTCCGGCTTCCAGTCCTCCGCCGTGGAACCAGATAAGGGTGGCAAATCCTTTTTTATCAGTAGGATAATGGAGGTCGAGCTTACAACGCTCCAGCTTATAACTGTCCTTTTCGCCGGGATGAAGATAGGAAATGTTCTTTTGCGTACGGTAGTTGTTGTCCGTTGTCTGATTTTGGCTATAACATAATAATGTATAGCAAATGATGGAAATGCATGCGATTATCTTTTTCATGATAAATTATTGAGATTATGTATAAATGAAACGATGCAAAGGTAACATTTTTTTTATTCTTTAATTGATTATTCCACTGCTGTTTTGAATGCTTTTTGTTTTGTAGTTCAAGAAAATACTTCTATCTTTGCGCCCGATTTACAATGAGTCAACATAAAGTCTCACTTAATTAACGAGTTAAACAATTTATTTATTAATGGAAAATTTAAAGAATGTAGCTCCTATTGAGGACTTCAACTGGGATGCTTATGAGAACGGCGAATCAGTAGCCAGTGCAAGCCACGAAGAACTGGAAAAGGCGTATGACAATACGTTGAACAAGGTTAACGACCGCGAGGTAGTTGACGGAACCGTAATCGCAATGAACAAGCGTGAAGTAGTTGTGAACATCGGTTACAAATCAGACGGTATCATTCCTTTGAATGAATTCCGTTACAATCCGGACCTGAAAGTAGGTGATACAGTAGAAGTATACATCGAAAATCAGGAAGACAAAAAAGGACAGCTGGTTCTGTCTCACCGCAAAGCTCGCGCTACCCGTTCTTGGGATCGCGTTAACGCTGCTTTGGAAAATGAAGAAATTATCAAGGGTTACATCAAGTGCCGCACTAAGGGTGGTATGATTGTAGACGTATTCGGTATCGAAGCATTCTTGCCGGGTTCTCAAATCGACGTGAAGCCTATCCGCGACTACGATGTATTCGTTGGCAAGACTATGGAATTCAAGGTTGTTAAAATCAATCAGGAATTCAAGAATGTGGTTGTTTCTCACAAGGCTCTTATCGAGGCTGAACTGGAACAACAGAAGAAAGAAATCATCGGTAAACTCGAAAAAGGACAAGTTCTCGAAGGTACCGTTAAGAATATCACTTCCTATGGTGTATTTATCGACTTGGGTGGCGTAGATGGTTTGATTCACATTACAGACCTCTCTTGGGGCCGTGTCAGCGATCCGAAAGAAGTGGTTGAACTCGACCAGAAACTCAACGTCGTTATCCTTGACTTCGATGATGAGAAGAAGCGTATCGCTCTCGGCTTGAAGCAACTCACTCCGCATCCTTGGGATGCACTGGATGCTAACCTGAAGGTAGGCGACCACGTGAAGGGTAAAGTTGTCGTTATGGCTGACTACGGTGCATTCATCGAAATCGCTCCGGGTGTTGAAGGTCTGATTCACGTATCCGAAATGTCTTGGTCACAACACTTGCGTTCTGCACAGGACTTCATGAAGGTAGGTGATGAAGTTGAGGCTGTAGTTCTGACTTTGGACCGCGAAGAACGTAAGATGTCTTTGGGTATCAAGCAGCTGAAGTCTGACCCGTGGGAAACTATCGAAGAGAAGTATCCTATCGGCAGCAAGCACACTGCAAAGGTTCGTAACTTCACTAATTTCGGTGTATTCGTTGAAATCGAAGAAGGTGTTGACGGCTTGATTCACATCTCTGACCTGTCTTGGACGAAGAAGGTTAAACATCCGTCTGAATTCACTCAGATTGGTGCAGACATCGACGTACAAGTTCTGGAAATCGACAAGGAAAACCGTCGTTTGAGCCTTGGCCACCAAGCAACTCGAAGAGAATCCTTGGGATGTATTCGAAACTGTATTCACAGTAGGTTCGGTACACGAAGGTACTATCATCGAAATGCTGGATAAGGGTGCTGTTGTTGCTCTGCCTTATGGTGTAGAAGGCTTCGCTACTCCGAAACACCTCGTTAAGGAAGACGGTTCACAAGCTCAGTTGGACGAGAAGCTCGAATTCAAGGTTATCGAGTTCAACAAGGACGCTAAGCGTATCATCCTGTCTCACAGCCGTATCTTCGAAGATGCTGCAAAGGCAGAAGAAAGAGCTGAAAAGAAGGCTGCTACTAAGAAGTCAACCGGTAAGAGAGAAGACGTTGCTCCTGCTATCCAAAACCAGGCTGCATCCACTACTCTGGGTGACATTGATGCTTTGGCTGCCTTGAAGGAACAGATGGAAGCTGGAAAGAAATAATTACTCCGTTCTATAAATGAAGGAAGGGTACTTGCGCAAACAAGTGCCCTTCTTTTTTATGATTTGTCAATAGAATTTTATGGAATTAAGGATGGTTTTTCCATAAATGTTTATCTTTGCAGGGTGGTTACTTTTGCAATCATAGAAATATTCAATAATTTAATTTTCATTTATTATGAAAAACATGTTCAAAAATGCAGGGAAGATGGTGTTGTTCACTTGCCTGTCGCTGATGTTACTAACCGCATGCGGCCAGAAGTCTAAACTCAAGCTGGCTATCGCAGCAGCCAACAAACAATGTCCCATGGATATGGGAGCTTCCGGCGAAATATCCAGTATTACTTTTGATGGGTCGGATGTGGTATATGTACTGCTTATGAATGAAAGTTTCCTCAATATAGACGCTTTGAAAGAGAATCCTGATGCAATGAAGTCTGCTGTGACTGTTATGTTCGGTAATCCACAAGGGTCCATTAAAGAGATGCTGGATTTGGTTGTCGGTACTGATTCCGGTATAAAGTTCATATATAAAGGAAAGACATCCGGTAACGAAGTGGAATGTTATCTGACTACTCAGGACTTGAAAGATATATTGAATGGTGGTGGTGCATCTGCCGACAGCAGTGACGAGAAGAAACTGGAAGAGCAAGTGAAGATGACCAACGTATCGTGCCCGATGCAGGTGGATGAAGCCACTATGCTCAATAAACTGACAATCGAGTCGGATAAGGTGCTTTATCATTATACGATTGACGAATCTGTAGTACAGATGTCTGCTTTGAAAGAAAATGCCGAACAGATGAAGGCAAATGTGAAGAACTCTTTGAACTCCTCCGATCCAGCCTTGCACATGTTCTTGGAAGTATGTGTGAAGTGTGATAAAGGGGTGGGCTATCTGTATAAAGGGAATAAATCCGGAGAAACTTTTGAAATATCCTTTGGAGTTTCAGAGATAAAGGCTCTTCTATAAATCAAGGAGTAGAAATCAGTTCGGAAGGTTTGGAATGGAAAAATTTGAGTTACATATTCTTGGTTGTGGTTCCGCTTTACCCACAACGCGTCATTTCCCTACGTCTCAAATTGTGAACGTGCGCGACAAGTTGTTTATGATTGATTGTGGGGAAGGGGCGCAGTTGCAGTTCCGTAAATCACATCTGAAGTTTTCACGTTTGAATCATATTTTTATCTCTCACTTGCATGGAGACCATTGTTTTGGCTTATTAGGACTGATTTCTACACTTAACCTTTTAGGACGTACAGCAGAGTTGCATATCCATTCTCCCAAAGGGCTGGAAACATTACTGACACCTATGCTGGATTTTTTTAATAGGCAGATGACGTACAAGGTCCTTTTCCATGAGTTTGATACGAAAGAACCGATGCTGATTTATGAAGACCGTTCGTTGACGGTTACTACCATTCCTTTGCGTCATCGTATGCCGTGTTGTGGTTTTTTGTTTGCAGAAAAGCGGCGTCCTAACCATATTATCCGTGAAATGGTCGATTTCTACCAAGTGCCGGTATACGAATTGAATCGTATAAAGAATGGGGCCGATTACGTGACACCGGAGGGAAAAACTGTTTCCAACAACTTGTTGACCCGTCCTTCTGCTCCGTCCCGCAGTTATGCTTATTGCTCGGATACCATCTATCTTCCTTCTATCGTGGAGCAGATAAAAGGGGTTGATTTACTTTTTCATGAGGCGACATTTGCGAATGAGGATGCGCCACGTGCCAAAGAAACATTTCATACAACTGCTGCACAAGCGGCTGAAATAGCCAGGAAGGCTGAAGTGAAGAAGTTGTTGATAGGACATTTTTCGGCACGATACGAAGATGAAAATATCTTGCTTCAAGAAGCATCCGCTATTTTTCCGGATACTCAGCTTGCCAAAGAAACACTTTGTGTATCGGTATGAATTAAACTTTTCGTATCTTTGGCAGTCTAAAACAACAAATGCGAATAGAAATTTATGACCCCTTCCTATAATGAACGCGAAGTGTTGGCTCTTCTACAAGAAGAAAGCACACAAAAGCGGGGATTTGAGATGATTGTTACCCAATATAGCGAGCAGCTGTATTGGCAGATTCGTCGTATGGTCCTCTCTCATGAAGATGCCAATGATTTACTTCAGAATACTTTCATTAAAGCATGGATTAATATAGATTATTTCAGGGCAGAGGCTAAACTCTCTACCTGGCTCTATCGCATAGCCTTGAATGAATGCCTCACTTTTCTGAACAAACAACGGGCTGCTTCCACAGTCTCTTTGGATGACCCCGAGGCAGATGCACTTCAAAAGCTTGAAAGTGATCCTTACTTCTCCGGTGATAAAGCAGAGATGGCTTTGCAAAAAGCCTTGCTTGCCTTGCCGGAAAAACAACGTATGGTGTTTAACCTGAAGTATTACCAGGAAATGAAATACGAGGAGATGTCCGATATTTTTGGTACTTCCGTAGGTGCCTTGAAGGCTTCCTATCACCATGCCGTGAAGAAAATAGAAAAGTTTTTGGGTGAGGAGTATTAAACCTTTGCCACAAAACAATGTCTAATTAAACAGAAAGGAGAAAGCTTATGAAAGAAGAAGATAAAATACTGAAAAAGATAGGGACGGAAAATCCTTTCCGCGTTCCTGACGGCTACTTTGAGAATCTTACTTCAGAGGTAATGAACCGGCTTCCCGAAAAAGAGAAACTCATTGCTGTGCAGACAGAGCCTACAATGTGGCAGAAGGTAAGGCCTTGGTTGTATATGACCGCCATGTTTATAGGTGCGGCATTGATTATCCGTGTAGCTTCTTCGGAGCATACTCCATCTGTAGAGCGTATGGCTGCTGATGATACGGAAACAGAAATGGAATATATTAATATGGCTGTAGAGAATTCCATGCTGGATGATTATTCATTGTATGTTTATTTGGCAGACTCTGATGCAGAATAAGGTAACAACACTCAATTATTTAAAAATGAAGAAACTAATTGTTTTATTGGTTATGATATGTGGCATTATGCCTCTGCTTTGGGCTAGCGATGGATGTGACCAGCATCTGTCACCTGAAGAGTTTCGTGCCAAACAAAAAGCGTTTATAACGGAGAAAGCCGGACTGACGAGTGAGGAGGCAGCCAAGTTCTTCCCATTGTATTTTGAATTGCAGGACCGGAAAAAGCAGCTAAATGACGAGGCTTGGAAGTTGCTCCGACAAGGGAAAGATGAAAAAACAACCGAAGCCCAGTATGAGGAAATTATGGAAGGTGTATATGATGCCCGTATCGCTTCTGACCGGTTGGACAAGACCTACTTTGATAAGTTCAAGAAAATATTGCCTTGTAAAAAGATTTATCTGGTGCAAAGGGCTGAAATGCGTTTCCACCGTGAATTGCTGAAAGGCATGCATAAAAAGGGGGATGCTCCTCCACGAAAAACACAAGGGAAAAGATGAATAGTGAATGAATACAAATAAGGAAGGTTGCCACAATGATGTGAGCAACCTTCTTTTTTAAATGATAGATACCTTGTTTTAGCCTTGCTAAACCTCTACTTTAGTTCCCTAAACCTTTACTTTAGCCAGCTAAACCTGACCTTTAGAAGAATCATCTTGTTTCCCTTCTTTTTCCAGTACTTTCGCTTCGTTCCATAGCTTATCCATCTCCTCCAGCGTCATGTCATGGAGGTTTTTGCCCTCCTTGATGCTGTGCGCTTCTACATAGTTGAAGCGGTTGATGAACTTCTGGTTGGTCTGTTCCAGCGCATTGTCCGGATTGATTTTGTAGAGGCGGGCAGCGTTGATGAGGCTGAACATGACATCGCCGAATTCAGCTTCAGCTTTTTCCTTATCCATGTGGTCGACTTCTGTCTGGAACTCCCGGATTTCTTCTTTTACCTTATCCCACACCTGTTCGCGTTCTTCCCAGTCGAATCCTACATTACGGGCCTTGTCCTGGATACGATAGGCCTTGATGAGCGAGGGTAGGGCGGTGGGCACACCGCTCAGTACGGTTTTATTCCCATCTTTTTCCTTCAGCTTCAACTGTTCCCAGTTTTCGGATACCTGTCCTGCAGTTTCTGCCTTTACATCGCCGAAGACATGGGGATGGCGGAAAATAAGTTTCTCACAAAGACGGTCGCACACGTCTTTCATATCGAAATCACCGGTTTCGGAGCCTATCTTTGCATAAAAAGCCACATGCAGCAGCACATCGCCCAGCTCTTTGCAGATGTCATTCTTGTCATCGCGTATCAGGGCGTCACAAAGTTCATAAGTCTCTTCGATGGTATTGGGACGCAGGCTTTCGTTGGTCTGCTTCCGGTCCCAGGGACATTTCTCGCGCAGCTCGTCGAGTATGTCGAGGAAGCGGCCGAAGGCTTCCATCTGTTCTTTTCTTGTATGCATGATTTTGAAATTTAGTTTTTCCATTCTTCGTATGAGATAAGCAAGCCTATTACTTCCGAATAGTTCTTGCGTCCGCTTTGAATCTTGTTTCCTTTAAGGTACAAGTCGTAGATAAAGTTCTGGATGTCTCCGATGAGCGGACTGTATTTCTCCATCCAGTATTGCTGGTTCTTTTGGGCCAGTTCTATGATTTCAGGACGTATCCGGTTGAAAAGTTCTGCGTATTCTTCTTCGCTCATCAGTCGGCGGGCATTGCCCAGCACATGTGGGAGTACGGAGAAATACCCACTGAAACGAATCTCTTTCACCTGCGAACGGGTGCAGACCTGGTAAGCGTAGAAGTTGGCTTCTGCCTCGCTGGTGATGCCTAAAAAGTGTGCCAGCTCGTGGGCATAAGTAGCAGGATATTGTGGGGGAAGCAAATCGCCGTTCAGCGTGAATTCGCAGAAGAAAGGTCCCATGCTTCCCGTAACGCTTACCATGGAAATGAACGGGGTGAAAAGCATGGTCTTCACGCGCGGAGAGGAGTGGGGAGGGCGGTGTATCCCCAGCGTATCGCTGATTTGGTTGTATCCGTGTACGCTTTCCCGGCAGACCAATGGTTCGTCAATGGAGGTGACATCTGTATAGGAAGCATTCAGCTTGTCTATATAGTTGTCTACAAATGACTGAAAGATTTCGGGAGTATAGGCAGTATAAGGAATGTTTGTCCTGCCATAAAAGTCCTTTTGTGAGTAGTTCAGTCCCCATGCCAGATAGAACCATACATATATCCACAGCAAGTATTCCATTTCGTTCAGCAGAATCTGTTTCCACTTCTTCTTCTGGATATAGCGTGCCCTGATGGGATTGAAGAGGAGCCCGATGATGCTGAGGAAAATAAACAAGTCGCCTATGGCAAAAGGCATGAGTTTTGAAAAGGAGGACAAGAAATGGGAAATCACCGGATATACAGACTGTGCATATACTTCTCCCAATATTGGAATGAGCTGCGTTGCCCATACAACAGACAGTAATACGATTAATACGACATACCGGATTTTCAATTTGTCTCTCATTTTTATTTTCAACCTACCATTAAGAGGACTATCGACCTCTAACTCCTAAGCCCGGAGGGCGATAACTCCCTTTAACTCCTACTAACTCCTGACTCATTTTGTAGGGACAAAAATATATATTTAAATTTTAATTCATTAATTTTGCGCCCGTTATTCGCAATAAATTAATTATAGAGATTTAAAAACATGGAATTAGCAAGTAAGTACAATCCCGCTGACGTAGAGGGAAAGTGGTACCAGTATTGGTTGGACCACAAATTATTCAGTTCAAAACCCGATGGTCGTGAGCCCTACACCATCGTCATTCCGCCCCCTAACGTCACCGGTGTGCTCCACATGGGACACATGCTGAATAATACCATTCAAGATATTCTGGTACGCCGTGCCCGCATGGAAGGCAAGAATGCCTGCTGGGTGCCGGGAACCGACCATGCTTCCATTGCCACCGAGGCCAAGGTGGTGAACAAGCTGGCCGCACAAGGCATCAAGAAAACTGACCTTACCCGCGACGAATTCCTGAAGCATGCCTGGGAATGGACGGACGAACACGGTGGCATCATCTTGAAGCAGCTCCGCAAGCTGGGCGCTTCCTGCGATTGGGATCGTACAGCTTTTACTATGGATGAGAAACGCAGTGAAAGCGTGCTCAAGGTCTTTGTCGACTTGTATAACAAAGGTCTGATTTACCGCGGTGTCCGTATGGTGAACTGGGACCCGAAGGCACTGACCGCCCTTAGTGATGAGGAAGTAATCTATAAGGAAGAGCACAGCAAGCTGTACTATCTGAAGTATATGGTAGAAGGTGACCCCGAAGGACGTTATGCAGTGGTTGCTACCACCCGTCCTGAAACCATCATGGGAGATACAGCCATGTGCATCAATCCGAATGACCCCAAGAATACCTGGTTGAAGGGTAAGAAGGTGATTGTGCCGTTGGTAGGACGCGTTATCCCGGTCATCGAGGACGATTATGTAGACATCGAGTTCGGTACAGGTTGCCTGAAGGTAACTCCTGCACACGATGTGAACGACTACATGCTGGGCGAGAAGTACAACCTGCCGAGCATCGACATCTTCAATGATAACGGAACGCTTAGTGAAGCTGCCGGCTTGTATATCGGTATGGACCGTTTCGATGTGCGCGAGCAGATTGAGAAGGACCTGGCTGCTGCCAGTCTGTTGGAGAAAGTGGAAGCCTATACCAACAAGGTCGGTTTCTCCGAACGTACCAACGTGCCCATCGAGCCGAAGCTCTCCATGCAGTGGTTCCTCAAGATGCAGCACTTTGCCGATATGGCTCTGCCTCCGGTAATGAATGATGACTTGAAGTTCTACCCTGCCAAATATAAGAATACGTACAAGAACTGGTTGGAAAATATCAAGGACTGGTGTATCAGCCGCCAGTTGTGGTGGGGGCATCGCATTCCTGCTTATTTTTTGCCGGAAGGTGGTTATGTAGTGGCTGCCACTCCCGAAGAAGCCTTGGCATTGGCAAAAGAGAAAACAGGTAATGCCGGTCTTAAACTGGAAGACCTTCGTCAGGATGAAGACTGTCTGGATACTTGGTTCTCTTCCTGGCTGTGGCCTATTTCTTTGTTTGACGGTATCAACAATCCGGGCAATGAGGAAATCAGCTACTATTATCCTACCAGCGACTTGGTGACCGGTCCGGACATTATCTTCTTCTGGGTAGCCCGTATGATTATGGCAGGTTATGAATATGAAGGAAAGATGCCGTTCAAGAACGTTTACTTTACGGGTATTGTCCGCGACAAGCTGGGACGTAAGATGTCCAAGTCGTTGGGTAACTCTCCCGATCCATTGGACTTGATAGAGAAGTACGGTGCCGACGGTGTGCGTATGGGCATGATGCTTGCAGCTCCTGCCGGAAACGACATACTCTTTGATGATGCGCTGTGTGAGCAAGGACGTAACTTCTGTAATAAGATATGGAATGCTTTCCGCTTGGTAAAAGGTTGGAGAGTGGACGACCAGAAACCGGTTCCCGAGGCATCGCGCCTGGCTGCTGACTGGTTTGAATCCAAACAGAATGAAGTGGCTGCCGAAGTGGCTGACCTTTTCAGCAAATATCGTTTGAGTGAAGCTTTGATGGCTGTCTACAAACTGTTCTGGGATGAGTTCTCTTCCTGGTATCTGGAAATCATCAAGCCTGCTTACGGTGAAGGCATTCCGAGTAGTATCCATGACTGTACCCTGCGTTTCTTTGATAACCTGTTGCACTTGTTGCATCCCTTTATGCCGTTTATCACTGAGGAAATCTGGCAACACCTCTACCGTACAGAAGAGGAGATTGAAGAAAGACAAGCCAGCTTGATGGTGGATAGGATAACGATAGACACTGTGGCAGACAAGGAGTTGCTTGTCCGCTTTGAAACGGTGAAAGAGGTTATCAGTAATATCCGTTCCATCCGTTTGCAGAAGAACATTGCCCAAAAGGAAGCGCTTGAGTTGCAGGTTATCGGCGAGAATCCGGTTGCGGCATTCAATGCGGTTGTTATGAAGATGTGTAACCTCTCGTCCGTCAATGTAGTGGAGAATAAGGCCGACGGCGCTGCCTCCTTCATGGTGGGTACCACGGAATATGCCGTACCTCTGGGCAATATGATTGACGTGGAAGCTGAGATAGCCCGTATGGAGGCTGAACTGAAGCACAAGGAAGGATTCCTGCAGGGCGTGCTGAAGAAGCTGGGTAACGAGAAGTTTGTGAACAACGCTCCTGCCACAGTGCTTGAGATGGAACGCAAGAAGCAGGCAGATGCCGAGAGTATCATCAAGTCTCTCAAGGAAAGTATTGCTGCATTGAAAAAAGCATAATCTGCCATAGCATAAAAAGAAGCTGTCTTAAATATAGAACTGATATATTTAAGACAGCTTCTTTTTTAAGGATATGGATTAAGGTTGTCTGAACAGTTCTGCCACGCACCACAGCAGGCGTGCGGTAGTGTGAGTCCAAATTTCCTTATAGGTACAGTTGTTCTGCATCGGGAAGTAGGGTTCGTCCTCATTTTCGAATGTTTCGATTCCTACGGGCACGGCTCCCACAACATTTCCGGCGTATGCCCCGTAAAGCGGCGGATAGTCATATCCGTCTCCATAAACGGTACTCATGGCAAACGGGTTGTAGCCTAATATGTATTCTACCTGGCGGGTTGCAATATCCCTTAACGCTTTGTCGTTGAATAGGCGTGCAAGAATAAAGGCAGCTTTGGCTTTGCCCATGACAACAGCGTGGAATCCCCTGAACTGATAGGCGACGGGGAAACGGCGCAGATAGAAATCCTTCGAGAGAGGGATGCCGTTGCGCACTTGTGCATTGTATTCTTCCAGGCTGGGAAGCCCTACCTGCTCTCCTTCGTGGTACAGATTCTTATAATCGGTATTATCCACCTCGTATACGGCGCTTGGCAGTATGCCGTACGGCTCAATCAGTTGTGAAATCCCGCGTAGATAGTCTGCATAGGCTTCACAGGATGCCTTCCACAACGGGACGTCCGGATGGGTAGGGGCATCTGTCAGTAGCATCGAGAGTCCTTCGGCCATCAAGTGCTCTTGGCTTTGGTGATAATAGGCCAGAATACGTTTTTTCCGGGAAGATTCATAGAAGAAACCTCGTAGGGGGATTTTCCAGTCGGTACGCTTTTCCAACTGTTGGCCCGCCATGACGGTACGTGCCAGCCGGGTTGCCCAGTCCAGATAGTAAACATCTTGTGTAAGGCGGTACAAACGCATGGCTGTGACGGTGGCAAGGGCATAAAGTTCGGTTTCGTTCTGTTCCGTCCTTTGCGTATCCAGCAGGTCGATGGCGAATTGGAAGTCCTCAATGGCACTGTTCCGGCACCACCGTGCAAACACTGGGTCTTTCTTTTCAAAATGAGGGGCGGCGAGTGCGCAACTGGAAGCGGCTTTCAGATTGTCCGTAGGCGTATTTCGTGCTTCTGTCTGCATGTCGTCTTTGTCGCCACGGATATTCTTTGTCCAAATGCCGATAATCAGTCCGCCCAGTCGGTAGCCGTCACCGAAGCGGGTACGCAGAATCCAGTTCACTCCCCAGCGTGCCTCTTCCAACAGGCGTTCGTAGAAGATACTGTCTTTGCCTTGTACGGCACCGGCCATTTCGAGGAAGGCGATGCACGATTCGGCTGTATTTCCCGTTCCTTGAGTCAGGTCGGCTGCATCGTGCCATCCTCCGGCAATGTTCATGCTCCGTCCGTCGGGATGATAGGCGAATACATCCTGATGGCATTCCTGATGAATGCCGGGCTGGTCGAAACCGCAACGTTCGGAAAAGAAGAAGTTCAGCGTGTGCCAGGCGGTAGACAGGTAGGCATCATTTCCGATGGGGAAAGGCTTTGATTGTACATCACCGATGGAGAGGAAGTATTGTCCGGGCGTATTGAAACTGCTGAAGTCCAGCACAAGAAATCCTTTGTCCTGCTTCTTGTCTTGATTCAGAGGACTGGCCTTACCTTGATAAACGGTTTGTCCCGTGGCGGCATCGTGTAGGCTGAAAGTCCTTTCCGGTACGTGCTGCACCAAAGCCTGCTTGCGTGCTCCCGGCTTGTATCCGCTGTGGCAGTAGGCCATTGCGTCTTTTCGCAGGTCGAATCCCCGGCTGTTTTCCGCTTCTACCTTTTCGATGCGCATGTCATCTATGTATAGGCTCATGTGTTCGCTGGCTCCTGCAGGAGCACCTGCCAGCATGATGTTTACCGAAAAGCCGGTGACACAATCACGGTATAGGTCCGGTATTTCCCATATGATGTGCTGCCATTTGTTGGGATAGACAGTCTCGAAGTGTTGTCCTTCAAAGCGTCCGGGAGTCGGCATGATTTTCTCCCCTTCATTGTATAGGGTGAATCCGGCAAAGGTCAGATAAACGCCCGGTGCATCCACATATACCCAAACGGAAAAGCGGTTGTATTCCCGCAAGTCTTCCCGGTCGAGGGGACGGATAATCTCCGGGGTGGCGTAATTCCGGTTTGTTGGATTCTTCTTGCCCAGGGAGGCAGGAGTGTCCAGGCGGACACTTCCTTTGCCTGAGACAGTGACTTTACGGTCTACATGTATGGTTCCGGGTCCGGTGTGGCGCAGAGCGCCGAAATCTTCGGCCAGAGGGAGTACCCTGCTTTTCAATACCTCTTTCTTTTCCCACCGCGTCAGTCCGGCGTGTGCGGGATTAGCTTTCATTATGCGGTGCACATGATTGCTTTGCTGTAATTGTTTCTCCAGTTCCGTATCGGGTTTCCACGGAGCTTGTGCTTGTGCCTGCATGCAGCAGCATGCCAGCAGCAGTGTTCGGATGATGTATTTCATGGTATTCAGTGTTTGGTTTTAGGGTAAGCATGAAAAGGAGCCTTGAACTCCGGACGTAATGTATAAGTATCCTTCAGTGGGAAATCTGCGGGAACTTCTTGGGTGACGGCGCCGGTGGCAGCCCATTCGCATCCCCGGAGTAAAGTCACCTGGAAACCGGTGCAGCGCATGGAGTAAGTCATGTTCGGGTCGTTGCCGCAGTGCCCCAGGAGGTCGACGAATATGCGCCCTTTCCCGTAGCTTACTGTCCACATCAACGGTTCATGCCGTCCGCGTTCGTAGGCGGTTGCCAATATTTCCATGTTTCTTACCGGACCGCGTAGGCGGGTATATATCTCGTCCTTGAAGTGTTTCCATTGAGGAGGCAATCCTTGCAGGATAGGATGATGGGGGGCGCGGTGTTCTATGACGGTTTCGTGCTGCAAGCCGTGGTAGCCGGCATACCCCGGAGAGTAGTCGTAGACGTATTGTCCGTCTTTCCAGTACAGATACGGACCGTCCTTTTCGTTGCGTCCGTCCCAGGCCCCCATGCCTATTATCTCGTTGTATTCTTTCCAGTCGGCCATCGGGACGACGGAAGAATGTATCACTACCACACCGCCTCCATCGGCAACGTATTTCTCGAAATTCTTGCGTACGGGCTCTGTCCATGTAGCTCCGCCGTAGTTGATGACGATTAAATCATATTGGTGGAAATCGGGTTTGAAGGTGGCGATGTCTCCACCAAAGTCGGGTGTAAAGGCAAAGTCCACTTTAAACATTCCGCTGTTTTCCAATATCTGCTTCATGGCTTCGCAGGCGCCTTGCCAGTAATGGCTGCCGTCCTGCCCGGCTATCATCATGGTTTTGATTACTTTCTTTTGCTGTGCGTGTGTGTGCGAGGCAGCTCCTATATAAATAAGGAGTACCAGGATAAGTGTCAGTCTTGTTTTCATTTTCCGGAAGATTTAAAGTTTTTGCCAGTAGGGTTCCATTCTATACGGTCGTAGCAGCGTGTGGTGCGCAGATTGTAACCTTGTTCGTCTACGCTGAACTTTCCGTCTTTGAAGTAGGATATGTAGAGCTCGGAGATGCCGTCCTTGTTGCGGTCTTCTACAAGGAGATTGTACTTGTCGGTGACATAAATCTCGTCGGAAATGTATTGTACTTCTTTGGTATAGTTGTCTACGATTGCATAGTAGGCCTTGAAAAGGTCGAAAGTGGGGTAGTGTCCGTTGTCACGTCCGAAAAGCATTACTTCTTCAAGGGCATCGTCCCCGTCCATATTGGCAAATACGGATTGCTGAAAGGAAAATCCCGGTTTTTGTACTTGTGGAGGAATATTGTCCCATCCTTCCTGATGGGCTGTCACTGAAAATTGCGCTTGTGCATGGATGACGTACACCAGCGCCGACAATAGGATAATCAGTTTTCTCATTGCGTGCATTTTGAGGTTATGATAATAATAGGGTTACTTCTTGCTTATATGACCGGTGGCCCGGAGTTTTCCCTAACTTTTTTTAGAATAATTAATGAATACGGGATGTATAGGGACTTAGTGCCTCTCCCATCAAGACTGAACCGGTCTGACCCGTATACTGAGAGGTCATAACATCCGCATCCTTTCCATTAAAACACCCGGATGTTTTTGGGTAATACATCCGGGTGTTTTGGGTGAAAACATCCCCATGTATTGGGGTAAAACATCCGGATGTTTTGACCTCTCAGTCCTATACTCTTTAGGGCTAAGTCCCGGTGTGTAGCCGGCAAGGTATAGGGGACGTTCTGCTTGTGTATGGTCTTAATGCGAGGTGAGCAGGTGCATCAATATCAGTGGCAGATAATCTTTCAGCTTGACCCTTAATATCTTCAAAGCCTGCTGAATGCGGTAGTCTACCGTTTTGGGGGAAACGTTGAGTAGTTCGGCAGCTTCCTTGTAACTCAGATTCTGGAAACGATGCATGATGAAAGCTTCCCTATAAGTAGGCGGCAGTTCGTTGATGGCCCTTTGTATATGCTTGCTTAATTCGTTGATTTGATAGATATCCACCTCCTGCAGCATGGTGAACATTCGTTCATAGTAAGCGGTGTCTGCCCGTTGCTTCACTTCATTTTGGGCAATCCGGGTCATGCAACGATGGTAGACAGCCTTGAACAGATATTGCTTGAGCGAATATTCGACAATGGGTCTTTCGCGGTTTTCCCAAAGCCATAGCATGACGTCCTGAACAATCTCTTCTGCATCTTCCAGCCGGACAAAACGATAGCAGTAGGTGCAGAGCACAGAATAGTACTTTTGAAATAACACATCAAAAGCACTTCTATCTCCTTTTTGTATGGCGGATAATAAAGATGTATCTTCTAATGGTTTGTTTCTCATTGGGTGTGGGGGTTCATTATTGTTGGGCAAAAATAGCTTTTTTTTCCATTATAATCTATGTGTATAAAATATTTTTAGCTTTTTGTTTAGGAGTTCTTTTCACCCGTTTGTCTTTAGATTAAAGCTAGCAATAAAAATTATGGTAAAAAGAGAGGGAATGGAGAACCTGCTTCTCAGCTATTATGAAGGAGAGACAACGGAGGATGAAACTGCTCTGGTAGAGGAGTGGCTGGAAGCATCGGAAGAGAACCGCAGGACAGCCCGCCAGGTTCAGACACTCGGCCTGGCGGCGGACATGGCGCAGATTTCATCCAGGCTGGATGTAAAGAAGGCCTTGGAGGATGTACATCGTAAGATGAAACAGAAAAAGGTCAATAGGTATCAGGTATTATTTAGAGGGATGCAACGGGCGGCCGCCATTTTATTCATCCCTTTGATGGTATCGTGGTCTATCCTTTATTGGGACAAGGATAAAGAAGAGATACATATGATGGAAGTCAGGACAAATCCGGGAATGACTACTTCTGTCGAATTGCCGGATGGAACGGAAGTCGTTCTGAATTCGTCGTCGTCGTTGCGTTATCCTTCCCGGTTTGCCGATGATAAAAGGGAAGTGAAGTTGGTGGGTGAAGCATTCTTTTCTGTCGCAAAAGATGAAAAGAAGTTCATTGTCGGCACGCTGAACAATTCCAAGATAGTGGTACATGGAACGGAGTTCAACGTAGAGGCTTACAAAGGGAGCAGGACGGTACAGACCACTTTGGTTTCGGGTAAAGTCAGTTTCTCCTATGTGAATAACGGCAGGAGGAATAATGTAATGATGATACCGGGGCAAAAGGTTATTTATGATATAGTGCGGGAAAAGGTCGTTGTGAAAGAAGTCAATGTAGACGTGGAAACATGTTGGAAGGACGGACGTTTGATTTTCAGGAATACTCCGTTTGAAGATATATTGAAGAGTCTGAGCAAAAGGTATAATGTGGAATTCATTCTGAAAAAGGCTTCATTGAAGCAGAATTCCTTTACGGCTACATTTACCAAACAACGTTTGGAGCGAATATTGGAGCACTTCCGAATCTCCTCGAATATTCATTTCAAGTTTGTTGAAGATGGTGATGTGAATGCCGAGAGACAGGTAATAGAAGTTTATTAACCCTTTAAAAAGTAGTATGATGAAACACAAGTCCGTTTAGAAAAACATGCAGGAAAATGTTGGCGCATTTTCCTGCATGAAACACAGTAACTTTTAAATATCTGTTTGGCGACAGATAAAGTAACTTTATTTTTTCACTAGAAATCAATACAAAATTATGAAAAAACACTATTGTATCCAATCATTTAGGGCAAAAAGTGTCCTGATGAGATGCATGAAAAAAATTCCTCTTGCTATGAGATGCACATTATTTATGTTGTTTTGTTTGGTTGGTATGACTTTTGCCAATGATAGTTATGCTCAAAAAACAATGGTAAGCCTTGCGCTTGAAGACAGAACGGTCGATGAAGTATTGACGGAATTGGAGCAGGGCACCGAATTCGTATTCTTCTACAACAACAAACAAGTTGATGTAAATCGTCGTGTATCGGTTCAGGTAAATAACAAAACTATATTCAAGGTTTTGAACGATATGTTCAAAGGAACCAATATAGGCTATAAGGTGTTGGACCGTAATATAATCCTTTATGATAAGGCTGTAGGAGCCGAGGAAGTACAGGCTACTATGCAGGCGATCACCGTAAAAGGTACTGTGGCTGATGCAACGGGTGAACCGATTATCGGTGCCAGTATTTTGGTGAAAGGTACCAGCAACGGTGTGATTACCGACATTGATGGTAACTTTACACTGAGCAATGTGGCTCCGACTGCTACTCTTCTTGTAAGTTATGTAGGTTATAAGACTCAAGAAATCCGTGTAGATGGTAAGACTTCTTTCAACATTGTATTGGCAGAAGATGCCGAAGTGTTGGATGAGGTTGTCGTTGTGGGTTATGGTGTTCAGAAGAAGCAGTCATTGACGGGTGCTGTAACAGCGATTACTTCTGAAACTATTCAGACCACTAAGAGTGAGAACCTTATCAATAATATCCAAGGTAAGATGCCGGGTCTTATGATTCGTCAGAAAACGGGTGAACCGGGTACCTTCGATAACATGATCAGTATTCGTGGTGGTGGTGAACCGTTGATCGTAATCGACGGTGTAACACGTGAATATGAAGAGTTTGCCCAACTTAACTCTGAAGATATCGAGAATATCTCTATCTTGAAAGATGCTTCGGCTGCTATTTATGGTATGAACTCGGCTAACGGTGTTATCATTGTTACTACCAAGCAAGGTGCTTCCGAAAAGACACGTGTTTCTTACTCCGGTTTGTTCGGTATTAAGCATGCTACCGGTATGGAAGAAACTGTAGACGCTTATACATTCCGTATGATGGAAAACGAAATGAGCCGCAACGGTAAGAAGGCTGAAGTTTATTCACAAGACATTCTGGATAAATATAAGAATGGTGTAGAAGGTTATCGTGATTGGGACTGGATTGATATGTATATGAACAAGCAGGCCTTCGCTACGAACCATACTCTTTCTATTCGTGGTGGTAATGAAAAGGTGAAATACTTTGTAAGTGCCGGTTACAACCGCGATAACGGTTTGTTGAAAAACAATGTGCAGTATTACGAACGTTTCACTTTCCGTTCAAACTTGACAGCCGAGTTGGCTAAGGGATTGACCATGAACGTTAAAGTGGCCGGTCGTTGGGACCAAACACAGCGTCCGAGAGAAGACTTTATGTGGACTTTCAAGACTTTGTTGGTAAATGACCGTGGTGTAGGTCCTTACGCTATGGGGTCTACAAACCACTATTCTGATATTGCTCCCGAAAGTAAGAATCCGGCAGCTTTGGTTGACCCGAATGTAGACGGATATCGTCGTAATCGTGGTGTGAACTACTCCGCAGACTTCGATTTGACTTGGAGAGTTCCTTTCGTACAGGGTTTGAGCTTAGGTATCTTGGGTTCTTTCAATGGTAACAACCGCAACAACTCAGAATTGCAGAAATCTTATCAGTTGTACGACTACTTCACTGACCAGCCGACTAAGACTTTTGGTGAAAACCGTTATCAGAACACAATGGGTATTTTCCAAAGACTTTATGGACGTGCACAGGTGAACTATGCAAATAGCTTTGGCAACCACAACATTAGTGCTACCGGAGTTGTCGAACTGTCAGGTAGCCGTTACGATGAATTGTATGGACGTCGTTTGTATGACGGTTATTTCACGAACGACATTTTGAATCAGGCTGATGCCAGTACAGCAACCAATAGCGGTTACCGCAGAGAAACTCGTCTGGCTGCATATTTGGTACGTGCCAACTATGATTATGCTGGCAAATATTTGTTGGAAGTTGTAGGACGTTACGACGGTTCTTATCGTTATGCTCCTGGACATCGTTGGGCTTTCTTCCCCTCGGTAAGTGCCGGTTGGCGTATGTCTGAAGAGAAATTCATCAAAGAGGGTCTGCCGTTTGTTTCTAACTTGAAACTCCGTGCTTCTTACGGAAAGAGTGGATACGATGCCGGTGATCCGTTCCAATACGTGGCTGCATATACACAAGGTGAAAAAGGTTATGTATTTAATGATAAGCTGACCATGGGTATGGTTGCTCCGGGTGTGGTTCTTGATAATCTGTCATGGGTTGTAACCAAGACTGCTAACATCGGTGTGGACTTTGATTTGTGGAATGGTAAATTGTTCGGTACTGTCGAAGTTTATCGTCGTGTCAACGATGGTATCTTGGCAAGCCGCATCATGGATATTCCGAATACATTCGGTGCCAGCTTCCCGAAAGAAAACATTAACTCGGAAGAAAACACCGGTTTTGAAATTGAACTCGGAACACGCGGTAAGATTGGTAAGGACTTTGGTTATACCATCAGTGCCAACTACTCGTTCACTCGTTACAAATTCTTGGATGTAGAACACAATCCTTACCAAAGTTCAATGGACCGCTTCTTGAATGGTCATGATAATCGTACCATCGGCGGTATGTGGGATCACTCAGGTGGTGGTATGTGGATTCAGAAGACAGACGGCCAGTTCCAGAATATTTCCGAATTTGAAAGAGCACCTCTGTATGGTGGCAGCAATGGTAACTCCATGATGCTTCCCGGTGCATTCCGTATTATTGACCGCAATGGTGACGGTGTAATTGGTTATGAAGACCAGTTGCCTGAATCACGTCGTGCAGGAGCCAATCCTCCTTACCAGTTTGGTATGAACTTGGGATTCACTTACAAGAACTTCGACCTGAACATTCTGTTGCAGGGTGCTGCCGGTTATGTAATCGGTTATGCTAATGATGACGTATTCGGTTACGGTTCGAAGACTAACCCGACTTTGATGAAGAAGTATATGGACCGTTGGCATACAGCTAACGTTACTGATGACCCCTACAATCCTGCTACTCAATGGGTATCTGGTAAGTTCCCCGCTTTGCGTCGTGACTTCGTCGGTACACAGGATAATGGTAACAGCTGGGGTGTAGGTGCTATTCCTTTCTGGAATCCGAATGCTACTTACTTGCGTTTGAAGAGCTTGGAATTGGGTTACACACTTCCGAAGAATCTTACTCGTAAGGTGGGTATCAGCGACCTGCGTGTCTTTGTAAATGGTTTCAACCTCTTGACATTCTGTAACTCTTTGTTGAAAGATGCAGACCCCGAACGTGAAGAACGCGACTGGGGTGCCAGCTTGGCTTATCCGTTGATGAAATCATATAATATTGGTTTGAATATTAATTTTTAATACTTAGATTATTATGAAGAAAAACATATTATCCGCTCTGGCCCTATGTGCGGTTGTAGGACTTTCAAGTTGCGATAGCTTCTTGGAATTGGAGCCGCTTGATAAAGTGTCCGGCGACAAACTGACTGAAACTGATGGTGGTATGAAGGCTTTATTGGCTACTGTTTATGCCGCAGTCCCTATGGAAGATTTTGTATTCCGTCCCTACACAGGTTTCAATGCCCGTAACTATGACGGTGTAAACGGTGCTTCCAACATTGCTTTCCTTTCTGATGAAGCTGCCCGTAGTGAAGGTGGTGGCGGTATTACAGAAGGTTTCGATTATTGGCCTTATGATGAGATTCGTCAGGTGAATATCTTTATAGAAACTGTGACATCTTCACAAGAAAAAGGGCTTTTGAGTCAAGCAGATGCTACTCGTATGATTGCTGAGGCTCGCTTTGCCCGTGCTTACATCTATTTTGGTTTGGTGAAGCGTTACGGTGGTGTGCCTATCATTAACCGCGTGCAAGATGGTGATTATGTGCCGGGTGATTCAGAAGCTTTGAGAGTGCCGCGTAGTACAGAATCAGACACTTGGAAATTCGTTATTAACGAGTTTGGCGAAGCTGCAAAGGATCTTCCTGTTGCTCGTGACGGTTATCGTTTCACAAAATGGGGCGCATTGGGTATGAAGTCGCGTGCGGCATTGTTCGCTGCTTCTTTGGCCAAATATTGGGACAAGGCTCCGTTGGCAGGTGAAGCTGTTAATCAGAAATTGGTTGGTTTAAGCAAAGGCGAAGCTGATTATTTCTATGGTGAATGTATTGCTGCTTCAGATGAAATTCTGAATAATTATGGTGGTGCATTGTATGGAGCCAATCCGGGTAGCATAGACGAAGCTCGTCAAAATTTCCAAAAGCTCTTTATACAGTCTACTCCGGTAGATGAAGTGTTGCTGTCTCGTGGCTATGTAGATGGTTCGACTAATAACAACCGTTCAGGTCATGGTTGGTCTTTGTATTACAGCTTGGCACAGGTAAATCCGGGTGCTTTGCGTTACGGACGTTTCAGCCCTACGCTTGATTTGGTCGATTTGTTCGAAGATTATACCGATGATGGTACAGGTAAGAGTGCTCCTATCAAGACTCGTGCAGATGGCAATGAAGCCAATGTACCTAATGTTCAGTTGGAAGGTAATGTGAAGTCTACCGATCCTTACATTCAATATAGCAGCTTGTCTGAACCTTTCTTGAATAAGGATGCACGTCTGCAAGCCAGTGTCATCATTCCCGGATCAAGCTATGCCAGTGTACCTATCTTGATGCAAGGTGGTTTGGTAGAAACTTCAGGAAAAGTCGTTGTTTATAACAACTCTTCTGCTCAGGGTAAAGATGGAAAGACTTACTTTGCTTTTGGTGCCGAAGGTACAAGTGGCTACTCTGGTTTCGGTAACATTGGTAACTCAGAAAATGGTAACTATACTACTACCGGTTTCTCGGTACGTAAGTATATGGAAGAAGAAAAATTCTCTTCTTTGTCCAGCCGTGATAACTCCATTACTACTCCGTTTATCGACATTCGTTTGGCAGAAATCTATTTGAACTATGCCGAGGCTGTAGTTGAAAGTGGTAAGGGCGATCAGAACAAGGCTGCTACCTTGCTGAATGCTCTCCGTCATCGTGCTGCTCATAAGGATAACATTCCTCTTACTTTGGAGAATGTATTGAAAGAGCGTCGTGTAGAATTGGCATTTGAAGGTAAACGTTTCTGGGATATGGTTCGTCGTCGCGACAACCACGTGTACTATAATGGTGGTATGCGTTCGGCTCTCGTTCCGATGATTGACTTGCGTACCGACACGCCTTCGTACATCTTTGTACGTGCAAACTTCCACGGAGATGAAAAACAGAACGGTCGTACCTTTGCTCCTCAGTCATACTATCGTGCTATTCCTGGAACAGCATCAAATGGCTTAGTTCAGAACCCTGGTTATTAATACTAAATTCTTAGAAGATTATGAAAAAAATATTGTTAATGATCTCATGCTGTTTGTTTGCATTGACATCTTGTGAAATTGATAACTATGAATCTCCCAATGCCTCTATTCATGGCTCTATTATTGATGAGAAGACAGGTGAGCTGGTTGGAATGGACGTTCAAGACGGAGGCGAACTGAAAGTTGTGGAGTTAGGTTTTGCCAACCCGCAGACTCAAAGCTGGAAAATTATGAATACGGGCGAATACCGCAACAATTTGGTTTTTGCCGCTACCTATGACATCCGTATGGAGAATAATAACTGCTATGCTTTCAAACAAGAAGGCGTGGTAGTGAAGAAGGGTGATAATACCTTGGATTTCAAGGTAACTCCTTACATCCGTATCAAGAACCCGAGAATTGAGAAGAATGGTAACCAGATTGTTGCTACTTTCTCATTGGAAGGTGGAAAGGGAAATGAAAAACTTTCGGATCTCCAATTGTTTGCTTTCTCTGATATGTGGGTAGGTAATATCGTGAAGTTCGGATTGAGCGGCGGCACAGACAAAATTGCATTTGATGAGCCTATAGCAATTGACCCGGCTAAGACTTATACGCTGACTATTGATGTGGCTGCTAACCAAAGTGCATTTAAATATACAGGAAAGAATTATTTCTTCCGTATTGGCGCCAAGGCAAGTATTCCTGATGTAGGTACAATACGTTATAATTACAGTCCGTTGGTTGAAATACCGTTTTAAACAAAAACTGTAACGATATAAACCTTATATTTGTGACATAATATACTTCTTGTTCTAAGAAGAATGTATATTTAACTGACAAAGGCGTTCTGTCCTTGGAAGAACAGAACGCCTTTATTGTATAATTATCTTAATAACAAATTATTATGAAAAGACTGACAACCAATCTTTTAATGCTTTTGTTGGGAATGCTCAGTATGCAACTTTATGCAGTGGAATTGAACTCCATCTACCCAATGAAACCGAATGATCCGGAAGCATTCTATTTCACTCCCGAGAACTATCCGATAAAGGCGGATGGAAAAATGGACGTGTCGGACGCTTTGCAGGCAGCCATTAATCAAGTGAAGAAAGAAAAGAATTTCGGTATTCTTTTTATACCTGAAGGCAAGTATAAAATCAGTAAGACTATTTATATTCCTACAGCCATTCGTTTGATTGGTTATGGAAAGAACCGTCCTGAATTTATTTTGGCTAAAAACTCTCCGGGATTTCAAGAAGAAGTACCAAGCGATAAGGGAAAAGCAAAATATATGTTCTGGTTTACAGGAGGTATGGTTAAAGAAGGTGAGAAACCCCGTGATGCCGGTGCCAGTACGTTCTACAGTGCCATGTCGAATATTAACTTGCGCATAGAAGACGGTAATCCGCATGCAGTGGCATTGCGTACTCACTTTGCACAGCATAGTTTTATCAATTATGTTGCAGTATATATCGGTAAGGGTAAAGCCGGTCTGTTCGATGTAGGTAATGAATTGGAAAACGTAGCTTTCTATGGAGGTGATTATGGTATCTATACGACAAAAGCTTCTCCGGGTTGGCCGGTAATGATGGTTGATTCTTATTTTGAGGGACAACGCATTGCAGCGCTTCGTTGCCAAGAGTCTGGTTTGGCAATGGTAAATCTGTATGCTAAGAATGTACCGGCTGTATTCGACATCGACCCTAATTATTGCGACAAGCTCTTTTTGGAAAACAGCTACTTTGAAAATGTAAGTGGTCCGGCTGTGGTAATTACCAATGAGAACAACAGCAATAATCAAATTACTTTCCGTAATGTATATTGTAAGAATGTGCCGGTTTTGGCTAAGTACACACGTAGCAATACAGATACAAAAGTTGCTCATAAAATCTATAAAGTGAAATCATACGACCACGGTCTGCAAATGGATAACCTGCTTGATATGCCGGAATATGAAACATTGGTTGAAGTTGAGCCGATACAGAAGATGCCGGTAGCTCAACGAATGGATATTCCTGCACTGCCTGCTATGGCAACGTGGGTGAATCTTCGCGAACTTGGTGCCAAGGGTGATGGAGAAACAGATGATACAAAGGCTATTCAAGAGGCTATTGATAAATACGATAACATCTATGTGCCTCAGGGCTGGTATCGCATTACTGAAACATTGAAGATGAAGCCCAATACCAAGTTGATTGGCTTGCATCCTTTTGGAACACAATTCAGATTGAACGAAAGTACTGCTGCATTTAGCGGCTTTGGTGGTCCGAAGGCAATGGTTGAATCGTCCGAAGGTGGTGCTAATATGCTGGTAGGTATCGGTATCAATACCGGTGGTTACAACTATCGTGCAGTAGGCGTGAAGTGGATGGCAAATGCCGATTCTTATATGAACGATGTGAAATTTGTAGGTGGACACGGTGGCTTGTGGAAACCGAAACCCGGTGTGGCTGAACCAAGAGGCTGGTGGGAAAGACCGGTTCGCATCAGCTCTCCCGATAATCCGGTAGCGGCTTCGGGCATGGACCTTGCTTGGGACAACCAGTATTGGAGTCTGTGGGTGACCAACAACGGTGGCGGCACCTTTAAAGACATCTGGACAGCAAGCACATATGCCACCAATGGTTTCTATGCCAACAATACTTCTACTCCGGGGCGTATCTATGCCATGTCCATCGAGCATCATGTAAGAAATGAAGTACGTTTCAACAAGGTGTCCAACTGGAAGGTGTATTGCATGCAAACCGAGGAAGAGAGCCGCGAAAGTACCGATTGCCAACCGATAGAGATGGACGACTGCAAAGATGTGACCTTTGCAAACTTGTATATGTTCCGCGTTATCCGTGTCAATGAACCGTATCACAGTTCTGTACGTATCCGCAATTGCGAGAACATCGCATTTCTGAACCTGCATAACTATTCTCAGATTAAATATACGAATAACATTGCAGTGTTCGATGTCAATAAAGACATTGACATCCGCCCGTGGGAACTTTCTCGCTTGATTGTAACCGGAAAAGAACCTCATCAGCAACCGTTAGGCAATGAAATAGGTAAGGTGAACCAATTGGCTTCCGATTTGGAATTTGCCGAAGGCATTGCGCGCGACAGTAAAGGTAACATTTACTTCTGCGACCATCGGATGCGTCGTATCTTTAAGTGGTCGGTAGAGACAAACAGCTTGTCGCTGCTGGCAGATTTCCCGTGGAAACCCTCCAACCTGGCTTTTGATTCAGAAGATAATCTATTGGTATTGTTCAGATATGATGCGCAGCCGGGATATCTGATTAATGGTAAGCCGGAGGAAATGCCGGTAATGCCTGATACAAAAGGTACTTCTTTCAGCGGATATGGTAATTCCGCATATACAATGAGAGTCTACTCCATTGACCCGGAAAATCCGGAAGAGACCATCAAACTGTTGCCGCGTGTTCCGATGGGTCAAGTGAAGAACGTGTATAAGGCTCTTTATCCTTCTAACCGTTGGAGAGACTTCCACGATTTCAATGCGGTGTCGGTCTATGTTCCTGAAATGTGCTTCCTGGCACCGGATGGAAAAACTATCATTCCTCATTATTTCGACTTGTCACGTAGTTCTTCCCTGCTGGAAGCCTATCCGGGAAAGCCTTTCTATACATCTGATGAATATGACCGCAGAATGGTGAAGATGGATGTGGCCAATGACGGCACGCTCTCCAACTTGAGCTATTTTGTGGAGCAGGGCGAATTTGGTTCTGCTGTAGATAAGGAAGGGAACTTGTATGTGGCTGACGGAGAAATATATGTATTTGATAAGGATGGCAAGAAGAAAGGGATGATTCGTGTTCCCGAACGTCCGTCCACATTACAGTTTGGCGGTAAGGATGGCAATACATTGTTTGTCACAGGCCGTTCCAAGTTCTTTGGTGTACGTATTAAATAAGGAAAATCCATATTAAAACAATCTGTGTAATGAGAAATTATCAAATAATGAGATACCTGCTGATAGTCTGTTGGATTATCGGTAATATGCCGTCCGGGTGGGCGGCAGAGGGTGGTTCCACCTATACGCAAAGACCGGACGATCCGGAAGCATTCTACTTTACCCCGGAGAATTACGGCTTCAAGGCTGATGGAAAGTCCGACGTGACCGATGCACTTCAAGAGGCAATCAATCAGGTGAAGCGCGAAAAGAACTTTGGGATACTGTTTCTGCCGGAAGGAAATTATCGTATTAGCAAGACGATTCAAATTCCCTCATCCATTCGGCTGATTGGTTATGGGAAGAAACGGCCGGTGATTTATTTGGGAGCCGATACACCCGGTTTCCAGACTACTCAAAATTATATGATATGGTTTACGGGAGGGCTGGCACAAGAGGGCAGGAAGCCTTCGGATGCCGGTGCAGGTACTTTCTATAGTGCGGTGTCCAATGTGGATTTCCGTATAGACAAAGGTAATCCTCAAGCCGTCGCCATTCGTGCGCATTTTGCCCAGCATGGATTTATCAATCATTGCGACATTCGGATTGGTTCGGGGAAAGCCGGCATGTATGATGTTGGCAATGAACTGGAAGACGTCAGGTTTTATGGCGGTGAATATGGGATAATTTCCTCCAGGACTTCTCCGGGATGGCCTATGATGATGGTCGATACTTACTTTGAGGGGCAGAGAAAGGCGGCTGTCTATTCAAAAGAGGTGGGGTTTGCCATCGTCAATATGCATGTGAAGAATACGCCCGTTGCCTTTGAAATGGCAGAGAATCTGGCAGACCGTCTTCATGTGGAGAATTCGTTGTGGGAGAATATTTCGGAAGCCGGTGTCAGGGTGAGCGTAGAGGGAAATACTTTTTCGCAATTGAATCTGGTGAATGTGGATTGCAGGAATGTTCCCGTACTGGTGGGCTATGCTCAAAGTGGAAAGAAAGTTGCCGGAAAAGCAAAAATGTACAGAGTCAAGGAGTTTACTTACGGTCTGGTGTATCAGGATTTGAATGATGCTTCTTCTTTCAGGGAAATATGTGAAATAGAGCCGGTGGCAAAACTGCCGGTTACACTTGGCAAGGACCTTCCGGTTCTTCCGGCAATGGAGACATGGGTCAATATCCGAGACTTAGGGGCAAAAGGTGATGGCGAGACTGATGATACGGAAGTTTTTGAGAAAGCTGTCTCTTTGCATAAAAACATCTATGTGCCCCAGGGTTGGTATCGCCTGACGAGAACGTTGAAGCTGTCTCCCGGTACTAAGCTGATTGGGCTGCATCCTTTTGGGACTCAATTTCTGTTGAAGGAAAGCGAGCCTGCATTCAGTGGTTTCGGCGTGCCTGTGCCTTTGGTTGAATCTTCCGAAGGCGGCGACGACGTACTGAATGGTATAGGTATTAATACCGGTGCGTATAATTACCGTGCTGTCGGCTGTAAATGGATGGCGGGTGAGCGTTCGTACTTGAATGATGTGAAGTTTGTAGGCGGGCACGGCACCTTGCGCAAACCGGCTCCGAATGCTTCCGGACAGTCGTCTTACCGCAGGGGCGAGCGTCGAATTAGTTCTCCGTCTTCTCCGGTCATGGAGACCGGTAAGGATATGGCTTGGGACAACCAGTATTGGAGTTTGTGGATTACAAACAATGGTGGCGGGACAATTAAGGATGTTTGGACAGCCAGTACGTATGCTGCCAGTGGGCTTTATATTAGCGAAACGAAGACTCCGGGACGTATTTATGCCATGTCTTTGGAGCATCATGTCCGTACTGAAGCCCGTTTCCATAATGTGGCCAACTGGAAAATTTATGCTTTCCAGTTTGAGGAAGAAGGTCGTGAAGGGCCTGATTGTTATATGGCAGAAATGTCCAACTGTCAAAATATCGAAATGGTAAATGTGTGGATGTATCGCGTAATCCGTGCCTTTATGCCGAAGAGGATAGGTTTCCGCATATGGGATTGCAAGAATATCACTTTCCGTAATATGCACAATTATACGCAGATATTACCAGTCATAGAGTTTCCTATATATGATATGAATAAGAAGTTGCCCGTTTATTCGTGGGACTTTGCCCGTCTCACTGTTTTGGGTAGCGAGAAGAGCCTTCGCCCTTCCTGCACGGTCATGGACAAGCCAGTGAAGCTGGCTACCGGTTTTGAACTAGCCTCCGGATCTACTACCGACAGTAAAGGAAATATCTACTTCTGTGAAAACCGTCTGAAGAAAATCTATAAATGGTCGGCAGACACGGAGCAGATTACTTTGATAGCCGATTATCCCTGGAAGCCTTTTACATTGACTACTGATACGCAAGACAATCTGCTGGTTATTTTCCGCTATGACCCTCAGCCGGGTTATCTGGTGAACGGCAAGCAGGAAACGGTAGTGCGCTTGCCGGATGATAATCCGATGTACAGTGGTTGGGGTAACAGTGGCTGGAGTGCTTGGGGGTATTCTTTTAATCCGGATAACGTGGATGCTACGATGAAGCCTATGCCACGTGTCGTTACAGCCGGTATGAAGAATATACAGAAAGTCATTCACCCTTCCAGTCGTTGGAGAGGTGACTTTGACAAGGTGGTTGCCAGTATGCCTGAGTATAGTTTTGTCGCTCCGGATGGCGTGACAATTATTCCGGATACCTATGATTTGGGACGTTCTTGTGCTTTGACTGTTACAGTTCCCGGTCAGTCAGAACCGGTTTATATTGTAAATGAGATGAATAAAACGACAGTACAACTTTCCGTTGGTGGGGATGGCCGTTTGACAGAACAAGGAATAATATGTCCTTATGGCCAATACAGTAATGTGACCGATGCTGACGGAAATGTCTATGTTGCTGATGGTGAAATATTTGTCTATGACAAATATGGTAAAGAGCAGAGACGTATTCAGATAGAAGAACGCCCGATTTCCTTGGCAATTGGTGGAAGGCAGAAGGATATGCTTTTTGTTACCACCTCAAGTTCTTTCTATGGAATTAAGATACGTTAGGTATTGTATAGGTAAAAAAGAATTAGCCCCTGCGGTCGTTTTATATCGCAGGGGCTAATTTATTATAAGAAGGTCTCTTCCTTATAGGCTGATTGTTTGGAATATTATTTTTCCAGCAGCTCTTTCAGAAAAGAATCCAGTTCCTCATCCAATCCTTTCAGTAGCTCTTCATTGACCAATAGAGTATCATCATCCATCAGCAACAGTTCTGCTATTGTTTCTCTATCATCATCCACCAGTACAAAAGAGAATGGTTTCAGAATAGTCAGCTTGTCGAACTTTCCTTCATTTTTCATGTTGCAGAGCAGTGAGGACAAGATACGCTCTACATTTTCGTAGAAATCATCCCCCTCGTATGTCATCCATTCTTCAATGGAAGTATTGGCAAGCTCTTCATCTTCATCATCAAAGATAGACAGTTCGCCCGAATTCTGATTCGGTTGCAGATGAATGTCTGTAACGATAGTCTGTTCGCAACCGCAGGTGTATTTGCCGATTGCTTTTTTAAGAGTGTCCTCCAAGAGTGCTAATGACGATTGACTGAGCTTCATAATAACTTTCTTTTCTTAATGGTTGTTCAAAGGTATAAAAAAAACGGTTATCTCTGCATCATTTGACTAAAAATCATCATCAAATCTGTTCATTTGCATGTTCAGGCGTGCCATTCCCTCTTTTCGTTTCTCCAATTCGTCTACATACATGCTGATAAAGATATAATAGGAGATGGTTCCATTATGTATTTCGCCTGTCTCTTTTTTGTCTGTCTTGCTTTTCTCACGGGCAAGGGTTTGCGCTTTTAATGCCCATTCCAAGGCAGTATCTATGCTGTCTTGCATTTCGTAGCCCAAAGCGGTGTTATAGGCTGCATACATTTTCTGTTTTCCTTTTTTTGTTTCGTAGGTCTGCTTCCAGAGCTCTACTGCTTTACTCCAATTTTCTTCTTTGGCATATACGGCTGCGTCACGCATATTTACAGAACCACCACTGAAGAGATAGCGGTTACTGGTTTTCCAATAGGGGAGTAGATGTCTTACCGGAACCGTTCCTGCAAATTCAGATGCTTGCTTCACCATGTCTTCTTCGCTGATGAGGCGGGAACGTACTGACGCTTCACCATTTCCTGCCTCTTCCCAGAAAATACTGTCATTGCTGTTGACGGTCACCATAGGACCTTTGCGGTTAGGTAAATATATTCTGACGGTAGGATATACCTTTACATCCACTGTGCCGAGGAACACACCCCAGTCGGGCATATAACTTATCTTGCGATTGGAACGCATTTGTATGTTTTCCAGGGCTATCAGGAAATCTACGTCCAAATTCTGTGTAAGTTCCAGTACTTCATCTCTCGATAATGTGCTTTCGCGGGGATTGATGTCTTTACTCCGGAGGGCAGAGTCGCATATCACAACCTCTTCAAAGTAGTTTTCGTTGGCAAGGGCCTCTGCAAGGGATTCGGTTGTTATTGCGGCGTCTCCATTGTAGTAGTTGGTGAGGCGTGCCACCTCATTCTCGCTTTTTTTCTGTTCTTCCTCACTGATGATGAGTTTGTTGTCCGGTACGTTTGGCATGTTGTTGACAACAGCCACACGTTTCAGTGTTGCCGGGAAACTGACTTCTGCCGGAAGCATATAATCAATGGACAGTTGTTCTACACTCTGGCAGCTGCCTAACAGCAGAGACCCCATCAATAACAGACAATAGTGATATTTGGTCATAGTCTTTGGTTTTGTTCTTTGGAGCAAAAGTACTCTTTTAGCTGAATATTCAAAAGCTGGAACGAATAAAAAATGTGATAATGTGGTAGGAGAAAAAGTGATAGGGTGATAAAAGATACCTGACGGTATCATCTTATCACCCTATCGCCTTATCATTTTATAGCTTTGCTTTATGCATTCCGTCCGTGGCAGTTTTTGTATTTCTTACCGCTTCCGCAAGGACAAGGATCATTGCGTCCTACGGTCTTCTCGGCACGGATAGGTTCGCGTCTTGGTTGTTCACGTGTATCTTGTGCCGCAGCGGCCTGCTGGTTCGGGTCATTCAAATCAACCTTCTGTTCGCGATACTTGCTCATATCCTGGCGTTGTTCCGGAGCAGCCTGGCGCACCTCTACTTGGCGGGGAGCCTGGGGAGCCTCAGGGGCTTCAGCCGGAGCCTCTTGTACCGGGATTTGTCCACGCATTAAGATAGAGATAGTCTGATTATTAATCTTATTCACCATGGCATCAAACAAGTTCACAGATTCCAGCTTGTAAATCAGCAGCGGGTCTTTCTGCTCGTAACTTGCATTCTGCACGGAGTGTTTCAGCTCGTCCAGCTCGCGCAGGTTTTCTTTCCATGCTTCGTCGATGACGTGCAGCAAGATGGATTTCTCGAATGACTTCACCACCTCCTTACATTCTGTCTCATAAGCTCTCTTCAGGTTGCAGGAGATGTTGTACATACGTTTTCCGTCTGTGATGGGGATAAGTATGTTTTCGTACATGTGTCCCTGCGTTTCGTATACTTGTTTGATGACCGGATAGGCTATCTGTGCCATACGTTCTGTCTTGCGTTTGAAGAGTTCCATGGCAGCGTCAAAAGTTCTGTCTGCCAGTTTTTCTTTCTTCTCATTACGGAATTCCTCTTCGGTGAAAGGTACTTCCATGGCAAGTGTCTGGAGCACATCCATCTTGCAGTTTTCGTAGTCGGGCGCTTCAATGGCATTGGCACAACGGTCCCAAATCATGTTCACGATATCCATGCCGATACGTTCGCCCATCAAAGCGTGGCGGCGTTTGGTGTAGACTACTGTACGTTGCTTGTTCATCACGTCGTCATATTCCAACAGACGCTTACGGATGCCGAAGTTGTTTTCCTCAACTTTCTTTTGCGCACGTTCAATGGATTTGGAAATCATGCCGTGTTCAATCATTTCACCTTCTTTGAAACCCAGTTTGTCCATTACACTGGCAATGCGGTCACTGGAGAACAAACGCATCAGGTCATCTTCCAAAGATACGAAGAATACAGAAGAACCCGGGTCGCCTTGACGTCCTGCACGACCACGTAACTGACGGTCCACACGGCGTGATTCGTGGCGTTCTGTACCGATGATGGCAAGACCGCCTGCAGCTTTCACTTCCGGACTCAGCTTGATGTCGGTACCACGGCCGGCCATATTGGTAGCGATGGTTACAGCACATTTCAAACCGGCAGTAGCCACAATATCCGCTTCCTTCTGATGCAGTTTGGCATTCAATACACTATGTTCAATCTTACGCATGGTAAGCATTTTGCTCAACATTTCAGAGATTTCAACAGAAGTGGTACCCACCAGTACGGGGCGTCCTGCTGCCACCATTTTTTCTATCTCTTCGATGACTGCTTTATATTTTTCACGTTTTGTCTTGTAAACGCGGTCATTCATGTCATTACGGGCAATGGGGCGGTTAGTCGGAATAACCACTACATCCAGTTTGTAGATGTCCCACAACTCGCCGGCTTCTGTTTCTGCCGTACCGGTCATACCGGATAGTTTGTGGTACATACGGAAATAGTTCTGTAATGTAATGGTGGCAAAAGTCTGGGTGGCAGCTTCTACTTTCACGCCTTCTTTGGCTTCGATGGCTTGGTGCAAACCGTCAGAATAACGACGTCCTTCCATGATACGTCCCGTCTGCTCATCCACAATCTTCACTTGGCCGTCAATTACCACATATTCGTCATCTTTCTCGAACATGGTGTATGCCTTCAACAGTTGGTTGATGGTATGCACACGTTCGCTTTTGATGGCATAGTTGGTCATCAGGGCATCCTTCTTTTCAAGGCGCTGTTCGTCTGTCAGCTCTGTTTCGTTTTCCAAGGCAGAGAGTTGCGCTGTGATATCGGGGAGTACGAAGAAAGTGGGGTCCTCTACATTGCTACTAATCAAGTCTACGCCCTTGTCCGTCAAATCCACGCTGTTCATTTTCTCTTCGATAACGAAGTACAGCGGGTCAGTCACCTCGTGCATGCGCTTGTTGTTCTGCTCCATGTAGATTTCTTCGGTCTTCAGCATACCGGCCTTGATGCCTTGTTCGCTGAGGAACTTGATGAGTGCCTTGTTCTTGGGCAGGCACTTGTGACTGCGGTACAAAGCGAGGAAGCCTTCTTCCTGGTCTTTCTTATCGTTTGATGCAATCAGGCGCTTGGCATCGGCCAGGTATTGGGTAGCCAGTTTTTTCTGAGCTTCTACCAGACGTTCCACTTGCGGGCGGAGCTGTTCGAAGAGTTGGTCATCGCCTTTGGGAACCGGTCCGGAGATAATCAGCGGAGTACGGGCATCATCAATCAATACTGAGTCCACCTCATCGACAATGGCATAATTATGTTGGCGTTGTACCAGGTCTTTGGGGCTGATAGCCATGTTGTCACGCAGGTAGTCGAAACCGAATTCATTGTTTGTACCGAACGTGATATCTGCCAGATAAGCTTTGCGACGGGCATCAGAGTTGGGCTGGTGCTTGTCGATGCAATCTACACTCAAACCGTGGAACATGTAAAGAGGACCCATCCATTCGGAGTCACGTTTTGCCAGATAGTCGTTCACTGTTACCACGTGCACGCCGTTACCAGTCAGGGCATTGAGGAATACCGGTAGGGTAGCTACCAATGTCTTACCTTCACCGGTTGCCATTTCGGCAATCTTACCTTTATGTAGAACCACACCACCGAATAGCTGTACATCATAATGTACCATGTTCCATACAGTATCGTTACCACCTGCTATCCAATGGTTCTGGTAGATGGCTTTATCGCCTTCGATGCGTACAAAGTCTTTAGTGGCAGCCAGTTGGCGGTCAAAATCGGTAGCTGTAACCACTATTTCTTCATTTTCAGAGAATCGTTTGGCTGTTTCCTTTACAATAGAGAAAGCGGTGGGTAATACTTCGTCCAGCGCTTTTTCATAAATCTCCAATATCTCTTTCTCGATTTTGTCGATTTGGTTGAAGAGGTCTTCGCGTTTTTCCAGTTCGGTATCTTCAACGCTGGCTTTCAGTTCTTCCACTTTGGCGCGTTGTTCGGCTGCCGAATCGTGGATGTAGGCTTTCAGTTCTTCTGTCTTGGCGCGTAGGGCGTCGTTGTCGAGTTTGGCTACTTCCGGGTAAGCGGCTTTGATTTTCTCCACCCACGGTTGTATTTCTTTCATGTCGCGTGTGGATTTGTTGCCGAAAATCGAGCTTAAAAATTCATTAAATCCCATTATATATTTGTTTTTATTATTATTGCTGAGTTAGTTGAGCGTGCAAAGTTACTGATTTCTATACAGATTATCCAGATTTTGCACAGATTATTTTAGAATCAAAAGTCAAGGGGAGATGCTGTACTTGCATTAGGGGCGCGGATGCGCATTACACTTGCCAAGGTAGGGGCAATGCGGTCAATACTGATGGGGGTACGGATGGTTTCAGCCTTCATTCCTCCTCCCAATAAAATGAGGGGAGCAGGAATATCGGCCGTACGTACTACACGGTTATCAGTACTATTTTCCTGCATGATAGTCCAGCCCGGGAGTATTTCAATGAGCAAATCGCCAGAGCGCTTGCGATGAAAACTATTGCGTATACGTTCTATTTGCGGTGACCAGGGGCCCAAAAGCAGGCGATGAGCTGAATATACTTCGCTCACGCCACTAAACTGAACCAGAAATTCGGCAGATTTTTCTTGAATTTCAGTCAGGCTCAACTGCTTGTTCTCAATAAGTTTATGGTTGAGATAGATTTGTTGGTCATAATAAGCTTCCACATATTGTCCCTCGCCATAGGATGCCATGAGGTACATGTTTAGCAGGGCGGCACAGCGGTTCAGGTAGAATTCACCACCCGGTATCCGGTATACGCCCGGGTCGGCTGCTTCCGGGTCGGCATAGCCGGTGGAGGTGATGCAGAAAAGTACGTTGTGGAGCCCAACTTTACGTTCTATGAGCTCTAATAAGGAAGCTATACTACGGTCCAGTCGCACGTAGGTGTCTTGCATTTCCATGGCACATTCCTGCGTACTTCGGTGGTTATAATTTCCTGCGTAGTAAGTCAGCGATAATAGGTCGGGCACGTCATCTTGTCCGATAGTGCTCTTATTCAGCAGCTCTTCGGTCAGCAGGTTGACTTCCTCATTGATGAAAGGGCTGGTTATCAAGCGGCGGAACTTGTTTGTCCGTTCACCATCCAGCTTGTATTTGAATGGCTCGTTGCGCCATTCGGGCAGAAATGTATAGTTGGTAAAAGGAAGTGCAGGTGTCCATACCATATCCTTGATACGGTAGTCAGGAGATTTCCGGTCGTTGTATTGGCTCAGCCACCACGGAAATTCATTATAATAAGTCGTACTGCACCATTTTCCGGTATTGTTATTAAGCCAGAAAGCACCGTTCCCCGCGTGCCCGGCACCCAATATGGCGGCATCGCGGAAAGGCGCGATGGCATAGACCAGACCTTTGTTGCGGGTAGCTATTTTCAGCTCGTCGGCAATAGTAGAGGTCAGTAATTGGGAGGGGGAAGTGCTTTCGTCGGTATAGTTGCCCATGAAGTTGGGGTCTTCTACACAGTTTATGGGGCGTAGTGTACCTGCATCCAGCCACTGCTCTGCAATGATGCCGTTCATGGACGGTGTTGTCCCGGTATAGATGGCGGCAATGGCCGAGGCTCGGTCCGTTCCGCAAAAAGGAAATTCTGCTTGACGGAATACTTTACCTTCACGCAGTAAGCGCTTAAACCCCTTTTCTCCGTATAAGGACGAAAATGCTTCCATATAGTCTGTACGCAACTGGTCAATGGTCAATGTTACCACCAGCTTTGGGGAGGCAGGCAGCGGTTGGGCTTGCAGACCACTGAATGTAAGTGCGAGTATGGAAGTTATCAGTCCTTTTTTCATTACTTTCGTTTGTATGTTAGAATGAGGTTGCTTGCAGAACGTATCAGCAAACACAGTGCCAAAGGTAATACTGCTGGCGGAATTCTCTGCGGAATTATTGTCCAAAGCCCTATAAAAAGTGTTAAAACTACAAAATTAACCAGCATATAGCGGCTTATTTCCCTTTTTCGTACCCTGGATAGCATGAATGGAAGGCAGAAAAGGTGAAATGGATGGAATACAAATAATATATAATTGGGACTTACTGCCGGATGCTGTGAGAATAGTGCTAAAAATGCCAGTATACATCCAGCCATTCCGGCAACCAAGAAGAGTATGAGGTCTATGCCCCAAAGAGTTTTCCCTCTTCGTATGCCGTAAATGCTGATGCCTGCTACAAGTATCAGTAATAGCGAAGCCGACTGCATCGGTGTGATGCCTCTGCTGACGAAGTCGGCTGGTGTTTTACCCGTTACTACGATTTTTTCTTCTTTGGCAACCAGTGGCCGTGCTTGTCCTTCTTTGTCCACAATCTGCGCTTTATTGAAATACTCCTGCATGTAGAAGGGGACGAACATTGCCAGCCGCCGGTTGATGGGTTCGTCTGCTTTGCTGCCCATGCATAGGTCCATGCCGAAACGTGACCACAAATGGCCTTCACTGTATTTATGCAGCAAATCCCTGAAAGAGATTCCCGTACTGTTAGCAGTCATATTGTCAGCGTATTGCAGAGTGCCGTTGATGGCACGCTCTATCTGGTCCCGCGGGCGGGTGGCACAATTGTCGTAGAAAAAATTGTAGCGGTATACTCGGTTTTCAGGGCGGTAGTTTTCTGTTAATAGTGCTATCAGGCGTTCTTTTTCCTCTTCTGTTAGGTTTAACGTTTGTTGCCAGACATCGCGTCCCAGATAGTTGTATTCGGCGGCGAAATGCTCATAATCGGTTACTCCAAGTTGATAATCCGTTTCTCCCAAGGCAAAACGGAAGATGAAGTTAGGGGCGTTGAAGTTGAACATGCCGTAATTGAAGACGGCGTCAATGCCACGTGTATAGTTCTCGTACCGTATGGCAGTGTGTCCGAATAGGGAATAAATCTCTCCTCCTGCAGCGCAAGTCAGTAGGCTGACGCGTACGGAGTCTGTTGCAGCAGTCTTTTGCTGTTGTGTCACCTGGGCATTTGCTGAAGGCAAACAGAAGAAAAAGATTACTATATATATATGTATAAGTAGGCTTCGTTTCATGCTGCAAACTTACGGAAAAAACTAATATTATCCCAATTTGTGATTAGGAACTAAAGCGGTTATTCGCGTTATTCCGGTCATCTGTGTCCGAAGAATCTTTTTTAATTATGAACTTGATACAATTCTTAATTCGCATTATTGGTTGTTTTGAATCAACTGTCGAGTACGAGTGGTAGGTATTTTCTATTTACAAACGATACGGGTGCAAGAAATAGTGGTATATTGAACCTGATTCAGTCGTATACTGAATGCCATTCAATCGTATACTGAATAGGGCTCAGTCGTATACTGAATGTAGCGCATTTAGTTGTATTGATAATCAGGTGGTTGTGGTATGATGTTGCGGCTTTAATAAATCTCAACAGAATGTAAAAGTGGCATTGTGGTTGTTTGGTGTGGATGTGAATAAGAATTCTTGTGCAGTTGTTCTTCTAATAAAGAGATGGTTTCTGCTGAATTTCAATATTAATGTTATATCTTTGCGCCGCTAAATTTATGCAATACGGTGAATCTCATTATTGATATAGGAAATACAATCGCCAAGATGGCGGTGTTTGATGGTGGACGTATCGTGGAGGTGGTGTATGACTCCAATCTGACGTTGGAACGGTTGCCTGAAGTATGCCGTACATATACGATTGAAAAAGCGATAGTGGCTACTGTCATTGATTTGAGTAGAGAGGTGTTGTCGCAACTGGAAGATATGGCTGTCCCCATTCTGTGGCTCAATGAAAAGACTTCTCTTCCGGTAGAAAACCTCTATGAAACTCCCCGGACGCTGGGGTATGATCGTATGGCGGCGGTGGTAGGAGCCAATGAGCAATTTCCTGGCAGGGATATACTGGTGATTGATGCCGGTACCTGTATCACTTATGAGTTTGTCGATGCTGCTGCCCGCTATCATGGCGGGAATATCTCTCCCGGCCTGCAGATGCGTTTCAAGGCGCTTCATCAGTTTACCGGACGGCTTCCAATGGTGGCTCTTGAGGGGCGGATGGTGCCCATGGGGAAGGATACCGATACGGCTATCCGTGCCGGAGTACTGAAGGGTATTGAATATGAAATTTCAGGTTACATTACGGCTATGAAGCATAAATATCCTGAACTTTTGGTTTTTTTAACGGGCGGGGATGATTTTTCTTTTGATACAAACTTAAAAAGTATCATCTTTGCAGACAGATTTTTAGTGTTGAAAGGATTAAATAGAATTTTAAACTATAATAATGACAGGCTATAGACAAACACTGTTAGTGCTCTTGCTCACGATATTATCAGGAGCGGCAGTCGCTCAAAATAATACAAATTCTCCCTATACACGATATGGATATGGACAGTTATCTGAACAAGGCTCAAGTAACAGCAGGGCGATGGGTGGTATTGCCTATGGTTTACGGGACAAGTATCAGACTAACTTTGCTAATCCTGCATCCTATACGGCGGTAGATTCGCTGACTTTTATCTTCGATGGAGCAGTCTCTCTACAGAATACAAATCTCAGTAACGGTACTCTGAAACGAAATGCCAAGAATTCCAGTTTTGACTATATCACGATGCAGTTTCGTGCAAGTAAATGGGCTGCCATAAGCTTGGGGTTGCTGCCTTATTCAAACGTTGGATACAGTATGGGAGAATATCGGGAAGATACGGAATTTCCAGACAAATCTACTACGGTAAGCTATTCGGGAGAAGGAGGCTTGCACCAGCTTTATTTAGGTGCCGGTTTTAAAATAATTAAAAATCTTTCTGTCGGTGCGAATTTTTCGTATCTTTGGGGAGATATAACAAGAACCGCTGCGGAGACCTTTCCGTCCAGTTCAAGTGTATTTCCTATTACAATACAGTCTAATGTGGCTGTAAAGAGTTATAAGTTGGATTTTGGAGCGCAGTACACTCACCAGTTTGGGAAAAAACATGTTGCAACGTTGGGAGTTGTCTTTTCTCCGGGGCATGATTTGAGTAACGATGCGTACGAAGTTACGCAGACTGGTAATAGCAATACGGGAGCTACTTCGGTAACAAGGGATACTGTCGTTATTTGTGGCATTCCGACAACATTTGGCGCAGGTGTGACGTACGTGTACGACAATCGTCTGACTGTAGGAGCGGATGTGATGTTCCAGAATTGGAGCAAAGTGAGCTATATGAACAATGACGAGGCGTTTTGCGACCGTGGAAGAATATCCGTTGGTGCAGAGTATCTGCCGAATCCTATGGGAAGAAGTTATTTGTCTCATGTGAAGTATCGTTTGGGAGCTTATTATTCCAAACCTTATTATAAGATAGACGGTGTACGTGCCGCTGATGAATATGGTGTTACTGCCGGTTTTGGATTACCCATACCGAGAACCCGTTCTGTATTGAGCCTTTCTGCGCAATACGTGCGAACCAAAGGAACCCAAGCAGCGTTCTTGAACGAAAATACATTGCGCATTTGTATCGGAGTAACCTTTAACGAACGTTGGTTCTTCAAGCGTAAAGTGGATTAATGGAAATTGAATAGACAAAAAATATAACAACTAAAATTTAAATACAATGAAAATTAAGACGCTTGTGGCTGTCTTGCTCCTTTCGGGTGGAGTGACCAGCACTTTCGCACAGACTGAAAATTGTAATTCGAACAGTAGTATCTCTCATGAAGCAGTGAGAGCTGGTAACTTTAAGGATGCATACGCTCCTTGTATGGCTGTATTGAAGGATTGTCCTACACTGCGGTATTACACATTTACAGATGCTCAGAAGATTTTAGTGGGTTTCTTGAGTCAGATTAAGGATAGAAATTCTGCTGATTACAAGAAGTATTTTGATGAATTGATGGATGTGTATGACTTGAGAATGAAGTACATTCCTGAATTCATTAATAAAGGAATGAAGGGCGTGCCGAGTGTGGCTGATGCCTTGGGCGCTAAAGCTGTGGATTATCTTCAGTTTGCTCCTACTCCGGACCTTAATACAGCTTACAATTGGCTGAAAGAATCTGTTCAAGCTGAAAAGGGTGGTTCCAAAGGTGCGGTTTTGCACTATTTTCTGGATGTCTCTATGCAGAAGGTAAAGGCAGATGACAATCATACTGACCAGTTCTTCCAAGACTATATCGATGCTTCCAAGTATGCGGATGATGCTATCGCAGCTGAGACCAAAGAGGCAAAGAAGGCAAACCTGCAAGCTATCAAGGATAATCTGGTAGCTATGTTCATCCAGAGTGGTGTGGCTGATTGTGAATCTTTGCAGAATATTTATGGTCCTAAGGTAGAAGAAAATAAGACAGACTCTACTTTCTTGAAGAAAGCATTGAATATTTTGAAGTTGATGAAGTGTAACGAAAGTGAAGTTTATTTCAAGGCTTCTGAATATATGTATCAAATAGACCCGACTGCCGATGCTGCTGTAGGTGTAGCATACATGTACTATAAGAAAGGCGACTATGAAAATGCCGTGAAATACTTTGACGAAGCATTGGCTAAGGAAACCGATAATGACAAGAAAGCTGAAATGGCATATGCTACTGCTGCAGCCTTGATGCAGGCCAAGAAACTCTCTCAGGCAAGAAGCTACTGCCAAAAGGCTATGAGCTTTAAGGAAAACTATGGTGATCCTTATATCTTGCTGGCACAGCTTTACGGCTCCAATCCTAACTGGACTGATGAGCCTGCTCTGAATAAGTGTACTTACTTTGTAGTAATTGATAAGTTGCAGAGAGCTAAAGCGGTGGATCCTTCAGTTGCAGAACGTGCTAACGAATTGATTGGTACTTATTCCCGCCACACTCCCCAGGCTAAAGACCTCTTTATGTTGGGTTACAAAGCCGGTGACCGTATCACTATCGGCGGATGGATAGGTGAATCTACAACTATCAGATAAAACTATGTTGCTACAACCCATCAACGTTGTTTATCATAAAAATGCAAGCATAACCATTGTCCTTGGGGCAATGGTTATGCTTCTTTTATTTTCTTCGTGTTCCGGGAAGAAGAAGGAACTGGGCGATGCCATTACCGAACGTGACTCTATGGCGGTGATGGACACCCGTGGGGTGACTACGCTGGTGTCTGATTCCGGTGTAACACGTTATCGCATCAATACGGAAGAGTGGCTGGTCTTTGACCGGAAGAATCCTCCTTACTGGGCTTTTGAAAAGGGGGTCTATTTGGAGAAGTTCGACTCTATCTTCCAAGTGGAGGCGAGTATCAAGGCTGATACAGCCTACTTCTTTAATAAGGAAGAGTTATGGAAACTGATGGGGAATGTGCATATACAGAATTTGAAAGGTGAGCAGTTTGATACAGAGCTGCTGTATTGGGACCAGCGGACACAAAGAATTTATTCGGATGAGTTTATCCGTATCGAACAGCCTGACCGTATCATTACGGGACATGGCTTTGAATCCAACCAGCAGATGACCGTTTACACGATTCGCAAGCCGGAGGGCATCTTCTATGTTGACGAGGAAGCTGCCGCAGCAGACAGCTTGCAGACTGATACCATAAATTGATAAAATGGATACCGTTATTTTTTTATTGATAACCATGGCTTTCTCCGCTTTCTTTTCAGGAATGGAGATTGCCTTTGTTTCCGTAGATAAACTGCGTTTTGAGATGGAAAGGAAGTCAGGCGTCACTTCCAGTATCATTTCCTATTTCCTTCGCAACCCGAACAACTTTATCTCGACCATGCTCGTGGGCAATAACATTGCGCTTGTCATTTATGGTATCTTGATGGCACAAATCATAGAGGTGAATCTTCTTGCCGGAATTATTTCCAATCATTTTGTAATGGTGTTGGTGCAGACTGTAATTTCCACTCTTATTATTTTGGTAACCGGTGAGTTCTTGCCGAAGACTTTGTTTAAAATCAATCCCAATCTGATGCTGAGGGTATGTGCCATTCCTTTATTCATATGTTATGTCATTCTGTTTCCTGTTTCAAAGTTTGCATCGGGATTGTCGTATCTGTTCCTTCGGATATTTGGGATGAAAGTAAACAAGGAGGCGTCGGCCAAGGCTTTTGGCAAAGTGGATTTGGATTACTTCATCCAGTCGAGCATAGAGAATGCGGAAAGTGAAGAAGAACTGGATGCAGAGGTAAAGATATTCCAAAATGCGCTTGACTTTTCGAATATAAAGATACGCGACTGTATTGTACCGCGTACAGAGGTGGTAGCTGTAGATCTGACTACTACATTGGAAGAATTGAAATGTCTTTTTGTGGAGTCGGGTATTTCCAAAATCATAGTATATGATGGAAATATAGATAATGTGGTGGGATATATTCACTCGTCGGAGATGTTCAGGAATCCGGTGGACTGGAGGAATAACGTGAAGGAAGTGCCTATTGTACCCGAAACGATGTCGGCCCACAAACTGATGAAACTGTTCATGCAACAGAAAAAAACGATTGCTGTAGTGGTGGACGAATTCGGTGGTACGGCGGGTATCGTCTCTTTGGAGGATTTGGTGGAAGAAATTTTCGGCGATATTGAGGATGAGCATGATAATACGTCCTATGTATGTAAGCAGCTGGGTGAACGTGAATATGTGCTTTCGGCCCGTCTGGAAATAGAAAAGGTAAATGAGACTTTCGGGCTCGACCTGCCGGAATCGGATGATTATCTGACAGTGGGCGGTCTGATTCTGAACCGTTATCAAAGTTTCCCGAAGCTGCATGAAGTGATTGAAGTGGATAATTATCAGTTTAAAATAATCAAGGTAACAGCCACTAAAATTGAGTTGGTAAGACTGAAAGTCATTGAATAATTTCATTTAGGCATAATTTTTTAAAGAATAAATGGATGCGTATTAGCATTTTTTGTATCTTCGTGCGCTAAAATGAACGTGTTAGGAAAATAATAATAAACAAATAAATCATATTAACTAAAATGGCAACATTACAAAACATTCGGTCTAAAGGACCTTTATTGGTGATTGTTATTGGTTTGGCGCTGTTTGCTTTCATCGCGGGTGACGCGTGGAAAGTGCTTCAGCCGCACCAGTCACAAGATGTAGGAGAAGTGAACGGGGAAACAATTTCCGCTCAGGATTTTCAGGCATTGGTAGAAGAATATACAGAAGTCATCAAGTTCTCCAGTGGCAACAGTGCATTGAGCGATGAGCAGACAAACCAAATCAAAGATGAAGTATGGAGAACATACGTCAATAATAAGCTGATTGAAAAGGAAGCAAAGAAACTCGGTCTGGTTGTATCGAAGGCTGAGATTCAGGCTATCATTAATGCCGGTGTGCATCCGATGCTGCAACAGACTCCGTTCCGTAATCCTCAGACCGGTGCGTTTGATAAGGATATGTTGAAGAAGTTCTTGGTGGACTATTCAAAAATGAATAAGGCACAGATGCCTTCACAATATGCAGAATACTATGAATCCATGTACAAGTTCTGGTCTTTCCTTGAAAAGTCCCTTATCCAGGCACGTCTTCAGGAAAAGTATCAGGCTTTGATTACAAAATCTCTTTTCTCCAACCCGGTAGAAGCTCAGGACGCTTTTGATGCAAGAGTAGAGCAGTCAGACCTGCTGCTTGCTGCAGTTCCCTATTCCTCTATCGTTGACTCTACCATCGTTATCAAGGATTCTGATTTGAAGGCTGCATACGACAAGAAGAAAGAACAGTTCAAGCAATATGTGGAAACTCGCAATATCAAGTTCATTGATGTGCAAGTTACTGCAAGTGCAGAAGACAGAGCTGCTCTCCAGAAGGAAATGGAAGAATACACCGAACAACTTACTGCCAATCCTTCTGACTATACTACCTTCATCCGTTCTACCGGTTCCGAAGCTCCTTATACAGACTTGTTCTACACTACTAAGTCTCTGCCTGCTGATGTGACAGCCCGTTTGGATTCTGTTGCGGTGGGTGGTGTATTCGGACCTTATTATAACGTATCGGACAATACTCTTAACTCTTTCAAGAAATTGGCTACTGCTGCTATGCCGGACTCTATCGAGTTCCGTCAGATTCAGGTAGCTGCCGAAGATGCTGAAAAGACGAAGACTTTAGCCGACAGCATCTACAATGCTATTAAGGGTGGTGCCAGCTTTGCTGAAATTGCGAAGAAGTACGGTCAGACCGGTGAGCCTACCTGGATTTCTTCTGCTAACTACGAAGGCGCACAGATTGACGGTGACAACTTGAAATACATTACCGCTGTCACAACTTTGGGACAGAACGAACTGACCAATCTGGCGTTGGGACAAGCAAATGTCATTTTGCAAGTAACCAACAAGAAGGCTGTCAAGGATAAATATAAGGTAGCCGTTATCAAGCGTCCGGTAGAATTCAGCAAGGAAACTTACAGCAAGGCATACAATGAATTCAGCCAGTTTATCGCCGCAAACAATACTTTAGAGAAAATGATTGCCAATGCGGAAGATGCCGGTTATAAGTTGCTGGATAGAGCCGACTTGTACAGCTCTGAACATGGTATCGGTGGTATCAGAGGTACCAAAGATGCTTTGAAATGGGCGTTTGAGGCAAAAGCTGGTGAAGTTTCCGGTTTGTACGAATGTGGCGAGAGCGACCGTATGCTGGTAGTAGGTGTTGCAAGTATTGTTCCTGAAGGTTATCGCCCACTGGCTTTGGTAAAGGACCAGTTGAGAGCTGAAATTCTCCGTGACAAGAAAGCAGAGAAGATTATGGCTGATATGAAGGCTGCCAATGCAACTTCGTTCGAGCAGTACAAGAATATGGCAAATGCTGTCAGTGATTCTGTAAAGCACGTTACTTTCTCTGCTCCTGCCTATATCCCGGCATTGCGTAGCAGCGAACCTCTGGTAGGCGCATACGCTTCTATTGCCGAAGTGAACAAGCTGAGTGCTCCTATCAAGGGTAATGGTGGTGTATTCGTTCTGCAACCTTATGCAAAAGAGAAACTGAACGAAACATTCAACAAGGAAACTGAAGAGGCTAACTTGGCTAACATGCACGCACGCATGGCAAGCCAGTTCATCAGTGACTTGTATCTGAAAGCCAACGTAAAAGACCAACGTTATTTATTCTTCTAAGAATAGAAAACCCATATTGAAAAGCCGTTCGGTACTTCCGGGCGGCTTTTTCATTCTCTGTACATTTCATTTTCTATACTCTCCGTTGTCTTTGTGCAACTTTATTCCTACCTTTGCATTCTTGAAAGAGTTTTGTTTTTAATGAAAAACGATATGCAGAAACGACCTCTATTGGGCTTGACGCTCTCTGAATTGCAGAATGTGGTGAAGAATCTGGGAATGCCCGGTTTCTCTGCCAAGCAGATAGCTTCCTGGCTGTATGGCAAGAAGGTGACTTCTATAGACGAAATGAGCAATCTTTCGTTGAAGCATCGGGAATTGCTGAAAGAAATCTATGAGGTAGGTGCCGAAGCGCCGGTAGATGCCATGCGCTCTGTAGACGGTACGGTGAAATACTTGTACCGGGCAGGCAAGGGACATTTCGTGGAAGCTGTCTATATACCCGACGAAGACCGGGCTACGCTTTGTGTCTCCTCGCAGGTGGGCTGTAAGATGAATTGCAAATTCTGTATGACCGGCAAGCAGGGCTTTACCGCCAATCTGACATCTAACCAGATTATCAACCAAATCAGTTCGTTGCCCGAAAGGGACAAGCTGACCAATGTGGTAATGATGGGCATGGGCGAACCACTTGATAATCTGGACGAGGTATTGAAAGCGCTGGAAATAATGACCGCCTCTTATGGATATGCGTGGAGTCCCAAGCGTGTCACCCTTTCTTCAGTGGGATTGAAGAAGGGCTTGCAGCGTTTTATTGAGGACTCGGACTGCCATCTGGCTATCAGCCTTCATTCGCCGATACCTTTGCAACGCCGCGAGCTGATGCCGGCAGAGAAGGCCTTCTCCATCACGGAGATTGTGGAATTGTTAAGAAACTATGATTTTAGCAAACAGCGCAGACTATCTTTTGAATATATTGTTTTCAAAGGAGTGAATGACTCGTTACCGTATGCAAAGGAACTTCTGAAGCTGCTACGCGGGCTGGACTGCCGGATTAACCTGATTCGTTTTCATGCCATACCTGGAGTGAATCTTGAAGGGGCTGATATGGAAATCATGACTGCGTTCCGTGATTATCTGACTTCGCACGGTCTGTTTACCACTATACGGTCATCACGTGGAGAGGATATATTTGCCGCTTGTGGCATGTTGTCCACTGCCAAGCAGGAGGAGAATAAAGAAGAATTAATATAAATTATTAACTTAGGTAGGGAGGATATTACGCATTCTTCGTAGCTTTGTGAAAAACTAAAATGATAGAGATATGAGAAAGCACTTGTTTTATTTGAGTATGGTTCTCGTACTGACGCTTTTTTCCGCTTGCGGTGGTGGTAAAAAGGGTGTGTTTACTCCGACCTCCAGTGGTCGTGCGTATGAAATTCTGGTAGTGGTGGAGCCCGGCTTGTGGGAACGTCCTGCCGGTAGGGCGCTTTTCGATGTGCTTGATTCTGATGTTCCGGGGCTTCCCCAGTCAGAACGTTCATTCCGAATCATGTATACTGCCCCTTCCAATTATGATGCCACTTTAAAACTGATTCGCAATATCATTATTGTCGATGTGAACAAGGACCTCTATACCCAGCCTAAATTCAAGTATGCAAGGAATGTATATGCTGCTCCTCAGTCTATTCTTACTATTCAGGCGCCGGACGAGGCTTCGTTCGAGAAATTTGTGGAGGAGAATAGGCGGGTAATCATCGATTTCTTTACTCATGCGGAAATGAATCGTCAGATTTCAGTATTGAAGGACAAGCATAGCGACTATATAGCAACGAAGGTGAAAAGCCAGTTCGATTGCGATGTATGGGTGCCGGGCGAACTGACATCTACCAAGGAGGGTGAGAACTTCTTCTGGGCAGGTACGAATGCAGCTACCGGCGACCAGAACTTTGTAATCTACTCTTATCCTTATACGGATAAGGATACGTTTACTAAAGAATATTTTGTTCATAAACGCGATTCCGTGATGAAGGCTAACATCCCTGGTGCCCGTGAAGGCATGTATATGTCGACGGATTCTCTGATGACCGATGTACGCCCCATCAGTGTGCAGGGAGACTATGCATTGGAGGCCCGCGGCTTGTGGCGCATAAAGGGTGACTTCATGGGCGGTCCGTTCGTATCGCATGTACGTTTGGACAAAGCCAATCAGCGTATTATCGTATCTGAAATATTTATTTATTCACCTGATAAAATGAAACGTAATCTGGTACGTCAGATGGAGGCTTCGCTCTATACCTTGAAACTGCCTGGCAGCAAGCAGGAAGGTGCGGAAATTCCGGTAGGCGTAACCGCAAAAGATACTACTAATAATAAGTAATAAAAATGGAAGACAACAAAATAAGAGTCGGCATTACACAAGGCGACATTAATGGTGTAGGGTATGAAGTGATTTTAAAGACGTTTGCAGACCCGGTGATGCTGGAATTGTGCACGCCGATTATCTACGGTTCGCCTAAAGTGGCAGCTTATCATCGTAAATCATTGGACTTGCCTACCAATTTCAGTATCGTCAACTCTGCCTCCGAAGCGGTTCCCAATCGCTTGAGTGTAGTGAATTGTACGGATGATGAAGTAAAGGTTGAGTTCTCTAAACCTGACGTTGAAGCTGGTAAAGCTGCACTTGGTGCACTGGAAAAAGCCATTGAGGAATATAAGGAGGGAATGATAGACGTGATTGTCACAGCTCCCATCAACAAGCATACCATCCAGTCGGAGGAGTTTGCCTTCCCCGGACATACGGAGTATATAGAGCAAAAATTAGGAGATGGCGAGAAGGCCCTTATGATTCTGATGAAAGATGACTTCCGGGTAGCATTGGTGACCGGACATATTCCCGTTAAAGAGATAGCCGGAAGCATCACCAAAGAACTGGTACAAGAGAAACTGAAGATATTCAACCGCTCCTTGAAGCAGGATTTTGCTATCAGCGCACCGCGTATTGCAGTGCTTTCGCTGAATCCGCATGCAGGAGACGGCGGATTGCTGGGAACTGAAGAGCAGGAGATTATCATTCCGGCCATCAACGAAATGGCTGCTAAGGGTATGCTTTGCTATGGTCCTTATCCGGCAGACGGGTTTATGGGCTCAGATAACTTTACCCATTTTGATGGTATCCTGGCCATGTATCACGACCAGGGGCTGGCACCGTTCAAGGCATTGGCTATGGACGAGGGCGTGAACTATACTGCCGGCTTGCCGGTGATACGCACTTCGCCTGCTCATGGCACGGCCTACGATATTGCCGGGAAAGGAATCGCCTCTGAAGATTCATTCCGGCAGGCTATCTATGTGGCAATAGATGTGTTCCGTAACCGCCAGCGTGAGAAAGAGGCACATGCAAATCCGCTGCGCAAGCAATATTACGAGAAACGTGACGATAGCGACAAACTGAAACTCGATAGTGTAGAAGAAGATTTGTAGAATGACAAAAGCGGAAATACAACAAGTAAAATTACGTTTCGGCATTATCGGCAACAATGAAGCGCTGATGCGTGCCATTGATATCGCTATCCAGGTAGCGCCCACCGACTTGTCTGTACTGATTACCGGAGAGAGTGGTGTGGGAAAGGAGAGCTTTCCGCAGATAATACACCAGTACAGCCGGCGCAAGCATGGACAGTACATTGCCGTGAACTGTGGAGCCATTCCCGAAGGGACGATTGACTCGGAACTGTTCGGTCATGAGAAGGGCGCATTTACCGGGGCTATCGGCGAACGGAAGGGGTATTTCGGTGAGGCCAACGGCGGAACAATCTTCCTTGATGAAGTCGGCGAATTGCCTTTGCCTACCCAGGCACGCTTGTTGCGTGTGCTCGAGAGCGGTGAATTCATCAAAGTAGGTTCTTCTAAGGTGGAAAAGACCGATGTGCGTATTGTTGCCGCTACCAATGTAAACTTGACACAAGCCATTGCTGACGGACGTTTTCGTGAAGACTTGTATTACCGTTTGAACACAGTTCCTATTCAGGTCCCTCCATTGCGCGAACGCGGTGAAGACGTGGTGCTGCTGTTCCGAAAGTTTGCTTCGGACTTTGCAGAAAAGTACCGTATGCCTGCCATTCAGCTGACGGAAGACGGCAAGCAAGTGTTGCTGGGCTACTCATGGCCGGGTAATGTGCGCCAGTTGAAGAATATCACCGAGCAGATATCCATCATTGAGACCAATCGTGAAATCAATGCATCCATACTGAAGGGCTATCTGCCTGAGCAGAACAATATGCAGCGCCTGCCTGCCTTGTTTGGAGTGAAGGAGGACAAGAGCTTCGGGAGTGAACGGGAAATTCTCTACCAGGTTCTGTTTGATATGCGCCAGGATGTAACGGACTTGAAAAAGCTGGTGCATGAGATTATGGCTGAAAGGGGAACGGTAGCCAATCCGGCGGTTGCCACATCGGCCTACTATACGCCGGCTACTCCGGCGGTGGTACCTCCGGTAACATCCAGTGTCCCCACCATTATACATCCTTCGGTAAAGCCGGTTACTCCGGTGGACGATGATTTCCAGGATACGGAAGAATATGTGGAGGAGTCACTCTCCCTGGATGAAGTGGAGAAAGAAATGATACGTAAGGCGCTTGAAAAACATCACGGCAAGCGTAAGAGTGCGGCTCAGGATTTGAATATCTCTGAGCGTACGTTATACAGAAAGATAAAAGAATATGGATTGGATTAAAAAAAGCGGCATTTGCTTCCTTGTTGGTAAGCTTGTTATTTCTGGTGAATTCATGTAGTATGAAGTTGGGACTTGCTCCGATAAGCTCTATCGACTATACAAAGGTAAAAACGATTTCCATTGCCGATTTCCAGAACCGGGCAGAGTATGTATATGCACCGCTGGCAACAGAATTTAACCAGAAAATGAAGGATATGTTCATTCAGCAGACTCGCCTGCAACTGGTGAATTCCGGAGGAGACCTGGAAATAGACGGAGAAATAACCGGCTACAATCAATATAATGAATCGGTGGATGCCAGCGGCTACTCTTCGAAGGTGAAGGTGACGCTGACTGTCAACGTGCGCTACACCAATAACACGAACCATGAGGAGGACTTTGAACAGCAGTTCTCGGCTTTCCAGACCTATGATTCCTCAAAATTGCTGACCGAAGTGCAGGACCAGCTGATAACCTTGATGGTGAAAGACATTGCCGAACAGATTTTCAATGCAACTGTAGCTAACTGGTAAACTCATGACGCCTACCCATTTGCAACAATGGATTCAGCATCCCGAGACGCTGAATAGGGATACTTTGTACGAGCTTCGCACATTGGTGGCACGCTATCCTTATTTCCAGTCGCTCCGTTTGCTCTATCTGAAAAACCTCTATCTGCTGCACGACATCAACTTTGGCGCGGAGTTGCGCAAGGCTGTGTTGTATGTGGCAGACCGTCGTGTGCTGTTTTACTTTATAGAGGGTGACCGCTATACTTTGAAATCCCGGAAGGTCTCGTCGCTGTTTTCAGGCGATTTGGAGAAAGAGCCGAGTGTGGACCGTACCCTTTCCTTGATTGACGCATTTCTGGCTACTGTTCCCGAAGAGCATTCACAGCATACGGAGCTGGATTATGCGGTGGATTATACGGCCTATTTAATGCAGGAAGAACCCGGTGTGGATGCAGAAGATGAGCCGGAAGTGCCTAAACTGCGCGGGCATGAATTGATAGATGACTTTATCCAAAAGAGTGAGTCTTCGGATGCCCCGGATACGAGAAGGGAGTTTCTTGTAGAGAAGGAGGAAGAGACTGAAGAAGAGGAAGAGCCCTCCGTATCGCCGGTAACGGAAGAGTTGGACGATAGCTGTTTTACGGAAACTTTAGCTAAAATCTATATAAAACAGCACCGATATGACAAGGCGCTTGAAATTATTAAAAAATTAAGTTTGAATTATCCAAAAAAAAATGCTTACTTTGCAGACCAAATCAGATTTTTGGAGAAATTGATTATTAACGCTAAATCAAAATAACAAAATGTATTTATTATTAGTTATCTTAATGGTGATTGCATCCGTGTTGATGTGCTTCATTGTATTGATTCAAAATTCTAAAGGAGGTGGTCTGGCATCAGGCTTTTCATCATCCAACCAAATTATGGGTGTGCGCAAGACTACGGACTTTTTGGAAAAAGCAACCTGGACTCTGGCAGCTGTCATGGTAGTCTTCAGTATTGTTTCTGCTTACACTATTCCTTCTTCCACAGGCAAGGGCGGTGATGTGATTCTGGAACAGGCGCAACAAGAAGAAAAAACTAATCCTTATAACATGCCCGTAGGTACAGAAGCTCCGCAATCGGAGGCCCCTGCAGCTACAACTCCGGCTGAAACTCCTGCTCCTGCAGCAGAAGCCCCTGCAGCAGAATAAGATAAGGATATTGCGGATGACTCCCGCTTGGAAAAATAAGAGAAAGGTTGATACTGAAAAGGTGTCAGCCTTTTTTCGTTTTGATGAAGTATTTATTTACCTTTGTCAGCAATTTATGCAATCTGATTAATAAATTGAAATCCAAATAGTACAATGACAGAACAACTCAAACTTAAATTGAATGATTCCAAGGCTACCCGTTGGGGGGCATTGGTGATTGTTGCCTTCACGATGATGGCAGCTTATTATGTAAACGACGTGGTAGCACCGTTGAAGACAATGTTGGAAACGGACTTGGCTTGGTCGAGTACCGATTTCGGATTCTTTACCGGTGGTTATAGTTTTCTGAATGTTTTTTTCCTGATGTTGATTTGGGGAGGATTAATCCTCGACCGCTTTGGTATCCGTTTCACCGGAAAGCTGGCAACTATCCTGATGGTAGGTGGTACAGCACTTGAATACTATGCAATGACGGGACTTGCCGGTGCCGACGCGACTTTATTCGGAATCAATGAAATATTTGGCTATAAAACGGGTGTGTTTGTTGCTTTTGCCGGTTATTCCATTTTTGGAGTAGGAGCGGAGGTCGCCGGTATTACAGTTTCCAAAATCATAGCCAAGTGGTTTAAGGGGAAAGAGCTTGCCACGGCTATGGGGGTACAAGTCGCTTTAGCACGTATCGGTTCGCAAGCCGGTTATGCCGTAGCCATTCCTTTGGCCCGCGCTTTCGGTATTTCCACACCGGTGTTGTTGGGTTTGGTTCTGTTGTTGGGCGGTATGATTGCTTTCTTCATCTTTGCAGTGATGGACAAGAAGCTGGACAAACAGATGGAAGCTGCTGCCATTGCTGCCGGTACGGAAGATGAGGAAGAGAAGTTCTCTTTTAAGGATGTGAAGAATATTCTGGTCAATCCCGGTTTCTGGCTGATAGCATTGCTGTGTGTATTGTTCTACTCTTGTGTATTCCCATTCCAGAAGTTTGCTTCCGAGTTGATGATTATCAAATACGGTATCAATGAGAATGTGGCCGGTACATTTGCCGGACTTCCGGCATTGGGAGCGCTGATTCTGACTCCGGTCTTTGGTGGTTTCATTGACAAGCGGGGCAAGTCCGCATCTATCATGCTGCTGGGCTCGGCCATGCTGATATGTGTGCATTTCATTTATGCTATTCCCGATATAAACTATTGGCTGGTAGCTATTGTGCTGATGATAATTTTGGGTATCGCTTTCTCGCTGGTACCTTCTGCCATGTGGCCGGCTGTGGCCAAGATATTCCCGGTAAGCCAGTTGGGTACGGCATACGCATTGATTTTCTTTATCCAGAATATCGGTCTTTGGGGTATTCCTACATTGATAGGGTGGGTGCTTGATGCCTATTGTATATCCGGCAAGAAACCAGATGGAACGAATATGTATGACTATACGGTGCCTATGTGCATTTTTACCGGTATTGCCTGCTTGTCCCTTATAGTGGCTCTACTGCTGAAGAAGGCAGACAAGAAGTATGGTTATAAGCTGGAAGAGCCTAATATTCAGAAATAATAGGAAAAGCGGATACCGTATGATGGAAATACCCGAAGGAAAAGTAAGTCTGTTGGACGCTGTTCCGGTCCGCTGTGGACATATAACAACCGAATGGGAAGGTGAGTGCGCCGTACTCGCCTACCCACGGTTTAAATACGAATGGATGCGTCGTTTTTTATTGCCGAAGGGGATGTCTCCTGACATCCATGTGAGGCTGGAAGAACACGGTACAGCTGTCTGGAATCTGATAGATGGACATCGTACCGTGCGCGAAATCATCTCTCTACTTGCCAGGCACTTTGGGGAGGAAGAGAATTATATTCCCCGGGTCACCGCCTACGTAATGCAGTTGCGTAAGGATGGATTTATCCAGTTGACAATCCGGAATTAGAATTCCTTTATTCCCTATCCACTTTTATCAATCCTCCCGTTGCCGTATCAAACAGCACTTTGATGGTAGAATTCTTGTTGAACAGTACCGGTGCGAGGTATTCTACGGTGCCGAATTGGGTAATGGGAAGTTGGTCGTCAAACAATTTCTTATTGTTATACATCAATGTCACTTGTGCCTTGCCCGGAAGGTTATAGGCTACACCGTCCACTTTCTTTTTGCCTTCCTCGGTGGCAGATACATCGGGACTTTTGAGGTCGGTGACGCTGATATAATACGGTTCACCGGCAAGGTCATTATTGGCCACCACTCCCAGCTTTCGGGAAAAACGGAAAGCCACCTCATCTTTCATCTCTTTAGGCGTCAGCCGGATGGTGAATGTCTTGGGTTCTTTCTTTATTTTGCCCGAGAACATTTCCGTCATAGCCGTTTCCTGCTGGTTCAGATTGTCAAGCATCAGCTTGAGTTGGGCGCCGTCCTTGGGCATATTGTCTGCTTCGCCGCGCAGGAGGGCATTCTTGCTTTCGCGGATGCTGTATATTTCCTTGGCCACCAGCTCGGCCATCTTGGCACTGGAGTTGGACATCAGTATTTCTTCCGTCAGAAAACTGCGTGGGTCAATGTTGCTTTCGGTGGCTTTGGCTTCGGGCGTCTTGGCAGCAGGCTTGCCGCTGAACGGAATGTTGATGGAGCGGACAATTCCGTCTTCGGTAAGCTCCATAAGGGGTGCTACGGTCTTGTCTTTCATCTTCACGAAATAGACGTTGTCCTTATCCGGTACACCGGCTATGCGGGTTTCTATCTTATCCAGTGTCCAGAACTCCTCGGGTTCGGCAGACACGTTGTTGAGACGCAGATAGCGGTCGGCATATCTGCAAAATTCTCCGGGAGTGTAAGTATGTTTGGTGGCTTGCAATACGATTTCTATTTCTGTTTTGGGCAACATATAAGTCACTCCGTAGTCTTTGTCACGCATCACACCGGTGGTTACGTCTGTTTGCGCCATGGCAGTGATAGACAAGAACAGAGCTGAGAGCATCAATATATTCTTCTTCATAATGTACATTCGTTTAGACTGATTTAGCTAAGGGACAAAGTTAATGAAGTTATCTTTGCTAAATATTGCTTTATAAATTATTAACAGAGCTGACGAACTGTACGCAAACCGGCATGTCGACTACAATGTCCTGATGAGTATCTTCCAAGAGTCCGGTAACTTCGTTTCGTTTGTATACCTGAATGACATTGCTGTCGCGGCAGGCGGCAAGCAAGTATTTACCGTTGGGCGTGATGTTGAAGTTGCGGGGATGGATGCCGGTGGGCTGATAACCTACCTTTGCCAAGGTCCCATTTTCGGGATTCACGGCAAAGATGGCGATGCCGTCTTCTTTCAGACGGTTGCTGGCGTAGAGGTATTTCCCATCCGGACTGAGGTGGATGTCTGCACTTCCACGGGCGGCTACGGTGTCGGCTGTGATAGTCTGTATCTGTTCCAGGCGGCCGTCGTCGTAACTGAAGGCAATGACCTTACCGGACAGTTCGGTGATGAGATAGGCAAACTTCCCGTTAGGGCTGAATGTCAGATGGCGCGGGCCGGAATCCGCTTCAATGTCAACGGCTTCCAGAGAAGCATGAGGAATAGGGTCGTCGGGGTGCATCACAAAGCGCAGGATGCGGTCGGCACTGAAGTCGGTGGCGAAGATATACTTTCCGTCCGGTGAAAAGACCGTGCAATGGATGTGGGGAGTGGCTTGCCGTATGGCGTCGGGACCGGTGGCAGAGCCTTGAAAGAGCGTGTCTGCAGGAGCCAAAGTACCGTCTTTCTGTAAAGGAAAGACGGACATGGTTCCACCGCTGTAGTTGGCAGTCAACACTTCCCGGCCATTGGTGGCCACGTAGCAGGGGTCGGCGCCGAAGGTGGGAACGGTGTTCAGCAGGCGCAGTTCTCCCGTTTCCCGGTCTAAGGAAAGGGAGCTGAGGGCTGCTGTGCTGTCGTTCATTTCACTGACGGCATAGACAAATTCGCCATCTCCCGAGGGGACGAGGTAGGAGGGATTGGGCAATGCCGCTGAACTGAGCGGAACGGCTGTTCCCGTCTCCTGATTAAAGCGGAAGGTATAGATACCCTTGCTTGAGCCATTCGTGTAAGTACCTATTAGCATGGCGAGTTCGTCCTGGTCACCGTTAGTGCCCTTTGGAGAAGAGCCACATGCTGTCAAACCTAATCCGAGCATACAGAAAAGAAGTGTTTTCATTAATTTAATGTGTTAATGTGCCAATATGCTAATGTGCTAATTGGCTGCGCTGTATATGCTGCATGGTCATTGGTACATTAGCATATTGGCACATTAGCACATTAAAATTTAACTTCGGCAATACTGACGCGGTCATCGTTCAGCACGATGCGGAGGTCGCTGGCGGTAGTGCCTTTGAACGGATAGGAAATCAGTTTGCCGTATTCGCTGACGGTGCCCGAATATACGGTGAGGAACTGTCCGCCACCGCCCGAGAGCTGGATTTCGAAGGTTGCCGGCAGGTTGTTGTCACGTGTAAAGGCAATGGCAACTTTATCTACCTTGGCTCCGTTCTTCAAGGCAAAGGTAATATAATCTCCCTTATTTCCTTGCCATGCGGTATTGATTTTTTCGTCAAGCACGTTTTCGGCATCCTCTGGGTTGGTGCTGGCACTCACACGCTTTGCTGGTTTTTGGGCTTCAATGGCTTTGGCACGGGTCTGGTAGTCTTCTACGGTCAGCGTTCCGTTCAGGCGGATGTCTTCGGAAGAGGCGCCGGCCATGAGTACGAAGTCGCCGGGTTCCACCACCCATTTCATGTCGGCGTCCAGAAGCTCCAGGTGCTTGCGGTCGATGGTGAAGGACAGCTCCTGGGCTTCGCCCGGTTCGAGGTGGATGCGCTGGAAGCCTGCAAGATTCTTTTCGTAGGTGGTGATGCTGCTCAGTACGTCGCGGATATAGAGCTGCACTACTTCATCTCCGGCACGTTTGCCGGTGTTGGTCACCTTCAGGCGGACGGTGGCAGACTCGTTCGGGGTGATGACTCGGGGGGTGATGTCGAGGTCGGAGTACTCGAAGGTGGTGTAGCTCAAGCCGTAACCGAAGGGGTAGAGTGCTCCGTTGATGCGTGACATGTTGCCCGTAGGTCCCGGATTCTTACCGCCGTCTATCTGTGAAGAAGGTTTGCAGGGGAAGTTGAAGGGGATTTGCCCTACGGTCTTGGGGAAGGTCACCGTCAGCTTTCCACCGGGGTTGTAGTCGCCGAAGAGGATGTCGGCCAGGGCTGTTCCGCCTTTGGAGCCGGGATACCAGGCTTCGAGGATAGCGGGGACGAACTTGTCTGCCCAGTTGATGGAGAGCGGGCGTCCGTTGATGAGTATCAGTACGACGGGCTTGCCCGTGGCTTGTATGGCTTGAAGCAGTTGCAACTGCCGGCCGGGCAGGTCGAGGCTGGTGCGCGATTTGTTTTCGCCGCAGGTGCGTTGTCCGCCGCCCAATACTACGACGGCAACATCAGCTTGGCGGGCATTTTCTACGGCTTTGTCTATCTCGGCTTGCTCGTCGTCGGTCAGAGGATAGTCTATGATTTCACTTTCGGGCCAGTGGGCATCCACTAGGTCGCAGCCTTTGGTGTAGAGCACCTCTGCCTTGCTTTTTGTCTTTTCTTGAATGCCTTCCAGTACAGTGGTCACTTCTACGGCAAGTGGGCCGTAATGGGTCAGCGCGTAGCCTTCTTCATTGGCATTGGGACCACAGACGGCAATCTTCTTGGTGGAGTTGATGTCTAAGGGCAACAGCTCATCGGCATTCTTCAGCAGAACGACGGACTCGTGGGATGCCTGCAAGGCGATGGCTTCGTTCTCTTCTTTTTCCACTTCACGGTCGGCACCGGCAAGGTCTGTCTGGTAGGGGGCATCGAACAGACCAATGAGGAACTTTACCCGGAGGATGTCGCGCACACGGTCGTTAATGACTTCTTCGCTCAGCCCGCCTTCCTTCACCAGTTCGCGGAGGGGAAGGACGAAGGAGTCGGGCGAGCGGAAGGTACAGCGTACGTTCAGCCCGGCTTCCACGCTTTGGTGGACGGCTTCTTTCATGTCTTTGGCGGTGCCGTGCTTGGTGTAGAGGTATTCTACGGCGTCACTGTCGGATACGACGTAGCCACGGAATCCCATTTCGCCACGCAGGCGGGTGGTGAGCCAGTAGTAGCTGCCCTGCACGGGGATGCCGTCGTAATCGTTGTACGAACTCATTACGCCCAGCATGCCAGCTTCCCGGATGACGCGTTTGAAGGGGTAGATGTGTATGTTCTCCACTTCGCGCGGCGACATTTGCGGGTCCACGCGTGCCATGCCTTCGCGGGCGCCTTTGTTGTTACTGTAAGCGGCAAAGTGCTTGCCGGTGGCGGCCACTTGGTGGTTGTGCTGCAAGCCGCGCACCATTTCGATGCCCAGTTCGGCTACGAGGTAGGGAGATTCGCCGTAAACTTCTTCGTAGCGTCCCCAGCGCTGGTCGCGTCCTACGTCGAGGATGGGGGCGTAGACGTTGGTGTAGCCCAGCATGCGGGCTTCGCGTCCGGTGATGAGTCCTACTTGGCGAATCAGTTCACGGTTCCAGGTATGTCCCAGTCCCAGTTGGGTGGGGAAGTTGGTGGCGCGGTAGCTTTCCACGCCGCGTATGCCTTCGTTGGTAAAGTCTACGGGGATGCCGAGACGGGTATCTTCAACAAAGAAGCGTTGTATTTCGTTCAGTGCCCAGGCATGACGCGAGGCAGGCCAGACGTTTTCATTGTCCGAGGGTGGCAGTCCCCATTGCTGGAAGCCGTTCAGGTGTTCGTCGATGGCTCCGATGCCGTCTTTCCAGAGCATTTGTTTCCATTCGGGGGTGGGGAGGTCGTCTTTCAGTACTCGTTTGTAGCCGTAGAGGGTGACCATTTGGCAGGTCTTTTCGTCCAGCGTCATCTGTTGCAGCAGGTTTTCGATGCGTGCTTCGAGCGGGGCGGAGGGGTCTTCGTACACGTCTTTCACTCCGTTTTTGTTGAAGTCTATCCAACCTTTGCGGTACATTTCACTTTTCACCGGCTTGTAGGTTGCCGGTGTTTTGGCAGGCTTTTGTGCGCAGAGCAGTGTGCTTCCTCCAAGCAGCAGGGTTAGGGCAATAAGGTTCTTCATGATATGTTCTAAAAATCTCTTGGTTATTATTGTTTCTTTTGTTGACAAAAATACGGCTAATGTGTGAAATAAAGGGATAAAATAGTCCGAAGTATCGGCTTTTATTGTCCGAAGGGTCTTCCTCTTACTAAAAATATCCTCCAAGACGCTACCGGGGAATTCAAATCATTATTAGACGAAACATATCATTCACTTTTAAAAAGAAAGAACACTATAATAACCTGAAAAGTAGATGCAATCGCGGTGTATACAAGTATTACGGCTACATCTGTTAAACGAGGGTGTATTTATATAATAGGAATCTGTTGGCGGAATTGTTGCTTGTACGGAAGAACTTTCTTTTCAACCTTGGGATGTCTAAACCCAACCTTGGTTTAGACATCCCAAGGTTGGGTATGGAAAAACCAAAGTTTGGGATAGATTGCTTCCTTAATTCTTTCCGGTTTTTCAGTTAACTTCAGAGACTTTTTCCGTTAACTTCCCATCTCTTTTGTGCAAATATCCATTACAGAAGATAGATATTCCCTCTTGCAGGGGGTAATTCCGTCAACGGATACTGGCTTTGGTAGCTGTTTGAACATTGATGACAATGGGGTGCACATATTCTATGTATGGAAGATTATTGTTTTTATCACGAAAAGTCAGTATTAGCTAATATTTGTAAATATATGGTGATTGCTAATAAAAGAATATGTATCTTTGGGCCAAAGAAAGCGGGTAGAGGATGAAAAATAAGTAGCATTTATCCCTTTTTCACCCTCCCTACTTAGCAATGAGTTACGCAATCTTTTAAATTTCAGACCGTTACAAAGTCATGGGGTTGACTGGATTTGACAGCGGGCAGAAATGGTAAGTAAGCATGCAGTGCGTCGTTGATTTGCACTTTAATCTCAGTCCTCAAAATTTTATCTGGCGAAACTCGTTACGCTCTCGCTGCTTAATCGAAGTATAGTAGATTAGCTTAATCCCGGCACTAGGTGCTGGGACGAGACATCACTCGGAAGCTGTTGCTCCGAAGCATTCCGGTAAAGTGGTGCAGTCAAATCGGGGATAGTTCGTGTCAGCCTCGTGGCGCGGGTGAAAATTTAGAGGATAAGGCAACGGTTGATGGCTTTGGTTCTGCCGCTGCACGAAAATTTAGGCAAAGATAAGCATGTAGAAAGCTTATGATTTCCTCGTTTGGACGAGGGTTCGATTCCCTCCAGCTCCACAATATATGTTGATTATTAGGTAGTTATGAATAATACACCCTAATTTACACCCGGTTTAATGTGGCAGATGTTTATTTATCATTCTTTATATTGAATGATAGTCTATTTCTTAAATAAATTAACAGTATGATATTTTCTAATATACAAAGATACTAATCTATGGATTTGTTTAAGTAATAAAGAAACGTTATCTTTGCAAAATCATTTTGGGCTTGACTGGAATTGACAGCGAGTTGGAATGGTATGTAAGCATGCAGTGCGTGGTTGATTGGCACTATAATCCCAGTTTTCAAAAATTTATCTGGCAACGAAAATTATGCTCTCGCTGCTTAATCGAAGTATAGTAGATTAGCTTTATTTCCGCCAAAGTGGTAGAAACGAGATGTCACTCAAAAGCTCTTGCTCCGAAGCGTTTGATAAAGCGGCACAGCAAAATCGGGGATAGTTTGAGTTCTTCTCCATAGCTCTTACGAAATATTAGGAGATAAGGCATAAGTTGGTGGCTTTGGTCTTGCTTATGTTCGAAAATTTTAGGCAAAGATAAGCATGTAGAAAGCATATGGTTTCCTCGTTTGGACGGGAGTTCGATTCTCCCCAGGTCCACAATACTTAGATAATTATTTTTTATGTATAAAAGTATCCCCGTACAGAATTTGATGTTCTGTACGGGAATATTTTTAAGTGTTCGATTATATATGAATGTTTCTTAACTATTTCTCTGTTATCGCTTTAGACATTAAAAAGAATGAATCCTCTCCTTCATAATAAACAATATCATAACAAGCATCTTCAGAACGATAAAGGTTTTCATCTTCCCTTTTTAATCCCAAAGTTTCTGTAAGATATTGTGGTATAGCATCAAATAATCTTTGAGGATTATCACCTATCGGTGAAGCACTCGCATTAATCTCTACTTTAATCACAATTGCACACTTACATTTATAAAGAATGCCAACGGAATATGTTGCAAAAACCTGATTTATGCCCCAATCTCTGTTATGCAAGTCAACCATCCCATTTGCTGGCATTTGTTTTATATTGTATAAATCCATGATTCTTGAAATAGTTTGACCCATTTTTAAACTATCAATGCCATCGGATGTTAATTTATCAAATATTGACGCCAATGTTTTCTTTTCATCTATATAATTGGTTACAACTCCCCAAGCATCATAATCAGACATGGAATGAGGTGCTATTAAAGAAGACCAAAAGGGTGAATAACTGGGAGCATCTGTAAATGGGGGAACTGAAATTTTGTAATAAGAGTTGTTGTCTATTGGATTCCCTTTTTTGTCAGCAAAGTAATATTTCTCATTTTCTGCCATTATGACATATTGGGATAATGGGTAAAAACATGAAACGTTTTCTATTTTATTTTTAATTTCACCTTTAGAGTTTATTGCATATACATTCATATATTGATTGTCCCATTCATCTCTTAAATTGGCAATTGTATCAGCAACATATATCCAATCGTCTATAATACCTAAAGCTCGCGAATATTTAGGCTCTCCGATACTTTCTCCTTCTATGTTAAGTTGTCCCCATAATCCAGTTTTACTGTCTTGAAATAAGGCAACATTGTCAATGAAAGGTGAAATACTGTAAATGTTAGAGGGGAATCTCTGTGCTTTTTCGCCTTTTTCATTGAGTAAGAAGTTTTCTATTAAACAATATCCGTTTTCAAAAAAGGTGTATGAATATTGTTGGTACCCATTGGAGCTGGCTTCAAATAATTCTTTTCCATTGGGGTCGATAACTAACCATTTGTCAGCTTCTTTGTTATATACAATAGCTTTTCCTTCATGGAAAGGGAAAGCGTTATCATAAATAGGTTCTATCACAACATTGCCTTGTGGATCTATATATCCGCATTTACGATTTTCTAACCGAAACCAAGCACGTTGCTCCGTAAAGAACGGAGATACACATAAGAATTCCTTTCCCTGATACGGAAGCAAATAAAATGCAGTTTCTCCCGTTTCTGTTAGATAGTGAATACGTTCATCCGCAGAAACAACAGGAATTATTCCTTCGCTACATATGCCTCCTTGCTTATAACCTTTGGGAGTTCCTATTAATTGGGGAGTTGGAGTTGCGGAATAGTAAAGATATTGATTTGTATCATAATCCCGAATTCTAAACACTCCATTTACTGCATAAGACGGTCTTTTATCAAATTTGTTTTCAAACAAGATGTTTCCATTAACTCCAACCATGCCCCATTTCCCATGTTTTTCTTTTTGGAAAGCTACATGGGTCACTTCAGGGAAATCGGTATTTGACTTAAAAGAACAACTCGAAAGCATACCCATAAATATCACAAGCGATAAAAAGCAAAGGACGAAAATACCAATTGATTGTTTTAGGTTTCCTTTCAGTATGAACATAGGGAATTTTGTCCAATGAATTTTCAGTATCCAAATCTCGCAGAACTTTTCGAATGGGTAACCCCTCCCTATTATCTTTATTGAAAATGCCATTCTTTATAAAAAGAGGCATAAACTCTTTTGCAAGGATCATTCCGCTTTGAGGATGTTTCGCAAAATAATCTCGCAACACACTGTTGATACTTGAAATACGTTCATTTTTCTTCATAATACGTCATATTATAAGTTATTCGGAATATGTCTTTCCATTAATTGTCACATTTGTTATGCCACTTGTATCTTTGCCTGCCATAGCTGCACCTTTCTTTACCGACTGAATGAGAAGAGGTCCCAGTTGTTCCAAAGCTTTGTGGAATCTTTCTTCTGTTTGTTTCCTCTTTTGAGAAGGGCTGAGGTAATCGTTGCAATCTAATACTTTACCGTTTTTATCGAGGGTAAAAGTTTTTTCTAAGAATGAACTAGTTCCATTCTTTTCATCTATTGTATATGCAACAGCGAAGGCTACAAATGCGCTATCACCATTTCCTATAAATGCGAGTTCATCAAAAATACCTCGTGTATCTAATAGCTTGACGCATCCTGGTATTGAATCTTTTTTATATGTATTATCCATTTGCCATACCTCAACAGGAATACTTGTCTTTTTTTCTGCCAAAATCCATTCCATTATTTTGTAACTTTCTCCTTCTTTCAAACTATCCTCAATGGAATGGATTACGTATTGTTTACCCCATTCTATGATTTGTTCATCGGAAGCGTTTGCAAATAGTACATCCTTCTGTGATGGTGAACAACCAAGATAAAACATCAAAATGAAAATAGAAGTAATAATTTTTTTCATAATGCTATATTATTTAAGTTAGAATTAAATTTTTTGATTAATCCATAAAAGGAGAAACGATTAGACCTATTAAAATTACTATACAAAGTAGAATGATAATGATGATTGGGATCATCAGGCAACCGCCACATCCTTGTAGAAACTCCGCTTTACCTTTTGCAAACTCTATTTGGGCTTTCTCATATTCAGAAAGTCTTTCAGCATTTTGCTTCTTCATAATTTCATTGTTTGTTCATTGTTTATATCAATAACCATTAATGACTTCATTCATGTCATCTATAACTTTTATAACATTCCCGTCAGAATCCAATACAAAAAGTTTCTCTTCCACCACGTAACCGCCATAACTGTTTTTAGCCCTATATTTATGAAGAGCAAAATAAGTATTATTGTCTTTATTATATATACCAAAGGCTTCCCAACTTATTCCTTCATAACTATCAGGGTCTTTAAGATAATGCCGTTTAAGATAGACCCTTACTCCTGCCATAGCTTTTGTTTGAGATGGTCCTTTGTTGCTCCCGTAGTTTTCGATTCTATTGTTACCCTTTGAAGAAGTGCTGTATTCTCTACTTGAAATATTGAAAATTATAACCACAACAAGAAAAATCAATACCGCTATCCATTGTCGGCGTTCTTTATTTTTTTTATTTTGTATGTAGATGGGATTTTGAATAATACAACCACAAGAAAGGCATTTAATGTACTTCTCATTTTTTAACCCTTCATCAATTGTTAGATTTATACCACAATTGCTGCATTGCATTTGTTGTGGATAAGCATTTAGTTTTAATTGGTTATTTGGTATTGGGGCTTGTTTCGCTGAAGTGCATGAACGAAGCGCAGAAAGCTCCTTGCGGAAATCAAGATTAGTTTTATTGAAATTTCCTTGCAAGTTAAGCGGGGGATTATATATGCGAATCAATTCTTTTTCAACATTTGCATAATCATTATTTGCATAATAAAAAAGTAGCAGGTTGTCTTTCATCCATTCGGTCAGTGTACGCTCGTCAAATTCATCAAATGTAGTTTTTCCGTTTTGGGGAGAGTTTATGTCTCTTGGAATCAGTTTGAATCCCAATAAACATCCTAATGATTTGCGAATTGTGGAATTTCCGGCAGTGCCAGTGAAATGTTGTTTATAGTCACGAATACGCAGACTTTTACTGCTTTTGCCTACATACACGACATTGTATTTTTCTTTTTTGTGCTGAAAAGAGGTTAGTATGGGAGTAGTGGAAATTTGCACTTTTATGGGCAATGAGGACGTACTACGTAATACTATGATATAGTTACCGGGCTTATCAGGTAAGACTGAAGCTCTCGTTTTTTGAGGGTCAAATAAAGAAAATTCATCTTGTGAAATCATGTTGTTGGTTTCATATATAGCCGCCTGAGACCCCACTAAGCAGAGTTATATAAAAAGAAGCGTGGGTCTGCATGCCACGTCTTAGATGAAGGTCGTAGGAAAATACCTTGAGTACAGATATGGATATAGCAGCCCACGCCTATAGCGTGAGAACCACTATGCTATCCTTGTACTCTTTGAAAATTTCCTACGTTTTCATCTACAAGATAAGCATAACGCTTCTAAAAATTCTAATATGTCTTGGAAAGAGCATACTCAATCCAATACAAAAATACAAAAAACAGCTAAATAAATGAAACCAAAGCCTCTTATTTTTTTATTTTATTACATATTACGTTTTACAATCTCAATCCTCTTTTCGGCTTATTCTCTTCTTTTGAGGTGTTGCTTACACTCAGTTTTTCTTTGAGTTCCTGAAACTTCATTCTGAACCATTCAAGTATAGGCATTCCGTCAATGCACAGCCGGAACTTTCCTTTCTCCTGCGGATTTCTCTCTACGGTTGCCGTTGAGTGCTCCGTCCTGAACTTTTCCTTGTGCTCCTTTGAATAGAGCCTGCCCTTGAACCCTACGGGCTGCAGGCTGACGATTTGCCTTGTCAGTTCCTCGGTAAACCCCACTTCCCGGCATTGTTCGGCTATGGGCAGCAGTTCCGTTACGATAGGGAAATAGGTGTCTATCTGTTTCAGCCTATTGTCGTATTCCTTGATTTTTTGCTGGTAGCTCTGATCTATCCTGATTATCTCACTGTTGTGGCGGTGCTCCATGTTCTTCTGTTCCCTCTGTTCGGCTTGTACTTGTCTTTGCAGATTGGCTGTGTCCCGCTTCAAATTTTCGTTCTCCGCCTCCAGCCTTTTGACCTTGCTGCCGCCCAAAAGAGAACTCACCCCGTCCGCTATGGCTGTGGTGGCGTTTACCGCTGCGTTCTTCATTTTTTGCGTGTTGATTTCCCCCTTGACCTTTTTCAGCTTCTTCTGTGCTTCCTCTTCCAGCCCCAGCAGGGTTTCTATGTTCTCCTGCAGGCTGTCCTGTCGTTCCACCAGTTCCTTGTAATATTGCGAGGTCGGTATATGTTTTGCCAACGAACCGTCCACGCCTCTCTGCAAGCCGTACTTGTTCATGGCTTGGGCATAGGTGTCCTGATAGTGTTTCAGTTTGTGCCTTGCCATGACGTCATCAGCGCACAGCCGCACATCCTGCGTGTTCTTCTTTCTGTACTTCTTCTTCCCGTTCTGTTTGTCTTGTTTGGCTTTCCTGCGTTCCCCGGTCACTATCGGTACAATGGTGGCGTGTATGTGCGGCGTCTTCTCGTCCATGTGCAGGACTGCCGACACGAGGTTCCGCTCGCCGTATGTTTCCCGGAGCCATTTCAGGTTGTCGTTGCACCAGCCGTCCAGCCTCCCGTCCGCTTCCATTTGCTTCATGTCCTTGTTGCTTCCGGTGAGCAGCACCCGGATTGCCCTTACCTGGTTGGTGCCCACCTTGCGTCTGATGCCTGCCGTCTCTATCCGGTGTGCTATCGCCTGCGTACGATTCTTCACTCCTTCGGGGAACTGCACCAGTTCTCGGTTCAGGTGCGTGCGCATTCTGTCCGCGTTCTTCGGGTGGACGGTGCGCTCTATGTGTGTGGACATTGCGCCGTCCGCACCCTTTGCCTTTTCCAAATGCAAAACTGCATATCCCATAACTGTAACACATTTTTTCGGTTAATACTTCCCCCTGCCTTGTTTCCATGCCGCATGGCTTCGGGGTTTCAAAAGGGGCGGCGTCCCTTTTGCTCATTGGGGCTTTTTTAGCGATGCGTGCATTGCGTGAAGAAAAAGCCCTAATGAGCTATGGCTTTTTCAAAGCCTTCCGGTGGCTGTACGGTTACATCCTGATACCTTTGTTTTTCTTTTTCGGTTGCTCTGCCTGCCGTTGTCCTTTCTCCGGCTCCGGTTTCTGCTGCTGATGTTCGGATTGTCCGTTTTGCTTACCCCGCAGGAAGTCGTTTAGGTCGTTGTAGCCTCCGTATATGTGCGATGCGTCCCGGATGCGCAGCCCGTATTCCTCCCGCAGTTCTTGAACGGCTTCCATTCCCGTCTTGTCGTTGTCAAGGAAGCAATGGATGCACCCATAATCGCCCAAAGGTCGGATTGCTTTGGAAAGGTTGGAAGTCGAGTTCAGTACGATGTAGTCCTGCCCGTCAAGTTCGGGACGGTCGGGACACCTTTCCAGCCGCAGGGTGAGGAAGGAGAGGTAGTCCATGAAGCCCTCGAAGAGGTAGCAGGTCTCCTTCGGCTGTTCCTGCTGTATGTGGGTGATGTCCTTCGGTGCTATGCAGCCCTTGAAGAGCTTGTTGCGTATCTCGTAGCCTCCCGAACGGTTGGGAAAGCCGACGGCAAAGTAGGGTTTGCCGTCGGTCAGATAGCGCACCTCCCTGCATTCTCTTTTTGCCAGTTCCGTATTTATTCCCCTCTGCCGCAGATAGGACAATAGGGCGGGGGAAGAAAGCGGCACCACCTCCAACTGCCGGAAACTCGGTTTAGAGAGTGGTTGCCCGCCAAAAGAGAAGGAGACCGGGCGCACGCTGGGTGTCTGCTCCGCTATCCGTTTCAAGAGGTAGGGTAGGCTGTCGGACGCGTAGAGCTCCCGCGCCAGTGCGATGATATTGCCACCCTTGCCCGCGCCAAAATCATACCATAGGTTGCGTTCGGTGTTCACCTTGAAGGACGGTTCCTGTTCGTCCCTGAATGGTGACTTGTACCATAGGCTGTCGCCCTGTTTCCTTACCGGGTCGTAGCCAAGAGTGTGCAGATATTCCTCTATGCGTATCTGTTTCGCTTCATTCGTATTCATGTGGGTTTCTGTTTAAGTGGATATTGTTTTTTCTTTTCGCCCGTACATGTCTGCGGTACGGTCTGTATATATCCGCTTCACTTCACCATATATATATACCCCGGTTGAAGTGAAGCGGTTTTACCGCATTCCGAAACGCTTCACTTCACTTTGCTGTATATATATACTGCGGTTGAAGCGAAGCGGTTTCCGGTCTGCGCTGCTAATAGTGGAAGTCCGGCTTGAAGGTGTATTTCCTGCCATTCTCCTGCACTATCATACGCTTGTTTTTCAATACGGTGATGAGGTCACGCAGTCTGTGGTCGCTGAGTCTGACACCCACAGAGGCGTAGGCTTCCCGCAAAGCCCCTTCGAGTTCCTTGTAGCCGTATTCGTCTTTCAGGGTGTACGCCGCTTCCAGCGCGATGCGGTGCTGCCGTTCGGTGATGTCCCTATACGGGTCGAACTTTCCCCTGTTTCCTTTTTCAGTGTCTTTGTCATTGAACTGATAGCCGTCCAGTAGTTCGGGCAGTGCCTCCTCATTGATACGGAATGCGAACGGTTCGAAATCCACCGCCCTGATATGTGCGGTTTTGACCGTACTTATATCGGGATTCTTGCTGTCCTTCTCCACTTGCAGCACCGTTTCCGCCTTGTTGCTGAGTTCGGTTCCGATGTGTCCCCTTGCGTTCTCGTCCCCCTTGTTCTGGTGCAGGATAGTATGGATGTGGATATTCCTTTCCCCCGTCCATGTCATCAGCAGGGAGATAACTCTTGTGGACTCGCCGGAACTGTTGATGTCGTACACCATGTCCCGTATTCCGTCAATGATTACCAGCCCGACATTTTCGGTGCGGTAGATTGCCTCCCTCACGATTGCTATGCGCTCTTCGGGCGTGTATTTCCTTAGGACAAGGAATTCAAGGTCTTCATGGTTTCTGTCTGTGGGCAGTCCCGCCATGCGCAATATCCGCTTTGCCACTTTTGCGCAGTGGTAGGTACTCTGCTCGGTGTCCACATAGAGTATTTTCCGCTTGTTCTCGGGCAGTTCCGCCGTATAGTTCAGTACCGTCCCGTTTTTCAGCGCAGCCGCCACGATTGCGGAGACGTTGAACGTCTTCTTGCTCTTGGCTTTTCCGATTGACGCGCTGAAGTTCCCCAGCGTGCCGATGACGGAGCCCCGCACTTTCAGGATTTCGGGTGCCTGCTCGTAGTCTTCCGAAAGGTCAAGCCGCGAGACGTGCCATAGGATTACCGCCTCTTCGGGTGTGATGTTCCTTTCCTTGTTTTCCATGCCGCACCTCCCTATCTGCGTCCCCCGCTTTTGCGTCCTGCCAGTTCCAGTGCCATGTCCGCATCGACGATGATTTTGCGCCCTATCTGCGTAATGGCTCTGTCTATCCTCCCGCTTTTCTTGATGCGGTTTGCAGTGGGTATGCTGCACCCGAACAGCCGGGCTATGCCGCCTATCCCGTACACATACTTTTTTCCCTTGTCGGCTGCGGGCTGGGCTGGCTTCGTTTCGCTTCCCTGCAAGGCGTGCCGGTTCAGGAATATGAACTCTTCGCCCGTCATCTGCCATACGGGCTTTGATAAAAGGTCTCTAATTTCCATATCAGAATGAAATTAACGTTTGTACTGCAAGCCCTGCGCATGGGCTTTTTACCTCGTTCGAACAGTGCAAAGTTAGTCCCGGGTATGGGTGGTAAGGATGTGGATAGCGTGATTGGAATATCACGCTATCTTATTAAATATCAGCAAGTAATAAAAGTGGTAGAAATTATTTTGAGTGGTAAAAGTGGTTGTGTCGTGGAATGTCGTGGCATATCGCCGACTATCGGAATATTGACCGCATTTCCTTCGCAAATTCCTGATTGCTGTCACTGGGAAAATCGGAAACGGGCTCTTTGTATTTTGACTTGTAGTATGTATCGTCTATTCCCAGCAGGTTCATGATGTCCTCTTTCCATTTCTCTCTGTCTGGCTTGGGCAGCATTTCACCCATAAGGAAAATGAGATAGCATACACGGGCCTTCTCCCTCGGTCTTATTTTCAGTCTGCCTTCGCATGGTTGCAGGTTCATGTTGGCGTAGAAGTCCAGTTCGGAAACGGCTTCGAACTGTTCGCCGTTGCATTTCTCGTAAATGGCTGACAGCAGCCGCATGGGGAAATAGGCGGGCGGACTTGCCGGGGTGGTACTGGATGAGGGAATTTCCTTTTCTTCCCCTTCCTTTTTCTTTGGGTTGGTCAGGTATTTTTCAAGGATAGCCAATAGTGAGCCGCCCAGCCTGCAAATGTCCCCGCAACGGTTTTTCAGGCATAGCAGAGCTTCCCGCCTTGCTTGCCCCTTCTGTTCGTAGAGTGCGTCCAACTTGCCTTTTTCCTTGTCGTATTCCCGCTTGCACCGTTCGTACCTTCTTTCCAGCAGTTCCTCTTCCTGACGGTCGTGTTCCCTGAAACCTACCGCTTCCAAAGAGCCGTTGGCTTCCATGAGTTCCCGGTAATATCCGTTTGTGACTTTCATCTGTCTGTCAATACCCCAGTCAAAACGGCTTTCATGCTGTCGGCAGACATATTCGGTATTGAGACGGTCAAAAAACTCCCTGCAGGTGTTGTAAGTCGAGATGTTGCTTTCAATCTCACGTTTCAGGCTGTTCAGCAATATGGAGAAGTGTGCGGCGTCCATTTCAAGCATGAGGCTGATAAGTGCCGCCTCAAATGTCTGCGTGTCCCCGTACTCTCCGTAAAAACCGGAAATGAATTGCTGCTTCTCAAAAGAGAAACTGCCGCCGGACATTATTTCGGTGTATATCTTGTTGAGTTTCCCGTAGTGGGGTATCATTGATGTTATTCTTTCGTCCATAGTTATATCAGATTAAATTTAGTCATGGCATTGATTTTGATTTCATCCGCTATATCAATATAGGGCTTCATCGCTTTGTAATCGCTGTGTCCCGTCCATTTCATTACTACTTGTACTGGAATGCCAAGTGCCAAAGCATTACAAATAAATGTTCGTCTTCCGGTGTGGGTACTTAACAATGCGTATTTAGGTGTAACTTCGTCTATTCGTTCATTTCCTCTATAATATGTTTCTCGTATTGGTTCATCTATTTCTGCCAGTTGTCCCAGTTCTTTTAAAAATTCGTTCATCCTTTGATTGCTTACAACTGGCAATGCCTTGTCATTAGGGAACGGCACATCTTTGTACTTTTCGAGTATTGCCTTGCTGTGGTCATTTAATTCAATAATAAGACTGTCTGCCGTCTTTATGGTAATAACTTCGATATGACCGTTTTTAACATCACTACGTTTCAAATTATACACATCGGAGTGACGTAATCCAGTGAAACTGCAAAATAGCAATACATCCCTTACTCTTTCAAGGTATTTCTTTGTTGGTGGTATTGGGCAGGTTCTTAGTTTATTTATTTCATTTTGGGTGAGGAATATCACTTTTTTGGGTGCACTCTTCATTTTAGGCGTGAATTTATCATAAGCCATGTTTTGATGATACCCTTTTCGATTAGTCCAACGTAAGAACCATTTTACGAACTTGATTTGTTTGGCAATGGAAGTGTTGCGCATGTTTTTTTCTGCACGTAAAAATTCTATATAGTCATTGAAATGTTTTTCCGTCCAACTGTCAAACGTAGTATTAGGGTCAAATGTGTAAATGTGTTTTTTGACTGTTGCAAACTTTTTGAGGGTTGAGGAAGACCAGTCATTTTGTTTGCTACATTCTGCTACAAATTCATTGAAAACTTTCATGAAATCCAATTCAACCTTCTGCTTTTCTTCATGGCTTTCCTTTTTTTCCCCTTTTGTCTTTAGGTTGAACGCTTCCTTAATTTGTGCAGGGGTGGGTATTACATCTTGCACCTCGAATTCTTTGAACACATTCTGTATTTCGGTGTATTGCCGCAATAGTTCTGCGTTGATTTCGGATGCACTTTGCTTTAGTTTGTTGGTACAACCGTTTCTAACCCGTTGCTTGTCTGTGTCCCATTTTTCTACATCAATTCTATATCCCGTTGTAAATTCGATACGCTGACTGGCAAAGATAACACGCATACGGATTGGCACATTCTTTGTGACTGGAATACCGTCTTTTTTGCGGCTTTCCGGTGCGAAAATGATATTTCTTTTAATATTCATAATTGGGTGTGTTTGAAAATGACACCCAAAAATACACCCGAAAAATGAGATATACAATGATATTAAGAGATATTTAGATTAATGAAAGAAAGAGATAAATAACTGATTACATGATATTTGATATTCTGTGAAATTTTATAAAAAGGTTCGAGAGACACCCTCCAGCTCCACGGAAATAGTAAAAAGAAGTTTGTAAGTCCTTGAATTCCAGTAATTCAGGGGCTTTTTCTTTTCTTCTACTCCCCCTACCTTTTATATTCATTTAGAAAACAGTTGTAGTAAATGTGCTACAATTCAAAATTAATATCTACTTTTGTCTGTTCAAAAACCAATAACTATTAGAAGTGGGGGCAACACTTTAAATTCTGCAACAGATTTATGAAAATTCACGAAGGAAAATGTACAGAGAAGATTTTGAAAGAACGTGAACGGATTGGTAACCGGTTAGCCATTCTTCGCAAGAAGAGAAATATGACCCAAGAGGAATTGGCTAATCTTTGTGGCGTTAATCGTGTTAATATAGCCAAGATAGAGAAAGGGGCTTATAATGTGAGCATTGATATACTATCTAAGGTAACATCCGCTCTTGGTTTTGTGATAGATATAAAAGTGGATAGCTCTGTTTGTCCGACTCATTTCTCTCAACGTAAACCTGTAAAGCTGGTAATAGGGGAAGATTATTATGTCAGTTTTGGCAATAACGAAGCCCATAGATGTAAGCTGGTGGATATTCCGGAGATGTACCAAGGTCAAAGAATTAAAATCGAAACTCCGACCCCGAGAGGGTCTATCACCCACATATTATTTGCCGATGAAATAGGAACGACACCTGACGAGGCTGTAATGAACCAAGTAACGATGTAAAAACATTAAAAGGGAGGAAGTGCAAGTTCCCCTTTTATTGAAATCACCTTCGCTACAACCATCTGCAGCGAGGGTGATTTTTTAGTTTATGAGGGTTTCTACACACCCTCTTTCATCAGGGCTATTCAGAAATTTAATGGTTTCTTCTGAATATATAATCTTAAATTGATGGTTCGGAATCAATTCTAAAGCTGGGAAATCAGTAGTGATTAACAGTTTTAGTCCCTTTCTTTAATATGTAAAAGCAACTTGTACAAAAGAAGTTTCTTATGTACGGGATAGCAGCAATAACTCCGTTGAGCCTTCGTGGGGACAAGCCGAATTTGATTTTATAATGTGGGTTTATAAGGTACAGTCTCCGGTCAATGATTTGATAGTTGGCTTGCCGGGCGATGCGATTGAACAGTTCGATGGTGCATCCGGTGCTCTTTATATCCAGTAGCTCCATGATTACGCGTTCCTGCTCACCGCATAGTCTTAATATCCATCTGTATAAAGTGCGGGGAAGGAGGTGGAGAAAAGGGAAATGTGAAACAATGTGGCTGTGTGCTATCTGCTGGTGGCCTCCGAATGGCATTTGCCAGGCGGGAAACCCTACAAATACAGCTCCGTCGGCAGACAAATGTTCTTGTAGGCCGGAGAAGAACCGTTCTTTGTCTCTGATATGCTCTATCACATCGTGTAGAAGAATCAGGGGAAAATTCGTAGCCTTGTCCTTGAGCTGGAAAATGTCGGTGGCAATGAACTGTCCCTGCTGATGCCTTTGGGCGAAGAAGGTTCTGGCTTGTTCTATTCGCGTGGCATCAATGTCTACGCCCATCACCCGGCAACCGGCTTCGGCAAAGGGGAGCAGATTGCCTCCCTCTCCACAGCCCACTTCCAGCACTTTATCGGGGATGTGTCCGATGACTTCCTTTATGTAGGGGATATAATAGTTCTTGCTGGTCTGTGACTGTTCATCAAAGTAGCTTTCCCGGTCGGTATGTCGTTTCTGCATGTTCTTTGTTCCTTCTTGAGTTTGATTATCCATATAAATAGATAATCAGTCGGGTAAAAGACTGCGTGGCGCATCGTTTTTTTACCAGGAAATGCGGAGGCCTACCGGGAGGGTGAATATGAACGGGTGTTCCTTTCGGATGGTGCGCAGTTGGCTGCCGTCGGGGATATAATAGTTTACAGTCGGCTCCAGATAGATGCCTGCCTGGGGTGTGAGGCGATATTGTATGCCTATACTTGTGTTGACCGACCACTGCCAGGGAGCACTTACCGGCTGGCTGTCGAGCTTGTGTGGAATACTGTCTGTGACATGGAAGCTTTGGAGTGTCCCTTTTATGGGGATATCCACCTGCATGCCTGCCGTGGCATAACCGGAGAAACGTTTGTAATGCCAGAAACAGTAGGAAAGCCGGAGAGGAATGCCGATATAATGCAACTTCTGGTTGTCTTGAATGCGGAATGCTTCGCCGGTAGTGAACTCCGACCTGAGAAGCGTATATTGCAATCCGGTTTCCAGACTCCAACGCTCATTCAATTTCTTGCTGAGAGAGAGTCCCACAACGATGGGGGCATGATGTTGCTGGTTCTCAACAATCCTGCCGCTGTTATTCTGGGCAATCTGCATGAGTCCGATGGAATCTTTTCCCAGAGTACCCTGCTGATAGCGGGTGTGCAGATAAGAATAATACTCTTCCCACGTGCTGACTTGTTGAGGGAAGTCACTTGAAATGCCGTCGGTATGTGGAGTGGCAATCAGCTTATATAAGTTCTGTGCCAGTTGCGGTCCGAGTGAACCTGCCAGCATCAACTTCCATTTTCCGGATTTCTTCTTGCGGGTTGGCGGCATCAGGGAAGGGGAGAAGACGAAAGCCATCTGTCGGTTGGTGATGGTCTGTCCGGTGAATGGAGAAGGTATGGGATATTTGTGGATACTATCTTTCATTGTGGGTATGGCAAGGGGCCATTCTGTGGAAACTGGAACGGGAGGGATGATTCGTTCCCTTTTGTTCAGATTTTCTTTGGTATAGCATTGTTCGTCGGTTCGGGGAGTATCGGTTTTCTTTGTTTGTTGCGTACTCCCGGCTTGCCTGGAAGAAACTTTGGACAAACGGTTTTCCCTGATACTCTTTTTCTCTCTGTACAGATAGTCATATAGCGTTGGAAAGAGAAGCAATACTGTCAAAACAATGAATACACGGTATCCTGCCAGCATCTTTTTAAGTAAAATTTTCGCCCGGAACAATTGGGAGGAAGAGGAGTGTGGCGCTATACCCAGTAAATCTCCGATTTCTTTGTGGGACAATCCTTCCAGTACTGCCAGTTTAAATACCTTGCAGTAGCCCTCCGGAAGGCTCTCCACTATATCCAGCATCTTATCGTACGAAATGAAATCCGGACAAAAAGGATTTTCAGCAGGCTCTTCCTCTTCCGGAATATCTGTCAATGGGATGGTGGGGTTGGCATTGGCATGGTTGAGGTATTGCAGTGCCAGGTTTCTCATAATCTTTTTCATCCAGTATTCCAGTTTCTCCGGGTTGCGCAGCGAATGAATGGAAGTGAATATGATGACAAAACCGTCGTGAAGAAGATCTTGGGCTATCGTTGGGTCGGGAATATAGCGTAGGCATACTTTCAGCATTTTCTCTGAATAGTTTTCGTAGAGCAGGCTCAAGGCCTGCCCGTTTCCCTTCTGGCATAAAGTGACAAGAGCTTTTGTATCCATGTGTTTGTCTCAATGTTATTTCTTAAGGATAGAGAAGAACATGAATGACTGCATGGATTTTTATTTTTTAACTAAGCCTCCCGGTTGACTTCTGCTGCACAGTCCGGACAAATGCCTTTCAGTACATAGTTGATGCTGTTCAGTGTAAATCCTTGAGGCAGCTTCACCACCGGAGTGGGAATGTTGGTGAAGCAGAAGGTTTTGTTGCATTTCTCGCAATGGAAATGGGTGTGCAGGTCGCTTACGTCGCAAGAGCAACTGTCGCTGCACACGGCATACTTGAAGGAACCCGTCCCGTCATCTATACTGTGTATCAGATGATGGGAGAGGAATAGGGTAAGGGTACGGAAGATGGTGGATTTGTCCACCGTATCCAGCATGGTTTCAAGGTCGAGCAATGAGACGGAACGGCCTGCCTGCATCATGGTGCGCAATACCAGGATGCGGATGGCAGTGGGCTGTATGTCCCTTTTGGCCAATAGGTCCAAATATTTCTTTTCTTCCATTTTTTCTATTTAATAAGTTTTTGTATGCGTATGGCGTTCACTATCGCAATGAGGGCGACGCCTACGTCGGCAAAGACAGCTTCCCAAAGTGTAGCGATTCCACCGGCACCGAGGATGAGGACAAGCAGCTTCACTCCGAAAGCCAGCGAGATGTTCTGCCAGACAATCCGGCGGGTTTGCCTGCCCGCATGAATGGCGGTGGCCACTCTCGAAGGCTGGTCTGTCTGTATCACTACATCGGCGGTTTCGATGGCGGCATCGCTGCCAAGTCCGCCCATGGCGATGCCCACATGACTAAGGGCAAGAACCGGGGCATCATTGATGCCGTCGCCCACAAAGGCTATTCGGTTGGCAGGGTTGCTGCGGAGTGCCTCGATGTGCTTCACCTTTCCGTCCGGCAGCAGGTCTCCGTATGCCTGGGTGATGCCTAGCTTTTCTGCAAAGTTAGTAACAATGGCTTGTTTGTCTCCCGATAATATCTGAATATTATTGATATTTAAAGCTTTTAATTCTTTGACGGCGTTGACGGCATCTTCCTTCAATGTGTCTGATAGCAACAGATAACCGGCATATTTTGTTCCGATGGCGCAGGCCACAATCGTATCGACAATTGATGACAATTCATCGGGATATTCTATCCCGAACTTAGTCAGCAGGCGGGTGTTGCCCACCAGGACACGCGTTCCATCCATAGTGGCTTGCAGTCCGTGGCCGGCAATCTCCGTAACGTCCGTTGTGGCAATCAACTCTATATCCCTTTGTTTGGCATAGCTTATGATGGCTTTGGCTATGGGGTGCGTACTGTTTCGCTCTGCCGAGGCGGCAAGCTGTATCAACTTCTCTTCCGTAACTCCCGGTTGTGCCTGGCAGGATTGTACATCGAAGGTGCCTTTGGTCAGCGTACCCGTCTTGTCGAATACCACCGTGTTGACTTGGGTGATGGCATCAAGGTAGTTGCCACCTTTGAAGAGGACACCCAGGCGGGAGGCGGCGCCGATTCCTCCGAAGTAGCCTAACGGAATGCTTACGACGAGGGCGCACGGGCAGGAGATAACCAGAAAGACCAATGCCCTGTATAGCCAGTCATTGAAGATGAACGAGAATTGTGCATCTGCCAGCGAATAGAGGAAGGGGAGCAGTACAATCAATGCCGCCAGTCCGGTGACGGCGGGCGTATAGATACGGGCAAACTTACGGATGAAAAGTTCTGCCGGCGCTTTGCGCTCGGAGGCATTCTGCACCAGTTCCAATATACGGGAAAGAGCACTTTTCTCGAAGGGTTTGGTGACTTGGATGCGTACGACTTTGTCGGTCGCAATCATTCCGGCAAGCACTTCCCCGCCCTGGCGGATGTTGCGGGGAACACTTTCTCCCGTCAGTGCGGAGGTGTTGAAGGCGGCAACTTCGTCCAGCATCGTTCCGTCCAGGGGGACGCGCTCTCCGGCTTTTACTTCGATGGTTTCGCCTACCTGCACACGTTGGGGAGCTTCGACAAGTGTACTGCCGTTTCTGATGACCGTTGCCGTTTCGGGACGTACGTCGAGCAGGGCGCTGATGTTACGCTTGGCTTTGTCTACGGCTTTGTCCTGAAAGAGCTCTCCCAAGGAGTAGAAGAGCATGACGGCAACGCCTTCGGGATATTCGCCTATATAGAAGGCGCCGAGGGTGGCGATGGACATAAGGGTGAATTCGCTGAACACGTCCTTTTGCAGGATGCTTTCCCAGGCTTCCCTCATCACCGGGAGGCCTACGGGGAGATAGGCAAGCAAGTACCATATAAAAGGTACATACTCTCCCTTGAAGAAGGTGGCGTCAGTAGCATTCAGGATGAGCCCTCCGAAGAGCAATAGGGCGGAGAGGATGATTCTCCAATAATCTTTCAGCAGACTGTTTCTTTTTTCTTGTATCGCTGTATGTCCGTGTGTGCAGCAGCATTTGCAACTCATATTGTTTCCTCCTATTTTCTATTTTCTGCAGCAAAGGTAGCGGAAAGGAGATGCAACTTGGTTGCAAAGTGAAAATTTCCGGAATGTCCGGGAAAGATTTCGCAAGCCGACACTTTCCGTATCGGCAATATCGGAGATGTTCATCCCGAAGATTTCCGGTAGCTGATAGAGGTAATTCGCGAGTTAAACGCTATCTTTCCCTATTTTTACACCCAATTTCGGAGGTATTAGATTTATGGCAACATCCAGAGAAATGGAAGAATACGGAGTTGTTCCTATACATTTCCGTTTCTTTTTTCCCGGTTTGGAGACTGCTCTGCATCCTGCGATACACTATCCAGGGGGTGGGATATACCAATCTTGCCATGCTTTCCGGTGTCTTGGAGATGATTGCCCGGATACTGGTCAGCCTACTGGCTGTTCCAGCCTTCGGTTGTCTGGCCGTGTGTTTTGGTGACCCTACTGCATGGATTTTTGCAGATGCCTTTTTAATACCAGCCTTCATTTATGTCTATCGGCGGATACTTCGGATGAAGAAAAATTAGTGTATCTTTGTATCGGGGAGTTGAAAGAAGAATGACTGGACGAAAAATTATACACATCGATATGGACGCATTCTACGCCTCCGTAGAACAGCGTGATAATCCTGCATTGCGGGGCAAGCCCATTGCCGTGGGCCATGCGGAGGAACGGGGAGTGGTGGCGGCAGCCAGTTACGAGGCACGGCGTTTCGGGGTGCGTTCTGCCATGTCGTCACTGAAGGCAAAGCGGCTGTGCCCCCAACTTATCTTTATCCCGGGACGGATGGAAGTCTACAAATCCGTTTCCCGCCAGATACACGAAATCTTTCATGAATATACGGATGTCATCGAGCCCATTTCGCTGGACGAGGCTTTTCTGGATGTGACGGAGAATAAACCGGGCATTCCATTGGCTGTAGACATCGCGAAGGAGATAAAGCGGAAGGTGCGGGAGAGGTTGAATCTGGTGGCTTCCGCCGGCATATCCTATAATAAGTTTCTTGCCAAGATAGCCTCGGACTACCGCAAGCCGGATGGGCTTTGCACCATACATCCTGCCCAGGCACTGGACTTTGTTGCCCGGCTGCCCATTGAAAGTTTCTGGGGAGTGGGACCGGTAACGGCGAAGAAGATGCACACCTTGGGGATTCACAACGGGGAACAGCTGCGCATGCAGTCTTTGGAGATGCTGACCCGCGAATTTGGCAAAGTGGGGACAGTCTATTATGATTTTGCCCGTGGCATCGATACCCGTCCGGTAGAGGCTGTCCGCATCCGCAAGTCTGTGGGTTGCGAACATACGTTGGAGAAGGACATCAGCAAGCGTTCATCCGTCATTATAGAGCTGTACCATGCGGCAGTGGAGCTGGTGGGGCGACTGGAGCACGCCAATTTCCGCGGGAATACGCTGACGCTGAAAATCAAGTTTCATGATTTTAGCCAGATTACCCGCAGTATGACCCAAACAAAGGAGCTGGTTGCCCTTGACGTGATTCTGCCTTTGGCAAAGCAATTGCTGCAGGAAGTGGATTATGAACATCATCCTATCCGTTTGATTGGGCTTTCCGTTTCCAACCCCCGTGAAGAGGGGGAGGAGAAAGGAGTCTGGGAACAGCTGAGTTTTGAATTTAGTGACTGGGAGACGGAACATTCAAATAAATAATGCTATATTTGTGTTCAGTATTAAAAAAAGGAAAGCTATGGGCTGTTTTATGAATATTTTGTGGTTGATGTTTGGAGGTATCATCACTGCTGTGGAGTATCTTATTGCAAGTTTATTGATGATGTTCACCATTATTGGCATCCCTTTTGGCATGCAGACCTTGAAAATGGCAAGCCTTGCCTTGTGGCCTTTCGGCAAAGAGGTTCGTAGCGGGGAACGTTCCAACGGTTGCCTCTATGTGCTGATGAATATTCTTTGGATATTCTTGGGCGGCATTTGGATTTGCCTTTCGCACTTGGGATTCGGGTTATTGCTGTGCATCACCATTATAGGCATTCCTTTCGGTATCCAACACTTTAAGCTGGCAGGGCTGGCATTGACTCCTTTCGGGAAGGATATTGTTGCGGCTTGAGCGATTGTGCTGTATCGTTTTTTATAAATATATGTAAGTATAATTGATGGTAGAGGATGAATGGCGCTTTAATCTTATTGTAATGTGCTTCTGCTTGCATGCTAAATGTTTAGCTTTGTGTTTAGCATCCGATTATGGTTCTATTTTTTGTTTTTATTTGAATTATATATAATAATAATTTTATTTTTAAAAGTGAAATGTTATATTTGTGATTATCCTCACCTATAACACTTCACATATATGCGAAAAACACACCTTTACACGCTACTATGCGTCCTATGTTTTCCATCTTTGGTTTGTGCACAACAAGCCGTTTTTGATGAATTCAGAAAAGCGGCAGGAGATTATGCTGCTCTTTACTCCGGTAAGGCAGAGGAAAATTATAACCAGCAGAAGTATCTTAACCATCCCTATTGGAATACGGATGAATTTCGCGAGGGGGCTGTCTGTTATGGCAGATGGCTTTACTCGGATTTGCAGCTCCGTTATGATACCTATAAAAAGAGTCTGATTGTGGTTACTCCGGAGAAACGGATAACCTTGCAGGTAGATATGCGGAAAGTGGATTATTTTGTCATAGAAGGACAGAAGTTTGTACCGCAGGGTGACTGTTTCGCTGCGTTGCTATATGATAGTCCGCAAATGTGCCTGACACAGTATATCGTATCCACAATGGAGTCTCAGGTGAAGAAAAACGATCTTTATTACAGCCGGTTCAAGAAAAAGAGCTATTTCAGTCTTCGCAGTGGCGGAACCGATTATGTGATAACTTCCCGTTCGGGTTTCTTGAAACTTTTTCCTACATACAAGAAGCAGTTGAAGGCTTATTGCCGGAAAGAGCGGCTGGACTTCAAGGAAGATGGCGGTGTCCGGGCAATGACCCGGTTAACGGAATATATTGATTCCTTAATTCATGGAAAATAATATGAAAGCACATAATCTTAAATATACAGTAGCCTTTTTCCTCCTATTGTCGCCTTTCGGCATGTTTGCACAGCAACAGATGGCTACGGACAGCATTTCCATATTCGAATTGATGGATGCAGTAGAAAAGGGCACGTCTTGCCGTATTTATACAACGATAACGGTTCCTTTTAAAGTGAAGCGGGCAGAGGTGAAGAACCCCACTGCCGAGTACTTGAGAGAGGCTTTGGCAGCTACTATCTATAAGGTGACGGTTTATGGTGACAGAATATTTGTCTTGCCGGAGGTTTTTCTGGCCACCTCGCTGCCACCGGTATTGATGGGGGAAAAGTTGGAGACGGATGAGGAACTATTGCCTTCATACATTCCTATTGTGAAGTCTTCTTCAGAAAATAAGGTCTATGAGATAGGAAACAAGTACAAGCCTGCCCCCGGAGATATGATAACTTTGACCGGAAGAGTTTCTGACTTTAAGACCGGCCAGAATCTGGATGGTATCAACATCATTCATCGAGAGCCGTGGGTAGCTACGACGACCAACCGTCAGGGGGAATTTACCATTGACCTGCCTGCAGGCTATAATATTCTTGAAATCAGTGGGATGAATATCAAAGTGACCCATCGGCAATTTATGCTTTATGGTGAAGGCATTGTCCATATCGAGTTGGAAGAGGAAGACCATATGCTGGATGAGGTGCTTATTGTTTCGGGGCGTATACAGAACGTGAAAAGTGTGCAGTTGGGAATGGAGAAGCTGCAGCCTGCCCTGCTGAAAAACATTCCTACGGCTATGGGTGAGGTGGATGTGCTGAAGATGATACAGACACTTCCCGGCATCAAGACAGTGGGGGAGGCATCAAGCGGTTACAATGTGCGTGGGAGTGCCGCTGACCAGAACCTGCTTCTTTTCAATAACGGAACGATTTATAACCCCAATCATCTTTTCGGTTTTTTCACGGCTTTTAATTCGGACATGATAAAGGATGCGGAACTTTATAAGAGCAGTATCCCCAGCCAGTATGGCGGGCGTATCGCTTCCGTACTGAACATCACCAGCAAGGAGGCGAACAAGGAAAAGTTTACCGGTTCTGCAGGTATCGGGCTTGTGACCAGTAAGTTGAATCTCGAGATTCCCATCATTAAGGAAAAGACTTCCCTTCTGCTGAGTGGACGTACGACCTATTCGGACTGGATAATGAAGACATTGCCCAACAAAAGCGGGTATCGTGATGGGAAAGCCGGTTTCTATGATTTGGGGACTGTCTTCTCGCATACGGTGAACGAGCGCAACAAGCTGAATGTCTATGGCTATTATAGTCACGACCGTTTTGCCTTTAATGACAATGAGAAGTATGCCTACAACAATATGAATTTCTCGGCAAACTGGAGGACCGTCTTTGCAGAAAAGCTGACCGGAAACTTCTCTTTCGGTTATGACCACTACGATTACCGAAATGATGAAACGGTGGAGGAAGCGTCTGCCGCACGGCTGTCTTTTGCCATTAACCAATGGTTTGGAAAAGCGGACTTTCTTTATCAAGCCGGCAATAGCCATGCGGTGAACTTCGGTTTGATGAGCCAGCTGTATAATGTGAATTCCGGGACCTACGAGCCGGTGGGGCCTAATTCGCTGGTAAGATATGATGAACTGCAAAAGGATAAAGCACTGGAAAGTGCCGTTTATATAGGGGATGAATGGGATATAACTTCCAGGCTCTCCATCAATGCGGGTATACGCTATTCCATGCTCAATGCTTTGGGACCGTGCACTTACTATACATATCAGGAAGGTATACTGCCCTCCATGTCTTCGGTGGCGGATTCTATCACGGCGGGGAATGGAAAGGTCATCAAGACCTATCACGGACCGGAATTCAGAGTGTCGGCACGTTATGCCTTTACAGATGATTTTTCCGTAAAGGCCGGTTTCAATACGATGAGGCAGTATATCCATAAGGTATCGAATACTGCCGTTATGTCTCCTACAGATACCTGGAAGCTGAGCGACCCCAATATCAAGCCTCAACGTGGCTGGCAGGTGGCGGCAGGTGCCTACTATAATACGCCGGGGCAACTTCTGGAATTATCTGTAGAAGGATATTACAAAAAGCTGATTGATTATCTGGATTATCGCAGTTCCGCCCAAATCCTGATGAACCACCATCTGGAGACGGATGTCATCAATACGGAGGGATATGCTTACGGCGTGGAATTCCAGGTGAAAAAACCGGCTGGAAAACTGAACGGGTGGATGAGCTATACTTATTCGCGCACTTTCTTGCGTCAGAATGATCCGCGCATAGCCCGTCCCATCAATGGTGGAGAATGGTATCCGACCGAGTATGACAAGCCGCATGACTTCAAGCTTGTAGGCAATTACAAGTTTACCCGCCGTTACAGCATGTCTTTCAATATGGATTACAGTACGGGCCGTCCCACCACAATTCCTGCCGGGCAATACTACGACCAGGGTCTGAAGAAAATGCAGGTTTACTATACCGACCGTAACAGTTATCGTGTTCCCGACTATTTCCGTATGGATTTGTCGTTCAATATTGAACCCAGTCACCACCTGACATTGTTGACCCACAGTTCCCTTTCTTTCGGTATCTATAACCTGACCGGAAGGAAGAATGTGTACTCTGTCTATTTTGTGTCCGAGGAGGGTAGGATTCAAGGATACAAGATGTCCATATTCGGTGCTCCCATTCCTTTTGTTACTTATAATATTAAATTCTGAAAGGGTATGAAGAATAAAGTATATTGGGTGATATGTATATGTCCGTTATGGTTGTTCCTTAGTAATTGTGTGGATAAGTTCAATGCCCACTTGCCGGAAAGTAGTATCGGCCTTCTCATAGTTGAAGGTAGTATAATATCGGATAGTGCTGTCGTGTTTTCTTTGAGCCGTTCCTTTTCCTTGGATGTGGAAGGGGTTCCTCCTGATTTCAATAAGGTGGATGCTGAAGTTTGTGTAACCGGTGAGGATGGCTCCAGTTTTAGGGGTGTTGCGTTGGGTAATGGAAAGTACCGGGTTGCTGTCGGAACATTGCATAGGGATGTCCGCTATAGCTTGAAGATTGTCTATGAGGGAGATATCTATACTTCCGAACCTCAATATCCGATAGGAACGGAAAGCATAGACGATGTCACCTACGAACAGCAAGGGGAGTATGGTGATGTCAGTATCCGTTTCTCTATGCAAAGCAAAGATGCTGCATGTTATTCTTGGAGTTATGAAGAAGATTGGGAGGTGAGGGCCGTATACAATCCTATGTGTGCTTATGACCCCGAAACAGATAAGATCGTTGATTATGATGCTAGACCATACTCACGCGGATGGTGTCATAGTGAATCGTCCGAGATAATAATAGGTAATATGGAAATAAACAAGGATAATCGTGTAAAGGATAAGTGTCTCTATTCCATTGAAGCAGACGATATTCGTTTTTCTTGCTATTACAGTACTATAGTGAAACAACGTAAGATTTCGAAGGGTGAATATGAATATTATCAGGAGAAAATAAAGCTTAATGAGGAGATGGGCGGGTTGTTTGTTCCCCAGCCTTCGGAATTGCCGTCGAACATTAGATGTGAAAGCTCAAATAAACAGGCCATTGGATATGTTGGTGTCAGTTTGAATGTGGCGGAATATCGCATTTTCATTTCTACAGATGATATACAATATAGGCTTCCTGAGGGGTATTGTCAGGGAGCGAAAGGGCTGAAAGAAGAGTATACATTTTTAGATTTATACTTGATGGGGTATACCATTGCATATCCGGACCCGGACCCACGTACGGGATTCAAAGGTTATGCATGGGTTTCTGGAGGTTGTACAGACGTACGCTATTTAGGTGCCAGCTTGGAAAAGCCTTCCTTCTGGCCAGTTGAAATCAATCTGTTTTAATAAGAAAAAGCGATGAATAATGCAAAATATATAGTAACATGGATATGCTTGTTGTGGCTCACTATTGGCAGTTGTGTGGATAAATTCAATGCGCACTTGCCGGAGAGTAGTACGAGGGTGCTTATAGTTGAAGGTAACATCATATCAGATAGTACAGTCGTTTTTTCCTTGAGCTGTTCCTTTCCTTTGAATGTAGAAGGAATTCCTCAGGATTATAACAAGATAGATGCAGAAGTCAGTGTAGTAGGAAGTGATGGTTCTTGTTTTAATGGCACTTCTTTGGGAGATGGAAAATACCAAGTTGTAATTGGCTCTTTGAATAAAGATGCCAGCTATAGTCTGAAAATTGTGTATGAAGGGGATATTTATACTTCGGAGCCTCAATATCCATTGGAGACAGAAACAATAAATGACGTTACCTACGAGCAACCGGAAAAATACGGTGACATCTCTATCCGCTTTTCTATGCGGAGTGAAGATGGCGGATGTTATTTCTGGAGTTACGAGGAAGATTGGGAAGTGAGGGCAGTATATAATCCCAAGTTCCGTTATGACCCTACCACTGATGAGGTGGTTGATTTTGATGCTACATCATATGCACGGGGATGGTGTCATGATAAGTCGGCTAAAATCATAGTAGGTAATATAGGAACAAATAAGGATACTCAATTGAAGGATAAGTGGCTCTATTCTATAAAGGCAGATAATAACCGTGTCTTTCATCATTATAGCACTTTGGTGAAACAGCGTAAGATTTCGAGGGGCGAGTACGAATATTATCAGGAGAAAATAAAAATCAATGAAGAAATGGGTGGATTGTTTATTCCTCAGCCTTCAGAACTTCCTACGAATATTATTTGCAACAATTCAGGCAAAAATGTAGTTGGTTATGTGGGAGTTAGCATGAATGTGGCAAAATATCGTATTTTCATTTCTGCCGATGATATATATTATAGGTTTCCTGACGGTTATTGCCAAGAATTTAGAGGTTGGGCAGATTCGTACATGGATTTATATGTGATGGGATATGCTATTGCTTATCCATTGATGGTAGGTTATGCATGGGTTTCCGGAGGTTGTACAGACGTACGCTATTTAGGTGCCAGCTTGGAAAAGCCTTCCTTCTGGCCGGATGAAATGAATTAATATTGAAATGATATGAAGAGAGTGATATTTTGTATTATAGGTTGGGTTCTTGTATTGGGATTACACGCTCAAATTGTTGAGAATATGCGTATTTATACAGACAAGGACTGCTATGTGGCTGGAGAAGATTTGTGGATAAAAGTTTGTGTGACGGATTCCTTGTCTCGTGGAAGCGTATTAAGCAAAGTAGCTTATGTAGAGATAAGTGACACGAAGCTGGTATACGCACAAGGTAAAATCGACTTGCAGAACGGGAATGGATGGGGACGTATCAGACTTCCGCAAGTCATGCATACCGGAGCTTACCAACTGACGGCATATACGCGTTATATGAGGAACTATCCTATGGCTTGTTTCCCAAAGAAGTATATAGCCTTGCTTAATACTGTTCAGACAACAGAGGAGGATAATGTGGAACTTTTCACGGATTCCATTACCGTTTCACAAGCTTCCGGCAATCAGCTTTCCGGAGCGGACTTATGGACAGATAAATCGGTCTATGGGAACCGGAGTAAAGTAGCCTTGACATTACCCAATCTGCCTGCTGATGTCAAGGAGCTTACTTTGTCCGTAGTACGAAAAGACTATGTGCTAAAGGGGGTTCCAATATCAGCCGACGGGCAGAAGAACTATACAAGTGTTCCGGAACGGTCATTTGCTGCAGAGTGTGAAGGGCATATTGTAACCGGCAGGCTGATGGGAGCGCCTGCTGACAATGTAAATGCACGTCTGGCATGTGTGGGCAAGGATATTCGTGTCTTTGGCGGACAGCCTAAGGCTGACGCTATTTATGCTTTTTATACGACCGGAATAACGGATATGCAGGAGATTGTATTAACTGCATTACCGGAGGAGGAAAGTCCCTGCCGATTGGAGCTTATTTCTCCTTTTGTCGGGGTGTTGGCGGAAAAACTTCCTAAAGTCTGTGTGTCATTTCGGAAAGAAGACTTGATAGAGCGTGGTTTCAGCGCGCAATTACATTCTCTTTTGCCGGTAGATTCTTCGTATAGCAAGAGTATATTGCAACAACTTTATGATTTTGTTCCCGCTTCCACTTATAATCTGGATGAGTATGTTCGTTTCAGGACTGTGAGGGATGTTTTTGTGGAATTTGTCAAGGGAATACGTATCAGTCAGCTGGAAGGTAAAGATGTCATCCGGATACTGCAACCGGATATAAGGAGATTCAGTAATATGAAAACACTGGTGTTGTTAGACGGGATTCCGTTTGATGACCATGAAACCATTCTGAACTATGATGCCCGTTTGATACACTATATACATCGTTATACTGGCAAATATACTTTTGGCGGGGAGTTGTATGATGGAATTGTTTCGTTTATAACCCATCGGGGAACATTGCCTGATATACGTTTGGATAAGAATTCACAGATGTTTTCTTATGAGTTTCCACAAAAGAGAATCGCATTTGTTGCTCCATCATACAATTCAGAGAAACAAGCCGGTTCCCGCTTACCGGATTTTCGGCATACACTTTATTGGAATCCGGAGATAACTTCCGCTATGGGTACACTCAACTTTTATACTTCGGATATGAACGGAATATATATAATTACCCTACAAGGAATTTCGGTTGACGGTAGGGAGATAAGGATGCAAAGTGAGTTTGTTGTTGGTGCTAACCATTAGTATAGATGGATAAAAAAGAAAAAGGGCAGAGAACTGAAAAGTTCCCTGCCCTTTATTCATTGTATTTAAAGGTGTTTTTTTTTACATGGTTACGAGTGACTGCTTTGCAAGCAGCTTTTGTAGTTTACCGTTCAGTGTTTGACACATTGTTCCATTACCCATTGCCTGATAGCGTTTGATTTGGTACTGTAACATAAAAATTTCATTTGCATTCTTTTTCATAATTCTCATCTTTTTGTGCTCTCCGCGTTTCGGAAAGCGGGTTTTTACATCTTTTCTTTTATCTTATAACGTTGCAAAGATACGAAATGTTTGCGAGAAATGTGTTTTATAACATAAAAAATAGCCATTCATCCTTTATTTTCTTTAGAAATACTAGATTTTGCAATCTATATATGACAAATATGTTACGCAAGTTTCGCAAACTCTTCCTTGTTTTATACCTTTGTAAAAAGGGATATTTTAGTATGGAGAATATTGTCAGAACAATAAGAGTTTATTATCCGGTTTCAGATGAAGCATTGGCGACATTGGCACATGGTTTTGAAAAGCAAGTGTTTCCTGTCAAAACACTTATTATCCGTGCAGGACAATTTGATAGGCAAGTCCACTTCATAGAGAGAGGGAATGACACGCTCGTACACCTTGCACGATGGAAAAGAAATAACGACATGGTTCTCTATGGAAGGTGATGTAGCTTGTGGCTCGTGGGATTTATATAGGAACAAAGCAGGCTTTGAATACGTGGAAACATTGGAAGAAACACTGGTCTATTCTATTTCCATTGAAACGCTTAATGAGTTGTATAAGTCAGATATAGATATTGCAAATTGGATGAGGGTGTTACAACAGGAAAATTTTCTTCGCTTACAAGATATTCATATATCTCGCCTCAACTTGTCTGCGTATGAGCGTTATGAAAAATTAATGAGTGAGTGTCCGGCCCTTTTTCATAGAGTGACTTTGGGACATATCGCTTCTTTCCTTGGCATTACACAACAATCATTGAGTCGTATCAGGGCAAAGGGGTATTTTTTAACATAGGATAAATTCCTATACATTAGAGTTTTGTATTTTTGTCCGCAAAAACAGGATGCGTATGAAAACAGAATATGAAAAGTGCATGGCTGGCGAACCTTTTATAGGAAGCAGGGATCCGAAAATAGTGGAGATGATTTTGCGTACAAAACGTCTCCTGGCACAATTCAATGCCACAGATTATGCCGATAGCAAGCGCAGGAGGGAGTTGTTGTGTGAGATGTTGGGACATGTAGGCAAGAATGTGCATGTGGATATTGACTTCCATTGTGAATGTGGCAAGCATATTTTTATGGGCGACAAGGTAATTGTCAACATGAATTGTACCTTTGTGGACAACAATCGTATTGACATAGGTAGCAACGTCTTAATAGCCTCTAATGTACAGATATATACGGCAACCCATTCTACCAAAGTAGATGAACGTATGGTGCAGGACTGTCCGGAAGAACAAGAAATCTGCCGTACGTATGCCTTACCTGTACGAATAGAGGATGGAGTATGGATTGGTGGAGGGGTTGTCATTTTGCCTGGTGTCACCATCGGGAGGAACAGCGTTATCGGGGCGGGGAGTGTGGTTACCCGTTCTATTCCTGCGAATTGTGTGGCAGTGGGAAATCCTTGTCGTGTGATAAAACAGATTGATAATATAGTATCTGTATGAGCATGTGTTGAGTAAATGTATTATCTTTGCATATATTACCATGTAAACAAGAGAGACTATATACTTATGGGGAAATTGGTGGAACTTTGGCGGAGTCCTTATCCTACGTTTTATCAACGCTGGAAGGCAGTAGTGATACCTTCGGCCATTATTTTTCTGATATTATATATACTTCAGCCGTTCGGTATTTCCCGGATAAAGGGAAGTGTGTTTGGGGTGGTTGCCGGTTCTGCATTGATTGCGGCAGGTGCTTCGGGAGTTTTCACCTATTTGCTTCCGGCATTATTTCCTGCTTATTACAAGGAGCAGAACTGGACATTGGGTAAGCATGTGTTGAATTTGCTGCTGATGTTGTTGCTGATAGCAGTGGGGATTTGGGCCTATCAATCATGGTTGATGGGAATGTGGTTGGACAAGCGGTTGTTCTTTCTGGCTTTGTCTTGGGTAATGGTGCTGGCACCTTTTCCTACCATATTTTTTCTGATGTGGAACCGCAATTTGCAACTGACCCGCAATCTGAAAGAAGCTATGGAGATGAACGGTCACCTTTCAAGGAGAATATCCCCGGAAGTTGGGATAGCGAGCTTGGAAGACAAGGTGTTTTCCTCGGAAGAAGCGTTGGCGTTTGCCGGTGGCACCAAAGAAATGCTGGAAGTAAAGGCCGGAGATTTCCTTTATGCAGAGGCAAAGGGGAATTACGTAAAAGTAGGTTACCGTTCAGATTCGGATAAAGAAAAGAAAATTACATGGAGATTGTTGCGTGCCACCATGAAGCAGGCAGAGGAAGCTGTCTCTGCTTGCCCTTTTATTATCCGTTGCCATAGGGCCTTTCTTGTAAACATCCGGATGGTGGTGAAAGTAGATGGAAACTCTCAGGGATATAAGCTGAATCTGGAGGGTTGCGAAGAAGAGGTTCCGGTTTCACGCGCATACGCCAAAGAGGTGAAAGCATTGATTGAAAACCGAACAAAGAGTTAGTCACTCGTCACAGAAATACGTTGTTCGTCACAAAGAGTTTGTTGGTTGTCACATATCCGGGCTGTCTGTCCCGGATATTTTTTTGTCTTATACCCTTCCTTTATGTTTGCGGCAGGAAACACAACGAATGTAAAGATATGAAACGGGAAACAGTCTTTGGGATATTGGGTGTATTACTTTATACACAGCCTTCCGTAGCGCAGAAATCAGTGACCGATACAGTACGTCTGAATTTTAATATAGACAGTTTAAGTACATGACAAAAATTTGAAAACATCGAATTTAGGAGTATAAGCCGGACGCAGAAGTATGGTCGCAATCTCCTCCAAACCATACTTGACAAGCGACTTTGCCTTTCTTCCATGTTTCAGAATCCTTATCGGTTTAATATTTATATCTTTATGTTCACCAACGAGATACGCCCATACAAGAGCCACGCATACCATCGCGACAAGTCTTGCGATGCGCTCCATATCACGCATATGGGTGTCCTCGATGTTGAAGCCGGAAGATTTCATGGCTCTGAAGGCCGTTTCTATCTCCCAACGCTTTTTGTATGTCAAAATCGCACCCTCGGGCCGGTTGAAGCATATGAGAATCTGCAATTCCGGAACTCCATCGGAGTTTTTGATTCGGCTGCCGGCAAGATAGACATACTCGCCTTTGTGAAGAAAAAAAAGCTTATGGAAGAATTTCTCCTGACCGACCTTCAGATCATTGAACAGCCACCAGGCGCGGATTCTCTCACCGGTGGATGGCTTGACAATCCAGAAGTTCTGACGTATCCGGATGTAATACCGTATGCGACGGCTGTTGAGCCACCCTGTCCATTCCTTTCCGATGAACTCGCGGTCTGCCACAAGACTGTCGATGCATTCTGCTCCGAAAAGACGGATAAAACGTTCCATAATCTTCCTGCGTTCGTTCCAGCTGGAGTTGCCACGTTTAGGGAGAAGACTGAATATCAAGGGGAAGGCAATCCCTTTATAGGTGATGCCCAACATAAGAATATTGATATTGAACTCTCCGAACTTCCAGTTGGTGCGGTCCATGCTGAGCACAAGACCGGTCTTGACAGGAAGCAGCGAGAAAAAATCATACGCGCTATGATATCAAGGTCAAGAACATACTTGGCAAAGAATCTTTGGAGCCGTCTGAGGTTGGAATCCTTGTCGACAGCCGTAGGCATCGCGTCTGCCAGTTTGTGGAGGCTGACAGTCTGCACAACACAGAGTGCGTGGAGCAGCAACGCCATAAGTTTTATGCGTGCCAGATTCATACTTTGTCCAAAGTGCTCTTGCATAATCGGGAGGATTTGGTTAACTTTGACCAAGTCCTTGGAATTAGTAGTTTTCATGGAGAAAAGTCGCCAAACTTTTCCTTTAAATTACTAAATTTCAGGGACTTTTGCAAATTTAATCACTTGAAAATTAAATGTTTAACAGCATAAATTTAAATTTTGTCATCTACTAAAATAGACAGTGTCGCTTTGGAAGAAGTAGTGGTAAAAGGAGCCAGAACTCCTGCTGCCAACAGCCGTTGGAGCGATATGCATCCGGTGGAACTGGTCACGGTGGGCGGTGCGAACGGTGATTTATACAAGGCATTGCAGACTTTGCCCGGTACGCAAGTGCAGGGTGAAACCGGTGAATTGCTGGTACGTGGTGGAGGCAGTTACGAGACGCAGACTTTTATTGATGGAATGCATGTACTGAATCCCTATACTTCGAACGGAATAAATACCCCTGCTCGCAGCCGTTACTCTACATTTATGTTCAGTGGGGTAAACCTTGCTTCGGGAGGCGCTTCACAAGAATATGGAGAAGCGCTTTCGGCAGTCTTGCCATTGGAAACAAAAGATTACAGCAAGGTCGATAAAGTCGGAGTGAACGCTTCCGTTGTCGGTGTTGGTGGAGGGGGCACAAAGACTTTTGACAGAGGATCCTTGTCTGTTGACTTGAATTATCAGAACCTGGGTTTGTATGACAAGGTTTATTCGGGCAGGAGGGATTTCGAGAAGCCTTACCGGATGTTTTCCGGAGCTGTCCAGTTCCGTTATACTCTTGATGAAAGAGTGGTATGGAAGGTTTACGCACAATACGACCGGACGGACTTTTCCACTTACGAAGGGGATAACCGCAGATTGTTCGGGCTGGGTGAAGACAATATCTATGTAAATGCAACCTTTCGCAGGCATACTTCCGGAGAGTGGAGTTGGTTTGCAGGGGCGGCCTATTCTTACTATAACCGGAGAATCGGAGGAGCAGTTGTTTCGGGTGATAACTGGCTGGAACGTCAGCAAGAGACGCATCTGAAGGCTAAAGTTTTCAAACGGCTGTCATCGGTATTCCGCCTGGATATGGGGATAGAGAGCTATATCCGCAATTACAGGAATCATTATCTGTTGTGCGGGACGGATGACAGCAATCGCATGTCGCCTACCATTGGTGCGGGTTTCTTTTCGATGGCTTATTATCCGATGGAACAATTGAAGATGGAGTTTTCTTTTCGCACGGAATACACTTCTCCGAACCGTAAGATGAATTTCTCTCCCCGGCTGGCGGCGAACTATTATTGGGGAAACATGATGCTGTCGGGGATTGTAGGGCGATACACACAGTTGCCCGAGAACAGCTGTCTGGTGCGTCGGCCGCAGTTGATGTCGGAAGTATGTATGCAGTACAATTTGGGCGTTCAGTACGACTATGAAGGGCGTTTCTGTAAAGCTGAACTTTATTATAAGGATTATGACCGTCTGGCATTGGAGGAAACGGATGCCGATACGAAAGCTGTATTCTTGACCTCCAACGGTTATGGACACAGCAAAGGCATAGACTTGTTCTTCCGTGATAGAGCGTCCTTCAAGAATCTGGAATACCAGTTATCCTATACCTATAATATAGCCAAACGTAAATATCGGGAGTATCTGGAACTGACTACTCCTCAGTATGCTACACGGCATAATGCAGCCTGGGTGGTGAAGTATTCCTTGCCTCGCCTGCGTTCCATTGTCAGCGTGACCGACCGTTTCAGTAGCGGACGTCCTTATCATAACCCCATGCTGCCGGGTCTGATGAACGATGAAGTGAAGCCTTATAACAGTCTGGATTTGGGTGTGACCTTCCTGGCAAGCAAGAAGGTAATCATCCATGCTTCCACCAGCAATATCCTTTGCCGGAAGAATGAGTTCGGTAAGGTGGATAACAAGGCTGTCCTGGCTTCCAGCGACCATTTTTTCTATGTAGGAGTATATGTGACTTTAGGCAAGAAGGCCGCCTACGATGTATCCAATTTTTAGACAATAACCCTTTTTAAATAAACAAAGATGAAAGCAATGATTATTTTTTTAGTATTTGTAATGCAAAGTGCCGCCCAGCTGCTCTTTGCCCAGAACCTGACTATTGAAGTGTGTGACATTGAAAAGGTGGAGGGGCATCTCTATGTCGCCATCTACAATTCGGAAGAAACATTCATGAAGAAACCCTTGACCGCCTTCCGGATAGATGTGAAAGATACGTCGCTCTCCATTCCTTGCCAGGGGTTACCTACGGGTACGTATGCCATTTCGTTGTTTCAAGACGAGAACGGAAACGGGAAACTGGATACTGCCGTTTTCGGCATTCCTACAGAGAAGTACGGGTTCAGTAATGATGCTCAAGGCGTTATGGGTCCGCCGTCTTATGACAAATGCAGCTTCACTTTTTCCGGAGACACGACTTTGGTGATACATCTGAAGTAGAGTGATTATGTAAGTAAAACGGGAATTAATTTTCTTTTGCGGACGATTTACACTATTTTTGTGGCTCAACCTTAATAATTGCGTTATGAAACGAGTTGCACGACTTCTGGGATTTCTCGGACTGGTATGTTTGCTTGCCTCTTGCGGCAAACGTTCTTTCATTACAGACACTTCTTACCGCCAACGTGTGGAGCAAGACTTCAATCAAAAAAAAGAAAGGTTGCCGCAGGGCGATTTGTTTGCCATATTCGATACGGACTTGACGTCGTACGAACGCGAAGCTTTGGAGTTCCTTTATGCCTATATGCCTTTGGCAGACATTGCCGATTATTCCGGAGAATTTCATCTGATGAACGTGCGCGCCTCCCAAAAGGCTGCCGATGAGATGCCTTGGGGAAAAGTTATTCCTGTGGATTTGTTTCGTCATTTTGTACTTCCGGTGCGGGTCAACAATGAGCATCTGGACAGTGCACGGGTAGTGTTTTACGAAGAACTGAAGAATCGTGTCAAGTCTCTGTCCCTCTATGATGCCATTCTGGAGGTGAACCACTGGTGCCACGAGAAGGCTATCTATACTCCCTCCGATGCCCGTACCAGTTCGCCTTTGGCAACGGTACGCACGGCATACGGGCGTTGTGGCGAGGAATCTACCTTGCTGGTTGCCGCCTTGCGTTCGGTGGGTATCCCTGCCCGTCAGGTCTACACACCCCGGTGGGCGCATACCGACGACAATCATGCGTGGGTAGAAGCATGGGCAGACGGGAAATGGTATTTTCTTGGAGCCTGCGAACCCGAACCGGTACTCAACCTTGGTTGGTTCAATGCTCCGGCCAGTCGTGGTATGCTGATGCATACCAAGGTCTTCGGACGTTATGAAGGAGCGGAGGAAGTGATGTCTGTCACTCCTACTTATACGGAAATCAATGTAATCGGTAACTATGCACCGACGGCTAAGGCCACAGTTACGGTCATGGACGGACATGGAAATCCGGTGCCTGATGCTTGTGTGGAGTTCAAGCTCTATAATTATGCGGAGTTCTATACTGTAGCCCGGAAGCAGACCGATGCAGAGGGAAAGGCTTTTTTGACGGCCGGTAAGGGTGACATGCTGGTATGGGCTTCCAAAGACGGAAAATTCGGCTATGCCAAACTGTCTTTCGGTAAGGACCATGAACTGGTTGTGAAGATGGATAAGACTGCCGGCGACGGCCATGCGGTAGATTTTGAACTTGTGCCGCCCCCCGAAAATGCGGAGTTGCCGGCGGTTACGCCCGAACAGCGTGCGGCGAATGACCGCCGCATGGTCCATGAAGATTCCATCCGCAACGCTTATGTGTCTATGTTCATGACGGATGAGACGGCGCGTTATTTTGCCCGGCGGTACAAGCTCGACGAAGATGCCGTTTCACGGATACTGGTCGCTTCCAGAGGAAACCATCGGGTCATTGCCGACTTCATGGCACGGTTGCGCTCTGAAAAGTCCAAAAGAGGAGGTCTGGACCTGCTCCAACGGATTTCGGCAAAAGACCTCCGCGACGTTACACTGGAAGTTCTGATGGACCACATGCAATCCCGTATGTGTAAGAATGCCGACCATTTCCGCAGATATGTGCGCAATCCACGCGTAAGCAACGAGATACTGACCCCCTATAAAGGATTTTTCAAGAAAGCCGTCTCAAAGGAAGATGCTGAGGCATACAAGGCAGAGCCGATGAAACTGGTGGCATGGGTGGCCCAAAATATCCGGGTAGACAATGACTGTAATTTGGGAGGGGCTCCCATTTCTCCGGAAGGGGTCTGGAAGGCCCGTGTGGCTGATGCCCATAGTCGTGACATTTTCTTCGTCTCCATGGCACGCAGCATGGCAATCCCTGCCCGTATCAACGGAGTGACCGGCAAAGTACAGTTGATAGGGGATGATGGTGCGATGGATGTGGACTTGAACCATCATCCGGAAGAGCCGGTCTTTATGGCAGAAGGAATTGCTTCGAAGGGAAAGTTGGTGGCTTCCTATAAGCCTATCCGTTCGTTGGATAACCCGAAATACTATTCTCATTTCACTCTTTCCAAACAGACCCCGCAGGGCAGTTTGCAATTGCTTTCCTATGACGAAGGCGATGCAGATATGGGCGGCGGTACTACATGGAGCAATCTTCTGAAGGAAGGAACAGCTCTGGAGGCCGGAGATTATGTTTTGGTGACCGGTACACGCCTTGCCAGCGGTGCGGTACTTTCTAAAACCACCTTTTTCAATATTCTGCCGGAGAAGACAACGGAAATTGAATTGGTGATGCGCGAGAGCGAGGATGAGGTGCAGGTTATCGGGAACTTTAATTCGGAGTCTCTCTTCACTCCGCTGCCGGACGCCGGCTCCGCAGCCCGGCAGAGTCTGCTGCAGGCTTGTGGGCGCGGTTACTTTGTCGTAGGCATTCTGGGTGTCAATCAAGAGCCAACCAATCATGCGTTGCGCGACATCGCTTCATTCAAGGCTGATTTGGAGAAGTGGGGGCGTAAGATGGTGTTGCTGTTCCCTAATGAGGCCAAAGCCGGCAAGTTCGCCCGCGAGTCATTCCCCGATTTGCCCTCTACCATTATTTATGGTATAGATACGGACGGTATCGCTGCGCAGATTGCAGAAAGCATGAAGTTGAAGCATAAAGAGAGCCTGCCGATATTCATCATAGCCGATACTTTCAATCGGGTGGTCTTTGTATCGCAAGGATACACCATCGGACTGGGAGAACAACTGATGAAGACAATAAAGGGGTTATAGGGCTTTCTGCCATGAATTGTAAATAGTAATCGTCAAATAGTAAATCATCCGATGCCTGTTATCGAAATATCATCTTTGACCCATCCCGGTGTGGAGATATTCAGTACCCTTACCGAAGCCCAGTTGCGCAACCGCTTTGAGCCGGACAAAGGGCTGTTTATAGCTGAGAGTCCTAAGGTTATCAAGGTGGCTCTGGATGTCGGCTACGAGCCTTTGGCCCTTTTGTGTGAGCACAAGCACATTTATGGGGATGCTGCTGAAATCATTGAGCGTTGTGGCGATATACCCGTCTACACAAGCGGTAGGGAATTGCTTGCCGAGCTGACTGGCTACGTTTTGACACGTGGTGTTCTTTGTGCCATGCGCCGTCCGGTTCCGAAGAGTATGGAGGACGTCTGCCGGGGAGCCCGGCGTATTGTGGTTATCGACGGGGTGGTGGATACCACCAATATTGGGGCCATCTTCCGTTCGGCGGCAGCTCTTGGCATGGATGCTGTGCTGTTGACGCGTAATTCCTGCGATCCTCTGAACCGTCGTGCGGTCCGGGTTTCAATGGGAACGGTTTTTCTTGTGCCGTGGACGTGGATGGACGGTCCTCTGGATACGCTCGGTGAGTTGGGTTTCCGCACGGCGGCCATGGCGCTTACGGACAATTCCATTTCCATAGACAATCCCGTTTTGAAGACCGAGCCCCGGTTGGCTATTGTGATGGGTACTGAGGGAGATGGTCTTTCGCACGAAGCGATTGCGGGAGCCGACTATGTGGTTCGTATCCCCATGGCGCACGGTGTAGATTCGCTGAACGTGGCGGCCGCAGCGGCTGTTGCTTTCTGGCAACTTCGCGTTTAGAAGTGATAACTCAAAAAAGCATATATTATGTTGGCATATACTTATATTGAACACGGAAAGTTCGGATTGCTTGAGAAACCGATACCGGTATTGGAAGATGCACGTGATGCTATTGTGCGGGTGACACTGGGTAGCATATGCACCAGTGACTTGCATATAAAGCATGGAAGTGTACCGCGCGCCGTACCCGGAATTACGGTAGGACACGAAATGGTGGGCATCGTAGAGCAGGTGGGTGCCGAAGTTGAGTCGGTAAAGCCCGGCGACCGTGTGACTGTGAATGTGGAGACTTTTTGTGGTAAATGTTTCTTTTGTCGTCACGGATATGTGAACAACTGTACCGACACTAATGGCGGTTGGGCTTTGGGGTGCCGTATCGATGGCGGCCAGGCGGAATATGTACGTGTGCCTTATGCCGACCAGGGACTGAACCGTATTCCCGATACGGTAAGCGACGAGCAGGCGCTCTTGGTAGGCGATGTGTTGGCCACCGGCTTCTGGGCTGCCCGTATCTCCGAAATAACCGAGGAAGACACTGTACTCATCATCGGTGCCGGGCCGACGGGTATTTGTACCCTGCTTTGTTCCATGCTGAAGAAGCCCCGTCGCATTATTGTCTGCGAGCAGTCGGCCGAAAGAATCCGTTTTGTCCGCGAGCATTATCCGGAGGTGCTGGTCATTGGGCCGGAAAACTGCAAAGACTTTGTGAGGAAGCATAGCGACCATGGTGGGGCAGATGTCGTACTTGAAGTTGCCGGCACGGAAGATACTTTCCGCTTGGCATGGGAGTGTGCCCGTCCCAATGCCATTGTCACCATTGTGGCGCTTTATGACCAGCCTCAGTTATTGCCCTTGCCGGAGATGTATGGCAAGAATCTTGTCTTCAAGACCGGTGGTGTGGATGGGTGCGATTGTGCCGAGATACTGCGCCTGATAGCGGCGGGACAGATAGATACCACACCGCTTATCACACATCGTTTCTCGTTGGAGGAAATTGACGAAGCCTACCGTATTTTTGAGAATAGGCTGGAGGGGGTGATAAAGGTGGCGATTGTGGGTAGATAGAAAAAGAGGATAGCCAATGAAGGCTATCCTCTTTTTCTATGTAATTATTTACTTGCTACTTACTTGCTCAAAGCCTGAGCCACGTCAACCGCACAAGCCACTGTACATCCTACCATCGGGTTGTTACCGATACCCAGGAATCCCATCATTTCTACGTGGGCAGGAACTGATGAAGAACCAGCGAACTGAGCGTCTGAGTGCATACGACCCATGGTGTCTGTCATACCGTAAGAGGCAGCGACACAGCATCCCTGTAAGTATTTGCAAGCTGTTATTAATCAATGCTATAATAGCAATGGGTAAACTCCTTGTTAGTAAATAAAAGAACGAATTATCAAAAAGGGCTGCATCATGGGCAAATGCCTATGCGTTACCCTTTAGATGAGAGTACTCCTAATGGAGTTAAGACCGTAATCTAATTTGCGTGTCAATGAAGTATAAATCTCCGTCTATGCCATAAAGTACATTATTGGGAACTGCATCAAACACTTCATAATCCGAATTATGGTATTCGTCGTAATAGTCCATTTCAAAGCCTAATGCTTGCATATAAGCAGCTATCTCGTCTTCCGTAGCTTCTCGTTCAGCTAATATATAAGGTTGTACGAGAACTGCGCAAAATTCTTGCTGACTGTTATAAGCGAAGCCTATCATTTGATAAGGCACATTGCCAAAGAACTTGTTATGTGCAGCAATGCGGATGAAGAAGTTCTCTAAATCATCCCCTGCGTACTCAAAGTTATTTAATTTTACAACAGACACATTACCATCATGGAACACTTCATTCTCACCACCTCTATCCATATAAGTAATATTGAGGTGTGATAAGTCAATCCATAGACCATTGTCATTGGCAAACTTTATCAGTTCTTCTGTTTGTCTTCTCTTATAGCCCTCTGTTGATTCAGTTTCTCCTGCTGCTTCCTTACTTCTTCTGGCGATGCAGGTCGCTTGCTCCAAGAGGCTATTGATTGACGAGTGCGTTCTATCCATTCTTTGTGAAATTCGTTGATGTATTCCATAATTTGTTTGATTATGAGTTTAAGACAAAGGTAATCATTCCTCTTTTAATAGCAATGCTTTGGTTGTTATATTCTTGCGAATGGGGTGTTGTGGAACATTCTATAAAAGAGAAGCAGCATAAGAGTTCCCTCAAATGCTGCCCTGCCTTAAATTAGTTTGGCAATTAGTTAATCTTCTTGTAGGTGGTCGTAGTAATATCGTCTAACTCTAAACCACCGTCATCCGTATTATCCCAATCCTCAAAGGCGAGAACCAACTTAGTAGCTGTAAGTTCATTAACAGTTAGGACATCCGAATAACCATCATCGTAAGAGATAGTCAGCTTATTGTCTTTCAAAGACCAACGACTTGTTTCTGTATATCCACCGTCCGCATAGCCTTCTGTGCAAGTACCGTCAGCTTTGAACTCCCATAAACCATTGGTATATGCTTCATCAGAAGTTACTACTTCCTTATCATTCTCCACTTTGTGAATCTTCTCCCAAGTGGTCTGCCATTTACCTATAAGGTTAGCTTGTTCAATGATTGTCTGTTCATCTTCATCATCGCTACAAGCTGTAAAGTTTACAGCCAACATGACCATTAACAAGGTCATTCCAATTAATCTTAAAGTTTTCATTATTAAATTGTTCTTTAGTTAGTAATATGTAAACTTTTCTCTCAATCGCTCTCATTTGTACTTATATTGACATAAATGTAAGTTCACGTAGTTGCCATCATGATATTCTTTACATTCTACCCAATTATTATGATTGTCGTATTGATATTCAAACTCTTTCTTTATTCTCTTGCCATTCCACCAAGAGTCATATAAGATTATATGTCCTAAATGATTATATTTAACGATAGCTTGTTTCTTTACACCGTTATCATCCCAATCAGATACTATTGTTCTGCCTGCTAACTGTCCTTCCTTTTCTGTGTCTTTAATATAACGAGTTATATTCTCAATAGTAGAACCTTCATGAGTTGGAGCTGGCTGTGGATTCATATATCCTTTAAGCATATATTCTTTAATATGTACTTTGCTGCCTTCAAATGTTCTTGTGTAAAGTCTTGATTGAAATCCATTTAGATAGCTTATTGTGTCACAACTCGCAATCTTTCCATTAGTAAAAAGCAACTTATGTTCAAGGTGTAATCTTTGAGTTTCCTGCATATTGTTATGAGGTGAGTACCATTTACTAATATCTTTTCTCTCAATAGTAAATGTTTGTGCTATTAATCCTTGAATAAGTTCTTTATTATGCAAACTGCCATATAGTCTGCTGATATGTATTGAGTAAATGTCTATAACTGAATGCCACATGATGATTTATTCTAATGAGAAACCTCCTAATTGCGTATAACTTTTTAAACAATATTGCATTCCCTTTCTTGAAGTTTTACCTGTTACGATAAGAGTATCAAATCCTAAAGTCATCAGTTGTCTTATGAAAGGTTTGTTTGATAATATGTATTGAGATATATCTCTAAATTCAGAATCCTTTATATTATTATCGTTCTCTATGGAGATTTTAAACCCACTTCTTAAAAAGAATGCACTCATTTCATGCGCATAGTTTGTATCTCCAACTGTTATAGAGACTTTGCAGAATCTATCTAACGCACCAGAACAATAGCTGTCTTTGAAAGTTTGATTCATCGTATTTATCAACTTCATTCGCTCCAATGAAGTACCTACTAAAGAATTGAGTAAGTTTTTAAAGAAATCGACAATATTCATATTACACTAATTTATCATTTACTAAATCCTTAATCTTTAAGAGTTCTCTGTAATTGAATCTGTTGTTATTAATCATTGCTGTTAGTTCCTCTGCTACATCTTTATTGCTGGGGTGTTTGTCTGGGTGAGCTTGTTTGATAAGCTCTTTGTATAGCGGTTTTGCTTTAGCCATGCTCTCAACAATATTGTATGCTTCATCACTTGTTGAATGATTCTTAGAACAGAATAGTCTGGCAAATATATTATTCATAGTATGCCTTTCAATTATTAAGAGAACAGCCATGCTGCTATTCCAATTACTACCAGAACTATAAGGATAACAAAGAATTCTGATAATTTGGGGTCTTCCCCATTATATTGCATTTTAGTCATAATTAGGATATTTGCACTCATCTGTTCCCAAAGATGAGCATAAATAAAAAAAGATGTGGGAACACTATTTGCTTTATCCTTGTAACTGGCTTCTCGCATTGCCTTTGCTGTGGATAAAACAATAGCGACCCACACCAAAGGGCATATAGAAACCTCACAAATATGAGGTAGGTATATATCCAAACGTGGGTGCTACTGCTATCATCTTCACTCCATTTCAAATTTTGCGAGAATTTGTCAGTAGAAGATAATTTCAATAACACCTTTCGTTAACTATGTCCTTCCAACTCCCTAACGCATTAGTTCATTGGAATTGATGCAAAGATAATGAAAGGTTCTAAATTAATAGGCATGAAGTGTGGATTAATAGTAAATTCTATGCCCTCAAACATAGTCTGAATAAGATATTTAAGCAGAATTGCATCTGAACTCTCTAAATCCATGTGGGTATCAAATTCACTTCTCCCCATATAAGGACTAAATTCTGAATATTCTTACCTACCTTGAATTATTATCTTTAGGTCAGCATATTGTTGGATATTCAAGAAGTGCTACCTGTAACATGATTAATAAGAGTTGAGATAGTTATAAACTCTGTAAACTAATGGAATTGCATTACTTCTATAAGGCTGAAATGCCAAACTGTCAAGATTGGGCTTTAGATGTATCTAAGCTCAATATTTCATTGATTTGGGACAGAACCATTCAGACCACTATAAAGATGTATCTTAATAATCCTGTCCCAATCAATTAGAAGCTCAAACAGTCATAAGTCTGTAAGATTTCTTCCTGCCTTAATCCCAAGTATCTTTTAGTAATGGCAACAGAACTATGGTTGAACAGTTCCATCAGCTTTACTAAAAAGCAAGTTCAGCATTATCACTGTTCATGTTATAGACCTGTCTACCAAAAGCTTTCTAAGAGAATGGCAGCTAAAGTTCTTAATCTTTAGCCTGTACTTCTTCTTCACCTCTTTAAGAATGATATTGATTCTCTGAATTGTGAAGATAGTGCCTTTCTGACTGATAAGGATTGGCGCATTGATTCCAACTGGATTTATATGCTCGTAGCACTCTTTAATATGATGTTGTAATTGTGGGTTTAGTCTGATAGTCCTTACCTTGCCTGTCTTTTTGTTCAATTACTGTAAACTCGTCAGTATCTAATATCTGCTTCCATCTTAGAGATAGAATATCAGATATTCTTAATCCTGTGAAGCATCCTAAAGCTATAAGGAGTGAGATTTTATAATTCTCGTCTTTGGCTAACTTCCTTATGAGGTTCATTGCATCAGACCAAACAAGATAGTCTGCCGTTGTGCTTGAATATTTAAGTGACATAATGTTCTGTTTTATAATGAAATGAATAGAAGTGAATATTAATTCTGAGTTGGATTTACTAACTCACTGATTACTAAAGGAACATTCACTAATTATCAAAGTGAATATGATAAGGACACCCAACTTAAAAATTGAGTGCCATTTACCTTATTATAATTCTCCCTCGTCTGCGAAGCTGTAATATCCTGCATCTGTTAATATGAGGTGGTCTGTTACTGTAATCCTCATAAGTCTTGCAGCATCCTTGACCTGTTTAGTAATCTCTATATCCTGCCTGCTTGGTTTCGTGTTACCGCTTGGGTGGTTATGAGCAAGAATGATAGCTACTGAATTGGTGAGCAATGCAGCTTGTAAAATTACTCTGACATCAGCACAAGTTTCAGTAATTCCTCCCTCTGAAATGAGAGTGTAACCTAAAATTTGGCTGGCTTGGTTTAGAAACAAGACTTTAAAATATTCTTTGTAACAGATAGTTCCTTCCTTATAGGTAGGAAGTAAGTATTTATAAGCATCCTCTGAACAAGTTACTTGATGCAGACTTTTAAATTTTGGTTTGTAGGACAGTTCCACTTCACCCACAGTATAATCTATATCCATAATGTACAATGTTTAATAAGTTGGTAGAAATAAAGAAAGGACACCAACTTAATGATGTCCCTTCCTCTTTCAATCAACAATCCACTCAGCCCAAGAACCAAGCGTATTCACTATCTCCTAATTTGGCACGTTGAATGCCTTGTACAAACTCTGTACAGTTAAGATTCCTCTCCAAGAAGTTATCAATGTAACTTGACTTTACAGAACCATTGAGCAGGTTTAAGAGCTGCCAGCCTGTAATGCTGTCCTCTGTACTCTTGAAATTCACATCAGAAACGAATGCTCTGCAAGCTGCATTAATTTGACTGTCTCCCAACAATAGACGAGGTAAGCGCTTCTGTTGGTTGGGTGTAAGAGCTTGATATAATCTCATCCTGCCTATTATCTGACAGAACTCACTTGTTGAGATTGACATCTGCCCAAGTGTTCTTAACAAGTGCAGGTCTTTGGATGGGTTGTAAGCATGGAACAGATTCAATGCTGCTGCATATAGTTCCTGTACGCTTAGGACTTCTATCTTATCCTGCAAGCCGTCAGTAGTAAGCATTAAATTTGAGCACACACGATTACGAAAGCCTATGAAGATTTTAAATCTCTCAACAGACTTCTTACTGTATAGGTTAATCTCGTTATATGCTCTCACTCCACCAATGGATAACGCTAAACGATTACCGTATTCATCATGTACAATGGATGGAATTTCAAAACAGAAACACATTCTCTGATAGAACAAAGTTTTCTCTTCGTCTGTCAATTCAGATGCTTTCTTACCTAATGCACTTGGTATTCTGCCATTGATAGGGTGTGAGATTCTAATCTCTGGCATATCAAACTGTTCTCCATGAAAGTAATCCTTAGCTGCATCCACTACTGCACCTATAAAGGATTGGTGGCTTATGGTTTCCTCCATTGATGCAAAACTTGGAATGATGCAGTCTTGCTGTAAGTGCTGTAAGGTTACTTCCTGCGTGTTGGCTTCAATGAAATGGTTTACTCTCTTGGGTGCTGCTACTTCTTCCACAATGATTGCTTCTTCTGCAAACTCACCCATGTTTAATGATTCTCTACGCTGTGCCATAGCTGGCATAATTACTAAATCTCTCATAATGAAATTGAATTAAATGGTTATTGATTGAATGGATTTAATAGGAACAAACCTAAAACACAAGTGAATTTCTTCGCTTGTATCTTAGGCTGTCCTATGTCTTTCCCTAAAGATTCTTTCAAAGGAAATGAGGAGCATTAGTAAATTATAGGTTGGTTGTGATAATAGTGCATCGTGCCTGTTCTTGGATTAATAAGAATGCTTATTCCTGCCAACTATCAGACTGCATTTCTAAAGCATTCTTTTTATTTAAGAGCTATGAGGGGGTGTTTATGTGGGTAGGGGTGTCTTGTGCATTACTCTGATGGTTTAAAATTGTCATTACGAAGTAGCATTCATAAGGGCTGCTTACCCTTATCGTAGAAATTCAACTTTAGATGCTTCTAAAGTCAGAATAAGACAGAGTGGGGATTATTCGTACTATCTCTTAATATATTAATAAACAGTACGAAAAATCCTACTTGCCTGTTATTTGGACTTGAAAGCTATCTTAACCACGTTTTTTGAGTTGGTTGGATTCCACTCCTTACGTTGTTTGGCTATATCATTGTCTAATAATAGTTCCTTTGGAGTAAGTTCTATCCCTTTGGGTATGAATTTTAACAGACCTGCATTATATAAATCCAGATTGTAACTCTCTACATTTTTCTTACCCATTCCCAATTTGTCAGCCAACTTATTAAGAGAAAGCAATATCTTGTTATCTTCTGCTATCAATAAGAGCTTGATATAATATCCTTTCACTTTAATATCCAAATCCACTTTTATAAAGAGGTAGGACAGTGTTATAAAGTTGGGGCGGTCTATGGGTAGGATGCAGTAAAGACTTCTCATTGTAAAATCAATAAGAGGATGGTTGATTGGTACAGGGTATCTCTTTCTAACCAACACAGCTTCTATATCCTTATTGAAATTCTTTAGTGCAGTTTCTTCCTCTCCAGTCCGCTTAGCTAAATCCTTAATTCTCCATCTGACCTTATAATAGTCATTTCTATATAAGGACAGACAGAAGAACCTGTACAGATTAGGAGGATTGAGTTTATCTACAATAGATTTGTTAATAGTAGCATAATCCTGCCTAATGTTACTTATCCTGTTTTGCAAGTACTTTTGAGGTATCTTCATATTCATTAGTTGCTGATTGAACATTGTTGGTAAACACTAAATATTTTTCTCACGTTCCATTTTGTAATAGTAGGCAGTGCCAAAATATATCTTGGCTTCCTTTCTGTTATGGAACTTCTTTCCTGTTGGCAGATGAATTATCATGTCAGTTTAAATATTAGTAAATTAATAAGCTAGTTTCTGCAATGAAATATAATAGGTAGTAACCTTTCCATTCTTTTTTCTCCTTGTCTTTAGATAGTTATTAAGATTAGCCCACAATCCAATGTGAACCTTATTATCTTTTACTCCCTGTTTAAGAGCCTTAACTCTTATCTGCTCATAAGTAAATTCTTCCATTTTAGATATTCTGAATAGTTTGTAAGTCCGTCAATCTATGTGGTGGGATTATCTGCTTGTAGTACTGTAAAGATAGTAACTCCATAAGTGAGAAACTAATGATAAGACCACACATTTAGTAATCAGACTTTAGACTATTCAGAAATTCTAAGAACTTGGGGAGAACAAGCCCACCTGTCACATGGGCTTTGCTGCGTAGTATGTATTATGCTTCTAACGCATTTTGTAGCATTGCTTGAAAATCATCATCTTCCTTTATTTTCTTTAGTTTGTCATCATTAAGTTCTAATTGTTTTAGCTTATCCAAAGCCTTGAATGCTTGTTCTTCGCCATGTACTTTAGCATAACTGTTAAATCCTTTAATGAAGTAACGTTTAGTGAGAAATGTGACGCTGATTTTGGCGCTTTGCATAGAGTTATAAAATCGTTACCTCTCTTGATGTCAACTATGGCATCTTTTGGTAGATTGTATTCTTCTCTTCTTAAAACCTTGTTCAATATCTTCTCTGGAATGTTCTTCTTGGTATAAATCAGACCTGCTGTCGTAGGATTGAATCCCTGTTGGATTAGTTCAGCCATATTCTCAAAGAGTTCATCTTTGGATGTCAAGGCAGCAACCCCTATCTTGGCTTTCATATCCCAATTACCAACTCTGTTGATTTCTTCCAAATAAGTTCCTATATCCTTAATATCCTTAACAAAGACATTGGGGATAGTCATATTACCTTTGACAGAGTTTAGTTTGGCAAATGCTGTGCTTCTGTGTTGACCGTCCAAGATTACAAAGTAGCCTTCTGCCTCTTCTTCTGTCAGAACTCTACCGTTTACATCTGTTACGACATATCCTGCCTTTATTAGTTTTGAAGCTTCTATCACGATGATGGGATAGGCTTCTTCATATTGCCATTGTCAATAATAGCAATGAACGTATCTACTTTCTTTGAATCAATGCTTCTGTTATGTTTTACAAAGGCAATCTTCTTAGAGACCTTCTCCTCAGTTTTAGTTAATTGGAATGTAATAGGTTCGTCTTTAAGTGTGAGGGCTTTACTATTCTTCTCTTCAATAGCCTGCTTTAATTGTTTCACAATTAACTCTTGGGCGTGTAGAACGGTTTCTCCCAACTGTCTGTTAACTATGTTCTTCAAATCTCTTTCAGCTTTAATCAACTGTTGTTGTAAGCTGAGAGTGCGCACTGCCTTTCCTGCTTTAGCATTAGCTACTGATTTGCTGGTTGCAGTCTTTCCTGCTGTCTTAGTCATTGTTTTCATTGTCATCTTGTTTTTAATTATCAAATTAAGTTCTTTGTAACCGTCCAACCTATACGCACTTGGCTTTCTGATTACGCTGCAAAACTACTTGCTTCTGGGCTGATTAAAAGAGAGAAATTAATGGGTGGTTTTACTTCCCCTCTTAATTGTCAGCTCGTCCGCTATCGTTTTGACGCTGCAAAGATGGGATATAATGGCAGGATTAAAAGAGAAAAAAAAGTCCTGCTCTTATGTACCCTCTTAATGGTACGGAGCAGGACTGTATTAATTATCAGAAGTTTATTAGAAGTATATGCTGTTCGCAGTATCAATTCTCTTGTCTTTATATTGCTTGATGTAACCTTTTAGGACATCTTCATCATCTGAGAATTTACTATGTTTAGATAGCTTAGTGAAGTAGATAAGCCTTGATATGAGCAATGTCTTACTAAGTGATATGGTGCTTCCTTTCTTCTGTCTGACATTAAACAGCTTATTATATGGCTCTAAATTGAAGAAGTCATTGAACATCTTATAGAACAGCCATATCTGAACGGATTCCTTTTCTTCTGCATGGGTGCTTATGCTGACTTGTTGGTTCTGCATCCAAGGATGTTCCTCTATCTCTTTTAGGTTGTTGGCAATGATAGTAGCCAAGTAACCTATTGCATTGGCATTGTCAATTACTATCTGATGCTTGCCTTCAATCTTTACAGAGACGGTAATAGGCTTTTTAAAACTTACTCCAAATTGGTTAATCTCCTTATGGTTGTCAGCTATGGCTTTGGCGAATTTGATGAGTTGTTCTATTCCAATGCCTGTAGCTTTCATTCCGTCCAAGCACGTTCCACAAGTATAGTCAAAGATGAACATAAGTAGAAACCAGAACTTATCTATATCAACTCCCAAACCTTTCAATGTATTCTGTATGTCCTCATTGGCTATATAATCTTCGTATGTGAAATTACCATATAGTTCATTCTGATTGTATCTTCTTATGAATAGGGGTAAGGCGGTAGTGCCGCAGACGTATCTTTCTCCTGTGGCTGGGTCTATATCTACGTCTGGAACATATTTAACGGCTATGGCTTCCATGTATTCCAAACGGGTGTCAATGTTTATATAATCTTCCTTTAGCTTCTCCATAATTATTCCCCACCTGCATTGCTACAAGTGAGGAATTTGTGGATAGGATATGCTTTAGTAATCAGAAGCTCCTGTAAACGTATCCATGAGTTTATCCATCTGCTCACCTATGCACTTGTCTATCAGCTTTGCATAGTGGGCAGTCATTCGTGTATTGGTATGTCCTAACATCTTAGAAACAACTTCCAGCGATATGTTATTGGCTAAAGTAATTGTACTTGCAAAGGTGTGCCTACTTGTGTGGAAGCAAATTCGTTTATTGATTCCACAAAGTATAGCTATATCCTTTAGATATTTGTTGATGTCCGCAGGGTCTTGAATAGGGAGTAATTTCTCTCCACCTTTGTACTTATCCAATATCAGCTTGGCGATGGGGAGTAGGGGATTCGTGATAGAACTCCTGTTTTAACTCTACGCTTCTTTATCCATATTCTGCCTGTGTTGTCTTTCTCAAAGTGTTCTGGTGTCAAGGTCTTAATGTCAATGTAACTAAGCCCAGTGAAGCATCCAAAGAGAAACATATCTTTAGCTCGTTCCAATCTTGGTAGGGAGTATCAAAGTTGATAATCTTCCTCAGTTCTTCTTCATCCAAGAAATCAACTTCCACGGGTTCACGTTCTACTTTATAAGCATTTACAGGATTGTAGGATATATAAGAGTTGGCGACAGCTAAATTTAGTAACTTCTTTAAGAACTTTAAATGCTTGGTGCAGGAGTTTTGTCCCATCTTCTTCTCTCCTAAAAGGAAAGCATGGAATCCTTGAATGAAGCCCAAGTTTATCTCTCTTAAATATAAGTCCTTACGCTCATATTTCTTCTGAATAAACTCTTTGAATAATCTGCCTGTATATTCAAACACCCAATAAGTGGCAGGGGCAACAGTTTTACCTACCATTGCTTTGCGCTCTGTATTATGTTCGTTCAGAACATCCAATAAAGTCTTCTCGTTCAGAGCTTCCACCTTATCTGTGATAGCTTCTTTTAATAGTTCAGCAGTGATAAGATACCCCCTTTTGGAGTAGCTCAATTTCTTTTTGATATATCTTATTCCGTAGTTGAATCAGATAACCGTTGATTAGCTGCGCTTCTTCACTCTTGCCTTTTACAGCTTGCTTCTCTTTGTTCCAGTCAGCAGCAGGTACGTGTTTACCTGTACTAAAGTAGATTCTCTTTCCGTTAGTGGTGATTGAAACCTCAATAGGTGATAGACCTTTTTTGTTTTGCTTACTTTCTCTTAATGAAAAGTAAACCATTGTACAATGTTTCTCCATTTTAAATTAAATGTTATATGGAGTGTATCGCATTGTATTATAGTTGATTATGCCAATTCTTGCAGCCGTTTTTTAAGAATGGCAAATTCGGCTGCAAATCGGCTGCAAAAGTAACCTGTTTATGGCTTGATTTGAGGGGTAATTGGCTACTCTTTACATGAGTTGTTTGGACTTAAATAAAGCAGGATTTATCTTGTTATCTCCTTACTGATTCACCATTCATTCACTCCAAATAATGAGTGATGCAAGGTGCTTCAATCTGTTATCTAAGTCAAGTTACCACAAATAAAAAACTCCTGTAATCACATGGACTACAGGAGTTTATTTATATAATGTAACTTTAATTACTTAGCCAAAGCCTGAGCCACGTCAACCGCACAAGCCACTGTACATCCTACCATCGGGTTGTTACCGATGCCGAGGAATCCCATCATTTCTACGTGGGCAGGAACTGATGAAGAACCAGCGAACTGAGCGTCTGAGTGCATACGACCCATGGTGTCTGTCATACCGTAAGAAGCCGGTCCGGCAGCCATGTTGTCCGGGTGCAGAGTACGACCAGTACCACCACCGGATGCCACTGAGAAGTACGGCTTGCCAGCCAATACGCGTTCTTTCTTATAAGTACCTGCAACCGGGTGTTGAAAGCGGGTCGGATTCGTAGAGTTACCAGTGATAGATACATCCACGCCTTCTTTCCACATGATAGCCACACCTTCGCGAACATCGTCTGCACCGTAGCATTTTACTTTGGCACGAGGACCGTCGCTGTATGCGATTTCACGAACTACTTTCAGTTCACCTGTGTAGTAGTCGAATTGAGTCTGAACATATGTAAAGCCGTTGATGCGGGAGATGATTTGTGCAGCGTCCTTGCCCAGACCGTTCAGGATGCAACGCAGAGGCTCTTTACGTACTTTGTCTGCTTTAGCGGCAATTTTGATAGCACCTTCGGCAGCAGCGAATGACTCGTGACCTGCCAGGAAAGCGAAGCACTTAGTCTCCTCGCGCAGCAACATAGCTGCCAGGTTACCATGACCGATACCAACCTTACGGTCGTCGGCTACAGAACCCGGGATACAGAATGCCTGCAGACCGATACCGATAGCTTCGGCAGCTTCAGCAGCGTTCTTGCAGCCCTTCTTGATAGCGATGGCACAACCTACAACGTAGGCCCACTTTGCATTTTCAAAACAGATAGGCTGAGTTTCTTCACACGTCATATAAGGATCAAGTCCATGAGCTTCGCAGATAGCGTTAGCCTCTTCGATGTCTTTGATGCCGTTTTCGTTCAGAGCAGCGATGATCTGCTTGATACGACGGTCTTGACTTTCAAATTTCACTTCTCTAATCATATTCTTTTCCTCCTTATATTATTCGTGACGTGGATCAATGTGTTTAACTGCTCCTTGTTCTGCTGTTACGCGTCCGTAAGTACCGGTAACTTTCTTCAAAGCTTCGTTTGCGTCAGTTCCTTTCTTGATTTCATCCATGAACTTGCCCAGGTGAACAAACTCGTATCCGCAAATTTGGTCGTCCTTGTCCAGGAATACATTCTTGATGTAACCTTCGGCCATTTCCAGGTAACGGGGACCTTTAGCCAAAGTACCGTACAGTGTACCTACCTGGCTGCGCAGACCTTTACCTAAGTCTTCCAAACCGGCACCGATAATCAAACCGCCTTCAGAGAAAGCAGACTGAGTACGTCCGTAAACGATTTGCAGGAAGAGTTCGCGCATAGCTGTATTGATAGCGTCGCAAACGAGGTCAGTGTTCAATGCTTCGAGGATAGTCTTTCCCGGGAGGATTTCTGATGCCATAGCAGCAGAATGAGTCATACCGGAGCAACCGATAGTCTCAACCAAAGCTTCCTGGATAACGCCTTCCTTTACATTGAGGGTTAATTTACATGCACCTTGCTGAGGAGCACACCAGCCAATACCGTGTGTCAGACCAGAGATGTCAACAATTTCTTTAGCTTTTACCCATTTACCTTCTTCGGGAATAGGAGCCGGTCCGTGGTTAGGACCTTTCTTCACAACACACATGTGTTCCACTTCGTGTGAATAAGTCATAATTAGCTCTTTTTTTAAGTGATATAATTAAAAAAAACGTAGTCCACTTTTATTAGTCGGGTGCAAAGTTAGTTGTTTTCCCCGTTTCTGCCAACTGTTCAATTTGACTTTTTTATTAAAAAGAAGTAATAAGAAGCTGAATTTCTGCGGAATGTAAAGTGGAGTTTGCAGTTGACTGTTTTTTCTCGTCTCTGATAGGATTTGTGAATCAATAGGGTATGTGCTTGTTAATCAGGAAGTAATTTTGCCAACCCCTTGCTTGCGTCTTGGCAAACTTTTGCCATGCCTATGGCAAAGTTTTGCCAACGCGGTGGCAAAGTCTTGCCAATGGTAAGGCAAAATCCTGCCAACTGGTTGGCAAGGCGAAGAAAATAAAGGGGAGTCCGTGTTTGACTATGGCTGCAAAGTCTTACCTTTGTGGCACAATTAAATAAAATACAAACTATGATAGAAGTTACAGATGTGGCATTGCGCCAGGCTGCCGGTGAAGGGATGGATGCATTCATCGGCGTATTCACCGGTGCTTATAAGAAAGAAATAGGCGGAGAAATGACTGCCGGGACGATGTCTTTGCTTACCGGTGAACAGCATTCATTGTTGGCCTATCAGATATTCCGTGATGAAGTGATGGAAGGGGGCTTCTGCCAACTGATTCAAAATGGTTATGGCGGTTATATTTTCGACAATCCGTTTGCCAAAGTGATGCGTTTGTGGGGAGTGGGCGATTTGAGTAAGTTGGTTTATGCTGCCAAGAAAATATACGATAGCCATCGTGGCGACTTGGAACGTGAACGCACAGACGAGGAGTTTATGGCAATGTACGAGCAATATGAGGCTTTCGATGAACTGGAAGATGAATTTTTGGAAAAGGAGGAGGAATATACAGCTTTGGTTGCCGGCTATGTGGATGAGCATTTGGAGCTGTTTGCCAAGATTGTGTAGTGTGGATTAACTGATATAAATGTTAAATATCACTGTGACATGCAGTATTTAGATTAATCTTTCATTTAATCTTAAAAACAATGAAAAAACGAGGAGAGTACTATATTACTCAATTCTTTTATCTAAATTTGCAAACTCTAATATTTATAGGAAAGATGAAACAATTAAAATTCTTGATGGTTGCCTTGACATTGTTGATGGGCATTTCGTTTACTTCGTGTCTGAATTCGGATGACGGAGAGTATGATGACATTTATGGCATGGTTTTAGTGAACTATATGGGATTACTCTCTTTTGAAGATGCTGCGGGTAACACTTATCAACCTACACTGGCTTCTGTTACTCAATTTGAGGCAAATTCAAGTTTGAAGATTTCAGATTCTCGAATGGGAATCATCTTAGGAAAGAGCATAGAACCTGAGACGAATGAAAAATCTAAAACTACCAACTTCACTTTGAAGAATTTTCAGCCTATTTCTTTTGCAAACGCTGTCGTATCAATGACAGCAGAAAGCTTGGTTGTTGATGCGCCGGAAACAGCACCGGTGATAACTTTGAAATTGGAAAATGGGTCAGTTCAGCCATTTTTGTATAACAAGGATATACTTGTAACTCCTATCGCTTGGAGACTGCAAAATGACAACGATAAGTTTAAGATGCATAAATTTGCTTTAGCTTGTGTACTGGATGAAATTGAAGTAGGGGCCACAGACCTTGTTTTCTATCTGCGTCATGATAAGGGTGCTGATGATAAGACAGATGTTTATTATTCTAATTGGTATGGGTATGATATAAAAAATGCTTTAGAAAGGTTTAAAGAAAAAGCAGGAAATCTTCCTACTAAATTAGTTATTAAGTCGCATGAAAGTGGAAATAATAGCAATACAGAAATACCGGAAAACTATACGGAATATACTGTAGAATACAAAATTGCGTCTACTAATCAATAAATTGATATTGAATTACAAAGATTTATTTCATATAGCAATACTACTGATTTCCTCTCCGGCTCGTGCCTGGGAGGAAATTAGTTTAGAGGATAGACGAAAAGTATTTACTGCTTTTGTCTATCCTATGATTGGTTTATGCGGGTTGTCCGTTTTCATCGGCTCTTTGATGAAGATGGGATGGGATGGGCCGCAAAGTTTTCAATATGCCATGACGCAATGCTGTGCGGTGGCTGTATCCTTGTTTGGAGGATATTTTTTGGCAGCCTATCTCATCAATGGGTTGCGTGTCCGCATGTTTATGCTGGACAGTGATATTCCTTTGGCGCAACAGTTTGCAGGTTATGCACTGGTAGTGGTGTTCATGCTGAGGATTGTTATCGGCATATTGCCTGATTTCGGCATTATGGCTCTGTTGCTCCAATTCTATATCGTGTATGTTGTGTGGGAAGGAAGCAAAAAGGTGATGCAGATAGCGGAAAAAGACCGTTTGCGTTTCACCATTCTTTCTTCTATTTTGTTAATAGCTTGTCCGGTGGCCATTGAATGGATATTCAATAAGCTGACGGTAGTGCTAAACTGATAAATGTTATGAAACAAGCTCCTGTAAATATAAAGAATAAGCGTGCAACGTTCGATTACGAACTGACGGACACCTATACGGCTGGCATTGTGCTTACGGGCACAGAAATCAAGTCCATCCGGTTGGGGAAAGCAAGCTTAGTCGATACGTTCTGTTACTTTGCCAACGGCGAATTGTGGGTGAAGAACATGCATGTGGCCGAATACTTCTATGGTTCGTACAATAACCATAATGCACGCAGGGAGCGCAAGCTTTTGTTGAATAAGAAGGAACTTGAAAAACTGATGCGCGGCACGAAAGATCCGGGTTTCACCATTGTTCCCGTGCGCTTGTTTATCAATGAAAAAGGGCTGGCCAAACTTGTGGTGGCACTTGCCAAAGGTAAGAAGCAATATGATAAGCGCGAATCACTGAAGGAAAAAGATGACAAACGCGATATGGCGCGTATGTTTAAAAGATAATATGAGTAAACTTGGTAGTTTGGTGCGTGAGCGCATCCTTATTTTGGATGGTGCAATGGGCACCATGATACAGCAATACAACTTGACAGAGGGAGATTTTCGGGGTGAACGCTTCTCGCAGATTCCCGGACAGATGAAAGGTAACAATGACCTGCTTTGTCTGACACGCCCCGATGTGATACAAGACATTCACCGCAAGTATCTGGCGGCAGGTGCAGATATTATCGAAACAAATACATTCAGTTCCACCCGCGTCAGTATGGCCGATTATCATGTGCAGGACTATGTGCGTGAGATGAATCTTGCCGCAGTGCGCCTGGCACGCAAAGTGGCAGATGAGTTTACTTCTCTTACTCCCGACAAACCCCGTTTTGTGGCAGGCTCCGTAGGACCGACGAACAAGACCTGCTCCATGAGTCCCGATGTGAACAATCCGGCCTTTCGTGCCTTGAGCTACGATGAACTGGCCGATGCCTACTGTGAGCAGATGGAAGCATTGCTCGAAGGTGGTGTGGATGCTTTGCTGATAGAAACCATTTTTGATACGCTGAATGCCAAGGCTGCTATTTTTGCCGCCGGGCAGGCGATGGAAACTGTAGGAGTTCATGTACCCTTGATGCTCTCTGTGACTGTTTCTGATATTGGAGGGCGTACTCTGTCGGGACAAACTTTGGATGCTTTTCTCGCCTCCGTGCAGCATGCCGATATTTTTTCCGTTGGGCTGAACTGCTCCTTTGGTGCCCGCCAGCTGAAACCTTTCCTGGAGCAGCTTGCTGCCCGTGCACCTTATTATATCAGCGCTTATCCCAACGCTGGACTGCCCAACAGCTTGGGCACATACGACCAGACTCCTGCCGATATGGCACATGAAGTAAAAGAGTATATCCATGAGGGATTGGTGAATATTATCGGTGGTTGTTGCGGAACGACAGATGCCTACATTGCCGAGTACTCCTCGCTGATTGCCGGTGCAACGCCCCATCAGCCGGTTCCCAGACCGGAAAATCTTTGGCTCTCCGGGCTTGAACTTCTGGAAGTGAAGCCGGAAAATAACTTCGTGAATGTGGGTGAACGCTGTAATGTTGCGGGTTCGCGCAAATTCTTGCGTCTGATTAATGAAAAGAAATATGACGAGGCGCTCAGCATTGCCCGCCAGCAGGTGGAAGACGGTGCGCAGGTCATCGATATAAATATGGACGACGGGCTGCTGGATGCTCAAGTGGAGATGACGACTTTCCTCCATCTGATAGCTTCGGAACCGGAGATTGCCCGTGTTCCCGTCATGATAGACTCCTCTAAGTGGGAAGTGATTGTGGCCGGATTGAAATGCTTGCAAGGCAAGTCCATCGTCAACTCCATCTCCTTGAAGGAGGGGGAAGATAAATTCCTGGAGCATGCGCGTACCATCAAGCAATATGGTGCGGCAGCCGTGGTGATGGCTTTTGATGAAAAAGGGCAGGCAGACACGTACGAACGTAAGATTGAGGTCTGCGAACGGGCATACCGTCTTTTGGTGGACAAGATAGGTTTCAATCCCCATGATATAATTTTCGACCCGAATGTACTTGCCGTGGCAACCGGTATGGACGAGCACAACAATTATGCTGTAGACTTTATCCGTGCCACCGGATGGATACGCAAGAATCTGCCCGGTGCGCATGTCAGTGGAGGAGTGAGTAACCTTTCCTTCTCTTTCCGCGGCAATAATTACATTCGCGAGGCGATGCATGCCGTATTCCTTTACTATGCCATCCGCGAGGGCATGGATATGGGTATCGTCAATCCGGCTGCCTCCGTTCTTTACACCGATATTCCCGCTGATATATTGGAGCGCATAGAGGATGTGGTCTTGAACCGTCGTCCCGATGCTGCCGAGCGCCTGATAGAAACTGCCGAACGCTTGAAAGCGGAAGCAGAGGCGGCAAAAACTTCTGGAGGAGAGCGGCAGGCTGCCGCCCATTCCCAACTTGCCTGGAGAGAGGGGACTCCTGTGGAAGAACGGTTGAAGTACGCCTTGACAAAGGGTATCGGCGATTATCTGGAAGAAGACCTTGCCGAAGCGCTGAAGCTGTATCCCAAGGCTGTTTCCATCATTGAAGGTCCGTTGATGGCAGGCATGAATCATGTCGGCGACTTGTTTGGGGCAGGCAAGATGTTCCTGCCGCAAGTAGTGAAGACGGCGCGCACCATGAAGAGGGCGGTTGCCATCCTCCAGCCCGTAATCGAGTCGGAGAAAGAAGAAGGTGCGACTGCTGCCGGGAAGGTACTGCTGGCTACGGTGAAAGGTGATGTGCACGACATTGGCAAAAATATAGTCTCGGTAGTAATGGCCTGCAACGGGTACGATATAGTGGACCTTGGCGTCATGGTGCCTGCCGAAACCATTGTACAGCATGCCATAGAGGAAAAGGTAGACATGATAGGATTGAGTGGCTTGATAACCCCTTCGCTGGATGAAATGGTGCATGTAGCCATTGAGCTGGAAAAGGCAGGTCTGGACGTTCCTCTGCTGATAGGTGGTGCCACGACTTCACCGCTTCACACAGCTCTGAAAATTGCTCCGGTCTATCATGCTCCCGTAATCCATCTGAAGGACGCTTCACAGAATGCTACAGTAGCAGCCAAGCTGATGAATCCTAAGACAAAGGAGGAGCTGGAAGAAGAACTGCATGAGAAGTATCGGCAGTTGTGCGAAAAGAACCGGGAGAAACAAGTGACAACCGTTTCCCTGGAAGAAGCGAGAAAGAACAAACTGAATCTGTTTTAAATAGGAAGGAAAATAAGGATTAAGGATTAGGGATTAAGGATTAGGAATAAGGGATTAACATTCCTGCGGCATATATTCCTAATATTATGCGCAATTCGTTAACCCCTAATCCTTATTCCTTATTTTTTTATCTTTTTCTTGTATTGCTCGAAGCGTGACGTAATATCCCTTACGAAGTTATAAGTTTCGATGCCACGGAAATAGCCGTTTTTGCAGACGGGGTCGGTGAAGTATTCCTCATTGCTTTTTAGCAGAATGAAGTTTTCTACATTATCACGCCAGACATATTTGTTTTTGCCGTATTTTTCGGCCAGTGCCATGGCATCCAGCACATGGCCGATACCGGAATTATAAGATGCCAGCACAAAGTTGATGCGTTCTTCCTGGGGTATCTTGGAAAAACTTTTGGCTGTGGCGCCTATGTATTTCACGGCAGCCTTTATGCTCTCTTCAGGGTTCTGTTCCTTTCCTTCGGGTAGCCCCATAGCCCTGGCTGTGGCAGGCATCAGTTGCATCAGCCCCCTGGCACCCGCCCAAGATACGGCAGTGGAGTCGAAGTTGGATTCTGTATACGCCAGAGACGCCAGCAGACGCCAGTCCCAGTCTATTTCGGGAGCATATTTCTTGAACAAATCATCGTAATGGGAAATTTTTCCTTCGCGCAGGGAGAGGATAGGAGAGTGGGGAATGGCCTTGCCGATTTCAAAATATCGTTTCATACTTGCCGTATAGGCAGGTGAAGTCATATTCTCCTCATGCCATTTGTTGGCGGCGGCTGCCAGTTGCGGACAGTCTTTCCGGACTGCCCACGATGCACGCTGGTCAAAGCTGATGGAGAGTCCGATATTCAGGTTAGGGTAATAGGTGGTATTAAGCTGTGCCACATCATTGTCTGCTACGGTATAGGGGATTTTTCCTTGTGCCACCTGGGTGATGAGGTCTTCTGCACTGATACTGTCGTTGGTCACTTTATGGATGTGGATACCTCCTCCGAGCTCTTCGTCCAGATTGACCAGCCGTTCATAATATTTTCCGGGCTTCACATATACATCTTTCCCGATGAGTTCCGTTACGTCTTTCAGTGGTTTGGTGCGTCCGCCGTTACGTTGCACGATGACTTGGTGCGTGATGACCTCCTCACCGCAATATATCAGGCTGTCTTTCCATTCTTTAGTGATAGGCAGGTTGTAGGCAATGAGGTCTCCCTTGCCTGCCAATAACTTCTCTATGAGTTCGTGCACGTTCCGGGCTACCTCTATTCTTAGCTTTACTCCCAGGCTCTTGGCAAACTGTTCGCTTAGCTCATACTGGAATCCCATGTCCTGGCCACGGTAGATGAAGTAGGAAGTGGAACTGTACAGTGTCAATACGACCAGTTCTCCGCTGTCCTTTATCTGTTGCAGGTCATCCGCTTCTTCTTTTTCGGCAGGATGTCCTCCACGGCATCCTGCGATGCAGCACAACAACAACAGCAAGATAATTGGGACGGGAGAATTGATAATGGATGATTTATGTCTGGCGAAAGAAAACAGGCTGTTCATATCTCATAGGGTTTAGTGCGTTCTTAATCCTCCATTATCAATTCTCCATTACAAATTAACTCCCCAAGTGCTTCTTGATGTACATGGTCAATATATCAATGGCCACCTGGTTGTTTCCGCCTTCCGGCACAATGAGGTCGGCGTATCGTTTGCAGGGCTCTATGAATTGCTGGTGCATGGGTTTCAGTATACGTGTATAGCGTTCCATAACGGCTTCGGCCGTGCGTCCGCGTTCCACCACGTCACGCTGGATTACACGAATTAGGCGTTCGTCGGGGTCAGCGTCTACAAATATCTTGAGGTCCATCATGCTTCGCAGTTTCTTGTCGCACAAGGCAAGGATACCTTCTATGATGATGACTTCCCGGGGCTCGATATGGATGGTTTCGGGCTGCCGGGTACACGTCAGGTATGAGTAGGTGGGCTGTTCTATGCTTCTTCCTTCGCGCAGCATGGCGACATGCCTGGAAAGAAGGCTCCACTCGAAAGCGTCGGGGTGGTCGAAGTTGATGTTCTGCCGTTCTTCCACGGGCACATGGCTGCTGTCCTTGTAGTAAGAGTCTTGTGGCAACAATACCACTTCACCAGCCGGTAGGCTTTCGATAATTTTACGTACGACGGTGGTCTTTCCCGACCCGGTTCCGCCTGCAATTCCTATTATTAACATCCGTTTAAGTGTATATTTGAAACAAAACGAGTATTTTTGCAGTTGTTAAAACAGCCGCTTAGGCTGACAAATATAGTGATAAATCATTTAAATGGCAAAGTTATGGTAAAGCACATTGTATTATTTAAGTTAAAAGATGAGGCACCGGCTGACGAAAAGTTGGCTGCGATGAACAGTTTCAAGGCAGCTATCGAAGCGCTTCCGGCTAAAATATCCGTTATCCGCAAGATTGAAGTCGGATTGAACATCAATCCTGCCGAGGCTTGGAGCATCGCTCTTTACAGTGAGTTCGATACGTTGGACGATGTGAAATTCTATGCTGCACATCCCGATCATGTAGCTGCCGGCAAGCTTATCGCAGCTGTGAAAGAGAGCCGTGCCTGCGTGGACTACGAGATAATTGAAAATTAAAAATTAAAAATTAAATCAGAGAACATGAAGAAATTATTGTTCCCTCTATTTCTGTTGCTTTTCACGGTGGCGATGCGGGCACAGATACAAGATCCCGTCAAGTTCAAGTCCGAACTGAAGACTGTGGCTGCTGATGAAGCGGAGGTCGTTTTTACGGCTGCTATTGACAAGGGCTGGCATGTCTATTCCACTGACCTGGACGATGGCGGTCCTATCTCGGCGACTTTCAATGTGGAGAAAATATCCGGAGCGGAAGTGGTTGGTAAACTGAAGCCCGTAGGCAAGGAAATCTCTACTTTCGACAAGTTGTTCGAAATGAAGGTGCGCTATTTTGAAAATACGGCTCAATTTGTGCAGAAGCTGAAATTGACGGGTGGTGCCTATCAGTTGGAAGGGTATCTGGAATATGGTGCTTGCAACGATGAAAATTGTCTGCCGCCCACACAAGTGCCTTTCCAATTCTCCGGTAAGGCAGAAGGGGCTGCAAAAGAAACTACTGCCGCTACGGCTGAAACGAAAGCCGAAGAGCAGCCGGCAAAGCAGGAGGCTGTCTCCGGCACGGCTCCCGTGGCTGCCATCGGCGGTGCGGACGGGCCGACGGAAATCAATGTGGCGGACAAGGCGGACCTCTGGAAACCGGTCATCAGTGAACTGCAATCTTTGGGCGAAACCACTTCGCAGGAAGACATGTCCTGGATTTATATCTTCATTACGGGATTTGCCGGCGGACTGCTGGCACTCTTCACCCCCTGTGTATGGCCCATCATCCCGATGACGGTCAGCTTCTTCCTGAAACGCAGCAAGGACAAGAAGAAGGGCATCCGCGATGCGTGGACGTATGGCGCTTCCATCGTGGTGATTTATGTGACGCTCGGACTGGCAATCACGCTTGTTTTCGGAGCCAGCGCACTGAACGCACTCTCTACGAATGCAGTATTCAATATCCTTTTCTGCCTGATGCTGGTGGTGTTTGCGGCTTCCTTCTTCGGAGCGTTCGAGATAACGTTGCCCTCCAAGTGGAGTACGGCTGTAGACAGCAAGGCCGAGGCGACAAGCGGTTTGCTCAGCATCTTCCTGATGGCGTTTACCTTGTCGCTGGTATCTTTCTCCTGCACGGGACCCATTATCGGATTCCTGTTGGTGCAGGTTTCCACGACGGGCAGCGTGGTGGCTCCTGCCATCGGCATGCTGGGCTTTGCCATAGCCTTGGCATTGCCTTTCACGCTGTTTGCCCTGTTCCCGTCCTGGCTGAAGTCCATGCCCAAGTCCGGCGGATGGATGAACATCATCAAGGTGACGCTCGGCTTCCTGGAGCTGGCCTTTGCCCTGAAATTCCTTTCGGTAGCCGATTTAGCTTACGGTTGGCGCCTCCTCGACCGTGAAACGTTCCTTGCTCTGTGGATTGTACTTTTTGCGCTGCTTGGTTTCTACTTGCTGGGCAAAATCAAGTTCCCGCACGATGATGACGATACAAAAGTTAGTGTACCCCGTTTCTTCATGGCGTTGGCCTCACTGGCATTTGCGGTGTATATGGTTCCCGGTTTGTGGGGAGCGCCGTTGAAGGCTGTCAGTGCTTTTGCGCCGCCCATGCAGACTCAGGATTTCAATCTTTACAATAATGAGGTGCATGCCAAGTTCGATGATTACGACCTCGGTATGGAGTATGCCCGTCAGCATGGCAAGCCGGTGATGCTCGACTTCACCGGTTACGGTTGCGTGAACTGCCGTAAGATGGAGCTTGCCGTATGGACAAACCCGAAGGTGAGTGACATTATCAACAACGACTATGTACTTATCACGCTTTACGTCGACAACAAGACACCGCTTCCTTCTCCCGTGAAGATTGTGGAGAACGGCACGGAACGTACGCTACGTACCGTAGGCGACAAGTGGAGTTATCTGCAGCGCGTCAAGTTTGGTGCCAATGCGCAGCCCTTCTATGTGTTGATTGACAACGAAGGCAAACCGCTCAATAAGTCTTACTCCTACGACGAAGATATTCCCAAATATATCGAGTTCTTGCAGACTGGATTGGAGAATTATAAGAAAGAAAAATAAACTGAATATAGAAAGGATGCCCGTAAAGTGGCATCCTTTTTTCTAACCCCCTTTTTTGTATATGAAACAGATTATAGACATTGAAACTTGGGAACGCCGGGATAACTACAACTTTTTCCGCAACTTTGTTAGCTCCTGGTATTCCATTACTACAGAGATTGATTGTACAGAGGCAAGTCTGGCTGCCAGAGCAGCGGGACGCTCTTTTTTCCTTTACTATCTTTATGCCGTGCTCCGTTCGGCAAACGAGGTGGATGAACTTCGTTTCCGTAAAGACAAGAATGGACAGGTCGTCTTTCACGATCGGGTGGATATCATTTCTCCGATAGCCGTTCCCGGTAAGACTTTCTATACAATACGCATACCTTATCACGAAGATTTCAACCGCTTTTATGCCGAAGCCTATGCTTTGATTACCAATATTCCCGAAGATGGCGATCCTTATGGAGCCGAGAAGCATCTCGCGCAGCAAGGCGATTACGATGTAGTGCATTTGAGCGCTGTCCCTAAGATGTATTTCACCTCTACCACTTATACGCTTGCCGAAGCCGGGAATGCTTGCAGCCACCCTTTGATGACTGCCGGAAAAACGGTGACCCGTGAAGGGCGTCTGGTATTTCCACTTTCCATCTATGTGGATCATTCTTTTGTTGATGGTTCGCACTTGGCATCCTTCTTCGGAAAGATAGAAGAATACCTGAAAGAGATTTCACATGAATAAATCATAAAAGAGTAGTATCTATGAAGCGTTTCGTTTTTCTAACCGTTCTTTGTTGCCTGGTGCTTGGAATGAGAGCCCAGACAGCCAAAGAAGAAATCTTTGCAGATGTTCATCGTTCGGCAGCCAATTACTATGCCTATCCCGAACCGACTGTGGAGCAGACAGCTCCTCCTGCAGGTTATAAACCCTTTTATCTGAGCCACTATGCCCGTCATGGTTCACGGTTCCTTATAAATCCGGATGATTACGAGAAGCCGTTGGCAGTGATGCGTGAGGCTGATGAGAATGGTGTGCTCACTGAGTTGGGAAAGAAGACACTTTGTGTTTTGGATAGCGTCTCGCGCATGGCTAAGAGCAGATATGGCGAACTGACTCCGCTGGGTGCACGCCAGCACAAAGGCATTGCAGAGCGAATGTACAAGAATTTCCCGGAAGTCTTTAAAGGAGAAGCCGAGGTGGATGCATGCTCCACGGTGGTTATCCGCTGCATTCTTTCTATGGCGGCAGAATGTTTGAAGCTGCAATCTCTCAATCCGAAGTTGCAGTTCAAGAACGATGCCAGCTATGCCGACATGTACTATATGAATAACGATGACCCCTATGTCAAGACATTGTGCAAGGCGGATGAAGTGGTCGAGGCGAAGGCTGCCATCCGGAAGGAGCATGTACATCCGGAACGCTTGATGAAGGCTTTGTTCAACAACGAGGATTATGTAAACTGGAAAGTGGATGCCGGCAGATTGATGACCCGGTTGTTTGATGTGGCAAGCAACATGCAGAGTCTCGACACGAATCTGGAACTTTACTCTCTCTTCACCAAAGACGAATGCTATGATTTGTGGCAAATCAGCAACAAGAATTGGTATATATCCTATGGCCCGTCTCCGCTCACCAAAAGCGAAATACCTTATATGGAATCCAATCTGCTGGAAAATATACTGAATACGGCCGACACTTGCATCGTGAAGAAAGAGAACAGCGTAACTTTACGTTTCGGCCATGAATCTTGCCTGCTTCCTTTGGTATGCCTGCTGGAATTGGGTGATTGTGCTTATCAGACTACCGATTTAAGCAGACTCGATGAAACTTGGCGAAACTACAAGATTTTCCCGATGGCAGGCAACGTTCAATTCGTTTTCTTCCGCAAGAAAGGCAGTGATGACATTCTTGTAAAGGTGCTGCTCAACGAGCATGAGATGAAACTTCCGGTAGAAAGCGAACTGGCTCCTTATTACCATTGGAAGGATGTGGAGGCTTATTATAGGAATAAACTGAAAGCCTATAGACGATAGAAGCGTGTTAAAGCCGGTCATTGCTTGAGGGATGAACCGGCTTTATTTTTCATTTTTCTTTTTTCTTTCCCGAATTTTACATACGTTTGCAACATCTTAGCGATACCTTTGTACTTGAATGTAAAGATAGCCCTATGTATGCAGCAGAAACTCTAATTGATGAAAAGGCACTTGTTCTCCGCCTGATAGATGGAGATGAGGATGCTTTTTGTGAACTGTACGCTGCCTATAAGGGCCGCCTGATATACTTTGCCATGCGTTTTCTGAAGTCGCGCGAGCATGCCGAGGATGTTTTTCAGGACGCTTTCACCGTGATTTGGCAGAGCCGACGTTTCATCAATCCCGATGCTTCCTTCTCTTCCTACCTTTATACAATTGTTCGCAACCGTGTGCTGAATCAGCTGCGCGACCTCGATAACCAGAACAAACTCAAGGAGCATGTCCTTGCGCAGGCTGTGGATTATACCGATGAAACGAAGAATGAAATTCTAGCTAATGACTTGCGGCAACTAATCTTGCGTGCATTGCAGCAATTGACGCCCCGCCAGCGTGAAATCTTTGAAATGAGCCGTGAACAGCAGATGTCTCACAAGGAGATTGCTGAAACGCTGGGTATATCGGTCAATACGGTGCAGGAGTCTATATCCTTGTCATTGAAATCGCTGCGCGGATATTTGCAGAAGAACTCGGTAGCGGCTGCCGACCTCGTGCTGCTTCTTGTTTGTATGAATTTGTAATGAAGCCCATCTTTCTTCCGTATGAGATAAAAAACGTTAAATACACCCTAGATGCTTCGCTTTTGCGTGTACTATTCTTTTAAAAGGGATAGTTTAAGAACATCTTTGTAGCTCCCCGCAAAAAAACGATTATGAAACATAACGAGAAAGATAAGACTTTGCTTCGCCGTTACTTGGATGACTTGTACACGGTTGAAGATGTCAGCAAGTTGGCAGACCACTTGGCTGTGCCGGAACCGGAAGGCATCCTTGAGGAACTGACTGCCGATGTTTGGGACGAATCAGCGTCGCAACAACCGCTGACTGACCTCGAACGCGAGAAGTCGAAGAAAGAGGCGCGCCAATTGTTGAAGCGCATCGAGCACAAAAAACGGACCTGGTTTCGCCGCATGGCAACTGTCGCTGCAGCTGCGGCTGCGGTTCTTTGTTTGGTGCTGGGTGGCGTCGGATATCTGGATTACATCAACGAACAGCAGATTTCTTATCTGGAAGCCTCGACCTCTTATGGCGAATGCAAGCAGGTGTTGCTTCCTGACGGCACGCAACTGGTCTTGAACTCCTGCTCCCGCATTCGCTATCCCGACCGCTTTGCGGGCAACGAACGCAGGGTGGAGCTCGAAGGTGAGGGCTACTTTCGGGTTCATCGCAACGAGAAGCAGCCGTTCATTGTCAATACCCATCATTTCGACGTTCGTGTATTGGGCACGTGCTTTGATATCAAAGCTTATTTGTCCGATGAGGTTGTTTCTGTCGATGTGGAGAGTGGCAAGGTGCAAGTGGACTTGCCAGAAGCCATGATGCGCTTAAGCGCCCAGGAGCGGGTGTACATCAATACCATTTCCGGCGAATACAACAAGCAGCATGAAAAACGCACTGTGGCAGTATGGCGGAAAGGCGGATTGCGATTCAGCAGTACTCCGATAAACGATGTTGCAAAAGAGTTGGAACGCGTTTATAATTGCTCCATCTCTTTTGCCGAAGGGCAGGTGTTCAAGAATCTGATTTCGGGCGAGCACGACAACAAGAGCCTGGAAGCTGTGTTGCAGTCTATCGAATATACCAGCGGCATTCATTATAAGAAAGATGGGAACAAGGTATTGCTCTATAAATAGTGTGAATCAGGAGTTGAATTTGACTCGCTATTATACAGTTATAAGCAAAGCCTTATATCGAACTCAGGCCAATATAGAAAAAAGGGTTTGGTGCTGTCCGTTTGAAGGGTATTTGAAAGGCGTTTGTAGTGTACTGTGCAGGCATTCATTGTGTTTCGCACATACGTTTCTCCTGAAAAGTCTTTGAGTTTGTTGACGCTCCACTTAAGTGAACAAGTATGTTCACTAAGATGGCCCGAATTGTTCACTATCGTGAAGAAGACAGACCACTATAGTGAACACACTATCAATTCACTGCATTTTTCGTAAGAAACATCGATGCTTTCCCTACAAATGACGGGGCAGAAAGATACTCGGCAAGGTGAGTGAGAGCAATTTCCATGGGTGAGGGCAAAACTTGCCCTCACCCATGGAAATTGCTCTCACTCACCTCCGAAACACCGATGAACAGGGAGGTTCAGGAAAACGGTGAGGGTGGTGAGGGCAAGTTGAAGAAACTCTTGTTACTCAAGCACGGATTATTTCTTTCTTATCAGTTATGAACTGTTTCAGAAACGCTTATGAGTTAAAAGTACTATCTCAATTCCCCTCCTTCAAGAAGGAGGGGTGCCCAAAGGGCGGGGTGGTAGGTGAGGAAAGAAAACCTTATTCTTATGATTCATAGGTGTTTATTGTTTTACCTACCACCTCCCCCTACGGGTAGAAGGTGTGTCAGAAGTGATAAGGGAACACGAATTACACAAATTACGCAAATAAGCGACTCGGATAATCCCTGATTATCAGTAGTCATTAAAAAGCATGATTTGTATAATTTGCGTAATTTGTGTTCTAAGTCTCTATTTCGACACACCCTCAATTGAGATAGTACTGCTAATCACTTAGGTTCCTTTCTTATCAAATATGAATATAATTCAATCACTGCTTCGCATAAATAGTGAAAATATCTTAATGAGACCCCTGCTTCTTCGGGCGACTGTGTACTATATATAAGCGAATCGCCAGAGTGTTAACCTTTATCATTAATAAAATTAAGTATGAAACCACCAACTTGAGCTACACAAAAAAATAGGAGCTGTCTCTAAGAGAAGCCCCTATTCCGGTAATCCGGACGGATATTCATTCGTTTCGACCCGTGTGAATAACGTATCGCGCATTACACATCTTTGTTTTTAATAATTTATTTCAATTACTAAAACGCACAAATTTATGAATAATCTTCCTAATACTGAAAGGAAATGTAGAAATGTAGATTCATTTTTAGCTTTTTTACTGTTCGTATGCTTGTTGTTTACAGCCCCATACGTGCGGGCACAAGAGACAAGAAGCATTACACTGAATGTTCAGAATGAAACGGTAGAGAATGTGTTCAACCAACTGGGCGTGCAGACTGGTTTGAAATTCTTCTATGACCAAGAAATAGTCAATGCAGCTCCACGCATCTCCATCCATGTTTCCAACGCTTCTTTGCAAGAGGTCTTGGAGCAGATTACCTCGCAAGCAAAATTATATTTCAATAGGGACAACAATACAATATCCGTAGGCAATCAGAAAAGTGGAGAGCTTATTGAGAAAGTGAGGACAAAGACAATCAACGGAAAAGTGGTAGACCCAAACGGGGAGCCGATTATCGGTGCCAGTGTATTGGTAAAGGGCACTGCCAATGGAGTGATTACCGATCTTGACGGAAATTATAGCCTGGCCGATGTACCCGGGAATGCGATGCTCGCCTTTTCATATATCGGCTATCAGACGGTAGAGATAAAAGCGGGCGGCAAAGGCCTGGACAGAATCGTCTTGATGGAAGACAACGAGTTGCTGGACGAAGTAGTGGTTGTGGGATATGGTGTGCAGAAGAAGCGCGACGTGACTACTGCCATTGCCAGCCTTCGTGCCAGTGATATGAAAGGCCAACCGGTTACTTCCATGGCCGAGGCGATGGTGGGCAAGATGCCGGGTGTGCAGGTGTCTCAGTCGACGGGTGCTCCGGGCTCTTCCTTGCAGATTAAGGTACGCGGAACGGGCACTATTACGGCAGGAACCTCTCCGCTCTATGTTGTGGACGGTGTGCCTCTTGCCCAGGAGCAGCTGAATACGTTCAATATGAACGATGTAGAGTCCATCGAGGTGCTGAAAGATGCTTCTTCGGCTGCCATCTACGGTTCGCGTGGTTCGAACGGTGTGGTACTGATTACTACCAAGAGAGGGCAGGAAGGGCGTGCTACAGTTTCCTATAACGGATACTATGGCTGGCAGACGGTTTCAAAGAAGATAGACATGCTGAATGCCTACGAGTATGCCGATTTGGTGAACGATGCACGCAACAATACGTATACCGACAAGATGGAGTCCATCAACCGTAAGCTCATAGCGCAGAATAAGAATCCTTTGTCTTTTGACATCTCGGACAGCAATGCCATCCGTCTGCAAAATACAAGCAATGATTATAATACAATTGTTCCCGTTGAAATCTTGCCATACCTGAGAGGTGAAAAAGGACTGGTAGACACGGACTGGCAGGACGAAATCTTCCGTACGGCAGGCATGCAGAGCCATTCGGTTTCTGTCTCAGGCGGCAGCCCGAAGATAAGATATTATGCGTCTGTAGATTATTTGTCACAAGAAGGTGTCATTATCAACAGTGACTTTACGCGCTACAGCTCGCGCTTCAACCTCGATGTAACCGAAGGTATTTTCAAGTTCGGCCTTTCGCTCAATCCGTCTGTAACGATAGAGAATGCGGTTAATTCTGACGGCGCTTACAATTCGGGCGGTGGCGGTATCATTGCTTCGGCGCTGCACAGTGCTCCTATATTTCCGGTTTATAATCCCGACGGTTCATTTTGCTTCTCTCAGAATGCCTGGAGTCCCAATACACAGACAGTACTCGAAAACGGTTCCATAAAGAAAGGTAACAGCCAGACGCAAGTATGGAATCCCGTAGCATTAGCCATGTTGCAGAAGGACGAAACGAAGGCATCCCGTGTTTTTGGCAATATTTACGGAGAAGTGGCTTTTATGCCCGAATTGAAGTATCGGGCCAATTTCGGTGTGGATATTTACAGTAGCTCGCAAGATACGTTCCGTCCGTCCACTATCCCCATTTCCAATACGGAGGGAAATCCGGAGTCGGTGCCCGAAGCAACGGCGAAGACTGCCAAGATGTACAACTGGCTGTTTGAGCAAACGATGAGCTATAATAAGGAAATCCACGGGCATTCTCTTTCTGCACTGGTAGGCTGGACCATGCAATACCAACGAGACGAAAGTACTTATGCTTTTGCCAACGGATTCATTACGAACAGCGTGCCCACTCTCAATGCAGGTACCGTTACCCGCGGCAATTCGCATGCTTCCGAATGGGCCTTGCTTTCAGGACTTGCCAGAATTCAGTATAACTATAAAGGCAAGTACATGCTTACAGGAGCAATCCGTGCCGACGGTGCTTCCCGTTTTGGCAAACAGAACCGTTGGGGATGGTTTCCGTCGGTATCTGCCGGATGGCGTCTGACGGAAGAGCAATTTATGAAGTCGCTGACTTTCATCGACGACTTGAAACTTCGCGCCAGCTACGGTCTGACGGGTAACTTCCGTATTCCCAACTATGGTGCACAAGGCGAAGTTGCCTATTATAGTTATGTGTTGGGCGGAAGCAATGCCGAAGTAATAAAGGGTGCGGCCCCCAAGAGCATGCCCAATCCCGAACTGCATTGGGAAAAGACAGCGCAGGTGAATGTAGGTTTCGATGCGTCGCTGTTCAGTAACCGTTTGACTTTGGGGCTGGATTTATATAACAGTAACACGTATGACTTGTTGCTCAATGTCCCCGTACCCATGACAACCGGTTACAACACTCGCCTCGAGAACATCGGCAAGGTGAACAACAAAGGTGTGGAATTCAATATCGCCACCAATCAGAAGATGGGCGATTTCAACTGGAGTGTTTACTTCAATATCTCGAAGAACATCAACGAAGTGAAAGAACTTGGACCGGGCAATGCCGATATTATTTCTTCCGGTTCGGTGAGCAATGCCTATTTCATAACCCGCGTGGGTGAGGCCATCGGAAGCTATTATCTTCCAGTGGTAGAAGGTGTCTATAAGAATCAGGCCGAAGTGGATGCAGCTTTGCACTACAAGGATTCTCCCACCAACTACGGACTGGCCGACACGAAGCCGGGCGACTTCAAGTTCAAGGACGTCAATGGAGACGGGATACTTGATATTTCGGATACCGACCGCGCCATCGTGGGCAACTATATGCCCGACTTTACTTATGGCTTCGGTGCTACACTGGCTTGGAAAGGCATTGACTTCGGCATTGTGTTTCAAGGTGTGCAGGGCAATGAAATCCTGAACTTGTCTCGCCGGTATTTCTATAACCACGAAGGGAATATGAATAACTACAAAGGAGCTTTGAACCGCTGGAAGTCGGAAGACAATCCTGGTAGTGGAATGAATGTACGTGCCAACCGCGTCAGTAAGGGGCAGAACGGCACCACCTCTACATGGCACGTGGAAGACGGGTCTTACCTGCGCATCAAGAATATTTCGTTGGGATATACCTTGCCCGAAAACTGGCTCAAAAAGGTGTATCTGAAGTCGGCGCGCGTATACTGTTCCATCCAAAATCCGTTTACCTTTACCAACTATGAAGGCTATAATCCGGAAGTTTCAAATCGCAGTGCCGCTACTACCAATGGCGAAGACTATGGTGTATACCCGTTGGCAAGAACCACTTCGATAGGTGTTAATCTTACGTTTTAATCTTAAAAAGACAGTAATATGAAAAAAGTAATAATGTTTGTTCTTACAGCAATGGTTCTTTCAAGTTGTAGTGATTTTATAGACTTGAAACCTATTGATTTTCCTACGGAGGAAACCTTTTATAAGGATGTGAAGGGTTTGGAAGGAGCCGTTATAGGTATCTATGATGAGTTGCAATCCAGCGACCAGTATGGAGCGAAGTTCATGACTTTGATGGAAGTACGTGGTGACAATGTGAAGAATGACAATTCCGGTGCCAGTGGCGGCATCACTTATCAGATAGAAGTTTTCACGGAAACTCCGGCAAACTCCAACTTGTCGGGGGCATGGCTTTCGTTGTACAAGACTATTTATCGTTGCAACCTGGTGTTGCAGAATGTGGAAGAAGTGCCGATGTCCGACGAACAGCGCTCTCGCATTGCCGGACAAGCTTCGTTTATACGTGCTCTTTGTTACTTTAACCTGGTTCGCTTGTGGGGCGAGGTGCCCATCATTACAAAAACGCAGACCGTGACCGAAGCGCGTAACAACAAGCGTGCTCCCATTGATGAAGTCTATGGGCAGATAATCAGCGACTTGGCTGTAGCCAAAGGTTTACCCGCGGTTTGGCCCGAATCGGAAAGAGGCCGTGCCACTTCGTATGCGGCGCATGCATTGCTGGCAAAGGTTTATTTATATAGGAAGAACTATCAGGAAGTGGTCAATGAACTTGCTCCGGTGGTAGCAGCCATTCATGCCGGAAAAGACTTGATGCTGGTGCCCATGCCGCAAACTTTTCCCAACGACTTGAAGACGAGCAAGGACATTATTTTTGCCGTTCAATATCTGAAAGGTGGAGTAGGCGAGTCGGTACATCAGAACAACCGCTATCGTAACAATGACAATGGCAATATCATCTCATTGGAGCAAGCGGAGTTTGAAAGCGACAAGGATAACCGTAAGGCCCTGGTAGAACCTACGGGCAGCGGACAGCGTCCGGGCAAGTTCAATGCTCCGGCAACGAACAATGAGACCAGTGCCGACTTTCCGGTAATGCGTTGTGCCGAAGTGATGCTGATGTATGCCGAAGCTGCCAATGAGCTTGCCGCTGTTCCTACACAAGATGCTTTGGATGCTCTGAATGCCGTACGCACAAATGCAGGTCTTGAAGGGAAAACATTGGCCGAACTGTCCACAAAAACACTCTTCCGCCAGGCAGTATATAAGGAACGCCGTTTGGAGCTTGCTCTGGAGTGCGACCGTTGGTTCGACATTGTTCGCACCGGACAAATGGCTGCCATATTTCCCGGTATTGATGCTTACCGGCAGCTCTATCCGGTTCCTCAAACCGAAATAGAGAATGTCAATGACAAAGCCGGTTGGCAGAACGAAGGCTATGCATTGGAATGATTGAATTTATAATCCATGAAATGATGAAAAAGATATATTTATTGCTGTTTGCTGTTTTGGCAGTATTGCAGCTTTCGGCTCAAGACCGAGTGACGCAGATTCGTGAAAAACTGATGAATCGCGACCAGAGTTCAGTAATTGTGGTAGCCCATCGCGGCGACTGGCGCAATTTTCCGGAAAACTCTTTAGAGGCAATAGACAATGCCGTTAGAATGGGTGTGGATATTGTGGAACTGGATGTAAAGAAGACAAAGGATGGTGAACTGATACTGATGCACGACCGGGCACTGGACCGCACAACCACCGGCAAGGGGCTGGTTTCGGAAGCCACTCTCGACTACATACGTGGGTTGAAGTTGAAAAACGGCTGCAACATACGTACCATCCACAAAGTTCCTACTTTGGAAGAGGCCTTGCTGCATGCCAAAGGCAAGATAATGATAAATCTGGACCAGGCCGACCTCTATTTCGACCAGATTTATGAGCTGATGAAGAAGACCGGAACCACCAAGCAGATTATAATGAAAGGGCGCAAAACAGCAGCCGAAGTCAAGAAACAATTCGGCGATTATCTGAATGACGTAATCTATATGCCCATTGTCGACCTCGACAAGCCGGGGGCCGAGGAACAGATAGAGACGTTTGTCAAGGAGATGTCTCCCGTAGCTTTTGAACTGCTGTATGTAAAGGACTCCAACCCGCTTCCCAAGAAGCTGGCAACGACTTTAGCCGACCGCTCCCTTATCTGGTACAACACTTTGTGGGATACGATGGCAGGCGGACACGACGATGACATGTCTTTGCAAAACCCCGATGAGGGCTATGGCTATTTGATTGACACATTGGGATGCCGCATCCTACAGACTGACCGTCCGGCTTATTTGCTGGAGTATCTGAGAACGAAAAAAATGCACGAATAAAGCAATTTGGTTCACTATCCGTTCGAGTTCCGCAAGCTTGGTTGCAAAGGCTCTGGCATAATACAAATTTATATTCAGTAATCTCTGTCATTCAGCGGAGTGTAGCGACGGAATATCTCCTTTCCTCGCTATACATCCGCCGGATGGTTGCGATTGAGCTTGCGAAACTTAAATCCAATAACAAAATACAATGTTGAAACATCTTATAAATTTCTACAAGGTTTCTTCCGATAAACCTTGTACCGACCTTTCTGTGTCCGCCTGTCAACGGCGCTTGAAGCGGCTGCAATGGTCTACTTTTCTTGCGGCAACGCTTGGCTACGGCATGTATTATGTATGCCGTCTCAGCTTGAATGTAGTGAAGAAACCGATAGTGGAGGAAGGTATTTTCTCCGAAACAGAACTGGGTATTATCGGTTCCGTACTTTTCTTCACTTATGCCATAGGTAAGTTTACAAACGGTTTCCTGGCCGACCGCAGCAACATCAACCGTTTCATGACTACCGGACTCTTGGTCACGGCATTGGTGAACCTTTGTCTCGGCTTTGTCCATTCATTCATCTTGTTTGCCATCCTTTGGGGCATCAGTGGCTGGTTCCAGTCGATGGGGGCCGCTTCTTGCGTGGTAGGCTTGTCACGCTGGTTCACCGACAAACAGCGCGGTTCTTTCTACGGCTTCTGGAGTGCGAGCCACAACATCGGCGAGGCGATGACATTTATCATCATTGCCTCCATTGTCAGTGCTTTCGGCTGGCGGTATGGTTTCTTTGGAGCAGGACTTGTGGGGCTGGCAGGTGCATTGATTGCCTGGCGTTTCTTCCACGATACACCGCAAAGCAAAGGGTTGCCCATTGTCAATATGCCTAAGGCGAAGAAAAAAATGAGTGTGTTGGAAAGCGAGGAATTCAGCCGTGCGCAGAAAGCCGTACTTCGCAATCCTGCCATCTGGATATTGGCACTCAGTAGTGCTTTTATGTATATCAGCCGTTATGCGGTGAACAGTTGGGGCGTATTCTATCTGGAAGCGCAGAAGGGCTATTCTACACTGGATGCCAGTTTCATCATTTCCATCAGTTCGGTCTGTGGCATTGTGGGTACGATGTTTTCCGGTGTCATTTCGGACAAGCTGTTCGGCGGCCGCCGTAATGTGCCCGCCCTTATCTTCGGACTGATGAATGTGGTTGCACTCTGCTTGTTCCTGCTGGTTCCCGGTGTTCATTTCTGGGTGGACGCTTTGGCCATGATACTTTTCGGCCTTGGCATCGGTGTGCTGATTTGCTTTCTCGGAGGGCTGATGGCTGTAGATATTGCTCCGCGCAATGCTTCGGGCGCAGCATTGGGCGTTGTAGGTATAGCCAGCTATATAGGTGCAGGATTGCAAGACGTAATGAGCGGCGTGCTGATAGAAGGGAACAAGCAGTTGGTGGATGGCGTGGAGGTGTACGACTTTACCTACATCAACTGGTTCTGGATAGGGGCGGCATTGCTATCTACATTGCTGGCTTTGTTTGTGTGGAATGCGCGGAATGAAGAAGAAGCATAGCACATTGCCAAAGCAGCTTAATTCTATCCTTACATCGGCAAATGAATAGAATAAGGGGAGTTTGCAACTAAAATTCGAGGCATCATAGCGATGCCTCTTTTATGGGATTTGATTTGCTGTACTTCCCAAATGCTCCTGGCTATAATTCTCATAGTTTGTGTATTTAGGGCAAACTTAGATAACAAATGTGTTTTGGAAAACAAACATCCTTTTGATTTTCAGAATGTGGAGTTGTCTTTCATTTAAAAACACTCAAAAAGTATGAAGTTCCTGCCGCACCAAAATCACTTTGAATTCTTTTTTCACATAATATTTCCTTTTATCTGCCTTTATTTGCGAAAATATTGATAATATTGCCATCTCTTTATGTCCGTAAAGGATATGCTTTTGTTGCAAAAATCTAAGGATATGGTCGATTCTACAGATGAAAAACGCTTATTGGCCGAATTGGGTGCAGGCTCTTTCCAGGCATTCGAGAAGCTCTATCACAGATATAGCGGTAAGCTGTATAACTTCATCATGCGTATTTCCGCGGGCAACCGGTATATGGCTGAAGAAGTGGTGCAGTCCACCTTTATCCGTATATGGGAGGTACGCGGAACAGTAGACCCGGAATCATCATTCATATCTTTCCTCTGCACCATTGCCAAGAATCTGCTGATGAATATGTACCAAAGGCAGACTGTAGAGTTTGTCTATAACGAGTATCTGATGAAAAGCGGCGTAGACCGTGATTTCCGGACGGAAGAAGGCATCGACCTGCACTTTCTGCATGAGTACATAGACTCATTGGCAGACAAGCTTCCCGAACAACGCAAAAAGATATTCATCCTGAGCAAAAGGCAGCATTACACCAATAAGGAGATAGCAGAACAATTGGGAATATCCGAGAGCACGGTTGCCACGCAGTTGTCTCTTGCCGTAAAATTCATGCGCACGCAGTTAATGCAGAATTACGACGCTGTTCTTGCCCTTTTATTTGTATTCTTTGTTAATGAAGTGTAAATGTGACAAGGGCTTTTGGATAATAAGCGGGATGAAAGTGTATACTTTTAAATAACAAAAAGATGGATAAGGCACAGTATAGAAAACTAATGGATTGGATGAAGAACGATCGCCACCTGCAAGACTGGTGGGAGGGAGAGTTTGTCAAATCGGATGCAGAGATTGATGTTGCATTGCGCAACAAGATGTTTGTCCGTATCAAGGAAGAGACGGTTGGCAAGTCACGGTCTGCGCGGGTTGTCCGTATGAATATTCTGAGATGGGCTGCCATGATTTGTCTGCCCGTTTGCCTCGCTTTCTTCACTTATTACCTGATAGACATGTCTCAAGCACCCGGAATGCCTCTCGTTGTGAAAGCTGGTAAGGGCGACAAGGCAAGGATTGAGTTGCCGGATGGAACGAACGTTGTTCTGAATTCAGCGTCCCAATTGAGCTACCTCAATGATTTTGGTAAAAAGAATCGGTGTGTGCAACTCAATGGAGAGGCATTCTTTAAGGTTGCTCATGATGAAAGCCGTACGTTCATAGTGCAAGCCGGCAACCTGGAAGTGAAAGTGCATGGCACGTCTTTCAATGTTTCGGCTTACGAAGACGACGAGGACATCGTTGTTGTGTTGCAAGAAGGTAAAGTAGGGGTGTACGCCCAAGGAATGTCGCACACCATGATTCCCGGCGACAAGCTGGAATACAATAAGCTTACCCAAAAGCTGACTACCACAAAAGTGAATTCCGAAGATTACATTGAGTGGATAAAGGGAAATCTGTATTTCGACAAAGAATCGTTGAAGAATATCATGAACACTCTTTCGCGCATTTATAATGTAGAGATACGCTTTGAGTCGGATAAGCTTTTGAACGAACGTTTCACCGGAACCATCCCCGGCAATGGCATCCGGAGTGCTTTGAACATGCTGATGCTTACTGCCGATTTTACGTATGAAATGGACGGCTCTGTCATCGTAATAAAAAGCAAATAGGTTAACGGGAGTTAAAATCGCAAGGCGGCTTGGACGAAGACATAGGGGTGGCTGTATACTTATCAAACCTATAAAAGTTTTGATGTATGAAACACAAGTTAGCCTTTTTAAGACTCTTCCGCTCCTTTGTCGGGAGAAGTGGTAATCGGAACGCAGTGCGGACTGTCTGTCTGGCATTGTTTCTAAGTATTTCCTTTAGTGCTTATTCCCAAATCACAATCAGCTTCAAGGAGCAGCCGTTGAGGTCTGCCCTGAAGCAGATAGAGCAGGTGAGTGCCTATAAGTTCTTTTACAATGAGAGCCTGCCGGATTTGGACCGGAAAGTATCGTTGAATGTGCAGGATGCAACGATTGACCAGACTATGCGGCAGCTTCTGGCAAAGACGGCTCTTTCGTATAAGCAGGAGCAGGGGAATGTAATTGCTCTGATTCGCAAGCCTGCGCAAAACGCTTCATCTGCAAAGAAAATAACCGGTATTGTTGTAGATGCCAATGGTGAACCTATTATCGGTGCTACTGTTATGGTGAAAGGTGCTTCCAACGGAGGAATTACCGATGTGGATGGTGTATATTCTCTTATGGATGTGCCCGGAGATGCCATGATTTCAATTTCCTATGTCGGATATAAGACCGTAGATATTAAAGTGACGGATAAATCGCTGGCAAGAGTAATCTTGAAAGAGGATACGGAAATGCTTGATGAGGTGGTTGTTGTGGGCTATGGTGTACAGAAGAAGAGCGATATAACCGGTTCCGTATCTTCCGTGAAATCAGAAGAATTGCTCTCTGCTCCCAATACAAGTACAGCGCAGGCTCTTCAGGGACGCGTATCGGGTGTTGTAGTACAAAACACCAGTGGTGACCCTGCTGGTGCTGTCTCTATCCGTATTCGCGGCTCAAACTCTCTGACCTACGGTAACGACCCTTTGGTGATTATCGATGGCGTACAAGACGGAAACATCGGCAGCTTGAATCCTAACCAGATTCAATCCATAGAGGTTCTGAAAGATGCAGCGGCCTTGTCAGTATACGGCTCTAAAGGTGCCAATGGTGTCATTCTTGTAACAACCAAGAACGGTACAGCCGGCAAGGCACGCATCTCTTATAACGGATTTGTTTCATTTGACCAGGTAAGGAAGAAGTTACCTTCTCTGAATGCGACAGACTATGCAACTTTGCTGAATGAAGCGAGAATTGAAAACGGGCAAAATCCGATTTTTATGCAGGATGAGATTGCCGCTTTAGGAGAAGGAACCAATTGGCAGAATGAAATATTCAGAGAAGCCATATCCCACACGCACAACGTCAGTGTGAGTGGTGGAAAAGAAGGCATATCCTATTTTCTGGCAGGGGGATATGTCGACAAGCAAGGGGTTGTCTTGAATACGGATTTCAGGGAATATACTTTCCGCTCAAATTTTAAGATACAAGCCAACAAGCGTTTGAGCTTTATACTGAACACCTTTGCTTCCTATAACAAATCACAGAAAGGTGAATATGAACAAGCTATCAGTTCGGCATTGCAATGGTCGCCCACCAAGAAGGTTTATGATTCCGAAAGCGAAGGCGGCTATACGCAGCCGGGCGGTGTAGGGCCTACTTCGTTCAATCCGGTAGGATATGCCAAGGAGTTTGTAAATGATAACTCTGCTTCCGTGTTTAATGTTGCTGTCACGGGTGAATATAAGTTTTGGGATTTCCTGAAATTTTCGACCTTGTTTTCATACAAGACCAATAGCCGGACTTCAGGCTATTTCGACAATCAGGTAGTGAACAACGGTCCGACTACGGAAGTAAGCGGAAGCAAAACGCAGTCTAATTATATTGCATTGCAAAGTACCTCAATCCTTACTTTCGACAAATCTTTCGGTAAGCACAATGTGCAGGCAACCGGTGTTTACGAAATGCTGAAAGATAGCTATGATGGCACGACAGCATCAGCCAAAGGCATCCCCGTGGGATTGGGATACAATGGAATACAGTTTGGTTCTATCTTGCAGCAGCCTTGGGCGGAAACTTCCAAAACAACCATGCAGTCGTTCATGGGACGCGTCAATTACAGTTATCAGAAGCGGTATATGTTGTCGGCTTCCGTTCGTTACGACGGTGCCAGCCAATTGGCCGAAGGGCATAAATACGACGGTTTCACAGCCTTTTCCGTAGGATGGAATTTGATGGAAGAGGCTTTTATGGAGAGATTCCGTCATGTTGTCCCCGAATTCAAGTTAAGGGCCAGCTACGGAACGGTGGGCAATGCGGCTGTTCCGTCGTTTGCCTCCCAGTTGAAGTTTACTCCCGGCTTGGATGCCAACAACAATCCTACCCTTGCCATTTCCCAGTTGAGTAATGAAAACCTGAAGTGGGAACGTACGAATGAGCTGAATGTAGGTATCGACAGCCGTTGGTGGGGCGGCAGGCTGAGTTTTTCTGCCGAGTATTACAAGAAGAAGACAACCGATTTGTTGATGTGGCAGAAGGTGCCCACGGCATTGGGAGTAGAATCTATCCTGACAAATGTAGGCGCGGTATCCAATCGGGGTTTTGACTTGACATTCGGTGGTATTCCCGTATCGACAAAAAACTTCAAATGGGATATAAACTATACGGTGAACTATAATAAGAACAAAATTCTGGAACTGGATGGCCTTTCCGATATGATGATTTACACCAGCAATGCCGACTTTCCCGGATTGGTAGGCTCTTACGTGCAGATGGTAGGACAGCCGATGGGTACATTCCTGGGCTACACCTTTGCCGGAGTGTGGAAACAGAATGAAGCGACTACGGCAGCCTTGTATGGTGCTAAGCCGGGAGATGCCAAATATGCAGATCTCAACAGGGATGGAAAAATAGATAAAGAAGACATCGGTATCATAGGCAATGCGCAACCCACATGGAGCTTTGGCTTCAACAATACATTTACCATTTACGATTTCGACTTGAACATCTTCTGGCAGGGAGTAGCGGGTAATGATGTTTATAATCAGAACCGTGTGCGCCGTGAAGTCTATTCTTCGGATGCTTTTCCTACCAATCCGGTTATAAAAGAGCATTGGACACAGGAGAACGAAACGGACATCCCGTCATTTTCGGGGACAGAATATGTCAACTCTTCCCGTTGGGTTGAAAAAGGTGCTTATCTGCGGTTGAAGAATATCACTTTGGGCTATCGTCTGCCCCGGCAACTGTTGTCGAAGATTGGATTCAATGCTGCCCGCATTTATGTAAGTGCCAACAACCTTTGGACGATAACGAACTATACCGGATATGACCCCGAGGCCAGTATGGGAACCGACGCTACGGCTGCCGGGGTAGACCGCGGCATCTATCCCTCGGCAAAGAGCTTCTTGGTGGGTTTGGATATTACATTTTAACTGATAAATTAAGGATATATTATGAAAATAAAGATGAATATAAAAAGAATGGTAGTGGGATTGATGACCGTTAGCATCTGTTGCGGATGTGCCGATTTATCGGAAGATTTGACCGGACAGCCCACATCAGACAAATTCTTTAAGACAATTGTCGATTTCAACAGTTATATTTCCGGAGCTTATACCCCCCTTGTCAAGCTCTATGGAGAAGATGCACCCTACGTTGCGTGTGCCGGTGCTGAAGATGTATGTACCCCGGTAGTCAGATGGAAAGGATTCGAGCAGGTTAACATTAACACAGTAGGCAATCCGGAAGAAGTGACGGATATTTTATGGAACAATTGTTATTCGAGCATCAGTGCATGTAATACTACGATAGAACTGGTTGCACAGAATACGAATCTCACGGCAGAGGAGTTGAGCCCCATTGACGGCGAAGCCAAATTCCTCCGTGCTTTCGGCTATTTCCAGTTGGTCCGCTGGTTTGGTGAGGTTCCTTTACTGACGGAGGCCAATCAGAAGAATGCGTCGGTGGAACCGCAGGCTGCCATAGCTGATATTTATAAACAGATTGTTGTGGATTTGCAGTCGGCGGAAACGACGCTGCCTTCGAAGCGGGAAGACCGTACCCGTCCCACAAGCTGGACGGCAAAGTCCTTGCTGGCAAAGGTATATCTCACTATGGCAGGCTTCCCGTTGAACGACACTTCATGCTATGCGCTGGCACGTGATAAGGCTGGAGAAGTCATCAATGAGAAAGTTTATTCGTTGGAGAGACATTTCTTCGACTTGTGGCTGTATGATAACAGACAGACTAATTCCGAATTTATTTTCACCCTTTATGGCAATTCCATCAGCAGGACGGGCGGTTATCAATTCCGTGCCACTCGTCCCGATGCCAATGGTGAAGGAGGTTGGGCCGACTGGACAAGCGACAGCCGCTTCTTTGATATGTTTCCTAAAGGAGATGGCAGCCGTGTGAAAGGTACTTTTTATCTGACTATGATAGACGGAACCCCGTGGGAGTAGACAAACACGGCTCAGCCCTACGTAGGGAAACTGCGCGATGCCGGTCCTGCAAGCGGCGGATATTACAATGCGCCCATCGGGAGCGGGCAGAATGCGGATGGCTTTTACTGCATGTTGCGTTATTCTGATATATTGCTTATATATGCCGAGGCTGCCAATCTTGCAGAAGGAAGCCCTTCGCAAAAGGCTTATGATGCACTGAATGAAGTTCGCAGAAGGGCAGGCTTGCCCGAACTTTCCGGCTTGACGGCGAAACAGTTTGATGACGCGGTTCTTGACGAGCGAAATTGGGAGCTGGCGTTTGAATGTAACCGCTGGTTCGACCTCTGCCGCCGTTATCTGTTGAAAGAGAAATTGTCTCCTTGGTATCCGGAATCAACGATAGACGACCATAACTATCTGCTGCCGAAACCGAATGACCAGTTAATGATTATGACCGGAGTAAAGCAGAACCCCGGATATTGACAATAACCTTAAAAAAACGAACAAGATGAAAAAGAATATATTTTTGTTTTGGGTACTTTTAAGTACCTTGGTTGGTGGAGTGTCTTGCAGCAGCGAAGAACTGCCTGCCAATCCCACGATAGTGTCTCCGGTATCTTCTCTGGTGTTGTCGGTCGAGGGTATGGACTATGTGGCGGTGCCCAGGTTGAAGGAAGACAAGACGCTGGATAATGTATTGACCCTTGAGGTCAGAAAGGCTTCGACAAAGGCCGTTGTGAAATCAATCGTTCTTGCAGATGCCTCGGCTGAGGCTAACGTTGCCGTAGGTGACGAGGTGACTTTTACCGGCAACAGATGGGAGCTTGTCTTGAAACGCGGCATGGAAACCGGAAGCTATTTTGTTGAGATGGTCTACAATGAACCGCCGTTTATGTACTTCGTCAAAACCGGAGACTATGGACCGGAAGGAGAAAGATATTATGTCAATCCGGACAAATCGCAAAAGATTGCTTCCATCAACTATGATACCAAGTTTGAGGGATATATTGATTTGACCGGAACGAATTGGGATAATATCGGTCTTGTTGCTTCGGATTTGTCTTCCTACTACGACTTCTCCGGTGGAGCCGACGGTTCAAGCTGCTCGTTCGAGATGGTGAAGAAAGAGTCTGCCGGTGGAAATGTTTTTGCTTGCGATGGTCCTTGGGGAAACTGGACTTCCAATAACGGAACCCCCGAAATTACTTCTCCGGGCGTATGGAAGATTAATTTCGATGCGGCGACTCAGGTGATGACGCTACTCCACACGCAATGGGCGGTTACAGGCTCTGCCATCAGTTCCTTGAAGGCTATGACCTATTCTTCGGAAACGCGTCTCTGGAGCCTGGATACGGATTTGTCGCCAGGAACGCTGAAGTTTACCACCATTGCTGGCGGTTATGGCGACCCGATAATTGTATATGGAGCGTCCGAAGGACTTTCCAAACTGTCGGAAGAGGGTACGGACATAGAAATCGGGACGGCTGGGAATTATACGATTACACTGAATTTGAGTCAGCCGCCGTATTATGACTATTCAATCAAGAAAAACGGATGACACTTATGAAAAAAATTACATTATTATTGTCTTCTTTGTTCTTTTTCTCCCTTGGAACGAGTGCTTGTTCGGACGAGGCGCCATCCGGAAACACTGAAAAACCGGAACTGCCGGTCAATCCCGAGCCGCCCGTTACCCCTTCGGAGACTTTGAAAGGCTCGTTTGAAAGTAAGTTTGTGAGATATGCTAAAGGACAGAAGTTCACCGGGCAGGAGGATGATAGGCTGGTGACTACGGTATGGAAAGACACCGTATGGCAGAATGAGCGCGTGCATAAGCAGATTGTGCTTTGGACGGAATCAAAACGGTATGATGACTTGACGTACGAAATCGGTGACCTGCTGTCCGGCGGCAACCGTATTGCTTCTTCCAATCTGCATTTGCGTTTTCCATCCTATGTGTTGGGAGATGAAAAGGCTCTTGTTTGCAATGAATACCGCACGCATACTTCGGTACAGATTGCGGATAAGTTGTCCGAAGAGGCAGTCAGAACAGTGACTGCTTCGGAACCGGTAAAACTTTGGCTGACTGCCGACATTCCTGCGGGCACCGCGCCTGGAGAGTACGAAGGCACGGTCACCGTAAAATCGGGTGGTGAGGTGCAACTGACGTTCACGGTAAGGTTGCTGGTTGTCAATCATGCCTTGCCTCCGGTGAGCGAATGGGCTTTCCATTTGGATTTATGGCAGTTCCCTTTCCAGCTGTCCGGCTTGTGTGCTGATAATGGGCAAAAAGTTACTCCTTTTTCGAGTGAGTATTTCACTCTGGTGAAACCATTCTATCAGTTGCTGGCTGATGCCGGACAAAAGGTTATCACTGCCTATATCAAGGACGGCGCTTTCAACAAAGGTCAAACCATGGTTAAGTGGCATGAGGCTGCTGATGGGAAATGGAGCTTCGACTATACCGGTTTCGACAAGTTTGTCGCTCAGATGATGTCGTGGGGGATTGGCAGACAAATCAGTTGTTTTTCTCTGGTGGGATGGAACACTTCCATCGGATATACCGATGCTTCGGGCGAAGCCCGGACGTTGAAGCTGACAGTGGGGAGTGACGAATACCGGACTGTTTGGAATGAGTTTCTGGATTCCTTTGAGCGTCATCTTAAAACGAAGGGTTGGTTTGAAAAGACTGTTCTTTATATGGACGAAATCAGGGAAGATGAAATGCGGCAGGTGGTATCTTTCATAAAGCAGCACAATCCGGATTGGAAAATAGGACTTGCCGGTAGTGCCGTCTCCTCCGATGTGGAGAGTGCTTTTTATGACTACAGCACCATTTTGGGATATGACCGCACATCGACGAATGCTGTTGCCACTTTCTATACCAGTTGCGCGCAGAGCATCCCCAATGCCTATGTAAGTCTGGATAACAATCCGGCAGAGATGGTGTGGGTGGCTTGGTATGCCAAAGCCAAAGGATTGAACGGATTCTTGAGATGGGCTTACGATTATTGGACCAAGGCCGACCCGCAGGATGTGAGGGATGGAAGTAACACGGCGGGGGATTTCAGCCTGATTTATCGCAGTGACAACTCTTTGTCTTCAGTCCCCTTGTCGAGCATTCGTCTTGAATTGCTTCGCGAAGGTATACAGGATTATGAAAAAATGCGCATCCTCTCCACCAATCTGATGAATCCCGTTGTGCAGAAGTTTACGTTGACTTCGGGAAGATGCGCAGGGGAAATAGTGACGGAAGCACAAGGTATGTTGAAAAAGATTTCTGCTGAATATTAAAAAAGGATGATTATGATTAAACTTGAAAAAATATTTGTATTGCTCTTTTTGCTGGGATTGTCAGTAAGGATGAGTGCTGTCGGTCTGGATAAACGATTTCAGATACTGCCTCTGCCGCAGCAGATGGAAATTCAGAAAGGGAAAGGCATAAGTGCCGGTGAACTCTCTTTTGTCACCATGAAAGGGGAAGGAGAAATCCCGGTTCTGGGAAATATGCTGGATGCGCTTCCGCGATATGCGGTGAAAGGGGTAAAAGGCGTGACACTCTCAATGACCGGAAAGGATGTGCCCGCATCTCCCGAAGGGTATGTATTGGAAGTCTCTTCCAAAGGGGTTGCCATCCGTGCCCGTTCTCATGCCGGACTGTTTTATGGTTGCCAGACCTTGGAGCAGCTGATGGAAGACAGCCATCAGTTTTCATTGGAGATACCGGCGATGAAAATTACGGATTATCCGGCTATAGCCTATCGCGCCGTACATCTGGATACAAAACATCATCTGGACCGGACGGAATACTATTATCGCATGATTGACAAACTGGCAAGGTATAAAGTGAATGCCGTGATATGGGAGCTGGAGGACAAGCTGCGCTATACCCGTCGTCCCGAAGTGGGTGCGCCAAACGCCATCGGCAAGCAGGAAATGCAAGCCATCTGCCGCTATGCCGAAGAACGGAACATCAACATCAGCCCTCTGGTGCAAGGGTTGGGACACGCCAGTTTCATCTTGAAGCACCACTGGGAGCTGCGCGAGAGTGAAAAGAGTGATTGGGAATTCTGTCCTTCCAATCCCCGCACATACGAAGTTCTGTTCGACCTCTATCGGGATGCTATGGAAGCGATGCCACAAAGCAAATACCTCCATATAGGCGGCGATGAAATATCGGCCATCGGCATTGATGAGCGTTGTAAGGCAACCGGCAAAACGGCTTTTCAGTTGCAGATGGAGTGGCTTAAAAAGGTATGCGATTTTGCGGTGGCACACGGGCGGACTCCTATATTCTGGGACGATATGCCGTTGAAATATGCCAATCTGTGGTGGCTTCTGCACCGCAATGTGCCGGACGATGAAGTCATGAAGAACTGGAATACGGCGGAATTGGATAAAGCGATAGATATGTTTCCCAAGAACTGCATCTACATGCGCTGGCATTACGAAGACCCTACCATTCTGCCACATCGGATGCTGCTTAATTGGTATCATAAGAAAGGTCTGAAGGTGATGGGAGCTACTTCCGCGTCTACCGGGGAAACTCCGTTTATACCGCGTAATAATTCCAGGGTACAGTATATCAAGGATTTTTGCGCTTTGGTTGCCGAAAATCAGTTGGAGGGAATTTTGACCACGGCATGGGATGACGGCTCGGCCCATCTGGAAACTGTTATGCGCGGTTTCATAGCGCAAGGGGAGTATGGCTGGCATCCCGGCGGGAGGACGATAGAAGATTTCATCACAGCGCATGCCCGGCGTGAGTTTGGTTTGCAACGGAAACAGATGGATTTTCTGGCAGAGATGGAGAAAGCCGCCTTTTTCTTTGACGGAGCGCTGGTTGTTTCCGGTTCGAGGAATCCGGCTTGGGGAGTGACCGAGGCTTTTACCTTGATAGAACTGCCTGATGCCGGGGCGCCGGGAAAGTGGAGCAGGAAGTACGAGAATAGATTGGATTCTGCCCGTATTGAAGCCGCGCGCTATGAAAGAATAACCAAAGGATTGCAGGACGCAGAATCCCATGCTTTGCGCAATCGTTATACATTGGATATTTATGAGCAGACCGGACGTTTGCTGAACTATCCGGTACGGTTATTGATGGCTTTGGAAAACTATGATAAAGCGAACGGAGAGGATGAGCGTGCGGCAAGTCTGAGGCAGATTAAAAAGGTGTGTTCTTATTTTAAGGAGATGCGTGCGGAGCTTGAATCTGTATATTCGCAAACCCGCTTCATGAGCAATCCCGAGGGGTATATTGCCGACCAGAATCACCACCGCCATCTTGCTGCAATGACCAATAACAGCGATTGGCTGTATCTTTATGAACTTCCGATGGTGGAAAAAATAGAGTCGTGGATGAAGACTTTGGATGAATAGAGAAACTGATTAACCTTAGACTAAGTCTCGTGGTCTGTCGGATACAGACCGGAAAGTTTTCAATAGGTATTGTTGTTCCGGGAAAATGCGCTTTGCTGATTCCCGGAACTTTTGTATGGATGAACGGAGAAACTTTATATCTCGGTTTCTGTTTTTAAGTATTATTGAAGTATCGGAAATGTGCAGACAAGATTTGTAGTATTACAGAATTGTTACAGAATTTATCCTTACCTTTGGCGCTTTAACAAAAAACGGCTTATGGTAAGTAATATATCTTCGTGCACGAAAGCACTCGTTTTGCTGATTTCGTTGCTGGGTGTTTCGTCTTTTTCCCTGCGGGCGCAGGAGAAGGATTTTGCCACTTGGGCGAATGTCGGTTTCGAATATAAGTTGAAGCCGGCATTTACTGTTTCCGGTGGGCTGGAGTGGCGTACAAAGGATGATTTGGGAAAGACAGACCGGTGGGGGCTGAAGGTGGGGGGAAGCTATAAGCTGTTGCCTTTCCTGAAGCTTGGAGCCGGGTATGAGACGCATTACCGCAACCGGGGGGCGGATGGCTGGAAGTTCCGGCACCGCTACCGTTTGGAAGGCACTCTGTCTGCCCGTGTGCAAAGGGTGAAACTGTCTTTGCGTGAGCGCTTTCAACATACGTTCGATGGGCATAGGGATGAGTTCCGCTTGCGTTCGCGTGCGAAGTTTGCCTATGACATTCCGAAGTGCAAGCTGGAGCCGTATGCTTCGGTCGAGATGTATAATGGTCTGAATAGGACCGAGCATTTCGGGGTGAAACGGATGCGTTATCGCGGGGGAATCACGTTGCCTCTGTCCGGGCGCTGGGAGGCGGACCTCTTTTATTGCAGGCAGTGGGAGCAGGATAAGCGGAAGAATATAGTAGGGGTGGAGTGTGCTTACAGCTTCTGAGAGGGGTGAAGTCCGGTTATCCTATTTCTTACTTTTCCGGTGTTCCTTTTTCAGATAGAAGTTGAATCCGGCGTATACTTGGAGGATGCCGAACCCGTTGTTCAGGGAGAAACTGTTCTTGTAGTAGTCGTATGTCCTGCCTACGAATGAGGTACCCACGAAGTATTTGCTGTTGTTGTATACCACGCCTGCACGCAGGATGAAGTCGATATTGAAGTTCTTGTACCAGTCGTCCGCTTCCCGTTCTTCGGTCTTCTCTATGCGCGATGTCTTGTAGGCGACCGCCGGATTGAACGACAGGCAGGCGAGACAGTTGCGGGCAAACACCCAATTGTAGGCATAGCCGACGTTGAGGCTGATGTTCGTGTATTTGATGTGCTTCACCTTCATGCCCGGATTCATGTTTTCCTGAATGATTTGGGGCAGCTTGGTATAGTCGAAGTCCAGATTGTGGGTGGATACGGAGAATCCAGCAATGAAAGAACCTGCATTGCGGCGCTGGTTGGTGGACTGGCTGAAAGCGGCTGGATAGGAGAAACGTCTGTTGTTGAAAATGTAATATAGATTCAATCCCTTCATCTTTACTTTCAATCCGTTGAAGTCTTCGGAATAATTGGAGGGAATCTCGTCGGAAAAGCCGGATACCTTGTGTATCTTGTAGTCGTTTCCGGTGCTACGGTAGAAAATGTCCACTCCCAGTTTGGAACTGTAAAGGCTGAGGTCAAACTCCGTGCCGCGCTTTTTCTTGCTTTTCTTTCCGTAGAGCCAGTCCGTGTCGACAGCCCATCCCAGGAATATCCACCGCCATCCAAAGTAGGCGCCTATCTTGTTGTGCGGATTGGGCGAGAAACGGAGCCGCTGGCCGTCATTGCTCACGGAGTAGTATTCGTAATTGGTGAAATGGTCGAGCATCAGGGCGTAATTGTACCGGTTGGGACTGATATAGGTAGTGTCGAAGTCGCTGAAGTTGAGGAATTTCTTCAATGCTTTTCTGAAGGTATTTTTATATACGATGCTGTCGCATGCGACAGAACCGTTCTCCTTGTTTTGCGCAAACAATGAGAATGTAAATAATATCCATAAGCAGAAAAAGGCCCCTCTTTGCATCTTGTTGTTCTCTCTCATTTATACAAAGCTAAATAAAATAACCGGTTTTTGAACAGTATCCCGCTAATTTTTCTCTGAAAAAGGCATCAATAATTTGTAGTTCTCAATCGGAATGACTAATATTGAACGTCTTATTGAGAGACTTTATGAATCAAAACCAGATAAAGAAGAATACGATATGAAGAAGATTATCAATCCGTGGAAAGATATGGAGGGCTACAACTGTTTCGGTTGCTCTCCTGACAATGAAGCCGGTGTGAGAATGGAGTTTTATGAGGACGGTGACGAGGTGGTGAGCATCTGGAAGCCGCGTCCGGAGTATCAAGGGTGGCTGAATACGTTGCATGGAGGCATCCAGTCCGTATTGCTGGATGAAATCTGCGGCTGGGTCGTGTTCCGCAAGCTGCAGACCGGCGGGGTGACATCGAAAATGGAAACCCGCTTCCGCAAATCCATATCGACCAACGACACGCATGTGGTGCTGCGGGCTTCGCTTCGCGAGCAGAAGCGGAATATTGCTATCATAGAAGCACGCCTGTATAATAGCATGGGCGAACTTTGCACAGAAGCCACTTGCACCTACTTTACCTTTCCGAAGGAGAAGGCGGAAGCGGAAATGCATTTCCATAGCTGCGAAGTAGAGCAGGAGGAAATATTGCCGTTGATTTAATTGTTTCACCACAGATTACACAGATTTGCATAGATTGGAATAAAAATAATCTGTGCAAATCTGTGTAATTTGTGGTGAACTAAGATGAATTTGAAAGAAAAAATAAACTTTTTGTGATAAATCTTTTGGAGTTTCAAACTTTTAGTTTACTTTTGTCGCATTAAAATCCAAAAAATATGAAGAATATCGTTGCACATCATCACCATCATCATCCTAACGAATAACTCGGTGGGCGTATGAGTGTATATGTACAACAGATGACATAACAGACGAGGCTTGCCGAATATTGGTAAGCCTCGTTTTGTTTTCTGTCATCTCATTCAAAATAGTAAATAGTAAATCGTAAAATAGTAAATAACCTTATGTTAAGAATTGCAGTACAAGCTAAGGGTCGTCTGTATGACGAGACCATGTCGTTTTTGGGAGAATCGGATATAAAGTTGAGTGCCATGAAGCGCTCGTTGTTGGTGCAGTCGTCAAACTTTCCTCTTGAAGTGTTGTTTCTGAGGGATGACGACATTCCGCAGTCTGTGGCTACCGGAGTGGCTGATATAGGAATTGTGGGTGAGAATGAATTTGTTGAGAAGAATGAGGATGCAGAGATAATCAAGCGTCTGGGATTCAGCAAATGCCGTCTGTCTCTTGCCATGCCGAAGGATATTGAGTATCCGGGGGTGAAGTGGTTTCACGGAAAGAAGATTGCGACATCTTATCCGGGTATCCTTTCCGGCTTTTTGAAAGAGAATGGGGTGAATGCGGAGATACACGTCATTACGGGGTCGGTAGAAGTGGCGCCGGGCATCGGTCTGGCAGATGCCATTTTCGATATTGTAAGTTCCGGTTCTACGCTGGTGAGCAACCGTTTGAAGGAAGTGGAGGTTGTGATGAAGTCCGAAGCCCTGCTGATTGGTAACAGGAACCTGAGCGAGGAAAAGCAAGAGATATTGAGGGAGCTGTTGTTCCGTATGGATGCCGTGAAGACAGCCGAAGATAAGAAGTATGTGCTGATGAATGCCCCGAAAGAGAAACTGGATGAGATTGTCTCTGTACTTCCGGGCATGAAGAGCCCCACGGTGATGCCTTTGGCACAAGAAGGCTGGTGCTCAGTACATACCGTACTCGACGAGAAGTGTTTCTGGGAGATTATCGGAAAGTTGAAGGCATTGGGGGCGGAAGGCATTCTGGTGCTACCGATTGAGAAAATGATAATTTAAAGCCTCGAGGATGTGTCAAAAGTATATAAACGCTTTCTTTATGTTACGACATTAGGTACGAATTACGCGAAATAGCGCGGAATCGGTAAAATGAATCCGTGAAATCCGCGTAATCAGCGCCTAATAGAAAGTCTTCAGAGAGTTTTGACACACCTCCAATAATATCATGGTTTATGCATAAATCTTTAAAAACATGTCATTATGATATTGATTAGTAATCCCGATAAATCCCAGTGGCAAGAGATTCTGAAACGTCCGGTGATGAATACGGAGAATCTGTTTGATACGGTGCGGAGTGTTATTGACCGTGTGAAGGAGGAGGGAGACCGTGCTGTGCTGGATTATGAAGAAAAATTTGATAAAGTGGTGTTGGCCTCGCTGGCAGTGTCGGAAGAGGAACAGCAGGAAGCGGAAAACCTGGTGAGTGAAGACTTGAAAGCAGCTATTCGCCTGGCAAAGCAGAACATCGAGACTTTCCACGCCGCACAACGCTTTGAGGGCAAGAAAGTGCAGACTCAGCCGGGGGTGACCTGCTGGCAGAAAGCGGTTGCCATAGAAAAGGTGGGATTGTATATCCCCGGAGGAACGGCTCCGCTGTTTTCTACGGTACTGATGCTGGCCGTTCCCGCCAGGATTGCCGGATGCAAGGAGATTGTTCTCTGCACCCCTCCGGGACGTGACGGAAAGGTACATCCCGCTGTGCTGTTTGCCGCAAAAGTGGCAGGTGTCAACCGGATTTTCAAAGCTGGCGGCATACAAGCCATTGCCGCTATGGCATACGGAACGGAAAGTGTGCCTAAGGTTTACAAGATATTCGGTCCGGGAAATCAGTATGTCACGGCTGCCAAACAGCTTGTGAGCTTGCGTGATGTGGCGATAGATATGCCGGCAGGACCTTCGGAAGTAGAAGTTTTGGCTGACGAAACAGCTAATCCGATTTTTGTCGCCGCCGACTTGTTGAGCCAGGCAGAACACGGAGTGGACAGTCAGGCTATATTAATTACGACCTCTGTCGAATTGCAACAAGCTGTAAAGGTGGAAGTGGAACGCCAACTGGCCTTACTGCCACGTAAAGAGATTGCCGAAAAGTCTCTTGCCAATAGCAAACTGATTGTAGTGGACAGCATGACAGAAGCCATTGAATTGACCAACGCGTATGCTCCCGAACATCTTATCATAGAAACCGAGGATTATCTTTCCGTGGCAGAACGTATCGTGAATGCCGGTTCCGTATTCCTGGGTTCTCTTACTCCGGAGAGTGCGGGAGATTATGCTTCGGGCACAAACCATACCCTGCCGACAAACGGCTATGCCAAAGCATACAGCGGTGTCAGCCTTGACAGCTTTATCCGCAAGATAACTTTTCAGGAGATAAAGCCGGAAGGATTAAATATCATCGGCCCTGCCATCGAGCTGATGGCTGCCAATGAACAGCTGGATGCGCATAAGAATGCCGTGAGTGTGAGACTGGGGCAGTTGGAGAATGAAAATTGAAAGTTGAAAATTGAGAGCTGATGGCTTAAAGTAATTTTAATCGTAAATTGTCAAATCATAAATAACATGGTGAAAACATTACAAGAACTTACCCGTCCGAATATCTGGCGTCTGAAGCCTTATTCTTCAGCACGTGATGAATATAATGGTGCTGCGGCATCCGTTTTTCTCGATGCAAACGAGAATCCTTATAACATGCCGCACAACCGTTATCCCGACCCCATGCAGCGGGAGTTAAAGACAGAATTGTCTAAAATTAAAAAGGTGAGTCCCGATTCCATCTTCTTAGGGAATGGCAGTGATGAAGCTATCGATTTGGTGTTCCGTGCTTTTTGTGAACCCCGTGTGGATAATGTAGTGGCCATCGACCCTACCTACGGCATGTATCAAGTCTGTGCTGACGTTAATGATGTGGAGTACCGTAAAGTGCTGCTCGATGAGGATTTCCAGTTCTCTGCCGACAAGCTTTTGGCTGCTGCGGATGAGCATACCAAACTGATTTTTATCTGCTCTCCCAACAATCCTACCGGCAATGACCTGCTCCGTAGCGAGATTGAAACGCTGATTCACCAGTTTGATGGGTTAGTGATACTGGACGAGGCATACAATGACTTCTCCGAGGCACCTTCCTTCCTTGAAAATTTGAATCAATATCCGAATCTCATTGTACTGCAAACCTTTTCCAAAGCATGGGGATGTGCTGCCATCCGTCTGGGTATGGCATTTGCCTCACCGGAGATTATCGGCATCCTCAGTAAGATAAAATATCCCTATAACGTGAACCAGTTGACACAGAAGCAGGCAGTGGAAATGCTTCACCGCTATTATGAAATAGAACGTTGGGTGAAGACACTGAAAGAAGAACGGGAGAATCTGGAAGCCGAGTTCGCCGCACTGCCATGTACGGTGAAGATGTTCCCTTCCCATGCCAATTTCTTCCTAGCTCGTGTGACGGATGCCGTGAAGATTTACAATTATCTGGTAGGCAAGGGTATCATTGTCCGCAACCGTAACTCCGTGTCACTCTGCGGAAATTGCCTGCGGGTGACGGTGGGAACGAGAGGAGAGAATGAAAAATTGATTGAAGCGCTGAAGGAATATATGTAGAAGGAGTTAAAGGGAGTAAAAGGGGGGGGTAAAGGGATTAAAAGGGAGTTAAAGGCCGATACTGCTGTTCTATACAAGTAATGCTTATGCAAGCAGAACTACCGGCTCTAACTCCTCTAACTCCTTCTACCTCCTTCTAACTCCCGATAACTCCCTTTATTCCCTCAAAAAAATATCCTTTAAAATGAAGAAACTACTTTTTATAGACCGTGACGGGACTTTAGTCATTGAGCCGCCCATTGATTATCAGCTGGACTCCCTGGAGAAGCTGGAGTTCTATCCGAAAGTGATGCGCAATCTTGGCTTCATCCGCAGCAAGCTGGATTTTGATTTTGTAATGGTGACCAATCAGGATGGGCTCGGCACCGCCTCCTTTCCGGAAGAGACCTTCTGGCCGGCACACAACCTGATGATGAAGACATTGGAAGGCGAAGGCATCACCTTCGACGACATCTGCATAGACCGCAGCATGCCCGACGACAATGCACCGACCCGCAAGCCGCGTACCGGAATGCTTGCCAAATACCTCGATAACCCGGACTACGATTTGTCCCACAGTTTCGTCATTGGCGACCGGCCTACGGATGTGGAACTGGCAAAGAATCTGGGCTGCCGTGCCATTCTTCTGCAAGATGACACGGCGTCATTGAAACCCGTTTCCGAAGGTGGCGGTGCCGCTTGTGACGGACTTGAAGATTACTGCGCCCTCGCCACCAGGGATTGGGATAAGGTTGCCGAATTCCTCTTTGCCGGTGAGCGTACGGCGGAAGTACGTCGCACTACCAAGGAGACAGATATATACGTATCCTTGAATCTGGATGGTGACGGGCATTGTGACATCGCGACCGGACTGGGCTTCTTCGACCACATGTTGGAACAGATAGGCAAGCACGGCGGCATGGACCTCACCATCCGTGTGAAAGGTGACCTTGAAGTGGACGAGCATCACACCATCGAAGATACCGCCCTTGCTCTGGGCGACTGCCTTTATCAGGCCTTAGGAAGCAAGCGGGGCATTGAACGCTATGGCTATGCCCTTCCTATGGACGATTGTCTCTGCCAGGTGTGCCTCGACTTTGGCGGACGCCCGTGGCTGGTATGGGATGCCGAGTTCAAGCGCGAGAAGGTAGGAGATATGCCGACGGAAATGTTCCTGCATTTCTTCAAGTCCTTGAGCGATGCTGCCCGGATGAATCTTAATGTAAAAGCCGAAGGACAGAACGAACATCATAAGATAGAGGGCATCTTCAAGGCGTTGGCACGTGCGCTGAAGATGGCGGTGAAGAGGGATATTTATCACTTTGAACTGCCAAGCTCGAAAGGAGTGTTGTAGAATCGTGCAGACAACTGCTGCAAAGTTACTGCATACCTTTTGCAGTGCTGCTGCAAAGCAGTTGCAGTGACGCTGCAAGGCTTTTGCAGAGCCACTGCAGATGTATTGCATAGTTTTGCAGTTATATATCTCTGATTAATAGATAAGTAGTGTTATGTCACATTTAGCCCCTTTGATAGCTGATTTAGCTCTGATATTGATTTGTGCGGGGATTATGACCCTGCTTTTTAAGAAATTGAAGCAACCGCTGGTGTTAGGATATGTAGTCGCAGGATTCCTTGCCAGCCCTCACATGGCCTATACACCGTCGGTGATGGACACGGCTAATATACAGACCTGGGCGGATATAGGCGTTATCTTCCTGCTGTTTGCACTGGGATTGGAATTCAGCTTCAAGAAGATTGTGAAGGTGGGAGGCGCGGCGATTATTGCTGCGTGTACCATCATCTTTTGTATGATATTGTTGGGAGTGGCGGTAGGTACCGGGTTCGGCTGGCAACGGATGGACTGTATCTTCCTGGGCGGTATGATTGCCATGTCGTCCACTACCATTATCTATAAGGCGTTTGATGATTTGGGGATGCGCAAGAAACAGTTCACGGGGCTGGTGCTCAGTGTGCTTATCCTGGAGGATATTCTTGCCATCGTATTGATGGTGATGCTCTCCACGATGGCAGTCAGCCATAACTTTGAGGGTACGGAGATGCTGGGGAGCATTGCCAAACTGCTGTTCTTCCTGATACTTTGGTTCGTCGTAGGGATATACCTCATCCCCGGATTGCTGAAGCGGTGCCGGAAGCTGATGAGCGAGGAAACCTTGCTGATAGTCTCTCTCGGACTCTGTTTCGGTATGGTGGTGATGGCTGCACATACGGGTTTCTCGGCTGCTTTCGGTGCCTTCATCATGGGTTCCATTCTTGCCGAAACGGTAGAGGCGGAGAGCATAGAACGGCTGGTGAAGCCGGTCAAGGACTTGTTTGGCGCCATCTTCTTCGTATCGGTCGGCATGATGGTAGACCCAGCCATGATTGTGGAGTATGCGGGACCTATTGTCGTGATTACTTTAGCGGTTATCCTCGGGCAATCCCTTTTCGGGACGCTGGGTGTGCTGCTGGCGGGGCAACCGCTAAAGACAGCCATGCAGTGCGGTTTCAGCTTGACGCAAATCGGTGAGTTTGCCTTTATCATAGCTTCGCTGGGCGTGTCGCTGCATGTCACCAGCCATTTCTTGTATCCTATTGTGGTGGCGGTGTCTGTCATCACCACTTTCCTCACTCCTTATATGATTCGTTTGGCAGACCCCGCTTCCAATCTTGTGGATACGCATTTGCCGGAAAAATGGAGAAAGTTCTTGACCCGTTATGCTTTAGGTTCGCAGACGATGAACCATGAAAGTCTGTGGAAGAAACTGATATTTGCACTAGTCAGGATTACGGTTGTATATTCTATCATTTGCGTGGCGGTGATAGCTTTGGCGTTCCGTTTTCTGGTGCCTTTCGTGCACGACAGTCTGCCCGGGGTATGGGGCTCTTTGTTGGCTGCCTTTATCATCATTCTGTGTATAGCTCCGTTTCTGCGTGCTATCATGATTAAAAAGAATCATTCGGAGGAGTTCGTGACTTTATGGAAAGATAACCGTGGAAACCGGGCGCCGTTGGTGGCTACCATTGTACTGCGTCTGCTGCTGGGTGTTTCGTTTGTCATGTTCGTTATAGCCGGTTTATTCAAGATGTCTGTGGGACTGGTATTTGGAGTGGCGGTGTTGCTGGTGACTTTAATGATACTCTCCCGCCAGTTGAAGAAGCAGTCCATCATGATAGAGAGGACATTCTTCCAGAATCTGCGGTACCGCGACATGCGTGCCGAGTATATGGGAGAGAAGAAACCGGAGTATGCGGGACGTCTGCTGTCGCGCGACCTGCACCTGACGGATTTTGAAATCCCCGGCGAGTCGGCATGGGTGGGCAGGACATTGGCGGAGCTGAATTTCGGAAAGAAATACGGCATCCATGTGGTCTCCATCCTTCGGGGCAAGAAACGGATTAATATTCCCGGAGCGTCTGTCCGCCTTTTCCCGCAGGACAAGATACAAGTGATTGCTACGGACGAGGAACTGAACGTCTTCGGCAAGGAGATGGATAAGGTGTCTGCCATGAATACGGATGTGATAGAGAAGAGTGAGATGATTCTGCGCCAGTTCTGTGTGGACGGGCAGTCTCCTTTCCTGAACAAGACCTTGAAGGAAGCAGGGATACGCGAGAAGTATCACTGCCTGATTGCTGGTGTGGAGCGGGGAGGGGAGACCCTGCATGCTCCCGACCCGCATGAACCTTTTGTAGAAGGCGATGTGGTATGGGTTGTAGGCGAGAGTGCCGATGTGTACAAGCTGGTCGGCTGGAAATGTGAAGGTTTCGACATGGGGTAAGGTCTACCCCATGAACGCTAATCAGAGTTTGTTCAGTATTTTGTCCATTACCCAGTTGGTCAGAGTGGCGCTTTCGCCGTCACAGCCGCAGACTGACTTGCCCAGCAGGTGGTCTACCACTGCCTGTATAAGCGGTTGTTGGACGTAGGTGGGATTTTCGACAATGATTTCCTCACGCCCTCTTTCTGTGTGCAGCGCAATGGGGTCATAGGTGAATACGGAGAAACAAATCATGCCTTTGTCTCCAATGATTTCTATACGGTCTTCGCGGGCGGATTCGTGGGCGACAAAACACCAGGAGCCGCTGCCTACTAGTCCGCTGTCAAACTGGAAACATGCGCTTAGAGTGTCTTCGGCAGGATATAGTCTGCCACGGTTGCTCTTGTAGCCGCTAGCTTCGAGGATACATCCGAAGATTTCCTGCAGCAAGTCTATCTGGTGGGGCGCAAGGTCATAGAAGTATCCTCCGCCGGCAATGTCCGGCTGCACGCGCCACGGCAGGTTTTCCTTGTTATGGTCGAGGTCGCGGGGAGGCTGGGCGAAGCGGATTTGAATGTTGATGACATTGCCAATATGTCCTTCCTCTACCAGTGACTTTACCTTCAGGAAGTAGGGCAGATAGCGGCGGTAATACGCGACAAAACATGGAACACCCGTTTCTTGGGAAATGCGGTTGATGCGGCAGCACTCTTCGTAGGTAACGGCCATCGGCTTCTCTATGTAGACCGGTTTACCTGCCTTCATGGACATGATGGCGTACGTAGCATGTGAAGAAGGAGGAGTGGCAATGTACACGGCGTTCACCTCTTCGTCGTCAATCAGTTCCTGGGCATCGTCGTACCATTTAGGAATCCCTCTTTCCTTGGCGTAGGTCTTGGCCTTGTCACCATTTCGGCTCATGACGGCCACTACTTCGGAGTTCTCTATTTTCTGGAATGCCGGTCCGCTTTTGTATTTGGTCACTTCTCCGCAACCGATGAATCCCCATTTAATTATTCTCTCGCTCATAATCTTTCCCTTATTTTACTCTTCCTCAAAATCGAATTCAAAGTCGAAATCATCCAGAAATTCCGGTTCTGTAAATTCTTCCAGACTCCGGCGGTCTTTTTTCGTTGGTCGTCCGGTACCTTTGGCACGGTTGACGAAACCGCTAACACGGCTCATCTCCAGCAGTTCATACTGTTCCGGAGTCGTTACATTCTCCATCATTTCGGCCACTAACTTTGCGCCAACACGCTTTTCGATGGGCTGCAGAACTTTGAAGGAATAGGTGACGGGGGGCTTGCGCACCTGGATGACGTCTCCCGGCTTCACCGTACGGGCAGCCTTTGCCAGTGCGCCATTGATGCTGATGCGTCCTTTTTTGCAGGCTTCGGCGGCTATGGTACGCGTCTTGAAGATGCGCACGGCCCACATCCATTTGTCAATTCTGGCTTCGTTCATTTCTTGTTATATTGATTCATGGTGATATCTATTCCCGCCAGGCAGAAACTTTTGATGATTTCTCCGGCTGTCTCCAATCTCTCATCCATTGTTTTCCAATCTTCATCGGTAAAATGTCCCAGCACATAGTCAATCTGCCCACCACGGGGAAAGTCATTGCCGATGCCGAAACGCAGGCGTGCATAATTCTGGGTGCCCAGCGTTGATGCAATATGCTTAAGGCCGTTATGTCCCGCATCGCTTCCCTTACCTTTCAGGCGCAGTGTGCCGAAAGGCAGTGCCAGGTCATCTACCACTACCAACACATTCTCCAATGGAATGTTTTCCTTTTGCATCCAGTAGCGTACGGCGTTGCCGCTGAGGTTCATAAAGGTGGAAGGCTTCAGCAGTAACAGTTGGCGTCCCTTGACTGACAGTGTTGTGGTGAAACCATAACGTCCGTCGGTAAAAGTGGCACCCGCTGCTTTGGCCAGAGCATCTACTGCCATGAATCCGATGTTATGGCGGGTTTCGTGATATTCGGGGCCGATATTGCCCAATCCTACAATTAAATATTTCATAGTCAGTGCTTCCTGTTTATGAGGGTGTTAAAACTAGTATTCACCACAGATTACACAGATTTGCACAGATAGACATCTTTGATTATCGGTACATTAAATTCATTCTGTGTTAATCTGTGTAATCTGTGGTGAATTATACACTCTCGTGAGCCGTAAAAAGAACGCGGATTATCGCAACTTTCCGCGGAAATCAGTATGAAATCTGCGTTGGCTGCGTTAATCCGCGTTCCCGAATATTTAGTCTTTCTTGGAAAGAATCGATTAGTTGCCTGCAGCAGCAGCGGCACCTCTTGCAGCACGAGTCAGCTTAACGGCGCATACAACAGCTTCTTTGGCATTCAGCAATTCCAATCCTTCGTATTGCAATTCGCCAACTTTAACAGTCTTACCAAGTCCCAAGTGGGCAACGTTGATAGTCAGTCTTTCAGGAATTACGTTATACAAAGCTCTTACTTTCAGCTTACGCATCTGGAGTACCAGCTTACCACCAGCCTTAACACCTTCTGCCAAACCTTCCATCTGTACCGGAACTTCCATAACGATAGGCTTAGCCTCGTCGATTTGATAGAAGTCAACGTGCAGGATAGTATCCTTTACGGGGTGGAATTGGATATCTTTCATGATAGCGTTTACTTTCTTGCCATCAATCACCAAGTCAACTACGTAGATGTGCGGAGTGTAAACCAAGTTACGCAGACCCTCTGCAGGTACAGTGAAGTGAACATTTTCACCTGCACCATAAAGTACGCAAGGTACACCGTTGTTTTTACGAATAGCTTTCAAAGCTCTTGCTTGTTCCGAAGAACGTTCTGCAATAGTTCTTGCAGTTCCTTTTACTTCAATTGATTTCATTTTAAAAAATTTTGTGTTACTCTAAATTAAGTAAATTTTTTGCTTAATTCACCATCACACGATGTGGCTTGCCACACGATGTTGCAAAAAAGCGGTGCAAAAGTACAGCTTCTTTTTGAATTATCAAAAGGTTATAACTTAAAATTCAATGTCTATCTTGATTTCTCCTTCCAATGAAGACGCTTTTTCCTCTTTCGACAGTTCTTCTTTTCCCGTTTCGGGACTTTCAGCCTCTTCGTCAGCGGTATGTCTTGTATAGCAACCCTGCTGCTCCTGGATGAAGCCGATGGCTTGCTGGAGTCCGTTCATGAACTTTTCAAAATCCTCTTTGTATAGAAAGATTTTGTGCTTTTCGAAACTTACCTGCGAGTCGTCTCCTTCGCCCATCACAATCTTCTTGCTTTCCGTGATGGCGAGAAACATTTCGTCTTTTCTGTTTTTCTTGACGTCTAAATAGTAGATGCGCTTACCTGCTTTGATGGATTGGGAGAATACAATCTCCTTGTCGTTCATGTCCGCTGCGTTTTTCTTCTTAAAGTCTTCCATATTATAATAGGTCTCAATTTTGATATTATCACCTTAAAACTTGTATCTCGTAGCTTTTAGCTCTTTATCGGGCTCAAAATTGACGATTTTTTTTAAACTGTCAAAAGAAAAAAAGACCGGATAATCAATATCTGCATTAAAAAATGTGATTTATTTATGTAAACTCATTAAAAATGCCTACTTTTGCGCCTTGTTAAAACACTAGTATTTACTTTAGAATTATGATCAACAGAGTTCTTATTCGTCTTAAGATTATACAGATTGTATATGCTTATTATCAGAATGGCAGTAAAAATTTAGACTCAGCGGAGAAAGAATTGTTCTTTAGCCTTTCAAAGGCATACGACCTCTACAACTACCTGCTGATGCTGATGATAGCTTTGACGAACTACGCACAAAAACGTATTGATGCGGCAAAAGCTAAGCTGGCTCCCACTGCCGAGGAGCTGTATCCCAACATGAAATTTGTGGAAAACAAGTTCATAGCCCAGTTGGAAGTGAACAAACAATTGACGGAATTCATTGCCAACCAAAAGCGCACGTGGGCCAATGATGAAGACTTTGTCAAGGGATTGTATGAGAAAATTGTGGAATCAGATATATATAAGGAATATATGGCTTCTTCGGACAATTCTTACGAATACGACCGTGAATTGTGGAGAAAGCTGTATAAGACTTTTGTCTTCAACAACGAAGCCTTGGACAATGTGCTCGAAGACCAGAGCCTCTACTGGAATGACGACAAGGAGATTGTGGATACTTTCGTACTGAAAACCATCAAGCGCTTTGAAGAGAAGAATGGTGCCAATCAGGAACTTCTACCAGAGTTCAAGGATGAGGAAGACCAGGAATTTGCACGCCGTTTGTTCCGCCGTGCCATCTTGAACTGCGACTATTACCGTCACCTCATCAGCGAGAACACGCGCAATTGGGACTTGGACCGTGTAGCCTTTATGGACGTTGTAATCATGCAGTGTGCCTTGGCCGAAATATTAAGTTTCCCGAACATTCCGGTGAGTGTTTCGTTGAACGAATATGTCGATATTGCCAAAGTTTACAGCACGGCCAAAAGTGGCAGCTTCGTGAACGGTACATTGGATGGAATAGTTAATCAATTAAAAAAAGAAGGTAAGTTAACGAAAAACTAATACCTTTGTTTAATAATAGAAACCAAAACTGAGTATTTATGAACTTAATGACTGTATTCTTCCTGCAGGCTCCCGCTGCAGGCCCTGCCGGTGGTGGTAGCATGATGTGGATTATGCTGATAGCCATGTTCGTTATTATGTATTTCTTTATGATTCGTCCTCAAAACAAGAAGCAAAAGGAAATAGCAAACTTCCGTAAATCGCTTCAAGTGAATCAGAAAGTAATCACAGCTGGTGGTATCCATGGTGTTATCAAGGAAATCAACGACAATGATGTGGTGCTTGAAATCGCTTCTAACGTTAAGATTCGTATAGACAAGAATTCTATTTTTGCTGCAGCTGCTGATGCGAACAGCAGTCAGGCATCTAAATAATAGAAATGTGAGCCTATGTTTGAACGTAGGAACATACAACGTACATATCTGAAGATATCAAGAGAAGTGAAGGACTTTCTGCTTAGCGATAAAAGCAGGGAGTTCTTCATTTTTTTGTTTTTTTTCTTTGTAGCCGGTGGCTTCTGGCTCTTGCAGACCTTGAACAACGACTATGAGGCGGACTTTTCTATACCGGTGCGGCTGAAGGGAGTGCCCAATAATGTGGTGATTACCTCTGAACCTGCTTCAGAACTCCGTATCAAGGTAAAGGATAAGGGAACGGTACTGCTCAACTATATGTTGGGAAAGAGCTTTTATCCCGTTATTCTCGATTATGCCGATTATAAGGGCGTGGATAATCAAGTAAGGATATATCCCTCGCAGTTTGAAAAGAAAGTGCTGAACCAGCTGAATGCCTCTACCCGCCTGCTTTCCATGAAGCCGGATACATTGGAGTACATCTATTCGACGGGAGCCTCCAAACTGGTGCCGGTGAAGCTGCGCGGCACGCTGAGTGCCGGACGTGAGTATTATCTTTCGGATACGATATTCAGTCCCGATTCCGTATTGGTGTATGCGCCGCAAGGCGTGCTGGATACGATTGCTGTTGCCTATACGCAACCGGTGAAGCTGGAAGATATATCGGATACCTTGAGGCAACAAGTCCCCCTGCGTATCCAGAAAGGTGTGAAGTTTGTGCCTTCTTCCATTGAGATGATGCTTCCGGTGGATATTTATACAGAAAAGACAGTGGAGGTGCCGTTGCGTGGCGTTAACTTTCCTGCCGACAAGGTGCTGCGCGCTTTCCCTTCCAAGGTGCAGGTCACGTTTCAGGTTGGTCTGAGTCATTTCAGGCAGATTAACGCTGATGATTTTCATATTTACGTGTCCTATGAGGAACTGCTCCGTCTGGGTTCCGACAAGTATACGGTAAAGATTAAGAATCTGCCGAAAGGGGTGAGCCAGGTACGCTTCAATCCGGCACAAGTGGATTTTCTGATAGAGCAAGTTTCTCCTGATTATGGCGATTAAGATAGGTATAACCGGTGGTATCGGTAGCGGAAAGAGTATGGTATCCCGGCTGTTGGAAGTGCTGGGTGTTCCCGTCTATATCTCGGACTTGGAAACGAAAAGGCTGATGGCATCCGATTCATTGATCCGCGAGGATTTGTCAGCTTTGCTTGGTGCGGAAGTGTATGCCGGTGGCACGCTGAACAAGCCTTTGTTGGCGTCTTATCTTTTCGGCAGTCCGGAGCATGCCAAAGAAATCAACTGTATTGTGCATCCTCGTGTAAAGGAGGATTTCAGGCGGTGGACACAATGCCGCACCGCTTTTCCCATTGTCGGTATAGAATCGGCCATTCTGGTCGAAGCGGGGTTTGCGGGTGAAGTGGATGCTATTGTTATGGTCTATGCGCCCGAAGAGGTGCGCATTTTACGTGCCGTCCGGCGGGATGCTTCCTCGCGCGAATTGATAGAAAAGCGTATCCGTAGCCAGATGAATGACGAAGAAAAGCGTAAATATGCAGATTTTGTCATTGTAAATGATGGCGAAACCCCATTGATTCCGCAAGTTTTAGAGCTAATCGGTTCGCTATCTGAAAAAATGCACTATCTGTTACGCAAATAGGCATCTCCTTAACAATAAAAATAAGCAAGCTTATTTTGTATTGTCTTCGGCTTACATTATCTTTGCCCCCCGAAAAAAATAACTACTAATCATCAAAACAGAATATATTATGTTGAAGACTATTTTGTCCATTTCCGGTAAACCGGGATTGTATAAGCTTGTTTCTCAGGGAAAAAATATGTTGATTGTAGAGTCGCTTGCAGACAAGAAGCGTTTCCCTGCTTATGGTAATGAGAAGATTATTTCTTTGGGCGATATCGCCATGTATACAGATACGGAAGATGTTCCTTTGAAGGAAGTGTTTCTTTCCATGAAGAAAAAGGAAAATGGTGCTGCCGTAGTGCTGGATTTGAAGAAAGCTACTGCTGACGACTTGCGTGCTTACCTGGCAGAGGTATTGCCTACCTTCGATCGCGACCGCGTATATCCGTCCGACATCAAGAAATTGATTGTTTGGTATAATTTGCTGGTGGCAAGCGGTATGACGGATTTTGAAGAAACTCCTGCGGCAGAAACGAAGGAGGAAAGCAAGGCCGAGTAATCGGAGAAGGATTGAAATACAAAATAAAAGAGGCGATTCTCAATAGTCGGGAATCGCCTCTTTTATTGGGGGATACGGATTGCTTTTAATTTCTGAAAACCAGTCCGTCGTCAGTGGTATTGGCATCCACTGTAATAGGCTTGCTGCGGTCTACTTCCTGAGCCAGCAGCTTCTTCGACAAGTCGTTCAGCAAATAGTGCTGGATGGCACGTTTCACCGGACGGGCGCCGAATTCAGGGTCATACCCTGCATTGGCAAGGAAGTCTATGGCGGCATTTGTCAGAACAAGTTCCACACCGTTACCGGAAAGCATCTTCTGCACACTCTTGATTTGGAGCACCACAATTTGCTTGATTTCGGGCTCTGTCAGTGGCAGGAACATGATGGTCTCGTCGATACGGTTCAGGAATTCCGGGCGGATGGTCTTTTTCAGCATATTCATCACTTCCTTTTTGGTTTCCTCTACGATTTGCTCCTTATTGCTACTGTTGAGCTTCTCCATCTGGCTTTGGATATAGCCGCTGCCCATGTTGGAGGTCATGATGATAATCGTATTCTTGAAGTTGACCGTACGCCCTTTGTTGTCCGTCAGACGTCCGTCATCCAGCACTTGCAGCAAGATGTTGAATACGTCCGGATGCGCTTTCTCGATTTCGTCGAATAGGACGACAGAATACGGTTTCCGCCTTACGGCTTCTGTCAGTTGTCCACCTTCATCGTAGCCCACATATCCCGGAGGCGCTCCAACCAGACGGGAAACGCTGTGTTTCTCCTGATACTCGCTCATGTCGATACGGGTCATCATTGTCTCGTCGTCAAAGAGGAACTCCGCCAGCGCCTTTGCCAATTCCGTCTTACCTACACCGGTGGTTCCCAGGAAAAGGAATGAGCCGATAGGACGTTTCGGGTCTTGCAGTCCGGCACGGCTGCGTCGTACGGCATCGGATACGGCCTCGATGGCTTCGTCCTGCCCGATAACCCGCTGGTGCAGTTCCGCCTCCAGATGCAACAGTTTGTCCTTTTCGCTTTGCAGCATCTTGCTTACCGGTATGCCGGTCCAGCGGGATACTACGTCGGCGATGTCTTCAGCGTCCACTTCCTCTTTAATCATGGCCTTGTCGCCCTGCATCTCGTGCAGTTTTTGCTGCGTTTCTTCAATCTCCTGGTTCAGCGCTTGCAGTTTGCCGTAGCGTATTTCGGCCACCCGGCCATAGTCGCCTTCCCGTTCAGCCTTGTCGGCCTCGAACTTCAGGTTCTCTATTTCCACCTTATTCTGCTGGATTTTGTTGACAAGGGTCTTTTCACTTTGCCATTTCGCCTTGTACGAGTTTTCCTGCTCTTTCAGCTCGGCAAGTTCTTTGCCGATTTGTTCCAGTTTGGGCTTGTCGTTTTCGCGCTTGATGGCTTCACGTTCAATCTCCAGCTGCTTTATCTTACGCGAAATCTCGTCCAGCTCTTCCGGTACGGAATCGACCTCCATACGCAGCTTGGCGGCGGCTTCGTCCATCAGGTCGATAGCCTTGTCCGGCAAGAAACGGTCGGTGATGTAACGGTTGCTCAACTCTACGGCGGCGATGATGGCATCGTCCTTAATCCGTACGTGGTGATGGTTCTCATAACGTTCCTTCAGACCACGCAGAATGGAGATGGTGCTCAGCGTGTCCGGTTCGTTCACCATGACAATCTGGAAGCGGCGCTCCAACGCTTTGTCCTTTTCGAAATACTTCTGATATTCATCGAGGGTAGTGGCCCCGATGCTCCTCAGTTCACCGCGTGCCAGGGCGGGTTTCAGGATGTTGGCGGCATCCATGGCGCCTTCGCCCTTGCCTGCACCCACCAGGGTGTGGATTTCATCAATGAAGAGGATGATGTCTCCTTCGGACTTCTTCACTTCGTTGATAACGGCCTTCAGGCGTTCTTCAAATTCGCCTTTGTATTTAGCGCCCGCCACCAGTGCACCCATATCCAGGGAGTAGACTTGTTTGTTCTTCAAGTTCTCGGGGACGTCTCCACGCAAGATACGGTGGGCAAGTCCCTCTACGATAGCTGTTTTACCGGTACCCGGTTCACCGATAAGAATCGGGTTGTTCTTGGTACGCCGGCTCAGAATCTGCAGGACACGCCGTATCTCTTCGTCACGGCCGATGACGGGATCCAGTTTGCCGCTTCGGGCTGCTTCGTTCAGATTGATAGCGTACTTTTCCAATGACTGGTAAGTGTCTTCGCTGGATTGTGAAGTTACTTTTTCTCCTTTTCGCAGTTCGTTGATGGCTTCCCGCAGTTCGCGTTCCGTCATCCCGGCATCTTTCAGAATGGTGGATGCAGTGCTTTTCACATTCAGCAAAGCCAGCAGTACCGGTTCCAGGGAGACGAATTCATCACCCATTTCCTTGGAATATTGGGTGGCCTTCTGGAACACTTCGTTCGTTTCACGGCTCAGGTATGGCTCTCCGCCGGATACCTTGGGCAGAGAATCAATTTGCTTGTCCAGTACAAGTGCTATCTGCTGACCGTTCATGCCCAGTTTCTGGAAGATGAAGTTGGTGACATTTTCACCTACTTTCATCACGCTTTGAAGTACATGCACGGGCTCGATGGCCTGCTGTCCACGGCTTTGTACCAGGTTCACAGCCTCCTGCACTGCTTCTTGCGCTTTAATGGTAAAGTTGTTAAAGTTCATATTTTGTTCTCCTTTCTATTTTATCAGTTTCATAACACTTGGGAAGGCGCAAAAGATTTGCCATTGGCACATTTCGGACAAATTGTCTGCATATAAATCTTGTGAAATGACAAATTGTCTGTAAATCAGTCGTTTTGTTTCTTTCTACTTCTTTAGATAAGAAGTTGGAGCAAAGTTCCTTTTCGTATTAAACTCTATTGGTTAAAGAGAAGGGTAAATAAGGATGTCATGCATGAGATGTGCATCTCATGTAGTACGAGGTGTACATCTCATGTAGTACGAGATGCACATCTTATGTAGTGAGGGCCTATATGTTTTAGTAGCTAAGTCTTCGTGTTCCAGCTCCAAGGTTTCCGTGTTGCGGGGGAAGGATATTCTCTTTCCGCTTCGGAGATATAGATTAATTGCTTGGGATGATACAAGTTATTGATAAATTTGTCGTACTTTTACTGCTTCAAAGTTTTGTGCTTTCTGTGTGGTAGGTTTTCGGAGCTCCGCTTGCAGAGGAGCATTATGTATAATTATGTATTAAGATAGGAGATAATGGAGGATAAGATAAAGTTTCCGGCAAATGTGATATTGATAGATGTTGCATTTCTGAATGAAGTGGTATATGGTGCAAAGAACTTTTTGGAAGGTAAGTTGGGAAGGAAGCTACCCGATGTTGACCTGCCGGCATGGTTGAGCTATCTGGCATTGGATGCCGGCTTGAGAGAACAAGAAAATGAGGTAGAAGTGTTGTTGGTGCATACTCCTGCAGCGGACGTGCTGAAGTGTTGTGAACCATCCGATGTGAATAAACTGAATCACCAGGCATGCCGTACGCCACTGGGCGAATTTACATTTTCTTCCGTCACCTCTTCCGGTTTAGTCTCTACCGAAGAGTTGTTTCTTGACCTGATGAACCTGGCGCTTGATTCTGCAGATGTGAAGTGTTTGATGTTGTTGCCTTTCCATCAGGTATATGGTAATGGAGTGGAGGAGAAGCTGGCGGGTTTCTTCAAAGACAAGAATGAAGAAGAACGGGGCAAAGCTGTGTATTTCATTACGGAGGAACCTCTGAGCCCGGTGTATTGCCGCCTGGAGCCGGTGTTTTATTCTTTGGCGCATGCTTTCGGCATCAAGTCTGACGAGTTATAGGATATAAGAAGTATATGAGTGATTTCCGTTTAAAAGTGTTTCAGTCTGTTGCCAAGAACTTGAGTTTTACAAAGGCTTCGCAAGAGTTGTTTGTTAGTCAGCCGGCTATAACCAAGCATATCCAGGAGCTGGAGGCCACTTACCAGACGAGGCTTTTCGACCGGCAGGGAAGTAAAATCAGTCTGACCGAGTCGGGCCGGCTGCTTTTGGAGCATTGCGAACGGATATTGGAGGACTATAAACGGCTGGAATATGAAATGCACTTGTTACATAACGAATATATTGGAGAACTCAAGTTGGGAGCCAGCACTACCATTGCGCAGTATGTGCTTCCTCCGTTGCTGGGCAGTTTTATCGGCAAGTTTCCGCAGGTCAACTTGTCCTTGCTCAATGGAAATTCCCGGGAAATAGAAGCCGCTTTGCAGGAACACCGCATTGACTTGGGATTGGTGGAAGGGGTTTTCCGCCTTCCCAATCTGAAGTATACTACTTTTCTTGAGGATGAACTGGTAGCGGTAGTCCATTCCAAAAGCCGTTTACAATTGCCCGAAGAGATTACTCCCCAGGATTTGCCCGCTATTCCTTTAGTGCTTCGTGAACGTGGTTCTGGTACGCTGGACGTGATAGAACGCTCACTCCAGAAGCACGGTGTCAAGCTTTCCTCACTTCATGTACTGATGTATCTGGGTAGTACCGAAAGCATCAAGCTCTTTCTTGAAAACTCCGATTGCATGGGAATCGTGTCTATCCGTTCCATCTGCAAGGAACTGGCGGCAGGTACTTTCCGCGTGGTCGAGATAAAGGATATGCCCATGCTTCGCGACTTCTGCTTTGTCCAGTTGCAAGGGCAGGAAGTAGGATTGTCACAAGCCTTTATGAACTATATGTTTATGTCCCGATAACAATAAGTTATAGTCTATAAGTAGAAACGATTGGCGGGTGTACTAAAATAGAACTACCTTTGCACCCGGAAAATTAAGGAATAAACATTAGTAATAATAGTAAAATAAACAGTATGGCTTCAAATCGAGTTTTGGCTAAAAGCATTAATATGCCTTTTCTTCAAAGTAATAATAAATTTATTTATGTATCTCTTCTGGTTGTCCTCTCCTTCTTTCTGCTGCTGGATTATGTGCCCGGTATGCATGCCTATTCGGCGTGGGTCACTCCGCCGTTGGCGTTGTTCTTAGGGTTGGCCTTTGCGTTGCTGTGTGGGCAGGCACATCCGAAGTTCAATAAGAAGACTTCAAAGTACCTGTTGCAATACTCTGTGGTAGGGTTAGGATTTGGAATGAATCTGCAGGCTTCCCTGGCTTCGGGTAAGGAGGGAATGGAGTTCACGATTATTTCTGTAGTGGGGACATTGCTCATAGGCTGGCTCATAGGGCGTAAGTTCTTGAAAGTGGACCGTGACACTTCCTATCTTATCAGTTCCGGTACGGCTATCTGCGGAGGCAGTGCCATTGCGGCTGTGGGGCCGGTGTTGAAGGCAAAGGATAGCGAGATGTCTGTGGCATTGGGCACCATCTTTATATTGAATGCCATTGCATTGTTTGTTTTCCCGGTGATAGGCCACGCTTTGAACATGAGCCAGCATGAGTTCGGCACATGGGCGGCCATTGCCATACATGATACGAGTTCGGTAGTGGGGGCAGGTGCCGCATATGGCGAGGAGGCCCTGAAGGTGGCAACGACTATAAAGCTGACACGTGCCTTATGGATTATTCCTTTGGCTCTGGTAACTTCGTTCATCTTTAAGAGTAAGGGACAGAAAATCAGTATTCCCTGGTTCATCTTCTTCTTTGTGCTGGCTATGATTTTCAATACTTATGTGCTGGGGACTACCGAAACGGGTGCCATGATTGGGGAGGGAATCAATTCTTTGGCCCGCAAGACGCTGACTATCACTCTGTTCTTTATCGGTGCCTCTCTGTCACGTGATGTACTGAAGGCAGTAGGCATCAAGCCCTTGATACAAGGCACCTTGTTGTGGATAGTGATTAGTGTGAGCACGTTGGCATATATCTACTTGTTCTGATTGCATCGGTCCGGCAGTTCTTGAAGTATAACTTCCGGTTGAAGAAGTCGGTAGGATTTTTGCAACGTATTTCTTTCCTCATTGGATATATAGACGAATACACATCTCGGGATAACCGGGGTGTGTATTTCTTTTAATATCCTTCCCCATTGACGCCGGACCGGAGCAAGTGGAAGCCAAGTTATGATACCTTTTGCTTCCAGCGTTGCTTTTGTCCTCGGTTCGGCGTGCTGACCAGTTAATACAATGTTCCAGAAATGTGGTTCTTTCAGCTGTTTTTTTATATCTTGAGAAGTCATAGTTAGTTCACTTTTTTGATGATAAAGTCGAAAGAGGTGAAGAATTGAGGGTGCTTACCGATAGATATGGGAAGGATAATGGTAATGGAGGAATTCCTTCCTTTCCGAATATCTTTCTTGTTGTATATTTGAGAGTTATTTGTCGTATAAGTTGTCACACCAATCTTTTGGCTTGTTTCTGCCTGGCTTTTTATTATTGCAAAGGGAGTTTCCGCTTCTGCCAGTATGGGGTATTTGACTTCTGAGGTTCTTCCGTCCACAATGAATTGCATATTTTCCCAGTTTATTCGGATATCTTCTGAAGAGTTGTTGCGAATTATAATTTCCCATTGGGAGTCGTTTGGAATAAACTTATAAGTAACCCCATCTTTTGTATACTCTAATTTCCCTTTTTGGTTCTCCAGCCATTTAAAGGATACTTGGCATCCCGCATCAACGTATTGTGCAGATAAAGTGGTTGGAAATAGGAGAAACAGCAAAATGGCCAGCTTATTTTTCTTCTTATATTTCCGGTAGTCATTGTATATCCATAGCATAATAAAAATAATGCCGATAGGGATGGCTATGAGAATACATGTCAGTAAATTCATGATAGCAGATATTATTTGTTTGTTTATATGAATATGTTGCAAAAGTATCATAAAATATTTGATAAAACAAACGAATTATGAATAAAAAGAACGATACATACAGACAAATTGGTATTGGTGTTCCTTATAATATGAATGATTAATTTGTACCTTCATATAAATGGAAAAAAGTAATATATACATCGGAGAGATAATCAAGAACGTGATGCTTGAACAGCAGGTTACCAAGGCGGAACTTGCACGAAGACTGAAAGTTAAGCCTCAAAGTGTAGACTATATGCTTACGAGAAAAAGTGTTGATACGGATACGTTGTATAATGTCTCACGTGCCTTGAACTACGATTTTGCTTTGTTGTATTCCATTCATAAGGAACAGATAAATTATGATACGTTAGAGCAGGAATACAGACTCTCCACAGCGAAGGTGTTGGTGGAGCTTGAGCTGAAGCCTGAAGACATTGCAAAATTGAATCTTAAAAAGCGGATTGCTGATGTCTTGAAATAAACGCACTCTTGGGCTGGTGCTATTGGTGTTTTCATTTTTTTTCCATTTTTTCTTCCTGGTCGTGTAACAAAATCCTTTCCCCCTACGTCTGAAGGGTATAAACAGGAATCTACTATTGATAAATAGCCCATGGACGCTGAAAGTTTTAAAAAAGAGTTTCTGCCATATCATCGCAAGCTGTACTGCATAGCTTATAGGCTGTTGGAGAATGCTGCCGACGCTGAAGATTTGGTGCAGGAAGCTTATCTGAAGTTGTGGGACAAGCGGGAAGGACTGGCCATTATCAGTAATCCGGAAGCATTCAGCGTTACTCTGGTGAAAAATATGTGCTTTGATTTGCTTCGTTCAGGAAAGTATACTTTGAGCAGACAGAGCGTGGAGTTGGCCGAAGTGCATAATGTGTCTCAAGCAGATAACTTTGAAGTGCGGGATGAAGCGCAGCAGGTAAGGCACATCATTGCCCGTCTGCCGGTGCAACAGCAGAAAATAGTAACGTTGCGTGATGTCAAGGGATGTTCTTATGAAGAGATAGAGCAGGTCACGGGATTGAATGCTACCAATGTCCGTGTACTGTTGTCCCGGGCAAGAAAAAAGATACGTGAGGAATTTAATAAATGGAGTAACTATGAAAGTCGAGGAAATTGAAAGGCTGCTCGCCGAATTTTATGAAGGGAATACCAACGAGCAGGAAGAAGAGTTGTTGAAGGAAGCTTTCAGAACCGAAGAAGTGCCCGAGCACTTGCAGAAGGACAAGAAACTCTTTCTCAGCTTTTTTCCCGGGAAAGTGGTGGATAATGTTCCCGCCGGATTGGAGGATAAACTGAGCCGGATGATTGACGAAAAGGCTGAAGAGGAACAACGTTTTTTCCACCGGAACAAGGCCAAACGTAATTGGCGCTGGATAGGAGGTATTGCTGCCACCATTCTGGTTCTTGTAGGTGTAGGTTATGGCATTACGAACATGGGAGAGGATATGCGTCCTCCTACACCTCAGGACACTTTCTCTGATCCGGAAGCTGCTTATAAGGCATTGCAGGCCACTTTAATCGAGGTGTCTGCGAATCTGAACAAGGGAATTGAACAGATAGAGGAAACGCGGATAGACGTAACGAAGGTGAACCAGGAAGTAAGAAAAGAAATTCAACGATAATCTGATATGAAAACAATGAAAATGATTTTGGCAGGTGTACTGCTGATGTTGCCTTTGCTTTGCCAGGCACAAAAGAACCTATTCAACAAGTATGGAGATATGAAAGGCGTGTCGTCCGTCTACATATCCAAGGCAATGATAGAAACGAATCCCAACTTGTTTACTAAAGATGTTTATATTGGGAAAGTGTCCGGACAGTTGAACTCTGTGCAGGTACTTTCTACAATGGATAATAATGTAAAGAAAGAAATGCGTAAGGATCTTCGTTCTTTGGTGCAGTCTTCCAGATATGAATTGCTGATGAAGCAGAAGGGAACAGTCTCCAGTTCTGAATTCTACATGAGCCGTAAAGGGGAAAAGGTGAAGGAGCTGATTATGATTGTAGATGGTGCAGCTACTCTGAAATTTGTTTATTTGGAAGGTGATATGACTTTGAAGGATATACAGAATATCATGATGTATCAGAATACCAGCTGGAATGGTAACAATGTGAATATACAGCTTCCGGATATAAACTGGGCTGAGATAGAGAAGCTGAAGAACCGCGATTGGCTTGGAGAATTGAAGCATTCGCAAGAACTGGCATTGAAAGGGCTGGAAAATGTAGCCAAGCTGAAAGACAACAAGTATCTGAAAGAACAAATGGATACCGATACATGGAAACGTTTTGAAAAAAGTATGGAGGCTTTGGAAGAACGTTTGGAAAAGATGGAATAGGAAGCGGTAACCTTTTAGGGAAACTTGCCAATAGAATGTTTTGTTTTTCTATTGGCAAGTTTTTTTGTTATTTGTCTTTTCTCAATTCTGCAAAGATAAGCCCTTCCAGCTCTTCTGCCAGTTCCGGATTGTCAAGGATGACCTGCTTGGCGGCGTCGCGTCCCTGGGCAATTTTCGTCTCGTTATAGCTGAACCATGAGCCGCTTTTCTTGATGATGCCAAGCTCTGCACCCAAGTCAATGATTTCGCCTGCACGGGAGATGCCTTCACCGAACATGATGTCGAATTCCGCTCTACGGAAAGGAGGAGCTACCTTGTTCTTCACAACTTTCACTTTGGTCTGCTTGCCGATTACTTCATCGCCGTTCTTGATGGCTTGGCTTCCACGGATGTCAAGACGTACGGAGGCATAGAACTTCAGTGCATTACCGCCGGTAGTTGTTTCGGGATTGCCGAACATGACACCGATTTTTTCGCGCAACTGGTTGATGAAGATACAAGTGGTGCGTGTTTTGCTGACAGCTGCCGTCAGTTTACGCAAGGCTTGTGACATGAGCCGGGCTTGCAGACCTACTTTGTTGTCACCCATATCGCCTTCAATTTCAGCTTTCGGGGTCAATGCAGCCACAGAGTCCACTACAATGATGTCAATAGCGGAGGAACGGATCAGTTGCTCTGCGATTTCCAGTGCTTGTTCGCCATTGTCCGGCTGTGATATCAGCAGATTGTCCACATCCACACCCAGTTTTGCTGCATAGAAGCGGTCGAAAGCATGTTCTGCATCAATGAATGCGGCAATGCCTCCTGCCTTTTGCGCTTCAGCGATGGCATGAATGGCAAGGGTTGTCTTACCGGAAGATTCCGGGCCGTAAATCTCGATGATACGTCCGCGGGGATATCCTCCCACACCAAGAGCCACATTGAGGCCGATGGAACCTGTGGGAATAACTTCTACTTGTTCGACGCTTTCGTCGCCCATTTTCATGATAGAGCCTTTACCAAAGCTCTTTTCTATCTTGTCCATGGCAGCCTGCAAGGCTTTCAGTTTTTCGCCCGATGCCAGATTGCTGCCATTTTCAAAATTCAGTTCGTCTTTTTTTGCCACGTTGTTAATGTTTAATGATTATAAAATTTGTGCCGCATGGTCTTTGGTCTTCACTTCTTTCGGAGTGATGATACGCTCTACAATACCTTCTTCATTAATGATGAAAGTTGTGCGGAACGTTCCCATATATTTGCGGCCATACATGCTTTTTTCGCCCCATACTCCGAATTGTTCTACCAGCTTCTTGTCGGTGTCTGCAATCAGGGTAAAAGGCAGATTGTTTTTCTCAATAAATTTCTGGTGTGACTTTTCGCTGTCCACACTGACGCCGATGACTTCATAACCGGCTTTGCGCAGGTCGGCATAATTATCCCGCAGGTTGCAGGCTTGTGCCGTGCAGCCGGATGTCATGTCTTTGGGGTAGAAGTAAAGTACAATCTTCTTTCCCTTATAGTCGCTCAAGCGGATTTCTACACCTTTTTCGTTGATACCCAATACTTCGGGTGCTTTATCTCCTATATTCACTTTGTTAATGTTTAATGATTAGTGGATAATGATTAATGTTTAATCATTAATTTCAAACTTCCAAGTCTCCGTCGATAATCTCATGCCAAGGCAGGCCTTGTTTGTTGAGCTGTTCCATGAACGGGTCCGGATTGAATTCTTCAACATTCCATACACCCGGTTTTTTCCACAATCCCTTGAGGAACATCATGGCACCAATCATGGCGGGCACACCGGTGGTATAGCTTACGCCCTGCATACCGGTTTCCTTGTAGGCCTCCTGGTGGCTACAGTTGTTATATACATAGTAGGTACGCTCTTTGCCATCCTTTAGTCCGCGGATGCGGCAACCGATGGATGTTTCGCCTTCGTAGTTTTCGCCCAGGTCTTGCGGGTTGGGGAGGACGGCTTTCAGGAATTGCAGCGGAACAATCTTCATGCCGTTATATTCCACTTCGTCTATGCGTGCCATGCCGATGTTCTGGATAACGCGCAGGTGGGTTAGATACTCTTGTCCAAACGTCATCCAGAAGCGTGCACGCTTGATGGTGGGGAAATTCTTCACCAGAGACTCCAGTTCTTCGTGATAAAGCAGGTAGGAGTCGCGCGGACCGATGTTCGGATAAGTCAGGTCTTTGTGGATTTCCAGCGGCTTGGTTGTCACCCATTCTCCGTTTTCATAATAGCGTCCGTTCTGTGTAATCTCACGGATATTGATTTCCGGATTGAAGTTGGTGGCGAATGCTTTATGATGATTTCCGGCATTGCAGTCTACGATGTCCAGATATTGTATTTCGTCAAAATGATGTTTGGCGGCGTATGCAGTATAGATGCCGCTCACTCCCGGGTCGAAACCGCAACCCAGGATGGCGGTCAGTCCGGCATCCTCGAAGCGTTTCTTATAGGCCCATTGCCAACTGTATTCAAAGTGGGCAACATCTTTCGGCTCATAATTGGCGGTATCCAGATAGTTGACTCCACTTTGCAGACAAGCCTCCATGATGGTGAGGTCTTGGTAGGGGAGGGCTACGTTGATGACGATTTCGGGTTTGAAACTATTGAAGAGTGCTACCAGTTCGTCCACGCTGTCGGCATCTACCTGGGCGGTTTTGATGTTCGGGTTACCGATTGCCTTGACAACAGCGTCACATTTGGACTTGGTGCGGCTGGCTATCATGATTTCTGTAAACACATCAGGATTTTGAGCCACTTTGTGCGCAACAACGGTACCTACACCGCCTGCACCGATAATAAGAACTTTACCCATTTCTTTGTACTATATTATTATATTAGGTTTATAAAAAATACGGAGAGCAAATATAAGGGTTAATTCTTAGATAAACATTAAAATCCTGCTAAATACTTTGGGGCAAATGCTTCAAATATTAAACAAATTACTTGCATTTGGGTTATTTTCTATATATTTGCCCCTTGAATAAATTAACTTAAACAACGAATAACAATGAAAAAAGTATTTGTTTCCCTATGCATGGCAAGCGTGTTGATGGGCTTGTCTTCTTGTGCATCAACCAAAAATGCTGCAACTCTTTCTTCCATCAGCGGTGAGTGGAATATTATTGAAGTGAATGGTACTGCCGTAGTCCCTGCTCCGGGTCAGGAATTTCCCTATATCGGTTTTGACACAAAGACTGGAAAAGTATTTGGCAACAGTGGTTGCAACCGTATGATGGGTTCGTTTGACGTGAATGCCAAACCCGGTACGATTGACCTTGGCGCTTTGGCAAGTACCCGTATGGCTTGTCCGGATATGACTGTGGAAAATAATGTATTGTCGGCTTTGAACAAAGTGAAAAAGTATAAGAAGCTGGGAAAGGAAAATATAGCTTTATGCGGTGCTTCCAATCGTCCCATAGTCGTGTTGCAGAAGAAAGAATCCGTTTCCAAGTTGTCTGATTTGGAAGGTAAGTGGATGATTAGTGAGGCTGTGGGTGAGGCTATTCCCGAAGGAATGGAGAAACAGCCGTTCATCGAATTTAATATTGCAGAAAAGCGCTTGCACGGCAATGCGGGTTGCAATCTGATTAACGGCGCTTTCCAGGTTGATGATGAAAATCCGTCGGCAATCTCTTTCCCGCAAGTTATCAGTACCATGATGGCATGCCCTGATATGGAGGTGGAAGGCCGTGTGCTGAAAGCCTTGAATTCCGTTCAGTCTTTTGGCAAGCTGGCAGGCGGAGGCATCGGGCTGTACGATGCTGACAATAACCTGGTGATGGTGTTGGTGAAGAACTGACAAGATAGATTGAAATAATAAAGGCTCTTACAGAAATAATCTGCTAAGAGCCTTTTTTGCATCTTGACATAAAATGGTCTTTTACTTTTTCTTTAATCCTGCGCGTATCCGGCTCAGGGATTGCGGAGTGATGTAGAGATAAGAAGCCAGATACTTGAGCGGTACATCCTGCAGCAGTTCCGGATTCTCTTCCATCAGCGTCATGTACCTTTCTTTGGCAGTGGGAGGGGTACCGTAGGCTACCGTAGAACTGTCTACCGACAGAATTTCCCGTTCAAAGATTCTTCTGCCGAAGTTGGCCATGTCTACGGAATGCAAAAAAAGGGCTTCCAGCTCAGGCTTGCTGATACAATAGGCGATGCTTTCATTCATCGACTCGATGTTGATGGGGGAAACTTCGCCGTCCACATATCCCCACGATGAGAAAGCTGTATCGCCCGATGCGGCGAACCAAAGGGAGTTTTCCGTACCCTCTGTCAGGTGGTAGGCGCGCCAGATACCTTTCTTCAAAAGATAGAAATTGCTGTTCCTTTCCCCTTCGCTGATAATGAGTTCTCCCTTGCTGAAACGAACTTCTGCCATGTGTGACAGAAGTTCGTGCAAAGTGTTTTCCGGTAGTTTATACTTCTTGCAGAATTTCTTTATCATAGTTTCCATGCTGCAAAGATAGTGTAAACCGAAGACAGGACTTTTATGCTTGCATGAAAAAGTTATGTTGGGGTACAGCCCATCTTGTCTAAAGATACGGATTTTTCTTTATGCTCCTTTTTCCCGGATATGTAAATCACGAGGATAAAGAGGGTTGTCAGCATTTCTGCAAGAGGAGTGGCAAGCCAGATTCCCCGGTCTCCCAATAGCAGGGGCAGTCCGAAAAAGCAGGCTGTCAGCAGGATAAAACCACGCAGCAGGGTGATAACTGTGGCATACTTGGCACGCTCCACACTCTGGAAATAGCCGATGGATACGATGTTGACGGCAAAGAACACGAAGCCGGTGGCATACAAAGGCAACCCTTTTACCGCTATGTCATAAGCCGGATAACTGCGGTCTATGAACATGCCGACAATTTCAGGGCTGCAGAATATTGTGGTCAGGGCAAAACATACCCCGCAGCCTATGGCCGTTTTCAGTGCCAGCAAGTAGGCGCGGCGGACACGTTGGCTCTCGTTCAGGCCGTAGTTATAACTGATAATCGGCTGTGCCGACTGCGCAATGGCATTATATACCATAAATATAATAGGAAAGAAATAGCAGGCAATGCTGAATGCCGCCACTCCGTCTTCCTTCAGATAATGGATGAACACCTGGTTGCCGACAAACATCATGCAGGCAATCGCCACCTCGCACAAGAAGGCGGAGGAACCCAATCGGCACATATAGCCAATGTTGCGGCGCATCAGTTGCATGCTTTTCCGGCTCATCTTAATGGGGTGGAAGCGCAGTGTGCACTGGCGGCGCAGTAGATAGAATACTATCATCAATGCGCCTACCGTGGTACCTATGGCACTTGCCAGTGCGGCACCGAACATTCCCCAGCCAAAGGGGAAGATGAACAGATAATCCAATAGGATGTTCAGAACGGCAGCCACCACATTGCACATCATGGCGAAGTTGGGCGAACCGTCCAGCCTCAGAAAAAACATACCCGAATTGAGCAATGCCGTGAACAGAGAGAAAGGCACAAACCAAAGCATGTATTCCACAGCCAATGGCGTGAGCCGTTCAGACCCTCCGAGCAGCTTTACCACCTGCGGGGCAAATGAACAGAATAGGGTGGAGGTGCACATCAGCAACAAGGAAGATATGACTACCGACTGCGTGATATTGATGCGTGCCACCTTGACCTTTCCGTGTGACAGATGAATGGAGGCTACCACAGAGGCGCCGACGCCGAACATAAGTCCCACACCCGTAGAAAACAACCATAGCGGTGCCACAATGTTGACCGCCGCCAAAGCATCACTGCCGATTCCTTTTCCGACAAAGATGCCGTCGGTGATAACGAATAGTGCGGAGAAAATCATCCCCAGTACAGTAGGGAGCAATAGTTTGCGGAACAATGTCTTGATGTCCGTGTTCTTGAAGTCGATACTGTCTCTCATCTTTTCCATACTCATCTTATTTATTTCTTTAATATGTGAAAACCAATCATTTCCGTTGCTACGATTAAGCCCAATGTTAACTAATCCTTAATCGTTCCACCATGGTGGAACGATATTTCCCCCGTGGTGGAATGATATTTTCTCCACGCTGGAACAATATTTCCTCCATGGAGGAACGGTTAAAGATATGCAAGGAAAATGATTAATGTTGTTCATGTTTTATTATCTCTGATTCGGGCGACAAAAGTAGAGCTTTTGAATGGAATGGAAATTAACAAATGGTAATTTCCGACAGAAAAAATGATTTTAATTCTGCCAAACTGACAGACAAACTGCCACAAGTATAAATCTGCGGCTGCTCTGAACAATTTGGCACAACGTTTGTCTTTTTATTGGCGTCTGCCACTGAGGCGGACACCGAAACAGAATAATAACAAATAAAAAAATAACGATCATGGGAAAAATTATTGGTATTGACTTAGGAACAACAAACTCTTGCGTTGCAGTATTCGAAGGTAACGAACCTGTAGTAATTGCAAACAGTGAAGGTAAGCGCACCACTCCTTCAGTAGTAGCATTTGTTGATGGTGGCGAACGTAAAATCGGTGATCCTGCCAAGCGTCAGGCTATCACGAACCCCACCCGTACGGTTTTCTCCATCAAACGTTTCATGGGCGAAAACTGGGACCAGGTGCAGAAAGAAATCGGCCGCATGCCTTATAAAGTAGTAAAGGGTGACAACAATACTCCGCGTGTAGACATCGACGGACGTCTCTATACTCCGCAGGAAATCTCTGCAATGATTCTGCAGAAAATGAAAAAGACTGCCGAGGATTATCTGGGACAAGAAGTGACAGAAGCCGTAATTACCGTCCCCGCATACTTCTCAGACTCCCAACGCCAGGCTACGAAGGAAGCCGGTCAGATTGCAGGTCTTGAAGTGAAGCGTATTGTGAACGAGCCGACTGCCGCAGCTCTTGCTTACGGTATTGACAAGTCTCACAAGGACATGAAGGTTGCCGTATTCGACCTTGGTGGTGGTACATTCGATATCTCTATCCTCGAATTCGGTGGCGGTGTGTTCGAAGTATTGTCAACCAACGGTGACACTCACCTGGGTGGTGATGACTTCGACCAGGTAATCATCGACTGGCTGGTTCAGGAGTTCAAGAACGACGAAGGTGCCGACCTGACTCAAGACCCGATGGCTATGCAACGTCTGAAGGAAGCTGCCGAAAAGGCTAAGATTGAACTGTCCTCTTCTACAAGCACTGAAATCAACTTGCCGTACATCATGCCGGTAGGCGGTGTGCCCAAGCACTTGGTGAAGACGTTGACCCGTGCCAAGTTCGAGGCTCTGGCTCACAACTTGATTCAAGCTTGTTTGGAACCTTGTAAGAAGGCTATGAGCGATGCTGGTCTGAACAATGCGGACATTGATGAAGTAATCCTCGTAGGTGGTTCTTCACGTATCCCGGCTGTACAGAAGTTGGTAGAAGACTTCTTCGGTAAAGTTCCTTCCAAGGGTGTGAATCCGGATGAGGTAGTAGCCGTAGGTGCTGCCGTGCAGGGTGCCGTTTTGACGGACGAAATCAAGGGCGTTGTGTTGCTGGATGTTACTCCGCTGTCTATGGGTATCGAGACTATGGGTGGTGTGATGACGAAGCTGATTGATGCCAACACTACCATTCCCTGCAAGAAGAGCGAGACATTCTCTACTGCCGCCGACAACCAGACGGAGGTTACCATCCATGTATTGCAGGGTGAGCGTCCGATGGCTGCACAGAACAAGTCAATCGGCCAGTTCAACCTGACAGGTATTGCTCCGGCACGTCGTGGTATTCCTCAGATTGAGGTGACATTCGATATCGATGCCAACGGTATCTTGAAAGTATCTGCCAAGGATAAGGCTACCGGTAAGGAACAGGCTATCCGTATCGAAGCTTCCAGCGGTTTGAGCAAGGAAGAAATCGAAAAGATGAAAGCCGAAGCCGAAGCAAATGCCGAAGCCGATAAGAAAGAACGTGAGAAAGTTGACAAGCTGAACCAGGCCGACTCTATGATTTTCCAAACCGAAAATCAGTTGAAGGAACTCGGCGACAAGCTCCCTGCCGACAAGAAGGCTCCGATTGAAGCTGCTTTGCAGAAGCTGAAAGATGCCCATAAGGCTCAAGACCTGGCTACCGTAGATTCTGCCATGGCCGAACTGAATACGGCATTCCAGGCTGCAAGTGCTGAAATGTATGCCCAGAGCGGTGCTCAAGGTGGTGCACAGGCTGGTCCTGATATGAATGCAGGGCAACAAGGCGGTGCTCAGGATAATACAAAGCATGGCGATAATGTGCAGGATGCTGACTTTGAGGAAGTGAAGTAAGTATCGGTAAACAACGATAACCAACGATAGAAAAGTGGGGTGTAGCTCAATGAGTTACTCCCTATTTTGTTTTTAGCACTTTCTAATAGATTTGCTTGTTTCTCGGATTTTTATCGTATATTTGTACCATATTTGTGCCAGCACTTAAAAGTAGATAAAGTGACACTTAATATATTGTCGGTATTGATAGTGAATAATTTATGTTTCAAAGACAGATATGCCAGCAGCAAAGTTCGAGATAGTACGCAAATGCAAGGTCTGCGGAGAATTGTTCAAAGCGAAGACCATTGAATCTTGGTATTGCTCTCCAAGATGTTCTAAAATTGCTTGGAAGAGAAACAAGGACGAGGAGCTAAGGATGCAGAAGTTGGATGAGGTTGTGAAGAAGATACCGAAGTCCAAAGACTATATCACCGTTCCTGAAGCCTATGCCTTGTTCGGGATTAGCAAAGAAACCCTATATCGCTTGATTCGTAAAGGTGTCATTTCAAGTGTAAACGTAGGCGAACGACAAACAAGAGTCAGCAAAGAAGAACTGCTGAAACTCTATCCGTTACGGAAGAAAGCTCTGGCAAGCCAAAACCCATAGCTAAACTGTATAGCTTGGAGCCTAAGGACTGTTATACCATTGGCGAAATATCCAAGAAGTTCCATTTAGAGGACAGTACGGTATACCTGCATATCCGCAAATACTCTATCCCCACGCGGCAGATAGGTAACTTCGTTTATGTTCCCAAGAAAGAGATTGATAACCTATATAAAGAAATGAAGCAATGAAGAAAGCGTTGGCCAATACACGAGTCTCGGTAAAACTCCGCAAGTCGGAATACCGCGAGGAATGGTATCTATATGTGGAAGCCTATCCGGTTTTTCAAGCAGACAAGCCCACTCCTCAAAGGGTGCGTGAATATCTGAACCGTACCATCACCACTCCTATTTGGGATAAGTCACGAAACGCCCGAACCGACAAGGACGGCAAGACCACTTATAAGCCTAAACGTGATTTGAACGGTATCATCCAATGCAAATCACAGTTAGACCAAGAATCGTGCATCTATGCCGACAAGGTAAGGAGCTGCGCCAAAAGGAATATGACAATGCCTCATTGTATTCAGAAACTGATGCAGAACAGGCGGAGCAACTGGAGCGTTCACGTTGCAACTTCATCGAATACTTCGACCACGTACAGCGGTTGCGTCACGCCCATAGCTCCGATTCCATTATCATCAACTGGAAGCGTGTGCATGAACTGTTGAAAATCTTTGCGAAAGGCGATACCATCCTTTTCTCACAGATTGATTTGAAACTGATAGAATCCTTCCGTATGTTTCTGTTGAACGCCCCACAAGGAGGTGGCAAGAAAGGTGTCATCTCGCAAAATACAGCATCCACCTATTTCTCCATATTCAAGGCCGCATTGAAGCAGGCTTTCATTGACGGCTACCTAACCGTTGATATTAGGGCAAAGGTCAAGGGAATTCAAGGTCAAGAAAGCCGCAGAGAATACTTGACCATTGAAGAACTGAACCGTTTGGCTCAAACTCCATGTGGCCCGTTATTGAAGCGTGCCGCTCTCTTTTCCGCACTGACTGGGCTTCGCCATTGCGACATTCAAAAGCTGAAGTGGTCAGAGATAGAGGTATTCAATGGTGGTTACCGCTTGAACTTTACTCAACAAAAGACCAAAGGCGTTGAATATATGCCCATATCCGAACAGGCATTTCAATTATGTGGTGAAAGGAAAGACGGTGAACAATTAGTTTTTGCCGGACTGCCTGACCCGTCATGGATTAACCGCCCGATAAAGAAATGGGTTGCGGAAGCCGGAATTACGAAGCACATCACCTACCATTGTTTTAGGCACTCGTATGCAACCCTGCAACTCGCCGGAGGAACAGACATTTACACGGTCAGCAAAATGCTTGGCCATACAAATGTCCGAACTACGCAGGTGTATGCAAAGGTGGTTGATGCGAAAAAAGAAGAGGCTACCAAGACGATTAAGCTTGATTTACCGTATTGTTGACTATAATTTTATATTCTAAATCAAATTATTAGGTAAATACGTAAATAGTTTTATGTTACAATAAAATATATTGTTGTTTTTCGAAATAATTTTGCATCTTTGGTTATGTATAAGACAATAGAATGTAATTATATGGCAACAAATAAAAATATTAATCGTATCAAAGTAGTTCTCGTAGAAAAGAAGAAAACGAATAAGTGGCTTGCAGACCAAATTGGTAAAGATCAGGCTACAGTAAGCAAATGGTGTACTAATACAACACAGTCCACTCTTGAAACTTTAGTAGAAATTGCAAAGATACTTGAGGTTGATATTCGTGAGCTACTTGTCCCTACAGACAATCAGAAAATTATGATGACTATCTTGTAATAACTAATCTAATAGAATATGATCAGCAAATCTATAATAGAAAAATTACGTGAGATATATCAATCTTTGCCTAAAGTAGAATTGATAGACAAAGGTGATGGATGGGTGAACCAGTATGATCTCTTACGTGCTGTTGGGAAAGTCGGCATCAATTATAAGAATCTGGGGTACGAGCATTTCTATGAATTTTTAACAGATTCTGGATTGTTTTCATTCTGGACAGATTTCTCAGGAGAAAAACCTACAAAGTATGTAATTGAAAAAGCTAAGCCAAAATCTCACGAAGAGCAAAGAAGACCACAATACAATCGTGCAGCAACCCAATACGTAGATTCCGAGGAGGTCGTTAAAATTAAACGCAGATTGCGTCTTGAGAACAATCAGTTTATTGGTCAGTTTGCGCCGCAAAGAAATGAAGGTTGGTTTACGATAACAGATATCCGTAATACTGATTTTACAAAGATTGAAGATAAGGAACGTGGTATAAAGAATCTGTCTATCTCATTTAGAAGTAACAAGGAATTTAACCGCTTTGCATACTACAAGTTCACTTGGGTATTGCTTGAAACCGATCCTCTCAAGTTTGGTATAGACTTGCATGAGGAAATAACACCAATTTACCCCAAAGACATTGTGAACAGTCTTTACGAGGGCATTATGCGTTATCCTGCAGGTGCTGCAAAGAAGATTGCTCGTTCGCTTGATACTCTCAAAAAGCAACTTACACAAAGCGGTAAGGAAGTATTCATCTATGAGTTGTTGCAGAATGCTAATGATTATCCTCGTCGTACTAAAATTAATGGCAAGATTCAACCTTTGCCTGTTAATGTAGAGTTCCATATTACCGAGAACTACTTAACATTCGAGCATACAGGTGAATATTTCAATCCGAAGAATATTGCAGCTATTTGTGATATAAATGATGGCGAGAAGTCTGACAATACCGAAGCCATCGGTTACAAAGGTATTGGTTTTAAGACCGTTTTTCTTGACAACGACTATGTTCTCCTCAATACTGGTAATTACACATTCAGGTTCGACAAGTCTGCTACGGATGTAATCAATACACCATGGCAGATATTACCAATCTGGACGGAACATAATGAGATAGATAATGAAATCAAGTCTGTTTTCCGTCAGCATCCAAACGAAGAGTTCAGAGTAAAGTTCGCTCTCCAACCACGAGATAAGGAAATTCTGACCGACGAAGACAGAGATGATAACTACATCGATTTGTTTACCGATGTATTTGAATCAGAGCGCGTCATATTGTTTATCCCGAACATCAAGAAGGTTAGCATCTTTATTGATGGTCAGGATGAACCGATTGTACGTGAGAAAGACAATAAAGACTGGTGTGTATCAGATTCTCTTGTAGATGATATTCCTGAGGACATTACAGATAAGATAAACGATGTCTTGGAAAATCCAGACTCTCTTCGTTCGGATGGTTATGAGAAAATACCTGAGAAGTACATGAACTTCCGTAAGACTGCGGTAAAGTTTGCGTGCAAGAAAGCTGAAAGAAAGTTGATGCCAGTTGATGATGCCATGCTTTACTGCTATCTGCCAGCAAAACGGGCTGATTGGGGCTTCAATTTCCTAATGAACACCGATATGGTGCCCAACGGGCAGCGTGATGATATTGAGGATATCGAGCTCAATCACGTTATTGCTCGTATTGCAGGTAAACAGTTCTTTTATTGGATCAAGCAGCTTATTGAAAGCAAAAAATACGACCTTGACTCAATCTTTGCGCTTATCCCAGACTTTGATGAGTGCAAGAAGAGACGAGTGTATAAGACGTTTATAGAGGAGTTCCAGGAAGAATTTGAAAAGCTCATAAAAGAAGAGCCTTTTGTTCCATGCGTGGATAAGGATGGTGAACAAACCTTTGAATGCATCGACAATATTATTAACGACATGACTGGCATGACAGCGAACGGAGTCATTTCAGACGAAGACTTCGTAATTCTTATGGAGTTGGGTGACTATTCCTTGCCAGTTGACGAGTTAAGACAATCGGAGGCATTCATGGATTTCTTGTACAAGCATTCTCCTTCGAGCCTTGATGTAGAGGTTGATGCTGTTGTAGAGAAATGTGAGGAAACTGATTTCCAGACATGGTTGACAGTTCCCGAAAACAATACACGATTTATAAGACATTGGTTGAGTAAGGATGAACTAAACGAGTTTGCGAAGAAAAATATATTTATTGAATACGAAGGCGATCTGTTTACAGCAGGAAGTCTCTACTATGATTTTGACACGAATTGTAATGGAATAGGATTCTTGCGTAGATTTGTACCGCATCTTTGCGAGGCATCAAGAGCAAATTTTGAGGAAGATGAAAATTGGAAATCATTTGCAGACAAGTATTTCCTGTCTTTCTCTGTTGCGTCTATGATTACAGATTACATTCTATCCAATGAGGATGCTATGGCGTTGCTTAACGTACCAAGCAATTCTGTTGCATTCTATCGTTATCTTGCAGTAAAGGAAGTTGATTTAAAGGCTAACAAGACAAAGGTTCCGTACATTACTGAGGCTGGTGGTGCAAGTACCGACTATACCAATTATCACTACTTCTTCAACGAAGATGCTCATGGCTTAACACGTGAGAAATGGTTGGGCGAGAATGTTATCAACGTACTATCGCATATTTATTTTGATAGCCTTGCTGATGACGAGAAAGGTAATATAACTGCAATATTTGCTGACCTTGGATTCAACGAATTTACCAAGGACTCCTTCATCACGACTGTCATAGTTGGCGATGCCGATTTCCGAGCAAAAGTAAACGCTGCCATAGAAAACAATTATGCCGCCAACAAAGCATTTGTTGAATATGTGTACGGTTGTGAAGCGCAGTTGAAGGAAAACGCTTTCAAGGATTATGTCTTGCGTTGTATTGACATCCACAAAAATGAGGTATATCTTTGCAACGATGACGTGCGATACTTCAATCAGGATGCGTATGCTCAGAACAGCACCTATGCTGACAATATCAATCATGCTTGGTTGCAGGATAGCATGATGTATGCTCTATCGAATGATTACTTTGAAGGTCGTGAGAAGGAAGAGGTAAAGAAACTGGAATCGTTCTTGCGTCAGCAGTTTGGCGTTAAGACCTTCACAGACAAGTCGTTCTTCACAGATGTTGTAATAAAGAACAAGGCGGTTATCTATGCCAGTCTTGTTGACGAGGCAACTATGCTCACATTCTTGGAATACCTGAAGCGAGACGTAGACAGACTCTTTGATGATACTATGAGTTTCAACGACATCAAGGATATGCCTTTACTTGCCTATGATGGAACCATAGCAAGAGCAAGGGAACTGAATATCCAGTATATCGAATACAACGAGGACGCAAAGATTCTGTGCGAGAAAGCATGGTGTCCGAAGACGTATGTTATGCTCTCACAGAAATATACCGATGATTTCTCTCAGGATATGCGTCAGCTGTTCAAGATTGTGAAGTTTGACATCAATACCACAACTGACATCCTTGTCCAGAACGCAAACTTGCGTCAATCTATTAATGTTATAAATAATAACGTTGATTTCTGGCGATGGGTAAAGGTAAACCAGAAGCAAATTACATCTGTTGATAAGTTCAAGACTATTCCGTTGCTTGACAATAACAACGCGCTTATCAATTGTGCATCGCTTTACATTTCTGACACCTATCAGCAGGAACAAATTGAGGCACTGGTAACTAAGTATGTAAAGGAGGCGCAGTTTGTGTCTTCGTCTTACATCGAAACCGCCAATGAAAACGAGAAGGCAGAGTGGATGAAATTGTTCAGGAAACTCGGTCTTAAGTCCGATAACAAGGATATTCTTTTCTCAGACATCTTGCCTAAGCTTTCAACTATTGAAGCCGAGTCTTTGGATTCGGTTGTAGCGATGATGACCAAGCACCTTAAAGACCTGAAGGATAAATGGGCAGAAAGGAAACACCAAATTATGCAGTTGAGAGTTCGTACTCAATATGCTGGTTATAAGACTATTGATCAGGTAATAATCGTCAACGTGGATGAGGCTTCTGTATCTGAACCATTTAAGTACATCACTCTTGCCAACGAGGTTCATCCCGATATTCTAAAGGCAAATAAGGACTTGCTTCATGCTATCTCTGAAGAGTACGGTAATCGCAATCTCATTACCACAAAGCAAATGTGGATTGACGCAAAGGTTAAGGATTATCTTGCAAAGTTTGCTGCCGATAAGAATAGCGTTGCAGACATTCACATTCAGTTTGTACGTGAAGTAGCCAAGATACAGAGTGAGTATGACATAAATGACACACTTCGTAAGCAGATAAAGTATCTGGTCAAGTCGAATGAAACGACATACAAGTTTGCTCATGAGCTGACACTTGGAACAGAATATTCTCCAACGTGCGACTTTGAGGCAAATGGTGTGTCTGAATTGTCGTATCTTTCTGACACTTACATATTCGAAGGCAACAAGGATATCATTAAGCAATATTTCAAAGCGGAGAACGTGCATCAAAATATGACGCGAGAGGACTTGAAGTATCTCGCAAACCGCACATTTGCTTGTTATTTCTGGTCGAAATGTTTCTCTCGTCGCTTGGGCGAATATGAATCATGGGTGGAAGATGGATATTTCAATAACCGCGTGTGCATACCAACAGAGAATTCTGTTCAAAAGCCGGAGTTGTTGTATGCACCTCACATAGCTGGTTATGCTGTTCGTGCCAAGGTACCTCAATGGCAAGAGAAGGTTCCTTGCAAAGCTATTGTTGACTCTATTGACAATCGTGATGCTCGTGAATTATTTGAGAAGATCAACTTCTGTAAGGCTCTCTCTTTTGAAGATTGCCTTTATTACCTTGCTCGTGTCACGCATCCAAGAGAGGAAGAAACTCATTTCCGCAGTATAGTAATTAATTGGATGCTGTCTTCGCCTATTCAAGATGAGACTTTGGTTGACAACTATCGTAAAACGCCAACTGCAGAATGGCGTAATGGTAAGGGGCAGAAGAAGCATATTACGGAACTTTATGCTATCCATCCAGATGCGACACAGGAAAGGAATATCTTCCGTGGCGATGAGTTTGTTATGCAGACAAGTGCTTTCCCTTATGATACAGATTTGTTTGTCAAGGTCTGCAACATACTGAAGATAAAATGTCTGACAAGTTCTGATTTTGTGGCAACACCTATAGGTAAACAAGATGAAACAGCTGATATGGTTGCCATTATCAGACCTCGTCTGCTTATCTTGTCGGCTATCGAGAACCCAGATCGTTTCCAAGAACTCTACGAACGCTATAATACAAAGCTGTCGCAGTATCATTTTGTTGTATGTGAAAAGATAGACCTCGGTTATGACACTATACATAATGATGTTGAGCGTATCTATAACGATGACAACCACCTTTATTATGTAAGCTCATGGAAGCATAATCGTACCTTTACAAAGTTCTGTAGTAGATTGAAGCGACTGGTAGGTTTTGACGTGTATGACAATGTATGTGAAGACGTTCTTGATGATAGCGTTTCTGTAGAAGCGTGCATCGAAAAATATTGCTCTTCGCTTGCATACGATGAAAAGTTCCGCGCTTATCTCAGATCGTTGGATTTGACCATCAACGTTGAGCCAGAGGAAGAAGAACCTTTCGAAACAGAAAACGATTACTATAGCAATGCTACGTATGAACCAACAGATACTGCTACAGAAGCAACTACAGAGACATCAACCGAAAACCAACATGTTGACGATAGGGAAACTATTCGCAAGGATGACAAGCCTGGTGCACCAAATAAAGATGTAACGTCAAGACCTGTTAACGAACTTGAAGTTGGGGAAGAAGCAGATACATCACCAAAAGAACCTATTCAAACCGCATCGCAACAGCCAACTTCTGACTCTCGTCCACAACAGCAGTCGCAACAAGCTGAATCACCAGTTGGTCAAACAACGTCATCTACAGCAGAGGAAGAATCAGAAGATGACCTTGGTCAGTATGACACATATGAACAGGTTGATGAAGAGGATATTGAAGACTACGATGACACAGATGAAACAGACGATGTAGAAGCTGACGTTGATGAAGATGTTGACACGACGGATAATGCCAGCACAACGCCTTCTAATACTCATACGTCTAACACGTCTCACGCTTTATCAAATAAGCCTCATAAGGATTATGATCCTGACCGCAATGGGTACATGGGATCTGTTGATAAGGACAAGAATTATCAACCTGTTGGCGACAGACCTTACAAACCTCGTACACGTAAACATCCGAAGATCTTTACCAAAAAGGAATTAGAACGCCTTCGCTCACATGGAACGCCTCTTGAACTGGAATCATTACCACCAACGAGGGAGGAAATAGACCTCTTAGCTCAATGTAACATCAAGCCAGAGCAGATTGCCGACACCAATTATCTTGCTCAGTTGCGTCTGTACCAGAACCTCAGAAATGAGATGCACGCAGAGCCTGAGGAAACAATGGAAGAGTTCGTGCGTAATGCGAGTGATGTAACTGTACACAAACTTAAAGATGGTAGATACATTCATACTTGTAGTGCTGCTCGTGGCGTGATGTATGTTTCTCCTTCTGTATGGAATAAGATGGTTGGTGACAAGTGGAAGATTTGTGTTTATCTTGATGGACAAGGCAAGAACTTCCATTACATTAACAACGCCGAGGAATTCCTGAAACTCGTAGAAAAAGACGATGTTGTTATCAAGATTACCGGCAAGGAGAAGGTTGATGTAGTAAGGGCCCTTTATACAGGCATACTTGAAGATGCCAAAGGTACTGCATACACCTTGATTCGTGTGGCTGCTCGTACAAATATGGATGCCGTATTCGCTCACTATGTTGGTGCTATGGCAGAAGCGGAAGATGGTAACGATGATTACAACGATAACGACTATTGATTATGATTGACAATATCAAACTTGCAAACTATAAGTCATTCTTTGCTGACCAGGTAAAGGAGGCTATCGACGAACAACAAAAGATCAATCGCTCGCAGATGCGGAACTTATTCAAGACAGGTGAATTGTCGCTTGCTTATGTTGATTCCATTCAGCATGAAACAGGCATGATTATCCTCAAATGCCCCCGCCGTATGGCTCCACGCTTGAAAGTTCTGAAGGGCGTGTGTATAATTAAGAAAGGTGCTAAACAAGCATTAGGTGAACACGTTACGGAATGGATCTGCCGTTGGGAGGAGTTCGTTGACAATAAGGATTTTCATTCTCCAGGTTCTGACATGACTCCAATGTACTATGTTCATACTGGTGATTCCAACTATGACTATGTTGCATGCTCTGGATTCAGTATTAAGTTGTACGATATCTTGTCAAAGGCATTGGCTGATGGCAAAAGTCTTTCACTTATCGTCCATAATCCATTTCCTCCTGTAGAGTATTTCCGTAACCTTGCCAACTACATGGATGCATTCTCTTCAAAGGAGGAATTGAACCTTGAACCGACTATTGATTATGATGAATGGACACCCGAAGAACTTGCGTTTGATGAACAGAAGCCAACAGGCATCTCTGACACAATCATAGACACGCTCGCTAATGAACATTGTTGTATCGTACAAGGTCCTCCGGGAACTGGTAAGAGTTACACCATCGCTTCTGTGATTTCATCGTATCTTGATGCTGGCAAAACCGTCTGCGTCACCACTATGGCGAACAAGGGCCTTATCGAGTTGATAAAGCAGAAGCCTTTGCAGAAGTATGTGAAGGGAGGTCGTGTCAGCAAGACAAATCTCTCTATTGACGAACGCAAACAGGTGTCTGGTGTAAAAGCTGCCTCGGCCGACTTGCAGGTTCCTGGTGGCGAAATACTCTGTGCGACAAACTATCAGCTATCAAGCGTATATAGTGAGAAGAAAATGACACTTTATGGTCTGCCTAAATACGATCTGATTGTAATAGAAGAGGCTTCCCAGGCTTTTCTTACGGCTATAGTTGCGTTTAAGCAGTTAGGGGTAGATTGCCTAATTGTAGGTGATCCTATGCAGTTGCCGCCTATCGTGAAACTTAACAATCCACAATATAATTCGTGGAATGTGGCAACACAAGTTGAAGGATTAAAGTCTATGGCGCTGGGAACATCGATAAAATCTTATCGTATAGTAACCACTTTCCGTCTCACGAGTCGATCTGCCTCCCTTACAAAATGCTTTTACGGGAATCGTTTTGTGTCTGTGAAGAAAGACTATTTAGATTTTACCAAAGCGAATAGTGTCTTATTTCCACAAGATGGCGGTGTACTTTACCATTGTACACTAGATGTCCGCAATGGAGTTTATTCAGATAAAGCAGATGCTATTATACGAGATGTGATTGAAAAGCTGGAAAAATTTTATCCTGATCGTTCTTTAGCTATCATAACACCTTTTAGAGATTCTGTAAAGGAACTGCAGAAACGTTTCTGTACGTCTGACCTTGAACTGGATATAACTATCGAAACGATAGATAGAATCCAAGGCATGACTGTTGATTACGCTATTCTATACATTCCTGGAAGGAATCCGGGTTTCGCACTAGAAGATCGACGTTTTAATGTAGCAACAAGCCGTTCGCTTAGTACGACTCTCATTATTTCAGATATGCCTCTTAACGAATTTCACACTGTCTCACCTACAGTATTACAGTTTATAAATAACTGTGATAAGTTTGATGGTAAAACAGATGTATGGAGAACTAATTTGCAAGAGTCAGAATCATCAGGCCTTATAGTCCAACCTATATCTGAAGAAAAAACAGCATCAACGGTCTCCTCCACAATAGGGTTGAAAGTTGTAGGTAAAATTGACCTCTCTCAATTTGAACGGAAAAAGAAGGAATTAAGTGTAACGAAGAAAAACTATTACATCATTGATACTAATGTTTTTGTGGACTGTCCCGATATTATTTCTAAGATTGACAGAAAGTATCCTATCATCTTGTCTGCAAAGGTGACGGATGAGCTCGATAAGATGAAAATCAAATTAACTGAAGAACGAAGACAAAACGCGGAGAAGGCTTTACGCAATCTTAATAATGAGACACAACATGAGATTTTATACGAGTTCGCAGATACTTCTTTATTGCCAGATGACTTTGATAAACGTTCACCTGACAATATGATATTATCAGTCGCATTAAAGTATAAAGAACAGAATCCAATTATGCTTACATCAGACAATGGGCTACAACTTAAGTCTAAGCTATTGGGTATAACTACAATCTCGCTTAAGAAATTTCTAAAAAATAATTTACACTAAGTATAGAAAGTGACATTGATTTCCTATTCTGTAAGCCATCTGCATCTTCATGTGGGTGGCTTTCTGTTTCTGTGCATTTTTATCTTCATAACCTTATGATTCAATGATGATTCCTTTATGTCGAGAGGCATAATCGAAAAAATCTAATAATGGAATTTGTCATTATATCCGTTGATAATCAATACATATCGTTTATGATTCTTATGACCTGCTGATGTTTCTTTAGGTGATATTTGTCACCCATAAATCAGTATTGGGATTTGCTTTTACTTTGCGGCAAAATCAACTGATAATAATATGGAAGACAAGAACATTACATTTGAAGATTTGCCTAAGGCAATGTCATGGATGATGGATAAGTTGAATAAACTTGATTCCAAGATTGACGGTCTGAACAACATTCCACAAGTACGACCTGCCGACCAGTGGATGAACCTGAAAGAACTGTGCGAATACCTGCCCAGCCATCCGGCGGAACAGACCGTTTACGGATGGACGAGTTGCCACCAGATTCCGTTCCATAAGAGAGGAAAGCGCATCATGTTCCTCAAATCGGAGATTGACGCATGGCTTCATGACGGCAAGCGGAAATCACAGAAGGAACTGGCGGAAGAAGCTGCACAATTCATTAATGCCAAACGAAACAGACCGTTCTAATGGATTCACTTGACTTGTGCAACAGCATCAGAATGGAGTTCGAGGGTGTCATTGAAAACAAGATACCTTTGGACGTATTTCCTGCCAAGTTGCAGGACATGGTTCTGGCATTGGCACGGCAAGAGAACTATTCCATTGAGTACACGATGGCATCCCTTATTGCAGCAGCATCAACGGCCATCGGCAATGCGGTCAACATCCGCATCCGTGGCGGCTGGGTTAGTAGTCCAATTCTATACATGATATTGGTCGGACGGCCAGGCATGGGTAAAACACCTCCGCTTGACTTTGCCTTTCGGCCCATCCGAAAACTTGATGCCAAAGTCATTAAGCAATTCAAGATAGATATGGAAAACTACAATTCCATACTGGAAAATCAGAAGGGTAAGAAAGACGAAAGACCGCCATTGCCGTCTAAGCCGATTTTGAAGCGGACAATCATTTCTGATTTCACTCCTGAAGCTCTTATTCGTGCGCTTAACGACAATCCAAGAGGAGTGGCCGTGTATGTGGATGAAATAATGGGAATGTTCAATGCCGTGAACCAGTACAGCAAGGGGCAACTGATAGAACAGCTCTTGACTGCTTTCAGTGGTAAGCCTCTTGATGTGTCAAGATGCAGTATGCCGATACCCATTCACATTGAGCGGCCTCTTATAAACATAGTCGGCACGATGCAGACTACCCGTGTGCACGAACTGGTCGATAAGGGATACAAGGACAATGGCTTGCTGGATAGGATAATTTTCGTTTATCCCTCGTCACAGGAAATATCAGACTGGCCGATTGACGAAGATTCCACTGCTTCATCGTTTGAGAAGTATTCTGCCTTGTGGGAAGATATAATCAACCGTATTTGCGAGATTTGTTTCATAACGGATGAGAACAACGACTACGCATTACAGAACGTACTGAATTTTTCTCCAGAGGCTGGAGCCTATTTTACCGATTGGCGCAATGGCTTAATCCACAAGGTAAACCAAATCAAGGATGATGGCTTAGTTGACAGTCGGGTAATGAAAATACCTATGATTACTGCACGGTTGGCTTTAGTATTCCAGATACTCCGATGGGCTTGTGGCGAAGTACACAAGGATTTCGTGGATATAGATTCCATTAAGTCGGCCATCAGATTAAGTTCCTATTTTGAAGACTGTTATTCAAACATACAAAGATTCATGTTGATGGAGAGTATAGAACCGCAAAAGAAAGAATTGCTTGACAACGTACCTGTCTTGTTTTCCACCGCCGAAGCTATCCAAGCAGGAAAAGAAGTCGGTCTGTCCGAGAGGTCTGTGATGTATATGCTGGTCAACCTTACAACGAGCAAGGTTGTCAGGAAAGTCAAAAGAGGAGAATATGAGAAACTGCAATGAGCTATACAGTTTGCACCTTGCAGTATTTGCAGTTTGCAGTTCAGAGAATATGGGTAACCTGCAAAACTGCAGCAACTGCAAACTGCACGAACTGCATTTATAAAAAAGGAGGAACTATGACTGAATACAGATTTACGCTCCAAAAATACAAGCGAGGCTCTAAGCTGACCTGCCCTAAATGCGGAAGAAAGCAATGTTTCGTCAAGTATGTTGATGCCGAAGGACAAATTGCGTTTCCTGATTATGTAGGCAGGTGCGACCATGAACATTCGTGCCAATACCATTATAAGCCATCGGATTATTTCAAAGATAATCCCGTTGTATTGGAAGAAAGGAAGTCATGGAAGTCACAAACAAAAATTGTGCAGCCCAAGCCAACAGATTACATTGACCGTGACATTATGCACCGCTCGCTTGCCAACTACGAACGGAATCCGTTATTCATCTTTCTTTCAAGTGTATTTGGTGAGAAAGAAACATCCCGGCTGTTCCAATTATACTGTGTCGGGACATCCAAGAAATGGGGAGGCTCCACGGTGTTCTGGCAGATTGACCGACAAGGAAGAGTGCGAGCCGGAAAGATTATGCTGTATAATCCGGTGACAGGACATCGGGTAAAAGAACCGAGAAGCTATGTGAGTTGGGTGCATACGGAATTGGAACTTGAACACTTTAACATGAAGCAATGCTTGTTTGGCGAACATCTTTTAGCTGGTTATCCAACAAAAGCTGTAGCCATTGTGGAGAGTGAGAAATCCGCTTTAGTGGCCAGCCACTTCATGCCTGACTTTGTTTGGCTGGCGACCGGAGGAATACACGGCTGTTTCAAGGCTGACACCGTTGCCGTGTTGAAGAACCGTGCCGTCATACTTTGTCCTGATTTGGGAGCGAAGAAGGTTTGGCAGGAGAAAGCGCGGTTGCTCTCTTCCATCTGCTCGAAAGTGGTTTTCAGTGATAAGCTGGAGCAATGTGCAACGGACGAACAGAGGGAGAAAGGATTGGATATAGTCGACTTTCTGCTGATGGAGGACACTCCCATGATGACGCTTCAAAAGATGATAAAGCGATGTCCGAGTTTGCAAACGCTCATTGACCAATTTCAGTTAGAGTTAGTTGAACAATAGATAGAAATGAAAATGAAGAAAGACGTTTATTATTGCATAGTGCTTTCCGACAGCCAGCTTGATTTTCTGGCAGGAAGCAAGTACGGTATCGACCGCATGAAGGTATTGAAATGCCTCATTGACGCTGTGGTCATTAAGGAAACGAAGTACGAAAAGAAAGGCTTTGCTGTTACATTGCATATCGGGCAAGTCGCCCTTTCGGAAGTTGAATTGGCCACCCGTTTAGGCTATGACAAGAAGACCATTTCGAGGCTACTCGACAGAATGGCCGAGTTGGGGATTGTCACATCCGAACAGACCAACCGCACAAGCATACACACCGTGCATTGTGTATCGGCATGGTATACGGACAATCAAAAGATACTCAATCCGTATTACGTGAGCGTGAAAGAACGGCACCATTGTGTCGGAGAGATTGGCGACAATGGTATAGATAAAGATGGTATCTCTGTCAATACGCCAAATGATGGAATTGGAAAGTCGGATACCTCCGACTGTTGTAACAGTGGACAGCCGTCTTTATCCCTTATTTCGGACAATAATGTTCATGACGGAGACGGAGTGTGAAACATGATAAAACTGAGACTGTTGCGAAATGCCGTGTATTGGCTTTCAAAAGATGGCTTTTTACAATGCGAAACATAGTCTTTCACGCTGCATTTTGTGACCTTTTGGAATAGCGTTGGTTTATGGCTGAATTTGGGCTTATTCTTATGATGCGGTTGAAAGCAGTTTTTGAGAAATGAATGTGGCGGAGTACGTTTGTTTTAGACGTTTATAAAGACTTCGGACAAACCATCCTTTCTGTGAGCTGTAATATATCCAAAGTTCGTGTCAGGACTGTTACAAGAATTGCCTATGTCGCACAAAACCGCTCCGCGCTTCCATGCCACATAAGCCGTTACAGCCGCTCGCAAGCTCGCACTGGGCTGACCAGTTTTATTTTATCGTATCACCTTATTATAAAATTAGATATGGCAACAACGGAAGAAAACAAGGATGAAAAGAAAGAGGCTATAAAGCGCACAAAGCGGCTGGAGGCCAGAGTGACCGAAAAAGAATACGCAAAAGTCGTAGAACTTGCCGAGACCTGCGGTTTGACTTTGAGCGACTATATTCGAAAATGTGCTTTGAGGCAGCATCCGAGGCGGCGACTTACCGACAAGGAGGTGGAAGCCCTTTGCAGTCTCTCTGATGCACGGGGCGAACTAATACGAATAGCGGCAGCCGTCAAGTCCATACAGGGCAGCCATCGGGCGCAATACTTCGCAGACACCCGTTTCGTGGAGCAGTGGATGCGTGCCGCCGTTCCCCTTATAGCCCGTTGGAATGAAATTCAGGAATACATCACTCAATAAATCCCCAACCAGATGATAGCAAAAGCGGCCACCATCAGCCACGGCGGAAACGCCGTCCGCTATTCGGTCAACAAGGACAAGGCCGAGATAGTGAAAGTGAATTTCTTACCCGATGATATATCGGCTGAAGCCATGTTTCAGCGCATGGTACTCAAACAAAAAGAATTTTCCAGTATAATCAACAAAGGCAGACCGCTCAAACGGAATGTGATAAGAATGGAAATATCCCCAACTAAGGAAGAATCCGCAGGTTGGACACTGGCTGATTGGGTAAGGTTGGCAAACGAGTACATCCGAGTATTTGATTCCATCGACCTCTCGAAAAAGGCCAAACGTGCCAGTGCGAAGTTCACCAACGTGAAGAACAGTCAGTATGTAGTTGCACTCCACCATGATGCGAAAAGTGGCATACCTCATCTACACATAGATGTAAACCGTGTGGACATGGATGGAAAGGTCAATGATGACCACCTGATAGCGGAACGGGCAATGTCGGCTGCGTACATCATCAATGAACGGCGTGGATGGGTACAGCCGGAGAATATTTACGAGAAACGCAGACTGGAGATAGCTGACACTTGCATGGATGTACTCCGATCCTTGCCGGAATTCAGTTGGTCAGGCTATGAGGCCGGACTGAAAGCGCACGGCTACGTTATACACTTGCAAGAGGATGACAAGGGGAATGTACGAGGCTATTCTGTCCTGTCGGGCAACTCCAGTTATAAATCCTCCCTTCTCGGTAAAGGCCGACACCTCATGCCGTCAAAGATAGAAGCGACATGGGCAAGGCTTCATGGAGAGCGGAAATCTTCGCTAATCCCAAATTCCGAACAGGGAATACGGCCAGCTATCGTTTCGACTGAGATGTCACAGACCAACCATCTGGCCCCAGTTATCAAGCACTACGACATTTCCACAGATGAATACCACCATTACCATGTGGCCATATCGGAAGAAGCGGACGAAATCATCCGCAAGGAATGTTCCGTGCCGGATGACAATTCCTTTGCGACCATTGAAGATGTACAGAAAACCGCCTTGCTCCTTTTTGCCGAATACCTTGACGGTGCAACGAGCATGGCTGCATCCAGTGGCGGCGGAGGTTCCGACATGAGCGGATGGGGAAAAGATAAAGATGAGGACGAACGTGAATGGGCAAGGCGATGTGCTCAAATGGCTAATCACTTTTGCAAGCGCAGGAGAGGTTTACACAGATAATTGTTTCACTTAAAATCAATGAAGTATGGGAATTGGAAAAGGGAAATCCGACAAGATAAACATTGACGGCCTCATAGAAAGTACCAATAATGAGAGTAAGATCTTGCAGGTAGAACGCAGCTTTACTGAAAACATAGCGGAACTGAAACAGACAACCGCTGTGCTCAATGCCGCTATTGACCGTATGGAAAGCATCGTTTCAAAATTCAACTCATCTGCTCAAGAAATGCAGATGAAGAAAATCGATGCACAAGTACATCCTCAAACCCTAAAATCTTTGAACAACATTTGTATGAACTTTGTTGTGGAAGTCGGTCGGCAACTTATGGCTCATCGTAACAAACAACTTGAACTGCAAAAGGAACATGAAAAACGGATAGCTTGTATGCTTGAAAAAAGTAAAGGAATATGGCTTTCGGACAAGTGGGTTAAAATCCTGTTTGTCTGCTTCCTTTTGTACAATGTCCTTGTCATATTCTATGTGCATATCAAGACATAAAAAATCCTATACTCCATTTTGATAAATGATAATTTAGAGAAGATGGCATCAGCAACTTTAAGGACTAAAAGGTTCGTCACGCAGTTCGTAAGTTCCACAATGAGAACGGACGATTTTTCTTAATCATTAGAAATAACGGTGTTATTATTTCATCGAATTTTGCAAGGCTGTCTGCATCAGGCTTTACCAATAAAATTGAGATAATGTAGATGAAGTCATACTTGGAATACTACCTGTTCCAGAATCCCAAATCGTGTAAAATCAATATCTTTAATTGAATAAAATACGTATTTTGCACAATGTGGTTGCTTCATTTCAGAATAGAACATCGTATCAACAGACCAAAAAGCATCGTTAACATACATAATGTTATTTAATGATCCCTTTGCGAGGCATTGGATAGATTCTCCAGAATATATGAAACTATCAACCTTACGTATTTCTCCATTCCATAAACAGGGTATATTCCATTGCCTAAATGTTTATGGTCACGCCCATTTTTGATAATGAGGTAATATTCCAAAGTGCAATTATCCCATTCTTTAGGAATTTCTCGTTTCAACTTCTCATTCCACACCATTGCAAAAATTCGATTGAAATATAAGGTCGTCCGTTCTTTCATTTAAAAAAAAATCGAACTGCACTTACCAATAGTCGAAAGTTTTTGCCCCTTCGATGAATGGCCATCTTCTCTAAATTATCATTTAGCGCATTCACTTGCAACCTTTTCTATATTATATAGACATAAACCTAAAGATATAGAAAATGAAAAGAACAGTTATACACACGTTGTGGATGGAATGGCAACCATTTTATCCAAAGAGCAGCTTAATTTGCTTGAAAACATACTTACGCAGGCATTAGATAGCTACGAAGTTATACCTTCCATCAGTGAAGAAGAACAACAAGCAAAAGCCAATGCAGAACTATTGCAGGCGTATCTATCAGCGAAGAAGATAGAGGGTTGCTCAGAAAAGACAATCGGCTATTATCAATCTACTATTGACACGCTATTTGTGGCTGTTTGCAAGCCCGTGTGCGATGTTACAACTAACGATATACGCAACTATCTATCCGGCTATCAAGAACAGCGGAAAGTCAGTCGAGTAACTATCGACAATATGCGGCGCATCTTCTCTTCGTTTTTTGCATGGCTCGAAGATGAAGATTTCATTGTGAAAAGCCCTGTAAGACGTATCCATCGAGTGCGCACGGAAAGTCTCGTGAAGGAGGTACTGACTGATGAAAACATGGAGGTACTGCGTGATAGTTGCCAAGAAATCCGTGACATCGCCATGATTGATTTGCTTGCCAGCACAGGTATGCGTGTAGGCGAATTGGTCAACCTCAATCGTGAAGACATTGATTTTCATGAACGGCAATGTGTAGTATTTGGAAAAGGAAACAAGGAGCGTGAAGTATATTTCAATGCCCGAACCAAAATACACTTACAGAACTACTTGAGTAGTCGCACGGATGATAATCCTGCATTGTTCGTATCGCTCTCAAATCCTCATTCTCGGCTTTCAATTAGTGGCGTGGAAGTGCGTTTGCGAACACTTGGTCGTAAAGTGAATATAGCCAAGGTACATCCCCATAAGTTCAGGCGTACATTGGCAACTATGGCCATTGACAAAGGGATGCCCATAGAGCAAGTGCAACGATTGCTCGGTCACGTCAAGATTGACACTACCTTGCACTATGCAATGGTCAATCAGAACAATGTGAAAATGGCTCACAGGAAATATATAGGGTAATATTCTTGAATATTAGCCAAATCCACTACCTTTGCATAAAAATAGATTTAGGTATGATATTGGCTGATATTGCAGAGTATGTGACAGATAAAATTAGTAGTAACGATGTTTCGTTAAACAACTATGTTACTACAGACTCTTTATTACAAAATAAGAGAGGCAGAGAATGTGCGCAGAATTTGCCTCCAATGCCTTGTGCCCTTATTCATTTTCAGCCTAAGGATATTTTAATAGCCAATATTCGTCCCTATTTGAAAAAGATTTGGTTTGCCGATATTGAAGGAGGATGTTCGTCTGACGTACTTGTTTTTAGAGCTAAAGAAGGACATTTCCCAAACTTTTTATATGCGACATTGATGCAAGACGCATTTTATGACTATGTAATGAAAGGCGTGAAAGGAAGCAAAATGCCACGTGGCGACAAGGAGCAAATAATGCGATATAAAATGCCGACATTCTCTTCTGATGAAGAACAGAATATCGGCAAAATAGTTGTTGATATAGAAAAGAAACTTCAACTTAGTCGTGCGATAAATGATAATTTAGAGAAGATGGCGAAGCAACTTTACGACTATTGGTTTGTGCAGTTCATCGCCCTGATGAGAACGGACGATTTCTTTTAAGTCAAATTGGTTAAAATGTCAGCTATTCCATTTTGGTTAATTCAGCCATTGCCTATAAGATTGGCTTTTGCGCCAAAAGAATTGACTGAAATTTACAAAGGTCATCCCTTGATACTTCTTGAAGGTTGTACCAGAACCTATCGTGCTCAATCTGCAATATGATGCTTTATGTAACCAACAATCAAATAGATGGAGTCTTCCATCTTCTTTGGAATAAAACTTTTGAAACCTTGATTTGTGCAGACATCATTCTTTGCAATAGATACAAGACCAATTGGAGCACGGCTTGACATAAGTACTTGTTTATGGGAAGAATGATGTCTGCAAAATCAAGGTTTCAAAATTTGTTATTTTCGTTCAAAGAAGGTACACGAATTTTGATTGTTGGTCTGATAAATCCTTTTAAGGAGTTATCCACTTACGATATTCCTCCGTAATTTGCTTCATCAGCAGTTGAAGGCGTTGCACCATTCTTGATTTCAGTAAAGTCTATTAGGTTTTTGACTTGCCAAAATAATTTCTAGGCAACCGTTTGATTTACAAAATTTTAACCAGCTGAAATAATCCGTTCTCAAAAGAAAGTTGAACTTACTAAGCAAACCAATTTTCGTAAAGTTGATGAACGGCCCATCATCGGTAAATTATCATTTATCTGACGATTGAGTTCTATTTTGCGGTCGATATTGGATAACAGATTTCCAATAGCTTTTTGCACTTCCAGTGATGGGAGCAGAATGGGAATCTGAAATATTGTTTCGTTAGAAAGAGTGTATCTTTGCCCGCTTCCAGAAGCATTGTTCTCAAAATACTTTTGGATATAACGTGTGTGCATAAAAGCGTTTAGATACTTTCCGTCTAAAACATCATCATTAGGTGTAATCAAGGCACAGTGGTAGCCAAGAAGTACGTTATCAAAATCGTCAGCGATATAAGCTGGAATGCCAATATCATCTCTTGTTTCGCTATCTTTCGTTATAGCGACCTTCCCTTTGTGAATAGAGCATTTGGCAATTTCTGTTTCTTTCGCAGATGCAATCATAAAGTTTTCTGATAACTTCTGTGTAATTGCCCAGTTTCGATATACGTCAACAAAATTGCATAACCTTACAGGGGTTTCACCATCAACGGATTTCTTATCTACTCCGCTAATTTCAATCTTAGCTATGTCACCCAGTTTATATTTTTTCAGTTCCATATAGCCTTATTTTAAAAAGGTAAATCATCAGGATCAATTTTGGTTGATACATATCTTGCTTGTGCAGGATATTTATTCCGATAGTAATTCAACAAGAATAATCCGATTGTAGATACAGCGTTAACTACAAAGTAAGCGCATAAAGAGTCGTTTATAATAAAATCATCTTTCGTTTTTCCATGCATTTCTGTTTTTGTGCTACGTAAATCTTCTATTGCTGTGCTACAACTAATTAAGGAACTGGCGATGGTTCTAATTTCTTTAGGGCATGATTGGTCATTGTTAATATTAAATGCTTTGCAAATATTTTTTATCAAAGTGGACAATGTATCCCTGTTGTTATATTGTATGGACACTCTTTTATCCTTTAAAATAGCTTTAATAATACTTTCTAATGCGGAGTTCGCCAGACCGATAGCAAGGCTAGGGTCTTTTTCAACATTACAATACGCTTTCTCAAATGTTTGAGCAGCTGTTTCAAAGGATGATTTTAATTCATTCTTAAACATAGGAATTGATGGTATAAAGTCCGGAGTGTCAAGCCCTAAATCTATTGCTATCTTTAACAAAGTTTCCCCATCTATCTGATGGAGAGTTTTCTTCAAATCAATTTTTTTATGTTCATTGTCTTTATATTGGATATAAAAATTTGCATTGCCAAAGTCATCGTAAAATACTTGCCATTTGCAGACATAAGCTTCTACATCATCATACGACTTAAACAATTCATACAATTTATCATTGATGTTTTGTATGATATTCATTTGGTATTTTGGCGATATTTGATTGCTCATTTCACAATAATTTCTTTAATTCTTCACTATCAGGCAAAGCTTTGCGCAACTTTTCAGGCATATCTGCCGATGTCGTATAGGTAGCCACGCCCATTGGCTTATTGTAATCTTGGATGACATATTCCACATATTCCTTGTCTGCCTCTTTGCACAGCACAATTCCTATGGTTGGATTTTCATGCGGCTTTTTCACGTGGTCATCCAAAATGCGCAGATAAGCCATAAGTTGTCCAAGATAGCCGGGCTTGAAAGAGCCCGTCTTTAGTTCCACACATACCATTGCATTCAGTTCGCGATTGAAGAAAAGCAAGTCAGGGAAATGCTCTACACCATAAACTTCAAGATGGTATTGATTGCCTATGAATGCGAAATCGCGCCCAAAGGTCATAATGAACCGTTTGATATTTTGAACAATCTGCTGTTCCACCACTCGCTCATCAACGTCCTCACTGTCACGTTCCCCAATTTCTTCCACATTGATAAAATCAAGTGCGTACTCATCCTTGAACATCATTACAGCCTTGCGAGCCTCCTTTGCATCAAGCATCGTTTTTGAAAAGTTGTTGGGAAGCTGTTGTTGGCAGGCAAAGGCGTTGTTGTTAATGAGCTTTACAAGGACTTCTACAGACAGGTGTTCTTGCGCACACCTCCGAATATAATAGTATCGTTCTTGCAGTTCTTTTACCTTGCTTATAATTCTTGAATGGTGCGTAAACGGCACAGCCAAGAACTCCATCGCCGGAAAGTCAGCTGTATTGGGAATAGTCATTGCATGGTATATGTCTATCTGCCCCGTTTCGGTAATCGTAATTACCGATTGCGGCGTTTCTTCTAATTCGGTAATCGCAATTACCGAATTATCGGATTTGTGCAGGCTGTTATCCAAAATATCCCATGCCTCATAGAACAACCTCATTTTTTTTAAACTTTCCGCAGAAAATCCTCGCAATCCCGGGAGTATCTTTCTGAGGTGATTGCTTATGCTTGCAAGCGCACCAGTTCCCCATTTGCCCTTTCGTGAATTTTGCGATACATATTTGCCTACGCTGTAATACACGGCCAGTTGGATGCGGTTCTCACCTTTCAGAGCCTCATATTGGCCTTGAAGTATAGCGGTTTTAATGGTTTCCGCAGCCTCTGTGTATATTGCGGGTATGTTATTAGTCTGTTGTATCATGTTGCTCTGGATTATTTATGTTATTGAATTGCAGGCTGTCAAGTTGCCTCATTATCTCTGCCTCTAATCGACGGCTTTCAGCGAATTGTTTAGCGAGCGTCCGTTTGTACTCTTCCATTCGAGCATAAAATTCCTCCTCTGTTATATCCACATAGTCAATCTTGATGTCGAAATACTGCCCGGCTGAAAGACTGTAACCTTTCTCTTTGATTTCATCGTAGGTCACGGCTACAGAGAAATCATCTACTGCCTCCTTGTTTTGGAATGTATTGACTATCTGGTCTATCTCAAAGTCGCGAAGGCGGCGTTTTTGATTGTTTCCCTCTTTATACTCCTCACCTAATTTACTGGCATCAATCAAGATGACCTTGTCGTGATTGGCCGACTTATCGAAGAAAATTACCGATACGTTGGTTCCAGTTGTAGCGAATACATTACTCGGCATGGAAACCACGCCGTACACCCATCGCTCGTCCACAATTCGCTGTAAGATACGCTTCTCCACACCGCTTTTGGCTGTGATGAAACCGGTGGGAATGACAATGGCAGCCTTGCCTGTAGTCTTCAAGGAGTTAAGCACATGCTGTATGAAACAGGTGTAGATGGCCATTTTGGGCTTCATCGGATCAACCTTTTTCACTGCATTGGGTACTCCCGCCCAAAAGCGGATAGTGTCGGATGCCAATGTGTCGCGATATTCGGGAAAGTCAAGTTTGAACGGCGGATTAGAAACTATGAAATCAAATTTGCGCAACACACCGTTGCTTTCCTTGTGTGACGGTTCTGTGAGTGTATTGCCTTGCACGACATTGGGGAGCGAGGCTGCAAAATTATTAAGAATCAAATTCAAGCGAAGCATTTCCGAAGACTTTTCTGAAATGTCCTGTGAGAAGATGGTACAGCGTTCTTCGCCTATTTGATGTGCCAGTGCCATAAGTAGTGTGCCTGTTCCAGCCGAAGGGTCATAGCAGGTCACGCCGCGCAAATCCGTGTTTTCGCCTACTAACAGGCGTGCCATCACTTGTGCGATGGCGCGTGGCGTGTAATATTCAGCATATTTTCCGCCTCCTGCGTTGTTGAACCCCTTTAATAGATGTTCGAAAATGCGCGAGAAGAAATCGTATTTTTCGTCAAAAACATCTTCAAAGTTGAATGAAGCCACATTACGCATCAGTGACTTGGCGAACTCGTCACGTTTTTGTGTATCAGTAACGTAGGTTGTCAACGGGAAGAAGATATTGACTTTGCTCTTTCCCGATGTGGTAACAGAGAATGTTTCGGCATTGAGCGAGGCAATATCTACCAATGTGGCATCAAGCAAAGTGGAGAAATCGCCCTTTGTGGCAGAATTATAAAGATGCGATAACGTATGTTCAGGCTTCAAACGTGGCACAGAATGTGGCAGATAGCTGAACAAATCTTCCACTTCCTCCTCGGTAAATGTGTCATACTCGGCATCCCATTTCTCTGCTTTTGACAAGCGTTCACCATACATCGGGTCACGCTTGGCTTCATAGCCAAACTTGTCATTGAAGAATTTATAGAGGAACATTTCTGTCACAATCTTGTACTCACTTCCTGTTCCTGCCAATCCGAAAGCTCCAGTGGTGCTTTTAAGAGAATCGATAAGAGCTATTGTAGCCTCTGATATATTGATATTACCCATATGCTAATAAGCGTAATTGCGTTGTTGTAAATACTCTGTTGTTATCAAGCTGCTTAGATACTTGCGGTCTTTGATGTCTGCCCGTATCTTCATCGCTATAAGTTCCTTGCCTATGATAGACAGCACATCCTGACCAAATGCTGGCTCGTTGTCAAGAATATTAATATCAAGGAATAGCTGTCTGTCTATTTCATCTTTCATCTTGGCCAAGTTCTCGGCTATCTCGTATTCGTGTGCCGATATGATGGGACGTTCACGCTTTTGGTTCTGTTCCTCAATGCGCTTATGAATACGGACAAAACGCTCATCCCCCTTATACTTGCGTTTGAGGATATTATTGCGGCGGTTGATTTCGCGTATCTTCTTCATCACCTCGTCCATATATTGAATGCTTGCCTTGGCATCCTCGGTGCTTTGTGGCACAAATCCTTTCTTGCGAAAATACTCACGGAACTCATCGGCGAGGATAACATACCTTTCTTCTTTAGTATCGAAGTTCGCCTCAAACTCTGCCTGTACCCGCTCGCTACGTTCCCGGATGTCATTGACAACAATCCGCAACTCTTCGGGTATTCCTTTCTTGAATTCAAATTCTAATTCCGAAAGAGCCACATTGATAATGCCGGAAACATCAGCCATGTGCTCTGTGCTTTCAAAAAGATTGATGCGCTCAATGCGGTGGGTGACCTCTGTGATAAGAGAGGATATTCTTCCCATAGGGAGTGAAGCAAGTTTTTCTTTGGTTTCTTCATCACCAAAAGAACGTACTTGATTGATGATAGCTTTGGCATCTGTGAGCGTGTTACGCAACTTATACAAACTGTCCTTATTCTCAATCTCGTCTATTTGTTTGCGGAACTCCTCTACATCATCAATGGTGAAATTAAAAAGTACACTCTTTATTTCTTTTATCTTAGTTTCTACATCCTCTTTGCTGACCAATATATCGTTGGCAATATTTTCGGTATGTGTGTTATCCGACTCATCCGAAGTGCGGTTAAGTTCTCGCAGATAACGGTCATTGGTTGCATCAAAATTTTCTTTGATATCTACAAAGTCCACGACATAGCCATACTTGAAATCATGATAAGGGCGGTTTACCCTTGTAAGGGCTTGCAGCAAATCATGTCCATCGAGAGAGCGACCCAAATACAATTTTTTCAAACGTGGTGCGTCAAAGCCAGTAAGAAGCATTTTGTTGACAATGAGGACATCTATCTCTTGCAACTTCTTGAAACCTTCGATATACTCCTTGCGTTCCTGCTTGTCACCCTCGTCATGTAGTATGAGTGATGCAGTAAGTGGTTTGTAGTTCCCATATTGGAGCATCGGTTCTGCCGCCATATACATTTGTTGCTCTTGGTGTTGGCTAACCTTACTTGCAATGTTGAAGCGTTCCTGCCAAAGACGATATAGTTCTCTTGCTTGTGGGTTTGTTCGACATACTATCATTGCGCCCACTGTTTCATCATTTTGTTCTTTTCGGAAGCGGCGGAAGTCAGATATGATATAGTCCAACAGAGCATTCAAGTAGCTTTCATGTTCCATAATTTGATTACGGTCGATGTCGGACTTCTTAACTTCCACATTACCGGCCAGCTGATCGAGGATGTTTTCAATCTTCTCCTTATAGACAGTTTCGACAGGCTCACGCATCAGTTTGCAAGTGTAGCCATCGGCAATGGACTTGTCGTAATAATAAGTATGGATGTAGTCGCCGAACACTCGCCACGATTCGCGTTCCTCTTTTAGTAACGGCGTTCCTGTTAATGCTATTTTGACTGCGCTTTGGTCTGCTTCCAAAAGATTTGCCAAGAAACTGCCTTGTGGGTTATACCCTCGGTGCGCTTCATCAACGAAGAAGATACGCTGTAGATTGGTGCTGTAACTATCATCCACCGTCACTTTGGCCTTGTCTTCTTTGAACTTTTGGATATTAACCACCATAATTTCAGGCTTTCCCTCATCATTGCTTGTTACTTCTCTGCTTGCTATGTCATCCATTAACTCCTTACGACTTTTGGCATTGTGGACAACTAGACCACGGGCAGCAAATTCATCCGTTGCTTGCTCCATCAAGTCGATGCGGTCAACTATGAAATAGAACTTTGCTACCACATTCCGTTGTGCGAAATAGTCAGTTAGACTTTTCACACTGTAATAGGCGAGTGCGGTCTTTCCGCTGCCTTGCGTATGCCAAATGATGCCGCTTTTCACGCCTTTTGATAAAGCGTTGCGGATGGCATACGAAGCGAATAACTGCTGATAGCGCATCACATGCTTTTGCAATTGAGTACCCTGTGTGCCGTCATCCAATTCGATTTTGCGTTCCACGTATGCGAACCCATAACGTAGCAAGAATAAAAATCTCTCCTTGCTTAACATGGAAGTAATGATGCGATTTGTCGGCGTGGTTACAGCTTTATTGGTTTGGTATTCTTGCAAGTTTTTAATGACCACGCAGTTGCGGTGCTTCAATACTCTATTCTCTATTTCATCGGTTATAATTCGATAAGGATAATCTGATACATACCGTTTGTCCTCCTCACGGAACACGTTGAAAAATGCCTTCTCCTTAGCCGCGCAGCAATAAAATGCCCCTTGTATAGGCACGCGACTATCAGTGTCATACTCTTGGTTGTTGGAGAAAATCATCAGTTGGGTGATGTTAAAGAAGCGGCGGAAGCAAGACTTACTCATTCGTTTGTTGATGCGCTCCCTTTCCGCCAAAATACCTTCACGATTGTTCGGCTTCTTGACCTCAATGAATGCAAGTGGAAGACCATTTACAAAACATGTAATGTCTGGACGAAATTCATCTTCGGTGTCTTCATTCTCACAAGTGAATTCCGTAGTTACATGCCAATCGTTGTTTTCGGGATTTTCAAAATCAATAAGTTTCATGCCGCTATTTGCTGAAAGCAACTGGTAAAACTCACGTCCCAAATCATCGTTATTGGCAATATTCACGATTTTGGCATACAATAGTGATGCCTCTGAGCCTGACAATCCGGGGTTAAAGCGTTTTACTGCATTCAAGAAAACGTCAATCAAGATGTTTGTCTTTGTGTCATAGGCACAGATGTTATCCAAATAAGTATATCCCAACTTGCACAGATGGAGTGCTGCTGGAACTTGTACTCTGGTATTCTCATTAAATTTGTTATTGCCCATAATCGTACATCCTATTCAAAGTTGATAATTTCGCTCACACTAACCTCCAACAACTCCGATATGCGTTTTAGCGTTGCCAAGTCAGGCTGGGTTGTATTGGTGCACCACTTGGAAACCGTTGTTTGGTTCACACCCAACTGTTCTGCCAACCATTTGTTGGTTCTTTTCTTTTTAACCAATACGAGCTTTAATTGATTCAAATCTTCCATATTGCCAATATAATGCTTTTGATGCAAATATAGTGATTTTACACGATAAATATATCATGTAATCAAATATTTAATGTTATATAACTGATTTAGAGCCTAGCGAGTTATGAATTACGAACAATAGAAATGATATTCTCATCAATATTAATCTTATGTTTTCCCGTTGTTGTACGCAAGTTCTTTCTGACTGTATCAATAGTGGAATTGGCAAACCATTCATGAAATGTATGCATAACAAATTGCGCTGTAACATCCCGGCTGATGTTGTATTGAAAAGCAATGTTCCAAGCGAAGTTCTTTAGTGAAATTTGAGTAACAGTAGTGCGTCGTTTGATGTGGATGTTTACACTAAGAGCTTGCCGATTGGATACAAAGTATCTAACGCATTCGCAGATTTGGAAGATTTCTTCTTCGCTAAAGTCAAACTGCTTGAATATATTTCGGGTATATTGCAATACGGCTTGTAGCTTTTCATCTTCTTCTCTTTCTTTCTGTTGGAGATATTGCCACTCCTCATGCTGATACTCGTAATGAAACAACTCCATCCGTTTCATTTGAATGTTATCATTGCCAACCATAGATATAGCAGTTGTAAAAGCGCAATCATCTTTACTTTGTCGGTCAGATTGCGTAGGCTTGTGGCGGACTAAAGAAGCAAGAGATATTATATGTGCCGACAGAGAGAGGTATAAATGGTAAATGAGTTTTAGAGCAACATAACAAGCTACCATGACAAAAGGGAGAATGCTTAACCGCACGCCCAAAGCATCACTTATAGGAAATGATATTGTGGATGCCAGAAGTACCGTTATTACTTCTATTACCCATGATTGGAATATATGTTGCCTTTGCTTCATAACTATTTTTATCTATGGTTGTCTTGCAAAGGTATAATGTATTTCCGTAAAAAACGAAAGGAAAAAATAAGCAGCAAAGAGGCAACAACTTCATTTTATGGCGTTTGTGCAAACAAGAGCATAACAAGAGAAAATACCGATGAGAAAATGAAAACATCTGCAAATAAGAAATGGATAGTTAAATAAATATAAATTTTCTTTCGGCAAGTTGAAGGCTCTTTTTATGCTTTCTATGCTTACCTATTCAATGCACACTCATTAAAATAACCCATATTTGTACCATAGATTTATAAATTGCTTATAATCAGTATATATTATATTTGAGAAAGTGAAGTAAGTTGCAATAGGTGATTTTATAGAAAAAAGAGGCGTGTAATCCATTAAGTTGCACGCCTCTTGTGTTTTTGAATTTCAAGTCAGTCTTATATACTTATTTTTCAGTTTGAGGATTAATGACAATGCGCCAATAGCCACCAAAGTTCGCACCTTCACGAGATAAGATACCCATAGACCGCAATTTTGCAATTTGTTTTTCTACGGCACGAGAACTTATACCAATCTTGTAAGCCATAGTTTCGGCTGACATAGAAGAATCGGAAATGACGAAATCGATAATCTTCTGTGCTGTCTTTCCTATGTTTTTAGGGGCATCTGTGCTCTCTCCGAACCTTATCTCCGAACTTTTGTCGTTTACACCGAACATTTTCGCATTTACACCGAACTTTTCGACCGAACTTTCTTCGTTTGCAGGATACTTTTTGAGGGGACTGTTTACCCTTTCGGCCACTTCTTCTACGGGTATTCTTTCGTTCTTTCCCCAATTCAGATTATAGAAATGTAGTGAAGAAAGAAGATGCTTCCGTATTGGCAAAAGCCGACACGGATTTAAGCCATGACTTCACTTTCTTACGTCCCAACATTTCCTTGAAATCATAAGCTGAACATTCCGTTATCAATGTATTGTTGCGTATCTGCATCGTTTTCTTTTTGTTGTTCGGGTATAACTCTCTAATATAGTTTACAAAGGTAAGGATAAAACCGAGGAATTGGTTAACCCCCTCGTTCCCTTTTGATCTTCATGCATTTACATTACGTAGTTTATAACAGTTATTTTATCTTTTCTTTATAACACTATTCACTACCCGTATAGAGGAAACCAGTTTATTGGTGGAAGTAAATACGTCCACATTCCACACATGGGATGAACGCCCTTTATGAACGATGGTTGCCACTGCCCTTACGGTATCTCCTTCGTGTGCAGAAGAAATATGATTTCCGCTGACTTGCATTCCCACGACAATCTCATCAGGTTCGCAGATAATCATGGAGCCGAGCCCGGCAACGGTTTCTGCCAAGGCAAGGGTGGCACCGCCATGCAGAATGCCGAAGGGTTGGCGGGTACGGTAGTCGACCGGCATGGTTGCTTCTACGCGCTCATCCGAAGCGTATGTGTATTGAATGCCCAAGTTTCCCATCAATGCGTGTCGTGCCCGTTCGTTCAGTAAATCAAGAGGCACCTCTGCTGCACGCACTTCTGCCAATATTAGTTTTTCTACGGCCAGGGCCACTCCATCTTCTTCATTCGATGCAGTCACATAGTCTGCACAGACCTTTACAGAATCTTGTGAATGTCCCATAGCTACCCCCATGCCGGCCAATTGGAGCATGGTCACATCGCATACGCCATCTCCAACGGCAATGACTTCTTCCCGTGTTACTCCCAAATGCTCTAATAGGGCGCCTAACGTATTCGCTTTATTGACTCCGCAGGGCACCACCTCTAAAAAGTAAGGCTCGGAACGGAAAGCATCCAGAGTACCTGCCAGGCGTTTTTCCCAATGTTGTTCCAGCCCTATCAGAGCTTTTTCCTTGTCACTCACCAGCATGCACTTGCAAGGTGCGAAGTCTATGGCAGTAGAGAATTCATCTTCCCTGATTATCTTCAAATTGTTTAGCAGGGCTTCATTCTTTATATATTCATTGTCCGGACTATCCGTAATGAGGGTATCATCGTGGTAGGTGAAGATGGCAAAGCCGTTCTTGCGGGCTTTCTTTTCCAGATAAGGAAGCATTTCCGGATTGATGCGTCGTTCAAACAATATTTCTCCGTTCTGTGCTTTTATTATCTGGCAACCGTTATAGGAGAGAACAAACCCTCCATAATTGCCGAGTTCGAGGGTTTTGGCCAGTGGCATCAGTCCATAAGTCGGCCTACCGGATGCCAAAACTATGCGCACTCCCATTTGCTGGACCTTTAGCAGAGCAGCTAATGTCCTTTTACTAATTTCTCTTTCATCATTGAGTAGCGTTCCATCTACATCAAGAACCAATAACTTATATTTCATGGCAACTCGATTTTGGGGTTATTATGTTACAAAGTTAAAAAAATGACTGTTAAAACGGTAATATTCGTTTTATTGTTTACTGAAACTTCTTTTATTTATCCTATCTTTGTCCACGTTTTGTTCCGCGTTCTCTATCCGGAGAAGCGGATGAAAAGGGAATCGGGTGAAAGTCCCGAACAGTCCCGCTGCTGTGAGTTCCATGCTCGGTGTATCATACTTGTGCCACTGTTCTTCGGAAAGAACGGGAAGGCGATGTACCGGGAACGAGTCAGAAGACCTGCAAAACAAAGTCGAAAAATTGTCCATTCGAGGAAAGTGGGCAGTGCGCAAATGGTTTTAAGATAATCTTCAATTATTCTATGTCAGGAAGGACTAAGGTACAATTGGTCTGTGCCGTTTTCTTGAGTGTAAGCATGTTCCGGCTCTCTGCCCAGGAAGTGGGGGGAGATACGATTACGGGGAAAGTGCATCAGATAGAGAAAGTGACAGTGACAGCACGTCGGTCACCCAACAAAGTAACTTCTGCCGTACCCGTACAGACTATGTCACAGCAGGACATCAGCCGGTTGGGAATACAGAATATGGCAGATGCCGTGCGGCGCTTTGCCGGTGCTAATGTAAAGGACTATGGAGGAATTGGTGGATTGAAAACGGTTTCCATCCGCAATATGGGGGCGGCTCATACGGCTGTCAGTTATGATGGGGTGGCGGTGAGCAACTGTCAGGCAGGGCAGATAGATATCGGGCGTTTTTCGCTGGACAATGTTTCCATGCTTTCGCTCGCCATCGGGCAGTCGGAGGACTTGTTACAGTCCGCCCGCTTGTATGCGTCGGCCGGTGTGCTGGGCATAGAGACGGAAAAACCTCATTTTGATGACGGGCGCAATGCCGCTTTTCAGGCACGGGTGCGCGGAGGGTCGTTCGGCATGGTCAGCCCCTCGCTGCGCTGGTGGCAGAAACTGGGCTGCCGTACACGCGTGGCGGTAGATGCCGGTTATATGAGGGCAGACGGTAATTACCCTTTCACGCTGGTCAATGGGAAATACGTGACGGAAGAGAAACGTAACAACTCCGGCATCTATTCCTGGCAGGGCGAAGCTACCTTTTATCATACTTTCAAGGATGACAGCGAACTGGATGTGAAGGGTTACTACTTCTATTCCCGCCGGGGACTTCCAGGGGCGGTTACGCTCTATAATCCCCTTTCCGATGAAACGCTTTGGGATGAGAATACTTTTGTGCAGGCACGTTATAGGAAGCATTTTTCGCCCCGGTGGAGTTTGCAGGCACAGGCAAAGTATAATCATGGCTGGAACAAATATAAGGATGAGGGCAAGGAATATACCGACGGATATTATCGGGAAAATCACCGGCAAGACGAATATTATATTTCCGCGACCGTTCTCTACCGTCCTTTGGAAGCTTTGACCCTTTCGTTGGCGCAGGACGGGGTGATAAACAAGTTGCGCAACAGTTTGCCGGAATGTCCTTTCCCCACAAGATATACTTCCATCAGTGCCTTCAATGCACGCTACCGGCAAGGATGGCTCACGGCCACGGCCTCGCTGGTGCATACCGCCACTTCGGAGCATGCCGAGAAAGGTACGGTCCCCGATGACTTCCATCGCTTTGCCCCCTCTTTATCAGTCAGTATGCAGCCTTGGCAGGACGAGTCGCTGTATTTCCGGTTGATGTATAAGAGTACGTTCCGTCTGCCCACTTTCAACGACCTCTATTACTACCGGCTGGGCAACCGTAATCTGCGACCCGAGAAGGCAGACGAATATAATGTCGGTATCACATGGAGCAAATCCGGATTGTCTGTGTTCGACTATATCTCCGTTACGCTCGACGGTTACTATAATGATGTGACGGATAAGATTGTGGCTTTTCCCACCACCTATGCGTGGAAGATGGCGAACTACGGTAAGGTGCATGCCGCAGGTGTGGATGCCACTTTGGCGGCAACCGTTCCATTGACGGAGAAAATAAGACTGATTATGTCGGGCGGATATACATGGCAAAAGGCCATTGACTTGACCGATTCCGACGCGAAGAACTATAAGGACCAATTGCCTTATACTCCTCTTCATAGCGGAAACGCGTCTGCCATTGTAGAAACGCCGTGGGTGAATGTGGGCTACTCGGCGGTAGGAGTGGGAAAGCGTTACTATTTGTCGCAGAACATTCCGGAGAATGAGATTGAGGGCTATCTGGAGCATACGATGAGCCTCTCTCATGAGTTTGCTTTGGGCGGTTGCCGGCTTCTGTTGCAGGCCGAGATTATAAATCTGACCGATGAACAGTATGACGTGATAAAATATTATCCTATGCCGGGTCGTTCGTGGCGGTTGACGGGTACTTTCAAGTTTTGAATAATCTATTTATGAACAACAAAAACTAATTATAAACAATAACAACTGTGATTATGAAAGTAAGAAGTTTATTATTCGGTATGCTCTGCATGCTTGCTTTGGGTGCCTCTTTGGCATCTTGTAGTGACGACGATGACGATTCTCTGGATGACGGCGGGTCGAAGGTGACACTGCCGCAGGCGCGTGTCTATATTCTGAATGAGGGTGGTTGGGGAGCTAATAACGCAAGACTTGCCTTTTATGCACCCAATAAGGATGCGGATTTCATCAGTGATATTTACCAGACTCAAAACAACGCCAAGTTGGGTGACCTTGGTCAGAGTATGATTGAGTATGAAGATGAAATATATATAGCTGTAAGTGGTTCCAATTATCTGACTAAGCTGAATGCTGCGGGTGTGGAGTTGAAACGTGTTTCGTTTGTAGACGACAACGACCTCAGTGCAGGCATTCGTTATATCGATGCTGAGGATGGATATATCTATGCTTCCTTCTACGGAGGAGCTGTAGCTAAAATCAATGCGAAAACGTTGGAGGTAGTGGATAAATTGACCGGACTTGGCGACAATCTGGAAGGTGTGGCAATCTGCGAGGATATGCTTTATGTGGCGAATAGCTGTACTGCTGATTGGAGCACTTATCACAATGACGTAAAGGTGATAGATTTGCGTACTTTCAAGTTGAAAGAGACGTTGACGGTAGGTTTGAACCCCAATGCTTTGGTTGAAGAGGATGATAAGGTTTTTTTGATTTCATGGGGTAATTATGTTGATATTGGCTATTCATTACAGATGATAGACCCTGCTGCCAACAATAAGGTGACGGAATTAGGCAGTGCCACCCGTATGTGTGCTACTGATGATATTCTCTATTTGACTTATTCAAATTACACCAATCCTACCGCTTCTTTTTTTACTTATAATATAAAGACTGGAAAGATGGATGAAGCTTCTTTCTTGAAGGATATACCGGAAAAGTTGAAAACTTCTACGATTTATATGTTGGAAGTAAATGATAATAACGGTGATTTCTATATTGGTACTTCTGAATATACCACGAACGGCACCATTTATCGTTTCAAGAAAGACGGTACCTTTATAGAGCAGTTCGATGCAGGAGGTATGAATCCTAATTCTGCTATCTTCTTCAATTAATATCAATGAAAAGAAATAGTTTACTTATCTGTCTGTTCGCAGTCCTGTTTCTTTCCTCCTGCGGAGGAAGGGGCAAGACTGCCTCTGCTTTGGCCAACGGTGACACCATTCCCTTACGTTATGCAGAGAATCTTACCTTAATGTCCTATCCCGGCTATACCCTTGCCACCTTGCGCAATCCTTGGGATACGTTGCACACGCTACATACCTATATACTGGTCCCGAAAGACCGCGAACTCCCGGCACATCTTCCGGCAGGTACTGTGGTACGTACCCCACTCTCCAAATCAGTCATCTACTCTTCCGTCCACTGCGGACTGATGGATAATCTGGGTGTGTTTGGTAGCATCGGCGGTGTCTGTGACTTGAAGTACATCAAACTACCCGCCGTGCACGAAGCCTGCCGCCGGGGTGCCATCGCCGATTGTGGCGACGGTATGAATCCCGATATGGAGCGCATCATCGACCTGCATCCCGATGCCATCCTTCTGTCTCCGTTCGAGAACAGTGGCGGTTATGGCCGTATCGAGAAACTGGATATTCCCATCATCGAATGTGCCGACTACATGGAAACCTCCGCTTTGGGACGTGCCGAGTGGATGCGTTTCTACGGACTGCTCTTCGGGGTTGCGCCACAAGCCGACAACCTTTTTGCTGAAGTGGACAGTTGTTACCAACGCCTCAAGATGCGTGCGCAACTTTCATCCACCTCGTTCTCCGTTGTCAGTGAGTTGAAAAGCGGCTCGGCATGGTACGTGCCGGGAGGGCGTAGCACCATAGGAAGGCTTTTTCAGGATGCTTGCGGGCGTTACGCTTTTGCCGACGATACCCACAGCGGCTCTGTTCCTCTGGCTTTCGAGACCGTTTTCGACAAGGCGGGCGATGCCGACGTCTGGCTGGTGAAGTACAACCGTGACCGCGACATGAGCTATGCTGATTTGGAGGCGGATTATATCGGCTACACCGGTTTCAAGGCTTTCAAGACCCGGAATGTCTATGGTTGTAATACGGCGAAAGTTCCTTTCTACGAGGAGACTCCGTTCCGTCCCGATTATTTGTTATCCGACCTGATACAGATTCTGCATCCCGAAATAGGAGATTTGGGAGGCTTGCGCTATTTTTGCAGACTGAAGGAGTGATGAACACAGAGATACGGAACTTTTGTGAAAGTAATAGAAAACTCTGTGCCTCCGTGTCTCTGTGTGCTAAATAATGTAACTATGAGTAAAGGCTGGAAATATGGTATCGGGTTGGGAGTAGTAATCTTATTGCTTTTTGCGGGCAATCTGCTGGTAGGGTCGGTTTCGATTCCGCCTGCCGATGTTTTCCGTATCCTGCTCGGTGGAGAGGGGGAGAAGGCAAGCTGGAGCTTCATCCTTTGGGAATCCCGTTTGCCCCAAGCGCTGACGGCGCTGCTTTGCGGTGGCGCATTGGCTGTCTGCGGACTGATGTTGCAGACGGCTTTCAAGAATCCGCTGGCAGGACCATCCATTCTGGGCATCAACGCCGGGGCAAGTCTGGGAGTGGCCTTCGTCATGCTGCTGTTTGGCGGTAGCATCACGGCAGGGGCGTTCAGTCTGTCCGGCTTCTTCTCCGTGCTGCTTGGCGCATTTATCGGAGCCATGCTGATTATGGTACTTATCCTTTTCTTTTCCACGCTGATAAAGAGCAATATCATGCTGCTGATAACGGGTATCATGATAGGCTACATCGCTTCTTCGGCCATTGCCCTGCTGAACTTCTTTGCTACGGCAGAGGGGGTGCAGTCCTATATGATATGGGGGCTGGGCAACTTCGGTGGAGTTTCCCTACAGCAGATGCCGGCCTTTGCGCTGGTCACCATTGTGGGACTGTTCGGCTCATTATTGTTGATAAAGCCCCTGAACGCCTTGTTGCTGGGAGAGCGCTATGCCGAAAATCTAGGTGTCAATATCCGCCGTGTGCGCAACTGGCTTTTGATTATCACCGGGCTCTTGACGGCTGTCACCACCGCTTTCTGTGGTCCGGTCGCCTTTATTGGCCTGGCCGTGCCGCATGTGGCCCGCATGATATTGGGGACAACCAATCACAATTCCCTATTGCCGGTCACCATCCTGAGTGGCGGTGCAGTGGCACTGCTTTGCAATCTGATTTGCGTCTTGCCCGGCGAAGCGGGTATTATTCCCTTGAATGCCGTCACGCCCATTATCGGTGCGCCGGTCATCATCTACGTTATTCTGAGCCAGCGGAAGCCCCAACAATTCAACTAAGCTATTGCCGACAGCTTGACAAGTTTTTGCCTTACTATTGGCAAGACTTTGCCACCGCGTTGGCAAACTTTTGCCATAGGCATGGCAAAGTTTTGCCAAACCTATGGCAATGTCTTGGCAAAATTTCTCTCTCTGATTATCAACGTGCTACTTTTTGTATTTTTCTCTCCATTCTATAGGGTTTTATCTTCCTCACCGCTCTTATTAATAGAAACCCCTTAAAAACATGCCTTATGAAAAACTTTGTAGGATTTACACTTGGGTGTTTGTTTGCATTCTTATCTTCGGGTATCACCCCGTTGATGGCGCAGGACGCGGCAGTGAACGAGCTCGTCATCACCGGTACGGTCAAGAACAAGGACAGCAGGAAGAAACTCGAAAACGTGAACGTCTCTGTTGTCGGCAACAATATCGGAACGGTGACCAATGCCGACGGCACATTCTCCTTGAAAGTAGCGGAAGCGGAAGCTTTCCGTGGACTGGAAGTCTCCCATATCGGCTATCTCACTACACACCTCTCTCTGGAAGAACTTGAAAAAACGGGCGAGCTGACCATCTGGATGATACCGGCCCCCAATCTTTTGAGCGAGATTGTGGTCTATGGCAATAATCCCCGCGTCATAGTGGAAGAGGCCATCAAGAAAATTCCAGTAAATTATTCTGGCAATGACAACATGCTGACCGCCTTCTATCGGGAAACCGTGCAGAAGCGCCGCCGCTATATCAGCGTGTCCGAGGCAGTGATGGATGTCTATAAGACGGATTATAACTCCCGCGATGTAGACCGCGACAAGGTGCAGCTGCTGAAAGGCCGCCGCCTGCTGAGCCAAAAGCAGAGTGACACGCTGGCTGTGAAAGTGGTGGGAGGTCCCAATTTGTCCCTTTATCTGGACATTGTGAAGAATGGCGATGCGCTGTTGAGCACGGACAATCTGGACTATTATGAATTCCGTATGGAGGACCCCGTCAATTTGGATAACCGCATGCAGTATGTGGTCAGCTTCCGTCCGCGGGTCAGCCTGATGTATGCCTTGTTCATCGGGAAACTGTATATAGACTACGAACGGCTTTCCTTTACACGTGCCGAGTTTGGCCTGGACATGGCAAATCGGGTGAAGGCAGTGGAGGCCATTCTGCATAAGAAGCCCGTCGGCTTACGGTTCCGCCCGCAGGAAGTCACCTATCTGGTGACCTACAAGCAGCAGGGGGCCAAGACTTACCTGAACTATATACGGAATGTCATCCGCTTTAAATGCGACTGGAAAAAAAGGCTGTTCTCCTCCAGCTACACCGCTTTCTCTGAAATGGTGGTGACCGACAGGACGGAAAGCCCTCTCTCCGGCATCTCCAACAAGAACACCTTCAAACGGAAGCAGGTATTCTACGACCTGGTGGATGAGTACTGGAACGAAGACTTCTGGAGGAACTACAATATCATAGAACCTACGGAATCCCTGGAGAATGCAGTCTGCAAATTGCGGAAGCAATCCAATTGATTATCTGATAGTTTTCCATATATTTGTTGTAATCTGAAGTATCTTATTTGATTATCAACGCTTTGTAGAAAACTCGCATGAGAACGGGCAACGGATAAGAAAATTCCAAACTGTTTAGAATCACTATATTCCTCATGCTTTCAAATAACTCTTTTTTCTTGATGCAAAGGTAGCATTTTTTCGTGATTGCCGGTAATTTTCGGGCATAAAATATCACGGTCATTTCAAGAAACATATACAGCGGACATGACAGCCATACCGTAGCCGAGTCCCCGTAACTCACAGGCAAAGGTAACCCGTGTTCTTTCGTACAAGCAAGGTCAAGCCCTCCGGGTGTCGTGGAAAAATCATCCTCGCCCCGGAGGGCTTCGGTATTTTTCCCGCCAACCTTGCATGTACGGAACACGACCTTTTAAAGCCTGTAGTTACGGGAACTCCGGCCCCGAAAAGCCGGATCACTAAAAATAAATTGTTATGTCACAGCAGGTAACAAAAGAAAAGTACAGTATCGAAACACTCAGAGAGCGGAATGTTTCATACGACCACCAGCATTGGCTGACACAGAAAGATGTGGATATGGCCAACAGTTATGTTGAACTCATTGAGCGGACACGCTCCGAAATTACACCTCAAATTGGAGACAGGCTGGTATATGTAACCGAACACGGGGATTATTACGGAAACGCCCTTATTGACAGCAGGAGTGCAAAAGAAGGATATCTTTCCGTATGCGAACAGCCGTATGTGCCTTTCGTGTGGGAAGAGGACGGCAATATCCGTCTGAGTGTCAGCGGAGGCGCATTCCATTCCGTGAATCCGGAGGAACTGAAATTCCTGAAATGGACGGAAGGGGTGTTCAAGGACTGGGGGCATTGCGGTGCTTGCGCCAACGGTTCGGTGTCATTTCTGGCTAAGGTACCGTTATGGTTTTATGCCGAACCCAATCCCAGGTATGGAGATTTCACGACCGAGACCTACCGGAAGTTCTACCTACACAAAAGGGAGGAATCGGAAAACGGCAATCTCTATCAAGGCTTTGACATCGCTTTTCGGGACGAAGCCGAGTTCCGGCAGTTCCTGAAGGACTACGAAGGAACGGTGTTCAAGGGAAATTGGGATAATCAAATCGTGTTATGGTGTTTCCGTCGGGAATATGTGTTCCTACCTTCCGCCGAATGGGAAACGTTTAATGCCCCGATCGAAACGAGGAGGCTCAACTTCCATCCCGAGCAGGTCAAGATAGTCAAGGACATGGAAAAGCACATCACTTATTTCTACCGGATTAAACCGGATAATTTTTAACATTTAACCCTAACAGATATGCAAACGACAACAGCACCCAAGGCCGGCAACGCTCCCGACCTGCTTCAAGGCATTCTGAGCGTACAAGTGAGAAACGAGGACAAGATTACGGAACAGGACCGTGTCTATTGCCAGACGCAGCAAAACCTGCTTTACAAGACACTCGACCAGATTGACCGCTGGTACGCCGTCTTCAAGGAAGAAGCCGAACAATACCAAGCCGAACGTAAGTCCCATTACGAAGAAAACGGCAAGGTTTCCATGCGTGATTTCTACACTTACCATAACGACAGGGAAGACTATTCACACAACGAGTTCAAACCGTTTGATCTGATTAACGATCTGGTGGATAAGAACCGAAACGCCAACGCGAATTTTGCGAACCGCATCATTTCTTATTTCAACAGGACTTACAAAGTGTCGGTTCCTGAGTATAAAATAGACGAAAAAACCCTTCCGATGGGCTTCCGTCCTGTTTATGACACATATGTAGATGTAGTCATCGAACACTTGGGCGGCAAGAGTTTCCGGGAAACGGCCGTGGAAGAACTGCTCGCACGCCTGAACAAAGTTGTCAGACCGGCATACTGGAGCAAAGTCAAGACGGAGTTGAAGAAGGACAAGATAATCTTTCCCGAAATCATCCGTTTCGACGATTTTTCCATGCAATACAACCAAAGGAACAGAATCTCCTACAACTACGGCGGAGAACTGGAAACCCTGTGTGCCGGCATTGCCTACGGTGCGGATGACATACTGAATGGAAATTCAAAGATGATTATCCGTTTTGATGACAACGACATTTCTGTCACAGACTGGTACGACCTTACGACCACCAATGCCGAGCAAATCCGATTCTACAAGAACGGACGTATCGATGTCCGGTTCAAGGACAGTGCGGCAGCCGAAAGTTGTTTCAAGCGTCTGCATCTGGATGAAATCACCCTAAGAGAAAACTGACCATGATAAGATTTACACAGCACCCCGTAAGGCAATCCTTGCGGGGTGTTTTCATTTTTAACGATAAACAGATAAAGTCATGTATGCCATCATCCCCCAACAGATACCGCAAGGTATGCGTGCCGAAGTCAACGAGAAGATACTTTTCGCCATAGACTCCGGCAAGGACCTCATTCCGGCGGAGAGCATCTACAACTGCTATACCGGTATCGGAGGGCTGCACAACCTCAAACAGTCCGACTTTGCCAGCTACCACGAGTATGCCGAAGCGAAGAAGGAGTTCGAGATGGGACAGTTCTTCACCCCGCATGAAATATGCCGGGACATGGTGGATATGCTGTGTCCTGTCTCATCCGAAATGGTTCTTGACATGTGTTGCGGTATGGGCAATTTCTTCAACCATCTGCCCAACCCGCATAATGCCTACGGCTTCGACATAGACGGCAAGGCCGTGTCTGTCGCACGATACCTCTACCCGGAAGCCCATATCGAGAAATGCGATATCCGGCAATACTATCCGGAACAACGTTTCGATGTTATCATCGGCAATCCTCCTTTTAACTTGAAGTTCGACTACAAACTGTCGCAGGAATACTATATGGACAAGGCTTACGATGTGCTCAATCCGGCAGGAATCCTGATGGTCATCGTGCCCTGTTCCTTCATGCAGAGCGAGTTCTGGGAGAAGACACGGATAGCCGGTATAAACGGCAGATTCTCATTTGTCGGTCAGACGAAGTTGGGCCCGTCAGCCTTTGCCGCAGTCGGAGTCCATGACTTCAATACGAAAATCATGGTATTTCTCCGTAAATCGGGCCACATCAAGATGCAGGCTTACAACGCGGAGGAATTCATAACGGCGGACGAGCTGAAAAAGCGCATCGGCGAGGCCAGGGCGATGAAACACCGGTTGCGTTTCGACCTGATGCGCGAAACCAACCGGATCGACAAGGAAGAACTTGAGCTGTTCGAGTACAAACTTGCCAAGTACCTGTACGAGCTGAAGGCGCACGCCAAGTTGAACAAACATATAGACAAGGCGGAAGCGTTGGTCACGAAGTTCCGTAACCAGAAACCGCCTGAGAACGCCACGCGGGAGCAGGTGGAGCAATGGGAGAAGAACAAGCTGACCCCGAAGAAAGTGCTTGCCGTCATCCGCAGGTACATCACCTCGCAAAATACCGTACCTCGCAAGGAAGTGGCATTGGTGAAGACCTCATACGGCTTCAAACTGAAACAATATGCTCCGCGACTCCTTGACAAAGTTCCGCACAAGGCGGCGAGTATCAACGACCTCGTGCTGGAGCGTGCCGAACTGCCCATACCGGAAGTGCCGACAGAAAAGAACATGCATCAAATCCGTGCGGCGGAGAAACTGATCCGACGCAAGCGGAGAGAGTACGAAATGCAGAACCGGCTGTTCCCGGAAATGGAAGAAGATGACAGGCTGAAAGAATACCTGGACCGGTGTGCATTCATCAACAAGGACGGCGAGACCTGCGAGTTTACCACGCTCCAGAAACACGACCTGAACCTCGTCTTGCAGAAACGCCACGCGTTGCTGAACTGGCAGCAAGGCTCTGGCAAGACAGCCGCCGTGTACCATCGTGCCAAATACCTGCTCAAATTCCGCAAAGTACGGAATGTCATCATACTGGCTCCTGCCATCGCCACCAATATGACATGGATACCCTTCCTCTCGATAAACAGGGAACAGTTCCGGGTGGCAAGGAAGAATGCCGACCTGGAAACTGTGCCGGAAGGCGTGTTCCTCGTCCTATCCACCTCCATGCTCGGCAAGCTGAAACGGGGCATGGCAAGGTTTGTCAAACGCAGTTCAAGAAAACTGTGCCTTGTTTTCGACGAGTCGGACGAGATAACCAACCCGTCGTCACAACGTACAAGGCATATCCTCGGTCTCTTCCGCCGCCTCAAATACAAGATACTCGACACCGGTACGACCACACGCAACAACATCGCCGAACTGTACAGCCAGTTTGAATTGTTGTATAACAATTCCATAAACATGGTCTGTTGGAGCAGTCGAGTGTACCACGAGAGCAGGGACAAGGAGATAGAGGAAGATAACAATCCGCACTATGGTGAGCCGTTCCCCGCTTTCAGGGGGCATGTGCTTTTCCGTGCCTGCCACTGTCCGGGGAAATCCACCGTGTTCGGCATTGAGAAACAGAACCAGGATGTCTATAACAAGGAGGAGCTGGCCGGCCTTATCGGGAAGACCGTCATTACACGCAAGTTCAGGGACTTTGCAGGAGAGAAATACAAGATACGGACACATACCGTCAGCCCGTCCGACGGCGAGCGTGAGGTTTACCGTGTCATCATCGAGGAGTTCTGCCGCATCTGCGAACTGTATTACAACAGCACGGGGGATGCAAAGAAGGATGCCGGACTCCGGCTTATGCGCCAGATCAAGCTGCTCATCAAGGCCTGCTCCGTCCCACACCTGATAGAGGGCTATTCCGGAGACGGGATTCCGAACAAGACAAGGTACATCGAAAGGCTGGTACGGAAGATACCCGGCAAAGTGGCTGTCGGCTGCACGTCCATAGCCGCATTCGACCTTTACGAGAGCCGTCTTCGCGAATGTTTTCCTGACCGTCCCGTATTTGTGGTCAAGGGAGACGTGGCGTTCAAGAAACGGCAAAGCATCGTGACGGAGTTCGATTCCACCATCAACGGCATACTGGTATGCACGCAGCAGAGCCTGAGCAGTTCGGTGAACATACCCACCTGCAACGACGTGATACTTGAATCCCTGCAATGGAACATCCCGAAGATGGAGCAGTTCTACTTCCGTTTCATCCGTCTCGACTCCAAAGAGCTGAAGGACGTGCATTATGTCACCTACAAGGACTCCGTGGAGCAGAACCTGATGGCGCTGGTGCTTACCAAAGAGCGGCTGAACGAGTTCATCAAGACGGGCGAAGTAAAGGAACAGTCGGAAATCTTCGAGGAGTTCGACGTCACCATGTCCGTCATCGAGAGCCTGCTGGTCAGGGAGCGTGACAGCGAAGGCAAAATACACATCAGCTGGGGAAGCCAGCGCATCATGAACTGAAAAATGGAAAAACAAATGAGAAACCGCAGATTCCATTCCACAGGCAAAGGTAGCCCGCCCCCTTACCGGCAGGGCAAGGTCATGCCGCAAGCGGTTTTCGGGAAAATCATCCTCGCCGGAGGCTCCGGTATTTTCCCGAAAAACCCTGCACTGCCGGGGTGCGGACCTTTTGGAGCCTGTGGAATGAAATCCCCGGTTCCGAATCATAAACTATAATGAAGAATATCATGGACTTGAATCAGGCAGAAGTGGCAGTGACCACGCAGCATCTCATAGACATGGGGCAGGAAAAAGACAACCTGCTGCAAATGTCCGACTTCGGCGACATGGGGGAATTCCTGTGCACCTGCTCCGAACTGTTCCCCGAAGAGGAAACTCCGGAATACAGGTACACGAAATGGGAGGAAATCCCGGACCTGCTCATCAACCGGGAATGGCTGTGTCCCAACTTCTTCGAGATAAGGGAGGCGATGGAACAGCTGGAGGAACCCGACAAGGATTGCTTCTTCGACTGGTGTGACCGTTACGGGCATGACATCAGTACGGAAGACCCGCACCTGCTGGTGGCGCACTATATCGAACTTTATGGAAATGCGGCCTATATCGACGATGAGCCTTGCCCGGACAGCGGGGATGACAGCCTGCTGTACTGTCCGGGCATATCAAGCAACTATTTCGACACGGGTATTCCCCGTTTCGAGGTATTCGATGACAATTACGATTAAAGCATATAAACATATACAAGATGGAAATCAACTTCAAAGGACCGGTAATGCCGGTTGACCCCTATTCGCAAATGGCGTTTGTGGAGATACTGAACATTCTCCTGACGGCAGGGCACATCGTGGATGTGAACAGGTTCCTGATAAACAGGAATGCCAATCCGCTATTCGGCTCGTTGTCAGGATATTTCAGATGGTCATTCTCCGACAACCACTTTACCCTGTGGCAACGGGTGGAATACAACTCGCCGCTCTGCTTCAGCCGGCGCATATTCAGCATCCATTTCGGGATGCTGGCAAGCCGTGACAGGAAAAGAGACAATACGGTAATGAACTAAAAACATATCAATATGAGTCACCAGGTAATTACAAGAATGGCATACAATGCCAAAACCAAGCAGATAGAAACTTGGCAGCATTCCAACAACGTGTGGCCGACAACAGACCATTTTTATGCATTGGATGTGAAAACAGACGAACAGATGTTTGAATTCATAACATTGATAGCAAACGGATTGTGGCAAGGGCGCAAATGGCGTAAAGCATTCAAGACACTTTTTGAAGAATATCCGGAATTGGTCAGGTCCTCATACGAGCACGAGCTTAGAGGCCAACCTTGGAAGGCATACTGTGCCATTTGCAAAAAATATGAGGAACTTGCCCAAAGCAAATGCAATGAAATAGTTGCGCGATTCAGGCAACTTACCGGGATTGTCTGACCCAAACAGATGCAAAATATATGGAAGAGATAAAGATTTCAAACAGACAAATCGCGCTGATGGCTTTCGACCGGTTGCGCAAGGAAGACAAGACAGATTCCGCATTGAAACTCGCACGGTGTATGCTGCATGGCACAAGCATATCTCTTGGCATAGGTGATATCGACTGGGAGATAGACAGGGCAATACAGCAGTGCGGAGGAGTGCCAAGAACAGGATACAGATACACGGCTTATTTCCACTTCAACCGGAATACGGAAATGGCAAAGGAAATATATGACAAGATCGTGAAGGAACTGTATGGTTAGGAAACAACACGGAGGCGGCTTGAAGGCCGCTTCCGTCATTTATAACGGTATGTACGGGAAAAGGAATCCTGCCGTACACAGGTAACAGAAATGGATGAACAGAAAACATTGACATTGGATTTCATCAAATCCCTGATGGAACCGGCCTATACACTAATATGGACGGACTACAATGACAATCTTGACAACCATTGCGGACTGATTCAAAAATGCCTTGACAGCAAGAGCCGCGAACATTTGTGGGAAAAGGCAGACGAGTGGTACAGCGATGCCGAATGGGAAGCTGTCCGTGAGATTATTGCGAAACTGAAAGAGGAATGTACCGTATTCCATGACTTTGACGGGGAAGCGGTCGATGACTTCTTCGATGAATACGAAGATGAAATCCGTGACGAGATTTACAGCCGCAACGATTCGGACGTGGTGAAGGAATTGGTAAGGCATACGGACGACATCCCCATCCGGGTGGAGATGCTTTCCAACTATGACTGCATCAACTCCAACTGGTTTGAATCGCAAGGCGGTTACAGGTACGAGGAATCCTACTTCGGGGACATGGTGGACAGCCTGAACCTCAATCCGGCGAGGGTAAAGAAAATTCTGACAGAACACGGCTACAGGGCTTACGGGCGTTTCCCGAACCGTAAGAACCGGAACGGCAAGGAGCAGGTTTCCTACGAACAATTCTACGAGGAACTTATCAATTCCTGCTGCGGGGCGAACCTGCTGACTTACATCGGCAGGGTAAGCCTGAAAGAGCTGTATGAAGCCGACTTTTCATTGAAAGAGGTCATTATCCCCAAAGGCAACTGTTGCGGACTTTTCAGTTCGACGTATGGTGGTGGAAGCCTGCTTGAAATGGAACTGAAACGGGACGTAAAGCTGAAATTGGAAGTCAAGGACTATCATGGTTTCCGCTTCCGGCTGGATGACGAACGTTCCAAATATGACTGTTCGGTCCGGCATGTATATGGGGTGGACGACTCCTTTTTCGGGGATGCGGTTCGCATTGTATCCTGATAAAATCAACTAATCAACAATCAAATCATAGAAGATTATGGAAAAATATGATGTAAAAGTAAGGTACATCTTCGAGGGTACTTACACAGTGGTGGCGGAAGACCGTGAAGAAGCGGAAAGCATGGTGGCGGAAGACTGCGGTCTGGTATTGGGCGGCAACATCCACACAACGCGGGATGACGATGAAGTGACGGACTGGAAGTTCGGTTGTCATCCGGACTTGCAGGTTCTCTCCGTAAGGCAGCGAGGCGGGAAATCCCCCATGTCGGTGTTCGGAGACAGGATCGAAGAACTGCGAAAAGACATCATCGAAGCGATACGGCAGTTGCTCCATGACCATGCCATGAACGCGATACGGTTTCCGGAAGAGGATTATGACCCGGTCTGGGTGATATGGTTTGGCAAGAACGGAGACCCCTACGAATGCAGGGTGACAGGACTCCGGGTAACGGACAGCAGCCTGACCGTCCTTGCCGAAGAGAAAGAAAGCGGTGATGAAGTGGAATGTTACAGCCCGTTCGAACTCGGAGCCAGCAACATCGACTGGCTTTCCGGAATGTATGAGGCTGTATGGCAGCAACTGGAAGAGAGCAAAAAAGTAGAACCACAAGCTGAAGAACAATGAAATATCAAGCGGAAAATGCAGTCTCCAGCTTCTTCTACTATATGTGGAACGCCTGGAGCAAGGAAGAATGCAAGGCCGTATTTGGAGATATGTACCGGCACTTCTGGGATAAATGGTCCGCATTGGCGGACAAGTCCATATTCGGCGCGGCGGAACGGTTCTTTGCCGAGTTATCGGAAAACAACCAGAAACTACTCGTGGAACGTGCCGTTACACTCTATGACGGCAGGGCTTTCAGAAAAGAGCCGGACGATTCCGACATCCTTGTCTGTAAAGAATGCGGTTCACGGCAGTTGGAAATCCAAGCATGGATAAACGCCAATACGGATGAACGTATCAGATATGTGCATGATGACAATAACGGGCTGTGGTGCGATGGGAAATGGTGCGAAGAATGTGGCGTTCAGGTCTTTTTCTGTACTAAGGCGGAGTTCACACAAAAGATGCAGGGCTGGTGGGAGTCGTGCGGTTTTGAAACAAAGGAACAAATCACAGGGTTGAAAGTCTGTGACTCTCCGCCTTCAGAAAATACGCAGACATTCATTGATGCGGCAGACCAATGGTGGAACAGCCGGGACTACGAACATAAACGGGAAATTTACAACAGGTATAATTCTAAAAACGAATAATATGCAGATTAACATCATTGAACAGATTAGCAACTCATGCAGTTGCAGCCATATGGAAGCGCAGGAATACTTGGATTCTGAAATCCGGTACCTGCGCGAGTTGCAGGAGGCGGACGACCTGAGGGAAGATGACATCGAAATGGCGTGCAGCAACCTCGGGCTTGACCTTGACAACCAGGAATATTTTATCAACCGCCTCGCAGGGGCATAAATACCTATAGCTATGGCTTATTTTCATAACATACATTCATTGGCGGACCTGAAGAAGGAATACCGCCGTCTGGCATTGCAGCACCACCCGGACAAGGGTGGTGACACTGCCATCATGCAACAGGTGAACACCGAGTTTGAAAGGCTCTTTGAAGTCTGGAAAGACAAACCGGATGTCTCTGCCGCATCAACCGGGTATGAACATGACTATCCGGGTGCCACGGCAAAGGAATATACCGAGTACGTGTATAATGAATACCGTTGGAAAGGTCGCAACTACAAAGGGCAACATGCCCCTGAAATCGTAGAACTTGTGAGAACCTGGCTAAAGGAAACCTATCCGAGATATAAGTTCTCCGTCAGACGGGAGAACTACAATTCCATTTACATCAAACTAATGAGTGCGGACTTTGAGGCGTTCACCAGGGAATCCGGCAAAGTACAGGATCATATCAACCACTACAACATAGAGCGGAACCCCGATCTTACAGACCGTGCCAAGGAGGTGATGCTGAATGTCTGTGACTTTGTCATGTCATACAACTTCGATGACAGCGATGCGATGACGGATTATTTCCATACCAATTTCTACCTGACATTGGCTATAGGGAGTTACCGGAAGCCTTACAAGGTGGAACTGCCGAAACTTGACTGCAAGGGAAAGGACAAGCCGGAAGTGTTCAAGCATCCCGAAGGTCCGGCACACAAGGCCATCAGGCAGGCGTTGGGCACAGCCCGTTTCGATTTCATCGAACACAGGAGGCATTCCGGCGAAATGATACTCGGAGAAGACCATTACGGCTCACACGGAGAGCATTATTTCTGGCCGAAGGATTATTCAAGCGCGAAACTGGCTCAGAAACGGATCGACAAATTGGAGAAAGCCGGTATTCGGTGCAAGCTTACCGGATATAACGGCGGTTACATTCGTTTTATCGGCTACACTCCCGAAGCAGAAGCGTTACTGGAGAAGGAACGCCAGGAATACATCACCGCCCATCGGCAATGGCAAACCAAACAGACAGTAATCAATTAAACTTATCAATATGGAACCGAACAATTTGAACGAATGGTGGGGCGGACAGCCCGACGGACTGAAACAGGCATTCTCTCTTTTTCCCGATGGACGGTGGAAAGAGGCGGACCTGTATTTGCGAATCAATATCCGTAACTACTGCCTCCTGAAAAAAGGAGGGCTGCTTCCCGAAGACAAGGACCGCTCGATGCTCAGCGAGATTGTCTGTGAGCTGGCCGATACGGAGCTGTGCCGTGCAAATGGAAAGACACTCGAAGACATGTGCGATACGGACGGGGCTTTTCTGGAAGAGTACCAGGAACTGTTCAACCGGATATACGATGAACTGGAAATGAGAATTACGGATTATATGAACGGACAATCAAAAAAAATGTAACAATGAAAGCAAAAGTGTTCAAGTACAAGTCTGACGGGAATACCGTCGTGGCTTCTTATATGGAACTGGAGCCGTATGCGAAGAATGTATATCTCTCCCTGTCGAGAAAGAACGAATACGGGAATGAAGACGATGACTGTTTCCATGTGGTCTGCCGGATTGAAAACGTTTATTTTTCCAGCGGGCAGTATTCACGCCGGTTTCTCAAGGGAGAAGGTTGCAGAGAGGAAGCCGCCACCTATTGCAGGAACTGGATTGCGGATACGCTTCAAAGTGCGGAAAGAGGAGCCTTCGTCAATTTGATCTCCGTCCGCGTGTTCGAGGCTCTCGGACTTGACACCACTTCCCTGGTGCAAGCCCGTGAGGAGTATAAAAGAATACAGGAGCAGAAACGCAGGGAGCAGAAGGAGAAAGAGGCGAAAGAGCGCAGAGTGCAGGAAGAGCAACATCAGTGGCTGCTCAATGAACAGAAACGGAAATTCCTGGACGGGGAACGGATCACGGGAGAAATGTTCCTTGAAATCACCGGAAGGGACGGTTTTGACATCCATATCAGAACCAAAGGGACATTCAACAGGCATGTGAGGGGCATTGACAGGAACGGCACCGTCAGTTTCCGGAAAATCAAGGGCTGCCGGACTCCGGACTTTACCGGATGCCATAAGGCCGTGTCCGCCTATCTGGCGTTCATTACAGAAAAAGAGGGCAAATAATTAAATCCGGGGCGGTAACGGTCTGCTCCATGCAGCTGTTACCGCTACCGGCTTCCGGCCTCACAATTCACGGTTCAGCGCCATTGCCAGCGGAAACATCAACCGGTTATAGGCTTTAAGCTTTTGCAAATTCAGCACATATCCGGCATAGGGATTGGTCAGATCGGTATAGAAGAATACATCGGTAAATCCTGCGTGTTCCTCCACGACTTCACCCTCCAACGGAATCTCCTCCACATTGAACCGCTCCAGAGGCAGTTCTTCCAGACGGGTCTGTTCCGCATTTCCCAACACATTGAGGTTACGGTTAAACAGCACGAATCCTTTCTTCCTGTAATCCACACGCATACCGTACGGACGCTCCACAAGGAAAGCATCCGCCGCTTTCTTTATATAGTTTTCCATAAAACTGAAATTAGAATTGCAAAAATACATCTTTTGTCCGGCAATGGCGAACAAATCAGGAAGAGAATCGCCACAGACCATGCAAAGCACACTACCGTGTATTTTATTTCCCACCCTGCAAAGGTAGTCCCGTGTCCGGTGTACCCTGTCAAGGTCAGGCCCCTTGCGGGGTTGGCTGAAAGAAAATCATCCTCGCCTGACGGCTGCGGTATTTTCTTTCGCCAAACCTTGCGGGTACTGCCACGGGACAGTCAGGCAGGTGAGAAATAAAAATACCGGCTCCCGGAGCCGGACATGTTTAACAGATAAAATACAATGAATCATGAAAATCCTGAATCAAGAACATTTCGAGAATGTTAAGCGTTATGCCGAATCCATCGGTGACACCTCACTCCGGAAATGCCTGGAACGGTTGAAGAGCTGGGAAGAAAATCCTGACTGTCCCAGCGAAATCTCACTCTACTATGACCATGCCCCGTACTCGTTCGGCTTCACCCAATGCTATCCCGATGGAAGGACGGGCATCGTGGGCGGCCTGCTCTATCACGGAATACCGGACCGTTCTTTCGCCGTGACACTACAGCCGTTCCATGGATGGCAGATACACACCTGATGAGAGGCAAACGACAATATTAACTTTATAAAATTCAATTCAATATGGAAACGACATTGGCAGTAATGGAAAGACAACAGCAGTTTGACTTCCAGAAAAACGGAATTGAAGTGATGAACTTCGAGACACTTCAACGCACCTATAAAGAAAATGACATCTACAACAATCCGGTGCAGGGCATCTACCATTACCAGGTCATCCGGCGCATGATGGACATCTGCGAGAAATACAATCTCGATTATGAGGTGGAAGAAATCTTCGCTGCCCAGAACAGAAACAAGACACAGCCGGGAGTGAGCATCCTCCCGCAGGTAGAACAGACACATGGCGAAAAAGCCGTGGAAGCCCATATCCTGCGCCGTATTTTCGCTACTATCCGGATCAGGGATTGGGAGACAGACGAGCTGACAACCACACTGGTCGTCGCCTACCACCAGGACGGCATACAGGCAGCCATAGGCCCCTGCGTGAAGATATGCCATAACCAGTGCATCCTCTCACCGCAGCGGAGCATCTGCAATTACGGGAAAAAGAAGGTGACAACCGATGAGCTCTTCGAAACCGTGGACGGCTGGCTGGCCAATTTCGAGGTGAACATGAACGAGGACATTGCAAGGATTCAGCGGTTGAAACGCCGGATTATCCCGATGGAGGAAATCTACCTGTACATCGGCCTGCTGACAGCCTTGCGCGTTTCCCATGACAGTTCGGACAGAAACCTGTCATCCACTGTGGAAACCTACCCGTTGAACCAGAGCCAGATTTCCGTCTTCACGGAAGAGGTGCTGAAACTGGCCATGAGCAAAGGACAGATTACCGCATGGGACCTGTACAATGTGGCCACTGAAATATATAAGCCCGGGAAAACAGATTTCCCGGCCCTCATTCCGCAGAACGGAGCCATGGCGGAACTGCTGCTTTCCCGTCTCTCTGAAGAGGTGGAAGTACAGGATGCCGTTCCGATAAACTGACATGCAAGCTTCTCAAGCCAAAGAAATAAGGGAGAACCTGACAGTGATAACAACTGAAAGATTCTCCCTTTTTCATTTACTCTTCAAAAAGCAGCATGAATTCCACCTTCCTTCTCCGTTCGATGCTCGGAACCACTTTTCCTTTATAGCACCTGAAAGAGACATATTCCTTGTAAATATTGCGGTCTCCCGACTCCAGCTTCTTTAACAGACGGCTTTTCGGTCTTTTTCCATATCCTTTTAATCTGTAGGGTCCCACATTATATGAAAGGACTGCTGCCAATAAAGAATCACGCCCCAGATAACTGAACATGCGGCACAGCTTACGGAGGTCTTCCCTCAGAATGGAGTCTCCCTGCGCTTTGGAGATGCTGTTGGTAAACCTCTCCCCGGGAAGAACCTTGTGACCCCACCCGACATAAGGCCAATGCTTTTTCTCTCCATGCCAGCCCTCGAATCGCTTGACACACTCGACCGCAAGACTGAACCTGTCCGGACTTGCCTTTACCGGATTCTCCGCCCTTGAAGGCATACCCGGAAAAAAGACCGTGGCGGAAAGTACCGCAAACCATATTGCTTTTAACTTCATCATAGGCAGGACCGGCTTAGTGTCCGACAATTGTGACCGGCAATTCCTTACTATCCGCAGTCACGACGGAATCCTCGTCCTCCGTCTCGTTGTTGAAGTCAAAAGTCAATTGGTAAAGCTGTGCCGGTTCGCTGTTGTCCTCAAAATAGATGTCAATTGTCTGCTGATCTTCGCATTCAGAAGTGTAGTATAACCTGAACACCTCCCTGTCAAGGGGATAGCGGTCATTGGGCAGCAGCACCATCCCGTCATCCATGCGGAGCGTACCCTTGCCGTCCGGCTGGAAATAGCGGATGGTGTAGCGGGCATCGGAAAAATGTCCTTCACGTTTGAGTTCACAGCGTATTTCCACCGTCTCGCCTTTTATTATACGTGTGGGAACAGGCATGTTCTCCACCTTGAACGGATAAGACTGCTGTACTTCCATTTCATCAGAACAGGCGGACAACAGCAAAACCGCCAGACCCAGGAACAGGACTGCCACCATTCCGGCCAATCCTCTTTTTTTATTCATTGCATTCATATTCTATCAGATTTTAATACGTTATACTTTATTCGACACTTACAGGAACTTATGTTGCAGGTATTCATTCAGGTCCTTGTAGCCTTTATACAAAGAGGAACAATCCACCAGTTTATCCGCATAGCGTTTGCGGAGTGCCTCCAGCGTGCGCCGTCCGGCTTCATCCCGATCCAGATAACAGTTGACCCTCTCGTACCTGTCAAGAATAGGGAACGAGCGTTCCAGCAATGACACCGAGTTCAACACAAGATAGTCGTCTCCATATCCCAGACCGAGTTCCAGCCACGAAAGGCAGTCGATAAACCCCTCGAAGAGGTTGCATGTGTCCGAACCGTTATCCATCAGTGAAATGTCCTTAGGTGACAGGCTGGCCTTGAAAAACCGGTTGCGCAACTCGTATCCGTCGCTGACATTCCTGAATCCGATGGCGAAATACCGTTTCCCGTGCAAGGTATATCTGACTTCCCGACAGTTCGGTACAGCCACATCGCTGCTAATGCCGCGTTCCGCCAGATATCGGAGCAGGACTCTGTTGTATAGAGGCCCGAAGCGTACATCCGTGAAACTCTCCTTCTTGAGGAGATCCTCCCTGTCATTCTCATCAGTGCGGGAAACGGTCTTGTGCTCGGGGGCGAGGCCGCCCCATGTCTCTGTGATGAACCTGGCCTGCGCCTTGAAATCCCCGCTGCCGATAAACTCCCCGGCAAGATTGAATATGTCACCTCCCTGCCCGGTGCCGAAGTCATGCCAGATTTCCTTTCGTACATTCACCTGGAACGAGGCGGTGCGTTCCTCCCGGTACGGGGCCAGATACCAGTATTCGTCACCCCGTCTTCTTGCCGGTTCATATCCCATCCTTGCCAGAAAAGCGGCGATAGGGATAGCTTTTATCTCTTCTATAGTCATAGATGTACAGTTTTAATGGATAATGAATTTGATTCCCAATCCGAATTGGGTTGTAAACAGATCCAGGGAACTTCCCCACAAGGCACGTTCCCGGATATTGGCAAGCAGGACAATGCGGTCTGTCAGGTAAGTCTCAAGTTCCAGGGTTATCGCACCGCCATAGACAAACGCATCCTTGGCGAGCAGCGTTGAACCGTCATACAGCATCCTGTCTCCCCAATTCACGGTTTCATAGCCGGCCAGTGCGGAACCGCCGATGGAGAGAAAGACCGTCCTGGTCGGGTCCGACAGGAATTTCAGGTAATAGCCGCCTTCTGCCGTGAACTGTGCGCAGGGCACATTCACGTTCCGGTACCCGTAATTCTTCATCAGATACTCGGCACCTATGACCCAACGGTCGGCTCTTTTGGTATATCCTGAAACGGCAAATCCGGCATAATGATTCAAGGGGGATTTCGAGCCGTTCGCAAATCCTCCGCGCAGTTCCACGCCCTTCATCCCGGGCAGATACCGCTGGGCATGTGCCCGCCCCGGGAACAGGGCAAGCGACACGGCTGTAACGAATAGGAACAGATACTTCTTCATGGCTACTTCACTTTAAGTTCGTTTATAACTCTGGCTCTCACGATATCTTCACTTTCCACGGTGAAGGTCTGGTGCCTTCCACCGCTTTTCTCGTGCATTTCCACCACCAGCACCTTGTCCGAGGGAATGGTGAATTTGTCCAGGACGAAAACGGTGCGCCCGTCCTTTTTCCCTGCGACAGTTGTTACATAGTCGTAAGCACGCAAAGGAAATATCACCTGTTCCTGGATGGCGGTACGTTTCATCACCTTCTTGTCCACAATCTTGAATGTCACGAAATCCACTTCATAAGGTACGTTGGACCGGTTCCTGATTTGTGTATGAAAGTACAGCAGCCCGTTATGGGTGTAAAGACCGCGCAGCAGGTACTGGATGCCGAACGCCTTGCTCCCGATATGCTTGATGTGCCGTCTGTTGTCCTTGTGGATGGACTTCGAGATGAGATATACCAGTTTCGGAGACTCGCTGCCGAGTTCCTTCAGGTAAATGTCAAGGGCGTTGTTGGGACGGTTCACTTCGCTTCCGTCATGGATGAAATCCTTCATCTCGATGTTCAGCAACAACGGTTCTTCCGCATACTTTACATTGAATGTATAGAAACTTCCGCTTTCGGTTATCACGGACATGTTGGTCTCCTCACGGAAATTCTTTACGGTAGCCTTTACACGGATGACATTTTCCGCACCGTCCGCCTTGCCTGCAATGAGGTTCGGCGATCCGAGGTCCACATAACGCACCGAAGACGGGAAGATGATATGCGTGGTCTTGTCGTAAGTCACTTCCAGACCGTACGGCGGTATCATCCGGTCGAAAGTGAGTTTTCGGGTCAGCCCGTGATAGAGGTCCCCGTCTTCCTCTTTTTGGGGATACACTTCCTTGACCGGTGTGATTCCTTTGTTTACTACCGCTGTACTGTCGGTTTCAGTCTGGGCAAAGGCACCCATGGTGCCCCATGCAAGGGCAAGCATTACAAATAACTTTTTCATGTTGATTGAATTTTAATGGGTTGTCATTGATTGTCATTCTGATAAAGCATCAGGGTATAGCCGGATTTGAGATGCACCTTCTCTTCACGCATCTTCCGGGAGATGTACTGCGAGACACCCTGTATGGCACCCTTCCCGAGTTCGGAAAGCAGCTGGTCGCCTGCCGACTGGTTGGTGATGGAGATGCTCGTGCCGAGATTCTGCCCCAAATTGGCGGCAACCTCCTTGACGGCGTTTGCTTCCATGGATCCCGGAATGAAGATGCCTTCCTGTCCGTCATTGTCATACACGGCAAGTTTCACGGGGATGATGGTACCGCCATATTCCACCTGAAGGATATTGACGTGAAGCCTTTCTCCCTGTATGCGCCCTTCTCCGATGAGCAAGGAGTTTTTGGGAAGGACATGCTTTCCTACACGCATCGCTTCCAGCAGTCTCATCCTCACACCCTGACCGCTGATTACAGTCTGGTTCCCGTGGATGCAGGCACATATGGTATTCCTCACGTCTTTTTCATTCCTGTGACCAATCGGGGTATGGAATCTTTCCGCCAATGTCCTTCCCGTTAATGACACGGAATCCCGGACCGGTTGCGGCAACGATGAAACCACGGGAGTGGAGACCAGCCCGACGGGAACGGCCTTCATGTTTCCATCCCGTCCGGCTTCTTCATCCTCCGGGCGGCTGTCCATCCTTTTGCCGCCATTACCCGGCATGTACTTGGCTGCGAGCTCGTAGGACTTTTCCAAAAGTGCCACCTGTTCCTCATAACCCGGCTGTGCATTCTGTGCGGCAACCGTCTGCTTCAGTTGTTCCACCTCGGCTTTCAAGGCCTCCTTTTCCGGGTCTTCCTGCGGTGACTCGTAAAAGTTGCCGAGAGTCCTGTTGATGTCATTGTAGGCGGAGACGGATGAAGAGCGGGCTTCATTCCTACTGTCACTTGCACGTGGACTGCCATCCTTGGTATCCGCATCCGATGACAATGCCACGACAGCTCCGGAGTTTTCATCCGCAACACCTGAGAAGTCTCCCAGTGTACGCATTTTTTCCGCCTGTTTGCGCTTTATGTCAGCCTGCTCGTAGGCGGCAATCTTGTCTTCCTCTATGTCGGCTCCTCTCGGGTCAGGCAGTTCGGTATTGAAGCCCGCATTTTTCTCCTCCTTTTGTTTGTCCTCTTCGGACGGTGCGAAAATGAACCACATCGCACCGAGGAAGAGAAGGAACATCCCGGCAAAAACCAGGTATTTCCTGATTTCCAGCCTCTGTTTTAATTTATTAATATCATTACTCATTTTCTTTCTGATTGAATCGGTTAAAAAACTCTTCCATCTCCTGCACCCTTTTATCCGGGAGTGTATCGGCAGGAACGATATCCGGAATGTCCAACGGGGCTATCTCAATGATGTCCCGCTGTACATCTTCCCGCCCGATGTCATAGATGGCGCGGAAAATCAGATAGAAATTTCCGAGAGCAAACAGGACAGCCAGCACGATGACTGTCAACATTCTCTTTTCCGGAGAAAGCCCGGCACACAAACCCCGAAGCTTTTCTGCAACGGTTTCCTTGATTCTTACAAACATTTGTTTCATACATTCAAAATTTTAACGGTCATACACTTTGATATCCCTGTTCTCCACCACACGGAAGGCTTCGAGGATGAAACCGTGCGGATTATTGTCGCTGCGGGTGGAGTTCAGCAGCCTGCCACGTGTGACAAGGCTGCGTTCGGTCACACTCTTCTCCCTAATAATGGAGAGTTTCGCATAGGTCACGACCTCATACGGATAGGTATTGAAATCGCACCTGACACTGTCAATCCCAATCCGCTGGCTCATGTTTCCCGAAATGATCCGGTTGTAATATCCCTGCTCTGCCAAATCCACATAATGGGCATAGGCAGAACGGTCACTGAGGAACATGGCCCGTTGGATATTACCCTCAATCGCACTCTTGTCAGGGGATAACGTAAAGAACAGTTCATGGAACCTCCTGACATGCTCCCTTGCCTCCACCGGACGGTTCTGCTCCAAGTCCTGTGAAAGGGCCAGCATCAACGACTTTCCTTCATCCAGGACATAGATCTTCTCCCGTTGCGCTTCCGCAAAACTGTAAGCCTTCCACACGGAAAAAACCACAAGTAGCGTGCATACACACAGATAGACAATCCCGAACAGACGCAGCTGTCGGAAGCTGGTCTCGATATTCTTCAATGATTTGAATTCCATTCTGTAAATGTTTTATACTGTTATTACTTGATAAGCCTTCCGGCAATGTTTCCCACCGCTGCTCCTGCCGTACCAGCCACCAGGGAACCGGCCTGGGATGCCCTTTGGTTCACATTCTTGAGGTAGTTGCCTGCACCGCCTCCGGCTTGCACAATCCAGTTTGATACGGTCGGTATGGTGAAATACCCGATGATGCCGATAATGAGGAAAGTGATGTAAACCGCGTTTGAACTGTCGGGGATGAAATCCGGATCGGAAAGCCGCTCGATATCCCTCTGTAGCATCAGCACCTGGATTCTCGCCAGCACACTGCTGAACAGGTCGCTGACAGGAAGCCAAAGGTAGATGCTGATATAGCGGACGAACCACTGGCTGAGAGAAGCTTGGAAACCGTCCCAGCAGGAGATGGCGAAAGAAACCGGACCGAGTATCGAAAGCACGATCAGGAAGAATGTCCTCAGCGTGTCGATGACCAGCGCCGCCGCATTGAACAGGAGTTCCAGCAGTTCCCGGAAGAAATTCTGTACGGCCCTTTTCATGTTGTACATCGCGCGGTCCACATACATCCCGCAGGCTTCTATAGCGTCAAACGCACCCAGCTCGTCCAGCCTGTTGTCAAAAGTCTCCTTGTCGACCAGATAGGCTGTCTCGGGATTCCGTTTCATCGCCTCAATCTCCAGCTTGTCCTTCTGTGCCCGGTACTCGTTCATGTCAAAGGTCTGCGACTCCAATATGGTATGGGTCCCTTTCACGACGGGCGAGAGGATGCTGTTCAGCGTACCCAGAACGAGTGTCGGAAAGAACATGATACAAAGCCCCAAAGCGAACGGACGCAAAAGCGGAAAGACATCCACAGGCTCGGCACGTGCCAGAGCCTGCCATACACGATACGCCACATAGAAAAGCGCTCCCAGACCGGCAAGGCCTCTTGCCACACCGGTCATCTTTGAGCAGAGCGGCATCATTTCCACATACAGATTCTGTAAAATCTGATGCAGGTTGTCAAAATCTATAGCCAACAATAACATAATGAAAGCGGATTAGGAATAATTACCAATAACGTTCGTTCGGTGAGCCGTAGAGTGCCATCACGCGGTCTAGGTCGTTCTGTTTCTTGGCGCGCAGGTAGGACACCCCGATGTTCTTGTTGGTGTAAATACTGTACCAGACTGCGGTTTTGCAACATGTCGTTGTAGCAGCGGTCGATGATATCCATCCTTTCCTTGTCGTTCATGGAAAGCCCGTTCTCGTTGACCACCGTCTTCAAATCGTTCAGCAAATGGGCACTTTCTTCCAGCAGTTTGGTGTATCCCAAAGCAATCGCGCTCAGTTCTTCCGGCGTAAAATACGGGTCGCTGAGCATACGCTCGAAGCTGGTGACATAGATGTCCGTGATATCGCCCACCATCAGGATGGTCTGCTGGACTTTGCGGGCATCACGGACAAGGTTCTTGACCTTGCGAAGCCCGTCGTAATACTCCTTGCCCTGCCGGTAGATTTTCACGGTTTCCTGAAAACTATTCGCCATATTGGTGGCAGTGGAGGATGTGTGAACGATGTTCTTGGCAGCATTGATGATTCCCTGCGCCAGATTGCCCGGGTCGCTCACTACCCATTGGGCTTTCGCTGTGAGGCTGACAAGGAAGCAGCCCATGCACAGCATAAGAATTTTCTTTTTCATGATGTTTCTATATTTAATTGTGAATAATTCTGTTAAAAGTCAGATTCCCATTTTCCGCCCTTTGGACGGCGGGTTCCGGAGGATGGTCCGTTGCGCCTGTCTCGGTCGGTTCTCTATTCCGGAATTCTCCCTCTTGCGTCTGATGGAGGCGAAGAGTTCGTCTGCATACGGCCTGCGTCCGGTCATTCTGACGAAACGGGCATCCAGCTCCCGGTAGGCTTTCTCTGCCTGACACGAGCGTTCCGTCGCGGAAACGTTCTTGTCTATGCCGTACTTGGCGAGAAAGTCAGGACTGATTTGCAGGATGTCGTGAACCACATCCGGTGAGGCCGCAATCCGTCCCAAAATCTCCAGTTCTCCATCCAGTCTTTCCAAATAGAAATCCGGCAGACGGACATCCTTGATGCTTTCCGCAGCCTTTTCCGCATTCCTGCACAGACGGCTTTCCAATATCACCCCCTCATCATATGCCGGTTCCGGCCCGGAACGGTTCAGCCTGTCAAGCCTGTCATAATCATCCGCAAGCCCGTACCTGAGTGCCACATACCGTGAAGGTGGCATAAGATGCACGGCCAGGTTGCAGAGTTCCCACATGTCGCTCTCTTTCCGATGGAAGTCCAGAATCCGGACAGATGACCGCACTTCTTGCGGTGACGGACGTTCCTGCTTGCTTTCCGGATTTTCCTTCGAGTAAACATCCTGCATGAATGTGTACATGGCAAGCATTCGGTGGACAGGGACGGCTTCTTCAGGTCTGATATCCATAAGCCGGGAACCGTTCTTCTCCATGAAATAAGTATCTTTCAATGCCTCCATCAGTTCCGACCTGGCCGTTTCCGCCGTTTTTTCCGGTGTCGGGAACAGGTACGAGGCTGACAACAGGCAGGAGACTTGGGTAATCACATCCTCCGACTTCCTGTACCGCCTGACCAGTTCCGTCAGCTTCCGGTACTCTTTTTCCGGACAAGTACCCTTGTCTGTTTCATCACTTCCGTCAACTCCTTGAGGCGCGGCTCGTCCAGATAGCGGCGCTGCTGTTCTTTTATCCATTCTTTCATTTCCATGATTCGTGATTGTTTTTCGGTTTTCATGTGATTCCAATCCCTTTCACCTGGCTTCGCTTGCTATCGGCCAACTGCCTGATGGCAAGCTCTATATTGCCTCCGAGTTTCTCCGTAAGCCGCATCAGCTCAAGTTTTTCGGTCTCTTCTGTGGTGTAGCAGACGTACTCCTCAAGTGAAACCTCCGTAGCATAGACTGCTGACTGTGAGCCTCCGAGACCAATCCACACTTCCTTGTACTTTCGGGAAGGATTGTTTGCCATGTTGATGGAAAGTATCTGCGCCCGCTCCTTGTCGGTCAGACCGAGCAAGGTCTGGATCTCATCGAACTTGTTCATATACTTGCGCTGGTCAAGGAGAATCTTACAGTCACTATTATTAATGATGGTGCCCTTGACAATCGGAGAAGAAATGATGTCCTCCACTTCCTGGGTCACGACCACGGCCTCGCCGAAAAACTTTCGGACGGTCTTGAAAAGGTAGCGGATATAGTTGCTCATATTGGCGGATGCCAATGCCTTGCCGGGTAGGTCAGGGGCATTACTGCCCCTTTCCCCCCTCAGAACCGTACGTGAAAGTTTCCAATCATACGGCTCAAGCGGTGTTAAATTTCTATTCAATAGAAACCAGCTCATAGTTACATCTTTTTAGTTTGAATGACTTTTCTTCTACAACTGTCATGCAGCAGGAAATTTACTTTCTTGCCGTTGACTATTTGTTGGGAAGTTCCCCAAGGATGTTCCTTGTCTATGGGTTTACCACATACGGGACATAAATGGTTCTGTCTTTCCCACATGTACAGCAACGATTTTCTACCGTTGAGCGACTGTAACATCTTGTAAGTCTTGCGCTTTTCAAAATATTCTGTCCATTCGGGGTCAAAGGGATTTGCTTCACCTTTTACCTTGACATATCGGGTAATCTTTGTGTCATACAGCCTTTTCAGTGCAATCCTGTCATCAGTCTTGCCTTTCTTGAAGTTTGCCACGAAGCACCAGTTACGGTTTTTTACCCGTGTAAAGTATCGGTCGGCAATCCAATATTTGCCTTTCTTGGGGTGTCGTCTCTTAGCCCATTGCCATAACTTTTCAAATATCAGGTAGTCAGCTTTTCTGAATGTGTCAGAAGCCACACAATTCTTATAGTAGTTTACCCAGCCTGTTATCACAGGATTCAAGAGCCTTATAAGTGATTCCTGTTTGCTTCCTTTATTGGAATCAATGATTCCCCGGATTTTCTGCATGAATTTCTTCAGGCTCTTTTTGGACGGTTTGATTAGAAGCACTCCTTTGTATTTTCGGATATTGTACCCAAGAAAATCAAATCCGTCATCAATGTGTGTAATCTTTGTTTTCTCTTCCGACAGGGTTAATCCCCTTTCTTTGAGAAAGTCCACTACTAACGGTTTGATTTCTTCCAAAGCTTCCTTGCTTCTACCCGTGATGATAAAATCATCCGCATAGCGTACAAGATGTACTTTGGGATAGTAGGTCGTTTTCCTGTTTACAAATTTCTTGTGATACTTCTCTGCAAGCATAGTTTGCAGTCCGTCCAGTGTCATATTCGCAAGAGTTGGTGAAATGATACCGCCCTGTGGAGTACCCTCTTCCGTAGGGAATAGCTCCTTGTTGAAGACGAAACCGCATTTGAGCCATTTCCGCAGCATCACTTTATCCATAGGGATATTGTTCAGTAGCCATTCATGGCTGATGTGGTCGAAACAACCTTTGATGTCACCCTCCATAATCCATTCGGGAGAAGCTTTCTTTGCAAGGACACAAAAACATTGTTCCCTTGCATCTCCAGTACTTCTCTCTTTACGGAAACCGTAGGAATTACTGTCCGCAGTTGTTTCCGATACTGGTTCCAACGCAAGCAGATACAATGCCTGCATAGCCCTATCTTTCATTGTTGGAATACCTAAAGGGCGTAACTTACCATTGCTCTTTTTGATATTGACCCTCTTTAATGGCTGGGGTTTGTAGCCTCCTCTTTTCAGTTCGCCGATTGCCTTGAATCTGGCTTTGGGAGTTGACCATTTTACCTTGTCAACGCCTGCGGTGTCACTGCCTCTGTTTGATGTAACACGCTTTACGGCTAAAGCCTTAGCGTAAAACGAGTGCGTTAGCACCCACTGCAAAGCTTTTACTCTGCCGTGTTTGCCAGCCTTTTGAGCTTTTACAATACGCGCTTGTAGCTTATTAACCGCCATTTCACACTTGTTCCAGTCTATGCTTTCCCAAGTGTTCCATTTCCGGTCAGTAGATGCACACGATGTTTTAATTTCGTTCATTTGCTTTTCTCCTTTAATAAGTTCTATAAGTTTCTTGTAAAACAACCACCATGCGGAAGTCTGCCCACTTTCGTGTGAGGTGATGTTTCAACCTCTATCCGTCCCGTTACAGAACGGCATTCGCTTTCTCCGCATTCCTCTGCCCGCACTCCATTCGGCTTCACTTACGGTCTGCTTACCTGCTGTTACACAGGAGAAGTACGGGTTTACCATGTTTCTTGTATATGACAAACGAATGGGTTAGAATCCGTCTATCCGCCGGCAGTCGTTATGTCCGTGTAATTCCATGCTGGAGGGAATTATCTGACTGCGTCCCTTTTGGGTTAGAGCCCAGTATCATTAGCGGCTCATTCGAAGTTACGACGTTTATCAACGGTTCACATTACATTATTCATACCATTCAGCCTAGCTCCCATGCCATTCGATACTAACGGCAGTTGTCATCCCCTCGCGGTTCAGACTTCTCCTTTAGGAAGGGCTACGTTGTTGGTTCTGTTGACGCACGAGTTCATTACTTAATGTCGCACGTTCCCATAGGCTACTGTTGACGGAACAACAGGTTTAATCATTCTATTTCCAACTCGTGGAATTGAACGTCAAACAATCATATACAAAACTTACATGTCACAGCCAGCACTCTTCGATAAGGATTATTTTCCGGATACCTTTCAACTTGCGCATCTTGCTGATAAAAGTCTCCATGATGATGATGGTGACAATCGGAAGTAGCACCTTGTTGTCACGGATATTGTCCAGCTCGAAGACAATAAACCGTTTGCCAAGCAAATCAAGCTGTCTGTCGGAATTCAACAGGAAGTCATACTCGCCACCCTTGTAATAAGGTTCCAACACATTCAGGAATCCCCACACGTCAAAATCCTTCTCACGGGTTCGCTTCTCTTTCAGGATATCCTGATACTCGTCACGGATAAACTCATAGAAGGTATCGAAGGAGGGTTTTATGCTGCTGTCCCTGCGGATTTTCTCCAGAAAGAGATTGACCGCATTGGATAGCGCCACCTCCTCGGCACGTGTCGGCGGCTCGTCGTCACGCTTCCACAGGGTAAGGATAAGCGTCTTGATGGATTCTTTCTTCTCGATGTCGAAAATTCCGTCTTCCACATAGAAAGGATTGAAGGCGATGGGATTATCCTCCTCGTAGGTGAAATAAATCCCGTCCTCGCCGTGTGTCCTCGCGTGGATCAGGTTGCACAGCCCCTGGTAGGAGTTGCCCGTATCCACCAATAGCACGTGTGTCCCTTGCTCGTAATATTGCCTCACCATATGGTTGGTAAAGAAGGACTTGCCCGAGCCGGACGGGCCGAGGATAAATTTGTTCCTGTTCGTGATGGTGCCGTTCTTCATCGGCAGGTCGGAAATGTCCAGATGGACCGGCTTTCCGGTCAGGCGGTCCACCATACGGATGCCGAACGGAGAGAGCGAATCCTTGTAGGAGGTTTCCCCGATGAACAGGCACAGGGCCTGCTCGATAAAGGTGTGGAAACTCTCCTCGGACGGGAAATCTCCGGCATTGCCGGGTATTGCCGCCCAGAAGAGGGTCGGCACATCCACCGTGTTGTGGCGCGGTTTGGCTTCCATCAACGCCAGCTGGCTGCCCACATCGTTCTTGATGCGCTTCAACTTTTCCCGGTCATCGCTCCATGCCATGACATTGCAGTGCGCACGGATGGAGGTCAGCCCCTTGCTGTGTGCCTCGTTCAGGTACTCCTCAATCCATTCGCGGTTGATCTGGTTGGAACGGCTGTAACGGGAAAGCGAGTGCATGTTCCGTGCGGTCTGCTCGAATTTCCTGAGAATTTCAGCCGAATCATCAATGAAGAGATACTGGTTCACCACATGGTTGCAGGTAAGCAGAATGCCTATCGGTGCGGCAAAGGACAGCCGACAGTCGCTCCGGTCTGTCGAGAGCCTTTCATACCGGCAGTCGGTTGACACGTTCGACGGCAGGTCTTCCGGATCGGAAAGCGTATGAAGGCACAGGTAGTTGTCGCCCACCTTCATTTCTCCGGCACCGAGTGACAGATCCTGCAAGCAGGTAGCATCTTCCTGCGACATGGAAAAATACTTCTCGATGATGCCGGCGGAATTGTTGCTCCCGATGATCTCCTCATCCGTCAGGCGGATGATACGTAGCAGGCCGCTGTCGTTTACGATGCGTTCGAATTGTCCGCAGCACTCCATGAACCGGGTGACGGTTTCCTTGTCCTGCATTTCCTTGGGGATAATGAATCCCCTTGTAAGTGCATTGAAACTGCTGGTTGTCCGGCTGTGTTCCTTCGTGGTTTTCGTAAGGAACAGGTAACAGGTATGCTGCAAATACGGCCGCTCGTTGAAATGGCGTTCGAAACTGCGGCTCAGAAAGCTCAGGTCTTCCTTGCAGATATCCGGCTTATATCCCTCTTCGATGAAGAAGTCCTGCTTGTGTACGATGCTGTAGTTCGGCAAGATCTTTACCGCTTTTGCCCAGGTGGAGTGCATGGACTCGTACTCGGCACGTGTCAGCGTGAACAGTTCCGGCAGTTCCACCCGGTATGCCACGGTGATGTCCGCATCCTTGCTGATGATGCAGCCGTTCTCCACGGCCAACAGCGGAAACTTGCTTTCCAGCGTGGCTGTTTTCATTACGTTTTTCATGCTTTTCTGTTTTTAATGGTTGGAGAAAACAACCGGAGGAACTTTCTCCGGCTGATGATGTAGCGGGGATGGCTGCGCAGCGCATGGAGTTTCATAAGGCCCCATTCACCGTATTTCGAATTCATCCTGAAAGTGCCCCAGACCAGCACCGATGCGGAAACGACCCCGAAACCGATGCAGACCCACTGGTTGATACCTGCCATGTACATGACGACGAAGATTACGAACAACGCGAGCAATCCTCCCGCAAAGATGAACAGGTACTGGCTCTTGAGTCCCTTGAACTCCGGGCTGCGCCCAATCCCCTTGTTGACATTGAATTCCGCCATATTACAGGAAGAATGAGCGTAAGATGGTGGCAGCGACAATCAGGAAGATACACGCACCGAACCAGCTGGCGGCAGTCTTTGAGGTGTCCGGGTCGCCTGACGAGTCGAGTAGGTCAGCCCCCTTGCTGGGGCTTTCCCCTCTAAGAACCGTACGTGATACTTTCGCATCATACGGCTCAAGCAACACACGTAAATGATGTTGATATTCATTCAAGTGTCTCATTTCCTACCAATTTTTAGTTTAGACATTTTTGTTTTGCAAGATGTATGGACAAGTTTGTAATCCTTTTTGCCCCCGATGATACTTTCGGTTATGCTCCAAGGTCTCTCCCTGTCTATACGTTCACCACAGAAAGGGCATGTTCTGTTCTGCCTTGTCCAAATCCTCACGAGGCTTTCTCTGCCCTTGAGCGTTTGCTTCATACGATAGGTCTCACGCCATTCGTAGTAGGATTTATCGGCAGGGTCATAGGGATTTGCGTAGTGTCTGACCTTGGCGAACTTTTCATGATGAATGTCAGGAAGATATGCTAATGTGATTTGACGCATCTTCGAGCGTTCCTCCATATCTGCCATAAAACGCCATTTCCGTCCGTTTACGGTCTTGAAATACTTATCCTTAATCCAACCCTTACTCTTGTTTGAATGTCTGCGTCTTGCCCATTGCCATAGTTTTCGATGAATTTCCCAATCCACCCGATGAAATGTCTCTGCGGACGTACCATATTTATAGTAGTTGCCCCAGCCCGTTATAATCGGGTTCAACATTTTGATGAGTGAATGCTGTTTGGCAGTCTTGTTGCTTTCTATCACCTTGCGGATTTTGTCGCAGAAGCGTTTCTTGGCATCGCTTGACGGCTGTGTGAGCAGTGTGTTGTTGGGGAACTTTCGGATATTGAAACCGAGAAAGTCAAATCCCTCATTTATATGTGTGATTTTTGTCTTTTCTTCTGATAGTGTCAATCCACGCTCCGCCATGAAATTGCGCACAAGTGGCAGGATGACCGTTTCAATGGTCTCTCTGTCCTTTGCCGTTACAATGAAATCATCTGCATATCGTACAAGATGTATCTTAGGAACTATTTTTTTGTAGTTCACCTGATATTTTCTGACACAATTTTCCAAAAGCGATTGTAAGCCGTCAAGAACCATGTTTGCGAGGGTCGGTGAAATGATGCCTCCTTGTGGCGTACCCTCTTCCGTGGGGAAAAGTTCACCATTGAATACGAACCCGCATTTGAGCCATTTTCGCAGTATCTCCTTGTCCGTTGGGACATTATTGAGAAGCCACTCGTGGCTGATGTGGTCGAAGCAGCCTTTGATGTCCCCTCGAGTATCCATTCGGGCGCACACGTCCGAGAGAGCAGGATGAAGCATTGCTCTATGGCATCATGAGTGCATCTGTGCTTGCGGAAACCGTATGAGTGGGTGTCACCCGTGGTCTCTGCAATCGGGTCGAGTGCCATGAGATAGAGAGCCTGCATAGCCCTGTCTTTCATTGTCGGTATGCCCAAGGGGCGTAGTTTGCCGTTTTTCTTCTCGATGTTCACCCTGCGTAGTGGTTGCGGTTGGTAACCACGGCGTTTGAGTGAACCGATGGCTTTGGCTTTCGCAAGCGGTGATGACCATACAGCCTTGTCAACGCCTGCGGTGTCTTTACCTTTGTTAGTCGTAACTCGTTTTACCGCCAATGCTTTGGCGTAGAACGAGTGGGTAAGCATCCATTGCAGGGCTTTCACCTTGTTATTTCTGCCTTCCCTTTGAGCCTTTACAATACGTGCTTGCAGCTTTTGGACATACATCTCCGCCCGTGTCCAGTCGATTTCCGACCAGAGTGTGTGGAGGTGTCTATGTCTTCGGGCGCACACGCCAATTTCTTTGCGTTCATTTGCTTTCCTTGCTTTAAAAGTTCTGTAAACTATCTTGTAAAGTGTCACCATAGGCGGAAGTCTGCCCACTTTCGTGTCGGATGATGTTACCTTTACCAACGTGATATTGGCTCAATCCGTATCCTCCCCATTACAGGGAGGCATTCGCTTTTTCCGCTATCCTATACCCACACCCCATGTAGGCTTGCCTTGCGGCTTGCTTACCAGCTCTGATGAACTGGAGAGATACGGGCTTACCGTGTTTTACATAAGTGATAAATAAGCGGGTTAGGTCCTGTCTATTCCACCGGCAGTGCTAATGTCCGTGTGCCCCCAAAGTTCAAGAGGACAGCCGACTGCTTACCTTTTGGTCCGAGCCTGTCAACAGCCTTTGGCTCGTTATACCTTACGATGTTTATCGGACAGTTCACTTTCGTTGACCATACCGCTAAGCCAAGCTCCTCGTGCTGAATGGTGTTATCAGCCGTTGATTTCCCCTCACGGTTCAATCTTCTCCTTTCGGAAAGGCTACCTTGTCGGGACAGCTCCGTACAAAAGGATTACTCCCAATGCACGTGTCCGTAGGCTACTCCAGACGGAACTGGAGGTGTAATCTTGATGTTACACAATCACTTACGCAACTTCACGTCGCACAAACTTGGAATAGACCTTCACGCCTCCGATAAGGCCGATAACGGCACCGATGGCGTAAATCAGCTTGGTGCCGGGATCGAAATACGAAGTGACCATATTGGTAGCTTCCGTAATTCCACCGATACCGTTGCCCTGGGCGGATGCCCCCATTGAAACCAGCAGCGTCATGGCTGCCAAAAAGAATCTTTTTTTCATGTGTCGAAACTTTTAATTAGTGAGACAAAAAATGATTTCGACTGCGAATATATAGTGCTTAATTTATTGATTTACAAACTGTACGATATGTGACACCGTATGACATCACGTTACATCGGCAGGGAATTTTCAATCATTCAAAAAGGGTTTTCCTGGCAATATGAAACAGTAAAAACAGGATAAGGAGAAAGCGGCATTTCATTTCTTCCGGCAAAGGTAGCCCCGTGTCCTGAGAAGCCCGGCAAGGCGGCCCTGCGGGCTGGTTGCCGTGAAATAATCATCCTCACGCTGCGCTTGCGCGTATTTTTTCACGGCAAGCCTTGCGGGATTCCGAACCGGGGCGGAAAAGCCTTCAGGAAATAAAATACCGTTCGGTTTGAATGGATATATGTAAAACAAAAAACAGAAGATAACATGGAAACAAGAAACAATCAGACAGTGGCTTTCACGGGACACCGTAAGGAACGTATTCTGCAAGGGTTCGGAAACGATCCCCGGATACTTGCACAAATCAGGGAAGCTGTGGCTGGAATGGTAATAGAACTGTACGGGCAGGGATACAAGGAATACTACACCGGGATGGCCAGCGGATTTAATATGACTGCTGCGGAGGCGGTCTTGCAGGTCAGGGAGAGATACGAAGGTATCAAGCTCATAGCGGCAGTACCTTTTCGGAAACAGCCCTTGTGGTTTGAAGCGGAAGACCGGCTGTTGTATGCCCGTCTGTTGGAAAGGATGGACCGGGTGGTCATGGTTTCCGAGAATTACCACAAGGGATGTTACCTTCGCAGGGATGAATACATGGTACGTAAGGCGGATGTTATCGTTGCCTATTGGGACCTCGTACCGAAAGGGGGAACATTCTACACGGTAAGCAAGGCGTTGGAATGCGGCAAGCCGGTCATCAACATCCACGAAAGGCTGAGATAGTGGGAACCGGGTTGTGACATTTACATAACTTATGCAAATCCACATGAACCGGGAACAAGCCGGAATGGACAAACAGGATATATTAAGAAACTATAACTTGAATGTCCGGACAAAACCGGTATCTTTGTCTTTATGAATCAATCCGGTAGCCCGGCTTTATGTATCGCGAGGCAGTATCCGATATCCGGAAGCGGCTCCTGATGATGTGTACAGCCCGTATCTTGAATAATAATATTGAAAAAAACTATGAACCATGAATGAAAACTGGCCTGAAATTGTGGAGGATTTGTCACCTTGTCTTAGACCGGGAGCGATAAAAGGAGATTATCTGCGGGATGTAGGGTATTGCCTGAGATATCTCGGATGGAAAAAGACCAACGGGACAATGGTGTTCCGGGACATGTGGCATTCAGGTGGGGATGACTCCGGACATCCCGATATACTGCTCTGTAAAAAAGAGAAGGACGGCACTTGTCTGCCGGTTCTTCCTGTTGTAGTAGAGTTGCCTGACAGTGAACCGTCCGGACGGCTGGCGTTGTCAATGCGGCAGTTAAAGCTTGATATCGGATTATATATAGGAAAAAATATCCGGTTGTATTATCAGACTCCCGGTTGTAAGGATGAACCGGTCTGCGCATTTGTGGCGGACTTTCAGAAAGATGACATGAACGGAAGTGCGATTTGCGACCTGCTTCTTTATGAGAACTTCAGTCCGGAAAAGATGAACGGTTTTGTAATGGATGCCATACATGGGTAATAAGAAAAACTTTATACCGGCACTTGTGCATTAATGCTCCCGCTTCATTCCCCATACCAAAAGCCATTTTTATTCAATGGAAGATAATAAAAATGGCTTTTGATATAAACAGAATTTTAAATTATATCAGAACCCGTTTCCTGCTGCATCTTACGCTCCTTCTTTTTCTCTTTTTGCAGCTTTTTCTTAGCCTCCATTTCCGCCATGATCTGTTTCAGAGGCTTGACCGTTTCCGGTTCCTCACGTTTGAACCGCTTGAAATAGATACTTTCGATAAACTGTGGAAGCGGAGCTTTCCAGACCTCTTGCCTGTGGTTGTCTATCTTGCCGAGCTTGTCGGGATTCAGACCCAATTCACGGGCCATCTGCACCTGCCTGTCTGAAAGGCGGTGACGCTTCTGCGCCACCAGCCATTTTTCTAATATCGCTTTTGTCACTGCCATCGTTCATTTTTTTGCAAAGATAGAGTTTTTGCATTGATTTCTCTTAAATACCTATTTGTCAGCATTATCTTATAGTCCATAATATATAAGTGCCAATATTGGCAGAAATTTAATATGACGATGGAAACAAAAAGAGACAGTTTGGATATATAAATCTCCAAAAACAGGAAAAGGCACACCGATATCACATCGACATGCCTTCTGAAACTATGACAGCAAAGAAGCAATTAAACGAATTCATCTATATCGAATGCTTCTGTCTTATTTTTTGTATTATCCATTTCTGAAATTTGTGAGTCATCACAAAGCATACTATCAATAAGATTTCCTATCTTCTTTTTAATAGCGGCTTCTTTCCGCATAATTCTGATGATTTCTTCTTCAGATAGATAGATGCGTGGGGCACGAATTGCAGGATTTCTTTTTATGCCGAAAGATTCTGCTTCTGACTTCGGCATTGCTTGTTGTTTTTTGTTTTTCACATTCGATCCCATATTTACATGTATTTATTCCAATCAATTCTAATCTGTTCCAAAGACTGTTTTGGCGCCTCTTTTCCATTTGGCATATTTTCCTTAAGCAGTTTTTCCAATTGGCTTTGAGTACTCAATTCGGTTGCAAAGAACCTGAACAGGTCTGTATCCTGAAGTTGGTACAAGGTTTCGGCTGCATTTCGGATTTTCTTTCTGTCATCCGTCCCCGAAATAAGTACATCAGCGACATTGTTCAATTCTTCAAAAGTCAGTGCCCTTGAAAAATCCGGGTCAGGAACACACCCGTCATTTGACATAAGTTCCCGTTTTTCCGATTCTGTCAGTCCCTTTTGTGAAGAGAAACCATCTATCACATCATCCGGATCTATATCCTCATCTTCCTCTATAGGCTCTTTCTTCATAGGTTCAGAACGTGTGGGAGTTTTTCTCGCCACGTCCGGGTCTTCAAGATAGACTATTTTTGTCTTTCCGATAACTTCATTGTACTCGTCCAGTGGATTCGGCTGCGTTTCGGTTTTCTCTTCATGCCCGACTTTAAGGATATCCTTCTCCGCTTGTGCGATCCACGCTTCAGCCTTGTCCAGTCTTGCCCTATACCGGGCTTTCCTTGCTTTTTCCGCCATCCGCTTTTTGCGTGATTTCCATAACCGGATACGTGCAATACGCATATGACGAAGCTGACTATCCCAAAAATTATAAACTTTCGGACTGAAAATGAACATCCATACCTTATATAATATGTAGGTTGCCGACAGGGCTTTTACTGAAAAATAAATTAATGTTGTTTCCATGACTATTGAATTTTAGGGGGTGAAAAACGGTCTTTATACATTCGGGTGATTTCCTCGATGTTGAGTTCTATATGCTCGGCGATGATGTTACTGATATAGCTCGCAATACTTACTTCGGGAGCTATCACATGGAGATAATTCTTTATCTCGTCGTACAGCTTGCGGTTCAGGTATACCTGGATGCGTCCGGGCATGGGGGTATTCACCAGATACTTCTGACGAAAGTTACTGTCACATTCGGGCATATTGCAAGGTTTGGGATTTTTCCGGGCAGTTTCTTTTTCCGTATCCTGCCTTTCATTGTTTTCCTCTTCCGGAACCTCAACCACTATGATATCCTCGTTCTCGATGGCATCAGGAATGTCACCGACCATATACCCCCTGATTTTTTCTTCATTCACTTTTACAATTTTCTTTGCCATATCTCAATTACAGGTTAAATTTTACAATCAGTTCGTTTGCCAGTTCCTGCAATCCGCTGCCTTTAAGCTGTCCTGCCGGCGGTGGAAGGAGCGAGCAGCGGAAATAGGTACGGGTCCGGGATGAGAGTTCCTTGTCATAGCGACAGAGATCGGGAATCATTGAATCCAGAATTTTCAACCCCTGTTTCTTCATCAGTGCCATATAATTGTCAAGCACTTCGGTATTGCTTCTTTTCTTTACCTTGGTCCAGAACAGGAACACGTCTTTCAAGGGAATGTTCTTCCGGTTTTCCGCACATTTCATAACACTTTTGGCAAAGACAAAACTGCTGTCCATAACGAAATTGTCAGCGGCAATGGGGGTCAATACATAATCCACATTGAAAATGGTCTGCAAAACGCCGGATATGTCCATAGACCCCGGCAAATCTATGAAAACGATATCAAAATCTGCTTTTGCCGCCAACTCTCCGGCCACCTGGCGTGCATTCTCCGGCTTTGCCTGCCTGATAGGATAAATCCTGCATCCCCTGAGCCTCTGTTCCTCCAGCAACACCATGTACTTCTTGTTTATCTCCACCATCTCCATGTCCCGTTCCCTCAGATTGAACAGGCTGCGCTGGGTGGCGTCACAATCAACGATAGCCACATTCTTGCCCATCGAATAATTCAGGAGACTGGCAAGTGTTACCAACATTGTACTTTTGCCGACCCCACCTTTCTGGTTGCTGACCGCAACGAATAACGGATTCTTCTTCATAACTGAACTTTTTTAATGGTTTATTACACTATTGTTTTACTTGTCTGTTGTTTGCTTTGTGACAAGGTTTGTTAGTGATATGGTTGCTTTGTGCTCACCAACCGGCAAACCGACCAACCGATAGTTATCTGCCCTAACAAAGCAAGTAAACAATCACTGCCCACCTGTTGCAACAAGTGTTTTCGCTAACCGACAATACAACGGACAGTCACTTGATTATTGGTTTGTTTTACCGTTCACGCTGCAAATAAAAGGGTATTTTTTCATACCTGCACTATGTTTTAAGGGAGGTGACGACCTGTGTCATCATTTGTCATCACGTTACATATAACCCGCTATTTTACAATAGGATAAACCGCCATAACTTTGCACCGACAACGGAACGGATACCGCTGCGGAGGTTTCCCGAAGCCGAAGAATGAGGCTGAAGGTCAAAACTTAATTTGACGAAGGAAAATTCATGTTCAAGCGAACATAGCAAGTTGTGTTTTGAGGCACCCGAAATAAATTCGGGCACTCAAAACAACTTGCCGCTCGCCCGACGGCTCGGGAGGGATTCACTCCAAAGTCGTGAATCCGGGACGGAAAATCAGAAACAGGAAACATCAATGCGTATGGAAGAAAACAGAAAGAAAAAATCGACAAAAGGTGTGGGGCGGAAGCCAAAATCCGACCCTGCCGTGCACCGTTATGTCGTACGGTTGAACTCGGAAGAGAACGGGCGTTTCAACATCCAGTTCCAGAAATCCGGATTGAAAGAACATTCAAAATTTATCAAGGCGATGCTTTTCGGACACGAAATCAAGGTGGTTAAAATCGACAAGGCAACGATGGACTACTACATCCGCCTGACCAATTTCTACCACCAGTTCCAGGGTATCGGCAACAATTACAACCAGACGGTCAAGGCGGTCAAGACCAATTTCGGGGAAAAACGGGCATATGCCCTGCTCCGAAATCTAGAAAAGGCGACCATAGACCTGGTAGTGCTGAGCAAGCGGATTATTATGCTTACCCACGAGTTTGAAGAAGCCTACCTTATCAAAAGGAAAAGGGAGGAAGGATGATATGGTGGCGAAAATCAACAGAGGCGTTTCCCTTTACGGGGCAATCGTCTATAACCAGCAGAAAGTGGATGATGCCACGGCACGTATCATTTACGGGAACCGCATGATTACCGATGTCACGGGCAATCCTGAACAGGTCATGCGGCAGACGATATGGGCGTTCGAGAATTACCTGCTTGCCAACAAGAACACGGAGAAGCCCGTACTGCACATCTCGTTAAACCCCTCATTGGATGACCGGCTGACAGACAGCCAATTTGCCGACCTCGCCAAAGAGTATATGCAGAAGATGGGATATGGCGACCAGCCCTACATCGTATATGTACACGAGGACATCGGCCGCAGGCACATCCATATCGTATCCACTTGCGTGAACGAGAAAGGGGAAAAGATTGACGATGCCTACGAGTGGAACCGCTCGATGAAAGCCTGCCGGGAACTGGAACGGAAGTTCGGCCTGAAACAGGTGGAAGACAAGCGGAAGGAACTGCTGGAACCGTATCTCAAAAAAGCGGACTACCAAAGCGGTGACGTGAAGAAACAGGTATCCAATATCGTCAAGAGCGTATTCGGTACCTACCGTTACCAGTCTTTCGGAGAATACAGCGCGTTGCTTTCCTGTTTCAATATCGAGGCGAAGCAAGTGAAAGGCGAATTTGGTGAAGTACCCTATAACGGTATCGTCTATATCATGACAGATGATACGGGAAAACCGGTATGCACACCCATCAAGTCTTCCCTTATCGGTAAACGCTACGGTTACGAAGGGTTGGAAAAACGTATCGGTTACAACGCCCGCGAGTATAAAGCAAAAAAATGGCAACCGAAGATACGGAACGAGATTGCCCTTGCCATGCACGGCTGCCGTGGCAACAGAGAGGAATTTGTCCGTCTGCTTGCCAACAAAGGCATAGACGCGCTGTTCCGTGAAAACGATGAAGGACGCATCTATGGAGCGACCTTCATCGACCACAAGAACCGCGAGGTCTATAACGGCTCCCGACTTGGCAAGGAGTTCTCGGCGAATGCCTTTGAACGGCTCTTCAATAATCCTGACAACATCCCCAATGTGGATGCCCACATGCCGGACATCGGTCTGCAAAGCGGATTCTCCTCCGATATGGAAAGCGCCATCGAACAGGCTTTCGGTATATTCGCCATGGAGCAGAACGGTCCCGACCCACAGGAAGAGGCTCTTGCCCGAAGACTGCAACGTAAAAAGAAGAAGAAACGCCGCTCACGCGGAATTTCCTAATTACCGATTTTTCTAATATTAAAATTAGTTCATTATGCAACAGGAAGATGATTTGAGAGGACTGGCCAAAGTCATGGAATTCATGAGAGCTATCTCCATTGTGTTTATTGTCATTCACGTGTACTGGTTCTGCTACCGGTCATTTGTGGATATGGGTATAAATATAGGTGTGGTCGACAGGATACTGCTCAATTTCCAACGGACGGCAGGACTGTTCAGCAACTTGCTTATAACGAAAGTATTTGCCGTCATATTCCTTGCCCTCTCATGCCTGGGTACCCAAGGAGTGAAAAATCAGGAGATGACATGGGGCAGGATATACGCCGCTTTCCTTTCGGGATTGGTGCTGTTTTTCATGAACTGGTGGATGCTTGACCTGCCATTCAGCCCGACGGCCAACGCTGTCATATATACGGTAACACTTACCGCAGGATATATCCTTCTCTTGATGTCGGGTATGTGGATCAGTCGTATGCTGAAACACAACCTTATGGAAGATGTCTTCAATACTGCCAACGAGAGTTTCATACAGGAAACAAGGCTTATGGAGAACGAGTATTCCGTCAACTTGCCCACGAAGTTTGTCTATCAGGGCAAGGAATGGGACGGATGGATCAACGTTGTAAACGTTTTTCGTGCGTCCATCGTACTGGGAACGCCCGGTTCGGGGAAAAGCTATGCAGTGGTAAACAATTACATAAAACAGCAGATTGAGAAATCCTTTGCCATGTATATTTATGATTACAAATTTCCGGATTTGTCCGAAATTGCATACAACCATTTGCTTAAGCACAAGGAGCATTACAAGGTAAGACCGGAGTTCTATGTCATTAATTTTGACGATCCGAGGCGCAGCCACCGCTGTAATCCTATCAATCCCAAGTTCATGGCGGATATTTCCGATGCTTATGAAAGTGCCTACACGATAATGCTCAATTTGAACAAGACCTGGATACAGAAGCAGGGTGATTTTTTCGTGGAATCACCGATTATCCTGCTCGCGGCAATCATCTGGTATCTGCGAATTTACAAGGACGGCAAGTATTGCACCTTCCCTCACACGATAGAATTCCTTAACAAGCCGTATGCTGATATTTTCACGATTCTCACCTCTTACCCGTCCCTCGAAAACTATCTTTCCCCCTTTATGGATGCCTGGCAGGGCGGAGCACAAGATCAGTTGCAGGGCCAGATAGCGAGTGCTAAAATCCCGCTTTCGAGGATGATTTCACCGCAGCTTTATTGGGTCATGACAGGCGATGACTTCACGTTGGATTTGAATAATCCTGAACATCCGAAAATCCTATGTGTGGGAAATAATCCGGACAGGCAGAATATCTACTCGGCGGCTCTCGGTCTGTATAATTCCCGTATAGTGAAACTGGTAAACAAGAAAGGACAGTTGAAATCCTCCATCATCATAGATGAGCTACCCACGATATATTTTCGGGGTATTGACAATCTGATAGCCACCGCCCGAAGCAACAAGGTGACAGTCTGTCTCGGCTTCCAGGATTTCTCCCAGCTGACCCGTGACTACGGTGAAAAAGAGGCGAAGGTAATCCAAAATACGGTCGGCAATATATTCAGCGGCCAGGTGGTAGGTGAAACCGCAAAGAGCCTTTCCGAGCGGTTCGGTAAAATCCTGCAACAAAGGCAATCCATCTCCATCAACCGGCAGGATACATCCACCTCCATCAACACGCAGTTGGATTCTCTGATACCGGCATCCAAAATAGCCAATCTCTCGCAGGGAACATTCGTGGGCAGCGTGGCGGACAATTTCGGAGAAGAGATAGAACAGAAGATTTTCCATGCGCGGATTATTGTCGACAGTGAAAAAGTGGCGGCGGAAACAAAAGCCTACAAGAAGATACCCGTCATCAACGAGTTCAAGGACGAGGACGGCAACGACATCATGCAGCAACAGATAGACCGCAACTATTCACGCATCAAGGCTGACGTACTGCAGATCATTGAGGAAGAGATGGCAAGGATAGCCAATGATCCGGATCTGAAACACCTGATTCCGCAGAAGAAAGATGATAAAAAAAACGAATAGAACAAGTCCGCTTTTTTATTTCAGCCTGCAAAGGTAGTCCCGTGCCCGCCTGGATTGAGCAAGGCCAAGCCCTTACGGGTTTCCGCAAAAATCTTCCGCGCTCCGCTTGCGGTATTTTTCCGGAAAGCCTTGCACAATCCGGCACGGGACAGTGATGCAGGCAAGAAATAAAATATCGGCTCACGAGCCGGTGAATGTTTAACTGAATAAAAGAAATATGGCTATGGGCAGAACAAGAGTGGTCAATATCCGCAAGGAAACCTGTGACGTGTACATTGGCAGGGCTGGATATGGCAAGGACGGTTATTTCGGGAATCCGTTCAGACTGGAAGCAACGATGGCAAAAGGCAGTACGCTTGGCCGATACAGGAAATACTTTTATCATCGCCTGAGTACGGATAAAGAGTTCCGCAAGCGGATCGGGAATTTGCAGGGCAAGACATTGGGATGTTTCTGCAAACCGGATCCTTGTCATGGGGACATCATTAAAGAATACCTGGACTGGATGGCTGAAAATGCGAATGAAGCAATCGTCATCGGGCAAATCCATTGGAAAGGATGTGTCTATCCCGTCAGGGAAATAGATGCCGGCAACCATATATTCAGGGTGTCAGTGGAGAGCCTGCGGAATGAACTGGCAAACGATATGCGTAACGGTATATATGAGGCAATGGAAGCCAGCGAAGAGATTGACGGTTACTGTACGGATGAAGAGTTGTGTACGCTGTCAGATACCGATTTGTATAAAATGTATTGTTGAACGAATTATAATGACAAATGAATTATGAGGAAAAGAAGCAATTTCACACCGATGAATAGATTTCATGAGATTATCGACCATTACGGTCTGAAACTGATGGAAGTAGGTGTCAATCACCTGAGAATATTCTCCGAAGGACGGAAACTTTTTGATTATTATCCGCTCCGGATGAAACTCTTCGACTACCGGCAATGGCAACAGTTGACTTACCCGTCTCTCCTTAACGGTACGGACAAATGGGAAACGGAACTTGACGGCATCATCCAAAGACTGCTGGTATCACCGCAATAAACTTGAAAGTATGAAGGAAAACAATAATATGCCGCTCGTTTGGAACAACATTCCCGAATGGGCGATTTTTGCATTGGAGTACGGCATTGAAGAAGAATTGTTCCTTACCGATGAAGACAAGAATCTGATAACCCGATTCATCGGTGAAAATTTTCCGAACGGATATACCATGTCGGTGGATTGGGAAGCATACAGAGAGTTTGATGCTTACCCGGCCTTTGGGAAACCATGTAAAACGTATGAAGTGACTTTTATAACAGCATAAACCGATTTGAAATGAAAAAGATAATATTGAGTGAATACAATGCCATCCCGGAAAATTACCGTGGAATCTGGACTGTAGAACGTTGGGACTTGCCGGATTGGGCGGAAATACGAGAAAAACATATCGGCAAGCGCACCATGATGGTCAATGACAATGGCACGTGTCTGTTGGTTGAAGGAATAGGCTTTGAAATTGTGGATGACAGTACATGGAAAAAGCCCGATGAAGTCAGACAGGAAATAGGAGGTCTTTATCTGAAGTTCTACAGTGAGCAAGGATGTGAACCTCATTATGCGGACTGTGTCATCAGATGGTGTGACACACTGGAAACAGTAGAAGTAAGGATCGCTTTGGCTATGGAATCCGACACGGAAAAGGATGACGAGATATTCTTCTACTGCAATAGTCTGGAAGACTTGAAATCATTGACGGACAAAGATGGGGAGGATTTTACTGTTGCCGGATGCCTCGATTTCGGAATATACGAAGAATTGCTACAAACAACTTAAAATTACCGGATATGAAAATCAAATGTCAGGAACACTACGACAAGGTGGCGGAATACGCCAAAAGTATTGGTGACACAACCTTTCAGAATTGCATTGAACGCCTCAAACAATGGGAGAAGAACTCTGGCGGCAGGTATGAAATTGAACTGTATTACGATTTCGCTCCGTATTCATTCGGATTTGCGGAAAGGACACCGGATGGAAGAAACGGCATTGTGGGTGGATTGCTCTACCACGGCAGACCGGATGAGTCTTTTGCCGTAATGATGGAACCATTTCACGGCTGGAGCATACATACATAAAATTTTTATACCACAAGTTAATCTGCAATTGCGTGAAAAACGGTGCAGGTAAAGTCAAAACTCCCTTTCTGATAAAACCACCCCTGTTACAGCTATTTGTAGCAGGGGTAGATTTATATTTTGGGTGCATTATGCACATTGTCCTTACTATTTTTACACACTATTATGCTACATATTATGGTGGATTCATAATAGATTTCCTTCTGTATCTTTAAGGAAATCTATTATATTAATGATTGATATGCCATCTGTATTCACATGAGAAGGGGTCAAACCTCCCACAATGACTATTTTAGGAAATCCATCTTTGATATGACGAAGGGAATTGGTTTCCTGGTCGATTTTTTCTTGAGTGGGCATATCAAGTGCAGACTGTATGTACACACGTTTATCCCCACTATTGCAAATGAAATCAACTTCCAGTAGTTTTCGCATTTTCTTTCCATCATCATTTGTTATTCTCACTTCCACTTGCCCTACATCAATCGAATACCCTCTGATACGCAGTTCGTTATATATGATATTTTCCATAAGATGTCCCCCATCAATTTGACGGTAATTCAGACGGGCATTACGTAGTCCTACATCTTCAAAATAATATTTTGAAGGCGTGTTGATGTAATGCTTTCCTTTGATGTCATATCGAATGGCTTTTTCCAACATAAAGGCATCTTGTAACATTCCAAGATAACTCTGTATGGTTGTATCTGAAATACTATGACCTTTTACGGACTTGAATGTATTTTCAAGGTTTGTCGGATTGGTCAAGCAGCCTATGTTGGAAGCAATAATATCTATAAGTTCACTCAAATCATCATCGTTCCTAATATTGTAACGCTCTTTTATATCGCGTATATAAGTTCCTTGAAACAAGGATTTTAGATAATTTTCTTTTTCTGTTTTCTTTGAAAAAGATACGACTTGTGGCATTCCTCCATAAATCATATAATCCTGTAGGGCAGAAAGTTCATTTGTGTACTGTCCTGCCTTGAGAAATTCCGAAAAACTCAGTGGATGGACTCTGATTTCATACCCTCGACCACGAAATTCTGTTTTTACATCACTGGACAACATTCGGCTATTGCTTCCTGTCACATATACGTCTGTATTTTTAATTTTCAGATAGCTGTTGAGTACATCTTCAAACTCAGGAACAAGTTGTATTTCATCCAATAGTATGTAATACATATCGTTATCTGTGATATGTCCATCGATGTGATCCAATAATCTGTCCGGCTCTCTGAGGTGTTTATTACGTCGGTCTTCCAAATCAACTTGAATAATGTGCTCTTCATTCACACCGTTTTCAAGTAATGATTGTTTGAATAATTCAAATAGAAGATAAGATTTTCCACAACGGCGTACACCGGTAATAATCTTAATCATTCCGTTGTGCATCACACTTCTTAGCTCTTGCAAATATTTATCCCTTGGTATAATCATGTTGCAAAAGTAGTGAAAATTATCAGTATTACGGTTATTTTATTGGAGAAAAATGGGTAAAAGACCAATTTTCTCCAATAGAAGGCGGATATAAGCGAATCCATGTTCATTATTTGCTCGCATTCATTAAAAATGAACATCTATAGATGAGTGAACAAAAACATTTTTTCATGTATTATCGTTCTGCAAGAGTAATCATTTTCTGATTACTTCTGCGAAATGATTGCAATTTTCTTGGGCTAAAGGTACATTTTTCCATATTTCTCTATAAAAATCCATCATAAGCCACGCTTCACTTGTCAAGTCCCTTTAAGAAGATAACTCGGAGGGACGATACCTTCTACGTTCAGGCCTGCGGTTTTCGGGCAAAAAATTCCCTTCGGTAATTTTTCACCCGAAAAAACGTTCCGGTATCGCCGTCCGAGTTGGAGAAACGTTCCGGGACTTAGCAAGCGAAGCGACCTACGACGCATAGGACAAAACCAAGATACAATCCGGCGGCGGTATTTTGCCGACACCTGATGTCCTAATGGATTATGCTGTCAACATCAACCGCACGTAAATTCTCATCCAGTCCTATGGAGTAACAGAAGGAAGCGGGGACTAAAGACAGCTCGCTCTCCACTCTGCATAATACAGTTTCTCTTTATCGGCTTCGTGTCGTTTGCGGCTTTTCCACCCTTTCCCATTTTCCCGTTCCGCCTTTTTTGTTTTTGGCTTTCCCTTCGCGTATTTCTCTCTCTTCTTTTATCGGACCCGGTACGTTTCTCACACTTTTATCCTTGATTCTTCCGTTTTTCCGCCTTGCGTTTTCTCCCTCTGCGGTGAAACGTGATGACATCCGATGAAACAGATAGTACAACGCATTGAGAAATAGTGATTTATCAAATTTATGACTATATATTTGCGGTGACAACAACAGTTATAAACCCTAAAAATTACAGTTATGGCAAAGAAAAATGTAAGGGACGAACCCCCAAAAACGCAAGTCACCGAGAACGCCCAGCTGAGCGACATCGTGTTTATCCTCGACAAGATGGAACTGCTTCTACAGGCAATATCCGACATCGACAAGAACGGCAGGTACAAGACGGTTCCGGCAGACAAAAAACACCGGAACTCTTTCCTGAAAATTGACCGATATGCCAGCATGTTCGAGAATTTTCTGAAGAACTTTTGGAGCCAGTTGAAAGACCCGACTCGTTTCGGCATCCTTTCCGTCAAGGAGAATGCGCTGGACAACCCGGAAGTCAGACAGGCAATCGAGGATCTTGCCGCAGGCAGAAAATCAGACGCGGTGGAGGAATTTCTAAAGAAATACGAGATTGTTCCCCGCTCCAAAGAAAACCAAAGTATAAACCATCAAAATCAAGAAGAAATGGCAAAAAAAAACTGAGACACAGCAACAGGCCGCTCCGGAAACCGCGCAGCAGCCGAAATACCGCTACAATGAATCCATGATCAACTGGGAGGAACTGAAGAAATACGGGCTGTCCCGCGAGTATCTTCAGGAACGCGGACTCCTTGACCAGATGCTCAGGGGCTACAAGACCAACCAGGTCGTGCCCATCAGCATGAATTTCGGTTCTGCCGTATTGCGTACCGACGCACGGCTGTCACTCCAGCAGTCCGTGGGAGGTCCCATCGTGCTGGGCATCCACGGTATCCGGCAGAAACCCGAACTCGACCGCCCGTACTTCGGGCATATCTTCTCCGAGGAGGACAAGAAGAATCTGCTTGAAACAGGCAATATGGGACGTGTCGTGGAACTGAAAGGACGTGGCGGTGAATACATCCCCTCTTTTGTCAGCATTGACAAGCTCACCAATGAGGTGGTCGCCATGCGTGCGGAAAATGTCTTCATCCCGAAGGAGATTAAAGGCGTAAAGCTTACCGAGCAGGAGCAGAACGACCTGCGCGAAGGCAAGAAGGTGTTCATCGAGGGTATGATTTCCAACAACGGAAAGGAGTTCGACGCCCACATCCAGATCAACGCCGAGCGCAGGGGTATCGAATATATCTTCGATAACGACAAGCTCTTCAACCGCCAGTCATTGGGTGGCGTGGAACTGACCAAACAGCAGGTTGAAGACCTGAATGCCGGAAAGGCCATTTTCGTGGAGGGAATGGAGCGTAAGGACGGGGAGAGATTCTCCTCCTATGTCAAGCTGGACGAGGTGACGGGCAGGCCCGCCTATACCCGCTACAATCCCGACTCCCCGGAGGGCGCACGGGAAATTTATATCCCGAACGAGATCAATGGCGTGAAAATCACCGCCGAGGAGCAGCAACAACTACGGGAGGGCAGGACCATCTTCCTCAATGACATGGTGAACCGCAAGGGCGAGGAGTTCTCCTCGTTCATCAAGGCGGACCTGGAAACCGGACGGCTCAGTTATTCACGCACTCCGGACGGTTTCGAGCAGCGTGCGGAATTCAAGATTCCGGATAAGGTGTGGGATGTGGAGCTTACCCGCAAGCAGCGTTCCGACCTGCAGAGTGGCAAGGCTGTTTTGGTGGAGGGTATCAAGGGATATGACGGCAAGACCATCTCCCAGTATGTCAAGGCGAACTTCAACCAGGGCAGGCTGGACTTCTACAACGAGAACCCCGACCGCAAGCGTGACGCCTCGCAACGAAATGTCGTGGCTGAAACACAGAGACAGGAACAGGGCAGCCGGAAATCCAAAGGCGCAAGTATAGCATGATGCATGAATCAAATGAATGTGGAATCCTAAAAGAAAAGAAATATGGAAATGAACAAGGAAAACAACACGCCTTTCAAGGTAGAGGACGTAAACTGGGAGGAACTGGCAGGTATCGGCATATTGAAAGACGAGCTGGAAATGTCGGGAGAACTCGACACGTTGCTCAAGGGGGAGAAAACGAATGTGATACGGCTCAGCCTGGTGCTGCTTGGTGTGGACGTGGTGATGGACGCCACGCTACAGCTGGTGCGCAAGGACGGCGGACCGCTGCTCGAAATCCTCGGCATCAAACCCATCGGACAACAGTAGCCCCTCCTTATATATAATATGTAAACTGAATGTATAACCGCCGTTTTCCGTTCCACCACACACCGGCAAGCGGGAAACGGCTTGACTTTATCCGAATCATGATAGCAATCATAGCAGAAAAACCGAGTGTCGGTCAGGACATAGCCCGTGTGGTCGGGGCTACAGAAAAAAAGGACGGCTACATAGTGGGAAACGGTTACATGGTGACATGGGCACTGGGACATCTGGTGTCACTGGCCTTACCGGATGCATACGGCTACACGAGAACCGCCGCCGAAGACCTTCCGATGATTCCCGATCCGTTCCGTCTTGTCGTGCGGCAGGTACGCACTGACAGGGGGATGGTGACGGACATCGCAGCCGGCAGGCAGCTCAAGGTCATCGGCGAAGTGCTCGCCGGATGCGAGAGCATCATCGTGGCGACCGATGCCGGACGTGAGGGGGAACTCATCTTCCGGTGGATATATTCTTATTTGGGCTGTACCAAGCCGTTCAAACGGTTGTGGATCTCCTCGCTTACCGACGAGGCCATCCGTGAGGGAATGGCAAGCCTCAAGGAAGGAACCGGATATGACAGCCTGTATGCAGCCGCGGACAGCAGGGCGAAGGCGGATTGGCTGGTGGGCATGAATGCCAGCCGCGCATTGGCGGCAGCCTCCGGTTCGGTGAACAACTCCATCGGACGGGTACAGACACCGACCCTTGCCATGATATGCGCACGCTTCAAGGAGAACCGTAACTTCGTCTCCACACCATACTGGCAGTTGCATATAGTGCTGAAAAGGGACAACGGGCACCGGCAGTTCATCCACACGAAGGAGTTCAAGGACAAGAATATGGCGGAAGCGGCATACAAGAGTATTACCCCCAGATCGGTGGTAACAATCACTAAAGTAAAGCGAGGGAAGATATTCCAGCAGGCTCCGCTCCTGTACGATTTGACAGCCCTCCAGAAGGACTGTAATATTCATTACGATCTTCCGGTGGACAAGACCCTTGCCATCACACAGTCCCTGTACGAGAAAAAACTGGTTTCATATCCGAGGACAGGCAGCAGGTATATTCCGCAGGATGTCATGGCGCACATTCCGGTATTGTTGGAAAAGATAACAGCCATGCCGGAGTTCCGTGAGTACAGAAGGAGCTTAGACCTTTCCGCCCTGAATACACGAAGCGTGGATGCCGCAAAAGTGACCGACCACCATGCGCTGATTATCACCGGTATCGTCCCTGAGGGATTGTCCGAGGCGGAATCCACGGTTTATACTCTGATAGCCGGCAGAATGCTGGAAGCCTTCTCTCCCCCTTGCGAGAAAGAACTGCTGCTCATGGAGTGCGTATGCGGGGGACTGGACTTCCGCTCCCGTTCCACTGTCATCGCCAATCCGGGCTGGCGGGCGGTGTTCTCCCGAAAGGAGGACCGGGAAAAGGACGAGCCGGAAAGAGACGAAGGCACAGCATCTTTTACAGAGGGTGAGGAAATACCGGTCATGGGACATGGACTGTCACAGAAAAAGAACATTGCCCAAACCTCTTTATACGGAAGCCACCCTGCTCACGGCTATGGAGAACTGCGGCAAGGAAATCACTGACGGACAGGCACGCGAAGCGGTGAAGGATACGGGTATCGGTACGCCTGCCACCCGTGCCGCCATCATCACGACCCTGCTCAAACGTGACTACATCGAGCGTTCCGGCAAGAACATCCGTCCGACGGAAAAGGGGCTTTACCTCTATGAATCGGTAAAGGACATGATGGTGGCTGACGCGGAGCTGACCGGCATATGGGAAAAGGCGCTGGAACAGATAGAGTGGCGTACCCTCGATCCGGAAAGCTTCATGCTCTCCATCAGGGAATACACGGGAAAAGTTACCGGCGAGATACTGCGTCTCAAATTTCCGGAGCCGTCATCATGCGTCCTTGCCTGCCCCAAGTGCAAGACCGGCAACGTGGTGGTGAAGTCCAAAGTCGCGAAATGCGACCGTGAAGGATGCGGACTGCTGGTGTTCCGCCGTTTTCTGAACAAGGAACTGACGGACCAGCATCTCGAACAGCTTTTCTCTTCCGGCTCCACCCGGCTGATCAAGGGTTTCAAGGGCAAGAAAGGGGTGTCTTTCGATGCGGCAATCATCTTTGACGAAAGTTTTAACCTGAAACTTTCTTTTCCAAAATCCAAGGGCGGGAAAGGTAAATGATACCGTCATCCCAATTCCGGGGCAAAGGTAGCGGAACCGCCCGTTTCCACCTGCAAGGTCGGGCCTTGCAGGTTTCGGGGAAAATCATCCTCGCCATGCTCCGGTATTTTCCCCGAAAACCTTGCCAGTGGAGGCGGTCCGCATCCTGGCCCCTGAAATTGGAAATGACATGTTTCACCTTTTAATAGCAAATGATCATGAAAGCAAAGGAATGTATCGAAAAACCGAGAACCGGCAAATGGATAAAAAGAATGGCACTGGCCGCCGCAGCCTTCATAATGTTCAGTTATCTTTATTCAAGAGGGATTTCACCGGTATGGGCGGCAGTCGCCATCGTCTGTTTCAGGGGATTCTTCAGGTTCCTCTATAAAATCGCCTGCCTTCTGGTAGCGGCGGCGATACTTTTCTGCATCCTCAGCTGCCTGGTATTCTGATTCCACCGGCAACAATATCGGGAAATGAAACAAATGCTGCATATAAACCACTGTAATACCTTGCAGAACAGGGCTGTCCCCACGAACGGCCCTGTTTTGTATTCCACACTTTATGAGGACAAGGGTAACGGGAACAGGGACGGAAAGGAAAGAGGGCATATACAGCCATTGGCAGACCGGGAACTACAGGGCAAAGTTGGCAAACGCTTCTTTTCGGACGGCAAGGCCGGGACCCTTCGGGTTTCGCGGAAAAATCATCCTCGCCCGGAGGGCTTGCGGTATTTTTCCCGAAAGCCTTGCCTTTCCGGAAGCGTCTGCCGTAAAGCCCTTGTAGTTCAACGGGCTGCCAAAGCCCGAGTATCCACAATTAAAATGATAGTAAGTATTCGATAAACTCCCTCGTATATTGGGTAACGTATGTTCATAATGTCGTTTATTCATTTTATCGTTCTATGATTTATTGTTACATCAATTCAACCCAAAGATGTGCGGGTTCTATAGTAATTGATATTATCCCTACTAATGGAGCGGATAAAAGGAAGTTTTTCCCCTTTGCCCCTTATTTTCCTGTGACAAATGTGATAAAGCGATATTTTTATCCCTACTTTCCCGCCATAATTGGTATAAAAGGGTATTCTTTCCCTTATTTTCCCTATTTATCGGGGATAATGAAGATAAAAACGGCACTTTATTCCTATTTTCCCGTCTTGATTGGCATAAAACGGTAGTTTTCCCGTGTTTAGGCGAGATTTACGAAGGTATCAGGAGTCTTTCTTGGGAGATTCCGGTGACGTAACGGATAATATCTTGCCCTTGGATAACAGATTGTCAGGTAACAATTCGGCCAGATCCATCGAGTAGTCATCGTCATAATCATGTATATGTTCAAGGAAGTAGATCAGCCACGTGCGGAAGTCAGCCCCGGCAGCCTTGCAGCAGCCGAAGAACGAGTAGAGCACCGCCGCATCTTCAGCGGCATCATTATTGCCACAGAACAGGTAATTACGTCTGCCGCACGCGACAGGCCGCACTTTATTTTCTATCTCGTTATTATCCGGTCTGTAACGACCGTCCAGATGGTACCTGGAGAGTTTGTCGAACCTTCCGTATGTATATTTTATGGCTTTTCCGATCGGACTGTCTTTCATTACTTTGGGATATTCATTGACCAGCCATTTCTCGAAGCGCACAAGTATGGGATATGCAAGACGTGCCCTAAGTTCAGCCCTCTGTTCGTAAGTCAGGCGTTCATCGTCAGCCTTACGCTCCACGTCATAAAGCAACTGTATCTGTGCGAGCGCATAGTCGGCACGCTGCATGTCATTCTTTCTTGCCTCCCAAAAATGTCTGCGTGCATGGGCCCAACAGCCAAGAAGGATAATACCTTTCTTGGCGTCCAGCATCTCGTACCTTTCGTATCCGTCCGTCTGTATGGCTCCCCGGAACTTGCCGAAGAGTTTCAGCACCACCTTTCCACTTCGGGAACCCTTGTCATAGTAAAAGAACTGACGTCCGGTCATGACACTGCGCACAAGCCAGATATAACCTTTGACCGTCTTGTGTCTCTCGTCATTCATCACGGGGATTGTCGTTTCATCCGACTGTATGTAGTCAGTCTGCATCACCAGCTCCCATAATCGGAAGTAAAGGGGCCTTAGCAAATCCGCCACGTCCTTGAACCAGTCGTTGACCGTGACGCGGGGAGATGTACCCCCACCCGTTTGAACTGTTCCAGTTGCCTGTGGAACGGTATGTGATCCACATATTTCCCTATCATCATGTCTGCCAGCAATGAGGCAGAGGCATAGCTCTTTGCTATTGGCATGACGGGAAGCGGGCCGGTCTTGAACTCGTTTGTACCCTTCCGTTTGGCTGTATGGCGCACTATCCTGCGGATATAGAACTTCTCGGGCTCGTGCATAAGGATCTCGGTCACTTCCTCTCCGGGAAGGAGCGTCCACTCTTCCGGATTATACCCTTCGGGATATATATGGACCACCTCACGCTCAAGATTCTCCGGAAGGGATTTTCTCGCAGGATGCTGCTTCCCCGCTTTTTTACGGGCGATGATCGCTTCTCTGGTAGCCTTCAACTCCTTTTCTGCTTCTTCTGCGGCTTCAGCCTCCTGGGGAAGCATGTCAAAGCCTTCAAAATCCAGCCAGCGGTCCTGGGCGTCAGGCTTTATGAACTTTTCCGCCTTCTTACCGTACAACTGCCGTTCAAGATAGGATACACGTTGCTCCAGACTGTTGATTTTTGCTTCCTTTTGGGCGATTATGGCATCCTTGTCAGACAATAAAGCCTCATACACCTCTTTGTCCGCAGCTTTAAGGGGCTGCGTGGACACCATCTCCTTCAACCGGCTGTTTTCTCTATACAGACAGTCGCATTTGTGCATGAGATCCTTTATCAGTAATTCCTTATCGGTTGGCATAATCGTTTAAATATGATGCTAAGATACTAAAAAACAGCCGGAATACGGCATTGTATATGTTATAATTTGTTACAACTACAACCCATGGAAACCACTCCTTTTATAACGCCTGACCTTGCTGCCGTCCATTCCTTGAACCATCATCACAAGGTCATTCCAGAAGGTTTCAATCGCTTTAATCCGACCTTCCTCCGTATTTATGACCGGCAGATGGAAGTGCCCATGTTCCAGCCTCATATGGTATATCACCAGACCACCATATTCCATATGGAGGATTTTCATACAGGTACAATTCGCATTGATAAAAATGAAAGCGTCACCGTCCCGTACATTCTTTCCCATCTGGTTGGTCACGATGCCGCTAAGCGTATAAAAACTCTTACGCATGTCTGTCGGATACGGGTAAAGATAATATCTGTTGGATTCATTCAAAGAAAACATAGGCTAACGGTTTGAATTCAAAAATATCAGGGTTTGCAATACCTCCGGTGACAAAGGGCTGTTCAAGCGGACTGTGACGCCATTGGGATAGGAGATCTCACATAGCGGCTGGGGAATTGGCGACGGGCTGACCGGAGGGGCAGACAGCAGGGATTTCTCCTTATGGGGAAGACTGACCTGGCCCTTACTGTTTACCTTTACCGGGATAAAGCCGCCTTTGCGCAACAGCTTGGAACGCCACTCGTAGAAACGTTTGGGACGAATACATTCATTCGAACAAAAATCCATAACTGACAGTCCGCTCGACTTGAAACGGGAATAAATAGATTCAAAATCTTCCATGGTCCATTGATGTGACATAACAATTGAGCTTTTTTACTTTGATTACAAAAGTAATATCACATTTTTAGAATGAAAGGGGGAGTTTATCGAATGCTTACAAATGATAAAGCTATGAATCAAGCAATCATCTCAAGACCGCCGACGGCACCGGTACAGATACCAATGCCGATACCGGCAAGAAGAAAGTACCATACCCCGGAACCGACCGTCAAATTCCCTCCACGGGAAAAGGGCGGACCCGTACACATCTCCACACTGCTGGACCCGATACTGGAGATAAGCAGTCATCCTGACCGGAACAGGCTGCTGGCGGAGTTCTTCAACAGATAGAAAGAATACGGTTATTCACACTTTAATCCATATAATTATGTTTTTTACAGCAATCAACCAGATGATGACAGAAGGAGTCGACCTGACACTCGTCATCCGTAAAGCGAACGGACAAATGGCGGTATCCGTACTGCCGAAGTCAAACGGGCTGAAAGACGAAGCCCAGAACCACATTATCCCGTTGACCCTCAAGGGAGTTCCGCAGGAACTGGATACCGGATTCCTGCAAGCCGTCGCCCGGCCGGTGCAGAAAGCTACGGGACTGATCACCAACATGGCGCAGTTCGAGGCACAGACGGAAAAGGCCGCTTCCGAGAGCAAGGTGGCGAAGGATGCAAAGGCCAAGGAGACGAAAGAGGAGAAAGAGAAACGGGAGAAGTACGAGAAGCATCTCAAGAAAGCTGAGGAACTGATTGCCGCGGGAAACCATAAGGATGCAGTGACGGCTCTCGGACAGGCCCGACTTTATGCCAAGCCGCAGGACCAGAAGAAGATTGACGAGATGCTTGAGCAGCAGAAAAAGGCCATGAACCGGGGAAGCCTGTTCGAGCTGATGGAAGAACCGCCTGCGCCGCAACAGCTTCGGTCACAACCACCGGCAGCAACGGCACAACAGTTGCAGCCTGCACCGCACTGTCCACCGCAATCCCAGGCATCAGGACCGGCGGGCGGACAAATTCCTGACGGGCAGCAGCAGACAATGTGGCCGCCACAGCAGCCTGCGCAAAGGCCGGCACCGCATCAGGCTCCCCCACAGCCGCAATACGCCGGACAACGGCCGATGAGCCGCCAGCTCCCTCCACAGCATGCATACGCGGAACAACAGATTTCATACCGGCAGGAACGGGAGCAAAATCCCGAAGACCTCTATCCGTACTATCAGAGGGGACAGGAAGTCCCTACCTACCGCCCGGAAGATTATGAGGAATATCCCGATTTCCCGCAATCTATGTTAGAACCCAATGTCTCACATTATCAAAGCATTTAATATTATGGCATTAGAAATCAAGGGAATGACACGTTCATTCACATTCAAGAAAGGCAACGGGATGGTCACACTCGATGACCCGAACACGTCGGACAGCCCCGAAATGGTCATGAACTACTACTCGAACTTCTATCCGGAACTGACCACGGCGACGGTGCACGGGCCGGTCATCAAGGAAGACAAGGCGGTGTATGAATTCAAAACTACCATCGGGACAAAAGGATAAAAGTAATGGGAAAGGACAATAAAAAACAGAAGAAATCATGTGTACCATTGGACGAACAGCAGGTGGAACGGCTTGCAAGGCTCATCATCGGACAGACCGTACGCAATATCCGTTACGGTACGGACAGGAAAGAAAGGATTACGGCACCGGGGGGTGCCGTTCCTCTTTTCTGAACGCCACGTTTCAGCCAAAACCTTTACCGAGTCTTGTCGTGGAAGATTCCGACGGGAAAAGGCATAATCTCATCACGCGGGAGAACTACGGATTTCTGCGTGACTCCTTCTTCAGATATGCCTATCTGATGGAGAAGGAGGCGGTACATACCCCGGGCCGGACATTCGGGGAAGGGATCGCAAGGCTGCACGAGGAGATGGATGACCTTGTCGGTGAGGGGCTGAACGTCAATATTGAAGAGCAAGACGGACGGTTGCTGTTCAAGCTCTGGAAAGCCCATCATTGGGGAAAACTGACACTGTATTATTTCCCGATGAAATTCGTGGAGGCTCTCGGACCGGAATTGAGGCGTATCTCCATCACGTTCATCCATGAATTGATGAAGGCAAACGGAATACAGACCGTTCTGGACGAGGACGACACGGAATATGTTCTGACCTGGATTTCAGAGGAAGTACCGGAAGAGGTCCCGGAGGAAAGGAAAAAACGGCTGAGGCTCCTGCACTCCTACGAGAACGGCAGAATAAAGAGGCTGCTCCAAAGGGTGGAATGCAAGTGTTACTACAAGAACCTGCCGAAGGCACTTGACAGGTATAAAGCCCGGAACGACTACGAACGATCGCTGGTTTCCGCCATGAAGGAGGGGTTACAATTCCTGTCACCGAAACGCGGCATCATGGAATACTGCTACGATCCTTTTTATGAGAAGGAACCGGAGTTCCACCCCATGTACCTCTACCAACAGATACGTGTAATCTATGACAGTTACGATATGGTGACGGACTATCTCGTGGATTGTTACAATTCCCACAGTAGGGAGACCTACGACATCATACCGGTCACGACACTCGACCTGTCTCCCGAAACGGAAAAGCTGTTCCGCATGGATGACTATCCGGAACGCTTTTTCAAATGGGCGGACAAATTCATCAACATAATAATTTGAACACTATGATGGAGACAAACGAACTTACAAGAACTTTGAAGACCCAGCTTATCCCCAAGGCGGCACTGATTGCCTACGCCTCGGAGGATAACAAGAATTTTTTTCTTGGAGATACGGGACATAGATGATCGGGGGAATATGGCGGAAGGCAGGCCTATAACGCAGGAATTCATGAACGAGCTTGTAAAGGGATATTCGGAAAGGCATAGCAGCACGCCTTACGGAAAAGTACCGTCCAACCTGATCTATTGCGATTCACGCAAGGGCAGCGAGCGGTATGTATGGTACAATCCCCCGCATAAGCGGATGATGTTCTTCAGCTCCGACCTCAAAATAGAAAATGCGGAATACAACCTGCCGGGAGTGATTTACGAGGCGGGGGAACATGGGATGAGGATATATGCTTACAAGGATGACATGCCCGGCAAGGATACGCTGCTATATGTCGCGCCGTTCTTCAACGTGACCGGCTCCAGCGTATGCCTGGGCTCTGCCAATATAGACTTGCCAAAGAACCTGACATACGAAAGCCTGCTGCAATACTGGGAAAAGAAATTCTGGCTGACGGAGTTTTCGCACTTGGGAGGCAACGGAAATCCGACCCGGTCGAACCTTGTGCTAGTAACGAAAGCGGCCAGGAACAAACCATTCGACCTCAAAGAGTTGAAACCGTTGAACAATATGAAACTTAAAGACATACTGACATGAAAAGAGTACATTATACCGACAGTTACCTGATGAGTCCGCAGCATCCGGTAACGGTAAACCTGATCGGAGCGGGAGGAACCGGGTCGCAGGTACTCACCTGCCTGGCACGTCTTGACACAGCTCTGAGGGGACTCGGACACCCGGGACTGTTCGTTACACTGTATGACCCCGACACCGTGACGGAAGCCAACATCGGTCGCCAGCTTTTCGGACCGTCCGACCTGGGACAGAACAAGGCACAATGCCTCGTCACCCGGATAAACAACTTTTTCGGGAATGACTGGAAGGCGCAAGCGGACATCTATCCGGCAGTATTGAAGGATACCAGACGGGACAACCTGGCCAATATCACGATTACCTGTACCGATAACATCAAGTCACGGATCGACTTGTGGAATCTGTTGAGGGCTTTGCCGCAACCGACATACTGCACTTACGAGACCCCCTTGTACTGGATGGATTTCGGAAACACGCAGACCACGGGGCAAGTCGTGCTGGGTACCGTACCGAAGAAAATCAAACAGCCGACGTCCAAACTTTATGAAACCGTCAATTCGCTAAAAGTCATCACCCGCATGGTGAAATACGCGAGAGTGAAGGAAACCGATTCCGGCCCGAGTTGTTCGCTGGCTGAAGCGTTGGAAAGACAGGACCTGTTTATTAACTCCACACTGGCACAACTCGGATGCGGCATCCTATGGAAGATGTTCCGAAACGGAGTGATCGAGCATAACGGATTGTACCTGAACCTGGACACGATGAAAGTGAACCCGATAATCATATAGACAGGTCAGCAGTTATAAATTCTTTCGCTTGAATGGAAAGAGTTCAGGAAACAGCCTCTCCATTTTGAGTTTTCCATTTTCTATATGGCAAGATATTCTTTGCATTGGCTCTGACACTCCGTTTCAAGTCTTCACGTAATATACAGAACGCGGTCTTTTACTTTATCATATTATGTCATATTACTCAATACAATGCTTTAGATAAAAATAATTAAAGCGTCTTTTATCAATCAAGAATAGTTTAGCTGGAGATATACATAACAGCTTGAAGTTTTTTGAATTACTTCCTGTTTTTATTCCATATGTTAAACTAATAATTGATTGTTTATGACTAGTGTAAAAGTAAAATTCAGTCCTTCATCCGTTATCCTTAAAGAGGGAACGGTTCATTATCAAATAATTCATCATTGTAAAGTACGGCATATCCGCACCGGTTACAAACTGTTTCCAAGTGAGTGGATTTCTGCTTCCGGTGAAATCAATGTCTCGGCAGGAAGTGGAGAAGGCCGAAAAAGCTATCTTGCCGCATTAAAAAATCAAATTGATAAAGACCTTTTCCGAATAAAGAAATGCATCAACCGATTGAATCAGGAAGACACTCCTTTCACTGTGGACCGTATAATAGAACTTTACACTGCTCCTGAAGGGAATTGCACTTTCCTTTTATATGGAAAAGAACTGCTGGTAGAATTGAGGCAGATAGGTAAGGTACGCACAGCCGGCACCTATCAGAATGCCTTGAACAGTTTTGAGCGGTTTCGGGGACACCGGGGCGATATCCCATTGGATGAACTGGATTCCAATCAGATGATAACCTATGAAAGCTGGCTCAAAGGAACCGGTGTCTGTCCGAATACCAGTTCGTATTATATGCGTAACCTCAGGGCCATTTATAACCGGGCCGTGAGTGAAGGGCTTGTTGTTCAACGAAATCCCTTCAAGCATGTCTATACCGGCATAGACAAAACAAAGAAACGGGCGGTTTCCCTCAGCGTGATTCGAAGAATACGGGATTTAGATCTTAATAAAAAGTCTCTCATTTTTGCCAGAGACATCTTTATGTTCAGTTTTTATACACGTGGAATGTCCTTTGTGGATATGGCATTCCTGAAAAAGAAAGACCTCCAGAATGGAATCCTGACCTATCGGAGAAAAAAAACCGATCAGCAATTGTTTATCAAATGGGAAAAGCCAATGCAGGAACTTATTGATAAATACAATACCTCTGAAACTTCCTACCTGCTACCAATTATTCAGAACAATGGTGTGGACGAATGGCATCAATACCAAAATGAAGCGCACCGTATCAACAGAAATCTGAAACACATTGGCAAACAAATAGGTTTAGGTATTCCACTTACCACCTATGTTGCGCGCCATGCTTGGGCCAGCATCGCTCAAAGTAAAAATGTTTCTTTGCCTGTTATCAGTGAGGCACTGGGACATGATTCGGAGCAAACCACCCGAATTTATCTTGCCTCTTTAGACACATCTATTGTAGACAAGGCGAATAGTCTCATTTTGATGTCTATATAAATACCGAAAAAGGTACATATCTTCTTAAGAGAAGTACATCTATATAATGAACTTGAAAGAGTAGCGATAGTCACTTTATCTTCTTAAGAGAAGTACATCTTTTAGTTATAAAGCGATAATAACTTGATAAACAAAGTCATGTTAGAGGATATATGGGGATGATTGTTTTTCATTTTACGCATTATGTTGAAGATTCTTAAAAATAAGTAGTAAAAAAAGTTCGCTTTATGCCTTGATTTTTAGATTTTTTCGTACTTTTGCAAACGAAATATACTTCTCTTAAGAAGAGTAGTATGTTTTAGTATAAGTGAATACTTGCCTTCTAGAATAGCGATGCAAGGGATGATTAAAGGAACAAAAGATTCCTACTTTTGGAAAGTATTATATAACTGCTTGATTATTAGTAAATAGATCGATCAAGCAGGATTGGTAATATTTGCCTAAACTAAAGCATTTCGATGGAAAATACTGAATACGCACAATGGTATGTCATGCGTGATTTGAAACGGTGCAATGCTAAAAAGCCGGCATACAAACAATTGCAAGAAGCGGGTGTAAAGGTATTTGTCCCCTTGAAGTGGCAAATCATTTTGCAAAAGGATAAAAAGGTACGTGAGAAAGTTCCGGTCATTCAAGATTTGCTCTTTGTTTATGATTCCCGTCGGCATTTGGACTCCATTGTGGAAAGAACCAAAACGCTTCAATACCGTTGGTTGCGGAATACGTTCCGGGAACCTATGACTGTGTCTGATTTGGAAATGGACAGATTCATACAAGCCGTCAGCAGTTCCGATTCACCCAAATATTATTTGCCGGAAGAGATAACCCCTCAGATGTGCGGACGTAAAATTCGGATTATCGGAGGCTCTCTCAATGGATATGAGGGCTGTTTGCTTAAAATACGAGGCAGCAAGATAAAACGCTTGCTTGTCGAATTAAAGGGTTATCTCGCTGTTGCGGTGGAGGTTCTTCCTGAATATATTCAATTTGTCTGATACGATATTTATGACTGTTGTTTCGAATGTAATGGACAATCCCAGTGCCTTTTGGGTTGTCAATTCCTTATTTGTATTCGCCTTGAGCGTATTTTGTGCCGGCGTCTTGATTCCACAAATCTTGTTGATATCATTTCGTAAGCGTCTGTTTGATGTGCCTGATGAACGGAAGATCCATCAGGGGGTAGTACCCCGTTTAGGAGGGATAGCCTTCAAACCGGTTGTCTTTTTCTCGGTGGCACTTGCTTTGGGACTCAATATGTTGTTGGGGTACGGTCAGCTTCTTGGTAATATCGGCAGTGAAAGCCGCCCGTTGGCATTCGGCTTCTGTACCATTATAATGCTTTATCTGGTTGGGATGGCTGATGACCTGATTGGTATCCGTTACCGTGCCAAGTTCGCCATACAGATTATTTGCGGATTACTGGTCATTGCAGGCGGGCTGTGGATCAATAACCTGCACGGTTTGCTGTTTATTCACGCTCTTCCTGAATGGATTGGATACCCCATTACCTTATTCGCCGTGGTATTTATTATCAATGCCATCAATCTGATAGATGGGATAGACGGATTGGCTTCCGGATTGTGTGGAGTAGCTATGCTTTTTTATGGTTTGGTGTTTTTTATAATAGGTGAATACATTTATGCCCTGCTCGCTTTTGCGACACTTGGAGTGCTCGTCCCCTTTTTCTATTATAACGTATTTGGAGATCCTGCCAAAAAGAACAAAATATTCATGGGTGATACCGGCAGCTTGACGATTGGTATGATGACTTGCATTTTAAGTCTGAAACTGCTTGACGGGTTTCCGGTAAATCACTCTATGCAACAGCCTAATGCTTTCTTTTTAGCCTATTCACCGCTTATCATTCCCTGTTTTGATGTGGTACGGGTTTATTTGCACCGTGTGCGAAACGGAAAGAATCCCTTTTTGCCAGATAAGAACCATATCCATCACAAAATGCTTGCCATTGGTATGAAGCAGCGTACAGCCATGATTACCATTGTGCTTATATCCGTCTGTTTTACCCTGTGCAATATTCTGCTTTCACGTTATATAAATGTAACCTTGCTTTTAATACTGGACATCTTTATATGGATCTTGGGTAATCTATGGTTAACCCGTAGAATCCATATAGCTCATTCGAAACTATAGTTTTATATCAATATGAATTTTTGCAAAAATTTAATTGGGGCAATATTACTCCTGTTTTTAGGAGCTTGCTCAACTTCAAAAGAAGTCGTTTATTTTCAAGATTTACGTCCGGGCGAAAGTGAATTGGCGCTTACCGCTCCGGTAGAGATTAAGATTCAACCGAAAGACAAATTGTCTATTTTAGTCAACAGCCAGGATTTGCGCCTGACCAACCTGTTTAACTTGCCGATTGTTTCTCAACAGATCGGCATGGAGGGCTCTTCCGGTTCTAATCGTGGTGTGTCCGGTTATACGGTAGATTCCAAAGGGAACATTGACTTTCCCGTGTTGGGAGAAATTCACATAGCCGGTATGACCCGTGAAGAGGTGGCTGCCTATATTAAGAAAGAGCTACAGTCGCATGATTTGATTAAAGACCCTGTCGTTACGGTGGAATATATGAATCTCAGCGTAGCCGTAATGGGTGAAGTGAACAATCCCGGCCGTTTTAGTATCGACAAGGATAACCTTACAATCCTGGATGCCTTAAGCCAAGCGGGAGACCTCACTATCTACGGAAAGCGGGAAAAGGTATTGGTGTTGCGTCAAGAAGAAGGAAAACAACGGGTTTATGGAGTCAATCTTTGCTCTGCCGAGCATCTTTACACTTCGCCTGCTTATTATCTGCAACAGAATGATGTGGTATATGTGGAGCCTAATGCCACCAAAGCCCGTCAGTCTACCGTAAACGGGAACAATGTGCGCAGCACCTCTTTCTGGATTTCCCTGGCTTCTTTATTGACCTCCATCGCTGTACTTATCGCTAAATAAAAAAGAGAAATGGCTACTATTCAGAATAAATCAACAGTACAAAATACGCAGGATTTCATTACCATACAGGATTTATTTTACCTCTGTCTCGACAAATGGCACTGGTTTGCCATTTCATTGGCCTTATGTTTGGGGGTTGCGACCTTTTATCTGTTGAGAACCCCATCGGTATATGTCAGAACTGCCTCTATTTTGATTAAGGACGATTCCAAAGGGAAATCTTCTTCTACGGATATGGAGTCTTTTTCCGATTTGGGACTGTTTACGACCAACACCAATGTCTATAACGAGATGGGAACTTTGAAGTCTCCCGACATCATGCGTGAAGTGGTGTCTCGATTGCATTTGGAAATGAATTATCAGACAGACGGACGTTTTCATAAACAGACTGTGTATGGAAACCAACTTCCTGTCCAGGTGGTGATTCCTAATCTTTCCGAGAATGAATCCGCAACTTTCGAACTGCATCTGGCAAAGGATGGTGCAGTGGAATTATCCTCTTTTACACGGAATGGAACAGAAATAGAAAATGATGGTTTTGTGAAAGGCAATTTGAATGACAGTATTCAAAGCCCCCTAGGCCCTATTGTCGTTATTCCATCGGCTGCCTATTCAGATAAAACGGTAAGCACAATTTATGTAACCCGCCAGTCTTTGTCTGCGGCATCAGCTGGCTGTTCAGCTCGCTTGAATATATCCCAGAACGATGAGAAGTCCAATATCATCACGTTGTCTTTTCAGGATGTGTCCACCCAACGGGCGGAAGATGTGCTCAATACCCTTATATCCGTTTACAATGAGAACTGGGTAAGGGACAAGAATCAGATAGCGGTTAGTACATCCATGTTCATCAATGAGCGTTTGGGTGTGATTGAGGGTGAGCTTGGCAATGTGGATGATGATATATCTTCTTTCAAAAGTGAGCATTTGCTGCCGGATGTACAGGCGGCGGCAAATATGTATATGACTCAAGCCAATGAAGCCAATGCTGCAATTCGTGAATTGAACAACCAGGCATATATGGCCCGATACATAAAGAACTATTTGACCAATGAAAACAATAAACATCAGTTACTCCCTGCCAATTCCGGCATTGAAAATGCAAGCCTTGCCACACAACTGAATGAATATAATACCAAGTTATTGGAGCGCAATAGCTTGGTGTCTCACAGTAGTGCCAAGAACCCCTTAGTCAGGGAAATGGACAAGTCGTTGGATGATATGCGAAGCGCTTTGATCACTTCCATTGACAACCAAATGGTAGCTTTGCGTGCACAAATCAGAAGTTTGGAGGCCATTGGGGGACAGGCAACTTCGCAGATTGCCTCCAACCCGAAGCAGTCCAAATACCTGCTTAGCGTGGAACGCCAACAAAAGGTGAAGGAGTCACTTTACCTATATCTGTTACAAAAACGTGAGGAGAACGAGCTTTCTCAGGCATTTACGGCCTACAATACCCGTATTATAACAAAACCTGGAGGAAGCATGATTCCTACCGCTCCCGTAAAGAAGAACATTTTCCTGGTGGCTTTTGCCTTGGGTATATTGATACCGGTAGTCATTGTGTTCATGCGTGAAAACATGAATACCCGTGTTCGTGGAAGAAAAGACCTAGAAGGCTTGAGCGTTCCTTTTATCGGAGAGATTCCTTTGTCTATACGTGGTAAGAAAAGAGTAAAATCATATGAGGCACATACCATTGTGGTTAAAGAAGGAAGCCGTGATATCATGAATGAGGCTTTTCGTGTCTTGCGTACCAATCTGGAATTCATGATTGGCAAAGATCAATCCTCTAATGTGATTGTAGTCACCTCGTTCAATCCGGGCAGTGGAAAATCGTTCTTGACCATGAACATAGCCATAAGTCTTGCCATCAAAAATAAAAAAGTATTGGTTATCGACGGCGACCTTCGCCATGCCTCTGCCTCAGCCTATATCCATTCGCCGGAGGTTGGTCTGAGCAATTATTTAGGAGGACAGATCGACAAACTTTCGGATATTATTGTTACGAACGAGCAGCACCCTTCATTCAGTTTCATCCCCGTCGGCACTATCCCCCCCAACCCGACCGAACTGTTGTTCGATGACCGTCTACAGAAAGCAATCCATACCTTAAAGCAGCAATATGATGTTGTATTGATAGACTGCCCGCCAGTTGAATTGGTGGCCGATACGCAAATCATAGAGAAACTGGCCGACCGTACCGTTTTTGTGGTACGTGCAGGCTTGCTGGAACGCAGCATGCTTCCGGAGTTGGAAAACATCTATCGAGAAAAGAAATACAAGAATATGTCTGTAATCCTCAATGGGACGGAAGGCTCTGGCGGACGTTATGGTTATCGTTACGGCTATCAGTATGGTTATGGAAGCGGTTCTTATTATGGAAACAATGACAGGTCCAAGTAATCATGTGGTTGTTTCATAAAACAACAGTCCTTTCTCGAAGTGGCTTACTCAAAGGTATGGTGGATTGCCATAGTCACCTGCTTCCCGGAGTAGACGACGGTGTACAATCTATGGAAGAGTCTCTGCAAATTTTGCGGGAAATGGAGCAACAAGGGATTCGTAGAGTATGGCTCACACCCCACATCATGGAAGACATCCCCAACGAGACCCTTGCGCTGCAGCGTAAGTTCCGGGAACTGTTGCAGCAGTACCGTGGCGCGGTGGAGCTGAAGCTTGCTGCGGAATATATGCTTGATAATCTTTTTGAAGAGCGATTGGAGAAAGAGGATTTGCTTCTTTTGGAAGAAGGAAAACGTTTTTTGTTGGTGGAGACCTCCTACTTCAACCCTCCGATGGATCTTTTGTCCGTTCTGCAACGCATTCAAAAGAAAGGTTATTATCCTTTGCTGGCACATCCGGAACGGTATGAATATATGCAGAAGGAAGACTATAATACTTTGAAAGAGGAACATATTTCGTTTCAGTTGAATCTGCCGTCACTGGCAGGTATGTATGGAAAGCATGTACAGAAAAAGGCGGAAGATTTGTTAAAAGCCGGAATGTATGATAGGATGGGGGGAGATACACATTCTTGTCATCGTTATCAGCAAATGCTTTTCTCTTCAATAAAACATAACCAGACAAAGCTCTTGGACGGGGTGAATGCTAATACATTATAATTCATGAAAAGAATTCCTAATTATATCGATTCCCATGATTTACCCAGTTTCAAGAAGATTCTCGGCGATGGTTCGGACTATGGCACTGTGGGAAGATAATTTTTTATGTAGAAGATTATGATAAATCAAGAAACTAAAACACGCATACAAAAATACTTTGACGAAGCGTGTAAGGAACTTCATATTGACAGTTCTTTGTACACCTTACGTTTTTGCATAGATGACGGCAGATTCCCTTCTGCATTTAACTCTGCAGAATGGGGTGGAAACACCTTGTATATTAATGAAGAATGGGTAGAACTATGCTTGCGAAGTGATTGCGAGTTTGATTTGAGATACATCCTCAGCCATGAAGCTCGTCATCTTTACCAACATCAAGTGATAGCAGATTTCAAGCAAAGAGGAAAATCAAGCGAACTTCCTGCTGTCATCAATCAATGGGAATATGAATTTCTGCACTATATCAGAAACGAGGGCGATGAAGATAGTATGGACAAGAATACAAACCAACAGGTTGAAATAGACGCTAATGCCTTTGCCAATTGTATGCTTATCAAAAATGGTTTGGGGGCAAGAATCAAATCTGGTCAAGAAAAAATCATGGAAAAGGCTATCAAGGCATTGGCGAAAAAGATGTGGAATATTAAAATTGCTTGATGCATACGTATGCTTCAAAATTAGTAGATAATATCACTAGTGTCTCTTAAAAAAATGCAAAACATCTCAATATGGCTCATTATGATGTAAAATCCAATTCCAACTGACCGTCATTTTTATAAAGAATGTCGTATTCAGCATAGCTAAATAAATCCTTGATATTGTCTTTCACAAGTATAGAACTACCAAGGTCCTCATTACTTCATAAATGTCCCTATTGAGTTTTAATACACTCTCAATAATGGCTACCAAACAATAAATAATGATAGCCACATATATTTGTATTCTGACTGTATTCTCAGAGTTTCCCCAAAAAAGGATTTTACTCGAAGATGCTGCTATCCAACTGGGTATGGACTTTGATACCAGACTTTGTGCTCCTGAATCGGGTTCAATCATACAATGACAGGCACAAGTCTATTGCTGTTGAATCAAAAGCATAAAAAGTTCCGTTCAAATCGAACTCCTTGTCAATTCGCTTTTGTTGAGCCATGTTTACCATGTGATAGGCAAAAGCTTCAAAAAGAAGATAATCTCTTAGCATATCGCTCAAAATAGCGTTTTAGAAGGAATGAAGTCATTTGATTGAAAACATATTTCTTAATATTCATAGCTATTGCAATTTGGCTCAGTCCCTAAGATAGCTGATTCAAATGTGCGACAAGCATTTTTTGAAAATAAATATTGTAATTCAAATAATTAACGTATCTCTTTACAATTATTAAGAGACACTAGTGATTCTCATGAATATTTTTGAAATAGAAAGAAGTAAAAGAGACGCCGACTTTATAAAGCAGAATGGGGAACTGGAGTTGGAAGTTGCAGCCGACATTATCGAGACATACAAAGATGTCCCGTATGTTGGTTCTCTCCTTAAATTTGGGAAGGTTTTTATCAACGTCAAAGACTGGTGTTTTACGAAGAAACTGGCCAAATTTCTCATAGTGTCAGAAGACATTGACGATAAAATCAAGAATCAGTTCTATTCTAGCCTGAGTCAAGAAAATTATAAACACATCTCTGCATATTTGATTCACCTGCTTAGCACAGAAGAAAACAAGGCGATGATTATGGGCAGCATCTACAAGGCAAGATTAATGAATAGAATCAATAATAACGAGATGCTCAGGCTCTGTTCTGTCGTAGCCAGAGCATTCTTGCCTGACCTCAAAAGTCTTCCTGACTACTTGGAGGAGAATACAAACATTTCTATAGAAGCCCAATCAATCATTAATCTTGGGCTTATAGATAATTTTCTCGGCGGTGAATGGACTAATCATAAAAGTTGCTGCTTGAATGGTACTGGAAAACTTTTCCATGACATATTGAGCGAGTCTGGTTGGCTGTAAAATAACTAATGTAAAAAAATAAGTAGATTAATTTTAACTTCCATATTGGTTATGATTGAAAAAATTCTGTCAATTCTTTTAGATGAAGACAAGGCTAAAGGAATCCATTATCTTTTTAGATACAGAAAGCATGTTGATTTCCTGAAAACAATATATACTAATTTTAAGTATTTCCCTATTTCTGATGCTTTAAAATTTCCTATTGTGATTGGCAAGAACACGGATATTAAACTGGGGTCAATAAAGTTTAACTGCCCTATAAAACCTTCTCTTGTCCGATTGGGAACACAGCCTATCCCTGTAATTGAGGATGGATTTTCAAGATTAGTTGTCAAAAATAGCGGAACAATCGAAATAGGTGGTCTTTTTATATGCCAAACGGGGGTAAAAATATTAATTAGAGAAGGTGCTGTTTTTTCGGTAGCTGATAAAGTGAAATTTGGCCATCTAAGTAAAGTCGTATGTCACAAGAAAATATCCATAGGAAATGATTTTAGAATGTCTTGGGAGTGCCAGATATTTGACACCGATTTTCATTTTGTCTATAATACAGAAAAAAACAAGTATTATCCCCGGTTAAAACCTGTTATTATCGGAAACGATGTATTTGTGGGTAATCGTTCTACAATCGGTAAAGGAACGATCTTACCAAATGGTTCGATTGTGTCATGTAACTCAAATGTTTCAGGTGACTTTTCTATAAATGGTGATAACATTCTCATTAAAGGGAATCCTGCTGTGTTCGTGAAAAACAATTTAATAATGGGTAGTAATAGCTTTTATCCGGAAAAGGAAGAAATAGTCGCTCAAATGTTAAACGAATAATGATTCAAATAATCCATTCACAATGAGCAGCATCAAGAAAGATCTAGCCAAAAATACTATTTGGAATAGTGTAGAGCGCTTCTCTAATATGGGTATTCAACTATTGTGTACCTTTATTTTGGCAAGATATCTCACACCTTCTGACTATGGTATAATTGGTATGCTTGCAGTATTTAATGCCGTTGCAAATAGCTTTATAGATTCAGGCTTTGGTCTTTCTCTAATCAGAGAAAAAATGGTATCTCGAGAGGATTATTCTACAATACTTTATTTTAATGTTGTATTGTCTATGTTTTTTTACATAGCACTATACTTATGTTCGGGGTTAATCGCGGATTTTTATAATCAACCAATCCTTGTTGATCTGAGTAAGGTAGTGTTCCTAATGTTACCGTTTCAGGCTGTAGGACTTGTTCAGAATACTATATTGCAAAAAGAGCTAAAATTCAAAAAACTATGTATTATCTCTATATCATCATCTATAATTTCTGCAATTGTTGCTATTATTTTTGCATATATTTATGAGAATGTGTGGGCTTTAGCAATCCAAATGGTATTGAGTCAGTTCCTGCGATCGTTGTTTCTGTGGATATCAACAGATTTTGTACCTATATTAAAATTCTCAAAGGTCAGTTTTGCTAAATATTTTGCTTTTTCTAAGGATATTCTTATCTCTGGACTTATAGGAAATATTATTGGTAATATACAGTCCATTTTAATAGGGAAATATTATTCTGCTTCAGATTTAGGGTTTTACTCTCAAGCTGACAGAATAAAAACCATAGCCTCTACATCAACTACAGGGGTTATACAAAATGTAACATATCCAACATTAGCAAAAGTCTACAATGATGGAGGAGATTTAAAAGGAGCATATAAAAAAGTAATAATGATAACAATCCTTTTTGTCGGTTCTGTAATGTCGCTATTAATGGGTATATCCTCAGATTTGTTTGGAATATTGATGGGTTCTCAATGGCGTGAGGCCGGCGTGTATTTTTTGTTGTTAGGTATAAGTGGATTGCTCTTTCCACTGCATAGTGTTAATCAAAATATTTTACTTGTAAAAGGAGAGTCAAAAAAAATACTTTATCTGGAAATCAGCAGGAGATGCATTATGTTGATTATCGTATTCATTACAATACATTTCAACGTCTATCTATTTGCCGCAGGTTTATCTATATATTCTTTTCTACTTCTTTTCCTCAACCTTTCGGTATGTGGAAAGCCCATCGGTTATGGTATATGGAGTCAGTTAAGGGATGTTTCTCCTACTTTATTGAAACAGATTTTTGTAACTCTGCTTTGCCTTGTCGTTTCAAATTTTATGGAGGATATAAATATCTATTTTAGAGTAGTCGTTACATTGCTTTTGGGCTGTTCACTTCTATTATTACTTTTTGTGAGAGACCCTTATTTTAAAATGGGTATAAAGCTGCTTCCAATAAAACGTAAGTAATTATGCTGGGATTGGTTGTATTATTAATTGCGCTCCTTCTGCATTTTACCGGTTATAGAAGATATAGCCTATTGCTGTTTGTATTCATGGCTTTGCGTTACATGAAAATTGTACCAATGGCAGTTATGGCCGTAAATGGTATTGATTTAGCTATTGTCTATATGATAATAGTAACTGTAAGTCAACGTATCCAAACGCTTGCTTTTACAGAAGATTCTAAATTGTTATTCTGTATCAGCCGACTCTCCCTTTTCCTAATTATATCTTTTGCAGTGGGAATGATATATTATGGTCTTACTCCTTTTCAATCCTTTATGGGATGCCGCCAATTGTGGCTGTTTCCGGCATATTTTTTTCTAAGAGACGTACCAAAAGATGATATCATTTGGCTTTTTAAGGCATTATATTATATTACTCTTATTCATGCATTGTTATACATAATACAGTGTTCAACAGGTTTGCCTGTATTAGGAGTGGCAACACCGGAGTATGATCGAATCACTCATACGCTTAGATATAACAATCATCCTGTTTACATGACCTTGTTTTTCTATCTGTCTTTATTATTTCCCAACTACATAGGAAAACAAATCTCCAAGTTTTCAGCAATAGTATTTGCTGCCGCAGTCTTTATTACAATGACAAGAACCATTATGGTGTTTGTTGTCTTATTTACATTTCTTGGAATATTTTTAAGTGGTAAAAAATCTACAATACTAAAGTTTTCAATAATTGGTGCTATTCTTTTTATCCCATTGTCAGATGCATTGCTATCAAGATTTGGTGAAAAAGCTGGTACAAAAGGTGATATTTTTGCATTTATTCATGGGCGGTTTATAGATTATGCACACACGGGTAAAGCGCATGATGATGTTGGGACATTAACATATCGTTTTGCTTGGGTTTATGAGAGGGCAGAATATATGTTGACAAACGGTATTGTTGAATCGGTTTTTGGATTGGGTTTCCTGCCTCCATCAGAACCGGAAGTCGCAAAACGGCTATATAATTTCAAAATAGGTCTTGTTGACCAGAACAAGATTATTAGTCCAACATTTACACCGGACATAGGATATGGTAATATCATTGCGCAATATGGTTTTCTGGGTGCATTCTTTTTTATCTCTCTTTGGGTTAGGCTCGTAAAAATTCATTTTGAAAATAGAGAATATCACCCAATCACATTTTGCATGTATTTATATCTATTGACTCTATTCGCATTGAGTATCTCTGGACCAGGAATATCATATCAAGATATGCTTATACTACCATTTTTATCCTCTAATTTGGCACTAATGCCATCGACAAATGAAAAATCTATCAAAAATTATTAGTAGCAGCTATGATAATAATCCACATAGAATCTGGTCTGGGCAACCAGATGCTTTCCTATTGTGAATATCTTTCACTGAAATATGCCAATCCGAATCAGGAGTTTTTTGCAGAAACGATAGTTTTTGAAATTCCTGAGTGTAACGAGGTCATTTGCCAATGGAACGGTTATGAACTTGAGAAGATTTTTGGTATCAAAGAACCAAAGAACATCAAGTCTCTCTTTTCGGACGACGAGTGGACTCAGATAATATCAGAAATTCGTGCAACAAAATTCTGGATTCACAACTGGAATTATCCCGTTGTATTCACGGAGGTTCTGAATCGTCATGGTCTTCAACTTGAAAATGTTCGTGGCGACTTTGATCCTAACCATAATATTATTACAGGTACGGAAGACCAGCATAAAACGTGGAAGGACAGACTCAGAGAGTCATATATTGGAAATACAGTAAAGCGCGTACTTCAGTCTCTCAACGAAGAGAAATACGCTTATGCAAACGATTCTCGTGACAAACTGTTCTGTCATACAGATAGCGATATTTTCACTGGCCAGTGGTTAAAATTTAGCAATCGTGGAAATGATATCCATTTGATTGAGGCTCAGATACGAGAGTCATTCAGGTTTCCCGAGATAGTAGATGAACAGAACCTACAGATGGTTGAATACCTCAAAACCGTCAATTCTGTAGCTATTCATGCTCGTAGAGGTGATGCACTTGGCGGGCTTGCATGGTGTTATAAGTATGGTTATTTCAAGCGTGCTGTAAAATACATCCGAAAGCATGTAGATAATCCGGAATTTGTATTCTTCACCAATCCAGGTAGCGTGGAATGGTGCAGAGATAACGCTAAGTTATTCGGCCTTGACATACGTAAGGACACCATCAAGTTTGTTGACTGGAATAAGGGCGAAGACAGTTTCCGTGATATGCAGCTTATGGCCATGTGCAAGCATAATATTATAGTTCCAAGTTCTTTTGGGTGGTGGGGTACTTTCTTCAACACCAATCCAAATAAGATCACTATTTCTCCTTCTATTACAATTAACACCACAAATCATTGTTAAGATATGGCTGATTCTCGCTTCGTGAAATTGTTATCCATCCCTAAATCAATTTACGTTTCTGTCAAACTATTGGGCTGGGGGGGGGTAAAATATGCTCTCAAACTTCCTATATTCGTAAGATATAACTGTGTACTTAATTGTCTTGATGGAAAGGTGATAGTTAAGAAAACTCCAATCACACCCAAAATGTTGAGCATAGGCTTTTCATCAACTGGTATATTTGACAAGAAGTATTCTCGAACAATATTAGAGATAGCTGGTTTAATAGAACTCGAAGGACCTGTATGTTTTGGACAAGGCACAAGACTTAGTGTAGGCAAAACAGGAACATTATCGCTTGGAGCAGGTTTTTCAAGTACTGCGGAAAGCACATTTGTATGTGTCAACAAAATGCACATGGGTGTTGGTACGGCTATTGGCTGGAGTGCAATGGTAATGGATACAGACTGGCATTCCGTTATGAATACAGAAACAGGAGAATTATATCAAGCCGCTGGCGAGGTCTATATTGGTGACTATTGTTGGATAGGAACTCGTAGTTTAGTTCTCAAGAATACATTGATACCAAATGGTTGTATTCTTGCTGCTAATTCAACTGCAAATAAAAAGTATAACACCCCCAATACGTTGTTAGCAGGTACTCCTGCTATTGAAAAGAAACATAATGTAATAAAGTCAACTAATGGAGACATCCAATTTATTGAAAAATGAAACGTTACGAGCATATTGACATTTCTAAGGGTATAGGTATCCTACTAGTCGTATTCTTTCACCTACCAGGTGTTAACAGATTAATATATTTTAACAATTGGGGGGGGTGGATTACAACCTTTTATATGCCACTATTCTTTACCCTGAGTGGATTGTTCTTTAAAGCCGATAAACCACTGAAGCGTATAAAGAGGTTAATGGTTCCATACATCTCATTCTACATAATCGGGTATGCTTTTGAGGCAGCCAAGACCATTACCAAACACGGACAGCTTGATTTAATGGATTTCTTTGACCCCCTTTTAGGAGCAACACATGGGTATGCAAATACACCTGTATGGTTCTTGCTTTCATTAGCAGAAATCTCATTAATAGGCTATGTGCTGTTGCGGTATCTTCCTAACCTATTTGCATTTGTCGTAAGTATGGTATTAGGAATAGTAGGATACTATTGTGGAAAGTATAATGTGTTACAGCCATATTACGTGAATGTATCATTAATGTGTATACCCTTTTTTTCCTTGGAGGATCCTTTTTTAAGGACTTTCTCTTGAAAAAGCAAAAATATCCTTTTGTGGGTATTGGGTTACTGCTGATATCGTGGTTTCTTTATTTACCCAATACACCGTCATGTAATGTCAGTCAATGCTATATTTCATGCTCAATGTTTCAGTTTGCTTTGGTTTCCTCTTTAGCCACTATCGGTATTGTGCTTCTTTCCGGTGACATTGCCAAATATACGAAGTTTACATCTAATGCATTCTGCCATTATGGAGCAAACTCATTAATCGTTCTCTGTACTCACATGTTGTTTGTTAATATACCTGTGTTTGTTAATAAGGTCTTGCATATAAATTCATTATCCATCATCATTGGATTTTTCATTTTACTTTTTGTTGAGATACCTGTAATCAAAGTTATCAATCAAAGATTCAAAATACTCATTTCAAAATAATGTCTGAAAAAAAGTAAGATACGATAACATTGACGTTGCTCGTGGATTAGCAATGCTTGTCATCATTCAGTGGCATGTTGTGGGCATGCATACAACATGGACAGATGGTTGGGTAATGCCCATCTTCTTTATCATTATGGGCGTATTCTACAAGCAGGAGTCTTCTTTCAAGGTGATGGCTATAAAGAAACTCAACACCATTGTGATCCCAATGGCTTTTTTCTCAGTTCCGATGTTTATCATAAGCATATTTGAGAAAGGCTTTATGACCACATTGTTGAAAGTTGCAAATCCATATAGTATGATTCATGGCGTTTCGTGGTTCTTTATATGCACATTGTGGTGTTATGTCATCAACTATATTCTACATAAATACATACATAATAGCAAACTGTTGTTCCTTGCAATGATAGTTTTGTCCGCTGTGAGCTATTATATCACCAGTACGTATTCTTTTCATGGCCACAAACTTGTACTTCCTCTATTTTGTAGTACAGCATTAACAGCCATGGGTTATCTAGCAATAGGTGAGTTTGTTAGGAAGTATTTCCTATATAGGGGGATTCTATCTTGCTGATAATTACCGGTTTATGTATTGTCGTAATAATTCCGTCTGGTATTCAAGATAACTACTGGAATCATTATGAAGATAATTGGTTGAAACTGTTATTAGTTGGTGCAATAGAAAGTTTGGCTTTGATCCAGTTTTGTTCTTATCTTCCTAAACAGTTGGCAATCATCGGAAAATTTTCGCTTTTGATATTACTAATACACCCTTATATTGTTTTGGCAATTTCGCCATTGCATTTAAATATATGGTTATCATACGGAATCGTCACACTAACAACCATCCTTGTTTCGTTTCTTTTATTTAAATATTTGCCACAGATATGTGGCTTCAAACCATTGATAAAACTATCATAGTATGATTCATATTATTATTTTCTCGTTCAATCGCGCTTTGCAGCTTGAGGCATTACTATCAAGTATCCAATGCCATTGGCAGAAGACGAACTATAAGCTCTCCGTGCTTTACAATACCAGTGGTGATGATTTCCAGAAGGGTTATGATATCCTTCAAAAGGAATATCCAGCATATGAGTTTATTAAGGAAACACGTAAGACTTCTGGCTATCACGTCTCGGATTACATGACCCCATACAATCTGAAAAAACTATTGAAGTATCACCACATACGTAAGCAAAAATCCAACTTTCGCGATTTGCTTAATAACATGTTGGCTACTTCCAGTTGTGAATACACCATGTACCTGACCGATGATTCTGCATTCATCCGTGACGTTGAACTGTCAAAGAATGACCTTGCATTCATTGAACAGAATCCGGATATAAATCAGATTTCACTTCGTTTAGGCAAGAACATTACAGAACGTCCAGCAAGTATCCCTGTTAATAACGGTAAGCTTGAATGGGATTTTCATAATCACCGCGATGCTCGCAGTTGGGGTTATAACTTCTCTGTTGACGCACATATCTATAGCACCAAGCTGTGCTTGAAGTTGCAGTCAAAAATCATCTATGCCAACCCCACTACACTTGAAGCAAATATAGTTCATTATGTCATGCCTCGAAACCTGATGGATCATGGCTTGACATACGAGTATCCTTTCATTCTAAGTTTCCCAATCAATATGGTACAGGAGATTGCCGACAATGAATCCATGGGCATATCTATAGAGGACTTAAACAATTATTATCTCGAAGGCAAACGATTGGAATATATCGTGCCTGATGAGATCCTCGAATTCCAACAATATCCCGAGACTGTTTATCTATGCAAGAATGGTCAGAAGGAACTGCTAAAATTGAAATAGTATGAAATATTCAATAATAACCCCTGTCTATAATCGAGCTGATTGTGTCGCGAGATGCTTAGATAGCGTGATTCGCAACCTCCAATGGGGTGTGGAACTGGAGCATATTGTTGTGGATGATGGTTCTCATGATGAGACTCCGAAGATTGTGCAAAACTATGCTGATAAACACCCACATATTAAGTTCATCCCATTTTCACAGAATCGAGGTACCAATGCGGCCCGTAATGCAGCTATTGCAGCGGCTACTGGTGAGTATTGTATCATCTTGGATAGTGATGACTATTTTGTGGATGAGGCAATCAATTTTATAAATTCTATTGCTAGCAATCAAAAGTATATGCACTATTGCTTTGCCGCAGATGATATGGTTGAATACTACCAGAGTTGTTCGTTGCTGATGGGTAAGCAAAAGGCTGAGCTAACTTTCGAGAACTTTCTATTTGAGGAGGTTACTGGAGACTTTGTTCATTGCATCAAGACGGAAACTTTACAGAAATACCCTTTTGATGAAGATTTGAGAATATACGAAGGAGTGTTCTTCAAGCGTTTCTATCGTGAGGCTCAGAAGATTCTTTATACAAATAGAATTGTTACAATTCGCGAAAGAAATCGTACTGATAGCGTAACCAGAAACGTTCTTCGAAATGATAGAAAACAGATTGCAAAGGGGCTTCTTTCTAAACAACTGCTTGTTGAGTGGTATGGTGAGGAACTCTCGCAAAAGCCCAAAGGAGTATCGATTCTTAGAAATGCTTATAAAGTTATGCTGGATTGCAATCTTCTGATTGGTAATTATAAAGATGCAATGGTATGTAAACAAAAACTAGTATCTATTGGAGGTAAGGTTCCTACACATTTGAGATTCGTATATACATTCAATTTGGGTGGTTTGTATTTTTATGCCGGTTGTATTTATGTGTATGTCAGATATTATTTATTAAGATCAAATATAAAATAATGAAAATCGTACATGTTACTTGGATGTTTACATTCGGAGGTATTGAGACCATGTTGGTAAACATCTGTAATGAACAGATAAAGTTGGGGCATGATGTGCATCTGATTGTTATGGAGGACTCTACGGTTGAGAGCACGCTCTATGACAGTCTTGACAAGCGAATAAAGCTCCATTATGGCCATCGCAAGAATGGTGCTAACCTTTTATTGCCGATGTTGCGACTGAATTATCTCCTGTACGAGTTGCATCCCAATGTAATTCATATCCATAGTTCGTCTATGTATAAGTTAATACTTGCACCCTGGCATAAGAAGATTACTAATGCTACATTACATGCACTCCCCAAACCGAAGAATACCCAAAGTATAGATCTTGTACCTCGTGTGTTTGCTATCTCTGATTCCGTTCGACGAGCCCTTCTTGCATATAATGGAACGGAGAGTATCTGTAATCCCAATGGTATTCGTCCGGAACTTATCAAACAACGGCAATCGGGTGATTGGAAAGATATGTTGCAGATAGTACAGGTTGGACGTCTTGACCATGATGACAAAGGACAACATATCTTGATACAGGCTGGTGCAGAACTTTTGAAACGTGGTTACCATAACTTTATGATCAATTTTATAGGCGATGGATCTTCACGCCCATATCTTGAAGGTATGGTGCAAAAGTCTGGCTTAGGACAGAATGTAACCTTCCATGGCATGAAATCCCAATCGTATATCTTTGAGCATGTATGTGATTATGATGTATTCGTTCAGCCAAGCATACGTGAGGGGTTCGGAAATACTGTAGCCGAAGCAATGGCTGCAAAAGTGGCTGTGGTGGTATCTTCCGGCCAAGGCCCTGAAGAGGTTATTGATTATGGTAAGTACGGCTATGTGTTCAAGAATGGCAATCCTATTGATTGTGCAGATAAACTGGAGGTATTTCTGAAACATGAAAACGATCAGCAGCAGGTAGAAGCTGCTTACAAGCGAGTGCTGGACCTGTATGATATCAAAGTTACCGTAAAAACTTATCTTGATAAATACAAGAGAAGATAAGCCATGGAGTATATGACTTTTGAGCATGCCATTCAAACAGGCATTCTTTCCCCTGTTTTGGTTACCCCCCATCACAGTCAAGCTAAGGGTAAAGACTTGTCACTTGAACTGTTAAAGTTCGTGGCTATGATATTGATTATAAATGTGCATAGTTACATGATGTATCCACCCAAATACGAAATGTTTGCTACTGGCGGTACGATTGGTGATGCACTATTCATGTTTTGTTCTGGATACACATTGTTTCTTGGCAGAATAGACCGATTCGACAATTGGTATAAGAGGCGTATTAATAGAATATACCCCAGTGTATTTGCTTGGGCGATATTCTCGTTCTATTGTTTTGCAGATGACATGAACATTGGACAAATTGTTGGAGGTGCCAGTAGATGGTTTATCCCTTGCATTATGATGTATTATGTACTGCTGTACTTTGTTCGTAAATATCTGATGCGTTTTAAGTGGTGGGTATTTGTTGTGGCTTGCATAATACCGATAGTGAGGTTTGTAATGTATGAAGACATAGGCAGTTATCACATGTATAGAAACCATACCTTTAGATTCTTTTATTGGTTTCCATTTATGCTGATGGGAGCATACATAGGTTCGAAGAATGTAATTCTGAAACAGAAGGTTTGGCGCGATGCTATTATGACTTTAGTGTGTACCGGGTTACACTTGGGCCTTGTTGGCGTGTACTAAAAAAGAAAATCTCTGCCCTTACCAGATGTTATCGTTAGTGCCCTTAATGGGCACATGTATCTATTTGTACAATCTGTTTCAGGCGGATATATTTAAACTACTGATGAAGTCTAATGTTGGGTATGGTATTCAGGCTATTGCTGCATTGTGTTTGGAATCATACATTGTTCAGTATGTATTGTTTACAGATAAAATAAATTACCTGTTCCCGTTGAATATTATCATCTTGGTTGTTGAGGTTATTCTATTGGCATACGCCGTGAGGACATTAGGTAGAACATTTAAGCAACTATTTGAAAAAGAAGATTTCAGATGGAAGGAAATCTTTAGACTGGTTTAATGAAATAATTCAAGATATGCGTAGTTATTCAATTAATTGGGGCAAATTTCTGTTTTTCAGATGGTTCCCCGTTAGCTGGACATTGCAGGCGGTACATGTCCTGGACAGGAAAGAAAGAGCTTTTCGTATAGGATTGGAGCTGATACCCGTTGCAGTAATAGTGACATTGGCTTCAGTTTGTATTTATTCGTGGTGGGTGGCCTTGGCTCTATTTGTAGTGCTACATACGTTATTCTGGCTGTTTGATTCTACATGGCTGGTAGGGTTCCGTGAAGTCTATACCGGTTTCAAAGGTAAGGGCATACAGTCAGTAATAGATTATGTAGATTGGGCTGTTGAGGAACTGAAAGATTGTGATAACATCGGTGCTGTTACTATATACGGAAGTATCTGCCGACACATGTACCATGACCGTAGTGATTTTGACCTGCGCATTGTACAGGATTATTCAAGCTTGAAAACGTATTTAATAGGTATCAAATTGAGGGCTGTCGGTATCTGGAAGTACAAAATTCCAATGGATTTGAAGATTGTTGACAGCCAGGATTATCTGCGTAAGGAGATGCGCGAGGATGAGCATCCAATAATAGCATATAATAAGTATGACAGTTTTTATGATATGAAAGGTGATTCATACGAAGCCTTGAAAGCAAATCCTTTAACATATAGAAAAGATTATAAAGGATGAAAGTTTTAAACGTCATTTGGGCATTTGGTACGGGTGGTATAGGCAAGTTGTTTCTGACCTATGCTGCACTGGGAGAATATGACCTCGAATTGCAGATTTCTTCTGTGTGCATTGACCTACAGAATTGTGAGTATGACCGAAAACCTCTGACTGAGGCCGGAATACGGGTAATCGCCATAAAAAACAGAAAAGATATGAGTTGGGTGAAACGTTTGGGCGGCATTGCCCGCGAAGTAAAGCCTGATGTTGTGTTCTGTCATGGTTTTAACGGGCCTGTGATCATCAAGCTGGTAGCATGTTTGGAGCGGTCTCTTCGGGTGCCGATGGTATGTACTTACCATGGTCTGTACAATCCTCCGACTGAGGGCAGGCGGTATATTGCAGACGCCATTAATAAATTGCAAGCCTGGATGTATAAAAGATTTGCACGAACGGTGGTTCTGGTGGCGGAATATAGCGGACTGTACCTGTTGGAGCGCAAAGTGCCCAAAAGCAAACTGGAAGTGGTGTATAATGGTATTGTGGAAAACGAGCCTGCCCTAGAACCTGTTGTGCTAAAATCCGATGGGGTCAGCATCGGAATGGCCGGACGACTGGACGCTATCAAGGGATTGAATTTCTTAATAAAAGCTATTCCGGAAGTCAGGAAGCGTGTGGATGAAAAATTCCACATCTATATCATTGGTGACGGTCCAGAGGAGGAGGCTTTGCGCAATTTGGCAAGAGAACTTGGAGTTGAGGAGTTAATCTGTTTCGAGGGGTATCAGGATAATGTACCTGCTTGGTTAAAAGCATGGGACATATTCTGTCTGCCTTCTCTTCAAGAAAATCATTCCATTGCATTACTGGAAGCAATGCGGGCAGGAAAGGCTATTGTATGTACCTCTGTAGGTGGCAACCCTGAAACGGTCGAGGATGGGAAGGAAGCTCTTGTTGTGCCGGCGAGGAATTCGGAAGCTATTGCTGATGCTCTTGTGAAACTTATCGAATCGGAATCCCTACGAAAGAAGATGGGACATGATGCACGTGAAAGATTCCTCAGAAACTTTACGGAGGATATAATGAAAAAGAAGTTGTGTGAGGTATTAAAGAATGCAACAATAAATCAAAACAAAATATGATGAGAAAGTTTTGGCTGGTCTTGTTTTATGGTTTCGCAAACCATTTGCCAGATTCGTACACTCCTGTATTGGGGGGGGGTAAGTAATCGAATCCGTATTTTCCTGTGCAAGCGCATATTTAAGGAGTGCGGGAAAGTATCAACAATAAACAGAAATATTTATTTTGGGAACGGAAAGGATATCGTGATAGGTGATTATAGTGGTATTGGTGCCAATTGTAGCATTCCCAATGACATCCATATAGGTAAATATGTAATGATGGGGCCGTTCCTGTATTGCATTACTTTTGGACATGAGGTGTCTGATACATCAACCCCGATGTGCTTCCAAGGTCACGTGGAAAAAACCAAGGACTCGAACATCGTCATAGGAGACGATGTGTGGATTGGAGCAAATGTCATCATTTCGAAACGTAGGCACATTGGTACTGGATCTATTTTGGCTGCCGGTGCCGTTGTAACGCATGATGTTCCCGATTACGCCATTGTAGGAGGTAATCCTGCAAATGTAATCAGAATGAGAAAATGAAAATTATATTCTTTACGATTGACTGTTTTAAGGGAAGGGAACATCTCATGCCTTGGCGAACAATATTGGAGGTTGCCAAGGTGATGGTGGAATACGGCTATGAGGCAAGCATTTTGAATGCTTGCAGCAACAGTGAGGATGTCATTGATTATGATTGGGCAGGAAGCGATTCGTCGAAACCTGTCCATGTGTGTTCCGTGATAAAGAATAATGAGGCAATCTTTGTCCAATGCACGGAACTAAAACCGGAGATACTTTTCATCCCTTTTACTTTTCGTGATGGGCTGACACCAGCCAAGTGGATTGCTCAAATCAACTGCAAGAAGATTGGTTACATGACAGGAGGGGTGTATGACCTGAAGAGTGGAATGCTGCTGAAGAAGAACGGTGGTTTAGCCGCTGCAAAGCCTTACCTGATGGAGGCTATAACGTCCAAGTGCATTTTTGCTCATACATTGAAAAATATTGGTGTGAGCCATGTGATTGGTTTGACCGATGTGAGTGCCAAAGCAGTGAAGAGAGGCGGCTTTAAAAATGTGACAACCATATACCCTGGCAAGGATTCGTTTGATGAAATTGTACCAGACAACAGTGTCTTGGATAAATATGATTTGAAGGGAAGAAAATGGCTACTATTTAGTGGCGCTCCTGCACCTACTCGTGGGGCAGAGGTGTTGCTGGAGGCTTTAGACAGCGTGAAGGATGATGGTGTCCGGCTTGTCATGTTGATGCGTACGGATGTGGGTTCCCAATATAAGCGGTTTGAAAAGACATTGTCCGGACTGAAACATCCGGAACGAGTAAAGATTATCAAGGATAGACTGACGAGAGAACAGCTTAGGGCTTTTTTTGGCTCTGCTTGGTATGCAATTCTGCCTTTCATCGTGATTCCAAGTGAGGTGCCTTTGACATATTTTGAGTTGCTGAGTTGCGGTACACCTGTAATCACCTTTGTCAATGGAGGTACTACGGAATATCTTAAGTATGGACTGCTGACTGCTGATAAGTCAATCAAAGGATTGGCCATTACAATCGAAAAGGCTTGGAGCGATGTTGCTTTGAGAAATTCAAGGTCTGATAAGGGTAAAATAATAATGAATGCGCATCCTACATGGAGTCAAGTGGGGATGGAATGGATTAACTTATTGAAACAAAATGACTAAATACATCATCATATCAGGCGTGGATGGCAGTGGAAAAACTACAGTCATCGAAGGTGTGCGTGCCCAATTGGAAGCAGAAGGTAAGACTGTTGGATATATTTGGATGCGTTATCATCATAAATTGATAAAAATAATGCATGCCATAGCTAAACTTACAGGATTAAGTAAAAAGGAGAATACCGCAATGGGAGAAATGTGGTTGCACTATTTCTATAAAAGCCCTTTGTTTTGCTGGTTCTACTTATATAGTTCTTATATAGATAGTTGGTTAGCTCGCAAAAAACCAACTAAGTTAAGAACTGATTATGTAATCTGTGACAGATGGGTAAATGACATAATCATTGATATGGGAAGTGAAACTCATAACCTCGACATACTTGACGGCAAATGGTATAAATTATACCAACGGCTTTTGCCTAATGATAGCTTTCAGTTTGTGATAAGCCGTAATCGAGAAGATGTTTTGAATTGCAGAATTGAAAACACCTTTAATGAGGCTTTTGATTATCGGTTTAGGTTATATCAAAAGATAGCTCAAAAGCCAGAAGTCATAAAAATAGATAATACAGGAAGTATCGAAAAAAAGCGTTTCCCTGGTTATAGAATCCATAAGAACAAAAGAAAAATTGTAACATGTAAATGTAGTTATGTTGAATAAGACATTGGATATTACGGTAATTATCCTCACCTATAATGAGGAAATACATATCCGTAGGTGCTTGGAGAATGTAACACCTTTTGCCAAGAAGGTATTTGTGGTTGACTCGCCTTCAACTGACAGGACAGTAGAGATTTGCCGGGAGTTTGAGAATGTGGAGGTAGTGGTACATAAGTATCCGGGTAATCAAGCCGAACAGTTCAACTGGGCGTTGGATACATTGCAGATAGAGACCGAATGGATTCTTCGTCTGGATGCGGATGAGTATTTGTTACCCGAATTGGTTGAAGAATTAAAAGAGAGATTACCTGTAATGCCGGAGGGCGTTTCAGCCCTCTCTCTCTCTCGCGCGCGCGCTTATTGTGGTAAGATCTTACATCATGGCATTGTAAATAATGTCAAGATCGTGCGTGTTTTCCGGAAAGGAATGGCTCGTTATGAGCAGCGGTTGATGGATGAGCATTTGGAGATATTGGACGGCGAGACGGCAGAATTGAAACATCAATTTGTGGATGACAACCGAATGACTTTCGGGCAGTTTACAGATAAGCATAATAATTATGCTTCGCGGGAAGCGGCTTTGTTGCTGGATGCAGAGTTTCATTTGACGGGTTCTCAAATCGTATCACAAGATCATGGGAAAGAGGTTGAACGAAAGCGGGCACAGAAAAACCGATATGCGAAGATGCCTTTATTTTGGAGGGCTTTCGGCTACTTTGTTTATCGTTATATCATAAAGTTGGGGTTCTTAGATGGCAAGGAAGGATTCCTCTGGGACTTCTTGCAAGGTTGGTGGTACCGTACTTTGGTGGATGCTAAGATCTTTGAAATAAAAAGAGCTTGTGGAAATGACAAGAAAAAGATATGCCAATATTTGAAAGATCATTATGGCATATCTTTGGAGTAATATAGATTTATAACTCCTGCCGTTGCAGGAAATCGAGCAAATGAATGTGGTGGATTCCTTCGTAATTGCTGCCTATCGTCCATTCATCAAGGCTGACGACATATTTGGGGCAGTTTCATGTATTCTATTATTAAGTATGATTTATAAATTATGGCAAATATACCGACATTGTTAGTTATACTTAACAATATAGAAGAGAGAACGCATAGAAGCCCAAAACATAACATTACATTATAACTTACATGAAAGTATCAGTTATTACCGCTACATGGAATAGCGGTAAAACGCTTCGCACGACCTTGGATAGTGTACTCAACCAAAGTTATCCCGATATAGAGCATATTATCGTGGACGGGGGAAGTACAGACAATACGATGGAAATAGTCCGGGAGTATGAACCTCGTTATAATGGACGATTGCGGTTTATAAGTGAACCGGACAAAGGTCTTTATGATGCTATGAACAAGGGGATTCGGATGTCCACGGGGGAGGTGGTTGGTATCTTGAATTCGGATGATTTTTATACTTCTTCGGATGTAGTGGAAAAATTAGAGAAAGAGCTTGCTACCAACCGAGTGGATGCAGTATATGGAGATATTCATTTCGTGGATGGCAATGACTTGGGTAAATGTGTCCGTTATTATTCGTCAAGACTTTTCCACCGTAGCTGGATGCGACTTGGCTTTATGCCTGCACACCCAAGTTTCTACTGCCGCAAAATTATATATGATAAATATGGTGGCTTTGATTTGTCATACAAGATTGCTTCCGATTTTGAATGTCTTTTACGGTTTATTTTCGTACATAAAATACAGACAACATATATCCCAATGGATTTTGTAACCATGCGTACAGGAGGAACTTCCACCAGCGGCTTTGCCAGCCATAAACAAATTATATCCGATCATCAAAAAGCATTCAAACGTAATGGCATATACAGTAATGTCTTTTTGGAATCATTGAGGTATATTTATAAAATTCATGAAGTATTACTAACAAAAATAACAAGATGAAAACAGCTTTAATCACCGGAATTACCGGGCAAGACGGTTCGTTTCTTGCAGAATTTCTATTGGACAAAGGATATGATGTTCATGGTATCATCCGTCGTTCATCAGTTGATTATCGGGAGCGTATTGCTCATTTAGAGGGGAAACCTCATTTTCACTTGCACTATGCGGATATGGGGGACTCTATGTCTTTAGTGAAATTAGTAGGCAAGGTACAACCTACCGAGATTTACAATTTGGCTGCTCAAAGCCATGTACAGGTGTCGTTTGATGCACCTGAATTTACAGCTGATGTGGACGCTGTAGGAGTGCTTCGCATATTGGAGGCGGTTCGTACCAATCATCTGGAGAAAACCTGTAAGATTTATCAGGCTTCAACTTCCGAACTTTATGGCAAGGTAGAAGAAGTTCCTCAAAATGAAAATACACCGTTTCATCCTTACAGCCCTTATGCCGTAGCCAAACTCTACGGCTATTGGATTGTGAAAGAGTACCGCGAGGCTTATAATATGTTCTGTTGTTCGGGCATCCTGTTCAACCACGAATCGGAACGCAGGGGCGAGACCTTTGTAACGCGCAAGATTACGTTGGCTACTGCCCGTATTGCTCAAGGGAAGCAGGATTGTCTGTATCTGGGTAATCTGGATTCCTTACGTGATTGGGGATATGCTAAAGATTATGTGGAATGTATGTGGTTGATTCTTCAACAGGACAAACCGCAGGATTTCGTCATTGCAACAGGTGTACAGCACACTGTTCGCGAATTTGCTACATTGGCATTCCACTATGCCGGCATTGAACTGCGTTGGGAAGGTGAAGGTATAGATGAGAAAGGTATTGATGCAAAGACCGGAAAGGTACTGGTAGCTGTCAGTGAGGATTTCTATCGTCCTACGGATGTTGTCAACCTATGGGGTGATCCTACGAAAGCTAAGAATGAATTGGGATGGAATCCGCAATCCACCTCCTTTGAAGAGTTGGTGAAAATTATGGTGTCTCATGATATGCAAAAAGTGGCTGCGGAACATGTGGCCAACGTAATGCGTACCAACTTGGCCGAATATCTGGAGAAAGGAATTGTAAAATGATGGATAAGAACGCAAAAATATATGTAGCAGGACACCGTGGGATGGTGGGTTCTGCCATTGTCCGTGAGTTACATCGGCAAGGGTATACGAATATTATCACCCGTACTCATGCAGAATTGGATTTGACACGGCAGGAAGCTGTTGAAAAGTTTTTTGCGGAAGAAAAACCGGAATATGTCTTTTTGGCTGCTGCCAAAGTGGGTGGTATCATTGCCAACCAATCTGCATTGGCTGATTTCATGTATGACAACATGATACTGGAGATGAACGTGATTCACGCAGCTTGGAAGAACGGCTGTAAAAAATTGGAGTTCTTAGGTTCTTCATGTATTTACCCACGTTTGGCCCCTCAGCCTATGCCTGAATCTTGTTTGCTAACATCAGAATTGGAGAAAACGAATGAAGCGTATGCCTTGGCCAAAATATCGGGTTTGAAATATTGCGAATTTTTGAATCGGCAGTATGGTACGGATTTCATTAGTGTGATGCCAACAAATCTGTATGGACCCAATGATAATTATCATCTTGAACATAGTCATGTACTTCCTGCTTTGATCCGCCGTTTCCATGAGGCGAAAGAAGCGGGTCTGGATGAAGTGACTTGCTGGGGTGACGGCAGCCCGCTCCGGGAGTTTCTCTATGTTGACGATCTGGCCAACCTGTGCGTGTTCTTGATGAATAACTACTCGGGGAATGAGACGGTAAATGCAGGAACCGGCAAAGAATTGACCATTAAAGCCCTTACAGAACTGGTGGCTAAGGTTGTAGGATTTACAGGCGAAATCAAGTGGGATACCTCACGTCCGAACGGAACACCCCGAAAGCTTTTGGATGTATCGAAAGCAACGGCTTTGGGGTGGTCTTACCAAACTGAATTGGAAGATGGTATCCGATTGGCTTATGATGATTTCCTGCATAATCCCATGCGTGCAGAAAGGTAACGATTTAAAACATTATTTATGCAAATTCTTTTATTATCCGGAGGCTCTGGGAAACGTCTTTGGCCTCTGTCAAATAACAGTCGTTCCAAACAGTTTATAAAATTACTCAATTCTCCCGATGGTCAAAAAGAGTCGATGGTACAACGGGTTATTCGTCAATTGGGAGAATCCGATTTAAAAGGTCATGTAACCGTGGCTACCAGCTTGTCTCAGGCTGATGTTATTTACAATCAGCTGGGTGAATACATCGATGTAGTGGTGGAGCCAGAAAGACGTGATACATTTCCAGCCATTGCCTTGGCAGCTTCATATCTGAAATATGAGAAATCATGTGCCGATGAAGAAGTAGTTGTTGTTATGCCTTGTGACCCTTTTACGGAAGCAGGATATTTCAAAGTTATTGAGCAGATGGTGCATGCGGTGGATGACAATGTAGCCGAGCTGGTTCTTATGGGGATTACTCCAGCCTATCCATCTGTTAAATATGGATATGTAGTGCCTGATGAATCGAAACTGAAAGGTGGAATCTTTTCGGTCAAACGGTTTACGGAAAAACCAAATGTAGCTACAGCGGAATATCTTATAAAAGAAAATGCATTTTGGAACGGTGGCGTATTTGCTTTTAAGTTGGGATATATGATGAATATTGTGGAGCAATATATCCGGACTGTTTCTTTTTCGGAAATCCGTAACAGATATAGTGAATTCCCCAAAATCAGTTTCGATTATGAGGTGGCAGAAAAGGCCAAATTGGTAGCAGTAGTTCCTTTCTCTGGCAAATGGAAAGATTTAGGGACTTGGAATACACTTACAGATGAGTTGGAAGACCATGTAATAGGTAATGTTATCACAGATGGAGAGGCAGAAAATACACATATCATTAATGAATTGGATCTTCCGATTATGTGTATAGGAACCAAAGATTTGGTGATTGCAGCATCGAATGACGGTATTTTAATTTCCGAAAAGAACAAGAGCGAGAACATAAAAAAATATGCAGACCGGCTACAGTGTTGTCCAATGTATGAGGAAAGACATTGGGGAGAATACAAGATTATTCATAATGTTCAATATTCAGATGGCTTTCAGTCGTTGACGAAGCAATTGATTATAAAGGCAGGAAAAAGTCTCACATATCAAGCTCATCATCTACGGAAAGAGGTATGGACGGTTGTTGATGGAGAGGGACTGTTGGCTATAGAAGGAAAAATTACCCCAGTTAAACGGGGAGATACTGTTTGTATCCTTGAAGATATGCGCCACGGTCTAAAAGCCATAAATGACTTGACCCTGATAGAAACGCAAACCGGAAGCGATCTTCTTGAAGATGATGTGGAATTGTTTGATTGGAATTGGCAAAAGTAGATACAAAGTTTGGCGAGAACTTCCAGATAATCAAATCCGATTAAATATCTTACACAAAATTCAGAATTATAAAAGGTAAGGGCTTTTGTGATTCTTCCATTGATTATGAAAATCGAGTTTATGGGAGAATCAAAATTTATATTGCATTCCAAAAATGCAAATGTTCAGTGGACAGTATCAAAATATTCCGGTGTTAATCCATTAAGAATTTATCTTATGCTATTTCGTATGGGAATGAAGAAAGAACAAGAAGTGTTGGAACAAACTGCGTCTTGTACATCACTTTTTGTTCTTTTGATATCTTGAAAACATTGATTGTATAACATGGTTTCTTCGTTATCGGTTTATTATCGAAAACTTGCTTATCACGTAATAGAATCGGACGGCTTCCTATGGGTCGGATTCAAGCCGGGAATGGTACATTTTATTGCTAAAGAGGTTTGGAATATTCGCCCCTTGACCCGAACGGATGTTGAGAGATATTATGAGGAGTTTACAGTATTAACCCAAGGTAAAGGGAGTCTTTATTTTCGGATTGTAGCTCATGGTGGATTTCTGAAAGAGGCGTTGGCTTATGAGTTGCATGGTTTGACTGTTTCTGACGACAACTACCTCAGAAGCCTTAATTCCGGCAGACATGTAGAACTTTACCCACATAACGAGAAAGCTTATCGTGCTATTATAAAAGGCTTTGAACAGCATCGTATCGGTACCGTTGTGCAAGCGACCGGGACGGGAAAGTCATATCTGCTGGCTCGTTATATATCAGACCATGCCACAGAACGAATTTGCGTATTTGCTCCAAATGTCACAATCCTGGAGGAGATCAAAAAAGCGGTAGGCTTTACCTCTCCTTATATCTGCTATCGAACGTTTCAGTCATTGATATATTATCGAAAAAATGATAAACAACTCAAAGCAGATCATATTTTGATTGATGAGTTTCATCATTTCGGTGCAGAAATATGGGGGGCTGCTTTGCAGGAGGTAATTGAATCCAATCCGCAGGCCTATATATTAGGAACATCGGCGACTCCTATTCGCCCGGAGGGAATGATTGATACGGTGGATCTTTATTTCGAGGGAAATCTGTTTTATGAACTTACCTTACCTCAGGCTTGGTATTACCGTATTTTACCAGTCCCAATCCTGGTACAAAGTGCCTATGGATTAGACGGTGAACTGAATCGTTTACAAAAGCGATTGGATCGAAGCGGATGTTCAATTCGACGAAAAGAACAAGTCCAAAAGAAACTGGATGTGGCTCGCGTTGATTTTAAAGGGGCGTTAGGAGCTCCTGAGGTAATCCGAAAGTTCTTGCCCAAAGATGTATGTAAACTGCTGGTTTTTTGCCGTGATCTTACCGATCTGAAACAGATGGTTCCTGAGGTGTGTGGCTGGCTGACACAAGCCGGACGGGTAATCATACCATTTGAGATCCATCACACTCAAAGCGAACGGACTAATAATCAAATACTAAAGGCTTTCCAAAAAGAATCTGGGAAATTGCATGTATTGTTCTCTGTCAATATGCTGATAGAAGGACTGCATGTGGAGGGCATAGATGCCGTCTTGTTTCTACGGCGGACAGAATCCTATATTGTTACCCTGCAACAGCTGGGCCGTTGCTTGGATGCCGGAAGCGGGAAACAGCCTGTCGTATTGGATTTTGTGAACAACCTATCGGGCAAATCTGTATATGACATGATGGCCTTGCACATGGAACGCCTTGCCTGTCAGCCTTCACCCAAGGGATTTGAAGGGGTGACCTCTTTTCTGACCACAGGTTTCCTATCAGACATACGGCTTCGTATTGAGGAGATATTGACAGAGTTGGAACCTTGGCAGATCATGTATGAGAGGCTTATTGAGTTCCGTAAGAAAGAAAATGACTGGCCTTCGGTTACAGAGGGGAAGCTGGGCTTGTGGTGCAATACGCAGCGCATGGCTTACAAACGGGGCAGACTCTCGGAGGAGCGTTACAAACTGCTGGAGTCTGTCGGCTTTGAATGGAACTTGCTGGATTCAAACTGGATGAAGGAATTCCAATCATTGAAAGTCTTCTTTGCGACTCAAGGTCGCTGGCCCAAACGGGAGGATGGAGCTTTGGCTACCTGGTGTTATACTCAACGGGAAAGACGCAAGAAAGGACGTTTGAGCAAAGAACGTATTCGTGTGTTGGATGAGATCGGATTTGTGTGGAGTCAGGACTTGAACGGTGAATGGATGAAAAATTATGAAGCGTTGAAAATCTTTCTTGACAAACAGCAGCGCTTTCCCAAATCAGCCGAAGGTTATTTGGGCGAGTGGTGCAGTAGACAGCGGAAAATGCGCAAGCAAGGGAAACTTTCCCCTAATCGTCAAACACTATTAGATCGAATAGGATTTGTCTGGTCGGTGGAGCAGGTCTGGCGAAGCTACTTGGAACAGTTGCACCAGTTTCATGTCCAAAATGGACGGTGGCCTGGATGTCGTGAAGGGGCGTTGGGGCGTTGGTGTACGGTTCAAAGACGGAATTATCGAAGAGGAAGCTTGTCGGATCAAAAAATCGCCCAATTGGAACAAATAGGATTTATACCCTTGAAAGGAGACAAGTAATACAGAAGAAATGGAAATACTCTCATTTCATACGAAACAATAGAGTTTCCGCAGCCTTATTATCGCAGTTCAAAGTACACTATGATTTTAGAATACAATATACCCAATCGCTTTTCGTACTAATAGGCATATTACCGTTTATACAAGCCACCCTTAAATTTCGGATAGAAGGACTGGTTGCTTTCCACATACATATAGTGTCTAAATAAACAGCAAATATTGATAAATGAGTATTCAATATAAAATCATCTTTGGATATATGGTGTTGATTGTGGCTATAATCGGTATGATTATAATCATGGTACGTGAGCGGAATAGGGTTTTGGTGATTGAAACTGAGGCACAAACAATTCATCGGGTTCAACACAATGGAAATATAGTCCAGCATCACATCACGATTCTCTCAACTTATGGTGAAACAGCCCTTTCTTGGGAAGAGGAGGATTTTGCGAACTATCATTCTCTTCGTCTGCATATCGATTCCATGTTGCAGGCCATGCACAAGGGGTATGAGGAATTTGTCAGCCAAAGTCAAATAGACTCGCTGCGCTATCTATTATCCAGTAAAGAAGAGCATTTATACCAAATTATGCAACTTTTCCATAGTCAGAACAGTCAGGAAGGTATGCAATTCTCTCATTTACCAGCGGAAGCTCAACCGCGTACTGTTATTCGTAAAAAGAAAGGTTTTACAGGATTTTTAGGGGCAAAAGAAACTCTGGAGATAGTTCCTTCCGCATCTACAATTCTCAAGACATTGAACAAGGAATTGCTATCCATGCAGGAAGAACGGCAGGAAAGTATCAATGCTTATACCGATAGCCTCCGCAACCACAACAAGGAACTTAACCGAAAGCTTCGCCATCTGATAACCACGATGAACAACCAGACAGAACGTGTACTTGAAGCGAAGGAATGTCATCTTAGAGAATCTTACAACCGTTCCATATGTGTCATCTCCTGGCTGATTATCTCCGCCATTATTCTGCTTGTCATATCCTATCTGATTATTCAAAAAGATTTACGGGAAAAGGCAAGAACAAGGAAGCGTTTGGAAGATACGATACAACAAAACACTGCGCTGTTGGAAATGCGCAAGAATATTATCCTGACCATATCGCATGACATACGTGCCCCTTTGAATGTCATTGACGGCAGTGCCGATCTGGCAATGGATACACGTGAAAAGAAACGGAGGAATATCCATCTGAATAACATAAGGAGGGTGTGCAAGCATGTGGTACATCTGCTTAACAACCTGTTGGATGTGTACCGGTTAAACGAGGCGAAAGAAATACGGAACGATGTCCCATTCGACCTGCATGAATTATTGGAACGTACCGCTGCCGGTTTTTCTCATATAATCAATAATAAGGGTATCCTGTTCAATTGTGATTTTAAGGATACGGAAGTCAAGTTATATGGTGATGCAGACCGCATAGAACAGATTATAGACAATCTGCTTACCAATGCAGTTAAGTTCACGGAGACCGGCACAATCAATTTCAATGTGCACTATCTCAATGGACTGCTGGTCATGGAAATAGTGGATACCGGTGTTGGTATGAGTGAGGAGACACTTTCCCGTATCTTTCGTCCTTTTGAACGCCATACCTCTGCAACCAATGCGGACGGATTCGGATTGGGGCTTCCGATCACGCAAGGACTTGTCAATCTTCTTGATGGGACAATAGAAGTAACAAGTTTGATTAATTGTGGAAGCACATTTCGTGTGACCCTTCCCATGCCGGAAACGGATGAACCGTTGGAAAGCGAAAAACATGTCCCGACGCATTCCACACACCTGCATCACAATGTACTTGTTATTGATGACGACAGTATGTTGCAAGCTGTCATTAAAGAAATGTTAGAGCGTAATGGCATGGCCTGTACAACTTGTACCACAGTCAAAGAGGTAGTAAAAGCCATGCGGGAAAAAGATTATAACCTGTTGCTTACAGATATCCTGATGCCTTACACCAACGGGTTTGAATTGTTGACTTTGTTACGTAACTCAAGTATTGGCAATTCAAAGACTATACCCATTGTCGCTATGACTGCACGTGGAGAGAAGGAGAAAGATGCTTTTTTGAATGCCGGATTTACAGCCTGTATTTATAAGCCGTTCTCATCTACAGAGTTGATCGGTCTGTTGTCAACTATAGAAAGAGGTTGCCCTGACAAAAAGCATGATGTAGATTTCAGCATGATGTTGTGTGAGGTGAGCGATAAGATAAAATTATTATGTTCCTTTATTGACCAGTCGAAAAAAGATGTTGAAGAACTCAATTCGGCCATAGAAAATTGTAATAGGAAGAAATTGCGTGAAACGGTTCACTGTATGCTGCCGATGTGGGAATTATTACATAATGAAGAAATGTTGTTCGCTTATCGTTCCCTTTTAAAAGATGAAAGGGCCAGTGACACTGCTTTAAAAGAATATACTCAACGGATAATAAATCATACCGATATGTTGATGGCAGCAGCAAAAAATGAAATAAAAAGACAGACAAATGAAACGGAAAATACTGATAGTTGAAGACAATATCAGCCTGTCTCAGATGCAGAAGGACTGGTTTGCACAAGCTGGTTATGATGTCGTGACAGCTATGAACGAACCGATAGCCCGTTCACTGATACGCAAAATACAATTTGATCTGATTCTATCGGACGTACGTCTACCCGAAGGGGACGGAATATCTCTACTGGAATGGCTGCGCAAGGAAAGAAAGGATATTCCTTTCATCATCACGACCGAGTATGTGTCGGTTCCCGATGTGGTGCGCACTATTAAGTTGGGAGCGATAGACTACCTTCCCAAGCCGGTACGCAAGGAACATCTGCTGGAACTGGCAGAAGATGTGTTCCGCCCCATGGTTACGGTACGGAAACAGGAAAAGGTACTGTTTCACCGTACAAGTCCGAAGATCCTACAAGTGGAGAAACTTGCCAGACTGGTAGCTCCATCGGAAATGTCGGTGATGGTACTTGGTGCCAACGGTACAGGGAAGGAGTCGGTGGCACAGAGCATCCATCTGGGCAGCGAACGCCGGGAGATGCCTTTCGTGGCGGTGAACTGCGGGGCACTGCCACGTGAACTGGCCGCCTCGTTGTTCTTCGGTCACGAGAAAGGGGCATTTACCGGTGCCGACACCGCCAAGACCGGATATTTCGACATGGCGAAAGGCGGAACTCTGTTTCTGGACGAGATAGGTACAATGTCCTATGAGATTCAGTCCATGTTGCTGCGCGTGTTACAGGAGAATACCTATACTCCGATAGGCAGTGACAAGGAACGGGTAGCGGACGTGCGTATCGTTACCGCCACAAATGAGAATTTGCAACTGGCCATCAAGGAAGGGCGGTTCAGGGAAGACCTTTACCACCGCCTTTGCGAATTCGAGATACGTCAGCCTTCATTGGCGGAATGTCCGGAAGACATCATCCCTTTGGCTGAGTTTTTCCGTGAACGCCATTCGAAAGAACTGAAAAGGGAAACACAAGGCTTTACGGAAGATGCCAAGCGCAGGATGCTTACCTATTCATGGCCGGGCAATGTCCGGGACTTACAGAACCGGATCAAACGTGCTGTATTGATTGCGGAGACTCCGATGCTGGATATGGAAGGATTGGATATTGAGATCCGCCAAAGTGGAGATACGCACTCCCCGGTAATTCAGCCGTTGAAGGATGAGTCATTGGAGAAAATGAAAATTATCAATGCTCTTAAAGCTTGCAACGGACACCGGGAACAGGCTGCCGCACTGCTGAACATCAACCCAGCAACACTGTACCGGAAGATGAAGAAATACGGGGTGAAATAAAAATGAGCCTGCCGTTAGTGCAAATCTCACTGAATATGTGTACATTTGCAAACAAATAGAGAAAAATCGACATATTGTCTCTAAGACAATTGCTGACTGTATATGACATAAGACCGCAAGGTGTTTCTAATGGGAATCTGGAAAATTAACATTGAAAGGAACTATTGCGTGATTGCTTATGCTATGCCTACGCATAGCGTGCATTCACCTATTCCTTTCAAAGGCATTCCAGAGCCTCCATTAGAAGTAGCGTGTTTGCACGCTTCTTTTTTTGACGGCTTACGGTCCGGTATCAAAACAGAATTTATGCCAAAAGTCCAAGCTGTAACGGCGATGACACTGGACGGCTTCCTGCCGGAAACCGACAACGTGCTGATGCGATGGGTAATGAACCACAGGAAAGGTTTTGCCCGTTGGCGGGAGCGTTGTGATGCCCGGATTTTACCCTATTACATACTAGACCTTCTTTGTGAAAAAGACACTAAAGGCGATTCCTTTATCTACCTAGCAGAAGTTTCTGATGCAGAAACATTGGATCTCCTGCGTGGCCTCTTCCATTACAATCTTGTGGAAGAACTTATTATCTACCTTTTTCCTTATTCCGCCGGCAAAGGGAATTCCATACAGGCCATCTTTCCCGTCCGGCAATGGCAGTTACACAAGGCCGTTGTCCTGCCTGGTGGCATCTGCCGTCTGATTTATCGTAATCCTTGCAGGATGTAACTTGCAGATTGCGAGAATCCTTGCATCCTGCAAGGTTAATTTCCCATCAAATATTTCTCCTTTATTTTTTATTATACTGTATTTCAACGGAATAGCTATGTCATTTCGTGAAATACAGAGCAATTGGCACGCCGTTAGCCCTATATCATAATATAACCTGTTGCGCGACAAGGTGTAACCAATCAATTATTTACACTATAAAGACAGACCGTAATATGATACAGATAGACCGTGAAACTTTCCAGATGATGCTTCATCAGATTATGGAAAGGTTCGACAGGATTGAAGACAGGCTGAGCCGTATGAACCGCCAGACCTCCGCGCTTGACGGAGACAAGCTGCTGGACAACCAGGACATGTGCGAGCTGCTCGGCATTACCAAACGCACTCTCGCGCGGTACCGCCAGAAGAAACTCGTGACCTATTACATGATAGACGGGCGTACCTATTACAAGTCCTCCGAGGTCGAGGCGTTCCTCAACCAAAAGGGCAGGCGTTTGCCGGCGAGACTGAAAAAACAGATGGAAAATTAATATAAATGAAAGAATATGGAACTTGTATGTATTGACAAACAGACTTTGAAGAACTGCGTGTCCGTTTTTGCGAATTTGAGGACCGGGTGACACGCCTGTGCCGTCCGGTCGAGGATCTCGGCCTGAAAAACTGGCTGGACAACCAGGAGGTGTGCGACGTACTCCGCATCAACAAAAAGACCCTTCAGGCGTATCGTGCCAAAGGTCTCCTTCCTTTCAGTCGCATCAAGAACAAGCTTTTCTACAAACCGGAAGATATACGGAGATTATTGGAATTGAGTTACCACCCTTTAATAAAGAGCAAATTATGAGCTATCATTTTATAGATAAGAAAGACCCACGCATTGACGTGATGTTCCAGGGACTGGAGAAAATGGAGAGGATGCTTTCAGTAATGGAGGATGTACCGAGATCACTCTTCAACGGTGAACGTTTCCTTACGGACGAGGAACTTTCCAAAGTCCTGCGGGTAAGCAGGCGTACATTGCAGGAATACCGTACATTCGGTGTAATCCCTTACTATCTGGTGCAAGGGAAGGCACTCTATAAAGAGTCCGATATCATGAAAATACTGGACGATGCCTACAAACGGTGCCGGGAGGAACAGCGCTGGGTATAGTACTGCTTCTTTAATCAAGCACGGAGAAACTGCCTGCTGTCAGCCGGGCAGTTTCTCCGTTTTCCATTTCATACAGCCGGTGATTTTATTTTCCGCTTTTTCCTGACGGTGAAATCCTCCTCGCAAAGGTCTATCCTGTTTCCGAAACCTGTGGACCTCAACCGTTTCATGTCCTCGTCCACTTTCGTGTCCGTAACCTGCGCGTAAATCTGCGTGGTGGAAATAGAGGTATGTCCCATCATCCGGCTTACCGTCTCTATCGGAACGCCGAGCGAAAGGGTGATGTGGGTACCGAAATTATGCCGGGCCTGGTGAAAGGTCAAATCAAAACCATATACCTGCCCCAATTCCCTAGTCAACAGGATAAAATACCCGCGGGCATAAATATTGAACACCTTGTCTCCGCTTCTTTGGCCGCGGTATTTCTCTATGATTTGAAGAGGAATATCCAGCAGACGGACAGAAGAGAGCGTATCGGTCTTTTTCCGGTGGATATGAATCCACCATGTGCCGTCGCCGGCCTGCGTGATGTCCTTGTCCGAAAGCCGTTTCAGATCCGCATACGCCAGTCCGGTAAAGGTTGAAAAGATGAACATATCCCGCACGAATTGCAGTTGCGGTTTCTCCACCGGAGTGGTCATGAGTGTTTTAAGGTCTTCCAGTTTCATGTGGCGGCTCTTCCTTTTGGGCAGTTCGGGATGCAGGCGGCAATAAGGGTCGCGTCGCAACGTGCCCTGGCTCACAGCCCGCATCGTGAGCTTTTTCAAACGGTACAGGTGTTCATGCACGCTTTTGGGTTTCAGGTTGCGGTCAGTCCGCAGGAATACCTCGAAATCGTCATAAAACGTCCGGTCAAGGCTTCGCAGCGTCACATCTTCCACGCCTTTCTTTTCCCGGACAAAAGCGGAAAGATGCTTGTAGGAACGCTGATAGGAGTCGTATGTTTCCTGTATGCGGTCTATCCCGACCCGTTTCCTGAACTCCTCGTTATGCTCCCTGAAAAGAGCCAGCAGGGTAAGCGGTTTCTGTCCGATACCCTTGACTGCGTTTTTGACCAGTTCAGCCGTGATGAACCCCAGGCTGTTTCTTATCCGCTCATAATGTCCGGCAATCTCACGTGTCAGGTCATCTATGGCACGGTTCACGGTAACGGCATTCTCGCTCCTTCCGTTGGCACGGCCTTTCTCCGGATTCCAGATACCCGGATTGACAGAGACTTTGGTCCCTATCTGTGCCCATTCGGCATCAATGCTCACCTTGCACAATAGCTGGCACATTCCGTCCTTTCGCACTTTCGTGCGGTTAATATAAAACAGCACGGCAAAAGTGCTGCGTCGTTTGACATTCTGTTTTTCAGTATTCTTTTCCATATTCTTTCCATTTAAAAGGTTATTAAATGACGACAGAAAAACGCTCCGAAATTTTTCGGTTCAATGCCTTGGTGTCGGCGTCTATCTTCTCATCGGTCACTTTCGCGTAGATTTGTGTGGTCTCTATCTGACTATGGCCGAGCATCCTGCTGACCGTTTCAAGGGGGACCCCATGAGAGAGTGTGATTTCCGTTGCGTATGTATGCCGTCCTGCATGGAAGACCAACGGACGGTCAATGTGGCAGATTCGGGCAATCTCTTTCAAGTAGAGGTTCAGCGTGGAATTGCAATACATCGGCAGCAGCTTGTCACCGGGAGCTGTACCGCTATATTTCTTCAGAATCTGCAACGGTAAATCCAAAAGAGGAATCTCAAATTCTATCTTGGTTTTCTGCCTGGCACTCTTGATCCACCATATTCCATCTTCCGCAAGGCATAGGTTGTCCTTTGTCAGCAGGCGCATATCTCCGTATGGAATGCCGGTAAAACAGGAAAAAAGGAACATGTCACGGACATGATAGAGGGGCTGCCTGTGAAGCGGGGTGGTCATAATCCTGTGCAACTCTTCTGCCGTGAGATATTTCTGCACGTGCTTCGGGCGCACCGGCTCGTAGCCCATGAACGGGCTGGCGGTAATAATACCGTCAGCAATGGCCTCTCCGACAATGGTTTTCAGTTGGACGGTCAGGTTGATGATTGTTCCGGGAGCGAGGTTACGTTCCGTCCGGAGATACAAATCATACTTGTCAATGAAAGAACGGTCCAACGCAGAAAACGGAATATCGGAGAGCTTGTATTGCGCCTGCAAGAATCTTTCGATATGGCTATAGGCATTGCTATAGGCTCTCAGGCTTCCTACCGTACGGTTTATCCCCACACGCTTTTCAAAGTTGCGGATGAACCGCCTGAAATATCCCAGAAGCGTTTCCTGCCCGCTTGCCATTCCAAGCAGTATGCCTTTCACCTCTTCGGCCGTCACACCGTCACGGACAGCCGACTGTTCCATATAGATATTCAATGCCATCGCACGTATCTCATCCAGCCGGTTGTTGATTTCCTTTGCCGCCACGCTTTTTCCAGAAGCGCGTCCCGAAGACCAGCGGGATTGCGGGACTTTTATCTTCACACTGAATGCCGCTTCGGAATATTTTCCGACATTCAACTTTGCCATTACGGGGCAATTCCCGTCGGCATCCGCCTCGCTCTTTTTCAGGTAGAACGACACCTTTACATTTGCCTGATTCATAACCAATTCCTTTGTTTGCAAAATTATTATATGCAGAGCAAATGAACGGCATGAAAAATATAGCGGAACGTAGAATAAGACCCCTCGGCCTGCAAACAAAGCCTGTATTTTTTTCCGATACGGAAAAATATGACTAAGTTTGCGTCAGCAGACATGGAAAAAACAGCGTTCTTTGCGGTGGTAAACGGGGTAATCAATGAAAGACGAAAGCTTGTTTTTCAAGCCTCTTTTTTTATCCCGAAAAGGCAACGGATAAGTAGTGATTTGTCCTCCTAACTCCACCTAAAACTTGCTAAAAGCCCCCTGCGGAAGAATGTGGTACAAAACGACATATCCCTTTTGCTATCAAACACTTTACATTATTTTCTCCAAAGTTATCCGTATGTGAGCGAGTTTCTTTATCTTTGTAGAAGATAAGCTGTACCTCAACATAGTATGCTGAATGAACTGATGATACTGGCCAGAATAAAGGAGGGCGATATAAAGGCGTTCGAAGGAATCTTCCGCCGGTATTATTCCCCCCTTTGCTGGTATGCTGCGGGCATCACGGGTGATACGGCGTCCGCCGAGGAAATTGTGGAGGAGCTGTTCTACGTGCTGTGGAAGAATCGGGAGCGGTTACAAGTATTCCAGTCCGTGAAAAGCTATCTCTACCGTTCTGTGAGGAATGAAGCCGTGCAGTTTTGTGAGCATCAGGAGGTCAAGGAGCGCTATCGGGCATCTGTCCGTACGGAGTCCGGGCCGGGCTATTCGTCCGACCCCCACGCGCATTTGGAGTACGAGGAACTCCAGACCCTCATCCGGCATACGCTCGACAAGCAGCCCCGGCGCCGGCAGCAGATTTTCAGGATGCACCGCATGGAGGGGAAGAAATATGCAGAGATTGCCTTGTCGCTTTCGTTGTCCGTCAAGACGGTGGAAGCGGAAATGACCAAGGTACTCCGAACCTTACGAAATGAAATCGATAATTATATCCGGACACAATGATGGAAGTAGATAAAAAGAAGACAAGGACCGACGAGGCATGGGTACGGCTTTATGCCCGCTTCGAAACGGACTGCCTGCTGCCGGCAGATGCGGAACACGCTTCGGCAACGCACCGCAGGCTTTACCTCAAGTGGGGGAGCGTTTCGGCAGCCGTGATTGCCGGAATCGTATGTTTTGCCGCATGGTGGGCCGTACCGGAACAAGGTGGGGACAGTCGTAGCTTGCTGACGGAGGAGAACCGGGAGAAGCCCACACTGGTCAAGACCCTTGAAGACGGTTCGGTGGTATATCTGGCGCAGGAAAGCACGCTGAAGTATCCCGAACATTTTGCGGAAGACAAGCGGGAAGTGAACCTGCAGGGCGAAGCCTTCTTTGATGTGGCAAAGAAACCCGAGCAGGCTTTTACGATTGAGACGGCGAGAGTGCGTGTGGAGGTACTGGGCACGGCTTTCAATGTCAGGAGCAATGAAGGGGTCCCCTTCAGCTTGTCCGTGAAGCGCGGGAAGGTGAAGGTGCTGCTGAAACAAGAGGAACAGACGGTCTTTGTAGAGGCGGGAGAAACGGTTATCTTGCAGGGGGGCAGTCTGCTCGTCAGCGAGACGGAGAATCCGGAGCTCTTTGACCGCTACACCAGCAACATCCGTTTCAAGGACGAGTGCCTGGAGGATGTGCTGCGTGCCATCAATAAGGAGTCTGCCGGCTGGCAGATAGAAGCCGCGTCGCCAACCCTGGGCAAACGGCGGCTGACGGTCGAATTTTCGAATAACTCCCCGGAGTCTGTGGCCGAGCTGATATGCTGGACGTTCGACTTGAAGTGTACACGTCAGGGCAATAGACTGATATTGTCGGAACAATGAATTCAATGAAATGCTTCATTCTCCATTTGCCACTCTTCATTTTCTTCCTGGCAGGCAGTGCAAGAGCGGACGGAGGCGATGTGCTGGACCGCATCGTCCGGCTGCCTGGAATGAAGGGAACGGTTTATGCGCTGTTGGGGAAAGTCTCGGAGCAGTCCGGCTATCTGTTTATCTATGATAGTAAGGTCATCCATAACGACTCAGTGGTGAGGGTCAGGAAGCAGGAGTGTTCCGTGAGGCAGGCCATTCATAGGATAACCGGCAGCCGGAACCTCGAATTGAAGGTATTAGGCAACCATATATTGATAACACGGGCGGCAGAAAGGAAGAGTATGGAAGAAACGGTACCCCTGCCGCCCCGACCGGCATATTCCACCATTGCCGGAATCCTGCTGGACAAGGAGACGGGAGAGCCCGTCGTCAGTGCGTCGGTCATCGCACAAGGAACCTCACTGGGTAACATTACCAACCAGAACGGTGAATTCCAGCTCAACCTGCCCGACTCGTTGAGGCGCTGCATGCTCTCCTTCTCCCATCTGGGTTATGTGGGGCAAACGGTGGAAGCCTCTGCTTTGGAAGGACGCAGCAATGTCCTGAGCCTTGAGCCGAAAGTCATTTCCTTGCAAGAAGTGCTTATCCGCTTGGTGGAGCCTAAAAAGCTGCTTCGCGAGATGATAGAGCACCGGGATAGGAACTGCTCCACTTCTCCGGTCTATCTGACCACCTTCTACCGGGAAGGCGTACAATTGAAGAATAAGTTCCAGAGCCTGACGGAGGCCGTTTTCAAGGTCTACAAATCACCGACGATGGAACCCGGACAGAAAGACCAGGTGAAACTGCTCAAGATGAGCAAGATAGATAACCGGGAGCAGACGGACAGTGTGCTTGCCAAAATCAGCTCCGGGGTGGAAGCATGTCTGCAGTTGGACATCATGAAGAATCTTCCAGACTTCCTCTTGCTGGAATCCGGCGAGGAACTTTATACCTATACTTCGGGCGACATCGTATCGGTGGACGACCGTACTGCCAACGTCGTCTATTTTGAGCAGAAACGTGGGGTAAAGGAGCCTTTGTTCTGCGGAGAACTCTATATAGACTCGGAGAACAGCGCCTTGCTGCGTGCCCGCTTCGAGATTCATCCCCGGTATGTGAAGGCCGCCACACGGCTTTTCGTGATACGCCAGGCTCCGAAAATCAGGCTGACAACGGAGAAACTTGTCTATACCGTCTCATACAAACCCTGGAACGGTACCTATTATGTCCACCACATCCGTGGCGACCTTTACTTCAAGATGAAGAGAAAACGCATGCTCTTCAGTAATCCCACTCTGTATACCTGGTTCGAGATGGTGACCTGCCGGATTGACGGGGAGAACGTGACGCGCTTCCCGCGTGCGGAACGGCTGCCGGTGCATACCGTCTTCTCTGAAACCGACTTCAAGTATGATGCCGATTTCTGGGGCGACTTTAATGTGATTCCGCTGGAAGAGGAGCTTGGCAAGATTATCGAGAAGGTCTCCCTGAAGATAGAGCAGACGGAAGCTCCGTAAACATGGCCCTCAATCGTTTGCGGCGGGTAGGTTGTATATTCCACACTAAAATTATCTCTATTTTGTTTTTTTATTGTAATTTTGTCCCCGGTATTAGTTTAAATTTAAAGATTGTAACTATGAGATTACCTGAGGACCCGGTGATGCTGTACAGCTTCATCAACATGAAACTGCGTGATTTCTATCCTTCGCTGGACGCGCTCTGCGAGGATATGAACGTAGAGAAAGAGGACATTGTACGAAAATTGAAGCTCGTGGGATTTGAGTATAATCCTGCAAAGAACAGATTTTGGTAAATAATGTTTCTGTATAAAACAACTCCCGTTGCTTGTTGTTGTAAAGCGCAAGTTAACGGGAGTTGTTTTGTTATGAAACTATGGGATAAGGCAGAACGTCTTTGGACGAGGGTCAAGAACTGGAAAACAGTACGCGGCTGGCACATCTGGAAGTTGAAGCTGGTGGATGCCCGGCTGTATTTCGTCAGCATGTTCGTCGGTTTGCTGACGGGACTGGTCGCTGTGCCCTATCACTATCTTCTCTATTATCTGTTCCACCTCCGCAGTGGTTTCTTCGCTTCGCATCCGGCCTGGTACTGGCACATTCCACTCTTTCTGTTTTCTTGGGGCATTCTCGTCTTCGTCATGTGGCTCGTGGGGAAAATGCCGCTTATCGGCGGGGGAGGTATTCCGCAGACACGCGGCGTGATTAACGGGCGCATCACTTACCGGCATCCTTTCATCGAGATGGTATCCAAGTTTGTAGGGGGCATTCTGTCCTTCTCGGCGGGGTTGTCTTTGGGGCGCGAAGGGCCTTCCGTGCAGATAGGCTCTTATGTGGGTAGCCTGGTATCCCGCTGGACTCATATCCTGAAAGGCGAACAGAAACAGTTGCTGGCAGCCGGGGCGGGAGCGGGGCTCGCTGCGGCTTTTGCAGCGCCACTGGCTTCCTCGCTCATTGTAATAGAATCCATTGAACGCTTCGATGCCCCTAAGACGGCCATCACTACCTTGCTGGCGGGTGTTGTGGCAGGAGCCGTGGCAAGCATGGTCTTTCCTGTGAATCCTTACCATCTGATAGAAGTAACGGAACCGGTTTTCGCCTTCTTTGTCCAGATGAAGTATTTCTTGATATTGGCGGTGATTGTCTCCGTATGCGGGAAGTTCTACTCCTCCACCATGAATGCTTTCAGGCATGTGTATGCCAAAGTCAATTCTCCGGCGTATGTCAAGATGTTCTATCTGGTGCTGGTGGCCTACATCATTTCGCTGATGCAGGTCAATCTGACCGGAGGCGGGGAGCAGTTTCTGCTGGCCCAGGCACAGAACGGCAGTACGCAGATTATGTGGGTGACGGCTGTCATGTTGCTGCATTTTGTCTTTTCAGTTTTCTCTGTCTCTTCCGGATTGCCGGGCGGCAGTTTCATTCCGACGCTGGTTACGGGAGGGTTGTTGGGACAGATTGTCGGTCTGGTAGGAGTGAGGTACGGTGTCATCGGGCAAGAGAATGTCAGTTATATCATGCTTGTTTCCATGTCGGCTTTTCTGGTGGCCGTGGTCCGTACACCGCTCACGGCCATTGTGCTGATTACGGAGATTACGGGACATTTCGAAGTCTTTTATCCTTCGGTGGTTGTTGGCGGGTTGACCTACTATTTTACGGAACTTCTGCAAATGAAGCCTTCCAACGTCTCCCTCTATGAAGATATGATTCATGCTCCCGATTTTAAAGAAGAGAAACGCTATACGCTTTCAGTGGAGATTATGACGGATTCTTATCTGGACGGGAAACTGGTGGACGAACTGTCCCTGCCGGAGCGTTGCGTCATTATCAATGTACATCGGGATGGAAAAAATCTGGTCCCCGCAGGAACTCGTTTGATTCCGGGGGACCAGGTACAGATTGAGATGGACTCGCAGGACATAGAGAAACTCTATGAACCGCTTGTCAGTATGGCGAATATCTATTAAGCCAGATTGCCTATCTCGTCCAGATTCTTCTGGATGTCGGCATCCGTCAGCTCGTAATTCACTAAATCGCCGGACAAATACTTGTCGTAGGATGCCATGTCGATAAGTCCGTGACCGGAAAGGTTGAACAGAATCACCTTCTCTTCACCCGTTTCCTTGCATTTGTTTGCTTCGCGGATGGTGGCGGCAATGGCATGGCAGGACTCGGGGGCGGGGATGATGCCCTCTGCTTGCGCAAACAGACAACCGGCGTCGAATGATTCGAGCTGCTTGATGTCCACCGCTTCCATATAACCGTCCTTCAGCAGTTGTGATACGATGACACCTGCACCGTGATAGCGTAGGCCGCCGGCATGGATATTGGCAGGGGCAAAGTTGTGTCCCAGTGTAAACATGGGCAGCAACGGAGTGTATCCGGCCTCGTCGCCGAAGTCGTATTGGAATTTGCCGCGTGTCAGCTTCGGACATGAAGCAGGTTCGGCGGCGACAAAGCGTGTTTTCTTTCCTTCGAGGATGTTGTGGCGCATGAAGGGGAAGGCGATACCGCCAAAGTTGGAACCTCCTCCGAAGCAGGCGATGACGGTGTCGGGGTATTCACCCGCCATTTCCATCTGCTTTTCGGCTTCCAGTCCGATGACGGTCTGATGCAGGGCCACGTGGCTCAATACGGAGCCGAGGGTATATTTGCAGTTGGGAGTGGTCTGTGCCAGCTCTATGGCTTCGGAAATGGCTGTTCCCAGTGAGCCCTGATAGTTGGGATGGGCGGTCAGTATATCTTTTCCGGCGCGGGTAGACATGGAGGGAGACGGGGTAACCTGCGCACCGAATGTCTGCATGATGCTGCGGCGGTAGGGCTTTTGCTCGTAACTGATTTTTACCTGATAGACAGCGGCTTCCAGTCCGAAGAGGCGGGCGGCATATGCCAGGGAAGCTCCCCATTGTCCGGCACCGGTTTCGGTGGTCACGTTAGTCACTCCCTCCTGCTTGCAATAGTATGCCTGTGGGATGGCGGAGTTCAGCTTGTGCGAGCCCATCGGGCTGACGCTCTCGTTCTTGAAGTAGATATGTGCCGGTGTGCCGAGCGCTTTCTCCAATCCATAAGCGCGCACCAGCGGAGTGCTGCGGTAGTATTTGTACATTTCGCGGACCTCTTCGGGGATTTCAATCCACGTGTCAGTCTGATTCAGTTCCTGGCGGCAGAGTTCCTCGGCAAAGATAGGATACAAGTCTTCTGCTTTCAGCGGTTGCTTGGTGCCGGGGTGAAGCGGTGGCATGGGCTTGTTCACCATATCGGCTTGTATGTTATACCAGTACTGTGGGATTTCCTCTTCCGGGAGAATGAATCTTTTCTTTTTGTTGCTCATAGTGGTTAAAATTATTAATAATTCAATGCCCAAATGTAGCTATTATTTTTGAACCAATTTCTTTTTCCTTTTGTTTTTTGTATATCAAGGTATATTTGTCTAAGTTTGCCGCGTTTCATTAATCGATGCATTTATGAAGATTTATCATAAATTCCTTTTGTATCAAAATAAATGGATTCACCCTTACGTACGGATGACAGTGGGAGTAATGACTTCCATCACTTATTTGGCCTCCATCCTGCTGATTGTCGGCGTGGTCTATGAGCATGGCTTTACGATTTCAGAGGTCGAGGCGCATCAGCTCCAACGCTTGTACCATGGGGTGTGGATTGTTTTTCTGGTAGATGTCACCCTTCGCATTTTGCTGGAATACAAGGATACCCGGCGCACCTTCAGTAAGCTCACCTGGATACTGACCATTCTGCTCTATCTGACCCTTATCCCGGTCATTTTCCATCGTCCGGAGGAGGAGGGCGCCATCTTGCAGTTCTGGGAATTTCTGCATGGCAAGGCCTATCATCTTGTCCTGCTGCTGGTGTTTTCCTTTTTCAGCCTTTCCAACGGGCTGGTACGGTTGTTGGGGCGGCGTACGAACCCTTCGCTTATTCTGGCTGCAAGTTTCCTGATAATCATAATGATAGGCACGGGGCTGTTGATGTTGCCGCGCTGCACGATGAACGGCATATCGTGGGTCGACTCGCTGTTCATATCCACCAGTGCGGTGTGCGTCACGGGGCTGACGTCTGTCGATGTGGCGTCCACTTTTACCCCGACCGGTTTTGTGGTAATCATTCTGCTGATTCAGATAGGCGGTCTGGGAGTGATGACACTGACGAGCTTCTTCGCGATGTTCTTCATGGGGAATACCTCGTTGTACAATCAGTTGGTGGTGCGCGACATGGTGAGTTCCAATTCCTTGAATTCCTTGCTCTCCACCCTGGTCTATATTCTGGCCTTTACGCTGGTGATTGAAGGAATAGGGATGCTTGCTATCTGGGGAGACATCCACGGGACGATGGGGATGGACCTTCAGGAAGAGCTGGCCTTTTCCGCTTTTCATGCCATTTCCGCTTTCTGCAATGCGGGATTCTCCACGTTGCCCGGAAATCTGGGTAATCCGTTGGTGATGACGGGGCACAACCCGTTCTTCATCTATATATCTCTGCTGATTATTTTGGGGGGTATCGGTTTCCCCATACTGGTGAATTTCAAGGATATTATTCTTTACCATCTGCGTCGTCTGTGGCACTTTCTGCGTACGTGGCATTGGGACGGCAAACGTTTTTACCATCTGTACAACCTGAATACAAAGATTGTACTGATAGTCACCTTCCTGCTGCTGGTACTGGGCACGGTGGGCATTGCTGTCTTTGAGTGGAATGCCGCCTTCGCCGGCATGTCGGTGGCCGACAAGTGGACGCAGGCGTTTTTCAATGCCACGTGTCCCCGTACGGCAGGCTTTACCAGTGTGGACTTGGCAGGCTTGGGGGTACAGACATTGCTTATATATCTGTTTCTGATGTGGGTGGGAGGCGGTTCACAGTCTACGGCAGGCGGTATCAAGGTAAATGCCTTTGCGGTAGTGGTGCTGAATCTGGTGGCTGTGTTGCGCGGCACGGAACGGGTAGAGGTGTTTGGCCGTGAGCTGTCACATGATTCCATCCGTCGTTCCAATGCCACGGTGGTGATGTCGTTCGGCGTCTTGTTGCTGTTTGTTTTCATCATCAGCATTCTGGAGCCGGGTACGTCGCTTTTGGCCATTACCTTCGAGTGTGTGTCGGCATTGAGCACGGTGGGGTCCAGTTTGAACCTTACCCCGCGGTTGGGAGACGACAGCAAGCTACTGGTGGCACTGCTGATGTTTGTGGGGCGTGTGGGACTGATTACGCTGATGCTTGGCATCATCAAGCAGAAGAAGCATACGAAGTATCAGTATCCGAGTGGTCAGATTATAATCAATTAAATAAGATGAAGTATATTATTATCGGTTTAGGGAATTATGGTCACGTGCTGGCAGAAGAGCTTTCTGCACTGGGGCACGAAGTGATAGGTGCGGACGTGAGCGTCGGCCGGGTGGATAGTCTGAAGGAAAAGATTGCCACAGCCTTTGTCATCGACGCTACGGACGAGCAGGCCTTGTCCGTGTTGCCGCTGAACAGTGTGGATGTGGTGATTGTTGCCATCGGCGAGAATTTCGGTGCATCCATCCGTGTAGTGGCTTTGCTGAAGCAGAAGAAGGTGCAGCATATCTATGCCCGCGCCATTGACGCTGTCCACCGTTCCGTGCTCGAGGCTTTTGAGCTGGAACGCATTCTTACTCCCGAGGAGGATGCCGCACGCGGACTGGTACAGTTGCTGGAATTCGGTGCCGATATGGAGACCTTCCGCGTGGCACCGGATTATTATGTAGTCAAGTTCACCGTTCCGGACAGGTTCATTGGCTATTATGCCAATGAATTGAATCTCGATAAGGAGTTTGGCCTGAAGATGCTCGCCTTGAAACGTGCCGAGACTTTGAAGAATTGCCTGGGCGTCTCGTATGTGCAACACAATGTACTGAACGAACTGCCGGAAAATGACCAGATACAAGCCGGCGACCAGTTAGTGTGCTACGGACGGTATAAGGATTTCCAGAAGTTCTGGAAAGCACTATGATAATTGGTAGTTGGAAATGTGTCAAAAGTGGTATTCACCCCCCATTTTCAACTAATCAAAGTCTTTCTCCCGACACCGATAATGGAAATAATCAGTCAGGAAGTGTGCATTCTTGCGTATGAACTCTTGCCCGTATTCTTTTCTTTGCAAACTGTTCAGATAAGCATCCGGAAGCATGCCTTCGTCTTGCAGGATGCAACTCAATTGGTAGGGGATAATGTTTGGGTTGACGATGAACATAATGGCGTTTTTCTCTGCTTCCTCCTTATTATAATTAGGGTTGTCCGGAGATTTGATGCATTCGCACAGCTTGAATTGGATATGTAGGCCGGTGTGCGGGTTGGCCATCAGCATGGCTCCGTTTTCCGTATGTATGCGTGGTATGTCCAGGGCTTCTTTCAAGCCGTATCCCATCTTGTTCAGCAGAAAATCAGAAATCTCCTCTTGCGATTGGCAGAATACAAAAGATTTCCCGCCGGATGCTTTTATGAAATCATGGAATGCAGCCTTTTCATTCGTCTTTTCTTTCTGTTTCGTCAAGTCGTCCACATATTCCGCCATTTTCTGGTTGTACTTGTTCTCGAGAAGCATGCCGCACTGCCACCATGCGTTGCCAAAATAAATCAGTTCGCAGATAAGGGTGCTTTTCCCTACCTCTCGGCTACGGATGGCCGAAAGGTTCAAGGACTTCTTGGTTATCTTGAATTCGCCTTCGTCCTCACTGCACAAATCTTTGACGTACAGATACCTGTCATCTTCTTTCTCCAGCAGATAACAACTGTTTTCCCGTACCTTCACCTTGCCCCAAAGCTGATGTTCGGGATGGGCATTGCCGATGAGAGCCAGCCATTCCGGTGAGGTCAGCGACAGCAGGTTGCGGCGGCCTTTGAACGTCAGTGAGGTGCGTGTGGCATATATGAGGGTCTCTGCCATTTCGGGAGTAATCTTTTCATCATCCAGCAACCGTTCAGCTTCGTCCCGGCATTGGGCGACATTTTCGATGTTGAAGTAGCATTGGTAGTGAAACCAATCCAGTATCTCCCGGTAGTGGAAGAAGTCTTCTTCTCCCATGGCAGAGTGGTATAGAAATTCCTGCATCCTTTCATTTTCGGGAGCGGTTTCGTATTCCTCTGCAAGCAGTCCGTATATCTCTTGTGCAGTCTGCTCTATTCCGGGATTCTCGGGGTTGATGGCGCTTATTCCCCGGCACAGATATTGTATATGGTGCCAAAGCAGAAAGCGTATGTCCTCCAGATTGATTTCATCCGGAAAATAATCGCCTTTGATGGGGTAGAAGGGCAGATAGGCTCCGTATCGCTTCCGGCACTCGGCAGTGAATGCCTGCCAGATGCCGGTCTGGGAGATGACGTCCTCAAACCATGCGGCGAGGCAGAGGCTTGTATAGCGTATGTTTTCCTCTTCTTCGAAGGCGTCGGCTATCGTTGAAGAGTAAAGTCTTTTGTGGATTTCGTTTGCAATGCCGACGTAGTACTGGTCAACGCTGTTTGTCTGCTTGTACGGATGCAGTTCCAACCATTTTTTGGGATATATTTTCTTCATGACTCTAAAGTGAGTTTGGTGTGTATTTTTTATATGTTTCATTTCCAGCGTAAAGATATGTTTTTTATGGGAATTTTCTTGTTTTTCCTCCTTTCGATTAGTATATTTGTATGCTACTATTAAATCGTTCCATCGTGTGGAAAAAATCGTTCCACCATGGTGGAACGATTTTTCTTCCGTGGTGGAATGATATTTTCTCCATGGTGGAATGATTAAAGAATAGCATTTCTTCTCCTTAATGCCGTGGAAGAAGAAATGACGGAATTGCAGGACCATTTAAAAACAGAATATATATGAGTGCGTATTACGACCTTTTCGAGAAACCCGACGTCCGCCAGACCGGCGAGCAACAATCCCTTTATGCCCGCTTTGTCCCCAAGGGCACCATCGACCGCAAGGAATTTATCGAGCGTGTACATCTTTTCACCGGCCTCAGCCGCAGCCTGCTGGAAGGAGCGATGGCAGGCTTTATGGATGAGTTGCGCGACTGCCTTGCCAATGGCTGGACGGTGGAGCTGGGCGAACTGGGTTACTTCACCCCCTCTTTGAGTTGTACCCGCCAGGCGACGGACAAGAAAGAGCTTCGTGCTGCCTCCATCGCTTTGCGCGGGTTGAATTTCCGTCTGGGCAGGGAGTTCTATAAGGATTTGAAAGGTAAGATGCAGTTGGAGCGTTGTCCGCAATCGGCATCGGCGCCTGCTTCGTCTGCCGATGAGGCGTTGGGCGTGGAGCAGCGCTGGCAGTTGCTGGATGAGTATTTGCAGCAGTATCCCTGCATCAATCGCTCTCAGTATGCACGGCTGGCAGGACGTAGTTATAAGCAGGCGGTTGTCGATTTGAATAGGTTTATAGAAGAAGGGGTGCTGATGAGGCATGGGATGGGGCCGAGTGTGGTGTATGCAAGAAAGAGGTAAAATTCAAGATGTGTATTTGCATCCGAATCGAAATGCAAAGGACATATCCCGTGAGCTCAATATGGATAAAGGGCTGTTATCCCGCATATTGAAAAAGCTGGAGGTAAATCATTCTCGACACCCCCAAGAATACGGACAGAGCACATCTGTTTTATGAGAAAGCCGGATTCAAGAAAATAGAGAAAGAAGAACTCCCCATCGAATACGATTATCCGTATGATGACAGTGACTTCTTCTGCCTGACCTTGAACGGATACCAATAAATTTACGGTTATTAGAAATTTAATCGGATAAATTAAGATTTATGGAGATACATAAAGTCCATTCTGTTTTTTTCAGTGCTACATTTACTACCAAAGCCATCGTGCAGGGTATCGTCAAGCAGCTGCACGCCGATAATATCCAACATGACATTACGAGTAATGTTTTAATCCCCCGGTTTGAGATTGGGACGCGATGAATTGTTGGTCGTAGGCGTGCCGTCCTATTCAGGAAGAGTGCCCGACACGTGCCATTGCGTCGGAGAACCCCATAAAGACAGATGAAGGTCAATGTATTTCATGTGGAAGGTGCATTGCCCTATGTCCTGTCGGCTCACGAAACTACCACTATCCATTTTTGGGAAAAAAGAGTTTGGAGTTTGCAAGCGCAAATTCAGAGAGAAAAGAACTTGAACTTTTTTACGCTGTCAATTAAAGATGCCGTAAAGGATAAAAACAATGTATGATTAAGGAATAAAATTTCTTAGTCATTGTCTATCAGTTCCTTTCTTTTTCTCCAATATCCTTTTTTATCCTACGAAAACCTCCTTAAACCTCCGTTAAAGCACCACCCCGTTTTCTGCCCGTTGTATCTTTGCATCGTGGTCACAAAGAAACTGGTTTTGCAGACTGACGAGCGAACAAGACCGACTTTTATTAATCAATTTAAAATTAAAAAACTATGGCTTTGAATTATGAAGTAAAAAAGAGAGTATTCGGTTTTGACGAGACAAAAACGGAAAAGTACGTGGCGCAGATGAAAACTTTGGGTGTGGTAGGTTTTAAGGATTTATGCGACGAGGTTTCCAAGATAGGCATGGCGCCTCGCGGTGTGGTGAAGTTGGTGCTGGACGGATTGATCGACACCTTGAATATGGATATCAACAAGGGATTTTCAGTACAGCTGGGTGAGTTCGGCTGTTTCCGTCCCGGCATCAACGCTAAGAGCCAGGACAAACTGGAAGACGTGACGGCAAGCACGATTTATCGCCGCAAGATTATCTTCACCCCGGGCTTCTACTTTAAGGACATGCTGACCCGCGCCAGCGTAGAGAAGATGGATTGGTCGGGCAACGGCACCGTTTCTGGCGGGGGTAGCTCCAAACCAAATCCGGATGGCGGCGGTTCCGATGGCGACCAGGGAGAAAATCCGTTAGGATAAACATTCTGTAAATAAGGAGAATATGAACTTTCTCAGAAAAAGGTTCATATTCTCCTTGAAATACTTGACTTCGCCTTTTGAATATCGTATCTTTACATCAATCATTTAAAAATCAGACAAACTGCTATGGAAACAGAAAATGGCTTTCGTATCACGACTTATAAAAAGAAAGATTTGGCATGCCTCTATTGCCCCAATGCTACTGCACGTTGCGCCATCCGCACCCTGACGCGGTGGATAAAACGGAATCATGAACTGTATGAAGCCTTGGCGCATACCGGGTACAATGTAAGGACACGGACATTCATGCCGAAGCAGGTGAGTCTTATCGTACAGTATCTGGACGAACCTTAATATTCTTTTCAACCTCATTTATTATGTTAAAGCGGGAAGTTGCGGTTAAACTTCCCGCTTTTGTTTTTGTCATAGATACGTTGCAACACAATAGGTATAACTAACATAAGGTATTAATTAAAAAAAGAGAAAAATGATGAAAAGAATAGTTCTGATATGGATGGCCGCCTTCCTGATGGGTGGCATGGCAATGGCACAACATGCCCGCCACAGTGATAAAATGCCCGAACCGAAAGTCCGTGCCGAGCGCATGACGGAACGGATGGTGAAAGAGTACTCCTTGAACGATACGCAGAAACAACAACTGCTGGAGGCAAATCTGGCATTGGTTGAGAAAATGGGAGATATGCCGATGCATCGTGCCAAAGCACACAAGCATCATAAGAGAGATGGCAAGCGCCATCAATTGACGGATGAGCAACGCGCGCAGAAAAAAGCGGAGATGGAAAAGAAGCGTGAAGAGATGAAGACTGCCCGTATTGCTTATGATTCACAACTCCGGAAGATTATGACGGAAGAACAATATGCTGCATACAGCAAGAAAGTGCAGGATAGAAAAGCAAAAATGGAATCTAAAAGAAAATAAATTTTCTATTGCATTCAATTTGTACTATTTTTGTCCGGTCAACTACTAAAAAACAGAACGATGAAGAATATAGTCTATATTTTAGTGTGTGCATCGGTCATTTTCTTCACTGCTTGTTCGTCGCAAGACAAGAATAAGAAAGACGGTACGCAGGTATTGATGCAGGATAGTACAGAAATTGCCGGCCCACAGCGCATGCAGGTGTCTGATGTAAAAACATCCTTTACGTATAAGGGAAAAGAGTATCAGTCTTCTGTAGTGCGCCGGCCGGATGAATCTCTGCCGATAGTGAAAAACGAGCAGGGGGAGAAATTTGTGGATAACCGTATCACCTTGCGCATCACGTGCGGCGGGAAGCAGGTGGTGGATAAAGTGTTCACCAAAGATAATTTTGCTTCGTTGGTGGATGCTAAGTTCATGAAGTACTCTATTCTTGAGGGGCTGGTCTATGACAAGACCACTCCGCAAGGAATCATATACGCGGCCAGCGTCTGCTATCCGCAATCCGACCTTTATGTTCCCATCAGACTGACCATTACGGCTGACGGGAAAATCTCCATGGCAAAAGAAGAACTGATGGAGGACTATCAGACAGACAGTATTGATTAGTGGATAGTTTTCCAGATTGTTTCCAGTTTTATAGACCATCTTTGCCGGTATGAAAATCCTGATTGTAGAAGATGAGCAAGATTTGCGGGAAACAATCCGCACTTCGCTCCTGAAAGAAAAGTTTGTCGTAGAAACGGCTGCCGATTATTTTTCGGCATTGGATAAAATCAATGACTACGATTACGACTGCATTCTGCTGGATATCATGTTGCCTGGCGGGAGCGGTCTGGACTTGCTGCGTGAGCTGAAACGGCTGCACCGCAGTGACAGTGTGCTTATTATCTCGGCCAAAGACTCGCTGGACGACAAGGTGGACGGGCTGGAATTGGGAGCCGACGATTACCTTACAAAGCCTTTCCATCTGGCAGAACTCAATGCACGTGTCAAGTCATTGATACGTCGGCGGCAGGCGAAGGGAGATGTGACCGTCACCCTTGGAAATCTTTTGCTCTATCCCGACAAACGGCAGGTAGAGATAAACGGAAAACCCTTGCAGCTGAACCGCAAGGAGTTCGACCTGCTCTATTATTTTGTAGTCAACCCCGGCCGGGTCATCAATAAAATGAGCCTTGCCGAGTCGGTGTGGGGAGACAATATTGACCAGGCGGATTCGTTGGATTTTATCTACTCGCAAGTGAAGAACCTGCGCAAGAAATTGAAACAAGCTGAGGCTACCATAGAATTAAAGGCTGTCTATGGATTCGGCTACAAACTCTCCGAACTATGAAGCTGCTGAGCTACACCTACCGCAAACTTGCATTGCTGCTGTTTCTGTTGATGGCGGTGTGGGGTGTGCTGTTCTATTACGCAATCATTGACGAGGTGGTGGATGAGACGGACGATACGTTGGAGAATTACGGTGAGATATTGATGGAGAGTGCGCTTCACGACCCCTCGATACTCGAAACGGAAGGCTCGTTGATGTCTTTCTATAAGTTCACCCCTATATCCGAAGAGGAAGGGCGGCATTACAGACAAGTGTTCTATGATGCTACGGTTTATATCGAACTGGAGGATGAAGACGAACCGGTACGTGTCATGTGTACCGCTTTCCGTATGCCCGACGGGCAATATTATGAGTTGAAACTGATGATTTCCATTTTGGAGCGGGATGACATGGTGGAGGCTATGCTTTGGTATCTGGGAGCGCTGTTCCTGTTGTTTCTCATCTGTACTTCCATCGGCATCCAGTTGGTGCTGAAGGGAGTGTTCCGTCCGTTACATAGGTTGCTTGACTGGCTGCACTGCATTCAGCCCGGCAAGGAGGTGCCTCCATTGGACAACCCGACGAAGATACGGGAGTTCCGCCAGCTGAGCGAGGCTGCATTGGATATGGGCAACCGCAGTTACAAGGCTTACGAGGAGCAGAAGCAGTTCATCGAGAATGCCTCGCATGAGTTGCAGACACCGCTTGCCATCGTGAGGGGAAAAGTGGAACTGCTGGCTGAGAGTGAAGGGATGACGGAACAGCAAATGGAGCAGCTGGACGAGATATATGCCACGCTGGGGCGTGCCGTAAAACTGAACAAGTCCCTGCTGTTGCTTTCCCGTATAGAGAACGGGCAGTATACCGAGATGGAGGATGTCTCGGTGGATGAGATATTGGATGAACTCTTGCCCGACCTGATGGATATCTATGAACATAAGCAGGTGAGACTGATACGAAAACGGGAGGAGCAGCCTTTTATTATCCGTTGCAACCATTCGCTGGCGCAAATACTGGTTTCCAATCTGGTGAAGAATTCGTTGCTGCACAATAGGGAAGGGGGAGAGTTGCAGGTACTTACCACTCCAACTTCGCTGGTCATAAAGAATACGGGTGATGCTCCTTTGGATGGAGAGAAGTTGTTCCGGCGTTTCTATCATGGCATGGATGGCAAGAAAGACTCCACCGGACTGGGGCTTGCCATAGCGCGTTCCATTGCGTTGTCGTCTTCATTGAAGCTCACGTATGAATGGCAGGACGGTATGCATACCTTCCGTCTGGTTAAAGAAAGTAAAATTTACCGTTAACTGCGATTGTTCCCAAATCTTTCCTAATTCTCTACCGTTATTTGCAGTGTGAATGATATGAAATTTATTAGTAACATTAAAAAATAACGATTATGAAGAAAGTATTGTCTATTCTTGTGTTGGCTCTTGTAGCTGTTCAGTTTGCCTTTGCCGGTGATGTTATCACTCAGGATGCCAAGCAGCTTCCGCTGACGGCACGCAATTTTATCAACCAGTATTTCTCGAAACCGCACATTTCACACATCAAGATTGAAAGTGAAATATTGCAGACTAAAAAATATGAAGTGCTGTTGACAGACCGTACGGAAATAGACTTCGACAAGAAAGGAAATTGGTTGGAAGTGGATTGCAAGAAGTCCGCTGTTCCCGAAGCATTGATTCCGGTTCCCGTAAAGGAGTATGTGAAGGCTAACTTCCCGAGAGAGATTATTACTAAAATCGAGCGCGGACGTACCGGCGTGGAAATTGAACTGGGTAATGATTACTCTTTGAAGTTCAACAAAAAGGGAAAGTTCGTCAGCATGGACGACTGATTCTCCGGTAGCTATTAACTTAAACCTTATAGAGAAATGATGAGAATGAAGATTCAAATGTTGGCGATGATGTTCATCGCCGCCTTTGCACTTGGTGCATGCAGTGATGATGACGACAAGGATGATGTCAAAGTGCCCGAAGCAATGCCACAAGCATTGAAGTCCAAATACCCTTCCGCAATCCATGTGGAATGGGAACAGAAAGGGGGCTATTTTGTTGCAGATTGTAAAGTGGATGGGCAGGAAAAGGATGTATGGTTCAATAATCAGGCGGAATGGCAACTGACGGAAACCGAATTGCTTTGGAATAATCTTCCGGGAACAGTACAGACCTCTTTCAGCGCCAGTGAGTATGCCGGTTGGAAGATAGAGGAGATTGTTCTTTTGGAGTATCCGGTAGTGCCTATGCAGTTTGTCATTGAAGTTGAAAAGGGAAATGCAGAGTATCAATTGTTCTATTCGGAAGAAGGCGGCCTGCTGCAGACAAAAGATGTGAGCGGTAATAAGGATGATACGCATTGGCCGGTAAAACTTGATTAGGGATGAGGTTAGGGATTACGGATTAAGGTTCAATATGATTGCACACCCCTAATCCTTCATCCTTAATCCGTAATCTCTAACTACATCGGCTTATAATCCTTCGCCAGTCCTCCTTCGCTGGTTTCTTTGTAGAGGGAGGGCAGGTCGTTTCCGGTTTCTTTCATGACTTCCACCACCTTGTCGAATGATACGCGGTGCATGCCATCGGTGAAGGAGGAGTAAAGGTTGGCATCCAGGGCACGTGCGGCGGCGTAGGCATTACGTTCGATGCACGGGATTTGTACCAACCCACAAACCGGGTCGCAGGTCATTCCCAAATGATGCTCCAATCCCATTTCAGCGGCATATTCTACTTGTGCCGGACTGCCTCCAAACAATTGGTTGGCTGCGGCTGATGCCATGGAACATGCTACGCCTACCTCTGCCTGGCATCCGGCTTCCGCTCCCGAAATGGAAGCGTTGGTCTTCACGATGTTTCCTATCAGTCCGGCTGTGGCAAGGGCACGGAGTATGCGTGTGTCGCTGAACTCCCGGCTTTTTTGCAGATGATAGAGCACTGCCGGTACAATGCCACACGAACCGCAGGTAGGTGCAGTGACAATGACCCCACCTGACGCATTTTCTTCACTTACTGCCAAGGCATAGGCAAATACCAGTCCGCGCGACTGGAGGGAAGCCTTGTAGCCACTGGCACGTATATAATAGGTAGAAGCCTTTCGGCGCAGATTCAGAGGGCCAGGCAAGACTCCTTCACTATCCAATCCCCGTTTTACGGCAGCCTGCATGGTTTTCCATACCTCCTGCAGGTAATCCCAAATGTCGCTTTCCTCGCATTCCTTGACGTACTCCCAGTAACTTTTTCCGGTACGTTCACACCATTGTAGTATTTCGGTCATACTGTTCATTTCGTATACATCCGGGGTGTTTACGGATGATGCTCCGTCATTCTCTTCTGCCAGGGCACCGCCGCCGACACTGAATACAGTCCATTGGTCGGTCTCCTTGCCTTCGCTGTCCAAAGAGACGAATTTCATACCGTTGGGATGGAAGGGCAGGAATATTTTGGGCTCCCAGATTATTTCTACCGGTGCTGCGGGTTGCAGTGTCTCGGTGATGGCAACATTGGTCATGTGCCCCTTGCCGGTAGCGGCGAGGCTTCCGTATAGGGTTACTTGGAAGGCGGCTGCTTCGGGATGCCTTTCCAGGAATATCTGAGCTGCCTTGCGCGGCCCCATAGTGTGGCTACTGGATGGACCGGTACCGATACGGTAGAGTTCTTTGATTGATTTCATATATTTCAGATTTATGATTTCAGATTTATGATTTAATTATCAACTGTCAATTATCCATTAACTCAAGTCTACTACGGTAATGCCTGCTCCGCCGAACTGTATATGTTCGTCGGCAAAGTGGCGCACTCCGGGAACGGTTTCCAGATATTGGCGGATAAGCGTGCGCAGGATACCCGTTCCTGTTCCGTGAAGGATACGCACACGCGACATGCCGACGAGGATAGCATCATCAATGAAATAGGTGACGGCTTGCAGCGCTTCGTCGCCACGCATGCCACGGACATCAATGTCTTGCTTGAAATGTAGTTTCTTCTCATACATGCTGTCTTGGGTCTGGACGCTGATGAAAGTGCTTTTGGCGGACACGTCAGCTTGTTTGGGCTGCGCGTTGGTGCGTTCCAGCCTGTCCAGCTTGACGGTAGTCTTGATGCTGCCGAACGCGATAATCGCATTCTTGCCGTTCACTTCCATTACCTCGCCCACAGAGGTCTGTCCCTTTATTCTGACGTTGCAGCCGGGGACGATTGCCGCGAGGCGTTCCGCTTCTTTCCGCGCCTGCTGTTCTGCCAAAGCCTGGGCAGACGGTCCGTTCTCTTTTCCATCGCCTGCTTTCTTTTCCTTTTTCCGGTTCTGCTTTTCTTTCAGCTTTTCCATCTTGCGGGCAATTTTTTCTTCCAGTTCCTTGTTGGCAAGCGCTTCCATTGATTCGCGGAAGTCCGTCAACTCCTGGCGGGCCTGGCGTGTCTTTTCTTTTTCTGCCTGGGCTTCTTTGATGGAGCGTATGGTGTTCTCGATGCGTGCATTGGCTTCCTGCATCAGTTGATCCACCTCTTCTTTCGCTTTGCGCAGAATATCCTTCCGGGATTTCTGCAAATCTTCGATTTCGGTCTGATAACGCTCGATGGTCTCTTCCATGTGCTTTTCACGCTGGCGTATTGTCTGGCGTTTGCCTTCCCAATAGCGTTTGTCGCGCACAATGTCCTGCAGGTACTTATCGGCGTTGATGTATTCGCTGCCCACAATTTCCGAGGCATCGGCGATGACATCTTCCGGCAGACCTATCTTGCGGGCAATCTCCACAGCGAACGAACTGCCCGGATTGCCTATCTGTAGTTGGAACAGTGCCTGCATCAGATGGCGGTCGTAGAGCATGGCGCCATTCACTACACCTTCGTGGTCTTCGGCAAAATGCTTCAGGTTCTGGTAGTGTGTGGTGATGACACCGAACGTCTGTTTCTGGTTGAAACGCTTCAATACGGCTTCGGCAATGGCACCTCCTATCTGGGGTTCTGTTCCGCCCCCGAATTCATCAATCAGGATGAGGCTCCGTTCGTTGCAGCTTTTCATCATGATTTTCATGTTCGTAAGGTGGGAGGAGTAGGTGCTCAAATCATCTTCAATGGACTGCTCGTCACCGATGTCGATGAATATACTGCTGAATATTCCGGCATGACTGCGTTCGTGCATCGGGATGAGTAGTCCGGATTGCAGCATGTATTGTAATAAGCCTACTGTCTTTAAGCAGACGGACTTGCCGCCTGCGTTCGGACCGGAGATGATGAGGATACGTTGCTTCTCATTCAGTTCGATGTCAAGCGGTACGACTTTTTGCCATGTTTGGCGAGAGAAAGTTGCAACAGCGGATGTACCGCCATTGTCCAGTCCAGCAGTTGCTTGTTTTCGAGAGCCGGTTTCAGTCCGGATATTTGCTCGGCAAACAATGCTTTGGCACGTATGAAGTCTATTTCGGCAAGGAACTCGTATGATAGCAGTACGTCGGGGATGGAGGGACGCAACTGGTTGGAGAAGCCCGTCAGGATGCGGATAATTTCTCTGCGTTCGTCACCTTCAAGTTCTCGTATGCGATTGTTGGCTTCCACTACTTCGGCAGGCTCGATGAATACGGTTTTACCACTGGCCGACTCGTCGTGTACAATACCGCGTATTTTCCGTTTCAGTGCCGGTGCAACGGGAATGACCAGACGGCCGTCACGCATGGTGGGTGTTACGTCTTTGTCCACAACGCCCTCGGACTGGGCATTTCGTAGAATACTGTTCAGTGAGCGGGAGATGCTTCCCATAGTACTTGCCAGTTCCCGGCGGATGCGTGCCAACTCTGTAGAGGCATTGTCCTTGATTTTTCCGTAAGGAGAGAGGATGCCGTTTATTTTTGCTATGAGCTGTGGGAAAACGGTGATGTCTCCTGCCAGTCTTTTCAGACAAGGGTAGGGGGAAGTGCCCTCTTCCTCATCATCGTCGCTTTTCTGTAGGAAGCGTACAATATCACGTATGGTTTCTAGTGAACGGCGCAGGTCAAAGAGCTCTTGTTCATCTAGATACATGCCTTCCACGCGTATGCGTTTCAGTGACGGACGTACATCAAAAAAGTATTGTGCCGGGAAGTTGTCTTCTTCTTGGAGTATGCGTACAAATTCAGTGACTTGGTCCAAACGCTCCTCCACCTCTCCAAAGTGGTCGGAGAATGCCATGTCCATCACCCGTTCTTCGCCAAGTGTACTGAGGCATTTTTCTTTCAGCAATTGGCGTATTTGGTCGAAACCTATTTTCTGTTCAAAGTTCTGCGGATATATCATGGTGCAAAAGTACTATTAATTCATGAAAAAAGAGAAAGGAAGTTTGCAGAATTAAAAATGATTTGTACCTTTGCACCGCTTTAAAGAGGAAAGCACTTCCCGAAAAGGAAGTTTTAGGAGAGGTGGCAGAGTGGTCGATTGCGGCGGTCTTGAAAACCGTTGTGCTGCGAGGCACCCGGGGTTCGAATCCCTGTCTCTCCGCTGAACACTAAAGACAAATGGTGGAAAAGCTAAGACAAGTCCCGTAAAATCAAGGTTTTACGGGACTTTTTTCGTTTTGTCGACAGACAAGAAAAGGACAAGAAAATGCCCCGTTTGGACAAAGTAGTGTTACTAAATCGTTACTGAAAATTGAGCGAAATAAAATAGTAACGATTTTAATGCTAAGTTGCTGATTTGTCGCTCGTTGTCTCTTAGATGTCCGTTCATAAACTAATTGTTAATCGTTCCTTTGCAATGGGAAGTTATAACCCCATTGTTACGGACATAAAAAACAAAGTATATGAGCAAAAGTACATTTAAGATTCTCTTCTACATTAGAAAGAATCAAGTAAACAAGGATGGAACAGTCTGTATTATGGTCAGACTGACGGTAAGTGGTGATGTCACACAATTCAGTTCAAAATTGAATGTGGATCCAAAGGCATGGGACGTGAGACTGGGAAAAGTGGCTGGCAATTCTGTAAAAGCACGTCAATTAAATGATTTGTTGGAAGATATACGTACCTCTCTAAAAAATCACTATCGTGATGAAGTACATGAGTCGTTTGTTACAGCGGAGAAAGTGAGAAATGCGTTCTTGGGTTTTACTGCCAAGCAACGGACTCTTTTGGAACTATTTAAGAAGCATAATGAGGATGCACAAAAGCTGGTAGGTATCAGTAAAACGCCTGCAACTATGGCGAAGTATGACCGATGCTATAGAAGGATAGAAGAATTTATGAAAGCAAAGTATAATATCACGGATATTGCTTTGAAGGAAATCAATCATATGTTCATTACAGATTTTGAAACGTATCTGCGTACCGTCAGTTTATGTAATGAGAATACAACCGCGAAATTTATGCAGACTTTCCGAATGATTGTTATTATGGCAAAGAATAACGGCTGGATTTATACTGATCCGTTCATGAATTATAAGATTCGATTGAAACGGGTGGATAGAGGCTATCTGACCGAACAGGAGATACAGAAAATATTGAAGAAAAAGTTCCCAACGAAACGTTTGGAACAGGTGCGGGATGTATTTATTTTTTCTTGTTTTACTGGGCTCAGTTACATTGATATAAAGACGCTGAAAGCAAGTGAAATCTGTACCTCGTTTGATGGTAAGCTATGGATTATGAGGCATCGCCAAAAAACAGATACCCCGGTGAATGTTCCACTTCTGAAAATTCCATTGGCTATACTGAAGAAGTATGATGGACAATTACCTAAAGGTGAATTATTGCCCGTATTAAGTAATCAAAAGTTAAATTCTTATCTGAAAGAGATTGCTGATTTGTGCGGAATTAATAAAAATATTACTTTTCACCTCGCAAGACATACATTTTCAACGACTGTCACGCTTGCTAAAGGTGTTCCCATTGAAACAGTCAGCAAAATGTTAGGACATACGAATATAGAAACGACACAGATTTATGCCCGCATCACGAATGATAAGATACGTAATGATATGCAGCAATTATCTGGAAAATTAGATGAATTCGAATCAATAGCGTTAAACTCATAATGATAATAGAATATAGAGTATGGACGAAGGAAAAGTAATTATAGAAGCAAAGGATTCCGGCGGTGTTCGTATTGCTCTCAGACCTGCGGAGGATGGGAGCATCTGGATGAATATACGGGAGATCGCCGATATATTCAATGTTGGCGGAGCATCTGTTGAACGACAAATCAAAAAGATTTTTGCTGAAGGTGAATTACATGAGTATGCGGTGAGAAAAGATATGCCGATAGAATATGCTCCCGGTAAGCATGGATGGTTGGATTATTATAATCTTAATATGATTATTATGCTTGCTTTCCGTATGAAGAGTGCGTTTTGCGCCATGTTCAGGGAATGGATTACGGAACAACTTGTACGAAGGGTCAGTGAACAACAAATCCCTATTGTACTGCAAATAAGTAAAAAGCAAAGTGTAAACTAATAGACTTTCATAAAATTGAACGGCTTTTCCTGCTTTTATAGGTGGGAGAAAGCCGTTTCTTTGTTTATAATCGGTGCGTTTACTCCTTTGTGATAAAAGAAGCTAAAAGAATAATGAATGATGTTTCCCTTCGGATGTCAAGATGGTATATTTGCATAAAATATTGAAATAGAATATAGTGCTTATGGTTGAAGACTTTAATATGCTTTTTGAATATGATTCTGGCTATGTAGTAGATGGGTATAAAGTTCCAATGGGCTATGAGTTGGGAAGTTGTGAGGAATTTTTCTATCTGCACCGACAACCACAGGGTGAATTTGTAATTGTACTGAAAGAAGGAGGTCTTTTCTATTTCTTATCTGATAGCTTTAGCGACTTTACGGGACTTTGTAAGGATTATGACTGGTATGTCATTTCGCATCAGTCGTTCAATACACAACTTGAAATAGGCATTGGGCTGATGAATACCGGAGGGGCGGTTGGTTGGATCGGGCGGGCGGAATCTTCGGAAAGATTGAGTATGTATAAGGATATATTGGTTTTCTCTTATGATTGTGGAGTGGAAACAGAGTTTTATCCTTATGATACAGCTTTCACCGGAAGTTGTGAGATTGACGGGAGTACTTGCCACTATGTGCATGATTATTATCCTACACGTATCCAAAAAATAGATGTACATCAAAAGCGTATCAGTAATTTGATTTTCCGATTCAAAGAGGGAGGACATTGCGGGATGCTGGTGGCTAAGATTGTATCTCTCTGCATGAAGAATATTTCTTATTATAATTCTCCTGAAAAGACGATACTAATTCCTATTCCTGCTTCTACAAGGGAACGGCAACGGAAAAGATTTCCTGTTCTCTGCTATCATTTATCGAAGTGGTTGAATGTGCGTGATGGCTTCCAGACCATCTGGATTGAAGAGGAACGGGAGCAGATGAAAGGTACTTCGCATAAGGATGTGGTGTCTAATCTGAGTATCAAAAGGAGAGATATAAATGGGATGCACGTAATATTATTCGATGATATATTAACCACCGGACAGAGTTTTAAACAGTTGAAGCGAAGAATGATAGACTTGGGCGCTAAGTCTGTGACCGGGATATTTCTTGGAAAAACAGTTTGGCTAAATGATTGAGAAACTGTTTTGGCTTTTATGTTTTCCGATGCAGAGAAATGAGTTTTAAATAATGTAGTTGCTGAATATAGATGAAATATTATTTGTAATTTTTAGTTATGGAAGTAAAGAGTGATATTATGAAAATAAAGGAAGAACCGTTGGTAGATAAGGAATATCTACTTGAAAAATTCCCGGGAAAGGGTGGGTGGACTTACGCTCTGATCCCTGAAATTTTACAGGATAAACACTCACATTTTGGTTGGGTAATCGTAAACGGCAGTATTGACGGTTATGAAATCAAGAAGTTCCATTTAATGCCGTCGGGTAACGGGCAACTGCTTCTTTCCGTGAAAGCGGAAATACGGAAAAAGATAAAGAAACAAGCGGGAGATTATGTTCATGTCATTTTATATCCGGACAATGAACCACTGGAAATTCCTGAGGAACTGCTTTTATGCCTACAAGAAGATCAGGATACACAACAATTCTTTCATTCATTGAACGAAAACGAACAACACAATTATGTCAAGTGGATTTATTCCGCCAAGACAGATGAAACAAGGGTAGAAAGAATAGCTAAAACTCTTGTCAGACTATCTAAGCATCAAAAAAACAAAAACAATCAATAAGACATTTTTTCTTTCACTAACCAATGGGGCGTTTGGAGTTAATCAGTATGCCTGTATTTTAGTAAATTCATAAGAAATGGCAGTTGGAAAATTACGAAATATTTATCTGTAAAAACTATTCTTTTGAGTTGTTTGTCTTTCGTGATTTCTTACGTTCATATTTTAGATGATTCATTTCTTTTTGCGTATATCTGATGTATTTACATTCGTCAATTTTATATCTTTCAAAAACTTTCTTCAAGTGAAGTTTCTCATCTACGATAGAGAATCTACCACCTCTAACCTTCTCTGCTCCGTACTCGTTGAAGTATTTCTCAACAATAGGGTCAAGTTCCTCAATAATCTCCAAATGATCTTTAGGACAAATTACGGGAATAATTTCCAATAGCTTAACAGGAGTGTGGAGTTTGCACCATTCGCAATATTTACCTTTCTCATATTTCTGCATAAGTGCTGTCAAATTACTACTGTAGCTTACATGGTAATAACCATCCTCTAATGCCAGCACATAAACAACCATAATGCGCTCGTTATCATTAAGTGGCAAATCATAATCTATCTCAGGATTATTTTTCTCATAATCTTCTAAGAGTTTGCTGTAATTACTAAAGTTAGTGACGTTCACACCTTTCCCTTTTTTCTGTAAGAATGATTGTATAGCTCCTAAATGCTGTTCCGGCTCCAATAAATTAAAACTCCCTCCACGGACATTCTCATACCCGTATTCAGCACCGCATTGAAGCACCCACTCATTAACCATATTCATATCAGGAATACCATTTTCAAATACTGCTTCCTGATATTTCAATAACCGTATGGGTTTATTGATGTAAGTCCAATTTGAAGCAGTACCTTTTTCCTGTCTTTTAAGGGCGGATTTCAAGGAACGGGAGTAGCCGACATAATATTTGTTATTTTCCAATTCAAGAAGATATATGTAATACTCTCTTTTACTAAATGAAATATCCTTAATATCTATATCTAAAAAATATCCGCAATGTTGTAGGTGCTTTATAGTTTCGATTTCGCCCACATTACACCAATAGCCACCTCTGACCATTTGCCAGCCTTTGGCTTTCATCATTTTTATAGTTTGGTGGTTTTCCCAACGGTCCTCTTCTTCGAGAGAAGAAACGAGAAAAGATTCTTTTTCAATTACACTAACAGGGGGGTGTAATTTAGTCCATACAGCTCCTTTATCGCTAAAGTGTTCATTAAATCTTCTGTCAGGATCAATGGTCTTTCCTACATAATAATAACCATCTTTCAGTGCTAACGTATAGATATATATCTGATAAGTCATTGCTTTTCAATGCGTTTATTGGTTTTATGTACATTGCCTCTTTCGTGAACGGGGGTGTATATTTGCACATCCAGCGCAAATATAAGCAAAGAATTAATGTGACCTAATGATTTGGCATTACAGATTTTTATTATAACTCTGATATAGCTTAAATTCCAGAGAAATCTTACATAGGTAGTTACCTACCTGTGGATTCTCCCTCTTTTATCTTTTCAATTTTGCGCCATAATCAAAAAGCGTAAAAGAATGGAAATAATTACTCTGGATCATCAGGTATATCAAGATTTGGTGACTCGAATTAATCGGATTTCCGATTATGTATTCAAAAAAGCAGCAGTGCCTACAGAAGAGCCTGAAATATGGCTGACAAGTGAGGAACTGGCTGAACTTCTTAAAATTAGTACGAGAACTCTTCAGCGTATGAGGAAAGAACGAACCATCCCTTATTGTATGATACGGAGTAAATGCCTGTATCGTTTTTCCGATGTGGAAAAATGTATTGCACAACGTATTGTCAGCTGTAATCCGCAGACGCTGGATGAGTTTAGAGAAAGTTATAGAACTACTCACGAATCTACTTCCCGATGAATACTCCACTAGATACAACCACTTTTGAAAATTGGATGCGCCAAATTATGGAACGCTTCGACCGGAACGAACAGCTTATCGCCTCCCTTACGGGCAAGGAACTCAGGGAGGTGAAATACCTCGACGGGGAACGGCTGCTCGACAATCAGGACTTGTGCGAGTTGCTCAACACGAGCAAACGCTCCATCCAGCGTTACCGCAGTTCGGGGACACTGAAATACCAGATGCTTTGGCACAAGGTGTATTACAAGGAATCGGACGTGCAGGAGTTCCTGAAAACCCATTTCAAAGAGTTTGAAGGGAAAAACACGGCGAAAAGGGAAAAGGCATGACGCCACAAACTTCCAGACGGAAGCCACAAGCTGCCACACGGTTCTTCCCCCATTGCGGGACGGTTGATAGCCGCTACTTTCGTGGGCGAAACAATTTCATTTTTAATTTAAAGCAATAAAGTATGGAACAAAAAAAGAATCAAAAGGACGTGCTGATTGTCCGGGACGAGAAGACGGGCGAAATCAGCGTCGTCGCCGGGCTTAAAAAGGACGGCACGCCGAAAACGACTGCCGCTTCGGGAGCCAACCAGAAGGATTTTCTGTTGTTCGACAAGAACAGCAACCCGCTGGACAGCTTTCTGGACAACTTTTTCCGGTAATGCAAGGAGCCGAAACGCTTCGGCTTCTACCGTGTGGCGGCGGAGAACATCGAGCATGTGATAGACGTGCTCAAAGACCTGCTTAAAAATCCCGAAAAGAACCGTGATCTGCTGGAACCGCACCACGTGGATACATCCAAGTACGAACAGCAGGCGCAAACTGTACCCGAAGAAGTCAAAGCTACTCCCGATGCGCCCAATGATCTCAACCCTTTCTGGCAATCAGTTGAAGAGCATTGGTTTCCTGACGAAAAAGAGTCCGAAGAACCCAAACAGGAACATGAGCAGGAACAGACACAAGACGGGCAATCCGCCCAAGAGAAGCCCGATGAAAAAAAGCATCTGATAGATGAAAGCCGTATTGATTGGGCAAATCTCGAAGAACAATACGGCATCAAACGCGAAGCGTTGGAAGCATCGGGCGATTTGGAAAAGATGCTCGGTCACGGCAAATCGGCACTCGTGACGGTCACTCCACTTATTGCCGGGGAACGCTTCGAGATAGAAGCACGGCTTTCATTCAAGGAAATGCCGGACGGGAGTATCGGTATCGTACCCCACACTATCAGCAAGGAGCCCAGACTCGACGAGAAGTTCATGGAGCATGAATTTACGCCCGAAGACAAAGCGAACCTGCAAAAAACAGGAAACATGGGACGTGTCATTGAATTGGTGGACAAGGAAACGGGCGAAATCATCCCTTCTTATGTCAGTATCGACCGTCAGACCAACGAGATAGAGGCTATTCCCGTGAAAGACGTGCCCGTCACCACGAGAATCGGGCAGACCGAATTTACCGAACATGAAATAGCCGAACTCGTTGCCGGGCGTGCGCTGCCCAATAAAGAAATCGTCTTGTCTGAGAAACGAAAATTCACCGCCACGTTGCAGGTGAACGTGGAACGCCGGGGCGTGGAGTTCGTGCCCAAACCCAAACAGAACGGGCAGAACAGAAGGCAGCGCAATGGGCAGGCGAGCGGACAAACGGCACAACAACCTGCCAGACCGATTCCGGCTGTACAAGCAACAAGCGGACAAACCGCCACCGGGCCGGAAGGCGAACATAAACCGAAAGTCTATAAATTCCAATGGCTGGACGAGAACGGGAACATCCGCGCCCCGAAAACAATGGGCGGCGTGCTGCTCACCCCACAACAGCAGAAGGATTTCGCCGCAGGGGGAACCATTCTTGTCAAGGATATGAAGCGCGACGGCAAAGGAGAACCTTACACCGCCTATGTCAGATACGATTTTGAAGCAGGGAAACCGAAATATTTCCGTGCCGACCCTGAACTATCACGGGCAAAAGAAGTCGCCCCCGCTTCGGAAAGCCGCACGCAGGTGGCGGTCAATACGCACGGGAATACCAATGAGGCTACCAAGCATCTGAACCAACCTTTGCGGCAGGGGCAAACAGCTCCTGCCAATACACAGCAACAAAGGACACAGAACCGTGCGGCAAGCGTAAGAATGTAGGCGTATGGCAGCATTTATCATTCTGGCAGTCGTGATTCTGCCCTGTGCAGTCGCCTGCTGGTGGTGGCTTACCGATTGGCAAGCCATCGAAGAGGAAAACAAGAGGTACTACACGGCGGAAGGACACCATATCTATTATGACCGCAAACTGATTGCGGTACTTCAAAAAGAGAAGTTAAAAGCAAAATCAGTAGCAGCAGAAGAAATATAATTATCAACCGGGGTATCGCCCCAACCACTAAAATCCACAATAAATAAATTAAATCAGTATGAACAATCAAATTTGCATTATCGCGGAGAAACCCAGCGTGGCGAGGGAAATCGCCCGTATCGTGGGCGCAACGGAGAGAGCGGAAAGTTACCTGAAAGGTAACGGGTATTATGTAACATGGGCTTTCGGTCATCTGGTCATGCCCGCCCTGCCCGAAGGGTACGGTATCAAGGGTTTCCACCGGGATAACCTGCCGATTATTCCGCCCGTGTTTACCCTTGTCCCCCGGCAGGTCAAGGGGGAGAAAGGCTACAAGCCCGACAACGGCGTGGTGGCGCAAATCAAAATCATCGCCAGGCTGTTCCGTGAAAGCGATAAGATTATTGTCGCCACCGATGCAGGACGCGAGGGAGAGCTTATCTTCCGCTATTTGTACGAGTACATCGGATGTGCCACACCGTTTGACCGCCTCTGGATCAGTTCGCTTACCGACAAAGCCATCCGTGAGGGATTGGAAAACCTGAAATCCGGTGCGGAGTACGACAAACTGTATTATGCAGCCAAGGCACGCAGTGAAGCGGACTGGCTCGTGGGCATCAACGCCACGCAAGCCATCACCGTTGCCGCCGGACGTGGTACATATTCGCTCGGACGGGTGCAGACACCTACATTGGCGATGATATGCGACCGCTATTGGGAGAACAAGCGTTTCGTTCCCGAACCTGTATTCCAGCTCCATTTATCGACCGACGGAACGGCGGACGGTGAGGTTGTGAAATTCTCTTCCATAGAGAAGTGGAAAGAGAAAGAGCCTGCCGAAACCGCCTACGGCATCGCCAAAGAGTGCGGGAAGATTATCGTCACCCATGTGGAACACAAGGAAACCGTGCAGGAAGCCCCGCTCCTGTATGATTTGACGACCTTGCAGAAAGAGGCGAACACCAAGCACGGGTTCTCGGCGGAACAGACACTCTCCATCGCCCAAAAGCTCTATGAGGCGAAGCTGATTACCTATCCCCGCACGGGCAGCCGCTATATCTCCGAAGATGTATTTGCTGAAATACCCGCATTGTTGCTGACGTTGAAGAACAACCCGGCATGGGGCGGCTATATCTCCGGCATGGGCGACCTCTCACGCCGGAGCGTGGACGATACGAAGATTACCGACCACCACGCCTTGCTCGTCACGGAGGTAAAGACGCAGCATCTTGGTGCGGAGGAACGGATTATCTACGATATGATTGCCGGACGTATGCTGGAAGCCTTCGGGGAAAGATGCATAAAAGACGTGACGACCGTTGCGGCGGAATGTGGCGGCGTGGCGTTCAGCATCAAAGGCTCCGTTATTAGGCAAGCCGGTTGGCGTGGCGTGTACCAGCAGAGCGAGGAAACGGAAGAAGTGACGCTGCCCGAATGGAAAGAAGGCTATACGCTACCCGTCAAAGGATGTTCGCTGACCGAAGGGAAGACCAAGCCGAAACCGCTGCATACGGAGGCAACTTTACTTTCCGCCATGCAGACCTGCGGCAAGGAACTGGAAGACGAGCAGATGCGCCAGTCGCTCAAAGAGTGCGGCATCGGCACACCGGTAACAAGGGCTGCCATTATCGAAACGCTGTTCAGACGTGAATACATGGTGCGGCAGAAGAAATCCCTTGTTCCGACCGAAAAGGGGCTTGCGCTCCATTCGGTAGTCAAGGCGATGCGCATTGCCGACGTAACCATGACGGGCGAATGGGAAACGGCTCTCTCGCAGATCGAAGACGGCGGGATAAGTGCCGAAGCGTTCCGCAAGGGCATTGAGGCGTACACCTCGCAGATTACATCGGAGTTGCTGAGTTCGGACAAGCTGTTCCCGCACAACGAAAGCGGATGCACTTGTCCCAAATGCGGGAAAGGGATGATGCAGTTCTATGGCAAGGTGGTACGTTGCGGCAATCCCGATTGCGGGCTGCCCGTCTTCCGGCAGAAAGCGGGGAAAACGCTGACAGATGCGGATATTACCGAACTGCTTACCAAAGGGCAAACGGGCGTTATAAAGGGCTTCAACAGCAAGGAGGGCAAGCCGTTCAGTGCCGCCGTCGCCTTTGACGGAGATTTCAACACGGTGTTCGTGTTCCCCGATGTGAAAAACAACCGCAACTCCAAGCGAAAAAAGAAATAATGCGTATATTTACCACTGAATTTACAGGAAGTCGTTCATACTATCTGATAGTTGATACTGATTTTACTGTGGATTTTAGTGGTGGCACTCGGCGGGGACGTCGGGTGCCTTTTATATTCTTTTAAATGCTATAAGGAGGCAATGAGAGTATTTTTTCTATTTGATGAGTTGAATTTATAAAGTACCACTCGTATGCGGTAGCAAACCGTGTAGTCCGCCTTGTTATTCTTGATAAAGGAAATTCTTCTATATCAATATCAGATGTACTTGCTAATATAAAACTATTAACGAGTTTTAATTGGGAGCAAAAATAGTCCCTTGGCCAATCGCCGAAATCTCTACAAGTTGTAATGACGATTGAAGGTTTGTGATTGTTAATGCTATTTACAAGTGCATCTATATTAAAAACATCATCCGTAGCTGTATGTATCAATACTTTTTTGCCCTCTTTTTCAAGCAAGCAGGAAAAATCATTTGCAAGAATAGGAGGAAAAGATGTAGATGTAGAATACCTTTTGCCATTATATGGAATATCTGTCTTTACATATCCAAGGTTTAATAAGTATGTGCAAAGATGGTACACAGTAGTTGACTTTCCTGTATTAGGAGCACCTGAAACGATAAATAGATTCATGAATTTATTTTTTTTAAATTAGAATACAAATTTAATAATTATCCACTAAAATCAACAGAAATATGAATGATAAAAACAAATCCGCAGAGTTTTCCTATTACGGACTGTACCTGCTGAAATACCTGAGAGAGAACCATCCCGACCGTGCTTCCGACACGGATTTCATAGAAGAACGTGCCGACCATGCAGCCGATGTGTACGAACAGTCCCGTCTGGAAGGGGCTACACCGGAAGGTGCGCAGGAGCTGGCAATGGCGGCATTGCTTCAAGACTTGCATTTTTCCAAGTACAACACCGTTATCGAAGTGTTGTGGAACGAGTTTGCCGATGAAGTGCCGCCGGGCGATGCCCCTGCATTCGCCCTGACACTGCTTCCCGCAATGGAAGAGGTGTTCGCCCGATACCCGCTTGCGGACGGCTTCACCTATACTGCCGGATATGACGGACTTTATACGGAACTGACGGGAACCGTCGCAATCTACCTCGAAGAGCATGGCATTTAACCGTAAAGCGAAGCTGCGGGACAACATTGAGGCGATACGGACGGTATTCACATTGGAAAAGGAAGGCAGGGCGGCTACTCCCGAAGAACGGGAGATACTCGGTCGTTACTGCGGGTTCGGCGGGTTGAAGTTCATCCTCAACCCTGCCGACAACCTGATGGATGCCGTACATTGGACGAAATCAGACCGCGAGTTGTTTCCCATGACAGCGGAGTTACACAGGCTTGTCCGTGATAGCTCGACAGATGAGAGAGAGTACAAGCGCTATATGGACAGCCTGAAAAGCTCCGTCCTTACAGCGTTTTACACTCCCCCCGAAATCGTATCGGCAATTGCCGGTACGCTCCATGAACAGGGTATTATCCCCGACCGCCTGCTCGATCCGTCGGCAGGACAAGGGGTGTTCATCTCCGCTTTCGGTGCTGACGCTCCGGGAGCGGAGGTCATGGCTTTTGACAAAGACCTGCTTACGGGAAAAATACTCTCGCACCTTTACCCTGAACATAAAGTGCGTGCGGAGGGGTTCGAGCGGATTGGGAAACCCTTCATGGGTACTTTCGATGTGGTGGCATCCAATATTCCGTTTGGCGACATGGCGGTATTCGATCCCGAATATACGGGCGTTCCGGACAACGCCCGGCGTACCGCCGCCAAGAGCATCCACAACTACTTTTTCCTCAAAGGTCTGGATGCGGCACGTGAAGGCGGTATCGTGGCGTTCATCACTTCGGAAGGCGTATTGAACTCCCCGAAAAACGAGCTTGTCCGTCGGCATATCGTGAAGAACGCTAATATCGTGTCGGTGGTACGGTTGCCCAACAACCTGTTTACCGACCATGCCGGGACGGAAGTGGGCAGCGACCTCGTTATCCTGCAAAAAGACACGACAAAGAACCGGGAGTTGTCCGAGCAGGAAAAATGGTTTATCCGTGCAACGGACATCGGGGATGGTATCATCGAGAATGAATATACGATGAGCGTCGCCCCGCTCCGGAACACGAAGATGCAGCATGGGACAGACCCATACGGCAAGTCTGCCCTGCTCACCATCCATCAAGGTGGTATTCAGGCAATGGGCGAAGACCTGAAAGAGCATCTGGACATAGCAGTTTCCGCCAATCTGAATATCGACCTATATAATAGGTATAGGCAAGGTGCGCCGGAAGTGAAGCAGGAAACAGAGAAACCGGCAGTTAAAAAGACAATTCAACCCGAACAGGAAGTAAAGCAGGAAGAGAAACAACAGGTTCGGGAAGTGTATTCCTCGAAACCGACCAAACAGCAAGAGGTTATCTCCGAAAAGCAACCGTCCGCGAAAAGAGAAGAGAAGCCGGAAATCACCCCTCCCGTGATGGACTTGTACGACTTGTTCAATTTCAGCCGGGAGGAACGGCGGCTCGCCCAATCGGGATTGAAGAAGAAACCGACCGGAAAGAAACCCAAACGTACCGCTCCCTCCAAACAGCGCAGTTTGTTCGACCAACCGCAGGCGACAAATACCAATCAAACCACCCGTATAAATAAGGTGGAGGAAGAAGCCGCACGACCGACACCACCAAACGTGGATATGGAACAGGTATATGCCGCTATGGATTGGAACACCAACCCGCCTATCAACGGCTTTTATGAGGTGATGATGGGGCTTACCCCAAAGCAACGGGCGGAACTGAGGGAAGGAAAAACTCTATCCGACCGTCCCGATGCGGAAAAGCCGGTGTACCTGGTTCGTGGCGGATTGGAGGAAGAACAACGCCGTCAGGAGAAAATAAAACAACGGGAAGAAGCGGAGAAATTGGAGGCGGAGTTAATGAAGCCCCGTCCGCTGATGGCGAAATTGGAACCGCACCATAAAGAAGGAATGTTGGTGGCGGACGGCAATCAGGTGGGGTATCTGAAAGGTATTACCCGCTACGGGGCTACGTTTCACCCGTTGGAGCTGGACAAGGCACAACAGGACAAGGCGGAGCTTTACATTTCCGTGCGCGACAGCTACCAGCGGCTTTATACTTACGAGGCGGAGATGCACGAGGAGAACAAACCGGAACGTGCCGCACTGAATACCGCCTACGACACATTCGTGGAGCGTTATGGCAGGCTGAACGCCAAAGCGAACGTGAAGTTCCTGCTTATGGACGCTTCCGGGCGTGATATGCTCTCACTGGAACGGGTGGAAAACGGGCAGTTCATCAAGGCGGACATATTCGACCATCCCGTCGCTTTCGCCCTGAACGACATTACGCACGTGGAAACACCGCATGAGGCTTTGTCTGCTTCACTGAACCGTTACGGGGCGGTGAATCTTGATTACATGGAATCGCTGTGCGACAACAGCCGGGATGAATTGGTGAAATTACTGAAAGGACGCATCTTTTTCAATCCGTTCATGGACAACTACGAGATTAAAGACCGATTCGTCGCCGGAAACGTGGGTGACAAGATGGAGAAAATCTTCCGTTGGGCGGCGGACAATGAAGGAAACGAGCGTAAACCGGAGGTGGAAGAATCGCTGGCGGCACTCAGGGATGCCATGCCCCGACCGATTACGTTCGACGAATTGGATTTCAATTTCGGTGAACGCTGGATTCCTACGGGTATCTACACCGCCTACCTCAAGCACCTGTTCGGGACGGATGTTTCGATTGCCTATTCGGAGAGCATCGACGAGTATTCGGTCAAATGTAAGGAAAAGAACGCCAAAATCACCGACCAGTATGCCGTACAGGGGCAGTACCGGAAATACGACGGTATCAGCCTGCTGAAAAACGCCCTTCTGAATACCGTGCCGGACATCAGCAAGAGTATCGGCAAGGATGAACACGGCAATGACATCAAGGTAAGGGACAGCGAGGCGATACAGCTTGCCAACGCCAAGATTGATGAAATCCGTAACGGTTTTACGGATTGGCTGAACGAACAGTCGCCCGAATTTCAGAAGCGGCTGGCGGATATGTATAACCACAAGTTCAACTGTTTCGTGCGTCCGACCTATGACGGTTCGCACCAGAGTTTTCCGGGTTTGGACTTGAAAGCGTTGGAAAAGAAGTATGGAATCAAGGAGGTGTACCAGAGCCAAAAAGACTGCGTCTGGATGCTGAAACAGAACGGCGGCGGAATTTGCGACCACGAAGTTGGTACGGGTAAAACGCTGATTATGAGCCTTGCGGCGCAAGAAATGAAGCGATTGGGATTAGCGCACAAGCCGATGATAATCGGGCTGAAAGCCAATGTCGCGGAGATAGCCGAGTGTTACCGCACAGCATACCCGAATGCCAAAATCCTCTATGCCACGGAAAAGGACTTTTCACCCCAGAACCGGGTGAAGTTCTTTAACAATATCAAAAATAATGATTGGGATTGTGTCATCATGTCGCACGACCAGTTCGGAAAGATACCGCAACCGACCGACGTGCAGCAGGAGATTCTGCAAAAGGAGCTGGATTCGGTGGAAGAGAATCTGGACGTCTTGCGAGCACAGGGCAAGGAGGTATCGAGAGGGATGCTCAAAGGATTGGAGAAGCGTAAAATCAACCTGCTCGCCAAATTGGAAAAGGTGGAACACGCCATCAAATCCCGCACGGATGACGTGGTGGATTTCAAGCAGATGGGCATCGACCACCTGTTCATAGACGAGAGTCACCAGTTTAAAAACTTGACATTCAACACTCGGCATGACCGGGTGGCGGGGCTGGGAAACAACGAAGGAAGCCAAAAGGCTCTCAATATGCTGTTTGCCCTGCGTACCATTCAGGAACGCACGGGTAAGGATTTGGGGGCTACGTTCCTTTCGGGTACGACTATCAGCAATTCGCTGACAGAACTATACCTGCTGTTCAAATATCTCCGCCCAAAGGAACTGGAAAGGCAGAACATCAACTGCTTCGACGCGTGGGCGGCTATTTTTGCCAAGAAGACCACCGACTTTGAGTTTTCGGTTACGAATCAGGTGATACAGAAAGAACGGTTCCGCTATTTTATCAAAGTGCCGGAGCTGGCGGCTTTCTATAATGAGATTACCGATTACCGCACGGCAGCGGATGTAGGCGTGGACAGGCCGGAGAAAAACGAGATACTGCACAATATACCGCCTACACCCGTGCAGGAAGAGTTCATCAAGAAACTGATGGAGTTCGCACAAACGGGTGATGCGACGGTATTGGGACGGTTGCCCTTGTCGGAAACGGAGGAAAAAGCGAAGATGCTGATTGCCACCGATTACGCCCGTAAAATGGCACTCGATATGCGCATGATTGATCCCGACAAGTACGACGACCACCCGGACAACAAGGCGAGCCACTGCGCCGCCAAGATTGCGGAATACTATAAAAAGTATGACGCACAGAAAGGCACACAGTTCGTCTTCTCGGATCTGGGGACGTACCAGCCGGGAAAGTGGAGCGTGTACAGCGAGATTAAACGTAAGCTGATTGAGGATTACGGTATTCCGGCAAACGAGATCCGTTTCATTCAGGAGTGCAAGAATGAGAAATCACGCAAAGCGGTGATAGATGCCATGAACGAGGGGAAGGTGCGGGTGTTGTTCGGCTCGACGAGTATGCTCGGAACGGGTGTGAACGCACAGAAACGGGCGGTTGCGCTTCATCACCTTGATACACCGTGGCGACCGTCCGACCTCTCCCAACGGGACGGGCGGGCGGTGAGAAAGGGCAACGAAATTGCCAGGTCCTTTGCAGACAACAAGGTGGACGTGATTATCTATGCGGTTGAAAAATCGCTGGACAGCTATAAGTTCAACCTGCTGCACTGCAAGCAGACTTTTATCTCGCAGTTGAAAAGCGGTGCTATGGGCGCACGTACCATCGACGAGGGTAGCATGGACGAGAAATCGGGCATGAACTTCTCGGAGTACATGGCTATCCTTTCCGGCAACACCGACTTGCTGGACAAGGCGCGTCTGGAAAAGAAGGTTGCCGCATTGGAGAGTGAGCGCAAGAGTTTCTACAAGGATAAAAGCGGCTCGACGTGGAAATTGGAGTCGCATACCAAGAAATTGGATGAGAACAACGAACACATTGCCAAGCTGACCGCAGACTACGAAGCCTTTACCTCACGGGCACAGACCGATGAGGACGGGTATTACCGTAATCCGGTAAAGTTGGACGGTCTGGCGGCTACCGATGCCAAGAGCGTCGGGACACGGCTACAGGAGATTGCCAAGAACGCCACAACGGGCGGTGAATATCTGCCTATCGGTGAGTTGTATGGTTTCCCTATCCTTGTGAAAACGGAAAGCTCCATCCGTGAGGGTGTGGAGGTGAAACAGAACCGCTTCTTTATCGAGGGGGCGTACAAGTACACCTACAACAACGGGCAGTTGGCAATGTCCGACCACAAGGCGGCAGCAACGAACTTTCTCAATGCGCTTGACCGCATTCCGAAACTGACGGAGCAGTACAGGACGGAGAACGAGAAGTTGGAGAAGGATTTGCCTACGCTTCGGGAAGTAGTCGGCGGTACGTGGAAAAAGGAAGATGAATTGAAACTACTGAAATCAGAGATGGCAGTATTGGAAAGGAAGATACGGTTAGAACTAGTCCCATTGGAAAAAAATATGGAAAAGGGTGAAACTGATATGAAACAAAAGCAATCGCCACAGATTCTTTTATCTTCGATTGAAAACCCCGAACAACCATCTTCCCAACATACTTTAGTTGAACGATCCGTGTCACAAACAAAAAGTTTTAGATTGTAGTATTTTTTGTATTGGTTAATGGACTTTATTAATAATGTGAATATGTAAAAAGTGAGAAATATAAATAATTCCTCAATAAATGAGTATGATTTCCAATATCTTTGTATCCTAAATAGTTGTGATTATGAAGTTTGTAATAGAATCCGGCACTCCTGCCGACATTGACGAATTAGAAGAACTGTATGACAATCTAAATGATTATCTATCGGCTACTACCAATTATCCCGGATGGATAAAAGGCATTTATCCTGTTCGTGAAAATGCTGTTGCTGGTATAGAAGATAATACTCTTTTCGTTCTCAGGTGCAACGGAAAAATAGCTGGCTCTATTATCTTAGACCATCATCCCGATGAAGCCTATAATAGTGTAAGCTGGAAAGTTGATGTAGACTACAGTTCTATTTTTGTGATACGTACATTTGTGGTTCATCCCTCGTTCTTAAAAATGGGCGTTGGTCGTGCTTTAATGGACTATTCGTTTGAACAGGCTCAACAATCAGGTATAAAATCTATCCGTTTGGATGTATATGAAAATAATCTTCCAGCAATCTCCTTATATGAGAAATGCGGTTTTGAATATATTGATACTGTAGACTTGGGACTGGGCAACTATGGGTTGAATTGGTTCAAATTGTATGAGAAAGTTGTTTGAGGTATAATCAAGCGGAGAACAGTTGTCCTATTGCCAGTCTTGAAAATATTGTTTTCGGTATTTAATTTGAATCATTAACTTTTCCAGTGAATTATGTAATTGGACTAGTGTATTATCTTAATATATTGCATGCTTTCTAATAAATTGAAATATGAGAATAAGAGAAACGACTTTAATATTGAGCTTTTAATAAAGCTCAGATTGAAGACACTGCTATGCGTTTGATATTGTGATATTCAAAAGATTGATCAATTATTCTATCGGAAAGAAAGGTAACTAAATGTTTCCTGTTCTTTGAAAATATGTTGTTTTCTAAAGTATGAATATCTATAAGCATTATTTGTCTATAAAATTGTAGTGACAAGGTAGTCGTTGGATAACTTCTTTTTTTGATACGGAGAAATTGCGGTGAGCATTGAACCGTTTTAGGACTAAGAGACCCACTTTTCGTGTGCTCACTTCATCAGGAAATGGCATTATTGTATCAATAGCAGGAATAGTGGGCTGGTATATCAATACTTTTTGTCTCATAACAATTTGATACCCCCAGCCATTTTTTGATTGAAATATTTCCAATTCAGCTTTTGGCTCTTCTTCATCCTCAATTGTGATAATCGAGTGATGAAGAAGAAGAATAATGATTAGTAACAACAGTAAACTAACCCAGAGTATGCCTTTTTCGATTTTAATATTCGTCATCATCATATTCGTATGGTCGAAGTTCCCAAATATCATCGAAACGGAACGTGCTGCTTTTACCTGTTACAACAAAACCTTTGCTTCCACTCGAAAAAGAAGCTGTTGCTGTGCGTGGAGCACCTTTAAATTTTGCAACTTCTTCCCACATATCAATGGCTGGGGTATATCTCCATGAATTAGTACGTAAATCAGGGGTTCCACCGCATGTCAGATAAGCTTGTCCGTCAATGACAAAAGAAACTCCATAGATACGTACGATACTATTATACTTATTGTCATAAGAGTCGTCCGACGTATCGGCAATATCACGGAGTTGAATCCAACGTTGTTGAGTAGGATCGTATTTCCAGAAATCTTTAACGTATTCTCCATTATTATATCCTGTACATACATAAGCAATATTATCAATTACAAAGCTAGTGGCTCCCCGGCGTTTGCTACCTCCCAAACTGACAATCTGTTCCCATTTACTATTTTGTGGATCGTAAACATAGAAATCTTTCAGATAGTTGCCATCATAGCCGCTACCTATATATCCCTTGTCTGATAATCCAAATGCTGTAGCATCATTGCGTGCACTTCCCGGAAAATCAGTTTTCTGTGTCCATTTATTCGTTTCCGGATCATATTCCCAGAAATCTTTATAATACTCTTTACCATCAAATCCTGTTCCAAAGTATCCTCTCTCATTAACAGAAAATGCAACGGCAGCACTGCGCGGAGGACCGGGGAAAGTAGCTTTTTGTGTCCAAGAGTCTTGTTCCATATCATATTCCCAAAGATCATTCAGATGCTTTCTTGCATCATAGCCACCAGTCAAGTATCCTTTATTGCCAATAGTAAATGAAGTTGCTTCGCTACGTGCCAGTCCGTCAAAATCAGATACACGATGCCATTTTCCCATTAAATCCTCATCCTCGTCGTCATTACTGCAAGAGGTTATGATAACAGGAAGCATTGTTAGCAGAAATACTAAGATTTTTTGATGTTTCATTATTTTATATTTATTGTTTACGAGATGCAAAAGAACATGGCTTTGACGTGTCCGGCAAATTTAATCGGCAAGTGGTCGAAATTGCTCCGTAGATGTTGAATATCAATCCATAAAACGAGTTTGCTTTGTTCAATCTATGTCTTACCCTCTCAAAAGCCATGTTACAGGAATATATAGGTTGATTAGCGGATTAAAATTGTGTATTTCGGAGCTTATGCCGTCTTTCGCCGTCAAAAAACATAATATGTATAAACCGTTATTTTTCGTTTGTCTTGCCCTACTATCATCAGTCTTATTATCATGTTATAATGATAAGAATACTTTTGGGGATAAATGGGTTAATTCTGAACTTCGTAATATTAGTATGGATACGAGTACCATTATCACAACTGCTGTTTTGATTGATTCTTTGGAAACCTCAGGTAAACATGTTGTCTTAGCCGGGAAATATACTCATCCAGTATGGGGAAGTGTTTCTGCTACCGGCTACATTCCTTATTTACGTCCATCCTATTCTACAGAATCGAATGAAACAGTACAGTTTGACTCTTTGATGTTGGTACTTTCCTGTAACAAGACCTTTGTCGGTGATACCACTTTACAACAAAAATACGCAATTCACTTACTCACTGAAAAGGTTGTGTTGAATGAGAATGGATATTTATATAATAATTCATCATTTGCTTATGATCCTGATCCGTTGGCGGTTTACTCCTTTTTGCCAAGGCCTAACACATCTGAAAAGATAGAGATACGACTGCCGGACAATTTGGGGAAAGATTTACTTAATCGTTTCCATAACCATGATGAAGTAGTTGCAGAGAATCATTTTGAGGATTACTTTAAAGGCTTAGTCATAGTGCCCGATGAACAGCAATGTCATTCTCTATTAGGTTTTCAGGTAAAAGATTCACTATCTGCTATGATATTATATTATCATATAGAAAGTGCGTATGAAAATCATCAGAAAATAGTATTCTCACCCAATAAAGAGACGCAGTTTAATAAATTGAAACATGACAGGAAAAACACTCCTATGGAGCCTTACCCTTGGACAGATTTAGAGATACCTTCTACCAAATTAGGAAACAAAGGAATTCTATTCTCCGGCATCGGATGGTATACTCGTCTTGAATTTCCTTATCTTAATAATATTATGGAACAAGGTGAATATGTACATATTGAGCAGGCGATCTTAAAAATATATCCTGAAGTCGGAACATATTCGGATTATAATGTATTACCGGACAGCATCTTTTTGTATATAGCAGACGAGAACAATGTTGTTACCGATGCAGTGAAAGATTATTTGGGAGATGAGGAACAATCGGGTAAGTTGATAAAAGACGACCTTTTCTTCGGAAACACATACTACTATTTTGATGTCAGTCAATTCATGCAAAAAGAGTTAGGTGCCTCGGGAAAAAACAAACATAATCTCCAGTTGGTCTTCAATAGTGATGATTATACCAAAACATTGAAAAATATGACTTTTAGTGATTCAAACGGACAATTTCCAATTACTCTCCAACTAAATTATAAAATATATGAAAGCTATTAATTATATATCCTTCCTTTTATTGATAACACTTAAAACACAAGCGCAAAATGTTATGACCTCTTCACCTTATTCCATGTTTGGTATTGGAGAACTGGAATCGGGGTTGTATGGTCAAAATGCCGGGATGGGAGGTGTTGCTTACGGAATGAGAAATAATATGCTGATAAACATAGAGAATCCCGCAGGATTAACCGCATTGGACAATAAACGCCTGTTGACCGATCTTTCTATATTTGTCAAGAATGAATTCTATACTTCCGGAAATAAGTCCAATAAGGCTTTTACGGGTAGTTTTTCCGGATTAGTATTTGGGGGACGTATCATCCCCCGATGGTATATGGCTGCAAGTCTGACTCCTTATAGTTCTGTGGGGTATTATTTTCAGTCTATCCAACCGATAGAGGGAAATCCGCATGAAAATTACACCAGTACATTCACAGGAAGCGGAGGGGTTTCGAAGGTTAGTTTATCCAATGCCTACCTTCTGTCCCAACATTGGTCATTGGGACTGAATCTTTGTTATTTGTTCGGTGATATTGTTCAGACAGAACGACAGGGCAGCTTGACCGTTGATAAAAAAATGCACGCACGGTCATTTTACGCTAATTTGGGTATTCAGTATCATCGCTCGATAAATCATGATTTATCCTATGCTATAGGGGCTGTTTATGGGTATCGCCAGAAATTGGATATCTATAATGAGCAATCCTTATCAAATGGCAATGCAACTACCGACAAGAAACAAAAGCCGCAAAAACAGAGTTTACCTCAATATTTCGGTATAGGAACATCTTTGAAGTATAAGAAATGGGAGTGCGCACTGGACTATACTTTTCAACAATACAGTTCCTTGTCATCAGTAGACAGCCGTATTAGATTTCAAGATGTAAGCAAATGTAACATTGGCATTTGTTATTTTCCTAATGGTTTCCCAAGTGATAATTTCTGGAAACGGGTATCCTATAAGGCAGGAGTAAATCTGGCAACTTCTTATATGGAGATTAACGGTAATTCAGGACTTTCCATGCGAATCAATGCCGGTTTGGGACTACCGGTTTTTAAAGGGAAAATCAATGTCGGTGTATTTTATGACCGGATGCGTCTAAAAAAAGGAGTTTTGGATAGAGATATTATGGGTGCTACTATCACTTTGACTCTTTATGAAATATTTTTCCGAAGGAAAGTCGAATAGAGACTAAAAACAATCCGTCGTATATGTATTAAAAAACGGACAATTAAACCCTTTGAAAGTCGGGGCTATACTTTGACCGCGTCAAGGTGCTACTTCGAGGAGGTCGAAGTTGAACTTCGAGATGGTCAAAGTTCAACTTTAACACGATCAAAGTGCCGATTATGGCAACAAGTTGATATACAGATACTTGTAAAATTATTTATTGATGGTATTTTTTAATTACTTCACTACATTCAGAATGACAGATAGTATAAGTTTATTATGCTGATGTACTTATTTGCATAAAGAATGCAGTATTATGAGTATCTTTCCATTTTCTCTATAAAGTGCAAGGGCGATTCACCACCTATTTTATCCGTTTCATCGGTTGATTTAAAGTTGAGGAGAGAGATGAATTATCTTTGTGGAATCATTAAAACAATAGGTAACAATGTTACGAACAACAAAAAATGAATTATTGATCGGATTCACAATCTCGGTGATTCTTTCCCTCTTTGCTAATTTTGCATTGATAATGCAACATTATGAGCTGGTAACAAACTCACCGGCCGGTGATGTTGCCCTTAAACAGGGAAAAATCGAATTGTGGTTTCCTCTATTATGGCTTTTCTTCTTTTCTTTTGTGCTATTCATTCTTTGCAGATGGATATATCGATTAGGAATCAGGAGATTCCATAAAGAAGTGAAGACATTAGGTTTGGCAACCGGAATTTGTCTGCTTGTTGCTTGCGGATTGTACAAGGCATTTCCTTTTATACGTAAAAGTGTTATGACACAAATCCATTCAGATTCTTTTTGTGTAACAGAGCAAGCAGTCAGTCTGTCAAGGGTTTGGACCAGCACAACTCCTGCAATCGAAAAAAAGGATACGCTTGCAAATACTTCCCCTGACAGAGTTCATAGAGGTGTAATAGGAGCAATGACGGTAACATCCAATTCATACCCGTTAATAATAGAACATATTTTCATCTTGCTGACAGTTTTGCTAACGATGCTTCTTCTTCATCTTTTTGATAAAAAACAGGAAATGAAGCTGGAATATGAAAAAATAAAAGTCAAACAACTGCAAAGCTCTTACAATGCACTAATGGGACAGATTAACCCTCATTTCTTTTTCAATTCCCTGAATGGGCTTAATTCTTTGATTCGGGCGGGAGAACAGGAGAAGACACTTGAATATCTGGAGGGATTATCGAATGTATTCCGATATATTTTACAGAGTAATCATAAGACATTGGTTTCTCTTGATGAGGAACTGCAATTTGTTAAGGCTTATACTTACTTGTTGGGGGTAAGATACGAACATAAATTATTCTTCTCTATTCAAGTGGAGGAAACTTATTTGAGAAAAAAGCTGCCTATTCTTAGCCTGCTTCCTCTGATTGAGAATGCAGTTAAACACAATGTCATCAGTAAACGGCATCCTTTGCAGATTCAGATTTATACTAAATCCGACAATTGGCTGGTGATATTAAATTCTATCCGACCGAAGATGGAAGAGACTGTTGGACACGGGATAGGGCTAAAAAATCTCCGGGAACGTTACCGGATGTTGACAGGCAGAAATATACAAATAGCAAATGCCAACGGTTGTTTTGAGGTATTTCTTCCTTTATTGAATGAAGTGGAATGAGAAATAATAGCAATAACATGAAAGCAATTATTATAGAAGACGAGACAGCAGCGGTAAGTAGTTTGAAAGCTATTCTGCAACAGAATTCAATGGTCGATATCGAAGTGATTGCCGAACTGGAAAGTATTGAGGATAGTGTGACATGGTTCCGGTCTTCCGGACAACCGGATATTATTTTCATGGATATTCATCTGGCAGACGGATTGGCATTTAATATTTTTGAGCAGGTAAATATTGAAGCTCCTGTCGTGTTTACTACTGCTTATGATGAATATGCTTTACAGGCCTTTCAAGTATGCAGCATCGATTATTTGCTTAAACCGATAACACTTGCTTCTTTGGAACATGCTTTGAATAAGTTCATGCTCTTTAACCCGATAGAGCGGGAAGAACATATCCGGCGAACGAATGCCACTATTCGAAACCGAAACGATGTGAAGAAGTTGCTGATAATGCTTGCCGATAAGTTTTATCCGCTTCCGGTAAAAGACATTTTTTACTTTTATACTGCTAAAGAGAAGGTAATAGCCTATACTCTTGACGGTAAAAAACATCCGGTAGACCGTACACTGGATATGCTTGGTGAACAGTTGGATAATTGGCTTTTCTTCCGTGCCAATCGTCAATTTATCATCTCCCGCAAAGCGATTAAGGACGTAGATATCTGGCTGGGTAACAGGCTTTCCGTGAATTTGCTTTTGCCCATCCCGGAACGTATCATTATAAGTAAAGTAAAAACGCCTGTATTTAAAAAATGGCTTATGCAAGAGGAGGAGGGTTAAGTAAGTTCGTTCACCTCCTCTTATTACCTTCCTCACTTGCGAATAATTCCTATTCATCGGTGTTTAACTTTAGTTAGCAGGTATTTCCCTTTAATTTGTAGTAGATATAAACAACAATAAAAGGAATAGTATGCTTAAATGTATCACTTTCGACGGGGATGTTGCTACGCTTGATATGCTAATGGATCATCTGGAGAAAATAGAGAGAGCTTTAACCAAAGTCAATGAGCAATTGTATGCAAAACGAGTTGGTAAGCCCATTTTCCTTCGTGAAGGAAACCGGATTATTCGTTTACACCCGGATGAAATTCTATATGTGGAAGGGTATGGTGATTATGTAAGAGTACATCGTACAAATAATAAGCCTCTACTCTCGCAGAATAGTCTGAAAAGTTTTGAAGAGTGTCTTGGAGAAAACGATTTTTGTCGTGTGCATCGTTCCTATATTGTTTCACTATCTCATATTGAATATATTGAACGGAAAAGAATCCGGATTGGGAGTACAAATACACTTATTCCGGTAAGTGATTCTTATCTACCTGTTTTAATGGGCAAACTGTGTTTGCAAACATAACTTATCTCCATTGGCTGTGCAGTATTGAGTTTATATATTTGAATAATTACATTAAAAAAATGACAAAATGAAAAAGAAGAAATCAGAAATGAGCGGATTAGTATTATTACTATTCTCAACTCTTACATTAATTTGTGGAACTACTACATCTGTCAAGGCACAAAGCTCTGATAATAAAAAAGAGATTGGAGTATTGAAAACTTTAGGAAAAGAGGATGATATGGTTATTATTTCTCAAGCAACTTCCGATTCACAATCTTGTAGTAATCTTGGTTCTCCAACCGGTATGCAGGCTATGTTTGCTTTTCTTAAGAAGAATATTAACTATTCTTCAACAGCAATCGAAGAAAAGATACAAGGGGATGTGATAATCGATTTTACTGTGACCCCAAAAGGTGTGGTAGCCAATAGCCGGATAACGAAAGGACTTCATCCCGATATAGATAAAGAAGTACTTGGGACTCTGAAAAAGATGTCTGTATTGGAGCTTTCAGAAAAAGACAGGCAGAAATTTGATACGGATTACAAAATTACGATGAATTTTGCTTTACCGGATGGCATATTACTGACGAAACCTACGATGTCGATTACAGAAGTAGAAACGGAGAATTTGAAGATGACTGTCATGAAAGGGGAAAAAAGGAATGAAACAAGTGGTACTGTAATTGTTTCTACGGCATCGGTTACGCATACAGAACCGAAGAATTTGGAAGCGACTACAACCGAATGCAAATCAGGTAGTTATATTATAACTACTCGTGACTCATCTGGCATAAAAAAAGATGCGGTTCCAACAAAGCAGGTAATAATAATGACTAAAGATGAATATACTAAATAGCTAAAACGAGATATTAATACACAAATTTATTTCATAGAAGTTAAACAGTACCACAGTAAAATGATATAAACAGTTCCCAATTATATAGTGAAAGACTATATATGGTTTATTTGGAAAAAGGAATATCACTCAACTGAGAAATGGACAAGAGACTGACCGACTTTTTATTTTTCGGTTGGTCTCATTTTTCCCGGAAACGCGATGATGTTATATTCAATGAGGATTAAATATTGGCAATGAATAAATTCATATATGAATATGAAGTGTAACCAGAAATATAATTTGTGTGATGAAAATCCTACAGATTGCCATTTTGAACTGAAAACTTTTGTACAAGGAACTACAGCCCATAATGACGATTCGAACATTAATTATCTTATTTATTGTCAAAGTGGGCATGCCAGAATATTGAGTAGCTTTTTCTATAATGAAATACTTTGTGCGGGAGAAATTATGTTTATTTCCCGCCAAAGTGAATGTAGTGGCATAGCCCTGAGTGATATTACGGTCTTGGTGCATAAGTTCAACAATACAATCTGTCAGAGTGAAAAATGTATTCTTAACTACCTCTATTCTCACCGGTACATTCAATCCAAAATCTATTGTTGCAAGCTGATTGTTCCAGAGTCCTTACAAATCTTGATGAACGGAATTATTTCCTATATTACGGATGAAACGTATGATTCCGAATTGTGGTATATAAAACACAAAGAACTGATATGGGGATTCACACGCTATTACGGTGCGGAAGAGTTGCGTTCGTTCTTTCACCCGATGACCGATGAGCAAGTGCCGTTCCGAAGTCTTGTGATAACACACTACCGCAAAGCCAACAATACGGTAGAGCTAGCGGAACTGTGTGGCTACGGGGTGCATACTTTTCGCCGGATATTTAAGAACGAGTTTGGAACTTCCGTTTATCAATGGTTGATTCAAAAGCGGGCAGAACATATCAAATATCGCTTGTCAATGTCTTATATCCCTCTTTCGGACATTATCGACGAGTTCAATTTCTCTTCTGCGCAACATTTCAACAGTTTCTGTAAGCAATATCTGGGTGATACCCCAGGTAATTTGCGAAAAGAAAACAACACTTCTACGAAATGAGACATCCATGGTTATTTTCTGTTAGTATATGACAAATTTACATGATAAGCTATCGCATTGATATTCGTAACTTTGCGACTGAAATCAAAGAGAATGTTTAATGCAAATAAAATGTGAAGAAATGATACGGGAAATGGATAACCGGATAGCTACCATCGACCTGAACGGGAATCATATTATCAGGGATTGTAAAACAATGCTTATTTTCCTGAAAGAAAAGCTGACCGAATTGAAAGGATTTGTTCAAACCCAACCTTTTGGGAATGACACTGACGAAATCGCCTTTTTCAAGCAGTATAAACCGAGGATTTTGGGACCCTTGTTTTATTTTCACCATATCCTGCGTATTGAGAGCCAACGCCCTTTGGATGAAAAGGAACTGGATGATTACTACGAAAAACAACAGGAGGAACAAAAGATGTTCTTCGACCGCCATGTGGCGTTTTTCCAATACTACCGCAGTGGGGCTACCTATATGGACAACTACTATTTCCTGCGTGGAAGGCAAGGGAACGCGATTGATGTGGATGTTTGCCAATTCAACGATGACTTGGAGTTCTCAACGGGATATGACCATCTTGTCGCCCGTATCATGGCAATGGAGATGTTGTACGCCTTCTTATCAGTGAAACGTACTTACCTGCAAAATGGTAATGAAGATATGTGTGCCGAACTATTGAAGGTTAAAGGCTCCTATCAATGGACGGGGAGTGCCATTGAATTGGTGGAAATGGTGTACGGACTTAGTGAAATGGGCAGTATCAACAACGGGGAAACCCCGATACATGAGTTAGCCGCCTTTGTGGGTACTTTCCTGAACATCGACATCCGTGATTGTTACAGTACCTATACGGATATGAAACGGCGCAAAAACGAAAGCCGCACGTATTTTTTAGACAAGATGCGGGAACGGCTGAACAAACGGATGGAGCAGGATGATGAGAAAGAACGGAAGCGGAAATAATATCCATACAGCAACAACGGCAGTAATTTTTGAAGTTACTGCCGTTGTTGTTTCTATACATTATTATATATAGGGAATGGAATTATCCTTTTTGCTGTAACAGATGCGAGAGTTCCGGGTCGTCGGCTATGCGCTGTAATTCATCCGAAACGATTTGCTTCACCTCCGCTTTGATGCGGTTGTAGTTCTCCTGTATCTGCTCCTTCATCCGGTCGTTTCCGTTTTCATCGGTGAAGTCGGTAATGATGGGAATTTTCTTGTAAGCGGCTTCCTCCCTCTTCACCTTGTCAGCATCCACCACAATTTCGGCATGGAAGATTTTTTGCTCGATACGTTCGGTGAAGTTATCCGATACGGAGCCGACAAACATACCCTGCGTCAAACCGGAAATCTTGCTTGGCGGGATAAGTGAATCCATCTGCGTATTGATGGAAGTGGACTTGTCGTTGCGGTTGATGGTGATACTCTGCCGTTTCTGCAATACCTTGCCAAAGCGTTCACTTAACGTCTTGGCAGTTTCACCCACTACCTGCCCGCTGAATATGTTACCTACAGTATTCATCACGACCTTCGCCTCCTTATCCCCATAGTCGCGCACTAACTGGCTGAAATCCTGAAAGCCCAGACAAACGGCAACCTTGTTGGAGCGTGCCGTTGCGATGAGGTTATCCAATCCTTTGAAATAGATGGTGGGCAGTTCGTCGATGATGACCGAACTTTTCAGCATTCCTTTCTTATTGATGAGCTTTACGATGCGGGAATTATACAAGCCCAAAGCCGCACCGTATATGTTCTGGCGGTCGGGGTTGTTTCCCACACAGAGGATTTTAGGCTCCTGCGGATTATTGATGTCCAATGTAAACTCACTATCCGACATCACCCAATAGAGTTGCGGAGAAATCATTCTGGAAAGCGGGATTTTGGCGGATGCAATCTGCCCCTGCAACTGCTCAGCCGCTCCACCGAGCCATGCATCCATAAAGGGTGAAAGGTAATTTTCGAGTTCCGGGTATGAGGTCAGAATAGGGAAAATATCTTCATACCGGCGGTTCAACAGTTCGATGGCATGGGGAAACGTGCAGTATTTACCGCCCTGATAAATCCGCAAGTACCAGATGATGGCGGCGAACAGAATAATCGGTGATTCCACAAAGAAGTCGCCCTGCTTCTGCACCCATGATTTATTGAGGTTGAGCATGATGGTGTACGCCGATTCGTAAGCGTCTGTAATATCCTCCATGAAATCCGGATGAATGGGATTGCAGCGGTGCGAACGACGGGGATCGTCAAAGTTGATGACATAGAATTTCGGCTTTACCGTATAGCCGTCCTGATTGTTAATCAGATGGTTGTAGGCAATTGTGGATAGGTCGGGAAACTTGAAGTCGTAAATATATTGACTGAATCCCTTTTCAATCTGTTGCTTGATATAGTTGTTTACCACGGCGTATGACTTCCCGCTGCCCGGAGTTCCCAACACGATGGACGCACGAAAAACGTTTACAACATTAATCCAGCCATCGTTCCATTTCTTTTTGTAATAGAAACGTGTCGGCAAATTCACGGAATACTCGTTTTCAATGAGCCTTGTTTCCTGCTGGAAGGATTCGTTTTCCGTGTTGAACACGTCATCCATGAGGTTGTTCTTCAAAAGGCGGCTTATGTACAGCCCCGACATTAAGAGACAGATATAGCCGACCGCCATCGTGAAAATATAGATGGAGGTATTCGCCTCTATGCCCAATGGCAGCGACAATATCCACCAGTTCAGGAAAAAGAACACGAAACCCACGCCCATGAACGTCCGGATTTTCGTCCATGTGATTTTTTCCTCTTTCACGCCCGACGTACCCAGACAGGACAGTCCGAGCAACAGGACGGTGAACAGTTTGGTATAAATGATACAGCCGAACAGCCCTGCCGTGCGGTGGAAGTTCATCAGGATTTTATCAACTACCCCAATATTTACTCCCCATAAGCGGATAGCCTCGTAACAATACCAATAGATATTGATTACCACAAATAATATACTCACGGCACGCAGAAAATCCATGATTTTCGCCAATGCCCTCAAATCGTCTTCTTGTTGTGACATACTGATTTTAGTTTAAAATTCTACAATTAAATACCCCTGCCTTTTCTCTTTTTCTTCTTCCGCTGCATCTTCCGGCGGAACGCTTCTTCCTCCGGATCAGTACCGGGTACGATGGACAGGTTGAACATACCTCCGGTTACAGAGTCCTCACCGGGTTCATGGACTTGTTTCGTGAACGGCACAAACGGTTCACGCTCTCCGGTATGTTGTGACGGGTCGGTAGTACCTATTCCCGTCGGTATAGGGCTGCTTGCTGCAACCACCCATTCCTGTAAAGCATTTGCGGAGAGTTCCTTGCCCATTCGTGAGCCGTTCAGCACGCAGTTCGTGTTGTGGTCGATAAAGGTCGCACCGTAAATCCTGCCTGTATCGGTTTCCCGAAATACGGTATCTATCCCTTTGGACTTCAATATCCCGATAAGTTCATTCTTGCCGGATGCTTGTCGGAGCGTAGCGAGAATGGTAGTCTTTGTCTGCCCTGCAAGCTCCTTTTCCTTTATTTCGGTTCGGGAGGTGGCACACCGGTTATCAAAGGCTTCATATCCGGCATACTTTCCGAAGCGGGAGGCTTTCAGCGGATTGCCGGTCTTGTTTCCTGTAGCGTCCGTCACCGAATAGACAAATCCCCTGTATTCCCTGCCGTGTACCTCGCCCCGTGCTTCTTCTACGGTGATATTGTAGAGGGACAGCAAGGCACGGTATTCACCGAGCGATTGGAAACGGTAGGTTTCCGAGAGGGCTTTCAGCACATTTCCGACTTGGCGTTTCACATTCCCCTCGGATACGTTCACTTTGCGGAGTGCCCCTTGTTCCAACCGCTGTTTGCTGTTTCCAGACGGATGCAATCCATACTTCTTTTCCAGTGCATTGGTAGCCCGTTTGCTCCGGCGGTGGATGTAGTCATTGTTGAGCCGCTTACCGTCCTTACCCACACGTATGGAAACGATATGCAGGTGGTGGCGGTCGATGTCCTCGTGCTTAAATACGATATAGGGCTGGTTGCCGTAACCGATTTTATCCATGTATTCCCGTGCGATGTCCGCCAGCTCCGTATCGGTCAATTTATCCTCCGGATGCGGATTCAGTGAGATGTGGATAACCGGCTTCTCGGTACGCATACGGGCAGGAAGATACCTTTCAAAATCTGCTGTGGCACGGGCAATGTCCACCGTTCCCGTACCGTTATCAAGGATTTTGTTGGAGGCAAGCAGCTTTCCTTCGCCCTCGTTCACCTTCTGCCCGTTGTATGCCAACGCACCGTACAGGGAGTTTCCTACATTGATGTTCGCAACCATTCCCGCTCGAATTTCTGTGTCAATGCTACAATTTCACGGCTCACCGCTACAAGCTGGCGGCTGGTTTCTTCCAGCTTGTAGAGTAACGCCATCGCTTTTTTCTCGGAAAAACGGCTCTTAAGTTCCCTTACAACTTGGTTGTAATTCACTCCGATCCTGCGGAATTGGGCGTTCAGGTCGGAGAGTCTGGCGTAGTATTCGGGAAAGGAATTATCTACTTTAATGACCTTAAATTCCTCCCCGAACACACGGGCTTTGATAAAAACCGCTTTCGCGTACTCGCCCGACTGCTCGTACATGGTGAGGAAACGGGCATGTTCCTCGTCATCAAAACGCACCATCACGCAGTGCGTCTTGGGGTTCAACTTCGGGATGCGTCCCGTTCTCTTTGTCTTTTCTTTCATCTAACGTGGATTTTAGTGGTATCACGACAAAAGCCACTCTTCAACGCCTACGGCAGTTTGGGGCAGTCCGACTTCGGAGGATTGCCCGGCTCCCTGCAAGGGCAAGGTGTGGCGGGTTACCCGCTGCCTTTTGAGTTACTCAAAAGACACCTTGCTCTATTCTTGTGAATAGAAAAATCCGTCTGGGGACGGATTGCAGTCAGCCTATCACGGTTGCCATTCGGTCGTGAGCAGTAAGCCTTGTCGCTTGGGCGCAAAAGTACAGCCTTTATCCACCTGATTTTCAATACTGAAAGTGCCACAAGGTTCCATACGGAAGCCACAAGCTGCCACCGCCTTGCAAAACGATACAAGTGAAGAATATTCGTCGTTTATTTGCCGGAGAATTGAACGTACAGCGGGATAAATATCGGAATGAACCGATATCGGAAGGTTCGGTTTCATGTATGAATATACGAACCGACAACGCAAAGAAGCATCCGATTTCGCAATGTAAATTTTACCGTATGTTTAATTATCCGGCGGTTGATTTCAACCAAAAATGCGATTACCCAACTTTGGTTGGTAACAACGTTGGGCAGTTGATAGGTAGGAACAGGCAGCCGGATGAAAATTACGATTTACGAACCATCGGAATAATGAATGTTTGAAGAAATAAAGAAACGATTGTATCACCATTAAAACGAATGAAAGAATGAATGAACCAATTTATGTAGCTTTCTCCACGCAGAAAGGCGGAGCAGGCAAAACGACTCTGACGGTACTTACCGCAAGCTATCTCCATTATGTCAAGGGATATAATGTGGCAGTGGTGGATTGTGATTTTCCACAGTACAGCATCAAGGATATGCGGGAGCGTGACATGACATCGGCAACCGGGGATGACCATTACAAGGCTATGGCTTACGAGCAGTTCAAACGCCTGCAAAAAAAGGCATATCCCGTGATAAGCAGCAGACCGGAAGACGCGCCGGACAATGCTGCGAAACTTGTCAAGTCGGGACAGCCTCTGGATTTTATATTCTTTGACTTGCCGGGAACCATCAACAACGCAAGCATTGTCAATACGATTGCCACAATGGACTACATATTCTGCCCCATAGCCGCCGACCGTGTCGTCATGGAAAGTTCCATCCGCTTTGCCTCCATCATCCATGAACACATGATAAGCACGGGTAAGACTAATGTCAAAGGGCTGTATATGCTGTGGAATATGGTGGACGGGCGAGAAAAGACAGAATTGTATGGTATGTATGAAAAGGTATGCGCGGAAATGGCACTTCCCGTCATGAAGACATTCCTGCCGGACAGCAAGCGTTTCCGCAAAGAAGCAGCAACGGAACGAAAGCAGGTATTCCGCTCGACCATTTTTCCTGCTGATAAGATACTGGTACGTGGCAGTAATCTGGACACCCTTGTGGATGAGATACTGACTATTATAAAGAAGTAAACTATGGCGAAAAAGTTAAAGATAGATACCATTGATGAGAATTTCATCATCAACTCTTTCAGGCAGGATGAACCCGTATCTCCAACAGTAGAAAAGCAGGCGGAGGTACGGGAAGAGGATAAGCCGGGAGAGGAGGAAATTCCGATGCCGCCCAAACCATCCGTTGAAGAAACCCGCCGCCGGAAACAGAAAACGAAGGATGGGGACTATCAGGAGTTGTTTTTCAAAGAAGCTGAAATATCCGCCCGTTTCGGAAAAACGGTTTATGTGCGAAAAGTCTATCATGAGCGGATACAACGGATAGTAAGGATTATCGCAAAGGATGAAGTGTCTTTGTTCAGCTATATAGACAATGTGCTGGCACATCACTTCGCTACTTTTCAAGACGATATAACCGCATTGTATAACGAACGTAACGATTCAATTTTTTAAGTATGGAAACTATCTTGATATGCCTATTGCTGCTTTATAACGCGTGGCTGGTACACTATATCCTGTTTGGAAGGCGGCAAGGAAACAATGCTCCGGCAGAGGAAAAACCGCCCATAAAACCGCCGGAAACAGCGGATGATATTGTCGGCAAGAGCCGGTTCAAAATACAGCCGAAAGTGCCACAAGCTACCATCCCGGAGCCACAAGCCGCCACAGAGATTGAAGATGAGGATGTTACGGATATTGCCGTTACATTTGCCGACGGAAAGGACGAAGAACCTGCGGCACGGATACCCGACGATGAGTTGGACGAAGCGTTTTCCGACATCCGCATGGATGATATTCCGGTGGAATACGCGGAGGGTGACGAGGAAGGGCGGATACCCGCCAAAAGGTTAGCCACCGGAGCCAGCTTCGAGGAAATCGGCGAAGCGGTGAACATAGCCGACAACCCGGAAGCCACTACGGAAGAGCGCAGGCGTGCCGGACAGATATTTTCGGATATGGAAGGCAACGAACTTTTCAACAAGATGATTGGGAGTAACCCTGAACGGGCGAAAAAGATAACGGGGTTAATGGATGAAATTTCCGGTAAGACTATCTCTGGGGAGGGAAAGGCGGTCGGGAATGTAGTCCGTCCCCAAAATATTTCCGAAGTGCCTGCGGACATCAGCGGGTTCGACATCCGGGATTTTGTGTAACGATTAAAAAAGTAACGGACAATGAAACAGAAAGAGTACGGATAAGCGGAGTGCCGCCACTAAAATCCAAAAAGTAAAAACAGTATCAACCGCTGCCCGGAAGCAGGGCCTATCCAACTCTGCCCGGCAGCACAAATTCAAAAAGTATTTATGACAAAGAAACAGATTCTTTTCTCGGCAGCCTGTTTGATGGCTGCATCCTCCGCAATGGCACAAGGCAACGGCATGGCGGGTATCACAGAAGCCACCAATATGGTAACGTCATATTTTGACCCGGCGACAAAGCTGATTTATGCGATTGGAGCCGTTGTGGGCTTGATTGGCGGAGTCAAGGTGTACGGCAAGTTCTCTTCGGGCGATCCCGATACCTCCAAAACCGCCGCTTCGTGGTTCGGTGCGTGTATCTTCCTGATTGTAGCCGCCACTATATTGCGTTCATTCTTCTTATAATCAGCGTTATGTCAGAGTTTCCAATCAACAGGGGGATTGGAAAGTCGGTTGAGTTCAAAGGGTTAAAGGCGCAGTACCTATTTATATTTATAGGAGGTCTGCTTGCCGTCTTTATCCTCTTTATAATCATGTATCTGGTTGGCATTAACCAATGGTTCTGCATTGGGTTCGGGCTGGTCGCCGCATCGGTTCTGGTGTGGCAGACCTTCGCCCTGAACGCCAAATACGGCGAACACGGCTTCATGAAAGTGCAAGCCCGCAGCAGCCATCCCAAATACATCATCAACCGCCGTAAAATCCCCAAGCTATTCAAGAAAAGGAGGAAGAAATGAGAAATACATTAAAAGCGAGTACATTGGAGAGCAAATTTCCATTGCTTTCAGTGGAACATGGCTGCATCGTCAGCAAGGATGCCGACATCACGGTGGGTTTCCGGGTGGAACTACCCGAACTCTATACCGTCACTTCGGCGGAATACGAGGCGATACACGCCACATGGGTAAAGGCGATGAAGGTGCTACCGGATTACTGCATCGTCCACAAGCAGGACATCTTCATCCGTGAAACCTACAAGCCGGACACGGACAGGGAAGACATGAGTTTTCTCAGCCGTTCATTCGAGCGTCATTTCAATGAACGTCCGTATCTGAACCATTACTGTTACCTGTCCCTGACGAAAACGACAAAGGAGCGCAGCCGCACCCAAAGCAATTTCAGCACCCTTTGCCGGGGCTTCATCGTCCCGAAGGAGATAAAGGACAAGGAGGCGGTAACGAAGTTTCTGGAATCCGTCGGGCAGTTCGCCAGCATCCTGAACGAAAGCGGCTATCTCGGTTTACGGCAGCTCACCGATGAGGAAATAACCGGAACGGATACCGAAGCGGGTATTATTGAGAAATACTTTTCATTGTCTCAGACCGACACGACCACGCTGGAAGATATTACCCTGAAAGCGGACGAAATGAAAATCGGGGACAACTACCTGTGCCTGCACACCCTCTCGGACGTGGAAGACCTGCCGGGTGAAGTGGCAACCGACAGCCGGTACGAGAAGTTATCGACCGACCGGAGCGACTGCCGTTTGTCCTTTGCGGCTCCCATCGGGCTGCTGCTGCCGTGCAACCATATTTATAACCAATATGTGTTTATCGACGACAGTGCCGCCAATTTGCAGAAATTCGAGAAGATGGCGAAGAATATGCACTCGCTTTCGAGGTACAGCCGTTCCAACCAAATCAACAAGGAGTGGATCGACGAGTATCTGAACGAGGCGCATAGTTTCGGGCTGACTTCGGTACGCTGCCATTGCAACGTGATGGCGTGGAGTGATGACCGTGAAGAACTGAAACGGATTAGGAACGAGGTAGGAAGTCAGTTGGCACAAATGGAGTGCAAGCCCCGCCACAACACCGTCGATACGCCGACGCTTTTCTGGGCTGCCATTCCCGGCAATGCCGCCGATTTTCCGGCAGAGGAAAGTTTCTACACGTTCATCGAGCAGGCGGTCTGTTTCTTCTCCCAAGAAACGAACTACCGGAACTCGCCGTCACCTTTCGGCATCAAGATGGTGGACAGGCTGACGGGAAAGCCGCTGCATCTGGATATTTCCGACCTGCCGATGAAAAAGGGAATCATCACGAACAGAAACAAATTCGTATTGGGGCCGAGCGGTTCGGGAAAATCCTTTTTCATGAACCACCTTGTCCGCCAATACTACGAGCAGGGCACGCACGTGGTTTTGGTAGATACGGGTAACTCCTATCAGGGGCTTTGCGAGATGATAAACAAGAAGACCAAAGGGGACGACGGGATTTATTTCACGTACACCGAAGAGAAGCCCATCAGCTTCAACCCGTTCTACACGGATGATTTTGTCTATGACGTGGAGAAAAAGGACAGCATCAAGACACTGCTCCTGACTCTCTGGAAAAGCGAGGATGACAAAATCACCAAAACGGAATCGGGTGAGTTGGGAAGTGCGGTAACGGCGTACATCGACCGTATCAAGGCTGACCGCAGCATCACGCCCAACTTCAACACGTTCTACGAGTTTATGCGGGACGACTACCGCCACGAATTGGAAAGCCGGGCAATCAAGGTCGGCAAGGATGACTTTAACATCGACAATTTTCTGACTACTCTCCGGCAATATTACAGTGGCGGACGGTACGACTTCCTGCTGAACTCCCGTGAGAACATCGACCTGCTCGGCAAACGGTTTATCGTATTCGAGATTGATGCGATTAAGGAGAATCGTGAACTTTTTCCGGTTGTCACCATCATTATCATGGAGGCTTTTATCAACAAGATGAGGCGGTTAAAGGGTATCCGCAAACAACTTATCGTGGAGGAAGCGTGGAAAGCCCTCTCTTCGGCAAGCATGAGTGAGTATCTGAAATATCTCTATAAAACCGTCCGTAAATACTTTGGCGAAGCCATCGTCGTGACGCAAGAGGTGGACGACATAATCAGCTCTCCCGTCGTGAAAGAGGCGATTATCAACAATTCCGACTGTAAAATCCTGTTAGACCAGAGAAAGTACATGAACAAGTTCGATGCCATTCAGGACTTGTTGGGGCTGACGGACAAGGAACGGGGGCAGATACTCTCCATCAACATGGCAAACAATCCGTCGAGGCTCTATAAAGAGGTGTGGATCGGATTGGGCGGGACGCAATCCGCCGTCTATGCGACGGAAGTTTCGGCGGAAGAGTATCTGACATTCACGACAGAGGAAACCGAAAAGATGGAGGTGCTCGCCCTTGCAGACAAATTGGGCAGTATCGAGTCTGCAATCAAGCAACTTGCCGATAAAAAAAGAAGTAAAACCTAAAAATCAATTGACATGACATTTATTTCAAAAAGCCGGCTTATTGAGCTGGCGGGCTATGCCCTTGCCTTGTCTTCCCTGCTGCTGACCGCCTGCGGGGAAGCAAAAGAAACTAATTTGGACAAGCTGTGCGGTAATTGGGTAAGCGTGGGCAGAAAGCCCGACGTGCTGGTGTTCAAAGAAGGCGAACAGTACAAGATAACCGTTTTCAAGAAGTCGGGTGTCAGCCGCAAGTTGAAACCGGAAACCTTTCTGATTGTGGAGGAAAGTGGAAATCTCTTTATCAATACGGGCTACCGGATTGACATCGCCTACAACGAGGAAACCGACGTGCTGACCTTTTCACCGAACGGTGACTACACGAGGGCAGGCGAAAGACCATAGTAACAACCATTTAACAAAGTAACGTAATGAGAACGAAAATAATCATGCTTTTCAGCCTGTGCCTGCTCCTTGCAGGCAGGGCAAGCGCACAATGGGTAGTGACAGACCCTACCAATCTGGCGCAGGGTATCGTGAACACGACCAAACAGATTATACAGACCTCTTCGACGGCTTCCAACATGATAAAGAATTTTCAGGAAACAGTCAAGATTTACGAGCAGGGTAAAAAGTACTACGACGCTTTGAAATCTGTAAATAATCTTGTTAAGGATGCACGCAAGGTACAGAAAACCATCCTGATGATCGGTGAGATTTCCGACACATACGTCGTAAGTTTTCAGAAGATGATGCGCGATGAGAATTATACGATGGAGGAACTCGGAGCGATAGCTTTCGGGTACACCAAACTGCTGGAAGAGAGCAACGACGTGCTTCAGGAAATGAAAGGGGTGGTGAACATCACCACGCTTTCACTCAGCGACAAGGAGCGCATGGACGTGGTGGACAGGTGCTACAACTCGGTAAGGCAATACCGCAATCTGGTCGGGTATTATACCAACAAGAACATTGCGGTGAGCTACCTGCGCTCCAAGAAAAAGGGGGACACCAACCGGGTGCTGGCTCTGTACGGGGACACTAACGACAGATATTGGTAAGCCATGCTGTTGTTAGCCGCCGATTTCAGTAACCTGCATGAGATATTGAAGAATCTCTATGTGGAAATGATGCCCCTCTGCTCCAACATGGCAGGGGTGGCAAAAGGGATAGCCGGATTGGGAGCGTTGATTTACGTCGCCTCCCGTGTATGGCAGTCCCTCGCAAGAGCCGAACCCATCGACGTGTACCCGATGCTCCGACCGTTCGCCATCGGTATCTGTATAATGTTCTTCCCCACGATTGTGCTCGGTACGATTAACAGCATATTGAGCCCCATTGTACAGGGAACGCACGGGATGCTGGAAACCCAGACAATGGATATGAACAAGTACCGGGAGATGAAGGACAAGCTGGAATATGAATCCATGATGCGCAATCCCGAAACCGCCTATCTGGTCAGTAACGAGGAGTTCGACAAGCAGATTGACGAACTCGGATGGAGTGCAAAGGACATCGCCACGATGGGCGGCATGTACGTCGAAAGAAGCATGTACAATTTCAGAAAGGATGTGCGGGATTTTATGCGGGAGGTATTGGAGCTGTTGTTTGCTGCCGCTGCCCTGCTTATCGACACGCTCAGGACGTTCTTCCTGATAGTGCTATCCATACTCGGCCCGATAGCTTTTGCCATATCGGTCTGGGACGGGTTTCAAAGTACGCTTTCACAATGGATGTGCCGCTACATACAGATATACCTGTGGCTGCCCGTATCGGACTTGTTCAGTAGCGTACTGGCGAAGATACAGGTGTTGATGCTTGAAAACGACATCAAGGAGTTGCAGAACAATCCCGATTTTTCAATCGACTCGTCCAATGGCGTTTACATCGTATTTATGGTGATTGGGATACTCGGTTACTTCACGATTCCTACGGTGGCGGGCTGGATTATACAGGCAGGAGGAATGGGCAGTGCAGCCCGTCCGATCAACCAGATTGCCGGACGTGCGGGTGCTATGACGGGAGCCGCTGCCGGAGCGGTGGCGGGTAATCTCGCCGGACGTGCCGGACACGCTGCCAGTAATGCTGCCGGAAGCATGGGACGGGGTGCTGTGAACGGGGCAAGGAAAGTGGCGGGAGCCGCCGGACGACTGTTCAGGAGAAAATAAACAATCAATAAAAAAGTAAAACAATGGAATTTAAGTCATTAAAAAACATCGAGAGCAGTTTCAGGCAGATACGGCTGTTCGGCATCGTCTTTCTGGTGGTCTGCCTGGCAATCACGGGTTACTCCGTATGGAGTGCCTACTCGTTTGCCGAAGCGCAGCGGCAGAAGATTTACGTGCTGGACGGCGGTAAATCGTTGATGCTCGCCCTCTCGCAGGATTTGTCGCAGAACCGTCCTGTGGAGGCAAGGGAACACGTGAAGCGTTTTCATGAGCTGTTCTTCACCCTCTCGCCCGACAAGAGCGCGATTGAGGGGAATATCAAACGAGCCTTGCAATTGGCAGACAGGAGCGCGTTCAATTATTACACCGACTTTGCCGAAAAGGGGTATTACAACCGCATCATTTCGGGAAACGTGAATCAGGTGTTGCAGGTGGACAGCGTGTCGTGCAATTTCGACACCTATCCTTACAAGGTAAACACTTACGCCCGGCAAATGATTATCCGTGAAAGCAATGTTACCGAGCGCAGCCTTGTCACAAGGTGCAACCTGCTGAACTCCGTCCGCTCGGACAACAACCCGCACGGCTTTACCATCGAAGCCTTCGAGATTATCGAGAACAGGGACATCAAGGTACAGAAACGATGATAGGCGGGTGCATGACAAAAATACAGGATTGGGCGGACGAAAAGCTCCGCCGCCTGTGCGGGCGCATCACACCCGGAAAGCGGCTGGCAGTGCTGCTGACAATGTTCCTCTTTTTCAGTATCGCTTCAGTGTACATCTTCGTTTCGGGGATTTACAACATGGGAAAGAACGAGGGGCAGCGCATCGAAATAGAGCATATCAAACTGCTCGAACTGCAAAGGAAAGACAGTATTAACCTAATAAATGATTACGACAATGGAACAGACGAATGAAGCGAGAGCAGAGGATAAGCCCGCTTATTCTATGCCTCGCAAAGAGGATGAAGCCGCAAGGCAACAGATTCAAGAGAGTAAAAACGAGGTGAAGCCGCCCAAAGAGCCGGACAAGCCCAAAAAGGAACTGACCGAAGAACAGCGGCAGAAACAGAAGAAGCTGATTGTCTATCCGCTTATGTTCATCATCTTCGCCATAGTGATGTGGCTGATATTCGCACCTTCCGAAAAGGAGGAAGAGCAGGGACAGTCCGGTTTCAATACCGATGTTCCCGCACCGGCTGACAATGCGCTGGTGGGTGACAAACAGGCGGCTTACGAGCAGGATTTGTTCAACCGCAAGCAGGATGAGCGTCGGGAACAGATGCAGGATTTGGCGTCGATGTTCGGTTCGGGGGAAGAGCAGGCGGAAGAAATGCCGACATTCGACAAACCGGAGGTCAAGCCGAAAAGTGGCTACGCTGGCGGTGGAAGTTCCCGACCGAAAGAAACTATTTATGCTTCTGCCAATGCCTACCGGGACATGAACCGGACGCTCGGCAATTTCTACGAAACTCCGAAGGAAGATCCCGAAAAGGAAGAGATGCGCAAGGAATTGGAAGAGCTTCGGGAAATGGCGTACAACCGGCAAACGGAGAAGGAAACGGCAGACGAACAGTTGGCATTGCTGGAAAAGTCCTACCAGTTGGCGGCAAAGTACATGCCTCAGAATCAGGGGCAGCCGTTTACCGGACAGACGGCAGTTACCACCGCTACCGAAAGCAAGCCGACCGAAGCATATAAGAACGGCAAGGCGCAGGTGAATACCGTCGGGCAGGTGTATGAACGGGTGGTATCGGGATTATCGCAACCGATGGGCGATTCGGCATTTGTCGCCGAATATTCCAAAGAGAGGAACATGGGGTTTCATACGGCAGTCGGCACGGCTGCACAAACAGAAAAGAATACCATACGTGCGTGCATCCATGATAATCAGACCGTCACGGACGGGCAGGCGGTAAGGTTGCGGTTATTGGAGCCGATGCGTGCCGGAGAAACGGTCATCCCGCAAAATGCGCTCGTTACGGGAATGGGAAAGATACAGGGCGAAAGGCTCGGCATCTCCATCACTTCGCTGGAATACAGGGGGATGATTATTCCGGTGGAACTGACGGTTGTCGATGGCGACGGGCAGGAAGGGATTTTCATTCCGGGTTCGATGGAGATAGACGCAATCCGTGAGATAGCCGCCAATCTGGGCGGTAATCTGGGGACGACCATCAACCTGAACCAACAGAGCGCAGGTGACCAACTGCTGACCGATTTAGGAAAGGGGGCGATACAGGGAACCTCGCAATATATCGCCAAGAAAATGCGGACAATTAAAGTACATCTCAAGGCGGGGTATAACCTTATGCTTTATCAAAAGAAACAGTAAAACCAATTTATTATTAACCGGGCAATATTGCCCACCACTAAAATCCAAAGTAAAATGAAAAGAGTTTTTTTAGCTATCGCCCTGACGCTGGGCGTAATGGGTGCGAACGCACAGAATGTAGAACAGCCGGAAACGGAAGTCGTAACTTTCCAAGCGGACACTTATCCGCAGGAAATGTCGGGGGACGATTATAACGGGCTGACCAAGAAGCTGACTTTTGACCGCATGATACCGCCTTACGGCATGGAAGTGACGTATGACAAGACGGTACACGTCATTTTCCCGTCCGCAGTCCGCTATGTGGATTTGGGTTCTCCCAATCTGATTGCGGGCAAAGCCGACGGTGCGGAAAACGTCATCCGTGTGAAAGCGACGGTAAAGAATTTCCGCACGGAAACCAATTTCTCAGTGATTACCGAAAGCGGTTCGTTCTACACGTTTAACGTGAAGTACGCCGATGAGCCGTTGCTTCTGAACATCGAGATGAAGGATTTTATCCACGATGGCAGTACGGTGAACCGTCCGAACAATGCCCTCGACATCTATTTGCAGGAGCTGGGCAGTGAATCCCCGAAGTTGGTGCATCTGATTATGAAGTCCATCCACAAGAACAACAAGCGTGAAATCAAACATATCGGGGCGAAGTCTTTCGGCATCCAATACCTGTTGCGTGGGATGTACACGCACAACGGGTTGCTGTATTTCCATACGCAGATTAAGAACTCGTCCAACGTGCCATTTGATGTGGATTTTATCACCTTTAAAATCGTGGATAAGAAAGTGGCGAAACGTACCGCTATTCAGGAGCAGGTAATTTTTCCGCTCCGTGCTTATAACTATGCCACCCGTGTAGCGGGGCATAAAGATGAGCGCACCGTCTTCACAATGGAGAAGTTCACCATTCCCGAAGACAAGCAGGTGGTAGTTGAATTACACGAGAAATCCGGTGGTCGCCATCAGTCCTTTGTGATTGAGAACGAGGACATCGTGCGTGCAAGGGTGATTAACGAACTGAAAGTGAAGTAAGATGAAGAAGTATCTATTTGTAGTTGTAGCGTTGCTTGCCCTTGTGGGGCAGGCAAACGCCCAACGCTACCTGCCGGGTATGCGTGGTGTGGAACTCAGAGGCGGTTTCGTGGACGGGGTGCAGAAACCTGTAAACTATTATCTCGGTGTGGGGTTATCCGCCTATACGAAGAACGGCAACCGCTGGATGTTCGGGGCGGAATATCTCAACAAACAATACGAGTATAAGGACTTGCAGATACCCAAAGCGCAATTTACGGCGGAGGGCGGCTACTATCTGAAAGTCCTCTCGGATGCTTCCAAGACGTTTTTTCTCTCACTTGGCGGCTCGGCTCTTGCCGGATATGAAACGAGCCGGTGGGGAGACAAGTTGTTGCCGGACGGGGCGACACTCCGAAATAAGGATTCGTTCATCTATGGCGGGGCGGTAACATTGGAATTGGAAACATACCTCTCGGATAAGGTGGTGTTGCTGCTCAACGCAAGGGAACGGGCGGTTTGGGGCAGTTCCATCGGACACTTTCACCTGACCTTCGGGGCAGGAATAAAATTCATTATAAACTGATTACAACCATGAAAGTAAAGATTATAGCTATATTGGCGGTGGTATTGACCGGATTGTTATTTACCTCCTGCGATGATAAGATAGAGGTGCAGCAAGCATACGACTTTTCGCTGACGACCATGCCCGTGCAGAAACGCATCAAGCCGGGTGAAACGGGTGAAATACGCCTGCAACTGCATAAGTCGGGAAACTACAAGAAAACGGAGTTCTTCATTTCCTACTTCCAACCCGACGGACGTGGGAGCCTGCGGATGGACGACGGGACTGTGTTTGCTCCCAATGATTTCTACCCGTTGAAAAAAGAAACGTTCCGGTTGTATTATACCTCCGAAAGTACCGACCAACAAGCTATCGACGTGACGGTATGGGATAGTTTCGGGCAGAGGTTCGATTTGAGTTTCTCGTTTCAGAATGATTCGGATAAAGAGGGGGAATAATTATTTCTGAATGAAAATGTTAAAAAGCATCTAATAAAATATTGTTGGGTGCTTTTTTGTGATTAACTTTGCTAAAAATTACTTATATGATACAGAATATATTTATTCAAAATGCAGCTGACATATTAGGAGATACTGATAGTGGTTTGACAAGTTCTCAAATTGTAAAACTATGTTCTGCATACGCTATTGATTTTAATATCAATATTCCATATACGTCTTTGCCTTTTCCTGCTGATGGGACAGTTCCAAATAAGCGAACCGCATTAAAAAAGAATTTGGATAAATTTACTCCAGAACAACAATTCAAAATAATAAAAGAGCTGTGTGAGTTAGAACAATTCAAAGGAAATTTAAAGGTAAAAGACATAAAGTTAAAATTAGTTACTCGCTATGGGCATTTAAATACGGAATTAGACTCTGTAAATGAAATATTAATTGATGAAACAAAACATTGGTTGAATGATTACCCGGACTCATTAAAACAGTACCAGTCTGCACTTGACAAATTTAAGGGGAATATTTTTGAAAGAAACCTGCTTGATGATTTACGCTTATCATTGGAATTACTAATGAAAGGTATTTTAGAAAATGAAAAGTCTTTGGAGAATCAACTTTCAGATTTAGGAAAATTTATACAAGACAGGGGTGGGTCTAAAGAATTGGGGAATATGTTTCAAAAGTTGATAGAGTATTTTTCAAAATACCAAAATTCTTATGTAAAGCATAACGATAATGTAATTGAAGAGGAAATTGAATTTGTTTTTGAAATCACATCATCATTTATGAAACATTTTATTCGTATCAATAAATTGTGAGGATATGCTGTAAAAGAACAATTTATAGAACTAATAATTTTTACAAACCTAAAAAGCCTTGTTGAACTTTGGTATCTTTGTTATGTAAAGCTTACATAACAAAGATACGTGTTTTTTAATTCTTTGCTAATTTGTGGGATATTAAATTAAAGAATGAAAGTTATATAAAGGGTCTTTTGTTGCTTTTAAGCTGCTTTCATTCATTGGCAGTATCTGTTTCCTGCTAACAAATTTTCCAGCGTATCTCTTTGGCTTTCTTCTGCTCCTTCTTTTTCTTTTCCTGCTCCGCCATGATTTGCTTCAGGGACTTGACCGTTTCGGGTGCTTCCCGCTTGAAGCGTTTGTAGTAAATCTCTTCGATGAACTGCGGTAACGGTACTTTCCATGTTTCCTGCGTGTGGTTGTCAATCTTTCCCAACTTATTGGGATTTAAGCCGAGTTCACTTGCCATTTGTACATATTTGTCTGAAAGACAGTGCTTCTTCTGCGCCACCATCCACTTCTCTAATATCGCTTTCTTTACTTCCATGAAGTTCTATATATTATTGTCCTGCAGATCGTTGTCAGCGCTAAGATAGGGATTTGCCGTTAAAATAACAACATAAAAAAACAACCCTCTGAAAATTCAGAGGGTTTAACGAGGGCTTTTTGCTACTTTTGAGCCGCCTGCTCACTGTCAAAAGTAGTGCCGGGCGGTTTTCACCGCCCGTCCTGTCATAACCTTGTGTACAGTCCTGTAACCGAAGTGAACATTTCTTCCAGCATATCGCAATAGACACCTTCCAGCAGCGCAATATCCTTTTTTGATACTTCAAATGTCTTTTTGCTGAATGTCTGACGGAAGAACTTCATTGTATAAGTGTCCGTTTCTCTATCCAAAATGATTTCAAGCCGATTGGCGGAAGTCTTGTTCCTTGCAAGGTTCATCCTTAACCCGTTTCCCAAATCTATAAAATCCTTGCTTCCCGTCATGGCAATAAACTTACCGCTGCCAAGCTGTTCTAAAATAGTCTTTGCTACCATTATTTGCTCTCCTTGTTTTTTAGCCATTCATCCCTGCGCTGCCTGCATATTTCCAATGTAGGGGCGACTGTTGAGAATAACTCACCGTCTTCTTCATGGCGGTAGTCGTATTGGCAATACCTGCTTTTCCTGCGCAATCGGGGCATTAGGTTGAAATACACATAGTTCTCTTGTCCTGCCATGCAGGTGGATACTCCGTTGTTGCTTAATGATTTCATGTCTTTTACTGATTAAAATTTGTACCAACTATCGTGATAATTATCTCCTATAAGAGTGAACACGCCAATTAATTCACTCTCTGATGCGAATTTCTTGGCTTCCCAAATACTTGGGAATACGTCTATCTTCCGAAAACCTATGAATAATGTGTACATGGCTTATTTCTCCCTCCATATCGTTATCGGTGTATATCGTTGCAGCCACACTATAATGGATGGCATATTGTATTTGGAAGTGATTACTGCCGAATTATCGCCAATCTGTATGAAGCGTGTGTTGTCGTAAGACTCTATCCATTCTTTGAGGGTGGATACCTCCCATCTTTGGCGTGTAGTATCGAATATGCCGTTCAGTTTTTCGATGCTTTCATCGAATGTTACTATTATTGTTTCGTATGTTGTTTCCATATTCTATAATATAAATGTGTTATGCTGCCATCCGTTTACGGATAAGGCGTTTGTTCTTGTTTACAAGTTCAATAATACGGTCGTGGTATTCGGTATTCTTGTTGCAAACGCCACGACTTTGCAGGACTTTCAGCGTTTTGAGCGACACTTCTATCGTTTCTACCCGTTTGCCGTTAATGGTTGCCGATAAGATAAGGGAGTTCGGCTTGAGGTAGTATTCGTTGGAATACACGCAATGGTGCATGGCTGTTCCCTCTTCCAAAAAATCCAATACGCTTTCCAATACCCGTACTTGGATTGTACCGTCCGTAAAGGCGATACCGAAGAATTTGCCTTTGAGTTCTTGGAAACGCTGTTCATTTTCCAATGCTTTGTGTTTCTGCTTCTCAATCCGTTCACGCTCCATACGTTCTGTTTTCTTTCGTACAAGGCGGTCATGCTCAGCTTTCAAATCGGCAGGGCAAATGTATTTCGGGCTGTTCGTGTCCTTTCCGAAATAGCGGAGCAGGTCGATGTAGTCGCACCATATACCTGCATCACCTACCATATAGCCGTTGCGGGTTGCGATGCGGATGGCATTCCAATAGGTGGAGATACTTTTAGACGAATGGTGTATGAAATAACTTAGCAGACTGTATTGTCCCGTTTTTATCAGCGTTTCCGCTTGGTTGTTCTTCAACAGTTCACAGAATAGCTCAAACGGTTGGAGATTATGAAACTCCCCTTTAAAGCCGTTACGCTTGAGTTCGGGGATTACTCTTATTCTCGGATAAGTGCAGGCAGGAGTTATGTCATATACCCTGTGGTTTCTGCGGATTTCCATTGAACTGCCTTCCTGCCACAAGTCATAGTAGATGAAAGCTATACCTCTCAATCGGGCAATCGTTTCAAATTTACCATTGGGGGCAATCCAGCGTTGTGCCACTTCGTCAATGGTATATTCGGCAGGTTGCCCGACCTTGTAATAAGCCTTTGCAAAGAAAAAACGTATCACTTGATAGCCTTTGCAGGTGGTAATCATGGAAAAATATTCAATTTCTTTGAATACCCGTTTTCGGGTGGTGTGGACTTTCAGTTCCATTCCGCAATGAGGGCAGGTGCAACCGCAAAGCGTGTCTGCCAATGCTCCGTTTCCCTGCCATTGGTGTCCGCACTCGGTGCAGGTAACAATACCTTTGGCAGACCTGCGCCCGACGTGTTCAAAGCAATGACGGAAAGCATACTTTGTCTGTATCTCGGTGATTTCGGGTAATCGCTTGCTCAATGCAAAAAACTCTTTCTGTATCTTCGTTCTCGGTTTCATAATCTTAGAATAAAAGTGTCATTTGTCCGTTATTGCTGTTAATACTCTCTTTCTTAGGGGCAGTCTTGCGCTTCGTCATTCTGCTGTAAGCCTCGTTTTCGGCTCGCTTGATGGCTTCCTTACGTGCTTCCGTCTTTTCTTCCTCCGTCAATTCAACGTGATGATTGACTATCACTTTACAATCTATCGGCTTGCCAACTTCAATATCGGCTTCATCGTAGTAGTGTACGGCTTGCCCAAATATTTCATCGTCATCAAAACCGTTGCAACCGCTTTTCTGAACATAGTTCAAAATATAGGTTATACAATCTTCTATGTTCTTTAGTGGGTTGCGGTATGAACGGGCGAATAATTCGTCATACTCGGCACGTTGTTCTAAATAACTTTGTATTGCTGTTTGGAAATGGGTTGATACTTTCATGTTGCTATGTATTTCGGGCAGGCGGTAACCTGCCCTATGGTTACTATTTGTTGATAATTGGTTCTAATACGGGATAAGGCTGGGTAACACTGACTGTCATGTTATCATTCTTGGCAAAATTCTCTATCCGTTCCATTGCCGCATCGCTTAACGGTTCATAGTACTGTATTTTGCGATTGTATGAGATATGCGCCACTTTCATATAATCCCCGTATTTTCTTCGCTGTCTGTCGCATACTGTTACTCCGTTACCTAAATGGCAAAACATTAAATCTTCTTTCATGGTGCTGTGATTATTTGATTTCTATTATTTTGTTAATTGTACCGTAAAGCGCATTGCGAAGGCTTGTTTTATCGGGGGCATAGTACTCACTCCATTGCCCGTACTGATTGACAAGGTATTTGCAGAGAACATCTGCAAAATCAAAGCGATACCCCATTAGAGGAATGGAGGTACGGAAATAGGAATTGTTCTTTATATTTTCTGCAAGCCAATTTTTCTCGGTTCTATCCATTTTTCCGTTTCCATTAAGTTTTTCACGAAGCATATATGCTCGGCTGTTCTTCAATGTGTCAAGAGGGCTTACGTCCCAACTGACGAATTTTACTGCAATAGGCAATATTTCCATATCTGTATGCTTTAAGAGATGAGTAACCAAAATATTCCACCGATGATTAAGGCATAAACAAGGCAGTAAATGACTATCGCCAACGCTATGGTAAAGACCAAACGGATTATGAACTTGCCTGCCATTATTCCCACTAACCACCACCAAAAGCTACCGCAAAAAATGGCTGAACCTGCTACGGCAACGAGTGCCAATACTGCTATTTTATACCTTGTTTTCATCGCTGTTGTTTTTTAAGTTTATGCGGATTCAAGAGGTGAGGGAGTTGAGTTTCAATTATTTTATCTGCCTCTCGGTTATCCGACTTTTTTTTTATGCGTCTTTCTGTCGGGTCGGTCGTTTTCGTTTCAGGGGCGATAATGGTGTAGGGTTTAGGACAAACAAGGTTTATGAGAAAAATACTCTCTGGACGCAGTACAGCAGGAAGATTTTTATCAGAACCGCTTACGGCTCGACCTTGTTTGTCCGTGAAGAACCCGTAAATACCTTTGCCCATGTAACGAAAATGACTGATGCGATAGAATGTATAATTAGCCAATGGAGGTAAACGAATGAAAAGGCAGATTTGGAATTGTATTATATTGATGCCATAGTAGTTGCCTACTATGGTACTTGTATTTCCTCAAATCATTGATTTATATATCATTCGCTGAGAAATAAATGGTAGGAGAAGATATATTCTTTTCTTTTTTCTATCTTTGCACTCAGCGATGCAAATAGCATCGTGGTAATTTGTTCGTTTACTTAAACTCAGAAATCGCCAATTTCAAAATGCAAGAAGTAAATGGACTGGAAAGGTTATATCTTGACGTAACCTGCCGGTTCATCTTGCATTGGGCGTTTGGCGATGCCTTGAGTTTGTGGATTGGCAGAGTTACGTCATTTTTAATATAATAACCATATGAAACTACAAGCAACAGCCCTACAAGGCATCGTGAAATCTTTGGGCAGTAATGAACTTTTCTATTTATTGCCGATTCAGGATTTATCAGCATTACAGGAATTGAAAGGACATCTGACTACGGCAATAGATGTATTGAGTAATCTTGAAGAACAAAGCACGGAGCATCGTTTGGATGCCATTCGTACCTTAAACAGTTTCGTCGCCGCTTTAAGCCTGCACGATGGTGACCATTACGAAGCGATGGATACGGCTTTTGAAGAGGTCATCAAGTAAATGGTACTATAAGAAAGTTCGTAAGCCCCCGATAAAGTACCCGTATAAAAAAGAATCGCTATAGCAAATCGAACAAAGCTATAGTGATTCTGTATTTATATTCTTGTTTTTCGTTAGAGTATTATTAGAGTTCTTTGGAGTTTCCCGATTCCCAGCAATGGGGTAGCAGCTCTTTTAGGTCTTTCTCCTTGTTGGCTGCATAATACGGCAATAGTGCAATCACCTCCGTGAGCCATTCCCGGGGGTTAATGTTGGAGGCTTTGCATGATGCCAAGAGCGAACAGATTATGGCAGTGTTCTGCGCGGCTTCATGGTTTCCACAAAATAAGAAGTTTTTTCTTGATAAGGCTATCGGACGAATCGCATTTTCGGCCAGATTATTATCTATTTTAAGCCTGCCGTCTTTCAGATAATTCCTCATACGTGGCCAAAGTTGATACGCGTAAGCGATAGCTTGCCCCATCCGGCTTTTAGGAAGCACTTTCGGATAGGCTGTTTCCATCCATTTTTCCAGTTGCTCAAGTATGGGAAGTGCCTGTTCCTGTCTTCTAAGCATGCGTTGCTCATAAGTGAGTTCCTCCTGGTCGGCAATCTGTTCGATCCGATAGAGTTGCTGTATTTGAGCCAGAACATATCCGGCCAGGGATTCATTCTCTTCTTTGGCAACCTCGTAATGTCGCCTTATGTGGGCAAGGCATCCGACAAGGCACACCTCTTTCTTACCCTCAAAGATGTTGTAGGCCGCATAGCCGTCACTTTGAAGATATCCTTTGAAGGTTTGTAATAATTTCCAGGCTGTTTCCTGTGAGCGGGAACCGTCATCATAATGAAAGAAGACCAATCCATCCATAACCGCCCTGACTATCCACAAGTATTCCTTAACCGCTTTATGATTCTGTTTGTTGATAACCGGTAATGTCGTTTCGTCCACCTGGATATAGTCGGCCTTCAATACCTGTTTCTTCAACTCTTCATAGAGAGGTTTAAGTAATTCACAGGCAGGTTTGAACCACCCCTGAAGCGTGTTTTCCGAGATCTTCAGGCCTAAATGGTGAAACTCACGCACCTGACGATAGAATGGTACATGATATTCATATTTTTGCAAGAGGATTTCAGTGAGCAGGCTGGCACCGGGAAGTCCCTTGTAGATAGGCAATAGCGGAAGAGGGGCTATAATAACACTGCCCTGATGCCCCTGAGGCAAACTTATATTGTCTTTCAGGCCATACTTGGGACGTATGATCTCTTTTACGTATAATTTGCCCGGTTCAAATTCAAGTGTACGTGTGCGTTCCTCGCCTATGCGCTTGTATTTATCCGGATCGACTCCTTCGGGTTCTATGACAATCTCCACTACAGGAAGGCCATCCAACATGTTGCGGTTCTGACGCACTTTCTTTTTGGGAGTCGTCGAGCAGACAGGTTCTTGGGCTGCGGCTTCTTCCGGTATTTCGTGTTCCAACGGCTGAACAGGTGGATCGAACAGTGATAGCTGGTTCGGATCCAGATGGGCTAATTTCTCGCTCTTACGGCCGAATAACTGACGATTTAACCAGGCTACCTGAGCCAGCAGTTCCTGAAGCTTATTTTGCAGCTGTTCGTTCTGCCGGGTCAGACGCTCGATTGACTCAGACTGGGAGCTATTAGCCTGCTGGAGTGTGGCCACCAAAAGTTCTAATGTTTCTGTCTGAGTCATTCGTCATACCTGTTTTGAACAATACAAAAAATACAGAAAAGCAACCGTATAATCAAGGTTTCACCTGCTGTTTTTCAGTACTGCATGTCACTTTTTCGTAACGCTTTCAGACGTTTGAGCCTTTTGGAAGGTTCGTCGTTGATTCCCTCTACCATCAGAACCAGGTCACGCCACTGCATAGGGTACGACTTGCTTTCTTTGTCATAAGAGGGAAGGCGGAAAGTGCCTTCTTCAAGTCGTTTTATGTACAAAACCAGTCCGCCATCTTCCGCGTGTAGCAGTTTCATTGTAGTGCGCTGGCGGTTGATAAAGATAAACACATCACCTAAACGGACATCATATCCCATTTTATCATGAACAACCCCGCATAATGAGGTCATACCTTTACGCATATCTGTCTTACCCGGACAGAGAAAGTAACGCACCGTGTCATTCAGGCAAAACATGGCGATTGCAGAGTTGAGTGAGCAATTGCATGGCCGCCTGGGATTCAGCCATACCACTGAAGTGGGCGATAATACCACCGGGGAACTCTATCCGGATCTCACCCGTTTGTATAGCGCCACTATCACAGGCAGAGTGGGAAGCAGGTGAAGAGGTGAGGCTAACCGGTGCAAACTCCTCTAAAGAGGAAGAATGCCTATCCATATGATAACGCCTCGATAGGCCAAACTTTCCTTTCCAATAGTAAAAGCTTGATTCGGTATAGGCTTCATTTATACAGAAGTCTTTTATCGTCAAACCGCTACGCTGTTGACGAGACAGGATTTCAATGAATTCTTCTTTACTCATTTTTTGCATAGTCTTTTTTCTGGCAAAGATCGAGACTTAAAGATACAAAGACAACGGGTACTTTATCGGGGGCTTACGAAAGTTCGCATAGCCGGAAAAAGAAATATCCCCTGCCTGCAAGTGATTGTTCACTGCTGGCAGGGGATTGTTCTATGGCTATGTGTAATCTGAATATAATTTCTTCGTTTATGAGGGAATGGTATTTATTTAGGCGAGAGCAAGTTTTTTATTTACAAATTCTAATCAATATCACTAAAGCACCTAACATATATTTCTGAGATATTATTAGTCATTGGTATTTTAATTGGTGCAGGAATCTCACTAGATATAAAATCTTCTTTGTGCTTTGCGCAAATTTTTACAAAATCACATTCGCTACATTTTTGGGAACTTGGGCGCATTGGAAATTCCCCTTCTAATATTCTGTTTACTGCCCATTCTACATTGGAAACGGCAGTTTGTATAGAAATATCATCGATAGGAATCTCTACTCTATTTGGTAATTCGTTTTCATTTTCAGCTTTCAATAAATGTACTGCTCCTGTTTTAGCATTTTCATTTAAAACTACATCGGCTGCATGAGCATATAGTTGTACCTGTAAAGCCATATTTATCCAGAAAAATGGGATGTTTTGATTTTTTAGGATAATCCATTGATTTAAAATCAACTACTTTTGCGTCCAAAATATTACCATTCGTATCTTCTTTTAATAATAAATCAATTGCACCAGTAATTAACGCTTTCCCTGCTTTAATTTCAAATCTTTGTTCTAAAGAGCGACTTTGTATAAAATCATTAGGATAATCATTAGCGTAATTACCCACTAATTTTTTAGAAGCTGATTTTGCTCTTTCATACGGACCCTCACCATCAGAGTTTCGAGATGGAAAGACATGTTTAAGATGGAAAACATCACTCGCTATTTCTTGTGCTTCTTCTCTTGTAGGAGCACTTTCTGGATACAGTTGATGTAGCCTGTTTATGGCTGTATGAGTTGTTAAACCATAACCAAATAATTCGGGAACTGCAGGACTAAAGCCGTAAATTTTTCTAAATCGATATTTCATTGGACACTCTAAATAGTCTTTTATTTCAGTAAAACTGGTGGGCATTGATTCCTCATCAATTCTTGCCTTTGGCTCTATTCTTTCTACGTTTTCTGGAAGTATCGTTTCATCGGTGGTAATTCCAGAATGGTTTAAATTCGTAAGACGTAGTTTGTATGGGCTTGGACGTTTTGCTCTTGCTAAACCTTCATGAATAGCTGATCCTGTTACATATAGAAAACGTTCAGAACGAGTAAGTGCAGTATAAAAGAGCCGAGCCTCACCTGCATTATTGCTTTGGTATAATCCTCTAGATAAGGCATCTTGAATTAAATTTGTTGGTAACCAACCGTTATACTTTCTATTGCTTCCTGGAAATCTTTGCTGTACAACATCTACAAGAAAAACGACTGGATATTCAAGACCTTTCATCTTATGTACTGTAGAAATTGTGACAGCATCAGGTCTGCTCATTAATTCTACTAGAAGTATCATATCCAGTTTCTGCAACATTTTGTAGAAAATTGAGGATTGTTTGGTAGCGATAGCTACTGTCTATGCTGACAAAAACTTTTTCAATATCCAATATTATGCCACTAAATACTCCTAAGTCTCTCATAACCTGTTCTTTGTTAGTGAATTGAGTCGTGGAAACATTGAATGCTTCTAGAAAATCATGTACTAACATTTGTGGATAAACTTTTCTTCTTGCTCCTCCTTGTGGTCTGTGTATTTGGTTATTCCAATCAGATAAAATAATTAAGAAACGGCTTAAGTTTGCATTGGGAAACACTGATAATATATTATTTTGGAAAAAAGTTGTAGCCTCAGTTCTTGAAATGCCAGGAAATCTTAATAGCTCCATTGCATCGCGTAATGTTCGTGCATACAATCTTTCAAAAACAGATCCCTCTGATTCAATTAAATATGGTATACCTGCATTCTGTAAAGCATTTGTAAAATCTCTATGATATTGGGATCTTCCTTGTACAGATCTCATCAATATGGCTATATCTGAGTATGTTAAACCTCTTTCCTCACCATTCCCTTCTACATATTTAATACCTATTAAATCGTTTATTCTAGTGGTTATCCAGTTTGCTTCTTCAATTCTAGTATTAAACCAAAAATTACCAAATTGCTGAATATTTCCATTGCTATGAGCTTGTGGACTCTTATTGATTCGTGCTGTACTCAGTTCAAGTTGGATAAATCTATCGGAAGCGGATACTATAGTTTCTGTACTTCTAAAATTAGTAGATAGAGTATGAACTGAGCAATTACGATGTCGTTGATCAAATTCTACAATATTCCTCACATCTGCACCTCTCCACCCATATATAGCTTGATCATCATCTCCTACAACAAAGACAGATTCCATTCGTTTGTAAAGCCCATTTATTAATCTTTCCTGAGAAATATTAACGTCTTGATACTCGTCAACCATTAAATGTTTTGTCTCAGATAAAGCGCTGTTAATTTCATTATTATCGCTTTCTAACGCTTCTACCGTCTTTCTAATCATTAAAGAAAAATCTATATATTGGTCAGATTCTAAACGTAAAGATATGCTTTTTAAACAGTGTCCTAAAAGGAAATCTTCCCTTTCAATCTCATCAAAATCCAACATTTCATCATTAGCTATTTTCCATGTGTTAGCTATTTCTGATATCGTAGCAAACATTTTTGCTCCTCTTGCATCTTGTAAAGATTTTAAGTCTAATTCCTGAAATCTTGATAATAAGAATAATTTTAATCGATTTTCATCTAAAACTTCATATTGTCTATATTTAGCGTTCATTTCCCCTAATAAATGTTGACAGTACGAGTGAATTGTTCCAATATACATCGCTCCTACCATTGCTACAGAAAAACCACATTTTTCCAAAGCGTCGGCTACCCTTCGTTTGATGGATTCAGCTGCTTTTTCTGTAAAAGTAAATGCAATAATACTTTCCGGTGCTACACCTTCGTAAATTAATCGAGATATTCTGAAAGCCAATGTTCTTGATTTACCGGAACCGGCGCAAGCAAGGCATAATACTTCAGGATGATTATCTATAACTGTATTATATTGATCTTCTGTTAATTCATTATGTAATATTTCTTCTATATTCATATTGCTTGTATGTTGTTAAGATGTTCTATAATATGACGCTTTAGGTTTAAAGCTTGAATTTTACTAAAATCAGGAGGTAAAGCATTACCTATCATTAAAGCCAGTTTAGTCCTTGGTATGTTTGCTGGGAATATATAATTTGGAGGAAAAGTTTGTAACAGTGAAGCTTCTCTCGCAGAAATACATCTATTCTGTTCTGGGTGTAAGAATCGTCCTTTAGAAGGGTTCAGACATCCACCAGTAATAGTTGTTGAACAGTCATCCCATCTTAATCGACCATATACATCATTAAATCCTATATTTTCTTTTTGATGGCATTTCAACTGTTGCGACTCTCCTAAATCTTTTCGACTACCTCCGTTATGTGGTATTTGACTGATGAAATATTTTATTTGGGATGTATGAGTAGGAAAGATTTTATGTAATGGATCATCTGAATTTTCAGGAAGAGGTAACTTTCCTATTGTTTGGCGTACTGTTTTTTTCTTATTGGTGGGATGAGCAATTTGGATTGGTGCTAAACGTGAACCAACTAAAACCAAACGTTTACGACTTTGAGGAACACCGTATTCTTTTACATTGACAATTCTCCAATCTGTAAAATATCCTATACTTTCAAAGGTTTGCAATGCTACTTCAAAAGATTTATCTAATGCTAAACCTGGTACATTTTCCATCATAAATGTATATGGTTTCAAATCTACAACAAATCTAACATACTCGTTTATTAGAGTATTTCTGTCATCTTTAACAGGGGTAGGCTTGTTTAGTCTTCTGATAGAACTAAAACCTTGGCATGGTGGACATCCGGCAAGGAGGTGAATCGTTTTGCCTTTGAACTGTTTTTTTACTTTTTCTGTACTTACATTGCGAATGTTATCTGTAATCACTTTAGTTCTTTTGTGATTCAATTTGTAAACAGAAGAAGCTAATTCATCTATTTCAAAAGCCATTTTTGTTTGAAATCCAGCTTTTCGCAGGCCTTGAGTTAAGCCTCCTACACCGCTAAATAGATCTATAGAGTATAATTTCATCTGTTATATGAGTTTTATTTGCAAATATAGTTATCATTTCTCTTATTTGGGCTATAGTTGCTTTTGTTTTAATTGTTTCATATTGATTTTTTTATCTTTCTCTTCTAGTAGTATATGCATTATAGTTTCAACGCATGCATTTATATCTTTTCTCATAGATTTACTCCAAAAGCGTATTACCTTCCAACCAGCATTTTCTAATACTTGGTTAACTATAATATCTCTTGTTATGTTTCGTTCAATTTTAGGCCACCAAAATTCTCTGTTAGATTTGATTTTGTATTTTTCTGTTTCCCAATCTTTGCCATGAAAAAATTCACTATCAATAAAAATTGCTATTTTATATCTCTTGAATGTTAAATCAGGTTTCCCAAAAACGGAATTGTCATTTTTTCTGTAACGTAATCCTATGTGCCAAAGTTTTTTGGCTAATAAGACTTCGTCTTTAGTGCCTTTGTTCTTGATGGCTTGCATGTTTTTACTTCGTTGCTCTTTTGTTAACTTATCCATTCTGTTATAATAAACGGTGTTTTTACAAAAAATAATATCAAAAAATGAATTTGTAAAATTAGAGCGAGTTATTTTGATAATTGAATGAGTTATATTACCTTTGTATAGTAATGTTGAGATGAACGGACACCATGAAGACAATGTGAGACTGAATCAGACAAACATCAGTTACTAAAACATTACTAAGAGTAATATAGGCATTATTATAACCTTGTAAATAAGGAACTTGTGGAGAAAAGGTTCGTAATCCTGTCTCTCCGCAGAACTCCAAAGACAAAAAGGACTCAAAGTATGACAAATCCCGTAAAATCAAGGTTTTACGGGATTTTTTATTTCTCTTCTCGGACATCTATCAGTAATTTGGGTTATATAATCAGTAATCTGGATACCTATGTAATAATAATACCCGCTACTTTTGTATCGCTATAACAATTGGATTTATATGTTTCAACTAAATAATATATCGTATGAAAAGATTGGTGTTGTTTATGATGGCAGTTATGCTGTTGTCTATTACTGTTAACGCACAGAAAAAAGGTGGTAAGACACTGGTAGCTTATTTCTCGGCAACGGGAACAACGGCAAGGGCTGCCAAGTTGGTGGCAGAAACTGTCGATGGGACTCTCTACGAAATACAGCCTGCGAAAAAGTACACGGCTGCTGATTTGGACTGGCACGACAAAGCTTCGCGCAGCAGTGTGGAGATGTCGGATTCCAAATCGCGTCCTGCATTGTATTCTAAATTGGGGAGTCTCGCGGAGTATGATACCATTTATATCGGTTTTCCTATTTGGTGGAATTTGGCTCCAAGAATCGTCAATACATTTATAGAAAGCGGTGATTTTGCAGGTAAAACGGTTATTCCATTCGCCACTTCGGGAAGCAGCAGTATTTCTAATGCAGAAAAGGAATTGCAGACGAATTACCCCGGCATAAACTGGGGAAAAGGCAGGCTGCTGAATGGAGCGAGCCGGGAAACTGTCAAGCAATGGATTAAGAAATGAATTTCCAACCGAAACTTAAAGAAGTAGAGATGAAGAACATGGTAAAAAACATATGTGCGGCGATGGTTATTAGCCTTTGTGCTGCAGGACATTTGTTTGCAACAGAAAATAATCCTAATAATGATAATAAATTTATGGAAGAGAATTTGAATCTGATTCAGGAGTGGGACAAGACATTTCCACAGAGTGATAAAGTAAACCATAAGAAGATAACTTTCCACAACCGTTACGGCATTACACTTGCTGCCGATTTGTATGTACCCAAGAATGTGACGGGTAAATTGCCTGCCATTGCCATCAGTGGTCCGTTTGGTGCCGTGAAGGAACAAGCTTCGGGCTTGTATGCGCAGACATTGGCAGAACGTGGATTTCTGACGATTGCTTTCGATCCATCCTATACGGGAGAAAGTAGCGGCCAGCCCCGTTATGTGGCTTCGCCGGACATCAATACGGAAGATTTCAGTGCAGCGGTCGATTATCTTTCCACCCGTGATGATGTAGATGCAGAGCGTATCGGCATTCTCGGTATTTGTGGATGGGGAGGCATGGCGCTTAATGCAGCGGCTATCGATACTCGCATCAAGGCTACAGTTACGGCAACCATGTACGACATGAGCCGGGTCAATGCTAACGGTTATTTCGATTCTATGAATGCCGATGCACGGCATGAATTGCGGCGCCAGCTTAATGCTCAGCGTACGGAGGATTATAGAAACGGTACATTTGCTCTTGGAGGAGGTGTAGTAGACCCGTTGCCTGCCGATGCTCCACAATTTGTGAAGGACTACCATGCCTATTATAAAACACCGCGCGGCTATCATAAGCGGTCACTCAACTCGAATCACGGATGGAACAAGACTTCACCGCTTTCGTTCATCAATATGCCTATCCTTTCATATAGTGATGAAATCCGTAGTGCAGTGTTGATGCTGCACGGTGAGAAGGCCCATTCACGTTATTTCAGTGAAGATGCTTTTAAAAAGTTGCAGGGTGATAATAAGGAACTGCTGATTATTCCCGGTGCAAACCATGTAGACTTGTATGACAATATAGAGGTAATTCCATTCGGCAAAATAGAGAGATTCTTCAATGAACATCTTCGATGACCGCCTTTAATGTGTTAGGAACCGGACGTACTTTTCTTTAGCCTGGTTCAGCAACTCCTCTTTCAGGCAGATGTCTTTCCGGAAAAGCGAATGCTCCGGGAAGATTTCTTTTTTCTTGGACGCCTTGTTCCAATTTCCTACTACATGCCCCTTATAGAGAAGTACCGGAAAGAACAATCCGTTGTTGGTGAAAGCTTTGGAATAGTCCTCTTTGGGTAGGACGTCCGTCCGGTCCTTGTATCCTATCAGGTATTCGTCGTAGGAGGGAAGAAGGTGCAGGTTGCCGGTCGCCTTTCCAGATGTCCGGCAGGAGTCATGGATGTACCATGTCTGGCTGTTCCATTGTTCGGACATCAGTTCCGGTTCTATCAGAGAAATAGATTGCCTTGCTTCCGTTAAAGGCAAACCGGACCACCAGGAGAAGTCTTGCAGGGTAGCGGGGGCATGGCTGCGGAAATAGGCTGTAGCCAGACGGGCCAGCGCTTCTTCTTTCGTCAGTTCGGGGGTAGGTGGAACTCTTTCGTCCAGAAGGGCATAGGTGTGTTGTCGTCCACGGCATTCTCCGCTGCACACAATACCTTCGACTTCGGCACGCGACATAAAGCGGGTCATGTGGTAGTTGTCTGCAAGCAGTCCCGAACGTTCAAAATGTTCCGCAATCTCTTGTTTCGTCAGGCTTCGCTTCCCGCTGAGGATATTCCCGAGTACGGTATGGCTTCTGTCATATTGCTGTTCCGTGATTTCCAGACCATGTCCTTTTGCATAAGAATCATTGGCGGATTTGATGCGTTGTGCAGAGAGTTTCAGCATCCAACGAATGTCTTCTGCTGCTACCAGGTGCCATGTGGGACGCATTATGTGGGTTCTCAGTATTTCCCCTTGATGCAGGGCTTTTTCCACGGCTTGAATTCCCGGTGACTTCAGCCGCATACCTACGGCCCATTTCACCATTGTATAGTCTTGTGCCTGCATGGCGCCCATCCAGGAGACCAGCTCTTTCGGGTGGCCGAAGAGTGGAGTGGACAGTTGCTGGTTCTGTAAGCGTATTTCAGGGATTCTCATGTCGGTATGGTATTCGTTTGTATCAATAGGAATCGCAAAGATAAGAAAAGCAGGTCATCGCAGGGTATATTGTGTCCGCAATTATATTCTTTTGTTTCTTTTAACAGCTACTAATATAGCTATCTTTTATTTTTGCAACGCACAAATTGGGAAAATATTCATAATTAAACAACCATAAGAACTTTTTTATGACTATGAGAACAAATTGTATTTTATTGTTAGTTATTTTGTTGGGAGCCTTTCCCTTAAATCGTGTACATGCCGATGAATCTGGAAGCATAATTCTGTACACTCCTTACACAAAAATTTCCGTGACGCCCGGAGCGTCCATTGATTACAGCATTGATTTGATTAACAACACGGACGGGGTTACAAATGCAAATCTCTCGGTCAGCGGATTGCCGGGCAGTTGGAAGCATGAAATCAAGTCAGGCGGCTGGACCCTCAGCCAGCTTTCTGTACTGCCCCAGGAAAAGAAAACGTTCAATTTGAAAGTGGAAGTTCCTCTAAAAGTAAATAAAGGAAGTTATCATTTCACAGTATTTGCCGGAGAAACCAAACTGCCGCTGGAGGTGGTCGTGGCCCAGAAAGGAACTTACCAGACCGAGTTCACTACCGACCAGCCCAATATGCAGGGCAATTCCAAGTCCACCTTTACCTTCAATGCCACTTTGAAAAACCAGACGGCCGACCAGCAGCTGTATGCGCTGATGGCCAATGCCCCCAGAGGCTGGAGTGTCGTGTTCAAGCCCAACTATAAGCAGGCCACTTCTGCCCAGGTGGAAGCGAACAGCAGCCAGAATGTGAGTATAGAGATTGTCCCTCCCGCCAATGTGGAAGCCGGTAATTACAAGATTCCGGTACGTGCGGCTACTGGTACGACTTCTGCCGACTTGGAGCTGGAAGTTGTTGTCACGGGTTCCTACGAGATGGAATTGTCCACGCCCAGAGGATTGTTGAGTACCGAAATCACAGCAGGAGATGTGAAGCGTATCGAGTTGGTGGTCCGGAATACCGGTTCTTCATTGTTGAAAGATATCCAGCTTTCTGCCAATAAGCCCGTGGACTGGGAAGTGTCTTTTGAGCCTTCGAAGATTGATATGCTGAAGGCGGGGGAAACGGCCAATGTCGTAGCTACCATGAAAGCATCCAAAAAGGCATTGCCCGGAGATTATGTGGCTACCATGACGGCCAAAACTCCTGAAGTGAATACAGACGCCCAATTCCGCATTGCCGTGAAAACCCCGATGATATGGGGATGGGTGGGCGTTTTGATAATAATCGTTGCCATAGGTGCCGTATGCTATCTGTTCCGTAAATATGGAAGGAGGTGAGCATGGACGAGCGAGTGATTGCATTGACAGACTTGACCAAGCAGTATGGGCGCTTCACTGCCGTAGACCGCATTTGCCTGACTATTCGTAAAGGGGAGATTTTCGGATTATTGGGGCCAAACGGCGCCGGCAAGTCAACTACCATCCTGATGATGCTGGGACTGACGGAACCCACTTCCGGCTCTGTGGAGATTTGCGGTATCGACTCTACCAGGCATCCTATCGAGGTAAAGCGGAAGATAGGCTATCTGCCCGAAGATGTGGGGTTTTATGATGACATGACCGGTCCGGAAAACCTTATATATACTGCGCGTCTCAATGGCATTTCGGATGCCGAAGCGAAAGTCAGGGCGCTGGAGCTGATGGAGCATGTGGGGCTTGCCGGACAGATGAAAAAGAAGACCGGGAAATATTCGCGCGGTATGCGCCAGCGATTGGGACTGGCGGACGTGCTTATCAAAAATCCGGAAATTATAATCCTGGATGAACCTACTTCGGGAATAGACCCTGCCGGTGTTCAGGAGTTCATCGAGCTCATTAGGCAGTTGAGCCGGAAGGAGGGACTGACCGTCTTGTTCTCTTCCCACCACCTGGACCAGGTGCAGAAAGTTTGCGACCGCGTGGGACTGTTCAACAGTGGGAAGCTGGTCACCTTGATTGATATGTCTGATTTGAAGGACAAGCATCAGGAATTGTCTGATATTTATAACCATTATATGGAGGAAGGAGGAGAAAGGCATGAATAAAGTCAATTATCCTTTTGGGGTAGTCGTCAACAAGGAAATATCCGACCATGTGAAAAGTTGGCGGTTCATTATCTTGATGGGAATCATTTTGCTTACGTGCATGGGCTCACTCTATACCTCGCTTACCAACATAGGTGCCGCCATCAAGCCCAATGACCCGGACGGTTCGTTCCTTTTCTTGAAGCTGTTCACAGCCTCGGATGGCACATTGCCTTCTTTTGTGCAGTTTATCAACTTTCTGGGGCCGTTGTTGGGGATTGCGCTGGGATTCGATGCTATAAATTCGGAACAGAACAAGGGGACGTTGAGCCGTATGCTGTCACAGCCTGTTCATCGTGATTGCATTATCAATGCCAAGTTCGTGGCTGCATTGATTGTGATAGGTATCATGCTGTTTGTACTGGGATTCCTCGTAATGGGCTGCGGGTTGATAGCGATAGGCATTCCTCCCACAGCAGAAGAATTTTGGAGGATTGTATTCTTTCTCATAATCAGTGTGTTCTATGTGGCATTCTGGCTGAATCTGGCCATTCTGTTTTCGCTTTGCTTCCGTCAGGCGGCCACCTCGGCATTGGCTTCGGTGGCGGTATGGTTGTTTTTCAGCGTGTTCTATACGATGATTGTCAATCTGGTTGCCAAGGCATTGAGCCCTTCGCAGCTGGCATCTCCTTATCAGATAGTCAGTTACCAGAAATTTATTCTCGGTCTGATGCGTCTGGCACCTAGCGAACTGTTCAATGAGGCGACCACAACGCTGCTGATGCCTTCCGTCAGAAGTTTGGGGCCGCTTACTATGGAGCAGGTTCAGGGGGCCATTCCCAGTCCGCTGCCATTGGGACAGAGTCTTTTGGTGGTGTGGCCTCAGCTCACCGGACTGATTGCAGCTACTGTCATCTGTTTTGCTCTTTCGTATGTCATATTTATGAGACGGGAAGTCAGATCACGGTAATGATAAGTATGTTTTATTGAGTGTTGAAAGTCCGTTCCGGCATTGGTTGCTTGAACGGACTTTTAATATTATTTGCCCGAACATTTGGTAATTCCAAAAACTTCCCTTACTTTTGCGCCCCGAACAAGGAGAGGTGCTCGAGTGGTTGAAGAGGCACGCCTGGAAAGCGTGTATACCCCTAAAGGGTATCGGGGGTTCGAATCCCCCTCTCTCCGCAACAGTTCTGAATAAGATGGAAAACTAGCGGGTAAAGGTCTACAAATCTATGATTTGTAGACCTTTTTTGCTTGTACTCCGTTTGCTTTGAAAGACTTGGAAACTATGTCTTTGTAAATTAATTATAGATAATGAAAGCTGGATGACATCTCCTTTCATAATAAGGCGATGGGATAATGCATTGCCACTGCAAAGCAAGTGCATGCTTTTTGCAGTGCTACTGCATTCAGCTTTGCAGTGGCGCTGCAACACATATGCAGTGTCACTGCAGCATATATGCAGTAGCGCTGCAACACGTTTGCAGTCACACTGCAGCAGATGTGCAGCGACGCTGACCCGGTAGGTGTGTACGGGATTGTATCATGTTTCGTTAAGAAGATATTATAAAGTATCCTTTGAATGTCGTATTTTTGTCTATCTGTAATTTAGAGTAGTCAAAGAAAACTATGAAACACACTCGTATGAAACTAAAAACAGCGGTAAAGAACCTTCATGAAGGCTGGAAATTCCGGCAGGCGAGACTGACCAATTGGTATCCGGCTACAGTTCCGGGAGTAGTCCACACGGACTTACTGCAGAACAAGATTATTGAAGACCCGTTTTTCCGGTTGAACGAACGGGGATTGCAATGGATTGACAAGGAAGACTGGGTTTATGAAACTTGCTTTACTCTTGCTGCCGACATGATGCGGAAAGAGAATATGGAGCTTGTGTTCGAGGGGCTGGATACTTACGCTGACGTTTATTTGAATGATGAATGTATACTGAAAGCGGACAATATGTTTCGCCGCTGGTCTATCCCCGTTAGGCAGTACATCAGGGAGGAGAATAATATACTGAAGGTGTACTTCCATTCGCCGGTAAAGATAGACGTCCCCAAATGGGATGCACTTCCTTACCAGTATCCGGCATCCAATGACCAGTCTGAAAACGGAGGCTTGTTCAACAAGAAGATAAGCATTTTTGCCCGTAAGGCGGGTTATCATTATGGCTGGGACTGGGGCCCACGTCTGGTTACCTCCGGCATCTGGCGTCCGGTGTATATCAGGGCTTGGAGCGATTTGAGAATCAACGATGTGTTTATCGAGCAGAAGGAAGTCGGTGCAGGCAGGGCCGTGATTGCCGGACATGTGGAGCTGGATGCCGATAAGGATATGGACGGAGTGCTGGTCACGATAACAGACGAGGCTACCGGAAGAGTGCTTGGCGAGTGGCAAGCGGATTTGAAGCGAGGCACCAATCGGGTGACCGTTGATTTCGTCCTTCACAAGCCGAAGCTGTGGTGGAGTAATGGACTGGGGGAGCCTTTCCTTTACCGTTTCCGTACGGATATCATTGCAGGCGGGGAATTGTTGGACTCTAAAACCGAAAGGGTGGGCATACGCTCTTTGAAGGTGGTGCATCAGCCGGATAAGGACGGGCATACTTTCTATATAGAGCTGAACGGGCGTCCGGTTTTTGCCAAAGGAGCCAATTACATCCCTTCGGATAACTTCCTGCCGCGCGTCACTCCCGAGAATTATAAAAGGACGATTCTCGATGCCGCCGGTGTAAACATGAATATGTTGCGTGTCTGGGGCGGAGGTATCTATGAGAACGATGTCTTCTATGATTTGTGTGATGAGCATGGAATTATGATTTGGCAGGACTTTATGTTTGCCTGCAGCATGTATCCGGCAGAAGGCGCCCTGCTCGATAATATCCATCAGGAGGCGGTGGACAATGTGAAACGTTTGCGCAATCATGCCTGCATTGCTTTGTGGTGTGGAAACAATGAATGCCAGGATGCCTGGCTGGGCTGGGGCTGGAAGTGCGAGATAGAACGGCAGAACAAGGAATATGCCGACAAGATTTGGGCACAGTACCGGCAGCAGTATCATGTCACCTTACCCGGGGTGGTCAGGGAGTATGCACCCGGAACCTTCTATTGGCCTTCTTCTCCGTTCGCATTCGAGGGAGAGATGTCCGGTACTACTGACGGGGACCGTCACTATTGGAGTGTCTGGCATGGTAAAGCACCCATTTCCGATTATGACAGCGAGAAATCCCGCTTTTTCAGCGAGTACGGCTTTCAGTCTTTTCCAGAGTTCGACTCCGTCAAGCGCTATGCTCCTTACCCCGAAGACTGGGATATACGTTCCGAGGTGATGATGTCCCATCAGCGTGGTGGCGACCATGCCAACGGGCTGATTGAGACTTACCTATTGAATGAATATAAAAAGCCGCGTGATTTCCGGGCATTCCTTTATATGAACCATGTGCTGCAGGGAGATGCCATCAAGACGGCCATCGAGTCGCACCGCCGCCAGATGCCGTATAATATGGGGACGCTTTTCTGGCAGCACAACGACTGTTGGCCCGTAGCTTCCTGGGCGAGCCGTGACTATTACGGACGCTGGAAGGCGCAGCACTATTATACTCGCAAGGTCTATGATGACATCCTGATTTCTCCGGTAGTGGAGGGGGATGATTTGAAAGTATATGCAGTGTCCGACCGCTTGGAGAATACTTCCGGCCGGCTGCAGCTCCAGGTCTGCCGGTTCGACGGCACTGTGGTTTATCACTGGGACAAATCTGTCGGCATTTCCGGTAATGACAGCCGTGTCTGTTTTTCCGCACCGCTTGCCAAGCTGCTGGAGGGGGCAGATAGAGGAACGGTATATGTCCGCGTAGACTATACGGACAAATCGGGCAGGGTGTACCATAACAACTACTGTCTGGACAAGCAGAAGAATATGAATTATCCGAAAGTGGATTTGCAGACCGAAGTCCGTTCCATTGAAGGCGGATATGAAGTGACGGTATCAACAGACAAGTTTGCCCGTGCCGTATGCTTGTCCGTTGCTGACAATGAAAGTGTATATAGCGACAATTATTTTGATGTCCAGCCGAAGAGCAGCGTGCAGGTACAGGTCAGGACGCGATTGTCTGCCGAAGCGTTCAACGCTTCGTTGAGGCTGACTTGCTTGAACAATGAATTCTGATAAGTTATGGAAAAATAAAGCGGAGCAACATATTGAAATGTCACTCCGCTTCTCATTGAGATGTTGAAAGATGTGTTTTCAGGAGATTTAGTTGTTTTCTTTTTTAATGTCTATGGTCATGAACCGTTCACCGTCATATAGACTTTTGACACGGATGTTCAGTCCTTTTTTCTCTTTCAGCTGTTCCGCTATATTGTCCAGCTTGAAGGAGGCCAGTCCGGTGCCCAGCGTGAGCTGGCTGTCATTGTAGGCATTGTGGCGGAATTCGAGATTGACGTAATCCGGTTTGTCGTTTTCGCCGGTGGATGCTTCATTGATGACCAGGTTCAGCATGTGCTTCTTGTCTTCGTTGTTGCTGTGGTAGAATTGATATTTGATGTTCAGATACTCGCCCGTAATCCATAAATCCGTGGCGTTGATGTTGTCGTCTCCGATACTGTCTGCCTTTTCGGCAGGCATGGAGTAGATGTCTTTGGTCAGAATGTTTTCGATGTGCTTTATTTGGGCATTGTATTCGTAGCCTGGAAGTTTCTCTTCCAGTTCGCGGAAGTAGATGAAAGCCCTCTGGCCGTCTATTACGGCATAGTCGTGAACATAGGTTGTGTCACTGGGATATAGTTTACTGCCTTCGTCCAGTGAGAAATAGTAGTCTTTTCCTTCGATGACCTTTACCGTACCTACGGCGAACAAAGTGTCATATTTGTCATCCCAATCGTCCAGGCATGATTGCAATACAATGGCAGTCAGGAATAAAAGCATGGATGCTGCCAATGTCATTCTCAGTTTCTTCATAAGTGGTAGGTTTTAGCTCTTTTCTGTTTAAAACTTATTTTTGTATTCAGAAAATGCGGTGAAAAGCTAAATACTGCGTAGTATACTGTTAAAGAAATGAAAGTATGATTTTCTTCTCTGCCTGATGCAGTATTTTTGCGCCGATTGCATTTATAGGGTAAACACGTGTTAAAAGAGAGAATGGAAGAACAGGAATTGGCAGAACGCTGTAGGCAAGGAGACAATCTTGCCCGCAAAGAACTGTATGAGCGCTATGCGGGACGCATGCTCAGCGTATGCCTCCGTTATGCAGGTGACCGGGAGACTGCCCAAGACCTGATGCATGACGGTTTTCTGAAACTTTTTGATTCTTTCGATAAGTTCACTTGGCGGGGAGAGGGCTCTCTGCGGGCATGGATGGAACGCGTAATGGTGAATACGGTATTGCAGTATTTGCGGAAAAATGATGTGATGAATCAGTCATCGGCTTTGGAGAATGCACCCGAAGCTTATGAGGAACCGGAAGGTTCGTCGATAGATGTCATTCCTCAAAAGGTGCTGATGCAGTTTATCAGTGAACTGCCTGCCGGCTATCGTACCGTATTCAACTTATATATTTTTGAAGAGAAATCCCATAAGGAGATTGCTCGACTATTGGGAATTAATGAAAAATCCTCTGCCTCGCAGTTGACGCGTGCTAAAGCGACTTTAGCGGCAAAAGTACGTGAGTGGATGAAAAGAAATGATTAAATGAAGGAACGTATGGAAGATGAATTGTGGTTGAAAAAGATAAAGGACAAGCTGGAAGACTATTCCGAACCGTTGCCGGTTGCCGGATGGGAGCGGTTGGAAAAGGAATTGTCCCTTTCCGGAACTCCGATAACCGGATCGCATAGGATGATGCCTTTCCGTCGCTGGGCGGTGGCTGCGGCAGCTGTGCTGCTGGTGGCAGTATCGTCCGTCAGTCTGTGGCTGTTGCAGAGTCCGGTAGGGAATGAAATGCGGCATACGTCAGTGCCTGCTTTGGCTGTGGCTCCGGATGTCTTGCCGGAACAGACGGTACCTGCTGTACGGACTAATCCCATAGAGCCTGCCTATCGGGCACATGGAAATGCATCGGCACCCAATAGGGAGGCAAGTCGCCCTTTGGTTGCACAACATATCAGAATATCGGTTGACGATGAGCGGCAGGAGGAAATGTTGCCGGTTGAAACTGCAGGTGAGGCTGTCGGTATTGGGCAGCAGGCGGAAGAGCCGGTAATGGAAGATACGGACCATGCGACCGCAATGCAGGCAGAGGAACCGGAGAGAACAAGGAAAGACCGCTATCGTCCGTCAGGCCGGGACAAACTGCATCTTCCGGAAAGAAACAGTTCTGGTAGGGATACTAAAGGATGGGCGGTTGGCTTGTCCGTAGGAAATACGGGAGGTTTTTCATTGGCGAATGAAGGGGAAGCGAATGTGATGTCGGACTACATGCCTGGAAGTCCTATTTATGGCGGTAACGTAGATTTATCCTCTACGGCCAATGGCATTGTTACTATTCCCGACGGGCAGGAACTGGTTTTTAAGGATGGTATGCCCTATCTGCAAAGACGCGAAAAGAAAATTGCGGATATAGACCATAAACAACCGCTCAGTTTCGGTGTTTCGGTGCGGAAAAACTTGGCGAAGGGTTTCTCTGTGGAAAGCGGGCTGACGTATACCTATCTTGCTTCTGACGTAAGGTATGAGGGCAGCTCGGAAAAGATAAGCCAGAAGCTGCATTATATTGGCATTCCGGTACGGGCCAACTGGAACTTTGTGGATGCAAAGAACTTTACGATGTACGTTTCGGCGGGGGGTGCCATTGAAAAATGTGTGTATGGCAAGATTGGTACTGAGAGTGAGACTGTGAAACCGGTACAGCTTTCTGTCATGGGTGCTGTCGGTGCCCAGTATAACATAAGCAATAGGGTGGGCCTGTATGTGGAACCGGGAGTATCTTATTTCTTTGATGACGGTTCGTCGATACAGACTATACGCAAGGAGAACCCGTGTAACTTTACGTTGCAGGCCGGTATACGTCTTACTTATTGATAGCAGGACAGACATGTTTTTGTCCACTTTCTTGTAGATTCAGAATTTTCTTAATAACTTTCGGCCGTGTTTCTTCGTTGGTGGATGAAGGGACACGGTTTTTTATTGATTGAGAAGAAAGAAAGTAGGTCGGGACATGCCCGGCAATATAACAAACACGTAGTAAAATAGACAAAATGAAGATTAAAAAGAAAGTAGCCTTAAGCGGGCTATTGCTTTGTTGTGCAATCACGGCAAAAGCACAAGTGTGTATTACTCCCCAGGTGGAGCAGCGTGCCAGGGAGTTGGTTTCTCAAATGACGCTGGAAGAAAAAATCGATTACATTTCCGGTCCCAAATCTTTTTATATCCGGGCTGTACCCCGGCTTGGCATACCCGAAATCAGGATGGCCGATGGTCCGCAAGGCATACGTAACAATACTCAAAGTACCTTGTATCCTTGTGGCATCTTGTCGGCTTCGACATGGAACCGTAAGTTGGCTAGAGAGCTGGGACATGGTTTGGCCCGGGATGCAAAGGCCCGTGGGGTAAGTATTCTGTTGGGGCCTGGAGTCAATATCTACCGCTCTCCTCTATGCGGGCGAAACTATGAGTATTTTGGTGAAGACCCTTATTTGACGGGCGAAACTGCTAAAGAATATATCTTGGGAGTGCAGGAAGAGGGAGTTATGGCTACGGTGAAGCATTTTGCGGCCAATAACCAGGAGTGGAGCAGACATCATGCCAGCTCAGATGTGGATGAACGCACGCTGCAGGAAATTTATTTTCCCGCGTTCCGAAAAGCTGTGCAGGAAGCAGGAGTAGGGGCGGTTATGGATAGCTATAATCCGCTGAACGGGGTACATGCCACCGAAAACAGCTGGCTGAACATTGATGTATTACGCAAGCAGTGGGGATTTAAAGGTATCCTGATGTCTGACTGGACATCTGTATATTCCGGTGTGGGAGCCGCTAATGGAGGGTTGGATTTGGAAATGCCCGTCGGTAAATTCATGACCAGGGAAATTCTTATTCCGGCAATAGAGAATGGTATCGTGAAGGAAGAGACCATTGACGCCAAAGTCCGGCATATACTCCAGACATTGATTGCTTTTGGAGCACTTGATACTCCGAGAGAAGATAAATCTATCGATAAAGACAATGCACAGTCTAAGGAAATTGCACTTGACTTGGCGAGAGAAGGAGTAGTCTTATTGAAAAATGATAACGGTACGTTGCCTTACCGGAACGGTAGAACATTGGTAATCGGGCCTAATGCCGATATTATTCCCACAGGAGGAGGAAGCGGATTTGTCACCCCTTATTCGGTAGTGTCACTCTATGACGGTATGGTTCAGTTGAAGGGCGGCAGACAGATAGAGCTGCTGTCTGACAGCATTCTTTATAAGGATATGTCCCAACAGATTTATACGGATGGCAGTTTTACGCAAAACGGTTTTAAGGGCGAATATTATAATACTCGTAATCTTACCGGAGAACTCTTTCAAGCTGCCATAGAGCCTGCCATAGACCATGCCTGGAAATACGGTGCACCGTTCGACGGCATGCCGGTAGATCAGTTTTCTGCCCGTTGGACGGGAGTTTACAAGGCTGACAAGGATGGAACTGTCAAGTTCCAGCTGGCTGGCGATGACGGATACCGTCTGTTTGTAAACGATAAGCTGATTACCGGAGATTGGGGGAACCATTCATTCAGTACCCGCAGTGCATTTATGCAGGTCAGTGCAGGGGAGATATACCGGTTGCGTATTGAATATTTTGATAATGTGGGTGAGGCGACTGTCAGTTTCCAGGCAGGAATGATGGATGAGGAGCGTTTGGCCTCTTCACTGAAGCATGCCAGGAATGTTATTGTATGTGCCGGGTTCAACAGCAGTACAGAAGGTGAAGGGTTCGACCGTCCGTTTGCATTGTCATACGGGCAGGAATATCTCATTAATAAAGTGGCTTCACTTCATGATAATGTGGCTGTGGTGGTGAATGCCGGAGGTGGAATAGATTTCCGCAATTGGGGGCAGAGTGTACAAGCTATTTTGATGGCATGGTATCCGGGGCAGGAGGGTGGAAAGGCCCTTGCCGAAATCATTACGGGCAAGCTTTCGCCAAGTGGCAAACTACCAGTCAGCATCGAGGAAAAATGGGAAGATAATCCGGTATATGGTAATTATTATGACAATCGCAATGTACCTCATAAACGGGTGCAGTATGCCGAAGGTGTTTTCGTAGGTTATAGGGGATATGACCGGAACGGAAAGCAGCCGCTCTATCCTTTCGGGTATGGACTGTCATACAGTAGTTTTGAATATAGTAATCTGAGTGTTGAGAAGACGGGGGGAAGCCGGGTTACGGTAAGCTTTGACATCAAGAATACCGGAAAGATGGATGCTGCGGAAGCGGCTCAGGTATATGTGCGGGATGTGGAATGTTCTGTTCCGCGTCCATTGAAGGAGTTGAAAGGCTACGATAAGGTTTACTTGAAGAAGGGTGAAACCAAGCGCGTTCGGATATTGCTGGATGAGGAAGCCTTTGCCTACTATGATGTGGAATCACATCGGTTTGTAGTGGAAAAGGGGACTTTTGAGATTCTGGCAGGTCCTTCTTCAGCTGATTTACCATTGAAGGCAACTGTTGTTTTATGATAAAATAAATATCAAAACAAGAATGGCAGTATGAAAAAGATAATAATACTGATGGTTTGTCTGTGGGGACTTGGTAACACCTTTACCTCGGCACAAACTACGGAGAAGGAGAAATTCATCTCAAGCTTGATGAAGCAGATGACGCTGGATGAAAAGATAGGCCAGCTTGCACAATGCACCTACCGAGGGAATTTTACCGGACCCGACGGTGGAAATATTCCTAAAGAAGAGTATGTCCGGCAAGGCAGAATAGGCTCTATGCTGAATGTGATAGGAGTAAAGGATATACGCCGTTATCAAGAGCTTGCTTTGCAATCGCGTTTGCGCATTCCTTTAATTTTCGGACTGGATGTTATCCACGGCTATCGTACCGGATTTCCGCTTCCGCTTGCCGAGGCTGCAAGTTTCGATTTGGCCATGATTGAGGAAGCTGCACGCTACAATGCTTTGGAAAGTGCCGCCGATGGTTTGAACTGGGTTTTTGCCCCGATGGTGGATATTTCGTGGGACGCACGTTGGGGACGCGTCATGGAAGGGGCCGGTGAGGACCCTTATTATGGTTCTCGGGTAGCGGAGGCGCGTGTCAGAGGCTTGCAAGGAGACGATTTGGCAGACACGACGACTGTCATGGCATGTATGAAACATTTTGCCGGATATGGTGCACCGATAGCAGGAAAGGAGTATAATAGTGTGGATATGTCAATGGGCCACTTTGCCAATTTTTATATGCCTCCCTATAAGGCGGCCATAAAGGTAGGAGCAGCTACCGTGATGAGTGCTTTCAATGATTTTAATAATATTCCTTGTACTGCCAATGATTTCTTGCTCAACCGGCTATTGAGAGAGCAGTGGGGATTTAAGGGATTTGTTGTGTCCGATTATAATTCGGTAGAGGAATTGGTGAACCACCGTTATGCTGTTGACAAGAAAGATGCCGCAGCCAAAGCGCTGAATGCTGGTCTGGACATGGAGATGGTAAGTACCTGCTACTTGACTTATCTGAAGGAGCTTGTTCAAGAAGGGAAAGTAAAGGAGAGTGTGCTTGATGATGCAGTACGGCGTATATTGGAGAAGAAATATGAGTTGGGATTGTTTGAGGACCCTTTTCGCTACTGTAATCCGGAAAGAGCGGCCAGAATACTCAATGCGCCCGAAGTCCGTAATGCTTCGCTCCGTATGGCCGAGCGTTCCGTTGTATTGCTGGAGAATAGGGAATCTGTGCTTCCGTTGACGGCACAGACGAGGAAGATAGCCTTGATAGGAGGACTCTCAAAATCCCAGTACGATATGGCAGGTGCTTGGGCTGCCACTACGGACCGGAACAAAGTGGTGACCTTATATGATGCATTGGTCCGGAAAGGACTGGAGGTGAGCTATGCTGAAGGCTATGATATGAAGAGCAATCAGTTGACCGGATTGCAGGAAGCATTACAGGCTGCTGAGGCTTCGGATGTCATTGTTGTGGCGGTAGGCGAGAGATTCGGTCAGAGTGGCGAGAAGGCTTCCAAAGTGAATATAGCCATACCCGAGGGGCAGCAGAAGCTGGTGTCGGAACTGGCAAAGACTGGAAAACCTGTCATTGCTCTTGTCATGTGTGGGCGTCCGGTAATCTTCAATGAGATAAGGGAACATGCTGATGCGGTACTGTGTACTTGGTGGCTGGGAAGTGAGGCCGGCAATGCCATATGCAATGTGTTGTGGGGAGAGTATAATCCTTCGGCTAAATTGCCCATGACATTTCCTGCACACGTAGGACAGATTCCCATTTATTATCAGAATAAGAGCACCGGCCGCCCTACCGCATTGAAACAGACCTATAAGGCATCTTATATCGATGCTTCCACTGAGCCTGCCTATCCTTTCGGATATGGGCTTTCGTACACGGATTTTGGATATTCTGATTTGAAACTGCTGCCGGGCAAGGCTGCAGGCGTCCATACGGAGGTGTCGGTAAAAGTGACTAATACCGGTAAGTGTGCAGGAGAGGAAGTAGTTCAATTGTATGTGCAGGATAAGGTAGCCTCTGTTACGCGTCCGATAAAGGAATTGAAGGGCTTCAGGAAAATTCATCTGAATGTGGGTGAAAGCAAAACTGTAGCTTTTCAGATAACTGACGATGCACTGGGATTCTATGACAATGAGATGAATTATATGGTAGAACCTGGTGATTTCGTCTTTATGGTGGGTGGCAGTAGTGATGATGTACAGCAGATTACCTATAACTTGAAAGAATAGGATTCTTACCCTATAAATGAAAAGCAAGGCTGTCTGGAATCATATCCGGACAGCCTTGCTTTTCTGTTTTAGTTGGTTATCACATTCGTGAAATACTCTTTGAACAGTTTTTCTGCCCGTTCCAGTTGTTCCGGAGTATTTTCCTTCACTTCTTTCAATTTGTAATCCCATCCCATGGCTTCGTATTTGTGAACACCCAGACGGTGATAAGGAAGTATTTCCACCCGTTGTATCTGCTGGTATTTGCCAAGACTTTCACCCAGCAGGCGGGTGTCTTCTTCCGAATCGCTGTAACCGGGGACCAGTACATAGCGCAGCCAGAAGGGGTGTTCATGTTCTTCGAGCCAGGCAGCGGTGCGGAGTGTCTGTTCGTTGCTTCGTCCCGTCAGCGTACGGTGGCGTTCGGGATTGAATTGCTTGATGTCCAGCAGCACGAGGTCAGTCAGACTAAAGAGCTCTTCCACCTTTTCATTCCAGATGCCTCCGTTACTGTCCAGACAGATATGGATGTCGTTCGCCTTCAGCTCCTTGAAAAGAGGAATCAGCGCTTCTGCTTGCAGGGTAGGCTCACCGCCGGAGAAAGTAATACCTCCTTTCTTCCCGAAGAATGCCTTTTGGCTGATAGCCATTTGCAGAATCTCTTCCGGAGTGGTGGGAGTGCCTCCTTTTACATCAATCGTATCCGGATTGGCACAATACAGACAACGGAACGGACATCCTTGCAGGAAAACGACGAGCCGGAGACCCGGCCCGTCGAATGTTCCCATACTTTCGTAGGAGTGTACATTTATCATATTACATTCTTTCGTGGAATGAACGGCTGATGACTTCCAACTGATGCTCGCGGCTCAACTTCACGAAGTTCACGGCATAGCCGGAAACGCGGATGGTGAGTTGCGGATACTTTTCAGGATGTTCCATGGCATCTTCCAGCATTTCGCGGTTCAGTACGTTTACGTTCAAATGGTGGGCACCTTTGGTGAAGTAGCCGTCCATCATGGTTACCAGGTTCTCTACACGTTCTTCCGGTGTCGGGCCCAGTGATTTGGGAACAATGGAGAACGTATTGCTGATGCCGTCCTGCGAGTCGCGGTAGCGCAATTTGGCTACGGAGCTCAAGGAAGCGATGGCACCGTTCTTGTCACGTCCGTGCATTGGGTTGGCACCCGGAGCAAAGGCAACACCTTTGGCGCGTCCGTCCGGAGTGGCACCGGTCTTCTTGCCGTACATCACGTTGGAGGTGATAGTCAGCAAGGAAAGGGTGGGACGGGCATTCTTGTAGACAGGCAGCTTTTTCAGTTCTTCGCTGAAATAGTAAACGAGGTCTACTCCCAGGTGGTCCACACGGTCGTCATTATTGCCGAAGCAGGGGAATGAGCCTTCGGTGTCGAAACCTTCGGTCAGGCCGATTTCGTTGCGGCGTGCAGTGACTTTGGCATATTTGATGGCGGACAGTGAGTCTATGGCGATGGAAAGGCCGGCAACACCGTATGCCAGATTGATGCGTGGGTCGGTATCGATGAATGCCATCTGGGCTTTCTCATAATAATACTTATCATGCATGTAGTGGATGATATTCATGGCCTCGTTGTAGACACGGGCTATTTCAGTCAGTACCTTCTTGTAGTTGGCCATAACTTCCTCAAACTTCAGTGTCTCGCCGGTCAATACGGGAATACCTTTCACCATGACAGTTCCGGTGTTTTCGCAACGGCCACCGTTGATGGCAAGCAGCAGGGCCTTGGCAAGGTTGGCACGTGCGCCGAAGAACTGGATTTGCTTGCCGATGGCTTGGTAGGATACACAGCAGGCAATGCCGTAATCGTCGCAGTTGCGCACTTCGCGCATCAGGTTGTCGTTTTCGTACTGGATGGAGCTGGTATCTACAGAAACTTTGGCGCAGAAATCCTTGAAGCCTTCCGGCAGTTCGGGACTCCACAATACGGTCAAGTTCGGTTCCGGAGAAGGACCGAGGTTGTATAGCGTCTGCAAAAAGCGGAAAGAAGTCTTGGTGACCTTCACGCGTCCGTCGTTGAAGCGTCCGCCGATGGCTTCGGTCACCCAAGTCGGGTCGCCGGCAAAGATATCATTGTACGACTGCATGCGCAGATGGCGTACCATACGTAGTTTGATGACGAACTGGTCTATCAGTTCCTGTGCAAACGTCTCGTCAATCTTGCCGTGAGCCAAATCGTATTCGATGAAAATGTCGAGGAACGAAGATACGTTACCCAGTGACATGGCTGCTCCGTCCTGCTCTTTGATGGCAGCAAGATATGCCATGTATACCCATTGCACGGCCTCTTGAGCTGATGTAGCCGGATGGCTGAGGTCGAGTCCGTAATATTCGCCCATAACCTTGATGTCCTTCAAAGCTTTGATTTGTTCTGCCACTTCTTCGCGTAGACGGATGCGTGCTTCGGTCATCGGGCCGGTGAGGTTGCGCAAGTCCTCCTGCTTGGCTTCAATCAGACGGTCGATGCCGTAGAGAGCCAATCGGCGGTAGTCGCCGATGATACGTCCGCGGGCATAGTTGTCGGGCAATCCGGTAAGGAATCCCAGTGAGCGGAAGGAACGGATTTCTTCGGTATATACATCGAATACGCCGTCGTTATGTGTTTTGCGGTAATGGGTGAAGATGTCTTTTACTTTATCGTCCACTTCCACTCCGTTTTCACGGCATGCTTTTGCTACCACGTTGATGCCTCCGAAAGGTTTGATGGATCGTTTCAACAGTTCATCAGTCTGCAAACCGACAATAAGTTCATTGTCCTTATCAATATACCCGGCTTTATGAGAAGTGATGGTAGATACGGTGGTATTGTCCAGTGAACGGACGCCATTGTTGTTCCTTTCTTCTTCGAGAGCCTTCAGACAGATGTCCCAGATACGTTTGGTACGTTCGGTAGGTCCCTGCAAGAAAGATGCATCCCCGGTATAGGGTGCGATGTTTTTACTGACGAAATCACTGACATTGATTTCTTTATTCCAAAGCCCATTGGTAAAGGTTTTGTTCAATTCCATAAAATTTGTTTTTGTTAGTAGGTTAGATAATGTTATCCTTTAGAGCGTGCAAAAATACTGAATAAATTCCGTAATTTTATAAGAGATACTTCTCTTTTTATGTTGAACAGCATAAAATAACTATTATTAGGTAGTGAATGTCCGGGGGAGTAGAGATGTTAATACTTTCTTTATATGTGGTTTATGAATTGAAACAAGAACCGAATAATAATCTGCATTATTTACAAATGATGTAGGTTTAAGGAACAGTCGTATTCTGAACCTAATTCAGTCGTATAGTGAATGCCATTCAGTCGTATACTGAATAGGGTTCAATCGTATACTGAATGTGGCTCTTTGTAAATATACTGATAGCCAGTAAGTTATAAAACTCTGTCTTGCCCTTGATAAATTTCAACAAATAGCCTAAATGCCGTTATGTTCGTTCCGTAGTGGGTATAAACAAGAATTTTGGTATAATTGCTCTGTTTTTGTGCAGAAAAGTTTGTAGAATAAAAAATGATTTGTATCTTTGCACCGCTTTAAAAGAAAAGCACTTCTGAAAAAGAAGTTTTGGAGAGGTGGCAGAGTGGTCGATTGCGGCGGTCTTGAAAACCGTTGTGCTGCGAGGCACCCGGGGTTCGAATCCCTGTCTCTCCGCTGAACTAACTGGATAATGAATAGGTAAGTCTCATAAATTCAACGATTTGTGGGACTTTTTTTATTCCATTATCTCTGCCCTATCGGATATTATTTAGCCCTTTATAGAATAAGAATTTATACTTTAGTTTTGACTGAACTTCAGTATATATGTGCAATTTTAGAACAAATAATCTAAAAATGATTTTCTTTTGTAACTTAGCATAATATTTAAAACAAATATGGTAAAAGCTACAAAAGATAATAGGCCTTTTTCAAGTGGTGTGTTTGATTTAGAGGAGTTCAATATTTATACAAAGGTAATTGATTTGCCTCTTGACGGGATTCCGACATATCTAGAAGAAGGGATAAATGGAGTTTGTACCGGAGGCTCTGCTCTTTTTAATGTGTTTTCTAATAAACGCAGGGTTGTGAAGAATGATTTGATAACTATTTTTCCTTATCAGTTGGCAAGTATAACCGAAATCAGTACAGACTTTGCCGTTATTTTCTTTAAAGTACCAAAGAAATTGTTTATGGATACCATTAATGGGCTGGGTAGGCTTACACTTGACTATTTTTTCTATATGAGGAAATATTATAGCTCTCCGCTCAGTGAAGAAGAGTATAAGCGCTTTGTTCATTTCTGTCATATATTGTCATACCGTGTAGATTTATCTTGTGCCTTTCTTAGGAGGGAATCGGTGATGTATTTATTGAGGGTTTATTATTGGGACTTGTATGTGGGCTATAAGAGTAACCCCAAGGCTATGGCTTCCGTGAAGTTTGTACGTAAAGAGAAGCAGGTTTTTGAATTCTTTTATTTGGTTATAGAGTATCATACTATAAGTCGTGATGTGGCATTTTATGCAGATAAGATGTGTATCTCACCTAAATATCTGACAATGTTAATAACAGATAATACTGGTCGTTCGGCTAAAGAGTGGATTGTGGAATATACCATACTTGAGATAAAAGTCTTATTGAAAGACTCCAATCTTGAAATAAAGGAAGTGGTTTCACGAACTAATTTTCAATCGAATTCTACGATGACACGTTTTTTTCGTAAGCATACAGGCACTACTCCGTCAGAATACCGTGAGAGAATGTTTGTCTGATATTTGGATAATTTGTACTTATACCAAAAGGCAAGAAAGATATGAAAGAATATCTTAAAATAATAGATGAAATAATCGCTCTTGTGGGGTTACATTTAATTCCCAAATTTGTTAATCTATATCAAGGCCAGGTTGACATAAGATGTGAGGAAAATGATACTGGAGTCTTAATTAATATTATTGTGTCTTTACCAGATAAAAATGAACTGCAGGCTTTGCAAAATCAAGTTGGTATGGACTCACTACAAGCCAAACAGATCTTAGAAGGAATATTAAAATTGGAGAAAATGGATTCATGCAAACCATTGGAAAACAGACAACTGGAATTGAAACGAATTTGGCTTAACAAGCTTGTTGCAGTGTTGGAAGAGCATATGGAAAATACAGAGTTTAATGTTGCTATGCTCTGTCAACTGTTGGGAATGAATCGAAAACTGTTGTATCGAAAGATTAAACAGTTGACGGGGGTTACTCCAGTAAGCCTTATTCGGCGTGTTAGGATGATAAGAGCCGCTACACTTTTATTACAAGGCAGATTCACTGTATCGGAAGTAATGTATATGGTAGGCTATTCCAATCCTTCTTATTTTTCCAGGTGTTTCATGGCAGAATATAATATTTCTCCAAGTCAATATGCAATAATTCAAAAAAAAACAGGTGGAGCGTCCGAATAAGGGGGCACTCCACACATGATTCATTGTCTTTTGTTCTGTTATTTTTTATACCAATCCTTACAGTCATTTCCCATTGATTTTGCCCATGTAGCAAAACCGGGATATTGGCTGTCAATTCTGTTCCTTTCTGTTACCGGGGTAAACCCTAGCATCGGTATATCGATAGCAAATGGATATGCTCCTTTACGGTCGATATAGTAAGCATCATCATTGCTGCCAATCAATGACTGATTGGCATAAGCTGTAGCTTTGTGTTTGGGCAGATGAACCTCTGTGCGATTCTGTTCTCCTTGTGAATATTTTACGATGATGTATGGATTATAGGACAATAGCTGATTCTTTAGGAAAGAACCGTTGAATTCTCTGGTGACTACATATTTATTGCCTATATTCTGTTTGGCATTGGACATTACGATAATGGACGAAGTCTCTTTTTCCAATATTGCACCTTCCGGCAAAGTGATTTTATCGCCAATTTGTGCTGCATCTATCTGATAGGCAAATGCGTTAACATATGTAGCGCCATCATGTACCGGAGTGAATTCGTCAACGATCTTCGTTACTATATTCTTTTTGTCGAAATAGACTTTGCGTTCGTATTCTACAATTACGTCATTCATGTCATAATCGCCACCGGAAGGCCAAATATCTTCGAATGCCAGTGTGCCGGTAACATTTTCATCTTCATCGGGTTTGGGTTCTTCTTTATCACCTTCATCGGGAATAGACGGCCTTTCAGGATCGTCAATAGAACTTCCCGGAGTAGCATCTACATAAAATAAAAGGTCACAGTAGCTTTGATTTACACCATCTTCTGCTCCAAGAATCGTCTTGCCGCTTTTTTGGTCTTTAACAGAGACAAAGGCCGACATGTTGTTTTGGGGATTGGAAGTGCGAAGATTTGAATTGTATGGATTATATAAATCAGGCAATTTAAGATAATCTTCTAAATTATTTCCATAACCGTTCTTAAAACCGTCGGCATAAAGAAACCAGCCTACTGTATATCCTGCTGGGAATGTATCATGGGCTTGGCCGTCTTCATCGAAGTAAAGCAGACGAACTTTATTCCCGGATTCTAAAATCAATATTTGGCCGCCATACCAGTCAAAAGACACATTGGGGAATATAATGTATTTCCTCACTTGGTCTACATCGACGGACGTTCCGGTTTTATAAAAATAATATCCGAAAGTATTGTTATAACTTGCACTTCGATTGAGAAAAATGAGATTCAATGCGGTGTTGTCCTCCTTTATCGAAATATTGATAGTTTTTCCATTACCAAGTAATTTTGAATTGTCTTGTCCTCCTTTATTGAAGAATGTTTTCATCCGGTCTGTCAAATCCAAAATACTTTCATTACCAATATTTTTTTCCTTTGTCATATATTGGCTGTTCAGCTGACCTCCTTCTCCCCAATAGCACAGTGAGTATAGATTTTGGGATTTGTTTACTAAATAAGGTACATCAGACGAAGCGCGAGTGACAGACTTTGTTTTAGGATTTGATTTTGCCGACATGTCAAAAATGACAGCATTGTCTTTAATTTCAAGTTCTATGCATCCCGGCAATCCCCATGTCGCAGTATATAAATAAACTTTATTAAGATAGGTAGGAAGCTGCATTTTTCCCTCATACTTACCGCTGTTGTCGGTATAGGTTTTGAACAAGGCTTCTATACCCTCTTTCTTTATCGGCGTACCTTCCACTGTTTCCATCGGATTTTCACCGTAAATTTCTATCAAAGGAATAAACCCGTAAATGTCATAGTTGACAGAAAGCCGGACATCACTGCGCATCTCAAAGCCGAAATATTTATCCGGGTCAGGAAGAGGTTCTTTTTCACGATTCGGGTCGTATACGTCTTTCTCCATACAACCTGTCATAAGGCCTGAAAGTGCAAGCACTAAAATGAAAGCCCCAATGCTAATTAAGCGGTTTTGTTTCATAAGATATAAAAATGTTATGTTAATTTTATTTGTATGTATTTTTGATTAGTTACTTGCTCTTTAAATACCCGATACATTTTATTATGCAAATTTAGTCTGTATTGCTCAAACTCATTGATACAAAATTGACAAAAGAATGATAGAAAAAGGACAGTTGATTTTTTTTGTATATCCATGTGATAGTTTGTCGGGAGTGTCTTTTTGTTCTTCCTTTATTGGATTTTACCCTCTTTTCAGTATATTTGCGCTCGGCGTTTTAAGAATATTATCTTTGAGCCGATTCCAATACTAAACTAGATAGAATTAATGGAGAAAATAAATGCAGTAATTACGGGAGTGGGAGGGTATGTTCCTGACTATATTCTGACCAATGAAGAAATATCCAAAATGGTAGATACGACAGATGAGTGGATAATGGGGCGTATCGGTATAAAGGAAAGACGTATCTTGCACGAAGAAGGATTGGGGACTTCGTTTATGGCCCGTAAAGCTGTAAAACAATTAATGCAACGTACAAAATCTAATCCTGATGATATTGATTTGGTGATTGTGGCCACTACAACGGCCGATTATCATTTTCCTTCAACAGCATCCATATTATGTGAGAGAGTAAAGCTTAAGAATGCTTTTGCTTTTGATATGCAGGCTGTTTGTAGTGGCTTTTTGTATGCATTGGAAACTGGAGCCAATTTTATCCGTTCGGGAAAATACAAGAAGGTCATTGTAGTAGGGGCTGATAAAATGTCGTCGGTGATTGATTATACCGATCGTGCCACTTGTCCGATTTTTGGTGACGGTGCTGCCGCTTTCATGCTGGAACCCACCCGGGAAGATATGGGAGTAATGGATGCCGTATTGAGAACAGACGGGAAAGGTCTGCCCTTCTTACATATCAAAGCGGGAGGCTCCGTATGTGCTCCATCTTACTATACACTGGACAATCGGATGCATTATATTTATCAGGAAGGACGTACAGTCTTTAAATATGCTGTGGCCAATATGGCGGATGCTTGTGAGGCGGTCATGGAGAGGAATCACTTGGCGAAGGAGGACATTGACTGGGTGATTCCCCATCAAGCAAACATGCGTATAATTACTGCTGTTTCGCAACGCTTGGGAGTATCTCCCGAAAAGGTAATGGTCAATATAGAACGGTATGGAAATACAAGTGCCGGCACGCTTCCATTGTGTGTATGGGATTTCGAGGATAAGCTGAAAAAGGGGGATAAACTGATTCTTACAGCATTCGGAGCAGGATTTGCTTGGGGAGCTATTTACGTGAAGTGGGGATACGACGGAAAAGGTTGAGGCTCTCTGATAAGATTTAGGTTGTTTGTTTTTTTTCTGATACAACTTTTAGTATCTTTGCGAAACAGCAGTTTTTTATTGTGACAAAAAATTGCATGTGTTTTGTTAACCATATAGAAAACTAAAAACAACCAGCGTATTATGAACCAGGAATTATCCATGAGCCCCAATCTATTGGTGGCTGCCCTTCAAAAACCGGCTTCCGAATTTACGAAAGCAGACATTGTTTCCTATATAAAGGAGAACGACATTCGTATGGTGAACTTCATGTATCCTGCGGCAGACGGGAGACTGAAGACACTGAACTTTGTCATCAATAATGAGGCATACCTTGATGCCATACTTACATGCGGTGAACGCGTAGATGGTTCCAGCTTGTTTCCGTTTATAGAGGCCGGTAGCAGTGATTTGTATGTAGTGCCGCGTTTCCGGACCGCTTTTATAGACCCTTTTTCTGAATTGCCCACACTGTCAATGCTCTGTTCTTATTTCAATAAGGATGGTGAACCGCTGGAAAGTTCTCCGGAATATACCCTGCGTAAGGCATGTCAGGCATTCACTACGGTTACGGGGATGGAATTTCAGGCTATGGGAGAATTGGAATATTATGTCATTTCTGAAAATGACGGATTGTTCCCGGCTACCGACCAGCGTGGTTATCACGAATCGGCCCCTTATGCCAAGTTCAATGATTTCCGTACGGAATGTATGTCATATATTGCGCAGGCAGGCGGACAGATAAAGTATGGGCATTCTGAAGTCGGTAATTTTACGCTGGACGATAAGATTTATGAGCAGAATGAAATAGAATTCCTGCCGGTGCGTGCCGAGGAGGCTGCTGACCAACTGGTGATAGCAAAATGGGTTATTCGTAATCTGGCTAGCCAGTATGGATATAACATTACTTTTGCACCGAAAATCACGGCAGGAAAAGCCGGTTCCGGATTGCATATACATATGCGTATCATGAAGGACGGGCAGAACCAGATGCTGAAAGATGGGGCACTCTCTGAAACAGCCCGTAAGGCCATTGCGGGCATGATGAAGCTGGCTTCTTCCATTACGGCTTTCGGTAATACAAATCCTACTTCCTATTTTCGTCTGGTTCCTCATCAGGAAGCACCGACCAACATTTGCTGGGGCGACCGCAACCGTTCGGTATTGGTACGCGTTCCGTTGGGCTGGTCGGCAAAAACGGATATGTGCATGTTGGCAAATCCGTTGGAGACCCCAAGTCATTATGATACTACACAGAAACAGACGGTGGAAATGCGTTCGCCTGACGGTTCGGCCGATTTGTATCAATTGATTGCCGGACTTGCTGTAGCTTGCCGTTATGGATTTGAGATAGACGATGCTTTAGGAATTGCAGAAAAAACATATGTCAATGTAAATATCCACAAGAAAGAAAATGAAGATAAGTTGAAACAACTGGAACAGCTTCCTGACAGTTGTGCCGCTTCTGCCGATTGTTTGGAAAGACAGCGTGCTGTCTTTGAGCAATATCATGTGTTCAGTCCTGCAATGGTTGATGGGGTTATTTCCAAACTGCGTTCTTACGAGGATAGAACCTTGCGTGCAGAGATACAAGACAGTCCGGAGGAGATGCTGAAACTGGTCGAGAAGTATTTCCACTGCGGATAGGAGAAGAAATGAGGGCATAACTCGCCGCAGGTTACACAGATTGCTATAGAATTTCTGATAATCAAGAACTTTTATCTGTGTTAATCTGCGGTGATTGTGTATTTTGATACCTCTCCATTATTCCTTTGGCTTTGAATACTGGTTCTGCTTTTTGTATTTCCGATTCGAAGCCGAACCAATAACCATTTTGGGTATTGTCGTCAATGGGTAGAAAACATAAGCGGAGGCTTTCTTTGTAGTTTCCATAGATGACTTCCCAATATTCCGGTGGCATCTGGCGCTTGGTCTTGACTTTCTCTGCTGGTTTTTTCTTTAATGACATGCCTGCCTCTATCCAGGCAATGGTGACCATGATTTTATAGGCCGGATAATGCATACTGCAGAATTCATAGAGTACGAGGCCTCGCTTTTCCAGGCTCATGGGCTGGTCTATAAGATTTTTATCGATTAAAAATTCCAGAAAGCGACGTAGGAAGTCGTTGTCATCCAGAATCAGCTTGCGGGTGATGGCTTGCCAAGCAGTTGTGTTATAGAATCCATCCAGAAGACGTGACAGTTGCCGGGCTGTTTGAAGCTCGTTGACACTGATTTCATTTGTTTGAAGCACTTCATAAGGGGGGAGAGGAGAATATCGGATGCCTAGTTCTTCCGCTCTTCTTCTCATTTCTGTGCCGGGAAGTAACTTCAGGGATTCAAGCTGTATCTCGCCGGCATTGTATCCGGCAAGTGTACGCACATCTTCAAATATTTCGGATAGGCGGTATAGAGGCAAGCCGGCAATGAGGTCGGCGTGTGTTTCCATATTGGGTAGGGAACATAGGAAACGAAGACCTTGCAGTGAGTCCTCCAGGCTTCCCATCCGACGGCTTTTCTGGAGGACCGGTTCGCGCAGGCTTTGAATACCGGCCTCGAGATGGAGCAATCCTTTAGGTAGCTTTTTCAATTCATTTTTCAGCTCTTCGGATAATAGTGCAGGGTGTATTTCTAAGTGAAAGCATATGTCCGGGTTGAATTCCAGGAAAAGTTGCAGTAATTCTTTAGCACGGCGCGGATTATAATTAAAGGTCCGGTCGAGGACGCGTACGTTTTTTATTCCATGACTGTGGATAATTTGAAGGCGTTCACGGATACTTTCAATGGACAGTGTGCGCACCGGTTTTTCTTCACCGCTGACGCAGAATGCGCATGTGTTGAAACAGCCTCGGGTAGTCTCCAGTTGTACGAATGGTTTGCTCCAGTTGAAAAAACAGCTGTTTTCCGGTGGTACGAGCCGTGAAAAGTTAAGTACACGGGCTATGCCGTTGTCTATATATTGCTTTTGAGGATTCATATAGCAGAGTCCCGGAATACTGTTCCATTTTTCCGGCTGGTTCCAGCAAGACAGCCATTGGGGGAATGCTTCTTCTCCCTCTCCCCTGAATACACAGTCGATGAAAGGGTTTTTATGCAGAAAGTCTTCATTGTTTCCTAAGAATTCAGGTCCACCCAAGATGAAGCAGCTATTGGGAAGCAATGCTTTTAATCTCGCTGTGATGTGCAACAGTTGTTCGTGGTTGAACAACCATGTCGTTGCGGCAATGATGTCGGGTTGGTGCCGGTATATTTCGTCGACAATCATTCCTACGTTTTCATTGATGGTGGCAGATACGATTTCCCATTTTACGGAATTGTTCTTTGCTATTTGTGCGTGCAGTGCAGGGAGTGCCAACGAAGAGTGTGCATACGAGCTATTGAGGTCTATCCAAAGAATTTTCATGTTTAATTGAGTTTCATCTTTGCAAAGATAACTGATTTTGCTTTTCGTATAAACAAAAAGGGTTATATTTGCATGACGGAAATCGAAAATAGTAGAGTTATTGGTATAGAATGTTTTTTGAAAGATGAAATATTCCTTTTGTATTCTTATTTCTATAAGGTGATAACGGGTTGTCTTATCACTGGCTTGATAAAGTAAGGAAGGAAGTACTATTAAGTGTGATTGATACAGAATGCAAAATATCGGAATAAGTTTCCAGCTATTTTGAACATTTTGAGAAAGTAAACTCTTTTGTACAAGGACTGGTTTAGGTAATTGATTCCTTCCTATGATGTAGGGATACTCTGTGAGGAGTATCCCTACAATTTTTTACATTGATTCCACGTTGCCTCCCTTTGGGGGATTGTTTGGACAATAACAAAAAAAGAGGAATATTCTTTCGAATTTCCTCTTCTTTGCGGGTGGCAGATGGGACTCGAACCCACGACATTCAGAACCACAATCTGACGCTCTAACCAACTGAACTACAGCCACCATGTTAGTGCATTTCTTAAATGCGGTGCAAAGATAGGGATAATCTTTAATATTGCAAAGAATGAGACGAAAATTTTTGAGATTTCTGCATTATTTTTTCTTCTCGTAGATACCTATATTGTGCTGCTGGAGCAGCTTTCGAGAGCTTTTGACAAAGATTTCCAGGTGTTTACGAGCTTCCGGCGTTAAATGTTCTGTAGGAAAACTGGCAGGATAAAGAATGTAATTTTTTTCTTTAGTAAGTTCCGGCCGGCCGGTCCAGACCAGATTATATCCACAATAGGAAACACGACAGTATGGAAAAGGCAGAGGATTGGAGTCTGGCAGGGGCGTCTGACTCTGACCGGTGTAAGAGGGACGGATGGGTTGGGGGAGAGGATGTTTCTCCAACTGCAAAGTGAAGATAAGGCCGCCGTCAGTGTTGGCCTTGCTCATATTGGAAATGAAGTTTCCCAAGGAGTAGACTATGATGTGCTGTTCGGTACCGTTGGTACGTAGTTCCATCGGTTGAATGACGTGAGGGTGTGAACCGATAATATGTGTTACGCCTTGTTGGAGCAACCAGTTGGCCAGTTCGCGTTGCTCACGGTTGGGAAGGGACTGATATTCCTCTCCCCAATGCATGCAGGCAATAATGGCATCCGGTTGGCGTGCCTTGGCACTTTGGATATCTTGCAGGATGGTATTCTTATCAATATAGTTTACGATATTGGGAGAGGTAGCCTTGATACCATTGGTGCCGTAAGTATAGTTGAGTAGGGCAATGCGAAAGCCGTTTCTGTTGATGAACAGGGGATAGCGTTGCCTGCGCTCCGACAGATTCTTGTAGGTGCCTGCGTAACGAATACCGGAGGAGTCAAGCAATTGTATGGTACGCTCCATTCCCTTTTTTCCACGGTCCAGACAGTGGTTGTTGGCTGTCAGTAAAATATCGAATCCGGCGTCCTTTATGGCCTGAAGATATTCATCGGGGGCGCTGAACATAGGATAGCCCCGATAGGGCCTGCCCCCCAATGTGACTTCCAGATTTCCTATGGCGAGGTCTGCCTGGGATATTTGCTCTTTTATGAGGGAGAAGCAGGAGGAGTAGTCATATTTTCCTTCAGATACATGTGCAGCGTCTATTTGTGCCTGGTGCTGCATCAGGTCGCCGACAAATAATAGCGTAATCCTTTCCTGCGAGGAAAGGGTTACGCTATACAGTAGGACAACAATGAAGACGGCGAGCGTTTTCATCGCCTTGTTATTGGTAGATTGCTTTCTTGCTGGCGAGCAATGTATTCTTCATAAGGGAAACGATGGTCATGGGACCTACGCCTCCCGGTACGGGGGTAATGAATGAACATTTGGGAGCTACTTCATCGAATTTCACATCACCGGTCAACTTGAATCCGGATTTCTTGGAGGTATCGGGCACACGGGTAGTACCTACATCAATAACGACAGCGCCTTTCTTGACCATTTCCGCCTTAACAAAGTTCGGTTGTCCCAACGCAGCAATGATGATGTCCGCTTCCTGGCATTCCTTTACCAGGTCTTTGCTGCGGCTGTGGCATACGGTCACTGTGGCATCGCCGGGATAAGCCTTCTGCATCATCAGGGCAGCCATGGGTTTGCCGACAATGTTACTGCGTCCCAATACCACGCATTTCTTGCCTGAAGTCTCTATCTGATAGCGCTTCAGCAGTTCGAGGATACCGTTGGGAGTAGCGGATACATAGCAGGGAAGGCCAATGGACATCCGTCCCACGTTGATGGGATGAAAGCCGTCCACATCCTTGCGGTAGTCGATGGTTTCAATCACTTTCTGCTCGGAGATATGCTTGGGCAAGGGAAGCTGTACGATGAAACCGTCCACATCCGCATCCTCGTTCAATTCGCGTACCTTGGCGAGCAGTTCCTTTTCGGTAACGTCTGCCTCGTAACGGATAAGTGAGGACTTGAATCCGCAAACTTCGCATGCTTTTACTTTGGCGGCAACGTAGGTTTCGCTACCTCCATCGTGTCCTACAAGAATGGCGGCCAGATGCGGGCGTTTACCCCCACGAGCCACTATTTCGGCTACTTCTGCTGCAATCTCTTGCTTTACTTGCTCTGAAATTGCTTTTCCATCAATCAGTGTCATAGGCTGTTATCTTATCTTTTAAGTTTCGGCATCATCTTACCCATCTTGCTGCCAGTGACCATCTTCATCATCTTGCGGGTCTGGTCAAACTGTTTCAGCAGGCGGTTTACTTCCTGAATATTCGTACCGCTACCTTTGGCAATACGCTGGCGGCGTGAACCGTTCAGGATGGCCGGATTGCTGCGTTCTTCCGGAGTCATGGAGTAGATGATCGCTTCGATGCTCTTGAAAGCATTGTCGTCAATGTCTATATCCTTGATGGCTTTGCCTACGCCCGGTATCATGGAGGCAAGTTCCTTCAAGTTACCCATTTTCTTGATTTGTGCAATCTGGCTCAGGAAGTCGTTGAAGTCGAACTGGTTCTTGGCAATCTTCTTTTGCAGGCGTTTGGCTTCTTCCTCGTCATATTGTTCCTGCGCACGTTCCACCAAAGATACGATGTCACCCATACCGAGAATACGGTCGGCCATACGTGAGGGATGGAACTGGTCGATGGCATCCAGCTTTTCACCGGTACCTACAAACTTGATGGGCTTGTTTACCACCGAACGGATAGAAAGGGCGGCACCACCGCGGGTATCACCATCCAGTTTGGTCAATACTACACCATTGAAGTCGAGCCGTTCGTTGAATTCCTTAGCGGTATTCACTGCATCCTGACCGGTCATTGAATCCACTACGAACAGAATCTCGTCCGGATTGATGGCCTTCTTGATGGCGGCAATCTCGTTCATCATCTCCTCATCCACTGCCAGACGACCGGCTGTATCGACAATTACAAGGTCGTAACCTTTGGCTTTGGCTTCTTGGATGGCATTTTGGGCAATGGCTACCGGATTTTTGCTGTCCGGTTCCGAGTACATCGGTACGTCAATCTGTTCAGCCAGTACACGCAACTGCTCGATAGCGGCAGGACGGTACACGTCACAAGCCACCAATAACGGCTTTTTGTTCTTCTTGCTCTTCAGCATGCGGGCCAGCTTTCCGGAGAAAGTTGTTTTACCGGAGCCTTGCAAACCGGACATTAGGATAATGGCAGGCTTGGAGTCGAGGTTTATTTCAGAAGTCTCGCCGCCCATGAGCTGGGTCAGTTCATCGTGTACGATTTTTACCATCAGCTGGCTGGGCTTAACGGCTGTCAGCACGTTTTGTCCCAAGGCTTTTTCCTTAACGGTATCGGTGAAGTTTTTGGCTACCTTATAGTTCACGTCGGCATCCAAAAGTGCCTTACGTACGTCTTTCAGGGTTTCCGCTACATTGATTTCGGTGATTTTGCCTTCACCTTTCAAAATTTTAAACGACCTCTCAAGTCTCTCGCTTAAATTATCGAACATAGTATCTAATTACAATTACTAAATTACAAATTACTCTTATTGAGGCGCAAAAGTACAAAAAATCCCTTTAACTGCCTTCTTTTGAAGCAGAATATTATTGAAGACTTGCAGCGGGATGGGCGAAAAGAATGGAAGTGCCGGTCAAGGCACTGATAATCATCTATATTATTCTGTTTTTTTTAGTTCTTTTTGCTTACTTTCTATTGATAATGTCTCTGGCGCAGGGTCCTTCGTGGTTGGGATATCCCGGTGCGTGGCTGCGCCATCTCTTGTCGGCTTCAACTTTCAGGCTTCGGTAGTCGTCCTGTGTGCGGCGGATGTAGTCGTCCAGCAGTGCCCGGTGCTCGGCCAGAATCTTTGAGTATTTGGGGTCATGGGCAAGGTTTCGTCTTTCTCCTTTATCCTTCAGCATATCATACAGTTCTTCCCCGTTGCCTTCCAGATAGTGTGTGTATTTGTATCTGGGACTGCGTATCATCCGTCCCGGGCTGACGGTCACTTCGTATTCACTGTGCCATTCGGAGGCTGCATAGGGGTGCTGTCTCTTTTGCTTCTCGCCTTTCAGAAAAGGGGCAAGGCTGATGCCGGGCTTGGAGGAAGGCACCGGAATGCCTGCCAGTTCACAGAGAGTGGGCAGCAGGTCGATAGTGGGTTGGGTCAGTAAATCTTCCACTGGTTTTTGACGGGGATGAATGCCGGGACCGGCTATGATGAAGGGCACATTTGTCATTTCTTCGTAAAAGCTGACCTGCTTGGTTACCATGCGGTGTGACCCCATTCCGTCTCCGTGGTCTGCCAGTACAATGACAATTGTATTTTTGCCGGCGGGAGTGGAGTAGAGGGCTTCTAGTACACTCTCTATCTGTCTGGCCACTATCCGCGTGTAATGCTGGAAGGCGGCGACGTAGTGCCGGTAATTGTCCTCGTTCCAGTGGGCGGCTTGCATCATCCTCCGGTGGCTGCAGCAGATGTACTGAATGGGCAACGGAAGTTTTTCCCAGTCTTCCACTTCAAAGTTTTCGGGTAGTAGCGGGAGTGGGGTACTGATGGGGCTATCTATGTGCTCCCCTTTATTTTCGCCTACATATCCGCAGATATTGTGCGGGTTTTGGAAATCGGCTATGCAGATGAAAGGTTCTTGCGGCGGATTGCTGAGATAGGCCACGGCATCCTCGCAGGTTCCTACATCCAGAAAGCTGTCATTGTTGACGGGAAATTCGGGGTCGGTGAAGGGCTTGGCAACCGGTTCCTTGTGGCGGAATCCCCTTAGAGAACCCATGTCATGGGTTTTGCCAAAGTGGACGGCCTCATAACCGTTGGCGGTGAAGAGGCTTCCCAGGGTCGGAATGCTGTCGGGTAGCGGAGGATTGATGTGTTCGGCCGAGTTGGAACGTACATTGGTTTGATGCGGCATCAGTCCGCTCCATAAGGCAGCGCGTGACGGTTGGCTGAGGGGGCATCCCACGTATGCGTTGGCAAATGTTACACCTTGGGAGGCAATTCGGTCTATAGGTGGAGTGCAGCTGGGGTCGGCACCGTATGCGCCTACTACCCGCTGGGTCAGATGGTCGCATTGGATAATAAGAAAATTGGGCGATTGCTGTGCCATTACCGGAAAGCTGCACAATGCCATTCCCATAAAAGAGTGAATCGTTTTCATCAGATTTGGATTTTATTTGTTCAAGGTTATTGTATGGTGGCAAATGTATGAAAAAACGGATATAAAAAAAGCTTCCACCTACGTTTATGAACGTAAATGGAAGCTTTTGTACAATATCTGTATGCAGTTGCTGTTAACTGTTCATGCTCATCAGGAATTCGTCGTTGTCTTTGGTCTTCTCCAGACGGTCTTTTACGAAGTCCATGGCTTCTATCGGATTCATGTCGGCAAGGTACTTGCGGAGAATCCACATGCGGTCCAGTGTCTGCTTGTCTTGCAGCAGGTCGTCGCGGCGCGTGCTGGAGGCAACGATGTTGACAGCCGGGAAGATACGCTTGTTGGACAAGTTGCGGTCGAGCTGCAACTCCATATTACCCGTACCCTTGAATTCTTCGAAGATAACCTCGTCCATCTTGGAACCCGTATCAATCAGGGCCGTGGCGATGATGGTCAGAGAACCGCCGCCCTCGATGTTGCGTGCTGCACCGAAGAAGCGTTTGGGCTTATGCAATGCGTTGGCATCCACACCACCGGAAAGCACTTTGCCGGAAGCCGGGGATACGGTGTTGTAGGCACGTGCCAGACGGGTGATAGAATCGAGGAAGATGACAACATCGTGTCCGCATTCTACCATGCGTTTTGCTTTTTCAAGGACGATTCCGGCAATCTTGACATGGCGCTCTGCTGGCTCGTCGAAGGTAGAGGCGATAACCTCTGCATTCACGGTGCGGGCCATGTCGGTAACCTCCTCAGGACGCTCGTCGATGAGCAGCATAATCATGTAGACTTCCGGATGATTGGCGGCAATGGCGTTGGCAATGTCTTTCATCAAGATGGTCTTACCGGTTTTGGGCTGTGCCACAATCAAGGCACGCTGGCCCTTACCGATGGGGGCAAACAAGTCTACGACACGGGCCGACATAGAGTCGGAGTATCCACCTTTGCAAAGCTTGAACTTCTCGTCCGGGAAGAGTGGGGGTGAGGTGCTCGAACGGTACGCGGTCGCGTACGAAAGCCGGGTCACGTCCGTTTATTTTGGATACTTTTACCAGCGGGAAGTACTTTTCGCCTTCTTTCGGGGGACGGATTACGCCTTCTACCACATCACCGGTTTTCAGGCCGAACAATTTGATTTGTGATTGTGATACGTAAATATCGTCCGGTGAGGACAAATAGTTGTAATCGGAGGAACGGAGGAAGCCGTAGCCATCCTGCATGATTTCCAGTACACCGGTTCCGGTGAGGATGTCATCGAATTCGTACGTCTTCTCGCGTTCTATTACGGGTTTGCGTTCCGGAGCGGCGGGATAGTTCTCTCCGTTGTTATACGGTTGTGCAGGGCGCTGCTGCACGGGGCGCTGTTGGTTATAGCCACCGTTGCGGTTGTTATTGTTGTTGTTATTGTATGGGTTGTTGTTGTCGCGGGCGCGGAGGCGCGGGCGTTGTGGCTGTTGCGGTTCGGCTGGGGCAGCGGCAGGAGTGGGAGTGGCGGGAGTTTCCGCTTTGGTCGCTTCGAATTTGCCGATAAGTTCGGATGGCAATTCTATTTTTTCCGTAGGGAGGTCTTCAATGGGGATGAAGTCATCTGCCGCTTCGGCCAGGATAGGGCTTTCGTCCGGTACGATATTCTTTTCTGCTTTGGCTTCTGCCTGAGGTTCTGTTTTCGGAGCTTTAGCCTCGAAGTTCAATTCCGGTTCGGCAACCTTCGGGGTTTCCGTTGCTTGGGGTGCAGCAGTCTCTTCCTTTACCTTGCGGGGGCGTCCCGGTTTGCGTTTGGGTACGGCGGCTTCTTTGGCTGGCGCCGGCGTTGCAGCTTCTATGGTCGGTTCTTGGGGTGCTTCCACAGTTTTGGGTTGTTCTTTCGCAGCCGGTGCTTCCTCTGTTTTGGCTTTGGTGAGGTCTCCGTTTTTATTGGCTGAGAACACTTTGTCGGCACCTTCCTTTTTTACGGTCTTTACAGTGACGCGCGAGCGTTTTTGCTTTTCCCCTTTACGCTCTTCCTTCAGCTTGTCGGCGGCAACTTTCTTGGTAGCGCCTGCGATAGCTTGTTCGTCAAGTATCTTGTAAACAAGTTCTTCTTTTTTGAGTGAGTCTGTTTTTTTTATACCCAGTTCTTGGGCAATAGTTTGTAGTTCCGACAAATTTTTGTCGTTCAGTTGAATGATGTTATACATACAGTATATATGTGAATGGTTTAAAATTTACTTTTATTGAAAGGCATAAGTGCACAGTTGCAGTTGTTGTAGGAAGCAACTTGGGCAAGTTTACCTTGTGATATATGATTTATATGGGATATTTATTATTGAACCGGAAATCTGATAAACAATTCTTGCCACAGCAAGAAGTCGCAGAATGTTTCAACGGTGCAAAGGTAATAAATATTTTTGGTTTCATAAACAAATCATCTTTTTTTTAAATTTAAAACTTTATCTTTGCTGTATTAACAACAACATGAAGGATTGGTTTATGAATATAGATGAAGTACAGTTGATAACTTTTTCACCTACTTGTACCTCTAAACAAGTGGGAGAGGCAATTGTTCACGGAACGGGAATTTCGTCTGTCTCCAAAGTGGACCTCACCTTGGAGGCGGCGGGTAAAAGGGAGGTGCCTTCCCATGCTTTGGCGGTCATCACGGTGCCCGTATATGGCGGTCATGTGGCTCCTTTGGCATTGGAGCGGATGAAGGAGCTTCATGCTGACGGTGCACCTGCCGTGGTTGTGGTGGTGTACGGCAACCGGGCCTATGAGAAGGCTTTGGTGGAATTGGATGCTTTTGTCACGAAGTTGGGCTTCAAGGTAATTGCAGGTGCTACGTTTGTAGGAGAGCACTCTTATAGCAGTGAGAAATATCCGGTGGCATCCGGACGTCCGGATGCGGACGACTTGGAGTATGCAAAGCTTTTTGGTGAAAAAATACGTGCTAAAATTGCGGCGGCCGAAGATATGGAGAAACTGTATGGGGTGGATGTGACCCGTATCCAGCGTCCGCGCCAGCCTTTCTTCCCGTTGCTCCGCTTTTTGCGCAGAGTCGTCAAGTTGCGTAAGAGTGGGGTGCCTATGCCCCGTACTCCGCAAGTGGATGCGGAACGTTGTACGCATTGCGGATATTGCGTGAAGCATTGTCCTGCAGGAGCCATTATAAAAGGAGACGAGTGCAATACGGTTGCAGAGAAATGCATCAAATGTTGTGCTTGTGTGAAAGGCTGTCCGCAGAAGGCGCGCACGTATGACACGCCGTTTGCCGTATTGCTTTCCGATTGCTTCAAGAAACAGAAGGAGGACAGAATCATTCTGTGATGGCTACTGGTCGATGGTTGATACGACCAACACTTTCCGGGTTTTTTCGTCTATTCTGAAACGGTTGTCCACCCGTTCTCCCACCAGCCAGATGATGTCATCTCCGCAGCAAAGCACCCATTGCCGTTCTTTGCGCAGAAGGGAGAACTTGCGGTCGGTCAGGTAGTCGCTTACCTTCTTCCGGCCTTTCATGCCGAAGGGCACGAAGCTGTCTCCCTGCCTGCAAAGGCGCAGTGATAGGGGATGCTGGAGTTTGTCGGCATCAAAGCAGGCGGTAGCTTTGTCGCGTGGAATCATGAAATCCGGTGCATAGGGATGCTCTTTCATTTCCAATAACGGCTTTACGGCTTCCTGTACGGGTTCTATCAACAACGAGCCGCGGTCTTTGATGACACGCCAGCCGGGGGTGGCAAAGACTTTGCCGGGCTGTCCGTCCAATGTCCGGCAGATGTCCCTTACTTGTGCGGCGTTGAATCCAAGCGGATGCAGAATTTCAAATAAGACCGTTTCCGGTGCCGCTTCTTGCCTCAGGGCGCCGATACTTATGCCTTCCGGTGTCTTGACTCGCAGTTTGGCTTCTTCTATACCTATATTATATATAGAGGCGGCATCGTCCAGATGCTCTGCCGTTTTGAGGATGCTTTCCTTGACGGAGGGGTTTATCTCCTGCATCATGGGAAGCAGGTTCAAGCGTATTTTGTTGCGGGTATATTCGTCCTGCAGATTGGTGCTGTCCGTCACGTAGGCTTGCCCGATACTTTCCAGATAACCGACGATTTCCTTTCTGTCCAGGCAGAGCAAGGGGCGGACTATATGTCCGTTTCGGGGGCGTATACCCCGCAATCCGTTGATGCCGGTACCGCGAATCAGATTGAGCAGCAATGTCTCTACACTGTCATCTTGATGGTGGGCGACGGCAATGACAGCTGCACTGCATGCTTCCCTTGTTTTTTCGAACCACGCGTAGCGCAATTCCCTTGCAGCCATTTCGATGGAGATATGCCGTTCCTTTGCTTCCTGCTCCGTGTTGAAGTGGACGGTGTGCAGCGTCACCCGGTGCTCCAGGCAGAGCTGGCGTACAAAGTGCTCGTCGCGGTCGGATTCCGCTCCGCGCAGATGGAAGTTGCAATGGGCGGCTTCGCATGTGTATCCCAGGCTGAGGAGCAGGCGCAGCAACGCCACGGAGTCCGCCCCGCCGCTCAGTGCCACAAGTATCTTGTCGTCCAGCGAGAAGAGCTTGTGGCGCTCGATGTATTGTACTACCTTCTGCATATTCAACTATAGAGTGGTGCAAAGATAGTGCAAACGATTTTTATTGCCATATCTGCAAGTATCTATTTTCAGAATCTCTATCGGCTAAGGTCGTATTTGCTAAAAGCTAATCTTACCACAGCTGTGTTTTATGCATACCACACCTTTGTTCTTTTCTTACCACAGCTGTGGTAAGAAAAGAACAAAGGTGTGGTGAAGTTACGATTTAGTATCTCTGGAAGTAGTGTTCTGCCTTCTGGGCATTATTGTTTAGTGTCTCTTATTTAAAAACATTCTAAATTATTTGTGCCTTGCGGACATAAGTATTATCTTTGCCCCCAAAATAGAAAAGAAAGGCAGAAAGACTATGCGTTTGTCCGAATTGAATACCGGTGAAAAAGGTGTAATCGTAAAAGTGCTGGGACACGGTGGTTTCCGCAAACGGATTGTGGAAATGGGATTTATTAAAGGTAAAACAGTGGAGGTCTTGCTGAATGCCCCACTACGCGACCCTATCAAATACAAAGTAATGGGATATGAGATTTCTCTTCGTCGGCAGGAGGCTGAGATGATAGAGATTATCAGTGAGCAGGAAGCTAAGGAGCAGGCTGTGCAGCCCGATTACCACGAGGGGTTGGGCGAAAACATGCATCTGGGCGAAGATGAGCTGAAGCAACTGGCCCTCGGCAAACGCCGCACCATAAATGTGGCTTTGGTGGGAAATCCCAACTGTGGTAAAACTTCTCTTTTCAACATCGCTTCCGGTTCGCACGAGCATGTGGGCAATTACAGTGGCGTTACGGTAGATGCCAAGGAGGGGTATTTTGATTTCCAAGGTTACCACTTCCGTATTGTCGACCTTCCCGGAACCTATTCCCTCTCGGCCTACTCCCCTGAAGAAATCTATGTCCGCCGGCACATTATCAATGAAACGCCGGATATCATTATCAATGTTGTGGACTCTTCCAACCTGGAACGCAATCTCTATCTCACCACCCAGCTGATTGACATGAACGTGCGCATGGTTATCGCGCTTAACATGTACGATGAGCTGGAAGCCAGTGGAAACACGCTGGACTATGTAAAGCTCAGCCAGTTGTTCGGAGTTCCGATGTTGCCTACGGTCAGCCGTAGCGGAAAAGGCATTGAACAGCTGTTCCATGTGATTATCAATATTTACGAAGGCGGCGACTTCCTCGACCATAAGGGCAGGATGCGCAGCGAGATATTGAGTGACCTTCGCAGCTGGCATCAGGAGTATGTTCCCGACCATGACTTCGGCAGCCATAAAGAAGAGATAGAACAGCCGCGTGGCTTCTACCGTCATATCCATATCAATCACGGTCCCGAGCTGGAACGTAGCATTGAGGAGGTGAAGCGCGTCATCAGCGTCAATGAGAACATCCGCCACAAATATTCCACGCGTTTCCTTGCCATCAAGTTGCTGGAGAACGACGAAGACTTGAAAAAGATTGTGGAAGAGTTGCCCAATGGAAAGGAGATTCTTGCCGTCCGCGACCGGGAAGAGGCACGGATTGCCGAGGTGGTGAACGAGGAGAGCGAGCAGGCCATCACCGATGCCAAGTATGGTTTTATAGCCGGTGCCCTGCGCGAGACCTATGTGGACAATCATCAGGATACGTCGCGCACTACTCAAATCATAGACTCAATCGTTACTCACCGTGTATGGGGTTATCCCATTTTCTTCCTTTTCCTTTATCTGATGTTCGAAGGCACCTTTGTGCTGGGCGACTATCCTATGCAGGGGATTGAATGGCTGGTAGGCGAATTGGGCGACCTGATATGCAACAACATGTCCGAAGGACCGCTGAAGGACCTTCTGGTGGATGGTATTATCGGAGGTGTGGGCGGTGTCATTGTTTTCCTGCCGAATATTCTGTTGCTCTATTTCTTTATTTCCTTGATGGAAGACTCGGGCTATATGGCACGTGCCGCTTTCATTATGGATAAGATTATGCATAAAATGGGGCTGCATGGAAAGTCTTTCATTCCGCTGATTATGGGCTTTGGGTGTAATGTGCCCGCCATTATGGCTTCGCGTACCATTGAGAACCGCAAGAGCCGTCTGGTGACGATGCTCATCAATCCGCTGATGTCGTGCAGCGCTCGTCTACCCATCTATTTATTGCTGGTAGGCGCCTTCTTCCCGAACAATGCGAGCTTTGTGCTGTTAGTAATCTATGCCATCGGCATTCTGTTGGCAGTGGTCATGGCACGTCTTTTCTGCCGCTTTCTGGTGAAAGGAGACGATACGCCGTTTGTCATGGAGCTGCCGCCTTATCGTATGCCGACGTCCAAGGCCATCTTCCGCCATACGTGGGAGAAGGGGGCGCAGTATCTCCGCAAGATGGGAGGCATCATTATGGTGGCATCCATCGTTATCTGGGCATTGGGATATTATCCCAACCACGATGAATATGAAAGTGTGACGGAACAGCAGGAGAATTCCTACATCGGCCGGATTGGTAAAGCCATGGAACCGGTCATCGAACCGTTGGGATTCGACTGGAAGCTGGGCATCGGCATCCTTTCCGGCGTGGGCGCCAAGGAGCTGGTGGTAAGCACGCTCGGAGTGCTTTATGCCGACGATGCCGAGGCAGATGCCGTAAGCTTGGGTGAACGCATTCCGATAACGCCCCTGGTGGCTTTCGGTTACATGGTGTTTGTGCTGATTTATTTTCCGTGCATCGCCACGTTGGCAGCCATTAAAGGGGAGTCGGGCAGTTGGAAGTGGGCCGTGTTTGCGGGGCTTTATACTACTGCGCTGGCCTGGCTGATGTCTTTCGCAATTTATCAGATAGGAGGTCTGTTTTTATGATGAATAGTTGGCAGGAGTGGGTAGTAGCCTTATTGTTGTTGTTCTGCGCTGTGCGGATTGGCATGAGTATTTATTCTTTTTCTCATCGGGTCAAAGAAAATGGTAATCCGTGTGATAGTTGTGCAAGTGGCTGTGAACTAAAGAATTTGTATGATAAGAAGCGTGCGGAGTGCAGTGGAGTGACGAAAAAAAAGAAGAAAAGTTGTTGCGGATAGTTGGTAGTTTCAAAAAAAAGTGCTACCTTTGCATCCGCAAACGAGAAATAAAGAGTTCTTGTAAGAACCGGTACCTTGGATGAGTGGCTTAGTCAGCGGTCTGCAAAACCGTGTACGGCAGTTCGAATCTGCCAGGTACCTCGAAGAATAAAACTCCGAAACTGCTTTTTAAAGTGTTTCGGAGTTTTTTGTTATAGGGAATTGTTTGCCCATTCTATAAAATATCATTCGCTGAATAGTTACAGCTTACTTATTAAAGATTGAATAAAATGAAAAAAGTTGGATTTCTGATTTTCTGTCTGTTTGCTATGTGCAGCATGGCAGGCAAGGCGCAGGATGTAGTGGCGGACAGTACCGGCTACATCGTTAAGGTAGGGGAGATGGCTCCAGATTTTACAGTGAAGCTGACGGATGGGAAAAGCATTACCCTTTCGGGACTTCGTGGGAAGGTGGTCATGTTGCAGTTTACCGCGAGCTGGTGTGGGGTATGCCGTAAGGAGATGCCTTTCATTGAGAAGGATATATGGCTGAAGCATAAGTCGAATCCGGATTTTATGCTGATTGGCATCGACCGTGACGAGCCGTTGGAGAAAGTGATTGCTTTTGGTAAGTCAACCGGAGTGACCTATCCTTTGGGGCTGGACCCGGGAGCGGATATATTTGCGAAGTATGCGCTCCGCAAGGCAGGCATCACACGCAATGTCCTAATTGATAAGGAAGGGCGTATTGTGAAGCTGACACGTTTGTATAACCCTGAAGAATTTGCTTCTCTGGTGAAGGAGATTGACGGGATGCTTTCTGAATAGCAGGCATAGGCAAGATATAAAAAAAAGAAGTGCCCCCTAAAAGTTTTTGTCTAACCTTTAGGGGGCACTTCATTTTATACTTGTCGGGATAGTTTGGCAAGATAGTCATAATGTGTACCCTCTTTCACCAGTTTTGCAGTAAAGCCGTTTTCGGCAGCATAAAGGCTCAGGGTTTGGAAGTCGATGTAGAGCCAGTCAAAGGAGTCTCCTTTGAGATTCTTGTATTGCATCTGGAAGTCTACCTCTCCGTAGTAATCACCGGCAAGGTCGATAACAATACTGCCATCTTCCTCTTCGAACAGATAGCTCAGGTTGCTGGAATCCATTAAAACGCAGCCTCCAGGCCGGAGCAGCAGCTTCATCTTCCGGAAAAAATCAGGCAGATTCTCCAACTTTCCGATAATGCCGGAACCGTTCATCAGCATCAGGATAGTGTCGTATTCATCGGCAAACTGTTCATTGAACAGATTGGTTTGTGACACGCTACGCACACCTCGCTGCTTCATCACCTCCACGGAAAGCGGGGAAATGTCGATGGCATGGACCTCTTTTCCGGCTTCTTGCAGGGCAAGGCTATGGCAACCGCTACCGGCACCCACATCCAGAATCTTTCCGGTCGCCATTTGCAGAGCAGTACGCTCCAGCAAGGGCATTTGCTTTTCTGTGCGGAATAGCTCTTCGACGGGAATTTCGTCCTCATCGAATTGTGAAGAGAACACGCGTAGGCGGTCGGCTTTATGCCGTTTAAAGTAATCGGCTATGGCTGCGCCCATCGGGTCCTTGTCGGCAGGCAATAAGGCTGTATTTATCATTTCTTATGTCTGTTAGCGCGTTTGCGGCGGATTTCTGCTTTCATTTTGGCTGAGGCGGAACCGTGTTGCCCGGTAATGTAGGTTTTCTTCTTGGCTTTGGTCTTTATCTTGTTTTCTTCTTTAGGTTTGTCCTTTTTGCCTTTGAAGACAATACCACCCATCATCGCTTCTTCTATACTCATATATTTCGTTGTTTTAGTGATGTAAAATATCATTTCTCCGGCAGTACCTCAATCCAATAGTCATCCGGGTCATTGATAAAGTACAGTCCCATTGCTGTGTTTTCGAAACATACCCATCCGTTTTCCTTATGGTATTGGCGTATGGCGTCGTAATTGCCGGATACGCGGAAGCAGAGGTGACTCTCGTTCTCTCCTAATTCGTAGGCTTGTGGGTGCTCCTTCAAGCAGGTCAGTTCCAGCAGAAAGCCGGTACTGCCGTCGGTCAGATAGACCAGAGTGAAAGAGCCGTCGGACGACTCTTTCCTATGATGTTCTTTCAGTCCCAGTGCCTTTTCGTAGAATGCGATGCTACGTTCCAGGTTGGTGACATTGATATTAAAATGGTCGAATTTACTTTTTATTTCCATTTGTTTATTCCTGATTTGATTATTTACAATTTGCAGTCTGCGTGTGCGGTCATTTGACCATTGCTTTCAGAATTTCGCCTACATACGTGCGTGGCATACCTTCCATCGTTGCCGGTGAAGGCAGCTTCTTACATTCCAGAATGACCGTAGGCTCTGTCTGTCCCGTAGGATAGAAACGGATGGTATAGCTTTCTGCTTTTTCCATTTGTTCATACGGCTGGTCGGGCGACAGTATGCTGAATACAACTGGTTTGCCGTTGACTTTGCCCAAAGAACCTCCGGAGTTTGCTGTCATCATGGTCATGTTGAAAGGCTCTTGGCCGATGACGATAACCAATTTGCCTGCTCCGGTCTGGATGGCATCGGCTGACAATTGCTCGGGGGCTATGGTCTTGTATTCTTGCTGCTGGCTCTTTTGGGCAGGAACCAGTGCGGCAGGTTTCTTGACTTGGGGCACTTCGATGACTTGGGCATCTTTCACGACGCCTTCGGATGCCTTTTCAGCAGCCTGGGCAGGTTCCACGGTAACTTGTTTCTTCGGGGTGATTACCGTCGGACCGGAATTGACGACAGCTTTCACATCTTTCTTTTCTTCCTTCTTTTCTTCTACCGGAGCTTTGGCAGTGGTGGCGCTCAATGCTTCTGCTGCTCCCAGGCAAAGGTCATCAACGAAGTCTACGGTTTTTCTGCGCCACTTGGCAAGTCCGCGTACCAGTTTGGTCTTCGCCTTGTTCAAGGCATACTTGTCTACAATCCACTCCTCGGCGGTATATTTTTCTTTTCCTTCGCGGTAGTTAAACCGTATCTTTTCTACTTCGAGCACGCTCTTTTCGGGTTGGCAGGTCACAGTCAGCTGGTAAAGGATTTTGGTACGGTCTAATGACAGAGCCGTAGAACTGAATACAATCCATTCATCCCCGATACCTACAATTTGTCCTTTCTCTTTGTCTGAGAATACTACACGGCTGGTATTTTCATTCTCTTTCAGACGGGCATCCATCCAGCCGAGCAGACGTTCGTAGATTTCATCCTGAGACATGCCGGGGATGCTGAACTCTTTGGTGAATACCACTTTGCCGTCCACCTCGGGAACAGCACCGGCCAGATATTTACTGTCGTCCTTATCCTGCGCCTGCAGCATGGCCGGCAGACAAAGGCAAAACAGTGTAAAAAGAAGTTGTGTCAAATTTTTCATAATAGTATGTGTTTTAATTATTAATTTACGAATTATGGGCTACAAGTTGGGGAGTTCGAAACTTTCACCACGGTGTGCAATGCTCAGAAAGCGGCATCCCTTGCTCTCGGCAAACTGCCGGAAGGCGTTGCCTCCCTGATAATCTTCGCTGAAGTGCATCGGTACAAATATAGTGATTTTTATTCGTTCCACGAATTGTTCTGCTCCACGCATATAATCTTTTCCGATACGGCTGTCCACCGGAAACATGGCTACATCTACGGCAGGTGCAGTTTGCTGCAGCTCTCTCACTTCGGCCAGAAAGTCACCTTCGGCCTTGCGTATTTCCTGCGGAGTAGATTCCTCGCTCCAGTGCCAGTTGTTTAGGTCACCGGCATGGAACAGTCGCCTGCCCTGCAGGTCTATCAGGAAGGAGATACCCACATCGGTAGAACCGAAGGCCTGGATACGGATATGTTCGTCTTCGTAGGTGTCGCCCTTATTGATGTAGGTGGCATCTTCCGCTGAGGCGCGGCGGTGCTTCAGGATGTCTTTGGAGAATATGTAGCGGATGTCGGGCCGCAGTTTTTTCCATGAAAGAACTTCGCGATTGAAGTGGTCGGGATGGAAATGCGAGCATAGTACGTAGAGTACGCCCGGCTTTTCCAAGAGATAGTCGTGCACGATACCTTTATTGAAAACCTCTTCCGAGGAATCTTTATAGTAATCGATAATGACCGTCACTCCGTCCGCTTCAATCGCGAAGCCGCTATGGTAGATGTAATCAAGTTTCATTTACGGATTGAATTATAGCGCAATATTACAAAAAACGCTACACAAACTTCCGGTTTAAGCTGTTATTTTATGCAAAAGCACGCTACATCGGTACTTCTATGAAGAGAATGTGAGAGTCTTTCAATGTTTCCAGCTCAAAACTGCCGGTTTCGTATACTCCCATTCCGTCACGGCGTGAGAGTATTGTGCCGTCCACTTTGACTTCACCTTCCATTACGAAGATGTATACACCGGAATGCGATTGGTGCATGTGGTAGTCAATCTTCTTTCCGGCTTCTATTTCACCGATAGAGAACCAGGTCTGTTGTAGCAGTCTGGCAGGAGCATCGCCGTCAGGGGATACTATTAGTGCCATTTCATTTTTGCGCAGGAGTGGACGTACGTCGAAGTCCTGGTATGCGGGTGGTGTGTTCAGCTTTTCGGGCATCACCCAGATTTGCAGGAATTCTACCGCTTCAGTGTCACTGCCGTTCATTTCGCTGTGGTAGATGCCGGTGCCGGCGCTCATGGTTTGTATATCTCCCGGAATGATGATGCGGCTGTTCTGATGATTGTCCCCATGTTTCAGTTTCCCTTTCAGGGGAATGGAGATGATTTCCATATTTTTATGAGGATGTGTGCCGAAGCCCTTTCCCGGAGCCACACGGTCGTCGTTCAGTACACGCAAGGCGCCGAAATTCATCCGGCGGGGATTGTAATACTCGTCGAAACTGAAGGTGTGGTGGCTGTCAAGCCAATCATATAGGGAATGACCTCTGCTGTCTGATTTGTCTATAACTTTTTTCATAATTTATTCCTTTTCTTAAAATGGTTTATGTACTAGTAACGCTTTGGAAAGCTATAAAGTTTAAAAACCGATGTCTAAGAATTTATAAATGAGTGGGGACTATGCCTTGACCTCGTTCTCCAGTGGCTTATGGTTCATAAAATCTTTGATGTTCTGCAAGGTTGTCGAAGCAATGTTTGCCAGTGCCTCGCGTGTGAAAAAGGCCTGGTGCGAAGTGACGATGACATTATTGAAGGACAGTAGCCGCGCCAGGGTATCGTCATCAATGATTTTGTCCGATTGGTCTTCATAGAAGTATTCGCTTTCCTCTTCGTACACATCCAGGCCGGCAGAGCCGATTTTCTTGTTTTTTAGTCCTTCAATCAGGGCGTTGGTATGGATGAGTTGTCCACGTCCGGTATTGATAATCATTACTCCGTCCTTCATTTTACTGATGGAATAGTCGTTGATGAGATATTTGGTCTGTTCAGTCAGCGGGCAGTGCAGGGAGATGATATCCGAATTGTGATATAGCTCATCCAGGCTGGTATATACCACTTGATGTTCACGGGCGAAATTATAGTCGGGATAGAGGTCGTAGGCAAGAATATTCATGCCGAATCCACGCAGGATACATATCAGTTTCTTGGCTATTTTTCCCGTGCCGATGATGCCTGCAGTTTTTCCGTACATGTCGAAGCCCAGAAGTCCGTGCAGCGAGAAGTTTCCGTCTCGTGTCCGCCAGGTGGCACGTGGAATTTTACGGTTGAGGGATAACATCAGGGCAACGGTATATTCTGCTACGGCATAAGGGGAGTAAGCAGGGACACGCACTACGGTAATGCCACAGTCGGCAGCTGCCTTTAAATCTACATTGTTGTAGCCGGCGCAGCGCAACGCCAATAATTTCACGCCGTTGTCTGCCATCAGACGGATAACTTCGGTATCGGCCGTGTCGTTCACGAAAATACAGACTGCATCTACTCCTTGGGTTAAAATAACGTTGTGCTTGTTAAGATGCCCTTTATAGTAGCGGAGCTCAAAACCATATTCCTTGTTTTTTTCGTTGAAAGACGCTTCATCATAAGGTTTGCTGCCAAAAAATGCGATAGTGTATGCCATGAGATTTGTTGTTTTTTAAATGTTACATAATTATAGGGAGATAACAAGTGGAAAGTTGATATGGTTCAGTGGCCGGAAGGATTCATAAAATGATAATTATTTCCATTTGTTTCATCAGAAACTATTTGGTATTTCAATGAAAGTATTATATTAGGATAACTTTATGCACAAAACTATTTTTTATGTGCAATATTATTGTACCTTTGCGCCCGAAAACAATTAAAAAAGATTTAGATGAGAAAATTTTCGTTGATTGGCATTGCGATGTTAATCGTTTCAATTCCAACTTTTGCGGGTGGTATCCTAACAAATACAAATCAGCATGTATCTTTTCTTAGAATGTTAGCGCGTGGTGCTTCCATTGATATTGACGGTGTCTATTCTAATCCGGCCGGTTTGGCCTTTTTGCCGGAAGATGGTCTCTATTTGTCTTTGAATGGACAAAGTGCTTATCAGACCCGTAACATAAAAGCGACATTTCCCTTGTTTATTGAAGATGGGAATACACGTTATTATAAAGGAAAAGCTTCTGCTCCTTTCATTCCTAGTTTCCAAGGTGCTTATAAAAAAGGAGACTGGACTATATCCGGTAGCTTCGCCGTTGGCGGTGGAGGAGGAAAGGCTTCTTTCGATGACGGTTTGGGAATGTTCGATTCAATGGTGATGGGACAAGTCCATACTATTTCGGGTGGTCAAATCACTCCCAATATGTATTCTATCAATAGTGCAATGGATGGAAGCCAGTTTATTTATGGTGTGCAATTGGGGTTGTCGTATCAAGTTAATGATTGGTTAGGTGTGTTTGCCGGTGGACGTATGAATTATTTTACCGGTGGGTATGAAGGATTTCTGACTGCAACAGCACACAGTAATATTCCTACTTATGGTGGCATGGAATTGGTTGGTATCGATTTAGACTGCGACCAGACCGGCTGGGGATTGACCCCTATCTTGGGAGCTGATGTGAAGTTGGGCAAATGGAATATTGGGTTGAAGTACGAGTTTATGACAAGTCTTAATCTCGAAAATAAAACCAAAAAAGCTGAAGTGCGTGCAATGGGAACTGCTATGGGAGATGAAGGGAATCCTTTGGCTGACTATAAGGATGGTGTGAATACTCCGAGTGATATCCCTGCATTATTGACTGCAGCTGTTGGTTATGAATTCCTTCCTACGCTTCGTGCAACGCTGGAATATCACCATTTTTTTGATAAAGCGGCAGGGATGGCCAATGATAAGCAGAAAGCGTTGAAGCATGGCACACATGAAATTTTGATTGGTGCAGAATGGGATATAGCTAAACAGCTGACCATCAGTGGTGGTTATCAGCGTACAGATTATGGCTTGGCTGATGATTTTCAGAGTGATATAAGTTTTTCATGTGACTCTTATTCACTGGGGTTTGGTGCTGCCATCAAAATGACAAAGCATTTGACTATGAATATAGCCTATTTTTGGACAAACTATGATGATTATACAAAGAAGATAAGTGAAACCACCAAGAATGTTTATAGCCGTACTAATAAAGTGTTTGGTCTTGGTGTTGACTATAAGTTCTGATTTCACAATCCTACCTTTATATATTAAGAAGCCGTCTCAAATATCGATTTGAGGCGGCTTCTTTCTTATTTTATATTGGATTAGAAAGAATACTGTACAAGCAGGTTCATACGGTTGGCATGGTTGGTGGAATTGTCGAAGTTGGTGCGCCAGCCACGCAGATATTCAGCGCCTACCTGCATGTTCGGGGTTACGTTCCAGAATACGTTGGCTACGAAATACTGTCCGTAGCGGTAGGTACTTGGCAGGTCGTTGGGATAACCGTCTTCAGAGTAAAGGCGGGACATGCTGTAAGTGCTTGAAAGGAATACCTTTGGAGAAATGTTATATTGTAGACCTGCATACCAGCCCAGCATGGGCAATGCCTGCATTTTGCCTTCCTTTTCGGGATTGGGGACAATATCGACGTTCAGATTACTGATGTCATTCAGGTATTGCCCGATACCTTTACCATAGTTGATTTGTCCGAATGCCTGCCATTTTTTACCGAGGTTAAAGGTCGTTGAGGCTTGTACACCGTATCCGGTGACGCTGGAAGCCTTGTCCCTTTCCGTGCTGGTATATGTCATGCTGCGGATGATACCTCCTACACGCAAATGACTGCTGCTGTTCCAACTGTATTGTGCCGAAGCTGTGAAGTCCGGCATGCGTTGCTGGGCAATTTCGAATTGGCTGCTTGTTGTGCCGTCAACGGCAGGCGCCTCGATGGAAGCTTGGAAACGAAAGTCTTTCAGCCCTTTATAAGTATATGACAATTGTGTAGCGCGGTAGAACGTGGCACCGTTGGGCCCCTGGAAGTCAATGGTGGAGGGGAGGGCGCCTAAGTCCATGAAACCGCCGTAAGTATATCCCACCGTTATATTTCGGAATGACATATAAGCATTCCGTAGCTGGAATGTTTTGTCTCCTCCTCGGAAATTTCCGGCTGTATAGACTGTGAAGTCACCCAATAGCCGGGTGTGTCCGACTAATTTCAGAAAGATAGTGGCCGTACTGGCATCCATTTGAAATTGATTTTTGATTTTACTACTGCTTGGAATGTTGGCAGGAACAAAGTCAATATCATCCACAATACCTCCAAAATCATACTCGCCGGTGGCACGGACATACCCTCCGATACCCAGGGCGAATTTGCCTTGTTTGTCCATCAATAGGAAGCGGGGAGCTTTCGGGTCATGGATGTAAGGCAATTGTGACTCATTCATGATGCGGATAATCTCGTCGCCCGCTTTGTCGATGGTAACTATGACAATGCCGTTGGGGGCTTCGTCATCGATGATCTCTTTTTTTTGTGCATGGATAGTGGACAAGGGAAGTCCGGCTACGCACAACAGAAACATTGCTTTTAAGATTGTTTTCATTTAAGTTAGGTTTTGATGAATGTGCTTTCAACAACTTAAATGAAAAAAGGTTTTGTAGTCTTGGAGGAGGAAAGGAGGTTATTCCGTCAGTATTCTTGCCTTGAATGAAGATCGTATGCAAAATTACCCTTACCCTAATTTCCGGAATAACCTCCTGAGAATGTGTGTTAAGTTACTTATTTTTTCATGACGGCATTCCACAGCGCTTTGCGTAGAGTTCCCATGGTGTCATCGCCTTCATAATCCCAGAACATCATGCCTTTCATGCCATTTTTTAATATCCATTCACCTTTTGCGGCAATACTGCGGGGATTGTCGTAACCACAGTAGAAACTGCCGTTTTTGGTGACATAGGGGACATTGCCTTCTGTATCCCAATTTTCGATGACATAGCCGTCATCCTTACTCAGGTTGAGAATATCCCGATAATTGATGCTGCCGCCGGCATTGAAATCGGCTCTTCCGTAGAACGGAATTCCCAACACTAATTTGTCGGCAGATACCCCTGCATTCAGGTATTCGTCTACGGAACGCTGGCAGTCCCAGTAATTACTTGGCTTGTTCAATGCTGATTGATGCTGGGGGGCATCAACCAGATCATAGGCCATGATATTGACGAAATCTACATACGGGTCTACGGCCTTTACATCAATATATTTATAGCCTTCGCCTTGGGGACGCTTGTCCATGCAATAACCTGCATAGGTCAATAGGGTGGACTGCCCCAACGCTGCACGCAGGTCTTTCATCAATAGGGTGAAGTTTTCCACATCTACCAACTCGTCATAGGCATTGCTGCTGAAAGTCATACCGGGAAATTCCCAGTCAATGTCAATACCGTCTATGCCCTCACTCGAAACAAAGGCTTTGCAGTCTTGTGCGAATTGCTTGCGCATTTCCGGACTCTTCGCCAGGGCGGAGAAACCTCCGTCCTGGGAATTGTCAGAATTGGAAACGCTATTGGTAAAAGAGAGTAATATCTTCACATGTGGATACTGGCTCTTTATTTTCTTTACCTTATCAAAACGGGATTTATCACCTTGCAGGCCAAACTTTTCATAAATTCCGTTTTTAACATATAATTCTGCAAAAGCGTAGTTTATGTGGGTCAGGTATTTGGCATCGGGTATGGATGTGCCATAATAAGTGACGTAGCCCAATGCAACCCGGCCTGCAACCTGCTCGGCCATTTCGGTCTCGTTGTCTTCATTTCCCGGAGCTGGCAGTCCGGGCATGTAGTCGTCATTGTGACATGCAGCTACTAGAAAGACAGTAGCTATTATAAATAGCAGTTTCCTTTTCATAGAGAGTGCATATTATTCAGAATCGGTTTCTGCTTCAGTCTTGAAATAAGCATACCAGCCGCTGTCGTCCCAATCCACACCACCGCTATACTTGCCGGGATGATAGATTGTGATATAGTTCTCATCCAGTGTCAGCAGCCAGAATTTGTTGCTGCCTACGCTTTGTCCGTTGTCGTCATAATTTCCTCCGATGGTGGGGATACTTGTTATCAGTTCACCCAGTACTCCGTCTTCCGGTTTTTCGTGTGTGAAGGAGAAAGTACCTTCTGCCTTCAGGTTTCCGCTGGCATCATAGGTTTTCATCTTGTTTCCGTCGAATTCGAATACCATGGACTGGTCTCCCGCTTCGGCGGCAGTGACATTGGCCCACCAGGCAAAATTTGATTCGGGAGTATAGCCTGCACTGGTATATTTCCAGCCTCCATGAGCCCCCATATTGCAGACGGAACCCCAGCTGACTTCACGGAATTTCCAGGTCTTCTTGGCAGATTTGTCACTCTTGTCGGTTGCACCGGTGAAGTAAGTGGACCAATCGTCGAATACATTGGTCACAGTCACTACAACCGGATCTGTCTTGATAATCTGATTGGCGGAAATGCCCATATAGTAGATGGAATAGTCCGCATTGGACTCCATGATGACCGTAGCGTTGTCCGTGACCAGAGTCTTACTTTGTTTACTTCCTTCGCCCCCCCATTCTATGTGCCATGAACCGCCAATGTCCGGGCGGGAGTTTTTCAGGGCGATATACTGGTCGCCTTCCACTACTCCGTCTTGGTTGGGGAAGGGTTGGGTAATGGATATGGCGGCTTGTAATGCCTCCTTGGTTATGGGTGTACCGGCATCAGTCACATATTTGTCTCGCAAGTCTTCGTCTTCGATAGGATCGCATGCAGTAACGATGAAGGCTGAAGCAAGCATTGCTATCAATATTTTTGTTACTTTCATATTGTCTTTATTTATAGGTTAATACTCTTACATATTGTTCCAATCCGAGAACTGGGCAGATGCATCCCAGCCTGGATTCTGCTCAAGGACTCCATTGGAGATGTCGATTTCGTCTTGCGGAATGGGCCAGTAGCCTTGGGTTGCTTGTAGGCGTTTCTTATAGTCGAATTTGACCATCGGTACCACCGTAGCGGCATTTATTATATTGAACCCGGTCTGTTTGTTGAGTATGTCACCGGCTTCCTCAAGCGAAGGACCCGACCAGCGAAGGATATCCCACCAGCGGATGGACTCGAATGCAAGTTCCCAGCGGCGTTCCTGCTTGATGGCTTCCAGGGAGTAGGCCACCGGAGCCAAGTGGGAGCGGGCACGTACCTTGTTCAGACCCGTAGCGTCTTGTTTCAGCTCGGACTGCATGAGCAGAACGTCGGCAAAACGGATATGAATCAAGTCGGCAATTTGGAGTAGCTGTTGGGATGTCTGCGAAGATATTCCGGGGAACATCTGCTTGCCGAAAGGTTCGATTTTGCCTTCATTGTAGGAATTGATATTGATGTATTTTTTCTGGAAATAGCCGGTTTGTTCATAGTAACGATAGGATACGGTATATTCCGGTTCACCCTCGTCCATGGTGCAGTCCATCAGTACATTGCCGGCAACATTCGGATCAAGTGCTTTGTACGACCATATGGAACCGGTCAGACGGGGATCCTCCTTGTAACCGTCCGTATAGGTCTGCTTGGCGGCCCAGTCTTTCCATTCGTTGACCATTGCCGGAGATACTGGGCCAGCTCCCCAACCGGTGCCGAAGGGGTAGCTGTCTTTGTTGGAATAGTTGTCGGCAGACGGTGAATAGAATTGGGCGCAAGTGTTGGAGAACCAAGTATAGGTCCAGTCGGATTTCAGGTTATGCTTGTTGGCGAACAAAGTTTCGTCGGAACTGTTTCCTTCCCATTTCAAGTTATGGTTGATGACGTATTGGTAACGGAACCCTTCGGTATTGTCTTCGGTAGCATCGTTGGTATAGGCCCAAATGTTGCGTTGGTCGGACACCAGTTTATGACCGGAGTTGTTTACACAGTCATCTATCCAAGAGATGACCTCCTCTTTGGTAGTTCCGTTGGGAAGCTCGGTTTTTTCGTAGCGTCCGGTATAGAAAAGGAATACACGTGCCATCATGGCTTCGGCAGCATATTTTGTAGCGTGTCCGGTCATGTCTGAGCCTTTCGGATAAATCTTTGCGGGCATCATTTCGATAGCATTTTTCAAGTCTGCTGCAATCTGGGCGTAGATTTCGTCTACGGATGCACGCGGCAGGTTGGTGCTTTCCAGTGTGGTGCGTAAAGGAACTCCGCCAAAGACTTGTGCCAGCTCATAATAAGCCATGGCACGCAGGAAGTAGGACTCACCGAAAAGCCGGTTGCGTTCGCTCTCGCTGGACCATGATTTCACGTTCTCCATTGTGTTGATGGCATTGTTGGCACGGTTGATAAGGGTGTAGCAACGGTCCCAGATGCCGGCAAATGTATTCAGATTGCCACTGTACATAAGGAAGTTGGTGGCACAGTTGTTGGAGTAGGAGAGGTTGCCTCCCAGACAGTCGTCACCTGCCAACTGGGCAATGTAATACTGGGAAGAGGTTTCAGGACTTTCAAACAACAGATGGGCGTATATGGCCGTCACCATCTCTTGGGCATCCTTTTCTGTCTCCGGGAAGTTGGCGGTTGTCTTTTCGGTCAGAAGTTCCGAATCGAGGAAGTTTTCGCATCCTGAAAGAAGAATCAGTATTGCTGATGCTATGAATAATATCTTTTTCATAATTTCTTCGGTTAATTAGAATTTTACATTTAAGCCTATCATATAGGTACGTGCACTGGGGTAGTAGCCCAGGTCGATGCCTGATGCCCAACCATAATCGTCGCCGCCGTAACCGATTTCCGGGTCCATACCGGAATAGCCGGTGAAGGTAAAGAGGTTCTGTGCGGTCAGATATAGGCGCAGCTGTTGTACCGGTAACTTCTTGAATGCTTTCTTGAAGTCGAATCCCACAGTGATGTTCTTTATCTTGAGATAGTCTCCATCTTCGATATAAATGTCTGATACTCTGTTCCAGTTGGAGCTGGAAGCGCTGGACAGTCTCGGGAACTTGTCGGACGTACCTTCGCCGTGCCAGCGTTGGAATATCTCTGCTGTATAGTTATTCAAGGGTGAGGAGGAGAAGTCACGATAACACTTCAGAATCTGCTGGCCGAATGCGCCGTAAGTAGTGATTGAGAAGTCAATGGCCTTCCAGCTGGCATTCAGGGAAAGTCCCATTGTCAGGTCGGGATTCGGGTTACCTATCATAGTACGGTCATTGGCATCGAGCGTACCGCTATTGTCGGTGTCTGCCCAGATTACGTCACCCGGCTGTGTCTTGTCGCCATTCAGTTTCGGACCTTTGTAGTTGTCTATCTGTTCCTGGTTCTGGAATATGCCGTTACTCTTGTAGCCGTAGAAGTAGCCGATGGGTTTGCCTACTTCAGCACGGAAGCACTCTTCGGCTCCTTCCCACAGAACGCTGCCGCTACCGTGGATGATTCCGTCTTTGTTGGCAATCTTGGTCACTTCATTCTTGTTGTGAGCAAGGGTCAGGTTGGCTCCATATTGGAAATCCTTTCCGATGTTGTCGTTCCAGTGGAGTCCTACTTCAATACCCGTGTTTTTTACATTACCGCCATTGACGGACACTGCATTGGCACCGAAGGAAGAGAGTACCGGAGCCGTAACCAGCCAGTCTCTGGTATTTTTGTTATACCAGTCGAATTCAAAGCCCAGGCGGTTGTTCAAGAAGCGTGCATCGATACCGAAATTCAATTGCTCCTGTGTTTCCCAGGTAAGGTCCGGGTTGGTCAGTCGGTAGGCGTATGAACCGGTACTGATGAGGTCCATGGAGTCGCCGAACGTATAACCGCCATATCCGTTGTTGGAAGTTATCAGTGAAAGATATTGGAAAGTAGATACATTACAGTTACCGTTTTGCCCCCAGGAAGCGCGTAGCTTTAAGAAGTCCAGCCATTTGATTCCTGACATGAAGGACTCGTTGCTGATAACCCATCCTGCGGATACTGAAGGGAAGTATCCCCAGCGGTGTCCGCGGGCAAAAGTGGAGGAACCGTCCGCACGCATGATGACAGAAGCCATGTATTTCTCTTGATAGTTGTAGTTGATACGTCCGAAGAAGGAGGCGATGGAACCTTCCCCGTTAGGCTTGCCAGTCAAGGAGGACACACTGTTGGCGGTCAATGGAACATTGGACAAATAAGCGTGCTTGAAGTCATAGAAGTTTGAGCCTATGGCTGAACCGCTCATTTCTTCTCCCATACCCCATTTTTCAATACTCTGACCTACCAGGACGTCGATGTTATGGTCATCGATATTGAAGATGTAGTTGGCTGTATTGTCCCATGACCAACGGTTATACATAGACATGGATTGGGTAACCTTGTCTTCTGCGTTGTTGAGTGACGCACTCAGATAATCGAATCTCGGCAAATAGGAACGATAACTGGAGGCTCCCATGATGTAACCGAACTGGCTCTTGATACGCAGGTTCTTGATGGGTTGCAGTTCTGCATAGAAGCTGCTCTGCATGTAATGGGATTTGCTTAGGTTCTGGTTCATATAGTAGTCCAGATAAGCTATCGGGTTTTTATTGGCTCCGTTGGAGATATCCCATTTGTAGTTGTCCTTTTCCTGGTCTGCGTAGAGGTAGTAGTCTCCGTCTGAATTGTAAGGGTGCATCAACGGGCTCATGATGAGCATATTGTGCACTCCGTTCCAATAAATGCCGCCGGTTCCGAATGAACCTTGTGTTTGTGAATATTTGTAGTTGATGGTTTCGCCCACTTTCAGGAAGTCAAGATTGCCTTTTTTCATGACTACGTGGTCCGAGTTGACGCGGAAGTTGTAGCGGTTCATTTCTGGAAATTCGCCGGGAACTCCCATGGTGGCTTCTTGGTTGGTGTATGAAATACCTATGGCATATCTGGAACGGTCTGTTCCTCCGGTGATGTTGACTGCGTGGTTCTGTACCAATGCATCTTCATTCAGCACTTCCTTCAGCCAGTTTGTCCCTTTCCATGTTCCGTTCTGTATGGCCTGCAAATCCCTTTCCGGAATATAGGTCGCCCAGTTGTACGGACTCAATCCGTCCATTACACGGCCTTCATCCTGCATCATCATGTACTCTTGGGCATTGAGGATAGTAGGGATTTTGTAGAGGTTCTGCACGCCGACATAGCCGTCGTAACTGACTTCGGCAACGCCGGTTTTACCTCGTTTGGTGGTAATCAGGATAACGCCGTTGGCAGCACGCGCACCATAGATGGCGGCAGAAGCGGCATCCTTCAAGACGTCCAAAGATTCAATGTCACTCGGGTTCAGCCCGTCGATGCTACCGTTGGCAACTCCATCTACCACATAAAGCGGGGAGAAGGTTCCGGTAGTACCGATACCGCGGATATTCACCTTAAAGCCCGAACCCAGGAAGCCGTTGTTCTGTGTGATGTTGACACCCGGTGACTGGCTCTGCAAAGCGCCCAGGGCATCCACAGTGTTCAGCTTGGCTATGTCTTCCCCTTTCACTTGTACAGTGGCGCCGGTGACAAGTTTCTTTTTCTGTACACCGTAACCGACAACAACTACTTCATCCAGTAGTTCGGAATCTTCTGTAAGGGTGATTTTCATGTTGGCATCTGCTTTGGCTTCCTGCGTCTTATAGCCGATGTAGGAAATGACCAGGGTGGCACCTCTTTTTACGTTTAGCGAGAATTTACCGTATAAGTCGGTAGTAACTCCATTGGTAGTACCTTTTTCCAAGATACTTGCTCCGATGATAGGCTCTCCATTCTGGTCGACAATGATACCGCGGGCTGTTTGTGCCTGCATCTGTTCTGTCACTCCGAATGAATTTTCCGAATAGGTCTCTATTGCCATGATTTTGCTGCTTCCTATAAATAGGGAGGCGATGGCAATTGCTGTGAGGATTTTGTTGTTCGATGTTCCTCGTTTACGATTTTCATTCATAATAGATGTTTTTTGTTTAAGCTAATGGATCTCAAAATAAATAGGTTGAATAGAAGATGACACTAATAGTGTCTTGGGGCTTTCGGGTAAATCATAGGCATTCATTGTTTTTCTAAGGTTACTATATATAATATGGTATATTCTTGGTTAATATCAATGTGCTTTCCAGAGCTTCCGGATTGTTGTTATCAAATATAATCCTAATTTTCATTATTTAAAATATAGAATCGTATGTATTAAAATATGTTGTCCATTATTTTATTTGCTTAAGAAATTTGCGTGAATGAAATCTTGTTTGAGAGCAAACTTGGTTGCATGTTTTTGATTTTGTGCTAAAATCAGTTAATATATTGATTTTTATGCTGTTGGTTTGTGTTTTTTAAAACTATTGTAAATAATATTCTTGGTTTGGAAAATCTTATTTAAGTCTCGTTAACTAAATATGCACTGTCTGTAATTACTTCGAATAAAAAAAAGGAGCTTTGTCTTGCTTGGGTTTTAGTTAAAATATATGTTGTTTGTTCATTTGCAAAACTTGTTGTACCTTTGCAACCGGATTTAAAATGTATGATGCCGTGAATAGCGGTCGTGTATTCTAGAACACCACGTAAAAAACAGGAGTATGAAACAAAAAGTATCTGTACCTTTTATGTTGCTGGGCATTCTGTTCAATGTATGCTTGATTGCAGCCAATCTTCTTGAGACTAAAGTTATCCAGGTTTTTGGTATTACCGTAACAGCCGGATTGCTGGTCTTCCCGATTTCTTATATTATCAACGATTGCATAGCCGAGGTTTGGGGCTTTCGTAAAGCCCGCCTGATTATCTGGAGCGGTTTTGCCATGAACTTTTTTGTGGTAATGCTGGGACTGATAGCCGTGGCGTTGCCTGCCGCCCCTTTCTGGGATGGTGCCGCGCATTTCAATTTCGTTTTTGGAATGGCGCCCCGTATTGTCATAGCCAGTCTGACGGCATTCTTGGTGGGCTCTTTTCTGAATGCCTACGTAATGAGCCGCATGAAACTGGCAAGCAACGGGCGTAATTTCTCCGCACGTGCCATTTGGTCGACGGTGGTTGGTGAGACGGCAGACTCGTTGATTTTCTTTCCGGTGGCGTTCGGAGGAATCATTGCATGGCGGGAGTTGCTGGTGATGATGTGTATCCAGATTCTGCTGAAGTCCATGTACGAGGTATTGATACTGCCTGTGACTATCCGTGTGGTAAAAGCTATTAAGCGGATAGACGGTAGTGATGTCTATGATGAAGGCATCTCCTATAAAGTATGGAAAATAGGCGATATTTAAAGCCCCTTACCCGTAGTGAGGGGAAATCAGTTATTATGTCAAACAAATAATTAGCAATGCCCTCTCTGTTTCCCTCCCTACGGGGGAGGGAAACAGAGAGGCTTTTAACAAGATGAATAGGGACACTGCTTTGGTGGTATTCAGTGGCGGGCAGGACTCGACCACTTGCCTCTTTTGGGCAAAACGTGAATTTAAGAAAGTGTATGCGCTGAGTTTTCTGTATGGACAGAAACATCAGAAGGAAGTGGACTTGGCGAGGGCCATTGCCCGTAAGGCAGGTGTGGAGTTCGAAGTAATGGATGTTTCCTTTATCGGCCGGCTGGGACATAACTCATTGACAGATGCCGGCATGGAGATGGACCAGGAGAAGCCGGCAGACAGCTTTCCGAATACTTTTGTGCCGGGACGCAATCTGTTTTTCCTGAGTATAGCCGCCGTTTACGCCCGCGAGCGGGGGATTAATCATATTGTGACGGGGGTGTCGCAGACCGATTTCAGCGGTTATCCCGATTGCCGGGATGCTTTCATCAAGTCGCTTAACGTGACGCTGAACCTGGCTATGGACGAGCAATTCGTACTGCACACACCACTGATGTGGATTGACAAAGCGGAGACCTGGGCGCTGGCAGACGAGCTTGGAGTGCTCGAACTTATACGTCACGAAACGCTGACTTGTTATAACGGTATCCCGGGAGATGGTTGTGGACACTGCCCGGCATGTACGTTGCGCAGAGAAGGATTGGAAAAGTTTTTGGCTTCTACTAAATGAGGCACACTTGTATCACTAAAAATATATGGCTATGACAGAATTGAAAGACCAACTTTCCCTTTTGGGGAGAAAGACAGAATACCGTCAGGACTATGCCCCCGAAGTATTGGAGGCATTTGATAACAAGCATCCCGGCAATGACTACTGGGTGCGTTTCAACTGCCCCGAATTCACCAGCCTCTGTCCCATCACGGGGCAACCGGACTTTGCAGAAATCCGTATTTGCTATATCCCCGATGTCAAGATGGTAGAGAGCAAGAGTTTGAAACTCTACTTGTTCAGCTTCCGTAATCATGGTGCTTTCCACGAGGATTGCGTGAACATCATAATGAAAGACCTCATTCATTTGATGAACCCTAAGTATATTGAGGTGACGGGTATCTTCACCCCGCGCGGAGGCATCTCCATTTATCCGTATGCCAATTACGGACGTCCCGGCACGAAGTTCGAGCAGATGGCAGAGCATCGTTTGATGAACCGTGAATGAGGACTGTTTTTGAAGGCCTCCGTAAATAATAAAGGGAGGCTTTGGGAGCAAATGATTGTTGCGCCGCTATATTTTATATTCTTGCTTACTAAAAACTATTCGTCCGACATATGTTTAATTATCGTCCAACAGCTATCGGACGATAATTAAACATATGTCGGACGATAATGTAACGACTGTCGGACGAATAGTCTTTAGTCAATGAAACATTAACCTGCTACCATCTTGGAAAGAATCTTTCCTATAGAGGATAGTAGGGGATGACTTTTGCAAAGATATAGACGATTCTTTAATAAAAATAGCGCCTTTTCCCAAAGACGCTATTCCCTCTTTATGACTTATTCACTACAAAGGGTTATTTTATTCTTTTGTAGCCATAGACAGCAAGGTTACCCAGTTCTTCTTCGATGCGCAATAGTTGGTTGTACTTCGCCATGCGGTCGGAGCGGCTCAGAGAACCGGTCTTGATTTGTCCGCTGTTGGTGGCAACGGCAATGTCTGCAATGGTGGCGTCCTCGGTTTCGCCGGAACGGTGAGAAGTCACTGTGGTATAACCGTGGCGGTGTGCCATTTCGATAGCATCCAGCGTTTCACTGAGTGAACCGATTTGATTGACTTTGATAAGGATGGAATTGGCGCAGCCCATGGCAATACCTTTTTCAAGGAATTCCACGTTAGTCACGAACAGGTCGTCGCCAACCAGCTGGCAACGGTTGCCGATGCGTTCGGTCAACTTCTTCCAGCCTTCCCAGTCGTTTTCGCTCATGCCATCCTCGATGGAGTCAATCGGGTAGTTATTAATCAAATCTTCCAAGTAAGCTATTTGTTCGTCGGCAGTACGTTTTTTACCATTTTCGCCTTCAAAGATGGAGTAGTCATAGATACCGTTCTTAAAGAACTCGGATGAGGCACAGTCCATACCGATTTTCACATCCTTGCCCGGTTCGTAGCCGGCAGCCTTGATGGCGCTCATGATGGAGTCCAGCGCATCTTCTGTTCCTGCCAGTGCCGGTGCAAAACCGCCTTCGTCGCCTACAGCAGTGCTGAGGCCGCGGTCGTGCAACACTTTTTTCAAGGCGTGGAATACTTCGGCTCCCATGCGCAGGCCTTCACGGAAGGAAGAGGCGCCTACCGGCCGAATCATAAATTCTTGGAAAGCGATAGGAGCGTCGCTGTGTGAACCTCCATTGATGATATTCATCATCGGGACCGGCATTACGTAGGTATTTACTCCACCGATATATCTGTATAAAGGTATATCGAGATAATTGGCGGCGGCTTTGGCTACTGCCAGTGAGACACCCAGAATGGCGTTGGCACCCAGCTTGGATTTGGTAGGCGTGCCGTCCAACTCAAGCATCTTGTGGTCGATGGTACGCTGTTCCAGTGACGACCAGCCAATCAGTGCCGGTGCGATTATCTTGTTGACGTTTTCTACTGCTTTTAGTGTACCTTTACCACCGTAGCGTTGCTTGTCGCCATCGCGAAGTTCCAGCGCTTCGTGCTCGCCGGTAGAAGCACCGGAAGGCACTGCTGCGCGTCCCATAACACCACATTCCAGAATAACGTCCACTTCTACTGTGGGATTGCCGCGTGAATCAAGGATTTCACGGGCTACAATCTTTTCAATTTTCATACTTAAACTTTAATAATTTATTGTCCGTTGTCTTGTTTTAATTTGCAGCAAAGGTCGTACAAAAAGGCATATTGGGCAATACCTATAAATAGGGGTTTTTCATTTCCCGGCTCCTCTTTTTTTAGATTTATTATTGATAATACCTATCAATGGTGATTGCATAATATGATATATACGATAAATCCACTCCATATAATTACCTACAATAAGTGATTGCACAGCTGGCTGTTAATAATGACCTTTGCACCGGTTTACTAACAACATTATAATTATTATAAAATTGAAAGCATATACACTTAAATTCTCGCTGCTGTTTTTCCTTCTGTTGGCTTCTCTGTCTGTACATGCGCAGAGGAGAGGAGGGATGATTTCGGGTAGAATCATTTCTACGGAAAAAGAAACGGTGGATTTTGCGACTGTTTATCTGAAAGGGACGAGTTATGGAGGAACCACGAATCAGGAAGGCCTCTATCACATCAAGGCGCCTGCCGGCGACTATACGCTGGTGGTGTCTGCCGTAGGTTATACAAAGGTGGAGAAAAAGGTGAAACTGGTCAATGATGAGCGGATGAAGCTGAACATAACCATCGCTCCCGAAACGCAACAGCTGGACGAGGTGACTATCGTTTCTACCGGAGTAAGCCGGGTGAAGAGGTCGGCATTCAATGCTGTGGCAGTCGATACAAAGGAACTCCAGAACACCACGAAGAATCTGAGCGATGCCTTGACCAAGGCTCCGGGCATGAAACTCCGTGAGTCGGGTGGGGTAGGTTCGGACATGCAGTTGATGCTGGACGGTTTTAGCGGAAAGCACGTCAAGGTGTTCATTGACGGTGTGCCGCAGGAAGGTGTGGGAAGCTCCTTCAGCCTGAACAATATTCCGGTGAGCTTTGCCGACCGTATAGAGGTATATAAGGGTGTAGTTCCCGTGGGCTTCGGTACGGATGCCATTGGCGGTGTCATCAATATTGTTACCAACAAGAAACGCCGGAACTGGTTCCTGGATGCTTCTTATTCTTACGGCTCGTTCAATACCCACCGCTCATACGTTAACTTCGGACAGACTTTCAAGAACGGTTTCAGCTATGAAATCAATGCTTTTCAAAACTACTCGGACAACGATTATCATGTAGATGCGCCGGTAAAGGATTTTGAGACGGGCAGTTTCAACGAAAGTGAGAAGGTGCGCGTGAAGCGTTTCAATGATACTTACCACAACGAAGCCATTGTGGCCAAAGCGGGTATTGTGGACAAAAGTTGGGCAGACCGGCTGATGTTCGGTTTCACCTATTCGCACATGTACAAGGACATACAGACCGGTGTACGCCAGAAGACAGTCTTCGGAGAAAAGCACCGCTTCGGCCATTCACTAATGCCTTCGATGGAATACAGCAAACGCAACTTGATAATCAAGGGGCTGGATATGGTGTTGACAGCCAACTACAATCGCAATGCCACTACGAATGTGGATACTGCCCGCTATGAATACAACTGGCTTGGTGAGAAACATCCGCTGAACAGTCCCGGCGAACAGTCCCGCCAGTATTCCCGTGCCGATAATGACAATTGGAACGGTACATTGACCTTGAATTACCGCATTGCCAGAGTCCACATGCTGACTTTCAATCATGTGTTGAGTGCATTCCAGCGTGATAATACTTCACTGTTGGCGGTGGAAGAACAGACGGATGCCATTGCCAAGCAGACCCGCAAGAATATCTCCGGTTTGTCATACCGCCTGATGCCTTCCGAAAAGTGGAACTTCTCGGCATTCGGCAAATACTACCGCCAGTATGTGGCAGGACCTATGGCCGAGGATGATACCGGTAGTAATTATGTACGCACCAGCCGTACGGTAGACTCTTGGGGATATGGTGCTGCCGGAACCTACTTCATCCTGCCCGGCTTGCAGGCGAAGCTCTCTTATGAAAAAGCTTACCGCCTGCCCACTATCGAAGAGATGTTTGGTGACGAAGATCTGGAGAGTGGAGACATCGGCATCCGTCCCGAGAAAAGTGACAACATCAACTTGAACCTGAGTTATTCCCGGAGTTTTGGAAAACATTCCGTCTACGTGGAAGGCGGTGTGGTATACCGCAATACGAAGGATTATATCCAGCGTAATATCCAGGACTTGAGCGGAGGAAAAGAAGGGGCCACTTATACCAACTACGGCAAGGTGCTGACGAAGGGATACAATGTATCGGCACGCTATGGCTTCGGACGCTGGCTGAGTGTGGGCGGCAACTTCACGCAGATGAATGTGCGTGACAATGAGAAGATGCAAATCGGCAGTACCGGCAACTCTGTGGAAAATCTCGGTTACAAGGCACGCATTCCCAATGTGCCCTATCAGTTTGCTGATTTTGACGTAAACTTCTATTGGCGCGACCTCTGGAAGAAAGGGAATATACTGTCCGTGACTTACGACAACCAGTACATGCACAGCTTCTCCTACTATTCGCAGGCCATCGGTAGCAAGAACAAGGATTTCATGGTACCCGACCAGTTCTCCCATAACCTGACATTGAGCTATAGTCTGAAGAATGGCCGTTACAATATCTCGTTTGAATGCCGCAACTTCACGAACGAGGATTTGTACGACAACTTCAGCCTTCAGAAAGCCGGGCGTGCGTTCTATGGCAAGATACGTGTACATTTTGGTGATTAATAAATATAATGGTTTTAATAGGTGTAATTAATAAGAAGAACAAATGAAGAAGAATTATCTTTTGTCCGGCCTCTTTGCAATGGCAATGACCGGAATGGCTTTAATTTCTTGTACAGACACAGACGAACCGGGTTCCGGCTCCGGTTCCGGTTCAAAGGGTAACTATGTGATAGCTGCCACGGCTACAGTTTCAGGTAGCTCCGTTCCTGTCCTGCTGACAGCCGAGTCACTGGAAAGCGGTGAAATTACTGCTGCCGGCAATGGCCTTGTGAACGATGGGGCTACTTACTGGGTGTTCTACGGAAACAAATATCTGTATGCCTTGAACTATCACCAGGGAAATGCAGGCACTACCCAGTCGTTCATTATGAATACAAACGGTGAACTGGAAAAACGTAGCCAGGAGTATAACGTCAATCGTTTCACTACCTACGGCTATTATGACCAATTTATAATGACGACTTCTACCGGCGACGGCCCTACGGAACTGAATGATGCAAATGGATATACTCCCCAATCTTTTTTGATTTCCTATCTGGATGTCGAGAAACAGACTTATACAAAGAACTCGGTAACAAAGGATACTCCATTTCTTGCCGAAAATTTCCTTGAAAATGGTGAATACGTAACACTGGCCGGTATAGAACAAGTGGGCAGTAAGGTTTATGCAGCAGCCATTCCCATGGGGCTTAGCCAGTATGGTTGCATGCAGAAGAACGAAGACGGTAGCTACAAGTGGGTGCTTTCCGGTAATGAGGATTTAATAAAGACAGAATCCGGCGGGCAGGGTAGCGGTGCCTATGAGAAGGACGAATTGCAATGGACCCAGTATCCTAATGAATGCCATATCGCTATCTTTGGTGATCAGACACTGAATTCTCATAAGGTCATCACTACAGACAAAATCAGTTATGCTGCCGGACGTAACCGTTCACAGTACTACCAGATGAACTGGCTTGCCGACGACGGCTATGTATATGTATTTTCTCCGAGCTATGCCAAGACCATGAGTGATTCGCGTCAGCAGACTACATTGCCTGCTGGAGTTGTACGCATCGATACCAAAGCAGAAGAATTTGATGCCGCTTATTACTATAATCTTGAAGAGAAAGCCAATGGCGCCTCTTTCTTGCGGACTTGGTATATTTCAGGTAATTATTTCCTGCTGCTGATGTATGATAAGGCAATTACGGCATCAGACAAGGTTGCCAACCAACTTGCCGTCTTCAATGCCTCCACTGGAGCTTTGACTTATGTGAACGGCCTTCCAAGCGATGTCTCTGGCTTTGGTAATACCCCGTACATGGAAAATGGCAACGCATATGTGGCAGTCACTACCTCTTCCGGCTATCCTGCCATCTATAAGGTAGACCCTGCCAATGCAACAGCTACCAAAGGTCTGGTTGTCAATGCAACCCAACTGAACGGTGTAGGTAAACTGGAATAAAGGTTCTGATATGAAATGAATAAGAGAACATACTTATGAAGAAAATTTTCAGTAAGATACATTTATGGCTTTCAGTCCCCTTCGGACTGTTGATTACCCTTATCTGCTTCTCCGGTGCCATGCTGGTATTCGAGACGGAAGTGATGGAGCTTTGCCGCCGCGACCTCTACTATGTAGAAAAAGCCGGACCGGCACCGCTTCCCATGAGCCGGTTGGCCGAAAAAGTAGCCGCTACTTTGCCGGATAGTGTCTCTGTGACGGGTATCACTGCATCGTCCAATCCGGAACGTGCCTGGCAGGTGAATCTTTCCAAACCTCGTCGTGCCTCCGTCTATGTGGACCAGTACACGGGTGAGGTGAAGGGCCGGTATGAGCGTGCGCCGTTTTTCATGACCATGTTCCGCCTGCACCGCTGGCTGTTGGACAGCATGAAGCCCGATGGAAGTATCTTCTGGGGGGAAAATGATTGTGGGCACTGCCACACTGATGCTTGTCTTTGTGCTGCTGTCAGGCGTTGTCATCTGGTGGCCCCGTACAAAAGGCTTTAAAGAACAGTCTGAAGATTGTTGCCGGTAAAGGTTGGCGCCGGTTCTGGTACGACCTGCATGTGGCAGGCGGCATGTACACGCTGATTTTTCTGTTGGCGATGGCACTTACGGGACTGACATGGTCTTTCTCCTGGTATCGCACCGGCTTCTACAAAGTTTTTGGAGTGGAAACCATGCAAGGGGGTGGAGGACATGGTGCTCAGGCACAAACTGCTGCCCACGGAGGAGATAGGGCTCAAGGCAGGTCTGGTGGCGAGAATCGTGAAAGAAAGCCTTTCTCTCCTTTTGCAAACTGGCAGAAGGTTTACGAAGAACTGAAGGAGCTTAGTCCTGATTATAAACAGATAACCGTATCGCGTGGCTCTGCTACAGTCTCCTTCAATCGGTTGGGCAACCGTCGTGCTGCCGACCGCTATACGTTCAATCCCCGTAATGGTGAAATCACCGGGACTACCTTATATAAGGATGCCGACACTTCCGGGAAAATCCGTGGCTGGATATACTCCGTCCATGTAGGCAGTTGGGGAGGATGGGCCACCCGCATCTTGAGCTTTCTGGCCGCTTTGATTGGCGCAAGCCTGCCGTTGACGGGCTATTATCTTTGGATTCGAAGATTGGTCCGGAAGAGTGGCAGAAAAGTGAATGTTCAATTAAAGAAAGCAGCTTAAAAAAAGCAGGCAGTTTTATAAAAGGATGAAGATGTCCACAAGATGCGCAGGCGTGCGTGTTTTGTGGACATCTTCATATAGGTATGCGTGAGAATGAATGCTTTATTAAAAATACCGAAAAATAAATGGAAAAATGTAATCATGATTACACTTTTTTAGATTGTAACTGCCTATTTTTGCTGAAAATATTCATTTTATGGCGAAGTTACCAATCATAAGTAAACTATTTCCATCCTACAGGTGGAAAGTAACGGCACTCATTGTTTGCGGTGTCCTCGTCGGCAGCGGAGGCTTGTTTATGTATCTTCTCCGGGCGCACACTTATCTGGGAGATGACCCTGCGGCATGTGTCAACTGCCACATCATGGCTCCCTATTATGCAACCTGGATGCACAGCTCCCACAGCCGGGATGCCACTTGCAACGATTGCCATGTCCCTCATGAGAATATGGTAAAGAAATGGATGTTTAAGGGAATGGACGGCATGAAGCACGTAGGTGCCTTTCTCACTAAAAGCGAACCGCAGGCCATCCAAGCCGAGGAAGCCAGTGCGCAGGTCATTATGAATAATTGCATCCGTTGCCATACGCAACTGACCAACGAGTTTGTGGATGTCGGCAGGATAGACTACATGATGACCCTCATCGGCGACGGAAAGGCATGCTGGGACTGCCACCGTGATGTGCCTCATGGTGGAATGAACAGCCTCTCGTCCACGCCCGCTGCACTGGTACCCTATCCGGAATCTCCCGTACCGGAGTGGTTGCAGAAACTGATAAAGGAATAATGACAACTCAAGTTTCGCAAGTTCAAGAACTTGCTTTCAGTGAACAAGTACACAAGGCTTTTCCTTGTAATCACTTTAAAAAGCAAGATATAGACAAAGGGCTGTTTATCCCTCCTTGTAGCCTTGTCAATTTGTTCACTGAAAGCAGGTCAAAGACATGAGAAACTTGAATAACAATAAATCTTCATATATATGGAAAAGAGATTAAAATCATGGCAAGGATGGCTGTTGTTCGGTGGTTCAATGGTCGTTGTATTTGTCTTGGGTCTATGCGTTTCTGCCTTGATGGAGCGCAGGGCCGAGCTGGCAAGTGTATTCAATAACCGCAAAACTGTGATTGAAGGAATTGAGGCACGCAACGAAGTCTTCAAGAGTGACTTTCCACGTGAGTATCAGACGTGGACTGAAACCGCCAAGACCGACTTCCAGAGTGAATTCAATGGAAATGTGGCTGTGGATGTATTGGAACAGCGTCCCGAAATGGTGATACTTTGGGCTGGATATGCCTTCTCCAAAGACTATTCCACTCCGCGCGGACACATGCATGCCATCGAGGATATTACGGCAACCCTGCGTACCGGTGCGCCTGCCACTGATGCAGATGGTCCGCAACCGTCCACTTGCTGGACTTGCAAGAGTCCCGATGTCCCCCGTATGATGGAAGCCATCGGTGTGGATGCTTTCTATAATAATAAGTGGGGCGCTTTGGGTGGTGAAATTGTAAATCCGATTGGTTGTGCGGACTGCCACGAACCGGAAAATATGAATCTGCATATCAGCCGTCCGGCTCTGATAGAAGCTTTTGAACGTCAGGGCAAGGATATTACCGAGGCCACTCCGCAGGAGATGCGCTCGCTGGTATGTGCACAGTGCCACGTGGAATATTACTTCAAGGGTGACGGCAAGTACCTGACTTTCCCCTGGGACAAAGGTTTTACGGTGGAAGACATGGAAGCCTATTATGATGAGGCCGGTTTCTACGACTATATACATAAGTTGAGCCGTACCCCCATCCTGAAAGCGCAACACCCCGATTTTGAAATAGCCCGGATGGGCATTCACGGTCAGCGTGGCGTATCGTGTGCGGACTGCCACATGCCCTATAAGAGTGAAGGTGGCGTGAAGTTCAGCGACCACCATATACAAAGTCCGTTGGCTATGATAGACCGTACCTGCCAAACCTGCCATCGCGAAAGTGAGGAGACTTTGTGCAACAATGTCTACGAACGCCAGCGCAAGGCCAATGAAATCCGCAACCGCCTTGAACAGGAACTTGCCAAAGCTCATATCGAAGCTAAATTTGCCTGGGACAAGGGAGCTACGGAAGAGCAGATGAAAGAAGTGCTGGCACTGATTCGCCAGGCGCAATGGCGTTGGGACTTCGGTGTGGCATCTCACGGAGGTGCTTTCCATGCACCACAGGAAATCCAGCGTGTCTTGTCTCACGGCTTGGATAGAGCTATGCAGGCGCGTTTGGCTGTCTCCAAAGTGCTGGCAAAGCATGGATATACGGACAATGTTCCCATGCCGGATATCTCTACCAAAGACAAGGCGCAGGAATATATCGGCCTCGATATGGATGCCGAAAGAGCTGCAAAGGACAAATTCTTGAAGACTACCGTACCGGCTTGGTTGGAAAAAGCCAAAGCCAACAACCGGTTAGCACTAAAATAAATTTATTTACGATTGGACGATTTACGATGTACGATTGGGATTACTCCCCGATATGTACATCCCGGATTGACTCTATCAACAATCTAACTCCAATCGTACATCGTACATCGTCAAATCGTAAATCAGAAGATGTGGAAGAAACCGTGGAGGTATAAGGAAGGTTTTATCTGTGGGGCAGGACTGTTCGTCACGGGCTTGCTGTTGCAGTGGAGCGTTGGAGATATTCGTTGGGGCTTGTTTGCGTGGCCGGTCAATGTCATCGTTCTGGTGTTGTTCCTGCTATTGTTGGCATGCATGCATGGATTTCGTAGACGGGTGTACTGTTTCGGATGGCTCAGTCATTATACGGCTGCAGTTTCTTCCCTGGTATGTGTGGCGGTTGTCACTGTCGTTATGGGATTGGTGCGGCAGGTTCCTTCTACCCAGCCTTCGGCAGATGTCATCGGCTTTTCGAAGATGCTTTCTTTCTGGCCGTTCGTGTTGCTTTATATCTGGCTGGTTACTGTCTTGGGACTGACCATTCTCCGTGTATGTATTCCTTTAAAATTGCGTAAGATTCCTTTTCTGCTGAATCATGTCGGCTTGTTTGTCGCCCTCTTGACGGCAACGCTGGGCAATGCAGATATGCAACGACTGAGAATGATTACCCAATTGGGCAAGACTGAATGGCGTGCCACGAATGAGGATGGCAAGCTGACGGAGCTTCCGCTTGCCATTGAACTGAAAGAATTCACCATACATGAATACCCTCCCAAGCTGATGCTGATAAATAATGAGACCGGGCAGGCACTGCCGAAGGATGTGCCGGAACATTTGCTGTTGGAAGAGAAGGTAGAACGGGGGAGGTTGCTGGATTGGGACATCTCTATCCTTCAATCCATTCCGATGGCTGCCTCTGTAGCTGCGGAAGATACCTTGAAGTTTACCGAATTCCATTCGATGGGAGCTACCTATGCTGTTTATCTGAAGGCGGTGAATGCTACCTCCGGACAGTCGAAGGAGGGATGGGTGAGTTGCGGTAGTTTCATGTTTCCTTATAAGGCATTGCGCTTGTCGGAACAGACCAGTCTGGTGATGCCCGAACGTGAGCCGCAGCGATTTGTTTCTGCTGTAACGGTTTATACGCAGTCAGGAGAGGTAGTGGAAGACACAATCGAAGTGAACCGTCCTTTGAAGATATTCGGATGGAACATTTATCAATTAAGCTATGACGAAACGAAAGGACGGTGGAGTGATGTCAGTGTTTTTGAACTGGTACGCGATCCCTGGCTTCCGGCTGTATATGCCGGCATCATAATGATGGTGCTGGGGGCAGTCTGCTTGTTTGTCAATGCACCGAAAGGAACAGAAGAAAGAAAGGAGGAGACGGTATGAGTTGGGATTATTTTGCTCTGTTTGCCATTGTCGCTTTACTTTTCTGGGGATTGGGAGCTGTCGCTGCATGGCGTGGTAAACGTCCGGTAGTGGTATACACTTTGACTTGTCTGGGCTTGGCTGTCTTTTTCAGCTTCATTGTCGGCATGTGGATTTCTTTGGAGCGTCCTCCGATGCGGACGATGGGGGAGACGCGTTTGTGGTATTCATTCTTTCTTCCATTGGCAGGAATCATCACTTACAGTCGTTGGAGGTACAAATGGATTCTCGGTTTCAGTTCCGTCTTGTCCTTGGTGTTTGTCTGCATCAATATTTTTAGGCCCGAAATACACAACAAGACGTTGATGCCCGCTTTGCAGAGTCCGTGGTTCACTCCTCATGTCATTGTCTATATGTTTGCCTATGCCATGCTGGGTGCCGCTACGGTGATGGCTGTCTACCTGCTGTGGTTCAAGAAAAAAGGAATTGAACGGCATGAGATGGCTTTGTGCGATAATCTGACTTATGTAGGACTTGCCTTCATGACACTGGGTATGCTGTCCGGTGCTGTCTGGGCGAAAGCTGCTTGGGGACACTATTGGGCATGGGATCCCAAGGAGACTTGGGCGGCGGCTACCTGGTTCTCCTATCTGGCATATATCCATTTCCGATTGGGATGCCCCGCGGCCTATCGTAAGGCACTGTTTGGCTTGCTTGTATCTTTTCTGTTGTTGCAAATGTGTTGGTATGGCATCAATTACTTGCCCTCGGCACAAGGAGTGAGTGTACATACGTATAACTTAAATTAAAATACTTATGAAAACAGTTTATTTGGCATTAGGCTTATTGCTGTTGCCCGGAATGTTGTGGGCACAAGGTTCGGAGAAAGAGAACGAATTCACCATGTCGATGCAAATCAGACCCCGTGCAGAATACCGTAACGGAGCACAGTTACCACGTTTCGAGGGAGACAAGGCTGCTTCATTTATCAACAACCGTGCACGTCTTTCCATGGAGTATAAACGTTCGGATTTGAGTATGAAGATTTCGGCCCAACATGTAGGCGTATGGGGGCAGGACCCGCAGATAGACACTAACGGGCGTTTCATTATGAACGAAGCATGGGCAAAACTCAACTTTGGTGCCGGTTTCTTTGCACAACTGGGGCGCCAGACCTTGTCTTATGACGACGAACGTATTTTGGGAGGGCTGGACTGGAATGTGGCCGGTCGCTATCACGATGCATTGAAGTTGGGCTATGCCAAGAATGCCCACCAACTGCATTTCATTCTTGCCTTCAACCAGAACAAGGAAAAGGCAAAAGGCGGTACCTATTATTATGACGGTGCACAACCTTATAAGAATATGCAGACCCTTTGGTATCATTATGCGGCGCAAACCCCCAACCTTGATGTCTCTTTGTTATTCATGAATCTGGGCCTGGAAACCGGTGATGCAGAAACAGAAACTTCCCATACCCGCTATTTGCAGACGTTCGGTACTTACGTGACTTATCAGCCGGAATCGGGAAATTGGCTACCTGTGCAGGCTGCTTTCTATTATCAGACCGGAAAGAACAAGAATGCGCAGAGTGTATCTGCCTTTATGGTAAGCGTGAAGGCTGCCTATGCCATAGACAAGCAATGGAGTGTGAGCTTGGGTTATGATTATCTGAGTGGCAGTGACGGGAAAGGTGACAAGTTCAAAGCATTCGATCCTCTTTACGGAACACATCATAAGTTCTATGGAGCGATGGACTATTTCTATGCTTCTGCTTGGCAGGGAGTAGCTCCCGGTTTGCAGGATGCCCAGTTGGGTGTCAACTTCAAGACATCCAAGCAGGTGAGTATGCAACTGAATTATCACTATTTTGCTACTGCTGCCAAGCTGGATGATGTAAAAAAGGGATTGGGTTCGGAGATGGACTATCAGCTTGACTGGAATGTGATGAAGGACGTGAAGCTTTCTGCCGGTTACTCCATTATGCGGGGTACGAAGTCTATGGACGTGGTGAAAGGCGGCGACCATAAACGCTGGCAGGATTGGGGCTGGGTATCTGTCAACATCAATCCGAGAATCTTGTTTGTAAAATGGTAGTTTAGATATACTCTTTCAGAGCTGCTTCATTCAATACCTCAATTTTCTTACCCGTCATTAGGATAATACCTTCTTTGGTCATCTTATTGATTTCCTTTGAAAGTGCCGGGCGGGTTACATTGAGGTATTCTGCCAGCTCAGATTGGGTATGCGCAATGGTGATGCTGGTAGAGTTGGAAATTCTGTTTTCAAACAGATAGACGACAAACCTTTCGCGGACTGTTTTGCGGGAAAGGGTTTTTAATCGCGAAACCGTGCAGGCATTGCAATTTCCCGTTATGCAAAGGAAGTTGTGCAGCACTTTGGGATCCTGGCTGATAAGCTTGAAGGTGGATTCTTTGGTGGCAGTGAATAGGATACAGTCTTCAATGGCAGTAAAAGTTGCCGGCAGTGTGGTGTTGCTGCCGAAGAGATGGGGAGTGGCAAAGGCCCGGGGGGCAACGATGTATTCTACCATAACTTTATTGCCCAGACCGTCTATAATATCTACACGCAATTTACCTTCCAATAGTATATATAGCTTCTTGCAGGGGGTGCCTTGCCGGGCAACTATATCTTTCTTGTCTATAGAATAGACTGAATATTCCAGTTTCTCAAGCAGCGATTGCTTGATATTATGTGGCAAATCCCTTAGTAGAGGGATTTGGAACAACAACTGTTCGTACTTTTCATCCAGTAGAATCTTTTCCATAGCTTTTTATTCTTGGACAAAGGTAAGAATAATATATAAGTGCGGACGTTTTTTATAAATACTTTTGGGCGGAGACTGCATTTATCCGCATTTCCTTCTCTTCCATTCGGATGCACCCTTCGCTTGCCAGTTCCGATAAGGCACGTGCCAGCGAGGGACGCGCCACTCCCAGTATTTGTGCCACTTCCTGCTGGTTGAGTATCGTGCCATGCATGCGTAGATAGTTCAGTATACGCGATTTCAGACTTTGTAGGGCAAAGGCATTTAGCTTTTTGGAGAGAAATAGGGTTCTGTCCGATACCAGTTGCAGAAAGTTGCGCATCACAGCGGGGTGTTGATGCAGGAATTCCAGGAAAATGTTCTTGTTTATAACGAGTATCTCACATTTCTCTTTAGCTTCGATATTTACCGGGAAGCGGTTTTCGGAGGCAAAGACAAAAGCCGGGGCAAGCAGTTGCGGGGCTTTCAGCGTTTCTATGGTGAGTTGCTTTCCCTCCGCACTGACCATTTGGGTACGCACACTGCCGTTGCACAATATGAATAGAGAACGATATGCTTCTCCCTGCATGGCAATGAAGTCAGCAGGTTTGTATTGCCTGTGTGCATGTTCGGGTGCCAGGATGAGGGATAATAACTCTTCTTCTGTTATGTCTTGGAAAGGAGGCATTTCCAATAATGTATGGATTTCCATTCTTTTTTTACTTTTTTGTGATTCGATGTAACATTCGTGACAGTTTGTGCGTTGTAGAACTCTCATCTTTGCACAAAGATAATGCAAATCGAATGCAATAGAACATAAGCCTGCTTATTTTTATTGCTGAGGTGCTGCTTATCTTATCAAAAGATTATGCAAACTTTTAAATGAATAGGAATATGGAACCAAACATGTTTTGTTATCAATGTCAGGAGACAGCCAAAGGAACCGGCTGTATATTGAAAGGTGTATGTGGAAAAGAAAGCCATACGGCTCAAGCAATGGACTTGTTACTGTTTGTAGTCAGGGGTATCTCTGTTGTTGCCGATACATTACGCAAGGCAGATTCTCCAGTCTCTGAAGAAGTGAATATTTTTGTGACGGATGCTTTGTTTTGTACTATCACGAATGCGAATTTCGATGATGAAAGCATCTTGAAACGGGTGGATAGGGGACTTGCTTTGCGTAATGGATTGATTCAAGAGGCCAAGCACAACAAAGTGTTCCTACCCCAAGTAGATGAACTGACTTGGCAGGGAACGCGTGACGACTATGCCGAGAAAGCGAAGACAGTAGGTGTTCTGCGTGAACAGAATGAAGACCTCCGTTCGTTGAAAGAATTGCTTGTCTATGGTTTGAAAGGTATGGCAGCTTATCTGGAGCATGCTATGCGCTTGGGATTCAATGATGATACAGTTCATGTTTTCATGCAGCGTGCACTGGCTACCATTGCGGTTGAGTCTCTATCGGCAGAGGAATGGGTGAAGCTGGTTCTCGAAGCTGGTGAGTTCGGAGTAAAGACAATGGCTCTACTGGATGCTGCCAATACCGGTACTTACGGTAATCCCGAAATTACAAAGGTGAATATCGGTGTGAAGAACCGTCCGGGAATTTTGATCAGCGGCCATGACTTGAAAGATATGGAAGAATTATTGAGACAGACAGAAGGTACGGGGATAGACGTCTATACACATGGTGAAATGCTGCCTGCCCACTATTATCCCGCTTTCAAGAAATATTCTCATTTTGTAGGCAACTATGGTAATGCCTGGTGGAAACAGCGCGAAGAATTCACTTCCTTCAACGGACCGATTCTGTTTACCACCAACTGCATCGTTCCTCCTTTGGCTAATGCCGTGTATAAAGAACGTATGTTCATCACCAACTCTACCGGTTATCCGGGTTGCAAGTATATTGATAAGGATGCGGAAGGCAGGAAAGACTTCTCTGAAATCATAGAGATTGCCAAACAATGCCAGCCGCCGGTGGAGATAGAGCATGGAGAGATTATCGGCGGTTTTGCTCATAACCAGGTGCTGCAACTGGCAGACAAGGTGGTAAATGCCGTGAAGACCGGGGCCATCCGCCGCTTTATCGTAATGGCAGGCTGTGACGGACGTATGAAGAGCCGCGATTACTATACGGAGTTTGCCAAAGCCTTGCCGCAAGATACCGTTATCCTGACCGCAGGTTGTGCCAAATACCGCTATAATAAACTTGGTTTGGGAGACATCAACGGCATTCCCCGTGTATTGGATGCCGGACAGTGCAATGACAGTTATTCACTGGCCGTGATAGCCATGAAGCTGAAAGAAGTATTCCGGCTGAATGACATCAACGAACTTCCCATTGTCTACAACATAGCATGGTACGAACAGAAGGCGGTTATTGTATTGTTGGCATTACTGAGTCTCGGGGTGAAGGATATTCACTTAGGCCCCACATTGCCCGCTTTCCTTTCTCCGAATGTTGTGAAGGTACTGGTTGATATGTTTCATATCGCAGGTATCGGTAGTGTGGAAGATGATTTGAAAAAATTCGGATTATAAATAAAGATGGTAGGGTGTTATATCACCCTATCACTTTATCCTTTTATCACGTTATTTATCGCTTCTTCCGTTCCGCAGAATGGCCCGTGTGATTGTAGTTTTATGGTGCACATGGCGGCAGCAAAGCATCCCGCTTCCCGGTGGGATGCACCTTTGTTGCGCATATACAGATACCCCACCATATAGGTGTCTCCACATCCTGTTGCATCTGTAATCTGAAGGGCAGGATAGGCGGGGATTTCGTGAAATTCTCCTTGGGCATATATCAGCGAACCTTTATCTCCCAGGGTCAGCAGCACTTCCTTGACGCCCCAGTCTGCAATCAGCAATGCGGCTTCGTGCGGTTCACTGCATCCGGTCAGTACTTCCATTTCAGCTTCGTTGGCTTTCAGAATATGGATATACTTCAATGCTTCTTTCTTTTCCGGCCAGTCTACTGCCAGCACTTTTTCATTATCCACTTTGCGGAGAAATCCCTGCACATCTACCGAGAGGAGTCCCTTTCCGGACAAGAACTTGATGACCTCCAAAGAGAAGTCGTCGGCAAGCAGACTGCCCAAGTGGATAATCCGTGCATCGGTATCTTTCAAACCTTCCACGGTGAAAGGGTCTGCTTTTGCCGTGACACGTTGTGTACGTTCGTTCTGGTTTTCTCCATAAATATTCTCGAAACAGACGGAATGTGTGCTGTGCAAGGCTTTGACGGAAATACCTTCTTTCCGAATGTCTTCCACAATGCCCATGTCAGTATCAGCCAAAGCTGTTACCAATAAAAAATCGTTAGCATTCAAGTGCTTGATGGCATGTGCAAAGTAGAAGGAGGTGCCTCCCGGCATATATATGGTATTTTTAGGGGTTACGACTTTATCTTGGGTAATATAACCGATGCAACATAGACTGTGTGTGTTCATTTCTTTGTTGGCTTTTTATTGCTTTATTGTATTGATTCCGTAAATTGGGCGCGAAGATAGTGATTTAATAACAATTCGACTATATTTGCAGCTGTAAATGTAGCCTCATTGAATATGAATTCATTAAAAACGAAAAGAGTACGTATGATAGTTGGCATTATAGTGGGTATTGTGGCTGTTGCGGTCATAGTGGGATTCGTTTTTGTCAATCAGCCGAGTTTCGGGAGGGCTCCTCAAGGAGAACGGTTGGAGAGGATTAAGAAGTCGCCTCATTACAAAGACGGAGAATTCCGGAATCTGCACAGTACGATGATGATGACTTCCCAAAAGGGACGTTTGGGAGCTTTCTGGGGATTCTTGTTTAAGCAAGAAACCGATTTACGTCCTGAAAAAGAGATTCCGGTTATAAAGACGGACCTCAGCAAGATAAGCAAGGACGAGAATGTATTGGTATGGTTCGGACATTCATCCTATTTTATCCAGATAGACGGAAAGCGTATACTGGTAGACCCCGTATTTTGTGGGGCTTCTCCGGTTTCGTTTGTAAACAAGCCGTTCAAGGGGGCGGATGCCTACAAGCCTGCCGATATGCCGGAGATTGACTATCTGGTGATATCACATGACCATTGGGATCATCTGGATTATGAAACGGTGATGCAGCTGAAAAATCGGGTAGATAAGGTGGTCTGTCCTTTGGGGGTAGGTGAACATTTCGAGTATTGGGGATTTGAGAAATCATCCCTGGTTGAGCTGGATTGGTTTGAAGATACTGTACTGGATAAGGGATTTCTGCTTCATTGCTTGCCCGCCCGGCATTTTTCGGGCCGCTCGTTGAAAGCGAATCAGGCACTATGGGCCTCTTTCCTTATCGAAACCCCTTCGCAGAAGATTTATATGGGCGGTGATAGTGGATATGATACGCATTTTGCCGAAATAGGCAAGCAATATCCTGGCATTGACCTTGCCATATTGGAGAATGGGCAGTATAACGAAGATTGGAAATATATCCATACCATGCCCCAATATTTGGGACAAGTGGCCAGGGACTTGAATGCGGAAAAGATTCTGACTGTCCATCATTCCAAATATGCTTTGGCTAGACACCGCTGGGACGAACCGTTGAAGAATGCCATGAATCTGAAAGAGAAAGACTCTTTGAACGTGTTGATGCCTATTATAGGGGAAGTGGTCCGGTTAAAATAATGAACGATATTGATTAGCTATTGACGAGTTATTAACGGAAATATATATCCCTATCGAAAATAAAAGTAAGATAATATGTTGGAATTACCCGAAGTTATCACCCTGAGCAAACAAGTGAACAACGCCTTGAGCGGTAAAACAATCACGCAGGTATTCAATGCCACCAAACCGCATAAGTTTACGTTCTATAACGGCAATCCGTCGGAGTATGGTAAACTGCTCGTAGGTAAAACCATCCTTTCATCCGAAGGATATGGCATGTTTGTCAATTTCAATCTTTCGGATAATGTGATCATGAATATAGGCGACGGAGTCAGTGTCCGTTATTACAATGCGGGAGATAAGATTCCTGCCAATTACCAGTTGTTGCTGACGTTTAATGATGATTCATTCCTTGTCTTCACGGTTGTAATGTATGGTTTTATCAATGTTTATCCTGATAGCTATATCGACAATAAGTACTATAAATTGAGTCGGGAAAGCATTTCGCCGTTGAGCGATAAATACACCGAAGCGGAATTTGAGAAACTCGTTGCCGAAGCAAAGAAGACCCTCTCTGCTAAAGCTCTATTAGCAACCAATCAGCGTATTCCCGGTGTAGGTAACGGCGTAACGCAGGATATTCTGTTCAATGCACGGATAAATCCCAAACAGAAAGTGCTACTTCTGTCGGATAATCAGAAAGAAGTTCTTTTTAATGCTCTAAAAGAAACATTGGTGGATATGACGTTCGAGGGCGGACGCGATACGCAAACAGATCTTTATGGCAACGCCGGAGGTTACAAAACCATTCTTTCTGCCAAAACATGGAAGAATCCTTGTCTCCGTTGTGGCAGTACCATCATAAAAGAGGCTTATATGGGTGGTTCGGTATATTATTGCCCAACGTGTCAACAGATAAAAGAATAAATGTCCACATTCTGTTAGCTCCCTTTATGTACGATGCAAGGAATTAATATTCTGTATAACAGTTTATTAATTCCTTGTATCGCATTCTGTTAATATCGTGTCTACACGATATTCGTATCCTGCGAACACGATATGAATATCTTCTTTTCTTTATACTTTGTACGGACAAAAGGGGTGTTTTATAAAGCCCGCCCTTTGTAAACGTTTGACTGGGACAATGGAACCAGGACTCCGTTCAGCGTCAGGGTATTCGAATTGAAGTTCGGGCTGATTCTTGCCGATGCATTATTGCCGCCGTTGGTCAGTGTGATATACACTTGTGCGGATATTCCGATGCCTTGTACGCTGAAGCTGCAATTCACGTTTCCCTTTTTGTCGGTCGTGATTTTCATTTCCTTTCTGCTGCCGTCCACTGTGATGCCGCCTATTCCGTTGGGGCCTGCAAGGGCTTTGTTGGCAGCTATTTGTACGGATGCGTGTTCACCGTCCATCAGAACGAAGTTTGTTGTCGATGAAACAAATGCGCTCCGTCCTCTCTTGAACACCAGCTGGTCTGCTTCCAATACAAACTTGCCCTCTTTCAATGCCTGGACGGCAATGGCATAGTTCCTTTCATTTTCTGCTTTTTCGCGTGCTTTCTGGGCTTCGCGTTGGGCTTTACGCTCTGCTTGGCGTGTTTCGCTGCTACTCTGTGCATACATCAGGGTCGATGCACTTACCAACACCAGTGTGATTAATGTAATGATTCGTTTCATAATTGTTCTTTGTTATTTAGTTAAGACCTTCTGGTTGATTAACAAATGAAAAGCCAAAAAGATGCAGCTTGAATCTTAAATAAGCGTAAGACTTAACACTTCTTTGGTTTTGTTGGAAGTTCGTATTAAATTTCTTCCAAGGCATAATACTGGTAATCCCGGAGAATGGTCTGAAGAAAGTTTTCCGGGTTACTGTCATGAGGAGTGATGGAGAGAAGTTCCTGCACTTTTTTCGCAAGGGAGGCAATGCGGCGTGTACGGTCTTTTTTACCCGATTGCAGGGTCCGGGTAATGACGTTGATTTGCTCCAATGACAAGTCGGAAGCTTGTGGATAGGTAGGTCGGTAGTCTTTGGTCAGGTAGTCGAACTCATCGAGGCTGACGTGTATCTTGCGGTAATTCTTTTCCTTGATTACCATGGTGCCGGCGGCAAGGTCTCCCATTCGCTGGCTGTTTTTGGTCAAAAGGACGACCAGAAGTCCCAGACCACCGGTCACCGGTCCGTCGATAGGGAAGAGAAGCCATCGGAGCAGGTACGAGCCTATGCCGGGCGTGGAGCCGTCTGCCTTTACGACACGAATGTTCATCAGCCGCTTGCCGAAACTTTGTCCCTGGTTGAACATTTCGCAGAGAAATGCATAAAGCAAGACTGGCAGGTAGACAATGGTAAAAAAGAAAAGCATCGTGAAATCAGAGGGTAGATGAATCCGTGAAAACAAGGCCAAAGTAGAAAATACATAGAATCCGAGCAGAATATAATCTATGGCCAGTGCAATGAGCCGCTCACCGATACTGGCAGGCGTTTGACTGATGCGGACAAATTGTCCGGTGATAATTGTAGATTCTGCCATTCCTGATAAAACATTTTTAGTATTTCATTGCAAATATATCATTATTCTCTTATTTTTGTTACCTATTTCAGACAAAACTTCTCTGAAATAGTCATGGGGTATGAAAGAAGTGACGTTTATCCGGCAGAACATCGAAAAATGGAAACGAGCAGAAACAATGGTGGAGCAGGCGGAAAGTCTGTCTCCCGATGAACTTGCCGACGCATATACGGAGCTTACGGCAGATCTGGCTTTTGCCCAAACGCATTTCCCCGCTTCCCGCATCACTATCTATCTGAACAATCTTGCCTCGGCATTGCACAACCGCATTTATAGAAACAAGCGCGAGAAATGGTCAAGAATTATCACCTACTGGACCCGTGAAGTGCCTTCGGCCATGCACGATGCACGCCGTGAGCTGGTGGCTTCCTTCATTATATTTGTGGTCAGCGCATTGATAGGAGTGGTATCCGCTGCCGGAGACCCCGATTTTGTGCGTTTGATTTTAGGAAACTCCTATGTGGATATGACTTTGAACAATATCGCTAATGGTGAACCTATGGCTGTATATAACGGTTCCTCCGAGTTCCCCATGTTTCTGAGTATCACGCTGAACAATATCATGGTCTCCTTCAACTGCTTTGCCATGGGGTTGCTGACCAGTTTTGGCACCGGATACATGCTCCTTAACAATGGTATCATGATAGGGGCTTTCCAAACCTTCTTTTATCAGCACGACTTGCTTTGGGAGTCCTTCCTTGCCATTTGGCTGCACGGGACACTCGAAATCTGGGCGATTATTGTAGCCGGTGCCGCCGGTCTTGCCCTGGGCAACGGATGGCTCTTTCCCGGAACCTATTCAAGGCTGGAATCTTTCAAACGGGGAGCCAAAAAAGGACTGAAAATAGTGGTGGGTACGGTACCCGTATTCATCATGGCAGGATTTATAGAAGGATTCGTTACCCGCCATACCGAACTTCCGGATGCTTTGAGGTTCGGCTTTATTCTACTCTCTTTGTCGTTTATCTTTTTTTATTATATTTATTTACCTAACAGAAAGAAGCATGGAAGCACAGAAACCTAAAATCGCACTGTATGTACAACGTTCTTTTGGAGAGGAAACTAACTGCTACCTGATTTTATCAAAGAGAATTGGAAGCCGTTGATGAAATTCACCACATATCTGATGTTGCCGCTTTGTCTGCTTCAGGGACTGAGCTTGAACGGGCTGATGAGCGGTACAATGGCTCTGGGTGATATGACCGGAGGCTCGTTCGACTCTTCTGTTGTCGGAGCGTCCATCATGGCACTGGTGACTTATTACAGTCTGTATGCCGTTCTCTATCTGCTAGGAACTGTCATGCTGACCTCTTTGGTCTACGCATTGGTCCGTACTTACAATGAACGGGAAGAACGCTTGGAGGGAGTGACGTTAGGGATGCTGAAGCCCTTGTTGTTCCGTAATGTCAGAAGGGTATTTCTGATAATGATTATCGGTGTGCTTTTGGTGCTGTTTGTAGGGCTTATTGTTGGTTTTATAGCCACCGTCATTCCGTTCATGGCGATTGCGTTCTTGTTCGTTCTGCTCGTTGTGGTGGTGTCTGTGCCACTTGCTATTTGGGCTCCAGTCTATCTGTTCGAAGATATCTATATCATAGATGCCTTGAAGAAGGCCTACCGACTGGGTTTCGCTACCTGGGGAGGTATCGTACTGATTTCCATTGTTATGGGATTCATCGCCGCCATCTTGCAGGGAGTGACGATGATTCCATGGTATATCGGGACTATTGTGAAATATATCTTTGCAATGACTGATGCAGGTGGCGGTGCCACTGTATCGGCAGCCTATAGCTTTGTGCTTTATCTGCTGGCGGTGGTCCAGGCATTCGGCGTTTATATGTCCATGATTTTCTCATTGCTGGGACTGGCTTATCAATACGGTCATGCTTCGGAAAAGATAGATTATGTGATGGTGGAGAGTGATATTGACAATTTTGATAAACTCTGATAACGGACTATGAATATGGCTCCGGCTGATACACTGGTTTGTGATACTGCACAGGTTGCCGCTTGGCAGTCTGACCCGGCGTTTGCTTACAGTCGTGAGTTGATAGCTCCCGAAATTAATGTACTTGAGTGGTTCAGCAGATGGTTCGGCAAGCTGCTGGACAAGATATTCGGGAATACGTTGGTGGCAGAATATTCGGAGGTCGTATTGATATGCATTGCCGTTCTTATCCTGGTATTGGTCATTTGGTTTGTGTACAAGAAGCGTCCGGAACTGTTCATGCGTTCGCGCAAGAGTACCCTGCCCTATACAGTGGGGGAGGACACCATCTATGGAGTGGATTTTGCGGAAAGAATTGCCGATGCGCTTGCCCGGACGGATTATCGGGAGGCGGTGCGTTTGCTCTATCTGCAGACGCTGAAACAGCTCAGCGATGGAAAACGTATAGACTGGCAGTTATATAAAACGCCAACACAATATATCTATGAAGTCCGTCTGCCAGCTTTCCGCCAAATGACCAACCATTTTCTACGAGTACGTTACGGAAATTTTGAAGCGACCGAAACTTTGTTCCATGCGATGCGGGATTTGCAGAAAGAAGTGGAGAAAGGAGGGGCGGCATGAAGGGGAACCATTGGTTTATAGCCGGTATCATTGTTTTTCTGGTGTTGATGTTTGCGATAGAGTGCCGTCTGCCAAAGAAGTTTGTCTGGAACCCTACGTTCAGCCATTATGACAAGCAACCGTTCGGCTGTGCCGTGTTCGATAGCCTGCTGTCTTCATCGTTGCCGAAGGGATATTCGTTGTCGAGAAAGACTTTTTATGAACTGGAGCAGGAAGATACGACGCTCCGCCGCGGAATACTGGTTGTTACCGATAACCTGCATTTGACGGATGTAGATGTGGAGGCGATGTTGAAGATGGCGGGACGGGGAGACCGGATTATGCTGGTGGGGAGCTCTTTCAGCCGTATTTTGAAAGATACGCTGGGATTTGAGTGCAGCTATTCCTATTTCAGTCCGTCGGCTTTGAAAAAATATGCCACTGCATTGCTTTCGAAAGACAGTTTGTGCTGGGTGGGGGATTCGGCGGTTTATCCGCAGCAGACTTTCTGTTTCTATCCCCAACTTTGTCAGTCTTATTTCTTTGCAGATTCCATTTCTAGTAAAGTGTTGGCGGAAAAAACTGTTACCGGAGAAGCTGCTCATCCGGTTGCCATGTCGGTTTCTTGGGGAAAGGGGGAAGTTATACTGGCTTCCACTCCCCTGCTTTTTACGAACTATGGTGTGCTGGATGGGAAGAATGCGGCTTATCTTTTTCGTATATTGTCCCAGATGGGTGGATTTCCCATTGTCCGTACCGAAGGCTATATGAAAGAAACAGCCCAGGTACAGATGTCTCCTTTTCGCTATTTCCTTTCGCAGCCGCCGCTTCGCTGGGCATTGTACTTGAGTATGGTTTCCATCCTGCTCTTTATGATATTTACAGCCCGCAGGAAGCAGCGCGCCATTCCGGTTATCCGCGAACCGGAAAATAAGTCTTTGGAGTTTGCAGAGTTGATAGGTACTCTTTATTATCAGAAGAAGGACCATGCTGACTTAGTCCGCAAGAAATATCTCTATTTTGCGGAGGAACTGAGGAGGGAAATACAAGTGGATGTGGAGGAAGTGGCAGAGGATGAGCGCTCTTTCGGCAGGATTGCCCGGAAGACGGGTATGGAAGCGGGGGAAATAGCCGCGTTCATCCGCGAGGTGAGGCCGGTGGTGTACGGAGGGCGCAGCATCTCTGAGAAGGAGATGAAACGGCTTGTCGATAAAATGAATGAAATAATCAATCATATATAAAGAAGATATTTATGGAAGAGAACACAGAAAAACGGGTGGACTTGACTCTCTTTTCCGAGAAGATACAAGCGTTGAAGGACCGGATTGCTACGGTCATAGTGGGGCAGGAGCAGATAGTGGACCTGGTACTGACGGCTGTCCTGGCAAACGGCCATGTGTTGCTGGAGGGAGTGCCGGGGGTGGCAAAGACACTGCTTGCCCGTCTGGTGGCACGCTTGATTAAGGCGGACTTCAGCCGCATTCAGTTTACTCCGGACTTGATGCCGAGTGATGTGTTGGGTACTACGGTCTATTCAACATGAAAACCAATGACTTTGACTTTCATCAAGGACCGGTGTTTGCCGACCTCGTGCTGGTGGACGAGATAAACCGCGCTCCCGCCAAGACGCAGGCAGCCTTGTTCGAGGTTATGGAAGAACGGCAGGTCAGCATTGACGGTACCACGCATCAGATGGGAGAACTCTATACGATTCTGGCAACCCAGAATCCGGTGGAGCAGGAGGGGACTTATAAGTTACCTGAAGCGCAACTGGACCGCTTCCTGATGAAAATAACCATGGGATATCCCTCATTGGAGGAGGAGGTGGACATCCTGGAGCGCCACCACGCCAATGCTTCGTTGGTGAAGTTGGAGAGCCTGGCGCCCGTGCTCACAAAAGAAGAACTGCTTTCGTTGCGCAGGCTGATAGAACACGTGTTTGTAGACCGCACGCTGCTTCAGTACATCGCGTTGATTGTACAGCAGACGCGTACCAGCAAGGCTGTATATTTAGGAGCTTCTCCGCGTGCGTCCGTGGCAATGATGCAGGCCTCCAAGGCATATGCACTGTTGCAGGGACGTGACTTTGTGACACCGGAGGATATTAAGTTCGTTGCTCCGTATGTGCTTCAGCATCGCTTGATATTGACAGCGGAAGCCGAGATGGAAGGCTATTCGCCGGTAAAGGTGACGCAACGTCTGATTGATAAGGTGGAAGTGCCGAAGTGAGACTGGGCCGCCGATTCTATATTGCTCTTGTTCTGATAGTCCTGCTGACGGGTATCGGGTACGTCTTTGCTCCATTCTTTGCAATCGGGCAGTGGGCGCTTTTTGTTTTGGCGGTGTCGGCGCTGGTGGATGGGGTGATGCTCTATCGCATTCGCGGCATCCGGGCATTCCGCCAGTGTGCTACCCGCTTCTCCAACGGAGATGAAAACACCGTGAACATACGTGTGGAGAGCAGTTATCCGCATCCGGTGGCTGTGGAAGTGGTGGATGAGATTCCTTTTGCATTCCAGTTGCGGAATATTGATTTCCGGATGAGGCTCCAGGCGAATGAGGGCAGGACGATTACGTATCATCTGCGTCCTACGCGGCGGGGGATTTACTCTTTCGGACGGATTCGGGTGTTTGTGGCAGGCAGAATGGGATTGCTTTCCCGCAGATATACTTGCGATGCTCCGCTGGATGTCAAGGTATATCCGTCCTATCTGATGCTCCATCGGTATGAGTTGCTTGCTATCAGCGACAACTTGACGGAATTGGGCATCAAACGTATCCGCAGGGTGGGGCATCATACGGAGTTCGAACAGATAAAGGAGTATGTGAAAGGCGACGATTACCGCACGATAAACTGGAAAGCAAGCGCCCGGAGGCACGAACTTATGGTAAATGTCTATCAAGACGAGCGTTCCCAGCAAATCTATAACGTGATAGACAAGGGGCGGATTATGCAGCAGGCATTTCGCGGGATGACCTTGCTGGACTATGCTATTAATGCCTCCCTGGTTCTTTCGTACGTTGTCATGCGGAAGGAGGATAAAGCCGGACTGGTAACGTTTAATGAGCACTTTGATACATTTATCCCCGCCTCCCGACAGCCCGGACAAATGCAGGCGTTATTGGAGAACCTTTACAGCCAGCAGACTACTTTTGGGGAGACCGACTTTTCCTCATTGTGCGTACATTTGAACAAGCGCGTCAACAAACGCAGTCTTTTGGTGCTGTATACCAATTTTTCCGGCATCGGCAGCTTGAATCGCCAGTTGGCTTATTTGCAGCAGTTGAACCGCCAGCACCGGTTGCTGGTCATCTTCTTCGAAGATGCCGCTCTGAAAGAGTACGTCGCCACTCCTGCGAGGGATACGGAAGGGTATTACCGCCATGTCATTGCCGAGAAATTTGTATTCGAGAAACGGCTGATAGTCTCCACCTTGAAGCAGCACGGCATCAGTTCTGTACTGACTACACCGGAAAATCTTTCTGTGGACGTGATAAACAAGTATCTGGAGATGAAGTCACGTAGCCAGATATAAAAACAGTAACTAAGGTTATATAATCCGTAATAAGGGTAGTGAAGATGTCTGGATTTTCCTCTAATTTTGTAATTGGTATATTGTGAAGGTGTGGAAAACATATCCTTAAGATTTTATATATCTGAAGTTACAATAATGAGAATGACTTTATAGGTGATGAAAGACAATACATTGGACATAAAGACCGTATGTGAATGTAACCGGTGCCTGGGATGTAAAACGTTGCATCCTCAGGTAAGCATTATTAATCTGGAAAATCCTAATGTGTATCAGGATGCCGTGAAGTTTGAGTTCTATACTATCCTGCTGATAGAGGATTGTGAAGGGGGATGCGACTGTTGCGGACGGAAATATTATGATTATTCCAATGCAACGATGGTATTTCTTGCTCCCGGCGAAATCTTCCGGATGAACAAGAACAATACGCTTCCGCACAAAGGCTGGCTGCTGGCATTTCATCCCGATTTATTGCTTTGTACTACGCTAAAGAATCATATCGACAACTATACTTTCTTTTTCTATCGCAAGGAGGAGGCGTTGCATCTGTCACAGCGCGAAACGGCCAAAGTGACGTGTTGCCTTGAGAATATCGAGGATGAACTTCATCATTCCATTGATACGCATAGCAATACCATCTTGTCCCGTCACATCGAATTGCTGCTGGATTATTGCTCACGTTACTATGAGCGGCAATTCATCACCCGTGAGAATAAGAACAAGATGATTCTGGGGAAAATGGAAGGGATATTGGACGAATATATCACTTCCGGAAAGTTGCAGGAGGGGAAGCTGCCCACTTCCGGATGCTGTGCCGGAAGACTGAATCTTTCGACGGCTTACTTTGATGATTTGCTGAGGTTTGAAACCGGCAAGACATTGGCTGAACATTTCCAGCTCAAATGCTTGTACACGGCCAGGAAAATGTTATCGGAAGGCGGTAATACACCTGCTGCCGTAGCGCGTCGGCTGGGCTATCCGAGTGTGCAATATTTCAGTCTGGTGTTTAAGAAAGCAACGGGAGTTGCACCGAATGAATATAGATATTCACAAAATTGAGATGAGGGAAATATATATAATTTATTAGACCAAAATATTTTATAATGGAGACCAAAGCTATATTTTTAGATGTAGACGGAACATTGGTGAGTTTCGACACTCACCGCGTTCCGCAGTCGGCTATCGAAGCGTTGCAGCAAGTTCATGAATCCGATATAAAAATCATAATAGCAACTGGGAGGGCGTTTACCGATCTTCACGAACTTGAAGAGATTCCATACGATGCAGTGATAGCTTTGAATGGGGCCGATTGTGTACTGAGAGATGGCACTCCTATATCTCGTAAACAGATTCCCGAAAAGGATTTTCAGAGGGTACTAGTATTGGCTCAACATTATGGGTTTGCTCTGGCTATCGAAACGAATAAAGGTATTTTTGTCAACGAACTCAATCCGACCGTCATCGAATTGGCTAGGCTGGTCAATCACCCTACACCGCCGGTGGCAGACATTGAAAAGGAATTTATGGGAGGCGAATGTTGTCAGTTATGCATATATTGTGATGAAGAAATGGAAAAAGAAGTTATGGCACAACTTCCCGGACTTTCTGTTTCCAGATGGAACCCTTTCTTTGCGGATGTCAATGTGACGGGAGTAAACAAGGCTATGGGTATCAATGAGTTTGCTTCCTATTATGGATTTGATGTTTCAGGAACCATCGCTTTTGGTGATGGCGGGAATGATATTTCCATGATTCGTGCAGCCGGGATGGGAATAGCTATGGGAGGAGCTTCCGAGGCTGTGAAAAGCGTTGCCGATTATATAACGGAGACGGTGGATGAGCATGGTATCCGGAACGCTCTGGTTCATTTTGGTATTGTGGAATAAAAATCGGCTGTCAAAACTTATGAAAACTATAGTCAGTGAATATTATGCTTTTAGAAAAACTGCTTAAAGAATTTAATTTTAGCATCAATACTTTTAATTTGGAGGAATCTAAGTTATTTGACCGATATTTTGAGCGGATATTGATTGGTAAAGATACATTTTTGATTAAGGAAGGAGAAATAGAAAGATATAGTTATTTCGTTTATGATGGAATATTACGTTGTTGGCTTTTGAATCATAAAGGGGAAGAGCAGATTTTTTGGTTTTGTAAAGAAGGTACGTTTTCAATGTCGAACATATCTTTTACCTTACAAACAAAATCTGCATTTAATGTGCAGACAATTGTAGATAGCGTTATTTACCGAATAGACAAGAAGCGAGTAGATGAACTGTATACTGCTATTCCTAAGGTGAAAACTGTATTTGAAGATTTGAATGCTATACTACTGAGTAAACTCTTGAAAAGAAATATCGACTTGATTAAATATTCTCCTGAACAGTATTATCTACAGATGATTGAAGAATATGGCATTACATTAAACTATATCCCACTCAAAGATATAGCTTCTTATTTGGGTATCACGCCGCAAGCACTAAGCAGAATCCGTAAACGTATTTTTTAACCTGGGTTCAGTGCATTGAATGTATAAGTTCCGAACTTTGCGGTTTTAAATAGCAATTACAATTATGATTAGAAAAATTAAAGTTACGGATTATCCACGTTTGATAGAAATTTGGGAAAGTGCAGTATTGAGTACACATGATTTTCTTAAAGAGGAAGATTGTCTATACTATAAGGAACAGCTTCCGGTATATTTTCAGTATGTCACTCTATTCGGATTTGAACAGGAGGGAATCTTAATCGGATTTATGGGAATTGCAGAAGGAAATCTTGAAATGTTGTTTATTGACAATAATTATCGAGGCACAGGAATTGGGAAAAAACTGGTTACTTATGCCATAAATCATTTGCAGGTAACGAAAGTCGATGTGAACGAGCAGAATATTCAAGCTGTCGGTTTTTATAAATATATAGGCTTTAACGTATACAAAAGGTCTGATTTGGACGGAGAAGGTAAAGAATATCCTATTTTACACATGCAGTTGTAGTTCGTAAGTCAGACCCCGATTTTAAAAATCATCATTTTTGCCAGCACTACTTTTTCTTCTCATATTCGGCTTTAACTATCTGACAGCAAGAATTTAACCACGTGTTTTTTTTCTGTTTTTCGTTTATAATAAATAACATTTGTTAATGTCTATTTCGGGCTTATTTTCCGTTTTCTTTGTGCAAATATGGTGATTAAGGGGCGAACTCCGTTGTCTATAGTGCCGGAAGTATGGCTTTTGCTCCCCGTATATGGGCACTTTTTCCCTTCATGTCCTGTGTGTAATGCAGAGAAGCTTGGCGCATAATTCCCGAAACCTTATTACAAAACTTCGTCCCACGCATGTGTGCTCGCCGGTTTGCCTGCGTGAACCGTTGAGCCCACGTGCGTGGGACGAGGGTTTACATGAACCTTCATAATAAAAAGCATGGGACATACGTGGATTCTGCCTATACCTTCTTCCAGTTTTGTCCCTATCCGGAGGACGGTCTGCCCATTCATTGCTGCTCAGTTTCTTATTCTTGTGATGTAAGTCTGAGAAAGCTGAAACTCGAAAATTGCTTATGCACCGGATATTTCGGGTCCCCATTTTTGCCGGAGCGAGAAAAAGAAAAAGCTCTGAAATCCTTGAATTTCAGAGCTTTGCTTTAATTTGCTATTTGCTTTCGCGGTGCGTACGGGACTCGAACCCGTGACCCCATGCGTGACAGGCATGTATTCTAACCAACTGAACTAACGCACCATTATTTCATTCTTTCGTTGCTATCTCTCTTGATTGCGGTTGCAAAGGTAGGCATTTCTTTGATATCTGCAATAGCTATGGCGAACTTTTTTCCAAGCGTTTTGTGCTGTATTTGCTTTATATCCTCATATTGAGAAGATTGGAAAAATAAGAGAAAAGTAAATTTAACAACTGTTTAGAAATACGTTTATGCACTGTTTTATTCTTGATATGAAAACCTTTCCTGGAGAAAACGAAACATTTCGGAGCTTGTTTTAAACTTCTTGCTCGAAAAGTTCGTTGTTTTGCAATAAATCGTTATTTTTGCGAACTCAAAAAGAGAATGTTGTAATTTGAAAAATGATAAAAAACATTTTAGGATGATGAAAACAGCCAAACTGTTGCTACACTGCCCTGACAAACCAGGCATATTGGCAGAAGTAACAGACTTTATAACGGTGAATAAAGGTAATATTATCTATTTGGATCAGTATGTAGACCATGTAGAGAATATCTTTTTTATGCGTATTGAATGGGAATTGAAAGATTTTCTGGTGCCTCAGGAAAAGATTGAGGATTATTTTGCCACTTTGTATGCACAGAAATATGAGATGAATTTCCGTCTCTATTTCTCCGATACAAAACCGCGTATGGCTATCTTTGTTTCAAAGATGTCCCATTGCTTGTTCGACTTGTTGGCGCGTTACACCGCTGGTGAGTGGAATGTGGAGATACCTCTTATTATAAGCAATCATCCCGATTTGCAGCACGTGGCCGAGCGTTTCGGTATTCCTTTCCATCTTTTCCCCATTACCAAAGAGACAAAGGAGGAACAAGAGAAGAAGGAAATGGAGTTACTGGCAAAGCATAAGATAACTTTCATAGTGCTGGCGCGCTACATGCAGGTCATTTCCGAGCAAATGATAAACGCTTATCCCAATAGGATAATCAACATTCATCACTCTTTCCTTCCGGCATTTGTGGGAGCGAAGCCCTATCATGCTGCGTTTGAACGTGGAGTGAAGATTATTGGAGCTACCAGCCACTATGTTACCACAGAATTGGATGCCGGTCCCATCATAGAGCAGGATGTGGTGCGTATTACACACAAGGACACTGTGCAGGATTTGGTGAACAAGGGTAAGGACTTGGAAAAGATTGTGCTTTCTCGTGCTGTTCAGAAGCATATTGAACGCAAGGTGTTGGCATATAAGAACAAAACGGTAATATTTAATTAGTTGATAGTTGATAATTGATAGTTGATGGTGGGGAACTTGTCATTACCTTTCAATTATTACCTTTCAATGGTCAATTCTCAATTAAAAAAATGAAAGTTGCAGTTGTCAAATATAATGCAGGCAATATCCGTTCGGTGGATTATGCTTTGAAGCGTCTGGGAGTAGAGGCAGTGATTACGGCGGATGAGGCTGTGCTACGTGTTGCCGATAAGGTTATCTTTCCCGGTGTGGGAGAGGCGGAAACCACTATGGACTTTTTGCGTGCCGGTGGTATGGATAGGCTGATAAAGGAGTTACGCCAGCCGGTATTGGGCATTTGCCTGGGCATGCAGTTGATGTGCCGCCACTCTGAAGAGGGGGATGTGGATTGCCTGGGTATTTTTGATACTGATGTGAAACGTTTCATTTCGCAGAGGCACGAGGATAAAGTACCTCATATGGGATGGAATACCATTGCCCGGACGAATAGCGGACTTTTTAAAGGCTTTACTAAAGAAGAGTTTGTTTATTTCGTACATAGTTTCTATGTGCCAGTCAATGATTGTACGGCAGCCGTGACGGATTACATTCATCCGTTCAGTGCCGCTTTGCATAAAAGCAATTACTACGCCACACAGTTCCATCCGGAAAAGAGTGGAAGTGTGGGAGAGCGTATTTTGCGGAATTTCCTGGAACTGTAAATCGTCAAATTGTAAATAAAATGATAGAACTGATTCCCGCTATTGACATTATTGACGGAAAATGTGTACGCCTTTCCCAAGGCGATTATGACAGCAAGAAGGTGTACAACGAAAATCCCGTGGAAGTGGCCCTGGAGCTGGAGGCTCATGGTATCCGTAGACTTCATGTGGTCGATTTGGACGGTGCGGCTTCCCATCATGTGGTAAACTACCGCACGTTGGAACAGATAGCTGTGCGTACGTCTCTTATTATTGATTTTGGAGGTGGGGTGAAGAGTGATGAAGATTTGGTGATAGCTTTTGAGAACGGTGCGCAGATGGTGACCGGTGGCAGCATTGCTGTGAAGAATCCCGAATTGTTCTGCAAATGGCTTCAAATGTATGGTTCCGAGAAAATTATTCTTGGCGCTGATGTGAAAGAGCATAAAATAGCCGTCAATGGTTGGAAGGATGAGAGTGGCTGCGAACTGTTTCCGTTCTTGAAAGACTATGTAGAGAAGGGGGTCCGTAAGGTTATCTGTACTGATATCAGTTGTGACGGAATGCTGCAAGGACCATCGATAGCGTTGTATAAGGAGATACTGGAGCACCATCCTGAACTCTATCTGATAGCCAGTGGAGGCGTAAGCTGTGCCGATGATATACGCCAGCTGGAAGCCGCCGGCATACCTGCCGTTATTTTCGGTAAGGCTCTGTACGAAGGCCGCATCACCTTCAAAGAGTTGGAAAACTTTGTTAGTTGAAAGGTGAAAATTAATCACTTATAACTTATAACTCAAACCGCCGTGTTAGCAAAAAGAATCATTCCTTGCCTCGACATTAAAGATGGGCAGACCGTGAAAGGTACCAATTTCGTGAACCTCCGCCAGGCGGGCGACCCGGTAGAACTGGCGCGTGCTTATAGTGAGCAGGGTGCCGACGAACTGGTTTTTCTCGACATCACAGCCAGTTTTGAAGGCCGTAAGACTTTCACTGAATTGGTGAAACGCATAGCTGCGAATATCAGCATTCCTTTTACAGTAGGTGGAGGCATTCATGAACTGGGTGACGTGGATAGGCTACTGCATGCAGGTGCCGATAAAATCTCCATCAATTCCTCTGCTATCCGCCGTCCCGGATTGATAGACGAGATTGCGAAGAACTTCGGTTCTCAGGTTTGTGTACTGGCAGTTGATGCCAAACAGACAGAGAAGGGATGGCGGTGCTACTTGAACGGTGGTCGTGTGGAAACGGATAAGGAACTGTTTGCGTGGACAAAAGAAGCCCAGGAACGTGGTGCGGGCGAGATATTGTTCACCAGCATGAATCACGACGGTGTCAAGACCGGTTATGCCAATGAAGCGCTTTCCAGCCTTGCCGACGGATTGTCCATCCCCATCATTGCATCGGGAGGGGCAGGTGCCAAAGAACATTTTCGTGACGTCTTTTTGCAGGGAAAAGCTGATGCTGCCCTGGCAGCCAGTGTTTTTCATTTCGGAGAAATCAAAATTCCCGAATTAAAATCGTATCTTTGTGCCCAAGGAATTGCGATGAGAAGATGAAGGTGAGTTTACGATTGGACGATTTACGATTTACGATTGGGATTACTCAAGCAAATCATAAGTCTCCAGTCACTTAAAGTAATATCAATCGTAAATAGTAAATAGCTAAATCGTAAATAGAATGGATTTTGACAAGATGAACGGACTCGTTCCGGCGATTATACAAGATGCAGATACCGCTAAGGTGCTGATGCTTGGTTTCATGAACAAGGAGGCTTATGACAAGACGGTGGAAACAGGAAAGGTGACTTTCTTCAGCCGTACCAAGAACCGTCTTTGGACGAAAGGCGAGGAGAGTGGCAACTTCCTGAATGTGGTTTCCATAAAGGGAGACTGTGACCGGGATACGTTACTGGTGCAGGTACATCCCGTAGGCCCGGTTTGCCATACCGGTACAGATACTTGCTGGGGTGAGAAGAACGAACAGCCGGTTATGTTTCTAAAGCTTCTTCAGGATTTCATCTGTAAGCGTTATGATGAAATGCCCGAAGGTTCCTATACGACCAGTCTTTTCCAGTCCGGTATCAACAAAATGGCACAGAAGGTAGGCGAAGAGGCTGTGGAAACCGTCATTGAGGCTTGCAACGGTACGGACGAACGCCTGATTTATGAAGGAGCTGATTTGTTGTATCACCTCATCGTGCTGCTCACATCCAAAGGATACCGCATTGAAGACCTTGCGCGTGAATTGGAGGAACGTCACAGTGCGACGTGGAAGAAACATTAAGTAATTAAAAATTAATAATTAAAATGGGGGTGGGCGAGGCGCTGATAAGATATACGGACGTAGAGATACACCAGCAGGAGTTGTGCGTACTGAACGATGTGAATTTGGAACTTCACAAAGGGGAGTTCGTGTACCTGGTAGGTAAAGTGGGCTCCGGCAAGACGAGCCTGCTCAAGACTTTCTATGGCGAACTGGATATTGCATCGGGCGAGGCTGAAGTATTGGGGTATGACATGCTCCATATTAAGCGTAAGCACATCCCGCAGTTGCGCCGCAAGCTGGGAATCGTATTCCAGGACTTCCAGTTGCTGACAGACCGTACGGTGTACGACAACCTTGAATTTGTTCTCCGTGCTACCGGTTGGAAGAGCAAAGGGGAGATTAAGGACAAAATAGAAGAGGTGTTGAACCTGGTGGGGATGAGCAACAAAGGATATAAGCTGCCTAATGAACTGTCGGGTGGTGAGCAACAGCGCATTGTGATTGCGCGTGCAGTGCTCAACTCTCCGGAGATAATCCTTGCGGATGAGCCTACCGGAAACCTGGATTCGGAAACCGGACATGCCATTGCAGAACTTCTGCACGGCATCAGTGAAGCCGGCGCACTGGTGGTGATGACCACGCACAACCTGCAGCTGCTGCGAGAGTTTCCCGGCAAGGTGTACCGGTGCGCAGACCATCTGATGACTGATGTTACAGCAGAATACGCCCCTGCAATAACCAATGATTAGTAGTTAAGTAGTTATCTCTAACTACTGATTCTTATAAAGAACAGAAATTAACGATAAAGCTCCGCAGCTGCCTACTTGTAGCTCGTAGCTTGTAACTATAAACTAATTAATACAGGAACGAAAATGAAAGTTTTAAAGTTTGGAGGTACTTCAGTAGGTTCGGCTCAGCGAATGAAGGAAGTGGCCAAATTGATTACCGATGGTGAACGTAAGATTGTGGTTCTCTCTGCCATGTCGGGTACGACAAACACATTGGTTGAGATTTCGGACTATCTGTACAAGAAGAATCCGGAAGGTGCCAACGAGATTATCAATAAGCTGGAAAGTAAATATCGCCAGCACATTGATGAACTCTTTGCTACTCCGGAGTATAAACAGAAAGGCCTGGAACTCATCAAATCACATTTTGACTATATCCGTTCTTATACCAAAGACCTCTTCACTCTGTTTGAGGAGAAAGTGGTGTTGGCTCAGGGCGAGTTGATTTCCACCGCCATGATGAACTACTATCTGCAGGAATGCGGCGTGAAGTCTGTGTTGCTTCCGGCTTTAGAATACATGCGTACGGACAAGAATGCCGAGCCCGATCCGGTCTATATCAAGGACAAGCTCCAGGTTCAGCTGGAACTGCATCCGGATGCTGAGATTTATATCACTCAGGGGTACATCTGCCGCAACGCCTACGGCGAGATAGACAATCTGCAGCGTGGCGGAAGCGACTATACGGCTTCGCTGATTGGTGCTGCCATCAACGCTTCCGAAATCCAGATTTGGACGGATATCGACGGCATGCACAACAACGACCCCCGTATTGTGGACAAGACTGCGCCGGTGCGTCATCTGCATTTCGAAGAGGCCGCCGAGCTGGCATACTTCGGTGCCAAGATTCTGCACCCTACCTGCATCCAGCCTGCCAAGTATGCCAATATCCCCGTCCGTCTGCTCAATACGATGGACCCCACTGCTCCGGGTACGCTGATTTCCAATGATACGGAGAAGGGTAAGATTAAGGCGGTGGCTGCCAAGGACAACATTACGGCCATCAAGATAAAATCCAGCCGCATGTTGCTTGCTCACGGATTCTTGCGTAAGGTTTTCGAGATATTCGAGAGCTACCAGACTTCCATCGATATGATTTGTACTTCAGAAGTGGGTGTGTCCGTATCTATCGATAATGTGAAGCATCTCAATGAAATTCTGGATGACTTGAAGAAGTATGGCACAGTGACGGTGGACAAGGACATGTGCATCATCTGCGTGGTGGGCGACCTCGAATGGGAAAACGTCGGTTTCGAAGCCAAGGCATTGGATGCCATGCGCGACATACCGGTACGTATGATTTCTTTCGGTGGTAGCAACTATAATATTTCTTTCCTCATCCGCGAGTGCGACAAGAAGGCAGCGTTGCAGTCACTCAGTGATGCGCTGTTCAATGAGGAATAACTCTTGATATTTTTCAGACGCAGATTACACAGATGACGCAGATTCTTTTTGCTTCCTATTTGTGTAATCTGCGTCATCTGCGTCTGAAAAATTATTTGTAGACACCTCTTTCATCTTCCTTTTTTTAAACTAAACAAAGATTACGATTATTATATGAAAGGAACATTCCCTATCCATAAATTCCGCGAATTGCGTACTCCCTTCTATTACTACGACACAAAGGTCTTGCGCGACACACTTTCGTGCATCCGTACGGAAGCTGCCCGATATGGCAACTATTCGGTGCATTATGCTGTGAAGGCCAATGCCAATCCCAAGGTGCTTGCCATTATCCGCGAGAACGGCTTGGGTGCCGACTGTGTAAGTGGCGGTGAAATCCGTGCAGCCATCAAGGCAGGTTTTCCCACTGGCAAGATTGTTTTTGCAGGGGTGGGCAAGGCTGATTGGGAAATCAATCTGGGGCTGGATTATGACATTTTCTGCTTTAATGTGGAGTCTGTCCCCGAGCTGGAGATTATCAACGAGCTGGCTGCCGCTAAAGGTAAGGTGGCCAATGTGGCTTTCCGTATCAATCCCAATGTAGGTGCCCATACCCATGCCAATATTACCACTGGGCTGGCCGAAAACAAGTTTGGTATCAGCATGCAGGATATGGACCATGTGATAGACATTGCGCAGAATATGAAGAACCTGAGATTCATCGGACTGCATTTCCACATCGGTTCCCAAATATTGGATATGGGCGATTTCGTGGCTTTGTGTAACCGCGTCAACGAATTGCAGGATAAGCTGGAAGCTCGCCATATCCGCATCGAGCACGTCAATGTGGGGGGCGGACTCGGCATTGACTACGGTCACCCCAACCGTCAGCCGATACCCGACTTCAAAAGCTACTTCGAGACTTACAACAGCCATCTGAAACTCCGTCCCCACCAGACGCTCCACTTCGAGCTGGGACGTGCGGTAGTGGGACAATGCGGTTCATTGATTTCGCAGGTGCTTTATGTGAAGCAGGGCACCAACAAGCAGTTTGCCATTCTGGATGCCGGCATGACGGATTTGATTCGTCCGGCACTCTACCAAGCGTTCCATAAGATAGAGAATATCACTTCGGATGCGCCGGTTCAGGCTTATGATGTCGTAGGGCCCATCTGTGAGTCTTCTGATGTATTCGGTAAGGCTATTGATTTGAATGGGGTGAAGCGTGGCGACCTTATCGCCCTCCGTTCGGCAGGGGCTTATGGCGAAATTATGGCTTCGGGCTATAACTGCCGTGAGCTGCCTCAAGGATATACGTCGGACGAGCTGGTATAGAGAGGCTGGAGATGCGTTGCATGAATGGCGAAGCATTTATTATACCAAGGCTTCTGTTTTTATATAAAAAATGTTATTGCGTGAACAACTTTTAAGGTTTCTTGTTACTTTTGTAATGATTTCAATTTAAATAAATACGATTATGATTACAGAAAAATTACAGAATGCAATTAATGAGCAGATTACGGCTGAGATGTGGTCTTCCAACCTTTATCTGGCAATGTCTTTCTATATGGAGAAAGAAGGTTATAACGGCATGGCTTCCTGGTTGAAGAAGCAGGCTTCTGAAGAAAAAGCTCATGCTTGTGAAATGGCTTCTTATATCATCAAGCGTGGCGGTAAGGCCAAACTGGACAAGATTGATGTTGTTCCCAATGACTTCGGTACTCCACTGGAAGTGTTCGAGCAGGTAGCCCAGCACGAACGCCGTGTTTCCAAAATGATTGATGAATTGGTAGATGTTGCCTCTGCCGAAAAAGATAAGGCTACACAAGACTTCCTTTGGGGATTCGTGCGCGAGCAGGTAGAAGAAGAAGCTACTGCCGACGGCATTGTAGATATGATAAAGAAAGCCGGTGATGCCGGAATCTTCTTCGTTGACTCAAAACTGGGAGAACGTAGATAAGAGAGAAACTAAAAAAAATCCCGCGGCTAATTTTAGTCGCGGGATTTTTTTTAGTTATGAGTTATAAGTTGTGAGTTATTTGTTGATGAAGGGCTTATATCCGCAAGGGAAAGCACAAGCAAATAACTTATAACTCATCACTCATTTCAGCACTCCCAGCTCTTTCCCCACCTTAATAAATGCAGCGATACATTTGTCCAGATGCTCCTTTTCGTGTCCGGCAGAGATTTGTACGCGGATGCGTGCCTGGTCTTTGGGCACTACGGGGTAGTAGAAGCCGGTGACGTAGATGCCTTCTTCCTGCATGCGGGTGGCATAAATCTGGGAGAGTTTGGCATCATACAGCATGACGGCGCAGATGGCGCTTTGTGTCGGCTTGATGTCGAAACCGGCGGCGGTCATCTTGTCGCGGAAGTAGTTCACGTTTTCCAGCAGTTTGTCATGCAGGGCATTGCTCTCTTTGAGCATCTTGAATACCTCGAGGCTGGCGCCGATGATGCCCGGAGCCAATGAGTTGGAGAAGAGGTACGGACGGCTGCGTTGGCGCAGCAGGTCGATGATTTCCTTGCGTCCGGTAGTGAATCCTCCCAAAGCGCCGCCAAAGGCTTTGCCCAAGGTTCCGGTATAGATGTCCACGCGTCCGTAGGTGCCGTATTGTTCGCTTACGCCGTGTCCCGTAGGGCCTACCACGCCGGCGGAGTGTGATTCGTCCACCATGACCAGCGCGTCGTATTTCTCGGCAAGGTCGCAAATCCGGTCCATCGGGGCAACGTTGCCGTCCATGGAAAATACCCCGTCTGTAACCACGATACGGAAACGCTGTGCCTGGGCTTCCTGCAGGCATCTTTCCAGGTCGGCCATGTCGGCATTGGCGTAGCGATAGCGTTTGGCTTTGCAGAGGCGTACGCCGTCAATGATGGAAGCATGGTTCAGGGAGTCCGAGATGATGGCGTCTTCCTCGGTGAAGAGGGGCTCGAACACACCGCCATTGGCGTCGAAACAAGCGGCGTAGAGAATGGTGTCTTCAGTCTTGAAGTAGTCGGAGATGGCTGCTTCCAGCTCCTTGTGGATGTCCTGCGTTCCGCAGATGAAGCGTACGGACGACATGCCGTATCCGCGGCGTTCCATAATCTGCTGGGCGGCGGCAATCAGCCGCGGGTGGTTGGACAGTCCCAGGTAATTGTTGGCACAGAAGTTCAGCACCTCTTTGCCTTTTACGCTGATGGCAGCTTGTTGTGCACTCTCAATCAGTCGCTCTTCCTTGTAGAGTCCGGCTTCTTTTATTTCAGCAAGTGTCTTGCTGAGATGGTCTTTCATTTTACCGTACATAGCATTTTATTTTTTAGGTAATACGTTGTCATTACATTTCCCACAAAGAACATCATTTTTCTTGGAATAAACAATATCAATATGGCAGAAATATGAAAAAAAAGTATGTATATTTGCACCATATATAATAACGAAACCTTATAAATAACTCGTATGAAGAATATTTTGGTAATTGGAGCTACCGGACAGATTGGGTCGGAACTCACGCTGGAGTTGCGCAAACGTTATGGCGATGACCATGTTGTGGCAGGATACATTCCGAGTGCTATGCCCAAGGGAGAATTGAAAGCATCCGGCCCTTCGGCCATTGCCGACGTGACAGACCGTCAGTCCATCGAGGTGGTGGCACGTCAGTTCAAGATTGATACTATCTACAACCTGGCTGCCTTGCTCTCGGTAGTTGCCGAAAGCCGTCCGGCCATGGCTTGGAAAATCGGTATCGACGGGTTGTGGAATGTACTGGAAGTGGCACGTGAGTACAATTGTGCCGTGTTTACTCCGAGTTCCATCGGTTCGTTCGGCGAAGCTACGCCTCATGTGAAGACACCGCAGGACACTATCCAGCGTCCGCGTACCATGTATGGGGTGACAAAAGTGACGACTGAATTGTTGAGTGACTATTACTATACAAAATATGGTGTGGATACACGCTCGGTACGTTTTCCGGGAATCATTTCGAACGTGACCCCTCCGGGTGGCGGCACTACGGACTATGCGGTGGATATTTTCTACTCTGCCGTGAAGGGAGAAAAATTCGTATGTCCGGTGAAGGCCGGCACGTATATGGATATGATGTATATGCCCGACGCACTGAACGCGGCCATCTCGCTGATGGAAGCGGCACCGGCAAGGCTGAAGCACCGCAACGCTTTCAACATCGCCTCCATGAGTTTTGACCCGGAACAGATTTATCAGGAAATTAAGAAGCATATGCCTGATTTTGAGATGGCATACGAGATTGATCCGCTGAAGCAGGCCATTGCCGACAGCTGGCCCGACTCTCTGGATGACTCTTGTGCACGCGAGGAATGGGACTGGATGCCGCAGTACGACCTGGAGTCCATGACCGTAGACATGCTTGAGAAATTAAGGGCTAAATTAAACAAGTGACCGTAAGCGGTCCGTAAAGAATGAAAAAACTTTTATTGGGATTTTTGTTGTTCGCCTTTTTGATTTCGTGTGGAAACAAAAAGGCGAAAATGGATCCCTTTGCTACCATTACGGAAATGGTGGATTCGGCCGGTCACAAGGCCGATACGCTGCTGGAAGCAGAAGTGAAGGAAGAACCGAAGCCGATGGAGGCAGACGAGCTGTTTGATGATTTTATCTTCAATTATGCTTCGGATGATGCTCTGCAAAGGCAGAGGACGGTATTTCCTTTGCCCTATTATGACCGTGACACTCCGCTGAAGATAGAGGCGGACTTCTGGAAGCACGATTATCTGTTTACCAAGCAGAACTATTACACCTTGCTTTTTGATAAGGAAGAGGATATGGACATGGTGGGCGATACTACGCTGACATCGGTACAAGTGGAGTGGATTTTCTTGAAAACGCGTATGATGAAGCGTTATTATTTTGAGCAGAAGCGGGGAATGTGGATGCTCGAAGCCATCAACCTGCGCGAGATGGAGAAAGGTGAAAATGAGGACTTCGTGGAATTCTATACCCGTTTTGTGACGGACAGTGTCTATCAGAGCAAGCATATCAGCCATCCGCTACAATTCATCACCATAGACCCTGACGACGAGTTCTCTATCCTGGAAACCACTTTGGATGTGGACCAGTGGTATGCCTTCCGTCCGGTAATGCCTGCCGACAGACTGTCTAATATCAATTACGGACAGAAGAATGAGGACTTGTCGGACACCAAAATACTGAAGGTAAATGGCATAGGCAACGGATACTCCAATATCTTCTATTTCCGCAAACGCAGTAAGGGATGGGAGCTGTACAAATATGAAGACACGAGCATTTAAAATAAAGGAGGAAAGGTTTGAGGAAGATACCCAATACATTTGGAATTGACGTTACTGCTGCAAGATTTCTGGAATACGGTTCGGAGGATGAACTGCGGGAGCTGATTGCGGCAGGACAGGTCGTTGCGCCCTGGCTGCATATCGGTGGAGGGAGCAACCTGCTCTTTATCAAGGATTATGAAGGCACGGTGCTGCATTCACGTATCGGTGGCCTGGAGGTGACGTCAGAGGATGAGGAGCACGTGTGGGTGCGTGTGGGTGCTGGTGTGGTATGGGACGATTTTGTGGCTTGGTGTGTGAAACGACATTGGTATGGTGCCGAGAACCTTTCGCTGATACCGGGTGAGGTCGGGGCAAGTGCAGTACAGAATATCGGTGCTTATGGTGTGGAAGTAAAGGACCTGATAACATCCGTGGAAACCATAAATATGGCAAGGGAGAAGCGTATCTACGGGGTGGATGAATGCGGCTACTCCTACAGAAAGAGCTTGTTTAAGCAACCGGAGATGAAGGCCGTGTTTGTGACTTACGTGAACTTCTGCTTGAGTAAACGGGAACATTATACATTGGATTACGGTACTATCCGGCAGGAGCTGGAGAAATATCCGGTGCTGAATCTGGAAACTTTGCGCCGCGTGATTATAGACATCCGTCAAAGCAAGTTGCCCGACCCGAAGGTGCTGGGCAATGCGGGTAGTTTTTTTATGAACCCCATCGTGCCGCGTCGGCAGTTCGAGTCTTTGCAACGGGAATATCCGGATATGCCCCACTATGATGTGGATGCCGGCCGGGTAAAGATACCGGCTGCCTGGATGATAGACCGGTGTGGCTGGAAAGGGAAGGCGCTGGGGCCTGCTGCGGTGCACGGCCGGCAGGCGTTGGTGCTGGTGAACTCGGGTGGTGCCACGGGAGCGGATATTGTTGCTCTTTCGGATGCCGTGCGGGCTTCTGTCCGCGAGAAATTCGGCATTGACATTCACCCGGAAGTTTGTTTGATAAAATAGTAAGAGAGTTTTGACACACCCAAACATTGTTGTATATAACCTGATTTTAGAAATTTATTTGATTTAGTCAATGGGAAAACTCAGAATACTAGGAAGCGGAACTTCGACCGGTGTGCCTGAGATAGGCTGTACTTGTCCGGTCTGCACTTCCACTGACCCGCGGGACAACCGCTTGCGTGCGTCATCCCTGCTGCATACGGATGATGCGGTGATATTGATAGATTGTGGTCCTGACTTCAGGGAACAGATGCTGCGTGCTTCTTCTTTTGAGAAGATAGACGGCGTACTGGTGACACACGAACACTATGACCATGTGGGTGGTCTGGATGATTTGCGCCCGTTCGGTCGTTTTGCCGATATCCCTATCTATTCCGATGCCTACACTGCTGCCCATCTGCGGGCAAGGATGCCTTACTGCTTTGTCGATAAGGTATATCCGGGAGTTCCGCGTATCTATCTGCAGGAAGTGGAGGCGGGGCAGGTGTTCCACATCAACCGGACGGAAGTGCTGCCTTTACGGGTGATGCACGGCAGGCTTCCCATCCTGGGCTACCGCATTGGCGGCCGGCTGGGATATATCACGGATATGCACATGATGCCTGAGGAATCTTATGAACAATTGAAGGGCTTGGACGTTTTGGTAATGAATGCTTTACGGCCAAAGCCGCATCCTACGCACCAGAGTATTTCGGAGGCGTTGGAGGCTGCCGGACGTATTGGTGCCAAAGAGACCTATTTCATCCATATGAGCCATCATGCAGGGCTTCATGCCGATATCGAAAAGCAGCTGCCACCCCATGTACACTTTGCCTACGATGGACTTGAAATAGATTTCTAAACTTTTTGAAACATTTGTTTTGTTTTATTAGTAGAAAATGCTATTTTTGCCAAAAGTTGATGAATAAATGCCATGAAACTCCGACTCCTCATACAGATAGCTGTCGTTGTGTCCATAGTGCTGCTATGTACCGGTTTTGGTGTGTATTCTTTCCTGCGGTTGAATTCGGTGGAGAACCGGCAGGATTTCAATCTTTATACTTTGGTGCCGCAAGATGCCACAGCCATACTCGAAACCGACCGTATGGCAGACCTCGTGGAGGATATCAATGAACTGAATTGCAGCAAAGACAATCATTTTCTATACGTATCGGAGCTTTTTGTTTACTTGAAGAAGTATTTGTATACTTTGGTGGAGGATACTCCGCATGGACTGAGTAAACAGATGAACAAGATGCTGATTAGCTTTCACGAGCCGGATACACCGATGAACCAAGTATTGTATTGCAGTTTGGGTTCGGGTGATTATGAGTTGGTGGAATCTTTTGTGGAGAAGTACTGCTCCAGTTCGTTTCCTTCCAAGTATTTCGATTACAAGGGAGAGGAGATACGTATCTATCCCATGGCAGACGGTCGTTTCCTGGCTGCCTACTTCACTCCCGATTTTCTGGTTGTAAGTTTCCAGAAGCGTTTGATAGAACATGTGATTGATGCGCGGCGCAGCAAAAAGTCCCTGATGAACCTCCCTTCTTTCCGCACTATGTACGCGGGCAAGCAGAGTAACGTGGCTGCCACGGTCTATGTGCGTATGAAAGGAGTGGATATGGGGAAGCCTACGGATGGTATCCGTTCGCAGACGCAGCTGGGCAGTTGGGCAGAGTTTGACATGAAGTTCAATGAAGATGCCATTTATTGCTCCGGCATCAGCCATGGGTCGGATTCCACACAGACGTTTATCAATGCCTTGCGGGTGCAGCAGCCGGTAGAGGACGGATTTTCCGGGGCTCTGCTTCCGTCTTCCACTTTCTTTTACGATCGCTGGGCAATGTCTGATAGAAATTCCTGGTTTGGCTTTACTGCCAGTCAGGAGTATGCCAAGGCCACCTATTCAGACTATATCAAGCAGCGTGACGAAGAGTGGATTGCTTACTTGAATGAGCATGCGGGCGAGAGCGTGATGTCTTGCTTGTTCCAGTCTAAAGACACGTTGGACAAGCTGCCTTGCGCCGTGATGTGTATCCCTCTCAAGGATGAACTGGCAGCGGAACGCCGCTTGCAGTCTCTGCTTTACAGTACCCCCAAGGAAGAGGATGCTCCGCTTATGCCGAAAATGGTTTCAAATAATTCGTTGTATCCCAAAGCAAGGAAGTTCCCTAAATATGTGTTGCCCCGTAACACGCTGCTCACCCAACTGACGGGCATCACGGAGTCTGCCCTTTATACCTTTGCCTGTTTCTATCGGGGTAGTCTGTTGCTGGCTCCCGATGCACTGAGCCTTTCGGCCTATATTGAGGCGGTGGAGAGTGGAGATGTGTTAGACGGAACACCGGTGTACGAAGAGGGTATAGGCAGTCTTTCACCCATATATAATTTTGTGATGATGGTGGATATGGAGATGATGCTGAGCCAGCCTGAAACGTATGTGCGTCTGATACCGAACTTCTTCTTCCGTCAATCCAACTTCTTCCGTCATTTCATGCTTGCAGTACAATTCACTTGTACAGAAGGGGTGGTTTATCCGAATATCGTATTGCTTTATAAAGGGTGATTAATCGGTCATTCTGTAGAGTGCTGAGGGAAAATAAGCACGAGGAAAGTCAAAATACACACTCACCACAGATTGCACAGATTAACACAGTTTATTCTAGAATTTTGATAATCAAGAATTTTTAGCTGTGTTAATCTGTGCAATCTGTGGTGAATTATAACATATTCTTAGAACGGCAGGTCATCCTTTGCATCCCCTGCGAGGAATTCCGGTGCGGCAGTGGGAGCCGGCGGCGGAACGGGAGCGCCCGGAGCGGGTGCGGCAGTGCTTACGCGTTCTACCTTCCATGCGCGAATACTGTTGAACCAACGGTCTTGCCATTGGCGTGCGTCTACATCAAAAGATACTGTCAGCTCTTCGCCCATCTGAATATTGAACTGTTCGATTTTGTCCGCTCCAAATACGTCAAAACACATTTTGCGCGGATATTGGCCATGGTCTTCAATCACATATTCTTGTGATTTCCATTCGTTACCTGACTTGGAAACTCCGCCTCTGGGCTGGAGTATAGCGATGATTTTTCCTGTAAATTCCATTGTTTTCTTTTTAAATGATGCGGCGAAGTTACAATTTTTTAGGAATATGAGACGAATATTCGGCTGTTTTTTTCTTGCTATTTCTTTGTCGTAGGGAATTCTTTTTTTAACTTTGTCCGTCAGTTTGAAAAAGATAAAAACGGTTTCTAAGACGTTAGCAAAATAAAAAACTTAAATATACAGAAGATATGAAATTTATCGTTTCGAGTACTGCGCTCTCCAGTCATTTGCAGGCTATCAGCCGTGTGATTAATTCGAAGAATGCGTTGCCTATTTTGGATTGTTTCCTCTTTGAACTGCAAGACGGAACCTTGTCTGCAACTGTTTCCGACAGTGAAACGACGATGGTCACTACGGTCGAAGTGAATGAAAGTGATATGGACGGCCGTTTTGCCGTCACAGCCAAAACCCTTTTGGACGCTTTGAAGGAAATTCCCGAACAACCGTTGACTTTTGAAATCAATACGGATTCCCTTGAAATCACGGTACAGTATCAGAACGGTAAATACAGCCTGATGGGGCAGAATGCAGACGAGTTCCCGCAGTCCGCCATGTTGGGTGACAATGCCGTACGTGTGGAAATGGATGCACAAGTGTTGCTGGGTGGCATCAACCGTGCCGTGTTTGCCACAGCTGATGACGAACTTCGTCCTGTGATGAACGGTATCTATTTCGATATCACAACGGAGGATATCACGATGGTGGCATCAGACGGTCATAAGCTGGTGCGCTGCAAGACACTGGCCGCCAAAGGTAACGAACGTGCCGCCTTTATCCTGCCCAAGAAGCCGGCTTCGCTGATGAAGAATCTGCTGCCGAAAGAGCAAGGCATGGTGACTATCGAGTTCGACGAACGCAACGCTGTGTTCACATTGGAAAGCTACCGCATGGTGTGCCGTCTTATCGAAGGTCGCTATCCCAACTACAACTCTGTGATTCCGCAGAACAACCCTTATAAAGTGACGGTAGACCGCCTGCAACTGCTCGGTGCTTTGCGCCGCGTGTCCATCTTCTCTTCGCAGGCAAGCAGCCTTATCAAGCTCCGTATGCAGGAGAATCTGATTGTCATCTCCGCACAGGACATCGACTTCTCTACATCGGCCGAAGAAACACTGGTTTGCCAATATGCGGGCAATCCGATGAGCATCGGTTTCAAGTCCACTTTCCTGATTGACATTCTGAATAACATTTCTGCCGATGAAATCGTTATCGAACTGGCAGATCCTTCACGTGCAGGTGTCATTATTCCGGTAGAGCAGGAAGAGAACGAAGACTTGCTGATGCTGCTGATGCCGATGATGCTGAATGACTGATGAATATTAGCAATCGGATTATGAGCTACGAGCTACAAGTGGCTGCGCAATTATGCCGCACGGTACTTGTAGCTCGTGGCTTGTAAGTTAAACTTATAATTTATAGCTCATAGCCAGAGCTTATAAAACGAAAAAACAATGAAATTGAATCTGAAAAATCCGATAGTCTTTTTTGATTTGGAGACTACGGGTACCAATATCAACTCAGACCGAATTGTCGAAATTTGTTACCTCAAGGTATAGCCCAACGGGAATGAGGAGTCCAAAACCATGCGTATCAACCCCGAAATGCCCATTCCTGCCGAAGCATCTGCCGTTCATGGCATCTACGATGCCGATATAGCCGACTGCCCCACATTCAAGGAAGTGGCGCGCAACATTGCCAATGACATTGAAGGATGCGACTTGGCGGGCTTCAACTCCAACCGTTTTGATATCCCCGTCCTGGCGGAAGAGTTCCTTCGTGCCGGTGTGGACATTGACATGAGCCGCCGCAAGTTTGTGGACGTGCAGGTCATTTTCCACAAGATGGAGCAACGTACGCTGTCTGCTGCCTATAAATTCTATTGCGGCAAGAATTTGGAAGACGCCCATACGGCAGAGGCTGATACACGTGCCACCTACGAAGTGCTGATGTCGCAGTTGGACCGCTATCCGGAGTTGCAGAATGACGTGGCTTTCCTTGCCGACTATTCCAGCTTCAACAAGAATGTGGACTTTGCCGGCCGTATGGTCTACGACGATAAAGGTGTGGAAGTATTCAATTTTGGCAAGTACAAAGGCATGTCGGTATCCGATGTCTTGAAGCGCGACCCCGGCTATTACAGCTGGATTCTGAACAGTGATTTTACCCTGAATACCAAAGCCACGCTGACCAAGATACGTCTGCGTGAAATGACTCAGAAATAAATGGCAAATATACTGAAAGGGAAGAAAATAGTATTGGGCATTACGGGCAGCATTGCCGCCTATAAAGCATGCTATATTATTCGCGGACTGATTAAGCGTGGTGCAGAGGTGCAGGTGGTCATTACGCCTGCAGGAAAAGAATTTATTACCCCTATCACGCTCTCTGCCTTGACCAGCAAACCGGTTATCAGTGAGTTCTTTGCCCAACGCGATGGCACCTGGAACAGCCATGTGGACCTCGGTCTGTGGGCAGATGCCATGCTGATAGCCCCGGCTACGGCTTCCACCATCGGCAAGATGGCGAATGGCGTGGCAGACAATATGCTGATTACCACCTATCTTTCCGCCAAAGCTCCGGTGTTTGTGGCGCCTGCCATGGACCTGGACATGTATGCCCATCCTTCCACCCAAAAGAATCTGGATACACTCCGCTCTTATGGAAACCACATCATAGAACCTGCTACGGGAGAACTCGCCAGCCATCTGGTGGGGAAAGGCCGTATGGAGGAGCCGGAGAATATCATCCGCCACCTGGAAATGTACTTTGCTGCCAAAGATGGCGACCTGGTGGGCAAGACAGTGATGATAACCGCAGGACCTACTTATGAGAAGATAGACCCGGTGCGCTTCATCGGCAACTATTCTTCCGGCAAGATGGGACTTGCCCTGGCAGATGAATGTACCGCCAGAGGGGCCAAGGTGATACTGATTGCCGGTCCGGTGCAGCAAGGCACTTACTTCCCGATGCACCAGTACCATGCGGTAGAGTCGGCGCAGGAGATGTTCGAGGCTGCATCCGCCGCCTTTGTCCATGCCGATGCCGCCATCTTGACGGCTGCCGTGGCAGACTACACCCCCGAACAAGTGGCGGATGAGAAAATCAAGCGCGAAAAGACCGGGGAGATGAGTTTGAACTTGAAACCTACCCGCGACATAGCCGCTTTCTTAGGCAATCTGAAGAACGATACAGAGCACCAACGGCGCCTCCTCGTAGGCTTTGCCCTTGAGACTCATAACGAGCAGATGAATGCGGAAGACAAGCTCAACCGCAAGAATCTGGACTTCATCGTGCTGAACTCCCTGAACGACAAGGGAGCCGGTTTTCGTTGCGATACCAATAAAATCAGTATCATAGACCACCAGGGAAAGACGGACTACCCCTTGAAGTCCAAAGCCGAAGTGGCTGCCGACATCGTAGACCGTCTGGTGAAAGATTTAAATAGTAAATAGTAAATCGTCAAATCGTCAATATCCTTATGTTGCGTTCGCTTTACATACAGAATTATGCGCTTATTGAAAAGCTCGATATCAGCTTCAGCAGCGGTTTCTCGGTGATAACGGGTGAGACCGGTGCTGGAAAATCCATTATTCTGGGTGCCATCGGTCTGCTGCTGGGACAGCGTGCCGATGTGAAAGCCATTCGTGTAGGAGCTTCGAAGTGCATTATCGAGGCCCGTTTTGATATTTCCGCTTACGGTATGCAGCCTTTCTTTGAGGAGAATGAGTTGGAGTACGAGGAAGAATGCATCCTGCGCCGCGAGGTGTCCGCTTCGGGCAAGAGCCGGGCATTCATCAATGACACGCCTGCTTCATTGGCTCAGATGAAGGAGTTGGGAGAACAGCTGATTGACGTGCATTCCCAGCATCAGAACCTTTTGCTGAACAAGGAGGGGTTTCAGTTGAATGTATTGGACATCTTGTCGCATAACGAAGAGGCCTTGTTTGCTTACCAGCATATCTTCGGAGCATGGAAGCAGGCACAGCAGGATTTGGAGGCCCTTGTTGCCCGTGCCAATCAGGATAAGTCGGACGAAGACTATATCCGTTTCCAACTGGAACAGTTGGAAGAGGCACACTTGTCTGCCGGTGAGCAGGAGGAGCTGGAGCAAGAGGCAGATACGCTGAGCCATGCGGAAGAGATAAAGGCCGGACTCTATCGGGTAGGGCAGATGCTCTACTCGGACGAAGGAGGCTTGTTGTCCGGGCTGAAGGAATGCCTGAATACGATGCTCGGCCTGCAGAGGGTTTATCCGGTTGCCGGGGAACTTGCCGAACGCATGGAAAGCACTTATATCGAGTTGAAGGATATTTCGCAGGAAGTGTCGGGTAAGGAGGATGAAATAGAGTTCAACCCCGAACGTCTGGATGAAGTGAACGAACGTCTGAACTTGATTTATACGCTCCAACAGAAGCACCGCGTTTCCACTGTCGGTGAACTTCTGGCGCTGACGGATGAATACGCCGCCAAACTCTCAGCCATCACTTCGTCCGACGAGCACATCGAGGAACTGAAAGCGCGTTGCGACGCTTTATGTAATAAGGTGAAAAAGCAGGCTGCCGTCCTCACCAAGGCGCGTACTGCCGCTGCCCGTGAAGTGGAGAAGCAGATGGCTGCGCGGCTGGTTCCGTTGGGCATGCCCAATGTCCGTTTCCAGGTAGAGATAGGTGCCCGCAAAGAGCCGGGCATACACGGGCGGATACTGTGAACTTCTTGTTTTCCGCGAATAAGAACGGGACATTGCAAAGCGTCTCCTCCGTAGCTTCGGGTGGTGAAATAGCCCGCGTCATGCTCTCCATCAAAGCAATGATAGCCGGTGCCGTCAAGCTTCCTACCATTGTATTCGACGAAATAGATACCGGAGTCTCCGGCGAGATAGCCGACCGCATGGCGGATATCATGCAGGAGATGGGCGAGCAGGACCGCCAGGTAATCAGTATCACCCATCTGCCCCAGATTGCTGCCCGCGGACGCGCCCATTATAAGGTGTACAAGCAGGACAACGAGACGGAAACAAACAGTCACATCCGTCGTCTGACCGACGATGAACGTGTGGAAGAAATAGCCCATATGCTGAGTGGTGCTAAGCTGACCGAAGCCGCACTGAACAATGCCAGAGCATTGCTGGAAGTATCAAATAGTAAATAGTAAATCGTCAAATAGTAAATACCCATATATGGTTGATAACAGTGAAATGATTTTCGGCGTTCGTGCCGTGATAGAAGCCATTCAGGCAGGAAAAGAGATAGACAAGATATTGGTAAAGAAGGACATTCAGAGTGATTTGTCAAAAGAGCTGTTCGCTGTCTTGAAAGGGACTTTGATACCGGTACAGCGCGTTCCGGTGGAACGCATCAACCGCGTGACGCGGAAGAATCACCAGGGAGTGATTGCCTTCATCTCTTCAGTCACTTACCAGAAGACGGAGGACTTGGTACCTTTCCTTTTCGAGCAGGGCAAGAATCCTCTGTTTGTGATGCTTGACGGCATCACGGATGTCCGCAATTTCGGTGCCATTGCCCGTACTTGCGAGTGTGCGGCGGTAGATGCCGTGATTATCCCTGCACGGAACAGTGTATCTGTCAACGCAGATGCCATGAAAACTTCGGCAGGAGCCTTGCACACTTTGCCCGTTTGCCGCGAACACAGCTTGAAAGAGACCCTGCAATTCCTCAAGAATAGTGGTTTCCATATCGTGGCAGCCACGGAGAAAGGCGATTACGACTATACCAAAGCCGACTATACCGGTCCGATGTGCATCATTATGGGTGCCGAAGACAAGGGGGTGTCCTATGACAACCTGGCGTTGTGTGACGAGTGGGTGAAAATTCCCATGTTGGGAACCATCGAGTCCCTCAATGTTTCCGTTGCAGCCGGCATTTTGATTTATGAAGCGGTAAAACAAAGAACCAACTAAGATATGAAAAAGAAATTGCTGTTGATGCTCACTCTCTGTTTATTGGCTCAGTGGAGTGTGGCACAAGCCCCGAAGTGGGTAGACAAAGCCAAACGTGCCGTTTTTTCGGTGGTGACCTACGACCAGGACGATAAGATACTGAATACTGGAAACGGCTTTTTTGTCACTGAAGATGGCGTTGCACTTTCTGACTACACCTTGTTCAAAGGTGCCCGGCGCGCCGTTGTGATGAGCTCGGACGGGGCACAGATGCCGGTGGAGGCCATTATGGGGGCCGATGACATGTACGATGTTGTCAAGTTCCGTGTCGGCATACCCGGAAAGAAAGTCACGGCACTCACTGTGGCAGCTGTGGCTCCGGCTGCCGGCGCGGATGTATATCTGCTGCCTTATTCCACCCAGAAGGACCGTTCCTTCACTGCCGGGAAAGTAAAGGAAGCTGATAAGATTTCCGGTAACTATTCCTATTATACACTTGATATGCGTTTGAAGGACAAGATGGTGAGTTGTCCGCTGATGACTGTGGACGGGCAGGTCTTCGGCCTTGCGCAGAAGTCCTCCGGACAAGACACGGCTACCATCTGCTATGCCATTGATGCCAATTTCGCCATGTCACAGAATATCTCCGCATTGTCTTATGGAGATATGTCATTGAAGGGCATCGGTATCAAGAAGGCATTGCCCGATACCGAAGAGCAGGCTTTGGTGTTCCTCTACATGGCTTCTTCCCAACTGTCTCCGGAGAAGTATATGGAGACTCTGAACGATTTCATTGCACAATATCCTGCCAGTGCCGACGGTTATCTGCGCCGTGCTTCCCAGCATCTGTTCATGTCCCGTGAAGATGCTTCCATGGATAAGGTCGCCGCAGATATGGATAAGGCTTTGGAGGTTGCCGCAAAGAAAGATGATGTGTATTACAACCGGGCCAAGATAATCTATAATTATGCATTGGGCAAGCCCGAGAAAGTTTATAAGGACTGGTCGCTCGACAAGGCTCTGGACGAGGTACGGAAAGCGATAGCCATTGACGAGCTTCCGGTTTATGTCCAGTTGGAGGGTGACATCCTGTTTGCCAAGCAGGACTATCCGTCGGCATTTACCAGCTATGATAAAGTGAATAAGACAATTCTGGCCTCTCCGGCTACCTTCTTCAGTGCTGCCAAGACCAAGGAACTGATGCAGGCGCCTGCCGAAGAGGTACTGGCTCTGATGGACAGTTGTGTGGCCCGCTTTACCCAGCCCTATACGGAGGAAGCCGCCCCTTACTTGCTGGAGCGTGCCCAAGCCCGTATGAATGCAGACCAGGCGCGTAATGCCATGTTGGATTATGATGCCTATTACAATGCCGTGAACGGTAAAGTGAACGACATGTTCTACTATTACCGTGAGCAGGCTGCCTTGAAGGCCAAGCAGTACCAGCGTGCGCTGGACGATATGGCGAAGGCCATCGAACTGAATCCGGAAGATTTGACCTACCGTGCCGAACTGGCAGTGGTGAATCTTCGCGTGGGACGTTACGAAGAGGCGTTGAATGTGCTGAAGGCTGCTCTGGAGAAAGACCCTAAATATGCCGAAGCCTACCGTCTGATGGGTATCGCCCAGCTGCAGATGAAGAAGGACAAGGAAGCTTGTGCCAGCTTTGCCAAGGCAAAGGAATTGGGTGATCCCAATGTGGATGCTTTGATAGAGAAGCATTGCAAGTAAAGGGATGGGATAGAATAAAGGCTCTACTTTCGCAAGCAGAGCCTCTGTTTTGGGGAACTCCCCCGTGTTAAATGAGTTAAGTCTAGGTATAACAGGTTATGAGTGAAATTACGTTGTTTTATTTATAAAATGCGTGGATTTCGGAATACTGCATATACTTCGGATTTTTTATGAGAAAAAAAAAATAGACCCGATTATTAATAAAAACAAACTTTGACAATCATGAAGAAAGTGATTTGCAGCCAGAAGGCACCGGGCGCCATAGGCCCTTATAGCCAAGCTATCGAAGCCGGCGGAATGGTATTTGTATCAGGTCAGTTGCCTATTGACGCAGCTACCGGAGTGATGGCTGAAGGTGCGGAAGCGCAAGCCCGCCAGTCCTTGGAGAATATAAAGCATATTCTGGAAGAGGCAGGCCTGGGCATGGCAAATATTGTGAAGACAACCGTTTTCCTGGCAGACATGTCCTTGTTCGCTGATATGAACAAGGTATATGCCACTTATTTTGACGGTGCTTTCCCGGCACGTTCGGCTGTGGCAGTGAAGGCGCTGCCTAAAGACGCCTTAGTAGAGATTGAGTGCATCGCGGTTCGCTAACAAGTCGGCCACAATGAAACTGCTGCCTCCCACGAAGATGAAATCTTCCGGGAGGCTTTTTTTTGTGCGGCCCGCACGGCGGCGGGTACGTCAGGATAGCAATGCCCTTACAGGCCAGCTGCTGCGGCCAGCTCCTGCAGTTCGCTTTCGGGCAATGCCCGCTTCACGCTGGCTTTGGTGAAGTAGTAGGTCGCTTCCCGGGGTAGCAAGGCCAGTACCCCCCGTATATCCTTGTCATTCACCATGCCTATGACGATGTGTAGCTGTCGGTAAGTCTGTTGCTTCAGTTGTTCTGTAATGTAGGTGATGCCTCCCACATTGTGGCCGGTGTCACAAATCAGGGTGGGCGAGTCCTGCAGTTTTTGCCAGCGTCCCATCAAGCCCGTCAGTTCCGCCACACGGGCAAAGCCACTGCGCACTGCTTGTCCGTCCAGCCGGTAGCCGGCTTCTTTCAGTAGCGGGAGGGCGGTGAGTACGGTCCGGGCATTTTTCTGCTGGTAGAGCCCTTTCAGTTCGTATTCTATTCCGGGATAGTCCTCACGGTCGTTCTCTTCGGCAAAGTAGATAGGAGCACCCGTCGCCTGCGCTTTTTCCAGAAACACCGATTTCGTTTCGGGAGTGGTCTCGCCGATTACAACGGGGATACCGCTTTTAATGATTCCTGCCTTCTCTCCTGCGATTTTTGCCAAGGTGTCCCCCAGGAATTGGGTATGGTCAAAACTGATGTTGGTGATGATGCATACATCCGGACGGATGATATTGGTGCAGTCCAGGCGTCCGCCGAGTCCCACCTCGATTACGGCTACATCCACCTTTTCATCCGCAAAGTAGCGGAAGGCCATGGCAGTGGTCAGCTCAAAGAAGGAGGGGTGGAGGGGTTCGAAGAATCCACGTTCCTGCGCTACAAAACGGATGACGTATTCCTCGGGTATAGGCTGTCCGTTAATCCGGATGCGCTCCCGGAAATCCACCAGGTGGGGCGAGGTGTAGAGTCCGACCCTATATCCCGCTTCTTGCAGTATGGCGGCAAGCGTATGCGAGCAGGAACCCTTTCCGTTGGTACCGGCCACATGAATGCTGCGGAAACTGCGGTGGGGATGTCCGAAATGTTCGTCCAGGGTCAGAGTATTTTCCAACCCCTCCTTGTATGCTGAGCCGCCCACTTGCTGAAACATGGGCACACTGTTATATAAGTAAGTTAAAGTGTCCTGATAATCCATCTTTTATAATATTTAACGGAGAAGCAATCCTTTCTCCCTATTAATTTGTTATCTTTAAAAGCGACAAAGATAATGCAAACCGGACGCAATCAAGCTTGCTTGAAATTGCTTGCAGTGTAGCTTATCTTAAGCTTATGCAAAGGTATTAACAATTTAAATCTAACGTGTATGGGAGCTAAGAAAAATTTTGTGATTGATACGAATGTGATTCTTCACGATTATAACTGTTTGAAGAATTTTCAAGAGAATGACATTTATCTTCCCATCGTAGTCCTTGAAGAACTGGACAAATTCAAGAAAGGTAATGAGCAGATTAATTTCAATGCGCGTGAGTTTGTCCGTGAGCTAGATTTGATTACCGATGACAATCTGTTCACCAAAGGGGCGCCATTGGGAGAGGGCTTGGGCCGTCTGTTTGTGGTGGCAGGCATGGTGGACTCTCCCCGGGTACGTGATTCCTTTCCCGAACGCATCCCCGACCATCAGATTCTGTCGGTAGTGGACTGGCTTTCCACCAAAAAGCCTAAAATGAAAACCATCCTTGTCACGAAAGACGTGAATCTGCGCATGAAGGCGCGTTCCATCGGTCTGCTGTGCGAAGACTACATCAATGATAAGGTAATCAATGTGGATATATTCGAAAAGTCGAATGAAGTGTTCGAGGGTATTGACCCTGCGCTGATAGACCGCATTTATTCTTCCAAAGAAGGACTGGACATCAACGAGTTCGATTTTAAGGACATCATTCGTCCCAACGAATGCTTTGTGCTGAAGAGTGACCGCAGCAGTGTGCTTGCACGTTATAATCCCTTTACCCATTCGATTTGCCGGGTCAACAAGACAAAGAACTATGGCATTGAACCGCGTAATGCCGAGCAGAGCTTTGCTTTTGAGGTGCTGAACGACCCGAATATCAAGCTGGTTGCCCTGACCGGTAAGGCGGGAACCGGTAAGACCCTGCTGGCACTGGCCGCCGCATTGGGAAAACTTACCGACTACAAGCAGATTCTTCTGGCACGTCCCATCGTGGCCTTATCCAATAAAGACCTTGGATTCCTTCCCGGTGATGCCAATGAGAAAGTGGCTCCTTACATGCAGCCTTTGTTCGATAATTTGAATGTAATCAAGCATCAGTTCGCTGCCAATTCCTCTGAAGTGAAACGCTTGGAGGATATGCAAAAAAGTGAACAATTGGTCATCGAGGCATTAGCCTTTATCCGTGGGCGCAGCTTGAGCGAAACCTACTGTATTATCGATGAAGCCCAGAACCTGACCCCACATGAGATTAAGACCATCATCACCCGTGCCGGCGAAGGTACAAAAATGGTGTTTACCGGTGATATTCAGCAGATAGACCAACCCTATCTGGACAGTCAGTCCAACGGGCTTGTCTATATGATAGACCGCATGAGAGACCAGAATTTGTTTGCCCATGTCAATCTGGTGAAAGGGGAGCGCAGCCAGTTGAGCGAGTTGGCAAGTAATCTGATGTAGCGGATACCGCATTTTCCGGGGTAAAACTATTTCTATCCCGCTTTCCGACTGTTAAAACGGGGGAGGCGGGATGGTTTCTTTATAGACGATAAATAGTTGATATAACATTTTTTTATCGATTTATTGTCTGTTTTGCCTAAAATAGTGTATCTTTGCCTCGCCTAAAACAAAACTGTCAAGCGAAATGAAGCGAAATTTTTTTCATCGGTATCTTTCCGCGAAAGTGCTTCCGATATGGACTATTCTATTAATTGATGTATTTATCATCGTCATATCCAGTCTGTTGGCCTATGCTCTTCGATATGATTTCAGAAGCATTTTTTTTGGAATCCTCTACCATTGACAAGACCATTTTATGGACGGTTGTTGTCAATCTGATTTTTTCCGTGTTTTCCGTACGTATTCCAATGTGTTGCGCTTTTCCTCCTTTGTGGATATCATGCGCATTTTTGTGTCATTGACGGTGTCGTATGCACTGCTGATGATAACAAGCGTCTTGACAGAAAGCTATTTGGAGTTCAACCTGGCTCCGGTCAGCGTGCTGTTCATGTCCTATATCATCAGCTTTGCCATGATGGCATGCTCCCGTGTGATTGTCAAGACTTTCTTCGAGGCGCTGAACTTCGACGGCACCCATAGTGCCAATGTGTTCATTTACGGTGCCAAGGAAGCCGGGGTCAACATTGCCAAGGCATTGCGTGTCAATCTGCGCAACCACTACCGTCTGCGCGGATTCATTGCGGACGAACCTGAGCTTATCAACAAGGTGATGATGGGTGTCAGGGTGTTCCCCAACGATGATACGCTGATTGATGTGCTGAACGACCACGATGTGCAGACCATCATCATTTCTCCTGCCAAGATGGAGGAACTGAAGAAGTCCGACATGGCTGACCGCCTGCTGGTGCACAACATCAAACTGATGACCGCGCCTCCCTTGAGCGAGTGGAACGGCCAGGCGCTGAGCCGCACACAGTTGAAGGAAATTCAGATTGAGGACCTGCTTCAGCGCAATCCTATCGAGATAGATATCCATAAGGTTGCCTCTCATCTGGAGGGCAAGCGTGTGATGATTACGGGCGCCGCCGGCTCCATCGGCAGTGAAATCATGCGCCAGGTGGCTTCGTTCAATCCCTATAAACTTATTTTAGTGGACCAGGCCGAGACCCCTCTGCACGACATCCGTCTGGAACTTCAGGACCGTTGGTGCGACATCGATGCCGAGACCATCATAGCCGACATCTCCAATGCCACGCGCATGGAGGATATCTTCAAGGAGTTCAAGCCCCAGTATATTTTCCATGCGGCCGCCTACAAGCATGTGCCGATGATGGAGGACAACGTTTCCGAGTCCATCCAGGTGAACGTATTCGGCACGCGCACCGTTGCCGATCTTGCCGTGAAATACGGTGCCGAGAAGTTTGTGATGATTTCTACGGACAAGGCTGTTAACCCTACAAACGTGATGGGCTGTTCCAAGCGTATTTGCGAGATTTATGTGCAGTCTCTTGCGAAGAAGTTGCAGAAGGAGGGAGGCCATGCCACTCAGTTCATCACTACGCGTTTCGGCAATGTGCTGGGTTCCAACGGTTCTGTCATTCCCCGTTTCCGCGACCAGATTCAGCGTGGCGGTCCGGTGACAGTGACCCATCCTGAGATAATCCGTTACTTCATGACCATTCCCGAAGCTTGCCGCCTTGTTCTTGAGGCCGGCAGTATGGGCAACGGCGGTGAAATCTACATCTTCGACATGGGTAAGCCGGTGAAGATTGTGGACCTTGCCAAGCGTATGATCAGCCTTTCCGGACGTACGGATGTGAAGATTGAATTTACCGGTCTCCGTCATGGCGAGAAGCTCTACGAGGAACTCTTGAATGTGAAGGAGCTTACAAAGCCCACCTATCATGAGAAGATTATGATTGCCACGGTGCGTGAGTATGACTATGACGAGGTGAAGGAGCGTATTCAGAAACTGATTGATGTAAGTTACACCTATGACCAGATGAAAATTGTTGCTGCCATGAAGGATATTGTTCCGGAGTTCGTAAGCAAGAACTCCTGCTTTGAGGCGCTGGATAAGAAGAAATAAAAAGATAGCGGTATAGTATAAAATGAAAGGGTGATAACGTCATTGTAGTGTTATCACCCTTTCAATTTTATTGTCTTCTTGTCAGTCTTTTGTCTCATTCATGTGAAGAGAAGTATTTCAGGAACTGTGTACGTTCGAAGGTATTGACCCCCTTCGGGTCGTTTACGTTCAGAATACCTTTGAACTGGCTGATGGTTTCCATACCTTTGCGGTCCATCCACAAGTTGAGGAAACGGATATACTCCTCAATGATGGTAGCTGAATTCTGATAAAGCACACTGCATATCTCTACGGCCGAAGCACCTGCCAATATTGCCTTGACAACGCCTTCGGGCGAGTGAATACCACCGGAAGCGGCATAGTCCAGCTTGTTTACGGCTGCCGAAGCGATGCCTATCCAGCGCAGGGCTTTGGACAAATCGGATTCATTGCTGAATACGTTACCGGATACTTGTATCATTTTCTCAATGTTGATGTCCGGCTGGTAGAAGCGGTTGAACAGCACTACTGCGGCGGCACCGTTGGCATACAGCTGGTCTATCAGAGCTATCGGATTGGTCAGGTTGTCACCCAGCTTCATGATGACGGGTATCTTGACCGTCTTCTTGATGTGGCTCAGAATGTCGATGTGGCGCTGCTCGAAACTGCCATAAACATATTGTACATCCGTCTGCAGTGCAAGGATATTGATTTCCAGTGCGTCTGCGCCGGCTTCTTCTATTTTGGCGGCAAATTCCACCCAGTCGGCATTCTGATAGCAGTTGATGCTGGCTATGATGGGGATGTTGCAAACCTTTTTGCTTTCCTTAATCAGGTTCAGATATTCGCCCAGCTTATGTTCACGGATATATCCTACAAGATAGTCACTGCCTTCGGGATACATATTCGGGTCTCCCAGCCAGTCAGCCTCCATCATGATTTGCTCTTCAAAGAGTGATTTTAGCACAATGGCACCTGCACCGGCCTCGGATAGTTTCTGATTCTTGGCGGCGCTGTCCGTCAGTCCGGAGCTGCTGACGATAATGGGGTTTCTGAGTTTCAGCCCTGCAAAAGTAGTTTCTAATGTTGCCATGATAATGATTTTTTATGGTTAATAGTTTCTTTCTCCAAAAATCTTGCTTCCTACACGTATTAAGGTGCTCCCGGCTGCAATGGCCTCGTGATAGTCGTGAGACATCCCCATGGACAGTTCCCGGAATGATTCTGCATCGGCAAACCATTTGGCTTTCACTTCATTGAAGAAGCTACTTAAAGAACAAAACTCTGTTCTGATTTGTTCGTCATTGTCCGTATTCGTGGCCATGCCCATCAATCCGCATATCCGGATATGCTTGAGCTCTCTCCATTCACCGGCCGCCAGCATTTCCCGGCATTCGTCAAAGCTGAATCCGAACTTGGTCTCTTCCCGGGCGATGTGCAGCTGCAGCAGGCAGTTGACGGTTTTTCCGGCTTTGGCAGCCTGCTTGTCCACCTCGGCCAACAGCTTGTAGGAGTCTATGCCATGAATCAGCGCTACGTAAGGAACAATATATTTTATCTTGTTTGTTTGCAGATGCCCGATGAAATGCCATTCTATGTCTTTGGGCAGACTTTCGTATTTGGCGGTCATTTCCTGCACCTTACTTTCTCCGAACACACGCTGGCCGGCACGATACGCTTCTTCTATCGCCTCATTGGGGTGAAATTTGGAAACAGCCACCAGCCGTACCTTTCCAGGCAGTTCGCTCAGTACTTGTTTTAAATTCTCTGCAATCATCTTTTTAGGGGTTAATGAGTTAATGTGCCAATGTGCTAATATGCTAATTGGCTGTGCTATGTTTATCTTGTGCTGTTACGCCGCAGGTCATTGGCATATTTGCACATTAGCACATTACGAAGCTCTGCTTCGTTACACTTCCGGTTTGTCGTCGGGCTCTGCACTGTACGGATATACATCCATAATGGCGGTTTCCGCTACAGATGCTATCTGATAATCGGCCATTGTGCCTTTCATGCCCTCATCCAGTTTCTTCACTGCATCACGCAGGTCGGCAGCCTGCACCAATACCTGGGTAGAGGTTTTCTTTTCCGCACCGCTTTTCTCGTCCAGTGTGATGAAAACCAGTTTACATTTAAACCAGCGGTCGGCAGCTTCCTCTTCGCTGGGGAACAATTCGCTATAGTTGGCACGTTTGATGTCCGATACGGTGAACTCTCCCGAAATGAACGGCGTCATCTCTTCGATGATGCGTGCTTCCGCTTCCGTAAAACTGAGGGCATCTACCAGGTACGGTTCGGTCACCTTCTTGTTCATTCCATTTTCCATTGTTTTCTCGTAACGGATCTTACATTCAAACCATGTATGCATTGCCATAATTTTCTGTTTTTAATTATTGATTTATTGTTAGTTAAGCTGCTTTATGCGTGCCTATGCCCGCCAAAAGCAGTGCAAAGATAGCCAAAAACTAAATGGATATAAAAAGTTGCCTTGCATTTTATGTGAAAATTTTATTGGAGAACCGGGACGGTACGTATGGGCATAAAAAAAGGAGTACCGCTGTACTCCAACCTTTGTTAACCTTAAATCTAATACTATGAAAAACACATTGCAAAGGTACGGACTTTTTCGACATTTGCAAGAGTAACGGGGTATAAAGTGTGTATTTGTAACACTTATTATATATTATGTCTTTGTACTACATCTTTTTTAAAACTTGAGGCGTGTTGCTGAAACATAAATTTGCATCTGCTTTGCTTCCACACTTCCACCCAACTCCTGTATCTCCCTATTCATCGGCATTTGCCCTGCGGTGGGAGCAACCTGAAAAGGTGGAAGCAAAATTTGCTTCCACCTGCCAAAAACGTCTGAGTTTTGCCGTAACTTATTATTCTCTAATATAATACCGCGCGTGGGTTACATAAATCGGTCGGTGTAGTTTTCCTGCATTTTCGAGATTGCCCGACTATGAATAATGGAGTCGTCTAATGTCTTTTAAGTTGCTGTACAATACGTTTGCGCCTTGTGCGCAATAGGCGCGGGCTACGTACTTCATCTGTAAAAGCCCTGGAGTTAGTGACGCCTAACGGCCATGAACAACCCTGCTAACGGCCATGAAGCAATCGTTTGACGGCCATAAGCAGAGCTGTTCATGGCCGTTAGGCGTTATTAATTCCCTATGCAACAGTGGACAAACAAAGGGTGAAAAGCAAAGGAATGCTTGTGTTTTAAATAGAAATTCACGGGCTTGCACTCTCTCTCCATAGATTATGGAAGTGGGCTTTTATTTCACTTGCGTTTTGTGCGATAAATTCCCATTTATCAGCAGGCATCTTTGCGAAACTTCAATAATGCATTTATGAGGGTAAGATATTGGAATGTAGAATGATATATTGGAAATGATGAGGTGTTTTTTAAACGTTCGTTTAATAAACGTCTATTTTTAAGAAAATAAGTAGAGGTAACAAAAAGTTAAAAAGGAACAGAACTTTAACATGTTAAATATTAGATGTATACTATTGAAATTCAATACATTAATATAAAATTTAAATCATGTTAAAATTTTTTCCTTTAAACATTTTGTTAGTTCAAAAAATACGGCTTATCTTTAGACGTTCATTAAACGAACGTTTATTGGACACTTCTATGAGTCTAATATCTTCTTTAATAGCTTATTATCATTGCAAAAGTGTACAATACGGTTTGGGTGGGAAAATGTCTCGTTCAAACCGCGAAGCGCACCCGGAACTGAGCTGATTCATTCGAAAGAAAATTTCTAAGTGACTGAACAACAGAAATATTGGTTTGCAGCCCGCACCCGTGACAAGCAGGAATTCACAGTCCGGAAATCTTTGGACCGACTTAAATCGAAAGAGCATTTGGAGCTTGACTATTATCTTCCCACGCGCTTTGTCATTTCTCAATTGAAGTATCGTCGTAAGCGTAGCGAAGTTCCGGTAATCCGCAATTTGGTATTTGTTCATTCCACCAAGCAGACAGCCTGCGATATATCCAACATCTATAATGTCCCCCTTTTTTATATGAAAGACCTTGCTACACATTCCATGCTAGTGGTACCGGATAAGCAAATGGAGGACTTTATGTTCGTAATGGATTTGAATCCTGACGGTGTCAGTCTTGATAGCGAAATTCTTACTGTTGGGCATAAAGTAAAAGTTATCAAAGGCGAACTCAGCGGTATTGAAGGTGAGGTTGCCATCGAAGCCAATAAAACATACGTCGTTATCCGTATTAAAGATCTTTTGACGGCAAGTGTCAAAGTCCCCAAATCCTATCTGAAAATAATCGGGTGACTTCTAAATAGGTATAATCTTATATTTTAATCATATAATCATAATAATGAATGATTTAACTTCCCATGCTCTTGAGCTTCAGCATGCAGCTCATGAGCTGATGTATCTTGGTATGGACGGTGAGCCGGTTTATTCCGACACTTTTTGCTGGTTGAATAAGGAAGTGCTTGTTAAGTCCGATTCTCTTTTTTTTGCTCAAAGTTCCGATGTTGAAGAGGAGGCGAATTTGTGTCTGGCTCTTTTGATGGGGTATAATGCTACCATTTATGATGATGGGGATAAGGAGCAAAAGAAACAAATGGTATTGAATCGGATTTGTCTTGTTTTGGAGCAGTTGCCTGCTTCTTTGCTTAAAGTCCGTTTACTAACTCATTGTTATGGGGAAATTTATGAGGAGGTTTTGCTTCAAGAAGCCTATGCGATTATTGAAGGTTGGAATAAAGATAATTTGACTTCAGAACAAACTGAAATCATCAAAGAATTGAAGAATATCGAAGAGAATCCATATCCGTTTGAGGAAGTGGAATGTAAACCGTAGAGTCTATTGTTTTTTCCCTTCTTCTGAGAATATAAGCAGAACCACGATCTAATTTTCTGTTATTTGCCAATAAATAAAAAGCAAAAAAATTAATACAATAGTGACGACAGAGCAAAATCTAGATAAACGCCGTATTGCTAAAAATACTTTGCTGCTCTATGTCCGTATGTTTTTAATGATACTTATTGGCTTGTATACCAGTAGAGTTATATTGAAAACATTGGGAGTTTCAGATTATGGAGTGTATAATGTAGTTGGAGGCATGGTCTCCATGTTCGCTTTTCTGAACTCCGCTATGGTTGCCGCTTCACAAAGGTTTATCTCGTATGAATTGGGACGTGGAGACAAGGAAAGGCTGAATCTTGTATTTTGTACTTCAGTAAATATTCATGTAATCATAGCAGTTGTCATCTTTATATTGGCTGAGACTATCGGATTATGGTTTGTCAATATCCGGTTAGTGATTGATGCGGATAGAATGGTGGCTGCCAATTGGGTCTATCAGTTTTCCGTGTTGACTTTTATGGTCACTGTGGTAAGTGTCCCTTATAATTCTTGTATAGTCGCTCATGAGCATATGAGGGCTTTTGCCTATATAGGTATTGTTGACGCATGTCTGAGATTGATAGCGGTCTTTTTGCTATTGGTATTTCCCTATGATAAACTGATATTTTATGCTTTTGGCGTTTTCGCTGCAAGTATTATAGTTCGTATTCTTTATAGTTTTTACTGTAAGAAGCACTTTGAAGAATGTGCCTATCGATTTATAGTGAATTGGAAACTGCTAAAAAGAATGTTTTCTTTTGCCGGGTGGAGTGTTTTGGGTAATCTGGGTTTTTCATTCAAGGATCAGGGATCGAATATTATTCTCAATTTGTTCTATGGTACTTCCATCAATGCGGCAAGAGGCATAGCTATGCAGGTAAGTGGCTTGGTCTCCACATTTTCATCAAATTTCTCAATGGCTTTGTACCCTCAAATAACCAAGCAATATGCCGGTGGAAATGTGGAAAGCTGTTTGAACTTGGTATATTCGGGTGCACGATATACCTTTTATTTGTTAACCTTGGTTTCCATTCCATTTTTGATAAATGTGGATTATGTACTTAAATTATGGTTAGGGGATGTACCACAATATACTTCCATTTTTTTGATGATATCAATGGTTGTATCTATTCTTTATACGGTTACTGGTACGGTGACTACCGCTTTACAGGCAACCGGAGAGATAAAGTGGTTTCAAATAGGAATATGTATTATAATGTTGTTGGAATTACCTATTGGTTATATCTTCTTGTCATATGGTTATCCTCCTTATTATGCATTATATCCTGGCATTCTAACTGGTGTAATTGCTATTTTTTTTCGTATTTTTCTTTTAAAAAGATATATACCAAAATGTAATATATCATATTATTTATTTGCAGTATTTGCTCGTAGTATGGCTATTGGAATTGCAACTTGGATAATTTGTAATTATATCCATAGCTTTTTCCCAGATACATTCTTTACTGTTATTCTTACTTCGTTGATTTCAGTGGTCATTCTTTTTTTTAATATTTGTTTTTTTTTTGGCTTGTCGTCTGTTGAGCGTAGTATGATAAGACAAAAGTTGGAATTGGTGATTCATCGGGTATGCAAATGAGTTTATTATGTTATAATGCATTTGATGTTTTCGTGAACTTCATTTGACATTATTAAGATTTATATCATGAATATAGCGATTGTCGGTACCGGTTATGTAGGTTTGGTGTCTGGAACATGTTTTGCAGAAATGGGTGTTCATGTCACTTGTGTGGATGTGAACGAAGAAAAGATTAATGCGCTTGTCAGTGGACAAATTCCCATCTATGAGCCGGGACTTGATGAAATGGTTTTGCGTAATTATCGGGAAGGGCGTTTGAACTTTACTACAGATTTGACCTCAGTGCTTGATGATGTGGATATTGTTTTTAGTGCCGTAGGTACACCTCCGGATGAGGATGGTAGTGCAGATTTACAGTATGTACTTGCCGTAGCACGTCAGTTTGGACGAAATATTAAGAAATATACAGTGTTGGTAACTAAATCTACGGTTCCGGTTGGTACTGCTAAAAAGGTGAAAGCTGTTGTTGAGGAAGAATTGCAGCAACGAGGTGTAGAGATACCTTTTGATGTGGCAAGTAACCCTGAATTTCTGAAAGAGGGTGCTGCTATAAAAGACTTTATGAGCCCTGACCGTGTAGTAGTGGGTGTAGAGAGCGAAAGAGCCAAAGAAATGATGACTAGACTTTACCGTCCTTTTCTGCTCAATAACTTTCGTGTCCTTTTTACCGATATTCCTTCTGCGGAAATGATAAAGTATGCGGCTAATTCTATGCTTGCCACCCGTATCAGTTTTATGAACGATATTGCTAATCTTTGTGAATTGGTGGGAGCTGATGTGAATATGGTTCGTAAGGGTATAGGTAGTGATAGCCGTATCGGCAGTAAATTTCTTTATCCGGGTTGTGGGTATGGTGGTAGCTGCTTTCCCAAGGATGTAAAAGCGCTTATAAAGACGGCAGAAAAGAAAGGATATGAGATGAAAGTTCTAAAGGCTGTAGAAGAGGTGAATGAGAAGCAAAAGTCTGTACTTTTTAATAAACTTCGTGACTTTTATCAGGGTGACTTGCAAGGTCGTACCATTGCCTTATGGGGACTTGCTTTCAAACCTGAGACGGATGACATGCGTGAAGCTACTTCTTTGGTTACAATTAAGCTGTTATTGGAGGCTGGTTGCAAGGTTAGAGTATATGACCCAGTTGCTATGAATGAATGTAAACGTCGTATCGGTGATGTGGTAATTTACGCTACAGATATGTACGATGCTGTACTTGATGCTGATGCTTTGTTGATGTTGACAGAGTGGAAGCAATTCCGTTTACCATTATGGGGTGTAATTATGAAGAATATGAAGTATCCGTTGGTAATAGATGGTCGGAATATTTACGCTGTGGAGGAAATGAAAGAGCAGGAAATAGAGTATCAGTGTATTGGACGATAAAAAAGATGAAAATAGTAGATAAATGTTGATATGAAATTTATAGTCTCGAAATTATTTAGATTACATAGTTATAAACGCTTGTTCACAAAGGTACTTTCTCCTTTTATCCCTTTTAAACAAATTGATAATCCAGTTGTGTATATGACTCTTTACGTTAAAGATGAAGAAGATATTATTGAATCGAACATAAAATTTCACATGTCGCTTGGTATTGACGGAATTCTTGTAACAGATAATGGTTCTACGGATTCAACGATGGAAATTTTAAAAAAATATCAAGAAAAAGGTTGGATTAAAGAAATAATAGTCAATACTTCTACAACACATCCACAAGCTATATGTGTAGATAAGATGATTCATATTGCCAAAGAGAAATATCATGCAGACTGGGTTATTAACGTTGATGCGGATGAATTTTGGTGGACACCTTTGAGAAATCTAAAAAAAGCAATTGGTAATTATCCACATAATAATATTATTTATGTTCCTTTGAAAAATATGGTACCTGAAGAAGGATTAACTTGGATAGAGTGGAGTAATGTGGTACTTAATTCGATTGAAAATTATGAGGTTGAGGGACTTTCAAAATATTCTCTATATAGATCTCCTATTCCTAAAGTGATACATCGTACTCAATTCTATCAGATTATTTCGCGAGGTAATCATCAAGTGCAAATGCTTTTTGAAGCTTCTGTATTAAGTAAAGATATCATGATATATCATTATCCGATTCGTGGCTATAAACATTTTGAAAATAAAACAATTAGGGGTGGGGAAGCCTATTTACATAATCCTAATAAGACTCAAGGTGTACATTGGCGCTTTTGGTACTCATTGTATCAAAAGGGAGCATTAATTAATGAGTTTAGTCGAGTCATTGGTATAGATAAAATATCAGATTTTAAGAAGAGGGGTATTATAGGAACGGATATACGTTTCTTAAAATATTTGAGAGTGGTTTGTAATAATAGTAAATAGAAAACATGTTTATTGATGAGGGGGCAAAAATGCTGTATTCTCCCTAACGATAAAAAGTAGACGTTTTGCTTTGTAACTGAAATTTATAATCATGTAGAAAGGTTTTACAACCAGACTGAAGTTCTGCCTCACGGAGAATCCCTCTAGTCGTTTTGTATCAAGAACGAAATTCCTTATAACATCTTCTAAAAATGGTATAAGGATACTTATAACAAGGTCTTTGAAGTCAAAGTCGACAGGATTGCCATTGATGAAGATGAGGAAGACTCTAAGCCCCCCCGAGTGTATCAAAAAAAGCAGTAGAGATAATTCTGTTCGTATTTGGATTGACATTCGTATAAGTAACGGATTACATTTGTCCCAAAAAGAATTTAAGCTACTAGGAGCTAGTCGGATGGAGAGAAACTGGAGGGTTTATATTGAATAGGAACTGAGTTGGTAATAGTAACATAATTATATATTTATTTTATGGATGTAATAGTTGGAGCAGGAGTATCCGGACTTGCTTATGCTGGTTTTTCTAAAAATGAATGTTTATTGTTGGAAAAAGATGCAGAGATAGGAGGGTATTGTAAAACAATAAAGTGGGGGGATTTTGTGTGGGATTATTCCGGGCATTTTTTTCATTTTAGAGATACCTTTCTAGAAGATTACATTTGCCGGAATATGGTACACGATGATATACGGTATTGTGAAAAGCATACGCAAATTTTCTACCGGCAAAAATATATAGATTTTCCTTTCCAGAAGAATATTCATCAACTAGATCAGGATGAATTTATAGATTGCTTATATGATTTGTTTACCACTACAGGAAATGATTATTTCACTTTCAAACAAATGCTGTATGCTAAGTTTGGTCAGTCGATAGCGGAGAAATTTTTGATACCGTATAATGAGAAATTATATGCTTGTGATTTGAACCGTTTGGATGTGGATGCAATGGGAAGATTCTTTCCTTATGCTGATAAAGAAGAAATTATCAGAAATTTTAAAAAGACAAACAATAATTCTTATAACAGTCATTTTACTTATCCTAGAGGGGGTGCCATCGAATATGTCAAATCTTTGGCTTCTTATATAGGAAAGAGTAATATATGCTTGAATGAATGTGTCAAATCCATCGATGTAACGGAGAAAACCATAAAGACAGATAAAAGGGAGTTGAAATATGACAATCTGATTTCTACCATGCCATTTCCATTATTAATGCAGTGCTGTAGTATGGAGTATGATACCGATATTTACTCTTGGAATAAAGTGTTAGTTTTCAATTTGGGTTTTGATAAGAAGGGGAAAGATGTTTTCAATAATTGGATTTATGTCCCTTCAAAAGATTTTTGCTTTTACAGAGTTGGGTATTACGATAATATTTTTGCGACAAAGAACATGTCTCTGTATGTTGAGTTAGGTTTTGGAAAAAATACCGATGTAATAGATGTGGAATATTACAAGGAGAAGGTCCTTGATGATTTAAAGAAAGCAGGTATAATCACTGATCATAAACTGATAGCATCTCATTTTGTTATAATGGATCCTGCATATGTCCATATTACAAAGGAATCAATCAGGGATGTGGAAGAAAAGAAAAAAGTATTGGCTCGGAACAATATTTATTCGATAGGCAGGTATGGCAGTTGGACTTATTGTTCTATTGAAGACAATATACTTGAAGCAAAAGCATTAATGGAACGTCTTTCAGATTATTAATATCATGGATGGTATAAATTGTACTAAGGAATTACTTTCTATTATTCATTTTACTGGTTATAAGGTGTGGCAGTATTTTTAGAAAGTTAGGTGGAGAAAACGCTTTGTTGAAATATAGAGAAGAAAGTGAAAGTCGATTGAAGAAATTTATTAAGAATGTAATAAACTATAATAATATAATAAGAGTCAAGAATTTTTTAGGAAGAGAGTGGTATTATGAAAAATAGTAAAGTACTGACGATAGCTATTGCTGCCTATAACATGGAACAATATCTTTCTCGTTGTTTGGATTCCTTGGTTTACATAAACAATATTTGCGATGTAGAAATATTGATAATCAATGACGGTTCTAACGATGCTACATTACAGATAGCGCAGAAATATGAATCACTTTATCCACAGTCTGTAAGAGCTATTGACAAATCTAATGGAGGATGGGGATCTGTAGTAAATCTAGCTGTTATGGAAGCTACAGGCAAGTATTTTAAACTGCTCGATGCGGATGATTGGTATGAAAGTGGTCCTTTAAGTGAATTTGTGAGTTATTTATCGGCTGTTTCATACGATTTGGTATTAACCCCTTATGTATTGGAGTATGTAGAGTTAAAAAAAAAAAGAAACCTGTTCTATTTCAAAATATAAAGTTTGGGAAAGTTTATGATTATAGCCAACTTGTCCAACTCAGGTGGGGGAAAGATTGGTTTGATTTGCCGTCTATTACATATCGTACGGAGATACTTCAAAAAAATCATATAACTATTGCTGAATGTTTTTATGCAGATATTGAGTATGATTATTTACCTCTTAAGTATATTAAGAATTTTATATTTCTTGATTTGTCAATTTATCGGTATTTTATTGGTAGGGCAGGACAGAGTATATCTCGTGAAGGTTGTACCAGACACTATCTTGATCATTTAAAGATAACTTGTCGGATAATTGAATACTTTAATGCTCAAAAACAAGAAAGGGTGGACAATATTTATATGGAGATTGTGAAACGAATAGCGAAAGTTAAGATTTGTCAGAATTATGTAGTTTTGTTACGTTACTATTTGAAGCGTGTGGAAGCTGATAGATTGCTTTGGAATTTTGATGATTATTTGCGGAAAGTTAATGCGGAATTGTATAATGAAGTGGAAAATGATTTGGGTATTCCAGGACTCCGTCCCATAAAATTATGGAGAAAGTATAAATATAATATTTATCAGTCTTTTTTTTTATAAACTATATAATAATATATTAAGACGATGAAGTGCATTTCGAGAGGATTTTAATTAGATGGCAATAAGCAAGTAATAAAAAGTTTTATCTCCATTTTTTTCAGCAAGACTTATTCTTAAATCAAAATTGATGATGGCTTTGTTAGTAAGAAATGAAGCAAATGTTTATGGAAAAAGATACAATCATAGCAGTCTTGGTTCTTTATAAAACCAAATTCTCAATGGCAAAAACAGTACAGACTTTATCCAAGTCAATGGCTATAGTAGGTTGGACAAGATTGGATATTGTTGTTTATGATAATTCTCCAGAATATAATACATCTTTTATTGATAATGAGAAGGATAATATTTATTTTGCGATTCATTATATAGCTGATTATAGTAATTCTGGTGTTAGTAAGGCTTATAATATTACCGCAAGATTAGGTAGGACATTAAATAAGAAATATCTATTGTTATTGGATCAAGATACAGAAATAGCTCTTTCTTTTTGTAAAACTATTTCCATGATTCGTGGTTCATATCCTCTAATATTTCCAATATTGGTGAATGATGGAGTTATTATATCCCCCTGCAAATACCAATTTGGTAGAGGGTCTTCTTTATCCGCGAATGAATGCACGGAAGGTCTTAAAAGGATTAATAATAAGAATTTTTTGAATAGTGGTGCTATTATTTCAATTCCTCTTTTTTGAGAAGATTGGAGGTTTTGATGAGTCTCTACCTTTATATTTTTAGTGACTTTAATTTCTTTAATAGGATGCGTAAAATTGTTAATTCATACTATCAAATGGATGTTTGTTGCTATCATGAGATGTCTAGTAATGATGACAGTAATATAGAGCAGTTTATAAGACGGTTTGAACTTTATTGTGATGGTGCATTAAAATGTTATAAAGATGTGCCGAATGAGTTTTTAATGGCTTCTAATATCTTACTAAGAGCAATAAAAGTTGGTATTAAACATAAAACATTAAGATTTACTATAATAGCAATGCAAAAAATATATGAGATTTTCTTTAAATAGAATTTCTATCGTGTCATTTTGCCTTTTTGTGATTTCAATTTCATTGGATCCAACAGGGACAATTTTTAGGGTGAAAGAATCGATGTTCGTTTTTTGCTTTTTTATATCATTCTTTTATCAAGAAACAAAGAAAGCAATATCAAGAGACATTCAGTTAATACTATGGTTTTGTTTACTACTTCCTATATGGGGAATTATGGTTTCCTTGATAAGGAATAATTTAGAAGATATTTCTTATGCATTTGGACATTTTAAATCATTCTTGTTTATATTTATTTTTTTCTTTCTGAGAAACTTGAATTTTGAAGAAATTAATAAAGTATTATTTATTAATGGTAATATAATTGCAATATGCACTATCTTAATATTTATTATAGCGCAGATAAACCCCAATTTATTTTCTGTTTTATATGACCAGAGTATAGAAAATGCTAATATAATTATCTCTAGACGAGAATATTATGGATTATCTATATTGGGAATTTATTTTAAAGCCGGTCCCTTGATGTTTTTTTCTTATATATATTCTTTGTATTTTTCTAACAAGGGGAGGTTGAAATTTGTATTCATTTTACTGAACTTATTTGCACTCTTAATAGCGGGTTCTCGTACTCCTACTTTAATGGTAATTATGATAACTATTTTTTTGTATATGACAATGTGAAAATTAATCGTTTTTTTAGAAACGCATTTTTATTTGTCTGCTTTTTTTTTCTTTAATGTTTTTGACATATATGCTTGCAACAGAAAAGGGAGATGCGTCTAACGCTAAGTATAACGATTTTAATTCTTATATAAAGAATATTTTTATAGGCATTAATCCTTTTGTTGGAGCAGGTCAGGTCTTGTAGTGTATTTTGGGGAGAAGGTAGAGGGGTGTTTCATTCATCTAGTGAACAAACATATATGGATATAATTAGAATATATGGTGCTTTTGTTGGTTTTTTTTTATTTTTTACTAGTTTATTATCCTATTTTAGTTTTTTTTGCATTGTAAATACCGTCATATATTGAAATATCAGCGGTTTATATTAGCTTATTTTTTATATATGATTTTAGCAGGAACAAATCCTTTATTGATTAACTCAACAGGTATGCTGGTTTGGGCTATTGGTTTAACTTTAATTTATAAAATAAAAACTAATCAGTTAATTGTTGATAAGTAACTATTCAAAATTAATTTTATACATATGAATAATTCACAAATAAATTCGTACCGACAGAAGCGAGTGCCCTGTTTATACAATAGAAAAGCGAGTCTTAGTATTGTACTCAACAGGTCTTATCCATTTGCCTTTCAATATACGTCATAGAGTTTCCGAAGAATTAAGTTCCGGGGAGTACGGGAGATAGAAAAGGAATAATCCTCTATCCTTTCATATCTTTCTCTGTTCCTTTATTTTCCGGTTTCTATGAACAGAAGCATTGTCAAGGATAATCACCGTTTTCTTTTTCAGCTCAAAAGAGAGAACCTGTCAAGATAATCCATAAGCTTGTCTGCATTGATGGATTCTTTTGTTGTAAATTATTTTTTTTGGTAATCATACCAAAGATATTAAGTTTTGCTGCCTTCTTAGACGGAATATAAATATTCTCATCTTCAAACTGCCAACCGTAGGGAACATACCCATCGGTGCACATATGACTTTCATCTGCATAAAAAGCTCTATATTCCCATGGGAATCAAGGCCCTCAAGTTCTTGTAACTTCTCTTTCATACCCCTTGGGCGTTTTCTTATTTACTTATATCTTGCATCAATGTTTCTAAAAAACGTTTGGTAAGCAGTCAAAAAAAGGCTATTAATTGAAAGGAATAACTTCGTTGCCAACCCAATTTAATATTTTATGATGAATATAAAAATATTTTCGATCATTTACTTAATAAAAAAAGTTTTATGATTTCTGTATGTATCGCCACTTATAATGGAGGTAAATATATCAAAGAACAACTTGATTCTATTCTTTTTTTCAATTAGGAAAAGATGATGAGGTGATTATTTCAGATGACTCTTCTACAGATGATACACTTTCTATTCTTGAGTCTTACCATGATGAGAGGATAGTGATTTTAACTAATCAAAAGTTTCATTCCCCAGTATATAATTTTGAAAATGCATTGAAGTCTGCCAAAGGGGATTTTATATTTTTGTCAGATCAAGATGATATTTGGGAACCAACAAAAGTGGAGGTTATGCTGGATTCTCTTAAATTTAAATCATTGGTTGTATCCGATTGTTGTGTTATTGATCAGCATAAAAAATAGTTTGTGATTCATTATTTAATAGCAAAATTCCAACAGTTGGAATTCTGAGTAATATACTTCATAACCATTATATTGGTTGTTGTATGGCATTTCGTCGGGAGGTTTTAAATAAGGCTTTGCCTTTTCCTCCTTCTTTTAGCAATGCATGATATTTGGATAGGATTATGTGCTGCCACTTTTTATTCTGCAACATTCATTCCTAATCGTCTTATTAAATATAGGAGGCATGGTAATAATGCATCACCGGAATTGGGGAAAAGTGATTTGCCATTACTGTATCGGATACAATATCGATGGATTCTAATTATGGCTCTTCTGAGAAGAATATTGCAAAAGAACTGCACTTTTAGTAAGCGTTCTCAAATTACTAACAATATATGATACTATTAGTTTCACTTTTCGGGGATATATATACAAATAATTCACGTATATCTAATATATTTCACTATACATCAAATCTGACTATAAATGTTGTAACTTCTGACTTTAATCATGGAAGTAAAAGATATAAAGAATGTATAGATAATATCAATAATCATTATCTTCATGTTCCTGCATATAAAAAGAATATTTCTATTGAGCGTATATATAGTCATATCGTTTTCGCCTATAGATTAAAAAAAAGTTTTTGAATTCACTTCAGGAAATTCCAACAGTCATTTATTGCGCTATGCCTACTTCAACTGCAGCTTATGTTTGTGGGAAATATTGCAAGAAACATGGTGTGAAGTTTGTGATAGATGTAATTGATTTATGGCCTGATTCTTTAAGGCCGATTGTAGCTGGAATAAAAAATAGGCTTTTGAATCTTTTTATTTTCCCTTGGAAGTATATTACTATACAATCATATAAGATGGCAGATGTAATATTGGGAGAATCAAAAAAATATGTCAACGAAGCTGCTTTCTATAATCATAGGGCGCCTATATATCCTTTATATTTAGGAGTTGATAAGAAGGGAGTGAAGAAACTTGTAGCTGAAAGTAAGCTTACTCTAAATAAATCAAATGAAGAGAGGTGGATTGGTTACGCCGGCAGCTTGGGTATGAGTTATGATTTTGAATCATTGATAAAAGGGGTGGCTGTTCTTAATGGAAAATATCAATATAAACTTTTTTTTATAGGAGATGGAGTATGCCGTGCTAAAGTAGAGAATCTTATAAATCAATATTCTGTAAATGCGGAGATTACGGGTTTTTTGAAATATGGTGATTTATTAAAGTATTTATCTTATTGCGATATTGCGGTGAATATCTTCCGTGATAAGACGAAAGTTGTACATAGTTATAAGTTCAATGATTATGTAGCAACAAATTGTTTTATTTTAAATTCTTTGCTAGGAGAAACAGCTGATATGGTTGACCGATATAAGGTTGGGCTCAATTTTGATTTTAAGGACAATACTTTTTGATAAGGTACTTCTACAGTGTTTGGAATTTTGGGATGAATATAGGGAGTGGAAGTTGAATAATGAGAGATTGGTGGATGAACTCCTTGATAAGGAAGCCATATATTCTCAAATAGAAACTATTTTATCAAAATAAATATTATGTATAAATGTTTCTTTAAACGGTTGATTGATTTCATCATAGCTTTGTGTACACTAGCTTTTATCTGGCCCATTTTATTGCTTATTACCATTTGGTTGCATTTTGCCAATAAAGGTGCAGGAGCATTCTTTACTCAGGAGCGTCCTGGAAAGGATGGAAGAATATTCCGTTTGATAAAGTTTAAAAGTATGACGGATGAGCGAGATGCAGAAGGCAAATTATTGCCGGATGCTAAACGATTGACGCATGTGGGTAAATTTGTTCGTGCCACTAGTATTGATGAGCTTCCACAATTGATTAATGTTTTGAAGGGGGATATGGCATTGATAGGTCCACGCCCTTTACTACCTCAATACTTGTCATTGTATAGTAAAGAGCAAGCAAGAAGACATGAAGTTCGTCCGGGTATAACGGGTTGGGCACAGGTGAATGGTCGTAATGCTATTAGCTGGACGAAGAAGTTTGAGTTGGATGTCTGGTATGTGGACCATTGCTCTTTATTGCTTGATTTGAGAATTATAGTGTTAACAGTGAAGAAAGTATTTGTGAAGGAAGGTGTAAACTTTGGATCGGAAGTAACAATGCCTCCCTTTATTGGTGACAACTAAAAGAGTAGTGAGAAATATTATTGAGAAGAAGTGATTAAAATAATATAGTTGGTTTAATTAATAAATGTAGAATAATGCGGGATATTGCTATTTATGGTGCGGGTGGTCTTGGAAGAGAGATTGCTTGCGTATTGAAAAAGATTAATATGGTTACGCCAACTTGGAATTTACTTGGTTTTTTTGATGATGGTTTAGAAGTTGGAACGAAGAATGAATACGGTGAAGTATTGGGTGGCATGAATGTGCTGAATTCGTATATAGGTTCGTTAGCCCTAGTGATAGCGATTGCTAATCCCGTTACTATTCGGAAAATTGTGAGTAATATTATGCTGGAAGGAATTGAATATCCAAATATAATTTCTCCTGATGTAAAATATATGGATGAGAATAACTGTTCGATTGGAAAAGGTAATTTTATTAATGTGGGATGTTTGTTGAGTTGTCATGTGGGTATAGGGGATTTTAATCATTTTGGCGCTTTTTCTACGATAGGTCATGATACTCAAATAGGTAGCTATAATGTGATAATGCCTTCAACTCAAATTTGTGGCTGCGTTTCGGTTGGTGATATTAATTTCTTCGGCATAAGCTCTATTGTGTTACAAGGATTAAAAGTAGGTCATAAAGTAACAATGGGCTGTCATAGTGTATTGATGGCCGATGCTAAAAGTGAATATACTTATTTTGGGAATCCAGCAAAACCAATAATAAAAAAAGTAGAATGGGGGGATTGAAAGGAAAGACTGCCCTCATTACAGGGTGTAATCGAGGAATAGGTAGGGCAATAATGCAAGAACTGGTTGCCGGTGGAGCCAATATTATAGCTTGTACTCGTAAACAGACAGCTGAGCAGGATGCTTTCTATAGGCAATGCCAATCAGAATATGGAATACAGATATATCCTATCTATTTTGACTTGTCTGATGAGGATGCCATACGGATTGCTTTAAAAGAAATATACTCTTTAAAAATTGTCATAGATATACTTGTGAATAATGCCGGTATATTGAATACGGACGGGTTACTCCGATTGAAGATGGAAGATGCTCATAGGGTGATGCAAGTGAATTATTTTGCTCCCCTGCAGATTACACAAGGAATTGTGAAATTGATGTTGCGCTCAAAATCGGCATCTATAATCAATGTGGCATCTATTGCAGCCTTGAAACCGACTGTGGGTAACACTGTATATGGAGCCAGTAAAGCAGCCCTTATAAGTATGACTACTTGTTGGGCAAAAGAACTTGCTTCAGCCAAGATTCGAGTGAATGCTGTAGCACCGGGGTATCTTGATACGGATATGAGCACCTCTGTTGATAGCAAGGTGATGGGGCAACTGGTTAATGATACATCATTGAAAAGATTGGGTACTGTGGAGGAAGTGGCTAAAGTCGTTTCATTTCTTGCCAGTGATGATTCGTCATATATTGACGGTGAAGTTATAAAAATTACGGGGGGATATAGAATATGATTGAAAATAAAATAATTAGCCTGGAAAAAGATTGTTATGATATGAAACTTAAGGCTCTTGAAATGGCTTTAAGTACGGGCAGTAACGGTTCTCATATAGGTGGAGCTTTCTCTGCCATGGAGATATTTGCAGCGCTCTATTCGGTAGCCCATGTGGATGATACATTTGACGAGAAAAGGGACCGGATAATCGTCAGTAAGGCACATTGCGTTTTAGCCTACTATACGGCTTTGTGGAAGAAAGGCCTGCTGTGTGAGAAAGATTTATCCACATTTGATAAGAATGGTACCTCTTTTCATGGACACCCACATCGGAATTTAACTTATGGAATAGAATTCTCGGGAGGTAGTCTTGGCTTGGGGCTATCTTATGCTGTAGGAGTAGCTTTGGCTATGCAGAAAAAGCACCAGAGTAATAAAGTCTATGTGCTATTGGGTGATGGAGAGTGTGACGAGGGAATCGTATGGGAGTCATTGATGTCTATTGCAAATTTCAAACTGGATAATCTAATAATCATTGTAGATAGAAATGGCTATCAACTAGATGGTCCTACCAAAGAAATCATGAACCAATACTCTTTGGAAGAAAAGTTCAAGTCGTTTGGTTTGGAAGTGGAGGTCGTAAATGGGCATTCTATAGAGGAGTTGCTATGCGTTTTGAATAAGCCATCTGACGTATCAAGGGTGATTATCGCAGATACAGTAAAAGCGAATGGCATTTCATTTCTGATGAATAATAAGATGGCGCATCATTGCGTGTTGTCATTGAAGAAATATGAAAAAGCTGTAGAAGATATAAAAGCAATGTATGATGGGAAATAGTAAGATTAATCCTAAGATTTATTCTGCTTTAGGACAAGGTGGAAGTATGTTTGGTATTACATTGCCCGATGTGGCTCGGAAAAAGGATAATGTGATTGTTCTCTCGGCTGATATGTCAACACCTGCCGGACTTGATAAATTCAAATCCTTGTATCCAGACAAGTTTTTCAACTTAGGAATTGCTGAGCAAAACATGATTGGAGTGGCAGCTGGATTGACGGATGAAGGATATAAAACAATATCAGTAGCCCAGGCTTGTTTTGTTTCAATGCGTTGCTTTGAACAAGTCCGCCAATTCTTGGGGTATATGCATTCGGCACAAGTTCTTGTGGGGATTGGTTCCGGATTTTCGTTGACACTAATGGGAAATACCCACTATGCGTTGGAGGATATTTCATTGATGAAAACAATTCCCGGTATGACAGTAATAGCTCCTTGTGATGCATTGGAGGCAATGAAGGCTCTTGAGGCTGCAGTACAGTTGGAAAGCCCCGTATATATTCGCTTGTATGGGGGAACTGTAACTCCCATTGTCTATCACGAGGATTTTGATTTCAAAGTGGGTAAGTCTGTCACTCTGCGAAAGGGGAAGGATTTGCAGATCATAGCTACCGGAAGTATGGTGTATATTGCTATGCAGGCAGCTGAAATTTTAGCAGGGAAAGGAGTTTCTGCTTCTGTTGTCGATATGCATACTGTCAAACCTCTGGATATTGAAGTTATAGATTTTAATGCGCCTTTCATTGTTTCTCTTGAAGAACACCGTATGGTTGGAGGTATGGGCGACTCCTTGGCAGATTACTTATCACAATATAACTCACATCCTAAATTGTTGAAAATAGGAGCTTTGGATAGTTTTTCCATAGTGGGTGACTATCCTTATATGATGGAACAGAACGGATTATCAACTGATAAAGTCGTAGAACGGATTATGTCATTTATAAATAGATAAATTATGAACGTAAAAGAAAAAGTATTTGAGATTGTAGCTTCTGTCTGTGAAACGGAAGTGTCCAATGTTAATGAGAATAGTACAATCGGTGATTTTCCCCAATGGGATTCTATGGGACATTTGACAATCCTTTCTAATGTTGAAGAGGCCTTTGATATCAATTTTGAGCCGGAAGAGATGATGGATCTGGAAGATGTCCATGATATCATAGCAGCTGTGGAGGAAAAGTTGTAATAATTATGGTGATAGAGGAAATCATATATCGGCATTCAATTACTTCTCCCGAAAAGACGGCCGTCATTTCGGGGGAAGTGACTGTCTCTTATCGTGTCTTGTGGAACAATATCAAGCATACGGCTGCCTATTTCATTTCTAAGGGAGTGGGAAAGGGCGACCGGATCATTGTCTCTGCAAGTAAAAATATAGATTTCATTTATGTCTATTTTGGAGCGCATCTGGCAGGGTGTATTTGTGTCCCGATTGATCCGGAGACCAATGTAACCCGTCTGGAAAGGATCATTGATTGTGCAGCACCTTCCATGATTATCGGCGAGCTACGCAATAAAGGGGGACATGAGGTGCTTCCGTTCACAGAGATAGGATTCGATAAGGATTTTGATGTGGTTTTTCCTCAAGAGAGGGATATTGCCGACCTTCTGTTTACTACCGGTACCACCGGTATGCCCAAAGGGGTGGTTTTGTCCTACTCCAACCAATTGTCCGCTGCAAATAATATAAATACTTTCATAGGGAATACTTCCGAGGATATTGAATTGCTGGCTTTGCCTATCAGTCATTCTTTCGGCTTGGGCCGGCTGAGATGTGTACTGGCTAAAGGCGCCACTCTAGTCCTCTTGGGCAGCTTTGCCAGCATGAAGAGATTTTTCGGTGAGATAGAAAGATGCAGGGTCACGGGGTTTGGTATGGTGCCTGCCAGCTGGGCCTATATTGCCAAGATGAGTGCGGATAGGATTGCCCGATATGCCTCCCAATTGAGGTATATAGAGATAGGCAGTGCATTTATGCCGAAAACTGAGAAAGAGAGATTGATGCGTCTGTTGCCTGATACCAAGATATGTATGCATTATGGGTTGACCGAAGCTTCGAGAAGCGCTTTTATCGATTTCCATACCGATATGGAACATTTGGATTCAGTGGGCAAGTCTTCTCCCAGTACGGAGATTGTCGTTTGTGATGAACAAGGAAATTTACTTGCGGCAGGGCAGGAGGGTGAGTTGTGCGTAAAGGGCGGACATGTGTGTGCAGGCTATTGGGGAGTATCAGAAGATATCTTCAGGAATGATTTTTATAACGGCTATTTCAAAACCGGAGATTGGGGCTACATTGATCACTCCGGCTATATATACCTGAAAAGCCGTAAAAAGGAGATTATCAATGTCGGCGGGAAAAAAGTCAGTCCGATTGAGGTCGAAGAGGCCTTGAACTCCATTCCGGGTATTGAGGAGTCTACATGCATCGGTGTGCATGATGATGTGATGGGAGAAGTCGTGAAGGCTTTCATCGTTGGCTGCTTGACGGAAGAGGATGATGAAAGGGTCCGGAAAGAGATGGGGGCTCTGGTGGAGAATTATAAGATACCGGTCTATCTGGAACATATTGATAGTATCCCCCGAACAACATCGGGCAAGATACAACGGTTATTATTGAAATGATTATGAATGAACGAAGCATGGTTGAAGAACTGTTGAACAGACCTCCTTATGACGGGAGTGAAGAATGTGATAATTTGTTTATAGAAGCTCTGCGTGATGAGCTTGTTTTCCACTATGAGCACAATGAGATGTATCGGCATTTTTGTGAGAGGAAGAACTTTAATCCTCATGAGCCGATTCATTCGGTGGATGAACTTCCGCCTGTGGCCGTCAGTGTATTCAAGGAATTGGGATTCAACTTGAATTCAGTTCCCCGGGAAGAGCTGACTTTGGCATTACAGTCCTCTGCCACTTCAGGAATACCGAGTACCGTAGTCATTGATAAGATAACAGCAAAAAGACAAGGTAAAGCAATGGTAAAGGTGGTCAGTGAATTCATTGGCAAAGAGAGGAAACCTTTCCTGATTATGGATATTGATCCCCGTTCTGCCTCCAGAAAATTGCTTGGAGCGAGATTTGCCGCGGTGACCGGGTATCTTAAATTTGCGAGTAAAGTCGGTTATTTCCTGAAAGCGGATGAGAACGGTCTCTCATATTTTGATGTGGAAGGCATTCAGGCATTTATAAAAGAATTGCCATCCGGACAGCCTGTTGTGGTTTTTGGATTCACTTATATATTGTATCAACATGTATTGAAGTCAATACTGGAATCAGATGTGAGACTGCATTTGCCTGAAGGTTCCAAGATAATCCATATTGGCGGTTGGAAAAAATTGGAAAGTGAGAAAATAAGCAAAGAACTTTTTAATGAGCAATTAGCGCGGTGCTTTGGCATTTGTCCGGAAGATGTCATCGACATTTATGGATTTACAGAGCAGATGGGGTTGAATTATCCGGATTGTGCCTGTGGCTGTAAGCATGCCTCTTCTTATGTGAAAGTCCTGGCCCGCGATACCGTTACAAGAAGTGTCCTTCCGGCGGGAAAGGAAGGGATGCTTGAATTTATAACTCCTATTCCTCATTCTTATCCGGGCAATGTGGTATTGACAGATGATATCGGCATTCTGGAAGATTCACCTTGTCCTTATGGACGTCCGGGACAGAGGTTCCGTATTGTCGGACGGTTGAAGAAAGCGGAGGTCAGAGGATGTGGGGATATTCTTTCCTCCAAGTTGGTGTTTCAACAGAAAGAAGGGACGGAAATAAAGTCGGACTCTCATCTGGACATTCAATATTTCAGGGGAACTTTGAAAGGGAATACGGGAGAGGAGCGGCTGCAGGGTATTATTTCTTGTCTGAATGATAAACTGGACTGGCTCCGGCAGCAACCGGTCGAGGCACTGATTGGCATCATTGGTGAAGTCGCAAAGAAATGGCTGTCCGATGAACGTTTTTCCTTTTTGAAGGACAAAGGCTTGCTGTTCTTGTCGAATTGGTGTGAAGCGTCTCATTTAAGGCAGATAGCCGAAGAGGGGCTGAGGGGAAATATGAGGTATTGCGATACCTTCTTGCATTTTCCAAATTCTTCAAAACATTTCTTGAAGGCAAATTCGCGAGGACTGGCTTGTCATTGGATGGCAGGCAATGTACAAATATTAGGTGTGTTTGCCTTGGTCCAATGTATCATAACTAAAAATGTGAACTTATTAAAGGTCTCTGCCAAGGATGACGGTGTGTTCCGTGCGCTTTTGAATGCGTTTGAAGGAGTTACTTATACAACTGAGGATGGTTATACACTTGAAGGTTCGGCTCTGATGGATACTGTGGCTGTTGTATATTTCTCGAGAGATGCAAAAAAAATGGGAGAGTTGATGTCCGGGTCTGCCCAGGTCAGAATTGCATGGGGAGGGAAAGAGGCGGTTGAGACGGTGGCAAAGTATCCTTCGATGATTGACTGTGAGACAGTTGTTTTCGGCCCCAAATTGTCTTATGCGGTAATTGCTAGGGAGGAGCTGTCATCGGAGCATGCTGCGAAGAAATTGGCAAGACGGGTGTCGGTAGATGTATCTGTTTTTGACCAGTCCGGTTGTGCATCACCTCATAATCTTTATATTGAGACAGGAGGAATAGTTACTCCTGAACGTTTCTGTGAAATTTTAGCGGAGGCATTTCCAAAAACGGAAGCCCAAATTCCTAAACCATTCATGTCTCCGGAACAGATATCTGCTGTTCACTCGTCCAGGGGAGTGTATGATTTTAAAGGTAGAGTTTGGGGAAGTGATACGATGTCATGGACAGTACTCTATTCAGAGGACAATGAACTTTGTAAGCCAGTGTATTCACGTGTGCTTATGGTACATCCGGTGGATCACATAAATGATGCATTGGTACATGTTCAGGATTATATCCAGACGATTGGCATTGCCGCTCCTGAAGATAAGGCCATTGATTTTGCAAATAAGGCTACAATGGCAGGTGTTGCCCGATGCCCTTTGATAGGCAGGATGTTGAACTTTGAAATGCCGTGGGATGGACTGTTTCTGATTGACAGATTGGTCAGATGGAATACCTTGGGCGGCCCTCTTTGTTGACGGGCAAAGTGGAAATGATTGAGATTGTTCGGATTGTCAATTCTGTATTTGAATCAAATACCTATTTGGCAATAAGCAGGAATTGCGACTTGTGTTTTTTGATTGATTGTGGGGATTCTGCCCCTATAATTGAGAACATAAACAATCGGGGATTACATTTGAAAGGTATTTTCATTACTCATTCCCATTTTGATCATATATATGGCTTGGACTCCATCATTGATGAATATCCGGAAACTCCCATCTATATCTCTGCTTTGGGAAAGGAAGGCTTGTACTCCGATAAATTGAATTTATCGCGCTATAGTTTGTGCCCTTATGTATTTCAATATTATAGTGTCATGAAAGAACTGAAAGAAGGGGATACTGTATATTTATATGGAAGTGCTGGAGTGGAAGTTTATGAGACTCCCGGTCATGATAGAAGTTGCTTGACTTACAAGTTTGGCAATTGTTTGTTTACAGGTGATGCGTTTATACCAGGGCTAAAGGTGTCCGCTTCATTTCCTAACAGCAATAAAGTATCCGCAGAACTATCCCGACAACGTATTCTTTCTTTATCGAAGGGATGCCGTTTATATCCCGGTCATGGTGAGAATTATGAGAACTTTCAGCCGGAAGTATATTTATAGACTATTTTATTGGTTATTTATCCCCTATTATGTGAGGCGGAAGAGTTCTTCTTCTGTCGAATGAACTTGATTTATTTTACAAAGAAATGGATAAGAGAATATATCTTTGCCTCGCTCACATGAGCGGCAAGGAGATGGGCTTCATACAGGAAGCCTTCGATACCAACTGGGTAGTACCCCTCGGTCCTAATGTGAATGCCTTCGAGCAGGATTTGGAACGCTTCGTGGGACAGGATAAAAAGGTAGTGGCCTTGAGTGCAGGTACAGCAGCGGTACACCTGGCCCTGCTCGCTTGCGGAGTTGGTCAGGGTGACGAAGTGATAGTACAAAGCTTTACCTTTTGTGCCTCTTCCCATCCGGTGACCTACCTCGGTGCTACTCCGGTATTCGTGGATTCTGAGGCTGATACATGGAACATGGACCCGGTTCTTCTGGAGCAGGCTATCAGGGACCGTATCGACAAGACCGGCCGAAAGCCCAAAGCGATTGTTCCGGTGGCTTTGTATGGGATGCCCTATAAGATAGACCAAATCATGTCGGTGGCAGATAAATATGATATTCCGGTCATAGAGGATGCCGCCGAAGGTTTTGGAAGCAAGTTTGACGGGCAAGTCCTTGGAACTTTTGGCAAATATGGTGTGCTTTCTTTCAATGGCAACAAGATGATAACCACCAGCGGTGGCGGTGCTTTGATTTGCCCTGATGAAGAGTCCAAACGTGAGATAATGTTCTATGCTACCCAGGCCCGTGAGTCCTATCCCTACTACCAGCATGAGCGTATAGGCTATAATTATAGGATGAGTAATATTTGTGCAGGTATCGGTCGCGGCCAGATGACGGTGGTGGATGAGCACATAGCGCACCATAAGTATCTGTGCGGTCTGTATCGTGAGCTGTTGGCTGATGTGGAGGGAATCACGCTTCATGAGAATCCTTCCGGACGCTACGACAGCAACTATTGGCTGAACACGGTACTACTTGACGGGAATCTGCATGTGAGAGGTGAGGAGGATGCCTACCGTGAGACAGTGAAAGGTGCCGTTGGCGGTGCTGCGGGTGTTACGCATGAGTCAATGAGTGCCCATACCTCTTGTGAGCCCAACCGTAATGTGGAAGCCATGCGTATTTGCTTGGATAAAGCCGGTATCGAGAGCCGTCCCTTATGGAAGCCCATGCATCTCCAGCCGGTTTATGCGGCTAATCCTGTCTATGTGAATGGTGTCAGTGAGGGCTTGTTCAAACGTGGTCTTTGCTTGCCGAGTGGTCCTTACGTGACGGATGAGGATGTGAGATACATAGTGAATGAAATGAAGAAGAGTATACTATGAAACTACATAGTATCAATTTTTTATGAACTAATTTCAGAAAACAGCTTCAGTGGGGCTGTTTTCTTTGTTTATAGGCATATTTGAGATGGTTACCGAGAGTCTTCCTTGACTTCGGGGGATATCCATAATGTGATCCTCTTTGATAGAGAGTCATAGTTGTGTGTTGCCACTCTTACTTGAATAACCGTTCTTTGGTGGTGAATAATAACCAATAAACGTTTATCAATTATGGCAGTAGTAGCTTATTTAAGAGTAAGTACAGAAAAACAGTTTTTAGAGAATCAGCGCGAGGAAATTATACGCTTCGCGGAGAAGAATGGGTTGAGTATCGACAGATGGTACATGGAGACGGTCAGCGGAAAAGTGAGTAGCAAAGAGCGTAAACTGGCGGGCTTGTTGGATCGGATGAAACCGGGAGACTCCTTGATTATAACGGAGATTTCGCGGCTTAGCCGGACACTGCTGGAGATAATGACCATTCTTAACTCCTGCATCAAAAGGGGAGTGGTGCTGTACAGTACCAAAGAGGGGTATGTGTTCCAGAATGACATCAATAGCAAAGTGCTGGGATTTGCTTTTGGACTGATGGCCGAGATAGAGCGTAATCTGATTTCCATGCGCACCAAAGAAGCCTTGGAACGACGGAGGAAAGAAGGAAAACATCTGGGCAGGAAGAAAGGGGACACACCCAAAATGAAGATACTCTATGCGAACAAGAGGAAACTTGTGAGGGAGCACCAAAGAGGAGAGTCGTGTGCCGAGCTTGCCCGGCAGATGGGAGTGTCACGGACTACGATGTTCCGTTTTCTGAGACGTTATTGAGCAATTCGGCTAAACGAAGGTGTCAAAGGTGGGATTCCTTTTGACACGCTTCGTGTGGGCTACTTATTCGGCCGATACTTCTTTCTCTTTCTTTTCCTTCCACTCTTTCCCGCGCTTGTGCAGGTTTTTCAGCTCGAATGACAGCATGATACGGAAGAAACCTATAATCAGGAATGCAAACGAAATCATGTACACGGCGTAAAGGGCGCCTACTGCCGGTTGCCACAAGATGATGAGCGAGCAGATGACGGCAAGAATACCGAAAGCAACGTACCATCCCCAGTCTCTTGTCCCATATCTTTTGAGGTCCATGGCATAGCCTACGGATGAGAAGCCGCGGAACATCAGCCAGAAGGCGATGAGGAACGGAATGACTTCCATGCTGAGCATCGGGTAGGCTATCAGGTAGAATCCCAGAATCATGTCGATGATGCCTCCAGCCAGATACCATCCCCAACTGGATACCCTTCTACGGTTACTTACTGCAAAGGATATTTCCAGCAGACCGCTGAACAACATGGAGACGCTGAACAGAATGCTCAATACCGCATACCCGCTGAGAGGGGAGAACATCAGGCTTATAGCCACTATTACATAAAGAATACCAAGAATGAGTGAAATCCACCAATTCTTTACTTCCTGCTGAAGTTCGTCAAAAATAGTTTTCATGTGAATTTAATTTTTTAAGTGATTATCATTAATTCGTCTGTAGAATAACAGTTTATCCGGAAAAAAGTTTCGGGTGAACTTTTTCTGTATGTAATTTGTTATGTATACATATAATTTGATAAAACTATGGCTACAACAAAATTTAAAGGACAACCGGTAAAGGTTATCGGTGAATTTATAAAGGTGGGCTCTGTTGCCCCCGATTTCGAATTGGTAAAAACAGATTTGTCTTCATTCTCTTTGAAGGAACTGAACGGGAAGAATGTTATTTTGAATATTTTCCCCAGCCTTGACACTGGTGTGTGCGCTACTTCTGTACGTAAGTTCAACAAACTGGCTGCCGGCCTGCCCGATACGGTAGTGTTGGCAATCTCCAAGGATTTGCCTTTTGCACATGCACGTTTCTGTACAACGGAGGGTATTGAGAATGTGATTCCTTTGTCTGATTTCCGTTTTTCCGATTTTGATGAAAACTACGGGGTACGCATGGCCGACGGACCGCTTGCAGGTCTACTGGCGCGTTCGGTAGTGGTTATCGGTAAGGATGGTAAGATTGCCTATACGGAATTGGTACCTGAAATTACGCAAGAACCAGATTATGATAAAGCTATTGCAGCTGTAAAGTAGAAAGTTTGGATTTGGGATAAACAATAAAAAGCGGTGGACAGAATTTATCATGCTGTCCACCGCTTTTTTATTATCATGCCGTTTTCTTTTTTATTTCTTCTTCATTCCTTTATAGATGAAGAATGCCACGATGAGTACACCGATGCCGATAAATACATAACCTATCTCATGGCTGTATTCCGTTACTTTGGCAAGCAGCTGTTCCTCGTTCTCGATGCCGGGTACTGTGGACAAGTAATATCCGATGAAAGCCAGGATGGAATTCCAAAGGCCCGCACCCAGGGTAGTGTACAGCAAGAAAGTTCCCAGTTTCATGCGTGCCAGACCGGCAGGGATGGATATCAACTGGCGTACGGCAGGTATCAGGCGGCCGACAAAGGTTGATACGGCTCCATGCTTGTCAAAATATTCTTCCGCATGCTGCACTTTGGCTTCGTCGATGAGGCACATGTGCCCGAAACGGCTGTTGGCAAACTTGTAAATGATGGGGCGTCCCAGCCATTTTGCCAGATAGTAGTTTATCAAGGCTCCGATATTTGCCCCTATGGTTGCAAACAATACCACCAGATATATATTCATGTTGTCATTGTTGGCGGCTTTCCAAGCGGCAGGAGGGACTACAACTTCCGAAGGGAAGGGGATAAACGAACTTTCAATGGCCATCAATAAAGTGATGGTCCAGTAATTGAGGTGGTCGAGACACCATTGGATAAAGGCTACTGATTCCATTTGCTAGATTAGTGGTATATAATTACTGTTATTGTAATGCATTGAAAATATTCTTCATCACTAGGGCCAGCTCTTCCTGGTTATCTTCTTGTAGTATCTGTTGCAATTTGTCCAACTCTTCCAGCCTGAACGGATGTTCGCACAGCTGGTTGTACTTCATGAAGTTCTCCTTGTCTTTGAGCAGCATATACAGAGAGGTCAGCCTTTCGTTGATACCTTCAAAGTCCGGCTCCATCTCTTTGACATGTTCAAAGGCCAGCTTGGCATAGCTCAGTTGTCCTATTTCCATGCTACACATGCCTATTTCGTGCCAGGTATCCGCATAGGGGGCATACTCTAAGGCTTTGGCCCATCTCTTCACACCTTTCTCATACTCACCTTCTTCCATGTAGATGCGTCCCTCAATCAGGTACGGGTCTATCTCTTCGGGTGCCAGGTCGTATGCTTTTTTACAATACTGGTGTGCTTTGCGTTTCTTTCCCATCTTGTGCAGGCATAGGGCTGCATTGGCATAAAGAGAAGGCAAGGCGAAGTCATGGCTGTCTTCGGCTGTTATGGCTTTTTCCAGATAGTCGTATCCTTCTTTCCACTCTCCTTTGGAGGCTTTGTTCAGGCCGATGAAGGTGTTGATGAAACCGTGGGAGACAAGATGGAATTTTTCGGCCTGCAGGTAGTTCTCCATGGCACTTTCCTCATTTCCCAATTGGAAGAAGGAATGTCCTTTCATCAGGTAGGCATCGGCAAACTCGTCATCGGCCACCGTGGCATAGTCGCATGCTTCGATTGCTTTGTCGAACATCTGCTGGTCAAAGTAGCAACGGGCCAGTCCAAACCAGTAAGGAGCTGAATACGGATTCTTGTCAATCAGCTTATTGAAGAAGAAGGTGGCTTTTTCAAACAGTCCCTGGGCGTAGTAACAATCGCCGGTGACGGCAAGGTAGGCTTCTTCTTCGGCATATTTTTCGAGTCCGCGCGTCAGCCATGTCAATGCTTTTTCCGGGAATCCCATGTCTATGTACATATAGGATACATCGACGATGTTGGCTAGGTCGTCCTTATCGTCTATACTATCGAGTATCGCTTCCGCTTCTTCTTCTTTGCCTTCGCCCAACAGTAGGTTGGCTTTCAGCACTTTCACTTCGGAAGATTCTTCGGCAATCCGTTCCAATATATCCTTGGCTTGCTCTTTATGCTGGGTGTCGAGGAACAAGTATGCCTGTTCCACCAGCAGGGCTGTATTATCCGGATGTATTCCCAAGCCATACTCTACGACCTCGGTAGCCATGGCATATTTATGATGCACGGCATACCAGTCTGCGAGGTCGGCTAAGTCGTCTGCGTCCAGATAGATGGTTCTGTTCTCTGCTTTGGCAGCTTCATATTGTTCTGCCATTTCTTGCAGTTCTTTGTCTCTTCCGGACAGCAGGTTTTTTTTACTCATATTCTTATTTATTGATTTTACCCCAAACGTCTTTCAGACCTACAGTACGGTTGAATACCATTTTTTCTGGCGTAGAATCTTTGTCAACATTAAAATAACCGATACGTTGGAACTGCAGGTAGGAGAGGGGCTGCATGCCGGCAGCGTACTTCTCGATGTAGCAGCAGGGCAGCACATTCAGGGAGTCGGGGTTGATCATTTCTTTCATGGCTGTCAGTGCGTCGCAGTTCTTCGCTTCGCGGATGGCGGCAAGCTCGTCGCGCGGGTTCTCCACTTTCCACAGACGGTCGTAGAGGCGCACTTCTGCTTCGAGGCAGTGGGCACAACTTACCCAATGGATGGTGCCTTTCACCTTACGGTTGGCTCCGCGGCAGACCGCTCTTGGTATCAGGGTCATATTCGCAATATACTTCGGTGATTTCACCGGCGTCGTTCTTCTTGCAGCCGGTACACTTCACGATGTACGCGTTCTTCAGACGTACCTCTTGTCCCGGTGTCATGCGGAAGTATTTCTTTGGGGCATCTTCCATGAAATCGTCGCGCTCCATCCAGAGTTCGCGGCTGAATTCGATGACGTGGTTGCCTTCTTCGGGATGCTCGGGGTTGTTGACGGCTTCCATCTCTTCCACTTGCCCTTCGGGATAGTTGGTGATGATAAGCTTCACCGGATTCAGTACGGCAGATACGCGGGTGGCGCGGTCGTTCAAGTCCTCGCGCACGGCGCTTTCCAGCAGGGCGAATTCATTGAGCGCATCGTAGGTTGTATATCCTATTTTGTCGATGAACTTATGAATGGATTCCGGTGAATATCCGCTACGGCGGAAACCGCAGATAGTCGGCATACGGGGATCGTCCCAGCCGTTGACAAGGCCTTCTTTGACTAGAGTCAGCAGGTTGCGCTTGCTCATCAGCGTATAGCTGAGGTTCAGTTTGTTGAACTCATACTGATGGGGGCGGTTATCGTCGAGGTCTTTGCCTTCCTTCACCCAGTCCACGAAGAGATCGTAGAGCGGACGGTGGGGCACAAACTCCAAGGTGCAGATGGAGTGGGTCACGCCCTCGAAGTAGTCGCTCTGACCGTGGGCGAAGTCGTACATCGGATAAGCCTTCCAAGTGGTGCCCGTGCGATGGTGCGGATGCTTCACTACACGGTAGATGATAGGGTCGCGGAAGTGCATGTTGGGGCTTGCCATGTCTATCTTGGCGCGCAGCACCATGGCACCTTCCTCAATCTCGCCGCTGTTCATCTTCTGGAACAAATCCAGTGTTTCTTCGATAGGACGGTTGCGGTAGGGACTTTCCACACCGGGCTGGGTGGGAGTTCCTTTCTGGGCGGCAATCTGCTCGGAAGTCTGTTCGTCGATGTATGCCTTGCCCTCTTTGATGAGGCGGATAGCGAAGTCCCATAATTGCTGGAAGTAGTCGGAAGCGTAATATTCGTTACCCCATTGGTAGCCCAGCCATTGGATATCTTCCTTGATGGCTTCTACATATTCCACATCTTCCTTGGTAGGGTTGGTGTCATCGAAACGCAGGTTGCAGACACCGCCGTGTGCGGCGGCAATACCGAAATCAAGACAGATGGCCTTGGCGTGTCCGATGTGGAGGTAACCGTTCGGTTCGGGCGGGAAGCGTGTTTGTACTTTTCCCCCGTTTTTACCTTCTTTCAAATCGTTTTCTACTATTTGCTCAATGAAGTTCAAGCTCTTTTTTTCGCTTGTTTCTTCGCTCTTTATTTCTGCCATAATGTTACTATTTTCGTATCGTGGGGACAAAGATAGGGTAAAAAAATGAAGAATGAAGAATGAAGAATGAAGATTTATTCGTTATGTACCGGGATATATCCGCTCTCTTTGATGATTTTCTGTCCTGCGGCAGACAAAATGAAATCGAGCAGAGGGGCTATGACCGAAGCGTTTTTCCGGTTATAATAATAGTATAGCGGGCGTACTATCGGATAAGTCTTATTGATGGCATTCTCCAGCGTGGGAGCGGCATAATGCTGCCCGTCGTATGAAACGGCGAGTGTCTTGATACGCGGTGATACATAGGCTAGACCCACATATCCGATGGCTCCGCGAGTTTGGCTGACGGATTGGATAATGGCTCCCGTGGCAGGCATGGAGAGACTGCTGCTCATGTAGTTCTTGTTTTTCAGTACGCTTTCCTTGAAGAACTCGTAGGTACCGGAGGAAGTCTCGCGGGAGTAGACTACGATTTTGCGGTCGTCTCCGCCCACTTGCTGCCAGTTGGTGACTTTGCCCCGGAAGATATCTTCCAGTTGTTGGCGGGTCAGTTGTTTCACTGGGTTGGAGGGGTGGACCACTACGGCAAGGGCATCGTAGGCGATGGGAACTTCTGCCAAGTCTTCTCCGGCGGCTTTGGCCTTCATCTTTTCGCTGAACTTGATGGCGCGGGAAGCCATGGCGATGTCCGTGGTCTGGTCCAGCAGGGCTGAAATACCGACACCGGTTCCGCCGCCGGTCACGGTGACACGGGCAGAGGGGTTTAGGGTCATAAAGCGTTCGGCGGTCTGCTGCGCTATGGGGAGCACGGTGTCGCTGCCTTTGATGCGTTGCGCCTGCATGCCAGTGGTGGCTGTCAGTGCGAGGAGTAGAAGTAATTCTCTTGTCTTCATAAAACACATGATGCAAATAGGGTAAACAGATAATGCAATTGGGGCAAACACATGATGTAAACCGATGGTATGCATCATGTAATCTGGCTCAACGCATGATGCAAATTAAGGCAATGGATATTACAAATGTGTTACATGGGGTGTACTTTAAGTCGTTGTAACAGTTTTGTAACACCTTTGAAACATTTCTTTCAAACGTTAGTCACACTGCCTTAACATCCGGCCCGTTCCTTTGCATACAGAAATCAATAGGCAACATGAAAAAGATTTTTGAGAAGATTGTAGAAGGTATACTGGCTTGTAGCGGCTTTGTGACGAGTCTTACCATCGTACTTATCGTCGTGTTCCTCTTTTCCGAAGCGCTGGGCTTGTTCAGCAGCAAGGTGATAGAAGAAGGGTATGTATTGGCCTTGAATAAGGAGAACCGGGTGAGCGAACTGACTCCGGCACAGATAAAGGATGTCTTTGATGAAGAGCTGACAAACTGGAACGAAGTGGGGGGGGAGGACCTTCCTATCCGCCTTTTCCGTTTGGAGGACATCACACAGTATTATACGGAAGAGCAGTTGGGCGCTTCCTATGAAAATGCAGGTGCTTGCATTACGGAGCTGGTGGAGCGTACGCCTGGCATTATAGCCTTCGTACCGCAGCAGTTCGTCGTTCGTCCGGACTCGGTGCATCTGCTGAAAGACAACACCATCTCGGTGAAGGACGTCTTTGCCGGTGCTGAATGGTTTCCCACGGCAACACCTGCTGCGCAGTTCGGCTTTTTGCCGCTCATTACGGGGACGTTGTGGGTCAGTCTGTTTGCCATCCTTTTTGCACTGCCGTTTGGTCTGTCGGTGGCAATCTATATGTCGGAGGTAGCCAATTCCCGGGTAAGGAATCTGCTGAAACCTATCATTGAGTTGCTGAGTGGCATACCGTCGGTGGTTTACGGCTTTTTCGGTTTGATTGTCATTGTACCTTTTTTGCAGCAGGTCTTCGACTTGCCGGTCGGTGAGAGCGGGCTGGCGGGCAGTATTGTGCTTGCCATTATGGCGCTGCCCACCATCATTACGGTGACGGAAGATGCGATGAGAAACTGCCCTCGTGCTATGCGTGAAGCCAGTCTGGCACTGGGAGCGTCGCAATGGCAGACTATATATAAGGTAGTGATTCCTTACTCCATTTCGGGCATCACCTCCGGAGTGGTGTTGGGCATCGGCCGTGCGGTGGGCGAGACGATGGCTGTGCTGATGGTGACGGGCAACGCCGCCGTCATTCCCCATACCATCCTGGAACCGCTGCGCACCATTCCGGCAACGATTGCCGCCGAACTAGGTGAAGCGCCTGCCGGCGGACCTCATTACGAAGCATTGTTCTTGCTGGGTGTCGTGCTGTTCTTCATCAGTTTATTGATAAACTTCACGGTGGAAGCAGTTTCGCCAAGACGAAAATAAAAGAAGGTAGATATGGTCAATAGAAAGCATCTTTCGCAAAACGTGGCATTCGGCTTGTTCCGTCTGTTGAGCCTAAGTGTGGTGGGGATTCTTTTTGCAATCCTCGGTTTCATTATATATAAAGGTATAGGAGTCATCGATTGGGAGTTCCTCACTACAGCTCCTACCAACGGTATGACTGCCGGCGGAATCCTTCCTGCCATTGTAGGTACGTTCTGTTTGATGGCGGGTAGTGCCTTGTTTGCTTTTCCGGTGGGAGTGATGAGCGGCATTTATATGAATGAGTATGTGCCGAAAGGCTGGGTAGTACGCTTCATACGGATGATGACGAATAATCTGAGCGGCATCCCTTCCATCGTGTTCGGTCTGTTCGGCATGGCACTGTTCGTCAACTATATGGATTTTGGAGACAGCATCCTGGCAGGTTCGTTGACACTGGGCTTGCTGAGTCTGCCTTTGGTTATCCGCACCACGGAAGAAGCACTGAAAGCCATCCCCGACAGCATGCGCGAAGGAAGCCGCGCGTTGGGAGCCACCAAGCTCCAGACCATCTGGCATGTCATCCTGCCGATGGGAATGCCCAATATCATCACCGGACTGATTCTGGCGCTGGGGCGCGTTTCGGGCGAGACGGCACCCATCCTTTTCACCTGTGCCGCCTACTTCCTGCCGCAACTGCCGACCGGTATCTTCGACCAGTGCATGGCGCTTCCTTATCACCTCTATGTCATCTCTACCAGCGGTACGGATATGGAAGCGCAGCTTCCCATCGCCTACGGCACGGCACTGGTGCTGATACTCATTATCCTCCTGGTGAACTTGCTGGCGAACGCCCTGCGGAAATACTTTGAGAAGAAGATTAAGACGAATTGAAAACATATACAATAGGTATGAAGAACAAGATAGAAACCCGTGACGTGAACTTCTGGTATGGCGATTTCCATGCCCTGAAAGGCATCAGCATGGACATTGAGGAGAAGTCTGTGATAGCCTTCATCGGCCCCTCGGGCTGTGGAAAGTCTACCTTCCTGCGCCTGCTGAACCGCATGAACGATTTGATTCCCGACACCCGTCTGACCGGCGAGATACGCATTGACGGACAAGACATCTATGGAAAAGGAGTGCAAGTGGACGAACTCCGCAAGAACGTGGGCATGGTGTTCCAGCGGCCCAATCCTTTCCCAAAAAGCATCTTCGAGAACGTTGCCTACGGACTTCGTGTGAATGGCATCACCGATAACGCCTTCATCCGTCAGCGGGTGGAAGAAACTCTGAAAGGCGCCGCCCTTTGGGACGAGGTGAAGGACAAGCTGAAAGTCTCTGCCTACGCCCTCTCCGGCGGTCAGCAGCAACGTCTCTGCATAGCCCGTGCCATGGCGGTGTCTCCTTCAGTCCTGCTGATGGATGAGCCGGCATCCGCCCTCGACCCCATCTCCACTGCCAAGGTGGAAGAGCTTATCCACGAGTTGAAGAAGCAGTACACTATCGTCATCGTCACCCACAACATGCAGCAGGCAGCGCGTGTCAGTGATAATACGGCTTTCTTCTATATGGGGCGGATGGTGGAGTTTGGAGATACCCGGAAGATATTTACGAATCCCGATAAGGTGGAGACGCAGAACTACATCACGGGACGTTTCGGGTAGCGGATTGTTCCATACAAGCAAAAATAAGTTGTACAAAAGTAATTTTAAAATAGAAACATTATGGTGAAGTTTATCGAATCTGAACTCGTCTTGCTGAAAAAGGAAATAGACGAAATGTGGACCCTGGTATATAATCAGCTCGACCGTGCAGGTGATGCCGTGCTTACGCTGGACCGGGAACTGGCCCAGCAGGTATTGGTGCGCGAACGTCGCGTCAATGCTTTCGAACTGAAAATAGACAGCGACGTGGAGGATATCATTGCCCTTTACAACCCCGTTGCCATCGACCTGCGCTTTGTGCTTGCCATGCTCAAAATCAATACGAATCTGGAGCGTCTGGGCGACTTTGCAGAAGGCATCGCCCGCTTTGCCCTCAACTGCCATGAACCGGCATTGGATACTGAGCTGGTCAAGCAACTTCGTCTCGAAGAGATGATAGCCCAGGTGCTCTCCATGCTCGAGCTTGCCAAGCAGGCACTTCAGGAGGAGAGCCAGGAACTGGCTACCGCCGTGTTTGCCAAGGACAATATGCTGGACGAAATCAATGCGGAGGCCACTGCCATTCTTGCCGACTACATCAGCCGGCATCCGGAGAGTGCACTCTCTTGTCTGAATCTGGTGAGCGTGTTCCGCAAATTGGAGCGTTCCGGCGACCACATCACGAATATTGCCGAAGAAATAGTGTTCTTTATCGACGCAAAAGTGTTAAAACATAGTGGGCGGACAGACGAACACTACTTAAATGATAAGAAATAAACAAAATTTTAGGATAATTTCAGTGTTTCATGGAAAATAGCCTTATATTTGTCCATTGAAAACGATTGCAGGTGTAGAAAAATGCTTTGAAATGATAATAAACTTAAATGATTTTTCAAAAAGATGTTATAAGACATGTTTTTTAATTTGGTTAGTATCACGAAAAGCGCCTATATTTGCACCGTTATCCTGAAAACAATCTTTTTACCTTAAAAAAAAACTAATACCTATTGAAAACTGAAAAAGGAGGCTTTGTGAAAAGCTTCCTTTTTTTTGTACCTATACGAAGGGCTTTTTGTATCTTTGCGCATATTAATAATAAATCGCGTATAACCTAAAAGTATATAGAACCATGTTTTCCGGAATAGTAGAAGAATGTGCCACATTGGTGGCGATGGTCAAAGACCAGGAGAATGTACATTTTACTTTCAAGTGTTCATTCGTCAGTGAATTAAAAATAGACCAGAGTGTGTCTCACAATGGTGTTTGCCTGACGGTAGTCAGTCTGACAGATGATACCTATACCGTGACGGCCATGAAGGAAACGCTGGACCGTTCCAATCTTGGCTTGTTGCAGGTGGGAGATGAAGTGAATGTGGAGCGTAGTATGATGATGAACGGCCGGCTGGATGGCCATATCGTTCAAGGACATGTGGACCAGACTGCCACTTGCATCGATATAAAGGATGCGGAAGGAAGCTATTACTTTACTTTCCGGTATGCTTTTGACAAGGAGATGGCAAAGCGCGGCTACATCACGGTAGACAAAGGCTCGGTAACGGTCAATGGTGTCAGCCTGACCGTGTGCAATCCCACCGACGATACTTTCCAGGTGGCCATTATTCCTTACACCTTTGAGCATACCAATTTCCATGCTTTCAAAGTGGGCAGTGTGGTGAATCTGGAGTTCGATATCATTGGTAAGTACATCAGCCGCATGATACAATATAAATAAGGTAACGGCACTATGGACGATTTCCTGCAATTAGTGGCATCCCGTCAGAGTGACCGTGCCTATGATATGACTCGTGCCGTGGAGCCTGAGAAATATCGGTGATTTACTTTTTAGACACAGATGACGCAGATGACGCGGATTTTTTAATATTCCAATCCGCGTCATCCGCGTCTAAAAAATAATCAAAAAGAAAGCAGATACGGAGTTTCCGGAAAGACTTCCGCGTGCTTACAAATCCTTCAGCAGCACCTTGCTTGCATTCTTGTAGTATTCCTCCCGTGCCTTCAGCAATGCTCCCCATTGGTTGTTGAATTCATTTTCTTTATCAATTTTGAAATCTTCTGAGCCGTGCGTGTCCAGTTTGTCCAGTAGGAGGGCCACATTCATTTTGTTGATATCCATGGAAGGCTGGTAAGCGATGTCTTCACTCTTTTCATCGGTCACCACTTCATGTAGGAGGTTGATTTCCTGCAATTCATAAAGGGTTTCGTGTGTCAGCCGGATGGGAATCTGGCACTCTTCGGATATCTCTTCGGCTGTATAGGGCTGGGCGTCTTGTTCAAAGCGCTTGGCTATGAGAGACATTATCAGGATGGAGATAAAATCGCGGTAGCGCCGGCTGATATTGCGCGCATCCTTGTCGAAGCTGAAGTTCCGGATATTCTGTCCGGCGTAGGTCAGTTCGGCACCGAATAGGCAGATGGTCCAGGATACCTGCAACCATAGCAGAAACATCGGAAGGGCGGCAAAACTACCATAGATGGCATTGTAACGGGAAACCCACAACTGACCACTGATGTATAGAAACTGGAATGCCTGGTGTGCCGTTCCTGCCAGAATACCGGATATGAGTGCGTGTTTCAGCTTGACCTTTGTATTCGGCATAAAGACGTACAGTGCTGTAAACATGAACCAGGTCAGCACGAAGGGGATGAGGCGCACCATAAACTTGCCGACGGGAGCCAGCAGGGTAAAGTCTTCGAGGTTCTTCACCATCGTACTCATGAAGATGGAAAGACCACCGGACACCACCAGCAGAATGGGCATCAGCAGAAGCATAGAGAAGTAATCCGTTATTTTGCGGTACATGCTGCGCGCCTTTTTTCACCTGCCAGATGCGGTTGAAGGTGATTTCCATATTGTTGATTAGATTCAGGACTGTCCACAGCAACATAATCAGACCCACTCCGATGAATATTCCACTCTTGGTTTGAGACAAATACGAATTCACGAATTGCAGGATGACTTCCGTGGTTTCCGTAGGACCGCCGAAACCGTTGACAATCTGGCTTTCCATCAGATTATCGAATCCGAAAACCGCGGGCTATGGCAAACAAAATGGCAAGAATAGGCACGATGGCAAGCAGCGTACTGTAAGTCAGCGCCGAGGCTTTGTTTACTATCCGGTCTTTGGTGAAGCGGTTGATGCAAAGATAAATCGTCTTGATGATATTGTATACGGAAAAGGTCGTTCGCGTGACTTCATCTTCCGTAATACGCCAGATGTCGTAGGTGAGGAATTTCCAAAGGGCAGCAATACGCTTGTTCATGCTATTATCTCGATTATCCATTGTCAATAAAAAAGCAGTCAGTCTGTAAGCCGGGTTCTGTTCTTCTGTTTCTGAAAAAGCCTAATTAGGAATTATCCATTCTTCATTATCCATTCTCCATTAAAGAAGTGTCTGTCATTTATCTGAGCCGCATGTCACCATACAAGCTTTAGCGGTCTACCCTCAGACATGGAGCGAGCAACTCTCATAACGTCGGTTTACCTGACCTTACAACTCCCAAGACGCACAGCCCTTTGTGTCGCCACAAGACTGGTAGGCTCTTACCCCACCTTCTCACCCTTACCGTAGCCCAAGGGCGACGGCGGTTATTTTCTTCTACGTTACTCTACCCTCACGGACAGCTTTCTGTTAGGAAGTGGGACGCTCTGTGTTGCCCGGACTTTCCTCATACGCACGAGGCGCAAGCGACAGACCGACCAACTGCTTTATAGGGTACAAAGATACGGAATATTAATGAAGAATGAAGAATGAAGGATGAAGAATTTGTTGTGCAGTGTGCGGATGCAGTACGGATGAATCCTTCATTCTTCATTCTTTACCCTTAATTATCTTAAAAACATGTATCTATTTCGGAATAAATTCGTAGCTTTGCTATTAGTAATAACCCCCAAATCCTTTTGGCCAATGAAAAAGTTATCCTCTCTTTTTTCTTTATTTCTGTTAATCCCGCTTTTTGCTGTCGCTTCGGAAGTGGGTGACCGTACAATACCTGCAGAAGTGGCGCAACTCGCTGACAGTTTGAAACAAAAGTTTGCACCGGACAAGCGCGTGGCTTTGTTCGATGTGGATTACTCTTTCTCCGGAAAGAATGTGATGTTGCGTGGTGTCACCACTTCGGCAGAGGCAAAGACGGCTTTGCTGGATGGTTTGGCAAAGAAAGGATATGCGGTGATGGATTGTCTGCAAGTGCTTCCGGATGAGGCCGGACTTGAAGGCAAGACGTATGGCATTGTCAATGTGTCTGTGTGCAATCTTCGGGTAGCCCCGGATTTCTCTTCAGAAATGATGACGCAAGGCTTGATGGGTATGCCGGTGCGGGTGTTGCAGCGCGACGGCTGGTACCGTATCCAGACACCGGACAACTACATTGCATGGGTACACCGAGTAGGCATACATCCCGTCACGCGGGAAGAGCTGACCGCTTGGAACAATGCAGAGAAAATAGTGGTGACTTCGCATTATGGCTTTGTCTACTCACAGCCCAGCCAGGCATCGCAGACCGTCTCTGATGTTGCTGCAGGAAACCGCCTGAAGTGGGAGGGGACAAAAGGTGCCTTTTATAAGGTGGCTTATCCCGACGGCCGTCAGGGATATATCTCCAAATCCATCTCCATGCCTGAGAAGAAATGGCGTGCCACCTTGAAGCAGGATGCCGCCAGCATTATAGCCACGGCGCATAGCATGATGGGCATCCCTTATCTTTGGGCTGGCACTTCCTCCAAAGGGGTGGATTGTAGCGGCTTCATGCGCACCGTTCTTTTCATGCACGACATCATCATTCCGCGGGATGCTTCCCAGCAGGCATACGTGGGCGAGCATATCGATATCGCTCCTGATTTCAGTAACCTCCAGCCGGGCGATTTGATTTTCTTCGGGCGCAAGGCGACGCCGGAACGCAAGGAACGTGTGGTACATGTCGGCATGTATATCGGCAACAAGCGTTTCATCCATTCGCAAGGCGATGTGAGCGTCAATAGCTTCAGCCCCGACGACGAGCTGTTCGATGAATACAACCTCGGTAGACTGTTGTTCGCTACGCGCGTGTTTCCTTATATAAATAAGGAGGCGTCGCTCAATACAACGGAAGCGAATCCATTTTATTCAATGTAATAATGTGCTAATGTGCCAATATGCCAATGACCTGCGGCGTGACGGTACAAACATAACGTAGCATATACATAGCGCAGCCCATTGGCACATTAGCCCATTAGCATATTGGCACATTTAATACACACACAATTATGTCAAACAGAAGAGATTTCCTGAAAACCGCCGCTTTTTGCCGCACTCGGCTCAGGCATGGCAATCAATCATGTATTTGCCGGAGGAAATGACGCTCCTTCCTTGTTCAACGTGAACAGTAGGGCAGGTGTAACCCCAAAATGAAACTGCGTTTCTTCCCCTATGAACTGAAATTGCGCCATGTCTTTACAGTGGCCACCTACTCGCGTACTACCACTCCCGACGTTCAAGTCGAGATAGAATATGATGGCATTATCGGTTATGGTGAAGCCTCCATGCCCCCCGTACCTGCAACACGAACTGGGCACGATGGACAGTGTATTGGCTTTTCTGAAGAAGGTGCAGGATGTCATCGGCCAATTCTCAGACCCCTTTCAGCTGGAAGATATACTGGCTTATATAGACAGCCTCTCGGCAGGGGATTCCGCTGCTAAAACTGCTGTGGACATCGCCTTGCACGACCTTGTGGGCAAACTGTTGCAAGCCCCTTGGTATAAGATATGGGGTTTGGACAAGGAGAAGACTCCCTCTACAACTTTCACCATCGGCATTGATACGGCCGACGTGGTGCGTGAAAAAAGACGAAAGAGTGTGCCGACCGGTTCAATATCCTTAAAGTGAAGCTGGGGCGGGAGAACGACAAAGAAATGATAGAGACCATCCGTTCGGTGACAGACCTTCCGATTGCCATTGATGCCAACCAGGGCTGGAAAGACAAACATCATGCGCTCGATATGATACATTGGCTGCACGAAAAAGGAATTGTCATGATAGAGCAACCGATGCCCAAGGAACAATTGGACGATATCGCATGGGTCGCCCAGCAAAGCCCGTTGCCCATATTTGCCGATGAGTCCATTCAGCGTCTGAAGGATGTGGCAGGCTTGAAGGGTGCCTTTACGGGCATCAACATCAAGCTGATGAAGTGTACCGGCATGCGCGAAGCCTGGAAGATGGTGACTTTGGCACGTGCATTGGACATGAAAGTGATGGTAGGATGTATGACCGAGACCTCTTGTGCCATTACCGCTGCCTCCCAATTCTCTCCGGCAGTGGACTTTGCCGACTTGGACGGTAGTCTGCTGATTGCGAACGACCGTTTCAAGGGTATGGAGGTTGTGAAAGGTAAGATAACGTTGCCCGATTTGCCGGGTATTGGAGTGGTGAAGTTATGAGAAAGCTATTGTATACCGTCGCTCTGTTTGTGATGGCTTCTGCATGCAGCACGAAGTCCGAGAGCAAGCCCTACAATTGGGAGGACGACCTGCACCAACGTCTGCTTACGGACTTCTGTATGACGGAATCCCAGGTGAAGGACTATATCCGCAAGTATATTCCCGACGTGACCGATGAGCAGATGCGCCAGTGGGAAGCCTCCAAAGCTTTGGAGTGCATGATGCTGGATGGAGAGAAACGCTATTTCCGCAATGCCGGACCTAATCTGTTTCGTGTGGACTCCACTTGCTATGACATCAAGATAGCCAAGGAAGGTTCTTCGCCGAGTGGCAGCGAGAAAGTGAATATGGAGAACCTGCCCGAAATCATTTCTGCTGTGAAGAAGGAGGGCAAGGCCATTGTTGCGCCGAAGCGCATGCGCGTCACCTACACGTTGACCGTGGATACCAATGCCGTGCCTGCCGGGAAAATCATCCGTTGCTGGTTGCCCTATCCCCGTCAGGACCAGGCTCGGCAGCAGGATGTCGAGTTCATTTCGGCCAGTGAACCGCAATACACCTTTTCGTCGCCCGAGTGCCGTCACAGTACATTGTACATGGAGAAACGTGCTGTCGAAGGCGAACCGACCGTATTCTCCGAAACCTTTGAGTTTACCGCCAACGGCGAATGGCATAATCTGAAGCCGGAAGATGTGCAGCCCTATGATACGACGACCGCCCTTTATAAGGAATATACTGCCGAGCGTGAGAAGCATATCGTCTTTTCCCCACGCTTGCGCGAACTTGCTGCCAAATTGACAGCCGGTGAAACCAACCCCTACTTGAAAACCAAACGTATCTTCCGTTGGGTGAATGACAACTTCCGTGGGCTTCTGCACGCGAATATTCCACCATTGAGAATATCCCGGAATATGTGTTGGACAACCGTCACGGAGACTGTGGCCAAGTCAGCCTGCTGTTCATTACGCTTTGCCGCATCAGTGGAATTCCCGCACATTTCCAGAGCGGCTTCATGATGCATCCCCGTGCATGGAATCTGCACGATTGGGCAGAAGTCTATTTTGAGGGTGTGGGTTGGGTGCCTGCCGACCAGTCATTCGGCATTCCTGCCTTTGCTCGCAATGCCGACGAAGAATATTTCTTCCTGGGTGGTATCGACTCCTGGCGCATGATTGTAAATACTGATTACGGCATGCCGCTACAGCCCGAAAAAGCAGTATCCCCGCAGCGAGACCGTCGACTTCCAGCGTGGCGAGGTGGAGTGGGAGGGAGGTAACCTCTACTTCCCGCAGTGGGACTACCACATGGACATTGATTACTTGAATTATTAAGGTACTATCTGCCCTCTAAAAACAGATGATGCGTTCAGCCCGAACACATCATCTGTTTGGTATAAACGCATCATCTGTTTACCCCAAATGCATCATCCGTTTCGGCCGCAACGGGTGATGCGTCTTTTTATGCCCTATCTGTCAGTTCTTTAACAGTCAGCAATCGTACATAAATGCTAATTTGTCAGTCTTTGCCGTTAACCGCTGTTAAGCCCTAAATATCCTCTGTTAAAGAGAACAAAAAAAAGAGTGACAAGCGGAATAAGTGAACGATTTTTGTCGTTATTTTAACGTCGAAATGTTAAACAAAACTTGAATATTAACAATTAAAAGAATAGAAAGATTAGTATGAAACAGACAACAAAAAACATTCTCGGGGTTGCGGCTATCGTGCTCCTGAGCTCTGGAGTGGCTGGATTGACCACTTATAAGATGCTGAGTAAGGAAAAGCCTGCCGCATTCAGCGAGTTGTTCCAACAGAACCCCAATAATCTGCTACCGGCGGCTTTCCATGCAACGGATGCCCAGCCTGTGGATTTGACACAAGCAGCGGAGAGTTCGCTCCATGCTGTAGTGCATATACGTGCCACTCAGTTGAGTAAGACCCAGACGGTACAAGAACAGCCGGATATTTTTGACTTCTTCTTTGGAGACGGTCGTGGACGCCAGCGCCAGATACAGACCCAGCCGCGTGTAGGTTTCGGTTCGGGTGTCATCATCTCCAAAGACGGATATATTGTGACGAACAATCACGTGGTGGAAGGTGCTGATGAAATCACTGTGAAACTGAATGACGACCGTGAGCTGAAAGGACGCATCATCGGTACTGACCCCAGTACGGACTTGGCGCTGATTAAGATTGAAGGGGATGACTTCCCGACAATTCCGGTTGGTGACTCCGATCAGTTGAAGGTGGGGGAATGGGTGTTGGCAGTAGGTAATCCGTTCAACCTGAACTCTACCGTAACAGCTGGTATCGTCAGTGCAAAAGCCCGTTCCATTGGCTCTTCTGCCTCCAACGGACAAGCTGCAAACATCCAGTCTTTCATTCAGACGGATGCTGCCATCAACCAAGGTAATAGTGGTGGTGCGTTGGTGAATGCCAAAGGCGAGCTGGTTGGTATCAATGCCATGCTTTACTCACCCACGGGTGCTTATTCCGGCTATGGTTTTGCCATCCCTACCAGCATTATGACAAAAGGTGGTAGCCGACTTGAAACAGTTTGGTACCGTGCAGCGCGCGCCCTTGGCATCAAGGGTAGTGATTTGAGCACAGACCTGCAGATGGACGAACGCTGGACCGAAGAACTGAAGAAGAAGGCCGACGAACTTGGTGTGAAAGAGGGTATCTATGTGGCCGAAGTTGTTGAAGGTGGTTCCGCTGCCGGCATCTTGAAGGAAAATGATGTAATCATAGCATTGAACGGCAAGAAGATTCACAAGTTCTCGGATTTGCAGGAAATGCTGGCAAAACACCGTCCGGGCGACAAAGTGAAGGTAACAGTGGTTCGTGACAAGAAGGAAAAGGAATTCGAAATCACGCTGAAGAATGAGCAAGGCACTACGAAGGTAGTGAAGGATGCCGGAATGGAAATCTTGGTGCAGCCTTCAAGCCCGTATCTTCCGAGCTGAAGAAGCAGTTGAACCTGGGTTACGGTCTGGAAGTTGGGGTTACCAATGGCAAGATGGCCGGATGCAGGTATCCGCAAGGGTTTCATCATTCTGAAAGCCAACGGAGTGCCGATGAAGACGGTGGACGATTTGGAAAAGGCGATGAAAGAGGCAAGAAAGTCTCCTGAGCAAGGTTTGTTCATCACCGGTATGTTCCCTGTCAGGAAAACGTGCAATGTATGCCGTTGATTTGACTCAAGAATAAAAAATAGGGATAGTTAGGTAAGAAGATTGTAATATTAGCTAACAATAGCGAAAAAGGGGTGTCAATTTTACAATACATACCGGCATCCTTTTTGTTATATATAGATAAGATATAAAATAAGGTGAAAAAGTTGGGATGAAATTATTGTAACAAAATAATTTGTCGTACCTTGCAACCCAAATCTGTATTATAAGAATGAGCGACAACTTAAAATTACAAAAAAGTATCACTAACAGAGAGAGCGCTTCTCTTGACAAGTATTTGCAGGGAAATCGGTCGCGAAGACCTCATTACTGTTGAAGAGGAAGTGGAGCTCGCTCAGCGCATCCGGCAAGGGGGTGACCGTGTTGCACTGGAGAAATTGACACGTGCCAATCTGCGTTTCGTTGTATCTAAAACAATTGCACCAAAACCAAGGGTTTGAGTTTGCCCGACTTGATTAACGAGGGTAATTTAGACCGATCAAGGCTGCCGAAAAAGTTCGATGAAACACGTGGTTTCAAGTTCATCAGTTATGCAGTATGAGTGGATACGTCAGTCCATTCTGCAGGCTTTGGCAGAGCAGTCGCGTATTGTAGCGTCTTCCGTTGAACCAGGTAGGTTCGCTGAATAAAATCAGCAAGGCCTTCTCCAAGTTCGAGCAGGAAAACGAACGTCGTCCGTCTCCCGAAGAGCTTGCCGATGAACTGGAAATCCCTGTTGACAAAATCTCTGATACGCTGAAGGTGTCCGGGCCGTCACATTTTCGGTGGACGCACCTTTGTAGAAGGAGAGACAACAGCTTGCTCGATGTACTGGTCAACGACGACTCCCCTATGGCCGACCGCTCTTTTTTGGTGAACGAGTCTCGCGAGGGAAATTGATAGAGCTCTTTCTACGTTAACCGGATAGGGAAAAAGAAATCATACAGATGTTTTCGGTATCGGACGGCAGGAAATGATATTAGAGGAAATCGGCGACAAATTCAGCTTGACCCGTGAGCGTGTGCGTCAGATTAAGGAAAAGGCTATTAGAAGATTAAGACAAAAGTAATCGTAGTAAATTGCTCAAATCTTATTTGGGATAAATAAGAAAATATTAGTTTCCGACAAATAGAAGGAATTAAAAAACCGTACGTCTTTAGTAGGCGTGCGGTTTTTTTTATATCTTTGCCCCCATTGATAATTCATAACTTATAACTCATAACTCAATGAAATACGTTCGTATACTTTGTGCCGTAGCTTGGTTTTTGCGTTGTGCTCGGCTTTACAATGAAAGATAAGAAAAAGGCTGTATATGCTTTTGGTGGCGGTTTTCAATGACTCCATCGTATATTATACAGACATCCAGGCATTGACAGCGTAGAGCTGGATAAGAAATGATTCTTTTGCCTCAAGTGCGGATTTATACACTTACCAGCTCTCTGGCCAGAACTATCTGGAGTACAATTAGCCAGTGACTATACTTTGTATTTATTTCTCTGAAAAAACAGGAAAAGTTGGAAAAAGAGGCTGTAAAGGTAAAAGGTAAGTATAAGAAGAGGAAGAATATGGTTTTGCAGGTGGTGAAGCCTGAAGCTTTCACATTTTACAAAACTGCAGAAAAGATTTCTGCATGAAAAACAAAAACTATATCTTCTTTTTTTTTTCGTTTTCCCTTGTTCATGTCGGCGTGTGTCGTGATGACCCGATACCTGATCCTCCGGTTGATGGAAACGTACTGTGCTGGTATATATGGCAGCGGATAGTATAAATCCATTGGCTAGCTTTACGGATGGGGATTTTGAGGAATTGAAAGCTGGGATGGCTTCAATTGATAATACATCTGATATGCATTTATTGGTGTATATAGATATGGATTTCCTCGTTTGATTGAAAAATAAAGGTGGTACTGTTGTTGAAACAATAGTCAAAGAATACGAAGATAGAAATTCGTGCGGGAGTCGCTGAGACGCAAGAGGTATTCAATGATGTTTGGGAATTTTTATATAAAAGCGGAAAGTTATGGTTTGATTTATTGGTTTGGGGAAGGATGGATACCTACTCCATTGCCTTCTACTCGCTTGATAGGAAATGAGCAGATCGAGGAGGGTATTATATGAATATTGAGGACTTGAAGTTGGGGCATTACAGAACGCTCCTCATTTTGATTTTATTATGTTTGATGCTTGCGTTAAGCAGTCGGTGGAAGTCGCGTATGAGTTGGGTGATTGTTGCGATTACTATATTGGTTTCTGCTGAGAATCCAGGTCCTGGTGCGTTTTATGATAGAATGTTTCCATTTATATTTCAGAAAGGCAGCGTAGAAATGGCTATTGGGACTTTTGTCGCAGGATGAAATTTATACTGGAAAAATAGGGAAGTAATAGCACTGGACAATGGCACTGCTATAGATGTGCTGAAATCTTCTGAGCTTGAGAACTTTAGCTGCTGCTACAGCAAATGCTTTGTCGGGAGTGACAGCAGAGAGAAGTTCTTCGGTCATCGGTCTTTTGATTATGATCAGCGCAAAGTAGATCGTCTTATTATGTAGCTATTATGATTTCGTAGAAATGATGAAAACTCGTTGTGATGAAGTTGTTTTGATGAATGGAAGCAAGCATATGATGCAGCTTCTGTCTGTTGAAAAAAACGCCGATGATTTATTCGATGTCTGTTGGTATGTTCCTCCATGAAGCGGGTAATGGGGTTAGCCATTACATACCTCCCACTGCCACTTCTGCTGCTGCCTGCTGCTAATGCCGCTTATCGTTCTACCCATGGTATAGTGCTGTCGGTCTTGCTCGGCTTGGTTGGTAAGTTTATAAAAACTTGCATACTGAACGGATTATTATAGGTGTAAAAAACTTGTAATAATCCGTTTTTTTTATGCCTATTCTTATTAAAAAATGAGTCTTTTTAATAATATTTTCCTTTTGAAATTATGTTTTTATTGAAAAATAATTATTTTTTTGCATCGTCAAACTTAAAAAAACGAAGAATTATGAAATATGTAATCATTGGCGGTGTAGCAGGTGGAGGAACGGCAGGCAGCCGCCCGACTGAGAAGAGGGGACGAAATGGCTGAAAATCCTTTTATTGAGAAAGGCCCTTACATCTCGTATGCTAATTGTGGTTTACCTTATTATATAGGTGGAGTGATAGCAGAGCGCGAGAAGCTGTTGGTACAGACACCCGAATCTTTCGGCAAGCGCTTTCGCATTGATGTTGCGTGTGCAGAATGAAGTAATCGCCATCCATCCCAAAAACAAGACCGTTACCATACGCAATGTGGAAGGCAAGGAGTACGACGAAAGCTATGACAAACTTTTGCTTTCTCCCGGTGCCAACCCCGTGAAGCCCCCTTTGAAGGCATTAATTCCGAAGGCATCTTCACGTTACGCAATGTAGAAGATACCGACCATATCAAGGCTTATATCTCGGACAAGCAGGTGAAACGCGCCGTGGTGGTAGGCGCCGGTTTCATCGGATTGAAATGGCGGAGAACCTGCATCATGCCGGTGTTCATGTGTCTGTAGTCGAAATGGGTAATCAGCCTGCCGATATGGTGTTGTTATCCATCGGGGTACGTCCCAATACCTCATTGGTGACAGAGGCCGGACTGGAGATAGGGGAGATGCGCGGCATTAAGGTGAACGATTACTTGCAGACTTCCGACGAGTATATTTATGCGGTGGGCGACGCTATCGAGTTCCGTCATCCACTGACTGATAGACCGTGGTTGAATTATCTGGCTGGTCCGGCCAACCGTCAGGCGCGTATTGTGGCAGATAACATGGTCTTTGGAAATAAGGTTACATACGAAGGGGCTGTCGGTACTTCCATTGCCAAAATTTTTGATATGACTGTCGCTGCTTCAGGCCTTCCGGCAAAGCGGTTGAAACAGGCAGGCATTGATTATTTGTCGGCAACCATCCATTCCGGTATCCCATGCGGGATATTATCCGGATGCCCTGCCTTTGTCCATTAAAACTAACCTTCCATCCCAAAAACCGGTAAACTCTATGGTGCGCAATGTATCGGTTACGAGGGAGTGGACAAACGTATTGACGAATTCTCGCAAGACTGATTAAGCATAACGGAACTGTATATGACTTGATGGCTTTGGAGCAGGCATACGCTCCTCCTTTCTCTTCGGCAAAAGACCCCATCGCTATTGGCGGATATGTAGCATCGAACATTATCAGCGGAAAGATGCCTGTCATCTTTTTGGCGCGAGCTGGTAGAAGAGAAGGATAAAGTGATGCTGATAGATGTCCGTACGCCCGATGAATTTGCTCTTTCGGCACCATTCCGGGAGCCGTCAATATTCCGTTTGGACGAAATGCGCGAAAGCATTTGAAAGAGATTCCTCAGACAAGCCGGTAGTGCTTTTTGTGCTGTGGGTGGGGTCTGCGCGGTTATCTGTCCCTAATATCCTGATGGGGTGCGGCTTTCGGGAATGTGCGCAATTTAATAGGTGGTTATAAGACCTATAAACGGCAACAGCACCTCTGCCCAAGTCTCTATCTCAAATTCCGCTCCGGCAGGCGGCGGCTTCTTCTTCTTCATTCTTCAGTAAAGAGGCTGCTACTGATGATGTTCCTCTTGCATCAGTGTCCAAGAAGGAAACGTTGAAGATAAATGCTTGCGGTTTGCAATGTCCGGGACCTATCATGCAGGTGAAAAAGGCGATGGATAGCATTGCTGTGGGCGAGCGTGTGGAGATTGTGGCAACCGATGCCGGTTTTGCACGCGATGCTTCTGCCTGGTGTGATACGACGGGAAATAAATTGATAGAAAGCATGACGAGAAAGGACGCTATACGGTAGTCATCGAGAAAAGTGCTCCGGCTTGTACATCTGCTTCCAATGTTTCCGCAGCCGGGGGATAAAGGGAAAGACGCTGATTCTGTTCAGTGACAACCTGGACAAAGCGCTGGCAACCTTCGTACTAGCAAACGGAGCAGCGGCAACGGGACAGAAAGTAACCATTTTCTTCACCTTCTGGGGACTGAACGTCTTGAAGAAAGTGCAGAAACCCAGTGTGCAGAAGGACTTCTTCGGCAAGATGTTCGGCATGATGCTGCCTTCCAGTTCTTTGAAACTGAAGTTGTCGCAGATGAATATGTTTGGCATGGGCAGCCGCATGATGCGCTTCTTGATGAAGCGCAAGGGAGTGGATTCTTTGGAGTCGTTGCGCTCGCAGGCATTGGCGCAGGGAGTGGAATTTATAGCTTGCCAGATGTCAATGGATATGATGGGCATCCAGCACGAAGAACTTCTGGATGAAGTAACCATCGGCGGCGTGGCTACCTATATGGAACGTGCGGACAAGGCAAATGTGAACTTATTTATATAGGAGGACAAGATATGGAGACTTTATGTAAAATCCGTGATGTTTATCGGGCTATTGCCGAGTTCGAGGTGCAGTTTACGCAGATGTATGATTTATCGCTGAATGAAGGAATGCTGTTGTGCACGCTGCTCAATACTCCTAAGCTTACCTCCAGTGAGATAGCCGAGGCACTGGGTTTGTCTGCCTCCAACACTTCAAAGGTCATTCGCTCTGTCGAGGGAAAGAAGCTCATTACCCGTCTGATAGGTAAGGAAGATAAGCGTCAGATGCGTTTTTCTCTTACGACAGAAGGCAAGAACCGGATTTCGGATATTAAGAATGCTACTTTCGAATTGTCGGAGTTGTTGCAGCAGGTAGTTAGCCTCGTATAGTTTTGTGTAAAAGCGAATTAATATCGTGTTTGCAGGAAGTTAATATCCTGCGGACACGATATTTGTTTTTTGTAGGACACGTTATTAACTTCTTGCACGACATGTTGTTAGTATCGTGTATTGCATGCTATAAATTGTTTGTATCTGTTCGTGTGTATTTCTATCTTTTATTACTGAGAAATTTACTAAGAATCTTTAATAATGTCTCTTTCGACAATTTCTTAACTCTTAATCAATTCTTTTCTCTGTTTTAAAAATGAACTTGATTGGAAAAGCCATTCTTTATGAATCGCCTATATACTCAGTCGTATTTCCGTAAAGGAACACAAGCTTGATACCAAAGAAATAAATTGAAACTTTCTATGTCAATTGCCTAATATTATTTTACTTTGCTGTCAAATAGTAAGCAATACAGCGATTGATATGCAGAAATTATTGTCTTTGCCGCCTAATCTGGTGTCGGCATTCTATGAACTGGAAAATGTGGACCGTACGGAATGGTTTTGTACTTCCGACCCGGTGGGAATGAAACTTGGCTCGGGTGGGGGAACTACCTGGCTCTTGAGAGAATGGCAGAAGGAACGGGATAGGAAGTATTTGGCGGAGGAGCGTATTCCAACAGAAAAGTGCATTCCAACAGAGAAAAGCCTTCCAGCAGAGAAGCGTATTCTGCTGCATGCCGGAACAAAGCCGTCGTTTACCGGGATATGCACCGTCGGGCAAGATATTGACCCCGATTCCGGTGTTTCGCTGGGCGCGTGGACAAAAACTGGGACAGAATTTATTATCCCTTCAACTCCCACTTTACGAAAAGATAATGGAGCGGGCTCCCGAAAGACTGCGTACGCTGATTGCCAGTGGTGACGTATATATCCGTGCGGAAAAGCCGCTTCAAGAGATTCCCGATGCAGATGTGGTGTGCTATGGACTGTGGGTAGACCCGTTGCTCGCCACACCTCATGGTGTGTTTATCTCGGACCGGAATCAACCGGAATCCTTGGATTTCATGCTTCAGAAACCCTCTCTGGAAGAATTGGAAAACATCTCCAAGACACATCTCTTTTTAATGGATATCGGCATCTGGCTATTGAGCGACCGGGCCGTTGACTTGCTGATGAAACGTTCGCAGAAGGCAGATGGGGCTTTGGACGTGGATACGCCATATTCCGACTTGAAATACTATGACTTGTATGCTGACTTTGGCTTGTCCTTAGGAAATCATCCCCGTATTGAGGATGAAGAGCTGAATAGCCTCTCCGTCGCCATATTGCCTTTGCCCGGAGGCGAATTCTACCATTATGGAACAAGCCGCGAACTGTTGTCTTCAACCGTCACCTTACAGAATAAGGTCTACGACCAGCGCCAGATTATGCACCGGAAGTTGAAGCCCAATCCGGCCATCTTTGTGCAGAATGCAGAAGTGCATCTCCCCCTTACTCCGAAGAACGACAGTCTTTGGATTGAAAATAGCTTTGTTGGAGCTTCTTGGCGGCTGGGGGCACGGCAGATTATCACGGGTGTTCCCAAGAATGACTGGAGGCTGACCATTCCAGACGGTATCTGCATTGATATAGTTCCGCTTGCCGACCAGCGCTGGGCAGTACGCCCCTATGGTTTTGACGATACTTTTAAGGGGGATATTCGGGATGAAAAGACACTGTTCCTTGGAATGTCGTTTTCGGAATGGCTGGTCGAACGGGAATTGTCGGTGGAAGACATCACCGGCAGAAAAGAGGACCTGCAGGCTGCTGCCATCTTCCCGGTTGTGGAAGATAAAGAGCAGATGGGGACAGTGCTTCGATGGATGGTTTCCGAACCGGGCTTGACGGAAGGAAAGGCTGTCTGGCTGGAAAGTCGTCGGTTGTCCGCCGACGAAATTTCAGCACAAGCCGACTTGCGTCTGCTGTATGCACAGCGGGAGAGCTTCTGCAAAGGAAACTGGGAAGTGCTGGCACGCAACCATGCAAAGAGTGGAGTCTATCAACTCGACTTGATGGATGTGGCCGGTGAATTCCATAAATTCGGCATTGACAAGCCGGGAGTGTTGCCGACAGATGCCTCGCTGATGCAGCGTATCCATAACCGGATGCTGCGTGCACAGATTGAGAAGCTGGACGGAAGGGACTTCAAGGCAGATGAGCAGGCCGCATTCAACTTGTTGCGCGAAGGATTGCTGACTGATTTGTATGAACGCAAGAGCAGTCCTCGCCTGAATGTGTATAGTGACCAGATTGTATGGGGGCGTAGCCCCGTACGCATAGATATGGCGGGAGGATGGACGGACACTCCGCCTTACTCCTTGTTTGCCGGTGGGAGTGTGGTGAATATTGCCATTGAACTGAACGGGCAGCCGCCTTTACAAGTGTACATCAAACCTTGCGCGGAGCATCGCATCGTGTTGCGCTCCATTGATATGGGAGCCATGGAGGTGGTGAATACTTTTGAGGAATTGCAATCCTATTGCATGATAGGTTCCCCCCCTTTTCCATTCCCAAAGCAGCATTGGCGCTGGCCGGGTTTGTTCCGGCTTTTTCAGAAACGGCTTATCCTTCGCTGGAAAAACAACTGGAAGCCTTCGGCACAGGTATAGAGATTACATTGCTTTCTGCCATACCTGCAGGTTCCGGTCTGGGCACAAGCTCCATTTTGGCTTCTACTGTCTTGGGTTCATTGAGTGACTTTTGCGGACTGATGTGGGATAAGAACGAAATATGCCGCCGTACGCTTGCCCTGGAACAGTTGCTGACGACCGGTGGCGGTTGGCAAGACCAATACGGTGGGGTATTGCAAGGCATCAAACTGTTGCAGACGGAGGCTGGATTTGCCCAGCAGCCATTGGTACGCTGGTTGCCCGAGCATTTGTTTACCCATCCGGAATACCGCGATTGCCATCTGCTGTATTATACGGGCATTACGCGTACAGCCAAGGGCATCCTTGCAGAAATAGTACGCTCCATGTTCCTCAACTCTTCCCTGCACCTGGGGTTATTAGAAGAGATGAAAGCACATGCCTTGGATATGGCCGAAGCCATTCAACGGAATGACTTCAAGAGTTTCGGAACACTGGTAGGCAAGACATGGATGCAGAAGAAGGCACTGGACAGTGGAACAAATCCTCCTGCCGTAGAGGACATCATCTGTCAGATAAAAGACTATACCTTAGGATATAAACTGCCGGGAGCCGGTGGGGGGAGGTTATCTGTATATGGTGGCTAAGGATCCGCAGGCAGCCCTGCGCATCCGTGAGACCTTGACGCTGAATGTACCGAATCCGAGAGCCAGGTTCGTAGAAATGTCACTCTCGGATAAGGGATTCCAGGTGTCGCGGAGCTGAAATTCATCATTCATGATGATACGGCCCCCGTTCAGTATGGTCATCGCCCGGTAGAGTTGCTCCACAAAGATGAGGCGCACCATCTGATGGGAAAAGGTCATGCGTGAGAGGGACATCTTCTCGTGTGCCGCTTCGTACACTTTGGGGAGAATCCGTAAGGGCCTCCGATAATAAATACCAGCCGTTTGTTCACGGTATTCATCTTGCGCTTCATATAGTCTGCAAACTCTATGGAGCGCATTTCTTTTTTCCACCTTCGTCCAGCAGTACGACCACATCTCCCGGCTGGAGAGCTTTCAATATCAGTTCCCCTTCCTTTTCCTTCTGCACTTCCATGGAGAGACTCTTGGTGTTTTTCAGTTCGGGGATGACTTCCATCTCGAATGAGAGATAACGCTTGGTACGTTGCACATAGTCGTTGATGGCTGTTATAAAGTGTTGTTCTACAGTTCGTCCTACAACGAGCAGAGTAGTTTTCATACTGGTTCTGTTTTGATTAGCGCACAAATTTAGCATTTTTTTATTGTATTTTGAGACAAATGCTTACCTTTGCCTATCATAAATACTTGTGAAAATGAAAAAACGGGTAATCTTTTTGTTGACCGGTCTCTTCATTTGGACGTCTGTGCTGCTGGCCCAGAATGTTCCCGAGGGAGTGATTGGAGCCTTCAAGGAAGGAAACTCTCAGGAGCTCAACAAGTATCTGGGTGACAAGGTCGATTTAATCATTCAGAATAAGTCGACCCACGCCGATAAGCGGACGGCAGAGGGCACAATGGCTGCTTTCTTCTCCAACCACAAGGTCGGCAGTTTTAATGTGAACCATCAGGGGAAGCGCGATGAGTCCGGTTTCGTCATCGGTACCTTGATGACCGCAAATGGAAACTTTCGGGTGAATTGTTTCTTCAGAAAAGTGCAGGACAAATATGTGATACATCAAATAAGGATAGATAAAACAGATGAATAAGGAAGAAGAATTGATTGACAGGCTGATAGACCTGGCTTTCGCCGAAGATATAGGCGATGGAGACCATACAACCCTTTCGTGCATTCCTGCTACGGCAATGGGCAAATCCAAACTGTTGATAAAAGAACCGGGCATCCTGGCGGTATCGAGATAAAAAAGGAGGTGTTCCGCCGTTTCGATCCTACCATGAAGGTGGAAGTATTCATCAATGACGGTACTGAAGTGAAGCCGGGCGACGTGGCTATGGTTGTGGAGGGCAAGGTGCAGTCTTTGTTGCAGACCGAACGCCTGATGTTGAACATTATGCAGCGTATGAGCGGCATCGCTACCATGACCCATAAGTATGCCGAGAAGCTGAAAGGTACGAATACCCGTGTGCTCGATACCCGTAAGACGACTCCGGGCATGCGTATTCTGGAAAAGATGGCTGTGAAGATAGGTGGCGGCGTAAACCACCGTATCGGTCTGTTCGATATGATTTTGCTGAAAGACAACCATGTGGACTTTGCCGGAGGTATCGACAAGGCCATTAACCGTGCCAAGGAATATTGCAAGGAGAAGGGCAAGGACCTCAAGATAGAAATTGAAGTACGTAACTTCGACGAACTGCAACAGGTACTCGATTTGGGCGGCGTAGACCGTATCATGTTCGATAACTTTACACCCGAAATGACGAAGAAAGCCGTAGAAATGGTAGCAGGCCGTTATGAAACGGAATCTTCCGGCGGCATCACGTTTGATACGCTCCGCGACTATGCCGAATGCGGTGTGGATTTTATTTCCGTAGGAGCTTTGACGCACTCTGTGAAAGGATTGGACATGAGCTTTAAAGCATGTTGACAAAGGCGGAAAGCATTATTGCAGAATAATAAGGAAAGCCTCTCATAAAGAATGCTGCATTACGGCAGACTTATGAGAGGTGTTTCTCTGATAAATCAGCAGAGTAATGACTCCTGAAAACAGATGGTGTATTGGGGTGAAAACAGATGGTCTGTTGGGGACGGATAG